>Ga0307510_10000002_pt1 | contig 801565 bp, 664 predicted proteins | sample 12_EM_MG_FD_207224 | JGI IMG/M metagenome (GOLD analysis project Ga0307510, IMG submission 207224) | Populus trichocarpa ectomycorrhiza microbial communities from riparian zone in the Pacific Northwest, United States - 12_EM | ecosystem: Host-associated > Plants > Roots > Unclassified... | reverse complement strand
GGAGCATGGCGCGGCCAACGGCGAGCACGGCGCGGTCAACGCGGGGCACGGCACGGTCAATGTGGAGCATGGCGCGGCCAACGGCGAGCACGGCGCGGTCAACGCGGAGCATGGCACGGTCAATGTGGAGCATGGCGCGGCCAACGGCGAGCACGGCGCGGTCAACGCGGAGCACGGCGCGGTCAACGCGGAGCATGGCGCGGTCACTGCGGAGTATGGCGCGGTCACTGCGGAGCATGGCGCGGTCAACGCGGGGCATGGCGCGGTCAACGCGCAGCGCGGCCTCGTCAACGTGGGAAGCGGCGCGGCTGACGTCGGAAACGGCGGGGCGGGTGCGCGCATCACCATTCCTTGGTTCGCGCTCGGCTTCGTAGCCGTGACGGCGCTGAATTCACTCATCGCTCTGCCTGTTCAGCTCACGGCGATTGCTACGGCCTTCGATACGTTCGTGCTCGCCATGGCGATGGCCGCGCTCGGCCTTACCACTCATGTCTCTGCAATCCGCAACGCTGGCGTCCGACCGCTGGCACTGGCCGCCGTGCTGTTCGCGTGGCTGATCGCGGGCGGTGTCGCGATCAACGCAGGCGTGACCGCGCTGCTGAGCTGACTCTGTTTCACTGCCAGCTCGCGTTGGTCAATTTGGAAGACGGCTCGAGGTACGCGCATCGCATTTTGGCGCGTACGCGTGGGTATTGCCCGCCCAAGGTAGTTTCCTGGAGAACTATCATCGGCGGCATGTACCTGCTTGCGGAGGCTCCATGGATTTCGAAGGCGATCGAGAAGAGGTGACTGGGCGGCCAGCCGTGATCTGGGAGCCGGTGGAGCCCGCGCGTGCTCGCTGCAACTATTGGGTGAAGAGCGCCGATCGGCGCTTCGCAAAGGGCTTTGCCCGGGTGCTGACTGAATGCGGGATCATCGCCTCGGAATGGGCAGCCTTGCGGGAGTTATACGGACCGCAATGGAGGTCGCCCGTCGAGTTGGGCAAAGCAATCGGAATGAGCAAAGGCGGGGCGTCGAAATTGGTCAGCCGCCTCGTGAAAAAAGGCCTCGTCGATAAGCGAAAGTCGGAGTCTGATCGCCGCTTTCGGTCTGTTGGGCTCACGAGGCAAGGCAGGGAGTTTGTTGTACGCCTGGTGCCGCACGAAAAGGCGATGGATCGCGAGTTTTTCGGACCGTTGGGAAACACGGGACGGTTCCGGCTGACTGGCTGGATGAAGCGGGTGCTCGACTCCGGTCACCTCGAGCGCATGAATCAGTGGGCGTCCGCACAACTGCAGGAACACGAATTCATCCACGTCGATCCTGATGCTGGCGCGAAAGCCGCCGCGCAGTCACAAGCGAGGGCGGACGCGATGTGGGACTTTTTTTTACGCACGGGGGAGGCTATTGCCTATGGGAGGGAGCCGCCACCGACGTCGGAACTATTCCGGTTGTAGGATGTCGAGCACCGATTCCGACGGTCGGCACAGTTTGGCGCCGCTCTTGGTCACAACAATCGGCCGGTTGATGAGAATGGGATTGGCGACCATGTAGTCAATCAACACATCGTCGCTGAGGCCTTCGTCGGCGAGGCCGAGATCGGCGTACAGCGATTCCTTGGCTCGCAGCAGCTCGCGCGGTTTGATGTGCATCCGCTCGATCAGCGACTCCAACACCGCGCGATCCGGCGGCGTCTTCAGATACTCGATTATTTCGGGCTCAAAGCCCGCGGTTCGGATCAATCCGAGCGTGGTTCGCGAGGTGCCGCAGCCGGGATTGTGATAAATAGTGACTTCGTGCATGGCGCCATCATACAACAGCTGCGTTGCATTGCCGAATCACCAGTTCGCCAGGACTACTGACACCGGAGGCCATTTGCCCGGCCCATTTGTATACGCGATGTTCCTGTTCGTATACGTTTGCATCGGCGCTGCTGTGCTGGCGGTTGCGATGCTCCTGGCGTTGATTCCGCGCGCTCGACCGGCGGCCCGGTGGTTTGCGGGCGGCATCATCGGCTCATACCCCGGAGTGTTTTTGTTCCAGCTGGCGGGCGCGCCGGTGCTCGTCGGCATCGTGCTGTTGATGTGGCTGCTGAGCACGGTAGCGCCGAATCTGGGTCCCACCCTGCCTGTTTCGCTTGCCATTTTCTTTATGCTGTTCAGTCTGTTGGTCTCACTGGCCGGCTTCATAACCGGCTGGTCGGTGGGTTCGGCGGTGGCGCTCGGAACGCCCGTGTTCGATGCATTCGCCCTCACTTGGGCCGGCCGGCTGCTGCGCCGCCTCTGGCCAGTTCGGCTCGAATAGCGGCCACTTCCTCCTTGCTGAGTTCCCCGTTGTGATCCGTGTCAGCCCTGTCAAAGAGCGGCGTGGGACCATCGACGAACTCCGTCTTGCTGACACGCCCGTCGCCGTCCCTGTCGAGTTGCGTGACCAGCTCAGCGAGCCGTTCCTGGGCCTTTTGCCTGCCGGCCAGCCGGCCTGACATGTCACCTTTGTCGATGTAGCCATCGCCGTTGCGATCGAGTCGGACAAACATGCGTTCCCGTGCGGCGTGGAATTCTTCGCGAGTGATGACGCCGTCCCCGTTGGTATCGGCGGAGTCGAAGATCCTGCTCGGGTCTGGCTGGCGCTGTTGGGCCACCGCCCGGGCCGCCATCATGCAGCCCGAGTTGAGTGCGATGCAGGCGCTGAGTATGGCAAAGTTTCCGAATTTCATATCAATTTCCAGTTTGTTGTAGAGCTTGAACAATCAGCGGCTGCAACTGCCGTTCGAGTTGGCCGCCGAAATGCGTCCTGAAGTTGGTCATGTCCTGCATACCCAGGATCGCGTAGTAACCGGCGTCCCGATCGATCCAGGGAGTGAATCCAAACGCTCCGGGGGAGGAGATCTGGTGACAGCCCGTCTGCGGCGTGTTGCACTTGAGCCATGCAGTCAGTCCGTAGCGCAGGCTGGGTGCAGGGCTCTTGCCGATCACCACATCGGGATAAGGCTCGATTGTCTGAGTGTCGAATATCTGGGGCGCCAGCAGTGCGTTGCCCTGCCATACTCCCTTGTCAAACACAAAGTGCAGGATGTGCTCGTATTCATTCATTGAGACAACCAACCCACCCGCCAGCAGCGGATTTCCGGTGTTGGTCATCCTGAGGGGATTTGCGTAGTAGACAATGTCGGCGGGCAGTCCCAGTGGATCGCGAATCTCCTGCGCAAACAGCTCGTTCCAGGATTTTCCGGTAACCACTTCGGCCATGCGGCCCGCAACGTCCAGGTGCACGCTGCCATAGTCAAACTCGGTCCCGGGCGCGGCAATCAGGGCAGTCTGGGAAATCGTCGTTACACATTCATCGAGCGTGACTGTTGAGTCATAGGTGCATGGATTCTCGGGCGCCAAACCCGATGTGAACGACATCAACTGTCGCAACGTGATGGTTCCCTGGTTGCCCGTCCAGCCGAGAACCTGGCTGGTCGTCGAGTCCAGCGTGAGGTAACCCGCATCCATGAGCCTGAACAGCGTGACACCCGCGACCAGTTTGGATGCGGAAGCAATCGGTACGCGCAGGTCCGGCGAGAAGTCGCCGTACATGTGCTCGAATACTTTGACGCCATCGCGGTTGTAGATCGCGAGGCCCATTCCCGGAATGCCTTCGGCCTCAAACGCCGCGCGTGCAGCCGAATCCACCGCATCAAAAGGATTGTCATCACCGCCACCCCCGCAGGCCGTCAGTGCCAATGAAGCGACCAGCTGTGAGAAAACTCGAATTTTCATTCCTTGCAACTCCTCCACCTCGTAGCAGCAGCAACGGGTGTTCGGAGTTTCGGGTGACAGAGGATTTGCCGCGTTTAGTCACTCGCGCGTAACAGTGTGTAACAGCGGACCGCAGCGGGTTGAGTATCCAGCCGGATACGGCTACAACAGCTCCATGACTGAGGCAGGTTCAACCATACTGATCGTCGAGGACGATGCCGTTATCCGGCGGCTGGTGAGCGAGGTCCTGCGGGTGGAGGGGTTCAGCGTCGAGGCGGCTGAGGATGCCGCGGGGATGGATGGAATCCTGGCGCGAACCAGGCCGGATCTCGTGATCCTGGATGTGATGTTACCTGGCGAAGATGGGCTGTCGATCTGCCGAAGGCTGTATGCGCATGAGCGCTTCCCCATACTCATCCTGAGCGCGAAGTCCGATGAGATCGATCGGGTCGTGGGTCTCGAGACCGGAGCGGATGATTACCTGGTCAAGCCCTTTGGTCCTCGCGAGCTTATTGCGCGGGTTCGCGCAATGCTTCGCCGCGGGCCGCGCGTTCAGGCCCCACCTGCCAGGCGATTCTCCGTGGGGAATCTGACAGTCGATCTGGATGCCCGGCAGGTGATGGATGAGCGCAACGGGCTCGTGGCCCTGACCTCCGCCGAGTTTGATCTTCTGGCTTGTTTTATCCAACGTCCACGACGCGTGCTGACCCGCGACCAGATCGGCAAATGGACCCGCGGTCGGATGCCGGACCCCCTGGACCGATCCATTGACATGATCGTGTCCCGGTTACGGCGCAAGCTCGATCGGGCGAGCCCGGGGACTAACCTCATTTCAACCGTGAGAAATGGAGGCTACCTCCTGACCGCTCACGTGACTCCCGCTTCCTGATGCGTCTGCCCTCACCAGTTCGCATCGGTCTCATCGTTGTAATGAGCGTGACGATTGTCTGGATCGGCACCGTGGCACTGTTCTACCTGACATCGTCCGGCGCGATCCGAAACAACCGCCCGCTGCCCGCTCAGGTCGCTGCGCTGGTGTCCTTATTGGAGCAGGCGTCACCCACTCAACAACCGCTCATCCTGCGCTCTGTTACTTCGCAATCCCTGACCGCGCGCCTGGAACCAGGTAGCCACTTGGCTGTTACGCCAAAGTTGCAACGAGTCCCACGGATAACCGCAAGAGCTGTCGACCAGTACCTGGCCGCGTTGGGTGGAAGGCCCAACAGCGTAACCATACGGCGAGACCCCGGCGCGAAGGGCGGCCTCGGATTCACATTCGTCACACCGGTAGACCTGGAGCTTCGCATACAACTTGCGACCGGTGACACGCTCGTCGTGGATACACTGAGCTATCCCATCGCCAACCTGTTCGGCGTGCCCGTGGGATTCGTGGCAGGTTTGACAGGCGCAGTGCTCGGGCTGATCGCACTGTTCGCCCTGCAACGGGAGATGGCATTCAACCGGTTGCAGGTGCGTATGTCGCACCTGGTCCGGGGACGGATCGCAATGATCGGCGGAATCTCCCACGATGTCAGGACTTTCCTGACCCGCTTGCGGTTGCGTGTAGATCGGATTCCGGACGAAGAAGAACGGGAGCGCGCGGTTGCGGATATTGCGGACATGATCCGACTTCTCGATGACGCGCTGCTGGCCAGCCGCGCGGGATCCGGTGAATTGGCCGAAGAGTTGGTTGACTTCGCCCAGGTCGTCACGACCGAAGTCGACGATCGCCGCTTGGCCGACGAGCCTGTCAATTTCATAGCCGCCGCACCAAACACAACCGTTCTAGGAGATCGCCTCGCGCTCCGCCGCGTAGTCTCCAACCTGATCGACAACGCCCTCATCTACGGAAGCGTTGCACACCTTTCAATCACCGCAGACACCGAATTCGTCACCCTGTTGGTCGACGACGAGGGTCCCGGCATCCCACCCGACCAACGCGAACAGATCCTCGAACCCTTCGTGCGCCTGGAAGACTCGCGTAATCGCCGCACTGGCGGTGCCGGCCTCGGACTCGCGGTGGCGCGTAGCCTCGTCGAAGCACACGAAGGAACGATCTCCATTGCCGAGGCCCCCGGCGGTGGCGCCCGCCTCACGGTCCGATTGCCGCTATTCGTTCCTCGTTAAGGCCACTTAATTTCAACCGTCTCAACGAGCAACACTTCACAAGCACCCGCGCCGGAATCACTCCGGCTGAGAGAGGTGTGTATCCACGCGCCGTCGTCACGGGTGCCGTCCACCAGCGTTCCGGTGAGACGTACGACGTCGCCAACACGCAGACGCGCCAACACTTTCCCGATCCGCTCATCAGCAGGAATCACATGCGTGTTGGCGCTGTGTGTGATGACCGTTTCGGGTGGGACCGGCGTATCCGCATGCGGTCGCCACCAGTAAAAACGTCCGCTCTGTGAGATATCCATGGTGGCCAACACCCGGCTATCCGACATCGGCCCCCACCCGAGCGCCAGATCCTCGGGTACCAGAGCGGCCAGCCTGTCAAAGCGATAGCGTTCCGTCGACAGGATCCGCGCCGTAATGTCATAGCGGGCGCGCGGCTTCAGTGTCCAACGCCCGCGGGTAATCGGCGGCACTTCCGCAGGAATCTCAGCTTGAAGTGGTTCACGTTCCGCAATCTGCCCCGCCGGCGGATGCCGGGGTCGGTGAGCCCACCGGTCCCAACCATCCGTGCCCGCGGCAATGAGCAGGCCGACGAAAAGTGCGGTACGGGTATCAATCGCTGGCATACTTTGGAGTATGAACCGCGAATCGACCCCTGCCGTGCGACTGGATCGCATCCTGGATCTCGCCAAACGCGCGGCTCTTGCCCCGTCAGACCGGATCATGTCGGGTTTTCGCAGCCCTACACTGGCCGTCGAACAGAAGTCCGACAACTCGCCGGTCACCGCGTTTGATCGTGAGGCGGAACAACACATTCGGCGGATCCTGCAGAGCGATCCGCAGATACAGTGGCCCGTGTTGGGTGAGGAGTTTGGCGGCGACACCGCCGGCTCGCAGTATCGATGGCTGGTCGACCCCATCGACGGAACGATGCCGTTTTCGCGCGGGCTGCCGTTCTTCGGCACGCTGGTCGGTTTCGAGGAGACCGGCAAGCAATCGCTGGTGGGCGCGATCCAGTTACCGCCCTATGCCGAGCTCTATACCGCCGCTCGCGGAATGGGTGCCCACTGCAACGGTGCTCCGATCCACGTCGCTCCCCGGCGTGAGCTCGCCGATTGCATTGTCGCAGCGCCCGAGATCCAGAAGTTCCGGGTCGCCGGCTTGGAGGAGGGTTACGAACGACTCGGCCGCGTCGTGCAGTACTTCCGCGGAAATGCCGACTGTTGGATGCATGCAATGACCGCGCGAGGGGCCTTTGACGCCGTTGTGGAGTTCTCGCTGAACCGCTGGGACATTGCGGCCACGGAGGTCATCGCGGAGGAAGCCGGCGGCCACTTTTACACACGGCCGTCAAAATCGGTGCAGGGAAAGTATGACATCGTCTTCGGCAGCCCGGCCGCGGCGGATGAGATCGTGAAGCTGCTGGATTTCGCGCCGAGCTGAACGGACGACCGCGCCGCCGTCAGGCCGCGATTGACGCCCTGGGCTGCCCCTCGCCGTGCGACTCCCGCCAGTACAGCACGCCACACAAGCAACTGAGCGGCAGCACCACCACCCGCAGGAGAATCGCTGCGACCGCAGCGTCCTCGTAGTCAGCCCCCAGCGCAACGCCCGCAAGCGTTATGGTTCCCTCGGTCACTCCGATGCCATTAATGGCGAGCGGCAGAATGCCGGCGAGCCCCGTGATGGCGGCGATCAGCGCGACTTCCGCAAACCCGATATCGGATCCAGCGCCGAGAAACAGCAGGTACACGATCCCGACAGCAATGACCTGGAACACAAGGGACATGACCAGCAGCGGCAGCCATCGCCACCCCGCACGCAACAACTGCAGCAAATCCCCCTGGATCGCAGCCACCATTTTCAAGTGCTGAAGCTTGCGCCGCAGTACACCAAACCACCCCAAATACAGCGCAACAGCCCCAACAACCGCCGCGACTGAGCCAAAGCCGAGCGCGGTCAAGTATCCCTGCGGCAGCCGGAAGTGATCGATCAGAAACACTGAGCCCACAGCGCCGAGAAAGAGCAACGCAGCCAACCCGACGATGCGGTCGATGACAATAGAGGTCACTGCCCGGGAGTGCGGCTCAACGAGGGGCAAAACCCGGAAGACCCGGTAAGCGTCGCCCCCGATGGAGGTCGGCAGAAATTGGCCCACGAAATGCGAGATGCAGTAGAACCGCGTCAAACGGGTGAAGGACAGGTCGACATTGCACACCCGCAGGGCAGCGTGCCACTTGAGCCCGCTGATGGGGAATTGAATCGCCAGGCCGATGAAGGCGGCCACGGCAAACTCCCACTTGTAACCGACTATTAACCTGGGTAGTTCCCCCCAGTGGATGCCGGCGATCAGGCCACCAATGGCGATCGCACTGAAGGCGGCTTTGAGGAGCAACCGCACGGGACGACTGAGTTTGGGCATCGACATCTACCGCTTCGGACCACACACGCGCTTCGGCCTGAGCAGCAACCTCCATGCCCACGCCTGTCGGTGTTAGGAGACACCCCCACTCTGCGCCGCATGTATGCGTCGCACCGACTCCATGTTGTCTGCGTCCGAAGCGCCCTTATCTTCACGATATCGCTTCACTCGCGCAAGGCGCAGCGCAAGACCGCCCGGATAGCGCGTGCTTTCCTGCAGGTCGCTGAAGGCGATTTCCGCTACCAACTCGGGGCGCACATACACAGTCCATTGATCGCGATGGCTCTCGCGGGCCAACAGCTCCCGCGTCTGCCAATCGAGCATGGCGTCCGTCAGCCCTTTGAAGGTCTTCCCCAGCATGACGTACTCGCCCGTGGCGGGGTCCAGTGCCCCAAGATGCAGATTAGACAACTTGCCCGTGCGCCGACCATGTCCCCATTCGGCGGCCAACACAACCAGGTCCAGCGTGTGTGCGCGTTTGATCTTGAGCCAGCCAGCGCCGCGGTTGCCCGCCTCATAGGGCGTATCCAACGACTTGGCCATTAACCCTTCGTGGCCCGCCGCGAGGGCCGCCTCATAAAACTCCTGGGCCGCGCTCGCAGACCGGGTGATCAACCGTGGCACCAACTCAGAAGACGTCACAGCCTTCACCAACGCTTCGACGCGCACCGTCGTGGGTTGGTCCTCGATGCTTTGATTTTCGAAGTGCAGGCAGTCGAAGTAGAACGCGCGAATGGGTAGCTTGGCCCGCGACTCTTCGACGTTCAGCTTGCGCCCGAAGCGGCGCATCGTCACCTGGAACGGAAGAGGCCGCTCTGCCGCATCAAATGCAATCGCCTCCCCATCGAGCACCAGTGTCCTGACAGGCAAAGCCCGCACCTTCTCGACGATTTCCGGAATTGCTTCCGTCACCTCGTTGAGATTGCGCGTGTAGATGCGAACCTCCGAGTCCACTTTGTGCACTTGGATTCTCGCGCCATCCATTTTCCACTCAAACGCGACTTCGCCCTTCAGTACGTCCAACGCCTCCTCAACATCCGCTGCTGTCTGCGCCAGCATAGGTGAGACGGGCGAAAACAGTTGTAGGTGAAACGCCGCGAGACCCTCGGCGCCTTCCAGCAGCGCAACCCGCGCTACTGCCCCCAGGCTCTTGGAATACATGGCCGCCCGCCGCACCGGAGCCACCTCGATCTGCGCCGCCGCCGCAATCGCGTCGATCATCACTCCAGCCAACGCGCCCTGTCGTACCTCGCCGGTGAGCAACCGCAACAGAAACGTTTGCTCGTCCCGCGTTGCGCGCGAAAATAGCGAACGCAATGCAACCGCACGCTTCGCGGTGGACCCCGTGCCGCGAATAGCAGCCAGGTCAGTCAGCGCGGCATCCACTTCCGCCAGCGAAAGCTGCCCAACCTCCGCCGCACTGCTTCCGGCTGCATCGCGAAGTGTGGCGTACCCAATCCCAATGCGCCCCTGTTGAATCTCCCCCGACAAGTAGTGAGCCCCAGTCTCAATCTCATCGGGCGCCAGGGACTTCAGGAAACCTGCCAACTCACGGATCTTCGCGAGGCGCCCGGAAGTGGCGCCCACGCGCTGCGATGTCGCAACGAGGTTGGCGAGCAGGGTCACAAGGGGATGTCGACTCGCATGACGGGGTAGAGATTGTAGCGTTCATCCCAGGAAGCATGCCGGCGCAAAAAGAACTCCAGCCGATCACCCGGGCTGGCCGCGAAATAAGGATCCGCTTCGAGCTTGGTCGTAAACTCGGATCGCAACGCCGGGTCCGCCGCCAACATCTGCGCAGCGATCTGCTCCGCCACATAGGGCTCCATCTGCTCCTTCTGTTCGAAGCAGGCGTTGAAGAACCCCCACGCGGCCAGAGAGTCTGGGGCCCGGGGCTCAAACAACGCGGCCACGAGTCGCGCGAGCGGTTGAGCAATAGGCACAAACAAAGCGCCGGACTCGATGTTGGTAACCCCCACGGTCCAGGCCCCGTCGAGTTGCGCCCGCATCCGACCTTCAAACGGCGCCGCCGAGAATTTGACCTCCGCCGCACGGAAAATGTTAACCCGCACGCCGGTACGCCGCCCCTTCACCTCCTCAGCCACAATCCCATGTGCCGCCAGCCGAGGCGCAATCTCCGGCACAAATCCGACCGGTACAACATAACCCGCCCCCGGAGCCCTCACCACCAGCAATGGTTTGACTGCATCCCGCATCGGTACCCGCCAGATCTGCGGCGTCTTAGGGTCATAAACCGTAACCAGCTCGCCGGATATGGCCGATTGATTGCGCGTGTATGCATAACCACGGAAATCAATGGTCCGCGCCCCCGCGTCGTCGCGTTGATCCACGGCGGTTCCGGCCCGAGCAGGCTCACGCCAACGGGTGACGTAGTCAAGAGTCACGTCCCGGCCTCCCAGCGCCTTGGCAGTTTCATCGGCCCGCTGACACAGCTGCAACCACTCCTGACCCTGTGCCGCGACCAGTTCCCCCAGAGTCACAATCGTGTTGAATGTAACCTTGACCCGGTGCTCATACTTCTTCCAGGAATGCGTCTCAACGAGGACGGTGTACCGGTTGCGCTGCGGAAAATACCCGGTCGAAAACCGCGGTGAATACACCGTCAACGCAAACCCTGAGGAGGGATCATCCGTCTTCGCAAAGTCAGGATAGAAGTTGAGCGGGAGCGATCCCAACTCAGCCAAACGATCAATCAGCCGATCTCGCATGCTCACAGCGCTGGCGCGCAGATCCGGATCGCCCTGGTTGATCGGTTCCACCTGGATGGAAATATCCGGCTCGAAATCGGCACCGTCAGTGACGTGCAGGTCCGCGCAAATCAACGGATCCCACGTGTCGATCAGTCGGAGCATGGCCCGCATCTCAGGCGCGTCCGCTTTGATGTAATCGCGATTGAGATTCAGGTTCTGGGAAGTGGTTCGCCAGCCGGTCTCCTCCGGTCCCACCTGGTTGGGACGATTCCAACGCCCCGTGCGCTCGTGCCCGTCGGTGTTGAATGCAGGAACAAACAGAATTGCAATCCTATCCAAAACTCCCGGGGCCGCAGCGCCCTCCAACATTTCACGAATTGCAATAAATCCCGCATCCTTGCCGTCGCTCTCCCCCGGGTGAATTCCCCCCTGCAGCATCAGCAAAGGAATCTTCCGAGCTCGAATCTGCTCGGCCGTCAGCGCCCCTGTCCGGGACACCACCAGCGCACGCATGGGCCGTCCTTCTCCGGAGCGACCATACTCAAACGAATTCACCGCGTCCGGCCACGTTCGAGCCAGCTCACTGCTGAGCCTCTCCACTTCGTCCGTACGACCGGTCTGCTGGAAATTCGACAGTTCAGCAAGCGTTTTCATTGTTGATACCCCGGTCCACGCAAAACTTTGCCAGGCAACGTGTTGGTCGCCTTCCCGCCGGCAATTACCGGCACACCGTTCACGAGCACGTATTGCATCCCTACTGACAACTGATTGGGTTTCTCAAAAGTCGCCACATCGTGAATCTTCTCAGGATCGAAGACATTGATGTCCGCCCACATGCCTTCCTTGAGAACCCCGCGGTCCGTCAACCCCAGCCGCTGAGCCGGCAGCGCGCTGAACTTGCGGATGGCGTCCTGCAGTGTCAGTCGGTGCTCTTCACGAACGTATTTTCGCAAGATTCTCGGAAAAGTTGCATAGGCCCGCGGATGCGGATGCTCCTCCCCGAGGATCCCGGTCGGCGCGGTCCCCTGAGAGTCATTGTCAATCGCCACCCAAGGCTGTTGGAGCGCCAGGGTGACATCAGCCTCATCCATCCCAAACACCGCCACGGACGTGTAAGCCTGATCTTCAATCAATATATCCAGTAACGCATCAATCGGATCCTGATGCCGCAACGCTGCAGCCTGAGCAAGTGTCTTCCCCTGCAACGGCCGCAGCGCCGGATTCTGCACGACACACAAGAGAATCGACTCGGGCCCCGGTATACCGAGCCACTCGTTGTCCCACTCAGTCGTCGGCGTGGTCATATCCTTACGAATGCGCGCTCGCGTCGCGGGATCCTTCATTCGCTCAACCAATTTCGCGTCGCCCCCGTCGTGCGCCCAGGGTGGGACAAACGCCGAGAAGCTGTTGAACCATGCGGTGTAGGCATAAGTATCCGCACTGACATCCACGCCACTTGCCCTGGCAGCCTCGATCTTGGCGACGACTTCCTTCATCTTGCCCCACATGGGCTTGCCGGCCGTCTTCAGATGCCAGATCTCAACAGGAACATGCGCCTCGCGCCCGATGCGGATGGTCTCATCGAGCGCCTGCATGATGCCGGTCTGCTCGGACCGCATGTGAGTCGAATAGATTCCCCCAAACCGTCCAGCCTCCGCGGCAAGTGCGATCAACTCGTCGGTACTCGCGTATGGCGCCGGCGCGTATTGCAGTGAGGTAGACAAACCAAACGCGCCGTCGCGCATCGCATCACCCACCAGTTGTTTCATCTTCTCCAACTCGGCAGCGGTGGGCGGCCGATTGTCATCCCCGATCACCATTCGCCTGATCGACGTGGCGCCCACGTAAGTGGCGAGATTGATGCCGAGGCCCTGGTGCTCGAGGCGGCTGAAGTATTGGGCGAGCGTGCGCCAGTCGGCGTTGATCTTCAGGTGCTCGTACCCAACCCGATCCGCCTCGATCATCCGATCATTGAGCGGTGCGGCTGAGCTCCCCTCACCCGTAATCTCGGTCGTGATGCCCTGAAAAATCTTCGAAGGCAGGTGGGGCTCCACGAGAATCGTCCCTTCGGACTGCCCCAGCATGTCAATGAACCCCGGAGTCACGAGCAAGCCCTGTGCATCTATCACCGTCTTTCCCGTCGCCCCCGGCAGCCGACCCATTGCCGCAATCTTGCCGTCACGGATGCCCACATCCGCCGAGTACCATGGCGAGCCCGTGCCGTCCATGACGTGGCCGTTCCGTATCAGCACATCGAAACCCTGCGCGCACACCAGTGCCAGTATCAGGCTCATATTTCGGCCGACCCCAAAAACGTCTAATGTGGCGGGATGATACGCGCCGCGCTCGTCCTCTTCCTCGCAATCGGAACCGCACATGCGGCGAATGTAACCATCACCCGCGACGACTGGGGCATTGCCCACGTCAAAGGCAAAACCGACGCTGATGCCGTGTTCGGCATGATCTACGCGCAGGCCGAAGACGACTTCAACCGCGTGGAGACCAACTACCTCACCAACCTCGGGCGCCTGGCCGAAGCAGACGGCGAAAGCGCACTCTGGAAGGACCTGCGCCAGCGCCTCTTCATAGACCCCGCAAAATTGCAGGCCGACTACGCCTCCAGCCCTCCCTGGCTGAAAAGGTTGATGCAAGCCTGGGCCGACGGTCTCAACACGTACCTGAAGAAGCACCCCGAGACTCATCCCCGTGTACTCACCCACTTCGAACCGTGGATGGCGCTGAGCTTTACCGAAGGCAGCATCGGAGGCGACATCGAGCGGGTGCCGCTGACACAGCTACAGGCTTTTTACGACAAGAAGCCCATCGCCATGACCCTGGCTGAACGAGGCCTGCTCTACCGTGACCCCGAGGGCTCGAACGGCTTTGCCATCGCCCCCTCGCACACCCGGAACAAACACGCGCTCCTCCTCATCAACCCCCACACCAGCTTCTTCTTCCGCTCCGAGTTACAGATGACCAGCGACGAAGGGCTCAATGCGTACGGCGCAGTCACCTGGGGCCAGTTCTTCATCTACCAGGGCTTCAATGCCAAAGCCGGTTGGATGCACACCTCCAGCGGCATCGACAACGTCGACGAATTCGCCGAAACCATTGTCAATGACACTTACCAATACGGCGGTGAGTCGCGCCCACTCACCTCTCAAAAGGTGACCTTGTCCTATCGAACAACCGGGGGAACGCTCGCCAAGCGAGAATTCACCACCTACGCCACTCACCACGGCCCCATCGTCCGTGAGGAAAACGGTAAGTGGATCGCCTTCGCACTGATGAACAAACCCGTGGCGGCGCTCGAGCAATCATTCCTGCGCACCAAGGCGACAGACTACGCCCGCTTCACAAAGGTCGCCGCCCTGAGGGCCAACTCCTCCAACAACACCCTGTTCGCCGACTCAAAAGGCGAAATCGCCTACCTGCACCCCCAGTTCGTACCCATTCGCTCTGACGAGTTCGACTACCGCAAACCGGTCGACGGCAGCAATCCGGCCACTGACTGGCAAGGTCTCCACACCCTGGAAACCCTCCCGCACGTTCTCTCACCAGCGAACGGCTGGGTGTTCAATACCAACAACTCCCCCTGGACCTCGGCCGGCGCTGACAGCCCCGAGAAGGCCAACTTCCCCCGTTACATGGACGAGGTCGGCGACAATCCTCGCGGCCCTCATGCAATCCGCGTCCTCGCGGCCCGTTCCGACTTCACCCCGCAAACACTCATTTCCGCAGCCTTCGATCCCTATCTAACAGCCTTCGCACGCCTCGTGCCCGGCCTGGTAGCGGCATACGACCGTCTTCCAGAAAGCGATCCCCAAAAGACGAAACTACGCGGCCCGGTCGAGTTGCTGCGAGCCTGGGACTTCCACTGGGGCGTCGACTCCAGGCCAACCTCGCTCGCCGTCTTCTGGGGCGACACGTTGTTTCCCACTGCCATGAAACCGGCCAGGGAGGCCAACATGACAGTCTGGGACTACGTGGCAGATCGCACCTCCGACGCCCAGCGCCTCGCAGCCCTCGCCGAAGCCTCGGATCGTCTCGTGAAAGACTTCGGCAGTTGGTCGGTCCCCTGGGGCGAAATCAACCGTTTCCAACGCAACGACGGCGCCATAGTTCAGACATTCAGCGACAGCAAGGCCAGCATTCCCATCGGCTTCACTGCTTCCCAATGGGGCTCTCTGGCAGCGTTTGGGGCGGAGCGATATCCAGGCACCAAGTGTTACTACGGCACGCGAGGCAACAGCTTCGTCGCCGCGGTAGAGTTCGGCCCCAAGGTCGAGGCATGGGCGGTCAGCGCAGGCGGGGAAAGCGGAGATCCCCACTCACACCATTTCCTCGACCAGGCACAACGTTATGCGGACGGAAATTTCCGCAAAGTCTATTTCTATCCCGCGGATCTCAAAGGTCACATCGAGAGCCGCTATTCACCAGGAAACCTTCGATGACCCGATTGATTGTTCTCTTCGGTCTGGTGCTGTGTACGGCGGTGGCTATGGCGGATCCCGCCGCCTACCTTTTGAAACCCACTCGGGTGTTCGATGGCGTTGATCCCAAGCCCCACGAGGGCTGGTCCGTCCTCGTCCGCGCCGACAAAATCGAAGCAGTCGGCCCCTCCGTCCCAACACCTGCTGACGCGACAGTAGTCGACCTGGCCGGTAAAACCCTGCTCCCAGGCATGATCGAAGGCCACTCCCACCTCTTCCTCCACCCCTACAACGAAACCCCCTGGGACGACCAGGTCCTCCACGAACCCCTCGCCCTGCGTACCGCCAGGGCAACAGTCGCTGCCAAAGCAACCTTGCTGGCCGGCTTCACCACCGTTCGCGACCTCGGCACCGAAGGCGCGGGTTACGCCGACGTCGGTCTCAAACAGGCAATAGAGCAGGGGATCATCCCCGGCCCGCGAATGTTGGTTGCAACACGAGCGCTGGTTGCCACCGGCGCCTATGGCCCGAAAGGATTCGAAGCCAACGTTTCTATTCCTCAGGGCGCCGAGGAAGCGGATGGTGCCAATCTCGTCACAGCCGTGCGCCACCAGATTGGCGCCGGCGCGGATGTCGTGAAGTTATACGCCGACTACCATTGGCGCCCCGGCGAGCCCAGCCGACCCACATTCACCGAAGCAGAAATGCGCGCAGCCGTCGAGGCGGCGCACAGCGCCGGCCGCACAGTCGCCGCGCACGCCAACACAGCCGAAGGCATGCGCCGCGCGGTCCTGGCAGGCGTCGACACAATCGAACACGGCGGAGAAGGCACAACCGAAGTCTTCAAACTAATGAAGGAGCGGGGCGTATGCTACTTGCCCACTCTGGCCGCCTCAGACGCAGTGGCCCACTACCGCGGTTGGAATGGCGCGGATCCCGCCCCCACTATGGTCGTCCAAGCACGCAAGGCCTTCGCCCTGGCCCGCGCCGCCGGAGTCAACATGTGTGTAGGCGGAGATGTCGGCGTATTCGCGCACGGCGAAAACGCGCGTGAGATCGAGTTGATGGTAGCCAACGGCATGCCAGCCGCCCAAGCGCTGGTAGCCGCCACCTCAGGCAACGCCCGCGCCTTCCACGTAGCCGACCAGTTTGGCTCACTCGAGCCCGGCCTCTTCGCCGACATCATCGCCGTAGAGGGCGACCCCACCCGAGACATTCACGCCGTCCGCGCCGTTAAATTCGTGATGAAGGGCGGCAAGGTGTACGTCAACTGATTTCCCGGTACTGCCGCTCGCCGCTGCGCGGGTCATAGAACACTTCCATGTTCTTGCCCGTCTCGGGATCAACAAAGCGCTCGCCAGTGGCTTCCCAATCAGCGTCCCTGGGGACGTTCTTGTTGTTGTAGCGCCAGCGTTCGAACAGGGTGCCCAGAACGAAGATCGCGCCGCCGATCAAAGTCTGGATTCCGCCGGAAGCGGGGCCCAGCGTGCACAGGTAGGCGCCGAGCAACAGGACCAGGCAGCCGAATATCAACACGGCCGTGCGCAGCATGATCAGCTCACGGGCTCGATGATGACGGCCGTTCCGTAGGCCACGATCTCACTCATGGTCTGACCGATCTCGGACGAATCGAAACGCATCATGACAATAGCGTTGGCCTGCATCAGTCGCGCATTCTTGACCATGCGGTCAACCGCATGCCGGCGCGCTTCCTCCAGGAGTTGGGTGTATTCGGTGATCTCCCCGCCAACAATGGACCGCAGGCCGGCCATGATGTTGCCCCCCAATCCGCGGCTGCGGACGACCACGCCGAACACCTGTCCTTTGACGTCCTTGACGCGGAAACCAGCCACATTCTCGGTAGTCACGACCAGCATGATTCACCCTCGGGCATCAGGTGGTTCATACTACGTCGAAACTCGGGAGATCGCCTGTGAAAGCGTTCGAAGAACAACTGAATACCAACGGCTTTGCGATCATCCGCGGGTTCCTGTCGCCGGGCGAGACGGCGGAAATCAGCGCGGAGGTGGATCGGATCTATGGGGAGGGGCTGAAGCATCACGCCACCTATCGGGACCACAATCTCCTGTTCGAAATACTCGATGACCCGAAAGCCCGCCGGCGGGTGGTTTTGCAGGCGCATTGGACTGCCTGGATCAGCCCCCTCATGGAGCAGATGCGCCGCAGCTCAAAGTACTTCGAAGTGTTGCAGCCTTTCCTCGGCGAGGACATCAAGCAGATGTCGCACCAGGTTCACTGGAAGCCGCCGGGCGCGAAATACACTTCCTACCGGTTCCACCAGGATGCGCGCTTCCGGTCCGGCAATCTCACTGAGCATGAGTACCTGAAAAGCACCGTGACGACCGGCCTGGCCATTGACCGGCAGACCGTCGAGAACGGCGCATTGCGGGTCTTCCCGGGCAGCCATCGATTGGGCTACCTCGGTCTGTCGGACGATGGCCCCATCATGGTGGGCCAGACACAGGACGAGGAGTTACGGCGCGCGGGCCTCGATCCTTCAAAGATAGTCGTGTGCGAAATGGATCCAGGGGATCTATTGCTGTGGAATCTGTTTACCGTGCATGGCTCCGCGCCGAATGTCAGCAACTACGATCGGCGTTTCATGATCAACAGTTATGTTCGGGCCGCCGACAGTCAGCACGGAGAATGGGCTTTCCGCGACGGCGTCTCCACGCCGCTGGGCCCGGAGCCGGAAATCTGCAAGTACGAGCAGCTTCGGGAACGGCCGGGTCCGTTCTACATCGAGTCGGATTGGACCGAGGAAGCTCGAAAGTAATGCGCTGAAGCCCAGGCGTAGAAGATCAGCAGCACCAGCAATCCGTGACGGGTCGCATCGGGTAGCGATGCTCCCAATGTGCCCGATCGGTCGATGATCCATCCTGTGAACAAGGGGCCGCCGCCGAGGGACACCACATTCAGGAAGATGTAGAGCAGCGCTGTAGCGGTTGCGCGCCGATGCGACCCGACCGAATTCTGAACGACACCGAAAGTAGGTCCCAGCGAGGTGTATTGGAGAAATCCGGCCACTGCGAGAAACACCGTTGCCAGATGCCAGTCTGAGCTGACCGCGGTGAGGAGATAGAACGGGATGGCCAGCAGTGTCCCGAGCGCCGGAATCAGGGCATACGCCCTGGGGTGGCGGCGGCCGAGCCGGTCAGTTAAATAGCCACCGGCGACGATTCCAACACCAACCGCGATGCCGCCGGTCAGCGCGGCGATGACGCCCGTCGTGCTGTAGCTGAGTCCAAACGCGCGGTTGAAGTAGAGGGGCGCAAAACCGTAGAAGGCGTAGTTGGCGAAACCGCCAACGGTGACGCCCAGGATCATATGAAACGCCCGGCGATCACGCACCAGCGTCCGCGCAACCGCCAACATCTCGCTGATCTCACCGGCCATCGGTCGAGTTCGCGCCGGCCGCAAGATCCCGCCTGCTACGCCAACACCGGCTGCCGTCACGGTGCGCGCAAGTTCGGCTGCCGCACCAACACCGGTTGCCGCGGCGGCGCTCGCCGGCGAGGCCGCCGCCGTGCTCGTGCCAACCCGTGTCGCCAGCGCGCGGTTGGGGCCAGCTTCCGATCGTTCGGGCTCCCGCACAACCAACTTCAACACAATCGCCAGCACGACGCCCGGCAAACCTACGATGGCGCACGCGGCGCGCCAACCGTAGTGCTCGGCCACGTAGCCTCCGGCGAGGGCAGCGACGATATAGCCGACGGAAATGCCGGAGGAGTAAACCGAAAGGGCGGAGGTCCGCCGGCTCGGCTCGAAATAATCTGAGATCAGCGAATGCGCCGGCGGCGTGCAGCCGGCCTCGGCAATTCCGACGCCGGCGCGGCTCAAAAGCAGTTGCGTGAAATTGCCCGCCAGCCCGCATACCGCGGTCAGGCTCGACCAGACAACCATCGCGATGGCAATGATATTCACTCGATTGAACCGCTCGGCCAATCGTGCAATCGGAATCCCACCGAATGCGTACAGCGCCGCGAACGCCGTCCCGCTGAGCAGGCCGAATTGCGTATCCGACAACGCGAGATCCACCTTCATCGCCTGCCCGATGATGGAAATGATGCCGCGATCCATCGCGTTGAACGCATACGCCACGGTCAATACGAGCAGGACCCGGCGTTCATAACGCGTGGAATATCTGATCATCCCGCATTAGAGCGCAATTGTGCATCCGCAGCAACAAACAGCAGTTGGTTCGAAGACCGAATGTTTGTCGCAACGCGATTTCCGGTTTTTTCGGAACTCATTTCACGCAATCAGAACGCGGTGAAACCTATATTCACTCGAGTTTTAAAAGGACACCATTCCCATGGCGAAGAAATCCAAACGGGGCGCCGTCGCGCGCCAGGTTTCAGTCGATGCCGACCTGCTCACCGAGCTGCAGGGACAGATCGCCGCAATCAGCAAGTCGCAGGCCGTCATTGAGTTCGACACCAGCGGCCACATTCTCACCGCCAACAACAACTTCCTCAATGTGGTCGGCTATCGACTGGAGGAGATCAAGGGCCAGCATCATGGGATGTTCGTCGATCGCGACTACCGCTCGAGCGACGAGTACCGGCAGTTCTGGGAGAAGTTGCGCCGTGGCGAGTTCGATTCGGGTCAATACCGCCGGGTGGGCAAAGACGGCCGGGAGGCCTGGATCCAGGCCAGCTACAACCCGATTTTTGATGCCGACGGCAAGCCCTACAAGGTCATCAAGTACGCCTCGGATGTCACCGCGCAGGTCAACCTGACGCGCCAGATGCAGGCGACGGTTGCCCAGACCGAGGCCGTCATCAAGGCTGCAATCGGTGGCGACCTGTCCAGGCGGATCGATACCACCGGGACTTGCGGCGACGTGTTGAAGATGTCCGAGGCCATCAATCTGCTGCTCGGCACCGTCACCGACATGTTTGGTGATGTTCAGGAAGTCATTGAGGCGGCGACTGAAGGCGATTTGTCCCAGCGCGTCGATGCCGGTTCAAAGACCGGCGATCTGCGCAAAATGTCCGAAGCAGTCAACATGCTGTTGGCGAGCGTTGCGCAGATCGTGACCTCGGTCACCGGCGCTGCCGGTGAAGTGTTGCGCGGGGCCGAAGAGATCTCACAAGGCAATCTGAACCTGTCGCAGAGAACGGAACAGCAGTCCTCCTCGCTCGAGGAGACAGCCTCCTCGATGGAGGAGATGACCTCCACCGTCAAACAGAATGCGGACAACGCGGGCCAGGCGAATCAACTGGCGACGGCTGCGCGCGACCAGGCGGAAAAGGGCGGTGCAGTAGTAGGCAACGCGGTCACCGCCATGGCCAAGATCAACGAAGCTTCGAAGAAGATCGCCGACATCATCGGGGTCATTGATGAAATTGCCTTCCAGACCAACCTGTTGGCACTGAACGCGGCCGTCGAAGCGGCCCGTGCCGGCGAGCAGGGCCGCGGCTTCGCGGTAGTGGCCACCGAGGTGCGCAGCCTGGCCGGTCGCTCAGCGACCGCGGCGAAGGAAATCAAAGAGCTGATTCAGGACTCGGTCAAGAAAGTCGAAGACGGCTCCAGGCTCGTCACCCAGTCCGGCCAGACTCTCGATCAGATTGTGACCTCGGTGAAGAAAGTCAGCGACATCATCGCCGAAATTGCCGCGGCCTCGCGCGAGCAGTCCTCGGGCATCGAGCAGGTCAACCAGGCGGTGATGCAGATGGACGAGATGACTCAGCAGAACGCTGCTCTCGTGGAGCAGGCAACCGCTGCTTCCCAGTCCATGGCCGAGCAGGCGCGTGCGCTGACCAACCTGATGCAGAAATATAACGCCGATGAGTCTCAACCCCGGACCGCGGCTCCTGCCCAGAACCGCCGCACGGGTGCGCGCCCCTGGGCTGCCAAGACCACTCCCGCATCCCGCCACCGGCCCGCCATGAAGCCTGTTGCCAACGGCCGCGGCGGAGTCTGACCGTTTCCCCCATACTTGCGCGACGTTTGATGGTCATGGGGGTAAAAATGCGAGTGTCTCTTGCTTGTGGCGCAATTCTTTTGTTCGTGTCAAACCTCTGCGCAGCCCAGGCCCCTGGGCCTGTGCTCGTGGTGCGTGCAGGAACGCTCATCGATGGCGTGAGCGCTCAGCCTCGGCACAACCAGGACATCGTCATCCGGGGCAATCACATCGTCGAGGTCAGCGCCACCGGTGCGCATGCACCCCCGGATGGCGCGAAGCTCATCGATCTGAGCAACGCAACCGTCCTACCCGGGCTGATCGACACCCATACCCACATCTTCCTGCAAGGAGAGGTGCCCTCGGCCGGCGGCTACGACATACAAATCCTGAAATACCCGGCATCCTTCAGAGCAGCGCGCGCCACAGTCGCCGCGCGCCGCGCACTCGAGCAAGGCTTCACGACAATCCGCGACGTCGAGACAGAAGGAGCCGGTTACGGCGACGTCGGTATCAAGAAAGCCATCAACGAAGGCTACATCCCCGGGCCCAGAATGTTTGTCGCCACCCGTGCCATCTCCTCAACCGGCGGCTACTCCCTGGATGACTACGCGCCGGAAATCACCGTCCCTAAGGGTGCTCAAATCATCGACGGCCCGGTGGAGGCCCGCAAGGCCGCCCGCGAGCAACTCGACAACGGCGCCGACTGGATCAAGGTTTACATGACCCATCGATCCTGGCTCGATGAGCACGGAGACCTCGTCTCCCAGCCCACTCTCACGGTTGAGGAGTTGAAGGCAGTGGTCGACGAGGCCCACGGCTGGCGCAAGAAGGTCGCCTGTCACGCGTACAACGGACTCGGCCTGCAACGAGCGCTCGATGGCGGTTGCGATTCCATTGAGCACGGCCTCGAGCTCACCGACGCCCAGATCGCACAAATGATCAAACAGGGCACCTGGTACGTGCCCACTCTGGCGGTGTACTACTACGACCCGGATCCGCCGGATACGCCTTCAGGTAAACGTGATCGCAAGCGAGTGGCCCTGCATGGCGTCTCGTTTCAAAAGGCAGTGCGCGCCGGAGTGAAAATCGCATTCGGCACGGACGTGGGCGGGTTCGTCTGGACCGATCCAATCGCGCAGGAGTTCTCTCGCGAAGTGGAGTTCGGTATGACCCCGATGCAGGCCATCCAATCAGCCACTTCGAAAGCGGCGGAGCTGCTCGGTCAGAAGGGCGAGGTGGGGGTGATCGCCCCGGGCGCTTTGGCGGATGTGATAGCAGTGCCGGGTAACCCACTCGACGACGTCCACGTCCTCGAGAAGGTCAACTTCGTGATGAAGGATGGCGCGGTCTACATGACCGTAGGGCCGAAAGTACAGCCCTGAGGCGCATGCAGGGTAGTGGCCGTGCCGACGATGAACGTTGCCGGCGACGGCGTTCCCTGCGTGAGCTGATTGGCTCCGAATATTGCGATCCCAAACGCACCGTTCGAGCTCACAACAGCGATATTCCCCACGTCATCGATACAGATGCCGTGGGGCTGATCGATCGTGGCAACCGAGTTGATCTGCGTCGAGCCGATAGGTGGTAATGGTACGGCCGAGGCAACGTTTTGGGTGACGCCGGGGTATTCATCGATCGTTGAGGTCGAGCTGTTGCTCCACCACATGTTGTCCGACGAATTGATCACCAGACCCCATGGCGCCTGCACTGTGCCACTTGCGTTACTCAGACTGGCATCCGAAACCACTTTCGGAGTCGAGGTCCCCATTTCCGGGATCGCCGGAATTTTCGCCTTCTTGATCTCGACAATAGTCGTACCCACGGCAGCAGCCGTGCCGCTGTTGGCAACCCACAGGTCGCCGGCGCTGTCGAAGGCAATCCCCGACGGATTCGCGAACTGATCCGAGGAGATGACCAGCACCGGCCCGACGGCCTGGGTGCCGCTCTGACCCAACTGAGTGGCCGTGTAAGTCAGGACTGCATTGGCAGTCGGATCCGCAATCCAGGCATTGCCGAGCACATCGATCACAATCTGCCGCGGGCCCTGCACGAACGTGGAGGTGATGATGGCCACCGGCTCGGGTGCATTGTCCGTAGCGAGGGCCGCCAACTGCGCGGCAGTGAATTCGTACAGAGCCGGTGTCGCCACGCCCTTGACGTTGGCGGTCGGGTCGACCACCCACATATTTCCCATGGGATCGAACGCGACGCCCTGGGGCGAACCAAACACTTCACTGTTGATCGATACATGCGGTGCCGGGGCACTCGTTCCGGCGCCCAGTTGCGCGGGATTGTATTCAACTACGTTGGTGCCGTTCGCCACCCATAGGCCCTTGCTGCCCACAGTCTGGCCATTATCTGAGGTGAAGCCGCACCCTGCGAGCAGTCCGCAGCCCAGCAGTACTGACAACCGGATAGTCATCGGCTGGTTATAGCCCGGCGCCCGAGGTTGAGTAAAGTTACTGCGTCGCTGTTTCGGGTCCTGTCAGTGTCCGGCGACAGGCGTTACGTATAATCGACGCGCGCCCTGAGTCCAAAGTCCGAATGGAGCTGTCGCGTGCAATGAAGCAGCGCCGGTCCCCGCCCATCCGCCTCGAAATCAACTTCAACCCGCTGGTGCGGCCCCACGACGGCCACGTCTTTCAAAACACCGTGGACCTGCAGCCGGTGGCGTTGCAGATGCAGCGGAATGAGTTCGTCGCTGGTGTTGTGAATCTGCAGACGATAGCGCGCACCCGCGGTGACGCGAAGCTCCGGCCCATTGATGGACCAGCGATTGAATCCGCTTCGGGCCGCCGGATGTCGAGTCAACACGACCGGCAACGTCTCGTCCGGGTTCCCCATGTTGGCTCCTCGCAGGAAAGTCGGAGCGCGATCCGTCTCCCGCACAACCCAACGGGTAGGTTGATTGACTACAACACGGGCGGACACCCGTTCCCCAGGGCTCAGTTGGAGCGCGCCCAGTCGCACGGGCGCGGCCAGGGGATTGCCATCCAGCGCCGTCACCTCAAACACATGACCCGGAAGCTCGAGGTGGTACGTTTCGGTTGCGCCGGCGTTCAACACCTGCAGCAGCACGCGCTCCCCCGGGCTCGCCCGCAAGGGGCCCGGCAAGCGGCCGTTGAGCGTGATCCCGTGGTACCCAACTTCACACCCGCGCGCGGTGCGCCGCATGAAGGGCCCACACCCCTTGAGTACCACCACCGCTTGTCGATCATCGTGGCCGGCCGGGCCCACCGGCTCAACCAGTAGTGCCCCCGACTGCCCACTGTACAACCCCGCCCCGAGATCCGAGCCCGCCACCACCTCCGAATGGTATAGATACAGCCCCGCGCGACTCGGGGTAAATTCCATCCTCTGCCGCGAGTGCGGAGCCACAACCCCACCAGCCACTTCCTGCCCCTGCCAATGAATCTGCTCAGTTGTATCGGTCTCGTTGAGAACATCGACCCGAACGGGCACTCCAACAGTCGCGCGCAGCACAGGCCCAGGGAACTGACCGTTGTAGCTAGTGGTTATAAACCGGTGACGGTTTGCCAACTCAATCGCGCCCTTACGGATGCGCAGCACATGAACTTCGGAATCCACGGCATTCGCAAACGGGCTGAGGCAAGTACCCGCAGCGGCGAGTCCCGACAGTTGCAGGAAAGCCCGGCGTCCGAGCAGGCTGGATGAGTTACACTGCATCCGCTGAGTTTACCGCAGAACTATTCAATACCGGCATGCTCGAGCTCGAACACGTCCATAAGTCATTCGCAGGCCGCACCGTTCTTGCGGACGTCAGTTTGACGATTCCCAAGGGCGCCACGCACGCCTTGATCGGCTCCAGCGGCTCGGGGAAAACGACCCTGTTGCGCCTCACTCTCGGCTTGATCCCCTTCGAGAAGGGCTACGTGAAGATCAACGAGCAACCGTTGTCGGCCTTCACGCCGACCGAGTGGGCGGACCGGATCGGATACGTTCCCCAGGATGGTGGCTTGTTTCCACACATCAGCGGCAAACAAAACGTGGCGCTGGTGCCGGGCCTGCGCAACTGGCCTGCAGCGCGGATCGACAGCCGCGTGGAGGAATTGCGCGTGCTGGTGGGGCTCGACAAGGCCATCCTCACCCGTTTTCCTCACGAGATGAGCGGCGGACAGAAGCAGCGCGTGGCGATCATGCGCGCCGCCATGATGGATCCTCCAGTCATGCTCCTCGATGAGCCCATGGCAGCCCTGGATCCGCTGATTCGCAGTACTCTGCAGGAGGAGCTGAAGTCGATCTTCCAACGGCTGGGAAAAACCGTGCTGATTGTCACTCATGACCTGGGCGAGGCCGTGTTCCTGGCCGAGCGCATCACGCTGTTGCACCAGGGCCGCATCATCCAGACCGGAACCTATCGCGAGCTGTTGCTCACGCCGGCCGATCCGTTTGTCAGCTCATTCATCAACGCGCAACGGAGCTTGCCGGACGTGAGCGCCGTGGCGTGAGGAACCTTTTGCTGCTTCTGTGCGCTTTCCTCTCCTCCAGTGCGATGGCGGCGGACAAACCCATCGTGGTCGGCTCAAAGATCTTCACCGAGGGCTACATCCTGGGTGAGGTCGCCGCTCAAGTCATCGAAGCGTCAGCGCCTCCCGTGCCGGTCACCCGCAAACTCGGCATGGGCAGCACCGGGATCCTGTTCCAGTCATTGAGCTCCGGTGCCATCGACGTGTATGCCGACTACACCGGCACGCTCACCGAAGCCATTATCAAAAATCCTGACTTGAAATCCCAACAGGAAATCCAGGCTGCGCTCGGCAAGTTGGGCCTCGTGATGTCGCAACCCCTGGGATTCAACAACACCTATGCCCTCGCTGTAAGAGAGGCGTTTGCCCGGCAGAACAACATCCGCACCATCAGCGACCTGGCGCGTTTGAAGACCGATCGGGCCGCCTTCAGTTATGAATTCATGGATCGCGCCGACGGCTGGCCCGGATTGGCCGCGGCCTACCACTTCGCGGTGCCGCCCAGGAACGTCAACCGCATGGAGCACAGCCTGACCTACCAGGCCATCGATCAGAACGCGGTGGACGTGATCGACGTGTACTCGACGGATGCGAAGATCCGTAAATTCAATCTACGCGTGCTCGATGACGATCGCGCCTACTTCCCCGTCTATCAGGCCGTCTGGGTAGCACGGAAGGATTTCGTCGACCGTTATCCCGCTCAGTGGAGCGCCCTCCAGAAACTCGCGGGCACCATTGACGTCAACACCATGCTCGACATGAATGCCGCGGCCGACATCGACAAACAAAGCTACGCCCAGATTGCCTCCAAGTTCCTCGGAACGGAGTCCCATTCCTCTGACACCCTCACCAGCCGAATAGCTCACCGAACCGTGGAGCATCTTTGGCTGGTGGCCATCTCACTACTGTTCTCTATAGTCATCGGTGTACCGTTAGGAATCGCAGCCGTCAGGTATCACGCCACCGGGCAGGCCATCCTGCTCCTGAGTGCCATGATCCAGACAGTGCCGTCGCTGGCGCTGCTGTGCTTCCTCATCCCGCTGTTTGGAGTTGGCACCAAGCCGGCTCTGGTGGCGTTGTGTCTGTACAGCCTCCTGCCCGTGGTGTTGAACACCTTCACCGGTATCCGCTCCATCGATCCCCGGCATCTGGAAAACGCACGCGCCTTCGGCCTCAATAGCCGCCAGATCCTGTTCCGCATCACGCTGCCGCTGGCGAGCCCGATGTTGTTGGCGGGCGTAAAGACAGCGACCATCGTCAGTATCGGCACGGCCACACTGGCGGCGCTCGTCGGTGCCGGGGGCTACGGGGCGCCGATCGTATCGGGACTGTCACTGAATGACGTACCCACCATTCTCACGGGCGCGATTCCCGCGGCCTTGATGGCGTGGCTCGCCCATGGTCTGTTTGAGGTCCTGGGTAAATTCCTGATTCCAGGGGGCTTACGAGTACGAGCGTAGCTGAGGTAGTCTGCGCTCATGAGAAAAATCATCGTGGCTGCGTTGGTTTGCTGGGCGGGCATTGCAACCGCGACCGAGGGTGACAACTGGCCGGCCGGGGGCCGTGACCAGGAGGGTACCTACTACTCACCCCTTGCCAAAATCAACAACCAGAACGTGGGCAAGCTGGGGTTCGCCTGGGCCTATGACCTCGGGACCTACCGAGGCCAGGAAGCCACTCCGATCGTCATCGACGGCGTCATGTATACCTCAGGCACCTGGGGTTACGTGTATGCCGTCAACGCGGCAACCGGCAAAGAGATCTGGCGCTACGATCCGCAAGCGGCTCACCTGGCCGCGCGTCACCCGTGTTGCGACCTCGTCAACCGCGGTGTCGCAGTCTGGAAAGGCCGGGTCTACGTCGCCTCCGTAGACGGCAGGCTCCATGCCATCGACGCCGCCACAGGCAAGAAAGTCTGGGAAGCCGACACCGTCATCGATCACAACATGCCGTACTCCAGTACAGGCGCGCCGCAGATCGCAGGACACGTTGTCGTGATTGGTAACAGCGGCGCTGATATGGGCCACGGCGGCGTGCGCGGCTATGTATCGGCGTACGACCTCGACACAGGCACATTCAAATGGCGTGTATTCACCGTCCCCCCGGACCCGGGCCATCCTTCCGAAACCCCGGCGATTGAAGCGGCCGCCAAAACCTGGGATGCCCCCCGCGATAAGCAATACAAGTTGGGCGGAACCGCCTGGGACGGTTTCGCATATGACCCCGCGCTGGACCTCGTCTACTTCGGTACCGCAAACGCCGCCCCTTACGACTCGACCCAAATCGGTCCCTCCTATCGCGACGAGCTGTACACCGCCAGCATCCTTGCAGTGCGCGCCGATACCGGAAAGCTGGCCTGGTACTACCAGACGACGCCGCACGACCACTGGGATTTCGATGCCGTCCAGAAGTTTGTCATGGCGGACCTGCCTGTGGATGGCAAGCCCCGCCAGGTTCTCATGCAAGCCAACAAGAACGGCTTCTTCTACGTGTTGGACCGCAAGTCCGGCGAGCTGCTATCCGCCAACAACTACACCTATGTCAATTGGGCTTTGCGCGTTGACCTGAAAACAGGCAAGCCGGTTCTGACCGCGCAGGCAGATTGGTCGAAGAAGCCGAGCAACGTCTACCCGTCCTGGGCAGGAGGCCACACCTGGCACCCAATGTCCTACAGCCTCCAGACCCACCTCGTGTACATCCCCGTGCTCGATGTACCCAACATCTGGGTAGATATGGCCCGCAACGGCGGCTCAATTAAATACATTGACGGCTTCTTCACCGTCAATGGAATCATGCCCGACGACTCCTGCGTGCCTGCGGATCTGCGCGGCATGTTTGGTCAGCTCCCCGACAAGGCCTCGCTGGGACGCACGAGCGTGCGCGAGCTCATCCGCGCCTGGGACCCGGTCGCGGGCAAGACCGTTTGGGAGCATGAAACCTCCACCGGCCTGCGCGGCTATGACGGCGGTGCCATGAGCACAGCAGGCAACCTCGTGTTTCAAGGTCGCGGCAGTGGTGAGTTGTGGGTTTATGCGGCAGACACCGGCAAGGTGCTGAAGACCCTCCAGACCGGCAGTCACATCATGGCCGCCCCCACGACCTATACGGTAAACGACGAACAATACGTTGCCGTGCAAGCAGGCTACGGCGGAGCCGCGATCACCGTCGGTGCCATCCCGCCGAGCAGCGCGGCCACAAAATACCTGAACACCAACCGCATCATTGCCTTCAAGTTGGGCGGCCCGGCGGTTCCAACTCCACCGCCGTACTCCGAGGCAAAAATACAAAAGCCTCCGCAGCCAACCGCCAGCAAAGAAAGCATCCACGCCGGTGAAACCAAATTCGTCCAGGAGTGCTCACGCTGCCATGTCCTCGGACATAGCGTAACTCCCGATCTGCGCAATCTCTCCCCAGGCCTGCATGCCGCATTCAAAGACATTGTCCTGCGTGGCGCCGTCGCCCCCACGGGCATGGAATCATTCAGCGATCTGCTAACCGAAAAGGACGTGGACGACATCCACGCCTACCTGATCGACCAGGCCTGGCGGGCTTACAAGTAGGGCACGAGCAGTCGCGCCGCGCTGTCTCTCAACCTCAGCGCCAGCGAGCCTCTCTCTGCGGTGAGTCGTGCCTTCTGGTGCGCCGTGATCAACGCGTCAATTTCCTGAACGGCACCGGATTGATAGACCTCCAGGTCCAACTCGAAGTTGAGTCGGAAGCTGCGGATATCCCAGTTCGCACTGCCGACCAGCGCCCATAGATCGTCGATGGTCATGAGCTTGGAGTGGTTGAACGGCGCCGGATAGGTCCAGACACGGCAGCCTGCTTTCAGCAGCGGGCTCATCTGCACTCTTGAGCCCCAGTCCACCGTGGGGTGATTGCTGTGCTCCGGAAGTACCAGGTCAACCTCGACACCACGGTACGCGGCGAGCGAGAGGGCCGTGATGATCCGTTCGTCCGGGAGGAAATACGGAGTCATGATCTTGATCGACTTGCGCGCGCAGTTGAGTGCGGCCAGGACCACGAACTCGATCTTCTCCAGGTCATTATCGGGGCCTGAAGTGACGACGCGGGCTGTGCTGTCGCCGGCAGGTTCCAAGGCTGGAAACCAGGCATCTCCGGACAGAATCTCTTTCGTCGCAAACAGCCAGTCAGCGGCGAACACGTCGATCAACTGACCGACGATGGGCCCTTCAAACTTGAAGTGCGTGTCAAACACAGGGTGTTTGGGGTGAGAGTTCGTCAGGTTCTCCGCGCCGATGTTGAGGCCGCCCGTGAATACGATGCGGCCGTCGATCCCTAAGATCTTCTTGTGGCTGCGCAGATTCAGAAACGGCATGCGCCAGGGCAGCGTTGAATGCAGGAATCTGGCCGCCGGAACGCCCGCCTGGCGCAGGCGGTGGTAAGTCGAAGACGTGAAGTAGCCTCCGCCGTACCCATCGATGAGCACGCGAACCGCTACGCCGCGCTCTTTCGCGCGCGTCAGCGCTTCGATGAAAGGATTGCCGGCGGCGTCGGCGCGGAAGATATAACTCGACAGAGCGATGGAGCGCGTGGCTGAGTCGATGGCGGCGAGCATTTGGGGATATGTGTTGTCGCCGTTGCGGAGTATTTGGATGGCGTTGCCATCTTCGGCAGGGCGGCCTGTGATTCGCTGCCCTGCGTGTTCGAGTGCGGACAGGTGGTCGGTGCGGGCTTGCGCGAGGTTCCGAGCGTGTTTGGGTGGTCGCGGCCGGCGGAGACTGATGGCACGGCGTCTGACGCGATTGATGCCCAACAACAGGTACAACACGCTGCCCAAAATGGGCGCCAGCCAGGCGAGCCCGATCCAGGCGACACTGGACCCCACATCGCGCTTGGTCAGCAACACGTGCACCGTAACCCCGACCGCCAGGGCCAAATGGAGCAGCGCTACCAGCTCAGCGCGGACATAGTCGGGAATGTCGATCGGGGTCATGTTGGTGCTGCGCGTCCCGCATGGGAAGCGATTGGCGGGAGCCGGCGGGAAGCGTAGCTGGTCAAGGCAATGCGTTCGTTCGTCATTCGCCTGACAACGCCAGGCGGTTGTCAGCGAGCCCGACAGCCCGTTGGCGATGAGCCGTGCGGCTCGGAGAGGCGTAGTCGATCATCGCAGTGTGCTCTCTGTTGGTTTGCCAGGCAGTGCCAAAGGGGGCGTCAGCGAGCCTGGCGGCCCGTTGGCGTGGGTCCCTGCGACTCAATCCATTGCACGGCTTTGTTGCTCAAACTCCTCGGAAGCTTCCAGCCAGTCAGTCTCTACTTTCTCCGTCTCTCGCGCCACTTCTGCCTGCTGGGCGAGCAGGTCTTTCAGCTTGTCTTTGGAGGCGGCGGCGTAGATGTCGGGTGCGGCCAGCTCGGCCTGGAGGGCTGCTGATTTTTTGGCCAGGCGCGCCAGGTCCGCATCGCACTTGGCGATCTTCGCCTTGATCGGCGTCAGCTTGTTACGGCGCTCCGCCTCCTCTCGCTTGCGCTGTTTGCGCAGCTCCGCGCTTTCTGCTTGCGGCAGCGATCGCTGGGCCTCCACGCCCTGCGGCTGCGCAATCGACGCTGGCGCCTCATCTGTCTCATTCAACCACTTGGCGTAATCCTCGAGGTCGCCGTCAAACGGCGTCGCACGCCCCTTGTGGACAACGATGAACTCGTCAGCCACCGTTCGCAGAAGATGGCGATCGTGTGAGACGAGCACGACCGCGCCCTCGTAATCCTGAAGCGCCACGGCCAGCGCCTGCCGCATCTCCAGGTCGAGGTGGTTGGTAGGCTCGTCCAGCAACATCAGGTTCGGTCGCAAATACGCTGTCAGTGCCAACATCAGCCGTGCCTTCTCACCACCCGAGAACGGCCCCACCGGCTCAAACACCCGATCCCCTCTGAACCCAAACCCAGCGAGGAAGTCCCTCAACTCCTGCTCAGTCGCCTTGGCCGCCAACTCCGCCCCCGTACGCCGCAGATTAGTCAGTGGAGAGTCCAGCGGATTGAGCTGTTCCAGCTGATGCTGCGCGAAGTACCCAATGCGCAGATCCCTCGCCTCCGTGCGTGTGCCCGCCAACCCGGCCAGCTCGCCCGCAAGCAACTTCATGTAAGTAGATTTGCCAGCGCCGTTGCGCCCGAGAAGCGCCACTCTCGCTCCAGGCGCCAGCGTCAAACTCACTTTCTCCAGCAACGGCTTCCCGTCGTAGCCCGCTGCCTGGTTCTCCAACGCCAGCAGCGGCCGCGGCAACTTGGCCGGTTGGGCAAACGAGAACTCGAACGGCGAATCCACGTGAGCCGGGGCAATGCGTTGCATGCGCTCGAGCGCTTTGAGGCGGCTTTGAGCCTGGCGGGCCTTCGTGGCCTGGGCACGGAAGCGTTCCACGAACGATTCCATGTGTTTGATCTCGCGCTGCTGGCGCGTGAACAGCGCTGACTGCTCGGCCAGCTCGGACGCGCGCTGATCCTCGAATGAGGAATAGTTGCCGCGGTAGGCACGAGCCTTGGAATGCTCGATGTTGACGACGCGATTGACGATCCGGTCCAGGAATTCGCGGTCGTGTGCAATCAGCAGCAGCGTACCCTGATACTCCAACAACCAGCGTTCCAGCCACAGAATGGCATCGAGGTCGAGGTGGTTAGTAGGCTCATCGAGCAGCAACAAGTCCGAACGACACATCAGCGCCTGGGCAACGTTCAGTCGCACGCGCCAACCACCTGAAAACGCTGCAACCGGGCGCGTCTCATCAGTCGAGGTAAATCCGAGCCCGTGCATCAAACGCCCGGCACGGCTCCGGGCATCATAGCCACCCACAGCCGCATAACGGGCGTGCAAATCGCCGAGTCGCAATCCGTCATTGCGCGCCTCAGCGTCTGCTATCAACTTCTCGATCTGACGCAGCTCGGCGTCCCCGTCGAGGACGAACTCGATTGCCGGGGCCTCTGTCGCAAGCAGCTCTTGCGAGACGTGGGCGATCGCAAGGTTGGACGGCATCTCGAATGTGCCGGCATCCGGTTGCAGGTCGCCCCGGACCATGGCCAACAGGCTGGACTTGCCGCTGCCATTCTCGCCCGTAATCCCAACCTTCTCGCCACGGAATAAGCCAAAGGTGGCATCGGAGAATAGGACACGGGGCCCGCGTCGTATGGTGACGTCGGTAAAGTTCAGCATGCTTGAAGTTGGAAGGGGGGCGAGTCAGCCTGACTGGCTCGACTGCGCCCAGATGTTCAACCCACCGTCGGCTGCATGTCCGTCGATTTCGTCGAGCTCGGCTTTGCTGAACTGCGTGTTGCGCAGGGCGCCCAGGCAGTCTTCGATCTGCTCCCAGCGGCTGGCACCAATCAGCGCACTGGTGACGACCGGCTTTCTCAACACCCACGCAATCGCCATCTGGGCGAGGCTCTGGCCGCGCCGCTGTGCGATCGCATTGAGGGCGCGCACGTTCGCGATGTTGGCTTCCGTCAGCATGCTCTTGCTGAAAAAGTGCTCCTGCGCGGCCCTGGAGTCCTCCGGGATCCCTTTCAGGTACTTGTTGCTGAGCAACCCCTGCGCCAACGGCGAAAACGCGATACAGCCCACACCCTCCTGTTCCAGTACTCCCAACAGCTCCTTCTCGACCCACCGATTCAGAATCGAGTACGAAGGTTGGTGAATCACAAGGGGCAGCTTCAGCTCCCGCGCGATGGCGACGGCCTCGCGGGTCTTCTGCGGGCCGTAGGAGGAGATTCCAACATAGAGCGCTTTACCGCTGTGTACGGCAGTTGCCAGCGCACCGATCGTTTCCTCCAGCGGCGTGTCCGGATCGAAGCGATGGGAGTAGAAGATATCGACGTAGTCGAGCCCCATCCGCCGCAGACTCTGATCGAGGCTGGCGAGCAGGTACTTGCGGGAACCCCATTCGCCATAGGGGCCCGGCCACATGTCGTAGCCGGCCTTGGTCGAGATGACGAGCTCGTCCCGATAGGGGGCGAGGTCGTCTTTCAGGATGCGGCCGAAATTGGTTTCCGCGGACCCGTAGGGCGGTCCGTAGTTGTTGGCCAGGTCGAAATGGGTGATGCCGTGGTCGAATGACTTCAGCAGCATTTCGCGGGCGTTGGCCAGGGAGCTCGTGTCTCCGAAGGTATGCCACAGGCCCAGGGATATACGTGGGAGCTTCAGACCGTTGCGTCCGCAACGGGCATAGGGAGTCAGCGTGTAGCGATTATCTGCTGCAACGTACATAGCTAGCGGGTTACCACGTGAGATCGTCGGGGACGACGAAGTCCTTGTAAGGATCCTCGGCTGCTGCTTCGGCGGGGGCGCCATCCTTGGGTTGAACCGTGGGGACGACCATGTTTTCGTCGCGCTCGCGGATGCGCTCTGCGGTTTCTTTGGGCACCACTGCGTAGTGTCCCTTGTAGCGCACGATAGCCAGAACGCCGCTGGTCAATTTCTCGCGGCGTTCTGCGTCGACTGACATGCGGCGGATCTTCTTGCCGTCGATGAAGCTGTAGTAGTCCTCGGTCTCGAGCCGTGGGACGCGATTCTGTTCGATGATCTGCTCAATCTCGGCAATGCGTGCGCGGCGCTTGGCTTTCTCCTCGCGCTTACGGTTCAACTCCTGGTCGCGTGCGACCTTCGCCGCCTGCGCTTGCTGCGCAGCGAGTGTTGCCGCGCTCTGCACGGGGTGTTGGGCTGGGCGCGGGGCCACAGCGGCGGGCTGTGGGGCCTGCTGCCTGGGGTTCGCCCCCTGGTTGCCGCGTTGTCCCGACCCGGGATGGTGGCCCTGCTGAGGCGGGCGCGGCGGGTCCTTGGGCTTGGGAGGCCGGCTACGGAACTGGCGTTGCTGTTCCTGCTGCGCCGCTTGCTTTGCCTGCTTCTCGGTAACGAGGCCGACTTTGAGCAACTGATCGCGCAATGAATTCATGACTGGACCGGGGCGTACGACAAAAACGGAAGCAGGCCATCTTACGCAAAGACCTTGAAGAGTTCATTGCGGCGTAGGGATTGGCGCGCCTGTGAGACTATAGCGTGGCATAAAAAAGGCCCGGCGTGAAAGCCGGGCCCTTGATCAAACGATCAATGGAAGCAACTTACCAGCGATCGCGGCCACCACCGCCACCGCCGCCGCCACCGTAACCACCACGTCCACCGCCGCCACCGCCACCCGGACGTCCGCCGCCGCCGCCAGTGCGGGGCTTGTCCTGAGCTTCGTTGACGCGGAGCTGGCGGCCACCCATATCGTGACCGTTCAGGCTCTGAATGGCGCGGGCTGCATCGGCCTGGCTCATTTCAACGAACCCGAAACCACGAGGGCGTCCCGTTTCGCGATCGGTCGGCAGCGACACGGACTCGACGGTCCCGTGCTGCGAGAACAATGTGCGAACGTCCGCCTCGCTGGCGCTGAACGGCAGATTGCCTACATAGATTTTCGACATAAATTTCGTCACTCTCCAAACAACTCGAAGCGGCTGTCGGGCAAAAGATTAGGTTGACTGCCCTGGCCACTTCACACGGCAGGAACACCAGTCAGGTCAGGGAGAGTGTGTCTCACGAGCCCAAAGAACCGTAGATCCTGTCACCTGATCGCTTTCTCCCGGCTTTAGATCCGCAATGCATGGACAGCATCAGGTCGAGACGGACATGGGCGATCGGGGGAAAGTATGCCAGAAGCGACGCTCGTCTACCCCTTTCGGTGGTGAACCTCGGGTGTTTTAAATTGTCATCTTGGACCCGCCCCAGGCTCCGGCAGCCGCCGATAGTTGCCTGGGCTGGATTTCGCCGATGCGTCCGCCGGCGTCTTCTGGCTACCGTTGTCATGGTAAATAGTCCATAAAAATCAAGGTGTTGTGATCGAGTTGGATTGCCGTGGACGGGGCGGTCCTGCGTGACATCCGTGCCTGCGGGACAGGCGTTGGATTGTGATTCGATCGATCTCCCCGCAGCACTATGTCCGATCCTCCATGGAAAATTTTTCGCTCGTCCGAGCAAGGTGTTGCGTTGGAGCCTCCGGCATTGGTGGGTCGCGGCAGCGGTTTGTGCTTCATTGCCATGGACCTTTTTCGACCAAATCGTAAAATGGTCCTCAAAATGGCTGGGGAGCTCTTCGGTTGCGCGAGTCGGCGCGGTTGCACGATCTGATGCTGCGAGAACGTCTGCCGCGTTCTCGCACCGCGTTCGTTAGTGGTCCTTCCCAGGTCGGCAAGACAACCTCCTGCAAGGCGCTGGCGCCGCACTATCTCGACTGGGACGACCCGGCCCACCGCCTCATCATTCTCAAAGGTCCGGAAGCCGTCGCCCGGGCGCTGGATCTCGAGCGCGCGCGCGAGCGCGAAGTTACGGTTGTTTTCGATAACTTTCATGGGCACCGCAACTGGAAGGGTTTCCTGCGGAAATTCAGCGCCCGGTACGGGGCACGCGCGCGTGTTGTGGTTACGTTGCTTTGTTTCAAGAGCAAATTGCCGCCACACACGGCGTTGGTGCGGATCAATCCCTGGACGGTGGGTGAGTGCGCGCGGCGGGTGCCGGCCGAGTCGCCGATCGGGGCGCCCGGCCACATCAGCGATGAGGATTGGGTGGCCTTGCTCGAGCATGGCGGATTTCCGGAGCCGTTTCGCAAACGCGACGCGAAATTCACGCAGCGCTGGCACGACCGGCGCCAGTCGGAGTTGACCGAGCGCGACCTGCCCAGGCTCGCCGCGGTACGTGATCCTGCCTTGATGCAGGTACTGGCGTTGTTGTTGTCGGAAGCTTCCGCCAAGGCGCTCAGCTACTCGGATTTGAGCCGGCAGTTGGGGGTGTCGGTGGACACCATTACGCGCTGGGTCGAGCTGTTGGTTGATCTGCAGTATGGGTTTTGCGTGCGCCCGTGGTTTGCCGGGGTGCCGAAGGCGCTGCGCAAGGAGCCGAGGTGGTTCCTGCGGGACTGGTCCGCGGTGCTGGATCCGACGGCGCGCATGCGGACCATGATTGCCTGCCACTTGCTGAAGTCGGTGGAGGGGTGGACCGACTTGGGGTTGGGGCGGTTTGAGTTGCGGTACGTGCGCGACAAGCTGCACCGGGAGGTTGATTTCCTGGTGCTGCGGGATCGCCGGCCGTGGTTTCTCGTCGCCGTCGCGGGCGAAGCGCCCAGGGGTGGCGTGGCACCGCCGGTGCTGGGGTATTTTCAACGCATCACGCGGGCGCGGCACGCATTTCACCTGGTAATGAACGGAACGTTCTCCGGCGTCGACTGCTTTGCGCAGAGCGAGCCGACGGTGGTGTCGGCGCGGACGTTGTTGAGTCAGTTGTTGTAGCTGCTCAAGCGGCCATCGCGACCTGGACGCGATTGCGGCCAGAGCGCTTGGCTTGATACACCGCCGCATCAGCTTGGGCGATCAGGTGCTCACCCCAGACACCCAACATGTCGCTGGTGGCGACCCCAATGCTGCACGTCAGCCCAATGGGTTGGCCGTATCCTTCAACACGGACGCTGGCGACTCTCTCCAGGATTCGCTGTGCGATGGGATGCGCGGCAGCCGTATCGGCGCTGCTCAGAATGACCACAAACTCTTCGCCACCATAACGTCCAATGACATCCGACTGGCGCAGCTCCGCCTGAATCGGCGGGATGATTGCGCACAGGCAGGCATCCCCGGCCTGGTGCCCGAACGAGTCATTGATTTCCTTGAAATGGTCCAGGTCAATAAACAGCAGCGAAATAGGCAAGCCGCGCGCTCGGGCACGCGAGCAGGCCGCATCGAGCCGCTCGACCAGCGAGCGCCGGTTGAGCACTCCTGTGAGAGCATCAATTTGCGCATGCCGCTCGGCCTCTGAAAGCGCTCGCCGTTGATCGCGTAGTCGATCCGCAATTCCCAGTGCGATCAGCAGGGAAGCCGCCACCATCGACAATGGCAGCCCGAGGTAGACCACAGTGTCGTGCTCTGCACTGGCATTCAACAACAGTCGGATGGTTGTCGCTATCGTGAATGCTTCCAACAGCGTCCACGCAAGCAGGAACCAACCGGCAGGCCGGCTCCCACGCCGCCACGCTATGAAAGCCACGACCAGCGTGTACACCGCCGACCCCAGGAACAGAATGTTCCCGACGTTGTTGACGATGTCCTCATACCCGACGAGCTTGATGAGATTCGCGAACGTCAGCAGGATGAACGCGCCGGCGAGCCACCCAAACACCGTATAGGCGCGCGGCATGACGCGCCGCAGGTCGGCAATGTCGCGCACGAACAGACAAGCCGCCGCCCCGCTGAGCGCTGACAATACATTCCAGGTGTAATGAGTGAGCGGTGCCGCAACCGACAGCCATGGCCACTCAAACCCCTGCCCGGAAAAATAGGCTACGTAAAGCGCCTGTAATACGAAGAGAGTGGAGTACAGGATGAAGGCTCTTTCTCTGAGCACCAGCCAGAATAGAAAGGAGGCCACTGCCATCGCCGCCAATGCCCCGAAGGCTAGCGTGATCATGCGCGTGCGGGTGGCGCCTTCGCCCAGGAAGTCACTGAGGCTGGAAGTCGATAGCCGGGGCACGCCGTAGCCGGCACCCGGTGGCTCTATGCGTACATACACGGCGCCGAGGCGTGAAGCGGCATTCGCATTGGTGCCTCTGGCTCCTGACGTTTCTGGGTTGGCCGCGGCGAAGGATGCTGCGTCTGGGCCGGCCGTTGGCGTTGTTGACGATTGCACTGCGCTGGTCGGCAACAGGAATGCAGTGTCTCGTGCACCGGCAAACTCTGGAATGGCAGCCGCCGGCACGATGGGGTCCCCAGTGCCGGCGGCGTATACGTAAACCTGGTGCAACATCCCCGCATGCACAACGATGATCGGATTGGCACCAGCCCCGGATGTTTCGGGGCTAGGAACGCGCAGCCACATCACTTCGCCGCGCGACGCCTGCTCCTTGACGGTCGGGGATGTGAATTTCCCGTCGAGAGAGCCGCTGGTGACTTCCGAGATGGTCGCGTCGGTGACGGACGGGTCGAGAGCCTGAATTCCAGGTGTGGCCGCGCCGGCGCTGAGACCTACGCAAAGGATGATGAAGCCGAGGATGTAACGGATTGCAGCGGCAAGAGGGATGCCGTTGCGAAAACTGCTCATCAGTTGCGACCGACACAAACCACGACACGTGGCTGTCGATTATGCCGCAAAGCAGGCGGGTGGCGCTTGTCGGACACCGCGAAATGCACGCTGCGGGGAATTACTCCACAGCGTGCATTTGTAAGACTAGCGACGCTCCCAGTGACCTTCTACGAGGTACCAGCCGTCCCGTTCATGCACCCAATGGTGCGGCACCCATCGCTGGTGCGGATGCGGATGCTCCCAGTGGCCGGGAACCCACACGTGCTGGCCGCCTTCCCAGCGCCAGTAACCCGAGGCCCAAATAAAGCCGGGCTCCGGCGGCGGTCCGTACGTCTCCACACGGACGGGCGGCGGGGCTATCACGACCGCGGGTCCAGCGTAGTAGTGGCGCGGCGGCGGCCCGGCGGCCACGATGCATCCGCTGAGCGTGATCGCCAGCATGGAAATTGCTACCAGCCTGGCTGCGCTGGATTGAGGCTCGGTCATATGCACTCCCTCAGGTTGATGGTGTCCCGACCCGGGATGGTGGCCGCCATCGATTTATGGTAATCGGATGACGGGCCACGGTTGCGCCCATAGTGGCGCTTCATCCCTAAACGCAAGATGACTCGTTTGGTTCACACGAAGGTAAAGGCAATGCCGGGCCACCAGGACACTGTTTTTCTGTTTGATGTCGACAACACCCTATTCAACAATGATGCTTTATCAGCCGATCTGAGCGGGCATCTGGAAAGCGAGTTTGGCCGCTCGGCGCGCGAGCGCTATTGGAAGATCTTCGAGACCCTGCGCTCCGAGTTGGGCTATGCCGATTACCTCGGCGCCTTGCAGCGGTATCGCATGGAGGTCCCGGACGATCCGCAGTTGCTGCGCATGTCAGCATTCCTCATCGACTACCCGTTCGAAAGCCGGCTTTTCCCCGGCGCACTGAAGGCGATCGCGCACTGCCGTCGCGTCGGCCCCACGGCCATCCTCTCGGACGGCGATGTCGTATTCCAACCGCGCAAAGTGCTGCGCTCCGGATTGTGGGAAGCGTTTGAGGGCCGCGTGATGATCTATCTGCACAAGGAGCAGATGCTCGATGCGGTAGAGCGTCACTACCCGGCGAAACACTACGTCATGGTGGATGACAAGTTGCGCTTGTTGGATGCCATGAAAAAGGTCTGGGGCTCGAAGCTCACTACCGTTTTCGTGCGCCAGGGCCACTATGCACTGGACATGGCCAACATCTCCGCGTATCCGGCGGCGGATATCACCCTGGAAAAGATCGGTGATCTCGCCACAACCAACGTCTCACATCTCTCCGGGGCAAAATGAGCACAGTCAAAGTGAATCCGCTGGCGGGTAAACCCGCGCCGGCCAGTCTCCTGACCAACATCCCGCAGTTGCTGACGGACTATTTCTCGCTCCAGCCGGATGCAAGCATTCCCGCTCAGCAGGTGTCGTTCGGCACATCCGGTCATCGCGGCTCGGCTTTTGATCGGGCTTTCAATGAGTGGCACGTGCTTGCCATCAGCCAGGCGATCTGTGAATACCGCAAGTCGAAGGGCATCGATGGTCCTTTGTTCCTCGGGATCGATACCCATGCGGTTTCGCCGGCCGCACAAGCGAGCGCGCTCGAGGTGCTCGCTGCTAACGGTGTTGACGTGATGCTCGCGGAAAACGACGAGTACACACCCACGCCTGCAGTGTCACACGCCATCATTGTCTACAACCGGGGGAGGAAGAGCGGGCTCGCTGACGGCATCGTCGTAACGCCTTCGCACAACCCACCTATGGATGGAGGATTCAAGTACAACCCGCCCAACGGCGGCCCGGCTGACACCGACGTCACAGGCTGGATCCAGAATCGTGCCAACGAGTTGCTCAAAGCGGGCCTCGAGGGCGTCAAGCGCATCACCTTCGACAAAGCAATGAAGGCGTCGACGACGCATCGCTACAGCTTTCTCAACACCTACGTCGGCGACCTGGCCAACATAATCGATTTCGATGTCATTCGTGGAGCCAACCTCTCGATCGCCGTGGATCCCCTGGGCGGTGCGGGAGTGCATTACTGGCCGGCGATCGCGGACCGCTACAAGCTGAAACTGCAGGTCCTCAACACGGAGGTGGATCCCACCTTCCGCTTCATGACGGTAGATTGGGACGGAAAGATCCGCATGGATCCCTCATCGCCCTATGCCATGCAGAGCCTGATCCATTTGAAGGATCGGTTTGATGTTGCATTTGCATGCGACACCGATCATGACCGGCACGGCATCGTGACCCGCAGTGCGGGGTTGATGCAGCCCAATCAGTATCTCGCTGTGGCCATCGACTACCTGTACAAGAACCGCCCGAAGTGGAAGAGCGACACCGGTGTTGGTAAGACCGCTGTCAGCAGTCAGATGATTGACCGCGTCACCGCCAAGATGGGGCGGCGGTTGTACGAGGTGCCGGTGGGATTCAAATGGTTCGTGAACGGGCTCGTGGATGGGTCGCTCGGCTTCGGGGGTGAGGAGAGCGCGGGCGCCACGTTCCTGCAGTTCGATGGCGGTGTGTGGAGCACCGACAAGGATGGGCTCATTCCCGGTTTGTTGTCGGCGGAAATCACGGCGAAAACCGGCCGCGATCCCGGCGAGGCGTATCGCGCCCTGACCCAGGAGTTTGGCGAGCCGGTGTTTGAGCGCGTGGACGCTCCCGCCTCCAAGGCGCAGAAAGCTGTTCTCAAGAAGCTTGCTCCGGAGCAGGTGAAGTCGAAGGAGTTGGCAGGCGAGAAGATCGCCCAGGTGTTGAGCAAGGCGCCCGGCAATGGTGCCCCCATCGATGGCCTCAAGGTCCTCACGGAGCATGGTTGGTTCGCCGCCCGGCCTTCCGGCACGGAGGAGATCTACAAGATCTACGCGGAGAGCTTCAAGGGCAAGGAGCACCTGAGCCGCCTCATTGATGAGGCCCAGAAGTTGGTCAGCGACTGCTTCGCCGCCGCTGGCGCGACCTGACCGGGTCGCTGATTGCTCCGCGGCGCCAACGGCGCCGCCGCAGATCTTGCCTACTGCTGCCGCCAAGGTGCTCACGTAGTCGCGCCGCGCGAGCATCCGCCGCGGCGCTTGTTGGTACCGCCGACGCCGCCCGGGACCTACTGGGGTCGCGACGTCGTCGTGGATGTCGGCTCCGCGGCGGGGCCTGACATCCGCTACGGGCTTTTCTTCTCCGCGGAGCTGAGCCGGTTGGCCATCATCAGGTGATGCCTCAGCGTGGGCAACGTTTGCTCCGCGTAGGCTTTCACGTCAGGATCTTTAGCCTTCTTGAGCGCCTTCTCGAACTCGCTGACATCGGTTGTATGGTCCTTCACCATCATCTGTGAATAGGCCTTGTCGAACTCGGTGCCGTTCAGGCCCTCGAGCTTGCCCAGCGAGTCATGTTCTTCCGGCGAGACGGCGTCAGCCAGCGGCATCTGTTTCACGTCAGCAAGGCTCTTCAGCGATTCGTTGGCCGCTGTGTGATCCGACACCATCTTGTCGGCGAAGCTTTTGACGGCCGGATCCAACGCGCGCTGTGAAGCAAGCTTGCCTGCCTGCACTTCCATTAGATTGCCCTGCGCCGCCTTGTTAATGAAATCGCGATCGCCGGCACTCAGTCCAGTGTCTGCTGCTGAGGCGGCGCCTGCGGCCGTAGCGATCAAATAGGACACCATGATCGCCGTGAGCTTTGCCTTCTGCGCACTCATGAGCGAGACCTCGCTTGATTAGAGTGTGCCCATAGTCGGCTGCGGTGAGGCCTGCGGCTGTAAGACAGCGCCGTATTAGCGCGTAGGTCTCAGTGGGCGACGGCGGTAAGCGCCGACCATCCGTTCCAGATGATCTGAATCCCAATGCACATCAATATAAACGCGGACAACCGAACCATGACCTCGAGGCCGGTGGTTCCCAACAACCGCGCTAGATTCCCGGCGAAGCGGTAAGCAATGTAGATACTGGCGGCAATCGCCACCACGCCGGCGAATGCACCAATCGCGTGCAGTGCCAGGATGGGCAGGGCGAACTCGGTTTCCGGCTTACGGCTGCCGATGGTGATGGCCACCGAAATCGAGCCCGGGCCGACGGTCAGCGGCATGGTCAAAGGATAAAAGCTGCCAACCTGGCGCGGTACGCCCGGCTGCACGTTCGCTTCACCGTGATCCGACCACTGCTCTTCAGTAAGGAGCTTCCAGCCGAGGGCCGTGACGACAAATCCACCCGCAATGCGGACCACCGGCAGGTCGATGCCAAAGAACACGAGTAGCCAAGGACCGATGACCATGGACCCCAGCAGCAGGGCAAAGCCATTGATGGCAACGCGGCGTGCCAGTCCTTCGCGCTCGGCGTTCGACAGATTGGGGGTGAGTGCCAGGAAGAACGGCGCCGCCTCGATCGGATTCACGATGGGAAAGAGCCCTGCAAAGGTCAGCAGGAACGCGCCGAAAACTGCACTCACGAATAGACCTCATCTGGTACCCCCAAAGCTTAGCAGGGGTGGTGAGGCTTATTGTACCGTCACTTTTTCGGGCACAGGGGCGGAAGGCACTTTCCCGCCGAATTGCGCTTCGTCATTTCGTCCTGGGCAATGCGCTCCTGGAGGGCCGCCTCCTGCTCAGTGAGGCAGACCTTCTGAGTGAACTGACTCCCCGTCAGTTTCTGCTTCCTGCAGTAATAGAGTTGTCCGCGGTAGGTTGTGGGCCGATACCCCTGCGCCACGAGCGCTCGGTTCACCGGACGAACGGCCGCGTCAGTGGTCGCAGCGTTCGTCGCGGTGCCAGCATTAGCGGTCCCAGCAATTGCCGCGGCATGAGCCCCGGCACCAGCGGGTATCACCGGAGCTGCCGCCGTCACTGCAGATGGCGCGGCAGTCGGCACAGCCGGCGGAGTGCTCGTGCATCCCGCGACGAGCACCAAGCAACAAACCACTCCTCTCATAACTCCGCCCTACGAACCTTGATCGCCACCGAGGAATGGCCGGACATCCAGTACGACCCCAGCATCCCCTTCTCAATCTTCACGCTGTCCCCCACCGCCAGCCCGAGATCGGGTCCATCGTCCGACTGCTCCCACACCTCATCGTTATCCAATCGGACAACCAGCCATCCACTGGGTTTACGGGTAACACTTGCGACGTGGGCAGCGACGCGCCCTATCACCATCTTTCCAACCTCAGTGTCGTAGCAGGCGAGCCTGCGAGCGTCATCCTTCTCGCCGAAGCACGCCCGCACCCCGGATTCCGTCGCGCTTGCCGCCGGTATCGAAACAACAGCCAAAACCAACGTCCAGCACAGAGCCCGTAACTGTGTGTCCACTGCAACATCCAAACATATCATCCCGCCGCGACGGTAGCCGGTTGTAACCGCCGTGTCGCGCCGCAGACGGTCATCCCGCGAACGGCGGCTTCGTCCCTGGAAAAACAGCTTCGTCCCACATTGACGTTTTACCGGCAGGTCTCAACAACAAAGTGACACCGGGGACAAAACGACAAATGACGTCACGCGTTGTGTTCCCATCCCGAAATTACCCGTGCTCATCCCGCGCCATTCAACATCGTCACAACATCACGCCCGTCGTCAAATTTACGTAGATGATCCGCCTCAGACGTCCGTCATTTTTTGGCAACCAACGATTCACAGTTGGTCGATTTCGGGGAGAGAAAACATGTGTCAGTTTGATCTGCAGTTATGGCGACGCAGGCGATGGCCTGTGGCGGTCACACTGGTGGTCGCAGCCGCTGTCACCATTCCGGCCTTCGCGGCCGATGAGGATGAAGCCGTTCAGTTACAGGAGGTCGTAGTCACCGGCTCGCGCATCGCGGCGCCCAATCTCACGAGCACCAGCCCCATCCAGGTGATCACCGCCAAGACCATCCAGCAAACGGGCAAGAATGACATCAGCGATGTCATCCTGCAGTTGCCGCAGAATTTCAACAACTCACTCGGCCAGGATCTCACCGGCAATACCAGCGGTCTGTCGGCCGCAGGCGGCGTGACCACGGCCGACCTGCGCGGCCTGGGCCCCAATCGAACCCTGGTGCTGATCGATGGCCGGCGCCTCGGTAATGGCAGTCCCAACACCGCGATCGCCTCGCCCGCGCCCGACCTGGATCAGATTCCGGTGCAGTTGATCGAGCGCATCGACGTCGTGACGGGCGGCGCTTCCTCGGTCTACGGCTCTGATGCCATCGCCGGCGTCGTCAACTTCATCATGAAGCGCAATTTTGAGGGCATCCAGTTCGACGCCCAGATCGGCGAGGACATTCATCACAATCACAATTCGAGCATTCAGGGACTCGCCCGCGACTTCGGGGTCGACCCGCCCACGGGCACCGTCAAGGACGGGCGCAACCGGAACTTCAATCTGATCATGGGAACCAACTTTGCCGACGGCAAAGGCAACGCAACGGCCTACTTCGGTTACCTGCAGTCAGATCCGGTATACAGCGGCGATCGGGACTTCGGCTCGTGTCAGCTCGAAGGGTTGCAGTCTGTTGAGAACGGTCCGGTCGATGGTACCGACTGTACCGGCTCGGGCAACAGCAATCGCTTCACCCCGTTGGGCACAACGGTGAACGGCGTGTTCAGCGGCGCGAAGACCGGCCGGTTGGGTGTCGTCGGCAGTCAGCTGCTGCCTTGGCCGGCGGACGGCCAGGTGCCGCCGCCTTTTTTCAACTCCCAGCCCTTCATCACCATTGCCCGCCAGGACCAGCGCTATACGGCGGGCTTCATGGTCCACGATACGGTCGCCGAGTATCTGCAGCCGTACATGGACTTCAGTTTCATGAACGACAAGTCGCACACCTCGGTGGCGCCGGCGGGGCTGTTCGAAAACAGCAATCCCCTGGACGCGCAAGGCAACTACCAGACCAACTGCAGCAATCCCCTGTTGAGTGCCCAGGAGCAGGGCGCTATCGGTTGTACGCCCGCGCTCATTGCCGCCGACGCAGCCAATCCGGGCTCGGCGCTCGCCAACATCGAGATCGGCCGGCGCAGTGTCGAAGGCGGTCCTCGCGCCGCCGACTTCGAGCACACCAACTACCGGGCCGTACTCGGAACCAAGGGCGACTTCGCGGACGCCTGGAACTACGATGCCTACGGCAGCTACTACTACACGACCTTCTTCAACAGCAACACCGGGTTCCTCAATTTCCAGGCGATCAACAACGCCATGCTGGTCACGGGGACGGCCGCGAATCCCTCCTGTATCAGCGGGCCGCCGTGTGTGCCCTGGAACATCTGGAATCAGGGCGGAGTCACACAAGATCAAATAACTCCGATGCTGCAAACGGGTACGGCTTATGGCTCGGTCACAGAGCGCATCCTCCACGTAGACGTGACAGGCGACCTCGGCAAGTATGGAGTGAAGTCGCCGGTCGCGAACGATGGAGTCGGTGTCAACGTCGGCTGGGAGCATCGCAACGATCACACGCAGTTCCAACCCGATTCGAGCGAGACCAGCGGCCTGCTGTCCGGCTTTGGCGGTGCCTCGGTCCCGATCGACAACAGCATCACCGTGAAGGAAGAGTTTCTCGAAGTCCGGGCCCCTCTGGTGCAGGACAAATTCCTGGCCAAGGACCTGGTAGCGGATGTCGGTTACCGCCGGTCGGACTACGACCTGATCGGTAACGTGAATACCTACAAAATGGAATTGCAGTGGGCTCCGACGCCGGACCTACGGTTCCGGGGCTCCTACAATCGCGCCATCCGCGCGCCGAGCATCATCGAGCTCTACAACCCGAATCTGGTGGGCCAGATTGGATTCGGCGAAGACCCGTGTGCACCCGATACCAAGACGCACGTGGCCCAGGCTAGCCTGGCGCAGTGTCAGAACACGGGCGTCACCGCAGCTCAATACGGGAACGGTATAGAGCGGGGTCAGACGGTGGGGGGTGCTGCCGGCACCAATGACATTCCACAGGGTACGGGAAGTCAGCTCACCCAGTTGCAGGGCGGCAATCCCAAACTAAAGCAGGAAACGGCGGATACGTATACGTTCGGCTTCAATTTCACGCCGGAGTTCATCCCCGGATTTGCGACCAGCATTGACTACTGGCACATCAAGGTGAAGGACGAAATCAACGTCTATCCCGCGCCGGCCATTGTGGCGAACTGCCTTGCGAGCGGCGATCCGACGTTCTGCTCACAGATTGTCCGCTCTCCGGCCAATGGCGGGCTGACCGGGGCCAGCATCGCTTCCGGCGGTTACATCATCCAGACCAACAAGAACATCGGCGCCCAGTTGCTCGAGGGCATCGACCTGGATGCCACCTACAAGCTGCCGCTGCCGAAGTTCGGCAATGCCTTGTTTACGATCAATGGCTCGTACCTGCTGAAGGATGCGATCACCCCGTATGCAGGTGCGCATACCTACGACTGCTCCGGGCTGTTCGGCGCCGTTTGTCAGACCGTGACGCCGAAGTGGCGGCACGTCGCCCGCGCCAGCTGGGAAACTCCGTGGGATGTGGACCTGACACTGTCATGGCGTTACCTCGGCAAGGTGTCCCTGGACCAGAACTCTTCGGACCCCACACTGAATTTCGCCAGCTTCGGCGTATACGATTCCTTCAATCGCGAAATCCCGGGTTACAGCTACCTGGATCTGGCGGTGGCCTGGAACGTATACAAGGGAGTGCAGATTCGCGGCGGAGTCAACAACCTGCTCGACAAGGATCCGCCGGTGGTGACCAGTGAAATCACGGCCGGTGGCGCGGCCAACACCTACGAGACATATGATCTGTTGGGTCGGCAGGTGTATCTGGCCGTGACCGCGAAGTTTTGAAGCGAGTTGCTTGGGCGGCGGTCGCGTGAATCAACGGGCCGCCGCAGTAATGTAACGGCTGACCGGATCTGCGCCCATCCTGTCCGAAAACGGCTAGAGTGTCGTAGGGGGCGCGGGTATAGTGCCACTTGCTCTAAAAATGCCTGGGCCACTTTCACAATACGTCGCAACACGGTCGCGCCCAGTACCATTTGAGAGATAGGCTAGGCATATGGAGACGACCGGCAGGCAGGCGATGTTGGAACTTGCGATTACGCTGCCCCCGCGGGGATCGGGTGCGGTCATGCGCGTTCTGCATCGTGAGCTGCGCGCCGCGATCCTCGACGGGCGACTGAAACCCGGTCTGCGCTTACCCTCGACACGGATTCTCGCCGATTCCTGGGGCGTGTCGCGCAACACAGTGATGGGTGCCTATGACCTGTTGCTCAGTGAGGGTTACCTGTTTGCCCGTCATGGTGCGGGAACCTATGTTGCAGAAGCGTTGCCCATTCGCGCCGATCGCACGGCGGTCGTTGAAGAGCCGAATCAGGCGCCGGACCGCAGGCTGAGTGAATTCTGGCGATCCCCGCCGCCGTATCTGTTGAAGGCCTGGGCCTCGACGTCCCCCAGTCACATGTTGTTTCGCTTGGGTGTCCCGGATACTGCCTCGTTTCCATATCACATCTGGCGGCGCCTGCTGGCCCGCTCGCTTCGCGCCCTGGCGAAGGTTCCTGCTGCCTATGTGGACGCTGAAGGTCGCCCATTGCTGCGTGAAGCAATAGCCAACCATGTTTCGTTCGCCCGGGCAGTCGCCTGCAATGCAGATGACGTCATGGTGACAGCGGGAACACAACAGGCTATCGACCTGCTCGCGAAGATTCTCGTGACCCCGGGCAAAACAGTGGTAGCCCTGGAGGATCCGGGCTATGCCCCTGTGCGCGGCGTATTCCTGGCTGCGGGTGCGAAGATCGTGCCGGTGCCGGTGGATGCGGATGGCCTGATAGTAGATCGTATACCCGCCGATGCCCGCGTTATTTGTGTCACCCCGTCGCATCAGTTTCCCGTCGGCGTGGCCATGTCCATGCGACGCCGGGCCGAGTTGCTCGAGTTTGCCCGTGTCAACGATGCCGTCATCATCGAAGATGACTACGACGGCGAGTTCCGGTTTGGTACCACGCCGCGGGATGCGTTGCAGACGCTGGACCGGTCGGGCTCGGTGTTCTATGTGGGCACCTTCTCGAAGAGCCTGTTCCCCGGCATCCGACTCGGCTTTGTCGTGACTCCGCCCTGGGCCAGGCGCACGATCAGGGCCGCCAAACAAGTCACGGACTGGCATCAGCCGGTGTTGGAGCAGGATGCGCTCGCCGCTTTCATCAGCGAAGGCCACATGGCCCGTCACGTGCGTAAGATGCGCAAGCTCTATGCGGAGCGCCGCGAGCTGATGATTAGCGGGCTGCAAGCTCATTTCAGCGCATGGCTGGACGTGATTCCCGCCAGCGGCGGCATGCATCTGACCGCCCTGGCGCGTGAGGCTCTCGATTTCGACGTGATTGCACGGAACGCGAGACAGAAAAACATGGACGTGCGTTCCCTGCGCGCGCTCAGTGCGAGTGGCCATTGTCAGGCCGGGCTCGTTCTCGGATATGGTGCCACCTCACCGGAGGGCATCACCGAGGGTTTGCTCCAATTGCGACGCCTGTTTCCGGCAACTGGCCCTGTAAAATATGTTCGAGGTGGTGCTCGCTCAGCCATGGCGCCACGCTAGCTTGAGGGGTCAAGAGTCTTCGGGGCGGGACCGACGTGATCGACCAGACCAGGGTGTTGATTTCCAACCTCGCCGGGGCAGGCGGGTCGGTGAGTCATATTCGCAGCCTGGGCGATCGCAACTTACCGGTTCCAACAGAAGCCCGGTTGGGTGCCATCTGGCGCACAGTGACCCCGATTTGGGCGGTGCTGGCCGCCGGTCGGGTCGTCTACTATGCCCTCGAGCGTATACGGTATCCGGGTGATGTGCCGCCTGTCTTCGCGGATGTTGTAGAGGCAGTTTTGCTCTGGCCACTGGCGGTAGCGGGTTGCTACCTGACGGTGCGCGCATGGCGGCGCAACGGCGCATTCAGGGCCGGCGTGGTTGCGCTGTTCTCGGCCTTGATATTCGGATTGTTGGCGCGCCCGGCCTATGCCGTCGGCTCGCTGCTCAACTCAGGGGATGCCCAGTCGCGGCAGTGGCTCGTGGAGTTCGTGCAGCACCCCAACTTGTTGTATCCGTGGATTTCAAACACGGTGGAGTATGGCGTACTATACTCGTCGTGCATGGCGGTGATGCTGGGCTATTTCAGCTTCATGAGCCTGGTGAATGAGCGTCGGCTGAGCAATGCGCTGGAGGCGCAGGTGAGCCGGGCGCGCCATCAGGCCCTGCGCTGCCAGCTCAATCCGCATTTCCTGTTCAACTCGCTCAATTCCATTGTCAGCTCAATTGATGAGCAGCCGGCCGCCCAATTGCTCGTCACGCAACTGAGCGACCTGCTGCGCCGGACCTTGCGGGCCAGCGAGCAGGAGGAGCACGACCTGTTTGAAGAGCTGACGTATGTCGAGGAATACCTGGAGATCGAACAGACACGGCAGCCGTCCCGGGTCGACTGGCAGATGAGTGTGGAGCCCGGCTGTGCGCGTGCCGCGGTTCCCTCGTTGCTCCTCATCCCGCTGGTTGAGAACTCCGTGACTCACGGCTTGCGGGGTGGTGTGCGGACCGTGGCGATTGATATCAACGTGTGGCGTACCCAGGGCGAGCTGTTTATTCAGATCGCAAACACGTGCAGTGCGTCCGCGCCGCCCCGGGATCCCGCTCGCCAGGGCCTCGGACTGCGCAACGTAGCGGCCCGACTCGACATGGTGTTCGGTCGCGCCGCGACCTTTCGTGCCGACCGCACCGACAACGGTCGCTTCGAAGTACAGATCAGTCTGCCGCTGCGTGAGTCGGAGCGCAGCTACGTTTCGTGAGGTCAGCCATGCGGGTAGTGATTGTTGATGATGAGCCTTTGGCGCGGTCGCGATTGGTTCACCTGTGTCAGGAACATGCCGGAGTTGAGGTGGTCGCGCAGGCGGCATCGGGCGCCGATGCCATCGAAGTGATCAAAGCACACCGGCCGGACGTCGTGCTGCTCGATGTCGAGTTGCAGGACATGACCGGCTTCGACGTGCTGCGCTCGCTGGAAGTGCGCGACGGACCGCTCGCAATCATGGTTACCGCACACCCGGAGCACGCGATGGAGGCGTTCGACAGCAATGCCGTACATTACCTCGCCAAGCCGGTTGACGGGCGGCGGCTGGTGAATGCCATTGGTCGGGCTCGCAAGCGGCTGTCGATGGAACGGACCGCAGTTGAAGTCAACTCCCCGCGGCAAATCACCGGAGAGAAGGCGCAGCGCCTCTACTTCATCGATGTTGAGAACATCGACTACGTGGAGTCGGAAGCGAATTACGTCGCTCTGCACGTGGAGGATGAGCGCTATCTGGCGCGCAATACCATGAAACACCTGGCCGGGGTGCTTGCGCCGTTGGGCTTTGTGCGGATCGAGCGCTCCTTGTTGATCAACCTGCGCAAGGTTGCTTTTGCTGAGCGTGTCGATCGGGGTGCGTTTGCATTTACCTTGCGCAATGGCCGGCGGCTGGTGTCCAGCAGCACGTATCGTAAGGGCATCCTGGAGGAAATCCGGCGTGGCCAGTTCTTTGGGCGCAATGCTGCGAACTGACGTGGGCTGCTGTAGTCTTGCCACGTGGCAAGAAGCGTCAACGAGGCTGTGCGGGAGGTCTGCCTCTCGTTTCCGGAAGCAGAGGAAGTCGTTTCACACGGCTTCCCGGATTTTCGCGTACGCGGCAAGACCTTTGCCTCCTATGTAGTCAACCACCACGGCGACGGCCGGGTCGCGCTGTGGCTCAATGCGCCTTCGGGTGCCCAGGATCACTACTCGAAGTCGGAGCCCAGGCACTTCTTCGTACCCCCGTATGTCGGCCCTCGAGGCTGGCTCGGCGTCCACTTGAACAAGGGTATTTCCTGGCAACGGGTCGCCACATTGACCCGTCAGGCCTATGAAAAGGTCGCGCCCCCCACACTGACAAAGTCGTTGGGCGACACCGTCAAGATCAAACTTCCGGTCGCTGCGCTATCCGCCGAAGAGATCGATCCCTTCCAGTCACGCCGCGGCAAAGCCGTGCTCGCAGGCGTCCGCAAACTGGTCGCAGACTGGCCCGAAGTGGTCGAAGACCAACAGTTCGGCTCTCCCGTCTGGCGCGCCGGCAAAAAAACATTCCTTTGGGTTCACGCAGATCGCAAAGGCCGCATCCAGATCTACTTCCGGGTAGGCGTGGGCGCCCAAGGCCTGATGACGGCCGACCCGCGCTTCGAGATTCCCGCCTACCTGGGCCACCAGGGCTGGATCGCCCTCGACGTCACCAAAACCTGCGACTGGCCCCACGTGCGCGGCCTGGCGCTGGGAAGCTATCGCCATTTCGCCCTGGCCCGCATGTTGAAAAACCTCAACGAGGACTGAATTCAAACAGCTCGAGCAGGTCACCGATCGCCGGTTGGTTCGCAGGGATATAGGGATTGGCGCGCGCGGCAACCGGATTCGGCAGATTGTCCCTGCCCGCGGGCGAGATCGTCTCGTGCAAGTTCCAGTTGGCTTCCACAAATTTGTCGAAGGACACATGGTCGTAGTACGTGTGCACCACGCGGCCCCCGCGTGAGTAGTTCGAGACAACCAACAGCGGAACGCGGGTTCCATCGCCGAAGAAATCAATCGGCTGAACGTACCCCGAATCGTAGTACCCGCCGCCCCCGCCGAACGTGATCATGACGGCCGTGTCGTTCCAGACATCCGGATTCTGCTGCACCATCTCGACGATCTTCTGCGTGAACCCCTCAAACAGACTCAGCTTCGAGGAGGCCGGATGCCCATCGAGGAGGCCGTCGGGCTTCACGATCGAAACAGCCGGCAGCGTATCGTTCTGGATATCGTTGTACAGGTCCTTGATGTCCTGATTGTTCGCGCGCAGGGCCGGGTTCGTCATGACCTGTGTCGAATACAGAAACGGATTGCAGATGTTGCAGAAGGTACCGGCCTGGCCGTCTTCCTTGCCGCCGTTGAATCCCTCACCGTAATACTTCCAGGTCACATGATGCTTCGTGAGCAACAGTCCGATGTTGTTCTGCTGAGTAGGCGGGGTGGTGAATTGCGTCGGGCCCAGCGGCGCGGGCGTGCCGTCACCCCGATATCCCGGATTGTAGTCATTGACCAGGTAATATGCGTTGGGTGCGCAGTTGCCATCCCTGAACGCCTTGTAGGGCAGCGACCGCAGATAACTCCTGATGGGCTTCACGCCAGGCTGGCTCTCATCGGCACAGTTGACGTATGACCCGCCGGCATAGCCGTCCTCGATGTACCAGTTGTTGGTCGAGCCGAGCGAATTGGGGTTCTCAACCTGGGTGGCAGGCGGCGCTTTCGGCTTGCCGGCTGCATCGGCGTAATAGATCAGGCTGCCATAGCCCAACAGGATGTGATTCGCGCCGGTGCCACCCTGCACCGCCTGATGGAAGTTGTCGCTCAGCGCGTATTGTTGTGCGAGCTGGGTGAAGTAGGGCGCATCACCCTTGGCGACGTTGAGGAACTGCATTGCGGTCGAGCCTTCACCGGTCGTCTGATCGGTGAAATTGGCGGGCGGCGGGGCGCCATTCGCGCCTGCCCCGACTGTCGTCCCAACCCACGGGAACAAGTCACTCTGACAGCCGCTCGGGTTCGCGCGCGTAGCGGCTTTTGCGTTGCAGTCCAACTGCTGCCACATCTGAAAGAAACGATGCACCGGGCTGCCGGCGTAGTCGTTGTAGGAAATCGAACGACTCATGTCTACCGGCGCATTGGGCAGGTTGGACGGAAAGCGGGTGTCAACTGAGCGCGTGGGTAGATTCGTGCCACCGCTGGCGAGCTCGTAATAGTTACCGGCGGGCAAGGCGGGTTCGACCGCTTGAGCTCGTGCGACCGTGGCAGCAAATGGGACTGTGGGCGCGCCGTTTGTGTTGATGTCGGGGAGCAGGGCGTACGGCTGAGTCTTGGTTGGGCTGATCGAGAATGGACCGGTATTCGTGGCCTGCCATTGCCGCGCCAGCGCGACCTTCGGCCCGGGAGTGCCGTCCTTGTTGATGATCCCTTTGGACAACAGGTTGGATACAGTCTGGCCGCGGGGCGGGGTATAGGTGGCGAAGACGTGATCAAACGATCGGTTTTCGCCGATGATCAGGATGACATGCTTGATGGGAGTGCGGGTCGAACGGCTGCGATCCTCGGACTCATCCGCGTGAGCGACCGGCAGGATCGAAGCCGACAGCGCGGCTCCCGTAACGAATGCTGCAAGTCGATTCCGGTTCATGGGTGCGACTTTGCGAGGGCAGTATGACCGTATGATTAAATCTGCGGTGCCCAGGACGTGCACCAGCCGGCCGCCTTCACCTGCTTGTCCGGAAAAATCTGGCACGGTCCCTGGGTGGAGTTGTACGGGCCTTCATACAAGCTGCAGGTGGCGCACGTGTTGCCCTTGGCGCTCTTTTCCTTGCCGGCATCTTCGGTGTATTTGACTTTCGCGGCCGCGGGGTCATCCGGGCTCAGCAGCGGCTGATCGGCCGCACGAGCGGTCTCCAGGCGCGTCAGCGCCAAAGGAACCAACGTAGCACCGAGAAGGAATCGGCGGCGAGTCGGGCTGTTATCGCGAGTCATGGCTACCCCTCCAGCAATCCGTCCAATTAAAGGGTACCACGGTATAGAATCACTGAATGCGCTTCTCAGCCAATCTCGGTCTACTGTGGCCCGAACGGCCCTTGCTGGACCGGATCGAGGCCGCGGCGCGCGCGGGCTTTCGGGCCGTTGAAATGCATTGGCCGTATGACGTTCCTGCGAGTGATGTCGCAGCGACTGCGCGTCGCACGGGTGTGACGCTGCTCGGAATCAACACGGCGCCTGGAAATCTCGTGGCGGGTGAGCGGGGCCTGGGTGCCGTGCCCGGACGCGAACGGGATTTCCAGGCCACCGTGGATCAGTCCGTCGAGTATTGTCGTCTTTCCGGTGCAACGGCGATCCATGTAATGGCGGGAAACGTTCCGGTAACCGAAAAAGCGCGCGCACGTGACGTATTTGCAGCGAACCTGCGAGTGGCCGCGGCCAAGGCGGCTGCGCACCAGCTCACCGTGTTGTTGGAGCCGTTGAATCCGAATGACAATCCGGGGTATTTCTATTCAACACTCACGGAGGCGATCGGGCTCATTGACGAGCTGGCGCTGCCGAATGTCAAATTGCAGTTTGATGTCTATCACGTGGCGCGTGCGGAAGGCGATGTGCTGGTGAAGCTGGAGAAGTATCGCGCGTATATCGGGAACATCCAGATTGCGGGTGTCCCGGCGCGCGGTGAGCCGGATGAAGGTGAGATTGCCTACCTGAGAATATTCGCAGCAATCGACGAGCTGAAATATGCAGGTTGGATTGGGTGTGAGTATCGGCCGCGGCGGGATACCGATTCGGGGCTGAGTTGGATGAACAGGATGGGGTTGCGATGACTGCGAAGATTGCGTTGGTGACCGGAGCGGGTTCGGGGATTGGGCGCGCGGTGGCGCTGGCTCTGGCCAAGGCCGGATTTACGGTGGTACTGGCCGGCCGACGACTGGCGCAACTCGAACAGGTTGCGCACGAGGCGGGATCCGGCGCGGTCGGTATTGCCGCCGACGTCACTGATCGCGACTCCGTTGACGCGCTCTTCGAGCGCATTACCAAAGACTTCGGCCGTCTCGACCTGTTGTTCAACAACGCAGGGGTGTCAGCTCCGCCTGCGCCGCTGGAGGATCTGCCGTTTGAGCAGTGGCGGTCGGTGCTCGATACAAATCTCACTGGCGCGTTCCTGTGCACGCAGGCTGCGTTTCGGCTGATGAAGACACAGAAGCCGCGTGGCGGCCGCATCATCAACAACGGATCGGTTTCGGCCACCGCCCCGCGCCCACGCCTGGTGGCCTACACCGCTTCAAAGCACGCAGTCACAGGCCTCACCAAGGCCACATCGCTCGAGGGGCGCGCGTATGACATCGCATGCGGTCAAATCGACATCGGCAACACCGCGACCGAGCTCGCCGCGGCAATGACACACGGCACCCTGCAAGCCGACCTGTCCATCAAAACCGAGCCGACGTTCGATGTGAAATACGTCGCCGACGCGGTGGTCTATATGGCAGGTCTACCGCTGGAAGCCAACGTGTTGTTCATGACAGTCATGGCCACCAAAATGCCGTTTGTAGGACGCGGCTAGCGCCGCCGAAGCCGGACCGCCGGGCCGCCCTCAGTTCCCCAGCAGCCCCCGTCCCCGAAGCCAGTTTCGCAGCAAAACCGGCCATTCGCCCAGCGCGGGGTCGCCGGCGGCCAGCCCCACGCCGTGAACCCCGGGTTCAAACACATGAATCTCCGCCGGCACCCCCGCCTTCCGTAGCGCCAGATAGAACGCAATGCTGTTCTCCGCAGGCACAGTCGCATCCGCGTTCGTAGAGAACAGAAACGTGGGTGGCGTATCGTGGGTCACCTGCAACTCAGTCGACATCTGCCTCGCCAGCTTGGGATCCGGATGCTCACCCAACAGGTTGGTGGCCGACAGCTTGTGCCCATAGTCCGCGGTCATCGTGATCACCGGATAGGCCAACACCACAAAGTCAGGCCGGCTGCCCGTCCGGTCAATCGGGTCCTGCGCCGATGAATTGCCCGCATCAAAATGCGTGGCTACGGTGGACGCCAGGTGCCCACCCGCAGAAAACCCCATGAACCCCACTCGATCGGCCCGAATCCCAAACTCCTCCGCGTGCGCACGCACGAAGCGAATCGCCCGCTGCGCATCGCCCATCTCAATCGGATGGTGATAACGCGGCCCCAACCTGTACCGGAGCACAAATGCGGTCACCCCCTGCGAATTGAACCAATTCGCAACCTGCCGTCCCTCATGATTGGCCGAAAGCCGCGCATAACTGCCACCCGGCGCAATGATGACGGCCGTCGTGGGCACCGGCCCTGCGGGTCCGGCCCGGACAGGAAATAGCGTCAACGACGGCTTGTCATCATCCGTATCCCCGAGCGCTCCCGGTGCACCGTTTTCCCATAGCAGGAAACTACGCGTGTCAGTGGTCGGGTCAGTGTTGGTCGGCCACGGTTGCGCAGCGCTGACAGGTTGTTGAGTCATAGCGATGGAGCTCAGCAGCAGAACGGCGACCAGGACAGGTCTGCTACTCATGGGTCTTGCCGATGAATGCCGCCACGTTGTCGTGAAGCAGCTTCAGATCCGGCTCGTGCGCATACACCATGTGACCCGAAGTGTAGTAGTGCATCTCGATGTTCTTCTGCAGCGCCGGCTGAATCGGCAGTTGCTGCAACTCGTAGGTAGCCGCGAAGAACGGCGTCGCCAGGTCGAAGTATCCCCCGTTCATCATGACCTTCAGGTTGGGATTCGTCTTCATGGCAAACGCCAGGTCGGGCGCCACATTGACCGTCTGTGGCACCTTCTGGCTCGATCCCGGCGGCTGGTGCAGGTAGTCCCAGTTCTTTTCGACGTCGATGCCGTCCTTGTAGATCATCTTCGATCCGTACTTCAGCGTCTTGCGTACGTACTCGTTGAAGGCCGACACATAAGCCGAGGAAATTGCCGACGACTGCGGGTCGTAGTCGGCCTCCTTGCTCAAAGGGTCAATGGTGGGGCCGGAAAACCGGCTGTCCAGGCGACCCGTCGTCGTGTCGCTGCCGAGCAGATTCTTCTCGAACTCGCCCACATTGATGCGCAGATTGGCGCGCTCAATGTAGTCCTGCGGCAACCCGGTATAGGCATGCAGCCGCCCGGCGATCTCCGTGCGGCGCTCGGGCGTCAGGGTATTGCCCGCTGACAAGGCGCGCCAATAGTCGTTCAGCGCAAACTGTTCCACTTCCGTCAGCAGCGGCTCGAGAGCCTGGGGTTGGTTCGGCAACTTGTGGTGATACCACGCCGTGGCGGTGAACGACGGCAAGGCCAACACATACGGTTGGTCGACTCCCGGGTTGAACTGCGGAGCGTCGGCGCTGTTGTCGAAGCTGAGGATCTGCGACAGGAGAATGACACCGTTCAGGTCCGTGGATTTCTCGCTCTGCAGGATGTTGGCGAGCTGGGCGGCGCGCGTGGTGCCGTAACTTTCACCAAACAGGTACTTGGGCGAGTTCCAGCGGCCGTGGGTGGAAAGGAACTGCACCACGAAGTTCACGAAGGCGTGCGCATCCTGGTCGACGCCGAAGAAAGCCTTCTCCTTGTCCGGGCCGCGCAGGTGGCCAAAGCCGGTGCCGGGTGCATCGACAAACACGAGGTCGCTGACATCCAACAGGCTGTACTCGTTATCGGCGACCCGGTAAGGGGCGGCGGGGCTGTGCGAGTCATTCGCCGTGATGACCCGCTTGGGACCAAAGGCACCCATGTGCAACCACACGGTCGACGACCCGGGTCCCCCGTTGAACAGGAAGGTAATCGGCCGGTGGGCATCCTCGTGATCGCCCTTGAAGTAGGCGACGTAGGACATGCTGGCGTGTTGTGGAATCGGCGGCGGGTCGCCCTTGTCGTTCTTGGGCTGCGGATCGTCGTCCCTGGGGTCCTTCAGGTAAACAACTTCGACGCCCGCTTCGGCCTGGTAGGGAAGCTTCGCGCCTTTGATCGTGAGGGTACCTGAAGTTGTCTGGCTTTCGTCTTTGAGGATCCGTGGCGAGTCCACGTCATCACTGTCGGCCGCCTGGGCTGCTGTCGTCAGGACAAGTGAGACGAGCAGCGTGCGAACAAATGGAAAACTCATGATGCTCCAATGAACGGAAGGTTGCGCAACCACCTAACATAGCAGGCTGCTCGCGCCTCGTCATTGCGTAGCGTCAATGACCACAGCGGTCACGTTGTCAGATGACCCCGCTCCGATGGCCTCTTCAATGAGCGCATGCGCGGCGCCTCGCAGTGTCGGCTCCAGCAGGCACCGCCGGATCATTTCCGCGGGCAAGGCTCGGCTGATCCCATCGGAGCAGAGCATGTACCGATCTGCGCGCTGCACCGCGCCGTGCCAGGTATCCAATTCGAGCCGGGCCTCGCCGCCCACGGCGCGGGTAATCGTGGACGATTTTTCGCCCAACGTGCCGCTGAAGCCGGCCCACACGTGATCCCTGGTGAGCAGGTCGAGCTCGTCGCCCCGCAACCGATAGGCGCGACTGTCGCCCGCCCAGATCACTTCGCATTGGGTACTCTGCGCCACCAGCGCCACCACTGTTGTCCCGCTTCTGATTGGCGCCACCGATCGGGTGGACATGCGGTGCAACTGCGAGTTGATATCGGACAGTCGGTGCTGCACGCTGCGGCTCGTCGCCTCGACGGTCCTGTGCGGTTGCAGATTCAACAGCCCATCACAGACCATGCGGCTGGCCAACTCGCCATGGTCGTGACCGCCCATGCCATCGGCCACAACCCAGAGACCCGACTCAGGTCTCTCGAGGAGCGCATCCTGGTTGGTCGGTCGAATGACGCCCCGGTCGGTGAGTCCGGTGGAGGCATATTGCATCGGCATCTTATAGTGATCGATATTTGTAACTGTCAAGGAAGAAGGGCGCGCATGTTGTACGTAACAGTGCTGGTCGTCGTGGCCGCAACCATCCTCGGTGGTGCATCCGTCGCCACCGCGACCGCCGCCACCGTGACCGCTGCGCCGCCGCCCCCTGCCACCGCGCTCACCGACATCGCATCCACCACGGCGTCACCTCGTGTTCGTATCGACAGCGGCGAGCTCATCGGCGTGACCGCCAACGGCGTTGATGCCTTCAAGGGCATCCCTTACGCGACACCACCGGTAGGCGACCTGAGATGGCGCCCCCCGCAGCCTCCGCCACCGTGGCACACCCCGCGAAGCAGCGAAGATTACGGCCACTCCTGCCCACAGCGCTCCCCACCGGATCGCGTCGCACCATCGAGTCAGGGAGCAAGCACGAGCGAAGACTGCCTGACTTTGAACGTCTGGACGACGCTGCATTCCCAGCGACTGCTGCCTGTGATGGTTTGGATCCATGGTGGTGGCAACAACGCTGGCACCAGCGCCCAAACGTACTATGACGGCAGCGCGTTCGCCCGTGATGGCGTCGTGTTGGTGTCATTCAACTACCGTCTCGGCGCGCTGGGCTTCCTCACTCACCCAGCCATACCCGGCGCCAACTTCGGCCTGTTGGACCAACTCGCCGCCCTGCAGTGGGTCAAACGGAACATCGAGGCGTTTGGGGGTGACGCCAACAATGTGACCGTCTTCGGTGAATCTGCCGGTGGCACGGACATCCTCCTGTTGATGACCGCCAAAAAGGCGGCCGGCACGTTCCAAAAGGCGATCGTCGAGTCAGCCGGCTGGTGGAACTATGTTCCCGACCTGGCGGAAGGACAGAAGTCCGGCGCCGCCATCGCAACCAAACTGGGACTTCCCGGCGCCACCGCAACGGCTGCGCAACTGAGGTCGGTCCCCGTTGATGCCCTGAAGGACATCGATGAGCAGGGCCCGGTCATCGATCACGACCTGCTGACCGAGTTGCCACAGGCAATCATTGCCAAGGGCCGCGCCCGCGATGTGCCGTTGATCATCGGAACCAACAGCAACGAAGGCTCTCTCATCGCGGCCGACACACCCGCAGCCGAGGTCGTTCCCGAGCTCTCGAGCTCAGATATCGACGCGCTGAAATCGCTTTACGGGGCTGCCAACACCGCATCTGCGGTCTCGCAACCGGCGTCTGCCGGCGACTCGCCCGTGGCGCCGCTGTTGTTCCGGGACGCTCACTTTTCCATGCCGGCCCGCTGGATCGCCGCCCGCGAGGCCGCCGGCGCCCCGGCCTATCTGTATCGCTTCGACTATGTGGCCAGCTTCCTCAGGAATCGCCGCACGGGTGCCAACCATGGCTCCGAGATTCCGTTTGTATTTGCTACCTGGCCCGACTTTCGCCTCACCGACGCGGATCGACACATGACCCGCACATTGCACGGATGTTGGGTAGCCTTTGCAAAGTTCGGCAAGCCCGTCTGCCCGGACGCCCCGCAGTGGCCCGCGTTCAGTGTTGGTTCAGATATCCGGATGCAGTTTGGGGAGCCGGTGACGCCGCGGCCGGTGAGCGAGCGCCCGATACTGAATTTCCTGCAGAGCCGGCTGGAAAAATAGCGCTCATTGGATGCATTCCAACTCCCAGGCCTGGTGGCAGATGCGATGAAAGCGATAGATTACCTGGGGGTGGGTGCCGAATTGCAGCTCGTATTCAATCTGCTGCGCATCAATTACACGATCACACAGTGCACACAGTTGACCGTCGCCCGCGCCGGCCCACAGATATTCCTGTGGTTCGCACGGTAACCGCCCAGCGGCGATTCTCCGACGCACTTCCAACCTGAGTTCATGCTCGTCGAACTGCATGTTTTCGGGCATGCGCAACAGTTCGCAAGCGACGTGCCTAAGCTGATCCGTAGCTGCAACGCTTGGTGCGTCGCAGCTACACGCAAACGTTAGCTATGCGCGCAAAGGTGCGCGACCTCTCATGAACAGGGTTTGTTGTGATCCGGACGCGCGCCCTGTGCCTTGGCATCGGCCTCGCTCATGTACTGGCCTTCCTTGGTCTTGCCGTACCAACGGTCGCCCGAGCAGTGGTAGACCTTGGATGCACTGTTGACCCACACCTGACCCGGCGCGCCGCCAGGCGCAGCCGTTCCACTCGGTACCTGCGCACGCATCGCCGGTCCGGCCGGTGGCGGTGAAGCAGTTGGAGTTGGGGTGGTCCGCGATGGTGTTGTGGATGCGGAAGCCGGCGGTGGTGAAGCAGGGGCGGGCGCGGCTGCGGGCGGCGACGCGCTGCCTGCCGAGGACGCCGTGCTCGATTTGTTCACTCCACCATGATGACTGCAAGCGCCTTTGCCGCTCGTCGTCGAGCTCGTTCCATCCTTGCAGAGTACGGAGCTACCTGCGGCAGGTGTTGCCGCCGGAGCGCTCGGGGCCGGCGTGGCAGGGGCCGCCGATGTTGAATTCGTTGCTGCACTGCTAGATGCAGCCGCCCCGCCCGACTTGTCTACGCCACCGTGATGACTGCAAGCACCCTTGCCGGTCTTCGTTGCGGTCGTTCCGTCCTTACAGAGCGCGGGCGCGGCAGCCGTTTGTGCGCTAACCGCAGTGCACCAAAACGGCAGCGTCAACAAACTCGCCAACAGAGAGGTTTTTAGTATGTTCATTCGAAGTCCTCCGGGTATCAGCCGCGCAGAATGCGTTGCGCCACGCCAGCGAGCTGGCTGCCGATATCTCCCTGTGGCATCTGCCCGTTGGGTGTCAGATGATCGATGACTTGAGGCAACAGGCCCGACAAGTGTTGTTCAACCTGCGCCTGCGGCAGTCCGGTGGCTTGTGCGATCTTGGAAATCCAGTCGGATCCCACGGTGCCGTGCAATTGATCGGGTGAAATCGGCAGGTTTTGCCCGGTTCCGATCCACGACTGGAACACGTGTCCCAGGCCGCCCTGCTGAAAGGATTGCAGCAGGCCACCCAATCCGCCGGGTCGATTCTGAATCATGGAAATCACCTCCGAAACCAGCGCTCCGGAAGAGGCGATACCGCCGAGGTTGATGCCGCCGGGACTGTTACTCGCCGTATTGGGCGCGCCTTCGAGCGCGCCGGCGAGAGTACTGAGAATGCTCATGATCAGGCTCCCGATCTCGTTGTTGTGGCACGCGGATAATAGCGCAATTATCGCCTGCGAGGCGCGGGCGTTGCGGCTGAACGAAGCGCCGAGGCACAACAACTGCTGCTGTTAAACCGCTGATCGGAAATGGAGGGACTGAAAAATGTCAACTTTGAGCGGATTGAAAGTCGCCATCCTGGTGGCCGACGGTTTTGAGCAGGTCGAAATGACGGAGCCCCGCAAGGCTTTGCAGGAAGCCGGCGCGGATACTCAGATAGTGTCGCCCGCGAGGCGCGAGGTTCAAGGTTGGAACCATCATGACAAGGCGGACAAATTCGACGTAGACGTGGCGTTGGACGATGCGCAGTCCCGCGATTTTGGAGCGTTGCTGTTGCCCGGTGGAGTCGCTAACCCGGACCAGCTGCGAACCCTGCCTCATGCTGTTGATTTCGTGCGCGAGTTTGTACAGGCGGGGAAACCTGTTGCAGTCATCTGCCACGGACCGTGGACGCTCGTGGAGGCTGACGTCGTGAAGGGACGCAACATGACATCCTGGCCGTCCGTCAAAACCGACCTCGTCAACGCGGGCGCACACTGGATCGACAAGGAAGTTGTAGTCGATCAGCGCCTCGTGTCGAGTCGCAAACCCGCCGACCTGCCGGCTTTCAACCGGGCGATGATCGAGGAGTTTGCCAAGGGGCCGCAGCGACGCGTCGAGGCCACCCGGCGGTCAGAGTCGCGCTCGCCCACGCGCCACTAACCGTCAAGGGCTTCGGTCGCCTGACCCGGGCGCGAGTTGGGTCGGCGCCACCGCAGCGGGTGGGTGTTACCGACCCCGCCGGTGGTGGGACTTGAAGTCGAGCTCGGGCCCCGCGGGGATGATGCCCCCGGGGTTCAAGTTCCGGTGACTACCGTAGTAGTGCATCTTGTATTCATCGATGGATACGGTGGTCGCGTTCCCGGGCATCTGATAGATCTCACGCGTGTACTCCCACAGGGCGGGGTACTCATACACGTGCCGCAGGTTGCATTTGAAGTGGCCGTAATACACGGCATCAAACCGCACCAGCGTCGGAAACAGCCGCCAGTCGGCCTCCGTCAGCAGATCGCCCAGCAGATACTGGTGCTGCTGCAGACGATCCTCCAGCCAATCGAACGATTCGAATAACTGCTGTACGGCGTTTTCATACGCCGTCTGGCTGGTCGCAAAGCCGGCCCGGTACACACCGTTGTTGACAGTCTGATACACCCGGTCGTTGATCTGATCGATTTCGGCCGCCAGTGCCTCCGGGTAGTAGTCCGTGAACTCTTGAGTGATGTCATCAAACTCACGATTGAACATGCGGATGATGTCCGCCGACTCGTTGTTGACGATCGTGTGAGTTTCCTTGTCCCACAGCACCGGGACCGTGGCGCGGCCGGTGAAGAGCGGGTCCGCCTGGCTGTAGAGCTCGTGGATGTAGCGAACACCGGTCAGCGGATCCGGATTCGCGAATGCCCAGCCGTTGTCGAACACAAACGGCTCGACGTAGCTGACCGAGATGATGTTTTCCAGTCGCTTGGCGACCCGGGCGAGCAGAGTCCGGTGGCACCAGGGGCAGGCGCGCGCAACAAACAGGTGATATCGCCCGGGCAACGCGGGGAACGAACCGCGCGAGCCGATCCAGTCTCTGAAGGTGCTGGACGGCCTGTGGAACTCGCCGCTGCTGCTGGTGGGAAGCGGCGAGTTCCGCCATTCCCCATCGATCAACTGACCCATGTTACTTTCCGGGCTTATTATTAGCCCGGAGTCTAATCTAATTCATCAGCGCGGCGGTGGCCGCGCCGCTGGGTCCTTCTACGCCTGCAGGGAGGCTACGCGGTCACTTCTTGGCGTCGTCTACCGCGTCGGCAGCCTTGTCGCGCGCCTTGTTGACGTCGTCCTTGATCGAATCGCCCACCGGCTCGTGACCGCCGTTTTTGATCGTATCAACGGTGTGATCGACCTTCTCGCCCGCCTTCTCCATCGGCCCCCGGTTGTCGCACCCGGCGCTACCCAAGGCAATCGCACACACCACACCTGCGAGCACTGTCGTACGAATCATTTTCTTCACTCTCCTTTAGAATTCATACCAGTATCGAACCCGCAGCTCGAGCCGTGCAGACGGCATATTGAGAAGATTGTGTAGGAGTCGTCCGACGTGAAGCGCAAGGGAACGTGGTTTTTCGCTCTGGTCCTCGCCTGGATGGGCACAGCCGTCGCCGAGCCTGCCCGGTTCAGCACGGAGGACGCTGAAGTAGAAAGGATTTTCGAGTTGGCCGACCAGCGCCTGGCCGTCATGCCCGCGGTCGCCGCCGTGAAGTGGCAAACCCAGGCCCCCATTTTCGACCCACCGCGGGAAACCGCAGTCATTCAACGGGCCGCCGACCTGGGTGCCCCCATGGGCCTGGCCGGCGAACCTCTGAAGCACCTGTTCGAGTTACAGGCGCGGCTGGCGCGCGAAGTCCAGACGGCTCTCCATGAGGAGTGGAAAGCGCACGGCTTTCCGAGTTCGATGCCCATCACTCCCCTGGCGGCCCTCCGTCCCAAACTCGATGGGCTCACCACAGATATTCTGCAGGCTCTCTACCTGGCAGCGCCCGTGCTCCAGCGTGACGACTTCCAAAGCCGCTACGCGGACGCTGCCCAGAAACAACTGCGAACGTCGGGCTGGACGGATGCGAACAGACACGAACTGCTGGCAGTCCTGCACAGCGTCACACTGACGCCGGTCCCCGCTCTCCAGCGTGTTTCAGCAAGTCACACCCTCCGAATCGGCACAACGGGCGACTACGCGCCCTTCAGTCTCGAGGCGAACGGATCGCTCGGCGGAAGCGACATCGACAGAGCGCAGCAACTGGCAGCCCGTCTTCATGCCGCCCCGGTGTTCATTCACACGACGTGGTCGTCGATGTCCGACGATCTCAATCATGGCGCCTTCGATGTAGCGCTGGGCGGTGTGTCAGTCACCCCGGCGCGTGAAGCCGTAGGCGCGTTCTCGGCTCCCTATGCATCCGGTGGAAAGACAATCCTCTCGCGATGCGCCGACAGGCAGAAATTCAGCAAGGGGCTGGTATCCGTGGATCAATCCAGAGTCCGCGTGATCGTCAACCCAGGGGGTACGAACGAGCAGTACGTACGAGCCAACGTCCAGCACGCCCACATTGTTGTGTTTCCCGACAACCGCGGCATTTTTGCCGAGCTGATCGCGCGCCACGCCGACGTCATGATCACCGACGACGCTGAGGCAGACCTGCAGTCGAAAAATCACCCGGAACTATGTCGCGCCTTCCCCGGGACGCTCACGCACGCGGACAAGGCCATTTTCATGCCGCGCGATCCGGAGCTGCTCAAAGTCGTCAACGACTGGCTGGCCGCGCGTTAAACTCGGAAGCATCATGCCCCTCACGAAACTCGAACACTACCTGGTCCTGACCCACGACATCGATGCGACGCGCGACTTCTACGTCGACGTGCTCGGCATGGAGAATGGATTCAGGCCGCCGCTCGGGTTCCCTGGGCACTGGGTGTACATAGGCGACATCCCGGTGATCCACATTGCCGAATGGACAACCTACACGGCGCGTCAGAAGGCAAGGAACGCCTTCGTGACGTCGCCGGCTGAGGGCACCGGGCCAGTGGATCACATTGCCTTCGGTGCCCAGGATTACGACGCGGTGTTGGAACGCATCCGGCAACGCGGAGTGGCCGTCCGCGAGAACAACAATCCCGGCAACATCGTCCGGCAGTTATTCCTGTTTGACCCCAATGGGGTGCAGATAGAAATCAACTTCCGGAAGTAGGATCCTCCTTCAATCCGAGCGTCAATTCGTTCTGCGACAGCAGGCGGATGGGCACCCGCGACACGCGCCAGATGTCCTGCGCGTACTCGCAGATCGTCCGATCGGATGAGAATTTCCCGGAGCGCGCCACATTGAGGATCGACATTTTGGTCCACTGAGTGGGATTCTGGTACACGGTGTTCACCAGCTCCTGCGTCTCCGTGTAGGACTGGAAGTCCGCGAACAGCAGGTAGGTATCCCAGTTCAGCAGGCCATCCACGAGGGGCTTGAACATGTTCACATCCCCGCGCGAGAAGAAGCCGTCGCGAATGAAGTCGATCACGCCGCGCAGCGCCGGATTGCTCGCGTAGTAATCGTAAGGCCGGTAGCCGCGATTGCGCAGCGCTTCCACTTCCTGGGCGCTGAGCCCGAACATGAAGGCGTTTTCGACGCCCACATCGCTGCAGATCTCGATGTTGGCGCCGTCCATGGTGCCGATGGTCAGGGCCCCGTTCATGCAGAACTTCATGTTGCCGGTGCCGGAGGCTTCCTTGCCGGCAGTCGAGATCTGCTCGGACAGGTCGGCGGCCGGGTAGACGCGCTGGCCATTGGTAACATTGAAGTTGGGCAGGAACACGACCTTGATGCGATCGCGGATCTGCGGATCGCGATTGACGACATCGCCGACCGCATTGATCAACTTGATGATCAGCTTGGCGATGTGATAGCCGGGGGCCGCCTTGCCGCCGAAGATGAAGGTTCGCGGGTGGATGTCAAAGCTCGAATCCGACTTGAGGCGGTGATAGAGCGCAATGACATGCAGGATGTTCAGGTGTTGGCGCTTGTACTCGTGGATGCGCTTGACCTGCACATCAAACAGCGAGTCCGGATCGACCGCAACCCCGGTGCGGCTGTGGGCGATCCCGGCGAGCTCCAGCTTGTTGGCCCGCTTGATGGCGCGCCAATCGGCCTGGAAGGCCGCATCGTCTGCGAACCTCTCCAGATCGATCAGTTGCGCGAGATCCTTGATCCAGCCATCGCCGATGGCATCGCAGATCAGCTCGGCCAGCCGCGGGTTGGTGAGCGCGAGCCAGCGGCGCGGCGTGACGCCATTGGTCTTGTTGCTGAATTTCTCCGGCCACAGCTCGGCGAAGTCCCGCAGCACATCCTGTTTCAACAGCTGGGTGTGCAGGTCGGCGACCCCATTGATTGCGTGGCTGCCGACACAGGCCAGGTGCGCCATGCGCACGTAGCGGCCGCCGGATTCGTCAATCAAGGACAGGCGTGCGATCCGGGCTTCGTCGCCGAAATAGCGGATCCGCATGGCATCCAGGAAGCGCGCATTGATTTCGTAGATGATCTCGAGATGTCGTGGCAGAACCTTCGCGAACACGGAAATCGGCCACCGCTCCAGCGCCTCGGGCAGCAACGTGTGGTTGGTGTACGCCAGGGTCTGCTGGGTGATCTGCCAGGCCTCGCGCCACTCCAGGTCGTGCTCGTCAATCAACAACCGCATCAGCTCCGCCACGGCAATGGCGGGATGCGTGTCGTTCATCTGGATGGCGAACTTCTCGTGGAAGCGGGTAATCGGGATCTGCTGGACGGCGAGGATGCGGAACATGTCCTGCAGCGAGCAGCACACAAAGAAGTACTGCTGTTCCAGGCGCAACTCCTTGCCCTGGATCGCTTCGTCATTCGGGTACAGCACCTTGCTGATGTTCTCGGAGACGACCTTCGAGTTGACGGCCCCGTAGTAGTCGCCGCGATTGAAGGTGGAGAAATCGAACGACTCCGGCGCTTCCGCGCGCCACAGCCGCAGGGTGTTGGCCGTGTTGACCCGGTAGCCTTGAATCGGAGTGTCATACGGCACGCCCAGCACGACGCGAGCCGGTAACCAGCGGATCCGCAGCTTGCCTGAGTGATCGGTGTACTTCTCCGTCCGGCCGCCCAGTTTGACCTCCACTGCCCACTCGGCGCGCGGCACCTCCCAGGCGTTGCCGAAGCGCAGCCACTTGTCGGTTTTCTCGATCTGCCAGCCGTCCGCAATCTCCTGTTGGAAGATGCCGAACTCGTAGCGGATGCCGTAGCCGAGGGAGGGAATTTCCAGGGAGGCCAGGGAGTCGAGAAAACACGCGGCCAGGCGCCCGAGGCCGCCGTTACCGAGGCCGGGCTCGTCCTCGCAGGAAATCAATTCGTCCAAGTCCAGACCCAGCTCACGAATCGCCTGGCGCACCTCCTCGGTAATCCCGAGATTCAGCAGGTTGTTGCCCAGGTGCGGACCCATGAGGAATTCGGCCGACAGGTAGGCAACAGTGCGTGAGCCGTGACGGGTGTAGGCCTCCGCCGTGCTCATCCAGCGATGCAGCAGTCGATCCCGGACCGAGTAGGCGAGGGCCATGTAATAGTCGTGGCGCGTCGCCAGGGCCGGAATCTTGCCTTGTACGCAGAACAGGTTGTCCAGGAAGTCGCGCTTGAACGCCTCCTTGCTCATCGCGACCCGCTCATCCTCGGTCTTCGGGTCGGTGCCGCGGCGATATTGAATTTGTGCGTTCATAAAACCAGTATAACTTCAGTCAATCCGGAATCTAGCGACTGCGCCGAATTGGTGCAGTGAGCCTCATTCCAGATCGACGGGGCTTGCAGCCTGCACAGGCCCGGTTGACTCTCTGCGGATCAATTTGTACGGCAGGCGTGCCGTTTTCGGCGCATCGCCATCCTTCAATGATCGAAGCAGGAGATCCGTCGCGGAAAATGCAAGATCGTAGCTGGGTTGATGCACCGTGGTGAGTCGGGGCCACACGATTTGCGAAATGTAGGTGTCGTCAAATCCCGCAACCGACAGTCGTTGCGGCACCGGGATGCTGAGCTCGTGAGCGGCCAGCAGTACGCCCGCGGCCATATCATCGTTGCTGGCAAACACGGCCGTCGGCGGTTTCGGCAGCGTCAGCAGCTCACGCGCGGCCTCGAGGCCGGACTCATATACGAAGTAGCCTTGCTTCACATACGCCGGATCGAAGTCGATGCCGTGTTGCTCCAGCGCGGATCGAAACCCACGCAGGCGCAAGCTGCTCGCGATGTGATTAGGGTGGCCGATGATGAAGCCGATCAGCCGGTGACCTTGCGCAATCAGGTGCTCAGTCATCTCCCGCGCCGCTCCTTCATCATCCATATCAACATACGGTGAAGGGTGTTGCAGGTCGCTGGGCGCGATGCGCACAAACGGGATGTTGCGTTGATCGAGAGCTGCGATCAGCGGCGCGGCTTCCGATAACGGCGGTGAGACGATCAGGCCGTCCACGTGAGTCTGATCGACCAGTCCCATCACATCGCGGATCAGGTCATCGCCGCGGCCGCTGCACTGGTGCACAAACAGGCGGAACTTCTCTTTACGGCAGCGGGCCATGGCGCCGTGTTGCAATTCTATGAGGTAGTTGGCGCTGGGGTTCTCGTAGATCAGGCCGATGAGAAAGGAGCGCCGGCCGGCGAGGCTGCGTGCCGACAGGCTCGGCAGGTATTGCAGCTGCTCGGCTGCGGCCAACACCCGGGCGCGCGTCTCAGGTCTGACATTGGGCTCGTCGTTGAGCACCCGTGAGACGGTCTTGATGGCCACTCCCGCGGCCTTGGCAACGTCGTGGATCGTTTTTCTCGTCACTTGGGTCCGCCCCCACACGAAACCAACGCATCCGTCCCGGTCTCGAGTTGTATATTGGTGACACTCAACTCGAACGGTCCTGTCGAGTTGATCTCAAACGGCCGGGTGATCGCCGCCATGCGCGCACCCGCGCTCGCAAAGCAGCTCAGCGGCACCCGCAGGTGAGTCCACTGTCCCACCGGCGCCTTGCCGATGGTCTTCGTCAGATCGACCGTGCCCCGACACGCCGGCCCGCATTCAACAACTGCTGCAACGGCCGCCGTCGGTGCGCCTGCAATCCTGAAGTCGAATCCCAAAGAGAGCTGGCCGTTGGTTTCGCGCTGCAGGTCGATAGGCGTCGTGGTTGCGAGACCGACAGAAGCACTCCCTGCGCCATCCCAATTGATCCGCTGTGCATCTTCCTGGGCAGCCTTGTCCGTAGCGGACATCCGGGCGCCGCGATCGACAACCCAACGCCATCCCGCCCGAGGTTTCCCGGCTGTGAAAAACACTCGCGTGTCAGTCACCACGGCAGCGGTGCCGCCGCCTTCCTCAGGCAGTTGCGCCAGATCGCCCTTGTCCGAGTACCTCAGTCCGTAGCCATATGGAAACAGTGGCTGGGTCCCATCGCCGCGGTTCACAGCCGACTGTTGTGGTGTTGCCGGCCATGAGAATGAAAGCTTGCCGCGGAAGTCATTGGCGACGGCCCCTTGAGCAGTCTCAAAGATGACATCGGCGATCCCGCCGCCCTCGGTCCCCGGAAGCCACGCTGCAATAAACGCATCAGCGGCATTGATGTATGGGTTCACCCACAAGGGTCGCCCCGACAAGAACACCGCCACGACGGGTATCCCGTGCGTGCGAAACGAGCGGAGCAATTCGAGGTCTGCGTGATTGCCCGGGCTGTACTCGACGGTGGCGATGTCACCCTGGAATTCCGCATAGGGATTTTCCCCAAACACGACAATGGCCACATCCGGCTTGGTCTCGAAGTGACCAGACGGATTGAGCTCAGCGGTTCCCCCGGCCGCCGTCACCGTCGACTCGATTCCCGCGTATATCGTTTCGCCGTGCGGAAAGTCCGTGTTGGTGACCCCCGTCCCCTGCCAGGTGATGGTCCAACCGCCGCTCTGCTTGCCGATACTGTTGGCTCCGTCACCGGCTACCAGCACGTGCCGGCGGGGATTCAAAGGCAACACGTGATTTTGATTTTTGATCAACACCAGGGACTCGCGCACCGCGCGGCGCGCGATCGCGCGATGCGCCGGCGAGCCGAGCTCGTCGAATTTTCCCGACAATGGTCGAGACGAAGGTCTGCCTTGATCAAACAGGTGCGCGCGCAACTTGACGCGCAGTATGCGGCGATCCGCATCTTCTATACGTGCCAGGGGAATTTCGCCGGATCTGACTTGCGCCAGCGTGTTGGCATATAGCTGCTTCCAGCTATCAGGTGCCATAATGACATCCATTCCCGCGTTGATCGCGGCGGCACAACTGACATTCGTACAGCCAGGGACTTGGCCATGGCCATTCCAGTCACCCACCACCAGCCCGTCGAAATGCAAACGCTGTTTCAACACATCGGTGAGCAGGGCCTGATTGCCATGCATTTTCACGCCTTGCCAGCTCGAAAATGAGGCCATCACCGTCTGTACGCCCGCGGCTAATGCCGGCGGATATCCAGGGAAATGAATGTCGCGCAGCTCAGTCTCGCTCGCCCGGTCATCGCCCTGGTCGTGACCGCCGGTACCGCCATCGCCCATGTAGTGTTTGGCTGTGGCAATCACGTGTGCTGAATCGAGGAATTGCGGCGTACCCGGCCTGCCTTGCAGCCCTGTCACCATTTGGCTGGAATATTCGCGCACGATCTGCGGATCTTCCGAATAACTCTCGTACGTTCGACCCCAACGGTCGTCGCGGACAACCGCGAGAGTGGGCGCAAATGTCCACTCCATGCCTGTTGCCCGCACCTCGCGTGCAGTGGCTTCGCCAATCGAGCGAATCAGCTCCGGGTCGTGTGCCGCGCCGAGCCCGATGTTATGAGGAAATATGGTTGCGCCCACGAGGTTGTTATGACCGTGGACCGCATCTGTCCCCCACATCGTCGGAATTGGACGCGGTCCATGAGCCGGGTCCATGGATGCTTCGTAGAACCGATCGGCCAGCTCCAGCCACTTACCCGGTGGAGCAAATTCGTTATTGCCAGGTGAAGAACTGCCACCGTTCAGGATCGATCCGAGGGGATAGTGCCGAAGATCATCAGGTGTGATGCTGCCAATGTCGGCCTGGATCAATTGGCCGACTTTCTGCTCGAGCGTCATCTCGCCGAGCAGTTGACCGATGCGCGCCTCGAGCGCGGGGTCAGGCGCAAGGGCGGGCGGCTGTTCGGGCCACAGGGCGGGGTGAATGTCCGCGGCCTCTTGCAGAGGCGGCATCGCCCCTTGCAGGGGCGGCACGGCCCATCCGACACCCGGCAACAACGGAACCAGACCCAAAACGATATTCAATCCGAGCCGTATGCATCTGAGTTCCATGGAAACACCCACCGTGCGCCCCCTGAGGGGCTTCAACGCCCTCTATGGGGCGGCATTTTGGGGTGAGGATCACACGGCGATGACAGCGCTGTCAAACAAAGGTCATTCCACATGCTGGAGCAATCAAGAGTTTCCAATCCTTCCGATGCAGCAAGCGGGTTGCAGGCCAAGCGCGCTGTAGATTCCGTGCAGACGTTTACCGATCTGCCGGATTTATTGCTCGTCGAGCGTACTCGCGGGCGGGATACGCGTGCCTTCGAGACGCTCATGCGTCGGTACAACCGCCGGTTGTACCGGATCGCGCGCAGCATCCTGAGCAACGACGAGATGGCCGAGGAGGCCGTTCGCGCCGCTTACATCCGGGCCTTCGCGAACCTGGATCGCTACGAGCCCGCCGGCAAGTTCGGTGCGTGGCTGGCTCGCCTGGCATTCAATGAGGCCCTCACGCTTCGCAGGCACTCCACGGGTACCGTGGCTGCGGCCCCGAGCGCCGCAGGCGAAGCAGGACCTGCCGCGGAAGGCACTGACGCCACCGCCAGCAAGCAGCAGCTCGAAGCTGCGATCGACGCCTTGCCGGAGGTTTTTCGCACGGTGCTCGTACTGCGCGTCGTCGAGGACCTCAGCGGAGTTGAGGTTGCCGTGTGCCTCGGATTGAACGAGACGACGGTACGCACGCGGCTGTACCGGGCGCAACAGCGATTGAAGGTGGATGTTGCCCGCCGGTTGCGTGCGGAGCCATTCAACATTTTCGAGCTGTCGCCCGAGCGCTGCGACCGGATCGTGGCGCAGGTGTTTACGAAGGTCCACGCGGTGAGCCCGGTCGTCTCCGACGCCCGGTGACGTTTATCGCATAGTGGCCCTGTCGAGGGCGGCGTGTGTCGGTATCATGCGCCGCCTATGCGTTCACATACTCGCCTGGTGACAGCGGCGCTATTGTCACTATTGGTTGCCGCGTCGACGGTTTTCGCTGAAGAAGCCACTCTGCAGACTGTTGCAGAGCAATCGAAGTTCGTCCGCACCGGTCGCTACGACGAGGTCGTTCGTCTCTGTGCAGCCTACGAGAGCAGGTGGCACGACGCTGTCCGGTGCACCACGTTTGGCCGAACGCCCGAAGGCCGACCCATGCTCGCGCTCGTCGTCACGCGCACCGGCGCTCTGACTCCCGAAAAAGCCCGTGAGCAGAAGCTGCCCGTGATGCTCATGCAGGGCGGCATCCACGCAGGGGAGATCGACGGCAAGGATGCGGGTTTCCTGGCCCTGCGCGAGGTATTGAACAACGAGGCCGCGGCGGGCGCGTTGAAATCCTTCGTGTTGGTGTTTGTGCCTGTATTCAACGTCGACGGCCACGAGCGCTTCGGGCACTGGAATCGACCCAATCAGGTGGGTCCGCAAGAGATGGGTTGGCGCGCCACGGCCCGGAACTTCAACCTCAACCGCGACTACACCAAGGCGGACACGCCTGAAATGCAGGCGATGCTGCGGCTCCTGGGCGCCTGGGATCCGGTTTTGTACGTCGACCTGCACGTGACGGACGGCGCTGAATTTCAGCACGACGTGTCCAATACGCTGGAGCCCGTCTATGCCGGTGACTCGCAACTCCATCCGGCCGGCCGCGCACTCGTCAAAGAGCTCAACGCGAAAATTGCCGCGCAGGGCTCGATGCCGTTGGATTTCTACCCCAGTTTTGTAGTGGACGACGATCCGGCCTCGGGATTTGCCGCGGGGCCGCCGTTGCCGCGTTTCTCGACGGGCTACTGGGATCTGCACAACCGTTTCGCGCTCCTGGTGGAGACACACTCCTGGAAAGACTATGCGACCCGCGTCCGCGTAACTCATAACATCATTGTCGCGCTGACCGAGATGATGGCGAAGGAGGGTCCGCAATGGCGGACTGCCCAACATGAAGCCGATGTCCGTGCAACTCAACTGGGTGGTCAGGATGTGGCGCTCGACTACGAAAATGGTCCGCACGTGGGAGCCATCGACTTCAAGGGCTATGCCTACACGCGCGAGCTTTCCGCCATCTCGGGCAACCTGGTCACGCGCTACGACAACAAGCAACCGCAGGTCTGGCACCTGCCGTTCAAGGATGTGGTTGTTCCGAAGACCCAGGTTGCAGCCCCCACGGGCGGCTATATCGTTCCAGCCGCGGAAGCAGCGTGGGTGGGTGAAAAGCTGACATTGCACGGCGTCCACTTTGAGCGGATCGCCAAAGAGGAGCGAGGCGCACACCTCGAGACCTTCCGCGCCACCAAGGTCACCTATTCGAAGGCCCCGTTTGAAGGCCACACCACGATGGCTTTCGAGGGCCGGTGGCAGCCGGAGAATCGGGAGATTTCCGTCGGCTCGCTGTTCGTGCCCATAGCCCAACCGAATGCCCGGGTGTTGGTGGCTCTCCTCGAGCCGCAGGCACCCGACTCATTCGCGGCCTGGGGCTTTTTCAACACCGCGTTTGAACAGCAGGAATACCTGGAGGCGTATGTCGCGGAGGATGTGGCGCGCGACATCCTGGCAAAGGATCCCGCGGCGGCCGCCGAATTCAAAAAGAAGGTAGCGGAAGACCCGGAATTCGCCGCCAGCCCGCAGGCCCGGTTCGATTTCTTCTACCGCCGCTCATCCGACTGGGATGAGCGGTTGAATCTCTATCCGGTCTATCGCACGGCCGAGGTCAAACACTGACATCAGCGTGTCCGGCTGGTGAGCACGGCCGTACCGCACTCCGGTCATTCCGCCAGCGCGGTCGGGCACGCACCGCTTACTCTCCCTGCGCTCCGGCACCGACGGCTACCCATGCCAAGTCGGAGTTTGACACGGACTCCACCTTGAATGACTTCGCTGCGGCAGCCATGCGCGTAAGCGCTTCTGCGAGCGGCATCGGTGGCTTGGTGTCGCCTTTCTTCACCTTGTGGAAACGCACGGGGTTGATTCGCGCGACCACATAGTTGCGCAGGTAAGGTGACTTGAAGCCCTTGGCTTGCAGGGCGGCGATCAGCTTCTTGACCTGGGTGTCGATTTCCAGCAGGCGCGCCGCGAGACCCTCGCGCTCGCGCAGACTGACCGGTAGAGTCCGGTCGCTGAAGCGATCCACTTTCTTCAGCAGCGAGCCATATGCGCCTCCGGCGAAGCGCGATGCTTTCTCATACACGATGCCGAGGGTCAGCAGGTCGGGCGACTCAAACTCGGCCGTGAACTGCGATTCCTTCGTGGTGGCGTGTTGCTTCGCCAGGCTGCGGGCCATGCGGATGACTTCGAGGCTGCGATCCCGCAGGTTGTGCGCCTTCTCGGTGTTGAGAGCCAAAATCCGATATGCCAGCCGATCATTTGGCGAAATGAGTGCCGTGATCTGCTTCATTCCGAGGACCTTGCCCGCGGCGAGCCGGTGACGCCCGTTCGGCGTCCAGAAACGTCCATCCTCGCCACGGACGACAATCAGCGGGTCGAGGAATGCAGCCGTCTCATCAATCTTCTGTGCCAGTCGCTTGGCGTGAGTAGGCGAGAGATCGCGCTGAAAAGGCGTTGGCTGCACAGCGCTCAACGGTAACGATGCAAGCAACAGCGGCAAGCCGCCGAGCGGCTCGCGATAGGCGCCGATAGGTGCGCCACCCGCCTCCCTGACGACCATGGCCAGCTCGACAACATCAGAGCTGTCGAGGCTGATCGCGACCTCAGCGGCATCGATGCCGCGCGCCTTTTTGCCGGGCGCCAGTTTCCCACGCGCTCGTTTGGCGGGGGCCTTCTTCTTGCCGGCGCTCTTGGCCGTGCCTTTTGCTTTTCGGGTTGCCATGGGCCGATAAGGTGCTCTATCGCAGCCCGCGACGGCAAGTGCCACGGCCCGCGGGCAATCGCCAGCCCTCTGCTCGTTGCCTCCTGTGCGAGAATGCGCGGCTCACCCATGAACACCCGCACCGCTTCCATCAGCGTCGCCGGCACTCTGCCGGCTCAGAAAATCGACGCTTCCGGCATCGCTCGGGTCGACCAGCGGGCCGTGCTGGCGCTCGCCCTCCCGTTGATGGCGAACAGCGCGATCCAGATCGTCCTCAACCTCACTGACATGGCCTTCATCGGGCACATCTCAACCGCTGCATTGGCCGGCGTTGCCGCGGTCCAATGGCTAGTGCTGGTCGTCGTGTTGGTTCTCGGCGGAACCGCCTCATCGATTCAGACATTCGCAGCCCAAGCATATGGCTCGCGACGCTACGCGCGCGCCTCGCGCTCCGTATGGATTGGCCTGTGGGCCACTCTCTGCGCGGCTCCGCTGTTTGTGTTGATCGGCGCCTCGGGCCGATTGCTGCTGGCCCCGTTCGGTCTCGGGCCGGAAATCAACTCATTGGCCGCGGCATTCTGGTTCCCGCGCGTGGCCGGTGCGGTGTTCGGTGTGGCTGTCTGGGGCATGCTCGGCTTCTTCAACGGCATCGGCCGGCCGCGGATCACACTGATAATCACCGTCGCCACGACGTTGGCCAATGTTGCGCTCAACTACCTGTTCATCTTTCGATTGCAGTGGGGCGTGGCCGGATCCGGCTGGGCAACCACTGTAGCGCAGGCTCTGGGGCTCGCGCTGAGCCTCGCTATTTTTTTGCGCCAGCCTTTCAGGGGGCTCTACAAGTCACCTCTGACCTGGCATCCCCATTGGCGGCCGTTGCGCCAGCAGTTGAAGTTGGGTTTGCCGACCGGCCTGTTGCCCGCGGCCGATCTGCTCGGCATCTCCATCTTCCAGATGATGCAGGTGCGGTTGGGTACCGTGGATGGCGCGGCGACCCAGATGGCGATGATACTGACCTCCATCGCCTACATGCCCGGGTACGGTATCGCCTCCGCGGGGACTACGCTGGTGGGTCAATCGGTTGGGGCCGGTGACCGCTCCTGGGCAATGCGTGTCGGCTCACGCGTCATCCTCATGACGGCGGTGTTCATGTGTGGAATCGGGATTCTGCTCGCAGCGGTCGCGCCGCTGTTGCTACCGGTATTTACCGATGCCCATGACGTAGATGCCCAGGCGGCCGTGGCGCTGGGCGGCACGCTGCTTTGGCTCGCCGCCCTCTATCAGTTCTTCGACGGCCTCAATATGGGAAGCGGCATGTGCCTGCGAGGGGCGGGCGATGTCGTCGTCCCCGCGGCTTTGGTGATTCCGGTCTCGTGGCTCATTTTCGTGCCGCTCGCCCACGCGCTCACGTTTGCGCCGGGTCAGGGGTGGGTCGGGTTTCTGCCCCAGTGGGGTTACGGCCCGGTAGGCGGCTGGGCCGCCCTGGTCTTCTATGTAATGCTGCTGGGCACCGCTTTGTGTCTGCGCTGGCGCTCGGGAGCGTGGCAACGGATCAACCTCTGATATCGTTGTCAGCAATCCGGTGTGCGGCCGGAAAGTTACGAGAAAGGTTGTTTCAATGCTGATCGTTCGTGCTCGTGCGATTCTCCCGCTCATCCTGGCGACCGGGATGCTGGCCGGTTGCGGCGTTGCGCGGCTGGACGAGGCTCCCTCCAAGTCCGTGGATATGTCGGGTAGCTGGTTGCTCGACCGATCGGCCAGCGATGATCCCCAGCCGCTCCTGGACAAGTTGCGTCCCAAGCCGGTCAACAACCGCGGTTGGGGTCAGCCGCAGGATGACGGCACGGGTCTGCCTCCCGATGACACCGGCCCGCCGAGCGGTGGCGGGCAGCAGGGCGGCGGCGGCCGTTCGCGGCGTGGTGGCGGTGGTCAGGGCCAACCGCAACTGGCTTACCGCAATAACAACGACGCCTTTACTCACGGCAACGTCATCAAGATGCTACAGGCGGACCTGGCGCGCGCCGGAGCCATCACCATCCGGCAGGCGCCCGATCAATTCAGCATCGACTACGGCAGTGGCGTTCGCAGCTTCACGCCCGGCTCGATCAGTGTTGTATCGGCTTCCTGGGGCGTGGCGGACCAGAGCTCCGGCTGGAAGGGCAAGGACTTTGTCATTCAGGTCAAACCCCAGACCGGCGTGGCCAGTTATGAAAGGTACAGCCTGTCAGAGGATGGCCAGCGTCTGAGCGAAGAGTTGCAACTGGGTGGCGGCGAGTACCCGTCAGTGAAGCTCAAACGCGTGTACGACCGCACTGCGAAGCCACTCCCTCGCGCAGTTCCCAACAACGAGTGACTGTTTTTGATTGGCGCGGCACTGGCCGCGCGGAGCCCGGGTTCTCTCGGCGGCGGCGGGGTGCGGTTCTAACCGCTCCGTGCCGGTCCTCGTGAGGCCGCGGCCTTTGAAGCCAGCGCCTCGATGTGAACCCAATCGCGCGCCGCCAGCGTAGCGGCGGGGCTGAGCCACGATCCCCCCGCGCACAACACGTTGGGCAGATCGAGATAGGACTTGACCGTCTCCTGAGTGATGCCGCCTGTTGGACAGAAGCGCGCATCCGGAAAGGGGCCCGCGAACGACTTGAGCATCGGAATGCCCCCCGCCGCGCCGGCCGGGAAAAATTTGAAACAACGATAGCCCGCCGCCAGGCCGCTCATCAGCTCGGAAGCCGTCGCCACCGCCGGCAGATAAGGAATCGTTGCCAAAGGACCTGCCGCCAACAGAGCGGGTGTCGCGCCGGGCGAGATTGCGAATGCCGCGCCCGCGCTGGCAGCCGAATGCAGGTCCGCGACAGACAACACCGTACCTGCGCCTACAACAATGTCGATCTCCGCGCGCGCAATCGCCTCGATGGCGCTCAGCGCCGCGGGTGTCCTCAACGTCACTTCGACAACCCGGATGCCGCCGCGAACAAACGCACGCGCCAGGTCGGCAGCGATGGAGGCGTCCTCGATCGTCACCACGGGCATGACCGGAGATAACTTCAGAAAATCTTCAATTGCAGCCACTGGCTTGTCGTCCTCAGCGTCTAACCGTAAAACCCGAATCCCGCAGCAAATTCTGCACCTCGGCAATGCTCACGAGGTTGAAATCCCCGTGAATGGAGTGTTTCAGGACCGCCGCCGCGACGCCAAAATTGACGGTGTCCTGATCATCCATTTGCGTACGTACGCCGTGGAGTATGCCTGCAGCGAACGCATCGCCGCTGCCGATGCGATCGATGATCCTGCCGATCGAGTAAGTGCGTGTAGTGTGCAGACCCGTGCGCGACAGCAGTGCGCCTGACAGATCGTGATCATCCACGCTCCGCTGGACCCTGACTGTCGTGGCGATGTGCTTCAAGCGCGGAAAAGTCTCAAACGCAAGCGTCCCCGCCGCCTGAAACTGCTCACCGGCCGGCACGCCGTCAAAGCTGCTTCCCAGGATCAGGCTGATATCGCGCTGTTCCGCGAAAAGCAGGTCTGCCTGATCAACCAGCTCGCGCAGGATGGGGGGCGCATCACCGCGCCAGCGTTCCCACAGCTTCGCGCGGTAGTTGCAGTCAAAGGAGACGGCGACACCGAGAGAGCGAGCGGCGCGCGCCGCTCGCAGGGCCGCTTCCGCAGCCTGCGGGCCGACAGCGGGCGTGATTCCCGAAAGATGCAGCCAACTGACTTCCGAGAGCGCCGCAGTCCAGTCGATGAGCTCCGGGGGTGCCAGCGCGAAAGCCGAATTCTCGCGGTCATACAGCACCTCGGACGGCCGTTGACCCGCACCGACGGTTAGAAAGTACAGCCCCATCCGTCCCGGCCGGAACTGTACGGGGTCGGTCCTGACCCCATACCGGCGCAGCTCGCCAACAGCCGCGTGCCCGAGACTATTGTCTGGCAGAACACTGACAACTGTCGCCGAATGGCCCCATTGCGCCAAAGCAACGGCGACGTTGGCCTCGGCGCCCCCAATATGTCCGACCAACGTCCTCGTTTGGAGAAGCAGTTCACTGTGCGGCGCAGCAAGTCGAAGCAGAATCTCGCCGTAGCAGGCAATGCCTGCCGCTTGTGTGTGGTTATTTCGCATCATCCAGTAGTGCCTGAGTAACCGGCTATTACGCCTGCTTGTGGTCGTAATATCCGATTTGCTAAGTTAAATGTCACCGGTGTCAACAAGGGGGGTTCCTGCCGCACCGTCCAATCTCTGGCTCAACGCACAAACCAATGTCCCAGCGTGGATGGGAAGGGCTTGTCCGGCGAGTCACAGACGCGGCGCGGAGTATCCCTCGAGTCGATAACGGCCTGCCATGCGCGGACAGGGAGTTCGCCCGGGGTCTGCACTACTGAGCACTGCTACCGGTACCAGCGACCGGTGTCATTTTTTTTCGGTCCAAATCATGTGGGAGAGGGTCATGAAGACAGGTCTGAATTCGACAAGGACTGCAGCCTCACGGGCTGTAGTGATGTCCGCCGGAACAGTGGCTGCCGCGGTGGCGACCATCCTGGCGGCACATTCGGGAGTCGCACGAGCGGCGGATGAGGAGCAGGGTCCGCAGGCTGCGCCTGCCGCCGTGTCACTCGACGAGGTCATCGTTACGGGTTACCGCAAGAGCTTGAATGCGGCACTCGATGCGAAGCGCGATTCGGTCGGCACCGTCGACACTATTGTCGCTGAAGATATTGCGGCATTCCCCGAGTTGAACCTCGCGGAATCCATTCAGCGCATTCCCGGTGTATCGATCCAGCGCGACGCCGGTGAGGGTCGCGAAATTTCCGTCCGCGGCCTGGGCCCGGCATACACGCGCGTCCGTATCAACGGAATGGAAGCTCTGACCACGGTCAGCAGCTCCGACGCAAACGGCGGCACGAACCGTGACCGCGCGTTCGACTTCAACGTGTTTGCTTCCGAGCTCTTCAACAACATTGCGGTCCACAAGACCTCGTCTGCAGATATTGACGAAGGCTCCCTGGGTGCCACGGTGGATCTGCGGACGGCTCGTCCGTTCGACTACAACGGCTTTACGGCTGTCGTTGGCGCGAAGGAAGACTACAACGACCTCGCCGGCACGATCATGCCGCGCTACACCGGCCTCATCAGCAACACGTGGGCTGACGGCATGTTCGGTGCCTTGGTGTCTGCTGCGTACACGAAGCGTGCGATCGTCGACGACGGTTCGAGCACGGTGCGTTGGATGAACGGTCTGCAGGTGAATGCAACTGCGCCCAAGCTTGCCACTGATCCGGCGCTCGGGTCACTGGTGCCCAGCAGCTCAAACGACTTCAAGAGCCTGGCGCCCGGCTACACCGGACCCAGCCTCACTGATCTGAACAACGCCTTCCGCCCGCGTCTGCCGCGTTACGAGGAATATCACACCGACGAGGGTCGGTTGGGTGTTACCGCGTCACTTCAGTTCAAGCCGTCAGACAAGACGCTCATCAACTTTGACAACCTGTTCGCCCAGTTCGATGCGACCCGCGAGGAAGAGCAGCTCGAGAACCCGACCTTCAGCAGCAACACGAATACGGCCGCTGCCCCGGGTATCAACGGCGTTCAGGTCGTGTCGGCCACCATCGACAGCCACAACAACATCATTGCCGGTACCTTTAACAACGTCGACGTCCGCGCGGAGCACCGCTATGACGTGTACGACACGAAGTTCCGTCAACATGTGTTGAGCCTCGAGCAGGGTATTACCGATACGCTGAAGTTCAACGGCGCGGTCGGCTGGTCGCAATCGATCATGACCCAGCCGGAATCGACGACCGTCATCTGGGACATCTATGGCGTCAACGGTTATTCGTATGACTTCGGCAGCTCTGCCCTGAACAACCGCTTGCCGCTGTTGACCTACGGCAACGCGAATGTGGCTGACCCGAACGCCTGGCACCTGACCCAGATCCGCGAGCGTCCGGGCGACGTCGACAACACCTTCACGAATTACGAAGGTGACCTCGACTGGGCAGCCACCGACGCGGTGAAACTGAAAGTCGGCGGCCAGTTGAAGAAGTACGAGTTCAAGACGGACAACTTCCGCCGCGCCAACGAGTCGGCAATTCCTGCCAGCATTGCGGCTCTCTCGCCGAGCCAGATTTCGACGACGGCCCACCTCACCGGCTTGGCCGATCTGCCCACGGGCAGCATCCGCGACTGGGCGGTGCCGAATCTCAGCAGCCCCCTGCTGCAGTTGAACGATTCGACCGTTTTCCCGCTGAGCATCACGCCTGCCCTGGGCAGCAACTTCAACGTGTATGAGAAGGACACGAGCGGGTTCGTGCAAGCTGATTGGACCACGGATGTGTTCACTATCCCGATCCGCGGCAGCCTGGGTGTGCGCTTTGTGCACACTGACCAGTTGGCGCTGGGTTACCAGACAGTGAACGGCGCAGTGACCTACGGCGCCGAAGAACACACGTACAACGACGTGTTGCCGGCGTTGAACCTCGTCGGAGAAATCACCAAGGACTTCCAGGTTCGCGCCAGTGCCGCAAAGGTCATGTCGCGTGCGGGTCTGGCCAACCTGAACCCGGGTTCGTCGGTGTCCTTCGCCGGTCAGAACAAGACGGTGACCACCGGTAACCCGAATCTCGATCCGATCCGCGGCAAGGCCTATGACCTGGGTGCCGAGTGGTACTTTGCGAAGGAGTCGCTGCTGAGCGCGGCGTTCTTCTACAAGAAGATCGATTCCTTCGTGGAAACCTCCCGTACGCTCACCAACTTCTCGGCCAGCGGTCTGCCCACGTCCCAGGCGCTTGCTGCCTGTACTTCAGCCGGTAAGCCGACGGATGCGAGCTGCCTGGACGGCTGGACTGTCAGTGTCCCTGTAAACACCCCGGGTGGTGACATCAAGGGTGCCGAGGCCAGCTTCCAGCAGCCGTTCTCGTTCCTGCCGGGTATCTTCAGCAGCTTCGGCACGATCGTGAACTACACGTACGTTACGTCCAACATCAAGTATGTGAACACGAACGCCGTGCCGCAGCCTGGTGTGCCGCAGCAGTACGTCGACAACACGCTGTTGAACCTGTCCAAGAACGCGGCGAACGCCACGCTCTACTTCGACAACGGAATCTGGAGTGCGCGTGTCTCGGGCTCGTACCGCAGCCCGTACCTGACAAACGTGCCGGGTAACAACCTCAATGACGTCGAAGGCACGAAGCAGACGATCAACATCGACTTCGCTTCGAGCTGGAACATCACGGAGCAGTTGCAGGTCAGCCTGGAAGCGTTGAACCTGACCAACCAGTTCCAGTATCAGTACGTCGATTCGAACGGCAACCGTATGAACTACTACCACCAGCAGGGACGCGACTTCCTCGTGGGTGCCCGGTACAAGTTCTAACGCTCAGCAGGGGTCGGGAGTAATACTCCCGACCTCTGCGGCTCGTTGTCGGCGCGGCGCTCGAATACGTCGCGGTAGGCAACGTAGTTGAATACGCCGAGAAAAGTCAGAGTCGTCGCCAGGATCAGTCCGAACACCGGCACGACTTCTGCCACCATGATGGGCGGCACGATGATCAGCCCGGCGCCCAGGATGATCGCGACCGAACCATTCTTATGCGCCGCGTGCTTCGACAGCGAGCGGGCATCCATTGCTGCAATCCCCGGAACGAGCGCGAGCAACGGAAAATAGAACGGATCGAAAAACAGGCTGACAAACGCCGCATCGACATCCATGCATGACACCAGGTCGCCCGGGTGCTCAATGAGTCCGGAAAACACGTGGCCGTGAGCACGGAGCGCGCCCGCGAGTGCCCACTGAAAGACGATCTGGATACAAACGATGACGGCGGCGGAGGTACTCGCCCCCACCCAAACTCTCGGCTTCGCAACGTGTAGCAATGCCGACCAGGTGCGTGACGCATCGTCGGCTCCCCGTGCGAGCGCGGCGACGAATACCCACACCAGACCCAACAGAAGCGAGCCGACTGCGTGGGCCCAGATGGCCCCTATCCGATAGTTCGTTGCGAGCTGCGCAACGGCATTATCGATGCAGACCAGGAACACGATGACCGAGCCGAAGTGCAGCGGCGAGCGGATCAGAAGCTGCAGGCTCGTTCTGAGCCAGCGGCCGATGAACGGCCGCTCGACGTTTCGGGGCTCGAAGGTCTGATTCACCGACCGGCCGCGAGGCCATCGTAAGCCCGCGCCAGAGCACTCGTGAAGGGTTCGGTGCCGATGAGCGAGGCGGGAAACACCTGCTCCAGCGCCAGAAACAGCGGCAGATCAGGCGCCGCGCGGTTCTGACAACTCTTGCCGATTTCAAACAGCCGCCTGGCCAGCGGATCCACCACCTGTTCGCCCTCGGCGGCCTTGCGCCGGACAAAGTGCATCCAGGCCGCGATCGGTACACATAACCGGTCGATCGGCCGACCCGCCTCCAGGTTGTCCTGGATCGTACCCAACAGCCGAAAGGGCAGTTTCTGCGAGCCGTCCCAGGCAATCTGCGCCAGCGCGTGGCGGATGGCCGGGTTGCGGAAGCGCTTCAGAATGGCCTGGACGTAGTCGTTCAGATCGAGCCCGCGCGGTGCTTTGATCGTCGGCAGAATGTCGCGCAACATCATCGTGCCGACAAACGCGGCGAGATCCACATCTCCCATGGCGCCCGCGACCGTTTCATGGCCGGCGAGCAAGCCGAGATAGGCCAGCGATGAATGTGCGCCATTCAACAAGCGGAGCTTGGCGCGATCGTAGGCGCCCACATCGTCGGTGACGATGACACCCGCGCTCGCCCAGTCCGGAACCTCCGCGGCAGAGCGATCTTCGATGACCCACTGCACGAAGCCTTCGCGTTGCACCGGCCAACGGTCAGTCATGCCGAGCACTTCCGCGACACGCTCCCGTAAATCGTCGGTGGTTGCGGGAGTGATGCTGTCGACCATGGTGCGCGGGAATGCGACCTTCTCTTCGATCCAGCGCGCCAGGTTCACATCGGCAACCTGGGCGAGCTGTTGAACGGCTCGGCCGAGGCGCGTGCCGTTGTCGACGAGGTTGTCACAACTGATGACGGTCAGCGGGCCCGCGCCGCTGTCGCGCCTGCGACGCAAGCCCTCAACCAGGTATCCGATGAGACTGACAGGAGAATCCGGAGTGCTCAGGTCGCGACGGATATCCGCGTGGGACAGGTCCAGATTGCCATCCGGTCCGAGGCAATACCCCTTCTCTGTGACCGTCATAGTCACTACCCGCGTACCCGGGGCGGACAACTGCTCCAGCACGCTGGACGGATTTTCCGGCGCCACCATTGTTTGTTTCAACGAGCCGATGATGCGATACGAAGTCGTCTCATCGAGTGAAGCCAGGGTGTACAGGCCGTCCTGCGGGACCAGGGCGTCGCGGACATCCGTGCTGCGCAGTGAGACTTCGCAGATACCCCAGCGAGGATCGCTCGCCAGCAGCCTGTCGACGAACCACGCCTGATGCACGCGATGAAAGGCGCCCGGCCCGAAGTGCACGATACCGATTCCAACAGTGCTGCGGTCATAGGCGGGCCGTTTGACCTCGCGCGGCACCTGCGCAAGATTGGCTTGGGACAAAAACATCATTAAAGCGTTACACCCGTCTTCCAGATGGCGATCTCGCGCTCATCGTTGAGCTCGTTGCGGGCCGGTTTGCCGGAGGCCGTATCCACAATGAGCTCCATGAGCTTGCGGGCCGCCTCCTCCATGCTCGTCCCTTCCAACACCTGGCCGGCGTTGAAATCGATCCACCGCGGTTTCTTCTGCGCCAGTGCGGTGTTGGAGGCGATCTTCAGGGTCGGCACCGGAAATCCCAGGGGAGTGCCCCGGCCGGTTGTGAACAGAAGCAGCGTCGCGCCCGCGGCGACCAGTGCTGTGGAAGAAACGGCATCATTGCCGGGAGCTTCCAGCAACGCGAGTCCCGCCTTGCTGGCACGCTCACCGTAGAGCAGCACCTGGCTGACAGGCGCCCGACCGCCTTTCTGCACGGCGCCCAGGGACTTTTCCTCGAGCGTGGTAATGCCCCCGGCAATGTTGCCGGGAGACGGGTTTTCGTAGATGGGTTGACCGTGATCCAGGAAGTACTGTTTGAAGTTGTTGACGACCGAAACCACGCCCGCGAAGACCGTGGCATCGACGGCGCGGCGCATCAACAGTTGCTCGGCGCCGAAGACTTCCGGAATCTCCGTCAGTATGGGTGTGCCGCCGGCGGCCGAGAGCTGGTCCGCAATGCGGCCCACGAGCGGATTCGCCGTGATGCCGCTGAATCCATCGGAGCCGCCGCACTTGAGGCCGATCGACAGGGCCGCGAGCGGGCAGGGCTCGCGCTCGTCGCATTCCACGATCTCAACGAGCGCCGCGAGCGCGGCGAGGCCTTCTTCCAGTTCATCTTCAATGGCTTGTGCGCTGAACGAACGTATACGGGATTCGTCGTGCGGTCCAACTTCGGCGAGCAGTTTGCTGAGCTGGTTGGATTCGCAGCCGAGGCCCACCACGAGCACGCCGCCCGCGTTGGGGTGCGAAATGAGCGAAGCGAGGATTTTTCGCGTATGCGCGAGGTCATCGCCGAGTTGTGAGCAGCCGAATGGGTGCGTGAGCGCGTGTACGCCATCAACACGACCCGCGAACCGCTCTGATCCCAGGCGCGCAATCCGCTCCGCCGTACGTGTCACACAACCCACCGTTGTGATGACCCAGATCTCATTCCGCGTACCAACCTTGCCGTTGCGACGCCTGTAACCCATGAAGCGGGGCGGCTCATCCGCTGTGGATGCAGTCGCACGCACGGGCGCGTCCGGTTGATACTCGTATTGATTGAGCCCGGTGAGCCGCGTTGTTAGATTACCGGAATGCACCAGCGAGCCTGGCTCGATGTCACACTGCGCCTCGCCGATGGGCCAGCCATACTTGCGAACGGCGTTCCCGGCGCTGATATGGCGGACCGCAATCTTGTGTCCACGCGGAATCAACTCACGGACGTGAACGCAGTCGCGGTTCGAATCGTTCGATTCGAACAAACTGACACTTTCGCCGGGCTCGAGCTGGCGAATGGCGACGGCCACATCGTCGCTGGGATCAATCTGGTGAATGGCAGGGTGAATGGATTGGCGCAGTGCAGTATTCTCCCGAGGAAACCGGTGTCATTTAAAGGGCCGCCCGGCCTTTTGTCCAGCCCCTGGTGACGCGTACACTGCGGCACCTTTTTACAGCTAACGCGAGATCCGCAAAGCACGACGCGCAATGTCAAAAACAAAAACAACGGTTACCCGGACGACTGCGCTCGATCTGACGGCGGCCGCGAAGATCGCCGAGAGTATGGGCGGCCGGCGCGCGACCATCAACGACATTGCCCGCCTGGCGAATGTGTCCAAGAAAACGGTCTCGCGGGTGATCAATCAGTCACCTTTTGTTAAAGAGGCCACGCGCGCGAAGATCGATGCGGTCATTCAGCAGATCGGCTATGCGCCCGACCCGCAGGCGCGGGGTCTCGCCTTCCGGCGTTCGTTTCTGATCGGGTTGATATATGACAATCCCAACGCTCAATACATCGTCAATATCCAGGACGGTGTGCTGGACGCATTACGGGGCTCTGGATTCGAGCTCGTGGTGCACCCCTGTGATCGCCTGAGCGAGGACTTTCTGCCCGGCATACGTCGCTTTATTGAGCGCCTGAAGTTGCATGGCGTGGTCCTGTTGCCGCCGATATCGGAAGACCAGATGCTGGCGCAGGCTCTGCGCGAGATTGACTGTCAGTATGTGCGGGTTGCTTCCATTCGCCTGGACAACACCTCGCGCGCGATCTTATGTAACGACCGCGAAGCCACTGCGGAGGCCGCCAATTACCTGGAAGCGCTCGGTCACCGGCATATCGGGGTGATAACAGGTCCGCCGCAGTACCGGTCGGCTCACGAGCGCATGCTCGGCTTCACGTCGGCGTTGGAAGCGCGGGGGGTGAAAATTCCTCCCGAGATGATTGTTGAGGGCGCGTATACGTTCGATTCCGGTGTTGCCTGCGCGGAGGCCCTCCTGGCGCGCAAGCCGCGCCCTACGGCGATCTTTGCGTCGAACGATGAGATGGCCGCCGGTGTCTACAAGGCCGCCTACCGGCTCGGTATTTCGATCCCGGGCGAGCTCTCGGTCGTGGGCTTCGATGACAGCCCGCTGGCCACGCGCCTTTCGCCCTCGCTGACCACCATCCGGATGCCGATTCGAGACATGGGTCGGCTCGCGGCCGCTAAGCTCATTCCCGTGAAGGCGCCGAATGAGGCGGATCTGGCCACCGTAACGCGGGTCAGCCTGCACCTCATCGTGCGCGATTCTTCCCAACCACCTCAGGACTGACTGGTTGCCCAATTTCTTCGGGTGACACCGGTTACCGCCCGGGTATCATCAAGGTATATGGCCAAGAAATTAGTGCTTCATCCCGACCGCCTGTTCCCGGCCGATCCGGCCATCCGGGCCATCGCCCGCCGGCTGTACGGCGCCGTTCAGAGCCTGCCCATCATCAGCCCGCACGGGCATACCGATCCCGCCTGGTTTGCGGACGATCAGCCTTTCAGCAATGCCGCCGAGCTGCTCCTCGCGCCCGATCACTATCTGTATCGGATGCTCTACAGCCAGGGCGTGCCGCTCGCGAATCTCGGCGTGCCCAGTCGGAAAGGACCTTCCGATGCGGACCCGCGCGATGCCTGGCGACTGTTCGCTCGCAACTTCACGCTGTTTCGCGGGACGCCGTCGTATCTGTGGTTGAGCCACGTTTTCAGCGTGGTGTTCGGGCTCGACGTGGTGCTCGATGAGAAATCGGCGGATCATTATTTCGATGCGATCGGGGCAGCCCTGCGTACGGATGCCTTCCGGCCCCGGGCGCTGTTCGAGCGATTCAACATCGAAGTGTTGGCAACGACCGAATCGCCCATTGACACACTGGCCCAACATCGCAAGATCCAGGCAAGTGGTTGGAATGGCCGGGTGGTCACAACCTACCGGCCGGATGCGGTGGTCGATCCGGAGCACGAGCAGTTTCCGGATGCTTTGAAGCAATTCGGCGAATTGACGGGCCAGGACGTATATAGCTGGCGAGGCTATCTCGAGGCGCATCGCCTGCGTCGCGCGACGTTCGCCAATATGGGAGCCACGGCTACTGACCACGGTCACCCGACAGCTCGTACCGCAGATCTCAGCGAGGCAGAATGCGAGCGTCTCTTCGCGCGCGTCGTTGCCGGCAAAGTAACACCCGACGACGCCGAGCTGTTCCGGGCGCAAGTGCTGTTCGAGATGGCCCGGATGAGCCTCGACGACGGCCTCGTCATGCAGATTCACCCGGGCTCGTTCCGCAATCACAACCGCTGGCTGTTTGAGAATTACGGCCGCGACAAGGGCGCGGATATTCCGATGCGCACGGAGTACGTGAGCGCGCTCAAGCCGTTGCTCGATCGTTTCGGCAACGACCCGCGCCTGGCGATCATCCTGTTCACGCTGGATGAGACGAGCTACAGCCGTGAGCTCGCGCCGTTGGCCGGGCACTATCCGGTGTTGAAGCTCGGCCCCGCCTGGTGGTTCCACGACAGTCCGGAAGGGATGCTGCGGTTCCGCGAGCAGACGACGGAAACCGCCGGCTTCTACAACACCGTTGGATTCAACGACGATACGCGTGCTTTCCTGTCGATTCCGGCGCGGCACGATGTCGCGCGCCGGGTGGACTGCTCATTCCTGGCGCGGCTGGTCGCCGAGCATCGCCTCGACGAAGACGAGGCGCGTATCGTGGCAGAAGACCTGGCATACCGACTGCCGAAGGCGGCATACCGTTTATGAGTCACTCTGATTTGTTTTCATTAGCGGGGCGTACAGCCCTCGTGACGGGCGCCAACACGGGTATCGGGCAGGGTATTGCCCTGGCGCTTGCGAACGCCGGCGCGGATATCGTCGCCGTGGGCCGGACGGCTCCGGAAGAAACGGCAAACCTCGTGCGTGGCGCGGGGCGCCGCTTTCACAGCATCGAAGCGGACCTGGGGTCGGCCTCCCACTCGGGCGAAATCGTTCAACAGGCTGTTGAGCATTTCGGTGCGGTGGATATTCTCATCAACAATGCGGGCATCATCCGCCGCAACGACGCCCTGGATTTCACGGAAAGCGACTGGGACGCCGTGATGAACGTCAACCTGAAGTCGGCGTTCTTCCTGTGCCAGGCCGTCGCGCGCAAGATGCTCGCGCTCGGGCGCGGCGGAAAGATCATCAACATCGCCTCGATGTTGTCCTTCCAGGGCGGTATTCGCGTGGTCTCCTACACAGCGAGCAAGAGCGCCATTGCCGGCATGACCCGCCTCCTGGCCAATGAATGGGCCGCGAAAGGCATCAACGTCAACGCGATCGCTCCAGGTTATATTGCAACCAACAATACAACCGCGTTACGCAGCGATGAGACGCGCAACCGCGAGATCCTGGCGCGGATACCAGCGGCCCGCTGGGGTAAGCCTGAGGACCTGGGCGGTGCCGCCGTGTTCCTGGCCTCGCGCGCGTCTGACTACATGCACGGCACTGTCGTGCCCGTTGATGGAGGCTGGCTCGCGCGTTGAGCTGCGCGCGAGCGTCGCCCCCAATTCAACTGCCTCAGCCTGCAGATTGCGTGCGGCTGTGGCTATGGTGTACCGCTGTCAGTTCCGTCGCGTCGACGTTCGCTACCGCGGTTTCCACTGCCCTGTCATAGCAGGCCTTGTACAGCCGGTAGCGATCAACCTCGCGCGCATTAGGCTGCTGGCATACTTGCCGCGCCGCACGCTGTATACGCAGATACAGCGCTTCTGCGAGGGCCGGGTTCTGTAAGTCGGCTTTCACATAGTTGACACTCATTGAGACTTCTGTGGGCGGATCAGCAGCGAGTGCGACTGTTGAGCTGAGCGCGGCCGTGCCCAGCAGGGTCAGACCGCTCAGGATGCCGAAGTGACGATTGGGGCGCATGACGACTCTCCTTTTGTGATGAGCGTGCGTATAGATGCGGCCCGAAGCTTTTGGGTTTGCTCGGCCGGTCGTGACGGCGGGGCACTTGGGCTCACCTGCGACGAACGGAGCGCTCGCGTAGAATGAGAGCCGTGAAACGACCCAAAGCCCGGGAACTGGACCCCTTGAAGCGCCGGATTGCTGATCTGGACCCCAGCAGCATTGACGCCCTGTACGGGCTCGAGCCTGTCTATGAGCCCGGCAAGGGTTTACCTGGGCTGTTGCCGGAAGAGTTTGTCGCCGTCCAATGTCCCTACTGCGGCGAACGGCTGGAAACCCGCGTTGATCTGACTACCGATGAGCCGTCGTACATCGAGGATTGCCAGGTGTGCTGTCGGCCTATTCAGTTTGACCTGGAAAGGGCCGATAGCGGCGGGCTGCTTTCCGTCAAGGTCCAGCGGACAGATTAGCTCGACGGTCGAGCTAACCGCCCCCATGAACCCCCGCGAGCTGCGCACTGTTCTGCTGATTCACTCGATCGAGGAAACCGATCGGGGTGGCGAGGTCATTCCCCTCGCCGATCGGGCCGATGCGTCGCGGTGGGTGCTGCGCGAGTCCGGCAAGCTGGACGCGCAGCCAACAGCCGCGCTGTCGCCCCAGTCACAGGTATTTCTGGTCAAACGTTCGGATCGGCTGCTCGATCGATTGCGGCTGCGGTCGCCGGCGGTCATGCATGTTCTCGCGCTGGCGGGCGGTCTCACCTGGCTCGGTCGATTCGTGCTGGTGTTGGCGGTTGCGGTCGGTGTCTCGCTCTCCGCGCTGGATGGCAGCCGGCGCATCAACATCCTGGCATTCCCGCTCATCGGGCTCATTGCCTGGAATCTCTTTGTGTATGTGGCCCTGATCGTGACCTGGGTCAGGGCACGCGGCCGCGCTCCTTCCGGTTTCTGGTTCGCTCATTTCTATGAGCGCTGGATCGCCGGCCGCATTGAATCCTTGATGCGACATTCCACGCGCTACAACGTGCCGCTCACTACGGGATTGCGACGATTCGCGGGCGAGTGGGGTGCGCTTTCGCAGCCCATGCTGTTCCTGCGGGCGAAGCGCCTGATGCACTTCGCGGCGGCTCTGGTCGCGATCGGACTGATTGTCGGCTTGTATATCCGCGGTATCGCGCTGCGCTACGAAGCAGGATGGGAGAGCACTTTCCTCGGCCCGCAAAGCGCGTACGCACTCATCGCGATGTTGTATGAGCCGGCCGTCCTACTGTCCGGCATCTCGATTGGCAACACTGGCGAAATCAGCGAATTGCGTTGGACGGCCACGGGCGGTGGCGGCGAGGCTGCGACGTGGATTCATCTGATCGCCATTACAGCGGTGCTGTATATCGTGTTGCCACGCCTGCTGGCAGCCGGTGCGGCGACGTTTGATTTGTGGCGGCTGGCGCGTCGGATTCCCTTGCCGGCACCGCTTCTGGGTTATGCGCGAGCGCTGGTGATCGGTGTTGGCAGCGGTACAGTGGGCGAGACCGCGAGTGTTGTCCCCTACGCATACGAACCCAAGACATCTTCGATAGCAGGCCTCGAGTTCCTGTTGGGTGCAACGCTCGGCGCCAATCTGAAGATCCAGATGGGTGGTCCGGTGAAATATGGCGATGAGGAAACTGTTGCGAGCCGCCTGGCGGCAACCACCGCAACCTGGCACGTGATCCTGATGACGCTCGCCTCCACTCCGGAGGTTGAAAATCACGGCGCGTTTCTCAAAGCCTGGCGTGACTGGCTCGTGAAGAACGCGACCTCTGCGCCGCTGTTGATAGTGATTGATGAAGGCCCGTATGCGGCCCGCATGCGCGGCGAGATGGCGCTGGAGCAGCGGCTGCAGGAGCGCCGGAAGTTGTGGCGCGAGTTTGTTGCGGGCTACGGCCTGCGCGCCGTGTTCGCCGATTTGATCCAGATCAAGCCGGGAGCCGCATCCGAGATCAACGCTCGCGATGAGGCCCGTTCCGCGTTATGGGTCGCGAGCGAGCGGGCATGAGCGCGCGAGCTCACCCGGCCCGCACCGCATGAGTCCCGACGCGCTCAATGTCGCCAGCACGGCGTTCGACGCCACATGAGCGGCGGCGTTTCCACGGCGACTGACTCTGCGCCCGGGACCGACGTGCGCTGCAAAATCAACGTCAGCCTCCTCTCCCACACCAACGTCGGCAAGACCACTCTCGCTCGCACGCTGTTACGACAAGACATCGGCGAAGTGGGTGATCGGGCCCACGTCACCGAGGTGGCCGAAAGCCACGTGTTGATTGAATCGCCCGCAGGCGATTCGCTCATCCTGTGGGACACACCCGGTTTCGGCGACAGCACGCGGGTGTTGAAACGTCTGCAACAGGGCGACAAGCCGGTCGGTTGGTTCCTGTCCCGCGTCTGGGACCGCTTTGCCGATCGCCCGTTCTGGTGCAGCCAACAGGCGATGCACAACGCTCGCGAAACCAGCGACGTCATTTTGTATGTAGTCAATGCGGGAGAATCGCCTTCCTCCGTAGGCTACGTCGACGCCGAGCTGCGGATTCTCGGTTGGATCGGCAAGCCCGTCATCCTGCTGTTGAATCAGCTAGGGCCACCGCGGGATTCGGTTCAGTCACAGGAGGACGTGACCCAGTGGCAGGAGCATGTCGCCCAATACAAATGGGTCGAGACCGTCCTGCCGTTCGATGCCTTCGCACGGTGTTGGGTACAGGAGGGGACGCTGCTCGCCGCGGTCCAGCGCCTGCTGACCGGACCCCGCCAGTTGGCATTCGGCCAATTGCGTGAATCCTGGCGAGTCCGCAACCTCGCCGTGTTTCACGATTCCATCAAAGCGCTGGCGGACCAGATTGCGGCGGCCGCAACCGACGTGGAGCAGGTGCAGGAGCGGGACATCCAGGGGAAAGCGCGAGCCTGGATCGGCGCGATGGCGACCGGTGTCGAGAACACTGACCCGGGGCTCGAACGGGCCCAGACGAACCTGGCAGGCCGTCTCGATTCGAACATCCGCTCCACCACTGCGAGGCTGGTGGAGTTGCATGGGCTCACGGGGCGGGCCACGGATGAAGTCCTGAAACGGATGGGCAGCGAATTCGCGGTGGATCGTCCGGCGGATGCCGACAAGGCCAGCGTTCTGGGCGGCCTGGTGTCCGGTGCGTTGGGTGGGCTCGCCGCGGACCTGGGGGCAGGCGGACTGACTTTTGGTGCGGGGGCGTTGATTGGCGGCGTGCTGGGGCTTTTCGGGGCGCGCGGGCTCGCCAAGGCCTACAACCTTGCCCGCGGAGCGAACACGGGAACAGTTCGATGGTCCCGGGAGTTTCTGTTCGCCCGTGTTGCTGCCGCGCTGATGAGATACCTTGCAGTCGCTCACTTCGGGAGGGGTCGAGGTGAGTTTGTGTCAGGTGTCGCGCCGGCGCATTGGCAGGAGGCGGTCCAACAGGCGTTGGGGCGCCGCAAGTCCAGCTTCGATGCGCTCCTGGCGGGAACCGTGACCGCTGCCGCTTTGCTACCGCTGATAGCCGCCAGCGCGCAGGAAGTGTTGCTCCATTTGTACCCCGACGTGTCACATGTATTCGAATAAATAAACGAGGTGATCATGACTGTGAGGAACAGCCGCGTCCGCGGCGTAGGGACGCGCGATGGAAATTCATCAGGGCTTGCCGGCAAGGCAGCCACTCTGGCCGCGTTGGTCTTGGCGATCGCCGGTTGCTCCAAACAGGCACCGCCGCCAGTCAACGTCCCGCCGCCTCCTGACCCGTCCGCGACGGCGCGCGCGGCCTGGAGCGACTTCGCTTCCTCCTTCATCGAGAGTTACTTCAAGAGTCACCCGTTCTTCGCCGCCCAGGCCGGCCGTCACGAGTTCGATGGCCAGATGGCCGATTGGAGCGCGGAAGGATTCAAGACTGAGACCGATCGCCTGAAGGGGCTGCGCGACAAAGCCGCGGCCATCGACCCCGAGCCGCTCGAGCCGGCGCAACGCTTTGAGCGCGAATACCTGTTGAGTGTCATGGACAGCGAGCTGTTCTGGCTGGACCAGGCCAAATCCCCCTTCAAGAACCCCGCCTGGTACATCAACAACCTGGACCCCGAGTTGTACCTGAGCCGCAACTACGCGCCCCTCGAGAAGCGACTCACCGGCTACATCGGTTACGCGCGCGCCATTCCCAGGATCGCCGAGCAGATCAAGGCGAACCTGCAGTCACCGCTGGCCAAGCCGCTCATTGAGCGCGGCATTGCGGGATTCGGCGGCTTTGCCGAGTTCTATCGCAATGATGTCCCCAAGGTGTTCGCGTCCATCAAGGACGAGCAGGCACAGAAAGACCTCGCTGAAGCGAATACCGCTGCCGCGAAGGCGATGGAGGACCTGAAGAACTGGCTGGTGTCTGAGCGTAAGAAGGGGACTGACTCCTACGCGCTGGGCGAGACGCTGTATGCAGCCATGTTGAAGCAGACCGAGCGTGTGGATGTGCCGGTGACGGATCTCGAAGCCATCGGTCGTTCAGACCTGGAGCGGAACACTGCCGCGCTGAAGGCGGCGTGCGAAGAGTACCTGCCCAAGGGGACGCTACGCGCTTGCATCGACAAGATGAGCGCCAACAAGCCTAAGGGTGGTGCGGTCGACGGCGCGCGTGCACTGCTTAAGGATCTCAGAGCTTTCATCGTCGAGAAGGACATCGTCAGCATTCCGGGTACGGAGGAAGCGCTCGTTGCTGAGGCGCCGCCTTACATGCGTGGGAATTTCGCGTACATCAATGTGCCGGGCCCCTACGAGAAGGGAGTCGCTTCCGTCTACAACATTTCGCCCCCGGACTCGAAATGGAGCGCAAAGGAGCGCGCGGCCTACATTCCGGGAATCGCGACTCTGACCTTCACCAGCGCACATGAGGTATGGCCCGGCCACTTCCTGCAGTTCCTGCATGCGAACCGCAATCCGTCGAAGATCGCCGCTCTGTGGGTGGGTTACGCCTACGCGGAAGGTTGGGCTCACTACTGTGAAGAGATGATGTGGGAAGAGGGATACGGCAACGGGAGTGCCGAGACCCACATTGGCCAGCTCAAGGACGCTCTGCTTCGCGATGTCCGATTCCTGTCGTCAATCGGATTACACACGCATGGCATGACCGTCGCACAGTCGGAAAAGATGTTCCTCGAACAGGCTTTCGCTGATCCGGGCAATGCGCGCCAGCAGGCGGCTCGCGGTACGTACGATCCCGCTTACCTCAACTACACGCTGGGTAAGCTGATGATCCGCAAGTTGCGCGCGGACTGGGTCGCGCAGAAGACGTCGGGTGATGTGAAGGCGGATCCGACCAAGGAATGGAAGGCTTTCCATGACGCCTTCCTTTCGTACGGTGGGCCGCCGATTCCGCTCGTACGGAAAGCCATGATCGCCGGAGACAAGGGCTCACTCTTTTGAGGCAGCCGACTCCAGGAAGGTGAGCTGTGCTGTTGTGGCGTCCAGTCTAACTCGGACGCCCAATGGCACCGGCTCGTTGACGTCGCCGTGGCCTATTGGAAAACCTGTTGCACAGGGTAGTCCGGTCGCCACGGCGAGATCCCGCAGCACGTCCTGACTGCTGTAGTTCGCATCGCGCTCTTCACAGTGAGTGAATGAGCCGAGCGCGATTCCCTTCACTTGACTGAATACCCCCGCCAGCTCGAGATGCGTCCACATCCGGTCGAGGCGATAGGGGCGTTCGCCAACATCTTCGAAGAAGAGGATTGCGCCTTCGAGGTTTGGCATGAAGGGCGTGCCCAGGAGGCGCGTGAACATGGAGAGGTTGCCGCCCAGTAAGGGCCCTTCGGCGGTTCCCTCCACGAAGGCCGTTGTCCCTAGAAGTGGCGCGGCAGGCGCGTCGGATTCCAGCAGTGCAAACAACCGCTCGCTCGTCGGGTGACCCAGGCGACCCAACTGGGTCAGCACGGGACCATGGATGCTCATCAGGCCGTGGCTCTGGCGCCACTGGTGGAGGGCGGTTATGTCAGAAAAGCCGATGATGGACTGGTTCGCCTTCGGTGCCGCCAGCTTCTGCAGAAGCCGCATGGTCCCGTATCCCCCTCGGGCGCAGAAAATCGCTTTAACCTCCGGCGACGCGAGGGCGTCGCTCAGCTCTGCGAGCCGACGCGCGTCGTCACCTGCGAGATAGCGGTAACGTTCAAAAATTCCGGGGTCGTACTGAACGCGGTAGCGTTCGGAAATGATGGCCAGGCCAGCGTCGAATGATTCGCGATCGAAGGGGCCGGCGGGCGCAATGACGGCGACGGGGTCGCCGGGAAACAGAATGTGCGCTTTATGAAAAATCGTCTGCGTCGCCAGGGTTTTCCGATGGTTGGACAGAGGCCTGCTGCCTGCAAGGGCCTGCCGCCCGCTAGGGCCTGCAGCCTGCAAGGCCCTGCAGCCTGCAAGGCCCGATCAGTCTGACAGGGCTTTCAGATCACGCATCAGGGATGCGCGGCCGCGATCGAGCTGATCCAGGCGCTGGGCAGCGTCACGCAGTGCGATGATGTTTTTCACTGGCGCTTCATGCAGCCGACGATACGTGTTGCGGGCAGCGAGCCACTGGCGAGTTGTCGTCGCGTAGCGTGCCGCGAGCTCACGGCGCATGGTGATGATGGCGAGAGGGCTGGCGTGCATCATTTCTCAGTCCTGTCCGGGCAATGTGCGCGAAGAATGCCGATGAGTCATGACAAATATGCGACAAAAGGCTGAACGTGAAAACTGTCTGCGGATGTATCACATGGACCGTCGAGCGATGTGAATGTTCATCACATTCGAACGGATTCCGTGCGAGCTGACAATCAATTTTCCGACAGCCGACTCACCTCGCCCGAGGTTTGATCTTCAGCCTGAAGGGTGCCGCGTTGCGCGCTTTCGGCCGCCACGCCAGAACCTCTCCGGTCTGCAGATTCACCGGGTTCACACTCGGGCAGGTAATCTGTGTCTTCTGACAGAACTCCTGGATCATTCGCTCGGGTGAGTGACCTGCGGCGAGCAGCAGGTTCACTTCGCCCAGTGCCGCGGCTGAAAGCTGTTGGGGACGCGAGGCTATCTGCAGCAGGCTCGCCGCGACGGCGCCGCCTTCGGGAGGGGCCTTTTCGCTGTCGATCACCAACCAGTGCGGCCGGCCCGTACGCGCGAGTAGAGCCCGCAGCTGCGGCAGCAGAGAATCAATAAACGCCTTGCGCGCACCCTCCGGCAATCCTGACAAATTGATGACACCGCTTTGGTCCGGGCTCCTGAACAGCTTCACGATCTCCTCAATACTGGGTGCCCGCTCGCGGGTGCCGAGCGCCACGGCCCCATTGATCGTTTCGTAGCCACCGTCGGAATCGATTACGCAGAAGCTATATTTCGATTCCGACAAGCCGTCCAACAGCGCGGCCGCCGATTCCGATTTCCCACTCCCGGTTTCGCCGGCGAGCAGGATGTTCTCCCCATATGGATGGATCCTCACTTCCTGATCCGAGGCGTCGACGCCGAGCAGAATGTGTCGTCGGGTGAGCTCCGGCTCGCGGGAAGCCAGATCATCTTTCAGCATTCCACGAATCAGCTCGGTCACCCCCGCGCCCCGTTCGCCGGTGGTAACAAAGTCAGCCGCTTTCTTCAGCGTTGGCAGCGCATTCGCGGTCGCCACGCCGCATTCACACAACGCCAGAAGAGCGTGATCGTTTTCGGCGTCGCCAATCCCGACAGCATTGTGCGCCGACAACCCCAGCTTCTTGAGCGCCGCGAGCAACCCACTCGCCTTATTCATTCCCGCCGGCAGAATCATGACGGCGCCTTTATTGAAAATAACCTGCAACTCGAGGCCCTGTTCTTTGATGGTCTCGAGCACCACGGTCTCCCAGGGTTCCCACGTCGCAACAATCGAGCGCCCCACTGAAATCCGCTCGACTCCGCGAGCGCGCAATGCAGCGACAAACGAATCCGGCGGCCGATCCGCCAGCGGCGTCTCCTTGTCCGTCTTCGGGTCGTACAGCAACGCGCCGTTTTCGGCGACGACATACGCAAACAGGTGGAGATACGGACAAACCGTCTTGAGCTCATCGAGCTCGCGGCCGGTGACGAGCACCACCTGCCTTCCTGAAGCGATCAGTTGTTCCACCGCGGCGGCGGTTTCGGGAAAAACGGTGCCCTCGGTGGCCAAGGTTCCGTCGTAATCAGTACACAGAGTGAGGTATCGCATCGTGCCCAGGGGCTCGCAAGTAGCATGCCCCTGAGAGTATGCACGGAGCCTTCGCGTTGCCGCTGTGGGTATGGGATCGCGCCGTGGTTCCGTGCGGATGCGCCGGGGGCATGCAGTGAGCTCGGGGGCACGTCCTAGCGAAGATCATGCGCGCCGTCGACTGCGCGGGACGGGATGGCTCAAAGAGGGCGCTCTTCGCCGCGGCCTGATAACTACGATGGGTGTGTGCGACACATGCGCAAGCCGACGGCGCGCATGACCTTCGCTATGCCGCGCCTCGTGGGCGCCAGTCGATATGTGGTTTCCGATCTGAAAGATCGTGACTCGGCCAGCCGAATTCCCGTACGGCGGAAGAGGCTAGATCCCGATGCGAGTGCACGCAGCGTGGATGCGCACCTTGGAGGCCTCGGCTGCCGAGCGTGCGTTCCGATTCGCTCGGCGGCCGAGGCCTCCAAGGGGCACAGCCGCGATCGCAATCTTATTTCTTGGGCGAACGTGAGCGAACAGGCACCTTCGCTTCTTTGTCCTTCAGCATCTGCTGGAGCTTCTTATTGATGAAGTAGCCCCCGAGCATGCCAACAACCATGGCAATGACATTGATGCTGCTGTCATCGAGTTGGATAAATTCCATCGCAATAAACCCCGTTTGGCTGCCCGAAACCATAGCAGCCGTCCCCCACCCCGCGGGAGTCGCCACTTCGCGACTCGCCATCTTTTGTTCAATTCCTCGACCGAAGTCGCGGTTTTCAGAATAGCTAAGCTCAAGCCAAGCGCCTAGCGCAGCCGCCGCGTTTTCTCACGCCGTCTTAACGCGGCCGTCCCCACACTGCATGGCATGGACAAGTCGAACATAGCCTTCGCCCTCATCACCGCCATCCTGGGCGTCTACATCGCCGTAGCGCTGGTGCTTTCCCGGATGGCCGGTAGGGCGGCCCGCCTGCGCAAACAGAAGAGGAACGGTCCGTGGACCTCATTTTCATCCTGATCGTCATCGCCCTCTACACCGCCACGCACTGGCTGGCCTGGGCCCTGTCACGCCTGGGAGGTGTGGAGTGAGCGTCATCTACATCGTCACCGCCGTGCTCACGGCAGGCCTCTTCGTGTACCTGCTGTACGCGCTCTTTAAGCCGGAGAAATTCTAATGACTCCCGTGTCGATCGCTTTCATCACGGTGTTCTTCCTTCTATTGCTCATCACCGTGAAACCCTTCGGGCTCTACATGGCGAACGTCATGGAAGGGCGTCCCATCTGGCCCTTGCGGGTCGGGGCCCGCTTTGAGCAATTCATCTATCGGCTGTGCGGCATCGACCCCGATGCCCAAATGGGCTGGAAGAAGTACGCCATCGCGTTGATTGTCTTCAATACGCTGGGTGTCATCTTCGTATATGCCCTGCAGCGCGTGCAGGCGTGGTTGCCTCTCAATCCACAGCAGTTCTCCAACGTCTCCGCCGACTCGTCGTTCAACACAGCGGTGAGCTTCGTAACCAATACGAACTGGCAGGGTTATTCCGGCGAGTCGACCATGAGCTATCTGACGCAGATGGCAGGCCTCGCCGTGCAGAACTTCCTGTCTGCGTCTTCCGGCATCGTCGTAGCCATTGCCCTGATTCGCGGCTTTGCGCGTCACAGTGCCAGCACGATCGGTAACGTCTGGACCGACCTCACACGTGCCGCTCTCTACATCCTTCTTCCAGTCGCGTTCATTGTCGCGTTACTGCTCGCAGGGCAGGGCGTCGTCCAGAACTTCAGTGGTTACAAAGACGTCACCACGATCGAAGCCCTCACCTACCAGAATCCCAAAGTCGACGCGGACGGCAATCCCCTGAAGGACGCCGCCGGCAACCCCGTCACCGAGACTGCCACGACCCAGAAGCAAACTCTGCCCATGGGTCCCATGGCCTCCCAGGAAAGCATCAAAGAGCTGGGTACCAACGGCGGTGGCTTCGTCAATGGCAACTCGTCGCATCCCTTCGAGAATCCGACGCCGATTTCGAACTTTATCGAAATGTTCGCCATGCTCCTGATCCCGATGGGGTTGACGTACACGTTCGGTCGCTTGGTTGGCGACACCCGCCAGGGGTGGGCGGTGTTTGCAGCCATGACCATCCTCTTTCTGCCCCTCGTAGGACTCGGCGCTCATAGCGAACAGCAGGGCAATCCCCTGATTGCCAGGTTAGGTGTTGACGATGTCGCCAGCGTCACTCAGCCCGGTGGCAATATGGAGGGTAAGGAGTCGCGCTTTGGTATTGCGCCATCGACGCTGTTTGCCTCCGTCACGACGGCGACGTCCTCTGGCGCCATCAATTCGACCCACGACTCCTATACGCCGCTGGGCGGTTTCGTTCCGCTGTTCCAGATGCAGCTGGGCGAAGTGGTATTTGGCGGTGTGGGGACCGGTCTGTACTCCATGCTCATCTTCGCCATTGTCGGTGTGTTTATTGCCGGCCTGATGATCGGGCGTACGCCGGAGTACCTCGGTAAGAAGATTGAGGCTTTCGAGATCAAGATGAGCTCGATTGCCATCCTGGTGATGCCGCTGATCGTGTTGGTCGGCACCGCGGTGGCCGTAAGCGTGGCTGCCGGCAAGGCGGGTGTTGCCAACCCGGGCGCGCATGGCTTCTCGGAAATCCTGTATGCGTTCTCGTCAGCCGGTAACAACAACGGCAGCGCCTTCGGCGGCCTGTCAGCCAACACGCCGTTCTACAACATTGCGCTCGGTCTCGTGATGTGGTTCGGCAGGTTCTGGCCGATTGTGGCGGTGTTGGCCATTGCCGGCTCGCTCGCTGCGAAGAAACGAATTCCCGTAACGGCCGGCACGATGCTGACCTACGGCCCGACGTTTGTGATCCTTCTGATCGGCACCGTGTTGCTCGTCGGCGCGCTGACCTTCGTCCCCGCGCTGGCCCTCGGCCCGATCGTTGAACACCTGACCCTGTGGGGTGCTTGAGATGAGTGACCTAATTGGAAAACGAGGTGCAGCAGATGCAGCTGCTGCAACGGTGACCGCTGCTGCCGACGCCCGCGCCACGGCGGCCCCCGGCGGCCCGCGCCAGCCCGCCGGCGCCCCAGCCATGCCCCGTCGCAAACTCTCGATGTTTGATCGCGCCCTCGTGGGGCCGGCGCTCATCGACTCCTTCCGAAAACTCGACCCCCGCGTCCAGTGGCGCAACCCAGTGATGTTCGTCGTCTACATCGGCAGCATCCTCACCACAGCGCTTTGGGTACAAGCGCTGGGTGGAGCAGGCGAGGCGCCGGCCTGGTTCATTCTCAATGTTGCGATCTGGCTGTGGTTCACAGTCCTGTTTGCCAACTTCGCCGAAGCGCTGGCCGAAGGCCGCAGCAAGGCGCAAGCCGCAGCCCTGCGCGGTTTGAAACAAACCGTCTTTGCCAAAAAGCTGAGCTCCGTAAAAGAGCGCTCACGCCACACCTCCGTGCGGGCCGACCAACTCCGCAAGGGTGATGTAGTCCTGGTCGAAACCGGCGATTACATACCTGCGGACGGCGAAGTCATCGAAGGCGCAGCCTCTGTCGACGAAAGCGCCATCACCGGCGAATCCGCCCCGGTCATCCGCGAATCAGGCGGAGACTTCTCCGCCGTCACCGGCGGTACGCGGGTGCTCTCCGATTGGATCGTCGTCAGCATCACCGTCAACCCCGGCGAGACGTTCATAGACCGCATGATCGCCATGGTCGAAAACGCCAAGCGGCAAAAGACCCCGAACGAGATCGCGCTCACCATCCTGCTGGTGGCCCTGACTCTCGTCTTCCTGTTTGCCACCGCCACCTTGCTGCCGTATTCGCTGTACGGCGTGGAAGTCGCGAAGCTCGGCACTCCCATCACCATCACCGCCTTGATCGCGCTGTTGGTATGCCTCATCCCAACAACGATCGGTGGCTTGCTGTCGGCCATCGGTGTGGCTGGCATGAGCCGCATGCTTCAGGCAAACGTGATTGCGACATCAGGCCGCGCAGTTGAAGCCGCCGGTGACGTCGACGTATTGCTGCTGGACAAGACCGGCACGATCACGCTGGGCAATCGGCAGGCGGCCGCATTCATCCCGGCTCAGGGCGTCACGGAAGAAGAGTTGGCCGACGCTGCACAGATCGCATCCTTGTCCGACGAGACGCCCGAAGGGCGAAGCATCGTCGTGTTGGCCAAGCAGCGGTTCAAACTGCGCGAGCGTGATCTGGCTTCGCTGCACGCCACGTTTGTGCCGTTCTCCGCACACACCCGGATGAGCGGCGTGGATCTCGGCACTCGGCAAGTCCGCAAGGGCGCCGCCGATGCCATTCAAAAGCATATTGGCGACGCGTTCCCAAAGGCCATCCTGACAACCGTCCAGGAAGTCGCGCGGCGCGGCAGCACGCCGCTGTTGGTTAGCGATGGTCCGCGAGTGCTGGGCGTCATCGAGCTGAAGGACATCGTCAAAGGCGGCATCAAGGAGCGATTTGGCGAGCTACGTCGCATGGGGATCAAGACCATCATGATCACCGGTGACAATCCTCTGACAGCAGCCGCAATTGCTGCAGAGGCGGGTGTTGACGATTTCCTGGCCGAGGCCACTCCTGAGGCCAAACTCGGACTGATCCGTTCACATCAGGCTGAAGGACGTCTGGTGGCCATGACAGGCGACGGCACAAATGACGCTCCCGCACTAGCGCAGGCAGATGTAGCGGTTGCCATGAATACCGGCACCCAGGCTGCGAAAGAAGCCGGCAACATGGTCGACCTCGACTCCAACCCCACGAAGCTGATCGAAGTGGTCGAGACCGGCAAACAGATGTTGATGACCCGGGGCTCGCTGACGACGTTCAGTATTGCCAATGACATCGCGAAGTACTTCGCGATCATTCCGGCGGCGTTTGCCTCCACCTATCCGCAGCTCAACGCACTCAACGTGATGGGTTTGGCGAGCCCGTTTTCCGCGATTCTCTCGGCGGTGATTTTCAACGCACTGATCATCGTGTTCCTGATCCCGCTCGCGCTGAAGGGCGTGAAGTACCGGCCGCTGGGCGCCGCGGTCCTGCTTCGCCGCAACCTGCTCATCTACGGTCTCGGCGGCATCATCATTCCGTTCGCGGGAATCAAGCTGATTGATATCGGCCTGGTGCTCGCGCACCTGGTCTAAAAGGCAATCACATGAATAGCATCCTCCGACCGGCGATTGTTCTGTTCCTCATCATGACGGTGCTGACCGGGCTCGTGTACCCGCTCGCCGTCACGGGGCTCGCCCAGTTGCTGTTCCACGATCAGGCGGAAGGAAGCTTGGCTCTGGTGGATGGCCACGCGGTGGGCTCGAGGATCATTGGCCAGAGCTTCAGCGACCCGAAGTACTTCTGGAGCCGTCCTTCAGCAACTGCGCCGCAGCCGTATAACGGCATTGCCTCAGGCGGTTCGAACCAGGGCCCGCTGAATCCCGCACTGACGGATGCTGTTAAAGCGCGAATTGACGCCTTGAAGGCGGCAGATCCCACGAGCACGCAGCCTATACCCGTCGACCTCGTGACCGCCTCAGCTAGCGGCCTGGACCCCGACATCAGCATCGCCGCTGCGCGATACCAAGCAGCCCGCGTCGCCCGTGTACGAGGGCTCGAACCCGCCGCAGTCCAGTCGCTGATTGATGCGCACGCGCGCACCCGATTGCTGGGGTTCCTGGGCGAACCCCGCGTCAACGTGCTGGAGCTGAATCTGGCCCTGGATGCACTGAAGCCCCAGAATGCGCCCCAGCCCCCCGGAGCGTAGCGCCGCTACCCGGTCGGGCGTGCGACCCCGACCCAGCGCATGAACAGGCCGGATCCAGACCAACTCCTCGCTCACGTCCAGGCCGAAGAAGCCCGCGCCAAACGCGGGCGTCTGCGCATCTTCTTCGGCTCCTCAGCCGGCGTCGGCAAAACATTCGCGATGCTCGAAGCCGCTCGCACCCTATGCGCGGCGAAGTTAATAGGCGCAATCGGTACGGGCCCCGGAGCGCCACTCGCCTCCGGCGCTAGCCCGCGGATCGCGCATCCGGTTGGTACCTCAACTGCCGCGTCACACGCAGCGATCACGACGCCCAAAGCGGCAGCCAGCGCCCGCGCCTCCGCGCCGTGCCCTGACGTCGTGGTTGGTTACATCGAGCCGCATGGCCGCGTCGACACCGAGCGCCTGCTCGAAGGGCTGGAAATACTCCCCACGTTGCCGGTCAAATATCGCGGCATCGTCCGAAAAGAGTTTGATCTCGACGCCGCCCTCGAGCGCCACCCCGACATCCTGTTAGTCGACGAGCTGGCCCACTCCAACGTAGTTGGGGGCGAGCCACCCCCACGCCACCCCAAACGTTGGCAGGACATCCAAGAGCTGCTGGATGCAGGCATCACTGTCTGGACAACCGTAAACGTCCAACACTTGGAGAGCCTGAACGACCTCGTCGCCCAGATAACCGGTGTTCGCCAACGCGAAACACTCCCCGATCGCGTATTCGATGAAGCCGACGATATCGAGCTCATCGATCTCCCCCCGGACGACCTGCTCGCCCGCCTCCATGCAGGCAAGGTCTACGTAGCAGACGAAGCCGCAACCGCAGTCGAGCGCTTCTTCCGAACTCCCAACCTGATGGCGTTGCGGGAGCTAGCCCTGCGTCGTGTTGCCGACAGGGTGGAGGCGGCCGCTCGCGCGCTGCCCGCCAATCGGGGCAGGGGCCGATTCGCCAACGACCGCATCCTCGTTGCCATCGGCCCGGATGAGCAGGCGGAGCAAATCGTCCGCGCAGGCAAGAGAATGGCCGACGCCCTCGATGCCGGTTGGACCGTGGTGTATGTCGAAACCCCGGAGTTGCTGCGTCTGTCCGAAGCAGAGCGCGACCGCCGAATCGACCTTCTGCGGCTCGCAGAGTCATTAGGCGCGGAAACCGTAACACTCGACGGTCCCTCCGCAGCGGCCACCATCATTGAATACGCTCAAACACGCAACGCCACGCGCGTGGTCGTAGGTCACCCAAAGCGCAAAGGGTGGCGCTCCTGGATCCGCCCCTCAACCACCACGCAGCTGATGAAAGAGGCGCACGGCTTCGATGTCATCGCCATCGCCGCCGCGACCGATACAACAGCGCGCCGCAACTCCAGTGCCGGGCTCGGAATCAGCCTGGTGCCGCAGCCGGTCAAGTGGGATCGATATGCATGGGGAGTGGTCATCACCGCCGTATGCACCGGCGTTGCCTTCTGGATGTATCCGCGCTTCGAGCTCTCGAATCTGGTGATGGTGTACCTGTTGGGTGTGACCGTTGCGGGATTGCGGCTCGGGCGTCTGCCGTCGCTTCTGGTGGCGGTGTTGAACGTCCTGGCCTTTGACTTTTTCTTTGTCCCACCGCGTTTCAACTTTGCGATCTCGGACGGGCAGTACTTCGTCACGTTCGCCGTCATGTTGATCATCGCGCTGGTAATTGCGAGCCTCATGGCCAACATCCGCCAACAAACGCGCGTGGCAGGTGCCCGCGAACGGCGGACTGCACTGCTCTATGCCATGAGTCGCGAGCTGGCAGCGACGCGCGGATTGTCGAGTCTCGCCCAGGTGGCAGTGAATCACGTCGCGGAAGTATTCCAGTGCAAGGCTGTGATTCTGCTTCCGGACGCGACGGGCAAACTCCACTACCCACGCGATCCGCGTTTGCCCGTTTCCTTTCGGCACGCCGATCTGGCGGTGGCTCAATGGGTTGCCGATCACAGCCAACGTGCCGGCTTGGGCTCCGACACGCTTCCTGCCGCGCCAGGCTTGTATTTGCCGCTCGGGCACGGACTCGGCGTGCTGGCAGTGTTGCCGGGCAATCAACGCCGCGTGTTGCTCCCGGAGCAACGCCATCTGCTGGAGACGTTCGCGGGTCAGATCGGGATTGCGGTCGAGCGCGCCCAGTTGGCGGAAGCCGCGGAGGCCGCGAGCGTCGACGCTGAGCGGGAGAGCTTGCGCAATACGCTACTCGCCTCCATATCTCATGACTTGCGGACCCCACTGGCCGTAATGGCCGGAGCCGGCAGCACGCTCGCGGAGCGTGGCGCTACGTTGGATGAGGCAACCCGCGTTTCGCTTGCTCGTTCCGTCGAGGTGAAAGCGCGCGAGATGTCGGACTTGGTATCCAACGTCTTGGACTTGATGCGATTCGAATCCGGTCAGGTTGTGCTGCGCACGGAAGTGGAAACGCTCGACGACCTGGTGGGGACAGCGCTGCACGGGCAGCTGACCAACCATGTGGTCGACGTGCGCCTGCCCGCTGATTTGCCGCCCGTTGTCGTGGATGCCAAGTTGATCGTGCAAGTGTTCATCAACCTGTTTGACAACATTGCTAAATACACGCCTGCCGGTACGCACGTGTATGTTTCGGCTGTCCCCGAGGGCAAGTCCATACGGGTAATGGTCGATGACGACGGCCCGGGCCTGCCGCCCGGCAACCCGGCACGCCTGTTCGACAAGTTTCATCGCGGCGACGGCGAGGGCGCGATTGTTGGAGTGGGGCTCGGCCTGGCCATCTGTCAAGCAATCGTCCGGGCCCACGGTGGAGAGATCGCGGCTCATCGGCGCACGCCCAATGGCGCGCGATTTGAATTCACGCTGCCTATGGGCAGCGCCGCCCTGATAGCCGCCAACAGCAGCGCATCCAGCGCCACCAGCGGTCCTGCGAGTACCAACGTATCCGGCGCGTCCAGCGGCAGCGCCTTCAGCGGCGCCGGCGTGCCCGCGAACAACGCGACCGGTGCGCGCCCGGCATCCGAGTCAAGGGAGCCGGCAGGGCCGTAGTCATGACCCAAGCAATGCACCAGGTCCTCGTCATCGAGGACGAACGCGACATCCGCAACATCCTCCGCGCCCTGTTGGAAGGCGATCACTACCGCTTCATCGAAGCCGAAACCGCGGCACGCGGCGAAATCGAAGCCCGCAGTCACAAGCCCGATCTCATCCTCGTCGACCTCGGTCTCCCCGACGGCAACGGCGTCGATCTGATCCGCCGCATCCGCACCTGGTCGTCAATCCCCATCGTAGTGCTGTCCGCCCGCACAATGGAGGAACAGAAAATCGCAGCGTTGGATGCCGGTGCAGACGACTACGTAACCAAACCCTTCAGTACCCCGGAATTGCTGGCCCGAGTGCGCGCCGCCCTGAGACGAAATGTCCGCACTGCCGACCAAACTCCTCTCCTGCACCTGGGCGAGGTGCAGATCGATTTGACGAAACGGGAGAGCCAAGGTCCGCAGGGCGAGCTGCACCTGACACCGCTCGAGTACCGCGTGTTGGAATCGCTGGCCCGCCACACTGGACTGATAGTCCGGCAGGCCCAGTTGATCAGGGAAGTATGGGGTCCGGAGCGGCAGGGCGACACGGGCAGTCTGCGCGTGTGCATGAAAAACCTGCGCGCCAAGGTCGAGCCGGATCCCCGCCGGCCACGTTTTCTCGTAACGGAGGCGGGGCTAGGCTACAGGCTGCGCGCCGACTGACGGCTGATGCGCCGAAGGCGCCACCCGTCGACGCAGCCGGCAAAAACCACGCTTTTTGCCGGCGGAAAAGGACCTGGGCTCTGCGCGGCCAGTGCCGCGCCAATTATTTGAGCGAAACAATGAGTTTCGCGGAATGGCTGCGCCAGTTGATCGGAATGACGAACGATCGGGATCCCGGCACATTCGGAATCTCCGGTTTCTCGCCTGCCAACACGTTGGGTACCGAGATGACGAAGTCGCGCCCGAAGTCACGGCGTGCGTTGCCGGAGATCGTGTTTGCAACTTCACCAACGAGGTCGCGCATCGTCTCGTGGCTGAAGTCGTTTTCCTGCATCTTCATCAGCAGGACGGTGAGCATCGCCCGCGGAGCGGTGAAGTACACCACGCCTTCACGTTTACCCGAGATGTTGATGACACCGGTGTAGTCGTGGACCGCCGGTGACCCTTCGCTGAGGTACGGCGAGCCGATCGAAGCCGGCTGTTGGGCCGCCACCTCGAAGTAGTTCGTCGTCCCCTCGACGAAGGTTTTCAGCTCCTGTTCCTGCAACATCTTTCTTACTCTCTTATGAGGTCCGCAATCGCCTCGTTGAGTTGCCGGTCAGTGAACGGCTTGTTGAGAAAACCGTTCGCTCCTTTTTCCATCGCCTCGACCGCGGTCGCCTTGTCTGCGAGTGCCGAAATGACGAGGATTCGGATGGCCGGCTTCAGCTCCACCAGCTTTCCGATGCACTCGATTCCGTCCATCTGCGGCATCGTCAGGTCCATGGTAACCACATCTGGATCCGCTTTCTTGAAAAGCTCGAGGGCCTCGAGGCCATTGCCGGCCGTACCGATCAGCTCGAGCTCGTCGAAATTCTGCGACCGTTCGATGCGGCGCCGCATGATATTTGAATCATCGACGATCATCAGCTTATAGGATCTACGCGCGTTCATTCTGATTCCATTCTGCTTTCAGAGCTTAGACAGCAACGGCAGCGCCACTATTGGCTGCTTCCGCCGCAGGCAGCACGATCTTGAACCGGGTGAATTTGCCCGGGTTCGTGCTCACGCCGATCTTTCCGCCCAGGGCGTACACGCTCCGGGCAACCACATCCATACCGACGCCGCGGCCGGCGTCCATTGATACTTCCGCCTGAGTCGAGAAGCCGGGGCGGAAGATCAAGGCCATCGCGGCCCGGGTATCCATGGCGGCAGCTTCTTCTTCGGTCAGGATCTGCTTGCGCACTGCCGCAGCCTTGAGCTGGTCCGGTGAAATTCCGGCACCGTCGTCTTCGAAGACGAGCTCGAAGCCGTCGCCGGCCTTGCGGAAGTCCACGCGAACCACGCCGACGTCTTCCTTCGTGTGAGAGCGACGCACTTCGCTGGCCTCGATGCCGTGGACCGCTGAGTTGCGAAGCATCTGAATCACGCAGTCCTTGACCGTCGCGATATAAGAGGTCGGCACCTCGGCAAGTCCCGTCATCTGAAGCTTGAACTTCTTGTGATGGTCCTTCGCCAGGCGTTCGGCGAGAGCGTGCAGCGTCGGCGACAGGTCCTCGCCGGACTTCGGGCCACCCTTGGCACGGTGTGTCGGGGCCGCAGCGACTGGTGCTGGTGCCTCCGGAGCCGGCGGGGGGAGCGTGTCCTTGAGCGTCGTGAGGCGACCGGCCATCTCGCGCACACCGCGCAAGTGGGCCAGCAACTCGTCGAGCTTCAGAACCATCGGCAGGAAGTCGTTGCCCGACAATTCCGTCTTCTTCTTCAGATCGGTGACCATGTCCTCGAGCGAGTGCACGCGGTTGGCGATGCTCATCAGGTTCAGGGCCGAAGCCTCGCCCTTGATCGAGTGCAGCTCGCGGAACAGGCCGTTCAGTTTCTTGCGGAACTCGCCGTCCGTACGGGCGGGCTCCTTCAGGATCGCGTTGATCAACTGCAGGCCGGTTTCCGTGCTGTCCAGGAACGAGGTCAGCTGCAGCGGATCGACGTGCATCATGCCCAGCATCATGTCGAGCTGAGCGTTCGCATTCTCCTGCGACTCCTGCAGCTCCTTGGCCAGCAGCACGCTCGAGGTGATATCACCGACCGAGCACAGCACGTGCTTGATGCCCTTGGGGCCCATAACGCGGTGGAAGTCGAACTGCAGGTAGCGGGTTTCCTTGCCGCCGTGACCGTTGTCCATGCTGATTTCGAGCTGACCCAGGGGGTTGATGCTCTTCATCAGGTTCTCGTGCGCGCGGTCACCCCACAGCAGCTTGATGTACTTCATTGCCGTGGACAGGGTGTTGGCCGGGACGAGGTTCTTGAGGAGGTCCTCGAAGCTCAGGCCCGCGAAGTCGTTGCGGCTGAACATGCGGGTCAGGGCGTCCGACCACACCGAGCCGATCTTGTAGTCCGCGTCGAGCAGGAAGAAGCCCTCGCGCACCGTTTTCAGAATGTCGCGCGTCTGCTCCTGCGCTTCCTGGGCTACGCGCTCGTGGCGGGCCCGGGTGATCTGGAAATAAGCAGCAGCGGCGGCGAGCACCAGGGCTGCGAGCACACCCGCGGACAGCAGCTCGCGCAGGCGGGCGGCGCCGTCGGATGCCGAGGTCTGCAACTCGGTGGCCACTGCGGCCAACTGCGTCTGCAGTCCCTTCTGGTTGTCGGTCGAGAAAAGCTGACCGCGCTTTACGTCCGCGTAGTACTGACGACCTTCCTTCGAGAAGGAGCTACCGGCGTCGTCCGACTCAACGTACGGCTGGCCGTTGAACTGGACGACCGGGTTCACCACCGGCTCGTATTGACGCCACAGCTGGAGCGCCTGATCGAGCTCGCTCGAACGGGCAGCGCCACTGTCGCTCAACTTCGCGAGCTCAGTGTTGAAGTGCTGGACGGTGCCCTTCAGATCGGAGAGCGCCTGGCCCGCATAGGCACGCGACTCCAGGCGATCACGCAACGCATTGAATTGCTGAGTAATCGTTGACGGATAGGTCTGCAACACCGAGGCCGACTGGAGGGCCGTGATGTTGGAACGCATCTGGGTCGCGAGCCGGAAACCTGCGATCAGCACTGCACCCATGACGAGGGTCAGCACTGTGCCGATACCGACTGTGACGAGCTGGCGATTGCGGTCTTTGCCTGCCGGATTCATTGTTGACTGCTCCTGAAAGGGCTCGCGTCTTTATTTCGGTAGCTCGAAGCGGATCGACGTGCGTACCGGGACTTCAACCGGCGCGCCATTCGCGAGTACCGGGTCGTATTTCCAACGTTTCACGGCCGCGACGGCGGCCTTATCGAAGACACCTGGCGGAGTCGCTTCGACCACGCGTACATCACGCGGCTCGCCGCTGGTATCTACTGTGTACTCCACCGTGACTGAGCCGCTCAAGTGCTGTGAAAGCGCTTTGCTGGGGAATTCAGGCGGCGTGTAGCGAGTGCGCTTCAATTGGGCGGCGAGCGACGCCGGATTCACACCTGCAGCCTGCGCCGAGCGCGAGGCAGCGGCCGGGGTCTTCGGCGCATTCACGACAGACTGCACAGAGGCCACGTCCTTCGGGTCGGCACCAAAGCGCTTGGCGAGCGTCAGGTCGCCGTCGACCGCTCCGCCGCCCTTGCCGGTCTGAGCGGAAGTGCGCGCGCGCTCGATGAGCTTGCCCGCGAGGTCGTGGCTCAACGGCCCAATGTTCGAATTGTTACCGTCCATTCCCTGAAGCTGATTCAGGTAGTACACGGCGCTATCGTTCGCCGGATCAGTCAGACGCCCATCGCGCATGCGATCACGCACGAGCGCGGCGACGCGATCGGACTCTGCGTTCATCGCCTTCTGACGGGCGTTTGAAAGCTCCTTCTGGAAGCCAGTAATTTCGCTCTGGCTCACACCACCGCCGCGGGCTTCGGCCAGCCAGCGGTCAACATCCGGCGCTTTGTTGGCAATCGCAGCCTCTCGCGCCTTACGCATGAAAGCGGCGTTCAGGTCGCGTTGGAGGCGCTGAGTCGTGGCGTTAGTCGGTGCGGCATCATGGAGTTGCTGCATGTATAGCTTCGCGCTGTCATCAGCCGGCTCGACCAGGCGTCCATCACGGATGCGGTCCGTCACCAGGCCTGCCATCTTCTGAACCTTCGCGTCTTCCTGGCGGCGACTGACCTCGGTCTTCCACTTGTTGATCTGGTCGGCCGAGAACGCAGGCGACGAAGAAGCCTGCCGAATGAGGTTCTGCGCGCGGTCCATGTTGCCGTCAGCCAGCGCCTTGGAGACCTGCGCTGTCATGAAGCGAACTTCCAGGCCAGGAATCTTGCTGTCGTTCGGGGCAGCCGCCTTGAGGTTCGCCAGGGCGAGGCCCGCCTCATCCAGCTTGCCTGCGGTCATTGATTCGTCAAAACGGGCAGCCAGGACGGCTGCGACCCGCTGAAGACCGTCAACCGCCTCGCCGTTGCTCGGATCGGCGGCCGCGGCGGACCGGTAGTACAACAAAGCGTTATCGCCGACGGGCTCGGAGTAGCGGCGTTCGCGCATCGCGAGGCGAGCCTTCTCCAGCAGGTCGTCGACCTTACCTTTAATCAAGGACGTCTCGACCTGAGGACCTTTGTCATCATTGGCCGAGGTATCTGGTGTGGGGGCAGCCGGAGCGGTGGCTACTTTCGCGGGAGGACCACCACCGGTAGTCGGAGGTGTGGCGTCGTTGCCGCCTTTGCCCAGAAACAAGAACGCGCCGGCGGCAACCGCCGCGACGGCAACACCAGCGCCGATCATCAGCCCCATCTTGCTCTTGCCGCCGGAATCCGACGGTGCGCCCGAGTCGCCGCTCGTCGTCTGGAAGGGTTCGACGCTGACACCGATGTTACGGTCAGTGGCGCGCATGCTGCCTTTGCGGGCAACAGCGTCAGCCATGGCGCCTTCCAACACGGCGCCGGTCTTGCGCTTGTCGACCGGGATCGGCAACACGGCGAAGACGTTGGAACCTTTGACCGCCGCGCCCACTGCTTTCTCAGTTTCAGCGGCAGTGAAAACCAACACAACAGCGTGTGGCGCCTGTGTGTGGGCCCGTTCTAGATCACCACGTACGTCGGAGACGTCTCGTGTATCTACAACCAGTACCTGTCCGCGTTTCGCGTTGGCGAGGTGCTCCAGGGCGACCGCCATCGAGTCAACGGGTCGCACGGAGGCCTGTCCACCCAGGGCTTCGCCGAGCTCCAGCAGGAAGTCATCGCGAGTTGTTATCGCGGTAACATCGACCGATGGCCGGGTGTTGGAACCGGAACCGGTCCCTGCGGAACTACCCGCAGAGCTGTTTGTCTCAGTTGCACGAGAGGCATTCGATGCACTTGCCACAGAGTGTCTCCATCACGTAGAAGGCTGCAAGGACGGCTCACGCGGACCCAAAGAGGCATGAGCGTTCACACACGGAATTAGCGCGGTCAGGACTGCCAACGCAGCATAGTTTGCTGCTGCAGCACCGCAATGCCACAGTTCACAATAATGAGAGTGGGGCGTCTGTGGCTGCAGACGCGTGGACTAACGTCCCCGAGACCTCCTGCGCCACAACACACTAATTCCGTGATCCATGTCTGAGTCCTGGGTGCCAGGTCCACCCGTGGGAGGGATTATGGTGCGCTGCGGCGCGTAATCGCAAGGATTGGCGCTGTACGGACGAACTGGACAGAATCAGGGTCAACCCGGAATCGGGAAGGGGTGAGGTTGAACCATGCGCATCGTCCGGATAGTCGCCATCGTCGTGGGAACGCTCGTCGGGCTGATCGTGGTGGCGGTGATCGCCTTGCTCCTGTTCGTGGATCCGAACAAATACCGCGGCGATATACAGAAAGCGGCCAAACAGCACACCGGGCGTGAGCTGACCATCCGCGGCAAGCTCGATCTCAAAGTCTTCCCGTGGATTGCCGTGGGTGTGAGTGACATTGAGCTCAGCAACCGTCCGGGATTCGGCAGCCAACCCATGCTCACTGTGCAAAACGCCAGTATCGGCGTGAAGTTGTTACCCCTGTTGAGCAGCCGCCTCGAAGTGAGCAAAGTGAAACTCGAGGGCGCTCATCTGAACCTGGTGAGCCGGGGTGAGCAGAACAACTGGCAGGATTTGAGTGAGGACGAGGGCACCCCCGAGAAGCCTGCCAAGGAGCCGGCGGGTCCCGCCCCCGCCATCTCTATAGAAGGGGTGGATGTCAGCAAGACCTCACTGGTCTATACCGACGAGGTCAAAAAGAGCACCACCGAAATCCGCAACCTCGAGCTGCATACCGGGCGACTGGACAGCGGACCGGCCCGGACGGCCCTGGAAAAGGTGGAGCTGCAAGGCACTTACGTGTCTAGCCCCTCAAGTGGAAAGGCCGCGGTGGCCTCAGACGCCAACGCCATGGCACGCGCCTCCGCCGGCGCCGCCGCCGCAAACGGCACCCGCAGCACACCCGCTGCGTCAGAGGCGCCCCAGCCCCTCGCTTTCTCCCTGACCACCGGCGCAATCGCGCTGGACAACACGGCCCACTCCCTGGCGCCCGCCAAGATCCAAATAAAGGTGGGCGATGTTGCTGTGGACGTTTCGGTGGCTGGCGAAAAACTGAGCACCGACCGGATCCTCACCGGCGACCTGTCGATACCGTCGACGTCGGCGCGTAAGTTCATGCAATCGCTCGGTATTGCGCCGCCCGTGACGCGCGATCCGAACGCGCTGTCGAAGTTCGCGCTGCAGACCAACTTCCGCATGACACAGAAGCAGCTGCAGCTTTCGGCGCTGCAACTCACTCTCGACGATACCCAGGTGAAGGGAACCGCCGGTGTCGAAGATCTTGACACCTCCGCGTTGCGCTTCGACCTCAATGTAAACGGGATCAATATCGATCGCTATCGTCCACCCGTGCCTCCCGCGCCGCCTGCTGCAGCCAAGCATCCAGACACCCCTCCGCCCGCGGCACCGCCCACGCCGCTGCCGCTCGAGACGCTCAGGAAGTTGGACGTGAATGGAACGCTACGAGTAGCCAGTGCGACTTTCTCGAATTTGCTCTTCACAGATGTCGTCATGCCACTTGTTGCGAAGGACGGACATGTACGTCTGGGACCGACGCAGGCGCGACTGTATGGTGGAACTTACAACGGCGACATCGTTCTCGACGCCCGACCCGTACAGGCGCAACTGTCCCTAAATGAGCATCTTCATGGCACCGATATCGGCGCGTTAGTGAAAGCTGCGTTTGATAGCGCACGAATTACAGGTCGCGCAGATGCTGACGTGGCGGTTACCGGCGTCGGAAACACAGATGATGCGATCAAGCGCTCATTGAACGGAAAGATCGACGTAAATGTGAAACAAGGCGCCGTAGTAGGTGTCGACGTTGTTTACGAATTGCAGCGTGTCAACGCTTTGTTGAAGCGCCAGGTGCCCGCCCAACGCACGGGCAACGGCCCCGCACGGACCAATTTCAATGCCTTACAGATGAATGGCGGCCTCGATAAAGGGGTGCTGCGAATCGATGACCTGAAGATGGAAACGGACTTTCTCAAAGTCCACGGCAAGGGTACTCTGGATACCACCACCGAGGCGATCAACTATCAGCTCGTCGCCGCGGTCAACAAGGTGGCGGCCAATGGCCCGTCGACGAGCGCTGCCGCGGGCGGTGGCGGTCTCGATGCGCTGGGTGCGGTGGAAGTGCCGCTGACGATCACTGGCACGATGTCCAGCCCGACCGTGCGGCCTGACATCGAGGCCCTGGCGAAAGGCAAACTGGGGCAGGAGGTGCAGCAGAAGGCCGGCGACCTGGTCAAAAAGAAACTCGGCGACAAGCTGAAGGATCTTTTCGGCCACTGAGTGGCGTTGCCAATGTGCAAGGGGCGCACCCCTCATGGGGTTGCACCCTGCAGGGAGCCACTTTTGAGTGCAAAGGCCGCGTCGTTGACCCAAATTGTGACAGGCATGCATTTTGCTCCGCAGCGTTCAGCTCTACTTTCAGGCGGCACGTGAGCTTTTTTCAGCCTGATGTCAGGAACGGCGCGGCTTTTGCTTGAGTCCATGCATGACTGAACAATCCAGTGTTGTGACAGTCTTAACGTAACAGCAGGGCTGGGTATTGAGGGCCATCACATACCGTGACAAGCGTTGGATCTAAGTTAAGAGCCACGCTGGCATCGCTAGCACCCCGGCCGAGATGTTTGAACTCTACGGGAGGGAAGGACGATGCGATCGCTCTCTGAAGATTCGGACTCCGCAACCCATTCTGCGTTTATTGATTCTTTGAGCTCCTACAGCCGGCTGCACCGCGCCCAGCGGTGGGAAGGCACGTTCAGCGAATTTCTGTCCACCGTCCTGCCGACCAATCCGGCGGCGATGGCGCGCTCCAGCCATCAATACATCTGGGACATGTTGAACTGGCACGGCCGCGCGGCCCAGGGCGACGGCGCGGATTCCTCACGCCCCAAGGAGTTGTTCAAACGCGAGCTCTTTGGCATCGATGATCCGCTGTCGCGCGTGGTCGACTATTTCAAAGGCGCCGCGGCCGGTTCCGATGTTGGCCGTCGCCTGCTTCTGCTGCTAGGCCCCCCGTCAGGTGGCAAGTCCACGCTGGCTATCATGATGAAACGGGGTCTCGAGGAGTACAGCCGCACCGACGATGGTGCCATGTACGCAATCAAGGGCTCGCCCATGCGCGAGAACCCATTGAATCTCGTTCCGGCAGGTCTGCGCGCGGAATTCCGCGAGCGCTATGGTGTTGATATTCAGGGCGAACTGTCACCCTGGGCCCGCGATTACGTTGAGCGTGATTTTGACGGTGACTTCGTGCGCGTTCCGGTGGAGCGTGTGTTTCTTTCGGAGTCGTCGCGAACCGGTATCGGCACGTATGCACCGCACGATCCCACCACCGCGGACATTGCCGACCTCGTGGGCTCGGTAGATCTGGCGAAAGTCGCCCAGATCGGCGACGAAGGCGATCCTCGCGCCTGGTCGTGGTCCGGCGCCGTGTACGCCGCGAGCCGCGGCATGCTCGAGATGATCGAGATCCTGAAGGTGAAGCGGGAGTTCCTCTATCTGCTGCTCACCATGACGCAGGAGAAGAACGTCAAGGTATCGCGGTTCCCGCTCATCCATCTGGATGAGACCATTCTGGCGCATACCAACCTGGCGGAATTCCACAAGTTCCTGCAGGAGAAGGAAAACGAGGCCTTGCTGGACCGCATGGTCATCATCAAGGTCCCGTATGCGTTGTCCTATAAGGATGAGTCGCGGATCTATCAGAAGCTCGTCGCCAGTGCCCCCGCTTTTCGCAACGTCCACCTGGATCCGCACGTTCTCAACCTCGCTGCGGTCTTTGCCATCCTGACTCGCCTCGTGAAGACGGAGCGCGAAGGTCTGGATATGACAAAGAAGCTGCGTCTGTACGCCGGCGAGGCTGTTGAAGGCGTTCCTGAGTCTGAAGCCACGCGCCTGCACGCTGAAGGCGGCGACGAAGGACTGACGGGTGTCAGCCCGCGTTTCGTCATCAACGCCATCTCCAACGCCATTACGCGCGGGAATACACATAGCCTGACGAGCATGGAGCTGCTGCTCGCGATCAAGGATACGATCGAGAGCGATGCGCGCATGGAATCGAAACATAAGAAGGCCTGGGTCGATCACCTCGTGACCGCGCGCAAGGAGTTCTACAACCGCTGGGTCAAGGAGGATGTGCACCGCGCGATGTTTGCCTCGTTTGAAGAGGAGGCGCAGCAACTGCTCGAGAAGTATCTCGATGAGGTGGAAGCCTCGCTGGATCACCGGCAGGTGACGGATCCCATTACCGGTGAGACACGGCCCGCGGATGAGCGATTTTTGCGCTCCGTGGAAGAGAAAATCAAAGTGTCTGACTCGGGCAAGATGTCATTCCGCCAGGAGGTCGTGCGCAAGGCCATGGTGGCCTTCAAGGCGGGCGAGAAGTTCAAGCTCGCGAGTCATGCGCGCATGCGCGAAGCCATCGAGCAGTACCTGTTCGAAGAGCGGCGCGATGTGCTCAGGCTCGTCACTTCAACCGCGCGTCCCGACGATGAAGCACGGCAGAAGATCTCCGTCGTTCAGCAGAGACTGGTGAGCGAATACGGTTACGACGAGCACAGTGCGAAAGAGGCACTGAGCTATGTCACAACGCTATTGGCGCAGGAGTAATGCTTCTAACCTAAAGTTGCGTTGAGCACGATACAGGAGTATTCCTAGAGTCATGCCCGAGACCAGCGAACAGCCTCCGTCTACGGCCGGCAAATGGTACGACCTGTTTTCACGCGGCGCGCGCGATTGGCTGCGACACGATGAGAAAGTTCGCGAGTCAGTTCGCAAGCATCTGCCACAGATAGTCTCCGGTGCGGATGTCATCAACGAGAGCGCCCGCACCGTGCGTGTCCCGGTGCGCATGCTGGAGCACTATCACTTCCGGCTGCGTCGCCCCGAGGAACAACAGGGCGCGGGGCAGGGAAAAGCCAAGCCTGGCGATGTATTTTCCGATCCCTCCAAGCAGCGTGGCCCCGGCGAAAAAGGCCAGGGCGGTCAGGACGAGGGTGAAGTCCAACTCATGCTGGAGTTCAAAATCGACGATATCGTCGATTGGTTGTGGGAGGAGATGCAGCTTCCCAACCTCAAGGCCCGCGTAGGTCCGTCGGAGGATTCGGACTGGGTGCGGGAAGGTTACGACCGGCGCGGGGCCCGCTCGCGCCTGGACCGGCGCCGTTCCTTCAAGGAGATGGTGAAGCGACGCGGTAACCCGGCCGCCCAACCAACATTCATTGATGAGGACCTGCGTTACCGACAGCTCGCCCGGCGCCGCCAGCCGGCGGTGCACGCAGTTGTGTTCTTCATGCTCGATGTCTCGGGCAGCATGTCGGATCGCGACCGCAAGCTGGCCAAAACCTTCTTCTTCTGGGTGGTGCAGGGGTTGCGACGCGAATATCGCTCACTGGAAACCGTGTTTGTCGCCCACACCACGGAGGCCTGGGAATTCACCGAGCCGGAATTCTTCCAGGTGAGTGGTACCGGCGGTACCGTGTCCTCGACCGGATTCAACAAGGTGCGCGAGATCATCAGTGCCCGTTACAACCCGGGGCGATGCAATATCTATCTGTTCTACGCCTCGGATGGTGACAATTCAGTGAGTGACAGCGCCGAATCGCGCGAATTACTCACGGCCATCACGGGGGACGCGTGCTTTACGGGTTATGTGGAAGTCTCGTCCGGCCTGTCGCGCCAACTGGCCACTGAGACCGGGCGTTTGTATGCCGAGCTGCAGACCGCAGGTTTAGCCGCCGGTAGTTACGCACTCAACGACTTCGACGATGTATGGGGCGCGGTTCGTCACTTCTTCTCAGCAGAGGCCAAAGCATTGGACGGAACATGAGCTCGGACGACTGGAAGAACTATACGCAACGTATAGAAGAGCTCGCGGCCCGTTCCGGTCTGTCATTCCACCCTGTTGAGTTTGAAGCGGTCCCCGACAGCTTCATGATGGAGATTGCCGTGTACGGGCTGCCGGTGCGCATGCCGCACTGGTCGTTCGGAGTCCGTTACATTTATCAGCTCATCCAACGGCACATGGGCAACTCGCGCCTCTTCGAGGTGGTGTTTCCCGGCAACCCCGGCCACGCCTACCTGGCCTCGAGCAACGGGCTCGCAGAAAACATCCTCGTGACGGCTCACGTCCTGGGCCACGCCGATTTCTCGCGCAACAACCTGATGTTTCGCAGATGTCAGGGTCAGGTCAGTGAGCACATAGTCGAGCACGCGGCCAACCATGCTCGCCAGATCCAACAGGCGATCGAGCAACATGGCATGGCGCGGGTCGAGGCCGTGCTGGATGCAGCCCTGGCGCTGGAGCAGCACATCGACATCGATCAGGCTCTGCGTCGCGAGCGCTATCCGGAATACGCACCGGAGCCCAAGGCGCTGGCCGACGATTCCTTCCGCAAGCGTTTCGCACAGCTCGATCCGACTGCCGCGAGTACGGGTCTGGAGGTGAAGAAGCGGGCGCCCGTCCCGCCGCATCCGGAGCGCGACCTGCTCTGGTTTGTCGCCAACTATGCGCCGGAGATGGAGAGTTGGGAGCGCGACATCTTCCTCGCCGTGCGCGAAGAGTCGTTTTATTTCTTCCCGGTCTTTGCAACTCAGATCATGAACGAGGGCTGGGCGTCATACTGGCATGCACGGTTGCTGCGCGAGGCCGACTTCGTGCCTCAGCAGGCTTACGTCGATGCCATCAAGTGTCACTCTGATGTCGTGCGGCCGGTGGCGGCCGATCAGCAGGTAGCCTTGCACATCAACCCGTATCACCTCGGGTTCGCGATGTGGGAGAAGATTGTCGAGCGGGACGGCCTGGACGTTGCCCGCCACATCATGGAGCAGGATGATGATTTCAGCTTCATCCGCAATCACCTGACCCGCGAGCTGGCGGACGAGCTGGAGTTGTTCCGTTTCAATGCCCGCAATGACGGCCACATCAAGGTGCTGGAGCAGGATCTCGGCGGGTTGCACGAAGCGATCCTCGGACCCAAATACAACTTCGGGGCGCCCTCCGTCTCAGCGGCGCACGTCCGAACTGACGGCACACTCGAATTAACGCACGATAATTCAGTCGACGGCCGCGGACTCGATCTCGAGCGCAGCCGCCGGGTGCTCGACTACGTACAGCGCGTCTGGCGCCGCCCGATCGTGCTCTCGACCGTCAACCAGGCCGGCTCCACTTTGGAGCTCACCGCTCCTTAGGCTCCTTCGTCGCTGGCGCATCGTCGTGCCAGTCTTCCTCATCCTGCGACGTCACAATCGACACTGGGTCACTCGCTGGAAACGAGTCTTCCAGCGCCTCGTCCAACTGCTGCTGTACCTTGCGGCGCCGCCGCTCCGACTCTTCCGGTGTCATGGCTGCATAACCTATGTGAAGGACGCCATTATTTTATCCTTTTCCGGCTGCAGCGGCGGATCGTGGATCTGCTGATCCGGTGATGGCTGTGGATCGCCCGGAATGGGCTCCGGCTCATCTGCGGGCGTTATGGGTTTCGGAGCCGGCTCCGGCTTCGGTTGTGGATTGGGCATAGGTCCCTCCTGTTTCTATACCCACCATCAGCATCCAGCGTGCCTTTAGAACTTGTAAGTGGCCCCCAGCGTAAAGAAAGTGCCGATGGCGCCCTGCAGGTGCAGCGAGGGATTCCACGGCACTGCCCCGAGCGCTCCACCATAGGTCGCCCAATCGAGAGGCGCCTTGGTGTTGAACAGGTTGGTGACCGAGGCATGCACGTTGAAGTGCTTGCTCAGATCGTAACTGCCGTACAGATCGACGGTCGTGAAGTGTTTGACCGTGCAGCTCGTTTGCGGCGGGATGACGCCGCTCGCGAGCACTCCCGCATAGTCCGTCCCCGCAGCGCCGCCTTCGTTGGTCAGAGCATCGAGACAAGTGGCGGCGGGGATCCCTTCGAAGGCTTCCAGAGTGGGGTCCGTCACACTGAAGGAGCCGATGTAGTTCACCGTTGCGGTCAGCGACCAGTTGTTCTGGCCGACGGTGTTGGACCACTGCGCGCGCGATTTCGGATTGCCGGTATCACCCGAGAAGAAGGAGGGCCCATGCGTCCCCGCCAACTGGTAGTCGACCCCGTCAATGGTCATCTTGAACTCGTGGATATAGGTCCACGTCACGCTCGACTTGAACTGCCAGCCCGCATCAAACCGATGGTGATAATCCAGGCTCACATCCAGCCCGTTGGTCTTCGTCGAGTTGGCATTGATGTAGGAGGTCGTGAAGTACAGGATCGGCGCCTGCGGCGGGGCTACCAGCGCCGTGCTGCCATCGGCCTGGTACTGTGCAATGGGTGACAGGTTGGTGCCCCGGACCGTGGTCGACGGACCGCCGGCAACAATCTGGTTATTGATCTGCACGGAGTAGATATCCACCGTCGCGGTCACATCGGGGGTCGGCTGTCCGATGAGCCCGAAGGTGAATGACTTCGAGGTCTCCGGTTTCAGCTCGGGGTTGGTGCCCTGCAGTCCCGGGATACTGACATTGCACTGGCCCGCGAAGTTGCCGGGTGCCGTAAAGGTGTCCGGGTGCGGGCACAGGACCGGGTCCGCTTCGCTGCCGGCAAAGAATGTCTGGCCCGCCTTGCCGTTTTCCGCAGGTCCCGGTGCCCGAAAGCCCTTCGATGCGGTCCCGCGGATGCTGAATTCGGGGATGGGTGAGAACTTGAAGCCGACCTTCGGGCTGGCCTGTCCGCCTGACAGGTTGTAGTGGTCGTAGCGGATGGCTGCGTCGATGTCGAGTTGTTTGATGACCGGCACATCGATTTCGGCATACGCCGCGGCGACGTTTTGCGTTCCCACGGTGAAGTTGTTGCTGGGACTGGCGTAGGGCGATCCCAACAGGCCGTCGGCTACCGCCTCGGGGGCCACGGCAAACTGCTTGCGCTCGTACCAGTCGCCGCCGAAGGCAATGCCCAGCGGTCCGCCGGGCAGGTCCACCAGGCTGGTCGTGGCGCCCACGTGGGCGAAATACAACTTCGAGGAGTCATTGCTGCGCAGAGGCGGAGCCACCGAGTCGTTCACCGCGGCCGTGTTGGATTGGCCGATCAGGAACGGAGCCGAGGTGCTGTCGAGCGCGGCCTGCAGCAGCGCCGGCTGCACGTAATTGCGGTTGTCGACATTGAGCTTCACCTCGGTGTAACCGAGGGCAGCGTCCAGGTTCCAGGAGCCGATTTTGCCGTCCATATCAGCCACCGCACGGTAGGTCTTGGCGTCAGTGAACGTCTGCGTCGGCCCGATGTTGAGAAATGTGTAGCGCAGATAGCCCTCGGTTATTCCCGTGCCGCCCGGAAAACTCGGGTTGGTGCTCGAAATCGTGGTCGGTCCGAGCGGCGGCAGTACCTCGGGTGTCACGCCGGGGCCGGAGGTCACTCCCTGGAAGCCATTGGTGAAGTTTCGCGAGGGGTTGCCGATCTGCGCCGCCTGGCTCTGGAAGTACGTGCCTTGCAGGGCGAGCCGCCAGTTGTCGGCAAACTCCTGGGTAAACTTCGCCACGATGTTGTAGTTCTTCGTGTCCGGTTGAATCTGGTTCCAGGTGTCGGCGTATGTGCACTGCCCGGCGGCATATTTGTTCGCATCGCACCCCGGCATGAAGCCGGCGATGGTGCTGGTGTCGGGGTCGATGACGAAGCCGGTTCCCGATCTTGCAAATGCGGCGGTCAGATCGTTGGGGACGCCGAACGTGACGTTGTAGCCGCCCGTCGACGTGAAATCACGCTGCGTGAAATACCCGCCGCGATCAATGAACCGGATCTGCTGCTGGTGGCGGAACTCTCCGGAAATGTAGAAGTTGTGTCCGTCGTTGACGAGATCGCCCACTCCCCAGGTGGCGGCCGCATGTTCGGTCGTGCCGTCTGCGCGGCTGGAGGTCCCGCCGTCCGCAGTGACCGTCAGTCCCTGAAATGACCTCTTCAGAATGATATTGACCACGCCGGCAATGGCGTCGGACCCATACACCGCCGAAGCACCGTCCTTCAGTACTTCGATGCGCTCGATCGCATCGAACGGAATGTCAGCAACATCCACGAACGACCGTTGGCCGTCGTCGCCGATCGGGTAGGGCGCGCTACGATGCCCGTCGATCAACACGAGGGTGTAACCGACATTCAGGCCGCGCAAGGCGATACCTGTGGCACCGCTCGCGAACGCGCCGGAGAAGCTTTGTGACAGCGTCCCCTGGCCGTTGGCCGTCAGGTTTTTCAACACTTCCTGGGTGCTGGTGTAGCCCGATTCCTGCAGATCCACCGAGCTGATGACCTGCAGCGGGCTCGGAGTGTCCGTGTCGGTGTGTATGATCCGGGAGCCGGTCACCACCACGGTGTTGAGCGTTTCGGTGCCGGTCGGTGTGGGTGGGGGTGTTTGGGCGAGTGTCGTACTGGCAATACAAAGTGCCCCGATGACGGTCAACATCCTTGTCATGACTGTCTCCCTTTTTCAGGAGACTATAGGACGAGTGGCTCCGGGTTTATACCAACAACTTGCCGGCGAGCGATTTCTTGTGTTCCTCCTACGGTGACCGAGTTGCAAAGTGCGGCGGCTGGCGGGCGTGTGTGGCCTGTTCAAACGCGTAGGCGTAGGCAATCAACCTCGGCTCGCTCCACGCAGTGCTGACAAATGACAGGCCCACCGGCAGGCCGCGTACGGCTCCCATGGGAACAGTGATGTGTGGATATCCGGCAACGGCAGGTGCGCTGGAAGTGCCGCCACCCACAAAATGATCGCCATTCACCCAATCGGTCGTCCAGGCCGGCCCCATTGTTGGTGCAATCAACACGTCGAGGCGGTCCTTCTGCAGGGCGGCGTCGATGCCCTCAACACCCGCGAGACGCTTGGCACGCTCGTGGGCCTCCACATACCCGGGTGTGCTGAGTGCTCCTTTGGCTTGGGCGCTCACGAACAGCTCCTGGCCGAAGATCGGCATTTCGCGGTCCTTGTCCCGGCTGTTGTAGGCGATGACCTCCGCAAGCGTGCGGGGTGTGGCGCCTCGCTGTGCCAGATAGCGATTGAGCCCGTCCTTGAATTCATACAGCAGGACCGTCTGTTCCTCGGAATCAAACTTTCCCTGGGTGGGAATGTTGGCCGGGTCGAGGACGACGGCGCCCTGCGCACGCAATGTTTCAATGGTGCGCGCCAAGAGTGCGTCCACTTCGTCGCTGAAGCCCGCGTTTTGCCGCATCACGCCGATCCGAATTCCCTGCAACCCGTCGCGTTTGAGGAATTGCCGGTAGTCAGGTGGCGGTTGTGATTGCAGCGGCTCGGTGGCGGGGTCCGCCGGGTCATAGCCTGCAAGCACCGTCAGCAAGGTAGCTGCGTCGGTTACCGAGCGTGCCATAGGGCCCGCGGTGTCCTGGCTCGCGGAAATCGGGATGATGCCGGAGCGCGAGACGAGTCCGACCGTCGGTTTGATTCCTACGAGACCGTTGGCACTGCTGGGGCACACAATGGAGCCGTCAGTTTCGGTTCCCACCGCAACCACGGCCAGATCGGCGGCAATGGCCGCTCCTGATCCGGAGCTCGAGCCACAGGGATTCCGGTTCAGTGCGTAGGGATTGAGAGTCTGCCCGCCGCGTCCACTCCAACCGCTGGTGGAGCGGGCCGAGCGGAAGTTGGCCCATTCGCTGAGGTTGGTTTTGCCCAGGATGAGCGCGCCGGCCGCCCTCAGCTTGCCCACGATGAAGGCATCGCGAGGCTGCTTTGCGCCAACCAGCGCGAGCGAGCCGGCCGTCGTCTGCATGCCATCGGCGGTGTCGATGTTGTCCTTGATCAGGACGGGAACACCGAACAGCGGTTGAGTGTGATCGGTGCCGGCCTGCAGGGCGGTCGCGATCTGCGCGGCATCCGGGTTCAGCTCAATGATGGAGTTGAGATGGGGACCGGTACGATCGATGGAGTGGATGCGACCTTCGTAGTGCCGTTCCAGGGCGGGAACGTCGAAGCGTTCCGCGGCCAGACCCTGTTGGATTTCCAGGATGGAAGGTTCGACCGGAACGGGATCGGGGGCACGGTGTTTGCCCGCAGCCGCGGCGGCGGTACAAATAAAAACGCCGCTCAGCAGGAAACCCACTGAGCGGCGGCTGCGGCCCCGCAGGGCCACAAACCTCAGAACTTGTACTTGACGCGAACGTTCCAGAAGGCACCGGGTAGATCATAGGTGCCCGCATCATAACCGTTCAGGGTGCAGGTGAGGCAAACCGGCGGGTTGGCACCGAACAGGTTGTTCACGCCGCCGATGACCGACAGACCCTTGAGAGTGAAGGCATCGGTGTACGCGATCGAGAGGTCGTTGTAGGTCATCGCCTTCAGTTTGTTGGACTGAGTGGCCACCACAGCGGAAGTGGTGCCGGTGCAGGGTCCCACGCCCGGGCCCGTGACCGCCGCATTGCTGCAGGCTTCTGTCACCGCGGAGATGTAGCGGACCGTCCAGCTGAACTGCAGATCCTCGACGCCGTAGCCGATCGTCGCATTCATGCGATATCGCGGGATCGAGCTGTTGTTCACCTCGATGCCAACCGCACGCTGGGCGACATCGCCGAACTGGTCGATCGCGCTGTACTTGTTCACGCGAGTGACCATCACGTTGGTCGACAGCCGGCCGAAGGGCAGTGGCTTGGACGCCCAGTTGAACTTCAGGTCCTCACCATCGGTCTGGATGTGTCCGAGGTTAGCCAGGAAGTTCTGTGGCGGATTGAGGTTGCCGCTGGCCCCGCGGGTGAACGGTGCGCACAAGGTGGCATCGGTACCGGCGCCCTGGTTGATACAGGCATTGAGCAGTGCCTGCAGATCCTGCGCCTGGATCGCGCCCTTGATCAGGTCGTGATAGTAGGTCACTTCCAGGTTCATCTTGCCGGTCCAGAGGATGTCCTCGGCCCAGCTCGCGTTGTACAGGATACCGATCGTGTAGCTGTCGGACTTCTCGGGCTTCAGTTGTGCATTACCACCGGTGAACGTGGTGATCTGCGTATTCGCCTGAACGAAGCCGTTCGGCACACCCTGCGCCCGGCAGGCTTGTGCCAGCGCCGAGTTGTTGCCAGCGGTGACTACCGCGCCCGTCGTCGGTCCGCAGGGATCGACCAGGGTCGGAGCAAATTGGGTGAGACCGTACAACTCGCCGATGTTCGGTGCCCGGAAGCCCGTGGAGTACGTGCCGCGGATACCGAAGTCGTCGATCGGCTGCCAGCGCATACCGAGCTTGTAGGTGGTCGTGCTGCCGAAGTTCGAGTAGTCGGAGAAGCGCACCGCACCGCTGGCACCCAGGGTGGCCAACAAAGGTGCACTGACTTCCGCGTAGCCTTCGTTTACGTGGTACGTGGCATCAACCGGTGAGGCAAACGAGTCCTGTGACAGGCCGAGTGTGCGCAGCGGGTCCGGGTTGAATTTGCCGATGTACTGGCGGTGCTCGCCGCCGACCGCGATACCGACCGGCCGGTCCTGGATGCTGAACGGGTTGCCGGTGATGTTGGCCGACACGACCTTCAGATCCTGCGTGCTGGCATCGTGCTGAGTCGCTTCCACGAACGCCAGTTGCTGTTGGGTGATCGGGCGACCCTGGCCGCCGAACAGGTCCAACGGGACACAATTGGGGATCGTGGCGCAGATGGCCGGATCGCCGAGGGCTTCCGACAGGGCGCCGAGGTTATAACCGCCCGTGAAGGTCTGCTGGGCGCGGTTCTCACTGTCGGCGAAGTTCAGGTCCCAGTGATAGTCGGTGTTAGCAAAGCCGAATTTGCCGCGCAGGCCGCCACCGAAGTACCAGGTGTCGACGGTCTGCGTGAAGATACGGGGGCCCGCTTCGAGCGGCCGCCGGGTCACCCAGCCGAGGTTGCTGTTGGCGTCCAGCGCGACTCCGAACGGGTTGTAAGGATTGTTCGCGGCAATCGAGATGTGGTCGGCCAGGCCGCCGGTGCCGGCGTAGGGACCCACGAAGATCGGCTCGGGCGCCGCCTGGTTCTCCGAATCGCGCGTGTTGTACATCCCCTTGACATACGCTTCGACGTAGTCGTTCACCGTGTAGGTCATGTTGGTGAAGATCGACTTGCGCGTCTGCGGCGTGAGCAGCAGGTTGTAGGGTGCGAAGTTGAACCGGTCGGAGTTGCTGAAGTCGTGATACGTGCCCGAGGACGGGTTGTTGGGATTCCAGACCGGAGTGGTGGTCCCGTTATTCAACGTGACATCGTAGAAGTTCTCCTGCTGCGCATCGCAGCCACCGGCAATGGTGGTTGGCCGCCTCGGATCGCAGAAGGTAAAGCGGCCCTGGGGCACCGCGGAGCTGCCCGCCGCCAGGCCCGCGTAGGGCTCAGGATAGGCGGACTGCCACCAGGAGTTCGAGCTGATCGAGTTCTGCTTGAAGTACTCGGCGGTCATCATGCCCGAGAACTTGTCGGAGGTGCCGCCGATGGTCACGCTGCCCTCGGTCGTCTGGCCGCCCTTGCCGTAGTCGCCCGTGTAACCTTCGACCTGGACGCCTTCGAATTTCTTCTTGGTGATGATGTTCACCACGCCGGCGATTGCGTCCGAACCGTAGATGGAGGACGCGCCGTCCTCCAGGATTTCCATGTGATCGATCATCGCCACCGGGATCGTGTTCAGGTCGGCGCTGCCGCTGACACCCGAAGCGGACGACTCGTTCACCCACCGGATACCGTCAACGAGGACCAGCACGCGCTTGGAATCGAGGTTGCGCAAGCTGACCTGCGCGGAGCCGGCGCCGATACCGCCGCCGTCCGGCGGATAGCCGAAGTTGCCGGACGAGTTGAATTTGGTGTTGAGTGCCTGGCCGCCGGTGGTCAGCTGCTGCAACAGCGAGCCGACATCGGCGAGGCCGGTCTTCTCAATCGCTTCCGTGCTGATGGTGGACAGTGGCTGCTCACGCTGAGCCTCTGTCTGGTAGATGCGCGAACCGGTCACCACCACTTCCTGCGGCGCGGATTTATCGGCTTCGGAAGCCTCCTGCGCCGTGGCGGACACGCCGCTCAGTAGTAGCGAAGCAGCAACAAGCGACACTTGGACGGTTGTGTCAGACACCTTCATACCCACTCCCAGCACTATATATTTCTTGACAATTTGCCGTGATTTCGGCCCAAAGTGCGACGGACTGTAGGGTGGATATCTATAGATGTAAAGTTCTTTTGCGGTCGTTGCGCGTCAAAACCGGCGTTGCCGGCATGCAACGTCAGGTGGTTTCCGGCCCCTGCAACGGGGCCAACTCGCGCGCAATCCTTTGAAACACCTCGGCCCAATCGCCCGTGCTGCGCTGCCTGAAGAGCCGCATCGTCGGGTACCAGGGGCTGTCGGTCCGGTCCACCAGCCAGCGCCAATCGGCAACTTCCTGCAACACGATCCAGACCTGCACACCCAACGCACCCGCGAGGTGCGCAAGAGCCGTGTCGGCGGTGATGACGAGATCCAGACATTGGAGTATCGCGGCGGTTTCAGTCGCGATTTCCGCCGGACCCAGGTGCAAAGGATCGGTGAGTTGCGCGATCCGGTCGGTGAACCCAACTTGGGCACGCTGTTCGGAGCCGGCACCCTTTTGGAGCGAGACCAGGGTGATGCCGGGCAATTGCGCCAACGGGGCGGCCGCGGCCAGCGGGAAGGAGCGCGCCTGCAGTGCCGAAAGGGATTCGGCTCGAGGATTGCCATGCCAATTCAGGCCGACCTTGCGGCCGGGCAAGGTGGCCAGCCGTTCTTGCCAGGCCCGCGTGTCCTGCGGGTCGACGGACAGGTACGGCACACCCCCGGGAATCGTGTCGATCCGGGTGCCCAGCGCCAGAGGCAGGCTCAATAGCGGAATGTGAAAATCCGTGTTGGGTAGCGAATCGCCCCGGGCGAGCAGCCTGCCCCGCAGGGGCAGCGACCGCAGCACTTGCATCAGGACCGGCTGCACCTCGAAAGTGACTTCGGCGCCGAGGTCCTCCAGCGGCCGCAGATAGCGGGCAAACTGCAGGGTGTCGCCCAATCCCTGCTCGGCGTGAACCAACACCGAGCGGCCCGCGAGTGACGGCTGTCCGCTCCAGCGCGGCCGGTTGAAATCCCGTTGCAGTCGCCGTACCGGATCGCGCTGCAGGCGCGCTTCGTACAGCGGCAAACCGCCGGCAAAGTCTCCCTGCGACAGCAACAGGAGCGCCTTGCTCCAGGTGGCCTCGATATCGCCCGGCCTGAGAGTCAGTGCGCGCTCGAGGGGGGCCAGCGCTTCGCGGTACCGGCCGAGGCCTTTCAGCGTGTTGCCATAGTTGACGTACGCATCCACGTAGCCCGGGCTGAGCTCGATGGCGCGCTGAAAGTCCGCGAGCGCGCTGTCCGGGTGGAACAGCCGCACTGCGACTGCGCCCCGGTTGTTGAAAGCTTCCGCGGAGCGCGGATTGCAGGCCAGGGCGGCGGTGAAAGAGTCCAGCGCCTCGCGGTTGCGAGTCAACTGTGCGAGTGCCATCCCGGCCTGGAAATGAGCCGCGAAATCCCCCGGTGCCAGTGATTTCGCGCGCTCGAAGCTCGCCAGTGCTGCGGCCGGACGTTGCAGCTCGAGGTCACACTTGCCGCGCCACAACCAACTCGGTTGCGAGCCGGGGGCGAGTTGCAACGTACGCTCGAAGCTCTGCCGGGCTTCCGCGGGACGCGCCAGGCTCATGAGGGCCAGGCCGCGGTTGTGGTTCGCAATGGGATCGTTCGGCTGCAGGATGAGCGCGCGATCAAAGCAGGCGAGCGCCTTGGGAAACTGGTTCACCGACAGCAGAATGACGCCCATGCCGTTCAGCGCCACGTAGTCATCGGGCTCCAGTCGAACCGCCTCGTTGAGACTGGTGAGTGCGGCCTGTAGCTGGCCGAGCTGCATCAATTCCAGCCCCCGCTCGCGATAGGCACGGGCCTGCGCCCGGGTGCTGTCTGTGGTCATCGACGTTGGCCTTTGCGGGGCGCCTACGGCGCTTCAGTGTGAGTACAATCCCACCATGATTCGTGCATATATCACAGCCTCTTCAATCGGCATGATGCTGGCGTTGCCAGCGGTTGCCGCGCCCGTCGACACCAGCGAGCTGGCCCGCTGCCATGCCATGCCGACCAGGGACGAACGGCTGGATTGTTACGAAGCACTCGCGACCGCTGCAGTTCCCGCGGGACCAACAGCGTCGAGCGTAGCTCCCGCGGCCAGTACGGCAGCCGCATCCCGATCCATGCCGCCATCGGCGCCAGCCACCGGTGCGGGTCCCGCCTCTTCGCCTGCGGGCTCCTTTGACCCCGATGACGCGGCGAACTTCGGTCTCAACCGTCGCCAGGTCGAGCCCCATCCAGGGGGCCCGTCCGCGGTGAAGAGCATCGTGTCCCAGATGACCGAAGACCGCCTGCACAACATCACCGTGGTGTTGGATAACGGACAGACCTGGGCCTTCATCGAGCCCGAGCCGCGCCTGCGGCCGGGAGATTCCGTCACCATCAAGCGCGCTTCCTTCGGCTCCTTCCTGATGTTGACGCCGAGCCGACGCAGTTACCGCGTCGAGCGGGTGAAGTAGCCGCTCATACGTATCCGAATTGCCGCACCCACTTCTCGATAGTGGGCAGGATCGGCTCCAGGGCGGCGCGATAGTTTTTCCAATGGACCGGGCGCGTCCGATCCAGGCCCTGCGCAAGTTGCGCGGTGCTGGGCGTGCTGCGCTCCCGCTCCCGGGCTCGCTGTGCGAAATCATCCAGGCCGGTCATCCATTCCAGGCCGAGAAATTCGCAGATGGCGCGAGTCTCCCCGGCAAAGTCGGTTACCAGGTTTTCATAGCGCACGTCGCGCCAGTTGCCGCCGAACACCGGCCTCATCAATTCACTCAACCGCATCGTCACGTCATACAACGCCGCAGCGCCCGGCAACGTGAGCAACTCGTACGTCGCGGCATTCATCTTGAAGCGACGCCGGAAACAGGCCAACACCACCTCGCGGGGATCCCGGTACGCAAACAGAATTCGGGCATTCGGAAACAAACGGGCGATCACGGCAAGTTTGAGCGTGTTCATCGGATATTTGTCGACAAACACCTTGCCGGACACCTCGACCTCGCCCTCACGCACCCGATCCCAGTACGCCTTGCGCATCCGCTGCAACTGCGCCTCGTCCGCCTGGGCCAGTGCCTCCAGGTCCTGTGGATCGCGCATGAACTCCCGTACCGCGTCTATCAGCAGCTCGTGCTCATCGAGGCTGGCCACCCGCGGATGGCCATCGAGTACAACTTCCAGAAGCGTCGTGCCTGAGCGTGGAAATCCCAACAGAAAAACATGCCCGCTGATGTCGGCGCCCGCGTCCACAGATTGCGGCTGTGAGCTGCGATATCTGTCGGCGGTGTTGCTGATCGTCTCAGTGAGCTGATGCGCGTAAGTGATCAGCGGCGTTTCGCTCGCGAAGAATGGAGCGTAAATCTGCAGTAATGCCGTATTGCAGGCGGTGTAAGCGCCCAGTGCCTCCTCATATCGACCGTCGGCATCGAGCACATCCGCAAGCAGCCCGCCGGCCCGCGCCGCATCGATCTGTGCGACACGCGAATCCGCCAGCAGGCTGTGCAGCAGATTCGTCGCGTGAGTCAGCTCGCCGGCGGCCAATTCCGCCGCCGCCAGACTGATGACGGCACTCGGATAATTGGGCACGACGCTCAGAACCCGTTGCGCCCAGGAGCGCGCTTCGTCGTGATTACCGCGATGGCTGGCAATCGAGGCCAGTGATGCCATGGCACTGACATTGCCGGGATCCAACTCCAGGGCGCGCAGGTGACTCGTGCGCGCGCGGCCCAGGAATCCGAGGGCGATCAGCGCGTTGCCCTGGTTGGCATGCGCGAATCCCAGCTCCGGATGTTGTTTCAGCAGGATCTCGACATGAACGAGCGCCTCTGCCGGCCGGTCCAGGCGCTGCAGGCACAACGCCAGGGCATTGCGTACTGCGATGTCCTGCGGAGCCATGGCCACCGCGCGCTCGAGAAGCTGCGCCGATTCCGCGAACCGGCCTTCCTGCTCGAGCGTCGTTGCCACGACGTTCAGCAGCAAAGGGTGCTCGAAACCCTCGTCCAGTGCTTTGCGGGCCATCGGCCCGGCGCGCACAAAGTCGCGTGCCTGGGCGAGTCGAAGGACTTCCCCGAGCATGTTCAGGTCTGCTTGCAGGTCGCGTGACATCGCCCAATGATAACTCACGACCCCAAAAAAAACGGCGGGCCGAAGCCCGCCGTGCAAACAGACCCCGTTTGGGGTTAATTCAGAACTTCACACTGACATGTGCGTAGAGATAACGGCCGAGGGTGTCATACGTACCCACCCACGTATTGTCGTTACACGAGGTGTTCGGACAGTCCGAGAAGCTGCCGTTCAGAATGAGCGGCGGGTTCTTGTCCGCGAGGTTGTTGACGCCCACCCGCAGATCGACATAGCTGGTCACCGGTGCGGACAGTGACAGGTCGATGTAGTTGTAGCCCGGGATCTGTGCGGTCGCCGTGTAGAAGGTCGAGTTCAGCTGAGGATCCGAGCTCGAGCGATCGACCTTCGAGGGGCCGATGAAGCGCCAGCGAGCCGTCAGGTCGAGACCGAACCACGGCAGCGACCAGGTGTTGTTCAACACGTGACGCCAGTGCGGTACCGGAGCTCCGCAGGTCGAACCCCAGTAGCCGGAGCAGTCGTAGGAGCCCAGGCCCGGTACCGGCTGAGTGTAGAAGTCCTTCGTGTACGTGCCCGACAGGTTGGTGCTCAACTTGCCGAACTGGCCCAGGTCGACGTGATAGTGGGACGAGACGTCGAGGCCACGCGTCGACACCTTACCGATGTTCACATACGTCGCGGTGACGAAGTTGTTCGTGTTGAACCACAGGTCGCCGGCGGCTCCGCGGTGAATCAGGCCGCATAGTGCGGGACTGCCTGTCAATGCGCAGTCATTGATCACTGTGTTGGACGACAGCGACGTGATGGTGTCCCGAATCTTGATGTAGAACACGTCCACCGAGGCGACGAGGTTGGGGACCATCTCCGGCTGGAGGACCACGCCGGCGGTGAAGGTGTCTGCAATTTCAGGCTGCAGCTTCGTGTTGCCGCCGACCAGGGTATTGATCTGAGCGGCGGGGTTGACCTCGAGGAAGCCGTATTGCGTCGTGGGATCGACACCCGTCAGAGCGCACTGTGCCTTCGAAAGAGCCGGTTTCTCGCCCCAACATGCATCGGCCGTGCCGCCGGCACCGACCGTTGCGGGCTGGAACAACTCGTTCAGGTTCGGAGCGCGAACCGCGCGGTTGTAGCCGCCGCGGAAGCGGACATCGTTGATCGGTGCCCATTCCACACCGAATTTGTAGGTGTTGGTCTTGAAGCCCAGGCTGTACGAGGAGTAGCGGTAGCCGCCATCCAATGACAGGCTCTTGACGAACGGCAGGTCGTTGACGAGCGGCACGCGGACTTCCGTGAAACCTTCCCAGACATGCAGCTTGCCGTCGATGGCCTTGGACGGCGCGCCGCCCGCCTGCAGACCGTTGGCGAAGATGTAGTCCGGATCGAACTTGAATTTCTCTTCGCGATATTCGGTGCCGACGTTGATCGATATGCCGTCCTTCGCGGTCGGAAGCTTGATGCCGTACTTGCCCAGGTCGCCGGTGACCGAGCCATCGACGATGTACTCGGTCGAGCTCGACGCATAGGACGCCGGCACGGACAGATAAGCGAGCTGGTCCTGGGTGACACCGCCCGGTGAGTAGATATTCCAGGGAATGCAGCCCGGGTTGGCCGCGAGGCTGGCGCACTCCGCGGCTCCGGTCGTGGGATTTTTAACGACATCCAGTGCATTCGAGATCTGCGGCGTCCCCAGGAAGTTGCCTTCAATATCCTGGAAGTTGGTCAGACCCAGCGAACCGTAGGCGTCGTAGGTCCAGGCATCCGCAAAGGCGCCTTTGACACCAACCACCTGGCGGAGCGAATTCGAGGTGTAGTTGTCCAGACGTCCGCCACCTTCAACGTTACGGCGACCGACGTACATCGTCACTGTATTCGGGTCAGTCGGGCCGTCCGGGAATCTCGCGTGGTTCGATGCAATGTTGGCGGGAGTGAAGATCGTGGCGACCTGCTCCGGTGTCAGAAGCGGATTGTCGCTGCGCAGCGGATAGGCGGTGTAGGCAAACGCGCCGCTGGGTCCGTACTGAGCTGTCGAAGCGCTATGGGCGTACATCGTCTCCGTGTACACACTCGCGTAGTCGTTGACGTCGTAGTGCAGGAACGCACCCGCCGTGTAACGCTCGCCGCCGCGCTGAAGATAACTGAGCGCGCCGTAGTTGTAAGAATCGGTGACTGCATTATATTTCCGGTAGGCCCCAGTTGCCGGATCCACGGTGTTACTGGTTAGTGTTATGGCGTGTCCTTCGGCATCCTGACCGGGTAAATTGAAGCGACCACTGCCGCTCGTGCTCGAGCCACCGCAAAAAATCGCGCTGTCCGGGGTATCGCCGGCATTCAAAGTACATCCCGCGTGATCGAACTGATAACCCACCGCGGGCAGCGAGTTGGTGTAGGTGAAATAGGTGGTGGCATTACCCTTGCCATCCATGAAATTCGCGCCGGCCAGGATCGACACATCCTTGGTCTGTCCGGTATTGACCGTGCTGTCCGGAATCGGCTGGTGCGCATCCGACAGCCAGCCCAGGTACTTATCGCTGCTGTTACTGTGGTTGTTGAAGCTGTAGTTGCCGTCGATCCGCACTCCCTGGTAGTGCGTGTTGAGGACGAAGTTCACGACACCCGCCACGGCGTCGGCGCCGTAGGTTGCCGAGGCGCCGCCTGTCAGAACGTCGGCGCGCTCGATCAGGCTGGCCGGAATCTGGTTGATGTCGGCGGAGTTGGAGCTGCCACCGGGTCCCACGACGCCGCCGGAGCCGCCCGGCTGCATGCGACGGTCATTGATCAGGACCAGTGTGCGTTGGGAGCCCAGTCCCCGCAGGCTGACTGTGGCGATACCCAGTGACGAAATCGAAGTACCCGAGGACTGCTCGGCGACCACCTGCGGCAGGTTATTGAGAATGTCTTCTGCGCGGACCAGGCCGGTCTGCTGGATATCGACGGAGGAAACGGTATTGATCGGGCTGATCGAGATGTCGTTGGGCGATTGGGCAATGCGCGAGCCCGTCACCACAACCTCTTGAACTGCCTCGGGATTCGCAGGCGCCGCGGCATCCGCCGCGAAGGCCATGGATCCCGTGGCGGATGCACAGGCCGTGAGCGCGAAATGAACTGCTTGCCGCACGTTGCGACTTCTTCTCGTCATGCGTGACTCCCCGATTGTTTTGAACGCAGCCGATTGGCGGCGCCCTTATGGCGGAAATACTACGCTTCTAAACTAACATTGCAAAGTTTGGCAAAGAATGAAATTCTTGCATCTGTCCCTGTTTTCCGCAGGTTTGTCCCTGAGGAATACGGTTTTGAACCGGGGCGACACCGTTCCGCGGGACAATTCTTGTTATTTGTTGAGCCGGGCGTCGCAAAGAGACAACAGGTGATTGTTGCTTTCTCGCATCAGGCGAACCAGCAGTTCGTGGCGACGGTGATACGCGTGTCCGCGCCGTAGAAAGGGGTTACTTCGTGGAACAGGTAGGAGGGAAAGATCACGAGGTCGCCCGCCGCCAGCCGCACATCCAGGGACCGCAGCGCGAACGGGGCATGCAGATTTTCGTTGGCTGGATCGACGTAGCCGCTGGCTCCCTGCCGCGGATCGAAAAATCGTAACAGCCCGCTCTGCGGGTGACCCGGCACGGCCTCTCCCGGACGCACGCAATAAACCGCCGACCACGAGGCGAGGGGATGGTTGTGGGCGACGAAGGATCCGGCGTAGCGGCTGATGTGGAACCACGTGTGATTGTGGAACCGGAGTCGGGACATCTCGGCGGCGGTAACCGATGTGGTCTGCAGTACTGCCGCCGCCACGCTGTCGAGCATGAACCGGCGCAGGTCCTGGATACACTGCTCCGGCCAGCGGAACAGGTTGAATCGGCTCTCGAAAGTCTCGGGCTGCGCGAAGTGGCTGGGCGTGGGATTGCGATACTCCGCAGTTTCGCGCTGCAGGAACAGGCTTTCCAACGCGGCGTTCAGCGGCTCGCAGGATTGCAGGCGCGACTGCAGAATGGGAACTGCAAACGCCGGAGTCAGCTTCAACGGCGTGCCTACCATCGCGACAGACCTTCCTGCCCCGGCCCGACAAATCGCGTCCGCACGGTGATGAGGGTGAGCGGGCCCACCGACCGGATCAGAGGGATTTCATGAGTCAGGGATCCCGGGAAAACCACGAGTTGTCCCGGAACGGCGCGCCATGAGTAGTGTCCGGTAGTGAATGGAATGCGCATGGCGCTCGTGCTCGCATCGGCTAGCATCGTGCCGAGCCGGGACTCGTAGAATCGCACCACGCCGCTGTCACCCCGTTGCGCTGTTGGCGCCGGCGCCTGCAGGCAATAGATTGCGCTCCAGGCAGACAGGGAGTGACTGCTCGCCGGCATGCAGCCGTCCGGCAGAACGATCGTGTATCGCGCACGGGCCTGCATCGAAAGTGTTTGCAGCTCTTCGGGATTCAGGGTGGTCACCGCGGCCACGGTCGACCAGATGCCGCGCAGGATCTCGCCACACAGTTGCTGTATCGGCTCTTCGCTCCACTCCAGCAAATCGTCGCGACTGTGGTAACACAGTCGGTCCGCGGTGGCCGGCGCCGGGTTCGCCGCCGCATGCCTCGCCAACAGTTGCGTCACTGCCGGGCCCGATTGCGCCGACGCGGCCGGCAGCGTCACGACCCCCAACGGAGTGGCGAATATCGGTACGACGGATACAGATCCCTGGCTCATCGCTCCGATCAGATCATTTCGCCGGCAGGTCGGACAAGTATTCGCGCAGCTGCGCGCGCATCCCATACGATGCGCGCGGGATAAGGGGGCGCCGTGCTGAAAATTCGACGAATTGGCTGGATCCTGTGGCTCGCTCTATCGATAGCGCAGGCCGCCGCTCCGCCTGCGGATGACACCACCCTCTTTGCCTCGCCCACCCGCAAGGACCGGATCGGCCGGATTCTCGTGCCGGTCATGATCAATGGACGAGGTCCGTTCCGGCTCATCGTCGACACCGGGGCCAGCTACTCCACCGTCTCACCGGAGCTGGCGCAAACACTGGGCCTCGAGGCGAGCGACGAGTTTCCCTTCATTGTAAATGGCATCACCGGATCCGAACGGGCCCCTTCGGTCCCGATCGACTCCCTGCAAGCCGGTGACCTGCAACTGCGCTCTGTGCGCTTGCCCGTCATCCAGGCAGCCGTTCTGGCGGGCGCCGATGGAATCCTCGGTGCCGCGGGCTTCAAGGACCAGCGGATCATGGTGGAATTCGCCCGCAACCGGGTCACCATTTCCCGCCCGAAGATCGGTCTGGCCCCCAGGGGCTTCCAGAGAATCCATACCAGCGTGCTGGAAAACGGCCTGATGACGGTGCCGGTCACCGTCGGTGGTGTCCGGGCGACTGCGGTCATCGATACCGGCGCCGAGCGATCCCTCGGTAACCAGGCGCTCCGTGACGCGCTGCGCCATTGGCAGAACGCGAGAAAAGAGCCGTTATTCACCGATGTGTTCGGGACCACGAGTGAGGTCGCGCGGGGCGAGCATGGCCTGGCGCCCATCATTGTCCTGGGTCCCCTCAAGCTCATCGACGTCGATCTCATCTATGGGGACTTCAAAATCTTTGAAATCTGGAAGATGCACGACCGTCCGGCGATGATTCTGGGCATGGACGTTCTGGGAACCGTCCGGTCTCTGGGCATCGATTTCCGCAATCGCGAGTTGTATTTCGAAGGTGCCTACCTGGGTGTCGGTTGAGCGGCAGGAGTCGGTTGAGCTATGGCAGTAGACGAAAACACCTTACGTGCGCTGATTGGCGCGGCCGAGGCGGCGGTGACGCAGGGCCGGTTTGCAGATGCGAAGCAGCCGCTGCTGCAGGCTCTGAATGCGGCGCCCCAGAATCCGAACGTGCTGGCCGCCGCCGGCAATCTCGCTCTCAGATCCGGCGATTCCGCCGGCGCACGCACTTTTCTTGAGCGAGCGATCGCCCTCGAGCCGGGGAATCCCCGCTTCAGGGTGAACCTGGCCTCGGTCTTGCGGGTGTTGCGAGAGCCGGAAGCCGAGTTCGAGGCGTTGGATCAGGCCCTGAGACTCGATCCGTACTATTACTTGGCGAACCTGCAGAAGGGCGCGTTGTTCGAACTGCAGGGAAAACCGAAGGCCGCGGCCGGCGCCTACCACGCCGCGCTCAGCAGTATCCCAGCGGGGACGGCAATCCCGGCCCCTCTTCAATCAGTCATCGAGCGTGCGCGCGGACTGGTCCGCGCCAACTTTGACGCGCTCGAAGAGTATCTGCAGGAACGCATGAAAGAGGTGCGCGCCCATCATTCGGGCGCCGCGACTCGACGCGTGGATGACTGTCTCGCCATCTTTGCGGGTCGCAAGCGGGTCTATCACCAGCAACCCACCCTGACCCATTTTCCAGGCTTGCCGGCCATCACCTTCTTTGACAGCGCCGATTTCCCCTGGATCCAGGAGCTCGAGGCAGCGACCGATGACATCCGGGGCGAGCTCGAACACCTGTTGGCCTCGTCCCTGGAGGATTTCAACCCGTACGTGAGCTACGGCCCGGATACTCCGCTCGCTCAGTGGCAGGAGCTGAACAACTCGCGACGCTGGAGCGCGTTATTTCTGTACCAGGACGGAAAGCGAATCGAGAAGAACATCGCCCGGTGCCCGCTGACGGTAGCGGCACTGGCGCGCGCCCCGCTGGTGGACATACCGGGTCGGGCGCCGACCGCGTTTTTCTCGCGCCTCGAGCCCAAAACACGGATTCCTCCACACACCGGCTCCTCCAACACCCGCCTGACGGTACACATCCCGCTCATCATTCAGCCCGACTGCGGCTTTCGCGTGGGCTCCGATATCCGCATCTGGGAGAGGGGCAAGGCCCTGATTTTCGACGACACCATTGAGCACGAAGCCTGGAACGACAGCGACCAGCCGCGCGTGGTCATGATCTTCGATATCTGGAATCCGCTGCTGACAGCGGCCGAGCGCGCTGCGATGACGGTCGCCACGGCCGGTATTGCGGAGTTTTTCGACTCCCCGTGAGTCAGTCCTTGCCGGGTTTGACGTCGAAAGCAATGGACATGCGCGGTGATTCTCCGTGGATGGCCGTGGTTCCATGCCACATGTACGACGGAAACAGCACCAGTCGGCCCGGCAGAGGTTGAATCAAACGTTCTGCCGTGGCTCCGGGGACCTCGTAGCGAGGCTCTCCGAACTTGATCCAACCCGATCGCGCCGTCGCGTCCGCAGCCTCCGGCGGCACTTCGACATAGTAAGCCGAGCTGATCCATCCGTCGGGATGGAAGTGATTCACATGGTGTCCGAGTTGCTTCAGACGAACTGACCACGCGCCCGTGAAGCGAGAGCGCGCGTTGGCATCGTTCCGCATTGCCAACGGATGTGACAGATCACGACCCAACCTGCGGCGATACTCCTCGATGGGTGCCTCGAAAGCCTGCAGAATGGCCCTGACAGCCGGGTCCGGATCCTGCAGCAGACTGCGGGCCGTCTGGGTCCCGTGGCGCAGACTCTGATCCAACGGGTGATTGCGGAACGCGTGGCTGCGACCCAGTGACTGGATCAACGCCTCATTCAACTCCTGCATGGACGACCAGCCGGGCGGCGGCTCGAGATCAAACACCTGGATGAGCCGATCGTAGTCATACAGGAGAGGATAGAGCTCGTAGCCCAGCAAGCGGGCGGCCGTCGCTTCGTAGGCAATCCAGGCCTGCGACTCAGGCAGGCGCGCCCGGTGCGCCTGGATGAAGGGCAATGCCTCGGCCGCGTTACCCCGTGACAGCATGATACTCACGAGGTTCTCGAGAACGACTGGATCCTTCGGCGCCAGCGCCGCCGCGTCGAGTGCCAGCGTCTCCGCCTCCTTCAGCCGTCCCGCCTCCTGCAGCACGGTGGCCAACATCGCCCCGGTTGGGCCATTAGGTCCGTGGCGGCTGAGCAGATCGCGCAATACGGTCTCGGCAGAATTCAGATCGCCGGACCGCCACAGTACTTCAGCAAGTAATGACTGCAGGACCCGATTGCCTCTGTTGGCCAGAACTGCGGAGTTCAATGAGCGCACGAACGCAGGATCGCCCTGCATGAAGCGCACCCGCGCGAGTTGCGATTGCCCCTCGATGTTGGCAGGCTCCAGGGCGACGGCGCGTTCGAACTCGCGCTCGGCTGCAGCAATGTCGTTCATTTCGAGCAGCGCGCGGGCGCGGTTGAACGCGGTCGCGAAGCCTCCCGCGCCGAGCTTTTCCGCGGCTCGCAACGACGCGAGTGCTGCGGCCGGTTGCTCCAATTGTGACAGCACCGACCCCAGGTTCTGATGCGCGATCGGATTGTTGGGATCCAGCGCAATGGCGCGGCGATAAGCACTCTCCGCCTCACCCAGCCGTCCCAGATACGTAGTAGTGAGTCCCCACACGATCCAGTCATCGGCGCCGGGTGCATCGGCCGAAATCAACTCCTTGCACAGCGGTTCGGCTTCTTCGAAGCGACCGAGGTCATGCAGGGTGAGCACCAGGCTGCGCCGGCTGGGTTGGTGCCGGGGAGCGAGCTGCAGCGCCTGCCGATAGAATTTTTCCGCCTGGCGGGGCTTCTTGCGGCGCCGCAGCAGATTGGCCAGGTTGGCATGAAACTCCGCATTCTGCGGCTCGAGCTGAATGCTCTGGCGCAACCATTGCTCCCCTTGCGCCCAGTCGCCCGTTTCCTTGATCGCGAGCCCCAGCAGGTGAGTGGCGAACGCGTTGTGCGGCTCGGCCGCCACAATGGCTGCACAGACAGCGACGCATTCGGAAAACTTCTGCTGCGCGAGCAGGCCGGCTGCCCGCTCCAGCTCAGCTTGGGCGGTCATGGCGTGCGGTCAGTTCGGTGGCAATTCGTTCAAACACGGGCGCCCACTCACCACGGCTTTGTTGGCGGAACAGCCGCATGTTGGGATACCACGGAGTGTCCTCACGTTGTGTCAGCCAGCGCCAATCGGGTGAAGTGCTCAAGGCAACCCAGACGTGAACTCCCAATGCACCGGCGAGATGGGCCGTGACTGTGTCCGAAGTCACAACGAGATCCAACTCCTGCACCAGGGCCGCGGTATCCAACATCTCCTCGGCGCCCATGTAATCCGGGTCGGCCAGCTCGAGCACCCGGGAGCCGAAACTCACTTCCGTGCGTTGCCGTGCGCCCGCGCCCTTCTGCAACGAGACCAGAGTCACATTGGGAAGGTGCGCGAGAGGGGCAAGCTCCGCAAGCGCAAATGAACGGCCGCGAAATCCGCCTTGCTTCTCAGTGTCGAGATTGCCTTGCCAGGCGATTCCGACCTTGAGCCCGGGAAGCGCCTGCAGCTTCTCCCGCCACCCGGCCCGTGCGTCGGCTGGAGCCGTGAGATACGGGACGGGCGCGGGGATGTTCTGCACGCGGGTTTCGAACAACATCGGCAGGCTCAACAGGGCCAGGCGATGGCCAAGGGCCGGAAGCGGCTGATCGTACGGCAGGATCTGCACGCTCGCGCTCAGTGATCGCATCAGCAACTGCAGGGGCGGCTGAACCGCAAAGGTCACCTGTACGCCGCGCGCTTCCAACATCGGAACATAACGGCAGAACTGCAGCGTGTCTCCCAAGCCCTGTTCCGCGTGAACCAACACGCTGGTACCACGGAGCGAGTCGATGGAAGGCATTGGCGGGATTTGGCCGTCCGGCTGTGAGGGGCGCAATTGAGACACTTCCAAGCGTGCCTCATGCAGGGGCCAACCCTGTTGCAAATCCCCGAGAGTCAGCAATAGCAATCCTTTGCTCAACCGCAGCTGCGGATTGCCCGGTTGCAGCGTCAGCGCACGGTCGAACAACTGCGCGGCCTCAGGATAGCGTTGCAACACTCTAGCAGTGTTAGCTGCGTTTTCGAGTGCTTCCAGGTTCGTGGGGTCGGCAGCGAGTGCAGCCGTGAATTCGGCGGCTGCATCCTCCGGACGATCCAACTCGGCCAGGGCAATGGCCCGGTTGTTGAGAATCGCACCCGCGCCGGGGTTGAGTTGTAACGCGCGATCAAAGCTCGCCAGCGCATCGGCATGCCGCCCGAATTTTGCCAGCACCACGCCGCGATGAAAGTGCGAGTCCGCTTCCTCGGCTCGCACCCGGATGGCAGCATCAAAACCCGCGAGCGCCTCATCCAGGCGCTGCAGAGTCATCAACGTCCTGCCCCGGTTTCGCAACGTGTGGGCATCGGCCGGCTGTAGTGCGAGCGCGCGGTCGTAGCTTTCGAGTGCCTCACTGGTGCGCCCGAGATCGCTCAACACATCGCCGCGCGCAGCATACAAAGCCGCGGACCGCGGCTGAACGTTGAGAGCGCGGTCGAGACTCTGCAGTGCCTCGGGAAGCCGACCGAGGGCAGTTTCCACCTGGGCGCGGTTGTGCAGCGCCTCGACGTGAGTGGGATTGATATCCGTTGCGGAGGTGAGGTGGCGTAGTGCCTCCTGCGATCGGCCGAGCCGCTGCAGAACTACGCCGAGATCGCTTCGTATGTTGGAATTGCCAGGCGCGAGACGGTCGGCTGCCGCCAGTGCCTGGAGTGCGTCCTCGAGTCTTCCGAGGAGCATGAGAGTGCGGCCCTGGGCATGGGCTGCCGCTACCATATCCGGCTTCAGCTGCAGCGCGCGCGCGAAATGTTCCGCGGCCTCCGCGTGTCGCCCCACCTCGTTGAGTACGTTACCCAGATTTGCGTGGATGCTCGGATTGTCAGGTTGCAGCTCGACCGCGGCACTGATGGCGCGCGCGCCCTCGGCTGCCCGACCACTGCGGGCCATTGCAACGCCTAACAGGTGAAGCGCATCGCTGTTGCGCGGCTCCTCGGCAAGCAAAATCTGATAGGCGGCGATCGCCTCGGCCAGTCGGCCTTGCCGATCCAACGCATGGGCCTGCGCGAGCGCGGGATTCGTATTCCTCATGTCACGGCAAGCCTACGTGCAAGGCGGGTCCCCCGCCACCCGGGCATTCGCCTTATACTCCCGCGACCATGCGATACCTGCATAACTTGGCAATCCTGGCGGCATTCGTCGCGCCGACCTGGGCCGGAAGTGCGGCCACCACCGACATCCTCTCTTGCATGAAGGTCGGCGACGATACGCAGAGGCTGGCGTGCTTTGATCGGCAAGCGGCAGCGCTCGTCGCCGCGCAGAGCCATCCGAGCGCGCCTGCCACGAAACCGACCGCGGTGGCCGCTGCCGCGCCGGCCGCTGCCGCGAAGCTGACACCGGAACAAAAGATCGGCCTGACTCGTGACAAGGTCGATGCGCTCGAGGCCGCTCCCGGCGCACCTCCCGAGCCCGAGATCAAGAACTTTACCGCGGCAATCAGGAACATCAGCGTGGATGCCCGCAATCGCCAGGTGTACGAGCTCGACAACGGCCAGCTGTGGCATCAGTCCGAGACCAAGCCCGGCTTCACGGTGCATCCCGGCGACCCGGTGCGCATCAGCAAAGCCGCCCTGGGCTCCTTCTTCATGGAGTTGCAGTCCAATAAACATCAGGCCACCCGGGTATCGCGCGTTCGTTAGCGCCGCTGCCCGAGCGGGGCGAGGGCGGCCTGCAATGGCCCCAACCACGGTTCAAACCGCCGCCACGACTCGAGGCCGTCGCGGTTGATGGGCCTGCGGACCTGCTCCGAGCTGATGGTCCGCACGCGCCGCGGGTTCCGGTAGAACTCCAGGCACGCGGCCTCAAAAGGCAACTCCAGGAAATCCAACATCCGGCGCACGCTGCCCGCGAGATCCTCGACCACCTCTTCGTGCTGAACACGCAATACCTTGCCCGGCAATACCGCGTCCCAGTGCTCCATCAGATCCACATACTGGCAGTAGTAACGCCCGATCTCCTCGAGCGAGTATTTGAATTCCATGCCGCCGCGGGGAAACAATTGCCGGAAGTTGCCCACACAACAGGCCATGGCTTCGCGACGCGCATCGATGATCCGCGCCTTCGGCAGGATCAGGTGAATGAAGCCGATATCCCGGAAGTTGTTCGGCATCTTGTCGAGAAAAAAGGGCGCGCGGCCGCGGTGGATGCGCGTCGCCTCCAGGTATTCCTCCCCCATTTGCCGCAGCTCCGCGGGCGTCAGGTCGGTGAGAATGGCCGGATAGCGCTGTGTCGGCCCCGGAACGCGATCGCGGAACTGATGTACCAGGCGCGGGATGTCCGGCAACTCCATCGTGCCGTCAATCGCGGAATGGGACGCGAGGATCTGCTCGATCAGGGTCGAGCCGGCCCGCGGCATGCCGACAATGAAGATCGGATCGGGACTCGGGCAACCCACGGCGCGCCGCGATTCAAAGAATTCCCGCGTGCAGACCTGCTTCTGGCGCTGCATGGTCTCAATCAGGGCCTCCGGGTTGCCGTTCAGCTCCGCTTTCTTGAGAGCGTTGCCGCGCGAGTAGAACGCAAACGCTTCCTCGTAGTTGCCCCTGTCCTCGAGCGCCTTGGCGAGCGCGTAACACAGATGGTAGCGGTCGGGCGCGCTGGCGCCGGGCTGGCTCTCGGCGACGCGCATCGCCACCACGTCGGAGTCAGTCAGCTCGTTGCGGCTCGTGTTGGAAAGCGCCAGGCTGGCTACCGGATAAGTAGTGGGGGAATGCAACGCCTCGCGGAAATAGCGGGTGGCCTGCTCGTTTTCGCCTCGACCCCGGTGCAGATAGCCCATTGAAACCAACAGGTCGGCGTTGGCCGGATCTGCGGCCTTCGTCAACCGCTGATAGACCGTCAAGGCCTCCGTGTCCCGGCCCATGCCCTCGCAGATCGCCGCATATTGCCGCAGGTAGTTCGGATTGTCGGGTGAGCCCCGCAACAGTGGCTGAATTTCGCGAAGTGCCGGCAGATACCGCCGGCGATGTGTGAGCACCGCTACATACTCGAAGCGGGCCTCGTTATCCGAGGGGCGCATGCTCAGCACGTGCTCCAGCAACATCTCGGCGTCATCGAGCACATTCATTTTGATGCAGATCTGCGCCAGCAGCCGCATGCCTTCGGCGTGGGGACCGTGTTGCTGCAGGAAAGCGCGGATGCGCTCCTCCGCGGGTCCGATGTCCCCTTCGTTCAGGAGGAAGGATCCTTCCGCGAGCGCTGCCGGCAGACTCGCCAACCGTCCGGCGGCGCGCGCAGCTTCATCTGCTTCGTCATTCAGGCCGAACGATCGGCACAGGCTCTGCAATGCGGCCCAACTCGCAGGCTGCGCATCGTTGAGTTGAACCGCGCGCCGGAAGGCCTCGAGAGCCCCCGCACGGTCGCCCTGAGCGACCAGCAGCTTTCCCAGCTGCTCCTGCGCCTGTCCGGAATTCGAGCGGGTGGTCATCTCGCCATTATACCTGCAAAAAAAAGCGGGCCCGAAGGCCCGCTGCAGGAGCTGAACAGATCGCTTGGTGGATCTTAGAAGTTGAGGGTTATGTTCGCAAAGATGTAGCGTCCCAGCGTGTCGTACGTGCCGACATAGGTATTGCCGTTCACGAACGCAGTCGGGAAGTAGTCGCTCGTCAGGATGGGCGGATCCTTGTCCAACACGTTGTTGGCGCCGACCATCAACGACACGGTCTTGTTGACCGCGTAGCTGGCAGTCAGGTCCAGGTAGTTGAACTGCGGCAGGCGCGCCCAACCCTCGTAAGGAATCGCACCGTTGAGCAACTGATTCGGACTCTTCTGGTCGTTGATCACCGAGCCGACGTGGCGGACCTGAGCTGCGACGGACAGGCCCGGCAGCGGAGTGTCGTAACCGATGCGTACCTTGCCCTTGAACTTCGGATCCGGCACACCGCAGGTATTGCCGTAGTAGCCTGCGCAGTCATACGACGGTCCATCCGCAACCACCTGCGTAATCAACTGGGCCGTGTAGGTACCCGTGAAGCTGAAGTGCAGCTTGCCGAACGCACCCAGATCCTGCAGGTAACCGATTGCGAGGTCCGCACCCTGCGTCGTCAGCGAGCCCAGGTTCAACGTGATGTCGTCCACGTAGCCCGAGGGAGCCAGCCACAACGAACCGGACGGATCGCGGTGGATCGCGTCGCAGAACAGTCCGTTGGTAATACACTGGTTCATCTGGTAGCCAAAGCCCGTCGAGTTGATGACGTTCTTGACCTTGATGTGGAAGTAGTCCAGCGACAGGCTCAGGGCCGGCAGCATCGTCGGGGTGACGACAAAACCCGCCGAGAAGGTATCTGCCGTTTCCGGCTTCAAGTTCACGTTACCGCCGACCAGGCCGTTGTACTGCCCGGCGCTGTTGGCGGGAACCTTGCCGTACTGCGCGGCCGTGACACCTTGGCGTTGGCACGCCGCGAGGCTGGCCGCTGCAGGAGCACCGCTCGAAGTAGTGGCGCAAGGATCGCCGTTGGCAGATCCGTCCAGAGCCACGACCCTTTGCTGGAACAGTTCCTGAATGTTCGGCGCGCGAACCGCGCGCTGATAGCTGGCCCGGAAACGAACGTCGCTCGTCGGGGCGTAGTTCACACCGAACTTGTAGGTGTTGGTGTTGAATCCCAGGTTGTACGACGAGAAGCGGTAGCCGGTTTCAAACGACAGCTCCTTCGCGAAGGGCTTGTCTTCGAGGATCGGGATACCGGCCTCGACGTAGCCTTCCCATAGGGTGAAGCCCGCGTCCAACGGCAGAATGGGATTACCGTTACCCGAGACATCGTTCTGAATGTCCGGAGCGTCCGGGTGCAGAGTTGCGTGCTCGGAACGCCACTGCGTACCGAAGTTGATGATGACGCCATTCTCGTTTCCGGGAAACTTGATGCCGTATTTGCCGAGATCGCCGGTGACGTTGGCATCGCCGACGCGCTCTTCTGTGTAGCCCGTCAGAATCGTCGGAATCGACAGATAGGCCAACTGGGCCTGGGTGACTCCGCCCGGTTGCCAGATGTTGTAAGGTATGCAACCCGCGGCTCCGGTGTTGTTGCAGACCGCCGTGCCGTTCGGGCCCGGCACTGCATCCAACGCAGACGAGAGGCGCTCCTTGGAGAAGTTGCCGCCGGCGTAGCTGGAATACTCTGTCTGACCTTCCATCAGGTAGGCATCGAATTTCCAACCATCGGTGATCTCGCCCTTGGCACCGACGACGATGCGGAAGGACGTGTGATCCAGTTCGTTGAAGCGCGGACCGCCTTCAACGTTGCGGCGACCGATAGTGACCTGAGACGTGCCTGCAGTTGAGCCGTTACAGATTGCGGCAAGCTCTTCCGCGCTGAACAACGGATTGTTGCAATGTACGTCGGTCTTACCGTTGGGAATTCCGGAGTCCGGATCCACCGCCGTACCGGTGCCGTAGAACGCGCCACCCGGCGCCAACTGCGCGGTGGAACGGTCCTGCATGAACATGAACTCGTTGTAGACCTGCAGTTTGTCAGTCAGGTCGTAGTGCAGGAACTCGCCGGCCGTCCAACGCTCATCAGGGCGCTGAAAATAGTTGGTCGGAGCGTAGTTGTAGGCGTAGTTACGGCCATACGGGTTGAATGCACCGCTCGGATCGACCGAGAAGCTGCCGTTGGCGGTCCCGAATCGCCCAAAGGCACTCGTGCTGGAGCCATTACATAACAGCACTCCACCTGCGGCGGGGTCGGGCGAGCAGGCGCTGAAGTCGCGCTGGGATTCGAGGAGGGCATCGACCCGACGGTAGCTACCGTAGGCGGTGACGTTACCCCGGCCGTCCTCGAAGTTGTGACCCATCAGAAAGGTGATGTCTTTCTGCTTGCCGTCGTTGCTCGACCCGGTCGGGAACGCGTACTGAGAACCGGAGTTCTTCAGGATGGTCTGCAGCGTGTCGTTGTGGTTCGAGTGGTTGTTCATCGACGCATTCGCGTTGATTTGCACACCCTCGAAGTGGTCGTTCATCACGAAGTTGACAACGCCCGCGACCGCGTCCGCGCCGTATGTGGAAGACGCGCCACCGGTCAACACATCGATGCGCTCGACGAGAGCCGCCGGGATGTTGTTGAGGTCGGGTGCCGAAAAGCCGTTCAAAGCCGGGCCGTTCGGGTCACCGGGCATCAGGCGGCGTCCGTTGATCAGGACCAGTGTGCGCTGCACGCCGAGGTTGCGAAGGTTGACCGTGGCCTCACCGGTGGCGCCGTTCGATACGCCTGCGCCCTGGTCCGGTGTGACCTGCGGCAGTGTGTTCAGCAGGTCCTCGATGCGGGTCGAGCCCTGTTGCTTGATCTCTTCCGTGCTGATGCTGGTGACGGGACTGACGGAAGTTAATCCGGGCGCTGCGATGCGCGAACCCGTGACAATCACTTCCTGGACGGGCGCTTCATCCGGCGCGGGTGTCTCGTCCGCCGCATGCGCAACCGGAACAACTGCTGCGGCCGCGGCATTCGCGAATAGCGCATAGCGCACCGCGCGGCGCAGAACGTCGTTGTTTACCATTGACATCATCCTCCCGAAAAATTTCGCGCAAATAAATGAGGGATTGCAACGCACGTTGAGTTCGGCGTGCTGCAAAGTGGTGCCGGAGAATACACAGGCGTGTCGCCGGAAGGAAGCAGGTTTGCAGAAACACCACAAATCATTGGGGCCACTCGCGCATAAAATTTTGGGGACGAAGTTGAATTACGTGGTGAAGATTCCGTTTTTATTCGCATGAAACGTCTAAATTGAGAGTGGCCGCGCGCTTTTGTGAAGTGTTTGTCGTAGCGGAGCAACGTTTCGTGCGGCGCAGGCTGTGCTCGAGGCACGACGAAATTTTGTTAAACTTTTTTCATCTTCAATTAACTTAAGGATGTGTTGGTTTGCAGCACCGGCTGATCTTGGCGTTCCTGTGTCTCGGTGCTGCGGTCGCGCATGCCTCGAGCGAGGACGCGGCCGCGCAGGACGATGCGCCGTCGAAATTTGCGATTGCTACACGCATCGATCACATCGGTCGCATCCTCGTCCCGGTCACGATCAATGGTCAGGGGCCGTTTCGCTTCATCGTCGATACCGGCGCCAGTCGCTCCACCGTCGCTCCCACGCTCGTGCAGAAGTTGAATCTCGAGCCGGCGGGTGAAACTTCGATTGAAGTGAACGGGATTACGGGGACGGCGCGCGTCCCGGCCGTTCCGGTGGCGAGCTTGCGTTCCGGAGACTTGACAATAGATGCGGAGAGCTTCCCCGTGTTGTGGGCACCGCTCATGGGCGGTGCCGACGGGATCCTCGGCGTGGCGGGTCTCACGACCCAGGTGCTGAGTGTTGATTTCGAACACAACAAAGTGGCTCTGTCGAATTCCACGAATAGCACCAGGCCACTTGGTTACATGCGGATCCGCGCGCGACGACTCAATGGTGGCCTGTTGGCCATCCCCGCGCATGTCGGACGAGTCAGCGTCATCGCCGTCATTGATACGGGCTCCGAGCGAACGCTCGGGAACCTGGCATTGCGGGACGCGATGAATGTCAGCCCCCATCCGGGCAGGCCACTGACGGTCGCCACCGTCTATGGCGCGACCACCGACGTCGTCCAGGGCGAAACCCAGGTCGCACCCCCGATCGCCATCGAGCAGTTACGCATTACCGACGTGACCCTCACTTTCGGCGATTTCCACATCTTCCAGGTCTGGCAATTGCGCGCCGCGCCGGCGCTGATCATCGGGATGGATATCTTGGGGACGGTGGGCGCCATCACCATCGATTTCAAACACGAGTACGTGTATCTGCAGGGGCGCGGCTTGCTGAGTACGTCCAACACCGATGCCCTGCATGCCTACAGCATTCTGCGCAGCGGGGGCCGCCACTAGGTAGAATTACGGCAACGAAGCAGCTTTAGGTAATCAGCATCGTGAATTCCGCTGTTGCCGATGACGCCACGGTCCTCAGAACGCTGCAGGCCTCGAAGGCCGCGAGCGCCGCCGGGCGTAGCAATGAATCCGATCAGCTCCTGGCGCGCGCCGCGCAAATGGCGCCGGGCCACCCGGCCGTTTTGAACGAGCTGGGGCTGCGAATGATGCAGCGAGGCGATGCGCCCAAGGCGCGCGAGCTGTTTGAGCGGGCCACCCAGGCCGATCCGGGGCATCCGTCGCTGTGGTCCAATCTGGCCGCCAGCCTGAATGCGCTGGGTCAGCCGGTGGCTGAGATGGCAGCCATCGAAAAAGCGCTCGCCCTGGAGCCGCGCCACCTGTCCGCCCTGCTGCAGAAGGGGGCGCTCATAGGCTCGGGCGGGGACTCGCGAAATGCGGCCCGCACCTTTCGGAATGCTCTGGCCACCATACCGACCGGAGCCACGGTGCCGGCGGCCGTCAGCGCGATGGTTGCTCGCGCGCGAGAAGTCGTGCGGCTCGATGACGCCGCGCTCGCCGCTGCCATCGAAGCGCGCCTGGCGGGTATCCGCGATGAACACGGAGGCGGTCGGTTCAAACGCGTGGAGCGCTGCATCGAGCTGCTGACCGGCCAGCGCAGGCGCTACCACTCAGAGCCCACCTTCATGTATTTCCCCGAAATTCCCGCTGTGGAGTTCTTCGACCGGGCGGATTTCCCCTGGCTCGATGCGGTCGAGGCGGCCACTGAGGCCATCCGCACGGAGCTGACCACCGTGCTGGTAGCCGATCGCGCCGGCCTCGAGCCGTACGTCGCCTTTCCCGAAAAGGGCCTGCCCCTCGACCAGTGGAAGGAGCTCAACCAGTCGCGGCGCTGGAGCGCCTATTTCCTGTGGAATCAGAGCGTGCCGAACCCCGAGCACCTGGCCCGATGCCCGCTCACGGCGGCGGTGCTTGCAAAGGCGCCCCAGTGCGACGTTCCGGGCCGTGGCCCGACGGCGTTCTTCTCCATCCTGGAGCCCAATACACAGATTCCACCGCACACGGGTGTCACCAACACCCGCCTGACAGTCCACCTCCCGCTGATAGTGCCGCCGAATTGCAGCTTCCGTGTTGGCGGCGAGACGCGTGAATGGGTTCCGGGCCAGGCCTGGGTGTTTGATGACACAATCGAGCACGAGGCGTGGAATCGCTCCGATGCGCCCCGTGCCATACTGATTTTCGATATCTGGAATCCGTTCCTCAGCGCGGCCGAGCACGATCTGATTCGCGCGGCGACCGACGTGGTGGTGACGTACTATGGTTCAGTACCAGAAGGTGTCGCTTAGAATATCGGTCCTCCTGTGTGCCCTGCTCGCGGGTGGCGCTGCGGCTGCCCCGACTCCCGAGCTCTCGCCGGCCGACCTGCTGTTCGCCTCGCCAACTACTCACGATCACATCGGACGCGTAGTGGTGCCGGTCACCATCAACGGCAGGGGGCCGTTCAGATTCATCGTCGACACAGGCGCTAATCACTCGACCATCTCACCTCAGTTGGTCCGCGCGTTGAAGTTGGAAACCGAGCAGGGACCGATGGTGACACTGGACGGTATCACCGGCGCCGGGCAGGTGTCCTATGTTGCCATCGACAGCCTGCGAGCCGGTGATTTCACCGTCGAGGATACGGTGTTGCCGGTGGTCGCGGAGTCGGTGATGGCCGGTGCCGACGGCATACTGGGCGCAGCCGGGATCTCCACCAAGAGCCTGCTCATCGATTTCCAACACAACTATGTCGCCATCGCGCCGTTTATGGGATCGGCCGCCCGCAGGCAGGGCATCAGGATTCATGCGGCGCGCGTGGCCGGCGGCCTCATCGTTCTCAACGCCATGGTTGGACGAGTTCCCGTACGGGCAGTGTTGGATACGGGCGCTGAGCGGACGCTGGGGAATCTGGCGTTGCGGGATGCTGTGCGGTCGCAGGGTCCGCAAGAGAAGGGCTTCATGGCCGAGTTGACTTCCGTCTACGGCGCGACTCAGGAAATCGAAGCCGGCGAGATTGTCCGTGTGCCCACCATCAGCATCGACTCGCTGCGGATCATGGATGCGGCCATTGTGTACGGCGATTTCCACATCTTCGAGGTCTGGGAGCTGCAGCACGAGCCTGCCATGATTCTCGGCATGGACGTGTTGGGGACGCTCGCCTCACTCAACATCGATTTCAAGAATCTGACCGTTTACGCCGGGAACGTCCTGCCGCCCGGCGGCAGCCTGGTGCACTCCGGCCCGCAGGCGCTCTCCAACATAGACAGACACTAACCGAGCTGTTCGCGCAGGGCGCTCAACCGGTGCGCGTAGTGCTGCGCACGGCCGGAAGAGCGTTGATAGATCGGTTCGCGTACCTGCCACACACTGGCGGTTTTCACGGCACCCGGAGTTTCGCTCTGCAGGTGCGTTTGCCCGCCCCAATCCAACCCGAGGCTCGCAAACAACCTGCGCGCTTCGGTCTCGGCATCCTGCACATAGGCGTCGTAGTTGATATCAATAATCTCGTCGCCATAGAGATCCTTCCAATGGCGCATGAGCCGGGCGTACTGCCGGTAATGATGACCGATATCGCTCAGATCCAACGCATGCGACAGGGCCGGATCCAGGTGCAGAAAGAAGATGGACAGGCAGTTGTCGAGCGGGTCGCGCGTGGTGTGGACAATCCGGGCGCCCGGAAACAGTTGTTTGATCAGGCCGATGTACAGAAAGTTATCGGGGCGCTTGTCGGTGATCCAGGTGGCGTTGGGAAACGATTGCGCCAGTGAGCGGTAATACTCGTCGGCCAGTTGCGCGAGTTGCCCGGCGGAGCGGCTCGCGACCGATTCCGGAAATCCCGCGAGCTGCTGCCCCACCAGGTGCGGCAGCACATCGAGCTCGCCGGCGCAAGTGAGCCTGGGATCGGCAGCCAACAACCGTTCAATCAACGTCGACCCGGAGCGGAACATTCCACAGATGAAAACAACTTGCTGCGCGGGAGTTTCCCGAGTGACCGGTGCGGCCCGCTTCGGGAACGCGGCAATGATCCGATCGATGAATCGTTCCCAGGCTTGCCGGTCGTAGCGGCTGACTTCCGGTGGCACGCTGGCACGGCTGAAGCGGTTCGCGGACTCGTACGCCTCGAAGGCCGCGTCAAAGGCACCAACACTGTCGAACGCGCGTCCCAACGCAAATCCGAGCGAGGCGCGGTCCGCCGCGCTGGCGTTCGGATTGGCAAACTCCTGCTGGAGGCGCCCAACCAGGGGATCTTCAGTCTTCGTGAAGACGGTGGCGCCTGCGTAGCGCGCCAACACCTGAGCGTTGTGTGGCTCGATCTGGAGGATTTTCCCGTAGGTAGCCAGTGCGGCAGCGCGTCGCCCCAGGTCTTCCTGGAGGTTGGCCAGATTGAACAGTGCCGGGACATAAGTCGGATTCGCCGCCAGGGCGCGGTTGAGCTCCTGCTCGGCGGCATCGTACTGATGCAAATAGTCCGAGAAAATCACGCCGCGATTGAGATAGACCTCTTCCGGTTGCGTGATCCCGCGAGCGATCGCCTGTTGGTAGCAGGCGAGGGCGGCGGGGAATTGCCGGGTCTTGCGCAGCAGGACTCCGAGGTTGTACCAACTCGCGGGCCGGTCCGGCCAGCGTGTGAGCAGCTCATGATAGGCCGCGATCGCATCCCCGAGGCGGCCCTGTTGCTCGTGGAGTTGTGCCGCGCGCACCAGCGCGTCCGGCGTGATGTCGGTTGGAGGCGCCATCAGTACTTCTCAACCACATCGCCAAGCGCTTCCTGCAGCGGTCCGAGCCACGGCTCATAGTGGTGCCAGTGATCCACACCTTCGGCGAAGATGGGCCGGCGCACCTGTTCCGAGCTCGGAGTCTGCACACTGCGGCGGTTGTCGTAGAACTGCAGGCAAGCCTGCTCAAAGGACAGCGCGCTGTAGTCCAGCAGCCGGCGCACTTCGCCGTCGAGATCGGCCACTACGCGCTCGTAGTAAACCCGGTGAATCCGTCCCGGTAACACGGCATCGTAGTGGTCCATCAACTCCACGTAATCGCGGTAGAAGCGTCCCAGCTTCTGCAGGTCGTTGGTAAACCATTGGCCACTGGCGAAATTCTGTTTGAAACAGGAGAAGCCGCACGCCAGCGGATGGCGCCGCGCGTCGATGATGGGCGCGCGGGGAAACATCAGGTGAATGAGGCCGATGTGCAGGAAGTTGTTGGGCATCTTGTCGGTGAAGCGGTCCCGGCCGCTGCGGCGATAGATGCGGGTCGCTTCGAGGTAGGCGCGAGCGAGTTGTGTCACATCGGTGGCACTCAGTTGGCTGAGCGTTTGCAGATACGCCGAGCGATCCAACTCGTTGCCGGAGCGGTTCAGTTGCCGGGTGAGGTTGGCGATATCGGCCAGCTCGCGGGTGCCTTCGACCTGCGAGTGGCTCGCCAGAATCTGCTCGAGCAAGGTCGAGCCCGAGCGCGGCAGCCCGACGATGAAAATCGGGGTGTCAGCATCCGAGCCCCAGCCGGTTCGAGCCGCGAAGAACGCGCCGGTCAACAATTCCTTAGTGCGCGCCACGTGGGTGCTGTTGGCTGCGGAATCGAAGGGGCCGGCTGCCGCCCGCAGCGCGTTGCCGGCTGCGTAGTGCGTAAACGACTCGGCAAACTGACTTTGATTCTCGAGTGCGCGTCCGAGGGCAAACTCGAGGTTGACGCGGTCCTCGAACGGCAGATTTTCACGGCCCAGAGTGGTCCGGATCGCATCGAGCTCCGCGGGCTCGAACTGGAACGTCTTGAGATTGGCCAGGCTCCAATACGCGGCACCGCCTTTGGGCGCGAGATGGGTGGCCTGCCGATACGCGCTGACGCTGTCAGCCCGGCGGCCGACCGCTTTCAACTCGTGCCCGTACTGAACCCACGTTGCGACCCGTGTCGGCTGTGTCGCGAGCTGCGACTCATAGATCGCGAGCGCCTGTGGATGTTGACCAATAAAACTCAGATGCGAGGCGCGCAGCCGTTGATAGTCGGCATTGTCCGGATCGGCGTCCAACAAGCGATCGATGAGCGCAGGCACGAGTGTGGGCCGCTGTTGTGTCAGCAGCGAGCTCGCCAGGTCGTAGCGGGCCTCGGCGTATCCGGGCACGAGTTGCAGACATCGCAGGAGCAAATTCTCTGCCTCGTCGTAACGCTCGCGCCGGCCTGCAACATCCGCGAGCATCCGCATGGCATGAGCATCTTCCGCAAACTGTTTGAGACGGCTGCGCAACATCTGCTCAGCGACATCGATGCGATTCTCCGCGAGCGCACCCGCGGGCTCGAGGAGCCACGGCTCGGGAGGTGCCAGTGCTGTGTAACGGCCGTAAGCCACATCACAGCCGCGCACGTCGCCGAGCTTTGCCAGATGCAGGGAGAGCTCGCGCCAGGCCTCGGCAAGGTCGGGTTGCAGCTCGACAACCTTGCGCAGAGTTTCGATCGCCCGCGACTCATCGCCGCTTCCGCCGTAAGCACGGGCGAGCTCGAGCAGGATCACGGACGAATCCGGTTGCGACTGGGCCAGCGAGCTCAAAACTTCGAGTGCGGCGGCTGCATTACCACCCCGACGCGCGGCGGTCCCGAGGAGCAGGCTCGCAGCCGTATTTGAGGGATCGTCCCGCAGAATCTCCGCCGCGGCTTGCAGAGCCGCGGCGGGATCCCGGTCCAGCAGGGCGCTCGCGCGCATCAGTTTCAGGCTCATGATTGGGTCACGGTAGAATTGCAGCAACGCCTATTTTATCGGGTCGACCCGAGGAGATCCCCACCCATGAACGCCCCCAGGCCGGCCATCCCGGACGATGCCACCATCATCGGCACGGTTCAGGCATCGAGAGCCGCCGCCGCGGCCGGACGGACTGCCGAAGCCGAGCAACTGCTCGTGCAGGTGGCGCGTGCGGCTCCGAACCATCCCGCCGTCCTGAACGAGCTGGGCGTCGTCATGATGTCACGTGGCTCTGCCGAGCAGGCCTTCGCGATGTTCGATCGGGCAACGAAAGTCGAGCCGGGACGAGCCGCGCTCTGGTCGAACCTGGCAAGTGCTCTGAAAGCACTGGACCGGCGGCCGGAGGAGCGCGAGGCGCTCGAAAAAGCGCTCGCCCTCGAGCCGCGGCACGTGGCCTCGCTGCTGCAGAAGGCCGCGCTCCTCGAGGAGCTGGCCGATACTCGCAATGCGGCCCGCCTCTATCAGCAGGCGCTGGCCAACATTCCGCCCGGGACGGCGCCTGCGCCGTCGATTCGCGAGCTCGTCGAGCATGCCCGGCAGGTCATCCAGGCGGACCAGGCCGCGTTGAGTGTTGAATTGGAAGCGCGCCTGAGCGAAATCCGCGCCCGCCACGGCGGCCAGGCCCAGCATCGCGTCGAGCGTTGCCTGGAGATGTCGACCGGCCGCCGGACCGCCTATTTTCCGCGACCCACGTTCATGTACTTCCCGGAGATCCCGGCGCTCGAGTATTTCGACCGGGAGTCCTTTCCGTGGCTGCCCGCGCTCGAGGCGGCCACCGAGGACATCCGCAACGAGCTCACCAATGTGCTGATCGCCGACCGGGAGGGATTGCAGGCCTACATCGACTTTCCCGAAGGGTTGCCCATCGAGCAGTGGAAAGACCTGAATCATTCGCGGCGCTGGAGTGCGTATTTCCTGTGGAACCAGGGCACGGCGGTCGCTTCGCACCTGGCTCGCTGTCCGAAAACGGCTGCGGCGCTGGCGGCGATTCCCCGCTGCGAAGTGGCGGGAAGGGCGCCGACCGCATTTTTCTCCATTCTCGATGCCAACACCACCATACCGCCGCATACGGGAGTGACCAACACGCGGCTCACGGTGCATTTGCCGCTCATCGTTCCGCCGAACTGCCGGTTCCGGGTCGGCGGCACGACCCGCGAATGGGAGGAAGGCAAGGCGTGGGTATTCGACGATACGATCGAGCACGAAGCGTGGAACGACTCGGACACGGCGCGGGCGATTTTGATTTTCGATGTCTGGAATCCGTTCCTGACGGAAGTGGAGCGTGACATGGTGCGCGCCGCCACCGAGGTCATCACGAACTACTATCAACTTCCTCCAGAAGGCCAGCAATGAGCGCTCGGCTCCTCCTCGTTTTGTTAGGTGTTTCCGGCACTGCTGCGGCTGCGGACCCGATCGCGGATATATCCCGCTGTGCCGCCGTGGCGGGCCATGACGAGCGACTCGCCTGTTACGACGAATTGGGGTCACGCTATGCCGTGAAAAAGAGCGCGCCGGCCGCCGCGGCAGCGCTGGCCGCTCCAGCGCCGTCGGTCGCGAAAGCAGCGCCGGCTGCTACAGCAGCGCCCGCAGTTGCGACAGCTCCCCTCGCGAAAGCCGATGCCCCGATCGAGCCGCGCGCGCAGTTCGGCCTGAGGCCCAATCAGCTGCCCAAGGACCCCGAAGAGCCGAAAAAGCTCACCGTCATTGAGGGCGTCGTCAGCGGATTCGGTCGCAGCCCAAACGGCCACCAGGTTGTCCGGCTGGACGACTCGCAATCGTGGGAGTTGCTGGCAGACTCAGATCCGTTGCTGACTCCGGGCGCCAAGGTATCGATCCGGCGCGCGCTGCTCGGCTCATTCATCATGACAACGCCGAGCGGTCGCGAACACCGCGTGAAGCGCCTCACTCAATAGTCAGCAGAGGCGCGATAAACGGTTCGTAGTTGCGCCAGCGCTCGACAGAGGTGCTGTTGATTTTCTGGCGCACCTGCCAGCGGCTACGGCTGCTGACGATCCGGCCCGCCTGATGAAAATCGAGACAGCGCGGGTCCCAGGGAAGACCCACGAATTCCAGCATGCGGCGGCTCCAGGCTTCCGGCTCGGCCACCAGTGCCTCGTACGGCACTTCGAGTAGCGCCGACTCCGGAAGTGTCCCGGCCCAGTGCTGCATGAGTCGCCGATACTCGGTGTAGACGTGCGCCAGATCGTCGAGGTCGTTGGCGTACGGGTGGGTCACATCGAAGTTCTGAAAGTAAATCGACAGGCACGTGTCAATGGGGTTGCGGCGCATGTGGATGATGCGGGCATTGGGTAGCGCTGCGCAGATCGTTCCCAAGCACCGGAAGTTGGCGGGCATCTTGTCGATGGTGCGCGTGGCACCCGACAATTTCGCGTACTCCTCCCCGTAGGCACACAGTCCCTCGAATCCCGCCGCTTCGTATTGAGCGGTCGCATTCGTCCAGAACGGCAATTCTCCTACACTCCGTGCCTCAGGATGAGAGCCCAGAATCTGCTCGCAGAGCGTGGTGCCCGAGCGCGGCATACCAACCACAAAGACCGGCGCGGCCGCCGTGTTGGTGTCACATCGTGAGCGACTCAACCAATCCTGATCATAACGCCGGATCGTCGCATCGATGGCCTGTGTCAGCTCCAGCCGCTCGTACTTCGGCGTGTACCGTTTGGCCGCCTCATTGGCCTTGCGGTACTCGGCGAAAGCGGCTGGATACTCCGCAACATCATCGAAGTATTTGCCCAGCGCATAGCGCAACTGCGCCTCGGCCTGGGGCGTCAAATTCTGACTCACGACACGCCGGGCACCCGCCAGCCAGTGCGTATCGGCCGGCGTCATCCGGCGCAAACCGCAGATTCCGGCCCACGCCGCCGCGGAGTTGGGATCGAGCGCGATCACACGCTCAAACATCTGCCGCGCCTGATCGAACTCACCCTGGTCCGCCAACAACTCGCCCATGAAACCCAGCGCCGGTAGCAACCGTGGATCGATCTCGAGCGCCCGCCGGCAACCGCTCAACGCCTCGGTAAACCGTCCCTCGACACGCAACACGATGGCCAAATTGTTATGTGCCAGCGCGAAGCCCGGTGCATTCTCAATGGCCTGACGAAAACAGCGCTCAGCCTCATCGATCCGTCCGGCACCCCGCAGCTGCGAGCCACGGTCGTTCTGCGCCACAGCCAGGTCTTGCAGGGCCGCGTCGAGAAATTTCAGCGCCGGGGTAAAGCCTGGATCGATGCGCAGCGCCCGCCGGTAGCTCGCAATTGCTTCATCGAAGCGGCGTTCCGCCCGCAGCGCGTGGCCGAGATTGGAGTGCGCCTCGGCGTCCTGCGGCAGCAGCTCGGCTGCGCGGGTCAGTGCCTGCAGTGCCGGTTTCCCCTGCATTCCCAGCGAAACACTCAGAATCTTCCACAGCTCCCCGGAGTGGGGCAGTTGCGCGAGGCGTTGCGACACGGCGCGTTCCAAATCAGCGTGTCGTCCGGCGCGAAGCAGCGCCGCGAGCTGGGTCAGCTCGGTGATCGTGACGGGTTTCACGCCCGCCATCTTGCCACACCCAAAAAAACGGCGGGCTCAAAGCCCGCCGTCAGTGCATAACTTGAGCGAAGTTCTTAGAACTGCGCGGTCAGGTGCACGTAGAGGAAGCGTCCCATCACGTCATACGTCTGCGAGAACGTATTGCCGTTGCAAGGACCGGCCGGACAGTTGGCCGACAGAATGGTTGGCGGATCCTTGTCCAACACGTTGTTCACACCGACACGCGCCGTCAGGCCCTGGTAGATCCTGGCGGATGCCGACAGATCCACGTAGCTGTACGTCGGAATGTGGTCGTATGCCGGGAAGACCGTGGCCGGGTAGGCCAGGATCGCATCGCTGCTCGAAGTATCCGCTTTCGTCGACCCAAAGAAGCGCCAGCGAACGTTCAGGTCCAGCCCGGACCAGGGAGTCAGCCAGTCCGCCGTCATGGTATGACGCCACTTCGGCAACGGGTTGGTGCAGGTCGTACCGAAGTAGCCCGCGCAGTTGTAGGACGGAGCACCCGGGAACGCGGTGGTCTTGTTGTCCAACACAGCCGAACCCTGGAAGTCGAGCGCCAGCTTGCCGAAGCCCTGGCCCGGCAGGTTGAACGAGTAGTGCGATTTGACGTCGATGTCGCGAGTCGAAATCTCACCCACGTTGGCTGCCGTCGTGTCGACGAAGCCGGTTGTGCTCTGCCACAAGGATCCGTTGGTGGAACGGTGGATCTTGGAGCAGGCATCCGCGTTGTCGAACTCGGCGCAACCCAGGATGATCGCCGTACCGATACCGGTCGTGTTCAGGATCGCGTTCTTGATCCTGATGTCGTAGTAGTCGACCGAGCCGGTCAGCCCCGGCACAAACGACGGCTGGAACACGAAGCCGAAGGAGTAGGTATCGGCCTTCTCCGGGGTCAGGAGCGCATTACCCGCCGACTGTGTGTTGATCTGCGTGGCGGAATTGACAGCCAGGGCACCATACCTGCTCGGGTCGAGACCCGTTCGCTGGCACTGCTCCACCGTGAGGGTCGGAGACGGTCCCCAGCACGGATCGAGCGTGCCGCCCGGGCCCACCGAAGGAGTTGTATACAACTCTGCGATGTCCGGAGCTCGAACCGCGCGGTTGAAGCTGCCGCGGAAGCGGATGTCGCTGATAGGTGCCCACTCGAGACCCAACTTGAAGGTGTTGGTCTTGAACCCGAGGTTGTAGCTCGAATAGCGGTAACCGCCGTCAAATGCCAGCTGGTCGACGAACGGCTTGCTGTCGATCAACGGGACGTTGACTTCCGCGAAACCTTCGTTCACACGGATCTGACCGGCAATCGGCGGTTGCGGGCCGGCTCCGCCGGCGCCTTCGCCCAATATGCTCGCCTCGTCAGGGTCGAAATGCGATGAATCTTCGCGCCAGTCCCAACCCACGTTCAACTGCACGCCGCTCTTGGCGGTCGGCAACTGGATGCCGTACTTGCCGAGGTCGCCGGTCACGGAGGCTTCGACGTTGTACTCGTTGACGCCACCAGTGAGGATCAGAGGAATCGACAGGTAGTCGGTCTGTGCCTTGGTGACCTTCCCCGGCTGCCAGATGTTCCAGGGTATGCAAGCCGGGTCTGTGCCGTCGATGACGGATTGACAGGTGGCTACTCCACCCGGACCTGGAACGACATTCAGCGCGTTGTTGATCTTCGTGTTGGAGAGGTAGTTCAGGTTCGACGCGATGCCCGAGATGGTGTTGAAGCTCGCGAAGGTGTCGTAACGCCAGGCATCCGCGAAATCGCCCTTCACACCGATCAGGGTACGGAACGTAGTGGTCGTAAACGCCTCCTGGCGACCACCACCCTCCACGTTACGGCGCAGGATGTAGGCCAGCGCGATGGAGTTGGCGGGCGTGCCCGGAGCCTGGGCCGCGAGATTCGCGGGCGAACACATGATGGCTACTTCCTCGGCCGTCAGCAGCGGGTTTGCGCAGCTGATGGTCGCAGGATTACCGAAGTCACCGGATCCGGCGATCTGTGACGTCGATGTGTTGCGGGTGTACATGATTTCCGAGTACACGTTCGCATGTTGATTGATGTCGTAATCAAAGAAGCCGCCACCGGTCCAGCGCTCGTTCGGGCGCTGGTAGAAGTTCAACGCGCCGTAGTTGTAAAGGTCAGTGGCAGCGTTGAACGGCCGGAAGGCGCCGGTCTTCGGGTCGACGACGTTATATACGGTGTTGGACTTGCCATCCGCGGTGTAACCGATGAACAGGCCCGGCAGGCCCGTCTGCGAGCCACCGCAGGACAACTTAGTGGCACCGTTGACGATCTTGCCTGAGAGTGTGCACGCGCTGTAGTCGAACGGGCGCTGCACTGTGGCCGAGTTGTTGTTGTAGGTCGTGTATACCGTGGCGTTACCCGCGCCGTCGGCAAAGTTGGAGCCGGCAACGAACGAGAACTGCTTGGTGTAGCCGCTGTGCACGCTGTTGTCGGTCGGCTGGAAGCCGTAAGTCGACTCGAGCTGCGAGAATTTGTCCTGGTGGTTGCTGTGCATGTCGAAGCCGTAGTCGGCATCGAGCTTCACGCCCTGGAAGTGGGTGTTCATGATGAAGTTCACGACACCCGACACGGCGTCCGCGCCGTACGTCGCGGATGCACCACCGGTCAGAATCTCGATCTTCTCGATCAGCGCGGAAGGGATCTGGTTGACGTCCGAGAAGTTGCGTCCGTCGAACGCGCCGGGTCCGAGGCGGCGGCCGTTGACCAGCACCAAGGTACGCTGCGGACCGAGGTCATGGAGGTCGACCGTCGAGGTGCCGTCAGAACCATTCGACAGCGTCGAGCCCTGTCCGGAGAACACCTGCGGCAGGTTGTTGAGGATGTCCTCGGTTCGAACCAAGCCCGTCTGTTCGATGTCGGTCGCCGAGACCGTGGTGACCGGGCTGATGGAGACGAGATTGGTCGATTGGATGCGCGATCCGGTCACGATTACTTCTTGTACGGCCGGCCCTGATTCCGAGGCGGCATCTGCGTCAGCCGCCATCGCAGGTACTCCGTAGGCGCCTGCAGCCGCGACCGCACTCAGAACGAGTGCGCGGCGGACAGCGCTGGAGACCTGATTACTGGATCTGGTCATTGAATCCTCCTGCAAACGGTTGGAACCGTCGGACGAAATGGAGCCGGCGGGTCTGTTGGCAGACCCGTACGGCAATTCCTCTCTCTTGTGTTTGCGATTCGTTCCGCTGGGGACGAAACGAGATCGCGTGGCAGGATGTTAGCAGTGCTTAAGCAACATCAAAACAATTTTTGGCTAAACGCAACACTTCCAACCGAGCGGTGGTCTCGGGAAGGCCCGGGATACAGCGCTCAGTCCATGGGACGAGAGATGCGTTTGGGTGCAGGGAACGGGGGGCTGCCCCAGGGAGGTGCGGCCGCCAACGGCGCTTGTTGGCATTTAGCAACGTGAGGTTATTTCGTTGCGAAACACTAGGTTGGGTCGTCAGGAGCCTCGAAAGTAACCCGACCCAGAAAATCGAAGCTGTTGACGACGACGCTTGCCGCGCCGTTGAGGGCTTGGATTGGGGCAATACAGAACCCTTTCGCGGCGACCCGGTAAGTGCGTGTGTGCCCCCCCAACGCCCCGACACGTTCTTGTCTGAATTCATCCACGGTGCACTTATCGTCGCCGCGGGTGGCAAACATCCGTTCCTCACCTTCGAAAATCATTGTCAAATTGGTCGCCAACTCCTTGCCCGGTGCCCCCTCGGTAGCCCCGGCGACACCGAACACCATGCGCAGGCGCCGCCCGTCGGATCGCAGCGGGCCCGCGAAACTCACGCGGATGCCGCTGCCGTCCGGGCGCGGCCCCCCGTCGCAATCCAGCTCGGCGTTTTTCAAGCTCACATCGAGATTCAAAGCCCCGCGGATGTGGGTGCGCAGATAACCGTCGCCGCTCGCGAGGCAGCCGTGTTTGAGGGGTGTTTGGGGTGCCGGCTGTTGGGTAACAGCCTGCGCAGTCATTGCCAGGGCAAGTAACACGGGGGCTCCGATCATGGCTTCACCAGTAACGAGCGGGCGAGAAATACCTGCGCGCGACCGATCCCGCGGGCCGCATGCATCAAGACTGTGAAAATAACCACCCCCAACGCCACCAGGAACGGGCTGACCAGCGGGGTGCCGAGAATCTCGGGTTGCAGGACGGATACCCCGTTGTTGAAATCCCACCCCAGGTGTTGGGCGAGCACCAGGAACGGCCCCACCACCAACGCGCCCGCGAACGAGATTCCAACCACCGCCACCGTGAAGTACAAGATTCCTACCGGCAACATCAGCAGCAGGTAGGCGAGCGTCGTCCAGGTCCGGGGATCCTTCAGCATCTCTGCAATCCGCGCCCAGATGCCGGCCTGGGGCCCCGGGTGAATCGGTCTGCGCGGCATACGCTCACCGGTGATCGCCTCCAGGAGGCGACCCTCTCCGAACGCAAGCACGCGCGCGATGCCGATGAACGCCAGGAAGAAGGGAATTCCGACAACCAACACCGCGAGTCCCGCTGACAGCGACAGGCCGGTCACGACAAACGTGAAGTAGATGATGCCCGTAACGAGCGTCAGCAACATGTAGAAGAGTGACAGATAGGCACGTGAATCAGAGTACACCGCGAAGAAGCGCCGTAGGGGATTGGCGGACTCGCTGCTGCGCGGAGTGACCGGACGCAGCGCAGCATTCACTTTCGCTTCGGTGTCGCGGTACGCCGCCGCGACTTCCTCCGGTGCCCCGTAGGTACTCGCGATCAACTCGAGCACGTCCGCCTCGGACTTCTCCGGGTGGGCGGCACATTCGGCGCGCAGATACTCCTCCGCATCGTAGAGGGCGTCCTGGATGAGCGCGGGGTCCGCTCCTTTGAGTGCCTCGTGCAGTTGCTCGAGATACGCGTCGATGGATCGCGGGGCCCGTGCGGGCTGCGAGGCCTGTGCAGGCGGGGCGCGGTTCATTCTTCTACTCCTTCAATAAATCGATCGACAAAATCGCGGGTCTGTCGCCAGATGCCGCTCCAGTCCGCCAACACTGCCCGACCTTCGTCGGTGATGCGGTAGTAGCGCCGTGGTGGCCCCGAATACGACGGGACGATGCGGCTCGTCAGCAAGCCGTTGGCGCTCAACGCCCGCAGGACGGGATACACGGTGCCTTCCTTGAACAGGGGCTCACCCTCGTTCGCCTTCTGTAGCCGCTTGGCGATCTCGTAGCCATACAGATCCTCGGAGCTGCGGTTCAGAACGGCCAGCAGCACCAACGCCACCAGCCCGGCATTGAGGTCTTTCTGAAACTTGCGTGCGTGAGCGTCATCCACGTGGGTATTGTGGAGTTACCAATAGCAGTCAGCAACCAATACTGGCGCCGTAGACCCACGGTTCGTCGCGGAAGGTTGCTAGACTCGCGCCTCGTTGCTGCGTAGAGGCCGGAATTTCATGAGAAATGTGTTGCTCGAGGTCACCCCGGTCATTCCTGCGAGCCTCGCCCGGTTACCGGAGCTGGCGGGAAATCTGTTCTTCAGCTGGCATCGACCGTCGCGCGCCCTGTTCGAGGATCTCGACCGGGAGCTGTGGAAACAGACAGGCCGCAATCCCCGGCTCATGTTGCGCTGCGTCAGCCAGGAGAAGCTCGATCGGGTGGCCCAGGATCCGGTCTACCTGGCCCGGTACAACCAGGTCCTCCAGACCCAGGACGCCTATCTCTCGGCCGCCGCCCCTCCGGCTGCCGATGCGCCTCTCGTCGCCTACTTCTGCGCGGAATACGGCTTCCACGAAAGCTTCCAGATCTATTCGGGCGGCCTGGGCGTGCTGGCGGGTGACTACTGCAAGTCCGCAAGCGATGCGCGCGCGAACTTCATCGCTGTCGGTCTTCTCTACGAGCAGGGTTACTTCACACAGACGGTCGACACCGACGGTAACCAACTCGCGGAGTATCGGGAGCGCGATCCGCGCGACCTGCCGGTCGAACCTGCATTGAAAGCCAATGGCGAGTGGGTGCAGGTCACGGTGCGGATTGCCGGTCGCGATGTTGTTGCACGACTGTGGCAGGCAAAGGTGGGCCGTGTTCCGGTCTACCTGCTGGATACCAACTGTCCGCAGAACGCGCCGTCGGATCGTGACATCACCCATCGGCTCTATGGCGGCGATGAGTCAACTCGCGTACGCCAGGAGATGATCCTCGGAATCGGCGGCACGCGCGCGCTGCGAGCGCTCGGAGAGGCGCCGGCAGTGTTCCACTTGAACGAGGGACATGCTGCCTTTCTGATTGTGGAGCTGCTACGCGAACGACTCGCCGAAGGCTTGCCCTTCGCTGCCGCTCTGGAAGCAGTCGCCGCGGATTGTGTGTTTACGACGCACACACCGGTAGCGGCCGGCCACGACGCGTTTTCACACGACTTGATGATCTCCGTGTTCGGCGATTTTGTGCGCGAGCTCGGCGTCCCGATGGATCGTTTTCTCGAGCTCGGTCGCTCGCCCTCGGTGGGCGGACTGTTCAATATGACTCGGCTCGCCTTGAACGGGGCGCGGCGGGTGAACGGAGTGAGCCGCATCCATGGTGTCGTGAGCTCGCGGATCGTCGCCGACCAGTGGCCGGAGATTCGTCCCGAAGAAAATCCCATCGGCTTCGTCACCAACGGCGTGCACGTCCCGACATTCCTCCATCAGACGTGGGCCGACTTCCTGGACACGGAGTTGGGTCGGGAGTGGCGTGATCGGCAGCAGGATGTGCAATTCTGGAACGGCCTCGAGCAGGTGGCCGACGACCGGTATTGGGCGACCTCACAATCCGTCAAGGCGCGGATGCTGGCGAGTGTGCGCGAACGGCTGCAGCGCGAGTTCGCCCGCAAAGGCCTGAGCCCGGCACAGCTTCGCCACGTCAGCCGCCTGCTGGACCCTATGCGACCCGACGTGCTCACGATCGGATTCGCACGCCGCTTTGCCACATACAAACGTGCCACCCTGCTGATGCGTGACCGCGCGCGACTGGCCAAGCTTCTGCGCAACCCCGATCGTCCCGTTCTGCTGCTGTTCGCCGGCAAGGCGCACCCGGCCGACGAGCCCGCCAAGCAGGTCCTGCGTGAAGTCCGCCAGCTCATGACCCATCCGGATTTCCTCGGCCACCTCATTTTTCTCGAGGACTACGACCTGCAGTTGGCCCGTTGGCTGGTCTCGGGCGTTGATGTGTGGCTGAACAATCCGATCTATCCACTCGAGGCGAGCGGCACATCCGGCATGAAGGCGGCCATCAACGGCAAACTCAACCTCAGCATTCTCGACGGCTGGTGGGCGGAAGGCTGGATGAATGACAACGGTTGGGGTATCCCGCCGTCCCAGGTCCAGGATCCGGAGCGCCGCGATGCGCTGGAGGCGGAGATGCTCCTCGATACCCTCGAGGAGGAAGTCGTGCCTCTATATTACGATCGCAAGGACAGCACCTACTCCGCCGAGTGGGTCCGGCGCAGCAAGCGCGCCATGAGCACCGTCATTCCGCGATTCAACATGGAGCGCATGCTGTTCGACTACACGCGCGGGCTGTATCAGCCGGCGGCTCAGCAATATCGCAAGCTCGCCGCCGACGGCTTCGCAGGCGCCCGCCAGCTTGCCGACTGGAAGCAGCGGGTGCGGCAGGCCTGGCCCAAGGTGAGCCTGCGATTGATCGAGGATGCGGCCCCTGAGCTGCCTCGCGGTCAGAGCTTGCGCCTGAAGGTGGCTGCCGGCTTGAACGGGTTGCAGCCCGGTGATGTCCGGGTGGAGTTCGTTGCGCACCGGCGCTTGCCGGAGGCGGAGGTCAGTGCACCGCCGCTGTCCTCCTATGGTCACGCGGAGCCGGAGGGCATCTGGAGTGCGGCATTCAAATCGAGCGGTGAGCAGTCCGAAGATGCGGCCGTCTTTGTGCTCGATGTGACGCTGCAGGACTGCGGACAGTTTGCTACCGAGGTGCGGATTTACCCGTGGCACGAGCTTCTGTCGCATCCCCACGAGCTGGGGCTGATGAAATGGCTTTGAATTGTAGGAATTGGTACCTTGCGCGGGTACGCCTGATCGGGTTTAGTTCGGATACCTTCGCGCACTAACAACGAGCAAATAGCGAGTCATGCCCCGACAGCCCGCACGAGCTTCTTCCGGACGCTACGTGAGCCGCCTCACCGGCGGAACGTTGGCAGTAATCATGGCCGGTGGTCGCGGCGAGCGGCTCAAGGACCTGACGTCGCATCGCGCGAAACCCGCGACCCCCTTCGGCGGCAAGTTCCGCATCGTGGATTTTGTGCTCTCAAACTGCGTGAACTCCGGCATTCGCCAGATCTCCATTCTCACGCAGTACAAGGCACAGTCACTCATCCAGCACGTGCAGCGCGGCTGGAGCTACCTGAGGGGTGAATTCGGCGAATTCGTCGAAGTGATTCCGGCGCAGCAGCAGATGGGGCCCCGCTGGTACATGGGCACCGCGGATGCGGTCCATCAGAACATGGAGCTGTTCCTGTCTCACCGTCCGAAGCACGTGCTCGTGCTTGCAGGCGATCACATCTACAAGATGGACTACGGTCCGATGATCGCCTACCACGTTGAGAAAGGCGCGGATATCACAGTAGGCGTGGTGGAAGTCCCGGCTCCGGACTCCATCCATTTCGGTGTGCTCACCGCCACCGAATGGAACCGGGTGACCCGCTTCTCCGAAAAGCCGAAAGTGCCCGACACCTTGCCCGGGCGGCCCGGCTCGATCCTGGCCTCCATGGGCATCTACGTATTCAACACCCGGTTGCTGGAAAAACTCCTGATTGAGGATGCCGCCGACAGCACCTCGTCACATGACTTCGGTAAAGACATTCTGCCGAAGGCTATTGGCAACAACCTGCAGGTGTTTGCTTATCCGTTCCAGGACGTGAAGACGCGCGCCCAGAGCTATTGGCGCGATGTAGGAACTGTCGATGCCTATTACGATGCGAACCTCGAGCTCGTGCACGTGAAGCCGGAGCTCAATATCTACGACCAGGACTGGCCGATCTGGACCTACCAGATCCAGCAGCCACCGGCGAAGTTCGTGCTGGATGAGGAAGGGCGGCGCGGCACGGCCATCAACTCTGTCATCTCCGGCGGTTGCATCATTTCGGGGGCCATTGTTCGCTCCTCGCTGTTGTTCTCCGATGTCCGCGTGGATGAGCGCTCCAGCATCAATCGCTCGGTCATCCTGCCGCACGTCGAAATCGGGTCCAATTGCGTCATCGAAGGAGCGATCCTCGATGAGCACTGCGAAGTGCCGAACGGCATGCAGATTGGCGTGGATCGTGAAGCGGACCTGAAACGCTTTCATGTCACGGAAAAAGGCGTCGTCCTCGTAACGCCTGACATGTTGCGCAGCCTGCAGACGCAACAGCAATGAACTCTCAATCCCGTTTGCCGGTGGTGCTGCTGTGGCACATGCACCAGCCGCAATATCGCGATGCCCTGAGCGGCGAATACGTGCTGCCCTGGACGTATCTGCACGCCATCAAGGACTACACGGACATGGCCGCGCACCTGGAGGCCATTCCCGCGGCACGCGCCGTGGTGAATTTCACTCCGGTGCTCATCGAACAGCTGGAGGAAATCGCGCAGCGGACCAACGCACACCTGCAGACAGGCTCACCGCTGCCGGACCCTGTGTTGGCCCTGTTGGGACCGGATCCGGTGCCGCGCGATCCCGCTGCCCGACTCGATCTCATGAAAGCGTGTCTGCGCGCCCAGCGCAAGCAGATGATCGAGCGGTTCGGGCCGTACCTGGAGCTGGCCACGATCGCGGAAACGCTGGCGACGCCTGAGCGCATTGCCTACGCCTCAAACCAACTCATTCATGATCTTGCGGTCTGGTATCACCTGGCGTGGCTGGGCGAAACCGTCCGTCGTGCCGACCCGGTCGCGACCGCACTGACCACCCAGGGTCGCGGCTTTACTGAAGCCCAACGGCGTCAATTGCTCACAGTCATCGCCGACCAGGTCAGCTCGGTAGTCCCGCGCTATCGGCGCCTGGCTGAGCGCGGACAGTGCGAGCTTTCGATCACGCCCTATGGCCATCCGATTATTCCGCTGCTGCTGGACTTCCAGTCTGCACGGGAAGCGGTGCCTTCAATGCTGCTGCCGCAGCATGCCAACTACGTCGGCGGCGCTGAACGCGCCCAGTGGCATGTTGATGAAGGCCTGCGAGTGTTCATGCGCGCGTTTGGTGTGCGTCCGGCGGGTTGCTGGCCGTCGGAAGGCGCAATCAGTCGCGGTACGCTCGAGCTTCTGGATCGCTCTGGTTTCAAATGGGCTGCGAGCAGCACGAACGTGTTGCGCGGCAGTCTCTCACTGACCAGCACTGTGGCGGCGTCCGACCCGCTCGCTTACAACAGGCCGTACCAACTGCCTGGCACTTCGATGAACATGTTCTTTCGAGACGACGCACTGTCGGATCTCATTGGCTTCACCTATGCCACGTGGCACGGTGACGATGCAGCCAACCATCTCGTGAACGAAGTGGCACAGCTCGCGCACCGTTATGCGGATTCGCCTAATCACGCCGTGGTTATTGCGCTCGACGGCGAGAATGCCTGGGAACATTATCCATTCAACGGCTATTACTTCCTACGTGCCCTGTACACGAGTCTGGCGAATCATCCGTTGCTCGAGCTGACCACACTGTCGGAATGTCTCGCGCGTGGCCTCGGGCCGGCGCCGCTGCCAAATGTGATGGCGGGTAGCTGGGTGCATGGCACGCTGGCGACGTGGATGGGCGCTCCGGAGAAGAACCGGGCGTGGGACCTGTTGTGCGATGCGAAGCTTGCGTTTGATCGCGTCATGCGCGCGGGCTCACTCAATGAGGAGCAGAGGGCTGTGGCCGGACGGCAGTTGGCCTTGTGCGAGAGCTCAGACTGGTTCTGGTGGTTCGGCGATTACAACCCGCAGGATGCGGTGACCCAGTTTGACCGGCTGTATCGCCGGCAACTCGTGAATCTGTACCGACTCCTGGACCTTGCTCCGCCGGAGAGTCTCTCTCAACCCATTTCGATGGGACGAGGAGCGCCCGAGCATGGCGGGGTCATGCGGCGCGCAAACGCGTGATGGTGTTGCTGCATTGGCTCGTTGCGTCCATGGCAGCCTGGTGTACTCCATGCGCCTGAGTATGTTTGATCGGCGGCGGGCCGGTGCACTGTTGCACCTCGGCTCGCTCGATGCTGCGCTCGGTCGGGGCGGACGAGCCTTCATTGACTGGCTTGCCGATGCCGGCTACAGCGTCTGGCAGATCCTGCCGGTCGGTCCGACCGGAGCCGACGGCTCGCCCTATTGGGTGCGATCCGACTACGCGGGCCGCTATGCGTTCGTGGATCGCCAGGAGCTTCCTGACTCGCGCGCTCCTGAGTACGAGGCGTTTCTCGCCTCATCGAGCCATTGGCTCACCGACTACGCGTTGTTCGAATCATTGAGTGCGGTACGCAATTGGGAGCCCTGGTGGCTCTGGCCCGCGGATGTCCGCGATCGTGAGCCCGCTGCCATGACTCGCGTGAGTCAGGATCTCGCCGCCGAGATTCAGCGGGTGAAGTCTGAGCAGTTCGCGTTTGCCGTGCAGTGGCGCAAGCTGCGCGAGCATGCCGAGTCGCGGGGTGTCCGGCTGCTGGGCGATCTGCCTTTCTATGTAGCACCCGATTCAGCCGAGACCTGGAGCCACCGCTCCCTGTTTCAGTTGGATTCGTCCGGGCGGCCAACCGCCGTGGCGGGTGTACCCCCGGACTATTTTTCAGCCGATGGCCAGTTGTGGGGCAATCCGCTGTATGACTGGCAGGCGATCGAGGCTGACGGGTTTGCGCTCTGGCGCAACCGGATCGTCCAGCAACTCGATCGCGTGGACGCTTTGCGCATCGATCACTTCCGTGCTCTGGCCGCGCATTGGGCAGTCCCCGCCGGTTCTCCCAACGCCCGCGGTGGCGAGTGGCGGCCGACGCCGGGTGAGAAACTCATGCGGCTCGTGCAGAAAGAGCTCGGGGATATCCCGATCGTTGCCGAGGATCTGGGCGTCATCACCGATGATGTCGAAGCCTTGCGCAAACAGTTCAAGATGCCGGGCATGAAGGTTCTGCAGTTTGGCTTCGGCGGTACCGGAGACAATCCGCATCTGCCTCACATGCACGAACGTGACTGCGTCGTGTACACGGGAACGCACGACAATGACACCACGGTGGGGTGGTATTCGACACTCGACGGCGAAACCCTGTCACGGGTCGACTACTTCCTTCGTCTAACGCCGGGCGCGATCCCGGACGCCCTGATCCGGGCCACTCTGGGGTCCGTTGCCCAACTTGCGGTCATCCCCGTTCAGGATTTGTTGCGCCTGGGATCCGATGCGCGAATGAATACGCCGGGTACGTCGTCGGGCAACTGGAGCTGGAAGCTCCCGGCGGGCTCGCTGACGTCCGAGCTGGCGCGCGAGTGTCTGCTCCAGAACAAGGTTTACGGTCGCGCCTAGGTTGTTACTATCTGCGCATGCGCAGACTCCTCATCCTTCTGGTCACCCTCGGTCTTTCGGGGTGTTCCCTGTTCGTACCCAAGTTCGAGCGGCCGACCCTGTCGGTGGTCGGCGTTCAGCTATTGAAAAGCGATCTGTGGCACCAGGAGCTGCGGGTGCGCATGCGCGTGCAGAATCCCAACGACCGCTCGCTGCCCGTGTCCGGCATCGTCTATCAGCTCGATGTGGAGGGACAGGAGCTGGCCCACGGCATGTCGGGTGACAGCTTTGTCGTGCCCGCGCTCGGCGACGCGGAGTTTGATATGAGCGTGTCGGCGAATATGGCCAACATGCTGTTCAAGCTGCTCAACCGCAACACAGCGGAGGTTCAGTACCGCATCTACGGAAAGATCTCGCTGTCGGCCGGGATGTTGCGCTCGATCCGCTTCGACGATAAAGGATCCTTCAGGTGGCAGTGATTACTTCAGGGGGCCGAAGATCGCTACTGAATTCGTGGTGCCCACGAACACCTTGCCGCCCGCCACGGTCGGTGTGATGAACTTGTTGCCGCTGCCGAACTGGTCGCGGCTGCCCGTTGCCTGAGTGCTGTTGTACAGCTCCGTAGCCAGGTTGGATGTATCGTAGGCGTGCAGAACGGCGACTCCGCTCTTGTTCTCGTGTGCCCACACGATTGCGTTCGTCGTACCGTTCGCCGAAACCACCGGCGAGGTTCCCGGATAGGTGAAGGTCCCCGCCGACTGCGAGGTGGCCGTGCTCAAGATCTTGGCGTTGGAGATGCTGAAGGCTTTCAGGTTGGCGTTGACCGCGCCGTAGTACAGATTGCCATTGAAGTACGCGGGGGAAGCAAATACGCCCCCGCCCAGCACCCCATCCACTTCCTGCCAGATGTTGTTCTTCGTGGAATTGTATTTGCCCATGTTGTCGCGGTCGACGACATAGATCTTGCCGTCCTTGCCGGCACCGACGACCAGGTGCCGCGTGGTGTTGGTGCTGTCCATCAGGTCCGGCAGGAGCATCTCGCCCCCGGACCCCAGGTCGGTGTCCTTTGAGGACAGCTGCAGAGCGTCGAAGGAGGCGAAATAGTCCGCCACCGCCAGATTCCCGCCGCTCGAGCTGAGCTTCACGAACGAGTTGCCATAGTCGCCCTGGCTGGGGAAACCGTTGGCGTCCAATGTCGTTTCGAAGCGTCCGTTGCCCGTCAGGAAATAAACGTTACCGCTGGAGTCGGCGGCGGGTCCATCACCGGCCATCCAGATGGCGGGGCCGTTTCGGGTGTAGTTGTTGTCCTGGCCTGATGGCCCGGCCACGGTGTTGGGATCGGCGCTGGGCGCGACGTTGATGAGCGCGGCACGGGTGAGATCCGATTGTTTGAATGCAATGACCCAGCCGCCGTACGGGGCGCTGTCGCAATGCGAAGTCCACGAGGTGTAGATCAGGCCGCCGGACAGCAGCAGGGCGGCGCGCTCCTCGTACTGACCTGGCTCGAAGCCGGTAGCGCTGATTTCGGTTGGGCCCCCGAGAAGCTCTGCGCCGGTGGTGATGTCGAGCGCGTGCAGTCTCTGGTGATAGTTGGACGATTTATCGATCGACATGGCGACTACGTACAACGTACCGTTGGGTCCGGCAGTGCGGTCGATCACAGGGGTGGAGGTAATGCCGATTTCCGGTACTACCTGGCCGCAACCATGAGTGTCGCTGGGAGTCTCGCCCGATGCCAGAAGCGATACGTGCCAGTTCGGCGTTCCCGAGTCGGCGTCAATCGAATAGACGGTTCCATGTTCCGTAGCGACGAACACAACATTGTGACCGCCCAGTTGAGACAGGTAGAGAGGTTGCGCGTCGACCTTGCCGTCTACTTGTGTGTTGTGTAGCAGCCCAAACGAAGTGGAGTTGACGTTTGCAGGCGTTAATGTGGTTTCAGTGAGAAATGCGCCCGTGCGGCCGGTGTCATTCTTGAACGTTGTGACATCGCCGGTGGATGTCGTGCTCGGTGGTGGAGTAGTGGTGGGTGGGGGCGTCGTCGTGGCAGGCGGGGGAGTCGTCGTAGTGGACGAATCTCCGCCGCCCCCGCAGGCGCCCAACAGCGCTGCAGCAGCGCACACGGCAATGTATCTCATACCCGAAGGATTACAGATGTCCCCCGTGGGACACAACCTTCGGTAAACAGCGACACGTTCCGTTATTGTTAAGCTATGAGACGTTTGTAGAGGTCGACGTACAATCCTCCCTGGCGCTCCCAGGAGAAGTCACGTTCCATGCCGTTGCGGACAATACGTTTCCAGCGTTCGGATTCCGCATACCAATCCAACGCCGTGTTAATGCCCCACTCGAGGGCCTCCGAGTCATAATCATTAAACACGACGCCGGTTCCCTGTCCTGTGGCCGGATCGTAGTGTTCTACTGAGTCGGCCAAACCGCCGGTCTTACGGACGATGGGCACCGTGCCGTAGCGCAAGCTGTACATCTGGTTGAGTCCGCATGGCTCATACTGCGAGGGCATCAGAAACATGTCGCAGGCCGCTTCGATCCAGTGCGCCAACTCATCGGAGTAACCGCGATGGAAAGCAACGCGGCCGGGGAAGCTCTGTTGCAGCTCGGTAAAGAATTTTTCGTAGGGCGGGTCACCGCTGCCCAGCACAATCAGTCCCAGCTCGCGCCATTCGAGCACGGCGGGCAGTGAATCGATCATCAGGTCGATGCCCTTCTGGGACGCGAGTCGCGTGACGATGCCGGCCAGCGGGGTGGCCGGCGAGATCGTGAGGCCCGTGCGTTGCAGGAGTTGTTGTTTCAGCTCGGCCTTGACACCGAGCGTGTCGGGGTCGAAATGTTTGGGCAGATAGTGGTCGTGCCGTGGATCCCACTCGGCGTAATCAACGCCATTCAGGATTCCGATGAGCGCACCACCCCGGGTGCGCAGGGAATCCTGCAGGCCCATGCCGTACTGGTCGGTGCAGATTTCGCGCGCGTGGGTCGGGCTGACTGTCGTAATCGAGTCGGCGTAGAGGATGCCTTGTCGCAACGGGTTGATGCGTCCCGCGCGCAGGTCGTCCTGGTGCAACATGTAGTTCTTCGGTCCGAGAGAGAGGTCCTCGATGAACGATGAAGCAAACACGCCCTGGTAGCCGATGTTATGAATTGTGAGCACGGAGCGCGTGCCGGCAAACAGTCGGTCCCAGTCATAGAGGGCTTTGAGAAACAACGGGGCGAAGGCGGTGTGCCAGTCGTTGCAGTGAAGGATCTGGGGCGACCATTGCATGCGCTGGCAACAGACGAAGACGGCGCGCGTGAAGGCGAGAAATCTCAGGTGCTCGTCCGGATCGGTCGTGTACAGGGCCTGGCGTGAGAACAGCGCTGGGCAATCGATCAGATAGATGGTCGCGGTCGAGCCCGGCAGCGTTGTGCTCATGACCGACACGACATAACTGTGTAATCCGACGCCGACGTCCATGTTCTGCAGCCCTCCCACCGGTTGCATGGGGAATTTGCTGCGATTGATGGACGAATACAGAGGCGTGAACAGCCTGACGTCGTGACCTGCGGCATGGAGGTACTTCGTGAGAGCCGCAGAGACATCGGCGAGGCCGCCTGTTTTCGACAGGGGGGCCGCTTCGGAAGCCAGCAGGCAGACGGTCAGACTCATTGTGTGATTACCGGTTTAAGATGTCGGATATGGCGATGCGCCGCTTTTTGATCGGACTGGTGGTTGTGCTGATTCTCATTGCGTCGGTGGGGGTCGGCGTCGTCGTTGCCAAGTGGCCTGATCTGATGCTGTCGTGGCAGCCGGATCGGGCGCGCTAGAGCAGTTCCCCCAGCAGTCCCGGGAGCTGGTCGCGCCACGTTGACCACGTACGGTCCCGCGCCGGTCCCCAGTATTTGAAACGGCATTGGATGCCTTTGGCTCCGAGGGCATCCGCCAATCGCTTGGACGCGTTCGGATTTTCGTAGTCGCCGCCGCCGGTTCCCAAAGTAGTGGAGCATCCCTTGAGTTGCTCGAGTCGCGAGACGCTGAGTGTGGCTATGTCGTTGATCGTATCGTCGTAGACACCGCTCATGCCGATTGCGGCCCGGAACGAATCGGGATGGCGGAGCAGTGTCGAGATTGCCGTCGCGGCGCCGAGTGTTGCGCCGACCAGCGTGGGCTCGATGCGCGCATCCTGACAGTCTGATCGGACGCGCTGCAGCACCTCCTCATATAAGAAGGAGTCGAAGCGCTCGTCGATATTGGTTGTGGCTGCGAGACGTGCTCGCGCGGCAAGACCGTCCACCGAATACACCTTGATGCGACCACCATTTATCAGTGATCCCAGGGTAGCTACGAGCTGAAAGCGCTCGATCTCCTCGAAGTCACCACCGGCTGTCGGGAAGATCAGGACGGGGACGCCAAAGTGTCCCCACCGGACCAGCCGCGCGGGCTGCGGGAAACGAGTGGTTGTCCAGGTCCAGGCTTGCTTTTGCATGGGCCGGGGAGTGTAGCGGATGGGGGTCCGCGCCGCGGCTCGCCCCCAGGCCGGCAGGCCCGGTCGCCGGCTCCGCAAGTTTCGGGTCGCAGCCGATCGTGGTAGCTCCATATCATGTGCCCCATGGACACGCCCGAAAGCACCTTCGTCGACAGTCGCGACTTCGCACGGATTGCCCGTGCCATTGGCTACATCGAGTCGCGGTTTCGCGAGCAGCCGAAGCTCGCCGATATTGCCTCGCATGCGGGACTGTCCGAGTTTCATTTCAACCGTCTGTTTCGCCGGTGGGCCGGTGTGACACCGAAACAATATCTGGCGTTCGTGACGGGCAATGCGGCGAAGGGCGCACTGCTCACCCAACCCTCCGTTCTCGATGCCGCCTACTCAGTGGGCCTGTCAGGCCCGGGCCGTCTGCACGATCTCATCGTCACCCTGGATGCGATGACACCCGGCGAGCTGAAACTCCAGGGGCGCGGCACCGTCATCCACTATGGCTTCAGTGACACGCCGTTCGGCAAGGCGCTGTTGGCCAGTACGACCCGTGGCATCTGCCATCTCTCGTTTGTCGAAGCAGGTAAAGAGAAGTCAGCCGTGGGGGAGCTTCGAGAGCAGTGGCCGGATGCCATCCTGGAACAGGATGCTCCGCGCGCTGAGAAAATCGCGCGCCAGATTTGGGCAGGCGAGGGAGAGTCCGCGGTCAAGGTCAGCGTCAGCGGGACCAACTTCCAGCTCAAGGTCTGGCAGGCCCTCGTCGACCTCGGGGGGCAGGCGCGAACCACCTACACCGCCATTGCCGATTCTGTCGGAATTCGCTCCGGGTCGCGCGCGGTCGGCAACGCTGTTGGTGCGAATCCGGTCGGCTGGTTGATTCCCTGTCACACCGTGTTGCGAAAAGACGGAAGTCTCGGTGGCTACCACTGGGGAACCGAGCGCAAACGCGCCATGCTGGCCTGGAAATCCATGCCGGCCATGGCACAGAATATGTAAAATAGATGACGCCCCGCCAGCGGCGTGTCAATCACTGTCGAGCATATCTAAGTGGTTGATTTTGTTTAGAAACGTGTCGGGCACCGCAAGCTCGGCCGCAGCCCGCTGGTAAACTACCCCCCGGTCGTTCAGCTCGCGCCCCGCAATCCGGCGGTTCGCGACCCGGGTATCAAACCAATGTCAGCCTCACCATATAAGCAACTCGAACAGGAGTTCAAACGCCTTCATGCCTTCCGCGGAGCGCTTTCGCTCCTCCGTTGGGATGCCGCGGTCATGATGCCGCGTGGCAGCGCAGACGTCAGAGGTGAACAGCTCGCGGCGCTCGAAACCGAGCATCACGCGTTACTGACCGCCCCGCGAATCACCCGGCTCCTGGATCGCGCCCAGGCGAACAGCCAGGGTCTGGTCGATTGGCAGGTGGCGAATCTTCGCGAGATGCGTCGCCAGCGTGACCACGCGATCGCCACTCCTGTCGCTCTGATCTCGCGCCTCACGAAGGCCGCCTCACGTGCCGAAGCACGATGGCTCGAAGCTCGTCGGCAGAACAAGTTTGAGCTCTTTGCTCCCCATCTCGAAGAAGTCGTCAACCTGGTCCGCGACAAGGCGGCGTTGCTCGGACAGGCGCTGAATCTCGCGCCGTACGATGCGCTGGTCGACGAGTTCAGCCCTGGAATCACCACCGCCGACATCGATGCGATGTTCAAGGCGCTGGGCCGGCGTTTGCCGTCGCTCATTCGCGAGGCGATCGCCTTGCAGGAAACGCGACCGCTGCCGCCGCTGACGGGTAAGTTCCCGCCCGGCAAGCAGAAGGCCATCATCGTCGAAGTCATGAAAGCGATGGGTTTCCCGTTTGATCGCGGTCGTCTCGATGAGAGCGAGCATCCCTTCACCGAAGGTGTGCCGGGCGACATCCGCGTTACGACTCGTCTCGATCCGAACGAGCCGTTTTCGGGTCTGTTGGGCGCGCTCCACGAAACCGGCCATGCGTTGTATGACCTCGGCTTGCCGCAGGACTGGCGCGATCAGCCCGTGGGACGTGATCGCGGCATGGCCCTGGAAGAGAGCCAGTCATTGCTGGTCGAGATGATCATCTGCCGCAGCCGACCCTTCGTCCACTACGTCCAGCCGCTGTTCCTGAAGCACTTCGGCGTCAGCGGTCCCGAGTGGGAAATTGAAAACGTCTATTCGCACCTGACACGGGTGCAGCGTGGTTTGATCCGCGTCGATGCCGATGAGCTGACTTACCCGCTGCACATCATGCTTCGCTATGAGTTGGAGAAGCAGTTGCTGAGTGGCGAGTTGCGGGTCCGTGATCTGCCCGAGGCCTGGAATGCCGGGATGGAGCAGAGGTTGGGAATTCGTCCGACGAATGATGCCGACGGCTGCTTGCAGGACATCCATTGGGCGGTGGGCTCGTTCGGTTATTTCCCCTCCTATGCGCTCGGCGCGGTGATTGCTGCACAACTCTACGAAACGCTGCGCACGGATGTTCCTGAGCTGGATGAGCAGTTGTCCAAGGGCGAGTTCTCAGGCCTCCTCGGCTGGCTGCGCACCCACGTGCATGGACTCGGCGCGAAAGTACCGGTTCAGGACCTGCTCAAGGATGCGACCGGCAAGCCGCTGTCCGCGGTTTCGTTCATACGTTATGTAGAGTCGAAGTACCTGGAGAGCGCACAAAGCGTGGCGGCGGCCTGAAACACGAGTCAGCGGCTGATACTATTGCCGGCATGACTGTGGGCGCCGCATCCAAGCCTTCCCGGACCTTTCACAAGCTGCAGGCCCACCTGCGCGGGCGGGTGGGCAAAGCGATCGAAGACTTCGGCATGATCACCGAAGGCGACCGCGTGATGGTGTGCGTGTCCGGGGGCAAGGACTCCTACACGCTGCTCGACATCCTGTTGTCCTTGAAACGCAGCGCTCCGGTGCACTTCGATCTGATCGCGGTCAACCTCGACCAGAAGCAACCTGACTTTCCGGCGCACGTTCTGCCGGCCTACCTGGAAGATCTCGGTGTTGAATACCGCGTGATCGAACAGGATACCTACAGTGTCGTCAAACGCGTCATTCCGGAGGGCCGCACAATGTGTGGCCTGTGTTCCCGGCTGCGGCGGGGCGCGCTGTACCGGTTCGCCGGCGAGAATGGGGTGACCAAGATAGCCCTCGGCCATCACCGCGACGATATCGTGGAGACGCTGTTTCTGAATCTGTTCTTCGGCGGTCGCCTCAAGGCGATGGCGCCGAAGCTTCTGTCGGAAGACGCTCGCCACATCGTCATCCGCCCGCTGGCCTATGTTTCCGAGCGTGACATCGAACGCTACGCTCGCGGCCGCGAATTCCCGATCATCCCCTGCAAGTTGTGCGGCTCTCAGGACAACATGCAGCGCGTGGCCATCAAGAAGATGTTGGCCGACTGGGAGCGCGACTTTCCCGGCCGCACCGAGACGATTTTCTCGGCGCTGCGCCATGTCGAGCCCGATCACCTGGCCGATACGCGCCGGTTTGATTTCGTGGGTCTGGATGCCCGGCGAGTTGCGTCTGCGACGTCGGAATCGCAGGCGACGTCGGAGCCGTTCGATGTCGAGTTGCCGCGGCTGCCGCCGGGCGGATTCATGTCGGCGCGGGACGAGGCTGAGCTCGACGACCGGCTCGATTCACTGGCCGTACCAGCCTGACTACGCATCTTGTTGGATTCCATGAGCGAGCCTAACGCCGCATCGCACACGCTGCCTTTACGGAATTGCTACTGGGTCGTACCCGGGCTGCTGCTCGCGGGCGAGCATCCCAACGGCCCCACCCGTGACAAGACCAAGGATCGGCTGAAGAAGCTGTTGTCGGCGGGCATCGAGTGTTTTGTTGACCTGACCAAGCCTACGGAGCTGCTGCGGTACGACACGCACTTGCCGTTTTACGTGGAGTACGCGCGCAAGGCGATCAAGGATCACGGCACGCCCGGGGCGCGCTCGCAGATGGTCGAGATCCTGGGGCACATCGCCAACTCCATGCGCGCGGGCCGGCCGGTGTACGTGCATTGCCGGGCCGGCATCGGCCGCACAGGCACGGTTGTTGGTTGTTTGCTCGTGGAGCGCGGGCTGCAGGGCAATGCCGCTATTGATGAGTTGAACCGCCTGTGGCAGCAATGCCGGCGCTCGCGCAGTTGGCCTTTCATTCCGGAGACGGATGCGCAGGCTCAGTATGTGCGGGAGTGGCAGCCCGCGTTGGAAGGTGGGTTCGACTTGAATTCGCTCGCCAGTGCTGTGGCGACTGTTGGATCTATGACGGTTGACGGCGGCCTACGCAGCGACTCCGCCCCGGTTGGCACCGCTGGTGCCGGCGGGCGCGCTGCGGATGCTGGAACGCCCTCTGGCGCCGCTGGACGAGCGAGGGAGCCGGAGCGTACCGGTCGGCGGGCCTCGGATGTTGGAAAAGCCGGTGCCGCTGCTGCCGGTAACGGGCGCGGTGCTGGGCAGCCGGCTGCGGTTGTTAGTGCAGCAGATAGGGCTGGAGGAATTGGCGGGGGGTTGCGCGCGGCCGCGGAGCAGGCTCGCGCGGCTGTTGAGCGCGGCGAGGTGCAGGTGAAGGCGCCGCCGGTGCCTCCTTCCCCGCCCGGACCGACAGTGACTCCGGCAGGTGCGGGCGCCCCTCCGGCGGGCCGGCGTGCTGTTGCTGACACGCGCGTCGGGAGGGGCGAGATCGCTCCGTCGATTCGCGCCGAGATTGCTGACGCCATTGCAGGCCGGTCAGCTCAAGGGACCGCTGCGCCCAACGGTGGCGAGGAGGCCGCTTGGGTGGAGGCGGCCGCTGCCCGGGCCTACGCGCGCGCGAATGGCGGCGACGGATCTCCCGCTGAGTCAGACCTTACTCCCGCCGAGCCGACCACGCGCCCGAGCGGACTCATTTCCCGCCCCGACACCCGTCCCGAACCCGGGTCCCGTTCGGAGTCGGCCCCGCCGATTGGAGCGCGTTCTCCGCCATTCACCGACGACGGTTTCGCTGGTCGTTCGCAGGGCGTTGGCGCAGGCGGCGTTGCCGGCCGCAATCCCGACGCCGGACATGTTGCGGGTGACGCTGGCGCCGGTGCACATGCCGCGGGGTCGCGTGGCGCCGGTAACCCTGGCGTTGGTGGGCATGGCGCGAGTGACTCTGGCGCCAGCGCACGTGGCGCGGGTGGATTTGGCGCTGGTGCGCGTGACGCCGGTAACCCTGGCGTTGGTGGGCATGGCGCGAGTGACTCTGGCGCCAGCGCACGTGGCGCAGCCAGGCGCCAATCGCCCCCCGCTGTTGAGGAACCTACTGATTTTGATCCACTTTTGGACGCCGACACGCTCGCCGCCGCGCGCGGGTTGCGCGAACGCTTCGTGGGTACGCTCTTTGGGCTCGGCGTCGGGGACGCCGTGGCGGCGGCTACGCAGTTCCGCCGGCCCGGGACGTTCAGCCCGGTCGGCGACATGCTCGGCGGTGGGCCGTTTGACCTGCCCCGGGGCGCTTGGTCGGACGACACGGCCATGGCGCTGTGCCTGGCTGAGAGCCTGCTCGAGCGCGATGGCTTCGATGCCCGCGATCAGGTTCAGCGGTACGGCCGCTGGCAGCAGGACGGCTATATGACCTCGACCGGCCAATGCGTCGGCATCACCGCCAGCACCGCTCGCTCGCTGGCCTTGGCTCAGTGGCGCCGTGGCATGGTCTTCCCCGGGTCCCATGATCCGGAGCAGCTCGATCCCGAGCCCCTGTCGCGGATCGCCGCGGTCGCGCTTTTCTATTTCGCCTCGCTGGAAACGACGCTACAGCAGTCGGTGGACTCCTCGCGCATCACCTGTCAGGCCCCGGCGGTCCTGGACGCTTGTCGCCGCCTCGGGCGCGTGCTCAATGCCGCCTTGGCGGGACAACCCAAGGCCAAGATCCTCGCCGAAGCCGGTCCGATCAACGAAGCTGCCGCCCAGGCGAACAACACCGCCGCTGCGGCGTTGAACGCCGCGTTGTGGGCCTTCAGCTCCACGGACAATTTCCGGGACGCCGTGCTACGTGCCGCGAACGCCGGTGGCAACTCCGACGTCGTCGCCGCCGTCTGTGGACAACTCGCCGGCGCGCACTACGGCGCCACCGCCATCCCACAGTCCTGGCGCAGTGGCCTGATGGAAAAGGATTTAATCGAAGGCATCGCCGACCGCCTGCTCGCGCACGCCTTGGTGAGCCTCAGCAGTTAACGACCGTCACCGCGCGCGGCCATCCCAGCCTTGCCTGAGCCCGCCCACCAACGCTCAGCCGCCGCAGCCCGAGCCCGCGCCCCCGGCCAACGCTCAGTCGCTGCACCCGAGCCGCGCCCCTCGGCCAACGCTCAGCCGCCGCAGCCCGAGCCGCGCCCCTTGGCCAACGCTCAGCCGCGGCCGCCCGAGCCGCGCCCCTCGGCCAACGCTCAACCGCCGCCGCCCGAGCCGCGCCCCTCGGCCAACGCTCAGCCGCCGCCGCCCGAGCCGCGCCCCTCGGCCAACGCTCAGCCGCCGCCGCCCGAGCCGCGCCCTCGGGCAATGCTCCAGCCGCCGCCGCCGCCGCGCCGCCAACGCTCAGCCGCCACAGCCCGACCCGGCGCCACGCAAAGTTGACGTGAGGCAACTCGAGCGGCGCTGTCCGCTTCGATCGTTAGTCCGCGTTCCGCTTGGAGAAATTTTCGCGGATTCATTGTTCGCAGACAGCCTCGCCGACATTTGATAACTTCTCGCGCAATCACGAGAAGGAATCGATTCGTTGGCACAGGCCGCTCCCAGACGCGCCGCCAAGCGCTCTCCTCATGCCAGCAAGCGGCCCGCCGCCCTGCCATGGACGCGTCTGTCCGACGAAGAGCTCCTCTCGCTGCGATTCTGCGACCTGAAGCTGTCCATTGATCGTTCCCCGCTGAAGCGGCGAGTGGACCGTCTGTACTCCGAGCTCGAAGGCCGCGGAATCGGGGTTAAGCCGCACATCTGGCTCTCCGAAGAATGGTTCTCCCCGGACGGTGTCCCCGGCATCGCCGTGCCGTTCTACCTCGCGCACCCGCGCCTCGAGAAACTCGAGCGCCACATCATGCGGGAAGTGGAGGGCGGCAATTCGCGGTGGTTCATGCGCATCCTCCGCCACGAGGCCGGTCACGCCGTCGACAACGCCTATCGGCTGCGTCGGAGGAAGCGCTGGCGCGAGGTCTTCGGCCCCGCATCGCTTCAGTACCCACATCACTACACAGCGCGGCCAGGCAGCCGCCGCTATGTCCATCACCTCGGCGAATGGTATGCGCAGGCGCATCCCACCGAGGATTTCGCGGAAACCTTCGCCGTCTGGCTGAAGCCCAATTCCAACTGGCGCCGCAGTTACGCCAACTGGCCGGCGTTCAACAAGTTGAATGTCGTCGAAGAATTGATCTCCAGCGTGCGTGGCAAACGGGCTCCGGTTCGCAACAAGATCCGGATCGAGCCCCTCGAGCACAACACGGGCACGCTGGCCGACCACTATCGACGGCGTCTCGCCCGCAACGATGTATTCCGCCGCGGGCTGGCGGACGAAATCTTAAAAAGAATCTTCGCTACACAACGTCCGCGCCAGGGGGCCACGCGCGCATCTTCTCTCATGCGCGCCAACAAAAACCCACTAGTCAACGCTGTTGCGCGCGAGCTGGATATGGAGCGTTACAGCATCCATCAGATCCTGCGCATGCTCATCGAACGCAGCGAGTCATTGAAGTTGTATGTACACGGCGCTCAGCGCGATGCCCTGAGGCACGCCCGCTGGATGCTCGAACGACTCGCGCGGCTCTATTCCCAAGGCGAGACCCCACAACTTCGCTTATGAAAAAAATGCGCACGCTCGTGGTCATGCACGAGAGTTTGGTGCCGCCGGAAAATCTCGAAGGTCATACAGAAAAGGAAATCGAAGAGTGGCGGACTGAGTACGACGTCACCACGACCTTGCGCCGAGCGGGTCACGACGTCCGCTGCATGGGCGTGTTGGACAGCCTCACGGAGCTGCGCAGCGCAATCGCCGACTGGAAGCCGGATGTCGTTTTCAACCTGCTGGAGGAATTCAACGGCATCGTCACCTATGACCAGCACGTCGTCGCATTTCTCGAGTTGATGCGCCAGCCCTACACGGGGTGCAACCCGCGCGGCCTGCTGCTGTCGCGTGACAAGTCGCTCTGCAAGCAACTGTTGACCTTCCACCGGATTCCAACTCCGCTGTTCTTCGTGGCCCCGCGCGGGGCCCGCTTTCACGTGCCGCGCAAGATGAAGTTTCCCCTGTTTGTGAAATCGACCACGGAGGATGCCTCCCTCGGCATCGCACAGGCCTCAGTGGTGGATGACGCCGCCAAGCTCAAAGAGCGCGTCGAATTCATTCACACCCAGGTCGGCTCCGATGCGCTGATCGAAGAGTTCATCGAAGGCCGGGAGCTGTATGTCGGTGTGCTGGGTAATGACCGCCTCACGCGCCTGCCGGTGTGGGAGATGGTGTTCGGCTCGATGCCCGAGTCGCTGCCGGCCATTGCCACCCGCAAGGTGAAGTGGGACAAGCGCTACCAGGCGAAATACGGCATCACGACGCGCGCCGCGGAGGATCTGCCGCCGGCCGTGCTGACCAGCCTCGACAAGCTGTCGCGTCGCATCTATCGCACGTTGGGGCTGTCGGGCTATGCGCGAATGGATTTCCGCGTCCGGCCGGACGGCTCGGTCTATGTGCTCGAGGCCAATGCCAACCCAAACCTCGAGGCTGCCGAGGATTTCGCAGAATCGGCCCGGGCCGCCGGTGTAGGGTATGAGGAGCTGTTGGAGAAGATCATGGGACTGGGATCGTCGTACCGGGCGGAGTGGCGGGCCTTTTATGGGTAAGCGAGTCATAGGTAAGGCGCTGATTGGATTTGCCCTGGCGAGCCTGCTGTGGATCGACTGCGCGGCCGCCAAGGAGCCCAAGGCGGATGTGGAGATCCTGGAACTCGTCCAGATGTTCCCCGGGCATTGGGACAACAGCGCCCAGGTCCAGGAGGAGACCGCCAAGGGCATCCGGCCCCACGAGGCGTTGGCGCTCGACATCGTACCCATCGAAGCCATCATGCTGGGCGACCATGTGTTCTACGTCCAGGAGAGCATTGCCGGTGATCCGAACCGGGTGTTGGGGCAGAAAGTCGTGATGTTCGGCGTGGTCAAAGGAAAGATCGTGCAGACCGACTTCGCACTGAACGAGCCGCATCGCTGGCGCAATGGGCAGAACAGCCCCGACCTGTTCAAGGGGATCATGACCCAGGATGTGCGCTCGATTAAGGGTTGCAGCCTGCGTTGGAAGCGCTCCGAGTCGGGCGACTTCGAAGGTATCAACGAGGCTAAGACCTGCCACAACCGGGTCGTCGGTGTCGGTGTTGCTGCGATTGAGATCAAAGCCGAGCTGGGTGCCACGGAATACGCAACCTCAGAGCAGCCGGTCGATAAATCCGGCCACCCGACTGGCATGCAGCAGGCCGACCCGTTCTATCGCTTCCGCAGACTCTCCCGCGACGCCGACTGACCGCGCCTCAGCTCGGGCAATCGACCCCAGCTGCGCATGCGGCGCATTGGCCGGCTCCGCGCGCGGCGACGATCCGTACCGCGCGCGTTGACCAACTACTTCTTCAGGTGCTGGTCCAGCCAACCCAGCACGTTCTGATACCACTGCACCGAGTCAGCGGGCTGCAGCACCCAATGATTCTCGTTGGGGAAGATCATCAGCCGGCTCTCGATCCCGCGGCGCTGTAGTGCCGTGAAGGCGGCGATTCCCTGGTCGTAGGGAATCCGGAAATCCTGCTCGCCATGGATCACCAACATCGGCGTGTGCCACTTCGACACGAGGTTCACTGGATTGAATTTCTCGTGCCCCTGCGGATTTTCGTAGTAGGGGCCGCCGTTTTCCCACTCGTTGAACCACAACTGCTCAGTCGAGTAGTACATCATCCGGTTGTCGAACACCCCATCGTGATTGACGATGCAGCGAAACCGGTCGGGCCACGCGCCCTCGATCCAATTCATCATGTAGCCGCCGTAGGACCCGCCGAGGGCGCACGCGCGCTCCCCATCGAGCCAGGGGTACTTCGCAACCGCCGCGTCCAGTCCCTTCTGCAGATCCACCAGCGGTTTGCCGCCCCAATCCTTGCTGATTGAGTCAGTGAACGCCTGCCCGTACCCGGGCGAGCCGTGAAAATCAATCATCACCACGGCATATCCGCCGCCGGCGAACGCCTGGGCATTCCAACGGTAGGTCCAGAAGTTCTGGAAGCTGCTTTGGGGCCCGCCGTGGACGACGAAGGCGATGGGAAACTTCCTGCCCGGCTCATACCCGTAGGGTTTGACGACGTAGCCGTACACCGTCTCGTCATTCCAACCCTTGAAGTTGAATTGCTCGAATTCACTGAGCTTGCGCCGGCCCAGCAACGCCTCATTGACCTGGGTCAGGCGGTGAGGAGCTGTGCTGGTGGCCGCCGGCACCGAAAACAGGTCAGCCGGCGCGCCGAGATTTTCCCAGGCGAACACAATCGAGTCCTTACCGGCGCTGAAGTCGCTGATGTGTCCCGCCCCCACGAGTTTGTGTGGCGTACCGTTGGCAACGTCGACCGAGAATAGTGATACCTGGCCAATGTCGTCCGTCGTGACCAGCAGCTTCCTGCCATCTCCACTGGCGTGCAGGCGGGCGACCGACCGGTCCCAACCCGCCGTCAGCGGTTTATTCGTGCCGGTCTTTGCATCCCGCAACATCACGTGGAAGCGGTCGGCTTCGAATGTGGGCCGATCCATCGCGAGCCAGGCGAGATCCCCGTTCTTCAGGAACACCGGTTGAGTGTCCCAGGCAGGGTTGGCCTGAGTCAGATTCTTCGGCTCAGCCGCATGATCCACCGGAACCTCGTACAGGTCGTAGTTGGTCGACCAGGCTTCCGTATGTCCGGCGATTCGCGCTGAAAATACCAACCGGCTGCTGTCAGGGCTGAAGTCATATTCCTCATCGCCACCGAACGGCCGCGATGGCACATCTGCATCGAGGGACCTGGTGAGATCCAGCGGCGCGTCCGCATGGCCATCGGCGTTGATTCGCGCCACAAACAGATGTGAATGCGCGTTCCCGTACCAGGTGTCCCACTGTCGGATGAACAAGCGGTCGTAGACCCGTCCGGTCGCCTTGTTCTTGCTCTGCGCGGCGAGCTTGTCGTGCGAACAGCGTAGATCTTCACACTCCGGTATCACCTCCATGCTGATAGCAATGCGATTACCATCAGGTGAGACTTTCAGCGATCCAATGTCGAGCGGGTAGTCGGTGACCTTGGAGGCTTCGCCCCCCGACAGTGAGATTCGCCAAACCTGCGACTGCCCGGAACGCGTCGACAGAAAATAGAGGGTGCGACTGTCGGGAGCCCAGCGTGGGCTCGAGTCGTTTGCGTCGTTCTGCGTGAGTCGCAGAGCTGTCGCGTTCTTCTGCGTCAGATCAAGAAGCCAGACGTCCGTGCGGCCACGGTTTGCCTCCATGTCCGTTTCACGCATGACGAATGCAACATACCGCCCATCCGGAGACACTTGTGGGTCCGATACGCGCTTGATCCTGACGAGATCATCTACAGTGAACGCGCCCATCTCCGCGGGTTTGGCATGCGAAGATGCCGGAGGAGGAGAAGTCGGAGCCGCTACGGCGGTCGTCGCCACCAGGAGAGCCAGAAATCGAATCACAGTATTCCTCACCCTAGTAATCCAAAAGAGTGTACCAGCGCGACTTCGATTATCATGAGCGCATGATCCGTGCTGTCGCTTTCGACCTGGATAATACGCTCTGGGAAGTCGATCCGGTGATTGTGCGGGCGGAAGCCCGCTGGTTGGAGTGGTTGCGCGAGAACTGCCCCCGCATCCCTGAGCGGCTGTCCATGGATGATCTGCGCGCCTCGCGGTTGGCATTGGCGGCACGCGAGCCGCACAACGCTCACGACTTCACCTATCTGCGAATTGCTTCGCTTGCGCAGCATGCGCGCGAGTGCGGCTATGACGAGAGCATTTCCGAGCAGGCCTTCGAGATTTTCATTGCGGAGCGCAACCAGCTCGATCTGTATCCCGATGTGCGTCCGGGACTGGCGCGCCTGAGCACCCGCTATGCGCTGGCAACGCTCAGTAACGGCAATGCGGATCTCGACCGGATCGGCGTCGCGGACCTCTTCAGCGTCTCTTTGAATGCACGCGGCATCGGTGCCGCCAAGCCGGATCGGCGTTGTTTCGAGCGGCTGGTGCAGGCCCTCGGGCTCGAGCCCCACGAAGTCATCTACGTCGGTGACGATCCCCTGTTGGATGTTGAAGCAGGACGCGCGGCTGGACTGCCCACCGCCTGGATGAATCGCACGGCGCATCCCTGGCCGGCAACTGTGCAGCCCGCGGATTTCAATGTAGCCGACTGCCTGGACCTGGCAATCCAACTCGGCGCGTAGCCGCCACATTCCGTCACAATTGACCCACCGGCGCGCCATTCCCGGCCGGCAAGCTCCCTCGCTCGAACCAACACTAAAAAGGGAGTGGCTGATGCATTCGGCATTGAAGAAAGGTTATGCAGTCATTGCGGTCGCATTGCTGCTGCTGATCCCATTGATGTGGCTCGGCAGCCTGGTCCGCGAGCGTACGATCCTGCGCGAGCAGGCGATAGCCGCCGTCGCGCGCGGCTGGGGCGGACGCCAGGCGTTGAGTGGACCGGTATTGGCCATTCCGATCACCTGGACCAATGACGATAAGCGGGTCCAAACAAACACCTGGTACGTTCTGCCTGATTCGCTGCAGCTCGATGTTGAAATGGTCGTACAGCCGGAGCGTCGCAAGCTCGGCGTGTACGAGGTTCCCGTGTACGTCGCCAGAATCCATGCAAAAGGCGAGTTCAATCTGGCGCGGGCGCACGCGAAGTTGGCTGCCTCCACCGGGACCATAGGCTTCGATTTCGAGCACAGCCACCTGTTGCTTCCGGTCCAGGATTTGCGAGGGGTACGCAAGATCGAGGTGTCCGGGCCTGCGGCCGTGGGTCGGTTCGAGCCCGGTACCGGACTGGCAGTGCCCACTTTGAGTGCTCCAATGCGCACGGACGCGGATCTCATCAATCACGGGCAGCCCTTCGACCTCACGTTTGAAATCGCTGGGACGCAGTCACTCGCCTTCTGGCCACTGGCCCATGAGAACCACGTCAACCTGCGTGGCAACTGGAGCGACCCGGGCTTTGCCAGGGGCCTCCTGCCGGTCGAGCGACATGTGCGCAACGGCCGGTTCGATGCGAGCTGGCAGGCGTTAGACCTGAACCGCTCGTTTGCCACGTCGTGGTTGGATGCTGCGGTTCCATTGAACGAGCTCAAGGAGTCGGAGTTTGGAGTCGACCTCGTCGCGCCGGTCGATCTGTACCAGCAGGTGGAGCGCGCGGTTAAATACGCCGAGGTGTTTATTTGCCTCAGCTTCCTCACCCTGTTCATCTGGGAGCATCTGGCTCGACGCCCGGTCCACCCTATTCAGTACGGGCTCCTGGGCCTGGCGTTGAGTACATTCTTTCTGTTGCTGCTGGCCCTGGCCGAGCACGTCGGATTTGGCATCGCCTACCTGGTTGCAACGGCGGCCCTGTGCTCGTTGCTCTCAGTCTATCTCGCCGGCACGCTGCGCAGTGCGCGGGCGGCCGCCAGCTCAGGCGGCTACTTCGCGGTGCTGTATGGGTTCATGTACCTGTTGGTCACATCAGATGACTATGCACTTCTCGCAGGCGCGCTCGGGTTGTTCGTGATCCTCGCCATCGCGATGGTGTTGACCCGCAAGATTGACTGGTATCAGGCCGCCTGAAGCGCGCGGCCGCGCGTTTCCACGATGTAATACCTTGCTGCGAGGCCGGCGATCAAGGGAATGACGCCGACCCAGAGCAGGGTGCTGTTGAGGACCGCGCTGGAGCCGCCTGCCCGGGCGGAGATCATCCCCACAAACAGCGGGCCGCCTGCGGCGATCAGGCGGCCGATGTTGTAGCTGAAGCCGGCGCCCGTGGCCCGCAGCCGTGCCGGAAACAACTCCGGCAGGTAGAAGGGAAACGCTCCAAACACGCCATACACCCCCGCCCCGACAAAAAACAGCATGGTGAGGCGCGTGGTGGGCTCGAGGTCCAGGCCGAATGTCAGGAATATCATGGCGGCGGAATAGAGGAAATAGGTGACAAACATCGGGCGGCGCCCGAGTCCGCGGCTCAATGGGATGGCGGCGAAAGCGCCCAGCAATCCTCCGATGTTGAACGCGTTGGATCCCCGTGCTTTCCAGGTCTCGCTGAGCAAACGGGCGGCCTCTGCGGAGAGTCCGAGATGCGCGGCCTGCTCACTGGCCAACGTACTGCCCAGAAGAGGAACGAACGCATTGCAGGCCCACCAACAGACCACGGCGGTGACGGCCACTCCGGCGCCGCTGATGGTCAGTGCGCGAATGCCCGGAGCGAACAGTTCGCGCGGTGACGGCGGTCGCTCCTGGGCCACCGCGGCACTCCAGTGAGTGCTTTCTCGTAAAAAAATCCTGATGAACAAAGCGAGTACCACCGGCGCGAGCCCCGCGAGAAACACATAACGCCACGAAGTCTGCGGCTCGCCGGCGAACCAGACTCCGGCGATCAGATAATTGACGCCGCTCGCCATGACGAGCCCCAGGGGTGATGAAGTCTGCAGAATGACTCCGGCTTCCACCCGCTTGTTTTCAGGCACCGCCTCGGCGACGAGCGCTGCACCAATTCCCCATTCACCGCCGATGCCGAGGCTGGCGAGTGCCCGGAAGGCAATCAGTTGCCAGATATTGGTCGCAGCCGCGCACAGCGCCGTGCCCACCGTATACAAGGCAACAGTTGCCAACAGCGCCCGCTTGCGCCCGATGCGATCCGCAACCCAACCGAACAACACGCCGCCCGCAGCCCAACCTACGAGCAGGATGGAGGAAATGAGGCCGGTCCAGAACACGGTGGCCGAATGCGCCGCGGCTGAGCCGGGCGCGAGCCCGAGGAGCGCCGGCACACAGTTGGGGGCTACAAAGTTGAAAAGCAGCGCATCGAACATGTCGAAGCCCCAACCGGCCCAGGCGGCGGCGATCGCCAGCCAGTGATAGCCCGAGAAGCCCAGGAACCCCCGTCCCGAAATGGTAGCCATTCAGCCCCCGTCACAGCGTTGTTAGCAGTCTACCGGTTCCGCTGCCAGGGAAGCATGCGGTTTCATGTATGAAGTGACTTTTTTCACGTGTCAACCGGCGTCCCAATTTGGTGGAATGCATCACAGCGCCGAGGTAGATCAGAGAGTGAACTTTAGGCGCCGAGTGCCGTTTATATAGGTAGAGCAACCGAAAAAGTCAGGAGGCCAGTGCTGTCATGTCAAGCGGTCAACCTTCGACACGGGTAGTGCCGGTCGCCAATTTGCGCGAGTTCTTCCGGGACGAGCTCCACGGAGCGCTGGAGAAACAGCAGGTCATGGTTGAAGATCAAACCGAGTACTACGTCGTCAACCTGCTCACACTGTTCTCGCGTTCCGAGGCTTTGTACGACCAGACCTCGGAAGGCACGCGCCTCAAGCCGCTCGTCGTCATGCTGACGGAGGCACTCGAAGCCCCCACTGCCGAACACCGCAATCGCGGCCTGCAACGCCTCGGTGATGTTTCCCTGTTTATTGCCGGCTTCTTTGCGCAGAGCTTTGCCCGCAAGCTCATTGATATCGACTATCACATCGCGATGGGCGGAAGAGCCTATGCGACGCTCGCCGAAACTATGGGACGCGGTCGCGGTCGCGTACTCGGCAAGGTGTTCAGCGAGCTGGCGGATAAATTCCAACCGATGGTCGATGCCCTGAACGAGGTGAGCGAGACCTCCTATCGGCATTCCGACAAGGATATTCTGCGGTTGTACGAGGTCTGGCTGAAGACCGGCAGCCGCCGGTGTTTCGATCTGCTGAAGCGCCTCGGCGTCAATCCCACGGCCGGCGGCGGAACGGCGTTCGCACACTGACCCATGATCCTGAAGCGCCTCCAGGATTTCATCGGCGACATCTACGACGTGAGCATCGCTCACGATGTATACGACTTCCTCGTAACAGACCGGCAACACCTGCCGGCCGCGGCGCGAACCAACGGACCGACGGACGAAGAGCTCATCGTGGCGCAGCCGGAGGAGGGCGAAGGCGAGATCGCGATGTCGTTGTATCTCGATCCCCGGTTATTGGAGCGCCTCGATCGAGCGGATCCGATGGAACGGCTCCACGATGGCAACGTGGCGGACTATCTGACCGCGCTCGAAGGCGTCAGCCACTTCGTGTATCTCGCCTGGAACGCCGGCCACGACAAGCCGGTATCGCTCCTGGAGCTCGAGATGCAGGCGGAGGTAGACAAGTACGTTGGGAGCTACTGGCTCATGCGCCGTCAGCTTCCCGATCGATTTCCTGCGGAACTGTTGCGGCTGCTGTTTGAGAGGACCCGCATCGATCCACGGTTGGCAGCCGGACGCGAGAATATGTATCGCGAGGCGAGTCGCTACGCGGAGATGTTTTGCAGGCGCCTGGAGCGCTCGCTGCGCGGCGCCCGCGATCCATCACAGGCAGAGGTGTTGACTGAGCTGCGGCGTTTCTACAGGCTCACGAACGCTCGCAAGGTTGCCCACATACAGCGAACGGCATGAACTCAGCGGGCCGGCTTCGATGAGCCGCACCAGCGGCGTCGACGTTATTCGTCGTCGCGGTTCTTCTTGGCCTCTTCCAACGATCGCATCATCTTGATCCACGCCGACAGCTTGCGCAGGTCGGTGCGTTGCCCCGGCGCGCGCTTGCGCTCCGTTTCCGGAATCCGCGTGTACGGGTTATTCGACTCCTCCGTTTGGACGGAGAGTGAGAGAGGTTGGCGGTCGTAGTCGGCAGGGGCATCGAGCCATTCCACCGTGGCATTGCCCTTGTGGTCGTGAACGATCCGGCTCAGGCGCCTGCGCGCATCCTTGGACATGGTATTACGTTTAATCAGCGCCGGTTGCATCCGGCCTGAACACGTTACTTGGAGGGCCGCAGGCGTTTCCCGGACATTCGTCACGGATTATTCGAAGCCAGTCCCTTACGCACCGCGTCAATCGCAAACACGCGAGCCAGTGCGATGATGGTTTTGGCGTCCCGGATCTGACCGTTCATGGCCCACAGGTACGCCTCGGAGAACGGCACCCAGTGGATTTCGATGACTTCGGCGCTTTCGTGGGCCACGGCGGTCGGCTCCAGCTCCACGGCATAGAACAAGTGCAGAACCTCTGAAAACACGCCGGGCGAGGAGAACACCGAGCCGAGGCTCTCCCAGTGGCGGGCGCTCATGCCGGCTTCCTCGATCAGCTCGCGTTTGGCCGTTTCGAGCGGCGGCTCGTTGGGCTCGAGCTTGCCGGCGGGCAGTTCCCAGACCCAGCCATCCGTCACATAGCGGTACTGCCTGAGAAGACAGACCCGCTGCTGCTCATCCATGGCCACCACGGCGGCGCCGCCGGGATGGTGAACGACATCGAGCGTGGCCCGGTGGCCGTTCGGGAGCACGACTTCGTCGGCGGTGACTGTGACGACCCGCCCGCGGTAGTGAAGAGTCTGCTTTTCAGGTTTCATACGACGAGTATGCGGAAGTTTCGCTTATTCATCATTACGGGTTTGCCGGGCACGGGTAAGACCACGCTCGCCCGGGAGCTGGCGCGGCGTCAGGCTGTGCGCCTGATCTGCAAGGACACGATCAAAGAGCCCCTGCTCGATGTGTTGGTCCCGGATCCGGCCCGCTCCTCCCGCGAGCTGAGCAACATCGCATTCGCGGTGCAGTTTTCGCTGGCGCGGGAACTCCTGGTCCTGGGCGACAGTCTGATCCTCGAAGGTAACTTCAGGGCCGGCGAACACGAGACACCGTTGCGGGCCGCGTTGCCTGCGCACAGCCCTGACATCATTCAGATCCTGTGCCGCGCCGACGAAGACGAACGCCGCGCGCGCTTACTCAGTCGAACGCAACACGCGGGCCATCAGACTGTCCATCAGTTGGATCGGGTGGCCGCCTGCGATGCGTTCCTCGATTTGCCGGGAGAGCGGCACCTGTATCGTGTAGGCTCCGGAGCATCATGCGAAATACCCTATTGACGGCATTGGCCGCCCTCCTGCTGTGTGTAAAAGCACATGCCGAGGTCGACATTCCCTATCAGAAATTCGTGTTGCCGAACGGCCTGACGTTGGTCGTACACGAGGATCACAAGGCGCCCATCGTCGCGGTGGACGTCTGGTATCACGTGGGCAGCAAGGATGAGCGGCCCGGGCGAACCGGCTTCGCCCACCTGTTCGAGCACCTGATGTTCACCAACACCGAGAACCATCACGATGAGTTCTTCCGTCCGCTGATTGCAGTCGGCGGCACCAAGATGAATGGCAACACGTGGCTGGACCGCACCACCTATTTCGAGAATGTGCCGGTGAACGCGCTGGATACGGCCCTGTGGCTCGAGTCCGACCGCATGGGGCACCTGCTGGGCGCGATCGACCAGAAAAAGCTGGATGAGCAGCGCGGCGTCGTGCAGAACGAAAAGCGCCAGGGTGAGAACCGTCCCTACGGCAAGGTCGATGAGCTGATTTCCGCCAGCACCTACCCCGCGGGGCATCCGTACTCCTGGACCACCATCGGCTCCATGGAGGATCTGAACGCGGCCTCGCTGGAGGATGTGAAGGGCTGGTTCCGCCAGTATTACGGCGCCGCCAACGCAGTGTTGGTTGTGGCGGGCGATATTCAGCCTGAAGACGTCAAAAAGCGCGTCGAGCATTTCTTCGGTGACATTGCGTCGGGACCGGTGTTGAAACGGACCGACGCGTGGGTCGCCAAAATGAGTGGCGAGAAGCGCGCCTCGCTACAGGACCGCGTGCCGCAGGCGCGCATCTATAAAACCTGGAACATTCCGGGCTACAACACGCACGACCTGACGCTGTTGCAGCTGGCATCCGACGTGTTGGCCAGCGGGAAGAACAGCCGGCTGTACAAGCGGCTGGTGTACACGGACCAGATTGCGACGAGTGTCAGCGCCGGTGTCGGTCCCTTCGAGATCGGCTCTCAGTTCCAGATAATCGCCACCGTGAAGCCCGGCGGCGACCCGGCTGCGGTTGAGAAGGCCTTGGACGAAGAGGTCGCGCGTTTCCTCGACAAAGGGCCGACCAAGGAAGAATTGCAGAGAATCGAGACTGCCGACTATGCCGCGTTTGTCCGTTCCGTTGAGCGGATCGACGGTTCCAGCGGCAAGGCCGCGATCCTGGGCGAGAGCATGCTCTACGGCGGCTCCCCGGATTTCTATAAAACCAGCCTGGGCTGGCTGCGCAACGCAACGGTCGCCGAAGTTCAGCGCGCCTCCCGGACCTGGCTGTCCGATGGCGTGTTTGTTCTCAACGTCGAGCCGTTCCCGGAGTATCACGCGGCGGCGGCCGGAGCTGATCGCAGCAAGCTCCCGACTGTGGGTAGCCCGGTGCCTCTGAAGCTGCCGCCTCTGCAGCGAGCGACTCTGTCCAATGGCCTGAAAGTCGTGTTGGCCGAGCGCCACGCGGTACCGGTGGTGCAGCTCAGCCTGATTGTCGACGCTGGACACGCAGCGGATAGTTTGGCAAAGCCTGGTACATCGAACCTCGCCCTTGCGATGATCAGCAACGGGACCAAGTCCCGCAACGCGCTGCAGATCTCAGCCCGCTCCGAGGAGCTGGGCGCGGAGATGAGCGCCGGCTCGACGCTCGATACGTCGTTCATTTCTCTCAACGCCATCAGCAGTGAGCTGGCGAATTCGCTCGAGCTGTTCAGCGATGTGCTGCTCAATCCAACCTTCCCGGAGGCCGAGCTACTCCGCTTGAAGAGCCAGTCGCTTGCGTCGATTCAGCAGGCGAAGGCACAGCCCCGTGGCATTGCGTCGCGGCTGTTTCCGAGCCTGATCTACGGGGAAGGACATCCGTACTCCAATCCGTTCTCGGGAATCGGTACCGAGGCGACCGTGAATTCAATGACCGTGGACGAGCTGCGAGGGTTCTACAAGCGCTGGGTGCGGCCGGACAATGCAACGCTGCTGATCGTTGGTGACACGACGATCCAACAGATCCAGCCGCTGCTGGAACAGCGACTCGCGGGCTGGAAGGCGCCGCCGGAGGCGCTGCCGACCAAGCAGGTGTCGCCTGTGGCGTTGCCCTCCAAGCCCCGGATTTTCCTCGTCAATCGCACGGGAGCCGAGCAGTCGCTGGTATTTGCGGTGCATCTGGCGCCGCCGCGCTCCGACCCGGCCGATGTTGCGTTCGAGACGGTCAACACGGTGCTCGGCGGCAGCTACATTTCCCGAATCAACATGAATCTGCGCCAGGACAAACACTGGTCGTACGGGGCGGGCAGCAGTCTGATCGACGCCAAGGGGCAACGGCCGTTCGTGGTCAGCGCCCTGGTACAGACCGATAAGACCGCGGATTCCATCCAGGAGACACTGAAGGAGCTGCGGGGGCTCGTGGGTGCGCATCAGGCCACGGAGGCCGAGATCCGGGCCGCCAAGGATGCCCTCGTACTGAGCCTGCCGGGCAGCAACGAGACGGCGCGCGAAGTCGCGAGCTCGTACGCCGACATCCTGACGTTCGGACTACCGGACAGCTATTTCAACGAGTACGTGGGCAAGGTCGAAGCCCTCAGCCCCGCGGACCTGCAGACAGCCGCTACCCAGCTCATCCACCCCGACGCGCTCACCTGGGTCATCGTAGGCGACCTGAGCGCCATCGAAGCGCCCATCCGCAAACTCAGTATCGGCGAGGTCAAAGTGCTGGATGCGGACGGCAACGTCCTGCGATGACGCAAAAGATGTGACTGTTCGCAGTGACAGGGGAGCAGAGCCTTCGTATATTCCACAGGTTATGACGACGACGTCACATTTAGAGAAATTGAACGGGCCGCAGAAAAAAGCGGTGACCCATGGTGAGCCGCTGCCGAACAACAAAGGATGGAAGAGCGGTCCGCTGCTGATTGTGGCCGGTGCGGGTACGGGCAAGACCGACACGCTGGCGCATCGCGTGGCGCACCTGGTCATCCATGGCGTGGACCCCGGCCGCATCCTGATGCTGACGTTCACCCGCCGGGCGGCCATCGAAATGCGCCGCCGTGCGTTTGAGATTGCCAAAAAGGCGCTCGACGACACCCTGGGCGGGGTCAGTCAGACCATTACCCAGCGACTGAGTTGGACGGGCACGTTCCACTCCATCGGCAACCGGCTCCTGCGCCACTACGCGAAGCACCTGAAGCTCGATCCGCAGTTCAGTGTGATGGACCGTGGCGATTCTGCCGATCTCATGGACAGCCTGCGCCAGGAGTTGGGCCTCGCCGCCAAGGAGCAGCGTTTTCCCCGCAAGGAAACCTGCCTGCAGATCTATTCCTATCGCGTCAATACCCAAAGACCGCTCAAGGAAACCCTGGAGCAGCAGTATCCCTGGTGCGCGCAGTGGGAAGCGGATCTGACGCGCCTGTATCGGGCCTACGTCGAGCAGAAACAGCGCGCGGCGATTCTCGATTACGACGACCTGTTGCTGTACTGGAACGTCATGATGTCGGAGCCGCGCCTGGCCCAGCACGTGAGCGCGCACTTCGATCATGTGTTGGTCGACGAATACCAGGATACCAACAAGTTGCAGGCGCAGATCCTGCACGCGATGCGGCCTGACGGGGCGGGTCTCGCCGTGGTCGGCGACGACGCCCAGGCCATTTATTCGTTCCGCGCGGCAGCCGTGGAGAACATCCTCGGCTTCCCCGATCGTTTCAATCCGAAAGCCGAGGTCGTCGTCCTGGCGCAGAACTATCGTTCTACCCAGGAAGTTCTCGACGTATCCAACTCTCTGATGGCCGATGCGCCGCGCCAACATCGCAAGCACCTCTTGTCGGCGCGTGGCAAAGGCATACGCGCCAAGCTGGTGACGGTGGATGATCTGCAGGTGCAGGCTGAGTATGTCTGCTCGGAGATTCTGCGCCGGCGCGAAGCCAACGTCCCGCTGAGGCAACAGGCCGTGCTGTTCCGCAGCTCGAGCCACAGCGACGTGCTCGAAATCGAGCTGGGCAAGCGCAAGATCCCGTACACCAAGTACGGCGGACTGAGGTTCCTCGAAGCCTCGCACGTCAAGGACCTGATGTCGGTGCTGCGCTGGGCCGACAATCCACGCAATTCGCTCGCGGTGTTCCGGGTGACGCAATTGCTCCCGGGCGTGGGTCCGGCGAACGCCCGTGCCTGTGTCGAGCATTTGATAGCCAACAACTTCGCGTTCGCCTCGCTCAAGACGTTTGCCGCGCCCGCTGCGGCCAAGTACGAGTTTGAGAAGCTGACGGACCTGTTGGTGGCGCTGGCGGATCCGCAGCGACCCTGGCAGGGCCAGGTGCACATGGTGCGCGAGTGGTACAAGCCGCACTTCGAACGGATCTACGAGCACTTCCACACGCGCCTGGGCGACATCGATCAACTCGACCTGCTGTCGGGTCAGTATCCCTCCCGCGAGCGCTTCCTCACGGAGCTGACGCTCGATCCGCCGAATGCCACGAGCGATCTCGCCGGCACGCCGATGCTCGATGAGGATTATCTGATATTGACCACGATCCACTCGGCCAAGGGCATGGAGTGGGATACGGTGTATCTGCTCAATGTGGTGGATGGCAGCTTCCCGTCGGAGTTCGCGACCGGGAAACCTGAGTTGATTGACGAGGAGCGCCGGTTGTTCTACGTGGCGCTGACCCGTGCTCGGAACGATCTCGTTCTGATGGCGCCATTGAAGTTCCACCTGACCGCTCAATCGCGCCAGGGCGATGCGCACGTCTACGCCGGCCGCAGCCGGTTCCTCACCGAGAAGGTGTTGAAGACCCTGGAGCCTGCCACCTTCCACGGCTCCAATGTCGGCGACGTGACCCTGTCAGCGGGCAACACCGACGAGTCGACTCTCGACATCACAGCCCGCATGAAAGAGATGTGGTAACGCCTATTTTTTCGGCTTCTCGAACTTCAGTGTGAAGCGGTCGCTTTCCCCGATGTCCGCGTATTTCTGCCGGTCCTTGTCGCCCAGCCGGTAGCTGGGCGGCAGAGTCCACACACCCTGCTCATAGTCCTTCGTGTCCTTCGGATTCGCATTCACCTGCGATTCGCCCACCAGCCGGAAACCCTGGCCTTCGATGAGCCGGATGGCGTAATCCTCGTTGACGTAGCCACTCTTGGCTTTCGGATCCTGCGTCATCGCGGCATTCCCGCGGTGCTCCACAACACCGAGCACGCCGCCGGGTTTGAGCGCCCGGTACAGCGTTGCAAACACCTGTCCCGCCGAGTCTCGGGCCATCCAGTTGTGGATGTTGCGGAAGGTGACAACCATGTCGAGCGTCCCGGCCGGTACCACATCGCTCCCATCGGTGGGCAGTGTCACCACGTCCACGGTCCCGTAGATGTCGGGCTTTGCAGCCAGCTTCTGTTGGTAGTCGGACAGCCGGCCTGTCACGTACTTGCTGTCAGGATCCGGGGCAATTACCGCAGCAAAGTACTGACCGCGTTCCCGCACCAGCGGGGCGATGACTTCCGTATACCAACCCGGCTCCGGCCACACCTCCAGCACCTTCATCTCGGGGCGGATGCCGAAGAAAAGCAGGGTCTCCTTGGGATGCCGATAGCGGTCGCGGGCGCTGTTCTCGGTGGAGCGCTGGCTGCCGGCCAGGATGTTGTCGAGCGCGGCCGCGGTGGTCTCGCGCGTGCTGGTCGTGGAGCAACTCGCTGCCAGCAACAGTGCGCTCGCCAGCAGCAACGAGCAGGTCTGCTTTTTCATCCCCCTAGCATACCCGCACGCTGCTCAGCGACGGAACGGGCCTCCGCCCGAGCGCGGACGCTGCGGGCGCTCCTGGGCTTCGTTGACGCGCAGCGCCCGCCCGCCCATCTGGAAGCCGTTCAAGGCCTGGATGGCGGCCTGCGCCTCATTTGGAGCCATGTCGACAAAACAGAAACCGCGCGGCTTGCCGGTTTCGCGATCGTTGATGAGCTTGACCGAATCCACCTTGCCGTGGCGTTCGAACAGGACCCGCACATCCGCTTCGGTGGCGGAGAAGGGCAGGTTCCCCACATAGAGCGTCGTCATCCGTAGAGTCTCCCAACAACCAACACGCTGACGCCAAAATCCTACTACCGGTGTTTGTGGGAAGCAAACACCGGTCCGCACGGGACCAAAGCGAATTCAGCGTATCGAATGTGGTGTGGGCGCTACGGGCCGGCCGGCTCGAGGTAGGAGTAGCCGTCCAGCTCGGTTTCATAGAAGCGTTTGAGTTTCTGCGATTCAGCGATCGTCATGCGCCCGTCGCGGATGGCCCGCTCGCAGTCCCGCGACAGCGCGGGAGCCAGCTCGGCGACGTCGTACTCCATGTACTCGAGCACCTTGTTGGCCGTGTCGCCCTTGACGATTTCCTCGATCCACCAGCCGCCCTCATCGTGCAGCCGGATGTGCACGACGTGGGTATCGCCGAACAGGTTATGCAGATCGCCGAGGGTTTCCTGGTAGGCCCCGACGAGGAAGGCGGCGAGGTAATACTTCTCGCCGTCCTTGAGCTCGTGCAGCTCCAGAGTGCGTTTGACATCGCGCAACGAGACAAAGTGATCGATCTTGCCGTCCGAGTCGCAGGTGATGTCAGCGAGGACACCCAGGCGTGTGGGCCGCTCATCCAGACGGTGAACGGGCATGATGGGGAACAGCTGATCGATGGCCCAACTGTCGGGGAGCGATTGAAACACCGAGAAGTTGCAGAAGTAGGTGTCGGACAGAATCACTTCCAGGTCTTCGAGCTCTTCGGGCATGCGTTCGAGCTTGCGGCAGGCATCGCGAATGCGCGCCAGCGTCGCCCAGTACAAGCGCTCGGCCATGGCCCGAAACTCGAGCGACAACAGGCCGATCGTGAACATCTGCAGAGTCTGCTCGCGCGCGGTGAGGGCGTCGTGGTAACACTCCACGAGCCGCCGCTCATTCACCGATCGGTAGGCCACGGCGAGGTCCTTGACGGGCGCCGGCAATTCCTGCGTGCCGTTGTAGTCATCGACCTCGGTGCCGGTGACCTGAAATTTATCGAGTGCGGAAGAGCCCAGGGCGTCGAAAATCAACACGCTGTGGTACGCCGCCACTGCGCGTCCTGACTCGCTTATGATCATCGGATGCGGAATGTTGCGAGCGTTGCAAACGGCCGCGATACGGTAGACGACGTCGCTCGCGTATTCGTTCAGCGTGTAGTTCATCGACGATGAGAAGTTGGTTCCGCTGCCGTCGTAGTCGACGCCCAGTCCGCCACCAACATCGATGTACTGCAGGCCCGCGCCCATCAGCTTGAGCTCCGCATACACGTGCGCCAGCTCGTTGATCGCATCCTTCACACGGCGGATGTCCTGCAGCTGGCTGCCGGGATGGCAGTGCACCAGTTGCAGGCAATCCAGCATGTCGTGCGACTTGAGGATGTTGAACAGCTCGATGATCTCGGTCACGAACAGGCCGAACTTGGATTTCTCGCCTGCGGAATCGCGCCAGCGACCCGACCCCTCGCTGAAGAGCTTCACGCGCACCCCGATCCGCGGCCGCACGCCGTAGGCATGCGAGTGCTTGAGGATCAGGCCGAGCTCGTCGAAGTTCTCCACGACCGGGATGATGGTCCGGCCGAGCTTGGTCGCGAGCGTCACCGCCTCGATGTAGCTGTCATCCTTGAAGCCGTTGCAGATGATCAGCCGGTCCGCCGTATTCTCGGTCATGGCCATGACCGCCAGCAGCTCGGGTTTCGAGCCCGCCTCCAGGCCGAATCCAAACTCCTTGCCGTAGCGGTAGACCTCTTCGACGACCAGGCGCTGCTGGTTTACCTTGATCGGATACACAGCGGCGTAACGATTCTTGTAATCGTTCTCCGCGATCGCCTGTGCAAAGGCGCCGTGAATGTTCTTCAGCCGGTGCGCCAGGATGTCGGAGAAACGAACGACGACAGGCGTCGTCAGGTCGCGGGCCTTGAGACCCTCGACGACCTCGTAGAGATCGATCTCCCGGTCCGTCTGGGTGTCCGGCCGCACCACCACGTGTCCCGCCGCGTTGGTGCCGAAGTAACCCTTGCCCCAGCCCTTGACGTGATACAGCTCCTCCGAGTCCAGGACCCGCCACGGCTGGGCGGGGTTGTACTTGCGCGAGCCACCGTTGCCGGTGCTGGTAGCGGATAATTTCGGATCTGAAGCCACGGGGTGTGTTTCCCAAAAACGGCGGACGATAGCAAAAATGTATGACGGCTACGGGAGAGTATTCATCACCTCAGCGCTCGGTCGGGTGCGCTGCATCGCGAATCCATTCACTCCATGATCCCGCATACAACCGGGCGCCCGTGAGCCCTGCGACTTCGAGCGCCAGCAGATTGTGGCACGCCGTTACGCCGGAACCGCACATTGCGATGGTTTTGCTGGGTGATTGGCCTCCCAAAGTTTCGAGCCACCGGGAGCGCAGCGTCGCAGCGGGAAGGAATCGCCCCTGCGCATCGAGATTCCCCATGAAGGGGTGATTGCGGGCGGCGGGTATGTGGCCGGCCACGGGATCGAGCGTTTCGTTCTGACCGGCAAACCGATCCGCCGCGCGAGCATCCACCAGCACGCTTTCCCCGCTCTGCAGCTTGCCGCCCGCCTGTAGGGCAGCCACTTCGGTCGTTGTCACAAACTCAGCCGGTGCGTGACTCGGAGAGTAACGCCGCTGCTGTCTGACACCGGGTTGTTTGCTAACGGGTAGTCCGGCCTGTTGCCACGCGGCGAAGCCACCGTTCAGGACTGCGACACTCGTGTGCCCGGCCCAACGTGCGAGCCACCACAACCTGGACGCATACGCCCCAGGGCCTTGATCGTACGCAACGATCTGAACCTCCCCGTCGACTCCCCATCGCTCCAGCGAGGCCAGAAAAGCTTCGCGCGCAGGCAGTGGGTGGCGCCCGCTGGTTGGAGTCACAGGACTCGAGAGATCGCGATCCAGGTGCGCATACAACGCATTCGGCACGTGGGCGCGCGCGAATTCCTCTTCACCCCAGGCGGGTCGGGCGAGATCGAAACGGCAATCCAAAACGACCCAGTCCGGGTCATTCGTGTGAGGAGATAGCTCAGCAAGTTCAATCAGCTTCGTGTACATCAGGTTTCACCTCACGTTCATTTTCGACTGTGTCCTGTTGTCGATACAATCGTTGCAGGATTTCGAGCGAGAAACAGATGGCGATCGACGTTTATTGGGGCAGCGGTAGTCCTTACTCCTGGCGGGTGCTGCTCGCGCTCGAATACAAGCGCCTGCCGTATACGAGCCACGTGCTGCAGTTTTCCAAGCAGGAGCACCAGTCGCCGCAGATGCTCGCCCTCAACTGGCGCGGCAAAGTGCCGGTGCTCAAGGACGGCGACTATGTCTGTTTCGAGTCGCTGGCGGTGCTGTATTACCTGGACTTGAAGTATCCGGAGCCGCCCATATTTGGTCGCACCCCCGAGGAGGCGGGCGTGATCATGCGGGTGATCTGCGAGTACCAGGCGTACATCGAGCCGCACCTCATCACGATACTCAACGCTGTGTTCGGCAAGCAGCGGCTCGATACGGAGCAAGTGACGGAGGCAATGCATCACGCCGCGAGCGAGGCCCGCACCATCGAGGCGCGGTTGTCGAAGTCCGATTGGGTCGTGGGCGAGAGTTTTTCCGCGGTAGACATGGTCATCTTTCCCGGGTTTCAGTTGCTGCGCCGGGCGCTGGAGCGTCCCGAAGCCCGGGAGTTGGCATCCCGGTTTCTGCCGGTGGAAGTGAATTACCCCGCGCTGGGTCGATGGGTGCAGCGCGTGGAGGCCCTTCCCGGTTACGATCGCACTTATCCGCCGCACTGGCGGCGGTAAATTTTCTTTAGCAACGTACGGAGTAGGATGAATTGAACCACAAGGTATACGTCGAATTTCCCGGGCGGATCGTCATCGTCGGTTTTGGCAGCATCGGTCAAGGTGTCTTGCCGCTCCTCCTGAGGCATATCGGCATATCACCTGATCGCATCACGATCGTGACCGCCGCTGACCGGGGCCGCAAAGAGGCCGAACAGTACGGCATCAAGTTCGTGAAGGAGCCGCTGACGCGGGAGAACTACCGTCGCATCCTGACTCCGCTGGTGGGTCGCGGCGACTTCGTTCTGAACGTGTCAGTCGAGGTTTCGAGCATCGCTCTCGTCAAACTCTGCTGGGAACGCGGCGCGATGTATCTGGACACGTGCATCGAGCCGTGGCCCGGCGGCTACACCGATCCAACAGTGCCGGCGGCGCGCCGCACCAACTACGCGTTGCGCGAGGAAGCTTTGGCGCTGCGCCCCGGAAACCAACGCGCTCCGACCGCTGTGATCACTCACGGAGCCAACCCGGGTCTGGTGTCGCACCTCGCCAAAGTCGCGATGTTGAATATCGCCCGGGACCTCGGGCTCGCGAGTGTCAATCCAACTTCGCGCAGCGAGTGGGGTGAGCTTGCCCGGCAACTCGGTGTCAAGGTGATGCACATCGCCGAGCGTGACAACCAGGTCACCAAGGTTCCGAAGGAACCCGGCGAGTTCGTCAACACCTGGTCCATTGATGGATTTGTCGGTGAGGGTTGCCAGCCGAGCGAAATGGGCTGGGGCTCGCACGAGAAGAATTTCCCGCGGGACGGCAAGCGTCACGACTTCGGCTGCATGGCTGCGATCTATCTCATGCAGCCGGGAGCCGGCACGCGCGTGCGTACCTGGACGCCGAAGGCCGGTCCGTTCCATGGATTCTGCATCACTCACGGTGAAGCGATTTCCATGGCGGATTACTACACCGTACGTGAAGGCTCGCAGGTTGCCTATCGTCCAACAGTGCACTACGCCTATCACCCATGCGACTCGGCAGTCGTCTCGGTCCATGAGCTGTTGGGTCGCAACTATGTGCAGCAGGAGCGCCAGCGCATTCTGATGGATGACATCGAGACGGGCGGCATCGACGAGTTGGGTGTCCTGCTCGCGGGGCACAAGAAGAATGCCTACTGGTACGGTTCGCAGCTTTCCATTGATGAGGCCCGCAAGCTGGCTCCCTACAACAACGCCACCAGCCTGCAGGTGACGGCGGCTGTGTTGTCAGGTGTGATCTGGGCGATGGAAAACCCGAACATGGGCCTGGTCGAGCCGGACGAGATGGACTTCCAGCGCAACCTGGAAATCTGCATGCCGTACCTGGGACCCGTCGTCGGGGCTTACACGGATTGGACCCCGTTGAACGGCCGCGAGCGGTTGTTCCCGGAGGATCTCGACAAGACCGATCCGTGGCAGTTCAAGAACGTCAGGGTCCTCTGGTAAGACCCGCACCGTAACCGATCTCCACGATCACAAACTTCTTAGGCCCGCCCGGAAGCTCCACTGTCACTTCATCGTCCAGGGCCTTGCGCAGTAGTGCTCGGCCCATGGGCGAATCCATGCTGATATAGCGCGGCTCCATGTCGAACTCGTCCGGTCCCACGATCCGGTAGGACGACTCCGCCCCTTCCTCCGACTCGAGCGTTACCCAGGCACCGAAGAACACCCGCCTCGGATCTGACGGTGGCTCCGTGACGACCACCATTCCATCCAACCGCTTACGTAAAAAACGCACCCGGCTGTCAATTTCGCGCAGGCGCCGTTTGCCATACGTGTAGTCGGCGTTCTCGGACCGGTCACCCTGCGCCGCAGCCTCCGAGACCGCCTGTGTCACCTTGGGGCGTTCGTGCTTCCAGAGCCCATCCAGCTCGTCCTGGAGGCGTTGGGCACCCTGGGCGGTGATGTATTGAGAACCGGGCTGCGTGGGAGGGCGGTAGCGACTCATTTAGTTGGGATTATGTTGAATATAATTTGACAAATCGAGGCAATGTTCTGTGGGCCATTTCACGGACGACCGCGGCGCGTGGCTACTACTCTTTCACCATGGCAACCAAGTACTACACGCACTTCGTAACAGCACGCGCCAAGGCCCTTGCAGGCTGCGAGGCCCAGAACGCCGCCGCTGCTGCTGCCGCCAAAGCCAATGCCAACGAGTGGAGTGGAGTTGTAGAGCTCCGGCATCCGCTCGAGCACACCGGCGGCACGAAGGAGCTGCGCGCACTGTTGGCACAAAGTTTCGATCTGGAATCAGAGGATATCAAGATCCTGCACTGGGCCAGACTGCACTGATTTTCTTGCCGGTTATCCCCTAGCGGACTTCCTTCCCTTCATCGAAAGTCCGCATTTCAAACCCCAGGCGCAATCCTGGGGTTTTTTTTCGCTCAGACTTTGCGCAACACGCGGCTGATCATGGTGTCCTCCAGGCTCGGAGGCACCCGCTTGGACTCATCGATCGAGCGGTGGTGGGGCAGCAGTGTCAGGAATTCCGCGGGCGGCAGCGGCGGGCTGCACAGATAACCCTGGTATTGATCGCATCCCAGGGAACGCAGGAACGTCAGTTGTTCCGCGGTCTCCACACCTTCCGCAATCACTTTCAAATGCAGACTGTGGGCCAATGACACGATGGCGCGGACGATCTGCGCATCGTCGCGGCTCGTGACAATTTCGCGGATGAACGAACGGTCGATCTTGAGTTTGTCGAGCGGCAGGCGCCGCAGATAACTCAAGCTCGAATAACCGGTTCCAAAGTCGTCGACGGAAATGCGCACGCCGAGATCGCTCAAGCGGCGCATGATCTGCACCGAGGTTTCCGCGTCCTGCATGACCGCGCTTTCCGTCAATTCGAGCTCCAGGTAACGGGGCTCGAGCCGTGCGGCCGCCAACGCGCCGCGCACGCTCTCAATCAAACCATCCTGTCGGAACTGACGTGCTGACAAGTTGACTGCCATGCGCAGATGCAGACCTTCGTCCTGCCACGCGCGCGCCTGGCGACACGCTTCGAACAAGACCCATTCGCCCAAGGGAACAATCAATCCGGTTTCCTCGGCGAGGGGAATGAAGCCGCCCGGCGGAATCAAACCCTTCTTCGGATGCCGCCAGCGGACCAATGCCTCGGCGCTCTCGATGCGGCCGGTCGCGACATCCACCTTCGGCTGGTAATGCAACTCGAACTCGCGCTGCGCCAGTGCCGCGCGCAGGCCGCTTTCCAGCTCCAGCCGCTCGCGCGCGAAGGCGTTCATGGCGGGTGCGAAGAACTGGAAGGTATTTCGACCTTTCTTCTTTGCGTGATACATCGCCGCGTCGGCGTGTTGTAGCAACGTTTCGGAGTCGACTCCGTCATCAGGACACAGAGCGATGCCGACGCTCGGCGAAACATGGACGTCCAGGCCGGCGAGTTGAAGCGGTTGGGCCACGTGGCTCATCACTTTTCGCGCGACCACCTCCGCATCCTGAGCGGTGGACACCTCATGAACGAGCAACACGAACTCGTCGCCGCCCAATCGGGCAAGGGTGTCGTCCTTGCGCAGCAGGCTGGACAGCCGGCGGGCGACTTCCTGCAGCAGTTCATCGCCGGCAATGTGCCCCAATGAATCGTTGATTGCCTTGAAGCGATCGAGGTCGACGACCAGGACCGCGAAACGGATCTCGTGACGTGCGGCCCGCGCAATGGCCTGTCCCATCCGGTCCGCGAGCAATACGCGGTTCGGGAGTCCGGTCAACGCATCGTGTGTGGCCGCGTGCTGCAGTCGAGCGTTGGCGTTCTCCAACATCTCGTTGTAGCGGCGGACGTTCGACTCCAGGTGCGCGTCGTACACGAGGAGGATCGTCGTGATCGCGAGTAGTCCTAATGCGAGGGTGGCGATGACGAGGGCCAGCCAGCGGCTGTCCATTCCGTTGCCGGCCACAGCGGGATTGAGGCAGTAGGTGTTTGCGGCAAAGCGGGAGGCGGCCATGCCGGTGTAGTGCATGCCGCTGACGGCCAGACCCATTAAGAACGCGGCTCCAACACGGGTTGAGCGCGCTCGCCAGGTGTTTTGGGTGCCCAGGTGAGTAAACAGCCACAGGGATACGAACGAAGCGCCGATCGCGATAGCGACTGAAGCGGCCACCAGCCCCGGCTCGTACTGGATCATCGGCCGCACCTGCAGGGCCGTCATGCCCAGGTAGTGCATTGCCGAAATGCCGGCGCCCATCATCAGAGCGCCGCCGGTCAAACGCCCCCAGCCGCTGCCGGGATGACTGGCCAGCTTCAACGCAAATCCGGAGCTGGCGATGGCCAGGGCCAGCGAGCCGATGGTGGGCGTCAGGTCGTAGGACAGGGCGATCGGGAGCGAGAACGCGAGTATCCCGATGAAATGCATGGCCCAGACGCCGGTGCCCATGGCGACCGCGCCGCCCGCGAGCCAGATCTGAGCTGTCGAGCCCTTCGCGCTCGCCACCCGCGCCGCCAGTCGAAGGGCGGTATGGGACACAACGATCGCGACGAGGACGGACAGTAGGACTAGGCAGTAATTATAGGTGCCCGACATGCGGCACACACTCCGGCAAAACGTAGCCCCCATGCTGCTTGAAGACCTTGGTCGCGTCTGTGATTGAATACCGTACCGCGCTCGAGCGTGTGACAATCCCGCAGCGCGGGGCGGGTTTCCTCGACCTCAAGTGCCTGAAATCAAAAGAATCCGTAAGGAGATGTGAATGCGTGCCCGGTGGCTTGCCTGCGTCGCAGTTCTGACGTGCTGCGTCTCCGGTTGTGGCTATAGCTCGCTGACCCGGCAGGACGAAGAGGTGAAGGCAGCCTGGTCCGAGGTACTGAACCAGTATCAGCGGCGCGCCGACCTGATTCCGAACCTCGTCAGGGCGGTGCAGGGGTACGCGAACCAGGAACAGCAGGTCCTCATCGGGGTGACTGCAGAGCGGGCCAAGGCAGCCAGCTCGGTGCAGCTCACTCCGGAGCTGCTGAACAACCCGGATGCTTTCGCCCGGTTCCAGGCCGTGCAGGCGCAACTGGGTGCCTCCCTCAAGAACCTGATCGCGGTGGCCGAGGCATACCCGGACCTGAAGTCGAACGAGAATTTCCGGGATCTGCAGGTGCAACTCGAGGGCACGGAAAATCGCATCACGGTGGCGCGACAGAAGTACATCGAGGCCGTGCAGGCGTACAACACGACGGCCCGGGCGCTGCCCAATCTGCTCACGGCCAAGTTGTTTGATTTCCAGTTGAAGCCGAATTTCTCGGTGGCCAGTGAACAGGCTATTTCCGCTCCGCCGACGGTGGACTTCGGATCGCCGCGGACGGGCCAACCCGGCGCCGGCGCGCCTGAGGGGCAGTCGGTGCCGCCGCAGCCGTCCGCGCCCAAGTGACCAGTGCCCGCATGTGCGGCCCGTTGGCGTGGTCGCTCCGGGCCATCGGCCGACCCAACCCAATCGCTGCCGCCACCACGCTTCACGCCCGTGGGCTGTTGGTCCTCCTCGTGCTGGCCATCGGCCTGGCAACACCGGCGCTCGCTCAAACTCAACAGCAGCCGATCCCCCGGATCACCTCGCGGGTCATCGACCAGACCGGCACACTCACGGCAGAACAGCAGGCGACTCTCGAGGACAAGCTGGCGGCCTTTGAGGCTCGCAAGGGCTCGCAGATTGCCGTGTTGGTGGTGGCCACGACCGAACCCGAGGATATCGTCAACTACTCTTACCGGGTTGCCCACGCCTGGAAGCTCGGACGTCCCAAAATCGACGACGGCGCGCTGTTGATTGTGGCGAAGAACGATCGCGAGCTGCGCATCGAGGTCGGCCGCGCGCTGGAAGGGGCGCTGACCGATCTCACGGCTCACCGGATCATTTCCGACACGATTGTGCCGTTGTTCCGGCAAGGCGATTTCTACGGCGGCATCAATGCGGGCCTCGACCAGATCATCCGGATCGTCGACGGTGAGCCGCTGCCCCCGCCCGACCTGTCGTGGCAGGGAACATCGGAAAAGAACATCTCGCGCCTCGTGCCGTTTCTGGTTGTGGCCGTGCTGTTTGGATCCGCCGTGCTGCGCTCGATGTTGGGTCGTGGCGTGGGCGCAATGATCGCCGGCGTGGCATCCGGCGCGTTGGTTTACTTCGCAGGCCAGTCTATTTTTGTAGCGGTGGTGGCGGGCGTGCTCGCGTTCCTGTTTGCGCTGATCTCCGGCTTCTCCGGCGGAGGTATGTGGTCCAGCTATCCGCGCGTGGGCGGGTGGGGCGGCGGTTTCGGCCGCGGCAGCAGCGGTGGGTGGGGCGGATCGTCTGGCAGCAGCGGTGGCGCGAGCGGGGGCGGCTTCCGCGGCGGCGGTGGTCAATTCAACGGAGGCGGCGCCTCGGGCCGCTGGTGAGCGGGTCGGATGCGGCGCGACTACATATGAATGCAACCCGCTTCCTCCGTCATGTCTTCGCGACCCGTTGGACGACCCGGCGTTGCTTTGGGCCCAAGGTGCTGGCTGCCATCGAAACGGCCATCCGCGAGACCGAAGCCGGTCATGCCGGTGAAATTCGCTTCGCCGTCGAAACAGCCCTGGATATGGCCGAGCTCGTACAAGACCTGGCGCCGCGCCGGCGCGCCATGCAGGTGTTCGGGCAGCTCGGAGTCTGGGATACCGCGCACAACAACGGCGTTCTGATTTACCTGCTGCTGGCGGACCGCGTGGTCGAAATCATTGCCGACCGCGGAATTGCGACGCGCATTCCCCAGTCAGAGTGGCAGAGCGTCTGCCGGGAGATGGAAGTTCATTACCGGCAAGGCCGCTTCAGTGAAGGTTCAGTGGCGGGGGTTTATGGGGTAGGGCGGCTGCTGGCCCGGCACTTCCCGGGCCGCCGCCGGGACGACCCCCGTCGGGACGACCCCGACGAATTGCCCAATCAGCCCGTGCTGCTTTAGCGTGCCATAATCTATAGATCATGATGTCTGTATCCAATGCGCTCCGCGCCTCCGTCGCGGCGGTCTTCTGTACCCTCGTCGTAGCCTGTTCACTCTTCAAGCAACGCGAGAAAGAGCCGCCTCCCCCCCCTCCGCCGCCGCCGCCGCCCGTTGTGGCGCTGCCCTCCCAGACTCAGCACTTCGATCTGGTGCCGGATCAGGACATCGTGGGCGAGGTGCAGCTCACGACCACGACGAAGGAAGACACGCTCACGGACATCGCGCGTCGCTTCAACATCGGCTATGAGGAGATCCTCCGCGCCAATCCGAAAGTGGATCCCTGGCTGCCCGGTGCCGATAAGCAAATCGTCATCCCCACGGAATACATCCTGCCGAATGCTCCGCATGAGGGAGTCGTGGTGAACATCGCCGCGATGCGATTGTTCTATTACCCGAAACCCAAAAAGGGCGAGCCGCAGACCGTGATCACCCATCCGATCGGCATCGGCAAGGTGGGTTGGAGTACGCCGGAGGGTGTTACGAAAATCGTGCGGCGCCAGAAGGATCCGACCTGGCGCGTGCCGGTGTCCGTGCTCAAGGAGCACAAGGAGAACGGCGAGATTCTCGACAAGGTCATCGGGCCCGGGCCCGACAATCCGCTCGGCAAGCATGCGTTCTATCTCGAGTGGCCCAGCTACCTGATCCATGGGACCAACAAGCCGGCGGGCGTGGGGTTGCGCTCGAGTCATGGTTGCATCCGGTTGTACCCGGAGGACATCGCTCAGCTCTTCGACATGGTGCCCATCGGTACGCAGGTGCGCGTGGTGAACCAACCTTTTGTCTTCGGATGGAAGGACGGCCAGCTGTACATGCAGACCTTCGACGTGCTCGAGGACGATCCGCGCGACTGGAAGAAGGCGCAGAAGAAGCTGATCAACAAGTCGCTGGCGGCCACGTTACAGAAGCAGCTCAAGAGCCACAACGAACAGGTCGACTGGGAGCTGGTTTCACACCTGGCGCACGAGCCGCGCGGCGTGCCCGTCGCGATCACCCGGTCCGATGCCAGTGTTGATCAAGTGCTGGCGGCGGCATCGAAGGTTCAAAACGTCATTCCCGAGGGCTCCACGTGGGATGGCACGACGGATCTGCCGATGGATGAAGGGACTTTCCGGCAGGTGATTTCTGACATGCAGCCGCCCGATCCGGGTGCTGCGGCGCCAGGACCGCCCGGTACCAAGGGCGATCCGGCGCTGACCCGGCCTGCCGGCAACGGCAAGCGGGATCCAGCTCTGAACAAGCCCGCGGGTGAAGAAGGCGGGCCCGCTGGAGAGAAGACAAACTGATGGCCGAGTTATCCGAATGGTTGCAGATCATGCTGGCCGAGATTGCTCGTAAGCGGGACGATCTCGAGCGAGCGCGTGAAGAAGACTCCAAGCGCACGTCCGAAAAACCTTCCGACGCTGCTGCTGCGGCGCGTACTAGCAGTACAGCGCGCAACGCTGCGTCGACCACTCGAGTTGACGGCGCCGCACAACGCTGATTCTGACGACTGGTTAACACGCCTATGCTAGAGTCCCCTGCGACGCAACAGGGGATAACACTTGGCGCCGGCTGATAGCCGAACGTCCGGTATCGAAGACGTAACAAGAGAGCGCGCGCTCCATCCAATTGGGCGTGTCCCTACAGGTGTCGCCGCATTTGTTGGCCGCACGCTGAAAGGCCCGATCAATCGCGCGGTGCCGGTCTCGAGCTTCTCCGACTTTCAACATATTTTCGGTGGGCTCTGGCAACCCGCTCCGTTGTCCTACGCCATCGATCACTTCTTCGAAAATGGCGGGCGTCGTGCGTATGTCGTACGCGTCATCAACGGTGCTCGTCCTCCGAGCTTAACTCTGCCTGCAGGGTCATCGAGGATTCGTCTCGTCGCAGTGAATCCGGGCTCGCGCGAATACCTGCGGGCCTCTGTCGACTACGATGGGATTCCCGAGAAGGAAATGGATTCCTTCAACCTGGTTCTGCAACGAGTCCGCTCGGCAGGGTCCGAGCTGATCGAAGACCAGGAAATCTTCCGCCGCATCACCGTCCTCGCAGCGTCTGACCGCTTCGTCGCCACCGTCCTGCTGGAGTCTCAACTCGCCCGGGTCCAAGGTCCCGTCGCGGTCCATCGGCCTGAGCGCTCCGCCCTGGGTGGAAGTCGCTCCGCTATCGGATATGCGGTCTCGAATCCGGATGGCGATGACGGCGCGCCTCTCACTGACTACGACATCATCGGGTCCGCGGTTGAGAACACGGGCATGTTCGCCTTGAAGGCCACGTCCGGTTTCAACTTGTTGTGTGTCCCGCCGCTCGCTAGAGAGAGCGACGTCGGCTTGAGCACGCTGCTAGTGGCTGCAAAATTTTGCCGGGAGCACAACGCGATCCTGCTCGTCGATCCGCCCTCCACCTGGATATCGGCCAAGTCGGCTCTCGATCACTTGCGCAATTGGCCCTTCCGTAGCGACAACGCCGTGATGTACTTCCCGCGCGTCCAGTCATTCGACCGACTCCGCGGACGAGCTGAAACATTTGCATCCTGCGGCGCGGCAGCCGGGATGATTGCGCGCTCTGACGAAGCATCGCCCGTCTGGTCGGCTATCGAGACCGAGGAGTCATTTCTGCGGCCCGGGCTGCGTCCGGCAGCCGTCGTGTCGGACCAGGAGCGGGTGCGATTGTCCCAGGCCGGGGTCAACACGCTGGTTTCCTCCCGATCGACCCTTCGAACTGGATTGAGTCCACGAACCCTGGCCAGTGGGAGCACCGGGGCGTCCGATTGGAAGTATCTGGCCGCCCGCCGCCTTGCGCTGTTTGTTGCCTCGAGCATAGAGCAGGGCACACGGTGGGTGCTGTTGGAGCCGAACATTCCCTCGACCTGGGAGCGTGCCCGACAGCAGGTGGATGCGTTTCTGGAAGCGCTCGCCGAGCAAGGTGCCTTCATCGGCACCTCCCCGGACGAGAGTCATTTCGCGATTGCCGATGATCGGGTCAACCGGGAGCAGTCGGTCGCGGAAGGCAAATTCAACCTGCTGTTTGGTTTTGCCACCAGCAAGCCCGGTGAATTCGATACCTGGATGGTGACGCACCATCCAGGCGCGACCCGCGTTCGCCCCGTCTCCGTCAATCGGTTGCAGACTTCCCGCAACCGGGTGGAGTGGGAGATCGAGACTGCCATCCTCCGCGGCTAGGGCTGCCCGTACCCGCCGCCGCCCGGACTTTCAATCGTGAGCTGATCACCGGGCTCCACGTCGAAGCGCGCAGTCGCCCCCAGATGCTCCACGGCTCCCGTTGCCCGCTGGATCGATGCCGCTCCGGGGGTCGCCGCCGCGCCGCCTTTGACTCCAAACGGAGCAATGCGCCGATGATTCGCCAACAGCGCACCCGACATCGGTGCTCGGAACTCCAGCTTTCTCACAGTGCCGTCACCGCCGCGGTAGCGGCCGCGACCGCCCGAGCCACGCCGAATGGAGAACTCGCGGACCAGCACGGGAAATTTCGCCTCGAGAATCTCAGGGTCGGTGAGTCGCGAGTTGGTCATGTGAGTCTGCACGGCATCGCAGCCTTCAAAGTCAGGTCCCGCGCCAGCGCCGCCGGCAATCGTCTCGTAGTACTGGAGCCGGGCGTCCCCGAATGTCAGATTGTTCATGGTGCCCTGGGACGCCGCCAGGATACCCAGGGCGCCGTATAACGCATCGACGATGCATTGCGAAGTCTCAACGTTGCCCGCGGCTACGGCAGCGGGAGGGGCAGGATCCAACAGAGAGCCCGGCGGGATGATCACTTCCAGGGGCTCGAGGCAGCCCTCGTTGAGTGGAATGGGGCGGTCAATGAGAGTGCGGAATACATACAGGACGGCGGCCAGACAGACGGCACGCGGGGCGTTGAAGTTGTGACGATCCGGCGCAGAAGTTCCCGTGAAGTCGACACGCGCGTTGCGCGAGGTTTTGTCGATATCGATGCGGACTGCGATGACGCCACCATTGTCCATCTCGTATCGGAACTCACCGGGTTGCAGGCGGCCAATGGCGTTCCTCACGCTCAGGGCTGCATTGTCCTGCACCTGTCGCATGAAGCTTTGCACAACCGGCAACGTGTGCCGTTGCACGGCACGCTCGATCTCGGCGATGCCGCGCGCGTTCGCGGCCAGTTGGGCCTGGAGGTCGGCCACGTTCTGGTCGGGATTGCGTGCCGGATAACGTGCCGAGAGCAGGGCTGCGCGCAGCTCGCGCTCGCGCAGAGTGCCGCCGCCAACGAGTGAAAAGCATTCAAAGAGCACACCCTCTTCTTCAATTGTTTGACTGAAGGGGGGCATGGAGCCGGGCGTCGTGCCGCCGATGTCGGCGTGATGGGCGCGTGAGGCAACGAAAAAATCCGGCTTTCCCGTGTCCCCGAGGAAGACCGGCGTGACGACTGTCATATCCGGCAGGTGTGTGCCGCCATGATAGGGGCTGTTCAGGAGCCAGGAATCGCCGGGCCTCATCTGCTGGGCCTTCATAACGGCCCGTACGCTGGCGCCCATCGAACCCAGATGAACCGGCATGTGCGGCGCATTCGCGACCAGGCCGCCGTCGGCATCGAACAGCGCGCAGGAATAGTCGAGGCGCTCCTTGATGTTGACCGACTGCGCGGTGGCCTTGAGAACCTCACCCATCTGTTCCGCTATATGCATGAACAGGTTATTGAAGATCTCGATGCGCGCGGGGTCGGCAGCGGCGCTGTGGTCGGTTACGGCAATGGCGTCCAACATCAACTCGCCGCCGGGCAGCCGGCGCGCGGTCCAGCCACGCTCCAGTACGACGGTTGAGTTGGGGTCTACAATCAGCGCGGGTCCGGTGATCTCGCCCTGCAGGGCACTGCTGCGAATCAATGGCACATTCACCCAGGCCTCAAACCAGGCGCGCGCCGTCGCGGGCAACTCGCTTTGCTGCACCGTCTGCGGCATACGAAGTGAGATTGCGTCGATGGATGCCATTCGGGCCTCAACACGCACTGCTTCAATGATCACGCTGCGTTCGGCGGCCGCGAAGCTGAAACGTTTGAGGTGCATGGCGCAGAACGCCGCCAGAACCTCGTCATAGGAAGAGGCGGGGACTGACAGACTCGTTTCGCTGTCGCCAGCGCGCAGCTCGAGCCAGTGTTCCGTTCCAACACCAGATGTGGCTGCGAATACGGCGAGCTCTGCGCGCGCCTGTTGCTCGAGCTCATGGAGCTTTTCGGTGGCGCTGACGAGCGCAGCCGCTGAAAGAGGCAGCCGCAAGCTGGCGCGCCGCATGGCGAGCCGGTCGGCAACACCAATCCCAAACGCCGACAGCACACTGGCCAATGGATGCACCAGGACTTTGCGCATGCCCGCTGCTCGCGCAACCCTGCAGGCGTGTTGACCCGCGGCACCGCCGAAACAAAACAGCGTGAACTCGGCGGCATCGAGACCCTGACGGGTCGAAACCTGACGGATCGCATTCGCCATGGCTTCCACAGCGACTTCCAGAAATGATTCCGCGACGGCTTCGGTGGCAGCGTTGACCTGCAAGGCGAGGGCTGCAAACTTGCGTGCCACAACTTCGGTGTCGATCCGCGATCGACCGTCACGGCCGAAGAGCGCCGGCAGCGTGTCTGGCCGAAGATGTCCCAACAACACTTGCACGTCAGTCAGCGTCAACGGACCGTCGCGGCCGTAGCTCGCCGGACCCGGATCCGCACCCGCCGAATCAGGTCCCGCTGCAAAGCGGCCATCGGTGAAGTGGAGGATCGATCCGCCGCCCGCGGCGATGGTATGGACATCCAGCATGGGGCTCTGGAGTCGAACTCCGGCAATCACGTGTTCGAATCGTCGCGGCAGCTCGCCGTCGAGGAGCGACACGTCGGTGGATGTTCCGCCCATGTCGAAACCGACCAGTTGAGGGATCCCCAGTTGGTTCCCGATCCACTGCATGCCGATCAACCCGCCCGCGGGCCCCGACAGGATGCTCAACATGGCGTGAAAGTTGTCGGCGGCGGCGAGGCCGCCATTACTCTGCATCAGCTCCAGGCGTGCACCGGCGTCCAGGTTGCGGAGCTCCCGCTGAAGGCCCGACACGTATTTGCGCAGGGGTAAGGCGAGATAGGCATTCAGAACGGTCGTGTCACCTCTTGCCACGTATCGCACGAGCGGCGACAGCTCGTGCGATACGGAAACCTCTTCAAACCCGACCTCGCGGGCGATCGCCGCGGCTTCGCGCTCGTGCTGCGGAAACTGCCAGCCGTGCAGGAAGACGATCGCGACAGTTTTCAGCCCTGCGGATCGTGCCTCGAGCAGCTCTTTGCGCAGGTTCGTCCCATCGAGTGGAGTCAGCGTTGTCCCAACGGAATCGATCCGCTCGGAGGCCTCGATGATTGAGGAGTACAGACGGTCAGACAGAACCAGGTGGCGCGCAAAGATGTCGGGCCGGTTCTGATAGCCGATCCTCAGGCCGTCGCCGAACCCTCGAGTGGTCACCAGGAGGACGGGCTCCCCCTTGCGTTCGAGGAGGGCATTGGTCGCGACCGTAGTCCCGACTTTCACAGTGCCAACGGTGTCGGTGGACGTCGACAAAATGTCACGTGCACCCCTCATCCCGGGGTCTTCCACCCCACCCGATTGAGATAAAACCTTGCGCACGTGCAGTTGAGCGTCCGGGGAGACCCCGATGACGTCAGTGAAAGTCCCGCCGCGATCAATCCAGAATTGCCAACCGGGGCTCATTTATTTTCATTCCGTGCAGTCATCTTGGCGTCGCAATTGCATTGCCTGCATTATTCTCACACTCTCAGGGTACGTACCTGGACGAATTGTGTTGTGGAAGCGCCCGTAGTCAATCGCCACGTCGTCTTCTCCCATGGACAGGAAAGTGGTCCGTGGGGGCGGAAGATTGCCGCGTTGGCGGATGTAGCCCGCTGCGAGGGCTATGAGGCCCATTCCGTTGACTATCGAGGTATCGACGAGCCTCGTGCCCGGGTGGCGAAGCTCGTGGACTTCTGCAAGGAGCTGTCAGGCGACCTGGTCCTCGTCGGCTCGAGCATGGGCGGTTACGTTGCAGTAGCATCGGCATCGCTTTTACATGCCCGAGGTGTGTTCCTGATGGCTCCTGCGCTGTACATGGAAGGGTTGCCCGAGTTGCGACGGGGCATTCTCGACTGCCCCACGTCCATCGTTCACGGTTGGCAGGACGAAGTGATTCCCGTTGAGCACAGCGTCCGTTTCGCCCAGAGCTATCGGGCTGCACTGCATCTCGTGGATGGCGATCATCGCCTGCACAGTCAGATTCGCGTCATTCAATACCTGTTCGAATACTTCCTGATCGCGCTCGACCTTCCCGCCATCGCTTTTCAATAAATGGATCGAGCCCGAAGCTGGTTGTTACGGCGCGTCCTCGCGCTCTGGGTACGCTATAAGGTCCGGCCCGACGAGGCCGTCTCGCACCTCCGCGACCGCGACAAGCCGGTTTGTTACGTGCTCGAGAACAGCAGCGTGACCGACCTCGCGGTTCTGCAGGATGCGTGCGTCAAGCACAAACTGCCACGACCGCAGAAGCGCCTGCTGCACGGGTTGAAGGACCTGCGCTCGTTTTTCTATCTGAGTCGGCCGCGCGGATTCTGGGACGAGCGCCTCGACCGGCGTACGCCCCCGCAGCTCCAACAAATGATTGCGGCCGTTGCCGCTGATCCGCAGCTCGATGTCGAGCTGGTGCCTGTTGCCATGTATTGGGGGCGGGCACCCCAGCGGGAACACTCCTGGATCCGCCTGTTGTTGGTCGAGGATTGGGCGATCACCAGCACGGCACGGAAAGTCATGCAGGTGCTGTTCAACGGGCGCAATACATTGATTGAGTTTGACGAGCCGATCTCGCTGCGTGCATTGATGGGCGATGAAGCCGGCGCGGCAGTCCGAGGCCGGCGTGTCACGCGCGCTTTGCGTGCTTTGTACGCAAAGCAGCGGTCGGCGCGAATCGGGCCGGATCTTTCGCATCGTCGAACCATTCTCAACCGCGTACTGCGAACTCGCGCGGTGCGAGCGGTGGTGGCCCAGGAGATGCGCGAGAAGAAGATTCCGCGCCGGGCGGCGCTGCTCAAGGCGAAACAGTTCGCAGAGGAAATCGCCGCCAACTATTCACACGCCTTCATTCGCTTCATGGAAGCGGCGCTGTCCCGCCTGTGGAACCGCCTTTACGACGGCGTTGTGTTTGGTCACGTCGAGACGTTGGAGCAGACGGCTGAAGGGAACGAGATCATTTACGTTCCCTGTCATCGCAGCCACATGGACTATCTTCTGCTGTCGTACGTGATTTACGTACACGGCTATGCGATCCCGCACATTGCCGCCGGCATCAACCTGAATCTGCCGATCGTCGGCCGCTTCCTGAGAAAGGGCGGCGCATTCTTCATTCGCCGCAGCTTCCGCGGCAACGGGTTGTACACCGTTGTCTTCATGAAATACCTCGCCGCCATCATGGCACGGGGGCACTCGATCGAGTATTTCATCGAAGGCGGCCGCAGCCGCACCGGCCGGTTGTTGCAGCCCAAGACCGGCATGCTCTCGATGACTGTACGCAGCTTTCTGCGCGATCCCAGTCGCCCGGTCGTGTTCATTCCGGTGTACTTCGGGTACGAGCGGATCGTCGAGGGATCGACCTACATCGGCGAGTTGTCGGGCAAGCCCAAGGAAAAGGAAACCATCCTCGGGCTGCTGCGCTCGGCCCGCAAGCTGCGGGAGAAATTCGGCCAGGTACACGTGAATCTCGGCGAGCCGATCCGACTCAACGAGTTGCTCGAACGATACGACGCCGACTGGCGCACTCGCGTCGTCGAAGACGACACGCGCGTTCCCTGGGTCGGGTCGGCGGTGGATGATCTGGCATCGACCATCATGCGGCACATCAATGCCGCCGCGGCCGTCACGCCAATCAATCTGCTGGCCATCACGCTGCTGGCGACGCCGCGGCTCGCTCTTCCCAAGACGGACCTGTTGCGCCAAATGGATCTCTATCGCGAGCTGCTGCGCAGCTTTTCGTACAGCGACCGCGTGACCGTGACCTCCATGTCGGCGGCCGAAATGCTGGCGTATGGCCAGTCCATGAAAGTCGTTTCCGTCGAGCCTCATCCGCTCGGCGACATTGTCCGCATGAGCGACGAGAGCGCCGTTCTGGCCACGTACTATCGCAACAATGTGTTGCACCTGTTTGCCATGCCATCGCTGGTGGCTTGCGCGTTTGTCAGTAACGCAACGGTTCGAACTGAAGATATCCAACGGCTGGTGTGGCGAATCTACCCGTACATTGCCGCGGAGTTGTTCCTGCGTTGGAATGAGGATGAGCTGGCTGAAGTGGTGATGCAGGTGCTCATCTGCCTGGAGCGGCAGGGGTTGATTGAATCCGACTTCGACCGGACACAGTGGCGTCGGCCGCCATCGAATTCGGAGCAGGCCATACAACTGTCGCTGGTGGCCCAGGCGACCATTCAGACCATCGAGCGTTACTACCTGGCCATCGCGATTCTGCTGAAAGCCGGCAGCGGCGAGATCACGCAGAACGCGCTGGAGGAACGCTGCCAACTCATGGCTCAGCGGATGGCGATGCTGTATGGTTTGAATTCCCCGGAGTTCTTCGACCGGGCCATGTTCGAGAACTTCATTGACCTGCTGCGATCACGCGGTGTGGTGCGACTGACTACGGGCAGCAAGCTGGAGTTCGACGAGGTGCTCATGCGGGTCGCGGCCGACGCTCAGTATGTTCTGAGCGAACAGATCCGACATAGTATTCTCCAGGTGACACACAGTTGAGGGTAACTCATGAACAAGGGGCTACTGATCGTCGGCAGCGCAGACGTCAAACGCGCCTTGAGTATGTCGGATTGCATCGACGCGGTGGACCTTGCGATGCGCGCGCTATCCAGCGGCGGCGCGGATGTGCCCCTGCGGACGGTGATGAGGCTTCCGGGTGGGCGCAATTTCTTCGGGGTAATGCCCGGATATCTCTCGGAGCCTCAGGGGCTGGGCACGAAGATCATCACGATCTTTCCTGACAACGCCAAGCTGGGTCTGTCCTCACACGTCGGGCTCGTGCTGCTGTTCGATTCGGAAATCGGATTTCCGCTGGCTGTCATGGACGCCGGCGAAGTTACTGCCATTCGAACTGCGGCAGCGAGCGCCGTAGCGACACGCGCACTGGCGCGCCACGATGCATCGCATCTCGCCATTCTCGGAACCGGGGAGCAAGCTATTACGCACCTCGAATCAATTTCGAAGGTGCGAACGTTACGGTCGATTCGGGTATGGGGACGCTCACCCGACAAAGCGGCCGCGTTCGCACAGGAGCAGGGCGCCCGGTTGGGATTGAAAATCGAGACCAGCCGCAGTGCCGAAGAAGCTGTCAGCAGCGCGGACATCATCTGTACCGTCACTGCCTCACGCGAACCGATTTTGAGTGGCGCGTGGCTTCAGAAGGGCGCGCACGTGAATCTGGTGGGCGCGAGCCAGCAGACCGCTCGCGAGGCCGATGACAATGTCGTTACGGTGTCGCGATTTTTTGTGGATTCGCGCGTGTCGGCACGCGCCGAGGCCGGCGAGTTGAAACATGCCATGGAGGCGGGGTTGGTGAGCGAGAGCCACGTTCTCGGCGAGATCGGCGAAGTGCTGAACGGGAAGGTCGTGGGGCGGGCCCATAGTCACGACATCACTGTCTACAAATCGCTGGGCGTCGCTGCCCAGGACATGGCTGCGGCGCGTGTGATCTACGATCGCGCGACGCGCGACGGCATTGGAGTGAGTGTGCCCTTCTATGGACATTAATGAGTTTCGCAAGCTCGGTCACGAGTTGATTGACTGGATCGCGGACTATCGTGAGAAAGCGACCCGCGGTGATTTCCCGGTGCTGCGCAACGTCATGCCGGGGACGGTCAAACGTGCGCTGCCGCCGGCGCCGCCTTCCGAGCCCGAGCGTTTCGATGCGGTGTTGAGCGATCTCAACAATGTGATTCTGCCGAATTGCACGCAGTGGCTCGATCCGCGGTTCTTTGCATACTTTCCTTCAAACAGCTCGCTGTCCGCCGTACTCGGTGACTATGTCAGCACCGGATTGGGGCAGTTGGGTCTCAACTGGCAGGCGAGCCCTGCGTTGACCGAGGTCGAGGAGGTCGTGATCGACTGGCTTCGACAGATGTTGGGGTTGTCCGATGCATGGAGCGGCGTGATTCAGGACACGGCCTCTACCGGCGCCTTGGTTGCGTTGATTTGCGCTCGTGAGCTGGCTACTTCTCATGTCGCCACGCGCGGTGGCTTGCAGAGTGAAGAAAAGCCGCTCGTGGTTTACGCCTCGAGTCAGAGTCACAGCTCCGTGGATAAGGCGGCGCTGATGGCCGGGTTTGGTCGCACGTATGTGCGCTCGGTGCCCGTTGATGAGAGGTTCTCCATGCGCGCCGATACGTTGGCGCAGATGGTTCAGAGTGATATTGCCGGTGGGCTGCTGCCGTGTGCTGTTGTGGCAACCACGGGATCGACTGCAACGACTGCGTGCGATCCGTTGGCGGCTATCGCCAAAGTGGCTCAGGAGCATCGGCTGTGGATGCATGTTGACGCGGCTCTCGCCGGCTCGGCGATGATCCTTCCGGAGTGCCGCGCGCTATGGGATGGCGTCGAGGGTGCGGATTCGCTGGTGATCAATCCTCACAAGTGGCTCGGCGCATCGTTTGATTGCTCGACTTACTTTGTGCGCGACCCTGAGCACCTGATTCGCGTGATGTCCACCAATCCCAGCTATCTGCGGTCTGCGGCTGACTCGCAGGTCAAGAACTTCCGGGATTGGGGTATCCCGCTGGGACGTCGGTTCAGGGCGCTGAAGTTGTGGTTCCTCATACGCGAACAGGGTGTCAGTGGACTGCAGGCACGGCTGCGCCGAGACATCGGCTACGCGAAGTGGTTTGCTGCGCAGGTGGACGCTGCGCCTTTGTGGAAGCGAGTCGCACCGGTTCCGTTGCAAACCACTTGCGTGCGGCACGAGCCGGCAGGATTGAGCGGTGAGGCCCTCGACAAGCATACGCTCGGTTGGGTCACGCGTATCAATGAGTCAGGGAAGGCGTTCCTGACGCCGGCCATTCTGGATGGCCGGTGGATGGTGCGTGTGGCCTTCGGTGGTGAGGCCACCGAGCAGCGGCACGTCGAGGATTTGTGGGCGTTGATGCAGGCTGAGGCCTCAGTGTGAGCCGATCCCGCGGGCCATGAACGGCGCACACAACAGGATTCCGAGAATGGCGGTCATTTCCAACATCATGCACATGCGTGCACGGGTGACCGCCTGAGGACTGATGTCGGGCACTGCGCCCAGCCGCAGCGCCTTGTTCCAGGAGATGAATAGAACCGTCGGGTAAATGGATATCAGGGCCGCCAGAATGAAGAGCGAGAATTTCGCCAGAAAGAATCCGTTGGTGAAGTAGTAACTGGCGCCCTTCTCGAAATGAGCCACGCGCAACAATCCCACCACCAGCAGTGCCGTGGCAGCGGCCCCAAAAATCTGGTCCGCCCGCTGAATTCTCCGAGCCTGAACCGCTGTCAGCGGCGGCTTGAACAACACCACCTCGGCGACGAGGGCACCCACCACTGTGAACGCTGCCACGTGGTGGAGGAAAGCCATGAGGGCGGACGCATACATGGGGTGCCTCCTGGAGGTCGGGGAGGCATTGTGGCACAGGCCTGCCTTCCCTGGCAGGCCGCCGCTCGTGTGGCTACAACACCTTCGTGAAGGCTACGTTGGTGTCCACGGGTTGGGCCGTTGCCGACGAGAGCTCTGCACGGACCTGCAGCAGACCGTGGCCGTGGCGGCCACGTTCCCCATGCTTGTCATCAGCGTGACCAGAATCAACTTTGACGGGGATGCTGAGAGAGTTGCTGGCGCCAACGGACAGGCGTCCGATGGTGACCACTACATCCTCACCCTGCACGGTGACCGTGTCGCTGGTCGTCCCGACGAAAGTCGCGCCCCGCGGCAGATGCAGGCGCACCTGCGTTCCGTTCAGCGCGTAATCCGAGTCATTGCGAACCGACACGGTGTAGCTGATCTGCTGGCCACTCCTGACGGTTTCAGGCGCTGACAACTTAGCTGTCACCGCATGACCCAGCTCAGGCTTGGTGATGCTCCATGCATCCAACAGCGCAGACTTCCCGGTGGCCGGCGGTGTGACGATCTGGCCCGTCGTAGCATCCAGGGTCGTGTCCGGAATCGGATCATGCAGCGGCGCACCGTTGATATCCGTGCCGTAAGGAGCGGGCTTGGCCGCTGTGGCTGAGGACGTCGCCTGCAATGGCTCGGTGATCTGGTAGAGCGTCAGCTTGTTGCGATCAACAACCACATCACCAAAGGAGAACACCTTGGACTTGAATTTGGTGGTGATCTTCGTGCCGGCGCCGGCATTCGGGACGAAATTGATCATCTCCGGGTTTGTGAGGTTGGTGTCCAGCCAGGACGCCGGGCCCTGTGGCACGGTGAGGCCGGGCGAATCGACAAAGGTGCCGGTCGCCGAGTCGTCCTGATCGAGCGCAACGCCGCTGCCGCGTGGTGGGGCGAGTCCGCTGTCGAAGTCGCGGTTACCACCGGCACCTTCAACCAGGTAAAGCACGCCGTCCGGGACCGTGTGACGCACGCCGTCATACTTCTGATCGACATACACAGCGGGCGAGCCCGCCGTCGTTGTCGGCTGCGCGCCCGCACGGGTAGTCGCGCGGATGGGCAGTGTGCGCTGATAGTTGTGTTCGTGGCCGTTGAACACCATGTTGACGCCGTGGTCTTCGAGGAGCTTAGCGACCGAGCGCATCTGAGCATTGAACAGCGTCGCATCTCCGGAGGAGAAGGAAGGCTGGTGGAACACGACCACTTTCCAGAGTTGCTTGCTGGAATCCAGATCGTTGATCACCCACTGTCCCAGCGCCGTCGGGTAGGTGACGAAGGCAGGGGGCGCGGTGTTGAAGGGCGCCCCGCCAGGCAGGTTGTTGTCGAACAGGTGGGGATTGGCATCCAGGAACAGGAAGTGCGCGTTGCCGTAATCGAATGAATAGTTGCTCTGATGGTCGATCTGCTGCTTCGGTCCCTTGCCGCCGTCCACCTTGGTGGAGTTGCGCAAGGCGGCGATGGCTGCCGGCGAGGTGTAGTTGGTGCCCAGATAACTGAACTGGAGGTTCTCGGGCGAGCTGCTGGTGACGTTCCAGCGATACTGGATGTCGAAGCCCGCGGGCCCGTTCTGGGGGAAATAGAAGTTGTTGAAGTAGGCGAGCGCGCTGCCGCCGCTCTGGTTGCCGCTGAAGGGCGGGGCGGCGTTATCCGCCAGCAGGTTGGCGGTTGCACCGGTGCTGCCAATGTCGTGGTTACCCGCGACCGGGAAGAACAACGTGCTGCGCAGAATGGGTGCGCCGGCCTCGTTTGAGTCCTCTTCGCTGTTGTACACGGGGAAGAAGAAGTCCCGGTAGCTGTCTTCCGAACCTACGTTGTAGATGTTATCGCCCGTGTTCAGGATCAGATCCGCTGCCGGCAGGCGCGGCACGCCGGGGACCGACAGGCCGGCTGTGTTGTTGATCAGGTGCGCGATGCGCGCCTCATAGTCGACAATGGCCGGAGGACTGGAATTGGGGACGGTGGGGAAGAAGCCCTCGTCACCCACGACTACGAAGGAGAAGGAGCCTGAACGGGTACGGGTGTGGAAGCTGGCCGAGAAGCCGCCGGCCGGCAGCCCTGGGCCGGTGACACGATATTGATATTGGGTGTCGCACTCGAGGCCGCTCAGCACCGCCGTGTAGTTGGAGTGCGCGCCATAGGCCTGCGGAATCGGCGGCAACGCCGGATCGGCTGCCAGATAGCTGTCGACCACGCGAGCTTGCGGTGTCACCACCCGCTTGCGGCCACCCTGTTGCCAGACTTCGACCTTGTAGGCGGAAGTCTTCGGTGCCGGCTCGTTGGTCTGCCAGGCCACCACCATCTGCTCGGACTCGCTGAACGAGCCGTTGTCGCCCAGCTGAATATAGGGTGAATAGGTCACCTGCTGCGCGAAGGCGGCTGGCGCCAGGGCCGCGGCCACTGCCGCACCCAGGCAGTGCAGCAGTCCGATCTTGCGTACCCCGATCTTCGTCATACAGATGTCTCCCAACAATGTTGTAGTGGACGCACCGGAAGGCTAACTCCTGGCGCGTTCGCGCAGATGAAGTGGTCCTTACAGTTGCGTTAAATCGGCGCTGGAGTGCGAATGACGATCTCTCGGAGGCAATTCCTGTTGCGCGGTGGACTGCTGGCCGCGGGAACGGCCGTGCGTAAGACTTACGCGGCGCACGAGATGCCCATGCCCGCTGAGCCGCAGGTGGCCTTGCTCGATACCAATCCGTTGGCGCGCTACGTCGATGAGTTGCCGATCCCACCGGTGATGAGCCGCGCGGGGCTGCGCGCCAGCCCGGTGAATCGGGCGGTTCGGATTCCGTACTACCGGATCGCCATGCGCCCGTTTCAGATGCGGGTACACCGGGACATGCCCCCGACGAGCCTGTGGGGATACGGTGGCAGTTGCCCCGGTCCCACTCTGGAAGTCCGGCGCGATCAACCTGTTCAGGTTGAATGGATCAATCACCTGCCGACCCGGCATTTCCTGCCCATCGACCCCAGCCTGCACGGCGCGGGACGGGATGTTCCGGAAGTGCGCACTGTCGTACATCTGCACGGAGGCAGAACCCCGGCCGATAGCGATGGCTACCCGGAGAACTGGTTTGTGCCGGGGCAGTCGGCCAAGTGTTATTACCCCAACGGGCAGGACGCTACGGCGTTGTTCTATCACGACCACGCCATGGGCATTACCCGGCTGAACATGGTTGCGGGTTTGACCGGGCTGTACCTGATTCGCGATGAGCTGGAGGACTCGCTGCCGCTGCCGCGGGGGGCGTACGAGATTCCCGTGGTGCTGTTCGATCGGTCCTTCAACAGCGATGGCTCGCTGTACTACTCGGTGTCTGGCAACCCCGACGCGCCCTGGGTATCCCAGTACTATGGCAGCGCCATCCTGGTGAACGGGAAGATCTTCCCCAACCTGCGCGTGCAACCGCGCAAGTACCGCTTCAGACTGCTGAACAGCTCGAACGGCAGCTTTTATCGGCTCTCATTCTCCGCCACGGACGACGTCACGGCCGCAGGCCTGGAGTTCCTGCAGATCGGCAGTGAGCAGGGGTTGTTGCAGGCGCCGGTGGCTTTGAAGGAGTTGATTGTGGGGCCGGGCGAGCGAGTCGACCTGGTGTTGAATTTCGCGCCGGCGCGCGGCAAGCAGGTGTATCTGCGGACTGATGCCGTTGTGTTTATGCAGTTTCAGGTCGGTTCGGGGAAGACCGACGACAGCCCGGAGTTGCCGGGCACCTTGCGCCCCGCGTTTCGCATGCAGGAGTCCGATGCTACCCGCACGCGCCAACTGACTCTTGGGGATTCGCAGGACCGCCTGGGCCAGTCGAAGGTCATGCTGTTGAACAACACGCCCTGGCACATGCCGGTTACGGAAGACCCCCGACTCAATTCCACCGAGATCTGGACGTTCATCAACCTGACGGACGATTCTCATCCGATCCATCTGCACCTGGTGCGTTTCCAGGTGTTGGATCGGCGGCCCTTCGATCTATCGGTGTATCAACTGACAGGCAAGGTTGTGTACACAGGTCCCCCGGACGAGCTCCCACCCGGTGAGCTGGGTTGGAAGGACACGGTACGTGTCGATCCACAGTCCGTCACGCGCATCATCGTCAAATTCGAAGGCTTCGTGGGGCGCTATGTGTGGCATTGCCACATGCTGGAGCACGAAGACAACGAGATGATGCGGCCCTACGACGTCATACCTGCCGTCTAATAACGCCGCCCGCCAAACAGGGCGGGCGAAGCGTGCACTGCCCACCGTTGCTTCCGGCGTGCGGTTGAGGCGTCCTTCTTCGCCCAACGCCGCGCGCGGCGAAATCTAAACCCGCATCCGCTGCCGCCGGGCCTCGTCCGCTCCCGCCGTTAGGACCGGCGTCGGGGGCCGCATTTCTCTGTGTTTTCCGGCACAACAGCTAGTTGTATGTTCGGAATTCCAGGACAAAGATCGTCCACAGAGACTGCTAAGGAGTGTTCCTGTGAGCGAATCGCACGTTGTACCGTTAGAACGCATTTTGCAGTCGATTCTCGTCCTTCGCGGACGTCGAGTGTTGCTCGACACAGACCTTGCGGGGTTGTATGGGGTGACGACGAAGCGTTTCAATGAGCAGGTTCGTCGCAATGTGGAGCGGTTTCCTGCTGATTTCATGTTCCAGCTCACCGACGCCGAGGCAGCATCTTTAAGGTTGCAAATTGCAACCTTAAAGACCGGTCGCGGTCAGCATCGTAAATATCTGCCGTATGCTTTCACTGAGCACGGTGCCATCATGGCCGCCACTGTCCTCAATAGTACCCGGGCAGTTGAGGTGAGCGTCTACGTGGTGAGGGCCTTCGTCGACCTGCGTACGGCCCTTGCATCTAACAAGGAACTCGCCCGGAAGTTTGAGTTGCTGGAGCGCAAGCTGGATTCTCACGATCAGTTTATCGTCGGCATTCTCAAGCAGATTCATGAGCTCATGAATCCGGTCCAAACGCGCGCGATAGGGTTTACCGCTGACCTGAAGGGTGAAAAGTGATGAGGTCCTTTAAGGTCGCAATTTGCGACCTTAAAGACTGACGGGTTAGTCCCAGCGGACTTTGCTGCGGAGGCCTTTGGTGCGCTGTTTGTGGGACTTCGATTCCAGGCGGCGTTCTTTGGAGGCGCGGGTGGGTTTGGTTTTTTTGCGGGGTTTGGGCGGGATCAGGGCGGTGCGGATGAGGTCGGCGAGGCGGTCGCTGGCTTCGCGGCGGTTGGCTTCCTGGGTGCGATGGTTGCGGGCGATGATGAGGATAGCGCCGTCGTCGGTGAGGCGGCGGCCGGCGAGGGCGCGGAGACGGTATTTGACCGCGTCGGTCAGGGCCACCGTGCCGTCGAGGTCGAAGCGCAGTTGGACGGCGGAGGCGACCTTGTTGACGTTCTGGCCGCCAGGGCCGGAGCCGCGAACGAATGACAGTGAGATATCCCCGTCGGGGATCACAACACTGGCGTTGACCTCAATCGTCATCCTGATCAACCCCGGCCTTCTGCGACGGCTTGAGCCGCGGCGGCGGTGCTTCCAGCATCCGAAGCTCCCGTTGGGCGACGGGAATCTTCACCCCGTTGTCCTTGAACAATCGCCAGATCGCGCGATTCACATCGGACCGCACGTTATTGACGCCGTTCATGGGGTCGGCGATCCAGAAGCGCACCTCGATGCGCATGCCGTAATCCTCGAAGGCCATCAGCCGGGTCACAGGCGGCGGGTCGTGGAGAATGCGCGGGTGGTTGGCCACCGCATCAAACAGTAATTTCAGGGCGAACTCGGGATCATCGTCATAGCTGATCATCACCGGTAAGCGGATACGCACCCGTTGATCCGAGTAGCTCCAGTTGATGACCGAGTTGGTGATGAGGTTCTGGTTCGGAACCAGGGTCTCCACCCCGTCGCGGTCCCGAACGACGACGTAGCGCCCACGCAGCTCCTGCACCCAACCGAAGTTCTCGGTGCTGGTGCCGGTATGCCCGGTGAAGCTGATGACGTCGCCCGGTTTGATCGACTTGTCGATCAACAACACGAAGCCACTGACAAAGTTGCTCGCAATGGCCTGCAGGCCGAAGCCGAGGCCCAGGCCGATAGCACCCGTCAGCACGTTGAGGGTGGTGACATCCACGCCGGCCTGGTTGATGCCGAGCATTGCGCCAATGCTGACGAGGATGAAGTACGCGAACTTGGAGATGCCGATCCGGGTCGACACGGCCAGTTGTTGCGCCCGCATGACCCGTTTTTCCAACGCGCGGGCAATGAGGCTGGTGATGATGACAAACGCGGACACGACCACCAGTCCCTTGAGCAGGGCCCAGAGGCTGAAGGATTTGCCGGGAATGAGATTGATGTGGCTGAGGGTGCTCTCCACCACATCGAGCCAGCCGACGAGCGAAAACGACATCGTCAGCCAGAGCGCCAGCGTGATGCGATTTTCCCATGTCCGGATCCAGGAGTCCGGACCCATCATCACGCGAAGGAGGTAAACACCCAGTCGGACGAGTACCAGCGCAGTAGTTAGCTGCAGGGCGGTGTCGATTGCAGCGGTATGTCCGTGTAGGGATCCGAGGATCGCGCGGACGATCAACAGCACGATGAGAGCGACGAGGTAAGGCGCGACGATGACCGTGCCTTCCGTTACGTCCGTCTGCCAACCCTCAGGGCGGCCAACACCGGCATTGCGTTTGTGCCACGACTTGACGAATTGAGCGCCCGCCAACGCAATGAGGCCGGCGCAGGCGATGGCAATGACTTCGGTGAGGATCTGGGGAGACGTCAGGCGCATGAAGACGCTCATGACGCCGTTATCGACGTTATCCACTTAATTTACGATCCCACTGGTCACGCATTCATATCAGGAATCAACTGACTTTCCATGCGCGTGATCTGATCCTTGAGCATCAGCTTGCGCTTTTTGAGGCGCTTCAACTGCAGCTCGTTGGTGTGGATATCCATGGTGAGGCGCTCGATGACTTCATCGAGATCACGATGCTCGATGCGCAGTGCACGCAACTTCTCAATGTTGCGGAACAGCTCGCGATCGACGTTGTCTTCGATTTCCGCCATGGCTGGTGCAGCCCGCGGGCTCCCGTCAGATTGGGCCGCCGGCCCATCTTCCGGGCTACGGCGAAACTACAGGACGGCTCGGCCGTCACGTCCTAGCTCGATAGCTTAACACGAGCGGGCCCGCGGCCGCGCCTGTGCCAAGCGGCGGGTATGATACGCCAAATGTCTGCTCCGATTCCGAATGTTGCCGTTGAAAAGCTGGACTGGGCCCAAATAGATACGGTCCTCCTCGATCTCGACGGAACGTTGCTCGACCTTGGTTTCGACAACGACTTCTGGCTCGACTTCGTCCCTGCCGAATATGCCGCGTCGCGGTCACTGTCGCTCGCAGCGGCCAAGGCTGACCTGACACCCCGGTTTCGTGCGTGTGAAGGGACGATGAATTGGTATTGCATCGATTACTGGAGCCGCGAGCTGGGGCTGGATATTGAGGCCCTGAAACGGACCCAGGCGAGCGGGGTGGCGTGGCTGCCGGGCGCCCAGGTGTTTCTGGAGCGGTTGCGGGCACTGGGGAAGCGGCTCGTGCTGCTGACCAACTCACACCCACAGGTGCTGAAAATCAAGGACGAGCAGACGGGCGTTACGGGGTACCTGGACGTTGCGATCAGCTCGCATGTGTTCCGGGCTCCCAAGGAGAGCCAGGAGTTCTGGCGGGCGGTGCGGGCGGTGGAGCCGTTCGACTTGCAGCGGAGCTTGTTCGTCGACGATAGCCCTTCAGTCTTGAGGGCCGCCCAGATGGCTGGGATCCGATGGATTCGCGGCGTACGCCGCATCTCCGCGGCACGGGGCGGGCAGTTGCGCCCCGCGCGAGATTATGGTGATACCCAGGCGGTGGAGTCAGTCAGCGACCTGGACCCAGGGCCCGCTCACCCGGCGATTGGCTGAATAGCCTTGGCGCCGGGCTGATTCTGGCAGTGGGGTCCTGTTAGCGACCTCGGCCTCCGGCTCCTTTGGATCGAGGATGCCGCCCGCCTGTGGGACGTCGACCCTGGCTGTGCTGGTGTCCTCCTGGCCTGTGCGGACGCGCGCTGTAGCCGTGCTCGCCGGGCGGTGCTGCGGCGACCTCTGTAGCTAACAGCTCCGGCGCAATGGGTGCGGAGGGAATCTTGTGCCCGAGATAGGCCTCAATTTCCGGCAACGAAACCGCGTACTCCTCGCATGCGAAGCTGATGGCATCGCCGTCGCTACCGGCCCGGGCCGTACGTCCGATCCGGTGAACGTAGTCAGGGGCATCCTGAGGCAGATCGAAGTTGAACACGTGACTGACGTCCGGGATGTGCAACCCGCGGGATGCAACATCGGTTGCAATCAATACAGCGAGATCGCCGTTGTGGAAGTCACGGAGGAACTTGAGGCGCTTGTTTTGCGGTACATCACCCGAGAGCGCCTGGGCGTGTAGACCGTTTGCCTTCAGCGTGCTCTCCAGACGCTCCGCCACACGCTTTGTATTAACAAAGATCATCGTGCGGCGCGCTTCGAACTGGCGCAATAGCCCGATGAGCAGCGGCAGCTTTTCCTCCATGGAGGGGTAGTACATGAGCTGCCGGACCCTGTCGGCCGTCATCTTGTCAGGCTCGATGCGCACGAGCTCGGGGTTGTTCATGTGCTCGTAGGCGAGCTCCAGGACCCGATGCGACAAGGTGGCTGAAAACAGCATGGACTGCCGCTTTTCCGGGTGCGGCAGGCGCCTCAGCAGGTAGCGGATATCGGCGATGAAACCGAGATCGAACATGCGGTCGGCTTCGTCGAGCACCAGCACCTGCGCATGGCGCATGTCAAAGACGTGCTGCTTGAAGTAGTCGATCAGGCGACCCGGTGTGCCGATGAGCACATCGATACCGTCTTCCAGTTGGCGGCGTTGCTTCTCGTAATCAACGCCACCAAACACGACTGCCTGCTTGAAGCCCGTATGCCGTCCGAGAATCTCGGCGTCGTGGTGTATCTGCACCGCGAGCTCGCGTGTCGGGGCGACTATCAGGGCACGGATGGAAGTCTTATTGCGACTGCTCGGCGCAGGGCGCGTGAGCAACGCTTGATACAACGCAACCAGGAACGCGGCAGTCTTGCCGGTGCCGGTCTGTGCCTGGCCGGCAACGTCGCGGCCGGACAGAGCGATGGGCAGCGTCTGTGCCTGGATTGGAGTGCAGAAGGTGAAGCCCGCATCGCGAATGCCCTGCATGAGGGGCGGTGCCAGGGCGAAGGATTCGAATGTAGGGGAGCTGGATTGTGGATCAGTCATCAAATAGTTCTATACCGTGAATGGGTTAGGAAGTCGGGCCTTGCAAATGAGCCTGGGAAGCGCTACAAAGCTCTCAAGACAGCGGACTTCCTGGCAACCCCAAAGGGTTCCGAACCTGCCAGCTAATATCCGGTGGCCCCAAAAGGGCCAATATCCCTGAAAGCTCGAGTTTCCGTACTCACCTCGCGAGTTAGTGTAACCGTTTGACGGGCGTTTCTGGCATGGCTTTCGCGAACCGCGGCCTGCAGACCCGCACCTGAGCCCAACCCGGCTAGATAAAATCATTCCTCGAGACTCCAACCCTTTTGCCCATAACACCCATTCGCCACGCTCTGCACCCGACGGAGGTTGAACCGCGTGAGTAGCCCGCACATTGTGCACACCACCGATGCCACATTTTCCCAGGACGTCCTGAAATCCGAAAAGCCTGTGCTGCTGGACTTCTGGGCCGAATGGTGTGGCCCCTGCAAGATGATCGCGCCGATTCTCGATGAGATCGCCAACGAATATCAGGATCGCATCAAAATCGCCAAGCTGAACATCGACGAAAACCCGCAGACACCACCCAAATTCGGCATTCGCGGCATTCCCACCCTGATTCTGTTCAAGAACGGCACGGTGGAAGCCCAGAAGGTCGGAGCGGTGTCTAAATCCCAACTCTCCGCATTTTTGGACAGTAACCTGTGAGAGGCTATCTTGGTAATCAGGGCCGTAATCGGCCCAACAAAGGCCCGCGCCATGGTGGCGGCGGCAACCGTGATGGAAACCGCGGCAACAGCAACGGTAACGGTGGGGGCCGGCCCGATGAGATGATGCATGAGCCGGAGATGTTCGACGCAGACGATGCGGAGATCATCAGCCCGGCGGAGCTGACGCAGTCGCGGGCTTCGATGAATCTGACGGAGCTGAAGTCCCGGCCCATTCACGAGCTCGTGAAGCTGGCCGAGTCGATGGGCCTGGAAAGCGTGGCCCGCTCCCGTAAACAGGACATCATTTTCTCCATCCTCAAGGCTCACGCGAGGAACGGCGAGAACATCTACGGCGACGGCGTGCTGGAAATTCTGCAGGACGGCTTCGGCTTCCTGCGTTCGGCCGACGGTTCGTACCTGGCAGGCCCGGATGACATCTATGTCAGCCCCAGCCAGATCCGCCGTTTCAATCTGCGCACCGGCGACACCATCTCCGGACTGATTCGTCCGCCTAAGGATGGCGAGCGTTACTTTGCGCTGCTGAAGGTGGGTGAGATCAACCTCGACTCGCCGGAGAGCTCGCGCAACAAGGTGTTGTTCGAGAACCTGACGCCGTTTCATCCCACGAAGCGCTTGAAGCTGGAGCGCGGCAACGGTTCCACCGAGGACCTGACCGCACGCACCATCGACCTCGTGGCACCGATCGGCAAGGGTCAACGCGGTCTGATCGTCTCCCCGCCCAAGGCCGGCAAGACGATGTTGCTGCAGAACATTGCCACCGCCATCACCTCCAACCATCCCGAAGTCATCCTCATCGTGCTGCTGATTGACGAGCGGCCGGAAGAAGTGACCGAGATGCAGCGCACCGTGAAGGGCGAGGTTGTGTCGAGCACATTCGACGAGCCCGCGGCCCGTCACGTGCAGGTGGCCGAAATGGTCATCGAGAAGGCGAAGCGGCTGGTCGAGCACAAGAAGGACGTGGTCATTCTGCTCGACTCCATTACCCGTCTCGCACGTGCCTACAACACTGTAGTGCCCTCGTCGGGCAAAGTGCTGACAGGCGGTGTTGATGCCAATGCGCTGCAGCGGCCGAAGCGCTTCTTCGGTGCGGCGCGCAACATCGAGGAGGGTGGCAGCCTCACGATCCTCGCCACTGCCCTGGTGGACACCGGCTCCAAGATGGACGACGTGATCTTTGAGGAATTCAAAGGCACGGGCAACAGTGAAATCCATCTCGACCGGCGCATTTCCGAGAAGCGCGTCTTCCCGGCGGTCAACATCAACCGCTCCGGCACCCGCAAGGAAGAGTTGATCACTGACCAGGGTGAGCTCGCCAAGATGTGGATACTGCGCAAGCTGCTGCATCCCATGGATGAGCTGTCAGCCATTGAATTCCTGCTCGACAAGATGAAAGACACGAAGTCGAACGAGGAATTCTTCCAGGCTATGAAGCGGTAACAACCGTGTTGCTAATCGGCGACGTTTCACGTCGCCGATTACGTAAATATGTGTTGTGGGTTTGATTCGGACGCCGCGGACGATGGCATGATTCGCGTATGCGAAACTGGGTCTATCTAACCGCGGCGTTGCTCGCACTCCAGGCCGTTCCAGCCCACGCGGAACGCGACCCCGTTTCAGGGGCTCCCATCAAGCCGGATAAGCACCGGATGACGCCGAGCCCCATTACGGACCGGTTTGCCGTCGAAGGCATCTTCTTCAATCCGGCCGTGACCACCCGTTTGCGGGTGGACACCCAGAGCCCAGGGGATGGCCTCCCGGGTATCACGGGAACGCCGGTCCACGGTGAACGGGATTTCGGTCTCGACAGCCGCATCCCACAGGGTCGCATCGAGATCATCTTTCGGCTGCGGCAGAACAACCGCCTGCGGGTCGACTATTTCGCCACCAATCGCAGCGGCGATCACGTGATCAATCGCACGATCCTGTTCGGCGATGAGACGTTCGTGGCGAATGATCGGGTCACGAGCAACCTGGACTGGCGCCAGTTCGCACTGACCTACACCTACTCGCTGTTCCGCAATGACTACGTCGAGGCGGGGCTGGGTGTCGGAGTGCACTTCCTGGAGGCGGATGCACGCGGCGCGGTGAATGCCAAGCAGCTGCGTCAGGAAGTGTCCGGATCGGGCGCGTTTCCCACGATCCCGTTGGATATCACCTGGCGCATCTGGCACGGGCTCGCGTTTTCAGCCCGCGGTCAGTACTTCCACGCCTCGGTCAACAACTTCGATGGCTCCATCGCCGAATATCACGGCGACTTCCAGTGGCGCTGGCAGCGTTACCCCAACTTCTCGCTGGGGGCCGGCTACACCATCATGCGGTCGTCGCTCGATATTGATGACACCAACTTTCCGGGTTCCTTCCGTCTGAACGTCCGGGGCCCGGAAGGGTTCTTCAAAGTCAGCTTCTAGGCGGTTCCAACCAACCCGCCCAACACCTCGGTCTGCGTGACGTGCTTGCGCCAGGCACCGAACGCCCTGACCAACCTGGCGGGCGACGTCATCGCGTCTTCCAACAGCTCGAAATACTCCGCCCGCGCCTGAAGAGCGGCGGCAACGGATGCGCAGTATTGAGTTTCAATCCAGATTGAGGCTCGGTCGGCGGTGGTCATTGTTTATCCCCTGGGTTCTTGGCTGGAGAGGGATGCAACGGCCATGCCAAGGGCCATGGCTGGGCGGAAGGCGGAAAGTTACCCTGGAGTCCTACGAGGGGGCTCGGCGGTTGTCCTACAGGGTGGGAAAACCTGATTTCCCAGACATGTAGTTTGTACCCGCGCGGAGCATTCACGGAACCTTTCAGCGGACTTACGAATTGTTCACGCACGGCACCTCGCCGTAACCGTTTGGGGCGTGCAAATGAATATTCTGATCTGGCTGATTATGGGCGGCATCATCGGCTGGCTGGCCAGCGTGATCATGCGTACGCAGGAAGGGCTTCTGCTCAATATCGTGGTGGGCATCGTGGGTGCCTTGATCGGCGGCTGGCTGATCAGCCCGATGGTGGGCGCGGCGACCATCAATCAGGGCGACCTGAGCATTGCGGGGCTGGGAGTCTCCCTGCTCGGAGCCATCATCCTGCTCGCGATCGTCAACCTGTTCCGTGGTGGTCGAACCCGTCTGTAGTGGGAACGTAAGCCTTCGCGAAGGATTCCGGCATGCGGCAGGCGCGGCCGGAATCCAGGTTGATGCATACATAGTCAGTGCGGGCGCGCGCCAACGTTTCTGCGTTGGATGCGCGTCTGACCTGGAAACGCCTTTCGACCCTCAGCCGGTTGTCAGTGCTGACAATCCACGTGGCAACGGCTACCTGGTCGCCGAGGACGGCCGCCTTTTGATAATCAATCTCGGCCCGATGCGCAGCCATCCCCCGGCGGATCCTCGTGCATTCCTCTATAGAAATGCCCAGCGCCGCGGAATGTGACCAGGCGGCTTTATCGAACCAGGCCAGGTAAACAGAGTTGTTGACGTGGTTGTAGGCGTCTATGTCAGACGGTGCGACTTCCACCGTAATGACATGCGGCGTGGCGTAGTCCCAGTCAGCCCCGTTCACGGGCAATAGCTCTGTAACCTATGTCGCGGCGGAATTGGGCGCCTGCCCAGGATATCGAGTTGACCAACCCGTACGCTTCGGACTGAGCGGCTTTGACACTCGCCCCCAGTCCAACCGCGCAAAGGACGCGTCCCCCGCTCGTCAGCACCCGCTCCGAGTCTTCGCGGGTGCCAGCGTGAAAGACCTTGCCGGGCAAGGCGGCAGCGCCATCGAGTCCCTGGATGACATCGCCTTTGCGAACATCATCGGGATATCCCGCAGCGGCCATCACAACACCCAGCGCCGCCCGCGGGTCCCAGTCGGCTGTGACCGTGTCCAAGCGGCCGGCGAGGGCGGCTTCACACAGCTCGGTCAGATCCGATTTCAGCCGCATCAGGATGGGCTGTGTCTCCGGATCACCCAACCGGCAGTTGAATTCGAGTACGTTGGGTGTGCCGTCCGGGGCAATCATGATCCCGGCATATAGAAATCCGGTGTAGGGCATTCCGTCAGCCGCCAATCCCCGAATGGCCGGCTCCATCACTTCTTTCATGATGCGTGTGTGCATTGCATCAGTGACCACGGGGGCCGGCGAGTACGCGCCCATGCCACCGGTGTTGGGTCCCTGATCCGCGTCCAGCAGTCGCTTGTGATCCTGGGACGTGGCAAAGGGGAGGATGTGCTTGCCATCGGCCATGACGATGAAGCTGGCTTCCTCGCCCGGCAGAAATTCTTCGATGACGACGGTCTGGCCCGCGTCGCCAAACTGTCCCGCAAACATGCCTTCCGCCGTGGCAATAGCCTCCGCGGCGGTGTCGACGATCACAACACCTTTTCCGGCAGCGAGGCCGCTGGCTTTGACGACGATGGGAGCTCGTTGGCGACGGACGTAATCCCGATCGAAGCTCTCACGGGTGAACGTGGCGTAGCTGGCGGTTGGAATGTGGTGCCGACGCAGAAACTCCTTGGTGAAGGCTTTGGAGCCCTCGAGCTGCGCGGGCGCGCGCCGCGGACCGAAGCATTTCAGGCCGGCCTTCTCAAATGCATCGACGACGCCGATGACGAGCGGGGCCTCGGGGCCCACGATCGTCAGATCAACATGTTCGGCTCGCGCGAGCGCGACGAGCCCAGCCACATCGTCGGCGGCGACTTTGACATTTCGAACCTTGGGTTCCTGTGCGGTGCCGGCGTTTCCGGGGGCAACCAGGACTTCAGTGACACGCGGCGAGCCGGCGCATTTCCAGGCCAACGCATGCTCGCGTCCCCCGGATCCAATGATCAAAACACGCATCAGTGCCTGAAATGGCGCATGCCGGTGAAGACCATCGCAATGTCATGCTCATCGGCAGCGGCAATGACTTCAGGATCTTTCTTCGAGCCGCCGGGCTGAATCACGGCGCGGATTCCATATTCTGCCGCCACGTCCAGGCCGTCGCGGAAGGGGAAGAATGCATCGGATGCCATGACGGAGCCGGAGACTTCCAACTGCTCGTCAGCCGCTTTCATTGCGGCAATGCGGGTGGAGTAGACGCGGCTCATCTGGCCGGCGCCGACGCCGATGGTCATGCGCTCGTGCGCGAACACGATGGCGTTCGATTTCACGAACTTGCAGACGCGCCAGGCAAACATCAGGTCTACGAGCTCGGCAGGAGTTGGTTTGCGGCGCGTGACGACGGTCAGCTCGGACTCGGACACCATGCCGGTGTCGCGGGTCTGCACGAGCAGGCCTGCGGTCACACTGCGATATTCGAGGTCGCCGGGGGGCACCTGCCGCAGATCGCCGAGGATCAACACGCGGACGTTGGGTCTGCCGGCCAGGACCTTGGCGGCCTCGGCGGACACCGCGGGAGCCGCCAGGACCTCGACAAACTGGCGATCGACAATGGCAGAGGCCGTGGTCGCGTCCAGTTCGCGGTTGAATGCGATGATGCCGCCGAACGCTGAAGTAGGATCGGTGCGATACGCGCGGTCGTACGCCTCGAGCGCAGTAGCGGCAACCGCAACTCCGCACGGATTCGCGTGCTTCACGATCACGCACGCCGTGCCTTCAAACTGGCGCACACACTTGATCGCGGTGTCGGAATCCGCGATGTTGTTGAATGAGAGCTCCTTCCCCTGCAGCATCCTGGCTGCCGAGATACTCGCGCCACGCGGAGTTGGATCTCTGTAGAACGCCGCCTGCTGATGCGGGTTCTCGCCGTATCGCAAATCCTGTACCTTGTCGAAGACCAGCGGCAGAGTCGTGGGGAAGCGCTCGGCCGGCACCTGGTGAACCGTTGCGAGGTAGCTCGCCACCATGGTGTCGTAGCGGGCCGTGTGCGCAAAGACCTTGGCGGCGAGCCTCGATCTCGCGGCCAGCGTGGTGCGCCCATCATGCGCTTTCAACTCGTGCAACAGCATCTGGTAGTCGGCCGGATCGACGGCGACCGCGACCGATTCGTGATTCTTCGCCGCTGCACGCAACATGGCGGGGCCGCCGATGTCGATGTTTTCCACTGCGTCCGGGTAAGTACAGTCCGTTCGGGCAATGGTTTCCGCGAACGGATATAGATTCACCACGAGCAGATCAATCGGCTGAATGTCGTGGCTGGCCATGACGGCTTCATCGATTCCGCGCCGGCCCAGCAGGCCGCCGTGAATTTTTGGATGCAGCGTTTTTACACGTCCATCCATGATTTCCGGAAACCCGGTGTAGCTGGAGACTTCGCGTACGGGGATGCCGTTGGCGGCAAGCAGCTTCGCCGTGCCGCCGGTAGACAGGATCTCGATGTTGCGTTCGGACAGCGCGCGCGCGAGCTCGACGAGACCGGTTTTATCGGATACCGACAGCAGCGCGCGGCGGACGGGCAACAACATCGGAAACGGGCGTCGCAGCGCTAGGCGCTGTGCGACAGGCCCAGCTCCTTCAGCTTCTTGCGCAGGGTACCGCGGTTGATTCCGAGAAGGTTGGCTGCTTCGCTCTGATTGCCTTCGGCATAGTCCAGCACGAGGCGAAACAACGGCTCTTCCACCTCGCGCAGCACGAGGTCGTACAGACGGGCAGGCTTGTGGCCATTCAGGCTGGTGAAGTAGTCGCTCAGCGCCCGTTCAGCATGATTACGCAGAGGCAATTCTCTGGTGCTCAACCGGACACTGGAATCCCCCCTGGCTCGACTCTTCTTTTTTGCTGTCATGTATGGTCCCCACAAAACTCATCAGGTCAGGCCGCATCAGCGGAAGCCTCCGGGACTTCCGCAACCCAGTCCTCCAGGCGGTCGTGCACGAGCGCAAACTGTACCGAAGTCGATTCAGCCGCCATCAGCGTGCGGCGGATGTCCGCCGGATCTGTCAGCAACTGTTCGCAATACCAGCCGAGATGTTTGCGCGCGATCCGCACTCCGAGGTCCTCGCCGTAGAAGGCGTACAGAGAGCTGAGATGCCCTAGAATAATATCACGCACCTCTGCGCGCGATAGCGCCGGAGCGGTAATTCCTGAGTGCAGATACGTGTTGACAGATCGAAAGATCCATGGCGCGCCATGACTCGCGCGGCCCAGCATTACTCCGTCGGCGCCGGTGAAATCAAGCACGTCGCGTGCCTTTTGCGGTGTTTTGATATCACCATTCGCGAAGATCGGAATGCGCACGGCGGATTTGATGTTCCGGATGGTCTCGTACTCGGCCGCGCCTGCATAAAAATCCGCACGTGTGCGGCCATGAACGGCGAGCGCCCTGATGCCGTTGTCCTGGGCGAGCTGCGCGATGCGCACGCCATTACGATTGTTACGATCCCATCCCGTGCGGATCTTCAGCGTGACCGGTACGCTCACCGCACTGACAACGGCCGCGAGAATCTCGGCCACCAGCGACTCGTTCTGCAGCAATGCGGAGCCGCAAAGCTTGCCGCAGACTTTTTTCGCGGGACAGCCCATGTTCAGGTCGATGATCTGCGCGCCGAGGTCCACGTTCATGCGCGCGGCTTCGGCAAGTGCCTGACTGTCGGAGCCGGCGAGCTGTACTACACGCGGCTCAGGCTCGCCTTCGTGACTCATGCGCAGGCGCGATTTGGGCGTGCTCCACAGCCTCGTATCGGAGGTCAGCATTTCCGAGGCCGCCAATCCCGCTCCGAGCTTGCGGCACAGGATGCGAAACGGCCTGTCGGTCACGCCCGCCATGGGCGCGAGAACAACAGTCGAGGGTAGAACGTACGGTCCTATCTGCATGACGTGGCAGTCTAAAGATCAGCGCGAGATGTCGTTCGAGCAGGCAATTCCGCCGCCCGGTGCGGGCAGGCAGGCGTCGATCTCGAAGCCGACGGCGTTGGAGCCCGGGTCCACGAAGGCCATTTCCGCATCAATACGCTGTCCCGCCGATAAAAGCGAGCTGCTGGGTATCGCCCGCGGCAGATAGGACTTCGGCGCGACATCGCGCGAGGCAATCCGATTTCCGAAGCGGTCCTGAAGAGTTACGCGCAACAGCGGCAAAGGCTGTGCCTGGCGCGCACCGTTCTTGACACTGGCACGGACTGTTATCTGGCCTGGAGCACCGGCGACACTGGAGGCCCCCAACTGACGCACTTCATACGCGGCGAGATCCCAACGCGGCACGATCGGAATTCCCAGCACTGCATAGATCGATGTCAGAGGCCCGTTGAATGTGGCGTTGGCGGCGAGGTCGTGCCGGTAGTGATGCACGATCTGGATCAGCAGCATCAGCAACAGAATCGCGCTGCCCGCCGTCCACATGCCGGCGAAGAAGGATGTTGGTTGCTCACCGGACAGCGCCTCGCCTGCGTAGGAGCGCTTGCGGGGTGCGAGCACATCGCGCAGGGCCGCTGCGGTTTCAGTCGCAGTGCCGCGCAGGTCATCCGGACTGAAACCGGCGGCCGGCCTGGGGGGTTCGGGCTTCGGCTTGATGTCGGGGCGCTGCTTGTTGTCCGCCCTGGCTTTGGCCTCGAGCGCCTTGGTTGGGTCCGTGCCGGTTTTCGCAGCTTCCGCACGCGCCTTGGCGCGCTCGGCCAGCCGCATGGGCGCCGGCGCTTGCGGCGGCTGCTCCATGGGCGGCTGCAACAACAGGGGTTTGGGCGCCGGCGCGGCGGGCTGCGCCAGCGCCTTATGCGTGCCGGTGGCCGATGTTGAGTTGGTTGGTTTGGGCGGCGCCGGCGGACCGGCCGGCGAGCCGAACACAGCGGAGGAAAACTCCGACTCCGGTGTTGGATTCAGGCGCTCCTGGCGGTTGTCGGTCAGGTGCGCCATGGTGGCGAGGAGGTCCGGGTCGATCTCCACATCCACCTGGGTATCGACGGGATCGAAACTCTCCGGCTCGTGCGCGGGGGGCTCGTGCGCGTCGGTCCGGGTCAACTCTTCCTCGACCCGCGCGGCATCCTCGGCTTCCATGCGGATAGCCTTGAATGTGCCGGTGGCCGCGGTGAACTTCGGGCTGGGGGGCTGCTCGACGAAGACCTTGGTGATGTCAGTTGCGTCAGGGTTGAACTCGAGATCCTCTTCGGGGATCTCGGTGTCGTCGCCGTACCGCATTGGCTCAGGGGCCGGCGGCGGCGGAACCTGGAGCGCTTTGGAGCGGGAGGTGGTGTCCGTCCGCTGCTGCTGCGGCGGCGGGGCCGCGGGCTTCGGCGGAGGTGCTGGCTCCGGCGCCGGCTGAGGCTGAACTGAGGCGCCGCCAGCAGTCTGGGCCCCCGCCTGACGATCCTCGGAAAGACGCGAGAGCGCGTTGAATACGTTTGAGCAGCGCCCACAACGCACATAGCCTTGCGCGACGCGCAAATCCGCGGCGGTCACGACGAGTGTCAGTGCGCACTTCGGGCAGACTGTGAACATGTGTGTTATCGGCGCCCGGCGCCGCTAGCAGCGCGGCGCATGAGATTTACGCTTCCCCGCCAGACCGGACCAACCCTCCCGTACCTCGAAGGGATGTATATCAAACCACGTGATGTAAGCGTCTGTCACGTCGGCAGCTTGGTGTTCCAGCAAGCCCGCGAGCACGATCGAGCCGCCTTCGCGCACCAGCGACCCGAAGGTCGGTGCCAGATCGCGCAGCGGCCCCGACAGAATATTTGCTACGAGGACGTCCACGCCTGTGGGTAACCCTTGCGCGGTCTCGTGGGTACGGACCAGTGTCTGCAGGCCGTTAGCCTCGGCGTTTTCACGGGTCGCCGTCAGGGCCTGCGGATCAATATCGAAACAATGCGCCGCGGCAGCTCCCAACTTCACGGCGGCAATTCCGAGCACGCCTGAGCCGCAGCCGAAATCAATGAGCCGCTCGCCACCGCTGATGTGACGATCCAGCCATTCCAGGCACAGCGCGGTCGTGGGGTGAGTTCCTGTGCCGAACGCCAGTCCGGGGTCCATGTGGACGACCACCGCGCCCGGCTCAGTAACCTGCTCGTGGTGGGGGCAAACCCATAAGCGTTGCCCAAACCGCCGTGCATGAAAGTCGCGCAGCCACTCGCGCTCCCAAACACGGTCCTCGATGTGCTCGCTCGTCAGGCCGCCGGTGGGGATGCCGAGCATTTCGGTGAGAGCCTGGGCAACCGCCGGTACATCGATTTCATCGGGAAACAAGGCGCGCAACCGGGTTGTGGGCCACAGCCGGAATTCACCCGGCAATGGCTCCAGCACGGGATCGTCGTAGGCGTCGACATACGTGACTGAAGTTGCCCCGAGCTCGAAGCAACTTTCTTCAGCGCAGTCCGGATCACGCGCGCCCAGCTCGAACGAAAACTGCCAGAAGCCGCTCACCCGACCGAACCCTCTAGCGCAGTCCCAACCGCCGCTCCAGATAGTGAATGTCCGTACCACCCTTCTGAAACGCTGCGTGGTTGAAGATTTCCTGGTGCAGCGCCACGTTGGTCTTGATTCCCTCGATGACCATTTCGGCGAGCGCATTCTTCATGCGCGCAATCGCGGCCTCGCGGCTCTCGCCATAGGCGATGATTTTGCCGATGAGCGAATCGTAGTTGGGTGGTACGTTGTATCCGGAGTAGATGTGACTATCGACGCGGATGCCCGGGCCACCGGGTGCATGCCAGAGGCGGATGGGGCCCGGTGAGGGCATGAACGTCTTGGCGTCTTCGGCGTTGATCCGGCACTCGATGGCGTGGCCGCGGATCTGGATATCGCTCTGCACGTACGGCAGGCGCTCACCCGCGGCAATCAGCAACTGCGCCTTCACGAGATCCACTCCCGAGATCAGCTCAGTGACCGGATGCTCCACCTGGATGCGCGTGTTCATTTCGATGAAATAGAACTCGCCATCCTCGAAGAGAAACTCCAGGGTCCCCGCGCTGCGATAGCCCACGGCCTTGCAGGCTTCGACACAGCGATCACCCATGATCCGACGCTGACGCGCGGTGATTCCGGGCGCGGGCGCCTCTTCAATCACCTTCTGGTGGCGGCGCTGCATCGAGCAGTCGCGCTCACCGAGATGGATGACGTTGCCATGGCCGTCCGCGAGCACCTGGAACTCGATATGACGCGGACGCTCCAGGAATTTCTCCATGTAGACCTGGTCATTGCCGAATGCCGCGCGTGCTTCAGCCTTCGTGATGCCAATGGCATTCAGCAAGGAGGCTTCGCTGTGTACGACACGCATTCCGCGGCCGCCGCCGCCACCTGATGCCTTGATGATGACGGGGTAGCCGATGTCGCGCGCGACCCGCAGATTCTCATCGGGATCTTCGCCCAAGGGACCGTCGGAACCCGGCACGCAGGGCACACCATGTGACTTCATCACCTTGATGGCGGAAACCTTGTCGCCCATGGTGCGAATGGTGTCGGCCTTGGGCCCGATGAACACGAAGCCGCTCTTTTCGACCCGCTCTGCAAAATCGGCGTTCTCGGAAAGGAAGCCGTAACCAGGGTGAATGGCGACGGAGTCCGTGACTTCCGCGGCGCTGATGATCGCCGGCATGTTGAGATAGCTACCGGCCGAGGGCGGCGGTCCGATGCACACCGACTCATCCGCGAGCAACACATGCTTGAGGCTGTAGTCGGCCGTGGAATGCACGGCGACGGTTTTGATGCCCAACTCGCGGCACGCCCGCAGGATCCGCAGAGCGATCTCGCCACGGTTGGCGATGACGACCTTCTCCAGCATGGCCACGCTATTCGACTACGAACAGGGGTTGACCGAACTCGACCGGGTCGCCGTTGCGCGCCATGATCGAGGTCACCCGTCCGGCCTTGTCGGATTCGATCTGGTTCATCATCTTCATGGCCTCGATGATGCACAGAACCTGGCCGACCTTGATCTCATCGCCGATTTCGATGAACGCCTTGGCACCGGGCGAGGGTGCGCCGTAAAACGTGCCGACCATGGGCGCGGTGATCACGTGCTCATTGGCTTTCGCCTTGGCAACGGGGGCTGCTGCTTGAGGCGCCGCGGCCGCAATGGGTGCAACGATGGGCGCCGCCGGCAGGGCCATCGGCATCGGGGCGAACTGAGCAGCGGCAAGGTTGCCGGTGGGCATGCGGCTGATGCGCAGCGCTTCCTCGCCTTCCTTGATTTCGATCTCAGCAATGCCGGACTCCTCCAGCAGCTCGATCAGTTTCTTGATCTTTCGGATATCCATGAAGGGGAACGCTCCAGTCTCGAATGGGTAAGACGGGTGGTTCGGTTCAGACCGGCCGGTCGAGCTGCCGCACGGCGGCTCGCACTGCCAGCTCGTAACCGAAGGCACCCAGGCCGGTGATCACACCGACCGCGATGTCTGAAAAGTAAGAGTGGTGTCGGAAGGCTTCACGTGCCTTGGTGTTCGACAGGTGTATCTCCAGGAACGGCAGACGCACCCCGAGGAGCGCATCGCGCAGCGCAATGCTGGTATGCGTGAACGCACCCGGGTTGAAAATCAGGAAACGGATGCCGTCGGCGGCGGCTCCATGAATGCGGCCGATCAGCTCGGCCTCGGAATTGCTCTGGAAGGCCACCAGCTCGTGGCCGGCCTCACGCGCCAGCTCCGCGGCGCGCTTTTCAATGGATTCGAGAGTGTCCGCTCCGTAGACACCGGGCTCGCGACTGCCCAGCAAGTTGAGATTCGGTCCGTTGAGAAGAAGCACTCGCGCCATTGAATCGCTGCAGCGACCTGAAACGGGCGCGAATGTAACTCAATTCGCGGCGAATGGGGTACTTCAGGGAGCTATTTTCGTCCAACGAGTCGGCTAGCTCACAGGCGAGGCCTTAGTCTCTTCCTCTTCCTCGTGCCTGGCGCGCTCAGCCGCAAGGGCGGCAATGCCGTCCGCTATTTCCTTCTTGGCTGCTGCCAGGTCGATGCGTCCGGTATCGATGCCCTTGACGCGATCGAGGATGAAACGGGCCTCATCCGCATGCAGCTCGCCCACCTTGAGGGTGACGATCCGGCCGCGAGCATCCGCAAAAACCGTAAACGGGAAGACGGTGTCCATGCCGAAAGCGGCGATGGCCTCGAGCCCGTCCTGTTCGCCAACCAGCACAGGATAATCGATGCTCATCTCCCGTGCGTACTTCTGCACCGCATCGCGGAAGTCGACGGCAATCCCGACGATTTCGATCCCGTCTTTGGCGCGCTCATGACGGATCGTCTTCAGCAGGGGGATTTCGCGGCGGCAGGGGGCGCACCAGGTTGCCCAGAAATTGATCAGGAGGGGGCGGCCTTTCCACTCGGACAGGGCGTGCTTGATTCCGCCGGGATCAGCCAGCGAAATATTGGGCAGATCCGTTGGAATGGGGCGCGGCGCCTGAGGCGCCTGCTCGGTCACTTCCGGTGGGGGCAGAGTCGGCGATGTATCGACAACCACCTGCGTGCGGGCGACACGTCCGAGGTGCGCGGCCAGGAAACCCGCCGCGCCCCCAATACAAATGACCGCTACGGCGACCGGGAGTCGAAGTCCGTCTCTCACGTCGAGCCAGGCAGTGCGGCGCTCAGGTTGGGTCTGATCGCACGAGTCACGAGAGAAGCGAAGTCGGGGGCCTTCATGTAGCCGACGACACGGAAATTCTGGCGTTCTTCACCATCAGGTCCATAGAAGGCAATGGTTGGGGGACCCAGGATGTTGAAGTGATGCATCAACTCCTTATCCACCGAGTCATTGGCAGTGACGTCCGCATGCAGCAGCACAGCATTGGAGAGTGCGGCCTGCACTGACTTGTCGCTGAAGGTGTAGCGTTCCATCTCTTTGCAGGACGTGCACCAGTCTGCATAGAAATCCAGCATGACAGCCTTGCCTGCAGCGGTTGCCGCTGCGACGCGCTTGTTGAGATCGTCCAGCGATTTGATCGTTTCAAACGCGAGGGCCGGCTCCTTCGTCGCGACGGCGTTGCCACCGGTGCTGGCGCGAAGTGTGCCCAACGGTTGCAGCGGATCGGTGCTGCCCGCTGCCACTCCTATTAGAAGAATGATTCCGTACACGAGCGCCAGCAGCCCGGGGGCTCGCACGGCAGCTGGGGCTGGGCTTCCGTCACGTGCTTTGAGCGCGAAAATCCAGAAGCCGGCGATCACGGCCAGAGCGGACCACAACAGCATGCCGATCGCAGGGGAAATCAACGATTGCAGGAAGTAGATGGCCAGGGCGATAAACAACACGCCGAACAGCGACTTCACGGTGTCCATCCACGGGCCAACCCGGGGAAGAAGCGATCCGGCGGATGCGCCGACGAGGAGGAGAGGAACGCCCATGCCCAGACCAGTGAAGTAAAGCGCTGCGGCCCCGCGGGCGATCTGGCCGGTCTGGCTGATCACCGACAGCGCGGCAATCAGCGCTGGAGCAACACAAGCGGTTACCACGAGTGCTGATAGAGCACCCATGATGAAGCAGCCAACATAGGTGCCGGAACGTTGTTGGTTACTGACGTCGGTGAGGCGAGTCTGCAATGCGCTGGGCAACTGCAACGTGTAAACCCCGAACATGGCCAGCGCCAGGGCGACGAAGAGTCCCACGAACAGCATGATGATCCATGGCTGTTGGAAGAATGCCTGGGGCGCCTGTTTGAAGACGAGTACAAAGACTGCGCCGGCAGCAGCGTAGGTGAGCGCCATTCCCTGCGCGTAGGTGAACGCGAGGGAGAAGCCGCGCGCGGGTGTCACCTTGTCGCCTTGGCCGACGATGATTCCCGAGAGGATCGGGATCATGGGCAGCACGCAAGGAGTGAGGGAAAGCAGCAGGCCGATGCCAAAGAAGGTCGCGAGCACGGCGGCCAGGTTGCCGTCGCGGATGAGGATGGCCAGTTGGTCTTGCTCGGACACGAATGCGCCCGTGCTGGTGCCGGCGGCCACGCCGTTGGCGTTGGCGCCGGCTGAGGTGCCCGAGCTGCCACCGGCGCTCGTCGTCGACGTGGGGGGGCCGCTTGTCGGGTCGACATATCCGGAGCCACCAGCGTGGGGCGCGCCGGCGCCCGGTGATGGCAACACTACGTTCACTACCGTAGTGATCGGCGGGTAGCAGAGGCCGGCGGTGGCACAGCCCTGGTAGGTGACCTTCAAAGGAACCGTCAGGTCGCCGGAGCTCGATCGGGCGACAGAGATCGAACCCACCACATCATGGTGATAGATCTCCTGCTTGCCGAAGTACTCATCCATCTTCGTCTCACCCGCCGGCAGGGTGAGGTCGCCTAGCTTTGCCTGGGTGGCGTCACTCCAAGCCTTGATTTTGGCTCTATAGAGGTAGTACCCGTCGGTGACTCCCCAGATCAGGCGGATGGAGTCCGGCCCGTCGGGCAGGGCGCTGAACCGGAATGCCTGGTCCGGCGGCAGGAAATCGGGTTCTGCCGATTTCTTCTGGCCGAGAACCGCGGCGATGCCGCCGGTCGCCGGCTTCGAATTGGCATTCGAAGGGACGTCGACGTCGGCGCGGGCCGGTACTGTGGCGGAGAGTACGGTCAGCAGCACGGCCGTCCAAAGGCCCGTGAGCAGGCCGCCGCGATGGGCGGTATTCATGGCAGTCGTGTTCATATGCATGGATTTTGGTAGGTAGCCGTTCGGCCTGCCACCGGTTTGACCTCACAGCGCGAAAAAACTTCCCGACGCGCTTGAATTTACACGTTCACTCACTATCATTAGCAGCCACCCGGGGAGAGTGCTAACAGGCTCCCGGGTACCTATATTTCCTTATAATTCATCAGCTTCCAAGGAGCGACTTCCATGAAGATACGTCCTCTTCATGACCGCGTCATCGTGAAACGTCTGGAGCAGGAACGCACCTCTCCGGGCGGAATCGTCATTCCCGATACCGCGGCCGAAAAGCCGGTAGAGGGAAAGGTGGTTGCGGTCGGCAAAGGCAAGATTCTCGAAGACGGCCAGGTCCGTCCCCTCGACGTCAAGATCGGCGACAAGATTCTCTTCGGTAAATACAGCGGCACTGAAGTGAAGGTCGACGGCGAAGATCTCGTGGTTATGCGCGAGGAAGACGTCATGGCCGTGATTGAGTCCAAGTAACTAAAGGATCACGACAATGGCAGCTAAAGAAGTCAGATTCAGCGACGACGCACGCCAGCGCATGTTCAAAGGCGTGAACGTCCTCGCCAATGCCGTCAAGGCAACTCTGGGTCCCAAAGGCCGCAACGCGGTGCTCGAGAAGAGCTTCGGCGCCCCCACCATCACAAAGGATGGTGTCTCGGTCGCGAAGGAAATCGAGCTGAAGGACAAGTTCGAGAACATGGGCGCGCAGATGGTGAAGGAAGTTGCTTCCAACACCTCCGACGAGGCTGGTGACGGTACGACCACCGCAACGGTGCTGTCGCAGGCCATCATCCGTGAGGGCCTGAAGGCCGTCGCTTCCGGCCGTAACCCGATGGACATCAAGCGTGGTATCGACAAGGCCGTTACGGCTGCCGTCGAGGAGCTGAAGAAGCTCTCCAAGCCGTGCAAGGACTCCAAGGCGATTGCGCAGGTCGGCACGATTTCTGCGAATTCCGACGAGTCGATCGGCAAGACCATTGCCGACGCGATGGAAAAGGTAGGCAAGGAAGGCGTGATCACTGTCGAGGAAGGCTCGGGTCTCGACAATGAGCTGGAAGTGGTCGAGGGCATGCAGTTCGACCGCGGCTATCTGTCACCTTATTTCATCAACAACCCGGCCAACCAGGTGGCGGAGCTCGAAAAGCCGCTGATCCTGCTGGTCGACAAGAAGATTTCCAACATCCGCGAAATGCTGCCGCTCCTCGAGGGCGTGGCGAAGTCCAGCCGTCCGCTGCTGGTCATTGCGGAAGACGTGGAAGGCGAAGCGCTGGCGACCCTGGTCGTCAACAACATCCGCGGCATCCTCAAGGTTGCGGCGGTGAAGGCTCCGGGCTTCGGTGACCGCCGCAAGGCCATGTTGCAGGACATCGCGGTCCTCACGGGCGGCACGGTGATTTCCGACGAAGTGGGCCTGTCGCTGGAGAAGGCGACGGTCAACGATCTGGGCGAAGCCAAGAAGATTGTGGTTGAGAAAGAGAACTCGACCATCATCGACGGCGCCGGCAAGGCGTCCGACATCAAGGCCCGCATCGAGTCCATTCGTCAGCAGGCCGAGGAAGCCACTTCCGATTACGACAAGGAAAAGCTGCAGGAGCGTGTTGCAAAGCTCTCCGGCGGTGTTGCCGTGATCAAGGTCGGCGCTGCGACCGAAATCGAGATGAAGGAAAAGAAGGCTCGCGTCGAAGACGCCCTGCATGCAACCCGTGCAGCCGTCGAGGAAGGCGTGGTCCCGGGCGGTGGTGTTGCCCTGATCCGTGCACAGAAGGCTCTCGAGAAACTCGAGGGTTCCAATGAAGACCAACAGGTCGGCATTGCGATCCTGCGGCGTTCGATCGAGGAGCCGCTGCGTCAGATCGTCGACAACGCCGGTGAAGATCCTGCTGTGATCCTCAACCGCGTCAAGGACGGGAAGGGCGCGTTCGGTTACAACGCCGCGACGGGCGAGTTTGGTGACATGCTGGAGGCCGGTATTCTGGATCCGACCAAGGTCACTCGTCTTGCGTTGCAGAACGCAGCTTCCGTGTCCGGTCTGTTGCTGACGACAGAGGTGATGATTGCCGAAGCTCCGAAGGATGACGAGCACAGCCATGGTGGCGGAATGCCGCCGGGCGGCATGGGCGGAATGGATATGTAGGTCCCCCCCCAAAAGGGATATCGAATCTGTAACACAACATCGATAAGATACTCATGACGGTTAAGGGTTGCTGCCGCGCCCCCTAAGTGCGGCGTAACCCCGAAAGACGCGGAACAAGACCCCCTATTCCGCGCATTATTGAAACCCGGCTTCGGCCGGGTTTTTTTTATGGGCGAAAAAGTCTGCGACTTTTTCGCGGATAACGTCCACGGCCCGCGCGGCGGGTCGGCAACGTAAAACACTTCCGTTAAGCGGCCGTTAATTTTTTTACTGTCGCAACTTCCCAACACGCGAACGCGGCTAAATCCAACTTAGGTCTAACATGGCGCAGGTTGTTGTTCCTGAGCGTGTTTTGTCGCTGCGAGGGGACGCTTTTTCGCTCGGCGTCAACCCCTTTTGAGGCTTACCGTTTGCCGCACGAGACACCTCTCGTTCGGAGATCACAACCATGCTCGGATCGAAAACGTTGCGCGGCTCCCTGGCGGGACTCGCGGCCTGCAGCGCGCTGCTGTTGTCAGCCTGTGGCGATAACGGGATGAGCGGGATGGGGAGCACGAGTAACGCGAATGCTCCCGCCGCCTGCGGCTCCTCGAATTGCGGCCCCGCGATGGTCACGATGACGGATGCCAAGGGCGACTTCCTCAGCTACACGGTCAACATGACATCGCTGCAGTTGCAGACAGCCGCCGGCGCCACGGTGGAAACCCTGCCTGCTACCACCAAAGTCGACTTTGCACAGCTGGTCGACCTGACTGAAGTCATCAGCGCGGGACAGATTCCCGCCGCCGAATACGTCAGCGCGACCCTGACTCTGGACTACGCCGGCGCAAACATCACCGCGGACGACGGAACGGGGACCGCGGTTGCGCTGAAACCCGTCGACAGCAATGGCGCTGCCCTGGCGGCTCCTGTCACGGTGTCCGTCAAGTTGGATAACGCGCATCACCTGATGATTACCGCCGGGCGCACGGGCCGGCTGGCTTTCGACTTCAATCTGGCCGCCTCAAACACTGTTGACCTGACGGCCGCCACGGTGACCGTGTCGCCGACACTGGTTGCGAGCGTCGTGCCTTCCGACAACAAGCAGGTACGCGTGCGCGGCCAGTTTGTGAGCGCGAGCACCAACGACTTTGTCCTGAACGTTCAGCCGTTCCACGATCAGACCAAGACCAATGGCCAGGCGACAGTGACGGTCGGCATGGCAACGACCTACCAAGTCAACGGGATGGCCTATGTGGGAGCGGCGGGCCTCGCCGCGCTCGCGGCTCTGCCGGCAAATACGATGGTGGCTGCCTTTGGCTCACTGCAGACCAGCACCCAGAACTTTACGGCAACGACTGTGTTGGCCGGCACCAGCTTTGAGAATCCGTCCAAGGACATGGTCTCCGGTACGGTGATCGCCCGCAGTGCCAACACACTGACGTTACGTCGCGCCACCTTCTGTGGGCGTGATGGCGATTTCGAGTCTGAGAACCACGATGTCACTGTGACGGTTGCCGATGGGACGGCTGTGACGGAAGAGGGCACCACGGGAACGTTCACGATCGCTGATATCTCTGTGGGTCAACACATTGATGCGTTCGGTACTGCCAACTCGAGCGGCGGCACCAAGACGCTGGATGCCTCCGCCGGCTCCGTGCGGTTGGATATGACTGCGGCCTGGGGCGTCGTGACTGCAATGACTTCGGGAAGTGTTACGGTGAACCTGCAGTCGCTGGATGGCTTGCCGGTGAGTGCGTTCAACTTCGCCGGCACTGGAACCGCTACTGCATCTGATGCCAGCGCGATGGCGTATGTCATCGACACAGGCGCGCTCAGTCAGACCGGTTTGGCTGTCAAGGCTCCGGCTCGAGTGATGGGTTTTGTTACACCGTTTGGCAAGGCACCGCCCAACTTCACCGCGCAGACGCTCGTGAACTTCTCGGGCGTGCCGGAAGCGTTGCTGGTTGATTGGGCGCAGAAGGGATCCACCACGGCGTTCATGGGTCTCACCGCCACGAGCACGACGTTGCAACTCGATCTGACAGGCGTCGATAAGTTGCACTTCATTCAGGTCGGGCCGGAGACGATCGATCTGACAACGCTGGCGACACCGCCCACCCTCATGGCGGACGCCAATGCGACGAATGAGATATTCGCCATCGGCCATCGCGGTAAATACAAGACTGAGAACTTCAATACGTTTGCATCATTCATCGCGGCGCTGACTGCGGATCTCACACCGACCGCAACGGTCGTCGATCTGGCGGCGACTGGACAATATGACAGTACGGCGAACACGTTCACCGTCACACGGCTCGCGGTGCTCATCAATGATTGAGCGGCGTGCTATGTTCTGATCTGAACATCGTCGCGCTCCTCTGGGGCGCGACGATGTTTGAGGAGAATAGAATGCCAACTATTGTTAAACCGATGCTCGCCGCCGGGTTGTTACTCGCGCTGAGTGCGTGTTCCAAACTCGGAGGCGGCGGCCAGGATCAGATGGCCTGGGCGAAGGATGCGCTCGAGCGCAATGACCGCATCGAGGTGGTCGCCTCCGATCCCCAGGCGAAGACCTTCACGGTCCGTGTGAAGGAGTCGGGGCAACTCGTTGTCCTTCCGATTGATCAAGTGACTGCCGGACCTGGGGTTGCGCTCGCTGCCCCCGGTAAGCAGACGGCGATGACACCCACGAGCAATCCGTCCGAGGCGCCATCTCCACCTCCACCTGCACCTGAGACCTCGGTGCCGGAGGCCGCGCCGCCGCCAGTGGCTCCTGCTCACAACGAAGCACCGTCACCTGGACCGTCACAGCAAACCAGCAATCCGGTGGTTGCCTCCGAGGCTGCTGCGCCCGGCGAGCCTGCACAGGCGTCTGAGTCCGTGAAGGGGCCGCGTGCCACTTCTGCTGCTCACGCCAGCCCCGGCAGTGTGTTGGCCGAAGGACCTGGTTACAGCATCAAGGCCAGTGGCCCGAAGAGTGTCGCAACGACGGCGTCACCTGGTGGGGCACCGCGGGGAGCCCCGGAACGGCTGCACGATCCCATCATCTGTCAGGGTGATCGTCTATTACATATTGACAATCGCAACCTGGAATTCGATGGTGACGCCATTACGGCCGAAGACGGCTGCGAGATTCACATCACCAATACGCACATCAGTGCGAAGGGTATCGGGGTTCTGGCTCGTGCAGCGAATGTGCACATCAAGAACAGTGAGATTGATGGTGAGTCGGGTGCGGTGGATGCCTCCGATGGAGCCCAGGTGTATGCGCAGTCATCCCGGTTCAAAGGTTTGACGCGGCGTCTGGAGAGCTCTTCATTTCACGACCTGGGTGGCAATGTCTGGAACTGACCGGCGAGGTGCTCGCCGCCGTTGAGGCGGCGCCGGCCTCGATCCGCGAGTCGCTCCCGTTTGTTTTTGCGGCGAGCGATTTCGTTTCCCAGTCCTGCACGCGCGACAGTCGGCTGCTGCCGGAACTGCTCGCGAGCCACGATCTGCAGCGCAAACTGTCCGCTGCGGATTTCACAGCCCGGGCGCCCCGCTCCGCAGGCGAACCGCAGTTCCTCGAGGATCTTCGCAAGTGGCGCCGTCGGGAGATGGTGCGCATTGCGTGGCGGGATCTCGCGGGCTGGGCGCACCTCGAGGAAACTCTTGCCGATCTGACGGCCTTCGCGGATGCGGCGATTGATACCGCATGCGAATTCGCTCGTCGCCCCCTGGTCGCGCGCTACGGCGAGCCTTGCTCGGAAGGCGGGGTGATTCAGCCGCTGGTGATTGTTGGAATGGGCAAGCTCGGGGGCGGTGAGCTCAACTTCTCATCCGATGTCGATCTGGTTCTGCTCTTCCCCGAGTACGGCGAGACGAACGGCCCGCGTTCCATTGCGAACGAGGAGTTCTTTACCCGGCTGGGGCAGGGGCTCGTGCGGATGTTGGAGACGCCGACACCGGATGGGATCGTTTTGCGGGTGGACTTGCGGCTGCGTCCGTTTGGGGACAGTGGCCCGTTGGTCGCCAGCTTTGCTTCGTTTGAAGATTACCTGCCGCGCCACGGCCGGGACTGGGAGCGGTATGCCTATGTGAAGGCCCGGGCGATCACTGCTCGGCGCGAATACGAGGAGATCGAGGCTGCCGCCATCCGGCCCTTTGTCTACCGGCGCTATCTCGACTTCGGGGTATTCGAAAGTCTCAGAGAAATGAAAGCGCTGATTGCGCGCGAGGTCGAGCGCCGCGAGCTCGCGGATCATGTGAAGCTCGGACCCGGTGGCATCCGCGAGATCGAATTCATCGTCCAATCGTTCCAACTCATTCGGGGCGGCCGCGACCGACGGTTGCAGACCACGTCGTTGTTGAGAGCCTTGAGCGTGTTGGGCGAGACGCGCTGGTTGCCGGCGAATGTGGTCACTGATCTGCATGCCGCGTATGTGTACCTGCGCCGCCTGGAGAATCGTCTGCAGATGTTGGCCGATGCACAGGTTCACAAGCTGCCGGACGACCCCGTCTCCAGAGAGCGGATTGCCATCGCGATGGGTGCCCCCGACTGGCCGGCGATGCTGCAGGAGTTGAATCAACATCGCGCCCGTGTCAGCAGCCAGTTCCAGTTCGTGATATCCGGCGGCAGCGATCCGGATCGCACTGCAGTCCGGATCGACCTCGGGCGCTTCTGGGATTCGCAGGCCGAGACCGCCGCGCTGACGGAATCGTTGGCGGCGGCGGGCTTCCGGCAGCCTGAGGAGGCGACGCGCAGCCTGCTGGTATTGCGGGCCTCCTCGCTGGTCCGCAAGCTCGATGAGCCCGGGCGCAAGCGGCTGCAGAGCCTGCTGCCGGTGCTGCTGTCCGATATTGCCGCCGGGGGTGGGCAATTTGTCGTGCTGCAGCGGGTGTTGAGAATCATCGAGGCGATCGGTCAGCGCTCGGCCTACTTTGCGTTGCTGCAGGAAAGCGCTCCGGCGCGTGCGCGTCTGGTTGAGCTCTGCGGATACGGCGACTTCCTGGCGCAGCAGATTGCATCCTACCCGCTGCTGCTGGATGAGTTGATTGATGGGCGTGTGCTGTCGGGATTGACGGGACGCGAGGATCTGGCGCGCGAGCTCGCGCTACGCATGGAGCTCGTTCAGGACGACGATCCGGAGCGCCAGGTCGAAGCATTGCGACAGTTTCAACGCGCCGCCATGTTTCGGGTTGCCGTGGCGGATCTGACGGGGCGCCTGCCTGTCATGAAGGTCAGCGATGAACTGACTGACATCGCTGAGCTGATTGTCGAACGCGCTATGCAATTGAGCTGGCAACAGATCACGGCGCAATACGGCACGCCACTGTGCGACGAAGGCAACGGTTTGCGCGAGGTCCGGGTAGCCGCTGCCGGCTACGGCAAGCTGGGGGGTATGGAGCTCGGTTACTCGTCCGATCTGGACCTCGTGTTTCTGCATGACTCTCGTGGCGAGCGGCAGGAAACCAACGGCGCGAAGGCTATAGACAACCAGGTGTTTTTTATTCGCCTCGCGCAACGAATCGTACACTTGCTGACGATGCACTCGGCCGCCGGCCGACTCTATGAAGTGGACGTGCGACTGCGGCCCAGTGGGAAAGGAGGGATGCTCGTTACGAGCATCGACGCATTCGCGGAGTACCAGCGTAAAGAGGCGTGGACGTGGGAACACCAGGCGCTCCTGCATGCCCGGTCAGTGGCGGGTGCTCCGCAGTTGCGTGCTGAATTCGAGGCGATCCGGACGGATGTGTTGTCGAATCATGTTCGGCGGGACACATTGCGTACGGAGGTCCGGACGATGCGCGAGCGCATGCGCAAGGAGCTGTCGCGGGCCGATGAATCTCAGTTCGACATCAAGCAGGACGCAGGCGGCGTGGCGGACATCGAGTTCCTCGCCCAGTACTGGGCGCTGCGCTGGGCGAAGGAATATTCGCCGATCGTGATGTTCTCGGACACGATCCGGCAGCTCGAATCGGTCGCCTCCGCGGACCTGATCCCGCAGGTCACGGTCGACCTGCTGATCGTCGCCTACCAGGCCTACCGTGTGCGTACGCACCACCTGTCGCTCATGAGCGAGAAGCCCATTGTGGCGAGCAGCGAATTCAGCGCCGAGCGGGCCGCGGTCACCCGGGTCTGGAATCGGGCCATGGCTGACGACCCTGCCTGACCCGGATCATCTATAATCCGCCGCTCCACTCCATTCGCGTATAGCTGACCCCCATGGCCGTGACGATGAAGGTGCTGATTCAGCCCAATGCCCAGAACCAGTACGATGTGACGGAAGAGGATCTGCCGCTGTCGTGCCCCATGCCGCAGATGTACCTCTGGAATTCACATCCGCGGGTGTACCTGCCGATTCAGCAGACCGGCTGGGCGAAGTGCCCCTACTGCGGGGCCGAGTACACGCTCAAATCTTGAGGGACTGCGCGCCCTCGGCGCGGTACTGCTTGTACGACTTCTCTTCGATGATCCGCGAGCCGAGAGCGAGATTCACGCGCTTTTTGATCGCAGCCCGCTCGTCGTTATAGACGTAGACGGCCCGCGCGAGCTCAATGAAGTCGCGGTCGAAGGTTTGCACCGCTTCCTTTTCACGGATCCGGTCTTCGACGTCCCACAGGCGCTCGTTCACGGAATGCAATGCGCGCTCGTCGGCGGCAACGTCGGCCGCGGCACACCCGCTGTCCTTCCAGGTTTTCTCGAGAAGACCGAGCTCCAGACGCACATTGCCGCTCTTCGCCGGGTCGGTGATCCGCACCGCTTTGATGCGCAGGATGGTGATTTTGTCCAGCAACTCGCCGGGTGAGATCGGAACCAGTACGTCGTTCATGGATGAGAGTTTAACGTAACAGCTCGTCGAGCTTCGCGGTCACGCTGGGGACGGTGATCAGGTCCATGACGCCCGGAATCTCGATCTTGCGTGTCCACGGCAGTTTGTCCGGATCTGTGCGGCAGAACGCCACCGCAGCCTCGGGGTAGGCATCCACACACCATTGGCGCGAAAGGTAGGGGCCGCTGCGTGCAGGGTTTGTAGCCGCATATAAGCCAATTACGGGCGTGCCCACCATGGTGGCCATGTGGACGGGTCCGGAATCGGGCGCGATCAGGACCCGGGCCCGGCTCAGCAATCCGAGGAGCTGGGGCAGGGTGTCCTTGCCGATCTGATTGATGACCTGGGTCTTCACCAGGCGCTCGATCGCGGCGCCGGTTTCTGTTTCCAGCGGAGTCGGGCCGCCCGCCAGGATTACCCGCATGCCGTGATGCTCGACTGCGTAGTCGGCGACAGCCGCATATCGCTCGACTGCCCAGTTGCGGAGCGAGTGACTGGAGCAGGGGCTGATTACCAGCGTGGGCTGCGAATCGGGGATGAGCCATTCGGCGTAACTGACGGCGTCCGCGGGCAACGGGACGTTCCATTTCAGGACGCGCTCCTCGATGCCCAGGGCTGCGAGGAATCCGAAGAAGCTGTCGAGCACGTGCTCCCGCGTGCGGGCAGCGATGCGTTCATTTGTAAACAACCATTGAAGCTCGCGGGCGCGGGCGCGGTCGAAGCCCAGTTTGATCGGCGCGTTCACTGCGTAAGCCATCGCGCTCGCCCGAATTGCAAGCTGCATGTGAAGCAGTACGTCGTACTGTCGACCACGTAGCTGCTCTCGCAGATTGCGTAACCCTGACAAGCCGGAGCGCTTGTCGACGATGATAAGCTCCACGCCGTCGACGAGTTTCATCAGGCGCGCTTCTGCCTTGCCGATGATCCACGTGAGCTGCGTCGTCGGCCATACATGCTGTAACGTACGGATGATCGGTACTACGTGGCATGTATCGCCGATCGCGGACAGTCGAAGGATACAAACGCTTGCGGGTGGGGCCATTAGGAAGGATGACGTAATGAGCGGCGGCGCATGAGTACCAGGTGGTCGTTGGGATCGGAAGTTAAGCATGTGCCGGGCCCCGGCGGAGCCATGCTATATGACGGGTCCCGGGTCGGCAATTTGAGCGCCGTCTGGTTTGATCCGAAACATTGGGAATCGCGTGGTGAGATTGAGGGGACCGCCCGCGGTCGCGGCACCGCCCACTACATCAAATCCGGCGGCCGGCAATTTGTGCTGCGGCATTACCATCGCGGTGGCCTCGCCGCACGCTTTTCGCGTGACAAATACTTCTGGCGGGGCGAACAGGAAACGCGGCCGTTCGCGGAATGGCAACTGACCTACAGGTTGCATCGAGCCGGATTGCCGGTGCCGGCGCCTCTCGGTGCCCGCTATCAACACGACGGAATGACCTACACCGGTGACATCATCACCGAGCGCCTCAACACTGTTGGCTCGCTCGCCGAATGTCTCGCACAGGGCGCGTTGTCGATTCTCACCTGGATCGAGATCGGCCGTTGCATCCGGCGCTTCCACGATCTGGGCGTCTGCCACGCCGACCTCAACTCACACAACCTGCTGCTGAATGAGGACGCGAAGGTTTACATGATCGACTTCGATCAGTGCCAGTTGCGCCGCTCCGGGTTGTGGCGCGATGGCAATCTCGTCCGTCTGCGGCGCTCCCTCGAAAAGATTACCTACGCGTTGCCGCGCGACCGGTTCGGTGAAGCTGACTGGCACGGTTTGCTGGATGGATACCGGCAGACTTCGGGCGATCAGTCCCTCGTAGCCACTACCTGACGTCACGGCCTCGAGGCGTGCGCTACCTGTACATCCTGGCGGTCTACCTGGCGGCTCCACTGATCAGCCTGGTGATGTTGTGGCGCGGGTTGTTTGACCGCAGCTACTGGACGAATTTCTCCGAGAGGTTTGGCTTCGGTGAGCGGTTGGCGCCCGGCGGCATCTGGGTTCATGCCGTTTCCGTTGGTGAGGTGAATGCGGCAGCGGCCCTCGTAACGACATTGCATGAGCGGTATCCCGGCGTACCGGTGTTGGTTACGACACTGACGCCGACGGGGGCGGCGCGCGCGAAGGTGCTGTTTCAGGAAATCGCTCAGGTGCGCTACGTCCCGTTTGATCTGCCGGGCTCGGTGCGGCGCTTTTTCAAGCGGGTGCAGCCGCGTCTGGCTGTGATCTTTGAGACGGAGCTGTGGCCGAATCTGTATTACCAGTGCGGGCGCAGAAAGGTGCCGTTGGTGTTGGCCAGTGCGCGGATTTCCAGTCGCTCGGTGAGCCGGTATCGGCGGCTCGGGTCGCTTTTCCGGGATGCGCTCGCGCGACCTGCGGTTGTCGCGGCGCAGGGGGAAGGAGATGCCGGCCGTTTTGTGTCGCTGGGCGCCGATCCCGAGCGCACGCACGTTACGGGCAACATCAAGTTTGATTTCAGTGTGCCCCAGGATATTGGCGAGCGGGGGCGGCGCTTGCGCGAGTTTTACGCTGCCTCCCGGCCGATGTGGGTGGCTGGCAGTACTCATGGCGGTGAGGAGGAGATTGTCCTCGAAGCGCAGCAGATTGTGCGTGGGGCGCAGCCGAGGGCGCTGTTGGTTTTGGTGCCACGGCATCCGCCACGGTTTGAGGAAGTGGCTCACGCGCTGCAGCGGGCCGGCATTCGGTTTGTGCGGCGCTCGCAGCGCGCGGGCGAGAGAGCCGGGGCCGCGGCGGCTGCGGCGGATGTGTTGCTCGTGGATACGCTGGGTGAGTTGCTGGATTTTTATGCGGCGGCGGATGTTGCGTTTGTTGGGGGGAGCCTGGTGCCCATCGGGGGGCACAATCTGCTCGAGCCGGCGGCGTTGGGGGTGCCGATTCTGACGGGGCCGTACAACGGCAATGGCCCGGATATCGCGAAGTTGCTCATTGAGCGGGGCGCGGCTGAGGTTGTGCACGATGCCACCGAGCTCGGCGGGCGCGTGACCGCGCTGCTGGGGGATCCGGATGAGCGCGATCGAATCGGGGCGATTGGCCGCGATTGCGTGGATAGCAACCGCGGCGCGTTGGGCAAGTTGTTGAGTTTGATCGAGCCGCTGCTGCGGGGTTGAGCGTTGGAGTGCGGGTGTTGCTCGCTGCGGCGGCGGTGAGATCGGTGCCGGCGTGGCGGTGGCGCTGCGGTGGCGGTGAGATCAGCGCCGGGGTGGCGTGGGCGATTGGCCCTGGGGTTCCTGCGGCGGTTGTGGCGTTATCGGCTGAGGTGCGGGTTGCGCGGGCGCGCCGGGTTCATTCTGTTCCATCACCTGCGGTTGATCGGGCACCTTGATCGACGGGATCGTCGGGGCGGAAACGGCCAGCCACTTGTTGATTTCGGTGACATCGTTGGTCGACAGGTTGCCGGCGGCCAGCCGAAGTTGAATCACGCTGATGATGTAGTCGTAGCGGCTCACCGCATAATCGGTTTGTGCCTGTACCAGCGTTCGCCGTGAATTGAGCACATCCACGGCCGTTCGCGTTCCAACTTCATAGCCGGCCTCAGTCGCCTTCAACGCAGTCTGACTCGATTCCAACGCCTGCCGCAGCGCCTGCACTCGGGCGATACCGCTGATCACACCCAGATAGGCGTCGCGAGCCAGGCGCTCGGTGGCACGGGACGATTGCACCACTCCTTCCTTGGCGGCAATCCACTGGTACTGCGCCTGGCGAACCTTCGACTGTGTCAGGCCGCCACTGAAAATCGGCACAGTGATCTGCAGCGTGTACTGCCGATCGTTGATGGTGTTGCTCAGGCTGAAAGGGTTGCCTGAAACAGCCTCATCACCGTCAACTTGTGTCCGGCTCTTGCTCGCAACCAGGTCCAGCGTCGGCAGGTGTCCGCCGAAGGCAATCCTGACATTCTCCCGGGCAATATCCGCCTGCAGGCGGTTAGAGAGCAGGGAGACATTCTGGTCCAGCGAGACGGTGACCCATCGATCTTCATCCGCCGGCTGCGGCGTGTTCAGCGGCATGTCGTCGCCGGGCTTGTTCAGCGAATCGTATTTCTGTCCGGTGATCTCACTCAACTGGTCACCGGCGGTGGCCAGGGTCCGTTTGCCGGCGATGACCGCGGCCGCCGCCGTGTCCCGCGCCGCCTTGGCCTCCTGGACGTCGGTAATGGCAATCAGGCCGACTTCGAATCGCTTGTTCGCCTGGTCCAACTGGCGGGAGATGGCCTCCAGCGAGGCCTGGTTGGCATCCAGCCCGTCGAGCGCCGACAGCACATTGAAATACGCTTGTGCGACACGCAGGATCAGATTCTGCTGGGCCGCCTGATAGGTCGCCTCAGCCTGCGCGACTTCCTTCCCGGCCTGCTTCACGGACATCCAGTTCGACCAGGAGAACAGGTTCTCCCGCAGGTTGAGCCCCCATCCCTTGCTGATGGTATTGATGGAGTACGGAACGGCCGACGTAGACCCGTTTACCGGCGCAGTCGGACCGGTCGGCGTGCTGGTTCCCGACCCGATGGCGCCTTCCGCCTCGCTGCCGTCCTGACGGTCATCGGTCCGGGAGAGCGTCCCCGAAATCTGCGGCAGCAGTGCCGACCAGGCCTGGGGGCGCGCCTCGCGGGAGGCCAGCCGATTGGCATCGGCCTGCCGGATCTGGGGGTCGTTCATCATTGCATCCTGATAAACCCCTACCAAGTCCTTTGCGTTCGCCGCGCTCATGGATGCAAGCGCAACGAACAGGTAGGCGATGGAGCCCTTCATCAGAACGTGAACTCCTGCGGGCGTCGTGCGTTGATCAGAGGGTCGACGACGGTTTCGAACAGGCTTTCCGAGGTCCAGGCGTCCTCGGCGGTACGGCGGATCAGCCGTGCGGTCATGACCGGGGCCTCACCAACGATGATGAACAGCCGTCCGCCGATTTCGAGCTGGCGCTGGAATCGATCGTCCGCAATGGGCATGGAGCCGGTTATGGCAATGGCGCCATAGCGCCTGGCGGGGCCGGTTGTCATTGCCAGGGCATCCGCCGTGACGACTTGTGTGTTACCGATGCTGAGGGTCGCCAGGTTGCTCTTGGCCGCTTCCGCCAATTCCGGAAAGACTTCGATGGATTCGACATGAGCGCTGACGGCCGCCAGGCAGGCGGTGATAAATCCCGATCCGGCACCGATCTCGAGCACGCGCTCGGTGCCGGTGAGCTCCAGAGACTGCAGGAGCCTGCCGGCAACACTCGGGCGCAGCATGTGTTGGCCCTTCGGCAGCGGGATCTCGAGGTCCATGTAGGCCTTGTACCGCTGCTGCGCCGGAGCGAAATGATCACGGGGGATTTTGCGAAAGATGCCGAGCACGCGCTCATCGAGCACGTCCCACGCGCGCACTTGCTGCTCAATCATCTGTTCGCGGGCGTCGGCGGTCTGCATCGGGGCACTCCAATTGGACTTAATTCTGATCAGTGAAAGCGCGGGCAAAGTTAAGGGTTTTGCTGGGTCCTGCCAAGCGTCGGTGCGATGAGCAACGAACAGCGAGCGACGGGCCGTGCAAAGTCCGGCTCGCGCACTGGAGATCGCGCGCCGCAGGCGCGGCAATAGGGATACATTGTGAAATGGCGCTGGGGACACGGCCAAGTTGCTATATGCTGCAGCTGTACGTATCCCCGGCATCACACCAATAAGGAACCGGGCGAACGCGCACCCCATTCGTTGCGGCGTGTCCGAGAACAGTAGATGTCGATCGTCGGCCTTTTGTGCCTCCTCTTTGCACTCGTGGCGAGCCTTCTGCTCGTGCTCTATTGGGTGCAAAGACGCGAGATTCGCAGCGTCGAGCAGCTATCCCAGCAGGTGCAGAAGATAGCGATCGGCGGGCGTCTGGATGCGCGCGTCGATGTGCAGAGCGCCCAACCCGAGATCTCCGTCCTCACCACTTCCATCAATCACCTGTTGACGCGTGTCGGGGCCACCAACGAGAGTGAAACCGCGCGCGCCATGCCGAAGCTGTTTGCCGAGCTGGGCGACCGTATTCACGAGGCCGTGATCGTTCATCGCGATGCCATTCTGTATGCCAACCGGCAGTTTGCGACCTTTGTCGGTGTTGATCGCGTCGATCTGCTGGGCCGCAAGCTCAGTGACCTCGTGCCGCCTGAATATTCCGATCTCGTGCACGAAAACATCCGGCGCCGTTTCACAGGCGAGGCGGCTCCCGAGCGTTTCGAGATCGACATGGTCGGCATGCAGGGGCAGGTGAGCCGGCTCGAAATCACCACCGCTGTTGTTGACTACGAAAGCGCACCGGCACTGCTCATAACCGGTGTTGAAATCATTCCCACGCAGACCATCCAGCAGCTGCGTTTGCCGGCGGAGTTGCTGGATCCTGCGCACCCTGATCCCGGCGTGCACGCGCTGGCGTTGGAATCGCTGGCCGAGGCAGTCATCACGACCGATGCGGCCGGATTGATAACTTACATCAATCCCGCCGCCGAGCGGCTCACGGGCAGCGTGTCGGCGGCCGCCGTCGGCAAGAGTCTCGAGGACATCGTCGGGTTCGTCGATGAGACCGACCGGCGGCTGCTGTCCGACCCGGTGCGGCAGGCACTCACGAGCGGCGCGCCCGTGAATCTCAGCCGCCGCGCGATGTTGTTGTCGCGGACGAACGGCAGCGAGCGCTCCATCGAGTTGTCGGCCTCGCCGATCCGCGATGCTGCCAAAGGGTTGGTTGGCGCGGTCGTCCTGCTGCACGACGTGACCGAGTTGCGGGGCCTGGCGCGCCAGATGTCGTACCAGGCGACGCACGATGCGCTCACGGGCCTGGTGAATCGCCGCGAATTCGAAAGTCGCCTGGAAGAGGCCATCGACAGCGGCCACCGCGGCGACGGCCAGCACGTGTTGTGTTATCTCGATCTCGACCGCTTCAAGGTGGTGAATGACACCAGCGGGCATCTCGCCGGCGACAGCATGTTGCGGGAAGTGGCGAAGGTGCTGCGCGATGCGGTGCGCGACAGCGATACCGTGGCACGCCTCGGAGGCGATGAGTTCGGGATGTTGCTGATCGGCTGTCCGCTCGAGAAGGCGCGGCAGATTGCGGATGATGTGTGCCGGGCGGTGGGTGACTACCGGTTTGTCTGGAAGGACAAGATTTTCAATATCGGGGTCTCGATAGGACTGGTCGAGATTTCGCGTGAGAGCGGCACCCTGGAAGAGTTGCTGGCGGCCGCTGATTCGGCCTGTTATGTGGCCAAGAAGCAGGGCTCGGGCCGCGTGGCCGTCTATTCGGCACGCGATGAGGCGCTTGCGCGCCACACCGGCGAGATCCAGTGGCTGCAGAAGCTGCAGAGCGCGCTGAAGGAAAATCGCTTCCAGTTGTATCACCAGCCCATCGTTCCGGCCTACGGAACGGATGGCGGCGGTCCTGCGATGGAGGTTTTCGTTCGTCTGCAGGACGAGGCCGGTCACGAAGTACCGCCTTCCGAGTTTGTCCGCGCGGCGGAACGTTACCGCCTGATGAGCCTGGTCGACCGTTGGGTAGTGCAAACGACTCTGGCGGCCCTGGGACGCGGCGCGATTCCCATCCCGGCCAACCGCAGTGTCGCCATCAACGTGTCAGGTCAGACGCTCGGTGATGTCCAGTTCCTGGAGTTTGTTGTGGAGTGTCTGGACAGCACCGGTGTCACGCCTTCGCAGGTGTGTTTCGAGATTACCGAAACGGCAGTGGTGGCCAACCTCGACCACGCACGGCGGTTTGTCGGCGTCCTGCACGGCATGGGATGCCAGTTCGCCCTGGATGATTTCGGCTCGGGGGTGGGCTCGTTCTCGAACCTGAAGAATCTCCCCATGGACTACCTGAAGATCGACGGCTCGTTCATGCGCAACCTGGCGCGGGATTCGGTCAACCAGGCTATGGTCACGGCCATGATCAAGCTCGCCCGGACCTTGAATTTCAAGGTGATTGCCGAGCAGGTGGAAGATGAGGCCGGCCTGGAGGCCGCGCGCCGGATGGGCGTGGACTACATCCAGGGTTACGTGGTCGGCAGGCCGCAATTGTTGTCGATGGCCGCCTGACGTTGAGCAGCGGCTGAAAGCCGCTCTGCAGGCTTCTGGCGCGGAACCAAGGGGCGTGGTAAGAAGAGCGCCCGTCCTAACACCAAAACGACTAACGGACGCGCCCTTATGCAACTTGCACGACTGTGGCGTGAGCATCTGGCTGCCGGTTGCCCGACCGAGGTGGCTGGAGTCGAGATCGCGGGTAGCGATGCCAGGAGCCTGGATGCCGAGATCACCTCCTGCGCCAGCGCCCTGATCTGCAGGAAGATGACTGTTGATGGCCGCATGGAACGGCGGCTCACCGAAATCCGTACCGCGTTGACCGAAAAGCTGGGCGAACCTGACAACGGCGAGCCGGTGGTTGCTGCGTATTACGCCAGGCTGAACGAGCTGGTGAGCGCGGTCCTGGTGGAGTCGCATTCGGGGCAGGCCTAGTAGTACATTGCCGCTGCACCGTGTGGCGGGCGGCCTGGCGACATAACTTCGGGACCGGCGGAACCGGCCGGGCCGGCGCACATTTCTTGCTACAGGGTGCGACTTGCAGGTGTTGAGAGGGCCGGGAATGATCGAAGACATGCCTCATGCCGAGGTGCCGTTGAAGGTGCTGGTTGTGGACGACCAGGCCGACTCAGCGGACGCTGTTGCCTTCATGTTGAGCCTGATGGGGCACGACGTGCATACGGCCTACGGCCCTCGTGAGGCGATTGAGATGTTCCGGGAGGTTCAGCCCAGCGTGGTCTTCATGGACATCAGCATGCCGGAGCTCAGTGGGCTCGAGGCGGCCGCCCGGATCCGTTCCCTGCCGGAGGGAACCTCGACGACGATCATTGCCCTGACGGGGTTGGGGCACGAGCAGGACCGGCGCCGGTCGCGTGAGGCCAGTATCGACCACCACCTGGTGAAACCGGCGTCACCGGCTGTGTTGCATCGACTGCTGAGCGGGATTCACCCCATTACGCCGGCGGCCTGAACGGCTGCCGCGCAGGAAGGGCCTGCCGGCCCTTCCCACGTGCACATCAGATAATCGACACGAGCAACAACGCCACGATGTTGATGATCTTGATCAACGGGTTGATGGCCGGGCCCGCTGTGTCCTTGTAGGGATCACCGACCGTATCGCCGGTCACCGCGGCCTTGTGCGCATCCGAGCCCTTGCCGCCGAAGTTGCCTTCCTCGATGTACTTCTTTGCGTTGTCCCATGCCCCGCCGCCGGTGGTCATGGAGATCGCGACAAACAACCCTGTGACGATGGTGCCGATGAGGAGGCCGCCCAGCGCTCTCACACCGGCGTCTTCGCCCATCAGGAACTTCACCACGTACACGACCACAATCGGTACGAGGATCGGCAGCAGCGAAGGAATGATCATCTCGCGGATGGCCGCGCGGGTGAGAAGGTCGACCGCGCGCGAGTAGTCGGGCTTGGCGGTGCCTTCCATGATTCCCTTGATTTCGCGGAACTGGCGCCGGACTTCGTTGACGACGGAGCCGGCTGCGCGACCTACAGCCTCCATGGCCATCGCGGCGAACAGGTAGGGAACCAACCCTCCGATGAAGAGGCCGATGACCACCGCGGGGTCGAACAGCGAGAACATCTCACCTTTGTGTCTGCCCACAGCCTCGAGGTTGTGCGTGTAGTCCGCGAACAGGACGAGGGCGGCGAGACCGGCGGAGCCGATGGCATAGCCCTTCGTTACGGCCTTGGTCGTGTTGCCCACCGCATCGAGTGGATCCGTGATGTCACGAACAGCCTTCGGCAGACCGGCCATTTCCGCGATGCCGCCGGCGTTGTCGGTGATGGGGCCGTAGGCATCCAATGCCACGATCATGCCGGTCATGGACAACATGGACGTGGCGGCGATGGCGATGCCATACAGTCCCATGCCCGTGTGGAAGGATTCGCCGAGTTGGTACGAGCCGTAGATTGCGAAGCACACGGCGATCACGGGCAGGGCTGTCGACTTCATGGACACGCCCAGGCCCGCGATGATGTTGGTCGCGTGGCCGGTCTGAGATGCAGCGGCCACCCGCTGCACCGGTGAGTACTCGGTCGCGGTGTAGTACTCGGTGATGACGATCAGCGCGGCGGTCAACGCCAGCCCAACCAACGCACACCCGTACAGCGAGTTGACATTGCCGGAGCCTGCCATCAACTGTTTGGTGATGAAGTAGAACGCCACGGCGGACACGATGCCGGACACGATCACGCCCTTGTACAGGGCGTTCATGATCTTGCCGCCGTCTTTGGCGGACACGAAGAACGTTCCGAGAATCGAGGCAACAATGGATGCAGCGCCCAGGGCCAGCGGATAGATCAGCGCATTGGACTTGGCGGCCGGATCGGTCGCAAACAGCAACCCGCCGAGCAACATGGTCGCGACCAATGTGACGGCATAGGTTTCGAACAAGTCAGCCGCCATGCCGGCGCAGTCACCCACGTTGTCGCCAACGTTGTCGGCGATGACCGCGGGGTTGCGCGGGTCGTCTTCGGGAATTCCGGCTTCCACCTTGCCGACCAGGTCCGCGCCGACATCCGCACCCTTGGTGAAGATTCCGCCGCCGAGACGCGCGAAGATCGAGATCAGCGAGCCGCCGAATGCCAGCCCGACCAGCGCGTGCAGCGCACCGTCTTCGCCGATCGAAGAGCGTAGGACGGCGAAATAACCTGCAACACCGATCAGGCCGAGACCGACGACCAGCATTCCGGTGATTGCGCCGCCGCGGAACGCAACACTCAATGCTGCATTCAACCCGCGAGTGGCTGCTTCCGCCGTGCGCACATTCGCCCGGACGGAGATGTTCATTCCGATGTAACCCGTGAGGCCTGATAGGACTGCGCCAACTGCGAAGCCGCCGGCGGTGGCCCAGCCGATTGCTACACCGAGCGCAATGAAGAGAACGATTCCGACAATGAAGATCGTCGTGTATTGACGATTGAGGTAAGCCTTGGCGCCCGCTTGAATCGCTGCAGCGATTTCCTGCATGCGGGCATTACCCGCCGGCAGGCGCAAGATGGACATCATCGAGAAGACGCCGTACAGGACGGCTAAGACACCAGCAGCGATTGCAACCCACAGCCAAGAAGCAGCATCGATCACAGGCTTCCTCCCCCCAAAACAACGAGTTGTAGTTCGGTTCAGCGCGCGCGGGGCACTGTAGCACAACCCCCACGGCGCCCCGCTAGCGGGCTAAGGGCTAGATCTTGAAGTCCATTTTCAGCTTGCGCTTTACCGCGACCCCTTTGATCCGAACATAGTCCGGCAGACCGTCCTTGTACGGGGGATAGGCTTCGCCTCCCACGAGCGGCTCCAGGTAGCGGCGGCAGGCATCGGTGATCCCGAAGCCATCGGCGGTGATGTAGTCGGGTGGCAGTTTCTTTTCCTTGTTGGCCACCTCGCCGAGGGCAATGTGACCGATCGTCCACTTGTAGGGCTTTGATGCCTTGCGAACGATGGTCGGCATCACGGAGTTGACGCCTTTGACTGCAAGCTCAACAGCAGCCTTGCCGACCGCGTAGGCCTGGTCAACGTCCACCTGCGAGGCTATGTGCCGCGCCGCACGCTGCAAGTAGTCAGCCACCGCCCAGTGGTACTTGTAGCCATGCGCTTCACGGACCATGTTTGCAACGAGCGGTCCGACGCCGCCGAGTTGTGTGTGCCCGAATGCGTCCTTCGTACCAGCATCGGCGAGGAACTTGCCGTCAGCGGTCGCGGAACCCTCCGAGACAACGATTACACAGAAGCCGTAGTCGGTGACGCATTGCTTCACCTTGTCGAGGAATTTCTGCTTCTCGAAGGGCACCTCGGGGAACAGGATGATGTGCGGGGGCTCGCCTGGCTTGCGGCCGGCGAGCCCGCCTGCTGCAGCAATCCAGCCGGCATGCCGACCCATCACTTCGAGCACGAACACCTTCGTCGAGGTTCGCGCCATCGAGGCTACGTCGAGCCCCGCTTCGCGGGTGGACACAGCGATGTATTTCGCCACCGAGCCGAATCCGGGACAGCAGTCGGTGTGCGGCAGGTCGTTGTCGACCGTTTTCGGAACACCGATACAGGTGATCGGATAGCCCAGGGACTCGCCGATCTGCGAGACCTTGTGGGCGGTGTCCATGGAATCATTGCCGCCGTTGTAGAAGAAATATCCAATGTCATGCGCCTTGAACACTTCAATGAGGCGCTCGTACTCGGCCTTGTTCTGCTCCAGGCCCTTGAGCTTGAAGCGGGCCGAGCCGAAGGCCCCGGCGGGGGTGTATCGCAGGCCCTTCAGGACCGCCGGGCTTTCCTTGTAGACGTCGATCAGGTCCTCGGTCAGCGCGCCGATGATGCCGTGCCGCCCTACATAGAGCTTGCCGATCTGGCGGGGGTGCTTTTTCGCGGTGTCGATGACGCCGGCCGCCGAGGCATTGATGACGGCGGAGACACCACCGGATTGGGCATAAAACGCGTTTCTGGGGGCGGTTTTTTTCTTGGCCATGTTTGACAGTTGCGGGTGACTGAAGGATTAAACCAAGGATAGCGCGTTTGACCTTGCCCGGAACGGCCGGTAACGTGGCGGGCCTTTCTGTCGACACGAACCGAATAAATCACATCATGCGCATCGTTCTGTTGGGGGCGCCCGGATCGGGCAAGGGAACGCAGTCTCAGCGTCTTGTGAAGGAGCACGGAATTCCACAGATCTCCACCGGAGATCTGTTGCGTGCGGCCGTCGCCAATGGCACGCCGTTGGGCGTGCGCGCCAAGGAGGCGATGGATGCCGGCAAGCTCGTCGACGACGAGATCGTGCTCGGCATGATCCGTGAGCGGTTGGCGGAGCCGGATGTTGCCAACGGATTCATTCTGGACGGTTTCCCGCGCAACCTGTTGCAGGCTGATGCGCTGGATGCGTTGCTGACGGAGTTGGGTCAGCCGTTGGATGCTGTTGTCCAGATGGACGTGGAGTATGACGAGCTGATGCGGCGCATCTCCGGTCGCCGGACCTGCGCCGATTGCGGGGCCGTGTTCAACGTGTTGACTACGCCGGCTGCGCAGGTTGAGCATGACAAGTGCCCGAAGACGGGCGAGCCGCACAAGTTGTTTCAGCGACCGGACGACACCGAGGAAACCGTTGCCAAGCGGTTGAAGGTGTATGAAGAGAAGACCCGGCCGTTGATTGATTACTATGACGCGAAGGGAATTCTCCAGCGCATCGACGCCGAAGGCGACGTTGAGGATGTTTCGCAGCGGTTGGAAGCGGCGTTGACGTTGGCGCCCGCGAAGCGGGCATCGGCCAGGAAGGCTCCGACCAGGAAGGCTCCGGCCAGGAAGACCGCGGCGAAGAAGGCCCCGGCCAAAAAAGCGCCAGCGAAGGCAGCCGCGAAAAAGGCACCGGCAAAGGCAGGCGCCGCCAAGAAAGCACCCGCGAAGAAAGCCGCAGGCAAGGCCGCTGCGAAGGGTGCGCGCCGCCGCACGGCTGTGGCGAAAGTGGGCCGCAAGGCCAAGAAGGCCCCAGCGCGGCGCACGCCAGCCAGGAAAAAGTCAGTCGCGAAGAAAGCCAGGAAGCGCGCCCGCTAGTCAATTGGCGGCGACTCGCCGCCGCGGAGGCTGCGCCGTGCGTTCGCTCGGCTCGCGGAAAAAGGCGTGGTTTTTGCCGCCCGTGTCAACGGCACGTCGGCGCTAGCTCACAGCGGGGTGCTCGTCGCCGCACACGGCGAGCATCGGCGATGGTGCTAGTCGCCCTGCAATTCCCGCACGTTGACCTGCGAGTCATACAACTGCAGGTCGGCGGCGTTGGATTTGTTATTGGAGTGTTGGGCGCGGGGTGCCACGCGCGGCAACACAACGGTGAATGTTGACCCCCGGTTGGGTCCTTCACTGGTGGCCGTCACGGTGCCACCATGCAACTCAACCAGCCGCTTGGCCAGCGCCAACCCCAACCCGAGCCCCGAAAAACGCTGCTCGGGCGAAGTGTCCGCCCGCCAGAAGCGGTCGAACACAAACGGCAACATCTCACTGGCGATGCCCGTGCCGGTGTCGGTAACGGAGATCTCGCAGTCCGATCCTTCGGACCGCAACGTCACCAACGCGAGCCCCCCGCGTGGCGTGAACTTGATGGCGTTGCTCACCAGGTGCCAGATGACCTGTTGCAGTCGATGCGGATCGCCGAACACCAGGCAATCAGGCTTGGAGAATTCCTTGCGCAACTGCACACCCTTGGCCTTGGCCATGGGCTGCAGAATATCCAGTGCCGCCTCCACGATCTCGCAGATGTCGGTTTCTTCAGGATCGACGCGGATCTTGCCGCTGGTGACCGCGCTCAGATCGAGAAGGTCATCCACCAGATGGGCGAGATGTCGTGCATTGCGGGAAATCGTCTGGCCGGCCGATTGCGTTTCGGTGGCATCCAGGCGCCCCAGCTCCATCAGCCGTGACCAGCCCAGAATGGAGTTGAGGGGCGGGCGCAGCTCGTGCCCCAGCGCCTCAATAAACTCGTCCTTCAGCCGGCCCGCGCGCTCGGCCTCGAGGCGCGCGGCGCGCTCGAAGTCGAGCAAAGCCTGCAGCTCATCGAGAGAGTCTTTCATTGGGGGACCGGTAGCAGTCACGTTTCAGTACTTTACGACGCACTTTAACATTGATTAGTTCAAAGCGCGGCCAGCATCCGATTGCCGACAACTTCGCGACGCCAACCACGCAGCACTCCAACGTCGCGGCGGCCGTCCACCAGAAGCTCTAGATCGCGCCGCGTCGCCAACACCTCCGGGCTCAAGCCGAGATCGGCGGCGAGCGTCTGATTGAGCGCGCCGAGCTTTTTCACCAGGGCCGTTTTGGCCGGATCCGGCCGCATTCGCGCGTTCAGTGGCGGAGGCGGCTCGGGCACGGCGGCCGCTCGGATGCAGTCCAGAATTTCGGTACCGCAATGTTTCAGCACGCCGGCGGGGAATTCCGGAATCGCGCCGATGGCCTCGATGGAGCGCGGTACCTGCATGACGATGTCGCGGAGCGCTGCATCATCGAGAATCCAGCCTCTCGGACGATTGCGCTCGATAGCGCGGCGTTCACGCCATGCAGCAAGCAGTTGCGCGAGTCGCTCACGTGCGGGGTCCAACGACCTTAATCCTTTGACCCGCAACCACGCCTCATCCGGATCGGTAGAAATGTTGCGCGTGTCCTCGAGCGCGAGCAGCTCTTCAGTCAACCATCCGAGGCGTCCGCTACGCTCGAGCTGCTCCTCTAGTTGAGCCTTGAGCGGCAGCAGATAACGAACGTCGTCCAAGGCGTATTCAATCTGCTCTGGTGACAGAGGTCGGCGTGACCAGTCGGTCCGCGTGTGCGATTTTGAAAGCTCTTTTCCCAGCAAACGGCGCACGAGCTCCCCGTAGCCGATCTGCGCGGGCAGCCCTGTTAGAGCCGCTGCAATCTGCGTATCGAACACCGGACGCACGAGGCCGGCGATCGGAAACAGCACCTCCACATCCTGCCGCGATGCATGCATGACTTTCGTGATCGCGGGCGCAGTCAGCATCCCCGCAAGGGCCGAAAGATCGGCAATCGCGAGCGGATCAACGCACCAGGCGTCGCTGCGCGACGACAGTTGCACCAGGCACAGCTCGGCTCGATAGGTCCGCTCCCGCAGGAACTCCGTGTCGAGGCCCACCAGGTCGCACGATTGCAGCTCGGCGGCGAGCTCGGCGAGGCTGGGAGATGTAGTGACTATGGTTTGCAACGGTGAAAGGTCACGTGGCTCATGGGGCTGTACAATCCGGCGCTGCACATTATGCGAGTCAGGCGCCGGTATACAAAGTAATGAACGAGTCAAGAAGGGTGAGCCGGCGATGATCGAGCTGCTCCGGCTGTTCACCGACATCGCCCTGATGCGCAAAAGTCCCGAGGACCTGCCGGCCTCGCCGCTGGTGCTCGTACTCACGATCGTCGGTTTCTTCGGGGTCCAACTGGTTGTCGGTACAGTTCTGCCGCCGGTTGCGGGCCACTGGATCAATAACCTCGTCCTGGAGGTCGTATTTACGTTTTTCTGGTACACCGCGCTGCTGTATGCAGTCAGGAAGCCGGAGCGCTTCCTGCAGACGAGCACCGCGGTGTTCGGCTTCCAGATCGTGCTTGCGCCCGTGTTGATTGCGGCACTGTGGCTGCAACGCCGGTTCGAGCCGGATTCGATCGGGGCGTTCGGGGTGACGCTGATCAGCCTGGCGCTGCTGATCTGGGTCATCGCCGCCAACAGCCACATCGTGAAGGCGGCCCTGGAGTGGTCCATGGCCCCGAGTGTTGCCCTCGTGATCCTGCAAAACCTCGCCGGTGAGCTGCTGGTGCTCACCTTCTTCCACTCTTAAACTGTGTAGCCACTTACGATGCACGTTCACATCCTCGGAATCTGCGGCACTTTCATGGGCGGTATTGCCGCCATCGCCCGAGCGGCCGGTCACCGGGTCACCGGCTCCGACAAAAATGTCTATCCACCCATGAGCACCCAGCTCGAGGCGCTGGGTATCAACATCGTGCAGGGCTTCGAGGCGGCCCAATTGGATCCGGCGCCCGATGTTGTAGTGGTCGGCAACGTCATGACCCGTGGCCAGCCCGTCATCGAGGCCTTGCTGGAGTTGGGCATCCCCTACGCATCCGGTCCGGAATGGCTGTCCCGCGAGGTGCTGGCGGATCGCTGGGTGCTCGCGGTAGCGGGAACGCACGGCAAGACAACAACCACGTCCCTGCTGACCTGGATTCTGGAGAAGGCCGGGCTCGCACCCGGCTTCCTGATCGGGGGCGTGCCCACCAACTTCGACACCAGTGCCCGCTTGGGAGATACGCCGTTTTTCGTGATCGAGGCGGACGAATATGACACCGCCTTCTTCGACAAACGCGCGAAGTTTGTCCACTACCGGCCGCGCACGGCCATTCTCAACAACCTGGAGTATGACCACGCGGACATCTATCCGGATGTCCAGTCCATTCAGCGCCAGTTCCATCACCTCGTGCGAATCGTGCCGGGCAGTGGCCGCATCATCTGGAACGCTTCCGATGAGCGTCTGGAAGAGACGCTGAAAATGGGGTGCTGGACGCCGTGCGAGGGCTTTGCCCGATCCAACGTTGGTGCACCGGACGCCCTTTGGACGGCTCGTCCGACAGGAAACTCGGACGACTTCTCGCAGTTTGAAGTCCTGGAGGACGGAAAGCCGCGCGGCACGGTTGAGTGGGGGATGATTGGTGCACACAACATGGAGAATGCGCTCGCGGCCATCGCGGCGGCTCGTCATGCCGGTGTCACCGTCCAACACTCCATCGACGCATTGGGGTCATTCAAGGGCATTGCCCGTCGCATGCAACTGCGGGGCGAGGTGAATGGGGTCAAGGTGTACGACGATTTTGCCCATCACCCGACCGCGATTGCGACGACCGTGGATGGGTTGCGGCGCCGGGTTGGCAACGCTCGTATCATCGCGGTGCTGGAGCCCCGATCGAATACCATGAAGATGGGCGTGCATCAGAAAACCCTGGGACCGTCATTGCTCGGAGCGGACGAAGTCTGGTTGTTCACGCCGCCGGATCTCGGTTGGGATGCGAGTCCCATCGTGGCTTCGCTGGGGGCGAAGGGACATGCGAGCCACGACATTGCGTCGCTGGCCGCGGAGCTCGCGAAGTCTGCCCGGCCCGGTGATCACATTCTGATCATGAGCAATGGAGGTTTCGGTGGCCTGCACGGCAAGGTGTTGACCGCCCTGGCGCAATGATTCCCCTGTTCCCACTCAACACCGTGTTGTTTCCAGACGGTCCGCTGCCGTTGCGGATCTTCGAGACCCGGTATGTGGACATGGTGAAGTTCTGCATGCGCGAGCAGTCGCCCTTTGGGGTGGTGCTGATCCGGGCCGGCTCGGAAGTGGGGACGGGCGCCGTTGGCGAGACCAGCGCGGTCGGGACGACGGCGCGCATCATCGACTTCAACCCGTTGCCCGATGGTCTGCTGGGAATCACCTGTCAGGGTGAACGCAAATTTTCAGTGTCGAAGCACTGGCAGCAGGAAGATGGTCTGCACCTCGCCGACGTGGAGTTCAGCGATCCGGAGGAGCCGGTGGATCTTCCCCTCGAGTACGACCACCTCGGCGAGTTGCTCCGCAAGGTGTTGCCGGAATTGGGTGAGTTGTATGCCAACGTCCCCAAGCGCTTCTCCAATGCCTCGTGGGTGGGCTGCCGGCTGGCCGAAATCCTCCCGATTGCTCTGTCAGAGAAACAATACTGCCTGGAGCTCGATGACCCCATCGCGCGCCTGGCGCGGCTGAGTCCGTTGATTCGCAAGGCGGAAGAATGAATCCTGTGGCGCGCCGCGATTTTCTGCAGCTGACGGTTGCATCGCTGTCGGTGCCGGGCGCCCTGGCAGGGTCCGCGGCGGCGGTGGCGGAGGCTCCCGGCTCCGGCCACTGGGCAGATGCCATCATCGTGAATGCACTCGGCGGGCTCGAGGATCCTAATCCGAAGCCCTCTGACGAGCGGGTGATGCGTGAAGCCCATGCATCCGGTCTCACCGCCGTCAATCTGACACTGGGCTATGTGTTCGGTGACGGGGATCCTTTCGAGACGACGGTGCGCGACATCGCGAAAACCGACTCGCAGGTGCGCGCCGACGGCCGGAACCTGCTGAAAGTCTGGACGGCCGCGGACATCCTGCGCGCCAGGACGGAAGGCAAGATCGGTCTCATCTACGGATTCCAGAACGCCACCATGTTGGGTAACGATGCGTCCCGCGTGGAGGTTTTCGCGGGACTGGGTGTCCGTGTCATTCAATTGACTTACAACGGAGCCAACCCGCTCGGGGACGGCTCCATGGTCCCCGAGAATCGCGGCCTGACGCCCTTCGGTCATGAAGTCGTCGGCAAGTTGAATGACAACCGGATCATGGTTGACCTCTCCCACAGCGGTCAGCGCATCTGCCTGGATGCCGCACGCGCCTCCAAACAGCCGATCTCCATCAATCACACCGGCTGCCGCGCCCTCGTCGATGTCCCGCGGAACAAGACGGATGAGGAGCTGCGCCTCGTGGCCTCTAAGGGGGGCTTCGTCGGGATCTATTTCATGCCCTTCCTCAACGAGACCAGCCACGCCACCGCCGACGATGTCGTGGCGCATATTGACCATGCCGTGAATGTCTGCGGAGAGGATGCTGTTGGGATTGGCACGGATGGGTCGGTGACCGCCATCGATGATCTGAAGGGTTACATGGAAGTGCTGGCCAAGGAGCACGAGGGCCGCGTCAAAGCGGGCATCAGCGCTCCCGGGGAAGGACCTGACACCGTGCCGTTCGTCGTCGACCTGCGGGGCGTCAACCAGTTCTACGAGCTGGCGGATCGCCTGCAGAAGCAGGGCTACTCCACGGCCCGGGTGGAGAAGATCCTCGGTCGCAATTTCGTGCGCTACGCCCGGGATATCTGGGGCGGGTAGAAAAACCGCACCAGAACGATTCCCATCAACACCGTCCAGGCAAACACCAGCCAGCCCACGAAGCCGTCGAACTGACTCAGCAGGAAGCTGAGCGGCTGGTCGCGGACGGGTTTGGTGAGCTCGTGAGCGATGAGCATGACCCAGACCCAGCCGGCGTGCAGGCCTACGCCGGCGGCGATGTTGCCGGTGCGGGCGCGAATCGTCGCGAGCACAAAGCCGACTGCGAACAGGCAGATGAAGGCATCGGCCATATCCAGGGGCCGCGAGAACCAGTTTAGCGTCCCGGCGAGCAGGTCCAACCCGCTAGTGGAAGTCACCTGGTCCGGAGCAATGTGATAACTCGCTAAGAAGTGCACTGCTGAATAGACGAGGGAGGTCAGGATGATCGCCGCCTTCGTGCCCGATTCTCGCTGGATCGCGGCGAACATCACCCCGCGCAACATGGTTTCCTCGATGAAACCGACGGCGAGGCCGCTCAGGAGCCGATTGAAAACGATCTTGGCGACCTGCCCGCCCGTGGCGGTGGAGGCTTCGGTCCAGTCCAGCAGCCCGAGCCACGTCATGATCGCCACGATGGCCGCCATGCCGACCACCCCGAGTCCCATCCCCTTGAGCATTTGCCGGATGAACAGCGGGCGTGGCAGCCCGTAGCCGACACTTTGTTTGTCGGCCAGACCCACGCGGCGTGCGACCACGATGAAGCCGATGACCAGCGCCAGCATCCCGATGCGCTCACCCATGCGGTGAAACTTGATATCGAAGTGCGGGTACAACAGCAGCCACACCGGGTAGGAGAAAATCGCGATCGAGGCCAGCGCCGCCAGCATCAGCCCGAAGAACAGAACAAATGCGCGCATCAGCAAGGCCTCCTAATTACCGTGCAAAGCCGGAGGCTGTTGGGGTATCGCTGGGTTTGTCGACTACTGACAATGGCATTGTGATCAATAACCATGGAAGGTATGAGTCATGCAAGAACAACGGGCACGTAAAATACTTCAGGCTCTCGTACAGGGAGTGGATCCAACCACGGGTGCGGAATTGGAGGCCGGGACGGTGTTGCAGCGGGCAGATGTACTGCGCGCGTTGCTCGCCGGCGTTGCGGCGCTCGAGCAGATTTCCGCACGGGCGCAGCGGCGGGCGCAATTACCGGAAAATGTTGGCTTGCCGTGGTCGTCCGATGAGGAGCGCACGCTGGTAGCAGAGTTCCAGTCCGGTGATTCGCTGTCGGATATCGCAGCGAAGCACGGACGGACCCTGCGCGCCATCGAGGCTCGCCTCGAGCGGCTGGGGCTGATCACGGCGGACCAGCGGACGACCAACAACAGCTTCACGGGATCCCCAGCATCGCCCGCCACTGATCCGCAACCACCGTGAGTCGGAAGCGCGGATCGGGTGCGGCGCTCGGGCGGCCTCCGGCGCGCCACGTGCGAATGCGCTCGATGTAAGCATCAAACAATCCGAGGCTGTCGGCGACACGGGCGGGTCCACTGCGCCAGCCGGGCGAGACGTTCTGGAATGTTGCTTCGTAAGCCCGCTGGCCAAACGTAACGGGCAGAACCTGCTGCGGGTCGCCGACAATCTCGGCGGCTGCGCCGGCATCGCACGTCAGGATCGGTGTCCCCACAGCCTTGGATTCGGCAAACACCAGGCCGAAGGTTTCCGGCAACACGAAGTTGGGAAAGAAGGTGCACAGGGCACCGCGGACCTCCTTGTGGATGCGTTCCTGCGGCTGCGGACCGAGATACTCGACACCGTCGATGGCTGAAGACTTCCGGATTTTGTAACCGGGGTTACCTACCTGTAACCAAAGGTCGGGCATGCGTCTGCGCAAGGCGCGGAACGCATCGAGGGTGAACGCCAGCCCTTTGTTGGGTGACGAGAAAAAGACCAGCTTGCGCTCATCAACCGGCGAACCATCGGGGACGAGATCGTCTGAAACCGGGTTGTATAGAGTTACAGCCCGCACGACGTCGGCAACTCCGATACCGCGCACCGTTGCCTCCACGCCCCGACGCTGCGTATCCGAAACGCAAATGATCGTGACGTTGCGTTCGCGTAGATGCTGAGCAGTAGAAGCGAGACGTCGCCCCCGTTTCGAGCCGGGATTGAGTTGATCGTGTACCCAGAGGTAGGTCTTCGCGTCTGGGTAGAGCTCGCGTACCCTCGGAAGCGCGCGGGAGTCACGATTCAGGATGACGTGTTCAATACCTGCAATCTTTTGTGGCGGCAGGTACGAGCCAAAAGCCTCGGTCCGGTTGTGCTGCATGACGAATGCGCCGAGCGCATCTGCTATACGGGTGACGCTGGCTTCTGTACCGCCAGTAGCTTGCTGGCGGAGCGTACGCGTGTCGTACGGCCGCTGGCAGGACGGGTCATAGAACAACACGGAGCTCATTAACGGTATTCTATGCCAATGAAGCTGACCGCCTGCATCATCACGTACAACGAGGCGGATCGGATCGAAGCTTGCCTGAGGTCCGTCAGCTTCTGCGACGAGATCGTCGTCGTTGACTCCCATTCGACGGATGCAACCCGGCAGATCGCCAGCTCGCTGGGCGCCCGCGTCATCGAGCGCGATTGGCCTGGCTATCGGTCGCAGAAGCAATTTGCCATTGAAATGGCCAGTCATGACTGGGTGCTGTGCCTGGACGCCGACGAGCGCGTTACGAGTGAGCTGCGGCAGCAGATCGAAGCTTTGCGCGCGCAGGACTTCCCGGAACAGGCCGGTTGGTCAGTGCCGCGGATAACCGACTATTTCGGTCGCTTTCTTCGTCACGGCAACACGTATCCCGATCGCCTCATCCGGCTGTTCGACCGGCGGCGGGGCGGCTGGATCGGGGAGGAAATCCACGAGAACACCCGCGTGAACGGGAGCGTGGGGCGCCTTTCGGGACACCTCGAGCATTTCTCGTACAGGAGTCTGGCGGACCACCACAATCGGATGGCGCGCTACGCTGATCTCATGGCACGGGCTCTTTATGCGCGCGGCAAACGATGCGGACTGGGGAAGGTGCTTTTCAATCCGCAGTGGCGGTTCTTTCGTGGGTATGTGTTGCGGCTGGGGTTTCTCGACGGATGGCGGGGACTAGTCTTTCACCTCGTCGAGGCCAATTACGTCCGCCGCAAATACCTGGGTCTCTACATGCTGACCCGAGGGTTCAATTGAGTTGCTCGGGTTTGAAGCCGTCGTGGCGCATCAGCTCCAGCAGACCGCCATCACCGACCAAGTGAAGCGCGCCGACAACTACAAAGACATCCTGGTTCCCGTGTAACAGCTTCTCGATCTGCGGTACCCACCGCTTGTTACGCTCGGTTACCAACGCCCGGTACAGGTTGGGGAACGACTTGTATTCGTCACTCAACAACGCAGCCAGCTTCGCCGCATCGCCCGAACGCCAGGCCGTCACGACCGATTGAGTCTCGCTTTCGACGTCGTGCATCTCGGTGACAGTCATGTCGAGAAAACGCGCCTGATCGGATTTCGACATCCCCTGCAGGACGCCGAGCTGCTCATCCATCGTTTCCAGGCCACTGATGGGTTTTCCATCCGCCTGGGCCTGGTGCTCCAACTGTTGCTCGACGCCTTTCTGGGGATCGAAGCCGAGCTGCATGTACTGCATCTCAACCAACTGGAGTCCGAGGACCCACGGCTGCAGCATGTCCGCGGCTTCCATCGGGATGCCGAGGCGCTCCGCTTCTTTGCTGACACGAGCGTAGCGTTCGTCACCGATCGTGGCACGCAGCGTCACGCCGTCTTTCAGCATGCCGTTTTCCATCATCCACTGCGCGGTAGCCATCTGGTCGATCTTGTCGATGGCGAGCTCCATGACAATGGCCTTGGAGCCCTTGTAGGCGCGGTCAAAACCGGGAGGCAGACTGGAGTCTCCCGCCTTCAGCAGATGAACGGAGCCGGCGAGATAGACGGTGTTGTGATCGCCGCGAATCGACCAGACGGGACTGCCGGCGTGGGCAGCTACGCTGCCGAGTAGACTGAGTGCGAGGAGCCAGCCAGACGTTTTTCGACCCACACAACCTCCGTAAGCAACGAGCCGTCCGATCGCAGCTCGAGAGTGCGGTAGGCAGGCGGTCGCCGGTCCACGGCAAACTCGTCGGCATGCGGCACAAACTGCGCACATGTCGATGGTGTCGCCAACAAGCGCACGTTCTTGCGCATTCCTTCGTACGCCTGGTGCACGTGGCCCCAGACGATCGCGCGTACATTATCGTGTCGGTCGATGACTTTGAAAAAATCTTCGGCGTTCTCGAGTGCGACGCGATCCAACCAGCGGCTCGCCATGGGGACCGGGTGATGATGCAGGGTCACCATGCAATGCCGGCCGTCGGCTGTCTTCAGGGCGTCGTCGAGCTGCGCGAGCGTCTTGTCGCTCAGGCGGCCGCTCGCTGATCCGGCCAACGCGCTGTCGAGCAGCACGATGCGCCACGCGTCGTAATCGGCATAGCCGTCGACGATGAACGGATCGACCCGCAGCTCCCGGCGCAGCACCGCAGGATCGTCATGATTTCCAGGTATACAGAGGACCGGCATCCCGAGCTGTCCAAACAAGCGACGGATGTGCTTGTAGCCCGTCGGATCGTCCTGCACGAGATCGCCCGTGACGAGCACAACATCGGGCGGCCACATCGAGGAACGCTGCGCATCGGCAAGCGCGGCCTCGAGCGCGGGTAATGTTGCGATCCCGCGCAACGTTTCTGTCTCGCTCCCGTACAGGTGCGGATCGGTGAATTGAATGAGGCGCAAACCACTCATAATAGACAGCGTAACAGAGGCTCCCTGGGGCTCTGCAGTGAACTGGGTCATGCACGCGGGGTGGCTGCTCGCGAACATGACGCAGTACCGTGTGAACGCCAGAAATTGTGAAGCCAAACGCCTACATATAGTCGCATCGACCGAGGCCAATGTCGCGTGTGAATGCACCAGTGTCGGTACTGCCAGACAGCACGGCGAGGTAGTGCGGACTAATCCTGATGGCCTAGGTTTTGCGCGGCGCGCCGCCGCGTGCCCGCACAAGCTGGGGAGTCTGTGTCGCACTATGGCAAACTGTTCTTTTCCGCACCCCTTCCCTCGACCCCAAACGAAAAACCTATGACTACACGACGCGAGCTGGCCAACTGCATTCGTGCGCTCTCCATGGACGCTGTGGAACGCGCCAAGTCCGGACATCCAGGCGCTCCGATGGGAATGGCGGACATCGCCCAGGTCCTGTGGGGTGATTACCTCAAGTACAACCCGGCTCATCCGGAGTGGGTCGATCGCGACCGTTTCGTGCTCTCCAACGGGCACGCCTCCATGCTGCTGTATTCGCTGCTGTATCTGACGGGGTATCCGTTGGGGCTCGATGAGATCAAATCGTTCCGGCAGTTGGGCTCGCGCTGCGCGGGGCACCCGGAACACGAAGTGGGCATCGGTATCGAAACCACCACCGGGCCGCTCGGTCAGGGCCTGGCGATGGCGGTGGGCATGGCGCTCGCGGAGAAGATGCTCGAGGCGCAATTCAACAAGCCCAATTTCAACATCGTCAACCACTATACGTATGTGTTTGCAGGTGACGGTTGCATGATGGAGGGCGTCTCGCACGAAGCCTGCTCGTTCGCCGGCACGATGGGGCTCGGCAAGCTGATCGTGTTCTATGACGACAATGGGATCTCCATTGACGGCAAGGTCGCGGGGTGGTTCCGGGATGACACGGCCAAGCGCTTCGAGGGTTATCACTGGCACGTCATTCCAAACGTCGATGGCTACAACCCCGATGCCATCGCGACGGCGATCAAGGCCGCGCAAGCCGAAACCACGCGTCCGACATTGATTGTCTGCAAGACGATCATCGGTTACGGCGCGCCCGACAAGCAGGGCACGAAGGCCGCTCACGGTGAGGCGCTGGGCGCCGACGAAATCGTCAAGGCGCGCAAGCAGTTGAGCTGGTCCTACGAGCCCTTCGTCATTCCCGATGAGCTGAAGGCGCAATGGGATCACCGCCAATCGGGCGAAGCCGCCGAGAAAATCTGGAAGGACCTGTTCGCCCGTTACCAGAAGGAATATCCGGAGCTGGCCGCGGAATTCCAGCGGCGCACCTCGGGACAGCTGCCGCAGACCTGGCGCGACACTGCAGCGAAGGCCGTCGAATCTCTGGGCACCCAGTCCAAGCCGCAGGCGACCCGCCAGTCCTCTCAAGCGGTTCTCGACCTGCTGGCGCCGGGACTGCCGGAGTTCCTGGGCGGCTCCGCCGACCTGACGCCGTCCAACAATACGCAGTTCAAGACCGCAGTCACCATCACGCCGGAAGACTTCAAAGGAAACTACCTGCACTACGGTGTGCGTGAGTTCGGGATGACTGCCGCCCTGAACGGGGTGGCGCTCCACGGCGGGTTCATTCCCTACGGCGGGACCTTTCTGACGTTCTCCGACTATGCGCGAAACGCCGTGCGTCTCGCGTGCCTGATGAACACGCACACGATCCTGGTTTACACCCATGATTCGATCGGCCTCGGCGAGGACGGCCCGACTCACCAGCCGGTCGAGCACCTGGCCGCTCTTCGCGCGATTCCGAACATGACGCTTTGGCGGCCCTGTGACGGCGTAGAAACGGCAGTGGCCTGGGTCTCGTCGGTTGAGCGCAAGGGACCGACCTTGCACATTCTCACGCGCCAGGCGCTGCCGCAGCAGCAGCGAACCCCGCAGCAGCGGTCGGACATTGCCCGCGGCGGCTACGTCCTGATTGAGCCCGCGGGCGCTCCGCAGTGCATTGTCGTCGCTTCGGGCTCAGAGGTAGGGCTCGCCGCCGAGGCGGTAAAGGCTGCTAATGCTGAAGGACTGCGGGTTCGGCTCGTGTCCATGCCTTGCACAGAGGTTTTTGACGCCCAGGACGAGGCCTACCGCGAGAGCGTTCTGCCCAGGGCAGTGCGGGCTCGCGTTGCCGTTGAAGCTGGCGCGACCGTCGGCTGGTGGAAATATGTCGGCCTGGACGGCCGGGTTTTGGGCATCGATCGCTTCGGCGCCTCCGGAAAGGTTCAGGATCTGTTTCCACACTTCGGGTTCACAGCCGATAATGTCGGACGGCTGATTCGCGAGGCGATCCAGTCGTAAATCCATCGTAATTTCCGGAAGGGTGAGGGGCATGGCAATAAAGGTGGGAATCAACGGTTACGGCCGCATTGGACGTAACATTCTGCGTGCGCTCTACGAAGCGAAGCGCACATCACAGGTCCAGATCGTGGGTATCAATGATCTGGGCGACGCGAAGACGAATGCGCACCTCACGCGTTACGACACGGCGCATGGCAAGTTTCCGGGCGAAGTCAGCGTCGACGGCGACTCGATGGTCGTGAATGGTGACCGCATCCGCGTGCTTGCTGAGCGTGATCCTTCCAAGCTGCCGTGGGGCGAGCTCGGTGCGGAGATTGTTCTCGAGTGCACGGGCCTGTTCACCTCCAAGGCGAAGGCCGGCGCGCACCTCAAAGGCGGCGCCAAAAAAGTGATCATCTCGGCGCCCGGCGGCGAAGATGTCGATGCCACTATCGTGTACGGCGTCAACCACAACGTCCTGAAGAAAGACTTCACGGTAATCTCCAACGCGTCCTGCACAACCAACTGCCTCGCGCCGGTCGCGAAGGTGTTGCACGACAAGCTGGGCCTCGTTGCGGGTCTGATGACGACCATTCATTCCTACACGAACGATCAGGTTCTGACGGACGTGTATCACTCTGATCTGCGCCGTGCGCGCTCGGCAACGATGTCGATGATTCCCACGAAGACCGGTGCCGCTGCCGCGGTTGGTCTCGTGCTGCCGGAGTTGAAAGGCAAGCTGGATGGCTTTGCCGTGCGCGTGCCGACCATCAACGTCTCACTCGTGGACCTCGTGTTCACGGCGAAGCGCGCGACCAGCGTTGAGGAAGTCAACAAGATCCTCAAGGACGCCGCCGCTTCGGATGGGTGGAAGGGCGTCCTGGGCTACAACGACGGCCCGTTGGTTTCTGTCGACTTCAACCATGACTCGCATTCGTCGGTTTTTGACGCGACGCTGACCAAAGTCACCGATGGGACGTTGGTGAAGGTCTGCTCGTGGTACGACAACGAATGGGGATTCTCCAACCGCATGATCGACACCACGGTGGCCTGGTCAAAAGCGTCATGAAGGTATTGCGGCTCACGGATACCGACCTGCGCAACAAGCGCGTGCTGATCAGGGAGGATCTCAACGTTCCGGTGCAGAGTGGTGTGGTGACCAGCGATGCGCGGATTCGGGCGGCTCTGCCGACGATCCGCTATGTGTTGGATCAGAACGCCAAAGTGTTCATTCTCTCCCACCTCGGTCGACCCGAGGAAGGCAAGTACGACGAGTCCTTGTCTCTCGCGCCGGTAGCGACGCGCGTTTCGGAGTTGCTCGGCAAGCCAGTCCCTCTTCGGAAGGACTGGCTCGACGGGGTGGATTGCCCCCCCGGCAGCGCTGTGTTGTGCGAAAACGTTCGCTTCAACAAGGGCGAGAAGAAGGACGACGAGAAGCTCGCGCGGAAGATGGCCGAGCTGTGCGATGTGTTCGTGATGGATGCGTTCGGCACGGCACATCGCGCGGAAGCGAGCACGCATGGCGTGGCCAAGTTCGCGAAGGTTGCCTGTGCGGGGCCGCTGCTCGTGGGCGAGCTCGAAGCACTGGAGAAGGCGCTCGAGAAACCCGCGCGGCCGTTGGTTGCGATCGTGGGCGGCTCGAAGGTCTCGACCAAGCTGACTGTCCTCGAGTCGCTGCTCGAGAAGGTCGACAAGCTGATTGTCGGCGGTGGCATTGCCAACACGTTCCTGGCCGCTACGGGCGTGAACGTGGGCAAGTCGTTGCATGAAGCTGAGATGCTGGATGTTGCGCGCCGATTGATGGCCAAGGCGAAGGAGAAGGGGACGGAAATTCCACTTCCCACCGACGTCGTGGTTGCCAAGGAGTTCGCTGCGACCGCTCATGCGGATGTGCGTGGGGTGCACGACGTCCGCAGCGACGAGATGATTCTCGATATCGGTCCGGACACGTCCGATCGCTTCAGCGAGCTGGTGCAGACGGCCGGCACGATCATCTGGAACGGTCCCGTGGGCGTGTTTGAGTTCGAGCAATTCGGTGAAGGCACGCGAGCCATCTCGCTGGCTATCGCCCGCAGCAAGGCGTTCTCACTTGCGGGTGGCGGTGACACCCTCGCTGCGATCGAGAAATACAACATCGAAGACGGCATTTCCTACATTTCGACCGGTGGCGGCGCGTTCCTCGAGTTCGTCGAGGGCAAGACGCTTCCCGCGGTTGCGGTGTTGGAAGCACGGGCAAAGAGCTAATCTGTTGGGTGCGCTGGACGGCTTCGGGGGAATGCCGTCCTCTACTTTGGCTGCAGGGATAATGAGACGTACTAAAATTGTTGCGACGGTTGGACCGGCGACGGATGACCTGAACGTATTGACGGACATGATGCGGGCAGGGCTCGACGTCGTTCGCCTGAATGCATCGCATGGAACGGTGGAAGACCGCCGCCGCCGCCTCGCGTTGGTTCGCGAGGCTGCCGCGCGTGCGGACAAGTGTATCGGGGTGCTGCTCGACCTCGGTGGTCCGAAAATCCGCATTGAAAAATTCCGAGCGGGCAAGGTGCTGCTCGAGGAGGGGCAGGCTTTTGCCTTGGACACCACGCTGGACCCCAACTCGGGCTCACCGGAGGTAGTCGGAGTTGCGTACAAGGAGCTCCCGAATGACGTTGTAGCCGGCGACACGCTGTTGCTGGCTGATGGCCTGATCGTCCTGGACGTGGAAAAGGTCACTGGAACACGTATTGAGACGCGGGTTCGTGTCGGGGGTGAGCTGTCCGACCGGAAAGGTGTGAACCGCCAGGGGGGCGGTATCTCCGCGCCTGCCATTTCTGACAAGGATCGTGACGACATCAAGTTCGTTGCGCAGGAGGGCATCGACTACATGGCGGTGTCGTTCGCGCGTGATGCGGCTGACATTCAGCAGGCGCGATCGCTTCTGCGCGAGGCGGGCGGTAATGCGCGCATCGTTGCGAAAATCGAGCGCCACGAGGCTGTCGCGAACCTGGCAGGCATCATCGACGCGTCCGATGTCGTGATGGTTGCCCGCGGCGACCTGGGTGTCGAGATGGGCTACGCCGAGCTGACCGGCCTGCAGAAGACGATCATTCATCAAACCCGCGCTCGGAACCGCGTGGTGATTACGGCGACCCAGATGATGGAGTCGATGATCACCAGCCCGGTGCCGACACGCGCTGAAGTGAGTGACGTTGCGAACGCAGTGATGGACGGCACGGACGCGGTCATGCTCTCCGCGGAAAGCGCGACTGGACGGTATCCCGTCAAAGCCGTGCAAGCGATGGCGCAGGTCATCGAGGGCGCGGAAAAATATCAGCTCACGCATACGCGCACACGGCATCGGGTCGAAGGCCAGTTCAAGGGGACTGAAGAAGCGATCGCGATGTCGGTCATGTACACCGCCAACCATATGAAGGTGGGTGCCATTGTCGCGTTGACTGAAACGGGTGCCACACCGTTATGGATGTCGCGCATCCGGTCAGATATTCCCATCTACGCCTTCACGCGGCACGAGGCTACCCGCCGCCGGGTGACCATGTTCCGCGGCGTGTATCCCGTGATATTTGATGTCACCTCGCCGGGCTCGGCGGAGAGCCTGTATCGCGAGTTGTTTACGCGGATGCTGGATCTACAGCTCGTGAAGAAGAACGACCTCGTGATTCTGACCAAGGGTGAGCTGTCGGGAGTGACTGGTGGCACCAACTCCATGTTGATTCTCAAGGTTGCCCTGGACAGTTGAGCCGAGTTCTCATCTTCGTATGAAACTCAAATACGTCGTGGCGGCGGCGTGCGCGGCACTGATTCTGGTGCCGCTCACAGCCGTCCACCTCGTATTACGGGCGTCGCTTCCGTCGTTGGATGGAGAAGTACACCACCTGGGTGTCGTATCGTCGGTGACAATCGACCGGGACGCGCAGGGTGTGCCCACCATTGAGGCGGCCAACCGTGTCGATCTCGCGTACGGCATCGGCTATGCACACGGGCAGGACCGTTTTTTTGAGATGGACCTGTCGCGGCGGCTGCCTGCGGGTGAGTTATCCGAGGTGTTTGGGAAGGTCGCGGTCGAGCAGGATCAGAAGGCACGGCTCTTTCGGTTCCGGCAGGTTGCTCGGGCAGCGCTGGAACAGGGTACTCCCGAGCAAAGGGCGGTGCTCGAAGCCTATGCACGTGGCGTGAATGCCGGGTTGGCCAGCTTACGTTCGCGGCCGTGGGAATACTGGGTGTTGGGGTCGGTGCCGGTTGAGTGGCGGCCGGAGGATACGTTCCTCGTGTCGCATGCCATGTGGTGGGACCTGCAGTATTCGGGGATCGACCGCGAGATCCAGCGGATGCAGATCAATGAGCGGCTGAATGGGCCGGAGTGTGAGGGAGGGTGGAAGTGCGCGATGCAATTCATGTATCCGGCCAAGACGGAGTGGGATGCGCCCAACTCACCTACGCAGGTCGTTAACCCTCAGACTGTCTCCAATGGTGAGACAGGGTACGGCGCTGTTGAGATACCACCGGCTGAGATAATTGACGTCCGCGGCGCTACGGGCGGCGGGGCGCCGGCGGCATCTCTGGCGCCACTCGCGCCTGACACCGGCATCGGTAGCAACAACTGGGCTGTGAGCGGACAGCACACTGCTACCGGTGCGGCGCTCATTGCCAACGACATGCACTTGCGCGCCCGCGTCCCCATCATCTGGTATCGCGCCCGCATGCGTGTCAGGGCTTCGGATGCCCAACCGGCTCTCGATCTCAATGGGGTCACGCTCCCGGGCACGCCGATTCTCGTTGCCGGCTCCAACGGCCACATTGCCTGGGGATTTACCAACAGCTACGGCGACTGGGTGGACGTCCGGAAAGCCGATTGCGCGGCCGCCAATGCCGAGCAACACGAAGAAATCCGCGTTCACGGCGGACCGAGTGTTCCCTTCGCGGTAAAGTCCGGTCCCGCTGGCGTTCTATATCGGACAGAGCGTGATGGCACAACGTGCTGGTTCGTCTCGTGGCTTGCACAACAACCCGCGGCCACCAACATCAATCTGATGGGATTGGAGCGGGCGGCCACCGTGGCTGACGCGCTCGCCCTCGCGCCAACGCTGGGCATTCCGCATCAGAACTTCGTCATCGGCGACCAACTGGGTCACATCGCCTGGACCATCGGCGGCCGCGTGCCCGCGAATTCCGGCCCAACACGCGCAACCGGCACTCCCACCTGGACGACGCCTGAAACGCATCCCCGGATCGTCGACCCGGAAATCGGCCGAATCTGGACCGCCAACTCGCGCGCCACAGAGGATCCCGCGCAACTGGCCGCCATAGGCGGTATCGATGCCTCCGTGGGCGCGGACTATGACCTGGCGGCCCGGACCCGACAGATCCGCGATGATCTGCTGGCCAGCCAATTCCCCGTGGCGCCGAAGGACATGCTGGGCATCCAACTCGATGACCGGGCCCGGTTCCTTACCCGGTGGCAGGTCTTCGTCACCCGTTTGCTCGATGACGCGGCGCTCGCCGATCATCCTGAGCGCGCGCAGTTCAAGAAGTTGGTTGCCGATTGGGGCGCCGCCGCTGACACGCGCTCCGTGGGCTATCGATTGGTGCGTGGCTACCACGAGCGGTTGGAAAGGTCCGTGTGGGGAATGGTCTTGAAGGGCCTGCAGCTCGCTCCAGATGAGCAGGACTGGGCCCCTTCGCGGTTCGAGCCGGCTCTGTGGCTGATGGTGAACCAGCAGCCCCTGCACATGCTGGACTCAACCTATCCCGACTGGCGTCAGTTCCTGCTCAGCCAGGTGGACCTCACCATCCGGGACCTGCACGACAGCTGCCCTCAGCTCGACAGCTGCACCTGGGGTGCCCGCAAACCCGTGCATGTTCAGCATCCCTTGTCGAACGCCATCCCCCTGCTGTCCCATTTTCTGGACATGCCGGAAATGCCGCTTCCGGGCGATCACGACATGCCGCGGGTGCAGGACGGGTCCATCGGCGCTTCGGAACGGTTCGCGGTGTCCCCGGGGCACGAGGATCAGGGCTATATTCACCTTCCTGGCGGGCAGAGCGGACATCCGTTGTCGCCCTACTACAGAGCCGGATTCATGGACTGGGCACTCGGGCGACCGACCCCGTTTCTGCCCGGGCCCTCCGAACACCGGCTGACGCTTCAGGCTGAATGATCTGCAGGATCTGAAATGACCGAACGCTTTGCCGGCACCGATCGCTACATAGCCACTGACGATCTGATGATGGCGGTGAACGCCGCTGTCACGTTGGGGCGGCCGCTGCTCATCAAGGGGGAGCCGGGCACCGGTAAGACCCAGCTCGCGCAGGAAATTGCCCGCGCGCTGGGCCGGCCCATGTTTGAGTGGCACGTCAAATCGACCAGCAAGGCCCAACAGGGTCTGTACGAGTACGACGCCGTCTCGCGCCTGAGGGATTCGCAACTCGGCGATGCCCGGGTGCACGACATTGCCAACTACATCCTCAAGGGCAGCCTGTGGCAGGCCTTCGAGTCCGAGCAGCAACCCGTGCTGCTCATTGACGAGATCGACAAGGCCGACATCGAATTTCCCAACGATCTGCTGCGCGAGCTGGATCGCATGGAGTTCTATGTCTATGAGACGCGGCGGTTGGTGACGGCGCGCAACCGTCCCATCATCGTCATTACCAGCAACAATGAGAAAGAGTTGCCGGACGCGTTTCTGCGGCGCTGCTTCTTCCACTATATCCGCTTCCCTGACCAGGCGACGCTGGCCCGGATCGTGGAGGTTCACTTTCCCGGTCTGAAGAAGGAGTTGCTGTCGGAGGCGTTGGGGGCCTTCTTCCAACTGCGCGATACCCCGGGACTGAAGAAGAAACCGTCGACTTCGGAGTTGTTGGATTGGATCAAGCTGCTGGTCGCGGAGGACATCGATCCGGCGGTGCTGCGCTCGCAGGATCCGAAGAAGACCTTGCCGATTCTGCACGGTGCACTGCTGAAGAATGAGCAGGATGTGCACCTGTTCGAACAGCTCGTATTTCTCAATAGGCGCGTCCGGTAGGGCGCGATGCTCGTCAACTTCTTCTTCGAGCTGCGCAAAGGGGGAGTCCCGGTCACCATCACGGAGTTTCTCACTCTGCTCGAAGGACTGCGCGCCGGTGTTGCCTGGGCCTCGGCCCAGGAATTCTACTTTCTCGCGCGCACTACGCTCGTCAAAGACGAGCGTCACTATGATCGTTTCGACCGGGTGTTCGCCGAAATATTCAACGGCGCGGAGAAGCTGTTTGATGAGATCGTGGCCAACGTGCCGGCCGAGTGGCTGCAGGCGCTGGCTACCCGCACGTTGAGCGAAGAAGAGAAACAGAAGGTCGAGGCGCTGGGCGGCTGGGAGAAGCTGCTCGAGACTCTGCGCCAGCGGTTGGAGGAACAGAAGGAGCGCCACCAGGGAGGTAACAAGTGGATCGGCACCGGGGGCACGTCGCCGTTTGGTGCCAACGGTTACAACCCGGAAGGCATCCGGATCGGCCAGGCAGGTTCGCGCAATCGGCGCGCCGTGAAAGTCTGGGAGCAACGCGAATATCGTAACTTCGACGACACGGTTGAGCTCGGGACCCGCAACATGAAGCTGGCGCTGCGCAAGCTGCGCAAGTTCGCCCGCGAGGGCGCCCAGGACCAGCTCGATCTCGACGCCACCATCAATGCCACGGCCCGCAATGCCGGACTGTTGGATCTGAAGCTGGTGGCCGAGCGGCGCAATGCCGTCAAGGTGCTGTTGTTCCTGGATGTGGGCGGCTCGATGGATGACCACATCCGGGTCTGCGAGGAGCTGTTCTCAGCCGCGCGCGGCGAGTTCAAGCATCTCGAGTATTTTTATTTTCACAACTTTCTGTACGAGAGTGTCTGGAAGGACAATCGGCGCCGGTTTTCGCAGGTGACCCCGGTGACGCAGATTTTGCGGACCTATGGGCACGATTATCGCGTCATCTTCGTGGGCGATGCCACGATGAGCCCCTATGAGATTACGCAGCCGGGCGGCAGTGTTGAGCACTGGAACAAGGAGGCGGGTGCTGTCTGGATGGGGAGAATGACGGCCGCGTACCCGCGGCTGGTGTGGTTGAATCCTGAAAAGCAGGACCGTTGGGGATATACGGCGTCGGTGCGGATTGCGCGGGAACTGGTGGACGACCGCATGTTTCCGGTGACAATCCAGGGACTGGATGCCGCTATCGGAGCGTTGCGCCGCCCGTTGAGCGGCCAGATGGATAGCAAGCGCGCGACGCAAGTCACATCCGGGGTGGTGAGTGATCCCTAAAATCTAGCGGTATCTCATGACGGAAGGTCCCTTCCAATCGCACCGTCCCGGTGGTCGTCCCACGGTAGGGCTGGTTCTCACCGGCGGTGGCTCGCGCGCCGCGTACCAGGTCGGCGCGCTTCTGGCGCTCTCTGAGCTATGGCCGCGCTCGCGTAACCCGTTCCAGGTCATCGTAGGCACTTCGGCGGGGGCTATGGCCGCCGCCGTACTCGCAGCCGAAGCTCATCAGTGGCGCCGTGCCGTCCAAGGGCTGGAGCGGGTGTGGGCCAACTTCCGTTCTGAGCAGATCTTTCATGTCGACCCCGTGCACATGCTCCGCGCGGGAATGCACTGGGTGCTCGCACTGGCATCAGGTGGCTTGGTTTTGACGCCGCCGAAGGCCATGCTCGACAACACGCCGTTGCGGCATCTGCTGAGTGTTCACATCGATTTCGCGGGAATCCGGCGCAGCCTCTCGCGCGGCCACCTGCGCGCTGTTGCGTTGTGCTCGACGAGTTATGTCACGGGCCACTCGGTTGCTTTCTACGACGGCATAGAGCCTTGTACTGAGTGGTCGCGGGTGCAGCGTGTGGGGCGGCGTACGGAGTTGACGATCGATCATTTGATGTCGAGCGCGGCGATCCCCTTGTTGTTTCCGCCCATGCGACTCGGCGACGAGTACTTCGGGGACGGCGCCATGCGCCAGCTCAATCCGTTGAGTCCTGCGATTCACCTGGGTGCGGATCGGGTGTTGATCATCGGTGTGCGTGCCAGGCAGTCCGCCGGCGTCTCGGTAACGCGGACACAACCGATGATGCCGAGCCCTGGTGAGATTTTCGGATACATGCTGGACACGCTGTTTACGGACCAGATTTACGGCGACCTGGAGCAGCTCGAGAAGATCAACGAGCTGGTGAAGCTGGCGCCGGAGGCGGCGGGCGCCTCGCGGCACGTTGAAACGTTGATGCTGGCGCCGAGTGTCGATCCGCGGGAGATCGCGAGCCGGCACGGCAATGAATTGCCGAAAGGGTTGCGTGCCCTGTTGAGGGTCATCGGCGGGCGCAATGCTTCTGGGTTTCAGTTGGCGAGTTATCTGAGTTTTGAGTCGGGGTATACCCGTGAGTTGATTGAGTTGGGGTATCGCGACGCTATGGAGGCGCGTGGGGCGCTCGAGTCGTTTATGAGCGGGGAGAAGACGCCGCAGGTGGTAGATACCTCGCCAGGCGTCGTTGCGCAGGCAACCTGAGCTCCATCGCGATATGCTCGCGGTGTGACTCAAATTCGAACTGAAGCTCTCACCAAAGTCTACGGGACGACTCACGCGCTGAACGAGGTCAACCTCGAGATTCGCAGCGGCGAGCTGTTTTTTCTGTTGGGTCCCAGTGGGTGTGGCAAGACCACTTTGCTGCGCTCGATCGCGGGGCTGCAGTCGCCCTCCAGCGGGCGAATCCTGTTCGATGGGCGTGATGTTACTGCCGTACCGACACAAAAGCGTAACGCAGTGATGTGCTTCCAGGGGTATGCCTTGTGGCCGCACATGACCGTGCGGGAGAACATACGGTTTGGTTTGTCGGTGCGGGGTGACTCCGGGGAAGTCCAGCTGGAGAAGGCGCTCGACATCGTGAGAATGCGCGACCTGGCTGATCGCAAACCCCAGGAGCTGTCAGGTGGGCAACAGCAGCGGGTGGCTTTGGCACGCGCGCTTGCGGTTCAGCCGGCGTGCCTGTTGCTCGATGAGCCGTTGAGCAACCTCGATACGCATTTGCGCCAGGAGCTGCGTAAGGAGATTCGGCGCATCTGCCGTGAGGCGGGAATTACCACTGTTTACGTCACCCATGATCAGAAGGAGGCGCTCAGCACGGCCGACCGGATCGCGGTGATGAAGGACGGGAGGCTCGTGCAGGTTGGTACGCCGCAGGAGCTGTACTGCTCACCGACGAATGCTTTCGTAGCGGAGTTTATGGGGCCGACCAACCTGATTGACGGGGAGGTTGTGCCGTCAGGTGATGGGCACGTTCATGTGTCCACCGGCCTGGGTGAAATTGTTGCCGCGGCGGGTCCGGCACATGGGCCGGTTACGGTCAGTATACGGCCGGAGTTGATCAGCATATTCGCGCGAGGCGACGGCAATGGTGGCAATGACGCCGCCGCTGGTGATTCGGCAGCCGCGGCGAGTCAGATCACAGGCGCGGTACGGCCAGCGCGTTCGGCGACTGGAACCACCGGTGCGGGAGGGTCGGCGCCTGCGAGCTCGGCTACAGGCATTCGGTGGGCCAGCGGATTTGTAGCTGCAGGCCGGCGTGCTGGCGTCAATCGGCTGATTGGGACGCTGGTTGAGGACACCTTCCTGGGTCAGTCCAGTGAGCACCTGGTTGCTGTTGGTATTGGGCATCTGAGCGTGGTGTCGGCTCCGCCGCAATACGGGCTCAAAGGCGACGTCGCCATGGAGTTTGCGCCCCGGGACGTGGTGGTGTTGCAGCGATGAGGTCCTGGAGCACTCGCATCCTGCTGGTGCTCGTCATCCTGGTGCTGATGTTGCCGTTTGTTTTCCGGTCGCTGTTGATTACGGCGCCCCAGGTGGCCGCCCGGTCGGAACCAGCCGATCAGCTCGTGATCATCACGCCGAACCTGGAGGCGGTGCGCCGCAAGTTTGGTTCGGCGTTTGCCGCGTGGTACGCAGGCAAATATCACCGTGGTGTGAATATCGAGTACCTGAGCTTCGCCGGCGGCGAGATCGTGAAGTTTTTCCAGGCCAGTGAGGTGACCTACCAGCGTTCGGGTACTTACAACGTCGACCTCGTCTGGGGTGGCAGTGACTCGCTTTTCAGTGATGCGCTCGGGAGCAAGTACCTGGAAACGGTTTCCCTGGAGTCTGGTGTGTTGGAGGCGGCTTTCCCCACTGCGGATATCGGCGGAGTGCCGCTGTATGACGTGTCGCCTGGAGGGCCGCGTTGGTTTGGGGCGGCGCTTTCCAGCTTTGGGATCATGTACAACCGGGACGTGCTGGCGTACCTGCACCTGCCTGAGCCCAGGACATGGGCGGATCTTGCGGACCCCCGCTACAGCGGGTGGCTGGAGCTTGCGGACCCAACTCGGTCGGGTTCCGCGAAAGCGGCGTTGCAGGTGATTGTGGAGCGGGAGATTGCGACCGCTGCCGAGGAGCATCGGTCGCAGGAGCAGGCGTGGGCGCGGGGCATGGGGTTGATACGGCAGATTGCCGCCAACGCCAAGGGGTTCACGCAGGCGGCGAATGAGTTGCCTGGCACGGTCAGCAATGGGGATGTCGCAGCGGCGATGTCCATTGATTTTTATGCGCGTTCGCAAATTGCGGCAGTGGGCGGTGGGCGAGTGGGGTATGTGGAGCCGCAGGGCGCCACTATGGTGACGCCCGAGCCCATTGCGGTTGCCAAGGGGGCGCAACATGCGGAGGTTGCCAAGCGATTTATTGAGTTTGTGTTGAGCGATGCGGGGCAGCGGTTGTGGATTACGAAGCCGGGGCCGGGTGAGACGCCGGAGATGGCGCTGCAGAGGTTGCCAGTCGTGCGGTCGGTGTACGACAACCCGGTTAATTTCACCGACTTCACCAACCCGTTTACCACCGCGGGTGGTTTCAACACGAAGCCGAGCCGGCGAGCCGCCTTCGGGCTCATGGATGAGTTGGTCGCGCTGTGTTGCATCGACTTGCTGCCTGATTTGCGGGAGACGCGACGGGAGATTGCCGCCTCGCCCTACGCGGCGCAGTTGGATGCGAAGCTCGGGACTTTCCCTGTTTCGCAGGCCGCGTCGCAGGCCGGGGTGGATGTGCATCGGCAGATGTTGAGGGGTAAGCCGGAGGATTGGCTGACGCTGCAGCGGCAGTGGAGGGAACAGTTCCGGGCGGAGTATCGGGAGTTACGGCGCGCCGCCGAAGTACCACCGCGCCAAGCAGCGGCGAGCCCGCAGGCGGTGGCCCGATGACGAGGAAAGGCACTAGCGTCACCGCGCAGAGGCGATGGGTTGCTGCCGCGGGCCGTCTGGTGGCGCCGTGAGTGCGCGGGCGTCTGTGGTAGCCGGCGGTGCGCGCTACGTCGCGTTCGCGGCGGTGATCATTCTGTTTGGGGTGTTTCTGGTTTGGCCGGTGTGGACGGTCGTCAGCACGGGGTTGGGGCTTTCGACACCGGGGGTGAGGTTGGCCTCGGTGGGGGCCTATCTGGCCGCCGTGTTCCAGGACCAGCAATTTCGCATGGGCGTCATCAACAGCGCTGTGATTGCCGCGCTGGTAACCGTGTGCTGTGTAGTGATCACCGTGCCGCTGGCGCTCCTCAACAGGCGGTATGACTTTCCAGGAAAGAACCTGTTTGCTTCCTTACTGTTGGTCCCCCTCGTTCTGCCGCCCTTCGTGGGCGCCATTGGAATCCGCTTCATCTTCGGCGCACAAGGGGCGCTGACGGCACTGTGCCAACACTTGGGGCTGGTGGCCCACGGGACACCGGTGAATTGGCTCGCCGACCATTCGTTCGGTGCCGTGGTGGTGAGTGAGGCGTTCAGCCTGTACCCGATACTGTTCGTGAACGTCCTAACAGCACTGTCGTTCGTGGACCCCTCACTCGAGCAAGCCGCAGCGAATTTGGGCGCTTCCACATGGCGCGTGTTTCGCTCCGTGACATTGCCCCTGATGCTGCCTGGCGTGTTTGCTGGCGCCTCAATCGTGTTCATCTGGAGCTTTTCCGAGCTGGGTACGCCCCTGATGTTCGACTTCTACGACGTGACCCCGGTGCAGGTCTATTTCCGGATCACGGAGATCTCGAACAACCCGCTTCCCTACGCGCTGTTGATCGTCACCATGGTCGGTTGTTGCCTGGTTTATGCGCTCGGCAAGCTGGCTGTGGGTTGGCGCAACCGGATGGGCTGGACCAAGACCCCAGCTGCGCTGAGTACAATCGAGTTGCGAGGACTCGCCTCGATAGGCGTGGCGGCTCCCTTCGTCATCGTCATCCTCCTGGCTTTGCTCCCTCACATCGGCGTGATCCTGACCAGCGTTTCCGAAACGGGGCAGTGGTACCAAAGCGTACTCCCCCGCGTGTTCACCACAGCCCATTACGAACACGCACTCACCCATGAGCTGGCGCTCCCATCCATCCGCAACAGCCTCATCTTCTCCGGCCTGAGCGTAGTGCTCGATATTGCCATCGGCCTGGCGCTGGGGATTCTGATAGTCCGCTCCAGGCTGCCCTTCGCGTTGAAAGCGGTGATCGACAGCCTGTCCATGCTGCCACTGGCGGTGCCCGGCCTGGTGCTGGCGTTTGGTTATCTCGCCGTCAGCCTGCAGATCAAAGCCTGGTTTCCGGATTGGAAATGGCTGCTGAGTGTGATCGACGTCCAGAAGAATCCAACCCTGCTGTTGGTCATGGCCTACACCATCCGGCGCCTGCCCTATGTTGTAAGAAGTATTGTCGCCGGCCTGGAGCAGACTCCGGAAGAGCTGGAGCTGGCGGCGCGAAACATAGGCGCCTCGCGTTCGCAGGTCCTTCTGCGGATTACAACGCCACTGCTGGGTGCGAACCTGGTGGCCGGCGCGTTGATGGTGTTTGCCTTCACCATGCTCGAAGTCAGCGACTCGCTGATTCTCGTGCAGAAGCAGTCTTATTGGCCCATCACCCGCGGCATTTTCGAATTGTTTCAGCGGCTGGGAGACGGACCGTACATCGCGAGCGCGTTGGGAGCCTGGGCCATGCTGCTGCTGACCCTGATCCTCGTACTGGTCAATTCACTGTTGGGGAAGCGCGTAGGCGCACTCTTCAGGATTTAGGCCAGACGCAGACGCTGGCGGGTGGCGGGGAGGGAGCTGTGGCGGGCTGAGACGCCCGTAAAGCGCGCGGCGAAAATCTCTGCCAGGCGATCCACGATGTAGACGGATCGGTGCTGACCGCCGGTGCAGCCGACAGCCACTGTCAGGTACCCGCGGTTGCTGGCCTGATACTCGGGAATGCGTGCCGTCATGAATTGCGCGATGTCCGCGATCAATGTCTCGACGGTGGTCTGTGCTTCGAGGAAGCGAATCACTTCCGGATCGCGCCCCGTCAGGTTGCGCAGCGAAGGCTCCCAGTAGGGGTTGGGCAGCGAACGCGCATCAAACACGAAATCCGCATCGCCCGGGATCCCGTGTTTGAATCCAAACGACTCGAACGTGATGGACAGCCGGCCGACACTGCGCTGTTCCACGCGCTCGTGGATGATTTCCCGCAGGGCATGCACGCCCATCTTCGAAGTATCGATGACCAGGTCGGCCGCATAGACGATGGGCTCGAGCAGCTGCCGTTCGAGCGCCATGGCCTCGCGCAGGTCGACGTTGTGCCCGCTCATCGGGTGCTTGCGCCGGGTCTCGGCAAACCGCCGTAGCAGCTCCTCGTCACTGGTCACGAGGAAGATGACCTCACATTGGATCCCGCTTCGGCGCAGCTCGTCGATCAATTGCGGCACTGTCGCGATCTCGGCGGCCGTATTGCGGGCGTCCAGGCCGATTGCCGTGCGCTCGTAGGTCGGTTCCGGGCTGCGCACCGTGTAGGAAATGAACGGCTTCAGCAACGCCGCCGGAATGTTGTCGATGCAGTAAAAGCCGAGGTCCTCGAGCATGTGCAGAGCCACGCTCTTACCGGATCCCGACAGGCCGCTGAGGATGATGATGCGCACAGGCGGAAGTTAGCGCCAGCAGCCGTGCTGCTGCAAGCACCAGGGCCGCAATATGCGTTTACCGCTCTATTAGGGTGCGTACCGTGACAGAACTGTTAAACGCCTGTGACCGCCGAGGCCGGCGCGGTCAAAAAAAACCGCGCCGGCAGGGGGCTCTAGAGGGATGCAATGTTCCGCGCGGAGCGTTGGGCTTCGCTCGCGTGATGGTCGCATTTCTTTTCTTTGTGCTTCTTGACGCGGCGGTCGAGCTTGTCGGTGAGGACGTCGATGGCGGCGTACATGTTGGATTCGGAGGCGTCGGCGTGGAATGCGTTGCCGCTGACGTGCAACGTGGCTTCGGCCTTCTGACGCAGCTTTTCTACCGTCAGCACGCAGTGCACGTCGATAACCTGATCGAAGTGCCTCGCGATACGATCGAGTTTCTTTTCCACGTACCCGCGCAGGGCAGTCGTGACCTCGATGTTGTGGCCGGTGACGTTGAGCTGCATAGCCGTCTCCTCTGCTGAGTTGTTCACTCGGGTCTTACATTTGCCTCAATCCCGCTCGCCGACGCTCATTTGAGGGCGCAATGCCCATCGCCTCGCGATACTTGGCCACTGTGCGGCGTGCGACCGGGATACCCTCACCGGACAACAGCTCCGCAATGCGACCGTCGCTCAAAGGCGTCTCGGCGTCTTCTTCTTTGACTAACTTCTTGATCTTCGCGCGAATGGCCGTGGACGAAGTGCCCGAGCCGTCCGCCCCTTCAACCTGGCTGGAAAAGAAATAGCGCAGCTCAAAAACGCCGCGCGGTGTATGCATGTACTTGCCGGAGGTCACGCGCGAGATGGTGGACTCGTGCATGCCGACGGCTTCGGCGATGTCCTTGAGGATCATCGGCCGCATGTGCTCGTCGCCGTGCTCCAGGAAGGCCTGCTGGCGCTCGACAATCGAGCGCGCGACCTTGATGAGCGTTTCGTGGCGGATTTCCAGGCTCTTCAACAGCCAGCGGGCTTCCTGGAGCTGGGCGCGCATGGTGGCGTGGCTGGCGTTGCGGCCGATCAGGCTCGCATAGCTGCTGTTCAGCCGGACCCGCGGCAGCGTGGCCGAGTTGATTTCCACCGACCAACCGTGATCGGTGCGGCGCACGAACACATCGGGAACCACATACTCGGCCGAGCCCGTACTGACGGTCGCACCGGGTCGCGGATGGCAGGAGCGTACGAGTGCCAGGGCGCTCGCGATTTCTTCTTCCGTCGCGCGCAGCTCACGGCGCAGCAGCGACAGCTCGCGCTCGGCCACGAGCTCGAGATGATGGCGGGCAATCTCAATCGCGGTGTTGAATCCGGGGGTGGCGGGATCCAACTGGCGCAGTTGCAGCTCGATGCACTCGCCGACCGAGCGCGCACCAACGCCCGGCGGATCCAGTGCCTGCACGCCGCCCACCAACACCGATTCCACTTCGGTGGAGTCGCATTCGATTTCCGGTCGCAGCGTGTTGGTAATTTCTTCCAGCGACTCGGTCAGGTAACCGTCGTCGCTGATAGCATCGATGATCGCGCGGGCAATCGCGAACTCGCGTGGCTCGAGCTTGGCCAGCTCGAGCTGCCACAACAGGTGGTCCTGCAACGATTGGCCGGCGGCATCAGCAAATTCCTGCTGGCGCTCGTCATCGTCATTGTTCCATGGAGTTTCAGAAGAGCCGACACTCTGTTCGCCCCAGCCCTCGTCGACCACCTCGACGCTGTTCTCTTCCTGGCTGCGCTCCGGGGCCTCAGGCTGCTCGTTCTCGCGAATCCGATCGAGGTCGCGCTCCTGGTCGGCCGCTACGGGGGTGTCGCTGTCGGCCGCTTCGAAGGTCCCGGTGCCCTCGGCCTCTTCCGTGGGCTCGAGCATCACATTTGTTTCGAGCAGCTCGCGAATGTGAGCCTGGAGTTCGAGTGCGGGGAGCTGCAGGAGTCGGATCGCCTGCTGCAGCTGCGGGGTCATGGTCAGTTGCTGACCCAACTTGAGCTGCAGAGAGGGTTTCAGCATGGCGACACGGCGGACAGGGTGGGCATTCCAATTGTAAGTAATTGAAAGATTTTAACTTTTCTCCTCGCACCGCTCGGGCGGGCCCGCGGGGGGTCAGAGGCGAAACGACTGACCCAAGTACACCTCACGCACTTGGGGGTTGGCAAGGATTTCTTCCGCAGTTCCGGCCGCGATTGCGGTGCCCTGATTGACGATGTAGGCGCGGCTGCAGACCCCGAGCGTTTCCCGCACGTTGTGGTCCGTTATGAGCACACCAATGTCCCGGCTCGTCAGCTCGCGGATGATGCGCTGGATGTCCAGGACAGAGAGGGGGTCGACGCCCGCAAAAGGCTCGTCCAGAAGCATGAAACGAGGCTCCGCGGCCAACGCGCGGGCGATCTCTACGCGGCGCCGTTCGCCGCCGGACAGTGACAGACCCATGCTGCGCCGAACGTGCCCTATCCGCAGCTCTTCCAGCAGCTCCTCCAGACGTTGTTCCCGCGCGGCGCGATCCAGGTCATCGCGCGTCTCCAGGATCGCCATCACGTTGTCTTCCACCGAGAGCTTGCGGAAGACTGATGCTTCCTGGGGCAGGTAACCGAGCCCCAGCCGCGCGCGTTTATGCATGGGCAGGCTGGTCACTTCGATGTCACCGAGATGGATGCGCCCGGCGTCGCACGGGACCAGGCCTACCATCATGTAGAACGCAGTGGTTTTGCCGGCGCCGTTGGGCCCGAGCAGCCCTACGACTTCGCCATTCGCAACTTCAATAGACAAATCGCGAACTACTTGCCGCGACTTGTAGCTCTTGGCAAGGCCGATAGCTCTGAGGGCGGTCATGGTTTTTTCTGTGCGTCTCCGCCGTTCGGATCAATTGTCAGGTGCACCTGACCGCCGTTTGAATCGGCCGTAGCCTGCACTCGCTGCTCGCGGATGTTGTAAATGAGCTCGTGAGCCTTCAGCTCGTTGTGACCGTCCCAGACCCAGGCTTCCTCCGACAAGCGCACCGTCCCGTCCGTAAAGTCATAGACGATTTCCTTCGCGCGGCCCTTGGCTATCTCGTCGATGTCCGAGCGCTTTTGCTGGAATTCGGCCGGATTGCCGGTGGCGGTGGCCTTGGAAATCTCTTTGTTTTTGAACTCCACGATCGCTACGTCGGACTTGAGGCTGCCGTGCTGCTCGCCGGTGATTTTGACATTGCCCTCAAACGTCCAGTGGCTGTTGTTGAAGTCGTCGAGGCCGGTGACGTGGGCGCGGTCCGCCTGCACCCGCGTTTCACCCTGGGTAATGACGATGTCCCGGAAAGATGCGACATCGCCAGTGCGTTCGATCTTCGAGGAGGTCACGTCGATCGGCAACTGGCGGGCCGCTTTCGACGGTGGCGGGATCGAGTTCTTGCTGATCGCGGCAACATGCATTGCGGCCGCGGCGGCGTTCATCACCAACACCGTGACGGCGAGCAGGGCGACTCGTTGCAACACTCGGTTCATGCTAGGGAATAAAGGTTCCGCGGACGTTGGATTCGAGGACCAGGTGATTCTCCTTCAAAGTGGCGACGAGTCCCGTGGATTTGAGCTGTCGCCCGGGCGACACGATCGTCACGGGCTCCGCGGTTGAGATGATGTTCTCGTGGGTGTCCACTAAAAGCTTTTCGGTTGCCAGGTCAGCCATTGCTGTCGAGCCGGGGAGCACTCCGTTCACGTGGACATTGCCATTCAGGTCGACCTTGCCGGTCTCGGTCGTGAGCTCGCCGTGGTCGGCCCGGCCTTTCCACGTCTGGCCGTCGTTATCGCGGAACGACATCTGCACCTCCTCAAACTCCACGCCGTCTCCTGGATGCTGACGAATCACGTCGGCGTTTAGTGTATAGACCGGTAGACCGTCGGGTCCCGTTTCCACAAGAGTCGCGTCGCGCGCGGAATAGCCGAGCTCACCGGTCGAGGCATCCACGGTCGTGGTCGTCGAGGTCGCCTCGCGCTGTTCCCCGCCTAGAAAAAACGATCCGACGATGATTCCGATGACCAGCAGGGTGGCGAGTATCCGGAAAATCATCGTTGGCGCGCGTCCAACAAGTAGTCGCAAACCTCACGCACCGCGCCCTGTCCGCCCGGTAGCGAGGTTACAACGTGAGCCGCCCGCAGCGCGTCTTTGTGGGCGTCTGCAACAGCGAACGCGAGCTTCACGACCTTCATGAGCGGCACATCGGCGGTATCGTCACCCACACAAGCGCTTTCCGACACATCGATTTTCAATTTCTTGCGCAGCTTCTCGAAGGCGGCCACTTTATCCGCAGCTCCTTGGACGACATGTTCCACGCCTAGTTCGCGGCACCGCACGGACGTCATCTTCGAGCTTCGTCCGGAAATGACCGCGACATGGACTCCGGCCCGCTCGAGATGCTTGATGCCCGCACCGTCTCGCACGTGAAACACTTTGAGCGCCTCACCCCGAGGACCGAAATACAGCCGCCCGTCCGTCAAGGTGCCATCAACGTCCAGAACGAGTAAGCGAATCGCGGCCGCAGTCTTTTGTGTCCTCAACTTAGACAACGCCTGCCCGGAAGAGGTCGTGCACGTTGAGTGCGCCGATGAGCCGACCCTGTCCATCCGCAACCGGCAGCGCCGTGATGCGGTGCGTTTCCATCAGATGTATGGCCTCCGCCGCCAGAGCGCGTGGTCCAATGGTCTTGCCGTTCGGCGTCATTACGACGCGCATCGGAGTGGTGTGCACGTCGATCCGCTTGTCCAATGCTCGCCTGAGATCGCCGTCGGTAAAGACTCCCAGGATCTGGTCGTTTGAATCCACGACCACTGTCATGCCCAGTCCCTTCTTCGACATCTCAACCAAACCGGCGCCCAGCAGATCGTCCGCCGCAACACGCGGCAGCTCCGCTCCGGTCCGCATCACGTCTTCGACATGCAGAAGCAGTTGTCGCCCGAGCGTGCCGCTGGGATGCGACATCGCAAAATCCTGCTCGGTAAAGCCGCGCGCTTCCAATACCGAAACAGCGAGAGCATCGCCCATCGCCAGAGTGGCGGTGGTACTGGCCGTTGGAGCGAGATTCAGCGGGCAGGCTTCTTCCGGAACACTGACGTCAATTGCCACTGACGAGGCACGCCCTAGTGTCGAATCGACCTTACCGACGAGAACGATCAGCGGGACTGCAAGACGCTTCAGATGCGGAAGCAGAAGCACGAGCTCAGGGGTCTCTCCGGAATTGGAGATCGCAACCACGACGTCGGTACGCGTGATCATCCCCAGGTCGCCGTGGCCCGCTTCGGCTGGATGCAGGAAAAACCCGGGAGTCCCCGTGCTGGCAAAAGTCGCAGCAATCTTCCGAGCGATATGCCCCGACTTGCCCATCCCCGTGACGACTACGCGACCGTTGCACGCGAGGCAAATACGGCAGGCAGCGGCAAATTGCGCATCCAGGCGCGGTGCAAGTATCGCAACGGCCCGTGCTTCGATTTCGAGGGCTCTTCGCCCGTAGGCCAGCAACTGTGAATCGTCTGGAGGGAGTGTCGAAATGGCGACAGGGGACTGCATAGCCTGCGGATTATAGCCTCCACTTGGTACACTGGCCCCCATGAACCCTGAACAAGTCGCACAACTCATCCAGGCCGGACTGCCTGGAGCCGACGTCCGAGTCGAGTCGGATGACAACACTCACTTCGCCGCGCGCATCATTTCTAGTGAATTTGCGGGCAAGCGCAGCCTCGCGCGCCATCAGCTCGTATACAAAGCTCTCGGGTCGCGCATGGGAAATGAGATCCACGCGCTGTCCATCGAAGCATTGACACCTGAAGAGTCAGGGGCTAAGTGATCCATGGATAAGCTACAGATTACGGGCGGCGTGCCGCTCGAGGGCGAGGTACGTATTTCGGGTGCGAAGAACGCCACCCTTCCCATCCTCGCCGGCGCGCTGCTGGCTGACGACCCGGTAGTCGTCGCGAACGTCCCTCACCTAAAAGACGTTACGACCACAGTCGAGTTGCTGGGACGCATGGGCGCCACAGTGACGATCGACGAACGCATGCGTATCGAAGTTGAAGGCTCCACGCTGAAGGAATGCTTCGCGCCGTATGAGCTCGTGAAGACCATGCGCGCTTCCATCCTCGTGCTGGGTCCGCTGGTTGCGCGCTTCGGCAAGGCCGATATTTCACTTCCCGGTGGCTGTGCCATCGGTGCGCGGCCTGTGAACATCCATATCGCGGGACTACAGGCGATGGGTGCGGATATCACTATCGAGGGCGGTTACATCCGCGCCCGAGCAGACCGACTACACGGCGCCCGGCTCGTGCTGGACACCGTTACAGTGACTGGCACCGAAAATCTGATGATGGCCGCCACACTGGCAGACGGTGAGACGATCATCGAAAACGCCGCGCGGGAACCCGAAGTCGTCGACCTGGCGAATTTCCTCATTGCCATGGGTGCGAACATCCAGGGCGCGGGCACGGACAAGATTGTCATCCAGGGCGTGAAGCGACTGCGTGGCACCACTTACGACGTTCTGCCGGATCGAATCGAAGCAGGCACGTATCTGGTCGCTGGTGCGATCACCCGCGGCCACGTGCGGGTCAAGAGCGTTCGTCCGGATCACCTCGATGCAGTGCTTGCCAAGCTCGAGGAAGCCGGTGCGACGGTGGGTGTCGGTGACAACTGGATCGAGGTTGATATGCGTGGTCGCCGGCCGAAGGCGGTGGACGTGCGGACCGCCCCTTATCCGGCGTTTCCGACGGACATGCAGGCGCAGTTTGCGGCGCTGAACACCGTGGCGGACGGTGTCGGAACGATCATCGAGACGATTTTCGAGAATCGCTTCATGCACATGCTGGAGATGCGGCGCCTGGGTGCCGAGATCCGGCTGGAGGGCAATACAGCGATCATCCGCGGCGTCGAGCGCCTCACGGCAGCGCCTGTGATGGCCACTGATTTGCGCGCGTCCGCCAGCCTGGTTCTGGCCGGCCTCGTTGCCGAGGGACGCACGGACATCGAGCGCATCTACCACATCGATCGTGGGTACGAGGCGATCGAGGAGAAACTTGCGCAGCTCGGCGCCCAGATCAAGCGGGTACCAAACTGACCCCAGCTTTGCGCGGCTAACGCGCCGCAGGTGCCCTGCACCGGCGTAGCAGGACCCGGGCTCCGCGCGGCCAGTCCCCGGCTGGGGATAGTGCCGCGCCTAGCCCAAAAGGGCTAGTAGAAGCTGGACGTCGGACGAATCCGACTGCAGATTGACACGTGTGGCGCGTAGTATTGCCAGCCCCAACTGCTGGAGTAATTATGCGCATCGGTATGGTCGGACTGGGGCGTATGGGCGCAAACATGGTGCGCCGCCTGATCAAGGGTGGCCACGAGTGTGTCGCCTATGACAATTCCGCGGACGCCGTAAAGGCGATTGCGGCCCAAGGCGCCAAGGGCGCCAAAACCCTCGCTGAGCTCGTTGACGGACTCTCGGCCCCGCGTGTTGTGTGGGTCATGGTGCCGGCGAGCGTCGTCGATACAGTGATCGCTCAATTGCGCCCGCTGTTGAAGAAGGGCGACGTCATCATCGATGGCGGTAATTCCAACTATCACGACGACATCCGGCGCGCCGACGAGTTGCAATCCGCCGGCATCCACTATGTTGATGTCGGAACGAGCGGCGGCGTGCTCGGGTTTGAGCACGGCTTCAGCTTGATGATCGGCGGGGAAAAGGACGTCGTGTCCGCCATTGAGCCGATATTCGCGACGCTGTCTCCGGGCGGCAAGCTGCCCGAGAAGAAGGGCGCTGGCGCGCCGGCCGATGGGCAGGCCGGGATGGGCTATCTGCATTGCGGTCCGGTCGGCGCCGGTCACTTCGTCAAGATGGTCCACAACGGTATCGAGTACGGAATCATGGCCGCCTACGCGGAGGGCCTGAACATACTCAAACACGCCGACGCGGGTCTGCAGACACGTGAGGCCGATGCGGAGACCGCGCCGCTCAGCAACCCGAAGTATTTCCAATACGACCTGGACCTCGCCGCGATTTCTGAAGTCTGGCGTCATGGCAGCATCATTTCCTCGCGCCTGTTGGATCTGACCGCGGATGCGCTGGCAAAGAGCCCGAAGCTGGAAGAGTTCGGCGGGCGCGTATCCGATTCCGGCGAGGGACGCTGGACGGTGCAGGCGGCAATCGAGATCGGTGTGCCGGCGTACGTGTTGAGCGCGGCTCTGTACTCGCGCTTCGAGTCCCGCGGTCGGGCTGAGTATGCCGACAAGTTGTTGTCGGCAATGCGGCTCGGCTTCGGCGGTCATCACGAAAAGAAGGAGTGATATGGAGCGCAGCGATTCCGATGCCCTGGTGATCTTCGGTGCCACCGGAGATTTGTGCTTCAAGAAGATTTTTCCCGCTCTGTACAACCTGGTGCGTCGCGGGCATCTGTCGATCCCGGTGATCGGTGTTGCGCGCGCCGGCTGGAATGCACAAAAGCTCGCCGACCACGTGCGCGACAGCGTGCACACGGCGGTGAAGCAGGTGGATGAGTCGATTCTCTCGAAGCTGACTTCTCTATTGAAGTACGTCGATGGCGACTATACGAAGCCGGCCACGTACGATGCGTTGAAGAAGGCGCTGGATGGCGCCAAGCGTCCTCTGTGCTATCTGGCCATTCCGCCCAGCGTGTTTCCGCCGGTCATCGGGTGTCTCGAGAAATCGATCACCATCAAGGACACGCGGGTGGTGGTCGAGAAGCCGTTCGGACGCGATCTGCCGTCGGCGCAGAAGTTGAACGCCACGCTGCTGGCCTCCTTCCCGGAATCCAACATCTTCCGGATCGATCACTACCTCGGCAAGGAGCCGGTGCAGAACCTGCTGTACTTCCGCTTTGCCAACTCGTTCCTGGAGCCCGTCTGGAATCGCAACTTCGTCAACAGCGTGCAGATCACGATGGCGGAGAAGTTCGGCGTGGCCGGCCGCGGCAAGTTCTACGAGGAAGTCGGTGCGATTCGCGATGTCGTGCAGAACCACTTGCTGGAAGTTGTCTCGCTGCTCGCAATGGAGCCGCCGTTGAGCGCCAGCGGCGAGTCGCTGCGCGATGAGAAGGTCAAGGTGCTCAAGGCCATCAAACCTCTTGCGCCGAAGGATGTGGTGCGCGGTCAGTTTGTTGGTTACCGGCAGGAAGAAGGCGTCGCAAAGGACTCGCACGTCGAAACATTCGCGGCGCTGCGCCTCGAGATTGATTCCTGGCGTTGGAGCGGCGTGCCGTTCTACGTGCGCGCAGGTAAGTCGTTGCCCGTTACCGCGACCGAGGTTGTGGTTGAGATGCGCCGGCCGCCGGCTCGGGTGTTCGGGGACGCGAGCCCTGAACAACCCAACTACCTGCGCTTCCGCCTGAGCCCCGACACCGCGATCGCGTTGGGCGCCCATGCGAAGAAGCCTGGGCCGGCCATGCAGGGTCGGGACGTCGAGTTGTTTGTGGATCAGCGGGATCCGGATGAAGCCGAGGCTTACGAGCGACTGATCGGCGCGGCGCTCATCGGTGATACGACGCTGTTCGCGCGGCAGGATGAAGTGGAGGCTGCCTGGGCGGTGGTGGATCGGGTGTTGAGTGTTGACTCAGTGCCCTTTGAGTACACACAGGGAACGTGGGGTCCGAAGGAATCGGACGACGTCATCAAGGGTGACTGCAGTTGGCACAATCCGGGAGCGGATGCGCACAGTTGGACGCGGTCCTGCGGACCGGTCAACCTGAGCAAGTTCGCGCCGTAGTTTATTAGCGCGGCACTGGCCGCGCGGAGCCCGGGTTCTTTGCAGCCAGCAAAAAGCGTGGTTTTTGCTGGCTGCGCCACTGCAGGGCGCCTGCGGCGCGTTGGCGTCTAATTGTTAGCCCGGGGGCGTTCGCTCACCTGGGCGTGGACGTCGAATTCCTTGCCGGAGCGGTTGCCATGAATCGCAATTCTCGAGCCCGGCTTGTGCGTGGCGATCTGGCCCAGGGTGTCCTGGGCGCCGCGCACCGGGACCGAATCAATGGCCAGGATGAGATCACCGGGTTGGAGTCCGGCCTGCTGGGCCGGGCTGCCTACATACAGGTTGGCAATGAGGACGCCGCCCTGAGCGAGACCATACTGCGCGGCCTGCTCATTGGAGACATCTTCCGGCACGATGCCGATCCAGCCGCGAACCACGCGCCCATTCGCAATGATGTCGCTCAACACCCCGCGCACCATGTTGACGGGGATCGCGAAGCCGATGCCTTCGACGCCCAGGTTCTTCGCGACAATGGCGGTGTTGATCCCAACCACCGCGCCGCTCGAATCAATGAGCGCACCGCCGGAGTTGCCGAAGTTGATGGGAGCATCCGTCTGGATGAAGTCTTCCAGGGCGGCGATTCCCAACTGTTGCCGGCTCGTGGCGCTCACGATGCCGTGTGTCACCGTCTGTGACAGGCCTACCGGGTTGCCGATGGCGAGCACCACATCGCCCACCTTGAGTTGGTCCGAACGGCCGAGAACCGCGATGGGAATGGGTGTCAGATCAATTTTGAGAACCGCCAGGTCGGTGTCCGGATCGCGCCCGACAATTTTGGCGTCGGCTATCCGGCCGTCCGCCAGTTGCACCCGCACGGAGTCGGCATTCGCAATGACGTGATGGTTGGTCACGATGTGCCCTGCGTCGTCCACAATGACGCCCGATCCGAGGCTGCGCTCGATCCTCTGCCGATATCTCGGCAAGAAGCCCCCAAACAGCTCGCCCAGGGAGGAGGGCGCCACGCGTTCGGTTACCAGACGTGCTGTGTAGACGTTCACGACCGAGGGTGCTGCCCGTTCCACCGCCGCGGAGTAGGTGACCCGGGGCGGGGCGGGCTCGGTGGGCCGGGGACCGGCCAGATTGGTTGCAGGCATGGCGACTTGCGCACCGCGACGGATGAGGTCCGGCCGTGCCATCACAATCAGGAAGGCGAGCGCAAGACCGCCGACTACCGATCCCGCCAGGAAAATGAGTCCCCGCATTCAATCATCCTTTAATGCGGCGGACACGCCGCCTGCGCAAATGGCCTTTTTCGTTTGTGTATAATGCGCCGCCCCCCGCAAGCCGGAAACTGCACGCGTGCTTTCCTCAGTATGCGCGCCGGACGACGCGCGGATGGTTGGGCTGTAAGCGGGAGAACGGTTGATGGCGGAAAACGTTGTCGTCGGTGACGACGAGGTCGATCAGAGTCGACGTAAGTTTCTAACCACGGCTACGGTTGCCACCGGCGCGGTCGGAGCAGCATTCGCGGCGGTTCCCTTCATTTCATCGTGGGCGCCCTCAGAGCGCGCCAAGGCGGCCGGTGCTCCGGTCGAGCTCGATGTCTCGAAGGTCGATCCGGGCCAGATGACCATTGTCACGTGGCGGCGGTCGCCGATTTACGTCGTCCGGCGTACGCCGGAGATGGTCGGTCAGCTCAAGGGTCACGACGACCTGCTGAAGGACAAGGACTCCGCGGACTCGGATCAGCCGGATTACGCCAAGAACGAATTTCGGGCCCGGCTCCCGGAAGTGCTCGTGCTCATCGGCACCTGCACCCACCTGGGTTGCCTGCCGAAACAGCGTTTCGAGGCGCATTCGGCCGAGATGGGCGCCTACTGGCCGGGTGGCTTCTTCTGCCCCTGCCACGGTTCGCGATTCGACCTCGCCGGGCGCGTTTTCAACGGTTCGCCAGCGTCCGTGAACCTGAAAATTCCGCCCTATTCATTCCCGTCGGCGCTCAAGCTCGTCGTGGGTGTGGATGAAACCCACCAAGGAGCCGCGTAATGGCCGCAGCGCCCCAAGCACCCACGCCCGTCAGAAAAGGCTTCCTGGGCTGGCTCAACAAGCGGATGCCGGTGGATGAGTTCATCTCCAGCCAGCTCACCGGCTACTACGCCCCGAAGAACTTCAATATCTGGTACTTCTTCGGCTCCCTGGCGCTGCTGGTCCTGGTGCTGCAGCTCGCCACGGGCATTTTCCTCACGATGTTCTACAAGCCGGGCGAGCTGACCTCGTTCGACTCCGTCGAATACATCATGCGGGAGGTCAACTATGGTTGGCTGATCCGGTACCTGCATTCGACTGGCGCGTCGGCGTTCTTCATCGTGGTGTACCTCCACATGTTCCGGGCCTTCCTGTACGGCTCTTACCGGGCGCCCCGCGAGCTGCTGTGGATACTGGGCATGCTCGTGTACCTCGCGTTGATGGCGGAGGCCTTCATGGGCTACGTCCTGCCGTGGGGCAACATGTCGTTCTGGGGTGCGCAGGTCATCGTGAACCTGTTCAGCACGATTCCGGCCATCGGACCGCCGCTCGTTGAGTGGATCCGGGGTGACTATGGCATTGCCGATGCCACACTGAACCGCTTCTTCTCCCTCCACGTGGTGGCCGTTCCGCTGGCACTGCTCCTTCTCGTTATGTTGCATCTCGTTGCCTTGCGTCAAACGGGATCCAACAATCCGGACGGTATCGAGATCAAGAAGAACCTGGGCCCGGATGGACATCCGGTGGATGGCATTCCGTTCCATCCGTACTACACGATCAAGGACATCTTCGGTGTAGGCGTGTTCTTCATCCTGTTCACCATCGTCGTGTTCTTTGTGCCGACCTTTGGTGGCCTGTTCCTGGAGGGCCCGAATTTCGAGCCGGCGAATCCGATGTCCACTCCTGAGCACATTGCTCCGGTATGGTACTTCACGCCGTACTACGCAATTCTGCGCGCCGTGCCGAACCAGCGTATGGGCGCCTTGCTCATGGGACTCGCGGTGTTCGCGTTCTTCCTGATGCCCTGGCTGGATCGGTGCAAGGTGAAGTCGGTGCGCTACAAGCCGTTTATCTCGAAGGTGGCCCTAGCGATTTTCGCAGTGTCATTTATTGCCCTCGGGTACCTCGGTCTACAACCGGCCGAAGGTTTGTACGTGGCGCTCGCCCGGATATTTACGGTCCTGTACTTCGGGTTCTTCATCTTGATGCCTGTTTACTCGCGAATGGGAACGCCGAAGCCTGAGCCAACGAGGGTGACCTACCATGCGCATTAATTCGATGCGCGCGCTGAAAGCGTTGATTTGCGGGACGTTACTGTTGACGTCCGGGACCCTGTTCGCCGCTGAGGCGGATGCGGGCGCGGAAGGGGCCACGCAGACGAACTGGAAGGCTTGGCACGCTGATTTCGATATCGCCAACCGGGATCAGTTGCAGCGCGGTGCCCGCAACTTTGTTAACTACTGCCTGGGATGTCACTCGCTCAAGTACATGCGGTACTCCCGGATGGGACAGGACCTGGCGATTCCGCCGGACCTGCTGAGCAAATTCCTGGTTCAGCCCGGCGACAAGGACACGAACTACATCCTGACGACCATGCCGCCCGCGGATGCGGAGACCTGGTTCGGCAAGACACCGCCGGACTTGTCGTTGATGGCCCGGGCACGTGGGACCGATTATCTGTATCGGTTCTTGAAGACGTTCTACATCGACACTGCCCGGCAGACGGGCGCGAACAATCTGCAGCTGCCCTCAACGGCGATGCCGCACGTGCTGTCCGAGCTCGAAGGCCTGAAAAAGCCGGTGTACAAGTCCGAGCAGCACACGGGCGAGGACGGCAAGTCCACGACCGAGCAGGTTTTCGATCATTTTGAGCAGGTTGCACCAGGTCGGATGAATGCCGAAGAGTACGATGCCTTCGTGCGTGATACCGTGGCCTTCCTGAGCTACGTGGGGGAGCCGGCACAGATTCAGCGTCACAGCCTCGGAATCTGGGTCGTGCTGTTCCTGCTGGTGTTCACATGGTTGGCCTACTTGCTCAAGCAAGAATACTGGAAGGACGTTCATTGACCGACCTCGGTAAGGCCAACGGATAGGCCCTGGAGCGGAAATTTGTCGAGCAGACGATCCATCATGACGCTCTTTTCCGCTCCTAATGACCCTTGGAGTCATAGGACGCGGATCGTGCTGGCCGAAAAAGGCATCAGCATCGACATCGTGAGCGTTGAGCCGGGCAAGCTGCCGGAGGACTTGCTCGACCTCAATCCGTACCACAGCGTCCCGACGCTCGTGGATCGGGACCTCGTGCTTTATGACTCCCGCGTGATCATCGAGTACCTGGACGAGCGGTTCCCACATCCTCCACTCATGCCCGTGGATCCCGTGACCCGGGCGCAATTCCGCCTGGCCCTGTATCGCATCGAGCGCGACTGGTACGCGCTGGTTCAGCAGATCGAGCAGGATCCGGACAAGAAGAACACGGTCAAACTGAAGAAGATCCTGCGTGACACGGTGTTGCAGAGCACCGAGTTGTTCAAGGTGAAGCCGTATTTCCTGTCGGATGAGTTCTCGCTGGTGGATGCGACGATTGCGCCGGTGTTGTGGCGTCTGCCGTATTACGAAATCGACCTGCCGCCGCAGGCGCAGCCCATCATCAAGTACGCCAGCCTGATTTTTTCGCGGCCGGCCTTCCGCGAGAGCCTGTCCGATGCGGAACAGGAAATGCGGCTCATCTGATTAAAGCGTATGGCTCCTTCGACACCTCCGCCACCACCTCCGAAGCGTCCTTATCTTTTGCGAGCAATGCATCAGTGGATGTCTGACAGCGGACATACTCCGCATGTCATCGTTGATGCTGAACGCGCCGGCACTGAAGTGCCGAAGGCGTACGTAAAGGAAGGCAAGATCGTTCTGAACCTCAGCCCGAGCGCGACGCAGCGGTTGAAGTTGGGGAATGATGAGATTGAGTTTGATGCTCGCTTTGCGGGTGTCGTGCACCACGTGCGATTTCCTGTTGCCGCGGTGATGGGGATTTATGCGAGGGAGACGGGCGAGGGAATGGTGTTCTCGGAGTCTGACCTCGGGCCGGAACCGCCGAAGGGGCCCACCAGTTCCAATGAGGAAGGTGGGGGTAGCAGTACCGGGACCGGTACCAGCAAGCCGCGACCGCAGTTGAAGGTCGTCAAGTAAAGGCGTGTTTGATCCATTCGATGCCCGTCGGCGATAACGCGACGACATCGAAGCGAACCCGCAGTCCCGCCAAGTCGCGTCGCTGCTCCAGAAACAGGGCCGCTGCGCGCCGAAGTTTGGCCTGCTTACGGAAGTCAACGCTGGCGGCCGCGCCGCCAAACCGGTTGCTTGCTCGTGTGCGCACCTCGATGATGATTAACGTGTCGCGTTCGCGCGCGACGACGTCTAGCTCGCCGAGCCGGCGCCGGAAATTACGGGCGATGATCTCGATTCCCTGCGATGTCAAAAAGGCGACTGCGGCGTCCTCCGCCGCACGGCCAATTTGCTGACGATCCATGTCAGCCTCCGTATCATTGTTTTACCGTTGCGTGCTCTGTGAGCGCGGTGATCCGTTGACGTTCCACGATACGGAGCCCGCGGCGGGTAGCACTTTGACTTCGCCGTTGTGGATCTGGGCAAAAGACAGCTCGCGGTGAATCCGGTGGTCGGGGTCGAGTGTCAGGCGGCCGGTCAGGCCGTCCACCTGGATGCTGGTGCCGCCGCTGTGGAGGCCGGCTGCGAGTTTGTAGGCGTCGAAACCAAACGCGAAGTAGCGGTTTCGGCGGGGGCCGCCGCCGTTGGGGTAGGCGCTCTGCAGGGCGTTGCGCACCGCATCCGCCAGGTCGCTTCCTAACATCCACGGCATGTCGGGAAACATCAGGCCCTCGAGGTCCTGATTGTTATGTGGGTCCGGCTCGAATGCATCGGAGGTCGCGTAGGTCGGGATGCTGCCGGCAAAATGAAACCGCAGCTGCGGCCGCAGGAGTCGCTCGATGTTGGCCTGCGCCGGGGCGAAAATGAACTCGATGTCGCCGCGCCGCCGCGGCTCGAATTGCAGCTTGGTGCCGAGAATGGATTCCAATCGACGATGGCGCGCGCTGCTGTCGCTGATGCGCAGCACGGTTGTAAGGGAATCCGAATAGTCGGTCATCCCGGTATCCAGCGCGGTCGTGGCATACAGACTGCCCCCACCGGCCTCGAGTTCTTGTTTGAACGCTGCCAGTACGCGAGTACCCCAGTCACCGGATGGAACGATGGCCAAGCCGTTCTTGTGACCGTCCGCGAGAATGCGGTGCGCGACCAGGCGCGCTTCATCTTCTGGTGAGAGCGCGTATTGAAAGAAGCCTGTCGGCGCGGGTTGGCCGGTCGGTAGGAAGTTGAGAGCGAGGATGGGCGGTCGGCGTGTGACGATGCCCGCGGCTGCCACGACTTCGTCGCGAGTCAGCGGGCCGACAATGATGTCCGCGCCCTCCTGGGTGGCCCGAGCGACGTTCTCTGCAATCCCGGTTTCGCCCGTGTCATATATGTTGATGGGTGTCCGCTGGGCTTCCGGGGTCTGGTAGTACGCTGTCATGAAGCCATCGCGAATCGTGGTTGCGATGGCGCCGTTGCGTCCGGAGATCGGCAGAAGGAGTGCAATGTGGGCTCCGCCACCACTGACGATCGTAGGTTGCTGCTGTTGTGAGTACTGCTGACTCAACAGCTCACTGCGCACGATGTCACTGGCGGGGTGATTTGGATAACGCGAGCGCCATGCATCAACATCGGCGATTGAAGCGTTGGGGCTGCGGGCAGCGGCCGCGGCAATTGGACCTAACTCCAACCAACCACGAGTCGTCGGGTCGGTGGCGGAGCGTGGGTCGATGCGGATGTTGTGTTCGCTTGCGTCACGCAGTGAGGCAAGCAGGTTGACACGGCTCTGTCGCAACTCCTGCGTCGTCGGCAGCCAGCGCTCCAAAGAAGACTGTGCGGTCACCCCATCGTTGACTCTGCCGCTCGCAAACGCAGCCTGTTGTCTCACTCGCCAGTAGTGCAGCGCTTCAGGTGCCGTTTTCGGTTCCGGGAGCGAGCTGATCCGTTGCCAGGCCTGTTGGCCTTGGCCGCGCGCCAGCGCCAGGTCGACATCCAACAAGGGTTTTTCGACAGCCTGTTGCGCCGAGAGCGACGGTTGTTCGACGTCGGCCAGCACGCGCGCGGCTTCTTCCGGGCGGTGTCCGGAAAGGTATGCACGCGCGGCCCGGAACAGATATTCATTGCGATCCGACCCGCTATTCTGGCCGGCCAAGGTCTCATACATGTGACCCGCGCCCATCAGATCGCCCGACCGTGCGAGCGCATCCGCGTTATCCAGCGACGGAGGGGATTCAGCGCGAGGGCTGAGGCTCGGGCAGCCCGTCAGGGCCCAGCCCGCCACGGCAACTACCAGGAGGCGAGAAATCCATCGCGCTGAGTGCATTTGTCAAAAGGCCTTTGGTCTGGCGGGCAGGACCTAGGATTATAGTGGCAACCCGCCATGGGCGAGCAGACGTTACGGGAGAAAAGGTTGGTCAAAGCGCCGGGGCGTTTACAAGTTGTCGCGACACCGATTGGTAACCTGAACGATCTGAGCACGCGGGCCCACCAGGCGCTCGCGGAGGCTGATCTCATTGCTGCCGAGGACACGCGTCATACGCTGGGAATGCTACATACGATGGGCATTTCGAAGCCGATGGTGTCGCTGCACGCCTACAACGAAGGACAGCGTGTACCTGACCTGCTTGCGCGCCTCGGTGCGGGCGAGGTGATTGCGCTGGTCAGCGATGCCGGGACGCCATTGCTGTCCGATCCTGGATACGAGCTGGTGAGCGCCGCGGCAAATGCCGGCTTCGAAGTGCGCGTGATTCCGGGACCTTCGGCGATTACTGCCGCGCTTGCGATTGCGGGATTGCCGACAACGCGCTTTTGTTTTGAAGGGTTTCTGGCGAGCCGTTCGCGCGAGCGGCGCTCGCAGTTGGCACGATTGGCCGGTGAAACCAGGACGTTGGTTTTCTTCGAAGCGCCGCATCGGATTGCGGAGACACTCGCTGACATGGTGAGTGAGTTTGGCAAGGGGCGCCGTGCAGTGGTGGCGCGTGAGTTGACGAAGACTCATGAGACGATCTATCGCGGGACGTTGAGTGAGTTGGTCGAGTTGTCGGCTACGGACGCCAATTTTCAGAGGGGCGAGATAACGTTGGTTGTCAGTGGGGCTGAAGAAGTCGCCAGTACTGTTGATTTACAGATGTTGAAACGTACGGTTGAGTTGTTGGCGAAGGAGTTGCCGCCTGGCAGGGCGGCCTCGATTGCCGCCCAGTTGACGGGGGCATCGCGCAGCGAGGCGTACTCGATGCTGCATAAGCCCGCAGAGTGACTCCGGCGCGTGGTAGAGTTCCACTGGGGAGCCGGCCAGGCAATCGCTGTTCTCGCAAGAGGATGGAGGAAAGTCCGGGCTCCGGCGGATCAGGTGCCAGGTAACGCCTGGGGGGCGCGAGCCCACGGAAAGTGCAACAGAGAGCAAACCGCCTAAGGCCTCGCAAGAGGTCCGGTAAGGGTGAAACGGTGCGGTAAGAGCGCACCGCGGACTCGGTAACGAGGACGGCACGGTAAACCCCACCTGGAGCAAGACCAAATAGGGAAGTAGCGCTCAGCGCAGGCCCAAAAGCCGGTGTGAGAGTGCAGCGCCGATCCGCGCGCGCTTCCGGGTAGGTCGCTTGAGGTCCACGGTGACGTGGATCCCAGAGGAATGATTGCCCACGACAGAACCCGGCTTACCGGCCGGCTCTCCTCATGTGCTGCGCACAGGGTTCAACGGGGTCCAAAGCGACCCCGAATGAGGGGCCGGCGCTACGCGCCGGATTAAATCCCCACTCTCTCCCACGTACAGGCGGGTTTTTGGTGAACCACTGTATAAAAAGGGCTCTTCAAGCTCCTGATTCCGAAGCCAATGCCGTGCACCTACTGTGTGCAGGCTCTGCTATGCACCTATAAGTCCTTGTGACTGCGACGGATTTCTCACTATTTCAATTGACATGGGGGCCCTGCGATTTCATAGTGGGGGCCGGTGGGAGATTGTGGGGGGAAATGGGCGAGTCCCTCTTCTTGAATCATGTTCCGCAGTGCAAACAAGGTGACCTTGGACGACAAGGGCCGGATGGTCATGCCTACCCGTTACCGGGAGGAGATCACCGAGCTCTGCCAGGGCCGTTTGGTGGTCACCGCGGATCGTGATCAGTGTCTTCTCGTGTACCCCCAGCCGGAATGGGAACAGACCGAAAGCAGGTTGATGAACCTGCCGAGCATGGACCCAGAGGCGCGTCGGCTGCAACGCCTGATGGTGGGTTATGCGACGGAGCTGGAGATGGACAGCCACCACCGGATCTCGCTGCCTCCCGAGTTGCGCGAATACGCGAAGCTCGAGCGGCTCGGCATGTTGGTGGGTCAGGGCAATCGGCTCGAGTTGTGGGATGAGGGCCGCTGGCGCGATCAGTTTTCGATGAAGGAGCCATCGGCGGGCGGAAGGTCCCCCGAGCTCGTTGCGCTGAAGCTGTAAGGCGCAGCGATGGGCAGTGAGTTGACGATTTCAGGGGTTGTTCGCCCGGGCGGGCGGGCGTCGGGTAAACGCGGGACCAAAGCGAAGTGAATGAGCACACACCAGTGCTCGTTGCCGAGGCGCTCGCGGGTTTGGCCCTCGAAGCGGGCGGTTACTATGTCGATGCGACGTTTGGGCGCGGCGGTCATACGGCACAAATCCTCCAGGCCTTGGGTAGGGAAGGTCGCGTGCTCGCGATCGACCGGGATCCACAAGCCATCGCGTCCGGCCGCCAGCGTTTTGCCGACGAAGTGCGGCTTACGCTCATCCATGCGTCGTTTGCCGATCTCGCCGCGCTCGTGCCGGCTCACTCGAACGGTCAACCTTGTCACGGCGTGCTCTTCGACCTCGGTGTTTCATCGCCACAGCTCGACGACCCGAGCCGGGGCTTCAGCTTCCGCGCCGACGGTCCGCTCGACATGCGCATGGACACGACACGCGGCGAGCCGGTCTCAGCCTGGCTCGCTAGGGCGGGCGTCGACGAGATTCGCGAAGTGATTGCAACACTTGGAGAAGAACGCTTCGCGGGACGCGTGGCGCGCTCGATTGTAGATGCGCGCGGCGAGAATCCCATTACGAGCACGAGTCAGCTTGCTGCGATCGTTGCCAGGGCCGTGCGCACGCGCGAGCCCGGCAAAAATCCGGCTACCCGTACTTTTCAGGCACTGCGCATGTTCATCAACGATGAGCTCGGCCAGTTGCAGAAAGGCCTGGCTGCCGCGTTGGAGTTTCTCGTGCCCGGCGGACGGTTGGCCGTCATCAGCTTTCACTCGCTCGAGGATCGAGTCGTCAAACGCTTCATGAAGCAGCAGACCGAAATCGATCCTGCATTGGCGGACCTGCCCGTGTTGCCCGTTGGCGCCGAGCCGCGTCTGAAGCTCGTTGGCCGCAAGAGCCGGGCGGTGGCAAAGGAAGTCGACAGCAATCCGCGCGCTCGCAGCGCGTTGTTGCGCGTCGCCGAGAAAATCAAATGAGCCGCGTGCTGTGGATTGCATTGCCGGTTTTGTGGGTCGCCGCGCTCGGTTCCGCCGCTGCTGCGGTTTACCTGAAGCATCGCTCACGCGAAATGTTTGTGGAGCTCGAACGGTTGGACACTCGCCGTGACAACCTCGACATCGAATGGGGCCAGTTGCAGCTCGAGCAGAGCGCATGGTCCACACATGCGTTCGTTGAACGCGTGGCAAGCGCGAAGCTCCATATGGCCATGCCCCCACCCAAAGAGATCGAGATCATCGCCCCGTGACTTCTCGTTTCTCAAAATTGAAGAAGAAAGGAGGGACCTCGGCGCCTGCCTCCTTCCGTTGGCGCGCGTACCTTTTGATGAGCCTGGTCGCCTGCGGTGCGGGCGGACTGATCTATCGTGCTGTCAGCCTGCAGCTCGTCGATCACACCTTCCTCGCAAAGGAGGGTGACGCCCGAGTCTCCCGCGTCGCAACCATCGCTGCGCATCGAGGAACTATCACCGACCGCTACGGCGAACCCCTCGCCGTCAGCACGCCTGTTGATTCCATCTGGGTCAATCCGAAGGAGCTCGCCCTTGCTACGGACCAGATACCGAGACTCGCTAGCGCACTGAAGCAGGATCGCCAGGAGCTGGCGCGCCGTATCACCAGCAACCTCGATCGCTCGTTCTTGTATCTCGCACGCGGTCGTCAGCCGAGTGAGGCGGAGCAGATCAAGGCGCTCGGCATCCCGGGCGTGTACCTGTCACGCGAATATCGTCGTTACTACCCATCAGGTGAGGTTGCGGGCCACATCCTGGGATTCACCAACGTCGATGACGAGGGCCAGGAAGGGCTGGAGCTGGCGTTTGATCACTGGCTCGCCGGTGAGGATGGCGCGAAGCGCGTCATTCAGGATCGGTATGGGCGGATTGTGCAGGATGTTGAAAGCATTCGTCCTGTTCGTCCGGGTCGCGATCTCGTGTTATCCATTGACCTGCGCATTCAATACCTTGCCTACAGAGAGCTGAAGGCGGCCATCCGCCAGCAGCAGGCGCGCGCCGGCTCAGTCATCGTCATCGACGTCGCCACCGGCGAAGTGCTCGCCATGGTCAATCAGCCTTCGTTCAATCCGAACGATCGTGAGCAGATGTTGCCGGCGACGTACCGCAATCGCGCAGCCACCGACATCTTCGAGCCCGGCTCATCGATGAAGCCCTTCTTCGTTGCCGCGGGCATCGCCTCCGGCAAGTACGACGATCACAGCATCATCGATACGTCTCCGGGCTACTTCAAAGTCGGCAACTGGCCGGTTGAAGATGAGCACAACTTCGGCCCCATCAACATCGCGACGGTGCTGGCCAAGAGCTCCAACGTGGGCATGGCCCACCTCGCTTTGAGCCTCGAGCCCAAACTGATCTGGAACACCTTGACGGGATTCGGCTTCGGGCAGGTGACCACGAGCGGCTACCCCGGTGAGTCGGCCGGCCTGCTATCGAATTATTCGCAATGGCGTCCGATCGGTATCGCGACGATGTCGCACGGCTACGGTGTTTCTGTGACGGCACTGCAACTCGCCCATGCGTATGCCACGGTCGGCTCCTTCGGACTTTCGCGCCCCATTTCGTTTTTGCGTGTTGACACGGTGCCGTCGGGACAACGTGTGATGGGACCGCCCGCCGCGAAGGAGTTGATCGGAATGCTCGAGTCTGTGGTGGTCGCTGAAGGCGCCACTGGCAAGCGCGCTGCGATTCCGGGTTATCGCGTTTCCGGCAAGACGGGCACCGCGTGGAAAGCCTTCGCCGGTGGTTACTCCACTGACAAGTTCATGGCTGTATTCGGTGGCGTCGCGCCGGCAACCGACCCACGTCTCGCCGCGGTTGTAGTTCTGGATGAGCCGAGCGCCGGCAAACACCAGGGCGGCGAGGTTTCCGCACCGGTGTTTTCCGCCGTGGTGGGTGGGGCATTGAGATTGCTCGCAATCGAGCCCGACCGGCCGATAAATGCTCCTGATGACATTGTGCCCGCGCCTACGAGGGCGGGTGTGCGAACGGCGGCCCTGCAATGACGCCGCACATGCACAAACGACTTCAAGCCGCCGAGGGCGGCAGTGCCATTAGTGGGGGTCGCGAAATCAACGAGCCGCGACGTCTCGCTGACCTGATGGCCGGCCTCGTGAACGTGCCGAGCGAGCTGGTCGTGCGTGACGTCACCCTCGACAGCCGGGCTGCGAGCCCCGGCGCGCTGTTCCTCGCCTGCAGCGGCCGAACACACCATGGTCTCGAGTTCGCGCAACAAGCCGTCTCGCTCGGCGCTAGCGCAGTGCTGTACGAGGAAACAGCAGGCCAGGCTGTGCCCGACTTCGGGTCCGACATTTTCGTCGCGGCCGTTCCACAGTTGAGCCAACACGTCGGCACCATCGCCGATCGTTTCTTCCGCGAGCCGTCGGCAGCCGTGACAGTGGTGGGCATCACCGGCACCAATGGAAAAACAACCTGCGCCTGGCTGCTTGCCCAGGCCCTGCAGCATTGTGGTCGCCCGGCCGCCTACATGGGAACTCTCGGCTTCGGTGTACCACCCGCAGTGACCGCAACCGAACACACGACTTCGGACGCCGTCACCGTACACCGACACCTTGCAGCGCTGCGAAATCTCGGCGCCGAATGCGTCGCTATGGAAGTCTCCTCGCACGCAATTGATCAGAGCCGGGTTGGTGCCGTTCGCTTCAATACCGCCGCATTCACCAATCTCACCCGCGATCACCTGGACTACCACGGGACAATGGAGGCCTACGGCAACGCCAAGGCGCGTTTGTTCCAGTGGCCCACGCTCGCCAATCGGGTCATCAACGCCGATGACGCGTTCGGCGCGAAACTCGCAGGTCAGCCGTCGTCTTCCCGCCTCGTGCTGACCTCACGGACGTCGATTGTCCCGGCCGGCGTTGAGCAGGTGCGCGCAATCCGCGCCACCCCGCAGTCCGCCGGGCTCGCAATCGACGTCGAGTCGAGCTGGGGCAGCATCCAGCTCAACGTGCCCCTGATCGGAAAATTCAACGTCGACAACGTTCTCACCGTGCTGGCAGTGCTTCTCGCCTGGGATATCCCGCTCGCCCGGGCAGCCGCTGCAATCGAAAAGTGTCGCCCGCCCAGCGGCCGGATGGAGTTGTTCGGCGGCACCGCGACATCGCCTCTGGCGATTGTTGACTACTCACACACACCCGACGCGCTTGCGAAAGCTCTGCAGGCCGCCCGGCCCCACTGCCGTGGTCAACTTCGTGTTGTATTCGGCTGTGGTGGTGCTCGCGACGCGGGCAAGCGTCCGCTGATGGGGCGGATCGCTGCGGAACTTGCCGATGACGTCATCGTTACTGACGACAATCCGCGTACGGAAGATCCGGCGCGCATCGTCGCTGACATTCTTGCCGGAATGCCGGGTCGTGACACGATGGTGGAGCACGATCGCAAGCGCGCCATTCAAACCGCATTGCGTCGCTCCGCTCCCGGCGATGTGGTGGTCATCGCAGGCAAGGGACACGAGGATTACCAGATTTACGGCACAGTGAAACGGCCTTTCAGTGATCAGGCCGTAGTGAGCGAGGAATTGGCAGCGGCCGCCGGCGGAAGCACTGGCTCACCGGGAGCAACCTCATGAAGCGAACGCTGAGCGACTTTGCCAAGGCGTGTGGCGGCAAGCTCCATGGCGTCGATCGCGAATACAGGGCCGTATCGAGTGACACGCGGACATTGGCTGGGGGCGATCTGTTCATCGCACTCCGCGGTCCCCGCTACAACGCCAACGAGTTTGTCTCGGGCGCTTCTTCCGCAGGGGCCGCTGGAGCGTTGGTCGACACACTGCAATCCGTGGCGATCCCGCAGATCGTCGTTGCTGACACGCAAGCTGCCTTGGAAAAGGCAGGACATGCCTGGCGCTCGCAGTTTTCGATTCCGGTGGTCGGCGTTGCCGGCAGTAATGGCAAGACGACAGCGAAAGAGATGACGGCGGCGATTCTCGGCGCGGCTGGCGAGACTCTCGCGACACGCGGCAACCTCAACAACCACATCGGCGTACCGCTGACCTTGTTCCGCATTGAGCCAACGCATCGTTTCGCGGTGATCGAAATGGGCGCCAACGCCGCCGGCGAGGTCGCTCACTTGGTTGAGATCGGGCGTCCGACGGTGGGTCTCATCACAAACGCGGGTGCCGAGCATCTCGAAGGGTTCGGCAGCATCGAAGGCGTGGCTCGCGCCGAAGGTGAGATGGTTGCCGGGCTGAAAGCCGACGCCACCGCGGTCATCAACGCGGATGACGAGTTTGCTGACCTGTGGCGCAACTCGACCCCCGCGCGGGTCGTGACCTTTGGCGTACAGAAGCCGGCAAACTTTACGGCTACGGATATCAAGACGGGCGTGGGGCCGGAAGGATTCCTGACTCACTTCAACCTCGTCAGCCCCCTGGGCCAGGTTGCGATTGAGTTGCATATGGGCGGTCGTCACAACGTGGCCAACGCCTTGGCCGCCGCCGCCGCCGCGACTGCCGCAGGCGCAAAGCTCGAGCACGTAGCCGCGGGTCTCGGTGCGGTACGCGCAGTCGCGGGCCGCCTGCAGTTCAAGAAGACCGCCACGGGCGGTTGGCTGATTGACGATTCCTACAACGCCAACCCGAGCTCCATGAAGGCCGGGATCGAAGTGCTCGCCGGCCTCGATGGTCGCAAGTGGCTGGTCATGGGCGACATGGCTGAGTTGGGGGATTTTGCCGAGAGCTCACACGCTGAGATCGGCGTTTTCGCGCGCGAGCACGGAATCGAGCGGTTGTTCGCGATCGGACAGCTCGCAGCGCTGGCAGTTGAGAGCTTTGGTCGCGGCGCGCAGTGGTTTGCGGAAGGTGCCGCCCTGGCGGAAGCATTGAAGAGTGCGCCTGCGGACGTGCGGATGTTGATCAAAGGCTCGCGCGTCAATCGGTTGGAACGTGTGGTCGATGCACTGGTCGCCCCGTCAACGAATCAGACAGGGAAACGATAAGTGCTGTATTGGGTCACACAACATCTGGTTGCCTGGCGTTCGGGATTCAATGTCTTCTCGTACCTGACGCTGCGCGCCATCCTGGCGACTGTTTCGGCGCTGGCGCTGTCCCTGATCGTCGGGCCTTGGTTGATTGCCCGTCTCTCCAAGCATCAGGTGGGGCAGGTGGTCAGAGATGATGGTCCGCAGACCCATCTCGTCAAGGCCGGCACACCCACAATGGGTGGCACGCTGATTCTGGTCGTGACGCTGATCAGCACGCTGCTGTGGGCCGAGCTCAGCAACCGCCTGGTCTGGACGGTGTTGGGAGTGACCTTCGCCTTCGGGCTCATCGGCTTTTACGATGACTACCTGAAGCTCGTGATCCGCAACCCGAAGGGCCTGGTCGCGAAGTGGAAGTACTTCTGGCAGTCCGTGGCGGGGCTCGCGACCGCCTTCACTCTTTATTACACGGCGAGTGGGCCTGCCGAGACGACTCTGTTCCTGCCGTTCTTCAAGACCTTCGCCGAGCCGCTGTCCGCATTCAGTTATATAGGGCTCGCCTACTTCATGATTGTGGGCATGAGCAATGCCGTGAATCTCACGGATGGTCTCGACGGCCTGGCGATCATGCCGGCCACGCTGGTGATTTCCGCGCTGGGCATCTTCGCCTATGCGACCGGCAACGCGGTGTTTGCCAACTACCTGCAGATCCCGGAAGTGCGTGGGGCCGGTGAGCTCATTATTTTCTGCGGCGCGCTGGCGGGATCAGGGCTCGGCTTCCTGTGGTTCAACTCGTATCCCGCCCAGGTGTTCATGGGTGATGTCGGCGCGCTCGCGATCGGCGCTTCGATCGGCGTGATTGCGGTGATCGTGCGTCAGGAAGTGGTGACGCTGGTCATGGGCGGCGTGTTCGTGCTCGAGACTGCGTCGGTCATTCTGCAGGTGGGCTCCTTCAAGCTGCGGGGCAAACGCATCTTCAAGATGGCGCCCATCCATCATCACTTCGAGCTGAAGGGTTGGGCCGAGCCGAAGGTCATCGTCCGCTTCTGGATCATTTCCCTGATCCTCGTCCTGTTCGGACTCGCGACTCTGAAAATCCGATGAGCACCCCCGCAGCCAAACCGTCTTCAGCAGTCATCGTCGGCCTCGGCCGGACGGGGCTGTCGTGCGCGCGTTATCTGCACGCGCTCGGATGGAAGATTGCCGTAACGGATACCCGTGCCCAACCACCCGAGCTGACGGCGCTGCGCCAGTTGGATTCCCGGATTCCGGTCAGCACCGGCGGCCTCGACGTGAAGTTGCTCGACGATGCGTTGTGCGTGGTGGCCTCGCCCGGGGTCGCGCTCAACGTTCCGTTCTTCGTTGAGGCTCGACGTCGAGGCCTGGAAATCGTCGGAGACATCGAGTTGTTCGCTCGTGCCGTCGATGCTCCTGTGGTTGGCATCACCGGAACCAACGGCAAGAGCACCGTGACCACACTGGTTGGACGCATGGCCGCCCGTGCGGGAATCAAAGTGCGGGTCGGAGGAAATCTCGGCGAGCCCGCGCTCGATCTGCTGACGAACGCGCGCGCTGATGTCGAGCGGACCGAGCTGTATGTGCTGGAGCTGTCGAGCTTTCAACTCGATGCCACCAGCTCCCTGGACCTGAAGACGGCTACCGTACTGAATGTCACGGCAGATCATCTGGACCGCTACTCATCGATCGCCGACTACGCCGCCTCGAAGGCGCGGATCTTTGCTCGTTGCGATACAGCAGTGATCAACCTGGACGATCCACTGGTCGTCGCCATGCCGTTGCCCGGCCAGCGCACCGTCGGATTTTCACTGCGCGCCACGATTGGAGCGGACTACGCCGTCTCGGCCCGAGAGGGCGGGTGGTGGTTGATGAAGCGGGATGAGCCGCTCATGCCCGTGTCCGAAATGAAGATCAAGGGCTTGCACAACGCGGCCAACGCGCTCGCCTCGCTGGCACTCGGTGAGGCGCTGGGTTTGCCGATGCCCGAGATGCTGGCCGAGCTGGCCGATTTCCCCGGACTTCCGCACCGGTCGCAATGGGTCGCCGACGTCAACGGTGTCACCTATATAAATGACTCGAAGGGAACCAACGTTGGCGCCACCATCGCGGCCGTCAGCGGAATGAGCGGCCCGTTGATTCTCATCGCCGGTGGCGATGGCAAGAATCAGGACTTCGCGCCGCTCGCGGAGGCTTTTCGCGGCAAGGTGCGGCACACCGTGCTGATCGGTCGTGACGCCGAGGCCGTCGGTCGCGCGTTGAGTGGGATCAGCACCACCGAGCGTGCCGCTTCCCTGGAAGACGCAGTCAAGGCGGCTGCTCGTGCCGCGAAGCCTGGCGACACTGTGTTGCTCTCGCCTGCTTGCGCCAGTCTCGACATGTTCCGCGATTACACCCATCGCGGTGCCGTCTTTACCCAAGCTGTGAAGGAGCTCGCCGCATGAGTACGGCCGCGAGCTCAGCCATGTCATACGCCCGGACTGGAAGGAACGGCGGTGCCATTCACATTGATGGAGTGACGATCGCCATTGTGTTGTCGATCGCGCTGCTGGGTCTCGTGATGGTGACCTCGGCATCGGTCTCCATTGCTGCGAAGGACTCGGGCGAGCCGTTCTTCTATCTCGAGCGCCAGTTGGTCCTGATGATGATTGGCGGCGCCTGTGCCGTTCTGTTGTTCTGCATTCCCACCCAGCTGCTGGAGAAGGTGTCGGTGCCGCTGCTCGTGGTGGCGATTTCGATGCTGGCCCTCGTCTTCGTGCCCGGTCTCGGCCACACGGTGAATGGCAGCCGGCGCTGGTTGCAACTGGCCGGCCTCAATTTTCAGGCGTCCGAGCTGGCGCGCGTCCTCGTCATCATCTACCTGGCCAGTTATGCGGTTCGGCGCGAGGAAGAGTTGCGGATGACCTTCGGCGGGCTCGTGAAGCCGCTGGGGTTGCTGGTGTTTGTGGGGGCGTTGCTGCTGGCCGAGCCGGATTTCGGCGCGGCGACCGTGTTGTTCGCCACAGGCTTCGGGATGTTGTTCCTGGCCGGGGCGCGATTGCGTTACGTCATCATGATGACGCTCATTGCCGGCATCGGTTTTGCGGCCGTGGCGGTGTCTTCCAGCTACCGCATGCGCCGTCTCACCACGTTCCTGAACCCCTGGGCGGATCCCTACAACAGCGGATTCCAGTTGACCCAGTCGCTCATTGCCATCGGCCGGGGCCAGTGGTTCGGCGTCGGCCTGGGTGAAAGCGTGCAGAAGCTGTTCTACCTTCCCGAAGCACACACCGATTTCTTGTTCGCCGTCTTAGCAGAGGAGCTAGGTTTGGCGGGCGTCGTTGCGACGCTCGCCCTTTTCCTCGCCTTGGTCTGGCGCAGTTTTTACATCGCGCGTCTGGCATCGGATGCGGGTCTCAAATTCCAGGCGTATCTCGCGTCCGCGTTTGGACTGTGGGTCGGGATCCAGGCTCTGATCAACATGGGCGTCAACATGGGAGTGCTGCCAACCAAGGGACTGACGCTGCCGTTCATGAGCTATGGCCGCTCGAGCCTCATCGTTTCACTGGCCTGGGTGGGTTTGTTGCTGCGCGTCTATCACGAGGCGATGCTGGAAACGCGTGGCTCGGCGACTGTGCGTTCACGCAAGTCGGCAGCGGAACCGCGGCAGGGCGATCTGCTATTGGAGGACGGCGAGTGAGCTCCGTGCACGCGCGCCCCATTCTGATCATGGCCGGTGGCACCGGCGGTCACGTCTTTCCTGCGTTGGCGTTGGCGCGGTTGCTGCGTGCTCGATCGTACGAAGTCGTGTGGCTGGGCACCCAGCGCGGTCTCGAAGCTCGTGTCGTACCGGCCGACCGCCTTCCTATCGAGTTCTTGTCCGTGGGCGGCTTGCGCGGCAAAGGTTTGACGACGTTGCTGGCAGCGCCGTTTCGGTTGGCATTGGCGTTGAGTCAGGCTCTGCGTGTCATGTGGCGTCATCGGCCCGTGGTCGTAGTGGGTCTCGGCGGATTCGTGACGGGGCCGGGCGGAGTGGCTGCCTGGCTGACCCGCCGGCCGCTGTTGATTCATGAGCAGAACGCAGTCGCGGGCTTCACGAATCGCTGCCTGTCACATCTGGCCCGCGAAGTGCTGGAGGCTTTCCCCGGTAGCTTCGGTAACGGGGTGAAGGCGCGTGCGATCGGCAATCCGGTTCGCCAGGACATCAGCGCGATTGCGCCTCCTGCGGTGCGATTCGCGGATCGCACGGGCGCAATTCGGATTCTCGTGATCGGCGGCAGTCAGGGAGCCACGCGTTTGAATGCAGTGGTTCCTCAGGCCCTGGCCCGCCTCAAGCAACTCGCGCCGCCGGATATCCCGGCCATTGATGTCCGGCATCAGGCCGGTGAGCGTTGGATCGAAGCCGGTCGTCAGAGTTACGCGACCGCGGGTGTCCGCGCCGATGTTCGTCCCTTCATCGAAGACATGGCCGAGGCGTACTCCTGGGCGGATCTCGTCATCTGCAGGTCTGGAGCACTGACCGTGTCCGAGCTGGCCGCGGCCGGTGTCGGTGCTGTCCTCGTGCCGTTTCCTGCGGCAGTAGATGATCACCAGACCCATAACGCGCAGTACCTGGTCAAAGAAGGGGCTGCAGTGTTGATCGCTGATCGCGATCTCACGGCCGAGCGTCTGTGCGATGAGTTGCAACGCCTGTGTGCGGGTCGCGGCAAGTTGCTGGCCATGGCCGAGCGGGCGCGCCGGCTCGCGATGCCGCAGGCTGCCGAAGAGTTGGCCAGATCCTGTCTCGACATGGCTGCCAGGGAGGCCGCATGAACGAGGACCGACGCACGAGAGATCGGCGCGTGAACCTCGAGCGACCGTCGGTCGAGCGGCGCGCCTCTCCTGATCGACGCGATCGCATGCGCCGCATCAACACGATCCATTTCGTTGGCATCGGCGGCAGCGGCATGGGTGGCATTGCCGAAGTGCTCATCAACTTGGGCTACGCCGTGCAAGGGTCCGATCTCAAGGACAATGCGGTCACTCAACACCTGGCCCGGATCGGCGCCCGGATTTCGATCGGTCATGTGGCAGACAATATTGTCGGTGCCGACGTGGTGGTTGTCTCGAGCGCAATCTCCAGAGGCAATCCCGAGGTCGACGCCGCCCTGGACAAGCGGATTCCGGTCGTCGCGCGCGCCGAGATGCTCGGTGAGCTCATGCGTTTCCGTTATTCCATCGCAGTTGCGGGCACGCACGGCAAGACAACGACAACCAGCCTGGTCGCCAGCATCCTCGCCGAAGGCGGCGAAGATCCAACTTTCGTCATCGGTGGACGCCTGAAGAGCGCCGGAACCAACGCGCGCCTGGGTGCAGGCCGCTATCTCGTCGCTGAAGCTGACGAGAGCGACGCATCTTTCACACATCTGCAGCCGCTTATTGCTATTGTTACCAACATTGACAATGACCACCTGGTCACGCACGGCGGTAACTTCGAGTTGCTCAAACAGAGCTTCGTTGAATTCCTACACAACCTTCCTTTCTACGGCCTGGCCGTGTTGTGCCTGGACGATGCCCATGTCCGCAGCATCGTGCAGTCGGTCGGCCGACCCATCGTGTCCTACGGCTTGAGCTCGGAAGATGCCGATGTGCGGGCAATGAACATCAGCCGCAACGGCCTGCAGACGAATTTTGATGTCGTGCGCGCTTCCGGCCAGCCGCTCAACGTGACCGTTAACCTGCCCGGCACCCACAATGTGCTCAACTCGCTCGCGGCGATTGTCGTGGCGAGCGAGCTCGGAATCGAGGACGCCGCGATCCAGCGTGCGCTGGTCAACTTCCAGGGCATCGACCGCCGGTTGCAGCACATTGCCGATGTTGAGACCGCTGTCGGGCGGGTCACCATCATCGATGACTACGGTCATCACCCCACCGAGGTGGCCGCGACCCTCGAAGCCTTGCGCCAGGGATATCCGGACCGGCGGCTCGTGCTCGCCTTCCAACCGCATCGCTACACGCGTACTCACGACCTGATCGACGACTTCAGCAAAGCGCTGTCCAAAGCGGATGCGCTGTTGGTGACTGAGGTGTACGCCGCCGGTGAGACCCCCATCCCGGGCGCTGACGGCCGGGCCATCTGCCGTGCCGTCCGCGGCCGCGGCAACGTCGAGCCTATTTTCGTGGACAAGGTCGAGTCGCTCGCCGAGTCGCTCGCGGATGTGATTCAGGACGGCGACGTGATCGTGACCATGGGAGCCGGTCACATCAGTGCCGTGTCGCACGAGTTGCCCCAGAAACTGGCCGCGAAAGAGGGAGCCGCGTGACAGTGAGCATCGCCCCCGAATTTCAACTGCGCGTCAAACGGAATGAGCCCATGAGCCGGCACACGTCGTGGCACGTGGGCGGTCCCGCCGAGGTGTTCTTCAATCCGCGCGACCGGACGGACCTGGCTGCCTTCCTCAAATCGCTGCCGGAAGAGGTGCCCATTCATTGGATCGGGCTCGGCAGCAACCTGTTGGTCCGTGACAGCGGTGTACCGGGTGTTGTCATCAGCACCATCGGCACCCTGGATCGCCTCGATCGGCTGAGCCAGAACACGGTGTATTGCGAAGCCGGGGTTGCTTGCGCGCGGCTGTCGAAGCAATGCGTGAAGTGGGGACTCGGTCCGGCCGAGTTCTTCGCCGGAATTCCCGGAACCTTGGGCGGCGCACTCGCCATGAATGCCGGCGCCTTCGGTGGCGAGACCTGGGCCCAGGTCATCGATGTCATGACGATGGATCGCCAGGGCCGCGAGCAGCGCCGGACCGTGAGCGAATACCAGATTGGATATCGCTCGGTGAAGGGTCCGATGCAGAACGAGTGGTTCGTCGGGGCGCGCCTGAAGTTTGAGCACAAGCCGGGGATGACCGAGACCAAGGTGCGCGAGCTGCTGGAGAAGCGCAGGGCAACTCAACCCATCGGCGAGTGGAGTTGCGGCTCGGTGTTCACCAATCCCCCCGGCGATCATGCCGCGCGTCTCGTGGAGGCATCCGGCCTGAAGGGCTACCGCGTGGGGGATGCGTCGGTGTCGGAGAAGCACGCGAATTTCATCGTCAATCACGGGAATGCCACTTCCGAGGACCTGGAGCGATTGATCCGCCACGTCCAGGAAACGGTCGAGCGCGACCACGGCATCCGGTTGACCCCCGAGTTCAAGGTGTTGGGGAACTGATGCGCCTGAAGACCGACATCACGGCCGTGCACAGAGCAACCGATGCGAAAGAGTTCGGTCGCGTCGCTGTGCTGTTGGGCGGTGATTCGACCGAGCGCGAGATCTCGCTGCTCAGCGGCAATGCGGTGTTGGCCGGCTTGCAGCGCCGCGGGGTAGATGCTCACGCATTTGACCCGCGTGAGTCGTCTTTGGCGCAGGTGACGGAGTTCGATCGGGTCTGGATCGCGTTGCATGGTCCGGGCGGTGAGGACGGGACGCTGCAGGGTGCCCTGGAGTATCTCGGCGTGCCGTACACCGGCAGTGGAGTGATGGGTTCGGCGATCGGCATGGACAAGCTGCGCACCAAGCGCCTCGCTCATGCAATCGGTGTCGCCACTGCCGAGTACGTGGTGTTGCGCGGCAAACAGGATTTCGAGCTGGCGATCGAGCGGCTCGGTATTCCCATGATCGTGAAGCCCGCAACCCAGGGATCGAGTGTGGGCATGTCGAAGGTTGAGAAGGCGCAAGACCTGCCGGCCGCCTACGAAGCGGCAGCCAGGATCGAGACTGCAGTGTTTGCCGAGCCGTGGATCACGGGCAAGGAATACACGGTCGCCGTGTTGCAGGGTCAGGCCCTGCCGTCGATCCGGATCGAGACGCCGAAGAAGTTTTATGACTACGAGGCGAAGTACTTCCGTGATGACACGAAGTACTTCTGCCCGTCGGGTCTGTCAGCACCCGCCGAGCAGCATCTGGCCAACCTGGCCCTGGCGGCGTTCGACGCCGTGGGCGCCAGCGGCTGGGGCCGGGCCGATTTCATGATGGACACGACGGGCCGGCCGCTGCTGCTCGAAGTCAACACGATTCCGGGAATGACCGATCACAGCCTGGTGCCCATGGCGGCGCGAGCCTCCGGCATCGATTTCGACGCGCTGGTCTGGCGCGTGCTCGAGACCAGCTTTACTCGCGTGAGGACCTGAGGACAGACCTATGTTTGGCCGACGGAAGAAAAACAGTCGCAAGCAGACCACCGAGAGCCGGTGGCAGCTGCCTGACATCAACTGGCGGACGCTGGGTATGTCGGTGGGCAGTATCGTTGCTGTGTGCGCGATCGCTGCGATTGGCACCTGGACACTGGATCAGCCGATCCGGGCTGTGTCCGTTTCCGGTCGTTTCCAGCGCGTGGCTCCCGTTGATGTGGAGCGCGTGGTCAAGCAGCAGGTTCGTGGTTCCGGCCTGTTGAGCGTGAATCTCGATGCGGTGAGGAAGGCGATCCACACGTTGCCCTGGGTTGATGCGGTCAGCGTGCAGCGCGAGTGGCCGCGTGGATTGCACGTGCTCGTGATCGAGCAGGTGGCAGCGGCTCGCTGGGGCGAGACGGGCCTCCTCAACACGCGTGGCGAGTTGTTTTCAAAGGATGAGCGTCACATGCCGCCGGAGCTCGCTGAGCTCTCGGGCCCTCAGGGTAAAGAGTCGGTGGTGGCGCAACGGTATCTCGCGGCACAGGGTCGGTTGATTCAGGCCGGACTGCGGTTGACCGCGATGCGGCTCGACGCCCGCGGGGCGTGGGAATTCGATCTATCGAATGGCGTGACTGTCCGCCTCGGGCGGCGCCAGATCGATGAACGTTTTGACAAGTTTATTAACGCAGCTCTGAAGCTCGTCACTCAAAGAGGCGGCGATATCTCTTATGTCGACATGCGCTACACGAACGGGTTTGCAATTGGATGGCGCGGCAGAGCGACCAACCCTACTAAAGAAGACGGTGGGCGGGATGCTTAAGCGCTCCGAACGAAATCTCATAGTCGGTCTCGACATCGGGACCTCGAAGGTCGTGGCCCTGGTGGGTGAGATTGGCCTGGACGGCTCGATTGAAGTGCTGGGCATCGGCTCGCAGCCTTCGCGCGGCCTGAAGAAAGGCGTCGTGGTCAACATCGAGTCGACCGTGCAGTCGATTCAGCGCGCGGTGGAAGAAGCCGAGCTGATGGCCGGCTGCGAAATCCACTCGGTGTTCGCCGGAATCGCCGGCAGTCACGTGCGCAGCCTCAACTCGCACGGTGTGGTTGCGATCAGGGATAAGGAAGTCACCCACGCCGACGTCGAGCATGTGATCGACGCCGCGAAGGCGGTAGCCATTCCCGCGGACCAGAAAATCCTCCACGTGCTGCCGCAGGAGTTCATCGTGGATGGCCAGGAAGGCATCCGCGATCCGATCGGCATGTCGGGTGTGCGCCTCGAAGCGAAGGTTCACATCGTGACGGGTGCCGACAGCGCCGCGCAGAACATCGAGAAGTGCATTCAGCGCTGCGGGCTGGAAGTAGACGATGTGGTGCTCGAGCAGCTCGCATCGAGCTTCGCGGTGCTGACCGAGGATGAGAAGGAGCTGGGTGTTTGCCTCGTTGACATCGGTGGCGGCACGACCGACCTGGCGGTGTTTGCCAACGGGGCGATCCGGCACACGGCGGTGATTCCGATCGCCGGCGACCAGGTCACCAACGATATTGCGGTGTCGATGCGGACTCCGACCCAGTATGCGGAGGATATTAAGATCCGCTACGCCTGCGCTTTGTCCCAACTCGCAAATCCGGACGAAAGTATCGAAGTGCCCAGCGTGGGCGATCGTCCGGCCCGGCGGCTCGCGCGCCAGACACTCGCGGAAATCGTCGAGCCCCGCTACGAGGAGCTGTTTGGTCTCGTGCGCGAGGAGCTGCGTCGCAGCGGCTTCGAGGAAGTCATCGCCGCGGGCATCGTCCTCACCGGTGGCAGCGCCAAGATGGAAGGCGCGATCGAGCTCGCGGAAGAAGTTTTTCACGTTCCTGTCCGGCTCGGCCTGCCGCAAGCGGTGCGCGGTCTGTCGGAAGTGGTCCGTAATCCCATCTTCTCAACAGGCGTGGGGCTGTTGCTCTACGCCCGAGATAACGTCATGCCCGCGCGCCGCGGGCGATCCCTGGGCGGAAATGCCAAGTCGGTGTTGGACCGGATGCGTTCCTGGTTCCAGGGGAACTTTTGAAGCTGATAGTTGAATTGAACCAGCCAGACGAAGAGGCGAATAAAGAGCAGGGGCACACCCGAAGGGATGGGCCCAACCAATCAATGAAGGTCGAGAGGAGCGCGCAATATGTTTGAACTGATGGACGCATACAGCCAAAGCGCCGTCATCAAGGTGATCGGTGTGGGCGGTGGTGGCGGGAACGCTGTCGCACACATGGTCACCAGTGGAATCGATGGGGTGGAATTCATGTGCATCAACACCGACTCGCAGGCTCTGAAGCATGCGAAGGTGAAGACTGCACTGCAGATCGGATGCAACATCACCAAGGGGCTCGGCGCCGGCGCCGACCCGGAAGTGGGTCGGCAGGCCGCGATGGAAGATCGTGACCGCATCGTCGAGCTCGTCGAGGGCTGCGACATGTTGTTCATTACTGCCGGCATGGGCGGAGGCACGGGAACGGGCGCCGCTCCCGTGGTGGCGCAAGTCGCCAAGGAGCTCGGCATTCTGACGGTCGCCGTTGTAACCAAACCTTTCGAAATGGAAGGTAACAAGCGCGGCTTCGTGGCCGATCACGGCATTGCGGAGCTGGGCAAGTACTGCGACTCGCTCATCACCATTCCGAACCAGAAGCTGTTGACTGTGCTCGGTCCGCAGACGACGCTGCTGGATGCATTCAAGTCGGCGAACCAGGTGCTGCAGGGAGCGGTGCAGGGTATTGCCGAGTTGATCACACGTCCCGGCTTGATCAACGTTGACTTCGCCGACGTGCGTACAGTGATGGCCGAGACCGGCATGGCCATGATGGGTTCGGGCACTGCCAGCGGCGAATTCAGGGCGCGCGAGGCTGCGGAAATGGCAGTTTCCTCACCTCTTTTGGAGGATATCAACCTGGCCGGGGCACATGGCATTCTGGTTAATGTCACGGCAGGCATGGACCTGTCGATCGGCGAATTCCAGGAGGTCGGTCAGATCGTCAAGCAGTTCGCGTCCGAGGATGCGACTGTGGTGGTCGGAACCGTCATCGATCCAGAGTTGTCGAACATCGTTCGGGTTACTGTGGTCGCGACCGGCCTGGGCCGTCCCGCAGCGGCGCGGCCGATGCCTGCCCCGCATCGCGAGGCGACTCCCGTTCGCGAGCAGTCGCATCACCGGGATCCATTGAGCTCACGGACACCGCCTGCGATCAGCGTGGTACGCCGGGGACCCTTGTCGAACAGCGACTACGCAGCCCTGGACAAGCCCACGGTTCAGCGTCAGCGGGCTGTTGGCGATGGCTTGCGGCCGGAGGCCGAGACTGAGGATCTGCTGGATATTCCGGCATTTCTGCGTCGCCAAGCCGACTAACGGGTAACTTCGACGTTGGTCGAGCGTTGGATGTCTGCACCCCCGAAGTGATTGGCGGGGGTGTGGAAGTGAGCGGGAACGCATTGGTGTCGCTTTTTCGCCTGTGATACGGTAACGCGCTCTTTTTATGCGCCCCGGGACCGGTGCTGTATGGCTGCAGCACTGTGTCTTCGGGGCAACGTCCGCGGAATTCCGCGGCGATTTTTAACACTGGGTAACAATTTTGGTCGGACAACGGACGCTGAAGAACTCTATTCGTGCCACGGGTGTGGGGCTCCACACGGGCAAGAAGGTTCTGATGACCTTGCGCCCGGGGCCGGCTGATTCCGGGATCGTTTTCCGGCGTACGGATTTACCTGAAATCATCGATATTCGCGCTCACGCTGAGAATGTCGGTGACACCACGTTGGGAACCACCCTCGGCAAGGGGGAGGCCCGGGTCTCAACTGTGGAGCATCTGCTGTCGGCATTCGCAGGGCTCGGTATCGACAACGCGGTTGTCGAGCTGAGCGCACCGGAAGTGCCGATCATGGACGGCAGCGCCGGACCCTTCGTATTTCTTTTGCAGTCCGCAGGAATCGAAGAGCAGCGGCGCCCGAAGCGCTTCATCCGGGTGAAGAAACGCGTGCGGGTAGAGGACGGCGGCAAGTGGGCCCAGTTCGACCCGTTTGACGGCTTCAAGGTCAACTTCGAGATCGAATTCAACCACCCCATTTTCAAACGTCGCGCCCAGAAGGCATCGATGGATTTCTCGACGACCTCCTTTCTGAAGGAAGTCAGCCGGGCCCGCACCTTCGGCTTCATGCGGGACCTGGAGACGATGCGCTCGCACAACCTGGCACTCGGCGGCAATCTCGACAACGCCATTGTGCTGGATGATTTTCGCGTGCTCAACGAAGACGGCCTGCGCTACGAGGACGAGTTCGTGAAGCACAAGATTCTCGATGCCATCGGGGATCTGTATCTGCTGGGGCACAGCCTGATCGGCGAGTTCAGCGGCCACAAGTCAGGACATGCGCTCAACAACAAGTTGTTGCGGACGCTGCTGGCGGACCCGTCGACGTTCGAAGAAGTGTCGTTTGAGACCTACGCGGAAGCGCCGATCTCTTATATAGAAGCCCCCGCCCTCCCGGGGTCCTCAGGCTGAGGGCTCAGCCCCCTCTGCGTCAGCGCCGTGAGCTGACGTTCAAACAGAATACCCAGCATGGGCGGCACGGATGGCTGCGCCTCACGCCCGCTTATTCCGTTCGACTGGTCGAGCAGCTCCTGGCCGGGAGCGATGCCGAAGTCGTGTTCGATCCGTTCTCGGGCACCGGCACGACGGCACTGTGTGCGGCGTACCTCGGCAAGACCGGTGTTGCCACCGACATCAACCCGTTTCTGATCTGGCTGGCGAATGCCAAGGCGCGCTCATACGATGCGAGCGCGATTGCTTCATTCCAACATGCCGCTCAACTTGCGGCTGTTGCCGCGGCTGATGACTCCGGGCCACTCGCTGCGCGCCCGTCGCTGAGTAACATCGAGCGCTGGTGGCGGCCTGACGTGCTGACATTCCTGTTGCGTCTGAAGGCGGCGATTGACGCGCATGAGGCTGGCGATGCGACGCTGTTGAGAGTCGCCTTTTGCCGCACGCTGATGAAGTTGTCCAACGCGGCATTCAATCATCAGTCGATGTCGTTTCGAGCTCCGGTCGATACCGCTGACGAGGCGCCTGTCATGGTCGCGCAGTTTCTGGCTGATGTCGCACATGTGGCCGACGCTGCGGCCGACAACCCATTGGGTGTGACGGAGTATGTGCTCTCCAATGCACGGGCCGGGGCCGAGGGTCTGGTGCGATGGCGCGATCGCGTCGACCTGTTGATCACCTCGCCGCCGTATCCCAACCGCATGTCGTACATCCGGGAGTTGCGGCCGTACATGTACTGGCTGAAATTCCTTGCCACGGGTCGCGAGGCGGGCGAGCTGGATTGGGACGCCATCGGTGGCACCTGGGGTGTGGCCACGAGCCGTCTGGCCGACTGGATGCCGCGGACGGGGTTCGTCCCCTCGGGAATGCAGGACACTCTGATAAAGATACGGGCCGCTCACGCCAAGAATGGGATCCTGCTGGCCAACTACATTCACCGCTATTTCGAGGACATGCTGAGTCACCTGGCAGCGATGTTACCCCTGCTGAAGAGCGGCGCGACGGTGCACTACATCGTGGGAAACTCTATTTTTTACGGGCACCTGGTGCCCGCGGAAGACTACCTGGCGCAGCAGATGGCGGCGGTTGGACTGTGTGACATCCAATGTGAACCAATCCGCAAGCGCAACTCAAAAAAAGGGCTGGTAGAGTTTCACGTAAGCGCGCGGCGAGCTGGATGAGTCACGCTTTGGGCATGACGCGGACGCTCACTGTTTGAATTGTGGGCTGTGCCTGTTTGATCTCGGGCTCCAGTTCCTGCATAACGTAGCGCAGACGGGCGGACCAGGCGGCGGACTCTGCGAATATAACCAGTGTGTTATCGCGTTCCACCACGCCCGACAGTTTGGGTGTCAGTTCAGAGGGTAAATGTTGCGCAAGCCACTGCTTCCAGAAGGTCTGACGGGCAGCCTGATCCGAGACACGCGTCAAGGTCGGTGTCAGACGACCCAGGACGTCTTTGACAGAATCCGGGCGGCGGAACGGTTTTGAGACACTTGTCGCCAAATGGCGAGTACCGCCGCGCTTGTTTCGGCGAAGCTTATTGGGCATATTGATTTTGCTGTTTTGGGGCAAACCCGCCGAAAGGCGGGGACGCAAAGCCACCGGTCTAAAGCGAGGAGCTATGACAGCGGGGTTGCCAGCAAGGTGCAAGCTGTTTATTTCGTTAATTGAACGAGAACAGGGCGCTCAACGCCCGGGCTACCGCCGTGCGCTTGTCACTCGGCTTTTGCCCACCGATACGGGGTTCTGCCAGAGTCGTCATCCGGAGCGCACGGAATGAATGTGATTTTCTTTTCAAAGCGTGAGGGGCTGGCCCGCCAGCTCAATCTTGCGCACCCAGTGACCCTCGGCGTACTGGCCGTGCTGGTGCTGGGAATACTGGGCACAGCGTTCGCGCTGGGCATGCAACTCGGCCAAGGCAGTAGCGGGCGGCTCGCCAGCGGTGAGTCAGCACGCTGGGTGCAGATTCTCGCGGATCAGAAGCGCCAGATTGCCGAGCTGAAAGAACGTATGAATGAGCGTGTGGATGCGATGGCCATGCGCATGGGTGAAGTGAACGCCCACGTGATCAGGCTGGATGCCCTGGGCAAGCGGCTCACGGAAATGGCCGACATCGACAGCCACGAATTTGATTTTGACAGCGCGCCGGCCAGCGGCGGCCCCGAGTCCGAAGGCGCCGGCGTGACGGCCCAGATCCCCGACATCTCCCTGAAATTGAATGACCTCGAGCAGAAGGTCGCCCTGCGGGACTCGCAGTTGAATGCCCTTGAGAATGTGATCATCGACCGGGATCTGAAGAAGCAGATTCACCCGGAAGGACGGCCGGTCAAATCCGGCTTTATCTCTTCTTATTTCGGGGAGCGGGAAGATCCGTTCTCGGGTGAAGAGGCTTATCACAAGGGTGTGGATTTCGCGGGTACCGCCGGTGCCAATGTGATGGCGGTGGCCGCGGGTGTCGTGACCTGGGCGGGCAACCGGACAGGTTATGGCAACTTGGTTGAGATCAACCACGGTGACGGGTACGTGACCCGGTATGCCCACAATCAGCGGACGCTGGTGGCTGTGGGACAGACGGTCAAGCGTGGGGACGCCATCGCACTGATGGGCTCGACGGGGCGGTCTACGGGACCCCACGTGCATTTCGAGGTCATCCGTAATGGCCGACAGGTCAATCCGCTGACCTTCGTGGGGCAGCAGGCTGCGGTGGCCAGCAAGTAAAGACTCCCGGTCGGCCCCGGTGCGCCGGCGGCTGGCCAACCCCATTGCCGGAAGGGCATGAAGTCCGGCTCCCGGCAGGCCTATAGGACCGAGGCTCATGGGCAAGTCGGCGCTAGGGCCCTTTTGAGGCCCTTGGATGCCCCAATTGTCATCCCAGGCTGGTAGGCTGCGCCTCCGTTGGGCGGCAGGCCCATGCTGGGCGGCAAGGGCCCAGGCGACGCCTGTGCGGTTGCGTAGCGCAGCCACCCGCCTTGAAAACCTCCCGATAAGAACCAATTGGGCGTTCGGGCCGTCTATTTTGTAGAATACCCGGCTTTCCAAACGCCCCGTACCCGCTTCTCCAGGACGATAAGTTGCTGAATTTACTCACGCGCGTTTTCGGCAGCCGGAACGATCGGCTGGTTCGTGGCTATGGCCGGTATGTTCGCGCGGCCGCTGATTTCGAGCCCACGATTAAAGCCCTGAGCGACGCGGATCTGCGCGCCAGGACCGACGAATTCCGTAAGCGCCTCAAAGAGGGTGCCAAGCTCGATGACTTGGTCCCCGAGGCGTTTGCTGTGGTGCGTGAAGCTGGCATGCGCACGCTCAAAATGCGGCACTTCGATGTGCAGCTGATCGGCGGCATGGTCCTCAACGAGGGGAAGATCGCCGAGATGCGCACCGGCGAAGGTAAGACGCTGATGGCGACATTGGCGGCCTACCTGAATGCACTTCCCGCAGAAGGCGTTCATATCGTCACGGTCAACGAGTACCTGGCTCAGCGTGACGCGGACTGGATGAGCCCGCTCTATAACTTCCTCGGCCTGACCGTCGGAGTCATCAAGAACGCCCAGTCGCCGATGGAGAAGCGAGCGGCGTACGCCTGCGACATCACGTTCGGCACCAATAATGAATTTGGTTTCGACTACCTCCGCGACAACCTCGCGTTCCGTCTCGAGGACAAGGTGCAGCGTGGTCTGGCCTACGCGATCGTGGACGAAGTCGACTCGATCCTGATCGACGAAGCGCGCACCCCGCTGATCATTTCCGGACCTGCCGAAGAAAACACTGAGCTCTACCTGCGAATCAACCAGCTGGTCCCGCGATTGACCCGCCAGGCTCAGGAAGAGGGCCCTGGTGACTTCAGCGTCGAAGAGAAGCAGAAGCAGGTTCACATCACTGAAGCGGGCCACGAGCACGTCGAACAGTTGATGATCGAGTCGGGGCTGCTGCGCGAAGGCGAGAGTCTTTACGATCCGGCCAACATCCGACTGATGCATCACCTGAACGCTGCGCTCCGTGCGCATGCGATCTACAAGCGTGATGTTGAGTACATCGTTCGTGGCGGTGAGGTCATCATCGTCGACGAGTTTACGGGCCGTACGATGCAGGGTCGTCGTTGGTCTGACGGCTTGCACCAGGCGGTGGAGGCCAAGGAAGGTGTCAAGGTACGCGAGGAGAACCAGACGGTTGCCTCCATCACGTTCCAGAACTACTTCCGCCTGTACAAGAAACTGGCGGGCATGACCGGTACCGCCGACACGGAAGCCCCTGAGTTTCTGCAGATCTACGGCCTCGAAGTCGTCGTTATCCCGACGCATCGGCCGATGATCCGCAAGGATCAGTCCGACTTCGTGTACCTCACGCAGGAAGACAAGTTCAAAGCCATCATCGAGGACATTCGCGACTGTGTGCAGCGCGAGCAGCCGGTGCTGGTGGGTACGACTTCGATCGAGACGTCTGAATTCCTGGCGGATCTCCTGCAGAAGGAGAAGATTCCTCACGAGGTGCTGAACGCGAAACAGCACGAGCGCGAGGCGCACATTGTCGCCCAGGCGGGCCGCCCCGGAGCCGTGACGATTGCGACGAACATGGCGGGCCGCGGTACTGACATTGTCCTGGGTGGAAACTACCAGGCCGAGCTCAATACGCTCGGAGAAGTCGACGATGCGACCCTCGAGCACCTCCAGTCGGAGTGGCAGGCGCGACACGACAAGGTGCTGGCATCGGGCGGCTTGCACATCATTGGTACCGAGCGCCACGAGTCGCGCCGTATCGACAACCAGCTGCGCGGCCGTTCGGGTCGCCAGGGTGACCCGGGATCCAGCCGCTTCTATCTGTCGATGGAAGACAACCTCATGCGCATCTTCGGCGATCCGCAGCGCACCAAGCGGTTGCTGACGATGGCCGGTATGAAGGCAGGCGAGGTCATCGAGAGCGGCATGCTCACGCGCCAGATTGAGAAGGCGCAGCGGAAAGTCGAGTCACACAACTTCGACATCCGGAAACAACTGCTGCTGTTTGACGACGTTGCCAACGACCAGCGTAAGGTCGTGTACCAACAGCGCACCGAGATCATGGGCACGGATGATCTGTCCGCTGCCATTCACGGCATCATGGACGAGGCTGTCGGCACGCTCCTCGATCAGTACCTGCCGAAGAATGCTTCCGCTGAGAGTTGGGACCTGCAGGGTCTGTCCGAAGCGCTCGCAAAGGACTTCAATGCCACCATCGACGCGAAGGCGTTGGTGGAATTGGACCCCAACCTCGAAGAAGCACAGATTCGGGAGCGCCTGGTTGCCGCCGTGAGACAGGTTTACGACGCGAAGGTCGTTCGGGTCGGCAACGCAGAGGGTGGCGAGCCGATCATGCGCCACGTCGAGAAGGACGTAATGCTGCGCATGTTGGATCAACATTGGCGCGAGCATCTGGGTGCGATGGACTATCTGCGACAGGGTATTCACCTGCGCGGGTACGCCCAGAAGGACTACCGGTTTGAGTACAAGCGCGAGGCTTTCGAGCTGTTCGCGGCCATGCTCGACCGGGTGAAGTTCGAGACGGTTTCAGTGCTCGCCAAGATCGAGGTCCGGACGCAGGACGAGGTCGACCGCGAGGAAGAGGAGCGGCGGCTTCGGTTGATGCGAGCCTTGCAGGCTCAGCACATGGAGGCGCAGTCGGTATTGTCTCCTGATGCCGCTATTCAAGAGGCACCGCCCCCACCGGCGCAGTTCCCTCTACAGGGCGCTGGAGCGAATCCCCTGCAGATGCCGCAACCGGACCCTGAAAGCGTTGGGACGTTCGTTCGCAGTGAGCGGAAGGTCGGACGCAACGAGCCTTGCCCGTGTGGGTCCGGCAAGAAGTTCAAGAACTGCCACGGGGCGCTGTCTGGCATCGGCTAAGCCGGTCATCTGCGTTGTCGCGGGGGCGCTGTTTGATCGGGGCGCGCCAGCCGGGGGCGCCTCAGCCCGCTTTCGGCGAGTCCTCATTGCTGAGCGCCCGCCCGGCAAACACATGGCCGGGCGCTGGGAGTTCCCAGGGGGCAAAGTCGCCCCCGGTGAGTCTGAGGGTGACGCCTTAATACGTGAATTACGCGAAGAACTAGGCGTCACTGTTACGGCCTGCCGGCCGTTCATGCGGTTATCTCACGAGTACGACGACCGGGTGGTCGAGCTGTCCATGTGGCTCGTGGATTCTTTTACCGGGGAACCCGCTGGCCTGGATGGGCAGGGACTGAAGTGGGTGGCTCCGGAGGCGTTGGGGGCCGAGGACATCCTCGAGGCCGATGCGCCGTTTGTCGAGGCGCTGGCGCGCGGCATCCCTTGATTTCCGAGCAGGCGTGTACAATCTACGTACGCAAGCTAGAACCCTAGAGACCGAAATGGCAGCTCAAAACGATTTACCAGACGTCAAAATAGACGCCACCAGCCTCTACCGTGAAGAGGTCTACACGGACCGCCGTGCAGGCACTATCCGAAAGCTTCAGCCGGTCACAATCTCCGGTGCTGATGACAACTCACGCCACGTCCTGTTCTCAGGACAGACTCAGCTTCTGACCCCGGCAGGTGTGCTGCCGTTGGCATTTGAGCTCGAGGTAGACACCCTCGAAGCCGCCGTCGAGAAATTCCCTGAAGGGGTGAAGAACGCCCTCGAGCAGGCGATCGATGAGGCTCGCGAGATGCGTCGTGAGCAGGCGTCGCGGATCGTTGTGCCGGAAGTTGGTGGCGGCCCGTCCGGCGGCGGTGGGAAGATTAAGTTCCCTTAGTCGCTCGCCGCGTCCTGACCGATCGTCCGATCGAAAAAACGCTTGATGGTCATATAGCCGTGCCGACCCATGTCGGCATGGCGTAGCAGGCCGTGCTTTCCGCCCGGATAGGTCATCACCTCAAACGGCTCGTTCAGGTCCTGCAGCTTTTTGAAGAGCGTCGTGCTGTGCGTGAACAGCACGTTGTCATCTGCCATTCCGTGCATTATCAACAGCGACCCCTTCAGGAAGTCTGCGTAATGCAGAACACTGCTCTTCGCGTAGCCGTCGGGGTTGGATTGCGGCGTGCCCATGAACCGCTCGGTGTAGTGAGTGTCGTAGAGCTTCCAGTCGGTAACCGGTGCTCCTGACACGCCTGCTGCGAACACGTCCGGCGCCTGCATCATGCACATCAGCGCCATGTATCCCCCATAGCTCCAACCAAACACGCCGATCCGTGCCGGATCGACATAAGGCAGCGTGCGGAGGAAATCGACACCGGTGACCTGGTCTTCGATTTCGACAGAGCCCAGGTGGTGATACAGCGCGGTTTCAAACTTGACGCCGCGCGATCCGCTGCCGCGGTTGTCGAGCGTGAATACGATATACCCGCTCTGCGCCAGGATCTGCCGGAAGAATCCTTCGTTGCCACGCGGATAGCCGCCCCAGGCCTTGCGGACACGCTGGTTGCCTGGGCCGCCGTAGACATCCACGATGACGGGATAGCGCCGACCCGGTTCGAGATTGCGTGGCTTGATAATCTGATAGTGCAGCGTCTGGCCGTCCTTAGCCGACAGCGTGCCGAATTCCGTTGGCAGGTGATCCGACAGGTAGGGCGCATAAGGATGATTTGGCCCAATGGGCGCTACTAGATCCGCGAGCGTCGCGCCCGTCGCTGAGCGCAACGTCAGCGACGGGGGATTCTCCGGCGTGGAGAATGTGTCGAGAAACATGTGCGCATCGCCTGACATGGCGATCCCGTGCCAACCGGAATCGGTTGTGATCTTCTGCATGGGCACAGAAGCGTCGGTAAACGATACGCTGTAAAGATGGCGTTCCAGTGGTGACTCGGCGTTGGCAATGAAATAGACGAGGCCTTTTTCCTCGTCGACACCGCGCATGCCGTGCGAGTCGTTGTCGCCCGTAACCATCCAATCGCCGCGAGTGAGCGGACGGATCAGCTGGCCGGCCCAGTCATACAGATACAGGTGTTGATAGCCGCTGCGGCTCGAGGCCCAGATGAGTTGATGGCTGCGCGCGAGGAAGGTCAGGTTGTCATTCAGGTCAACCCACTTGTCGCCGTGCTCGCTCAACAGCTGCTGCGTCGCCCCGGATGCCGGGTCGGCGCGCAACAAGCTCAATGTCTTCTGGTCGCGCGATTCCCTCTGAACAGCCAGTGCGCTGCCGTCCGGAAACCAGTTGACCCGCGCGAGATAGAAGTCGGTGTCGGAGCCCAGGTCGATGTGGGCCGGAGCCCCTGCCGCTGGCGGCGCGGCCGGAGCTATGGTTGCAACAAACAACTGCACATTCGCATTCGGCGCGCCCGCAGCCGGGTAGCGTTGTTTGACGACCAGGCTGCGGTCCGCGTAAATCTCAAAACGCTCGACTTCAGGCACCGGTGACTCATCGACCCGCGTGTAGGCAAGCCGCTTCTCATCCGGTGACCACCAATACCCGGTGGTGCGGCTCATTTCCTCCTGCGCAATAAACTCCGCAGTGCCAAAGCTGATAACCCCACCACCGTCGCGGGTGATCGGAATTTCCTTGCCGGCGGTGAGATCGAAAACAACCAGGTTCTGGTCGCGTATGAAGCTCACATAACGACCCAACGGCGAGAACTTCGCATCCGTCTCATAGCTCGCCGTATGCGTCAGCTGCCGCACAGCCTCGTTCGGCTTGGCGCGCAAGTCATAGAGGTACAGATTGCCCCCCAGCGGCACCAGCAGGAAACGCGAGTCCGGGGAGAATTGATATTCGACGATCCCCGACAGCGAGGAGGTTCGTTGGCGCTCGCGTCTTTGCTCTTCTTCAGAGGAGAGCGCGTGCTCCTGTGGCACGAGCTTCGAGGAGTCGACGAGTAGCCGGTGATGGCCTTTAGCGATGTCGTACGCCCAAAGGTCCATGCGGTCCATGTTGCGCTCGGCGCCTTTCAGGTACGCGACGAGCCGACCGTCCGGTGAGATCTGGGGCGCGCGCAGGCTCGCCCCGGACAGATCCGGGGCGGTGAACAGGCGCTCAATCGTCAATTTTTCGGCGCGCGCGGCGCTCATGGTGAAGGTCATCAGTACCAGCAGTATCCAGCGTGAAGCCAGTCGTGTGTGCATGCCGATTTGTTAGACTTTGGGTCTCAAGTGGCCGGTCTCGAGTTTAGGCATGAAGAACCTGAAGCGCCATGGTTGGCTGATCCTGTCGTGCGCCGTGGGCGTGCTGGCGGCCGCGTGTCACAATCTTACGCTCCAGGGAGCGCGCCCTATGCCCGGTAATGGTCCGAACGGCAGCGACGTACGGTCGAGCAGCCAGATCGCAGTGGGCATGTCGCCGACGCCGGCGTCGCCGGTGGTTTATCCGATCACCGCGCGCGTCAATGTCAAAGACAACTACCACGAGACGGTCGTCGAGGATCCGTACCGCTGGCTGGAGGATCTCGAATCCGATGCGACGCGACACTGGGTGGAGTCCGAGAACCAGCTCGCAAAGCCACGGCTCGAGTCGATTCCGCACCGCGCGTGGGTGAAGGCGCGACTGACGGCGCTGTGGAGCTACGAGCGCTTCGGCGTGCCGGTCCAGCACGGCGGGCGTTACTTTTTCTTACGTAACGACGGCAAGCAGAACCAGAATGTTCTGTTTGTTACCGACAGGGTGGACTCTGCCGGGCGCGTGTTGTTTGACCCGAATACGGTGCGGGCGGACGCGACGGTCTCTTTGTCTGAATACACCCCCAACCAGCAGGGAACGGTGGTCGGATATGCGCTGTCGGATGGCGGCACGGATTGGCAGACCTGGAAATTCCGCCGGGTGTCGGATGGCCAGGATCTGACCGACACCCTGCGCTTCACGAAATTCTTCGGCATCTCCTGGGCCCACGACGGTTCGGGTGTCTACTACGATCGATACCCGCCATCTACTTCAATTGCATCGCCCAATGGCAAGGGTAACGATGCGGGCCGCCCGGCCATCTATTTCCATCGGCTGGGCGAGTCTCAGGATCAGGACGCGCTCGTCTACGAAGTGACCGACCACCCGACGCGGGTCCCGGTCGGCCGAGTGACCGGCGATGGCCGTTATCTCGTCATTACGATGTTTGACGGCTACGAGAGGAATGCGGTGAGCATTCTCGATCTGCGCAAGGCCGGTGCCGGCGCGAAGCCGTTGTTCTATGCCTGGGATGCGCTCTACGATTTCATCGGCTCGAAGGGCGACGAGCTGTATTTCACGACTACGAAGAATGCGCCTCAGCGTAGGATCATCGTCGTCGATGCCCGGCAGCCCGTGTCAACTCCGTGGCCGACGGTTGTGCCCGAGCAGAATACGGCGCTCGACTCAGCGGAGTATGTGGGCGACAAGCTCATCGCGAAGTACGTACAGGACGCGCACAGCGTCGTGCGCATCTACGACACCGAGGGCAAGTCGCTGGGTGAGGTCGCGCTTCCGGGTCTGGGTGATGCCAGCGGATTCTCCGGCGAAGCCGGTGACACAGAGACATTCTATTCGTACACCGACTACCTGACTCCGTTGCAGGTATTCCACTACGACGTGCAATCAAACACTTCGACGTTGTGGCGCAAACCGGTGATCGATGCGCGTACGGATCAGTACGTCACCGAGCAGGTTTTCTACACCAGCAAGGATGGAACCCGCATCCCGATGTTCATCACCCATCGGCGGGACATGGTCAAGGACGGAAACAACCCGGTCCTGTTGTACGGCTATGGCGGATTCAACGTCTCGCTCACCCCGATCTTCCGTGCTTCCGTGTTGGCCTGGCTCGAAATGGGCGGCGTGTATGCAGAGGCCAATCTTCGCGGCGGTGGCGAGTATGGCGAGAACTGGCACAAGGCCGGTACGCTCGCCAACAAGCAGAACGTATTCAACGACTTCATCGCGGGGGCCGAGTACCTGATCAAGGAGCGCTACACTCGCAGTGCCCGTCTCGGTATTTATGGTCGCAGCAACGGCGGCCTGTTGATTGGGGCGGCCCTGACGCAGCGTCCCGATCTGTTCGGAGTGGCTCTGCCCGCGGTGGGTGTGTTGGACATGCTGCGGTACCACACTGCCAGCGCAAACGCGCGGCAGTGGTCATCCGACTACGGTTTGAGCGAGGATGAGCAACAGTTCAAATCCCTGTATGCCTATTCGCCGTATCACAACGTGAAGACAGCAACTTGTTATCCGCCCACGCTGGTGACCACGGCCGACCACGATGATCGCGTCGTGCCATGGCACAGCTTCAAATTCGCAGCAGCACTGCAGGCCGCGCAGGTCTGCCCGAATCCGATCCTGATCCGGGTGGAGACGCGAGCGGGCCACGGCGCCGGCAAACCGGTGTGGATGCAGATCGAGGACTTTGCGGACCAGTGGGCGTTTGCCGCGCAGGCGTTGGGGATGCCGGTACCGGAAATGTGATGGTCGGCACTAAAGCGCTGGCGGCTGTTGGGGAAAAATAGGCACCGGCAGGCTAGGCGCGGGATCTCATGAACTTCAGATTCAAGGCATTTGGGCTGCATGTGACGGCCAGCACATGCTTATTTCTGTTGGCACTCGGCACGCTGTACTTCGGCTGGTATCGCTGGCCGGGGTGGTACCTGACCGGTGCCACGACGATTGTGTTGATGATGGCCGGCATCGATGTCGTGTTGGGCCCGTTGCTGACCTTCGTCATCGCCAACCCAAACAAGCCGCGCCGTGTGATCGCCCGCGACATCGCCATCATTGCGACAGTGCAGTTGGCGGCCATGGGTTATGGCCTGACGACGCTGTGGCAGGGACGGCCGCTGTACTACACCTTTTCGACGAAATTCCTGGAGATGGTGCAGGCAAGCGATCTGAGCCCCGAGGCGGTTGCGCTCGGGCGGAAGTTGAATCCGCAATTCGCGCCCTACTGGTATAGCCGGCCGCGCTGGGTGTATGCGCCCATGCCCAGCGACGAGAAGGTCTGGCGGCAGATCGTGGCGAACTCGATCGGCGGCGGCGACGACATCATCCAGATGCCCCGTTATTTCCAGCCCTGGCAGCAGGGAACGGCGGAGCTGCGCAAGACGCTGCGACCCGTAGCCAAGATGACCGAGCTCACCGATCACGCCAAGCAGGTGGCGGGTGAGCGCATGCGTGAGTTGGGTGTGACGGCCGATCAGCCGGTGGCCCTGCCGATGTTGGGCCGGAAAAATCCGATCGTGGGTGTGATCGATCCGGCGACCGGCCGGATCCGCGCGCTGCTGCGCGCCGATTGAGCCGCTGCTAACGCGGCGCGCTGTCGGAATCGTCCGTTCCGGGTTCCTCGCTTTGCTCGGGCGCTTCTCCCGGGATGGCATGCTTTTCCGTGAGCCACGCGCCCAGATCAATCAAGCGGCAGCGCTCACTGCAGAACGGCCGATACTCCGAAGCCGACCAGTCGAGGGTGCGCTTGCAGGTTGGACACTTGACCTGTGTCGGACTCATTACCCGCAACAACTCAGGATGAAGGGCACGTCCAGTGGCGTTTGGGTCGGCCGCGCCGTCAGCCCCTTCCATTCCAGGAACCGGACGCTGCAGCGATAGTGACTACCACTGATTTCCGGATACATCCCGACACTCGTCGGCAGGGAAATCCGCAGGAGCTGGTAGGGTGTGTCGCGATCGAAGGTGATGTGGAACAAGCCGGCCGTCGCTTTTTCTTCCTTGGTGCGGCCGTTCTGGCGCGTGAGCCACAGCAGCTCCGCGATCGCATCACACAAGGGGCGCAACATCCCGAGCCACTGGTTGAATGTGCGGATGCGCGGCTCATCCGACTGGGCGAGCCAGTAGTAGTAATCGGGCAGATCGAATTCGCAGGTGCCGCCGGGAATGGCGCTGCGATGCTTGATGGCGCTCAGGAATTCCGAATCGCGCAGCGGTTGCAGGAACGCGGAGCCGGCGTTCATCAGCTCACCGCGCAGGCGTTGGAGATTGCCCACCAGGTTGCGCAGGCGTTCCGGATCCACGCCCGGCTTGGATTGGAACTCGCTCAGCGTACCGAGATGACGTTCCAGCTCCTTGAGCACATCGGAGCGAACGTCGCCTCGTGTCGTGATCGCCAGGATGTCGATGAGACTCGCCATCGCCGCGCGGCTGCCCCACTGGCTGGCGATCTCGTTGTGGTACAGCGCCTGGTTATAAAGGAAATCAATGCGCAGGAAGGTCCGCATTCGCTCATTGAGAGGCTGCTCAAATACGAGCGATCCGGTTTCTTCTTCGGTCTCGGGAGGCGCGCTCGCCTCCGGTGCTTCGGATTCTGTCATGTGACGTATTGTGCGTTACGTCTGCGCCGCACGTAAATGCGCAATTCTGCTCGAGGCTACGCTTGTTGGGCCAGCTCGAGATAACGGGCGTGCAGTTGCTCCACCTGCTCGCGCACCGCGCTCATGTCACCTTCGTTCTTGATGACATCGTGCGCGGCTTTCAGGCGCGAGGTGCGTGAGGCTTGCGCGTTGAGAATGGCACGCGCCTGTTCCAACGTCGAGCCGTCGCGGGTTTGCAGCCTGCGAATCTGCAGCTCTTCATCACAATCCACGACGAGCACTCGGTTCAGTTGCGAGCCGAGGTTCTTCTCCACGAGCAGCGGCAGAACCAGGATCTGGTAGAGGCCACCGAGCTGCGTGGACCTGGCTTCGACCGCGGCGCCAATGGCCGGGTGAGTCAGTGCTTCCAGATCAGCACGAGCTTTCGGATCGGAAAACACGATGTTGCGCAGGGCCGGGCGATCGAGGTGACCGTCTTCGGTGAGGATACCGGGACCAAATCTTTCCACCAGGCGCTCGAGCGGCGGCTGGCCCGGCTCGACCACATCGCGCGCGAGCTGATCGGTGTCGATGATGGGAACACCGAGCGCTCCGAAGAATTTCGCCGCGGTAGATTTCCCGCTGGCAATGCCACCAGTGAGGCCCACGCGGTACGGTCTGCTACTCATGGCACACGCTCACGGACGCGGGGCGAACATACCGAGGTATCCGATCACGACCTCGTGACCGAACATCAGCACGAGCCAGCCAGCGGCCGCCAAAAAGGGTCCAAACGCAATCGGCGTTGCTCTGTTCTGACCCCGAACGGCCAGCATGGCAATGCCCACCACGGCTCCAACCGTCGCGGCGAAGAGAATGATGGGCAACAGCATCTGCCAACCCAGCCAGGCGCCGAGCGCGGCAAAGAGTTTGAAATCGCCGTAGCCCATTCCTTCCTTGCCCGTGATCAGCCGGAACAGATGATAGACGCTCCAGAGGCTCAGGTAACCGCTGATCGCGCCGATGATGCTGGAACGCACATCGACCGGGATGGGCGCCGGGGAGTCCTGCGAGGCCCACAGGCTCAACAGGAGCCCCAGCCAAACCAAAGGCAGCGTCAGGCTGTCCGGGAGAAACTGGGTGTCGACGTCGATGAAGGTGAGGGCGATCAGGAACCACGTCAGGACGATCCCGGCGGCCGTTTGCCAGCCATAGCCGTACTTCCACGCCACGGCCGCCGACAAGACTCCGGTGAGGGCCTCGATCAGAGGGTAGCGAGGGCTGATCCGGATGCCGCACGAAGCGCAGCGACCGCGTAGCACGAGATAGCTGAGGATCGGGATGTTCTGCAGGGCGGTGATCGGTGCCTGGCACCCGGGACAGGCCGAGCGCGGGACGACCAGGTTGAACGGCTCCGCCGGTACAGAGATTGCCGTGTTGTGCAGCTCGGCGCACTCGCGCCGCCACTGGCGGTCCAGGATGATGGGCAGCCGGTAGATGACGACGTTGAGAAAGCTGCCGACCAGCAGGCCGAATACCAGGCAGGTACAGACAAACAGCCCGGGTGAGGCGGCCAGCAGGTCGAGTACAGACATTCCCGTGCGTCGTTAGACGACCGCACCCAGCTTGAAGATCGGCAGGTACATCGCGATGACCATGCTGCCGACCAGCACGCCCAGCACCGCCATGATCAGCGGCTCGAGCAGGCTCGACATGGCATCCACGGCGTTGTCGACTTCCGCTTCGTAGAAGGTGGCGACTTTGCCCGACATCGTGTCGAGCGAGCCGGACTCCTCACCCACCGCGATCATCTGGATGACCATGTTGGGAAACAGGCCCGTGCTTTCCATCGCGCGCTGCAGCCGCTGACCCGTCGCGACCTCGTCGCGCATCCTCATGACCGCATCTTCGTACACGATGTTGCCGGTGGCGCCGGCAACCGATTCGAGCGCTTCGACCAGCGGCACACCGGCCGCGAACATCGTCGCGAGCGTTCGCGCGTAACGCGCGATCGCGGACTTGTTGAGGATCGGACCGATGATGGGGAATTTGAGCGCGATCTTATCGATGGTCTGGCGCATCTTGCGCGAGCGCTTGTGGAAGTAGGTGAACGCGTAGATGGCGCCGCCCACCACGACGGCGATGAAGAAGCCCTCGGCTTGAATGAACTTCGACATATTGATGATCATCTGCGTGAAGGCCGGCAGGTCGGCGCCGAAGCCCTTGAAGAGCTCCTCGAACTGCGGAATCACGAAGATCATGAGGATGATGGTCACGACGACGGCGACTACGAGCACGGCCGCGGGGTAGAAGAGGGCTTTCTTCACCTTCTTCTTCAACGCCTCGGTCTTCTCCTTGTAGGTAGCGACCTTGTCGAGGAGGTTCTCGAGGGCACCGGCCTGCTCACCGGCCTGTACCAGGTTGACGAACAGATCATCGAAATACAGCGGATGCTTGGCGAGGGACTCGTGCAGCGAGGTACCCCCTTCGACATCGGCCTTGACTTCGAGCACCAGCTTTTGCATGGCCGGCTTTTCGTTGCCGTTGCCGACAATCTCAAACGCCTGAACCATCGGAATACCAGCCGCGAGCATCGTCGCAAGCTGACGGGCGAACACCGCGATGTCGCCGGCGTTGACCTTGCCGCCGGAACGGGCAAACGTCGCTGACTGTTTGCGGATCTTCGAGGGCGCAATGCCCTGACGGCGCAAATCGGCCCGCAACGCGGTTTCATCCGGCGCCAGGCTCTTGCCCTTGACGCGGGTGCCGCGCTTGTCCTTGCCTTCCCAGGTAAAGGGAATGTCGCGCTTGAGGGCCTTGACTGTGGTCGTTGCTGCCGGAGCCATGTTTTTACTCAGTCCTCATCATTCGATGGTGACGCTGTTAACTTCCTCGAGACTCGTCAGGCCCGATTTGGCCTTTTCCAGTCCGGACCGACGCAGGTCCCAGACGCCGTCTTTGGCGGCCTGTTCCCCAATGTCCACAGCACTGCCACCACCGAGAATGATACGAGCGATGGACTCGGTGATCGGCAGGACCTGGTAGATACCCACTCGGCCCTTGTAGCCGTCGCTGCAGCTCTGGCAGCCCTTCGGCCCGAAGAGCTTGATGCCGATTGAGATCTCGGCTTCCGAGAAGCCTTCCTTCAACAGTGCTTCGCGTGGCACGTCGAGCGGATGCTTGCAGTGGTTGCAGAGGCGGCGGGCCAGGCGTTGGGCGATGATCAGACTGACTGAAGTTGCAATGGCGTAGGGTTTGACGCCCATATCCACCAGACGTGTTAGTGTCTGGGGCGCATCGTTCGTGTGGAGGGTCGACAACACCAAGTGACCGGTCTGCGCGGCCTTGATGGCGATTTCTGCCGTCTCCAGGTCACGGATCTCACCGACCATGATGACGTCAGGGTCCTGACGCAGGAACGCGCGCATCGCCGCGGCGAAAGTCAGGCCGACCTTCGGATTGACGTTGACCTGGTTGACGCCCGGCAGGTTGATTTCCGCCGGATCTTCGGCCGTGGAGATGTTGGTGTCTTCACGGTTGAGGATGTTGAGACCGGTGTACAGCGACACGGTTTTGCCGCTGCCGGTGGGGCCCGTCACCAGGATCATGCCCTGGGGCTTGGCCAGAGTCTTCATGTACAGGTCTTTCTGGAACCCCTCATAACCCAAGGCGTCGATGCCGAGCGTGGCGGCCGCGGGATCCAGAATACGCATCACGATCTTCTCGCCGAAGAGCGTGGGGCAGGTGCTCACGCGAAAGTCGATCGCGCGAGTCTTCGAAAGCTTCATCTTGATGCGGCCGTCCTGCGGGACACGACGCTCCGCAATATCGAGTCGCGACATGACCTTGAGGCGCGCGGACAGCTTCTGTGCGAGTTGCACAGGCGGCTGCGCCAATTCCTTCAGCACACCGTCGATGCGCAGGCGGACGCGGTAGATTTTTTCGTACGGCTCGAAGTGGATGTCCGAGGCGTTGCGGCGGATGGCATCCAGCATGACCTTGTTGACGAAGCGCACGATCGGCGCGTCCTCAACGTCATCGCGGGTAACCTTGTCGTCCGGGCCCTCGTCGCCACCAGTGGTCTCGAGCGATTCGAGATCCATCCCCTCGTCGTCCCCGAGGGCGGGCATCTGGGCGTCGGCCTGCTCGATGGCTTTGTCGATGGCCTTCTGGAGCTTGTCGTCCTCGACGACGACGGCCTCGATGCCGAGGCTCGTCTGAAATTTGATCTCATCGATGGCGTGCAGGTTGGTCGGATCAGCCACCGCCAGGAACAACCGCTTGCCGCGCCGGAAAATCGGCAGCACCCGGTGTTTGGCCAGCAGCTTGTCGTTGACCAGCTTGATGACATCGATGTCGACAGTGACGGAGTCGAGGTCGAACAAGGGGACGCCGAATTCGTTCGAAGCCGCGACCGCGATATCCCGCGCGTTGGCGGCGCCGCTGGTCACGAGCTGCGTGACAACGCTGGTCTTGCGCTCGCGCGAGGCGTTCAGGGCCTCGAGCATGGCCGCTTCCTCGACGACCCCGTCCTGCACCAGCCGTTGAGGCAGGCCGCCGAGGCCCGAGCGCGGACCGCCGAGCGCCAAAGAAGCGTTGTCATTCATGGGCTTGTGGCAACCGAGATGCGTCCAGGATACCTAGTCTAGCTAAGACCGGTCATGTCAACTGTCAAATCTTGAGGGATGTTCTCATAAGCCGCCGAGCGGTCAGCGTGATTGGCCTCCCAAAAGAAGAAGCCCCTCCGGAGAGGGGCTTCTGTGTCTCTATGCCTCTATCGAAGCAAGAACCTTACGGGTGGCAAGCACTCGGCAGGTACTGAATCGAGACGGTCGTGTCGGTCGCAACAGCGCTCGTGCTGGAATCGAGCGTGGCGGTGGTCGGACGGGTGGCCGTACCACAGATCCAGACGATGTCATTGTTGGCGCTGAGCGCCGGGATCAGGTACAGCAGGGCACCGTTGAGCTTCAAGTTGGCAACGTAAGGAGTCGTGTTCGAGTAGGTGATCTGGATGGCGCCCTTCTGGACGCTGACGTCCGATACGTACTTGCCGGTCGTAGCACCCGGCGTATACATAACCGTCGTGCTGGCAGCAGTGGCGGTGTGCGTGACGTTGGCCGGGAAACTGCCATTCTGAGCGAAGAACTCGCTCATGGACGTTTTCCAACCGTCAGCCAGGTTCAAACCTTCCGTCACCTGCGCACGGATGGTGTAGTTCTGGTAGGCCGGGATCGCGATCGCGGCCAGGATGCCGATGATCGCAACGACGATCATCAACTCGATGAGGGTGAAACCCTTTTGCACAGACTTCATGGACGAATACCTCGGAAGGTTGTTGATTGTGAAACCAGCGGCGCACATCGCCTGCACTCGGGAACAGAGCAAAGCCTGTGCCAATCGCGCAGCGACATGCAAGAGCCTGAAATGGCACGGGAAATTTCGCGATTTAACCTTTTGTACACGACATAACGGCGACTCCAGGTGACGACGATCGCCGCAGCAATGTCAGAAACTGACGTTGATTGTCAGGTCGCGACGCCGGTGCTGCGGGCCAGCAACGCGGGTTCCGATTGATCCAGCCGTTCACGCCGCCTGCTCAGCGATCGTTCGCGGCTGCTGCACCTGCTCGTGGTAATCCTCTTCAACATTCACGGACCACAATGAGGTCTTGTCGGCACTGCCCGCCACGATGGCATCGACCGCCGCATTAGCCGCGAGCATCGAGTGGTCCTGATTGTTGTAGCGATGCATGCCGTTGCGGCCGATCGGGAACAGATTGGGAAACTGGTTCAGGTAATCGCGCACCTGGCCCATGCCGGCGTATGCGCCGAAATAGGCGGGGTAAGCCTTCGGCACGCGCACCACTGTCCCGTCGAGCACATCATCGGGCTCGATCAGGCCGATCTGCGTGAGCTCGCGGGTTGCGAAATCCAGGAACGCCGCATCGCGCATGCTCCACAGGCCGTCTCCCTCGGCACAGAAATACTCGAGTCCGAGCCAGATCGTGTCGGGATCGGCGACCAGCGCCGGGCTCCAATTGTTGAAAATCTGCAGCCGTCCCAACTTCACATCGGGCTCCTGCACGTATATCCAATTGTCAGGAGGCATTCCATTGGGCGCGCACCGCGCGTGAGCTCCGCGCATGCGCTTGACCAACAGACCCGCCGTCATGAAGTCACGATAAGGCAGTGCACTTGCGATACTCAATACCTGCGCGCTGTGCGGTTGCAACAGCTGCGTGAGCTCCTTGACGGGCATTGTTGAGATGAGGAATTCGCATTCGACGCGCCGCACCTCCGCAGTGATTTCATCGCGTACGTCAACTGCCGTTATGCGATTGTCCCGGCGATGGATGCCGATAATCTTTTGCTGCAGGTTGACGCTGCCGCCGGCGCATTGCACCCGCGCGGCAACCTCTTCCCACATCTGTCCCGGCCCGAACTTTGGATACAGGAATCGTTCTATCAGGCTCGTCTGCGTCTGCTTCTGTCCGGTGTCGGCATTCTGTCGGAACGGTCGGGTGAGGGCGTGGCGGATGGCTGTGCCAATCGAGAGTCCCTTGATGCGCTGGGCACCCCATTCCGCGGAGATTTCGGCACACGGGACGCCCCAGACCTTTTCGGTATAGTCCTTGAAGAAGGTGCGATAGAGCTTCGCGCCAAAGCGGTTGATCAGAAAATCCTCGAGCGACACCTCGGGTGAGCGGCGCAACATGCGGGCCATTGCGTAGCTCGCGGCAATGCCGGCGGCGTACGGTAAACCGAGGTTTGATAGCGTTTGCCAGTTGGGTTTGAGGGGGTAATCATAAAACCGGCGGCGATAGAGGATTCTCGAGGTCCGCGAGCGCACGAGCATGACCTCGTCAGGGTGCGCTCCCGCAGCCGCCGTGGCGGGTGTGAAATCCCTTTGTTGTCCCTGATAGGTGAGCTCGACGGGTTCGGCGACCTGTACCGGAAGTATGGACTGCCACCATTGCATCACCCAATCGGACTTGGAGAAAAACCGATGCCCGCCCAGGTCCATCCGATTGCCGCGATAGTTGACTGTGCGTGAAATTCCACCGACCTGGCTGCCGGTCTCAAACACGAGCGGACGTATGTCGGAGCACCTCAGCAACTCCAATGCAGCTGTGAGACCCGCTGGTCCCGCCCCGGCAATTACGGCAATGCGTTTCATGAGCCCCGAAAGTCCTTGCAGTCGTAAATGTAGATGCGCCTGTTGGGCTTGTCCGGATACGGCGTAATGGGTGGCATCGCAGTCGGACCCAACCGCCGTGCGCCGATGAAATATCCCAGATTCCGGTCTGCGCAGAGGGTCGAAAGCCTGTCCCGATCAAGACTGTCCATCGTTGCAGGCACCCACGCGAGAAGCCGTGTCACGGATTTCGCATCTCGTGCAGATTCTGCGAACGCGCTGGATGCCAGAAGCGCGTCGCGGGAGCTGCTCATGCGGCGGTTGATCTCAACTGCCGCGGGACGAGAAAAGACGAATCCGGCCATCTGACTACGTGACCAATAGCTGGTCCGATCCAGCAGATACCACACGCCAACCGGTGATTCGGGCCAGAGCACCTCTGCATGCGCTGGCAGTTGGTCACGCCATTGGGAATACAGAGCACGCGACTCGGGTGTGTAGTGGAATCGCGTCCAGGAGCGAAACGCGGGCGGCGCGAGTGCCAGACATGCAAGGGCGGTAGCGGTGCACAACGCGGAGGCCTTCCACACGGAATTCTGCAACAGTCCACCAATCCACCAGACGCCGAACAGAGCGGCCGCCAGACACGCTCCTGGCGGCAGCCCATCACCCACGGCCAGACCCAATCCGAGCGCCAGAAACCCGAACGCACCGAAGAGAACGTAACGTCCGTATTGGAACTGGGGATACCAACGGGCGATGACTGCGCTGGCGATTGAAAAGCCGAGGGTAACACCCGCGCCCGAGTCCACCCGCAGGAGCAGCGAACAGCCGATGAATATCAGCGCCGCGCGTCTGAGCGCGCTGCCGCTGCTCCAACTCTCAGAAACGATGACAGGTAACAGGAGTACTGAAAGCGCGGAGGTTATCCACATCCACCGCCAGAACTGCATCTGCGTTGGCAGTATCACGTGCAGCAGGTCGGACCAGATCCAGGTCAGGGCAATTCCGCCAAGGGCACAGACAATCGCGCAGGCACAGACGGTGCGCAGCATGGGCTGAATTGCAAACAAGCAACCTAACAGAAGCACCGCAACCTGGATTCCGAGCTGGACCCAGTCACCCGAAAGCCAGTTGCCGACGAACAGGTAAGCGGAGAAATAGTTGACGAGAGTGAGCCACTGCAAGTCGAACCGTGCGAACGGTCCTTGCGGTGCTAGTACTGCGCCCAGCAGTGCTACCAGCAGGAGGCTCACTGCGATCGTCACCACGAGCCTGGGTCGCGGCGCTGCGAGGCAGATCAGCACCAGCATGACTACGCCCGCGCTGGCGATGATCGGGTGAATCAGCAGCGCAGCCAGAATGCAGGCAACTGCGGCTTTCATGCGCTGCGTCAGCGCCGCCGCCACGCTCGCCAGTGCCAGCGCGCCCGCGGGCAATCGGGGTGTAAGAAAGTCTTCCGTGTAACTGAATGTGTGGCCTGAGCCGTAAAAGCCGGGCAGAGCCAGCAGTAGTCCGACTGCCAGCAACGCGCTTGCCGGTGACATGAAGCGCCGGGCCAAAAGCCATGCGCAGCCGCACAGGGCCGCCTGGCTGAGGAAGGTCATGATCGCGGCCGCTTCGGCCAAGTCGAAATGCCTGATCATGAACGCGAACGCCGGACTGAACAGGGTGAAATGGTCCTGTGAGCCGAAGCGCAGGAAGATATCGCTCGAGAGTGGATCCGGATGCAATCGCGCCAGTGCCAGAAGCGAATAGAGCACCGCGTCGTGCCTGATATCCCCGTAGGGGTGCTGCACCATCCAGACTGCCAAAACGGCCAACCCGAGGCCGAGAATGGCAATTGCGCGCGCCCGGCTCATGGTCTGGCGGCTGCGTCTGCGGCGAACAGCAAGTTACGACGCAGTGCGAAGTTCGTCGCAAATGTGCATCCCGCCGCGCAAAATTTCGCCGCCAACAGACCGATGCCCGCTACCTCGATCGCAAGTGACAGCACGAGCGTGTTGACGCCGATTCCCACGGTCCCCAGCGCCAGAAAGCAAGTGAGCTCCTGCCAGCGTCTGCGGATGCGATGCTGTTGGAAAACAAATCTGACCGACAAAGTGTATGCAACCAGGCCGCCGCTCATGAACGCAACAGCTGAAGCTGGCAGATAATTCCAGCCGCCCGGTCCGACGAGCAGTGCAAGGATTGAAACGTCAACGCCGAGCGCAATCGCCGACGCAGCTCCGTAACCGAGCAGCTCGCGCACCGCGCGCAGCTTCGAGGCCAGTGCGGCGGTCATTTTGATGACCAAACCGTGCCATGCACATCGCCATAGACTCGATGCATGTGCGGGAAATAGGCCTGCATCATGGCCTCGTCATCGGCTTTGCCCCGCGAGATCATGCGGATGACAGTGCCGCGCAGCCACGGATCGTTCTGGACCAGGTCCGCACCGTAGTAGGCGGTGGTCGGATCGAGGATGATGACACGGCGCTCGGTGCCGGAGTACGCCGGCATCTGTCCCAGGTCATCCGCGATGAAGTCGTGGACCTGCCAGGCGCGAAATCCAACTCCGAAAACCAACGTGAGGAGCGCACAGCCGACCACGAGGGCGCGGGTTTGTTCATCCCGCACAGCGGCTGCGCCCAGGATCGGCAATGTCAGCCAGGCGCTGTGAAAATACCGGAAGCCCCAGCCGTGACCCTGGTCGAATGGTACAAACAGGTAGCCGACCAACGTGAGCAACGCCGAATACGCCAGCAGGCGGCAGAAGATGTTGTCGCGACAGTTCCAGGCACCCATGACGCCCAACAGCAGCAATCCCGGCAGGGCCCACAGCCAGATCTTCGCCAGGCCAACCAGTCTGGCGATTGCTACGGAGCGATCCGGCAGTGCGACGGCCTGGCCGAGTCGCGCGATGTGGTCGAGTTGGATGCTGGCGGCGGCGGCGGATTGCAGGTGGGCCTGCCGCAGCTCCCCGGTGAACCAGAACCAGCCGAGGCCGAACAGGATACACAGGGGTGCATAGCCGAGTGCAATGCTGGCAAGAAGTTGTATACGCCGGGGTTGGATCGCGAGCCAGGCCAGCCACGGAAGTGCGAAAAGCAGGTGTGGGACGGGGTTGTGCAGGGTCAGGGCGACAGAGCCAACGAGGCCGGCCGCAAAGACTCTGCCCGGGGTCGGCTGCGTCAGCAAGAGTGCAAACAACGCATTGGCGAGCAGGTGTGCCGGCATCGAGTAGTAGGAGATGCCGTTGCAGAAAAAAACCGGTGAGGCGAGCGTCATCAGTACGGCGAGCCCGGCGGTTTCCCGGTCAGCGAAAATCCGCATGGCGAGCCGGTGGATCACGATGACCGTGGCTGCGCTGATCAGTGGATTGCACGCCCAGGGGATGCCTGCGAAGGAAAAGGGGGCGAGCAGCAACGCAAACGCGGGCCAGTGCAGGGAGGCAACGGCACCGGTCTGTGGCGCTGCGACCAGGAAGTAGTTCTGAAATCCTTCCGGAATGAGCCAGTTCAGCAGGGCGGGCGGAAATCGGCCACTCAGATGTCCGGCCGCGAATACCTGGCTCTGCAACACCTGGATGTATTCATCCATGGCGAGAGGATGGTCCTGGTATACGAGCAGCGTGCCGGCACACAGGACGACGGCCGTCGCGGCGGCAACCCACCCCGGATGTTCTGCGATCCAGAGCAACAATGACCTGTGCGGCAGGCTGTTGGGGACGAACAGTGTCGCAATGAGGATCAGAAGCAGTGTGACGGCCGCCCAATAGTCCAAACGGACAAACAGGGTTACGAAGATGCTGGTCAGTCCCGGAGTTGCCGGAAAGTAAGCCGCGCCCAGCATGGCGGCGACGGTGATTGCGCTCGTCACCAGCAGGAAGTTGCGCGCGGCTGGGCTACTCGATACGGGCAGGTCGGCCGACCAGCTGCGGGGCACGCCCGCGACGGCGTTGCTCACTGCGGCCTCGAGATGACCGAAATCCGGTCCCCGAAGGTCAGTTTGCGCACCTCGTCCCCGTCCGCCCATTGCTCCATGACCTGTTGGATCAACAGCCGCCGCTGGGCGAGCATCGTTCCGAATGCCTCCGCAGTCAGGTCACTGCGCCAACCGCCGCCGGTTCCGCCGACAGCGCCATGGTGAATAACGGCGATACCACCCGGCCGCAATACACGCACAAAATCGTTGAGATAGCCGGCAATCTCAGCCGCGTTGATGTGCACGAACACATCGAAGCTCCAGATGGCATCGATCGACCCGGTGGCCACATCGCCCAGATCCCGACCCGAGCCGACAAAAAACCGGGCGCGTGGCTCAGCGGCAAAGCGCTGCCTGCAATGTTCGATGCAGGTTGAGGAAATATCGACACCGATGTAGTCGCGTGCGCGTTCCAACAGGGGCACCGTCCAACGACCGGCTCCCGGGCCGATTTCCAGGATGCTGCAGCCGGCGGGTATGTTTGGCTCGAGCACGCTGCGGATCACAGACTCTTTCCACTCTGGCGAGGAGCTCCATTCGTCTCCCTGGGCGCTCCAGTCCCAGGAGTTCCAGATGTGACGGTTCAACGTTGCGCTGTTGAGGCCCGGCAGACCCCGTTTGCGCCTCAGCCGATGCATCTGCGAATGAGCACGCTCGGCGAGCGTGCTCGAGATGTAGTAGGCGAACAGATAGCCGCACCACGTCAGCCCGTTTTCACGCAGCGCGAGCACCGCGGTCTTCCATTTGTTGCGCAGGCTGACTCTGCGCCGATTCGCGACGATGTCTTTCACCAAAGGCGTCCCTGCTGATTCACATTGCGTGGTCCGGCGCGTCACCCGCCAGGATCATGTTGAGAAGGAAGGAGGTGCACAGGAGATTCACGCCGAGGACCACTGCGGTCGTAGCAACAAATGCCAGGTGCACAGTCGAATCCATGGGTGCCCCATAGCGCAACACCCAGTGCGCCGCCATTGCTGCGTCAGTCGCAGTTCCTGCAACAATGAGTACGAAGCCGGCGATCAAGCCGAGCTCCAGGGAGAACCGGCGGCGCACGAAAGCCACAGTGCGGCTCCTGAGCCCGCTGTAACGCTGTGCCATCAGCGTCTTGGCAAGAACCCCCAGGTTGATGATGTTGAAGCCCATGAGCGCGAGGAGGGCGCCGAGGGCAACGAAATGCACTCCAACATACAGGCCACCGATCGTCACGGGCCCGCGTGCGAGTGTTGCCTCGAGAAGCAGGCCGGCCATGAGCATCACGGCTCCCGGAATGAGATACAGATGGTCGGGCGCATAGGTCAGGATGAAGCGCAGGTGGCGCCAGCCGTCGCGAAATGAACGCAGGTGGGGTGGACGAGTGCGCTTGTCACGATGCAGTACCACCGGAATTTCGGTAATCCGCAGCCGTTGATGGGCCGCACTGGCCACCATTTCGGTGGCAAATTCCATCCCCGTGGTTCGCATCTGCATACGTTCGAACGCGCCGCGGGTGAATGCGCGCATACCGCAGTGGAAATCGCCGATTTCAGTGCGAAATGCGATACGGGCGATCAGTGACAGGATGGGATTGCCGAAATAGCGATGTAACTTCGGCATGGCCCCTGGACGGATATCACCGCGAAAGCGGTTGCCCATTACGAGGTCGTAGCCCTCGCGTACCTTGCGAACGAATGGGGCGATGGCTGACCAATCGTACGAGTCATCGGCGTCGGCCATCACGATGATCTCGCCTCTGGATTCGCAAATGCCCCGCAGTAACGCCGAGCCATAACCCTTGCGTCGCTCGTGCACCACCCGGGCGCCGAGGCTTTGCGCGATCTGCACCGAACGGTCGGTCGAGCCGTTGTCGGCGACGACGACTTCCCCCTCCACGCCCAGCTCGGCAAAGCTGCGCATCGCCTTCTGGATACAGATTGCGAGCGCATCCTCCTCATTGAGACAGGGAATTACGGCAGAGACGGCAACCGCCCGCGCAGGCTCAGGTGTGACGAGGTACGACACGCTGCTCATTGGTTGTACATACCTTCGGCGTTTTCGTTTACCGTCGGCGCATTATGTCGGAGCACGCTACGGCCGGAGTGTGATGTGCAGCACGTTGGGATGTCACCTGCGCGGGCAGGGTGCACGGATCCATTGCTTTCCGTGGTGACCGTATCGCTGAATGCAGCCGGGACGATTGAGGACACCCTCAGCTCAGTTTGCCTGCAGCAGGTGGATTTCGCTTGCGAGCATGTTTGTGTCGATGGAGGCTCGACAGATGGGACCCGCGAGGTCATCGACCGCTGGGCGATGCGCTCGGATCGCATCCGGCGTGTCTACCAGGCGGATCGTGGAATTTTCGACGCAATGAATCATGGGCTGCACGCAGCCCGTGGCGAGTACGTCCTGTTCCTGAATGCGGATGACTTTCTCGTTGCTGCGGATACGTTGGCAACCGCGCTGCAGGGGCTCGAACCAAACTCTGCCGACAATCCCGACCTCGTCGTAGGTCCTGTTTGCATGGGCCTGCCCGGATCGCGTGGAGTGTGGCGATACCGGAAGGTCCCGGCACTTCTCGGGCGTGTGCGCGGACTCGGTCTATATCCACCCCACCAGGGCATGTTTGCGAAACGCGAGCTGCTGGCGGCGATCGGTGGATTTGACGCGCGCTGCCGGTTTGCCGGCGACATCATCCAATACTATGACCTGGAACGGCTATTCCCGCTCTCGGTGCGGCGGTTGCGCAGGTACGTGGCTTTCATGCGCGCCGGTGGCGCAGCCAACTCGGGTTTCGGTGCTGTGTCCGCCGGGAGCCTGGAAATTTATCGACATTTTCAGCCGATCCGCGGCGCGGCCCGGGCCTCGGCGATGGTGCTCGTCAAGTCGCTGCAGTCGCTCTGCGAGGTTCGTTACGGCACGCTCGCTACGCAGCGGTGGTGGGCCGCGGAATGAAGAAATAGTTCTGATATTCGTCTGAATGGAGCCCCGCCGGCAGCAGTTTCGAGCCGGTCAGAACGAACGCCTCGTAGCCCAGCGACACGCAAAACTGCACGGTCGCCGCGGGATCGAGGTTCTGCCGTTGGTCGGCGCAGATCTCGCAGAAAATGACCGGCCGCTGGCTGCGCAACAACTGCTGCATGCCTTGCAGCACCTGCGTTTCGAACCCCTCGACATCGATCTTGACGAGATCGACGCGCCGCTCGCACAGCAGTGCGGGCAGTATCTCGTCGGCCCGGTAACAGGCCACTGGTTCCTGGCTCACGATGGGCTTGCGGCCCGTGTCTTTCAAACCCGAATAGGCATTGTCGCTGGCAATGAAAAAGGTCTTCACGCCATTGGCATCGGACAGGGCGACGTTCAGAGGGACTACGTTCGGCAGATGCGCAACATTGCGCAGCAGTGCGGTGAATGTAGCGCGTGCGGGCTCGAGACAAATGACGGTTCCGGCGCGGGCCAGTTGCGCGAAATGCACGGTGTGCGTGCCAATGTTGGCGCCCACATCGATCACAACCCCATCGGGTTTGATGTAGTCGGCGCAGAGCGCCAGGGCGTGCTTTTCAAACCCACCGAGCGCCACCAGGTGCATGCCGATGTCAGTGGCAGGATCGAAATAGATCCGCTGACCGGCCAACTTCTTCGAATATTTGAGTCGCAGGGGTAACAGCACCCGTTGGACGACCGATGCCACACGCAGCAACAGGGTCTTGGTAGAGGCTTTCACGTGTCAGGAGCCGGTTGCCGGCAGTGCGAGGCAGATCACGCCGGCAATGATCAGCGCAATGCCGGTTGCCTGGACGATCGTGGGTGCTTCATCGTAGAAATACCATGCCGATGCCGTCGTGAGGATATAAAAACAGGCGCCCGCGAAGGCGACTGCCACGCCGAGCTTTTCGCGGGTGACGACTACCATCCACATCACATAGCCTGCGACCTGCAGTGTCAGTGATGTGAGGATCCACGGAGAGAATGCGGCCTGCATCGCGAAGTGCGGCAGGTCGGAGATCGACTTGATGCCGCCGAGCTGGCCGACACCCCGTTTCAAGCACAGCTGGCTTGCGACCGTGTTGATCGAGGTCAGCAGCAACAGCAGCTTTATCATCGAGCAGTGGACCGCATTACTCGATGCCCAGCTTCTTGATGCGGTAGCGCAGGGCTCGGAAGCTCATGCCGAGGAGCTTCGCGGCCGCGGTCTTGTTGTAGCGGGTTTTCTCGAGCGCCTTGACGATGGCATCGCGCTCGATGTCTTCCAATTGGGCTCCGAGGGCCGCGGAGCCGGGTTCCTCGGCGGGCAGCACCGGGACGGGTGTGGTGATCTCGCCTGCCGGGCGGACTGCCGCTCGCAACTTGATGTGATCCGGCGTGATCAGGCCATCGGTGCACAGCGTCACAGCGCGTTCGAGGATGTTTTCCAACTCGCGGACGTTGCCCGGAAATGGGTAGTCCTGGAGCAGGCGATGGGCATCTTCCCTGATCTGGGGGGGATCGATGTTCATGCGTTTGCCCAGCCTGCCGAGGATGGTGTCCGAGATCGCGGCAATGTCGGAGCTGCGCTCACGAAGTGAGGGCACGCGCAGCTCGATGACATTGATACGGTAGAACAGGTCTTCGCGGAAGCGTCCTTCGGCAACCAGGTTAGCCAGGTTCTTGTGCGTTGCGGAAAGAATGCGGACGTCCACAGTCTCTTCGCGCGATTCGCCCACGGGCCGCACGGTCTTTTCCTGCACGACGCGCAACAGCTTCACTTGCATGTGCAGGGGCAGGTCGGCCACTTCGTCGAGGAAGAGTGTTCCGCCCTCGGCACTTTGTACGAGACCGCGCTTGTCGGCGACGGCGCCGGTGAAACTGCCCCGCTTGTGTCCGAACAGCTCGCTTTCCATCAGCTCCGTGGGGATGGCCCCGCAGTTGACGGCAATGAAGGGGCCGTCGCGGCGCGAGCCACTCTCATGCACCAGCCGGGCGACCAACTCCTTACCGGTGCCCGATTCGCCATAGATGTGCACTGGTGCCTGGCTACGCGCGACGCGCGCGATCATTTCGCGCAGTTGTTCCATCGCGGGCGAGCCGCCGATGAGACGCGGGCCGCGGATGTTGGCTGTCGCCGAGTCGATTTCCGCGCGGTCGCTGAGGCGGATCGCGCTGCCCACGAGCTTGCGCAGAACACCCAGATCGAGCGGCTTTGATACGAAATCAAAGGCGCCCAGCTTGAGCGCGCGCACTGCCGATTCAACATTGCCGTGCGCCGTGATGACGGCGACGGGCAGCGTGGCGCGGTTTTCCTGTATCCAGGCGACGAGATCGAGACCGTCGCCGTCCGGAAGTCGCATGTCTGTCAGGCACAGATCGAACTGCTCGTTTTTCAACAGGCGGCGCGCGGTGGTGACATCGGGCGCGGTGCGCGTGTCGAGATTCATGCGGCCGAGAGTGAGGCTCACGAGCTCGAGGAGGTCTGGCTCGTCATCGACTATCAGCACGACGGGCCGGACGTTCGGAACCTTCGCGCTCGCAGCAGTCACTGTCATCTCAATCAGGCCTCCCACCGGCGTGGATCCGCGAACACCAATCTGAAAATGCTCCCGCCTCCGTGCCTGGGCTCGTACAGCAGAGTAGCGCCATTTGTCTGCGCCAGCTCACGCGCCAGGAACAGCCCGAGCCCGGTCCCCTTGCCGCCGCTGTAGAAAGGCTCAAAAATTCGCTCCGCGTGCTCGGCGTTCACACCGGCGCCACGGTCCATGACCTGCAGGAAGGGGCGTCCCGTCGGACTCAACCGGCCGTGGCGGATCTCAACGACCTCATCGCCGCGCCCGGTTGCGCCATGCTTCAGGGCGTTCTCGCACAGATTCCATACTATCTGACGCAACTGCGAGGGATCGACCCGTACGTCGACTTCGGGTGTTGCGTCACTGGTGATCAGGCGGGATGGCGGCAGTTGCATGGTCTCGCAGAATTCGGCGTGGAAGTCTTCCGTCCAGTTCTCGAGCGAGACGCGCTCAAAGCGGGTTTCCTCGCGCTTGGATAGTCGCAGAACATTGTTGATGATCGTGCTGACGCGGTTCGCATTGGTGCGCATGATTTCCGTCAGCCGCTGCTCACCGGGTGACAGCGCAGTCGATTCACCGAGCAACTGGGCCGCATGGCTCATGGCGCCGACCGGATTGCGGATTTCATGGGCAATGCTGGCGCTCAGCCGTCCTAAGGCCGCCAACTTGGATTGCTGGACTTTTTCGGCGAGCAGGCTGGTGTCTTCCAGGAAGGCGATGACCGGCGCGGGGTTGGTGTTCCCGAGCGGCGCAAAGTTCGCACGGATGACCCGCGCGCCGTCGGCGGCAACGAAAGTCTGGTCAGGAGCGGGAAATACCGCGGTGTTGCCTTCATTCTGGCGCCACGTCTCCAACAGGTAGAGCAGGCGCGGCGAGGCCTCGCCCAGCAATGCTTCGGGGATGGCGTTGGTGTCACCGAGAATGTGAGCGGCCGACTCATTGATGAGACGGATCCGATCATGTGTATCGATGACGAGGATGCTCTCGCGCAGATGCTGAATGATGTACTGAGAGAGTTGCGCGAGGTTGGCCAGGTCGACTTCCTGCCGTCGCACCAGCGCTTCACTCTCGCGCAGCCGGTTTGCAATCGGCCACGCCGACAGGGCTATCAAAAAGAGGACGGCACCCAGCACGCCGGCCGTGGTGTAGTCCGTTGACGGCGCGCCGCCGTCGAGGTTCACGAAAATCTGCTGGGCGAGAACCGAAATCGCGGCGATGGCGGCGAACAGAAACGCGTCACGGTGATCTGCGAGGACAGCGGTCGCGCCCACCGGCAGGACCAGGAGGATGCCGAGCCCGCTCGACACCCCGCCGCTCGCGTAGAGGATCAGCGCAATTGCCGCGGCGTCGACTCCGGCGTTGACCAGGGCCACGATGCGCAGGCTCGACCATTCCAGGCGGCGCGCAATGATCAGGAGCACGGCGGCTGTCAGGTACGCAATACACGATGAGAGGAAAAAACGCGGCCGGGTCGCGAGCAGCGCCCATTCAGGGCCGGCGAGTGCCTGAACCGCTATCAGCACCAGAGGGACCAGCAACCGATAGAGATTGAGCAGGCCGATCACGCGCCAGGCGAGATCGGTTGGGGCACTGGGGGCTGCTGTTGCTGCGTTCACCGGCATGATTCGGAATTTGTGTCTGTCCGGGCGCACGCCTCAGGCGGCGGGGACTGTACCACTGTGCGGCTCGAGGAAAAGCGATCCAATTCTCCGATTGCCGATCGGGACATTGGTGGCGGGTGTCGGCGATTTTCGCGAGAATGCTCGTTTTGCGTGAATGTGGCTGGGCCCGCGCGGCCCGCGAACGAGGCGATAAGATGAATCTTCACGAATATCAGGCCAAGGATGTCTTTCGAAACTATGGCATTGCCGTGCCCGCGGGTCGGGTTGCGGCGAGCCCGGAGGAGGCCGTTCAGGCGGCCGAAGCACTTGGCGGATCCGTTTGGGTCGTCAAGGCGCAGGTTCATGCGGGTGGACGGGGTAAGGCGGGCGGCGTGAAAGTCGCGCGCGACCTGGACACTGTCCGCTCTGCGGCAAAGGCGATGCTGGGGACCCGGCTGGTGACCAAGCAGACTGGGCCCGAAGGCCTGCCTGTCGAGACTGTGTATGTGGAATCCGGCTCCGAAATTGAGCGGGAAATCTATGTGTCCCTGACCCTGAACCGCGAGCGTGGACGGATTGCGTTGATCGCGTCGTCCGCGGGCGGCATGGATATCGAGGAAGTGGCGGCGAAGACGCCGGAACAGATCCTCACCGTCAACATTCACCCGGCCGCGGGCTTGCAGGCCTACCAGTGCCGGCAACTGGCGTTTGGCCTGGGATTCAAGGGCAGCCAGGTGACCGAGTTCCAGGCCATGGCCCTGGGGCTGTACAAGCTGTACCTGGAAAAGGACGCGAGCCTCGTTGAGGTCAACCCGCTGATTGTCACCAAGTCCGGCGGCCTCATGGCGCTCGATGCCAAAATCAACATCGACGCGAATGCCGTGTTCCGGCATCCGGACATCGCGAAGCTGCGTGATGCGAATCAGGAAGACCCGATGGAGCGTCGTGCGAGTGAGCACGATCTCAACTACGTGTCCCTGGACGGCGATATCGCGTGCATGGTCAACGGCGCAGGGCTTGCGATGGCGACCATGGACCTCATCAAGCTTCATGGTGGACAGCCAGCCAACTTCCTCGACGTGGGCGGTGGTGCAACCACAGAGCGCGTCACTGCTGCGTTCCAGTTGATCCTCTCGAACCCGAAGGTTCGCGCGGTCCTGGTCAACATCTTCGGTGGCATCGTCCGCTGCGACATCATTGCCGAGGGCGTGATCAACGCGGTCAAGAATGTTGGCGTCAGCGTGCCTGTGGTCGTGCGGCTCGAAGGCACAAATGCCGACAAGGCGCGCGAGATGCTGGGTGAGAGTGGGTTGGCCATCACTGCGGCCACGGATTTGACCGATGCGGCGCGCAAAGTGGTCGCGGCTGCGAAGAAGGCGAACAAATGAGCATTCTGATCAACAAGAACACGAAGGTGATTACCCAGGGTTTTACGGGTAAGCAGGGTACGTTTCACTCCGACCAGGCGCTCGCGTACGGGACGAAGTTGGTCGGCGGCGTTACGCCGGGCCGCGGTGGACAAACCCACCTGGGCCAGCCTGTGTTTGATACGGTCCAGGACGCCGTTCGTGAGACTGGCGCAACGGCGAGCATGATCTATGTGCCGGCTTCCGGCGCTGCGGATTCCATTCTCGAGGCGGTTGATGCCGGAATCGAGCTCGTCGTGTGCATCACCGAAGGTGTGCCGGTGAACGACATGGTGCGCGTGAAGTCGGTGCTTGCAGGTGCGGGTACGCGGCTGGTGGGACCGAATTGCCCCGGTGTCATTACACCGGATGAATGCAAGATCGGGATCATGCCGGGCTTCATTCACAAGAAAGGCGCGGTGGGTATCGTTTCGCGCTCCGGCACTTTGACCTACGAAGCGGTCTACCAGACAACGAACAACGGTCTCGGGCAGAGCACCTGTGTCGGTATCGGCGGTGACCCGGTCCGCGGCATGAACTTCATTGATGTGCTCGAGCTGTTTGAGCGCGATCCGCGTACTGAGGGAATCATCCTGGTGGGCGAGATTGGCGGCAGCGACGAAGAGGCGGCTGCTGAGTTCATTCGCAAGTTTGTTACGAAGCCGGTGGTGGCTTATATCGCTGGTGTGACCGCGCCTCCCGGAAAGCGCATGGGGCATGCGGGCGCGATCGTGGCGGGCGGAAAGGGCACGGCTGCTGACAAGTACGAGGCGTTTGAGAACGCCGGTGTGCGTACGGTGAAATCGCCGGCTGAGTTGGGATCGGCGATGGCTGACTTGCTCAAGGGGCGGCGCGCCAAGGCGGCGAAGCTGCATCCGGCTGGTAGCCCGCCGCGTCCGATGGAGCCGGCAGTAACGTCCCGTCGTGCGGCGCCTGCCAAGAAGGGCGCGAAGACGGCTGCTGCTGGTGCGAAATCCGCTGCGGGCAGGTCGGCTGCTGGCAAGAGTGCTGTTGGCAAGTTGGGTGCCGGCAAAGCTGCTGCGGGCAAGTCTGTGCTCGCGAAATCGGCCGCTGGCAAGTCCGCTGCCGGCAAGTCCGCCCCTGCGAAATCGGCCGCTGCCAGGACGGCTGCGAAGTCGCCGTCGAAGGGCAAGTCAGCGCCGCCGTCGCGGGCGTCGAACCTGATCCAGAAGGCGAGCAAGGTCGTCCAGCGCATGACGCGCGCGGTCAAGAAGGCGGCTAAGAAGACGGGCAAGCGCCGCTGAGTCGTGAAACAACAGTCACTCAGGATTGCACTCGCGCAGCTCGACCTGCTGGTCGGCGACGTGCATGGGAATGCAATGCGCGTGATCGACACCGCGCGCCGGGCTCGCGCCGAACTCAACGCCGACCTGGTGTTGTTTCCCGAGCTCTCCCTGTCCGGGTACCCCCCTGAGGACCTGTTGTTTCACCGTGGCTTTCGCCGGCAGATCGAGGATGGGCTGGCGAAAGTCCGCGAAGAGGTGCGGGACGTTTCATTGATGGTGGGGTTCCCCGAGTACGCGGGGAACCTCATCTTCAACTCCGCTGCCCTAATTCACGAGGGGGTCATCGCCGCCGTGCATCGCAAGGCGGAATTGCCCAACTACAAGGTATTTGACGAGAAGCGTTACTTCCTGCCCGGATCACAGCCTTCGGTGGCTGATGTAAAGGGATTCCGTTGTGGACTGCTCGTCTGTGAAGACATCTGGGCGCCCGAGTCTGCGCAACTGGCGCGCTCCCAGGGTGCCGAGCTGTTGATTGTCATCAACGCCTCTCCGTACGAGCTTCACAAGCAGCGCGAGCGCGAAACTGTTGCTCGGGCTCGCGTGTTGGACGTCGGCTTACCGATGGCGTACGTCAACATGATCGGTGGCCAGGACGAGCTGATATTCGACGGGAATTCGTTCGTCATGAACGCCGCGGGCGAAGTCGTGATGCGCGCGCCGGCCTTTGTCGAAGGCACCTTTGCTGTTGATTTTGTCCGTGATGCCAAGGGACACGTTGTTCCTCAACCCGGTCAGATTGAGCCTGAGTTGAGTGACGAGGCCAGCGTCTACGGGGCGCTGGTGGTCGGTGTTCGTGATTACGTCAACAAACATGGTTTCCCTGGCGTAGTCATGGGGCTCTCGGGCGGAGTCGATTCGGCGCTGACACTGGCGATCGCCGTGGATGCGCTCGGTGCTGGACGTGTTCACGCCGTGATGATGCCTTCGCGATACACGTCCGACATGAGTCTGGATGACGCAAAGGAACAGGCGCGACTGCTGGGGGTCGAGTACAGCCTGCTCTCCATTGAGAACATGTTTGAGGCGACGCTGGCGACCCTGAAGGACGAGTTCGCCGGTCGGCCGGTGGATGCGACGGAAGAGAACATTCAGTCGCGGTGCCGGATGCTGTTGTTGATGGGCATTTCCAACAAGACGGGCAAAATGTTGCTGACGACAGGCAACAAGAGCGAGATGGCGGTTGGCTATGCCACGTTGTACGGGGATATGGCGGGCGGATTTGCGCCGATCAAGGACTGCAGCAAGATGCTCGTGTATCGGCTCGCGGCGTACCGGAACGCCGCCGGCCGGGTGATCCCGCAGCGCGTGATTGACCGCCCGCCGTCGGCGGAGCTGCGTCACGATCAGAAGGACTCAGACTCGCTGCCGGCGTACGACGTGCTGGATGCGATCCTCGAGGCTTTCATCGAGGAAGATCTGTCGGTGGATGAAATCGTGGCGCGCGGATTCGATCGAACGACGGTGGGGCGCGTGCTCGATATGGTCAAGCGCAATGAATACAAGCGGCGGCAGGCGCCCCCTGGAGTGCGGGTCAGCCGGCGCGCGTTTGGACGGGACTGGAGATACCCGATTACGAACGGGTATCGACGATAAGAGGTAGGCGTCGCTGGCCTACCAGATCCTCCACCACGCCTTTTTGATGTCGGCCTGTTCTTGGGCGACTTCAGAGCCGTAGTTTAGCTGGTAGACCTCACGCGCTTTATCCGCGAGCGGCTTCAGACCTAAGCGGTCGTACGCTTCGATCATCATCTTCAGCGCGTCCTTCACCGCCGGCGCGCCGTCGAAGTTATCGACACATCCCTTTGCCCGCTGTGCCGCCGCGACGTATGCGCCGCGCTTCATGTAGTAGCGGGCAACGTGCACTTCGTAGTCTGCCAAGCGATCCCGCAGGTAGATCATCCGCTGCAGTGAGTCGTGCGCGTATTCGCTCTTCGGATACTGATCGACCACCGTTTTGAATGCGCCGAACGCTTTGCGAGCGGTGCTGGGCGGACGCTGGGTCAGATCCACGCGGAAGAGGTGCTCGATGGCGTTCGGGCTTCGCTCGAAGTCGACGAGACCTTTTACGTACCAGGCGTAGTCCACACGCGGGTGCGTGGGGTTCTCGCGAATGAAGGTCTCGGCCGCGTCTGTGGCCGACTCGCCTTCCCCGGCACGGTAATATGCGTAAATCAGGTCGAGACGAGCCTGGCGCGCTTGATCCGTGAACGGAAAGCGGGCCGTGAGCGCCTCGTACTGCTTGATCGCGGCATTGAAATCGTACGAATCCAGGCTCTTATGGGCTTTTTTGTAAAGCACCTCGGGGCTGGACTTGGTCGGGTCCTTGCGGTTTGACTTACAGCCCGCCGTGGCGAGCAGGATCATGCACAGCGCGAGCACGCCGCCGCGCGCTAACTTTCCGGACAGGGATAACAAATGAGGGCCTTTCTTTGGCTTCGCGCCGTAATAATCCAGCCAGTATAGCGAATCCTGCACCAGGACTTCCGACAGGCGATCCAACGCCTGAGTTCCGCAGCCATTCGCTCGATCTGCCGCCGGACCTGGCCGGCCTGCGGCTGGACCAGGCGCTTGCGCGGCTGCTGCCGCAGTACTCCCGGTCCCGATTGCAGGGTTGGATCGACGCCGGGGCCGTCCAGGTCGACGGACGCCAACTGCGGGGAAGGGACAAGGTCGTCGGGGGCGAAAAGGTCCGGATCGAGGCTCGCGTGGAGCCCGACAGACAGGTGGCGGCGGAGGAGATTCCGCTCGATGTCGTCTTCAAGGACCGAGCGCTGCTGGTGCTCAACAAGCCGGCGGGGCTCGTGGTGCATCCGGGAGCAGGGAACGCGGCGCACACGCTGCAAAATGCGTTGCTGGCGTTCGATCCGAAGTTGGCTGTTGTGCCGAGGGCGGGGATCGTCCATCGGCTCGACAAGGACACCAGCGGGTTGTTGGTTGTGGCGCGGACCCCTGAGGTTCATACGGCGCTGGTTGCGGCTATCTCGGAGCGCGAGGTTGAGCGGCATTACATCGCTTTGTGCATGGGCGTTATGACGGCTGGCGGGACCGTCGACGAGCCCATCGGACGCCATCGGAGCCAGCGGACTCGCATGGCTGTGCGCAGCGATGGCCGGCCGGCTGTTACGCACTATCGGGTGATGAAGAGATTCCGCGCGCACACGTTGGTGCGGGCGGAACTGGAGACGGGGCGGACGCATCAGATTCGCGTGCATCTTTCGCACATCGGGTATCCGATTGTTGGCGACCCTGACTACGGTGGTCGGCGGCGCCTGCCGGCGGGTGCATCGCCGGAGCTCGTTTCGGCCCTGGAGGGGTTCAAGCGGCAGGCTTTGCATGCGGCGCGGTTGAAGCTCGAGCATCCGGTGTCGGGGAAGGAGATGGAGTGGGAGGCGCCGTTGCCGGGGGATATGGGTGAGCTGCTGAGGATTTTGGAGGCGGACACGAAGGCTGAGGGGCGCCAGCGATGAAGCCTGCCTGGCATGGCACCGTGGCGTCGGCGTTCGCCATGGATGCAACGAAGTGCGATTTATCGGCGCGCGACGGGGTGTCCGGGCGATGAGCGGGCCGGGGCTGATTGCACCTGATTGGCCGGCGCCTCGCGGTGTGCGGGCTGCGTTTACGTTGCGCTCGGGTGGGGTGAGCGCGGCACCTTATGACTCGCTGAATATGGGGGCCGCGATTGGGGACTCGCCGGAGGCGGTGGGTGAGAACCGGCGGCTCGTGAGCGAGGCGTTGCGGCTGCCTGCTGAGCCAGTGTGGTTGGAGCAGGTGCATGGGACCCATGTGGTTGCGCTGGGCGCGGGACCCACCACGTTGGCAGGTGGTGCTGTTGCGGCCGGTCGCGAGGATGCCGTGTTGCCCGGTGCCAGAGACGCGGCGGCCGGCGGCGGGGTTGGTGGCCGAGGCCCGGCGCCAGTCAGTGGCGCGGATGCTTTCGCCGCGGGTGGTGGCGCTGGGGTGAGCGCGGTGGCTCCCGCGGGGACATCTGCGGCAATAGTCGGCGCTGTGCCTAGGGGGGACGCCTCCGTCTCATGGGGGCCGGGGCGGGTGTGTGCTATTCGGGTGGCGGATTGCATGCCGGTGCTGTTTGCGGCTCGGGATGGGACTGTGGTGGGTGCGGCGCACGCGGGGTGGCGAGGGCTTGCCGGCGGGGTGTTGGAAGCTACGGTGGGGCGGATGGGTGTGCCGGCTTCGCAGTTGATTGCGTGGATGGGGCCGGCGATCGGGCAGGCGAATTTTGAGGTTGGGGAGGATGTTCGCTTGGCCTTCACGGGTGCGGACCCGGAGGCTGCCTCGGCGTTCCTGCCGAATGCGCGTGGGCGCTGGCAGTGCGACCTTTACGCCCTGGCGCGCCGGCGGTTGGCTGCCATAGGTGTGTCGGGCGTTTATGGTGGAGGCTGGTGTACGTTCGCTGACTCGAAGCGGTTTTTCTCATATCGGCGTAGCAGCCAATGTGGGCGTATGGCTGCGCTCATTTGGATGGATTAGCCGAATGAACGCGCGTGATAAAATGTCAGGCTTGCCGTAACAAAAGCAGAGCGACCTTGCCCCTTCTCGGCTGGATAATCATGTTCACCGCGGTTGGCGGTATCGCCAGCGCCGCGTGCGCGGGGCTGTTCCTGTTGCTTCCTGAGCAGCTGGGAATGAGGATGCTGCCGCACTTCGTGAGCTTCGCGACGGGTGCGTTGATCGGAGCTGCATTGCTGGGGTTGCTGCCGGAGGCGATGGAGGCGGTTGGGCCCGGTGGGGCGCATTCCATTGGAATTGCGTTGGTCGCTGGGCTCGGGGTGTTCTTCATCATTGAGAAACTCGTGCTGTGGAGGCATGCGCATTCCCATGAGCACGAGGACCCGGTTACGCGCGAGGTTGTGGCGCATGGCGTGACGGATGCGCTCGCGCACGACGATGCCCCTGCTGATGCCCAAGTGCCGGCTTCCGCGACACAGGCGAAAATCGCCGTACCGGCCGGGCGAACCGCCATGGCGTTCGCCGGGGACGTTGGCGGGCACGCTGATGTGTCGCTGGCTGAAGAGCGTGGTCACAGCCACGAAGGCCGAAATGCACCCGGGCACCATGATCATGCCCACGAGCCGGGCGCGGGCCACCAACACAACCATGCGCATGGGCACAGCCATGGTCCCAGCCACGACCGGGCCGCAACCGGCAATCGCCCCGGGTCACCGACGCCTCGGTCGTCGGGTTTCGATGCACATGGGCACGATCATTCGCATGGGCACGACCATAGTGGGGCGCAAGGGGTGCTGGTCCTCATTGGGGACAGCATTCATAACGCGCTTGACGGCATTCTCATTGCTGCGGCGTTTCTGACGAGTGTGCCACTCGGTTTGGTTACCACGATGGCGGTGGCGGCCCATGAGATTCCGCATCGCGTGGGCGACTTTGCGTTGCTGCTGCATGCGGGGATGTCGCGGCAGCGGGCGCTGTTCTTGAACATGGCGACGGGGCTGGCGTCGGTGCTGGGGGGCATCGTTGCCTACTTTGGCTTGAGCAAGGCCCAGCAGGCTTTGCCGTATGCCTTGGCCTTGGCGGCAGCCGGGTTTCTCTATATTGCGGTCGCTGGCCTGATCCCCGGCCTGCACCGACGGGCCGACCCGCGGACGAGCCTCGCGCAGGTACTGCTGATGAGCCTCGGCGTTGGCATCATCGCCATCGCGGAATCGCTGACCCGCCATTAGCCGGCGCCGGGCTTTCCGCACCCGCCGCTGGCGGGCGGCTCGAAGGGAGGGGGGCCAATGGTGGCCGGCGGCTGAGTCGCGCGTCTGGTGGGCCAAATCGGGGGTGTCGGGCGCCGATTGGCTTGAACCGCCTGTCCCAGGCCCCATTTCCGTGGCATCCCAGAACGGCTTCCCGGTATCGCTATGCGGCAGGACAAACTCACCAGCAAATTTCAGCAGGCGTTGGCTGACGCGCAGTCACTTGCGCTCGGGCGCGACCATCAATTCATGGAGCCGGCGCACGTGCTGCTGGCCATGCTCGACAGTCAGGGCGGGGGTGTCCGGCCGCTGCTGTTGAAGGCTGGCGCCGATACCAACAAGCTGCGCTCCGAGCTGCAGGCGATCCTCGATCGGCTGCCGAAGGTGGAGGGTACTCCGGGCGAGATTCATATCTCGAACGACCTCAATCGCATCCTCAACGTCACTGACAAGCTCGCGCAACAACGCGGCGACCAGTTCATCTCCAGTGAGCTGTTCGTGCTCGCCGCCTTTGATGATCGCGGGCTCGCCAAAGCGTTGAAGGACGCCCATGCTGTCAAGGGGGCAATCGAGAAGGCTATCGACGACGTGCGAGGCGGCGAAAAAGTAAACGACGCGAATGCCGAAGAGAGCCGACAGGCGCTCGAAAAGTACACGGTTGATCTGACCGCTCGCGCTACTGCGGCGAAGTTGGATCCCGTAATCGGTCGCGACGACGAAATCCGCCGCACCATCCAGGTTCTGCAGCGGCGTACCAAGAACAACCCGGTGCTCATCGGTGAGCCCGGCGTAGGTAAGACTGCGATCGTCGAAGGCTTGGCGCAGCGCATCGTCAATGGCGAAGTGCCGGAGGGTCTCAAGAACAAGCGCATCCTCGCCCTCGACATGGGCGCGTTGATCGCCGGTGCGAAGTTCCGGGGCGAATTCGAGGAGCGTCTCAAAGCGGTGTTGAATGACCTTTCGAAGAACGAAGGTCAGATCATCCTGTTCATCGACGAGCTGCACACCATGGTGGGGGCCGGCAAGGCTGACGGCGCAATGGATGCCGGCAATATGCTCAAGCCAGCACTCGCCCGCGGAGAGCTCCACTGCGTAGGCGCAACAACCCTAGACGAATACCGTAAGTACATCGAAAAGGACGCCGCCCTCGAACGTCGCTTCCAGAAAGTACTGGTCGATGAGCCGTCGGTTGAGGACACCATCGCGATCCTGCGCGGATTGCAGACACGGTACGAAGTTCACCACAGGGTCGACATTACTGACCCGGCGATTGTTGCCGCGGCGACGTTGTCGCACCGTTATATCGCCGATCGTCAGTTGCCTGACAAGGCCATCGATCTGATCGATGAGGCGGCTGCACGCATTCGCATGGAAATCGACTCGAAGCCCGAGTCCCTCGATCGCCTGGAGCGGCGCATCATTCAACTCAAGATTGAGCGCGAGGCGCTGAAGAAGGAGAAGGATGAGGCGACCAAGCGTCGGCTGGCCACTCTTCAGGACACCCTGACGGGTCTGGAGAAAGAGTACGCGGACCTCGAGGAGATCTGGAATTCCGAAAAGGCCGCGCTCCAGGGCGCTGCGACTGTGCGCGCCGACCTCGACCGGGTTCGGGGCGAGTTGGAGTCCGCGCGTCGCGCGGGCGATCTGCAGCGGATGGCAGAGCTGCAATACGGCAAGATTCCTGAGCTCGAGAAGCGGCTGCAGCTGGCGTTGGATGCCGAGAACAAGACACCGCAACTCGTTCGCAATCGCGTCACCGAGGAAGAGATCGCGGAAGTGGTGTCCAAGTGGACCGGCATTCCGGTCTCCAAGATGCTCGAAGGCGAGAAGGACAAGTTGTTGCGCATGGAAGAGGCGCTGTCCAAGCGGGTTATCGGCCAGGATGACGCGCTGCGGATCGTGTCGAATGCCATTCGGCGCTCACGCGCGGGATTGTCCGATCCTCGCCGTCCCAACGGCTCTTTCCTGTTCCTCGGCCCCACCGGTGTGGGTAAGACGGAGCTGACCAAGGCGTTGGCCGAATTCCTGTTCGATACCGATGAGGCCATGATCCGCATCGATATGTCGGAGTTCATGGAGAAGCATTCGGTGTCGCGCCTCATCGGCGCGCCTCCGGGATATGTTGGGTACGATGAAGGTGGTTATTTGACGGAAGCGGTCCGTCGGCGCCCGTACTCGGTGATCCTGCTGGATGAGGTGGAGAAGGCTCACCAGGATGTGTTCAACGTCCTGTTGCAGGTGTTGGATGACGGCCGGTTGACGGACGGTCAGGGTCGCACGGTGGATTTTCGCAATACCGTGATCATCATGACTTCCAACCTCGGCTCGCACGCCATCCAGCAACTGGCGACCGAGAAGAACTATGCGGCGATGAAGGCGGCCGTGATGGAAGCCGTGCAGGAGCACTTCCGGCCGGAATTCATCAACCGCATCGACGATATCGTCGTGTTTCATCCGCTGGGTACGGCCCAGATCCGGTCGATCGTGGACATCCAGCTCGGGTTTCTGCGCAAGCGACTGCAGGAGCGGAACATGGATCTCGCGCTCGATGACTCGGCGCGTGACCTGCTGGGTGAGGCCGGGTTCGATCCGGTGTATGGTGCACGGCCGCTGAAGCGGGCGATCCAGCAGCAGATTGAGAATCCGCTGGCGGAAAGGATTCTGCAGGGCAGCTTCGCGCCCGGCGACCGTATCAAGGTCACCGTGCGCGACGGTCACTTGGTGTTCGAAAAGGCCAAGTGACCTCTATAATCGCGCAGATACCCTTCAACCCTTTGACAGGCTGACACAACCGCCATGCCGTTCTACGAATATGAGTGCTCGAACTGCAAGTTCTACACTGAGGTGATGCAGAAGATTTCTGATACCCCTCTGACGAAGTGCCCGTCGTGCGGCAAGAGCGCGCTGGTGAAGCTGGTCTCGGCCCCCAACTTCCGCCTGAAGGGCGGCGGCTGGTACGAGACCGACTTCAAGGGCGACAAGGAAAACAAGCGCAACCTCGCCGGCGCTGAGCGGGACGAATCATCGAGCTCAGAGCCGAAAGCGGATTCGGCGGCGAAGACCGAGAGCACCAAGACGGAGACGCCGAGCACCGAGTCCAAGCCGGCCGCTGCCGCATCGGTCAGCACCTCGAGTGGTCGTGGGGGCAGTTCGGCCAAGCCCGCTGCTAAGCCGGCCAGCAAGGCCCCGGCGGCCAAGTCGAAAGTGGCCGCCAAAAAAGGCAAAGCCGCGCCCTCGAAGAGCAAAGCCAAGCCGGCGGCTAAGAAAAAAGCCCGCCGATGAGTGCGGCGCGGACGTCGGTCCACGCGATGCCGAGGCTGATCCCGCGGCGCGTGAGCCCGTCCGGCATGCGAGCCGTCCGTGCCTAACCCGCCCAAGAAGTGGAGCCTGCGGCGTTACATCGTCGCGGGCATCCTGATCTGGTTGCCGATCCTCGCGACCCTTTGGGTCGTGACCTTCTTCATTCACATCATGGACGAGACGCTCCTGCTGTTGCCGCCGTCGTATCGTCCGCAGGCCGTCATGGGCTTTGCACTCCCCGGGCTCGGGGCTGTGTTCGCGTTCATTGTGGTTCTGCTGACGGGGCTTCTGGTCACCAATCTGGTGGGCCGCCGATTGGTCGGTGTCTGGGAAGACGTTTTGAACCGTATTCCCATCGTTCGCAGCGTCTACGGGGGGGTCAAAAGCTTTGCGGAGAGCGTCTTTTCGCAGTCGAACTCCTTCCGCAAGGTCGTGATGATCCAATACCCCCGGGAGGGCATCTGGAGTATCGGGTTCATGACCGCCGAAGACGTTCCCGAGATCAGCCAGAAGCTCGGTGTTCTGCACTGCAGTGTCTACCTGTCGAGCGCACTCAATGCGACGGCGGGCTTCCTTGTGATCGTCCCGCGCACCGAAGTGGTCGAGCTCGATATGAGCGTCGATTCGGCGATGAAAATGATCATTACCTGCGGTGTGGTGGTACCGACGGGGGCCACCGGAGTCCATCCGACGTTACCTGCTCAGTAGGGCTGAGGCTGTGGTTGCGGGGGTAGCTGGCGCTCCGTACTATCCCGCGCCTTATGCGCTCACATTACTGCGGACAGGTCGACGACAAGCTGATCGGCCAGGAAGTCACCGTGGCGGGCTGGGTAAACCGGCGCCGGGACCATGGTGGTGTCATCTTTATTGATCTTCGCGACCGCGAAGGTCTGCTCCAGATCGTTTTCGATCCCGATGCGGCGGACATGTTCAAAGAGGCCGAGCGGCTTCGCAGCGAATATGTCGTGAAGGTGAAGGGGCGTGTCCGCGAGCGCCCTGCCGGTACGGTCAACGCCAATCTCGCCTCCGGAAGGGTGGAGTTGCTGGCGCAGGAGCTGGAGCTCCTGAACCGCTCCGAGCCGCTGCCGTTCCAGTTGGATGAGACTGTGGGCGAAGAGGTACGGCTGAAGTACCGCTATCTCGACCTCCGTCGCGATGTGATGTACCAGCGTTTGCGCCTGCGTCATCGCATCACGAAATCCATGCGTCATTATCTCGATGACCATGGCTTCATCGACCTCGAGACGCCGATGTTGACGAAGGCGACTCCTGAGGGTGCGCGCGACTATCTCGTCCCGAGCCGGACGCACGAAGGAAAGTTCTTCGCGCTGCCGCAGTCGCCGCAGATCTTCAAACAGTTGTTGATGATCGCCGGCTTCGACCGGTACTACCAGATCGTGCGCTGTTTCCGCGACGAGGACCTGCGCGCGGATCGCCAGCCTGAGTTCACGCAGCTCGATATCGAGACGTCGTTTCTCACTCAGGACGCGATCATGCGTTTGATGGAGGGACTCGTGCGGCACTTCTTCAAGGAAGTGCTGAATGTGTCGTTGCCTGATCCCATTGAGCGGATGACTTTCGGCGAGGCGATGCGGCGTTTTGCATCTGACAAACCGGACCTGCGTATTCCGCTGGAGTTGGTTGACGTCGCGGATCTCGTCAAAGACTGTGATTTCAAGGTTTTTGCCGGTCCTGCGAAGGATCCCAAGGGCCGTGTGGCTGCCTTGCGCGTTCCCGGCGCCGGTTCGCTGCCGCGTTCACAGATCGATGAGTACACGGCGTTTGTGGCTCGCTACGGTGCAAAGGGATTGGCTTATATCAAGGTCAACGACCGGGCCAAGGGGAAAGAGGGGCTGCAGTCGCCGATCGTCAAGTTCCTCAGTGATGCGGCTGTTGCCGGCATCCTGGAACGCACCGGGGCGCAGGATAACGACATCGTGTTCTTCGGCGCTGATACCGCAAAGGTCGTGAACGACGCGATCGGCGCGCTGCGTATCAAGGTCGGTCAGGACATGAAGTTGGTGAAGGAAGGTTGGCGGCCGCTGTGGGTGGTCGACTTCCCGATGTTCGAGTGGGACCCGGAGGCGAAGCGCTGGGTGGCCATGCATCATCCGTTTACTTCACCCATGAGCGACGACCCGGCTGCCTTGCGTGCGAACCCTGAGGGGACGCTGGCCAAGGCTTATGACATGGTCCTGAATGGCTCAGAGATCGGCGGTGGCTCGGTGCGTATTCACCGGCAGGAAATGCAGTCGACTGTGTTTGAGCTGTTGGGGATCAACGCTGAGGAAGCGCAGAAGAAGTTCGGCTTCCTGCTGGATGCGTTGAAGTTCGGCGCTCCACCGCATGGTGGTATTGCGTTTGGGTTGGATCGGTTGGCCATGTTGATGGCGGGCGCGGACAGCATCCGCGAGGTCATTGCGTTTCCCAAGACCCAGACCGCTGCGGATCCGATGACGGATGCACCGACGGAAGTCAGCGAAGCGCAGTTGCGCGAGCTGCACATCCGCGTGCGCACTCCGCCGCCAAAGGCCTGAGCGCGAAGCTCACCGCGCGCCGTTGTCGGTCGGCACGGCGCGCCGGTCGGGTCAATACTCAAACTGGTAGGCGAGACCCACGCTACTGCCGGGGTCATTCTCCGGCGTGGTGCCTTGGGCGGACGTGTTGCCGTTGCCGAGCTTCGTCTGCAACTTCAGGTGCTTGGTTAGATCAACGTCAACAGCTAGTTGGCTGGCGCCGGTGGTGCTCTCTTTAACTGCCACAAACACCCGGCTGGAGACATAGCGGCCGGCTTCGATGCTGGCGCCGTTGGTTTGTTGGGTGCCTGTGGAGGTTGGGGTGGTGTTGCTGCCCACGGAGAGGCGATCGAGGCCGAGCGCTTTTTGGATTTTGGCGACGGGATTCAGGCCGCCGCCGCCGCTCAGCGCGGTGAGGGCGGCGCCGATTTGCACGATCTGTAATGCAGTCAGGGTGGCCGCGGGCTGGCCGAAAAGCAGGCGGGCGAGGATTTCGTCCTGGGGCAGCTCGGGCGTACTGCTCAACTCGATTTTGGGTGAATCGGCGAGGCCTGTGATCCGGATAGTCGCAGTGACGTCGAGCACCTGCGAGGACGCCAGGAAATCCAGCGTGGGGTCGATCCTGTTCTTCAGACCGATGCCGCTGAATGTGACCGTGCCACTCGAGAAGGTGAGCTTGCTGCTGGCGAGGGTGAAGAATCCGCGCTGCAGCTGAAAGCCACCGCCGACGTTGGGTGAATCGGTTGTGCCACGGATCCGCAGCTCACCTCCCAGCTCCGCATCCAGGCCGCGGCCTTTGACGAGAATCTGTCGGGGCGCCTCGACGGTGATGTTCAGTTTGACGATTACCGGCTTCTCCGGTGGCGGCGGCTTCGCCGCGCCGGGTCGCCGGACATCGAGCACAGCCACGTTGGGCGGCAACCCGCTCGGAATCTCGACATCGGCGCGATTGATCTGGATCTTGCCGGCGACCTCCATCTCTTCCCGGATCGTGCCTTTGACAGTCATATCGGCATCGAGGTTGGCCGTCACGATGTTGTTCGCGATGGGTTGCGCGTCTTTGGCGGTGATCTTCAGGTCAATGGGCATTTTGGGCTGCAGCACCCCGATCGTTCCTGTGACTGACACATTCCCGGGAGCTGCGCGCGCCGTCAGCTTTTCGATGCGCAACAAGCCGTGGCTGCCACTCAACTCGCCGGTGATGTCGGATAGGTTGACGCCCTGCGTGTAGTCGCGAATGCTGCCTTTGGCGAGGCGCACCTTGCCACCGATTTCAGGGTCGCCGACCGCGCCCGTCACCGTAGTGTCGATTGCAACTTCGCCGGTCACGTGCCGGCCGCGTGCTTCCAACAGCGGGTTGAGCAAGCCCATGTCGAGAGTGCCTGCGAGTTTCAGGTCCAGCGCGCCGTCCGCGGCAAGAGGGGCGCGTCCGGTCAGGCTCAGTTGAGATGCCTTACCTGCTGATAGTTTGGCATCTACGTCCGCGGCGTTGCCCTTTAGCTGTGCGGTCGCATGCAGGTCCGTTCCCGGCAAGCCGCGTGCAGCATCGTTCGCGGCACGCACGCCGGTGGCCTCCAACGTGACATTGCCTGTCGGGGCGGCGAAGCTGCCATGCACGTCGGCGCTTGCTTTGAACAGGCCGCTCGCCAGCAGGCCGGGCACGAATGCATTGATCAGATCGGGTTTGAGCTGGTCGAGGGAGGCTCGCAGGTTCAACTCAGGAGAAATGCTACCGTCCACCTGGACCACGGCTTCCTGGGCGCCCAACTTCAAACCTTCGATGGAGAATCCGTTGGCGAAGGACAGCTTGGTGGGGGAGAGGAGTTTGATGTCCTGATTGCGGTAGTGGGTGTTGAGAGAGGAAACGTGCAACTCTTTCGCAGGGACGTTCAGTTGGGCCACGGCTTCAACGGTGGCAGGTTCGCCGGCGATAGCGGGGGACTGCGCGGCTAACTTGATGTCGAGCGCGTCCATGGTGCCGGTTGCGTTCAACTGTGCGTTGGTGGTGACCGCGCCGGTGACTACGTCTTTGGCGTCAATCTCAATATGCGCGTGCGATTTACCACCAACGGGCGTGAGCGCAACTGTGCCTGCGACATTTCCTTGCAAAGCGCTACCGAGCAGTCGGTTCAGGTCACTCAACTGTCCCATCCGAAAGTGGATCGTGCCCTTGGCCTGCTCCACGTTCGAGCCGCTGGCGATCTCGCCATCCGCATGAGCGCTCTTCCAATCGGCCTGCTTGATGTTGGCGTGATAGATATCAGCCTTGTCGTGCTCCAGGGAGACATTCAGTCGCAGCGGTGCGCCGTCCAGGTCCCCGTGCGCCTCGACTGTTCCGCGCGGCGACCGAGGCAAGCCCTCCGCATGAACTGTGGCGGCAAGGCTGCCCTTGGGTGAGCCGTGAATGGATAGAGTGGAGGTGAGATCCGTATCCGCGGTCAGGGAGTTTGAGGGGCCTTTGACTTTGCCGGACAACTGCAGCGAGCCAACGATCCCTGGCGAGACGGTGGTGAGGTCGGGGAGGCCGAGGTCGACTTTGAGACTTAAATCCGCTGCGTCGTTCCGGGCGATTGTGCCACCGCCCGCAAGCGAGACCGCCCGCCCGTTCAGTTGCAGGCGATCAATGCTGATCTGTTTGTCGGTCAGCACGCCGGCAACTTGAAGCCGAGTGGCGCTGCCGCGCACCAGCCCGGCCCAGACTTCTTTGCCGGCGTCGATGTTGGCAGTGGCATCGGCAGTCAGGCTCGTCGACTCCGCGGTGCCCAACAAGCCCGACGACGCTGCGGTATGTTTGATCTGCGCCTTGATGTCCGCATCGCCGCGGACCTTGTGTCCGCCCAGGGCGGCAAATGGTGTGATGTCCGGCAGTCGCAGATCGAGTTGCGCGCTGAGCTCGCCGGCAGTGATGGCATTCGCCTTCAAAGCCAGCAGGCGGTGATTCGCAGTGAGTTGCAGCGGGCGCTTGGGATCGTTGAGCCGGATGTTGGCGTCCAGCGCCAACCTCGAATCCTGGAACAAACCGGGCTGAGGGCCGGGGATCACCAGTCCATCCACATCTGCACGCAGCGTCACGAGCCCGGCGGAATCCGCTGTCAGGTTTGCATCGAGGGCTTCGAGCCGGGTGCCGCCCGGTGCCTGTAATTGCTTGACGAGAAGGTGGCCATCGGCGGCTGGGGTGGTGAACGGTCCGTGAAACCGTCCCTGCAGGTCGACGCTTTGCCACGTGAGGCCGGGGTAGGGCGTCATCGTGGGAGCTGTCAGCGAGTAATCCAGGTCGGCCGAGCCCTGGACCAGATTGATCGTACCTTGCGCGCGCCCCCGCAGAGGGCCCGCATCCAGGGTCAACTCGACTTTCTCCGCGGTGCGCGGACCACTCAGTCGGGCTAACAAAGAAAGCTCGCCGAGCCCGGGAACCTTGATCAGGTTCTCCAACGGACCGTTGGCAGGCTCCTGCACTTTGAGTGTGGCGTCCATCCGGGCTGGATCGAATTGCAGTTGGAGTGCGTAATCGCCATTCCCGCCGGTGCGTTGGGCCGTGACCTGTGCGGTCATTTCCTGCAATGAGCGCAGGTGTCCGGTTCCCTCGACTGTCAGTGACGCCGGCTCGCCCGCGAGGGGTTTGCCCAGCTCCAACTTGTCGATGCTCAGATTGGCGAGATCAATGTGCGGTATGGAGGGCGTTTTGCTCGGCTTCTTTTCCTTGTCGGGAAGCGGGGTGCGCTCCATGTGCAGCAGGCCAACATGCAACGTGTCAACTTTGACATGACGGAACAGCAGATCACTGGCCGTCCAGCGCAGCGAGATGTGCTCGGCATATAACCAGATGCCGTCGTCGTCCGCGAGTTGGAGTCTGTCCAGGTCCAGGGAGGCGGGGAACGAGCCGTGAATGCCGGCGATCTGGACGTTGCCCTTGGTGAGACGCGAGGTCATGCGGACGATGAAATCCCGCCCGCTGTCGGTATTGCCGACGACGAGGAGCGTGCCGATCACCAACAGGATCAACGCCAGGAGTCCGCCAATGCTCCAAGCGGCTATTTTCTGCCAGCGGCGCATCAGAAAGCCTGTCCCAGTCCGATGTAGATCTCGAACGCATCGTCTGGATTGTCGACGCCGGGCCCCGACCGGCGCTGCAAGGGTACGGCCACATCCAGGCGGATGGGTCCGATCGGCGTGTAGTAGCGCAATCCAACGCCAGCACCCGTTTTGAGCTGGCCGTTGAAGGGGCTCAGGTTCTGACTGACGTTACCTGCGTCAAGAAACACTACGGTACCGAAATTCATGCCGATGCGCTGTCGGAATTCGACGGAGCCGGCGTTGATCGCGGTACCCCCGATCGGGTTGCCGTTGTGGAACAGGGGGCCGACTGACTGGTAGCGATAGCCGCGGATGGTGCCGCTACCGCCGGCGTAGAAGCGTTGATCAGGTGGCAGGCTGAACTGACTCGCGCCAACGGCAAGGCCGGCGAGGGCGCGCAGGGCCAACACGCTGCGGCCGGGAGTTTTGTTGAGGCCGATGTTGTTGAGGTCGAAATACAACGAGCCGGTGCCCTGGGTAATAAAGAACCGGGTGCTGGGATGACCGAATGAAAATGTGGGCGTTACGCCCAGGGATACCCGCACGCCATGCGTGGCATCCTCCAGGGGGGAATCCTGTCCGGTGGTGTTGAATAGGGCTGTGATCGGCAGCGACAGCAGGGTGTAGCTGAAGCGCTGGTTGCAAGGCGGATCCTTCGGGTCCTGGGCCGGATCCAGGAAGCATGGATCCGTGAGCGTGGGATCATAAATGCACTGACCGGCGTTGCACTCGTGTTGGTTGATGCGCTCCTGCTCCAGGCCCAGGCCGGCGCTGAGTGTCAGGAAGCTGGTGATCTTGCGATTGACGGTGACTGACCCGGTGTATGCGGTCTGGTCGTAGGCATCGAGAAATTGGCGGATGGCGCCTACGGCCACTTGCAGGGACTGGTTGCGCTCCTTCCAGTCAGGGATCAGGTACTTGCCGTTGACGTCGTAACCCACGCCGTTGGTGGAAGTGCCGCCGCCCAGGTTGATGGCTGTTGCCGACAAGGTCAGCGAATCGGCTTTGCCGGAAACATTGCGCTTGGTCCAGCTCACACCCGTACTGCCACCCAGATCGCTGGAATAGGCTCCGCTGACGCTCACGGCGTGACCGGCACGCTCGCGGGCGTTGAATGTAACCGGGATGCGCCCGTCGGTGTCAGCTTTGGTACCCAATCTGACACTGACGGAAGAAAACACCCCCAGGGCCAGCAGGTCCTTGCGGGCGGCCTCGATTTTAGAGGCACCGTACGGCTCGCCGGTGTGGACCAGCAGCCGCTTGCGTACGACGGATTCCTTCATCTTCTTCAGACCCCGGATGCGGATCTCGCCGAGCTTCACGGGATCGCCGGTTTCGACATGGAACTGCACGTCCAGTACACGATTGGGCGGGTCCTCGTACGCGACCGGCGTGTCCACCTTCGCGAACGCGTAACCCTGATCTTCGAGGGCGGTGAGCAGCCGGTCGCCGGCAGCCAGGACGTCCGCGGCAACTGCCGGCGCACCCGTCTCCAATTGGAGTGACTTCTCTGCTCCAGTGGGGACTGTGCCGTCGATCTCGATCTTACGCAGGTGGTATAGCGGTCCAGTGCTGAATGTGATCTTAACTTCGGCGTCGTTGTCCTTGGATCGTGACGTCAGTTCTTCGCCGACGCCGGGATCGTCCAGCGGCAAGCCGTCGATCCGGATCTCGACGTAGCTCTGGTAGTAGCCAAAGCTTTCCAACACGGTCTTCAGGCGTTCGAGATCGCCACGCGCACGGCCAATGAGACCGAACGGACCGACCGGCGCGGATTTGCGCAGGGTCTCGAGCTCCGAGGTGGCTTTGAGTGTCGAGTTCAACGCACTGTCGCCAGTCGACGCCATGTCTACTTTGTACGGCTGCGGATCGGCTGCGCGTGCGAGGGAAGTCCCGTAGAGCAGCACGAACGCGATCAGCAGTCGCAGTACGCCGGACCTGTTACTCACTTGCGCGCCGGCGACATGCTTGAGGGTCCCATTTCTTGCTAATGTCGTTCCCAGTATGGGCGAAGCAGTAGTTTACGTTCATGGGCTGTGGATGTCCGGTGGCGAGTCGTTGCTGCTGCGGCGGCGGCTGTCGCGGGAGTTCGGGATGGATGTGCACCCCTTCCGGTATGCCACAGCGTCTTCGACGATGACGGAAATTACGTCGCGGTTGCAGAGCTTCGTGCGTGGCTTGGAGGCCAGCCGGTTGCATTTTGTCGGCCATAGTCTGGGTGGGTTGGTCATTTACCGATTTCTGGAACGTTATCCGAAACAGCCGCCGGGTCGCGTGGTCTTCCTGGGAACTCCTTCCGTCGCCAGTAGAGCGGCCGTTCAGGCTGCGCACATACGCCTGGTCGCCTCCGCCATGGGTAGGTCGGTTCAGGATGAGCTCCTGCGACCGCGCGATCGACGGTGGAAGACTGATCGAGAGCTGGGAATCATTGCAGGTACAAAAGCGCTCGGCGTTGGACAGTTCCTCGCTCGGTTCGATGAAGACTGCGACGGCACGATCGGCGTCAGTGAGACGCAGCTTCCGGGGGCGACGGATCACATTACGTTGCCTGTGAGTCATCTGGGAATGCTCGTGTCTTCGCGCGTGGCGAAGGAGACGGGGGCGTTTTTACAGGACGGGCGCTTCTCTATTCGATAGCTGCGGCTGAGCGTCGGCGCGCTACGCCGTGCCGGGCTTCAGCAACTTTTTCAGCCTGTACAACGTATCAAGAGCCGCTTTGGGTGACAGGTCGTCGGGGTCGATCGATTCGACCGCGGCGTGCAGCGGGTCCGGGGGCGCGGCGACCTTGGACGGCACTTTCGGTGGGCCCGATGCGAACAGGTCGCGCTGGCGATTTGGAGAGGCGGCGTCCTGCTGATCGCGTTGGGACTCGAGAGCTTCCAGATAGTGCCGGGCCTGACTGATGACATCGCGCGGCACGCCCGCCAACTGTGCAACCTGCAGCCCATAGCTGCGATTGGCGGGCCCTTCCTTGACTGCGTGCAGAAACACGATCCCATCGCCGTGCTCGGTCGCATCCAGGTGTACGTTTACACATCCATCGACTTCAGTCGCCAGAGTCGTGAGCTCGAAGTAGTGGGTTGCAAACAGCGTGAAGGATTTGAGACGGGTGGCGATGTGATGCGCCATTGCCCAGGCGAGTGACAATCCGTCAAACGTACTGGTGCCGCGGCCGATTTCGTCCATGAGGATCAGGCTGCGCGCGGTTGCGTTGTGCAGGATGTTGGCTGCTTCGGTCATTTCCACCATGAAGGTGGAGCGACCGCCGGCGAGATCGTCCGCGGCACCGATGCGGGTGAAGATCCGGTCGAGGGGCCCGATGGCGGCGCGATCGGCGGGGACGTAGCAGCCGATGTGGGCCAGCAGCACGATCAGGGCGGTCTGGCGCATGTATGTTGATTTACCGCCCATGTTGGGGCCGGTAATGATCAACATGTTGCGACCTGAATCAAACTTCAGGTCGTTGGGTACGAAGGCGGCGGTGGAGAATCGCTCCACGATCGGATGCCGGCCGCCTTCGATCGAGATGCACGATTCAGGCAGCAGATCGGGGCGGCTCCATTGCAAAATGCAGGCGCGCTCGGCCATGGAGCCCAGCGCGTCGAGCTCCGACAACGCCATGCCGCTCAACTGCAAGGGACCCAGGCGGTCGGTGAGTTGAGTCAGAATGGCTTCGTACAGGTCCTTCTCGCGCGCCAGGGAGCGGTCGCGCGCGCTCAGGACCTTCTCTTCGAACCCTTTGAGCTCCTCCGTGATGAAGCGCTCGGCGGATTTCACGGTCTGGCGGCGGATGTAGTCCTTGGGGACGCGCTCGGCGTCCTTGCGAGTGATCTCGATGAAGAAGCCGGAGACGCGGTTGTATCCCAGCTTCAATCCGGCGATGCCGGTTCTTTCCCGCTCGCGGCGTTCCAGCTCGAGGAGGAATTCATCGGTATGGGTGGAGATCTTGCGCAGCTCATCCAACTCGGGGTCGTAGCCCGCCGCGATGACGCCGCCGTCGCGAACGAATGTGGAGGGCTCTTCTGCGATGGCCGCTGTCAGGAGTTTGACGACGTCGTCGTGCTCTTCTATGCGGTTTCGTAACTCCTGCAGGAGCGGTGAGTCGATGGTCTGGAGGGTGGCTCGCAGTGCCGGCAGCAGCGCCAAAGATCGACGCAGTTGGGTCAGGTCGCGCGGGCGGGCCGAGCGCAGGGCGACCCGGGCGAGAATGCGTTCGATGTCGCCGATGCCGGTGAGATGCGCGCGAATGCCTTCAAAACTGCGGCCGTTGATGAGGGCGCCGAGAGCCTGGTAGCGACTGCGCAGTGTTGCTTGATCCGTCAGTGGGCGATTCAGCCAACGGCGCAGCTGTCGCGAGCCCATGGCTGTCACGCATTGGTCAATCAAGGCAAACAGCGTCGCGTCAGGGTTTCCTGACATGCTGACGTCGAGCTCGAGATTGCGACGCGTGGCGGCATCGAGAATGAGTGCTTCCGTGCGTTCTTCAACATGCAGACCGCGGATGTGGGGAACGGCGGCCTTCTGTGTGTCTCGGACGTACTGTAGGAGCGCACCGGCGGCCGAGATTGCGAGCGGCAAGTCGTCGGCACCGAATCCTCTCAGGTCGAGAGTGCCGAGTTGGTCGGTCAGCAGGCGCGATGCGCTGGCGAGCTCGAAATACCAGGGCGGGCGCGTGCGGACAGCTGTTCCATGGCGCGCCAGGTCGTTGGGTTCATTTTCAGAGAGAAGCAGCTCGGCCGGCTTGAGACGTTCCAACTCCGCGGCGAGCGCGGTTCGCCCGGTGGATTCGAGAATGGTGAAGCGGCCGGCTGCGAGATCCAGCCACGCGAGTCCGAAGCGCTCGCCGCTGCGGGCGACCGCGGCCGCGAGAGTTTCCTGGCGTTCATCGAGCAGGGCTTCGTCGGTAATCGTGCCGGGGGTGATGATCCGCACGACCTGGCGTTCAACGGGGCCTTTCGATTTGGCCGGGTCACCGATTTGTTCGCATAGGGCGACGCTTTCGCCTTTGCGCACGAGCTTGGCCAGGTAGCCTTCGACCGCGTGGAACGGCACTCCCGCCATCGGGATGGGTTGGCCGGCGGATTGGCCTCTCGCCGTCAGTGTGATGTCCAGAAGCGATGCTGCGCGTCGCGCGTCATCGTAGAAGAGCTCGTAGAAGTCTCCCATCCGATAGAAGAGTAGGATGTCTGGGTTCTGGCCCTTGATGCGCAAATACTGTTGCATCATCGGGGTGTGCTGGACGTCGTTCATGCGGGCGAAGGCTACATCAAGACGAGCGCTCACGCTGGCGGTACACTCCACCGCATGGTCCTTGATGATCAGCTCTCCGAACTGGTAGCGCTCGTTGCGCGATGGGCGCTGGGTGCGAAGTACCGTATCGTCACGGCTGAGTCTTGCACCGGCGGGTGGATCGCGAAGTCCTTCACTGACGCTGCGGGAAGCTCGCGGTGGTTTGAATGTGGCTACGTGACGTATTCAAATGCGGCGAAGGCGCGCGATCTCGGGGTCACCTCCCGGACGCTCGAATTGCATGGAGCAGTGAGCGAGCCCACTGTCCGTGAGATGGCGGCGGGGGCACTGCGTGTTTCAGGCGCGGACGTTTCGATTGCCGTTAGCGGAATCGCCGGGCCTGATGGCGGGACGGCTGAGAAGCCGGTCGGCACGGTTTGGTTTTGCGTGGCTCGGCGCGTGGGCAAGGACGGTTCTGCGCCGGGCGTGGCGGGAGCACCCAGTCCAGCCGCCGGGCCTGGCATCGAAATGATTTCTGAAGGTGAGGTGTTCGCGGGCGATCGCGAGACGGTGCGGCGCGCATCCGTCAAACGAGCACTGGAACTCGTGCTTCGGCTTACTTGAGCTCACGCCGCAGATCTGCGGCAACCCGGGCGAAAACTCCGTTCCAATCTCCACGCGTCGTCTGTCGATATAACTTCACCGACGGATACCACGGCGTGTCTTCACGATCGCGCATCCATCTCCAGTCCGGAACATACGGCAACAACAGCCAGGTTCGCTTGCCCAGCGCGCCGCTCAAGTGCAGCAGGCTGGTGTCGACGCTCAAGACGAGGTCCATGCATTCACACAGCGCCGCTGTGCTTTTGAAATCCATGAGATCGTCATCAAACGAGAAGACGTCGCTGTCTTCCAGCGCCTCGCGATCTGCGTCGCGAATGTCCTTCTGCAGGCAAAAGTAATCGAGCTCCGGCGGCAGGTGCGGGATCCAGCTCGCGAGCGCGATGCTGCGCTGGCGATCGATGGGGTTGTTGGAGTTACCGCTCCAGACGAGGCCCACACGCGGTCGCTTCTGTTCGCCGAGGAGGGTGCGCCATTGCTCAACCCGGGTTGTGTCGGCTTGCAGATAGTGAGGGGCCGCAGGAATCGTGTTGGGAGTCGTATTGAAAGCCAACGGCAGGCTCATGATGGGGCAGTGATAGTCAAAGGGGGGCGGGGTGGCTCCTTTGGCGACCAGTTGCGATGGCCCTTTCAGGTGGGCGAGCACTTCCAGCAGGGGCTTCTGTACTTCGAGAATGACTGTGGCTCCGCTTTGGGCGCCCAGAGCGGCGTAGCGGCTGAATTGGATTGTGTCGCCGAGCCCCTGCTCGCTGTGGATGAACAAACGCTTGCCTGCCAGGGGCTGTGCGCCGAGCCAGCGGGGCTGCTCGAAATTGCGCAGGGCGCCGATTTTCAGGCGCTCGGCACTGGCCCAGCGCCATTCAAACGCGGGCCAGCCCGTCGTGAAATCACCGAGATACAAAGACAGCAACGCGCGGTTGAATTGAGCTTCCGCATGGTCCGCCCGGATCGCAATGGCGGCGTTGTAACTCGCCATGGCGTCGTCCCATCGGAAAAGATCCTGCATGAGCAACGCGCGGTTGTAATGCGCCAACCCATCCGAAGGCGCTAGCGCGATCGCTCGATCGAAGCTCGCCGCGGCTGCCTCGAGCAACCCTGCGGCGTGTTGTACGGTCCCGCGGTTGCAATACGCATACGCGTAGTCCGGTTTGTTCTTAATGGCTTCATCGTAGCTGGCAATCGCCGCCTCGGGGCGGCCGAGGAGTCTGAGTGCGTTGCCGCGCTTGTAGTGTGCCTCGGCGTGCGTCGGATTCAGCTTTATGGCCTGCTCGTATAACGGCAGTGCACGCGCCAGGTCCCCGCCCGTCATGGCGGATGTGGCTTGCGCGTAGATTGCATCGAAGGCTGAGCCCATTCGCTCAGCCTAACAGAGGTCGGCGGCGAATTTTTGCGAGTGTGAGCAGAAGGACGACGACCGCCGCGGTTGCGAGGCCCCGTCCCCAGGCGCTCGACAGCCATCCAGTCACAAACCCGGTCGCTTGCTCGGAATCACACCCCGGCGGCAGGCCGTGGGAAGTTAGAAACTGCGTTGCTTCCCGATGGCACAGCCGCGCCGAACGCTGAATCCAGGCCAGGCCGGCCTGCTGATCCGCTTTGATGTTGAGCTCCGGGCAGCCGTCGTAGAGGGTCTTGCCCAGCACGAACTGCGACCAGGGTTGGCTGAGCGCGGCAGCCTTCCGCAGCGAGGGCAGTGCGTCCGCGTCGCGGTGCTGCTGAATCAGCGCCCAGGCAATTCTCTCGAGACTCCAGCCGTCGTCGATGTTGCGTTTCGCCAGTAGGGCCACCCCGCGATCCAGATCGGCTTTCATGTTCAGATCCGAGGCAGCCCGCATGTACGCCGCGAGCGCTCGGTCCGAGGGGTCCTCCTGTGCAATCTCAGAGAGGTCGATCACCTTCTTCCACTCATCGAACACGGCCTGGCTGCTGCCCTTGGTGGCGCTGTTCTCATCAGCCTGCATGGCGTCTTCCGCCTGGTCGTGGTGGATGAGGATTTCCAGTCTGGCCAACAGCTGCGGATCCGAGCTTTGCCGGCGCGTCTGCGCGAGGAAGTCCTGCATTTCCACATAGGAGCCACCCCATCGGGGGCGCAGCGTTTCCATGTAGCGGACCCGCACTTTCGTGTTGGTCGGATCGATTCGCATGCCTTCTTTGAACCAGTAACGGTGGTCCCCCTCCGAGCCGTTCAATTGGGTCACGTTCAGCATGTAGAGCGCGCTCAGATAGGGCTTGGCTGTCAATTCCATGGAGGCCAACAAGTCGGGCCGGGCCGCGCTCAGGTACTCGGTCATGCTGTTGACTTGGGAGCGGGGAGTCGTGCGCAGGTATTCCTCGCCGCGGATGAACCACGCCATCCGGTAGTAATAGGTCCCGCGAGCCAGGTGTGCGGCGTAGGAGTTTGGGTACGCCTGGACCCAGGCGCTGAAGTAGCGCTCGTTGGCGGTACTGTCTTCGTAGAGTTGGCGGAAGCCGGTGTAGAGTTGTTCTTCGGTGGCTCGTCCGGTTTCGTATTCGGCTTGCAGGGCGTTTAGCTGGTGGTCGAGCGAGGCGTAGTCGCCGGACTTCAGCAGGACGAGTGGTTGAGGTGCATCGGCGGCGCGGGTAGTGAAGACTGCAATGATCGAGATCAGTGCGCAAAGGGCTCGGGCGATCCGGCGTTCCATGGCCACTTCCTGTGGGGTAGCTCTACCGTGCTCGAGATGCTGCCGCAATTGCGTGGCAGTGGCGGTGATGCACCACACATAACTCTCGCCAGAATCAATGCCTTCCGAGCGCATGTAATCTCTGAGCACCAAGTTCCGCGCGGAACTCGCGAGCGCTCATACAGTAGTTGAGATTGTCGAGTGCTGTGCGCCGAACCGCGCGAAATGCCTGAAAAAAAGCGGAAATAACATCGTACGCGGCGCCCAGCCGCGAGCTGTTTATGTGATAATCGCCACATGGAAAAATCACCGCAGCATCGCTCGTCAAACTCCTCTAGGAACTCCGAGATGGAAGATAACCGCAAGAAGGCACTCAGTGCCGCTCTGGGTCAGATTGAGAAGCAATTCGGCAAGGGCTCCGTCATGCGACTGGGCGATGCTGCCGCCACATACGATGTGGAAGCCGTGTCCACGGGCTCCCTGGGTCTCGACATTGCGCTCGGTATCGGCGGCTTGCCGCGCGGTCGCGTCGTTGAGATCTACGGACCTGAGTCTTCGGGTAAAACCACGCTGACTTTGCAGGTGATTGCCGAAGTGCAGCGTGCCGGCGGGACCGCGGCGTTCGTCGATGCGGAACATGCGCTCGATCCTTCGTACGCCGAAAAGCTGGGCGTCAACATCAATGACCTGCTGGTGTCGCAGCCCGATACCGGTGAGCAGGCTCTCGAAATCACCGACATGCTCGTGCGCTCGAGCGCGGTCGATGTCGTAGTGATCGACTCCGTGGCGGCGCTCACGCCAAAGGCGGAGATCGAGGGCGAGATGGGCGAGATGCAGATGGGTCTGCATGCACGCCTCATGTCCCAGGCGCTTCGCAAGCTCACGGGCAACATCAAGCGCTCCAACACCATCGTCATCTTCATCAACCAGATCCGCATGAAGATCGGCGTGATGTTCGGCAGTCCCGAGACCACCACCGGTGGTAACGCTCTGAAGTTCTATGCCTCGGTGCGCCTGGACATCCGCCGGATCGGTGCGATCAAGTCCGGTGAGGAAGTGACCGGCAACATGACGCGCGTGAAGGTGGTGAAGAACAAGGTCGCTCCGCCGTTCCGCGAAGCCGAATTCGAGATCATGTACGGGGCAGGCATTTCTCGTGAAGGCGAGATCATCGACCTGGGCAGCGCCCAGGGGATCATCGAGAAGTCGGGCGCCTGGTACAGCTACAAAGGCAGCCGGATCGGCCAGGGCAAGGACAACGTCCGGGCATTCCTGCAGCAGAACAAAGAGATGGCGCGCGAGATCGAGGATCAGGTGCGCGCGAAGCTCCTGCCGCCGAAGCAGCCGCGCAATGGCGCCGCGGATCAGGCTGATTCAGCCTGATCCCATGAGGGCACCCGCCCTGACCTGCGAATGGGTCAGGCGGGGCCGCCTCAGAAAACCGCTCTCAGCTCACTGGCCGCGGGGCTGGTTCACTCCCATGCGTTGCGTGCGTTCGGTTAGCTCCTGGGCCAGGGTCGCCTGTTGTTCGATCGCGTCGGCGGTGCTGCACACCTTTCTCTCGAAGCGTGAGCCGAGCTGGGCTTCCCGGCGGCAGAAAACGAGCTCTTCGCCATGCAGTTCGGGCTTGTAGCCGGCGGCCTTCAGGCGCGCCAGCTGCTTGTCGGCATCCTCGTCGGCCGCAACCAGCTTCACGATCTTTCCATCGCTCGTCTGGGCGGTGATTCCCTTACTGCCGGCAGACTGGTCGGTCTTGGCTGGAGTGCTGGGTGCTGCCGTGCTCGACGCAGAGGTCGTCGTCGCTGCTGGCGGATCCGTCGCGAATGCCGGTGACACGCTCGCTACGGAAATCAGTGCCAGCAGACCAATCAATTTGCGCATAAACAGACCCGTCCCTATGTAGAAATTAATATATGAGACTCACGCGGGAGCGCCTCTCATCCCGCACCGGAATGGGGCGCCCGCAGTGCAATTATTTAATAGTCAACCTTGGCCATTTTGCAATGTCACCCTTACGCAGACGTGCGTCGCGTAGCACGGTAAAGCAGCCCGCAGATCCTGGCGCCGCCCGCAGTGTGGCCATTGGGTTGCTCGCGCGCCGTGATTATGCCTCTGGGGAGCTCAGGGAACGCCTGCAGCGCAAGGGATTTGGGTCCGAGATCGTCGAGAGCACCCTTGCCGAGCTGATTGAAGAGCGGGCCCTGGACGACACCCGGTACGCCGGAAACTACGTCAGCTACTGCGCGGCGCGCGGCCAAGGCCCCCTGCGCATCGCAGCGGAGCTCAGGGCCCTGGGGCTGCCTTCCGACCTCGTCGAGGTGGCCCTGGCTGCAGGGCCGGACTGGCGGGCTCTGGTGGCCGACGTACGCAACCGTAAGTTCGGCCCGGAGCCGCCCGCGGACTGGCCGGAGAGGGCGCGACAAGCGCGCTTTTTGCAGTACCGGGGCTTTTCATCGGATCATATCCGTTTGGCCCTCGGCGCTGATTTCGACCTGGACTGACCAACTTGAACAAACCTTCCTATATGAGCGCGGCGGATATCCGCCGTGCATTCCTAGAGTTTTTCCGCGAGCACGGCCATACGGTCGTTCCATCCAGCTCACTCGTACCCGGCAACGATCCCACCCTGTTGTTCACGAACGCAGGCATGGTGCAGTTCAAGGACGTCTTTCTGGGCAAGGAGAAGCGGGACTACGTCCGTGCTGCCACCAGCCAGCGCGTCGTTCGCGCTGGCGGCAAGCACAACGACCTCGAGAACGTGGGCTATACCGCACGCCACCTCACATTCTTCGAGATGTTGGGCAATTTTTCGTTTGGTGATTACTTCAAACGGGACGCGATTCGCTTCGCGTGGGACCTGCTGACCAAAGCCTTGAAGTTGGACCCCGCACGCCTGTGGGTGACCGTGTTTCGTGACGATGACGAAGCGGCCGAGATCTGGCTGAACGAAATCGGAGTGCCTTCCGAGCGCTTTACGCGCCTCGGGGAGAAGTCGAACTTCTGGTCGATGGGCGATACGGGACCCTGTGGTCCCTGCAGCGAGATCTTCTATGACCACGGACCCGCCGTGGCCGGTGGGCCGCCGGGGTCGCCGGATGAAGATGGTGATCGTTACGTCGAGATCTGGAACCTCGTTTTCATGCAATTCGATCGGTCGGCGGATGGGAAGCTGACACCGCTGCCACGGCCGTCGGTCGATACGGGGATGGGGTTGGAGCGTATTGCGACGGTGATGCAGGGTGTTCATACCGTCTACGACATCGATCTATTTAAGCGTTTGATCAGTGCGGCTGCCGAGCTCGCTGACACGCGGGATCTCGCGGCGAACTCGCTGCGCGTAATTGCGGATCACATTCGCTCTTGCACATTCCTCATTGTGGACGGCGTGGTGCCGTCGAACGAGGGCCGTGGGTACGTCCTCAAGCGCATCATCCGACGTGCGATTCGCCACGGGTACAAGTTGGGTATCCAGGAGACGTTCTTCTACAAGTTGGTTCCAGTCCTCGAAAAGGAGATGGGGGAGGCGTATCCCGAGCTGGTTCGCAATCGCGCCCTGGTCGAGCGTGTGTTGAAGCTCGAGGAGGAGCGGTTTGCGGAAACATTGGCCAGTGGAATGGACCTCCTCGAAGCGGCGATCAAGGAAACGAAGGGAACGATGATCGACGGCGAGACGGTGTTCAAGCTGTACGACACGTATGGGTTCCCCGCGGATTTGACGGCTGACATTGCGCGCGAGCGCGATATGACTATCGACCAGGCCGGATTCGACGCAGCGATGGAGGAGCAGCGCAAGCGCTCCCAGGACGCCAGCAAGTTTGGCGTTGTCTCCACTGGCACAGCTCTGATCGACTCCCGCACGCTGTTCGAGGGTTATGAAGGGTTGGAAGGATCCGGAAAGGTTGTTGCCCTTCTGCGGGGTGGCGCGTCCGTTCAAGAGTTGAATTCCGGCGACGAGGGTGAGGTTGTACTCGACCGGACTCCGTTCTACGCGGAGTCAGGCGGACAGGTTGGAGATGCCGGTGAGCTTTCGAGCCCGGGCGTCCACTTCAACGTGGCTGACACCCAAAAGAGAGGGACGGCGTTCTCTCATCTGGGTCGGGTCGCGCAGGGCAAGATTCGCGTTGGTGATACGCTCGAGGCGCATGTGAATGGTGAGCGGCGTCGTGCGACGGCGTTGAACCATACGGCCACGCACCTTCTGCATGCAGCGCTTCGCAAAGTGTTGGGAACGCACGTGCAGCAAAAGGGCTCGCTCGTTGCCCCTGATCGTTTGCGCTTTGACTTTTCACACCTCCAAGCTGTCACCACCGATGAGTTGCGTGAGATCGAGCGGTTGGTCAACGCGGAGATTCGCCGCAACACGGCCGCCCAGATCGAGCTCATGGAGTACGAGAGTGCCGTGGCCTCCGGTGCGATGGCCTTGTTCGGTGAGAAGTACGAAAAGAACGTTCGCGTCCTGCGAATCGGCGATTTTTCCGTGGAGCTGTGTGGGGGCACCCATGTCAGCCGCGCGGGCGACATCGGTTTCTTCAAGATTACCAGCGAAAGCGGTGTTGCTTCGGGTGTGCGCCGCATCGAAGCGATCACGGGTGAAGGGGCAGTTGAGTATGTAGAGAGGAGTGACGATTTGTTGCGGGACCTGTCGACTCTTGTGCGTGGCACGCGCGAGGATGTGACGGATAAGGTACGGGACGCGCTGGATCGCATCCGCCAGATGGAGAAGGAGATCCGCACTCTGAAGGACAAACTGGCGTCCGGGCAGGGAGTGGATCTTGCTGCTGGAGCCGTCGACATTCAGGGTGTGAAGGTCGTCGCAACCCGGATCGACGGGGCGGATGCCGGCGCGCTGCGAAACGCCGTGGATCAGTTGAAGAGCAAACTGAAGACGGCGGTTATCGTACTCGCCTCGGTTGAGAGCGCTGACAAAGTGGTTTTGGTAGCGGGTGTTACTGCGGATGTGACATCGCGCATAAAAGCGGGTGAATTAGTTGGTACGATTGCCGCACAAGTTGGGGGCCGCGGTGGCGGCCGCCCGGATTTCGCGCAGGCGGGAGGTAACAACCCCGCGGCGCTCGATGCCGCGCTGGCCGGCGTGCCGCAAGTGGTGCGCGGCAAGCTGGGTTGAGTGCGGTCCCAGACCGGGTGGCACCGCGCCTTTCGTGCGGTGCACCTGCCGCGGTCGAGCCCAAATTCAGGGTCTCCCTTATGTGTCTCATCGACGCGAATCCGTAGATTTCTTTAGCGGATTCTTGCGGCTCTCCACTCCGGTTGGCCCAAGATCAAGGAGGAAGAATAAATGCTCATACTGACGAGACGGGTGGGTGAAACCGTGATGATCGGTAACGATGTCACCGTCACCGTCCTTGGGGTGAAGGGCAATCAGGTGCGAATTGGTATCAATGCACCGAAGAACGTTGCCGTCCATCGGGAAGAGATCTTCGAGCGTATCAAGCGCGAACAGCAGGGCGAGCCGCAAGGCGAGACCAAGCCGGCCGCTGAATACGTTTCGGCCTAGATCAGCTATCGGCACGCGCGCGGCCTCCCGCCGCGATGCCGAGGCGCCCCCCCTTTCCCTCACTCAAAACCCCGGCAATCAGTCCCGTCTGGCCTGTTTCGCGTGCGCAGCCGGTGCACCGCGCTTACCTTTTCCCGGATGGTCCATTATCATGGCGACCCCGTCGCAGGGCCCGGGTCTTCCCGGTCAGCTTTCAAGTACTTGAAAGCTAAAGCTTTTTAGCGATGCGGAGAGATGGCCGAGTGGTCGAAGGCGCACCCCTGCTAAGGGTGTAAGGGTCAAAAGCCCTTCGAGGGTTCGAATCCCTCTCTCTCCGCCAAAATTACTGCGGTACGAACCCGGCTCGCGTCGCGAGTTTTCCCAACACCCGAAGGTCGGCCCCGAAGGGGCGAGGCGCGTAGCGCTGAGTTCCACACTACGATTTCAGAGTGGCCAAACGGCTTCTCAGCCCTCGATGCTCGCTGTCGTGTTGAATAATCAGGTTCCTGGAACCGGATGTAACCAAATTCGCACTGGTTCCGAAGAAGTGAGTGAGGCACAGCTTCTGGGCGCTGGCCTGGTCGTCTTTGAGTGCTAGAGGTATCCTGACACCATGCTTGCGCGGCAATTGATCATAGCGGTCCTGATGCTCCTGAGCTTGTCGGCTCAGGCGAGCACCGCTTTGCTCAGTTGTGGGCGGGGCGGCTCTGCAGCCCCGGATTGCTGCGATCCGCACCGGCAGACGCATGGCTGCCCAGCGCCGGGTAATGCATGTTTGTCGTGCGATCAGGTGTCCTCCACGGACACCGCGGTCGGCGCAGTGGCAACACTCGAACGCGAACTGCATACGCCGACGTTCGATCCCGTCGATCCATCCACAGTACCGGTAATTCACTTTTACCAGTTGGCGGCGGCGATCCTCGATCCCACCGCGCGGGTGCAGCGGCCTGTCGAGCGCCCTGCAACCCGGTATCCAACCAACCCAACCTACCTCGCAACGGCGCGTCTGCGCCTTTGAGCGGCCTGCTGCACGACTCCTGACCGGAGTCCCCACTCGTAGCTTGCTGACATGCCGGCCGCTTTGCGGCCCCTTCATTGAAGGTCGAGGTATCTTCTGTGTTTCAAACACCCAACGGGAAGTGGCTGGGGAAACCCCGCCCCCGCGCCTTTCGCCGTACGATCGCGTATGGCTTGCTCGTATTCACCCTTTCCGCCTACGCAGGAGAACCGACACCGCCAGCACCCAGTTTGACGCCTCCCGCCTTGCAGACCCTGGACGCGCATTCGTACCACGCAGCCTCACAAATTGATGGAGCACCCTTATCGATCCAGGAGGCCATGCAACTAGCGCTGACCGACCAGCCAATCCTCCTGAATCGCGAGGCCCTTGCAACCGCCGAAGAGCAGCAGGCGATTTCAGCGGCCCAACTCCCCGATCCGAAGCTGTCTGTCGGGCTCAGAGACCTGCCCTTCGATCGAGGTGAAGCATTCAGCGTCCGCGATGACAGCTTCACCATGTTTACCGTTGGTATATCCCAGGACTTTCCGAGAGCCGCGAAGCGCAAACTCAAGGGCGAGCGCAAGCGGCTCGACGCGCAGATGGAGCATTATGGTCTGTTGAACGACCGCAAAGTGATTGCGCGCGATACCGCACTCAGTTGGCTCGACGTATACGAGGCCGAACAGGCGTTGAGTCTTGCGCATGAGCTTGCCGCGGAGAACGGCCTCCAGGTGCAGAGTATGGAAAGCGGCTATCGCAGTGGCCGCAACCCGCAGGCCGACTGGCTCGCGGCCAAAGTTGAAACCGACTTGGCCAACGACAAGGAGCAGGATTGGCAGCACCACGTCGAGCGAATGCGCGCCGCGCTGTCACGTTGGATCGGCAGTTCGGCCGGGCGACCGTTGGCTGACGATCTGAACGCCGCCCCCGTTACCGCGGAGCTCGCACGGGTCATCGCAGCCATCGAGCAACATCCGGCGGTGTCAGAAGTGCAGGCTCAGGTGGAGGCGAGCAGAAATGACATCGCGCAGGCACAACAGGCATACAAGTCCGACTTTTCGATTGAAACCTATGTCAGCCATCGGCCAGCCTACGCCGATCTGGTCGGCATCCAGTTGTCCTTCGATCTGCCGTTTTTCACAGACAAACGTCAAGACCCCGAGCTTCGCGCGGCGCGATTGAGGTCCGAGGCGGCACGAGACCGCAAAGAAGACCTGCTACGCGACCTTCGGACTCAGGCGACCGAAGAGTATGTCGATTGGCATCACGCGAGCGAGCGTGCCAACACTTTCGACAAACAGATCATTCCGGAAGCGCGGCGCCGAATCGCGTCGGCGCGGAGCGCCTACGCGGCGGCCAAGGGATCATTCGATGCCGTGTTGTTGGCCCGACGAACCCTCCTCGAGATCCAGATCCAGCGATTGGCGCTGTTCGTTGACGCTGCAAGGGCCCAAGCCCGCCTCCAGTACTTCGTCTCAGCAGGGGAATTGCCGTGAGCCGACCCATCATCAAGCTGGCCGCCTACCTGTCCGCACTCGTCGCAATCGGACTGATCGGGGTGTGGATCGCAAAGAGCAAGCATGGGCACGCGCCCGCCGCGACAGCCTGTGACTCGGGAACCGTGAGCTATTGGTATGACCCGATGGTCCCAGCCCAACACTTCGAGAAGCCCGGTAAGTCACCATTCATGGATATGCAACTCGTCCCCAAGTGCGCGCAGGGCACGCCCAACACCGGGGACAGCGCGCAGAGCAGCGCAAAACCCCTCTATTGGTATGACCCGATGCACCCGAATGAGCATTTCGATGAGCCCGGCAAGTCTCCGTTCATGGATATGCAGCTAGTGCCTCGCTTGCCGAGCGAGGAGAGTTCTACTGCGGAAGCCGGCTCCGTCGCGGTCGACCCACGCGTCGTACAAAACCTGGGCGTGCGCCTCGCACCGGTGGAGCGGGGACGCCTCGCGCGCCTGGTCGACTCGGTTGGGTTGGTCTCCGTCGATGAGCACCGGATCCAAACAGTCCAAGTACGTGCCTCCGGTTGGGTCGAACAGTTGGCCGTGCGCGCAGCGGGCGATTCCGTGCGCCGTGGGCAACTGCTGGCTGCCGTCTACTCCCCGGAACTGCTGGCGGCCCAGGACGAATTGCTCATCGCCGTCGGTTCGGGCGATGCCGGACTTCTTGCTGCCGCGCGCAGCCGACTGGAACTGCTCGGCATGTCCAACACACAAATCGCACACGTCGAGAAGACGAGAAAGGCGCAACGGCGGGTCAGCTACTTTGCTCCCTTCGACGGTTATGTGATGGATCTCGGAGTGCGCCAGGGAGCGGCAACCGCAGTAGATACCACGCTTTTTCAGTTAGCTGAGCTCAGCTCGGTCTGGATCAACGCCGAAGTGCCGGAAGCGCAAGCCAACTGGCTGAAGGTGGGTGATCATGCTGAGGCAACCGTACCAGCTCTTCCAGGGGAGCATTTCCCGGCCCGGATCGAATACATATATCCCGAGTTGACCACCGCGACACGCACTTTGAGAGTGCGCTTGATCGTCGAGAACTCGCGCAGACTTCTGCGCCCCGGCATGTTCGCCGGCGTGCACCTGGTGGGCGCTCCCCGGGAAGATGTCCTGATGGTGCCCAGCGAGGCGGTCATCAAAACCGGTATGCGCAGTGTCGTCATCGTTGCCGACGATAGCAACCACTTCCATCCGGCGCTGGTTCGAGTCGGGGACGAATACGCCGGGAATTCGGAAATCCTGACTGGCTTGGCCGCTGGGCAACAAGTGGTCGCATCGGGGCAGTTCCTGATCGATTCTGAGGCGAGCCTGCGGGGAGCGTTTGACAACCTGACGGGCGCGAACCCCGGCAAGGACGCGGCTATGGGTCAGGCCCTGATGCCGGCTCCGTCTGCGCAGGGGAACTGACATGATCGCGAAACTCATCCGTTGGTCGCTGCAGAATCGGTTCCTGATCCTGATGGCAACCGCGCTGCTTGCCGCCTGGGGTGTACGCGCCACCTTCAACACACCACTGGACGCGATCCCGGATCTCTCGGATACACAAGTGATCATCCGTACTGAGTTCCCGGGACAGGCGCCGCAGGTGGTCGAGGACCAGGTCACCTATCCGCTCGCCACGACCATGTTGTCGGTGCCGGGAGCGCGCACCGTGCGCGGCTACTCGTTCTTCGGTGATTCCTACATCTACATCGTCTTCGATGACAAGACCGACCTCTACTGGGCGCGCTCGCGCGTGTTGGAATATCTGAACCAGGTGACTGGCCGTCTGCCACCTGCAGCCAAGCCCACTCTGGGGCCGGACGGTACGGGCGTGGGTTGGATTTTCGAATATGCCCTGGTGGACCACAGCGGTCATTACGATACTTCGCAGTTGCGAGCCCTGCAGGACTGGTTCCTCAAGTACGAGCTGAAAAGCGTACCGAATGTAGCCGAGGTGGCGAGCGTCGGCGGCCTGGTCAAGCAGTATCAAGTGGTGCTCGACCCGGATCGCATGCGGGCGCTCGGCATTCCGCTCAGCCGCGTCGCGCAAGCGCTGAATGATTCCAACAATGAGACGGGCGGCTCGGTGTTGGAACTGGGTGAGGCGGAGTACGCGGTGCGCGCCACAGGGTATCTCAAAGGTCTCGACGATTTCCGTTCGGTCCCGATTGGCCTGGGTGCGAACGGAACGCCCGTCTTGTTGGGCGACGTGGCTCGGATTCAGATTGGTCCGGAGATCCGTCGCGGGATCTCAGAGTTGGACGGCAAGGGCGAGGCCGTCGGCGGCGTCATCGTGATGCGCGCCGGTAAAAACGCCTTGGAAACAATCGAGGCCGTCAAAGCGAAGATCGCCACTTTGCAGCAAGGCTTACCGAAGGGCGTCGAGATCGTTCCGACTTACGACCGCTCGGAGCTGATCCACAGCGCGATCGACACGTTGCGCGACAAACTGGTCGAGGAATTCATCGTCGTCACGCTGGTGTGTGTGCTGTTTCTTTTTCATGTGCGCTCGGCGTTTGTTGCGATCGTGAGCCTCCCGCTAGGGGTGCTCGCGGCCTTCAGCGTGATGAACTCACAGGGCGTCAACGCAAATATTATGTCCTTGGGCGGGATCGCGATCGCCATCGGCGCCATGGTCGACGCCGCGGTGGTCATGATCGAGAACGCGCATAAACATCTGGAGGCTTGGAATCACGCCCATGAGGGCCGGAAACCGACACCAGGGGAGCTGCTGACGCTCATTGCTGACGCGGCTTCCGAAGTGGGCCCGGCACTCTTCTTCAGCTTGCTCATCATCACGCTCAGCTTCCTTCCGGTATTCACGTTGGAAGCCCAGGAGGGAAAGCTGTTCGCGCCGTTGGCTTTCACTAAGACGTACTCGATGGCCGCGGCCGCCGGGCTGTCGGTGACACTGATCCCGGTGCTCATGTTTTATTTCATTCGCGGGCGAATTCCTGACGAGCACAGCAATCCCATTAACCGCCTGCTGATTGCGCTGTACAAACCGCTGTTGGATGCAGTCCTGCGCCACCCGCGAATGACCCTGGCCGCAGCCGGGATGGTGCTGGTGCTCACGGTAATACCGATTGCAAACCTCGGCAGCGAATTCATGCCGCCGCTGGTGGAAGGCAACCTGCTGTACATGCCATCCGCGCTGCCGGGATTATCGGCGGATAAGGCGAGCCAGCTCCTGCAACAGACAGACAAGGTGTTGATGCAGTTCCCGGAGGTGAAGCGGGTCTTCGGCAAGGTGGGCCGGGCGGAAACGGCGACCGATGCCGCGGGTCTGGAAATGTTCGAGACGACGATCGAATTCAAACCGCAGTCGGAATGGCCGAGCCATATGAGCCAGGACGAGCTCATCAGCAAGATGGACGCGGCGCTCAACATACCCGGCCTCGCCAACCTGTGGGTGCAACCAATTCGCAACCGCATCGACATGCTGTCCACCGGCATCAAGAGTCCGGTGGGTGTCAAGATTGCCGGTCCCGATTTGAAGGTCATCGAGCAGATCGGCCAGCAGATCGAGACCACTCTGAAGACTGTGGCAGGAACGCGGTCCGCGTATGCTGAGCGCGTCCAAGGTGGTCGCTACATCGAAGTCCGTATCGATAGGGTGCGCGCCGCCCGCTTCGGGCTGAGTCTCGCTGACGTCCAGCAAGTCGTCGCGCTTGCCATTGGGGGCGAGAATATTGGACAGACGGTGGAGGGCCTGCAGCGCTTTCCGATCAATCTGCGTTATCCACGAGAGCTACGCGACTCAGTCGACAAACTGCGCACACTGCCGATTGTGGTACCTGGGGGCGCAACAACAACTCTGGGTGCCGTCTCGGACATCGTAGTGACGGACGGCCCGCCGCAACTGCGCAGCGAGAACGCCCGGCTCAACGGTTGGGTCTATGTCGACATCGCTGGTCGCGATCTCGGGTCGTATGTCCGCGATGCGCAGAAGGCCGTGCGCGAGCACGTGAGCCTGCCGGCCGGCTATTCCATTGCCTGGTCAGGACAATTCGAGTATCTCGAGCGGGCGACGAAGAAACTCGAGTTGGTCGTGCCGTTCACGCTGGCGATTGTGTTTGTATTGCTCTATCTGACATTCCGTGACTTCGGTGCGGCCGCCCTGATTATGGGCACGCTGCCGTTCGCACTGGTTGGCGGGCTGTGGCTGCTCTATCTCCTGGGTTACAACCTGTCGATCGCCTCGGCGGTGGGGTTCATCGCCCTGGCCGGCGTCGCGGCTGAGTTCGGTGTGGTGATGGTCATCTATCTCGACAACGCGATCCGCAAACGTCGCAAAGAGCAGCAATTCAATACGGAAGCCGACCTGATCGCTGCAATCGAGGAAGGAGCCGTTCAACGTGTCAGACCCAAGGCGATGACAGTAGCGGTCATTGTGGCGGGACTGTTGCCGATCATGTTTGGCAACGGTACCGGGTCGGAAGTGATGCGACGTATCGCAGCACCGATGGTTGGCGGGATGATCACCGCGCCCATGCTGTCCATGCTCATCCTGCCGGCGGTGTATCTGCTGCTGCATCGACGTGCGCTGGCCAAGGCGGCTGCGCAGCAGCAGGCGGCGACATGTTGATCAGGATCGCGCACCCTCATCCAGTGAGATCCACGGAAATTACCCCGGAGGCGATCTATTTTGATCGGCGCCGGTTCCTGCGGATCGGCGCCGCAGCGGCCGGACTCGCCCTCGCCAGTTGTGGTCCCGAAGACCCGTCGGAGGATTCCGGGCTCGCGCGGCTCCCCTTACCCGCCTTGAAGACGGTGAAGACGACCAACATGGCAGGGTCCGAGAACATAACCGCCTACGAGGCAGGATCCTGCCAAACCAGAACGGCGCGCCCTTGCGACTGACCATCCCCTGGAAGTATGGCTTCAAGAGCATCAAGTCGATCGTGCGCATCCGCTTCACGGAAAGGATGCCAGTGACGACGTGGAACCAACTGTCACCGACTGAGTACGGCTTTTACTCAAACGTGAATCCGAACATCGATCATCCGAGGTGGAGCCAAAGACGCGAGCGCCGGCTCGGACCCAACCCGGTGGAATTCCTGGAGCACTACCTGGGCGACTGGTCGCTGCGGTTGTTGTTGGTGACACTCGCCCTTACTCCGCTGCGCAAATTGACTCGACAGAGCGAGCCGAGTCGGGTGCGCCGAACCGTGGGCCTGTGGGCTTACGCGTATCTTTGCCTGCACTTCTCGATCTACCTGGTCTTCGATCTGGAGCTGTCACTTCCGCAGTTGGTGGGTGATCTCGGGAGTCGAACCTACATTGCACTGGGCTTCACGGCGTGGATGTTGCTTCTTCCGTTGGCTATCACCTCCACGGACCGTTGGCAACGGCGCCTCGGGCGGGATTGGAAAACCTTGCATCGATTGATCTATCCCGCCGCGCTTCTGGGAGCGTTTCATTACCTGTGGCTGGTCAAGGCTGATACTTTCAAGCCGCTGATTTATCTTGGGATTGTGGTAGCGCTGCTGGCGTGGCGGCTGCCGTGGTCGGCGCTACGGCTGCCTCCGAGACCGGTTGCAACTCGTTCTCCGTAGTGCCCCCGTAACCAATCCGGCTGCTCTTGCGCATTAACCATGTCGACCACCGTACCTGAAACGACCAGCGGCTCGAGCGAGCCCGAGCTACGCAAATTGATGCTCGCCTGCGTGGCGGGGAGCGATACCGCAACCGAAGCACTCCTGACCCGGGTGAGTCGCCTATTGCGGTCGTATTTCAAGGGGCGCCTGGCTCGGGTTGGCAGGACTTCCGCTGATGCAGAGGATCTCGTTCAGGAGACTCTCATTTCCATCTATACGCATCGACACACCTACGATCATGCACAACCGATGACACCGTGGATGTATGCGATCGCCCAATACCGGCTCGTCGATTACCTCCGCAGGTCGAAAGTGTCAGCGGCCGCGCTTTCACTTGACGTAGTACCGGATCTACCGGCCGACGATGACTCCAACGCGGCCGAGAGCAGTCTCGACCTGCAAGGCCTCATTTCTCAACTGGCGCCCAAGATGCGCAAAGCCATCGAGTTGGTCAAATTGCAAGGACTGAGTGTTAGTGAAGCAGCAGCGCATACCGCGATGTCCGAGTCCGCCATCAAGGTGTCGGTGCATCGGGGCCTCAAGGCGCTGTCAAAACTGGTTCGACAAAGGAGTCTTCCGTGAAAACCGAGGACCTGATCAAGATTCTGAGCACGAACGTGCCTCCGGCACCCCGCCGTCAATGGGGAGCTGCCCTGTTGATCGCCAGCGGAATCGGGATGGCCGTCGCTCTGTGCCTTCAATGTTCCATGTACGGAACCGCGCTGGAGGGACTGGAAGGGAATCATCCCGGTCTCCAGGCGGGGGTGTTTGCACTGACTCTGGCGCTGGTGGCGGCAGGGTTACGGCTGCTGTTTGTCGCAGGCCGCCCCGGAAAGCGGTTGTCTGCAGCGCTGCTCCCCATTGGGGCGGTGTTCCTGGGGTTGCTCCTGGCAGGCATTGTTGGGTTCTCCCGTGAGTCGCGCACGAGCTGGGGCGAGCTGCTCTCCGGAGAGGTGTTGGCCAACTGCCTGACCTGCGTTCCCGTCATAGCCGTCCCGACGCTCGCCGCGCTCTTTTGGGCTCTCCGCAGAGGGGCGCCGGTCTACCCGGCTTTGAGTGGGGCGGCCGCCGGGCTCGTCGCCGGCGCAATGGCGGTGGCGGCGCTTGCCTTGCACCAGCCGGTCGTGTCGATATTGGCCACCGCAGTGTTGTATGGGAGTGCCATCGTGTCATGCGCCCTGGTCGGCGCGCTCATTGGGTCGCGGCTGCTGCGATGGTAGCGCCGATCGAGCGGGTGAGCTGTAACCTCACGCTGTGTGGATGCGTATTACTCGATGAGGAAACTATTTCGACCCATTCTCACACCGATCAACTTATGGAGACCCATCATGAAGAAATACGCACCCGTCATACTGCTGATTGCGGGCCTGGCTGGCTCTTACGGAGCGACCGCTGCCACCGGCCCCTCCGATGTGGAATTGGAGCGCTGCTTCAAAGCGCACTCTCAGCAGATGGAGAAGCCGGGTCTCAGGAATTGGGTGACCTGTTGGCGAGCTCATGGATACTCGATGGAGCAATCGGCACCCGGAAAGTAAGCATCAAATATCTCAGTTCGGTGACGCCCCGCAGCACGGCTGCGGGGTCTGCATCGGGGGCATGTTATGGTTGAGTGTAGCTCCACAGGATTACATGGCCTGCGACTGAGACGATTCAGGCCGCTGCAGCGCGCCTAAGATTGCGCACTCGCCGCAGGATTGCCTGACGCATGATTCGATTGTGCGTTTCAGTTCTCGAGCCATGCGCTGCAACTCATGAATGCGTGACTGCACGTCCGCCAACTGTTGACGCGCCAACCGATCCACTTCCTCGCACGACATGTCTTTACGCTCGGAGAGACGCAGGAGGGTGCGGATCTCTTCGAGGCTAAATCCCAGCTCGCGACCCCGCGCGATGAAGCGCAGACGCTCAACTTCCTCCTTTCGATATTCTCGATAGCCGTTCGCGCGCCGTTTCGCCTTGGTAAGCAGCCCCACGCGCTCGTAGTATCGAATGGTCTCCAGATGACAGCCGCTTGCGGCCGCCGCTTCACCGATCTTCATGCTTGACCCCGTAGCGACTACGGGCTTTAGGATCGCTCTCTTCGGGCCGCCAGACAAGCACGAGATGAGCGAATGCGGATGCCACGCCGAGCCGACCGATGTCAGCAGTTAGTGCCGCGACTGAGCCGAACTCTGGCGGTCTCTTTCATTTGTACGGTCTTGCTTACGATTCACACGGCTGCGGCCGGCGAACTGTCGCTCAGCTTGTCTGAGGCGATCGAACGAACCCTGTCAACTCACCCGGAACTGCGGTTGTATCGCAGTCGAGAGAGCAGTCTCGAGGCCGCGGTAGAGACTGCCGCGCAGCGGCCGCCCCTGTCCCTGGCCCTTGATGCTGAGAACTTCGGCGGCACAGGTTCAACCTCGGCGGCCGATTCGGCCGAAATCACGTTGAGCCTCGCTTCGGTTCTCGAGCGCGGCGGTAAGCGCGAAGCGCGTCAGGCCGTGGCAGCGACTCAACTCGATGGAGTACAACTCGCGCGCGAGACCACACGTCTGGACTTGACGGCCGAGGTTGCACGTCGCTACCTCGATGTCATCCGTTCCCAAGCCGAGGCGAACCTCAAAGCCGAGGAAGTGGCTCAACGTGCGCGTACAGTGACTGCGGCCGCGCACAGAGTTCAAGCGGGTGCATCGCCTCAATCCACGAAATTGACCGCGGAAGCAGCGCAAGCCCGCGCAGAGATCCAACGGAAAACCGCCGAGCGGGAGATCGTCACTGCTTACCGACGTCTCGCACTGCTGTGGGGTGAGCGCAATCCAGTGGTTCGTCCGCTGTCGGGAGATCTGATGTCATTGCCCGCGATACCCGACTTTGACGACCTTGCCAATCTGATCGAACAGACTCCCGAGCTCAAACGCTTCGCCACCGAAAGCCGCTTACGCGAAGCGCGGTTGCAGCTCGCGCGGAGCGAACGCTCGCCCGACGTGTCGTGGAAGTTGGGGGTTCGACGGTTGCAGGACTTGGGCGATTGGGCGGTAATCGCAGGTGTCAGTATTCCATTGGGAAGCTCGCGTCGCGCGGAACCTGGGATTCGTTCCTCTGAAGCAGAGTTGGATGCACTCGCGATTGAGCGCCAGTCGAGCGAACTGTCACTGTTCGCAACGCTTGCGGAGGCACACGGCCGCTACATGGACGCATACACTGAGGTCAATCAGTCTCGAAGTAATCTGGAACCGCGCCTGAAGCAAGCCGAAGTCGCCACTGAACGCGCCTATCGGGCGGGCGCGTTGAGCTATCTCGAGTGGGCCCAGGTGCAAAGCGATGCGATTGACGCACGAGAGCGGCAATTGGTCCTGGCGCAACGAGCGCATCTTGCGCTCATCGAAATTCAACGGCTGACAGGCGAGCCATTCATTCAACCGAGCCCGGATGGCGGGGAGCCGAGACCATGATCGCCCGTGCATTCCTCGTGACGGTGCTCGCAACGATCGTCGTCGGCGTGGCAGCGTGCGGTCGTCCAACGCCGGAAAACCCGAAGCCAGGTCGGACAGCTGACAGTAAAGCAGAGACAGAACATGCCAAGTCTTCAGATCGCACGACGATCGAGGCCGCGGTGGCTTCCGAAAGCGGCATCCGGACTGCGAAGGTCGGCCCCGGTACTATCCGCGATGAACACGAAGTGCAGGGTTTACTGACACCGGTCGAAGGGCGGCACGCCCGGGTCGTTGCTCGCTTTCCAGGCCCTGTTCGCAGTGTCAGGGTGGCCATCGGTGATCGTGTAAACACCGGGCAGACTCTTGCGACAATTGAAAGCAACCTGAGTCTGTCCGACTACCCGGTGACCGCGCCGTTCGCCGGGACCGTGCTCGCGCGCAACGTGACGGTGGGTGACCTTGCAAACGATCAGCCTCTCTTTGAGATTGCTGACCTCTCTACACTTTGGGTCGATTTGCATCTCTTCGGCGGGGATGCCGAGCACTTGCGCGCAGGCCTCCCCGTCGAGGTCGAGCGCTTGTCGGACGGCGCGCGCATCTCCACCGTCATTGATCGGATACTGCCCGGCGCGGCGACAGCCAGTCAGAGCACCGTGGCCCGCGCTGTCGTGTCGAACACAGATGGTCGTTGGCGTACCGGGTCTGCGGTTCGAGCACGAGTGAGTGTCTCGGAAACACCCGTAGCGCTCGTCGTGCCGCTCACAGCTCTTCAGTCGATGGATGGAAAGGATGTCGTCTTTGTGCACCTGGGCGACGAGTATGAAGTCCACCGAGTCAAACTGGGAGAGCGCGATTCGCGCCACGCTGAAATCCTCGAAGGCCTGCAGCCCGGGGATGAGATCGTCGTCGAGCAGAGTTATCTGATCAAGGCGAACATCGAGAAATCGAGCGTCGAAGAGTCTGACTGAGGCGCCGCGATCATGCTCGAACGCATCATCCGCTTCTCGATTGCGCATCGCTTGCTGATGTTGTTGGCGGCCCTGGCGCTTGCAATCCTCGGCGCCTGGAGCTTCACCCGGCTGCCAATCGATGCAACGCCTGACATCACCAATGTCCAGGTGCAGATCAACACCCAGGCGCCGGGCTTTTCGGCATTGGAGTCCGAGCAGCGGGTTACATTTTTGATCGAGACCGCGCTTGCAGGTCTCGCTCACCTGGAGAGCACCCGATCGCTGTCCCGCTACGGTCTCTCGCAGGTGACTGCCGTCTTCGATGATGGAACGGATATCTACTTCGCCCGTCAGCAGGTGTCGGAACGCTTGCAGCAGGTTCGGTTCCAACTGCCTCCGGGGCTCGAACCCCAGTTGAGTCCTGTTGCGACCGGCCTGGGCGAGATCTTTGTGTATGCGATAGAGGCGGACACCCATGCTCGTCGGCCCGATGGGGGGCAGTGGACTGCCACGGATCTACGCACCCTGCAGGACTGGGTTGTCAGGCCGCAACTGCGCACGGTTCGCGGGGTGACCGATGTCAACACAATCGGCGGTTACGAACGACAGATTCACATTACCCCGGATCCTGCGAAGCTGAATGCTTATGGTTTTACGCTACCAAACCTGGTTGAGGCGGTCGCTCGCAACAACGTAAACCTGGGAGCCGGCTATATCGAACGCAACGGCGAGCAATATCTGGTCCGTGTGCCGGGGCAGGTGACCGACCTCGAGGCGATCCGCGACCTCGTACTCGATCGGCGCGACGGCATCCCCATCCGAATTCGGGACGTCGCCGGCGTCGGGGAGGGCAAGGAACTGCGGACCGGGGCTGCGACCGAGAACGGGCGCGAAGTGGTGCTCGGTACGGCGTTCATGTTGATTGGCGAGAACAGCCGAGCGGTTTCGCAGCGGACTGCCGCGCGCTTGGCGCAAGTGCAAAAGAGCTTGCCCGCCGGAGTCATTGTAAGAGCCGTTTACGATCGGACCGTACTGGTGGATCGCACGATCGCAACTGTCGAGAAGAATCTCATCGAAGGTGCGGTGCTCGTCATCGTCGTGTTGTTTCTCCTGCTCGGCAATCTTCGTGCGGCTCTCATCACCGCTGCGGTCATTCCGCTGGCGATGATGATGACCATCACCGGAATGGTTCGCGGTGGCGTATCCGGCAACCTGATGAGTCTCGGGGCGTTGGATTTCGGTTTGGTCGTGGATGGCGCCGTGATCATCATCGAAAACTGCCTGCGCCACTTCGGCACGGCTCAGCACCAGCGAAACCGGACGTTGACCCGGGAAGAGCGCTTCGATCTGACCGCGGTCGCCACCGCCGAAGTTATTCGGCCGAGCCTTTTTGGCATCGGGATCATCACGGCTGTGTATTTGCCGATTTTTGCGCTGACGGGCGTAGAAGGGAAAATGTTTCACCCGATGGCCATTACGGTCGTCCTTGCGCTCAGCAGCGCCATGCTGCTCTCGCTGACCTTCGTGCCCGCGGCCATTGCCGCGTTCATGGGCGGGCGCGTTCAGGAAGGTGAGAATCGCCTGCTCGCAGTGGTACGGCGCGGATATGATCCTGTACTGCGTTGGGCCGTTCGCTGGCGAATTCCGGTCGTCGCCGCGGCGGCGGGACTGACTCTCCTGACGGGCATTCTGGCCGCGCGGCTCGGGTCGGAGTTTATCCCGAGCCTGGATGAAGGTGACGTGTTGGTTCAGCCACTGCGTATCCCGGGGACGAGCCTCAATCAGTCAACAACCATGCAGATGCAGTTGGAGAAGCGCCTCATGGCGTTGCCGGAGGTCACGCGCGTATTCTCCAAAATCGGAACGGCCGAAATTGCCACCGATCCGATGCCACCCTCGACCGCAGATACGTACGTCATGCTCGAGCCTCGCGAAGCTTGGCCGGACCCGCGCAAGTCCAAAGCGGCCGTGATTGCCGAGGTGCAGCAGGCGGTTGAAAGTCTTCCAGGCAACAACTATGAGTTTACTCAGCCCATCCAGATGCGCACAAACGAGCTGATATCCGGTGTACGGGCCGATGTCGCCGTAAAGGTTTTTGGAGACGATCTGGACACGTTAGTGCGGATTGCTCGTCGCATCGAGAACACCGTGAAGACAATTGCCGGCGCTGCCGATGTAAAAACCGAGCAGGTGACCGGCCTCCCGATGCTGACGGTGATTCCCGATCGGACGGCCCTGGCGCGCTATGGCTTGAATCCGTCCGATGTGCAAGGGGCTGTGGGTACCGCCATCGGCGGCACTGTGGCGGGCAACTTGATCGAAGGCGACCGGCGCTTCGATATCATCGTGCGGCTGCCGGAGAATCTGCGGCAGGATCCAGTCGCATTGCGGGATTTGCCCGTTCCGCGCCCTGAGCATGGTGCAACGGATGAGTCGGCACGGGCGGCGAGTTGGAGTGCAGGGGAGCCCCAGTTCGTGCCTCTGCGCGAGGTGGCGACGATTCTCGAGCAACCGGGTCCCAATCAAATCAACCGTGAAGATGGCAAGCGCCGCGTAGTCGTGACCGCGAATGTGCGCGGGCGCGATCTGGGTAGCTTCATCACCGAGTTGCGCAATCGTCTCGATCAGGACGTGAAGGCCCCGCCTGGCTACTGGATAGGATACGGCGGCACGTTCGAGCAGTTGATTTCTGCTGGCCAGCGGCTCGCCATCGTCGTACCGGTCACCCTCGTTGTGATATTCGGATTGCTGTTTATGGCGTTTGGGTCGGCTCGTGATGCGTTCGTTGTGTTTAGTGGCGTACCGCTCGCGTTAACCGGAGGAATCGTGGCGTTGGCCCTGCGTGGGATTCCGTTCTCGATCTCTGCGGCTGTTGGATTTATAGCTTTGTCGGGAGTGGCTGTGTTGAACGGCATCGTCATGATCTCGTTCATCCGCAAGTTACATGCCGATGGTAGCTTGCTCGATGATGCGATTCTCAATGGCGCGTCAGCACGTCTACGACCCGTATTGGTCACGGCGCTAGTGGCGTCTCTTGGGTTCCTTCCTATGGCTTTGAACGTGGGCGCCGGAGCAGAAGTGCAGCGGCCTCTTGCGACCGTGGTCATTGGGGGAATTGTCTCGTCTACGCTGCTGACGCTCGTGGTCTTACCGGCGTTGTATCGTCTAACTCATCTCGACAGGCGGGTTGGCTTGCTCCTCATCGACCGGCACGAGTGAGATATGAGCTTTGGGGATGAAGAGGTCGAGGTCGCGAGTCCCGTCGGCTTCGCGAGGGTATTCGCCGAGAGCGCATTTAAAATGGCCATGCTAACGAGAGTATTGATTGCGGGCGCTTCCGGATCCGGGACGACGACTCAGGGCCAGGCGCTTGCTACTCGCGCGGGGATTGTGTTCCTCGATACCGATGACTATTACTGGTTGCCGACCGATCCGCCATTTCGGTCCAAGCAGGATCCGGCAGTTCGCGCCTCGCGTTTGTTGCAGGATTTGCAGAATGCGCCCGCTGCGGTGCTCGCCGGATCGATCCTGAATTGGGGTGTCGAGCTGGAGGATTCATTTTCGCTGATCGTGTTCCTGACAGTGCCCGCAGAGATCCGCGTGCGACGGCTGCGGGAGCGGGAGATTCGGCGGTTCGGGCGCGCGGATCCGGCGTTCCTCGCCTGGGTTGCTCAGTATGATGAAGGTACGCTGGAAGGGAGAAGTCGGTCAAAACACGAGGCGTGGCTCGCGCAGCGCCGCTGCCCCGTGCTGCGCATCGACGGCGACACATCCACGGAATCGCGCCTGGCGCAGGTGCTCGGGGTTCTAGGTTCTAACTCGTGACTCAGCCCATCGGCGGATGGGTGGCACGATAAGCATCCAGCTCTTGCTGGTAACGCACGCTTTCTTCGCTGAGCTGTCTGATTTCGACCTGGAGTTGGCCGGCGCGTTGGGCCAGTTGCGCCACGTCGAGAACGGAGTGAGCTCGGTCGTCGGGCGCGTTGTCGCGAGAGACTGCCTGGACTGAGTTCTCCAGGATGCCATGCTGGATCCCGGCCAGTTCGCGGCGCTTGGAGTCCAACGCATATTGGGTATTGGAGACTCGCGCCATGAGTACGTGGAGCTCGTGGCCGGAATTGAACGCGGCGAGGAATGGCTGTTCCAACTCGACCGGGCAGACTCCGTAGTAGTTGCCGCCGCGTACGCCGACGCGGTAGCCATTTACCGGCTGACAGAATTCGCGCAGTCCCTGACCGCGGCCCTGTTGATACAGATCCAGATCGGTGCGCACGCCATATTTCGCGCAGTCCCTGCGATGTTCGCCGATCTGATCGCCGGGTCGGCCCTCCACTCCATCCTCATACCCGACGGTACGCCAATCAACCGCGAGACACTCATTCTTGCTCATGCCAGCGCACCCAGCCGTCAACGACGTGGCCAGTACCAGAGCCAACCCGGGCCAGCGCGGAGCTTTTGATGCGTACATAAGTTAAACACCTTGGAGGAGGTCCGATTGACGATATCAGTGGGGGACGCCAACTCAGTGTGAGGCGGTTCACGCGCGGCCGGGAGCCAACGGGACAGTTGTCGTGTTTCGTGAGCCAGGACCGATATATCAACCACACAGGGTCCGGGTATGGCGCCCGAACCGTGACTCACAACTTTAGCGGGGATATATCAGATGAAAGTCAGGCAGTTGGCAACGCCGATCCGGCATTCAATGCTCGCTCTCGCTTTGACGGGCATGGGCTCTTTGCCAGTGCTCGCGCAAGATGGACACTCGCACACAGCGACGCAAGGCACCGAGGTGACAGCGGATCAGAAGGCTAAGGCGACAGCCCTTCTGAAGATCGTCCGAGATTCGACCGAGCGCTTCCAGAGTGTCCGGGCGGCTGAGGCGGCAGGCTATCAGCTGCAATTCGGCTGTGTGAGCGGAGACACAACAGGTGCCATGGGACTCCACTATGTCAACGGAGACCTCATCACGCAGGCGTCTGTGGACGCGAAGAAGGGATACGTGGATGCCACCCATCCTCAAATCGTGATCTTCGAACCGGAGACCAATGGGGCGCCCCACCTGATCGGCGCCGACTACATCATCATCGCCGCGGACTGGAACAAGTACAACAAGGCGCCCCCGGAGCTCATGGGGCAACTGTTTCATCTGTTTGACGCCCCCAATCGCTTCGAGCTGCCGGCGTTCTACACGTTGCATGTCTGGGCGTGGAAGCGCAACCCGAATGGCGCATTCGTGAACTGGCATCCCAACGTCAACTGCGAGCCGTTCAACGGCGACGGTAACTGATCCGCGCCGGGCGTTCGACCCGGCCCTTTCGATCCGGGACCGGGGGAAGCAGTCGACACGGATGCAATCTGGCGGCAATCAAGGTGATGGACAATCCGCGATTGTGGTCAGGAATCAAGACATTGATTGAGAAGCCCGGTCGCAACTCACCGTGCCCTTGCGGCAGCAACCGCAAGTACAAGCAGTGCTGCCTCGGGCGCGAGGCCGAGATGGCGGCGCGCTGTCATGAGGCTGCCCTGGCGCAGCTCGCACAAGGGCATCCGGAGGTCGCGGTTCCTGCTCTGCGGCAGGCGTTGGCCTTGGATGGAAAAATGGTCCGTGCTCACAACAACCTGGGTATTGCGCTCGGGCAGGTTGGGCTCCTCGATGAGGCGGAGGCGGCTTATCGTGACGCCTTGCGCCTCGATGGGAGGTACACGCCCGCCCATCACAATCTCGGCGAGTTACTACAGCGTCGCGGGCGCCAGGAAGAAGCGCGCCGCTGTTTCGAACGCGTACTGCAGATTGATCCTGCCCTCAATCGCAGTCGCATCAATCTGGGAAACATCCGGTTGAGGTCGGGGCAGTTTGCCGAGGCTGTCGAGGATGGCCGCGAGGCGTTGCGTCTCGAGCCCGAGTCTGCGGAGGCGTCGATGGTGTGTGCCGGGGGATTGGCGGCAACCGGAGACATTGCGGCCGCTCTCGAGCTTTGGCCGGAGTCAGGCGAGTCTGATCTACCCACGTATCAACGTTGCGCGCTTCTCGGTGCTCGATTCATGAACTCGGGATTGCTCGAACCGGCACGCCAGTGCCTCGAGGCGGCTTTACGCGAGGAGCCGGGCGATGTGATGACCGGCCACCTGCTTGCCGCGCTGCGCGGGGACAACCCGGAACAGGCGGCCGATGGGTACGTGCGCCAGCTATTCGATGCCGGCGCGGCGACTTTCGATTTCGAGTTGGTGTCGAAGTTAGGCTATGCAATTCCACGCGAGATGGTCGAGGCACTGTGCGCGTTCGCCGGCGCGCCCGCACAACCGTGGAGCGTCCTCGATCTCGGCTGCGGCACGGGGCTGGTCGGGATGGAGATTGCGCGGCACAGCCGGAGCCTGGTGGGTATTGATATCGCGCCAAAAATGATCGAGTGCGCGCGCAGCCGGAAGGTCTACACCGACCTGCGCTGTGCCGATCTCATAAAGGGATTGAGCGGGGACCACAGCCAAGATGCTCGCTACGACGTGGTCACAGCCGCGGATGTCTTCGTCTATGTCGGGAAGCTGGATGGCATCATTCCGGAAATCCGCAGCCTCTTGAATGTCGGCGGGATGTTGGCATTCAGCGTCGAGGCCATGCAGGACGCCGCAGATACCGGTGCGGAAGATTATCGCCTCGGAATCTGGGGACGATACGCACACAGCGCCGACTATCTGCAACGGCTGGCGATCCAACACGGATTTGCTGTCGTGTCATTACGAAAAACCCGCATTCGCTTCGAGAGTGGCGCTCCGGTGGCCGGCTGGCTGACTCTTTGGCAAGCAAGGTAACTTCGATCAGTCGTGCAGGTCAGCGCCACGACAGTGGTTGCCGCTGAGCACTGGGTTACACCTGACGTTCGCCGCACCGGCAAATTCAACGACATAGCCGGTGTCTGCGCCCTCATTGCGCGGAAAGTCGGTGCTCAACAGCTGCGCGCCGCTGCTCATCATGGCGTCACGGCGTCGGGTGTCGTTGGATTTGGCTTCTTTCAGCTCGGCATCCGTCCGGGCACGTACGAGGTAACCTTCCCTGACCAGACTGGTGATTTCCGAAGCAGGGCCCTCGTTGCGCTCGACGAACGCGGCATCCGGCTCGCCGGGTGTTGAATTGGTGAACATGACTCTGCCGCGCAACGCAGGGTGGCCTTTCAGGTAAGCAGCACTGACTTTGCGCTGATCCAGTAGGAACAGGATCTTGCCCCGCGCGGCATTCAGACTCGGCCAGCCCTTTGTGCGTATGGCCAGATTGACGGTGGGATAGTGGCCGCGAACATCGTCCGGTGTGATGTATTGTCTACGCGGGAACACTGAGCGGATCTCGGCGTCCAGAGCATCGAGCGAGGTAGTGTTGAAGCGCTCCGGGGTGACTGTCGGGAATTTGACCTTCAGCGGGTCTTCCTTGGTCTCCACCAGGATGAATAACGGCAAGTGCCGTGGATGCCGGTTGGACCACTCGCGTACCTGCTCCAGGCACGCCGTGAAGGGCTGGCAGTTACTGCGCTGGTCCACATCTTCCATGTGCATGACCTTGAAGCCAGGCTTTTGCATGATCGTGGGATCTGCAAAAGGCGGATCTGCCGGCAGGCCGGCTTTGGCCACCAGCTCGTTGATCGCAGGCTGGCTGTAAAGCCCTCCCTTTGAATCCGCATAGACATCCAGCTCGATCTGGTGCACGCCATCATCGAGCTGCCGCGTGACAGAGGGATGACTATAGTCGAGCGATGCGAAATCCTGGGGCGCGGTCTGCTTCCAGACCTCGGTTTCAGCAGGACCGAAGCCCGCATGGTAGCTATTGTGACTGCCAATATATTGCAGTTGATTGATCAGAAGCATCGACGCCGATGCCAACATGGCGGCCATTGCGTTCACTGGAGCACTCGGGCTGAAAGATGCCCGAGGCTATCACGGAGCGGCCGGGACAGGCGCCTGAGAACGCACAACGGCCCCAATACTCGTTGCCATCGCAAGAATCAGAATCCCACCCGATGCAATCAGCCAGAATTGCGTCGGCGGGAAGGTTGGCGACGGTGTGAGGAAATTTCCAACGGCGCACACGACGAATGCGCCAGCCCATAGGGCAGCGAATTTTCGGGTTGAAGCGTTTGCCACCAACAGTGTCAACAGCCACATCGTCGAGACGAGGCCGTATGGGCCGCCGACAAATGGGCTGCGGAACGATGCGAGCGTCATCAGTGCGACGGCCGTCTGTACCAATAGCGCTCGACCGCTGGAGCTCGATGTGTCGATTCGGGCCTTCCAGCCCGCAAATGCTGCCAAGGCGAGAATGAGCAACCCGTAGAGTGAGGTCACACGCAGGCCTGTCGGCTGGTCGAGCCAACTCGCGCCGAGGTCGCGCAGTCGCACCGTGAGTCCGTAAATAGACTGGTTGCTTTGAGCCACATTCGGGCGCTCGCTTTGCGGAAACGCCTGCCCGTTGGAAATGGCTGGCAACTCATGATGTACGAAGTCTTTCATGGGTTGCGTCCCCAGGGCCCACACCGAAAGGGCCAGCAGGACCAACGCCGCTGCCGCGGTCCATGCCACGGCCCGCCACCGTCGCGCCAGCAGCAGATAAACGACCAGCAGTCCGGGAAAGATCTTTGCGAGGGCGACATAGGCGAGAATGAAAGCACCGGTCCTGATGCGCCGGGTGACCAGAAATACCAGTGCAAGCGCTCCGAGCGCCATTGCCGTACTTTGGAAGTTACCCATCTGCAACGAATACAGAACAGTGGGCGCTGAGAGAAAGAACAGGCCGCCGATCAACGTGTAGGCGCCGATGGTTTCGCCAATCCAGACGCCCAGGCCGGCAACGACTCCCGCCAACACCAGGGCTTGCAGGGCAAACCAGAGTGCGCGGAACTGGAAGAAGTCAGGGGTGATGAGCCGCAGCGCACTCGGGACGAGCAGAAAAGGGGGCGGGTAATGGTAGGAATCGACTTTGAGAGCGCCGATGTGTCGCGGCTGATAGCGCGTTGAGTCATACAGGTTTTCGGTTCCGGACTGTGCAAACCGCGCGGCTTCAAAGTAGGCGCTCATACAGGAGTGCTCGAGACGCCAGGGATCGCCCGGAATGAGGGAATAAGCAGGTTGAGTGCTGTCAGCCATGAAAACACTCTCGCGCGCAACTATAACGATGGCGACCGCAGCGACAATGACCGCCACTGCGGTCAGGATGGAACGACCCTCCAATGCTGCGGCGAGTGTTGTTGCCAAGGGCTTCGACGCCAGCCAGGCAATGGCGACGGCAAGGACCGAGGCAATCAGGAAGGCCGTAATCGGCGGCATTCCCAGGCCTATCACACCAACCGTGATGACAGGCGCGAGCCACAATGCCGCACCGATGAAGACGCCTATGCGCATGAGAACCACCCCGGTCAGGCGCCGGGCAGGGCCGGCTTCAGGAATCTACAGGTATCTTATACTGTGCCGGACGGTCCTCTCATCGCAAGCGAAGTCGTCATCTGACTGACTCAACACGGTTGTAAGTTCCAGCGGGATCGTGCCCGCCCATTCCCTGAGGAAAGATAATGAAAACTATTTTCCTGGCGCTGACGCTCGCTGCACCCGCCAGCGTCTTCGCTGTTACGCCGTGCGGCGTGGTGACCCGTGCTGAAGCCTCTCAGATTCTGGGTGTAGCCGCCGGAAGCAAGATCTCGCCAAAATCTGCTGCCGTGGATTCTTCCAGATGTGTCATCAAATCAGCCAAGGGTGGCCACGACACGCTGAAAATTGAGCTCCGCACCGCCTCCGCGGAGGATTCGGAGCACATGCGCGCACATACTGATGAGGAGCGGGGAGAAGAGGTCCAGAGCCTACATGACGAGGCTTGGTACGAGGTTTCTGCGGTGGATGCCGCGCGTCCTGACGATCGCCGCCTGGTTATCCATCGTGACCGGTCTGTGCTGACTATAGACGTACACAGCACACACCAGGTGAATGTGCAGACTGCCTTCGAAAACGTTTGGGCGAAGATTGCCGATCGGTTGCCCGTACAGAAGTGAAAGGGGCGCGAGTGATTCGCTCGCGCCCCCGTCCCTTTAGTGGCCGCTGGCCTGCGACTGCATCTGCGCAATCATCGCGTTCGCTCGTGAGGTCAGCGATGCTGCGTAGGTGGGGTCGAATGGGCCGCCGCTGAATGCAGCCGCGTCGATATAGTTCTTGATCGTGGAGGTCAACGCATCGCGTTGTGCGAGATACGAGTTGAGCCACGACACATAACTACCGTATGCAGTGTCATCAGTCAGCGCTACGGACTTTGTCGAAAGCGTCAAGCTCGACGTCGCGACAGTACCGTACGGTGCAGTCAACTGCTTGTAAGCGGCAACCAGTGTCTCGTAAGCATTCAGGTTGCTCGCAATCGGCGCAGGCAGAACCGACGGATCGAGATTTTCCGCGACCACCCGGCCATCGTGCACGTAGCTGTCCTTGATGCCGGCAAGCAGCAGAATCGTCGGGCGGTAGTCGACGTGATCTGTCCAGGTGGTGCTGTCTACACCGCGGGTGAGAATGCCGGGACCTACCATGCCAACCCAGGTACGGTTGATCTCATTCACGATGCCGCCATGATTCCATGCGAACTGAGGAGCCTCAAACACGCACAGGCTGACCGGGTTGCACCCTACCGTGGAGCTGGATGAAGAGCTCTCAACATAGAAGTCCTGGTAGGCGAAGGGCGTGAAAGTCGGCTCGCGCAGCGGATCTCCGAGTGCCGTCATGTGCAACAGCTTCTGCTCCGGACGGTCGGCAATTGCCGCAACCATGGGTACGATGCGGTTGGCGAGTACCGGATCCGGAATCTTGATCGACATCATGTCGTGTTCCATCCTGCGGGTTGTCGCATCGTTGTAGGCGGGATTGCCGTAGATATACGTGTTCGGCGACATGTCGAAGTGCACATCGAAGCCGGTGGTATTGCCGGTCTGCGTCGTGATCAACCGATTGACGAAGACGTCCACTTCGCCTTTGGCAGTGTAAGTGCAGAACGTCGTGACGCCGTCGCAGTTGTTGCCTTCGTTCGGGGCGCCGCCTACGAAGTGGTCACCTTCCTCGGTCGTGATTACGAACAGCGTATTGGTCTCATCGATACCGTCCGCCTTCAATCGGGCGAAGAAGTTCGTCCAGCCCGTGTTGTAGTCGGTCAATTGGTCGTGATAGCCCTTCTCTCCCGGACCGAAGGCCGTATTGACCGTGTTGACGTGCCCGTCGTGCGCATCAGAGATGTATCCATAGACTACTGGAACACCTGCTTCGAGCATCTGCGCCACGTAGGCCAGTGTCACCTTGGGGAACATGCCGTCAAAGCCGGGAAATCCGTTCGCTGTCGTCGTGCCGTTGGAAGCGACATACTGAATCGGTGCCCCTTCCAGATCGCGAAGCACACCACTCGCAACTTCGGAGTTGCCGTTGGCAATAGCCGGTATGGCGTACTTGTGACCGAACAGAGCCAGGAACCTGGTGCTGTCGTATCCACCCGGCTCGTCCGGCAATACGTCGGGTTTTGCATTGCCTCGCGCACAGACCGCGCTGCCAGGGGCACAGTGAATGGCAATTCCTTCGAAGTCGGCGATCGCTGCCGCGCCCGTTTCCTTGGATTCCGCGGAGCCGGCGCCGAACACATTGATCACATCGGAGGTCGTGTTCTCCAGTTCCATGTCCGCGAGCGACACGGCACCAAAGTCGCAACCGGCTTTGGTGTAAGCCGCCCAGGGTGACGGCGTGTTGTGCCCGGCCTCATTCACCAGGGCATAGGTCTGATCCGCGGCCGCGCTGGTGTCCGAAGTCTGAATCTTGTTGGTCCAGTAGACGAAGGATGAGACGAAAGCCGTTGAGCCATCGGGCTTGAAGTAGTCGTAGCTGTTGGACACGCCCTGGCCGTGACGATCAGGGTACACGCCGGTGATCGACGTGATGATGCCATCGGCGGTATGCGAGATGACCTGGGTATGGTCATTGACCAGCAGGGTGCCTTTGTTCTGCAGGAAGCTCAACATGGCCGGCATCTGCTCGAGATCCGACGGCACATTGATGCGATCGCGCTGATAGTGAACGTTGTCGTACTGCAGATAAACGACGTGCTTGATGCGCGCGTTCGGAGCAGAAAGAGGGCAGGTCTGGGCCGCGGCCGTCCCTGCGAAACCTGCCACGAGCACAGCGCCCGCGACCGTATTCAGCATGAGTCTGTTCATTGTGGGTTCCCTAAAAATGAATGGGTGTCAGGCCCGGTCACGCGGCCACCACCGGCGCGTGAATCCGAACAGGCCGCTGCCCAGCAGCACGAGCGACGCAGGCAGGGGCACCGGGGTTACACCCTGGGCAACGACTCCGGTCAGGTCGTACTGCACCTGGGGGTTCTGCGAGCAACCCTGGTTGGTAAAGCAGGCGCCGAGGAAGTCGATGTAGGTGCCCGTAAGATTTGCGACGGGGCTGAACAGGCTCGTGGCGATGCTCTGTCCCAGGAAGTTGGCGGTTACCTGGTAGGCCGTCGTGTCCGGCAGCCCCTTGCCGCCCGGCTGCTGCACGAACGGACCTCCCAACAGGTCATCGAACGTGTAGGTCTGCGAGCCGTGCGCGGCGATATCCAGCTGGACTTTGCTGGTGCTTCCTGAAGAAATATCAACGCCTGTCAGTGTTTGATTGGACAGGTTGTCGATTTCTATTGTTGTATCACCAGTGATGAAGGGATCGTAAGTCGCGGTAACGGTAAATACAGTATCGGCGTACGCGGTGTTGCCCGCGGCAACGGCGGCCAATGCGAGCAGTGCAACTGCCTGTCGGAAGTGCATGAGACATCCTCCTGTGTTGAGTTATTTTAGGAGGGTGACGAAGCGAGACGGCAGCGGTTCCCTCCCACTTGCGCGGGCAGCATACAAACGCGGGAAGCGTCGAATAAGATGTTCTCGTTAACTTTTTGTTGCCGTCACACAGATCTCATTCGCTGTGTTGGCCATCGCCGCGGCGGCTGTGCATGAACTGCTCTGTTGGATTCTCCGGCTGTGCGAGCGGATCACCGGGAGAGTCGCTGGTGCCTTGCTGGTCGGCGGGCGGTGGGTCCGGTTGCGCCGCAGGAGGCGCGGGCGCCGCCGCGGTGGGGACCGCCTGCGAGGCTGGTTTTTTAGGAGAAATCGCAGCAGTGGGTGGAGGGCTGGGTGCCGGATGAGTGACCGGCAAGTCGGGTTGCGTGACAGGCCATTCAATCGCCAGGAGAGTCAACACAGCGAGAGCTGCGAACGCGATGCTGGCGGTGCGCTTTCTCATATCAACTTCAAATGCATTACGTTCGTATACAGCGCCGTAAAAACGCGTCGATTGATTGCCGTGTGGGTGCGGAGGTCTGCGCGCCAACGCGCGTGACTGAAATGGCCGCGGCGGCATTGGCGAACTGAACGGCCTTTGCCAAAGAGTGCCCTTCTGTCAGGGCCACGGCAAGCGCGCCCCCGGCACCGAGTGTAACGATGACCGTTGGCACTCCCCGCCGCCGCAGCTGCTGTGCGGCCTTCTCAGCGGCCGCGATCCCGTTCTGGCGAATGCCTGTCAGCATTTCCGCCTCCGACTCGTTCGGCGTCAGGATCGACACCCGCCGTAGAAGCTCGTCCGCAAGCGTGCGCGCTGGCGCAGGATTCAAAATCACCCGAGTACCGCAACGCGCGGCGATCCGCACTGCCGCCTCAACTGACCGCAGCGGCGTCTCCAACTGGAGCAACAGGATCTCCGCAGTTTCGATTGCCTTACGGGCCTGCCGCACGTGGCTCACTGCCAGGCCTGCGTTGGCGCCGCTGGCGACAAGGGCTTCGCGAGTCTCTCGAAACATGTGATACGTCGATCCCGTCGTCACGGAGTGCAGCGATAGCCCGATCACCGAAAGAGTCCCGGCCGACCCGAGCGATGAACCTGATTCGGCCACCGGCCCGCGCCGCTGCTACAGCCCGATTGGCGCCTTTGCCGCCGGCCGCGGTTTGAAATTGGCCGCCCAAAATCGTTTCTCCAGGGCGCGGCAGGCGCTCCAGGCCCACAATGAGATCCGTGTTGTAGCTGCCGAGTACCGTGATGGTCGCGGCACTTCTCATATGGCTTTGCGCCCGCGCAGCTCGCCGTACTGTCGGACCGAGGTGAGGGCTGAAGCATCGCGAATCTGCTGCGCAGAAACGCCACTGCCCCGCAAGCTCAGTTCGGGTGCTGTGCCTCGTTCGGCCAGAACCTCGACCATCGCCGCAATCTCATGAGGCGCGTAGCTGCGCTCGTTGTTCAACTGCATCCGCGTGCGTGTGACCCCTTTCATGCTGTCCTCTCAGAACCTGCCGATGTCCGATAAAGACCTTCTTTCGAGGTTGATACCTCACTAACCTCCTGTGCACAAGGGGAACCAACAAGAGGGGGATTGCACAGGTGCTTCCGCAAGATAGCGTGGGTGAGCTCGTTGGCAGGTCGATGCGGACGGTTTTCTGGATCTGCTTGCATAAAGCGTTTTGGCAATTCCCCTCATTGGGTACAGCGCGGTTCGGCATAAAGCCATGACGAGATAATGCATCGCGGCTGAATAGCGCCGACTAGACTCCCACGCCCGAAAAAGCGCGTTGGCGCTGAATAGTAGTGCGGAGAGAGTCTTTGAAGTTTGCGTCGCGTTTGCTGCCTGTTCTGCTCCTGGCCTTCACTGCCGCAAACGCGGCTGAAGATCTGCCCACAGTCGAGGTGACCGGCTCCCTGATCCGCAGCACGGAGCCCACTGAATTCAACCAGGTCCAGGTGATCAGCGCCGAGGATCTCGCCCGGAGCGGCGAGGTCACGGTATCGGACTATCTGCGCGACCTGGCGGTGAACTCCGCCAGTAGCTGGGCTGACAACTTTGCGTATGGTGCCTGGGGCGGCGGCGGAATTGCGCTACGCGGCCTGTCCGAGAAGTACACCCTGGTGCTCGTAGATGGTGTGCGCGTCGCTCCCTACGGCTGGCCGTCCAACGGTTCCGACAGTTTCGTTGATCTCAACGCCGTGCCTTTGAATCTGGTTGAGCGCATCGAGGTCGTGAAGACGGGTGCCGTTTCGCAGTATGGTTCGGATGCCATCGGCGGCGTCATCAACATCATCACGCGCAAGGACTACAAGGGCCTGGAAGCTGAGGCGGCCTATGGAAATGCCACCCACGGTGGCGAACCCACGCGCAGGTTCTCACTCCTCGGTGGTATCGGAGATCTACAACAGGATCGCTACAACCTGACCGCCACCGCATCCTATTTCCTCCAAGGTGGCTACACCCTGGGGGAGCGTTCCAACACACGAGACCAGACTTACAACGGTGCTTTCAGCGGCGCTGCTGACTACTGGAGTCCAGGTGGTGGGAGTGCCGGAGCGGCCCTCGGTTCATGCCCTTCGGGCACTGTACTCTCCGCGGCTGGCAGGCTTTTGAATGGCCCTGGTAGCGGTACTGCCTGCGCGGTAAACACGGCCAATGGCATTTCACTGCACCCGCACGAAGAGCGATTTCAGGCCAGTGCGAAGCTCACCCTACGTCTGACGGATGATATCAATGGCGTGGTGCAGCTCTGGGATAGCCGCAACATTACCAGTGGCTATCAGACCAACTCCAGCAATGAGGGCTACGCCAGTTACACCGGCACGGTGGCGGCCTCTAATATCTACAATCCCTACGGCGTGCCGACGAAACTGACCTACACCTTCCTCGGCGAGCCTCTCGGACTGACGGTGCGCTCCAATTTCTACCGCGCACTTGCGGGCGTTGATGGAGAGCTCAACACACCGGGCTGGGGTGAGTGGAACTGGAAGGCCACCGTCAGCCATTCCCAGAGCACGGTGGACAACTACGCGACCGGCCTCCTGAGTCTCGCCGGCGTGCAGAACATTTTCGACAACCCGCTGTTCGACTTTGCCGATCCGGCGCAGACCCCCAATGGCCTGGATGGCGTGTATGCCCGCGACAGCAACCAGGCTATTTCCAAGTTGGACACGTTCGACCTGTCCGCCTCCACCACCAACTTGTTCCATCTGCCGGCGGGTGAGGTGGGAGCGGGTTTTGGGGCACAGTTCCTGCGGGAGAGTCAGGTTGCCAATAACTATCCCTTACAGGCGTTGGGCCTGGTGAAGCCCGTCTATCTGCAGGCAATCGACGGCCAGCGTAACGTGGCGGCGTTGTACTACCAGGTCAACGTTCCGTTGCTGTCAACCCTGACGTTCAGCCAGTCGAGTCGTTATGACCATTACAACGATTTCGGCTCAGCGTTCTCGCCCCGATTCGCGCTGTCATTCAAGCCGGTGACTGGAGTGAACACCTATATCTCCTACAGTCGCGGCTTCCGAGCACCCACCCTGGCGGAGACTTCACAGGCACAAGCTACCGGCATCCAGTCGGCCACCGATCCGTTGTCCACTACCCCGGATAAGACTTTGGGCGTTCCGGTGGTGCTCGGTGGCAATCCGACCCTCCGCGCCGAGCACACCCAGAACTACAACCTGGGGGTCGAGTGGCAGCCGGCGCGAAATACGGCCCTGGGCGTGGACCTGTACCGCATCGCGATCCACGATGTGATCGGTACACCCAATATCCAGGCGCTGATCAATGCCAACAACCCGTCCATCGTGGTGCGCGACGCCAATGGCGACATCTCGTACGTCAACATGACGAATGAGAACCTGAACTCTCTGGTGACCGATGGTCTGGAGCTGACAGCACGCCACGCGTTGCCCACGTCCTTCGGTACTTTCCGCGCGACCGCGGATTGGGCCTACGTGCGCCACTTCGCCCAGACCAGCTACGGTGTCTCGGTGGATTTCGCGGGCAACGATCTCGCGATGGATACCCCGTACGGCGCCAGCTTCCCTCGTTGGAAGGGCAACACGACAGTGGGATGGAACTGGCATGACATTGACGCCGCGCTGACCTACAGATACAGCGGTCCGTATCTCGAGGAGATGATCGGCGGCACCCACATTTCCTCCGTAGGCCTTTTCGACCTCAATCTCGAGTATAGCGGCGTGCGCCACCTCACCGTCTACGGCAGGGTGAACAACGTGTTGGATCACGATCCGCCGTTTGACCCGATGTTCCTGAATTTTCCGGGACAGCCACCGTACGATCCGTCGCTGTACAATAATGAGGGACGCTACGTCGAGGTTGGACTCAAATACAAGATCCTCTGAAAATGCCGATGTGGCGCTGCAGCCGGCTGGCGCTCTTGCTGGTCTGCAGTGCGCAGGTGGCGCGCGCGGCGAGTCCGCCGCAGATCCTGGTCGTGGCTCAGGACCTGGACGATATCGTGAGCCTGGATCCTGCCGAGGGGTATGAGCTTTCGAGCATGCAGGCCGCCACGAGCCTGTATCAGCGGCTGGTGCAGCCTGACCCGGACCACCCGGAAAGCATCAGGCCCGGCCTTGCGGCTGGGTGGCAGACGGGTGTTGGGTCGCTGCTGTTCGAGCTGAATCCTCGCGCGGTGTTCGCCAACGGCAATCCGGTGCGACCCGAGGATGTCATCTGGTCCCTGAGCCGTGCGGTGAAGCTGAATCTCTCTCCGGCGTTCATCCTGAACGGACTGGGGTGGATTCCCGACACCGTCGACCATAACCTGGTGAAGATCGATGAGCATCACGTGCGGATCACGTGGACCGCCCCGGTCGGACCCTCGTTCGTGCTGAACGTCCTCGGTGCAACAGTCGCTTCGATTGTTGACGAACGTGAAACGTCCGCCCATGCCATTGCAGCGGATCTGGGCAACCGGTGGCTACACGATCATTCCGCGGGCAGCGGGCCGTTCCGTATTCGGCGCTACATTCCCCACGAGGCGCTGGTCCTCGACGCCAACCCTCTCTCCCCGGGCGATGCGCCACGGCTGAAGACGATCGTCATCCGCAGTGTTCCCGACGCGGCCACGCGGGAGCTCCTGGTTCGGGTCGGCGATGCCGACATCGCGCGTAACCTGGGTCCCGATCAGGTCGCTGCGCTGCGCGGCAGGCCGGGGCTGCAGTTCCTTCAGTTCCCTTCAGCCGCCGTGCACTACCTGCTGTTCAACACGGCCAGCCCGGCAGTGCCTCAACTCGCCAATCCTGCGCTGTGGCAGGCGGTTCGGTGGCTGATCGACTACCAGGGCATTGCGCACCAACTCCTGAAGGATCAGTACGAGGTACACCAGGCCTTCCTGGGCGATGGCTTTCCGGGTGCCCTCAACGACACTCCGTACCGGCTGGACATTCCTCGTGCGCGTGAGATTCTGCGCGCCGCGGGGTTGGATCACGGTCTGACGATCACCCTGGATGTTTTCAATCAGCCACCCTTTACGGACATTGCACAGAGTCTGCAGGCCACATTCTCCGCCGCCGGCATCCGGCTCGAGATCCAACCGGCGCTGACCGGCGAGGTCTACACTCGCGTACGCAGTCACAGTGTGCAGGCGGTGTGGCTCTATTGGATTCCGGATTACTTTGATGCTCACTCGAGCGCCAGCGCGTTCGCTTTGAATCTCGGGGATGGCACCACGTCGGTCGCAGGGCGGGCCGGCTGGCGCATACCGCAGTTGAGCGCCCTGACCCAGGAGGCGGTGAAGGAGCCGGATCCGAGCCGTCGCCTGGATCTGTATCGCCGGATCCAAACCCAGGTGCAGCATGATTCGCCCTACGTCATCGCGTTGCAGGAACGCAGCCAACTCGTCATGCGTTCCAATATCCGCGGCTATCGGCAAGGGCTGAATGCCGACATGGTGTACTACGACCGGGTGACCAAGTGAACCGCGGCGCGGGGATGTTGCATCTGTTGGGGATGCTCCTGCGCTCCGCCGGTACTTTGGCCGTGACGTTGGTTGCGCTGCTGTGCGTGACCTTCGCACTCTCAGCGCTGAGTCCTGTTGATCCCGCTTTGAAGAGGGTCGGCGAGCATGCAAGCGCGGCCTCGTACGAGCAGGCTCGTCACGAGTTGGGGTTGGATCTGTCCTGGCCGCAACGCCTGGCGCGCTATGCGACCGGGGTAGTGCACGGAGATCTCGGCGTGTCGCAATCGACCGGCGCTCCCGTAGCTCGGGACTTGCGGCGTGTATTCCCGGCCACCCTCGAATTGGCTACCCTGGCAATGGCAGCCAGCACCTTGTTAGGTCTGGCGCTGGCGATCGCCAGCTCGGCACGCCCAGGCGGCACGCTCGACGCGCTCGTTAGAGTGCTCTCGCTCGCGGGCAATTCGCTGCCGATTTTCTGGCTCGGCCTCCTGGCACTGTATCTATTCTATGCCCAGCTCCAATGGGTGGGAGGGCCAGGTCGCCTGGACGATGCGTACGAATACACAATCGACATGCCGACCGGTTTTGTGCTGTTGGATGCCTGGCATAGTGGTATCGAGGGGGCTTTCGCCAGCGCGTTCAGTCATCTCGTGCTTCCCGTACTGCTGCTCGGCGCCTACGCCGTCGGAAACATTGCCCGCCTGACCCGCGCCGCGCTGTTGGCCGAGGCCGGCAAGGAGTATGTGCTGTTGGCACGCGCCACGGGTGCGAGTCAATGGCAGGTTCTGGTGTACCACATGCTGCCGAACACGGCTGGTGTCGTGCTCACCATCCTGGCGCTGACTTATGCCAACCTGCTGCAGGGCGCAGTCTTGGTTGAGACAGTATTCGCGCGGCCCGGGATCGGGCGATACCTCACAACCGCGCTGTTTGCTGCCGACACGCCTGCGATCCTGGGAAGTACCCTGTTGATCGGTGCCTGCTTCGTGTTGATCAATGGTCTGACCGATCTGGCCGTCCGGTTGCTCGACCCGCGCGCATGAGAAAAGGGCAACCGATCGCCGGGTTCGCGCTGGTGTCGCTCATTGTGGGGGCGGCGCTGTTGGGGCCATGGCTGGTGTCGCACGATCCGCTGGCACAGGATCTCGCCGTGCGACTGCAGGCACCGTCACTCGCCCATCCCTTCGGCACCGACGGACTGGGACGTGACGTGTTGGCTCGCCTCCTGTATGGCGCGCGTTCGACGCTCGGCCTGGTAGCCCTGGTCGCGGTGCTGATGGTGCCCTTGGGACTCGCCATCGGCATTGTGGCCGGGTACTGCGGTGGCTGGATTGACCGCTCGCTGACGGGGCTCACCAACCTGGTGATGGCCTTCCCACCCCTGGTGCTGGCGCTGGCTTTCGTGGGCGTATTGGGACCGGGCCTGCTCAATTCGGCACTGGCCCTGATACTGACAGGATGGCCGGCATACGCGCGACTCGCGCGGGCTGAAACGCGGGTGCTGCGGCGGAGTGACTATCTGGATGCGGCGCGCATGCAGGGCATAGTTGGCGTGCGCTTGTTGTGGGGGCATGTTCTGCCCGCCTGTGTGCCTACCATGCAGGTGCGGTTGGCGTTGGATCTGGCCTCTATCATCCTGGCGGCCGCTGCTTTCGGATTCCTCGGCTTGGGGGTGCGGCCGCCTACGCCGGAGTGGGGCATGATGATCGCTGAAGGCAGCAAGGTGATCTTCGACCAGTGGTGGGTCGCGGCATTCCCGGGCCTGGCCATCCTGCTCGCCAGCCTCGGATTCAATCTCGCCGCCGAGGGTCTGCGCGATCGAGGAGATCCGCGCCATGCCTGACATCCCGCTGTTGTCGGTCGAGAATTTGTCGGTCCGACTGTCCGCCCGCGATCAATCGCGCACCATCGTCCAGGATGTGACATTCAATCTCGGGTCCGAGTGCGTGGCGTTGGTTGGCGAGTCCGGCTCCGGCAAATCACTGACTGCGCGCGCCGTGCTGGGGTTGCTGCGAGCGCCGCTCGAGGCTCAGGCCACGCGCTCGAGGTTGGGCGACGTGGACTTGCAGCAATGTTCCGCCACGCAATGGAATCGACTGCGAGGGGCGCGCTTGTCACTGATGCTACAGGATCCGCGCCACAGCCTGAATCCCGTGCTGAGCATCGGGCGCCAACTGGATCTCGCGCTGAGAGTGCATCAACACCTGTCGGCCGGGCAACGGCGCGAGCGTATCGCCTCCATGCTGGAAGCTGTGGGGCTCACGGAGCTAAATAGGGTGCTGACTTCATATCCGCACCAGATATCCGGTGGTATGGGCCAGCGAGTTGTGTTGGCCCTGATGCTGCTCAACGACCCGCAGGTGCTGATCGCTGATGAGCCTACCTCTGCGCTGGATGCCGGGCTGCGCGATCAGGTGATGGAACTGATCCGCGGCCTCGTACAAACACGCCGCATGGGGTTGCTACTCATCAGCCATGATCTGCAGATGGTTGCGCGACATGCCGACCGTGCGCTGGTGATGTATCGCGGCCGGATTGTCGACCAAGGGCCAGCGGCTGACCTCCCGCGGTCCCAACACCCGTACACGCATGCGTTGTGGGCATGTCGCCCGAGCGGACAGACATTCGGATCTGTGTTGCCGACGCTGGACTCGCTTCAGGTGCCCTCATGAGTGCTGTTGTAGTCCGCGCCCTGACTGTGCCGTTTATCCAGTCTCGACATCGTCACAATGTGATCAACTCGCTCGACCTCCATATCGCAGAGGGCGAGATCTATGGTTTGATGGGTCAGTCGGGAAGCGGCAAGTCGACACTGCTGCGTGTGCTGGCTGGACTGAATCAGGCGTGGGAGGGTGAATTGACTCTCCTCGGACGGCCGCTGCAGCCTCGACGCACATTCGATTCGCAGCTGCGACGCGAAGTACAGATGGTATTCCAGGACCCATTCGCGTCACTCCACCCGCGCCACACGGTGGAGCGTATCCTGATTGAACCGTTACTCATCGATGGGCTCGCCAGGGCTGAAGCCGTGAAACGTGTGCGCGGCGCGCTGGAGGAGGTTGGCCTCGAAGCTGATCACCTGCACCGCTATCCGCACCAGCTCTCGGGTGGCCAACGTCAACGCGTTGCAATCGCGCGTGCGTTACTGCGCCGACCGCGACTGCTGCTCCTGGATGAACCCACCTCGGCGTTGGATGTGTCGGTCCAGGCTGGAATCCTCAACTTGCTGAACCGCCTGCAGGCGGCACACGAGATGACATTTGTATTGGTGAGTCACGATGCGAACGTGATCGCCCACATGTGTAATCGAGCGGCTCTCCTGGAGGACGGCCGGATTCTGCGCGAGCTCGATCGCACCCAACTGGAGCACCAGAGCTGATGAGTTCCTTCTAACCGCGCGGACTGAACGTGCGCGCGAAGAACACCGGTTTGCGCTTGTGCCGCACGCGAAACAACTGCGCCGGGCGAGTGCGGCCCTCGCGCATCCGGGGTAGCTCTTCCAACAGGTCCGTGGCGAGAATGCGGGTTCTGAAGGCCTTCTTCTCCAGGGACCTTCCCAACACAACCTCATAGACACGTTGCAACTCGGTCAACGTGAACTCGGCCGGCATCAGGAAGGCCGGCAGCGATGTGTATTCGACCTTGTTGCGCAGTCTCGACAAGGCCGCCTTCAACAGCTCTGAATGATCGAAAGCCAGCCGCTCCTTGATGCGGTTGCCATCGACGCTGGACCATTGCACGCCCGCCGTGTTGCCACCGGAGACGAGTGGTTTTTCGAGCTCGGGTAATAACGCCAGATAAAGGTGAGTGGTCGACCAGCCCCGCGGGTCACGGGTGGCACTGCCCCAGCTGCCGACCTGCTCGAGGTAGGGCGTTTCGACACCGGTTTTCTCCCGAAGCTTGCGTAATGCGCACTGCTGGAGGTCCTGGTCCTGGTGGATATCGACGAAACCACCGGGCAGGGCCCACTGCCCCGGGAACGGTTCCTCACCCCCCTCGGACCGCTGTACCAGAAGCACTTTCAGCGCCTCCGGCGTAGCGGAAAAGATAGCCAGATCCACCATCGTGAAGGGTCGCTCGAAGGTCAGGGCTGAGCTCATGAGGCCTCTTATACAGTCTCGTTGCATCTTAGGCTACTGAGTGGTACTGTGACAATTACATAGTGGGACTGACCCACTAACTGTAAAAAAGGAGAACAATCATGCTGGGTTTCAAATTCATCAAGGCCGACCCGACGACCTATCTCATGGCGTTTCGCAACGGCAAACCGGTTCGCGAGGGCATCGGCCTCTCGCACTTCTACTACGCACCGGCCACCAATCTGGTGGCCGTGCCCATGTCGAGCCGCGAGCAACCGTTCATTTTTGAGAAGGTGACGGCGGACTTTCAGACGGTCACGGTGCAGGGTCAGGTTTCATTCCGGGTCAAGGAGCCGCAGAAGACGGCTGCGATGCTCAACTTCGGCATCAAGGCGGATGGCAAGACCTACGAATCCGAAGATCCGCAGAAGCTCGCTCCGCGAGTGGTGGCTGCCATTGAAGTGCTCGTGCAGCGGATCGTGCAGGAGCTGAAGCTGACGGAAGTGATACTCGGTGCGGCGCACCTTGCCGAGAACATCCTGGTCGGCCTCAAACGCAATCAGGAGATTGCGCAGCTGGGTGTCGAAATCCTGGGAGCCTCGGTGTTGAAAGTGAAACCGACGCCCGAAACGGCTCGGGCGCTGGAAGCGCGGGCGCGTGAAGCGATTCTGCGCGAAGCGGATGAAGCGATCTTTGAGCGTCGCAGGTCGGCGGTCGAGAACGAACGCTCAATCAAACAGAGTGAGTTGGACACCGAGGTCGCCGTCGAGGAAAAGAAGCGCTTGATCCGCGAGACGCAGATGGAAGCCGAGGCAAGCGTGCGCCGCAAGAAGCACGAGTTGAGCAAGGCGGACATGGAATCCAACATCTCCCTCGAGGATCGTCGCCAGGCGTTTGTGAAAATCAACGCGGAAAATACCCGTACCCTGGCGGAAGCCGATGCGCATCGTATAGCCGCCGTGGTGAAGTCACTGGAGTCAGCCGATCCTCGCATCGTTCAGGTGATTGCAGCGACCGGAATGGATCCTGCGCAGCTCATTGCGCAAGCCTTCGGCGGTCTGGCCGAACGCGCCGAGCACATCGGGCAGTTGAACGTCAGCCCGGATCTGCTGCAGACACTCCTCGGTCGCGACCCAGCGAGCCTCAGCGCTACGAACGAAGCGGGCAAGCGCAAGGAGAAATGATCATGACCCACGTTGATCGCAAGGTGGTCCTCGTCACCCGTAAAAGCCGTCTCGAGGAGCTGATTGCCAGGTATCACACGCAAGGACAGGCGCGGTTTTATGTGGAGCACCTGGGTGCTGACTTCGCCGACTACGAGCGTGAGCACAACACCTACACCGCCGCCAAACACACGGTTCTCGAGACTCTCGAGCGGGAGTGCCGGGTGCAGGTGTTGGATCGAGGTTTCCTGCCCTCGTTTCTGTTTGGGCCCGAGGACCTGGTAGTGGCCCTGGGGCAGGATGGCCTCGTAGCCAATACGTTGAAATATCTGGATGGTCAGCCGCTGGTGGGCGTGAATCCGGATCCGGCGCGGTATGACGGGCTGTTGCTGCCGTTCAAACCGTTGGACCTGGGCCTGGTGTTGAACGAGATCCTGCTGGACAAGCGACCGCACAAGACGATCACCATGGCCAAGGCGGCCCTGTCCGATGGGCAGGTGCTGTATGCCGTCAATGATCTGTTCATTGGGCCGAAGACGCATACTTCGGCCCGATACGAGATCAGTATCGGTAAGACGCATGAGATGCAGTCTTCGAGCGGCGTCATTGTGTCCACCGGCCTCGGATCGACGGCCTGGATCAAGAGCATTGCGACCGGGGCGGCACGGATTGCGGAGAATCTGGGCGCGGCGGCCGCGAGCCTGCAGTATCGAACGCAACCTTGGGATGCTTCGTTCCTGCAGTTTGCCGTACGAGAGCCGTTTCCGAGTGTGGCAACGCAAGCGACGTTGGTCTACGGCAGGACCGACCGGTCAACGCCATTGATCATCCGCTCGCTGATGCCTGAAAACGGCGTGGTCTTCAGCGACGGGATCGAGATCGACTACCTCGATTTCAACTCCGGGATGACGGCGACGATCGGCGTGGCCGAGCGGGCCGGAATGCTGATCCAGTGAGACCCGGGCCGGGGCTGCGATATTTCATTGGCCGGCGACAGGTCCTAAATGCCCCGCTAACCGCACAGAGGAATACCGAGTGCCTGCGCCGCGACCGCCGATTTTGATCGCTGATTCGGATGACTTATTTCGGGAAACCCTCTGCCGCCTTCTGCGCAAGGAAGGCCGGCCCGTTCAGCAGGCCAACTGCCCCGAACAGGCTCTGTCGCTGGCTGGGGCCCATCCGGTGCGTGTCGCCGTGGTAGGCGAATTCGGTGAGGGAGCGTGGGAAGCGCTTGCCATTGCGCAGCGATTGCAAAAAGTTGCGGAAGGGACCTCGGTGGTGTTTGTACCCAGGGCGGGTTCCGAGGAGCTGGCAGTGGCGGCATTACGTTCCGGGTTGTCGGACTATCTACGCAGGCCAATCAGCGGTACTGATCTGGTGGCCTGTGTTGATCGGTGTCTCACCGGTGTACGGCAGGCGCCGCGAATGTCCGAACCAGGTTATTCAGAGTCAGACGAGTTTGTCTGCGTCAGCCCACGCATGCTGAAGCTCCGCAGCTTTGTCGATAAGGTATCTAAAACCGACAGCACCGTGTTGGTCACCGGCGAAAGCGGCACCGGCAAGGAGTTGGTCGCCGAGCTGATTCATGAGTCGGGCCCCGGTGCTGCCCGGCCGCTGGTGTATGTGAATTGTGCTGCTCTCCCCGACACATTGCTCGAGAGTGAGCTCTTTGGATACGAGCGTGGCGCGTTTACGGGTGCGTCGCGCGCCTATGCGGGACGCTTCAGACAAGCCGCAGGCGGCACCATTGTGCTCGATGAGATCGGTGAGATGACGCCGATGGCACAGGCAAAATTGCTGCGTGTCATCGAGTCGCGGCAGGTTGCTCCGCTCGGTGGTCGCAACTCGGTGCCACTCGAGGCGCGTATTGTGGCGGCCACCAACCAGGATCCGGAGTCCCTGATGCGGGAAGGGCGCTTCCGCAGCGACTTGTACTACCGCCTGAATGTCGCTCGCATTCACATCGCGCCGCTGCGGGAGCGGAGGGAAGACATCCTGCCTCTCTTCCAGCACTTCGTTGCAGAGTTCAACCGGCGGCGAGGTACGGGAGTGGAGGGAATGACTCCGGAGGTCGGTGAGCGGCTCCTGTCATACAACTGGCCAGGGAATGTGCGCGAGCTGCGCAATCTGGTCGAGACGATATTCATCGATCCCCCGCACGGGCCGATCGATGTGGAGTGTCTTCCCGATCATTTTCACTGTTATCCGACGACGACGACAGTCCTCGAGCAGCCCGAGGACGAACGAGAACGTCTTCTGGCAGTCCTGACCGCGACACGCGGGAACAAGAGCGAAGCGGCCAAGCAGCTACAGTGGTCGCGAATGACCCTGTATCGAAAAATGATGAAGTACGAAGTGTCGTACGGTAACGCCAGTAGCGCGATGTAACACCGCTATACTAGGCTCCACCTAAATGGAGCCTCCTATGGCGATCGTCGGGAAAGCTGGGTGTGCAATTGCTTTGGCGCTCGCAGTGCCGATAGCAACGGCCGAGGTCACCGGGGCGGGGGCCTCTGGATTTGAGGTCCGCGAGAAGGTACATGTTGCCGCCACCCCTGACGCTGTATACGCCGCCGTGCTCACCCCAAAGCGCTGGTGGGACCCTAAACACACCTATTCAGGTGATGCCGGCCGGCTGACGCTCGATCCAAAAGCCGGGGGCTGCTGGTGCGAAACCCTGCCGGGAGGCGGAGCGGTTGAGCACCTTTCCATTGTCTATCTCAAGCCGGGCAAGGCCATTCGGTTTCGAGGGGCGTTGGGCCCGTTGCAGGCTTGGGGAGTCGCGGGATCGATGACGATTTCGCTCGCCGCTGCGGATGGTGGGACTGACCTGACGCTCACGTATGCTGTCGGCGGGTACGTTAAAGACGGCTTTGACGATCTGTCGAAGGGTGTCGACGGAGTACTGGGACTACAGGTAACGAGACTCAAGAAGCTGGTTGAGACCGGGAGCGTGCAAAGTGACTGATCTGGCAGATATCAGCGTGACTACGCTGGATGGGCAGACGAAGAATCTGGGCAGCTTTCTGGGAAAGGCGACGCTGGTGGTCAATGTCGCCAGTCAGTGCGGCTTCACGCCGCAATACACGGGGCTGGAAGCGTTGTATCGCAAGTACCAGGATCGCGGCCTCACCGTGTTAGGTTTTCCGTGTGATCAGTTCGGCCACCAGGAGCCGGGCAATGCGCAGGAGATCCGCAACTTCTGCACCTCGAATTACCAGGTGACGTTTCCGCTGTTCGCGAAGATCGAGGTGAACGGAGCGAACGCGCACCCGGTCTATCAGGAATTAAAGAAGCAGGCGCCGGGGTTTCTGGGCATTGAGAAGGTGAAATGGAATTTCACCAAGTTCCTGATCAACGGTGATCGGCAGGTGGTGAAGCGGTTTGCCCCGACGACGAAACCAGAGGACCTGAGCGGAGAGATTGAGTCGTTGTTGCAGGCGTGAGTGCCTTCGAGTTGTGTACCTTGCGGATTTTCAGCTTCAACACATCGGGGCCGCGGCCGTGTGCCCGGTCCATGAGCAGCGTGGCAACCGCATCGCGCGCTTCCTGCTGAGTTGTCCCCGCGGGGAATTCAAACACTTCGGTGCGATCGAACGGGTTCTTGAAGAGCACCGGCTCGGCAGCGGCAGGCGGTGGCTCGGCCGGCGGCGGCGGGGGTGCAGGCGGCGGAGCCTGTATTACCGGTGCGGGAACCGGCTTCGGCTTGGCGCCCAGATGCGCCACGCTACCTAACGCTATCAACACGGCGGCGAGGGCCGCGCCGATCAGGATACGTGATTTGAGCTGCTGCATTGCGTCAACCCTGGAGGCTTTGGACAATACCTTCATCTGTTGAGGAGTCAGCATCACTTCGATCGTCGTCGAATCGGTCACAGAATCAGTCTGTGCCGTCCCCATCTGTGATTTCATGACTACGACAGTAGATGGAACGGCGCCGCGCCGCCTCGGAGCGGGTCACTATTCTGTGGCGGGGCATTCGCCATAATGTTCGTCTTCGAGGAAATCCGTGACGGAGTCACGGGCTGTCGGTTTAATGCCGCGCAGCTCCAGCAGCGCCCCTGCGTTGCCGCGGTGATAGGTGCCGTGCAGGCAGACGTGCAGCAGGATCTGGCCGCGCTGCAGGCGGGCTCGTTTGCCGCTCGTGAACACAAAGTCGACCAGTTGCTCGAGCTCGTCCGGTGCCAGATTGCTCACATAAGTCGAGTACCAGTCGTCGGTTTCTCTGGCGCGGTCCGCGAGAGTGTTGAAGTCTGGAATCCGGTCCGAGCGTGGGGCGCTGAATGAGTGCGGCATGCCCTGCAGATGATGTTGGAATATCTTGTCGACCGCATGCATGTGGTCGAGGATGCGCAGCATGATGGAGATGTCCTCACGGCTCAGGCGCTCGAAGTTGCGGCTGACTTCTCCATAGAGGCCGCGGTCGGCCCAACGCTTCATGTTGATCAGCAGTTTGCAGGGGTGATAGTTCATACGCTGTTTCCTTCCAGGAGCCCGTGGCTATAATGCGAGCGAGCGCTCACCTTTTGTACTCGCATTGGGAATCGAGGCCATGGCCCGCAAGCCGCTGACAAAACCCCGTAAAAATGCTTCTCAGGATCGCTCCCGGGCCACGGTCGAGGTGCTCGTGGAAGCCACCGCTCGCATTCTGGTGAAGGAGGGGTTCGATCGGGCCAGCACCAACCGGATTGCGGAAACGGCGGGGGTGAGTATCGGCTCGCTGTATCAGTACTTTCCGGGCAAGGAGGCGCTGGTTGCCGCGGTCATCGACCGGCACAACGACGAGCTCATGGAAATTGTCAGTGCGGCCCTGGCGCAGGTCGCCTCACAGCCCCTCGAGACCGCGATTCGCAGGATCATTGCAGTGGCGATCGAGGCGCACCGCGTCGATCCCAAGTTGCACCGGGTAGTGGCGGAGCAGATTCCGCGCTCGGGGCGGCTCGAGAATGTCGAGGCTTTCAATCGCCAATACTTCGCATTCTTTCGCGGCTATCTCGAAGCGCACGCAGATGAGATTCGCCGGGTCGACCTGGACCTCGCGGCGTTTGTATGTGTGACCTCCATCGAAGCGGTGACACACAGCGCCGTTTTGCATCACTCCGCGATGCTGTCGGATGACAGGATGGCGGCGCTCATTGAAGAGGCAACCCGACTGATCGTCGGATACTTATCCGCGGCGCATTCGTAAGATTTGCTTGACGTCCAGGGTGCCATCCCACTGCCGCAGGTGTGGCTCGCGCGTTTCGACGGCGTGCATGGCCATGCGGTCGGCGAGCTCGTTGCCTTCGGTGCCGACGTGGCCGCGGACGTGAGTCAGCTTCAGGTTGGATTTGATGTTGATGTATACCGCGTAGGCGGCCTGGATGATGCTGAGGTTTTTGATTTCCCCATCCGCTTTGCGCCAGCCCTTCTTCTCCCAACCGATCGCCCACTTCGACACGCAATTGAGTGCGTAGGTGGAGTCACAAAGGATCTCAGCGTCCTCGCCGGTGTTGATGGCCTTTTCAGCCATCAGCAGCGCTGAGAGCAGGCCGTTGAGCTCGGCGGTGTTGTTTGTGCCGTTGGGGTTATAGAGGCCATACCACAGTTCCGTGACCGCGCCGGCGCGATAGACGACGACCCCCGAGCCGGCGTTGCCGGGGTTCGGTTCGCAGGCGCCGTCGCAATAGATCTGCAGACTGACAACAGAGTCGCTTGCAAACGCGTCGTCCTGAGCGGGCTTGGTTTGCTTGGGTGTTGCCGAGCGCGCGGCGGTGCGCGGCGGTGCGCCGGCCCGCAAAGCCGTCTCAGCCTCGGCCCGGGTCGGGAAGGATTTGTACTTCGCTCCCGCGAACCCATCAACAGACCGCTGCGCCGTCGGCCAGTCTGTAAACACACCCGTCTGACGACCGGTCCATACTACATAGAATTTTTTGGCCAACGCGACGTCTCAACGCCGGGAGCGGCGGGCAGGCCGTTTGGCGTTGTCCGTGGGCATGGTATTGGTCAGTGGCCCGATCTGCTCGACGATCGTATCGATCGTGGGCGCAGCCCCGCGAACGTGACCGTCGATCGCCGCACGCATTGCAGCGAGATGCTCCGGCGTAGTACCACAACATCCGCCGATGATCCGCGCACCTGCATCAATAGCCAGAGTAGCGTAGTTGGCCATCAACTTCGGAGTACCGGAATAAACTGCTTCCGTTCCCTCAAAGTGAGGAACACCGCAGTTTCCCTTGGTGACGACGGCGTAGGGAGCGTCCTTCATGTGCAACAACGTGACGAGAATGTCGGACGCACCGACGCCGCAGTTCGCACCAATAGCCAACGGCGCAACAGGCTGTGAAGCAAAAGTGTCGGACACGCCCTGGGGCAACAGGCCCATCATCGTGCGGCCAGCGGTGTCAAACGAGTACGTGGCTACGTAAGGGAGTCCAACGGTTGACGCAGCTTCCGCTGCAGCGCTGACTTCCTCTGGTGACGACATCGTTTCGATCCAGGCGACGTCGGCACCACCATCGAGCAAGCCGCGGATCTGCGCCGTGAACGACGCCACGGCGGCTTCATGGGTGAGAGCGCCCATGGGCTCGAACAACTCGCCGGTAGGCCCGACGGAACCCGCGACCACAACGGGTCGGTCCGATGCGTCCGCTACCTTCCGGGCCAGTTCGGCTGCGCGCTTGGCGAGCTCGTAGGCGCGGTCCTGGGCGTTGTGGAGTTTCAGGCGATGCGGATTGCAGCCAAAGGTGTTGGTCAAAATGATATCCGCACCAGCATCGACAAATTGCTGGTGCAGCTCGACGACCTCATCGGGGCGATCGGTCGTCCAGAACTCCGGGGGCTCGCCCGAAGTGAGCCCGGCCTTGAAATAGTTGGTGCCGGTGGCGCCGTCGGCCAGAAGCACGCGATTGGTTGCGAGTAACGCAGCAAGGGATGTACGCATGGCGCGCATGATAGCCCGGCCGCCGCCCGTCGACGACCACCAATCGTTGCAGAAATGCGCCAATTTCATGCATCAGGAGGCCCTCGCAGCCTGCGGGGCCTCGCAGCCTGCAGAGCCTCGCAGCCTGCAAGGCCGACCTTTGTGGTAAAAGCACCCACCATGCGGCCCAGGCCCGAAGAAAAGAAGCTGGAAGTCCTCAGCACAATCGATAGTGCCGTGGATCGGGCTGTGCAAAGTGCCACGATCAAGCCATATCTGGCCGACAAACACTTTCGCGTCGTGTCCAAGGCGGCGACCCTGGCGGGCGAGCGAGCGTTGCCGGACCTGACACCGGATCTACTGACCGCGTACGGTCGATTTCTCGAAGATCCGGTCAAGCGCGATCCGAACTGTATAGCGAAGGGGGCCATCGCCCGGGCGTTGGTCGATCTCGGCTGCGATGATGTTGATTTCTACCTCGCCGGGATCCGCTACACCCAACTCGAGCCTGTGTGGGGTGGCTCGGCAGATACGGCGATAGACGTTCGTTGTAGTTGCGCTTTGGGGCTGGTGAATACGCGATATTCGAGGGCTGTCCAGGAGTTGACGACACTGCTTCAAGACAAGGAGGCGCGGGCTCGCGCAGGCGCGGCGCGCGCGATTTCGTGTGGCAGTCCGCGGGAGGCGGAGGCGGTGTTGCGCCTCAAGGTGCTCGTCGGTGACGCCGAGTCGGAGGTCATTGGCGAGTGTTTCACCGGCATCATGAGTATTGCGCCGCTGGAGTGTTTGCCGTTTGTTGCTGGCCACCTGTCCAGCGAGAACGAGGGCGTCCGCGACTACGCGGCACTCGCGCTCGGCGAGTCACGGAATCCCAGGGTGATTGACTATTTGCGCATCGCCTGGGATGCCTGCGGACCGTTTGGGGAATTTCCCATCGTCCTGATCAGGGCAGCGGCGCTGAATCGGACGGAGCCGGCTTTTGATTGGCTGATCTCCATCATCGAGACAGGCGCCGAGAGGCATTCCGCCGCTGCCGTGGAGGCATTGTCGGTCTACGAACGCAACACGAAGCTCACGGAGCGTGTGAAGCAAGCCTTGGCCCGGCGCAAGGAAAGTTGAACGGCGCGGCCCGCGCAGCTGCTTCGAGGCATGCGCGCCGCCGCTACCGGTCAGTATGGCCCGAGCTCAGTCGCCAAACGTGGCGCCGGTTACCGTCGCTGTCCCCTCATCCAGCAGGTCAACCGCCGAGCGCCCCAGTCGCACCTTGTACGTGCCAGCCGCCACCTTCCACTTGTGATGCGCTTCATCATAGTGTCCGAGCAGCCGTCGATCCGCCGTCATCGTGACTGACTTGCGCTCGCCGGGCGCAAGCATCGCGCGCGAGAACCCGATGAGCCTCAAGTCCGCCGTGCCGGCGGCTGATGTCAGGTACACCTGCGGAATCTCTGTGCCAGCGCGTTGCCCGGTATTGACCACGTCAAAAGTGACCGTCAGCGTCTTGCCGCCCGTCACTTTCAACTTCTCATACGCAAACGTCGTATAGGAAAGCCCGTAACCAAACGCATACAGCGGCGCGACACCGTGTCGTGCAAACCACCGGTAGCCAACATCCGCGCCTTCCGTGTAGTCGATCGATACATCGGCTTTCGGCTCAGCACCCAGATTGGGAAGCGTGGGGCGCATCGTTTCCGCCTCGGTCCTGGGAAAGGTAATCGGCAGGCGGCCGGCCGGATTGAATCCGCCGAACAGCACCTGGGCAATCGCCGTACCCCCGTCCTGGCCGGGATACCAGGCCGCCACGAGCGCTTGTATCCGGTCGAGCCACGGCATGTTGACCGGGTTGCCGGTTTCCAGCACCACAATGGTGTGAGGATTGGCCGCTGCCACGGCCTCCACGAGCTGATCCTGTCCGTTCGGGAGCGTCAGGTTCGGGATATCAAAACTCTCCGCCTCCTGGCGAGTGACAAACACGATCGCAATGTCAGATTTCGCGGCCAACGCGGCAGCATCCGCGGGATACGATCCAGCGTCGTAGCGGACTTCCGTGTTCGGAGAGGCGTCGTGGATAGCGGACGTGGGCGCGGAAGGGAAGTAGATGTCTTGACGCCATGGTGGTATGCCGACTACGCCAGGAATACTGACAACCGGGCCGTTGGAAGGTGTCACCTGCGCGGACCCACCGCCCGACAGAACTCCGTAACGTGCATATCCCCCAATCACGGCAATGCGTTTCAGGTTGGTGGAGAGGGGCAGTGTGTTATTGGCGTTCTTCAACAGCACGATGCCGTTCTGCGCGACCTCCAACGCCCTGACTGCATGTGCCTTGTAGTTGATGGCCGAGTGGTCAGGCGGATAATCAACCACGCCCACAGCAAACATGGTTCTCAGGATGCGGTGCGCCATGTCGTCAATGCGTGCGACCGGCACTTTCCCCTGTTGTACCGCGTTGGCGAGCGGGTCTGCGAAGTACACGAGCTTGTCGTGCTGCTGGCCCGACTCCTGGTCCAACCCATGGAGCGCATCGAGCTCCGAGTGTACGGCGCCCCAGTCAGACATCACCCAGCCCGCGTAGTGCCAGTTCTGCTTCAACACTTCGTTCAACAGCCAGTCATTCCCGCAGGAATAGTCGCCGTTGACCTTGTTGTACGCGCACATGATCGATCCCGCGTGGCTTTGCTCGAGCGCCATCTGAAAAGCCAGCAGGTCGGATTCACGGAGCGCCGCTCGGTCAATCCGGGCATCCACTTTCGTGCGATTCGTTTCGTGAGCATTCAGCGCAAAATGCTTGAGCGTGGAGATGACATGTTGATCCTGAGCTCCCCGCACCGCCGCGCCGGCCAACACTCCGGCCAGCAGGGGATCTTCGCCGAGGTACTCGAAGTTTCGGCCGTTGCGCGGATCGCGTGTCAGATCCATTCCGCCGCCGAGCAGCACGTTGAAGCCCTTGGCGTGCGCCTCCGCGCCCACGATCGCTCCGGCCTGATAGGCGAATTCAGGGTTGAATGTGGCAGCCAGAGCCAGACTGGCCGGCAGGGCGGTAGCAACGTCACCGGGCCTGACGCCGCGCGGATTGGTGACTCCCAGGCTGGCATCCGTTTCAGTCAATGCCGGGATACCGAGGCGCGGAATGCCGGGAATGTAGCCCGCGGCCGGAACTGCGTCGGCCGGAATGGGAGTCCCGTCGTTCCTGGAGGTGGACGGCCCATGCAGGATTGTCAGCTTCTCCGGCAACGTCATCGCAGCAACGGCAAGCTTGGCACGTTCGTCCGGTGTGCGCGCCTTGTCGAGCCAGGGGCGGTCCTCCGCGGCATGCGCCATTGCCGGTACAGAGAGCAAGCCGGCCAACACGAGCCACGATAATCGATGGGACCGCGGGTTTTGCATGAATATCTCCTCCATGAGGGATGCTAGCTTTATTTAGAATCGGTCGGATGACACAGCCGGATGATACCGAAAATCGCAGCTCGAGCTCGACGGCGGCTCCCACCGCCGATCTCGCCGAGCTGGAGCGGGCGCGCGCCCATCTGGCGGCGATCGTCGACTCCTCCGAAGACGTGATCGTCGGCAAAACCCTCGAGGGTATCGTCACATCCTGGAACAAGGGCGCCGAACGGCTGTTCGGCTATACCGCCGCGGAAATGATCGGGCAGTCGATCACCCGCATCATCCCGCCGGAGATCCAGCAGGAGGAAATCGAAATCCTCGCCAGGATCCGCCGCGGCGAGCGCATCGAGCGCTTCGAGTCGATCCGCATCCACAAGGCGGGCCACCGGCTCAACATTTCCCTGACCATCTCGCCGGTGCGCGACTTCGCCGGCAATATCGTGGGCGCCGCCAAGATTGCCCACGATGTGACCGAGCGGCGGCGGGTCGAGATGGCGCTCGCCGAGGAGGCTCGGGCTCACCAGATTCTCTACGAGGTCGGACAGTTGGTGTCCGCCCAAAGTGACCTCGAGCACGTAGTGCAGACCGTCACCGACGCCGCAACTGAGTTGTGTGGTGCCAGCTTCGGGGCTTTTTTCTACAACGTCGTCGATGAGAACCACGAGGCCTACTGGCTCTACACACTGTCAGGTGTGCCGCGCGATGCGTTTGCGCAATTCCCGAATCCGCGCTCGACCGCGGTGTTTGCACCCACCTTCAAGGGAGAGGGCGTCGTCCGGTCGGGCAACATCAAGCGCGATCCCCGCTATGGCCAGAACGCGCCCTATTCCGGGATGCCCGCCGGTCATTTGCCGGTCTGTAGTTATCTGGCGGTGCCGGTGATCTCACGCACCGGCGAGGTATTGGGTGGATTGTTTTTCGGGCACTCACAGGAGAATGTATTCACGGAGCGCTCCGAGCACCTCGCCGTGGGTATCGCTGCTCAAGCGGCCATCGCCATTGACAAGGCGCGGTTGTTTCAAGGGCTGCAGCAGGAGTTGGAAGCCCGGCGCAAGGCTGAGGAGGCACTCCTCGCCAGTGAGGCGCAGCTCAAACAGGTGGTTGCCGAGCGCGAGCAACTATTGCGGTCAGAGCGTTATGCGCGTTCGGAGGCGGAGCGCCTCGGGCACATGAAGGACGAGTTTCTCGCGACGTTGTCGCATGAGTTGCGAACGCCGCTCAATGCTATCCAGGGATGGGCGACGTTGCTGCGGCAGCGGGAGGTCACGCCGGAAGACCGCACTCGGGGCCTGGAGGCGATTGACCGCAACGTGCGGGCACAGGCGCAGATCGTCAGTGATCTGCTGGACATGAGCCGCATCATCTCCGGGAAGATCCACCTCGAGGTGCAGCCCATCAGCCTGCACGAGGTGATCAACAACGCGATCGAGTCAGTGCGTGCCTCGGCGGATGCCAAGAAGATCCGGATCCGCACGCTGTTGGATTCCAGCGTCGGGTTTGTCAGGGGCGATCCGAATCGGTTGCAGCAGATTCTGTGGAACCTGTTGTCGAATGCGCTGAAGTTCACGCCTGTGGGCGGCCGCGTCCAGGTCATCCTGGAGCGGGTCAATTCGCATGTCGAGTTGGTGGTGGAGGATACTGGGGTGGGCATTGCCCCTGAGTTCCTGCCGTTTGTGTTTGAGCGTTTTCGCCAGGCCGATGCGGCCTTGACACGTCGTCACGGCGGACTGGGGATCGGCCTGTCGATCGTCAAGACGCTCGTGGAGCTGCATGGCGGATCGGTTCGCGTGAAAAGCGCAGGCCAGAATCAGGGCGCGAGTTTCGCTATTGCGCTGCCTGTGTCGCACGTGACCGAGCAGGAAGTTGAGCGCAGTCAGCGGCTGCCGGTTCTGAATGATCCGCTCGAAGCGATTGAGCTGCCGCGGCTGGATCAAACGACCCTGTTGATTGTCGACGACGAGCCGGATGGCCGGCAGTTGATGGTGCGGATCCTCGAGGGCCGCGGAGCGAAGGTCACCGCCGTGGCCGGCGGGGCCGAGGCATTGGAGCTGCTGAAGAGCCAGGAGTTCGACATCCTGGTCAGCGACATCGGGATGCCCGACCTGGATGGCTATGAGCTCATGCGGCGCGTACGCCTGCTCGATTCCAGCCGGGAAGGCCCCATCCCGGCCATTGCCGTTACGGCCTACGCGCGCGCCGAAGACCGACAGAGATCCCTCCTGGCCGGCTACCAGATGCACCTCGCCAAACCCATCGAAGCGCGGGAGCTCGTCGCCGGCATCGCCAGTCTGTTACATCTGAGGCGGTAAACTCGCTCAGGCCTGGCTCACCGCCGTAGGCACCTGGGCCAGCCGATCGAGCTCAACCAACGCATCGCCTGCATCTGGGGTCTGTGGGGCGGGCGCACGCCAGGTGCGTTTTTCGACCAGGCTCGGGGCACGGTCGATGGCGCCGATGGGTTCGATGCCGAGGACGCCCAGACGCTCGAGGAGTTCGGCGAAGACCTCGTCTTTGCGGAGCGTCCACGTCGAGGCGAAACAGCGCCAGAATGTCCAGCCGGCGCGTTCGAGGACTCGTTGGCGGGCGGTGTCGTGATGCCAGCGATCGTGCCCGTGGAATTCGTCGCCGTCACATTCGACGGCGAGGCGCGTGTCTCCGTTGCCTTCGACTACCAGATCGATTCGGTATGCACCGGTTTTGACCTGAGGGATGACGCGAAACCCGCGTGACACGAGCTCGCTGTAAACCTCGCGTTCAAATTCCGACTCGCAGCGATCGAGCAGACTCTCTGACTCCTGCGGTTCGGCCGCGAGCGGTTTGTCGAAGTGAGCCAACAAGCCGGTACGGATGTCCCGATCCGACAAGTCGGAAGCAGTGACTGAACGCACCAGATACATTCGGTCCCGGGCACGGCTGGCGGCGACGTTGAATCGCTGCTCAAACATGAGCCCCGACAGCGGGCGGCAGTTGTGCGGATCGACCACCATCGACAGGAAGATGATGTCTCGATCACTACCCTGGAAGTTGCGGGGGTCACCGCATTCAAAGCGGCGGCGGATCAGCTCGGCAGCATCACACTGCCGGCGGACCATGGCATCGACGTAGGAGGCCTGTTCGGTTCCCAACAAGGAGACCACGCCGATCGTGCGGCCCGCGAAGCGCTCATCAGCGATCAGTGCAGCCACCTCGGCCGCGATGGCCTGGGCCTCGAGATCATTCCGATCCCGCTTATCCCGCTCGCCGCCCGGCACGTGCATATCGACCAGCGGAGGATCGATCCGCTCGGTGGCATTCGGAATGCGGATCGGTTGAATCTGGCCGCCGTAGTGGGCCCGGTTTGAATACGCGATGATGGGTGGAACACAGCGGAAGTGTTCGCGCAGCATGATGTTGGCAGCCGAGTAAACACGGACCGCCAGCTCGTACAGAGATTTCTCCGGCGTCATCTCATCGCGGTAGGGCTGCTCCGCGAGGAATCGCTGCTTCAGCTCCTGAATGCGCTGTGCGGCGATGAATCCCGCATCCGGCGACACCTGCTTGTGGTCGCCAACCACGAGAATCTTCTTGCCTCTGAGAATCGCCGGCAGCGCCCACAGATCCGACTGGCTCGCCTCATCGACGATGACGAGGTCGAATGCGCCTATCTCTGCCGGAATGGACTCGGAGATCCGCGCATGGCTCATGATCCAACAGGGCACCGCCCCGGCGGCATCCAACATCGCCTCACGGGCGTCGCGGCGGTATCGGGTTGCGTTGGGTCCGGTTCCCTGGCCGATACGCCGGATCGCGGTGGCGTAGCCCGACAGGGCCTGCAGCAGCTTCGGGCTGGCATTGCGTTTGGTGGACAGCCAGGCCGCCTTGGCTACGACACTGATATATCGCTTGGCGAGCCCGGCTTCGATCTCGCGGCGGCGCTCGGCCAAAGTAATGAGCTCTTCCCGCGACTCGATGCTGTCGAGATGCCGGCGCATGCGCGCCCAATTCCACGCATCACGCCAAGTGGCCGGAAACACCCGATCCTCGCCGGAGCTGCGGACGGGGACTGACACCAACCGCGTGGCCAATTTGTTTGCGCCTGCATCCGCAATGCGTGCGCGCATGTCCTGAATGATCTCAAACTCCGTGGACAGGCCGCCGATCCGGCGCAGCTCCACGCAAATCTCGGCGTAGTGAGCTGCAACCCGCTCCGCCGACAACTCCTGATTGCCGAGTTGCGAGTCGATGAACAGACGCAGCTGACTCGATACCGGGCCCGAAGTGCCGGCGAGCTTTTCCTGCATTTCGGCCAGATGCGTCAATGCCTGGGCGAGATCGGCCCGCTGCAGGTGGCGCCGAAGCTGCTCGAGGATGGACCCCAGTTGTGCGGCGTTCCCGGTGAGCTCCGCAACCGGCACCTTGTCAAACACGGATTCCGCACTGCGCGGCAACATCACATCGTGATGGGTCGCCAGCCGGTGCGCCATGCGCGCCAGATTCGCGGTGACCTCGATGTGGCGCAGCTTGGATACGCCCCCATCCAACTTCGGAATAGAAAGCTCCGCGGCGCAATGATTCCACCGCGTAACAAACGACAACACCTGCTCGTGCAGCTCCACGAACCGCCGCACATGCGCCCAGTCATGGGAACTGGCAGGCGGCAGCCCGGAGATCCGAATGAGCTTGACGTGTTCCTTGGCCTCCGCGGCACCGATCGAGATCGCGCCAAACGGCCGCCCCAACTCCGCGCCGCGGGCAATGGCCTCGCGCGTCTTGGCGGAATACAGTCCCGCCTCCGGGAAGTCGACCGGCCTCTTCAGAAAGGCCGCACGCGCCTCAATGAGCAGATCCAGGTCACCGAAGAGTGCTCGCAGCGCTGCGCGCTCAGAGGCGAAGGACGCTTGCCGGCATTTGATGCGCAACTCACTCGGCCAAGCACCGTCGGCTGCTTCCAGGCTCTCGAGGAGTTGCAGAGTCTCCTGGACCTGATCAAACAACAGGCGCGCAGCTACGAGGGTGTCCGAAGAGGTCGAGGTCAATGGCAAAACCTGACCATTGGCGACAGCGTCCTCGATCTCCTTGATCTTGGACAGCAACTCGTGCAGGGCGCCTACTTCAACCGGAGTAGGAAGCTCATCAACCGAGGGAATGTGTGAGTTGGCGTAAACCAGATCCGGGCCCAACCGCCGACGTGCGTCACGCAGGCGTCCAGCTTCGTCATCGGACAAGGGCGGCGCATGCTTGGGATCGAGCGTCACTTCATCGTCAAACCATGCATGCCAGGCAGCTCCTGAAACGACCAGCTGCGCGAGCTTTTGCGCACGCATCATCACGCCGTCGACGTTGATATCCGCCAACTGCGCGGCCGCGATCTCGTCGACGCGCTTGTCCAGGTCAATCAGTTCGCTGTGCGCCCGATCGATGGCGCTGGTCGTCGTCAGGATCTCGCGCTTGGTGATCTCGGGATTGAGCTGCGAGACCTGGTGTTGAATTGCCTCAATGGCCGTCTGGAACTGCCGGACCCCTTCGCGATCGCTCGCGAGGAGCGCCACGGTCAAAGGTCTCACCTCTTCCGGAATCTTGTCTCTCAACACCTCGAGAGCACGTTCGCCGCGCGAGGTGACGAGCACGCGACGACCCTTCGCCAGGTAATGGCACACGATGTTCGCAATGGTGTGGGTCTTGCCGGTCCCGGGCGGACCCTGGACGGTTACTCCAGGTGCTCGCTCCAGGTACTGGACGATAGTGACCTGCTCATCGTTGTAGGGCAGGGGGAAGTACAGCTCCTCCTGCACCTTGCCGCTGTCAGGGACACCGCGACTCGAGAGTCCCCGGAACCGGACCGGCTCATATTCGACAGGTTGATCCGACGAAGGCGTCACGAGCGCCAGCGGACCCGCCGGCAACTCATCCCCGCTCTGCAGTGCCTCCTGCAGCCGCTTCAAATCGGCAAACAGGTAATTGTTGGAGCGCGGCCGGGACAGCAGCACCCATGAGTCGGTAACGACCAGGTGCTCGCCCGCCGGCGGCACGGGTTCATTTTCCTCGGTGATTTCGCGGTAGGTACCGAAGCTGTCGAGGTTGGATGCGGCGAGCTTCAGGACATCCGTGAAGCTGGCCGGATCAAATGGAGTGACCGGGTGTTCTTTGTTGCGCACGAGGTATTCGCGCGCAGCGCGCTCAACTTCGGTTGCTCCAGGAACCGAGCATGCGACGAACGCGTCCAGCTCGATGCGGGTCTCGGTCGAGCGCGGACGGATCTCGAGTGACATCGTCATCTCGTCCAGCGCGATTTCCGCGGCCTGGGTCAGCAGGGGATATTCGAAATCGAACTCCGCGCGTTCGAAGGTGAGCTTGCGGCTCGAGATCCCGATACCCCAAACCAACTCATGGGGGCGGGCCGTTTCCTCGGCGGCGAGTTGGTGGCGCAGTGTAAACAGGTCGCCGTACAGGGCGATGGTTTTTCTACGCGGCAGCTCCGCTACCGCCCACGCTTTCCACAGGGCAACATAGTCAGTCAGCACCTTGCCGACCGTGGCGCGGCCTTGTTTCTCCAACTCGGAGCGGCGCTCGGGGGTTTTGCCATCCGCAGTCTTGTTCAGCCACTTGCGGAAGGCCCCATCATCCAGAGCGGGAGGGTCGCCTTCCGGATCGCCCGAGGCGCGAATGAAGGCACGGAACTGATCGGGGACGGCAGGAGGATTTGCCGGCGTGAAGCGCGCAACCCGCAACCAGATGTGGTCGCCTTCGACCTTTATGTCGTATTCAACACCAGGCAGACCCGCGATTTCGTCGCTGCGGCGGATGAAGCCCTTCGCGTTGCCCAAGCAAAACTGACGTGGGTCAATCTCCTTGGCCTGTTCCTCAATGTACTCGAGCAGTCGCGTCAGCAGACGGCGCGGTTCGGTCATGGGCACGTCCTTTCCGATCGGCTGACGCCGGGTCGGTCTTTGTGCCACTACTGCTGTTGCGATGCCAGACGTCTTTGAATGGCGACGCTGGATGAGACTTTGGTGTTAGCGCAAAGCTCGTTCAGGGCTCGTTCAGCTACGGTTTGAGTTCGCCGCAGATTGTTGGTATCAGTTCTGACACCGTGGGGTGTATATGTACAGTATCGCGCAGCGTCGTGTACGGCGCTTTCGCTGACATCATGTCAATGAAGCAATGCACGGCCTCATCGCCGCCGGGGCCGAGAACCGCAGCGCCGAGAATCTCGTTGCTGTCGGCATCCACGATCACTTTCATCAAGCCCTGTGACTCACCCTTTTCAACAGCCCGCTTCACACGAGTCATGGGGCGTTGACCAACACGGATCTTGCGCTTGGCGGCGCGCGCCTGGGATTCCGACATGCCGACACGGCCCAGCGGTGGATCGATGAACAAACCGTAGCAGGGTATCCGGTCGCTGACGCGCCTGGAGCGGCCATCCAACAGGTTTTGGGCCACAATCTCGTAGTCGTTGTAGGCCGTGTGGGTAAAAGCGCCTTTGCCGTTGCAGTCACCCAGCGCCCAGATGCCCGGAACGTTGGTTCGCAGCTGGTCGTCGACTTCAATGTAGCCATGCGCGTCGAGTTTGAGGCCCGCCTGCTCTACGCCGAGATCGTCCGTGTTGGGGCGACGGCCAACCGCAAGTAACACATGTGATCCCACGACCTCCTCGGGCTGACCAACGGCGCAATTGACACCCGCCGCGATGTCCTGGCCGCGAGCCTCGAAGCGTATGCACTCGGCTTCGGTGCGAATGGCGATCCCCTCATTGGCAAAAATGCCCTCGATGGCGCCGCAAATGTCTGCGTCCTCCCGCCACAGCAGATGGGGGCCTTTTTCGATCACGGTGACTTCGCTGCCGAAGCGCCTGAACATCTGCGCGAACTCGAGCCCGATGTAGCTGCCACCCACAACGACCAGGTGACGGGGCAGGACCTCCAGGTCGAGAATGGATGTGTTGGTCAGGTACGCAATCCGGTCGATTCCCGCCATGTTCGGAACGTTTGCCCGGCCACCGACGTTGAGGAAGATCTGGTCGGCGGATATCAGGTCGTCGCCCACGCGCAGTGCGTGCGGTGACTCAAATCGAGCATGACCCTGGTAGACCGTGCAGTTTTTCATGCCCCGGAGCCAGATCTCGAGGCCGGTTCGCGAGGCGTCGATGATCTTTTCCTTGCGCGCCTTGACCGCTCGCAGGTCGGTCGTGATCGAGCCCTCGATCCGGATTCCGTAGTCGGCAGCGCGGCGCGCCTGGTGTATTACTTCGGCGCTGGCGACCAGCGTTTTGGTCGGCGTGCAACCGGTGTTGACGCAGGTGCCCCCGAACAGATGGCGTTCGACTATGGCGACGGTCATGCCTGCGGTCGCGAGGCGATCGACGAGGGAAGGTCCGGCCTGGCCGGCGCCCACTACAATGGCATCGAACTTCTTATTCATATGAGTATCCAGGCGGTGTAGTTATGGCGAAGCTGACTTACGAGATTGTGAAGCACGATGGTGGCTGGGCGTATCGGGCTAACGGGACATATTCGGAGCCATTCCCGACCCACGATGCGGCCAGAAAGGCGGCGGAGCGGGTGGCGCGCGAGCAATTGGCCCCGGGAGAGACAACCACAATCTCATACGAGGATGAACGCGGCCACTGGCACGACGAGATCTCCAAGGGAGACGATCGCCCCGACGTTGAAGTTGAGGGCTGAACCCATGCTAAGATGAGAATAATTCTCATTCATATTGGCGGCGATGCGCGGATTTTGCGTCATTCTGCACCGGTACCTCGGCTTGGCGACCGCGCTCTTTCTCGTGCTTCTGGGGCTCACCGGGAGTGTGCTCGCCTGGCGTGAGCCGCTGTCCGCGTGGGTGGCGCCTGACCTTTACGAGGCTCCGGCCCGCGGCACCGTGCTGACTCCGGAGCAACTCGTCCAGCGAGTGAATGAGGCTGACCCGCGGGCAGCGATCGTGTTCTTTCCCCTCGACCTGAAAGAGGGAAAGGGAACGTCCGTCCATGTGGGGCCGCGCGAAAGCCTCGGCTACGACACGCTGTGGCTCGATCCCGTCAGTGGCAAGGAGCTCGGTCGAACTGACAGCGAGGCGGCCTTGCCTACGACGAGAACTCTCGTTGACTGGCTGTATCACTTGCATCGGCAGCTCGCCATTCCCGGACGCTGGGGCGGCTGGATACTCGGGATCGTCTCGCTGTTGTGGTTCTTCGACTGTTTCATTGGCGCGTATCTGACGTTTCCTCGTGGCCACAGTGTTTTGCGACGGTGGTGGCCCGCCTGGAAAGTCCGCAATACCCGTATCAACTACGACCTGCATCGCGCCGGTGGCCTGTGGCCGTGGTTGCTGTTGGCGATAATGGCATTGTCGGGAGTGTATCTGACCCTCTACAGCGAGCTGTTCATGCCGGTCCTTCGGACCGTTGCTACGGTCACTGCGGAGCCGTTCGACGTCCCTCCGCCGCCGCCCGACGCAACGCCGGTGTCGGTATCTCTATCTCGAGCCGCGGCTATTGCGAGCAATGAAGCTCACTCACGCAATTGGCCGGCGGTGCCGGATGGGGTCTATCACGATGTCGCCCGTAGATTCTGGTTCGTCTACTTCGAAAAAGCCGAGTCGGCGTGGGCGACCGCTGGAAGTTATGGAGTGTTTGTTGACGATCGCAGTGGCGCGGTGACTTACCTGCGGACGCCCAAGGGTACCGCTGCCGATGTGTTCGTGAATTGGCTGAGCGCCCTTCACATGGGCAACGTATTCGGTACGTCCTACAAGGTAGCGCTGTTTCTGCTGGGGCTGGTGGTCGCAGGGTTGTCGGTGACAGGCGTCGTCATCTGGTGGCGAAAACTGCAAAGCCGTCACGCGATGCATCGCCGGAAGTTGGCGAGCACCGGATCGACTGAGCTCGCGCCGAGCTCACTTACGTCGCTCTGCCTCGTCGCGGGCGTCCTGCTCGCGGGTGCGCTGCCTGGCGCGCTCCATTACTTCCTTTGACGGCAGGCCCTGCCGTGCCGTCGTGCGCAAGGTCACGATTGTTCCGGCCAGGATTGCAACGACGATGAGAATGATGACTAGTGCTGTAGACATGGCAGCTACAGACTAAGCAAGCGCCATTCCTCACGCAACGCGAACGATGATTCCTTCGAATGGCTGCAAGGTCGTGGCCAACGGTTTCGATTCTTCAACGTCGTGATCGCCGATTGGGCGCTCCGGGTTCGTCGACGCGGCAATCGACCCAGCGGTGCGCAGATGCACAGGCAGCGCGCTGCCACCGAAGTTGAGCGCTATGACAAACCGTTGATGCTCGGAGCGCCGTTCGTAGACCAACAGATCGCCGTCAACCTGGAGCTGGCGATAGCTTCCCGAGCTCAAGGCCGGCTCGAGCTGCCGAAGTGAGATCAGGTCGCGGTACAGGGGCAACAGCGACTGATCGAGGCTCAACTCATCGGTGAGGGCGGGGGTGTCGGGCAGGGTGAAGCGATGCATGAGGTCGAGCCGCGACTGAGCAGGGGTTTGATGGGCTCGATTCATGCTACATGAATACCATGAAATTCAACCCGTATCCGGTGCTTCTTGCAACGGGCGCGCTCATGCTCGCCGCGGCGGTCTTTGCTCAAAATACCGACGCGCCCTCTACAGACGAGGCAAAGCATCCAGAGCGCTCGCACGTTGGAAAACCAAGCGCGGAAATTTCACCTGCAGGTCATTCGCGGAACGGCTGACACAGGCTTCGACTATCGCGGGCGTCAATTCGCGCCATTCCAGGCCGAAGCCGGTGGCATCCTTCCGGATCACCTGCCCCTCGACCATCGTCGGTCGTCCGTCCGCCGCCGAGTTGAATTGCACCCTGACATAGGAAAGCAGCGTCACAGGCAACGGTGCCTCAACGTATGCACCGCTCATGCTGACATTGGTGATACGGCCCCGCGTCGCAACTCCTCCGTGCGTTGCCACACGTACGGACTGACTGACTTCGTGTCGATTTCCCCACCGATGTTCCATAAAAGCATGGTGCTGTGTGATGGACCCAAAGACCATGACCGTAACGGCGCAACGGGTCCTCATCCGAAGGGGGTGGATACTTCTGATTCCCTTGTCGGTGTTGTCTGACCGACCAATCAAATCAGACACTTGCGGGCGAGCTCGGAACGCGCATTGCTCACCATCACAGCAGCGAACGCAAGAGGGTGAGCATGAGAAACAGTTTGCGCTGGATCGGCATCGGGGTGGGCAGCCTGGTCCTGGTGCTCGTGCTGCTGCTGGCTTTCATGGATTGGAATTGGTTCAAACATCCCATTGAACGGGTTGCCAGTGCGAAGTCCGGGCGTACGGTCATCATTGCCGGTGACCTGAACGTTCACATCTGGTCGTGGACGCCCACTGTCGTCATCAACGGTCTGACACTGGGCAATCCGCCGTGGGAACCCGACCGGCCCATGGCGAAGATCGAGCGACTGGAAGTGCACCTGAAGTTACTGCCGCTGTTGAAGGGCGATGTGATTCTGCCGCGTGTTGCACTGCTGCGGCCCGATGTTTATCTGCACCAGGACAAGTCAGGGCGCGCCAACTGGACGTTCGAAAATCAGGCCCCTACCAACGCGCCCGCCTCGAAGCCAACCAAGCTTCCGGTGATCCGTGATCTTCTCATCGAGGATGGCAAGCTGCAGGTCGCCGATGAGATGCGCAAGCTGAAGGTGGATGGCACGATCCAGGCGCACGAGCAGAAATCGCAGGCGGATCCGACGCCGTTTCGCATTCAGGGTAAGGGCACCATCAATGACCAACCCTTTGAGCTGAAGGTCGCCGGCGGTCCGCTGGTCAACCTCGATCCTGACCACCCTTATCCCTATGACCTCAGCATTACAGCGGGCGACATCAAGGTCTCTTCCAAGGGACGGGTGCTCAAACCCTTCGATCTGGGCGGGATGGAAGCAGATGTGGCTTTGAGCGGCAAGGATCTCGCGGAAGGGTACTATCTGACGCAACTCGCGCTTCCCAACACCGCGCCATTCGACCTGCGTGCACATATTGCGCGCAATGGGCTGCGCTTCGCGGTGACTGACATCGCCGGCAAGGTGGGTGAAAGCGACCTGCACGGCAAGCTCGACATCGATGCGACTCGCAAACGGCCGTCCATGACGGGCGAGCTGATATCGGATCAATTGCGGATGAAGGATCTCGCTGCCTCTCTGGGTGGCAAGACCGCCAAAGGCGGCAACTCCCTGGATGCCAAAACAGAAAAGACGGTCGCTGCGAAACAGCAACGGACGCAGCCCGGGAAGGAGGCGCCTGCAGACCCGAACGCGCGCCTGTTCCCGGATGCTCACCTGCAGGTCGATCGCGTGAGAGCGATGGATGCGGACGTGCATTTCCGGGCAAGGTCGATCGAAGCCGGCAGCGTTCCGTTCAAGCAGGTTGCGTTCCGGATCAAGCTCGACGACGGTGTGCTGGCACTCGATCCGTTTGCATTCGAGATGCCCCAGGGCCACTTGTCGGGCGATGCCAAGATCGATGCCCGGCAGGCTGTGCCGAAGGTGCACATCGACGTGCGGATCAAAGATATCCAACTCGATCAGTTGAAGGGCAAGGCACCCGGTGCGCAGGCGCCGCTCGGGGGTGTCATGCAGGCTCGGATGGTCGTCAACGGAACCGGCGACTCCGTACACAAGGTAATGTCCGATGCGAACGGCACGTTCACCCTCATCCTGCCGAACGGCGAGGTCCGTTCCGCTTTCGCCGAGCTGACCGGCATCAATGTGTCGAAGGGCCTCGGCCTGTTGCTGACCAAAGCCGATGACAAGGCTCCGATCCGCTGTGGGGTGGCGCAGTTCAACATCAAGGATGGCCTGATGAGCGCGCAGAACATTACGTTCGATACCCAGAACGTGGTGATTAAAGGCAAAGGCGATATCAATCTGGGGCCGGAGAGTCTCAATCTCGAGATCAAGGGTGATCCCAAGAAAATCCGGTTCACGCGACTGCGCAGCCCCATTGAGGTCAAAGGGCACCTGATGAAGCCCTCGGTCGGTCTCAATGTCGGGGATACCGTGAAGCAGGGTGCCGTCGCTGCTGCCTTGGGTACGGTGTTGACACCGCTGGCGGCAGTGATTGCGTTCGTCGACCCGGGTCTGGCAAAGGATCAGAACTGCGCGCAGATGATTGCTGAAGCCGACAGCAAGGGTCCCAGGGCGCCGAAGTCCGACTTCGAGTCACCCAATCGGGCCTCTACGAAATCCAAATCGGCTGCCACGTCGGATCCTGATGCAAAGTTACGTTAGGAAGGTGTATATGGATCGGGCAGTGCAGGACGCACTCGTTTGGTGGTGAAGGAGTGACTCATGCGACACGGTAAACAGATCAGGCCTGCAACTCGCTCGGTGCCGGACGAAACGGAAGCTCCGGTGGCCGTGGCTGCGCCGCCTCCGGGCGCGCGGCCGAACCGCCTGGCGATTTCGCGAGCCAGTCTGCTGGGCCTGCTGGTGCGGGTGCCTGCGGTTTGCCGGTCGGTCGGGCTGGTGCGCTAGTATCGGGATACCAACGACTGGTTGAGCGCCCGTTACATCGATGAATGGCTGAGGATCCGTCTGCGCGTCGCGCAAGGTATTTCCTTTATCTCTTAGGTGGCGTTTTCGTCGCCCTCGGCTTTGCCTTAGACCGGGTGCCGGCGATGGCGGCGGTTACGCCGGACCTCGCCGGGCGGGTGTCTGCGGGGATCGGGGCTCTGATCCTGGCGGTCGGCCGCTTCGGCTCCGACCGCCTGGTCCGCCGCTGCGAGATGCTGCTCACAGGGTGGTTCTAGCTTGTGGCTGAAATCCCTTGTGGTAAGATCGCGGCCCCCAAAATTCCGGGGCAGTGCGCGGCCGTAGCTCAGTTGGATAGAGTACAACGCTACGAACGTTGGGGTCGGGGGTTCGAATCCCTCCGGCCGCGCCATCTCTCTGAAATCTAAGTAGATTCTCTCCGGCTCGGCTGCCGCACACGCTGTGCGCCGGCCCCGCGAGGGAACGCCCGTGCGCCGGAAATTGCGCTGCGGTGTGAATCCGATCCCCGGCCTGGCCCGTAGACCGTTCGCCAATCACAACTTCCCCGGGGATAAACATGAAACGCTTTCTAACGTGCGGCCTGGCCGTCGCGGCCTGCGCCGTGTCAACTTACAGCTCTGCGTCGAGTCATCGTGAAGCGCCCTTCATTGGGGGCATGCCGCGTCTCGATGGTACCGACGTGTATGCGTTCAGGAGTTACGAACCGGGCCGCGCGGATTTCGTGACACTGATTGCCAACTACATTCCCTTCCAGGACCCGCAGGGTGGACCCAACTTCTACCCGCTCGATACCAACGCCTACTACGACATCGATGTCTTCACCACCGGAGATGCGGTTACCCGCTATACGTTTGAATTCAAATTCAACAATGTGAAGAAGAATCTCGCGGTGCAGGCCGGCAATCGCACCGTGGCGGTGCCCGTCATCAATACGGGTCCTGTCGACAAGGATGGCAAGAATCTGAATGTCAGTCAGACGTACACGGTCCTGGTGTCCCACGGGACGCGCCAGCTCGCGGAGAATGCCTCCCTCGGCGGTACCACATTTTTCAAACCCGCGGACAACATCGGGGAAAAGTCCATTCCCGACTACGCCTCGTATGCCAACAACTTCATCTATGACATCAGCATCCCCGGTTGCGCGACACCGGGTCGCGTGTTCGTCGGGCAGCGCAAGGAGGGCTTCGTGGTCAATGTCGGTGAGATCTTCGATCTGGTGAATCTGAATCCGGTGGGGCCGCGGGATGGCGTGGCGAACGATCTGACCCACAAGAACATCACATCCCTGGCGCTGGAATTGCCGATCGCCTGCATCACCACCCGGCGTGATCCGGTCATCGGCGTGGTCGCATCCACGAAGACCCGCCAGGGGGATACCTACACGCAGGTGTCGCGCCTGGGCAATCCGCTGGTCAATGAGGCCGTCATCGGTCTGCCCGACAAGGACAAATTCAACGGCAGCTATCCGCAGAATGATGCCGACTTTCTGACTTACGTCACCAACCCGACGTTGCCGGTGCTGCTCAATACGCTGTTCGGGGATGCGGCGAAGATTCCGGAGACGCCGCGCAATGACCTGGTTGCCACCTTTCTTACGGGCATCAAAGGTATCAATCAGCCCCTCACCGTGAAGCCTGCCGAAATGCTCCGCCTCAATACGTCGACACTCCCAACGCCCCCGGCACAGCAAAACGATCTGGGTGTGATCGGCGGGGACCTGGCGGGTTTCCCGAACGGGCGCCGGCCGTATGATGACGTCACTGACATCGAGTTGCGGGCGCTCGAAGGAGCGCTGTGCGGCGTTGCCGGAAAATGTGGGACCCAGACCACCGATCCCAACAAGGGCACTGCCTACACGGACGGCGCGCGTGCGGCCGGTCCTGATGCAGCGCATCTGAGGGTGACCGGCAAGGTGAGTGCCCTGGACACTTATCTCGATGTCTTTCCGTATCTGAATACGCCCTTGGCGGGTTCGCCATCCGGCGTCGCCGAATAGCAGACGAGACCTTTGGACGTGTTGACTTGTCGCGCCGCTCGAGATGTTGGTTTGGCCGACACGGTTAAATCAGGCGCGCAAGTTGGAGAACGGCAACACTTTGAAAATTTATGTCTAGTGCTGAAATGTGGAATCTGCTGCGCTGTTCACGATTCATTCAGGTAGTGCTGGTGGCACGGGCCGCGGTTCGTAGAATGCGGCCCGTCCACTTCGGAGAGCACTGCCGTGAAATATGCGTTGACCACACTTGCGGGCCTGTCCTTCGGGACTCTCAGCTTTCGCATCAGTTACCTGCTGGGCTGGAATCACATCGGAGAGCGGCTGTTTGTTTTCGCGGGCGGCCTGCTCGCAGCGGCCTTCCTGTGCGCGCCGCTGTGGGCGTGAGCTCGAAAGCTCAGTGGTGTTCCAACACCATTACGAAGATGAAGACGGCGGCGGCACCGATTGCCGCGAAGGCTACATAAGTCAGCACGCGCGCGACGGTGTGGAACAGCAGGTCACCGGAGCGGCGCGGCTCGATCATCTTTTGATTTCCTGTCCAACCCCGGCCTAACGTAGCGAATCGTGGATCTAATTGCAAATGATTCTCATTTGCGAGATTGCTGGAGCGGTCAACTGGGCCCGGCTGATAGCGTTTCTTGCTGTGTGGGTCCCGTAGTGCTGCGACGCCGGAACCGGTGTCGAGGCGTAGGCGTTAACAGAACTATGGACACACTCATTTATGGAGGTTGACTCGAGTGAATACATTTAAGAATCGACGCGGCCGCATAGTGGCTGCCGCACTGGCAGGGGCCATGCTGATCGGCTCGGTGGCGCCGGCCTTCTCGGCTGTCGGCATCGACATCAACATTGCGCCGCCGGCACCGCGTGTGGTCGAAGCGCCGCCGCCGCGCGCCGGATTCGTTTGGGCTCCTGGCTATTACCGTTGGGATGGCCACCGGCACATCTGGGTGGACGGACGTTGGATGCATGAGCGCCGGGGCTCGCACTGGGTGCCGGAACACTGGGACGAGCGGCACGGCCGCTATCACTTCGAGCCGGGTCACTGGGAACACGGTTGACCTGATATGGCGGGGCGCTGTATCCGAAGTATCATTCATCATGGATACACGCGAGATTACGGCGCCCCCCGCCATTACTGTCGTCACCACCGGCGGCACCATCGACAAGCTCTATTTCGACTCCCTGAGCGAATACCAGGTCGGTGAGTCGGTGGTGCGCAAGCTGCTCACCATCGGCAACGTCAAATACCCCTTCGAAATTGTCGAGGCGCTGCGCAAAGACAGTCTCGAGCTCACGGATCAGGATCGCGATGAGCTGGTCCGGCTGGTAGCGGGACTCGGGACCTCGCGGGTCGTGATGACGCACGGGACTGATACGATGGCTGTCACCGCGGCACGTCTCGCATCGATTCCCGGCAAGACCATTGTTCTGACGGGCGCATTGTCGCCCGCGCGATTCAGCGAAAGTGATGCGTCATTCAACCTCGGAATGGCATTCGCGACCACGCAGGTCGCCCCGCCTGGTGTCTACATTGTCATGAACGGCGAAGTGTTTCCGGCCGGCGCGGTGCGCAAGGATCGCGAGGCGGGACGCTTCGTGCGCGTCAGATAAAGAGAGCCGGAGGGGACTGGGGACCACCAGCCCGCCCCGGCCCAGAGCGCAATCGGCAACTGTTACTGTTGGTATCGAAGCCTCAGCATGCGCCCCCGCGCTTTGAGGCGGAAGCGGCGATGCGCGGCGATTGCTGTCGGCGGGCTCCTACGAGGCTGGAGCGGCGCAGAGGCGGGCCGCCGTGTAAGCTGTTGCTCCGCCAAACAAAAGGGGACCGTGTCCATGTATCTGCGTACGCGGCTGCTGTTCGGTATCGGAACAGTCACACTGGTGGCGCTGCTCGTCAGCCTGCTGGTGCCGCTGGAGTCGATTCGCAGCGACGTTGCCCGCGAAACCGACGCATCCATGCAGTTGGCGCAACTGCTGCTCGATGTCCAGCATGCCGTGGCAAACGCAAAGGGCAGTGCCGAGGCCCGGTTCGCCGCTACTGACGAAATTCGCCGTGCCGCCGATCTGCGCCACGTACGCGTGTCGCTCGTCGATGATACGGGAGCTTTGCTGGCTACCAGTCCCGCCGCGGAGCCGCAGGTCGGCCTCATTACCAAGGCACTGTTGTCTTCCGGGCCGCCCGCGGCTCTCGTGTATCCCGTGTCCTATCATGCTGTGCCGCTCGGCGAGCTGCGGGTGTCCTCCAACCCGATGTCGGAATTCGCCGAGATCGAGCAGCGGGTCGGTGAGGATCTGGCCTTGATGGCATTGACGCTGCTCGCGTTGAGCGCGGCCATTTACTGGATGGTACGTCGCGGACTGCAACCGATCGAGCAGGTGCAGGAAGCGTTGGCGAACCTGCAGGCCGGACACCTGGAAACGCGCCTGCCGCGCTTCAAGCTGAAGGATGTGGATGATATCTCGCTGCGCTTCAATCAATGTGCGACCGCGATGGAAGAGGCGGCTGCGCAGCGTCGCGACCTGACACGGCGAGTGATCGAGGCGGAGGAAGACGAGCGCAAACGGCTCGCCCGCGAGCTGCACGATGAGCTCGGCCAGAGCCTGACTGCGATCAAGGTCGATGCCGCGTATATTGTGCGCGAAGCGGCCCACAGCTCACCGAAAATCCTCGACAGCGCCCACTCGATCGAGACGCTCAGTACCAACATCATGGAGCTGATCCGCAGCATGCTGGCGCGGCTGCGGCCCTATGGGCTCGAGACAGTGGGCCTGCGCGAGACACTCCAGGATCTCGTGAACGGTTGGCAGGTGCGGGTCGCCGACCGGTTTCAATGCTCGCTCGAGATCAGTGGCAATGTGGATACACTGGCTGCCGATCTCAACATGACACTGTATCGTTTGATCCAGGAATGTCTCACCAACGCGGTGAAACATTCCCGCGCACGCAAGATCCACTTTCGGTTGGCGTTGCAGGAGAATCGGGTGATGCTCGAAGTGACGGAGTCGCAGACGACCGGCAATGCCGTGGCCATGAAGGCCAGCGGTACAGGGCTGCTCGGCATGCGCGAACGGGTGGAAGCTCACGGCGGGGAGCTGACCCTGGATCTCGATCCCGCGCTGTCACTGCGCGCCTGGATGCCGGTCCATGCGTAACTCCACCCGGATCCGCATTCTCCTCGTCGACGATCACATAGTGGTTCGTGCCGGCTATCGCCGTTTCCTCGAGCAGGAGCCCGATTGCCAGGTCATCGCGGAAGCCTCTTCAGGAGAAGAAGCGTATCAGTTGTTGCAGACGATCGAGCCCGACATCGTGATTCTCGACCTGAGCATGCCAGGGCAGGGCGGCTTGTCGGTGTTGCGTCGGATGAAGTTGCGCTGGCCGCTGTTGCCGGTGCTCGTCTTCAGCATGCATGACAATCTGCCGTTCGTGGTCCAGGCCATGCGCGCCGGTGCCACCGGTTACATCACCAAGAGCAGCGAGCCGGAATCGATGGTGAAGGCGGTTCGAAGCGTCGTCTCCGGCGTGCCGACGTTGAGCCCGGATGTTGCGCAGAAAATGGAGATGGCGGCTACGTCTGCGATGTCGCAGCCCACATTGGGTTTGTCGGCGCGCGAGTTCGAGATCTTCCGGCTGGTCGCGAGCGGTAAGACCCATGAGGAGATCGCCGGGCTCCTCAATGTCAGTGTGAAGACCGTGGCCAACAATCATTCGCTCATCCGCCAGAAGCTGGGCATCAACACGGATATCGAGCTCTATCGGCTCGCCAGGGACTGTGGCGCCGTGGAGGCCGCCCCGGCCTGAGAGCACGCACAGCCGCGGCCCGCGGGGGATTTCGTCACCGATTCGTTACCCCCGCGCGACCGACTTGTGAGGGCCGCGTGGCTAGACTGCCGGCTCCTCATGAAACTTCAGCAATTGCGCTACCTGGCGGCGGTCGTCCAGAGCGACTTGAACATTACCGCCGCGGCGGCGAAGTTGTCAGCCACGCAATCGGCCATCAGCAAGCAATTGAAGTTGCTCGAGGATGAGCTGGGATTTGATGTTTTCGCGCGCAGCGGCCGGACGCTGACGCGCGTGACGCCTCCGGGGGAGCGGGTCATTCGTCACGCGCTCAAAATGTTGCGCGAAGCGGAGAACATCCACGGCCTGTCGGAAGACTTCAAGGAAGACGATCGCGGCTCGCTGTCGATAGGCACCACGCACACGCAGGCGCGTTACGTACTGCCGCCCATCATCCAACAGTTCCGGTTTCGTTATCCCAACGTGCAGTTTCATCTGCACCAGGGCACATCCGAACAGATTGCCGAAATGGCGGATGTGGACCGGATCGACTTTGCCATGGCCACCGGGTCGCACGAGTTGTTCGGCAAGTACGTGCTGCTGCCGTGCTATCAGTGGAGCCGTCGGATCATCGTGCCGGCGGGACATCCGCTGACGCAAATCGAGCGGCCCACGCTCGCGGATCTCGCCGGCTTTCCCATCGTCACCTATGTATTCAGTTTCAACGGTCGCTCCTCGCTGCATGAGGCGTTCGCCGCTGCGGGGCTGACCATCAACGTTGCGTTGACTGCTCGCGATGCCGATGTGATCAAGACCTATGTTCGGCTGGGGTTGGGTGTGGGCATCGTCGCGGATGTTGCGTTCGATCCCACTCGGGAGAAGGGGCTGGTGTCCATCGATGCGGAGCACCTGTTTCCCCTGCATACAACCTGGATCGGCTTTGCGCGGGATCGGCTGCTGCGCGGCTTCATGTATGACCTGATGGGGTTGGTCGCGCCTCACCTGGATCGCGATCTGATCGATCGCGTGGCCCGGTGTTCAACGCAGCCGGAGGTCGATGCGCTGTGCGCCTCTATCGCGCTTCCACGGCGCCCCTGAGTGTGCGCCAGCCGACGATAAATCGACTTTAGGCTTCCCGTTCGGGCCGCGTGAGCGATAATGGACGGCTTCCGCTCGAGGTCGCCCTCTAACAGAACATGCCGCCGGTCCGATTCAAGTGCTTGATTTGGCTGGTTGCCCTCACTGGGACCGCCGTCGTGTGCGCGGCGGCCGCGACGCATCCGGCAGTACAGCTGGTCGACCGGGCCACTACCGAGATGCGCACCGATCCGGAGGCCAGCAAGCGGGATGCGGACCAGGCCCTCAAACTGCTGGAAAAGGAGCCGGATGCCGATCTGGAGGTCCATGCCCGCCTGATTCTCTGCGACTACTACGCCGAGCGTGATACCGGGGCGGCCGAGCGGGAAATTGATGCCGGCACGGCATTGCTGCCCAAGGCGCAACGCAAGGGACTCAAGGCTGGCCTGCTCGACTGCCGCGGCCAGATGTTCGAAACGGCGGGCAACAACGCCAAGGCGCGCGCACTTTATGAACAAGCAGTCACGGTGGCCGCGGAAACTCATGACGATGAGATGTTGGCCCAGAGCCTGTTCTCCCGCGGTTACCTCCTGGGGTTGCAAGGTGAATATGCGGCGGGCTTGAGCGATCTGAAGCGCGCCCAGGCGCTGTTCGAAAAGCTCAACAAGCCCGTGCATGCGCTCACGGTGCTCAACAGCATCGCCACCCAGTACGACCGCATGGGCGACTATTCGCAGGCGGTGTACATCTATTCACGGGCGCTCAAAGCGCAGCGTGAAGCCGGAATGCAGCGCGAGCAGGCAGTCACGCTGCACAACCTGGGACGCGCTTACGAGAACCTGCACGAGTGGGATGAGTCGGGCAAGTCATTTGCTGCCTCTCTGGCGGTGGCCCGACAACTCGCCTATCCGCGCGGCGAAGCGTATGCCCTGCGTGGCCTGGCAGCGGTTGCCAATGCCTCAGGTGATCCGCAGGGCGCCCTGGAGACGCTGGCGCGAGCCGAGTCGCTGCAGCGCCAGACACCGGATGCCCGCCTGCGCGCGCAGATACAACTCGCGCGGGGCATCGCCTATCACAAGTTGGGTCGGCTCCCCGAAAGCAGCGCCGCTCTCGAAGCTGCCCTGGAGGTTTTCCGCCAGGCCGATGCCATGCGTGAGTTGAATGCCACCTATTCGGAGCTCGCCGAAGTCTATTCCCAGAGCGGCGACTGGCGGGCGGCCTATGAGCGTCTCATGCAGGCGAAGGAAATCTCCGACCGGCTCCTCAACAATCAGCTCGACCAGCGCTTCGCCACCTTGAAGGTGGAGTTTGATACGGCAGCCAAGGACAAGGAAAACGCGCTGCTCATGCACGAGAACGAGATCAATCAGCAGGCGCTCGCCCAGGGACGCAACCTGCGGCGCTGGCAGGCGGCGGTGATCGTTTTGTCCGTGACCTTGGTGTTGTTGCTGGCGATGCTCGCTATCTACCAGCGCAGACACGCAATGCGCATGAAATATCTCGCGTTGACGGATGAGCTGACCAATGTGCCGAACCGGCGCTCGGTGCTCTCCCGGCTGGATCCGTTGTTGCGCGATCCAGAGCAGGGCAGTTGCGTCTGCCTGATCCTCGATGTCGACCACTTCAAGAAGATCAATGACCAGTTCGGTCACCCGACCGGCGATGAGGTCCTCAAGGCAGTGTCGAATGCCGTGCGGGCCCTGGTCGTTGAGCCGGCATTCTTTGGCCGTCTGGGTGGGGAGGAATTTTTGATTGTCCTGCCCCAGATGGACCTGGCCGGTGCGCGCGAGGCGGCCGAGCAGTTCCGGCTGGCCATCATGGCCATCGATACGTCCCGCTGGTGCTCGGACAGTCGGCGGATTACCGTGAGCATCGGATGCGCGGTGTCCAACCCTGGTGCGGATACTCCCAGCACCATGCTTAAACGAGCTGACTTTGCGTTGTATGCTGCGAAGAGAAACGGACGCAATTGCGTAGAAACGGAGCCGGGCTCCTCGGGGGAACCCCCGCCGGGCATGGATTCGTTGGCAGCAGAAGCTTGATGATTTGATGCAAAGGCAGCGAACGGCGCAAAACGAGGGCACCGCTGGGGCGGTTTCGGCCCCCGCAGTGCCGACTGGTGAGCCTGACCGATGGGGCGAACGTCTACCTCGGCAGGTGGGCCTCGTCAACGCGGTCGCCGTCCTCGTCGGCGTTACCATTGGAAGCGGTATTTTCCGGGTGCCGGCTACTGTTGCCGGCCAGCTCCACGATCCCGGGCCGGCCATCCTTTGCTGGATACTCGGCGGCCTCATCGCGCTGTTTGGAGCGCTCACCATCGCCGAGCTGGCCGGCGCTCTGCCGCGCTCCGGCGGCATTTTTGCGTACCTGCTGGAGAGCTTCGGGCCGTTGCCCGCCTTCATGTTTGGTTGGACCGAGCTGGCGGTTGTGCGTGCTTCGGCACTGGGAGCCACGGCTACCATCTTCTCGGAATACCTCGGATATTTTGTGCCGATGAGCCCGCAGCAGGTGCGCTATGTGGCCGCGGCGGCCATCATTCTCATCGGGCTGATCAACTACATCGGCGTGCGACGCGCGGCCGCGGTCATGACGGTCGCGACAGTCGCGAAATACATCGCCGTCATGGCATTGGGCGCCCTCGCATTTACCGTCGGCAGCGGCGGGGCCTCTCACTTTGCGAACGCGTGGGGCTCGGGGTTGCATCTGTCGCTGTTGGCGACTGCACTGATTCCTGTCATGTGGACGTACGACGGCTGGGCAGATCTGTCCTTCATGGGCGGCGAGGTCAGCAATCCGCAACGGAACCTGCCCCTGGCGCTGATCATCGGCACGCTCTTCGTCATGTTGGTGTACCTGGTCATCAACATCGGCTTCATGTACCTGTTGCCGCTGCCGCAGATGGCGCAGTCAAAGCTGATCGCGGCCACCGCTGCCGAGCACATTCCACTGTTCGGCGGGTTCGGTGCCGCCATCATTGCGGCGGTGGCGATGGTCTCAGCCTTCAGCGGGCTGAACGGGTCCATCATGACGGGACCGCGAATCTTCTTCGCCATGGCCGAGCGCGGGCTGTTTTTTCGCGGGGTCGCCCGGATTTCGCCGCGCTTTCAAAGTCCGTCGGTGGCCATCTGGCTGGCAACGGCGCTGGGCGTCATCTATGTTCTGCAGAATGACTTCGCGCAGCTTGCCGACAAATTCATCCTGGGGATCTGGCCTTTCTACGCGCTGGCGGTTGCCGGCGTGTTTGTCCTGAGGCGCACCCGGCCCGACCTCGAGCGTCCGTATCGTGTCGTCGGTTATCCGTTTGTGCCGGCACTGTTCCTGGTTGCTTCGCTCGGAATGGTTATCAATGCCCTCGTGACCGACCCGAAGAACACGGGAATCACGCTCGGCATCATTGTCCTTGGCGCGCCGGTGTACTACCTGTGGCGCCGCTTCGCTCAATAACCCGGGGATTCACGCATGGATCATCGCGTCCTGTTGGCACTATCTGCTTTGCAACTCTTCGGCTTCTCACCCGATCAGACGGCGGCGCAAAAATCCATTGAGCAGCGGTTTGATGCCGACCTGAAAACCGAGGACCTGGACGTGTGGCTGAAGCGACTGTCGTCCGAGCCCAATCAGGTCGGCGCGCCGCATAACAAAGAGAATGCCGAGTTTGTCCGCGACCAGTTGAAGTCCTGGGGATGGGATGCGCAGATTGAGGAGTTTTACCCTCTGTATCCGACGCTCAAACATCACACCCTGGAGTTGGTGTCCCCAACCAAATACACAGCCTCCCTGACGGAACCGCCGGTTGAGGGTGATGCGACCTCGACACGAACTGATGGGATGGGTCCATACAACGTCTATGGCGCTGACGGTGACGTCACCGCCGACCTCGTTTACGCCAACTACGGCATGCCGGATGATTACAAGGATCTCGCGCGCCGCGGGATAGACGTCAAAGGGAAAATCGTCATCACACGCTATGGCGGCGGTTGGCGCGGACTGAAGCCCAAGCTCGCTCAAACACATGGCGCGGTAGGTTGCATCATCTACTCCGATCCGCAGCAGGACGGATACGGAGCTGGCGATGTGTATCCTAAAGGGGGCACTCGTCCTGCGGATGGGTTGCAACGCGGCTCGGTGGCCGACCTGCCGATTTACTCGGGCGATCCGCTGACGCCGGGAGTGGGGGCGACGAAGAACGCCAAGCGTCTGAAGATCTCGGAAGCCAAGGCGCTCATGAAGATCCCGGTCATTCCGATTTCATACCGGGATGCGCAGCCGTTGCTGGCGGCCCTCGAGGGTCCGGTCGTGCCATCCGCCTGGCGAGGCGCGTTGCCCATCACTTACCACACCGGTCCCGGGCCCGCGAAAGTGCACCTCGAAGTGACCTCGGACTGGGGCCAGAAAACCCTTTATGACGTGATCGCGAAGATTCCCGGCTCGCAGAGTCCCGATCAGTGGATCGTGCGCGGCAATCATCGTGACGGCTGGGTGTTTGGTGCCTGGGACCCGTTGTCCGGACACGTTGACATGCTGGCGGAGGCCAAGGCCATTGGCGCGCTGTTGAAAACCGGATGGCGACCGAAGCGCACCCTGGTCTATGCAAGTTGGGATGGCGAGGAGGCCGGGCTCCTCGGTTCGACCGAATGGGCCGAGACGCATGCGGACGAGCTGCGCAAGAAGGCTGTGTTGTATGTCAATTCGGATACGAATGGGCGTGGCTTCCTGGGCCTTGCGGGTAGCCATTCACTCCAGCACCTGGTCAACGATGTTTCGCTCAGCGTGAAGGATCCGGAGACGGGCGCGACTACAGGCGCGCGACTGCGCGCCAAAATGCTCGTGGACGGCCACGAGAAGGGCGCTTCGGAGCGCGATCGCAAGGATGCAAAGCTGGCCGCCGGCGGTGGCGACCTACCCATCAGTGCGCTGGGCTCCGGCTCTGATTTCACGCCGTTCCTGCAACACCTGGGGATCGCCTCACTGTCCATCGAGTTTGGCGGTGAGACCGAGCAGGCCGGCGTTTATCATTCCACCTATGACTCCTACGATCACTACGTGCGATTCGGCGATCCGGGATTCGTGTATGGCATCGCGGAGGCCGAGGCGGTGGGTCACACTGTCCTGCGCGTTGCCGATGCCGATGTCCTGCCGTTTCAATTCGGCGCGTTCGCCGACACGATGGATGGCTATCTGGCGGAGCTGCACGAGATGGCGGACCACAAGCGCAAGGACGCCGAGGAGCTCGCCAAGCTGTTGGACCAGAATGCTTTCAAGCTGGCGGATGATCCGCAGCATCCCGTGCTGGCGCCGGAGCGGGAGCCCGAGGTCCCCTACCTCGATTTCGCAGCGCTCGATAATGCGGTGGTGCGGCTGAAAAAGAGCGCAAAGGCTTACGATGAGCGCTACGCCCACATGCTCTCCGGTGCGGCGCGACTCAGTGCCGAGCACAACCGGCAACTGGATGAGTTGCTGCGCGGCATGGAATCAACGTTGACCCACCCGCGGGGCTTGCCGGAGCGGGAATGGTATAAGCACCTCATCTACGAACCGGGTTTGTACACGGGATACGGTGTGAAGACGGTACCCGGAGTCCGGGAGGCGATTGAGCAGAGTCACTGGGATGAAGCCAATCAGTATGTCGGGTTGACCGCGGCTGCGCTGAATGCCTACTGCGATCGCCTGGACCAGGCCGCTGCGCTGTTGGGAGACGGGATTTGAAAGTGTTGAAAATGGTTGCCGCATTGCTCGGCGTTGTGGTTGTCAACAGCGCCGCGGCGGCTGCGAAGCTGCCGCCGGTGCGGCATGTCTTCATCCTGGTGCTGGAGAATCAGTCGTTCCAGGTTACTTTCGGGAAAAACTCCCCGGCGCCCTATCTGGCCAACGACCTGGTCGCCCAGGGTGCGCTCCTCAACCAGTACTATGGGATAGGTCACTTCAGCCTCGACAACTACCTGGCGCTGATCAGCGGCCAGGCGCCGAACGCGGAGACCCAGGCCGACTGTCCGACGGTGTCCAACTTCCGGCTCAGCCAGCCGAACCTGGATGCCAACGGGCAGGCACTGGGAATGGGTTGCCTGTACCCGCCGATGGTGAAAACCGTGTCGGACCAACTCGAGGCAGCGAAGCTGACCTGGCGGGGGTACATGGAGGACATGGGAAACGATCCCACACGCGAGAGCGCGACGTGTGGACACATGCCGCCGGGGGCCGTTGAGCGGACCGGCCGCGCGACTGTGAAGGACAAATACGCGGCGAAGCACGATCCGTTCGTGTACTTCCATAGCATCATCGACGACCAGGCCCGTTGCGATGCCCATGTGGTGAATCTCGATCAGCTGCCCGCTGACCTGCGCAAAATCGAAACGACGCCCCACTATTCGTTCATTACCCCGAACCTCTGCAACGACGGACACGACTCAAAGTGCGTTGACGGCGGCCTGGGTGGATTCCCGGCGATCGATGCTTTCCTGCGCAAGTGGGTACCGCTGATTACGAGCTCGCCCGCGTTCAAGAAGGATGGGCTGCTGATCATCACGTTCGATGAGTCGGACAGTGCAGGGGGCGATGCGTCTACGGCTTGCTGCGGCGAGCAGGGGTTACCGGGCTCTGCACAGCTTGCGGGTATGAATGGGCCGGGGGGTGGCCGGATCGGTGCCGTGTTGCTTTCGCCGTTTATCAAACCCGGCACGGTATCGTCCGAGCCCTATAACCACTACTCGACGTTGCGCTACGTCGAGGACACTTTCGGGTTGGCGCACCTCGGCTACGCGGGGCAGGCCGGTTTGAAGGTGTTTGGGTCAGATGTGTTCAAGCGTACTGCACCGTAACTTTTGAGCGCAGTAACGCCACACCTGCGGCGCAAATGAGCGCCGGGACGATCGCCAGCCAGAACAACTGCCCGGTCGGAATGCCCATGGCCATGAGCTGCCCCGCGGCCAGCGGGGCAATGATTCCGCCGAACCGACCCATTCCGAGCGCCCAACCGACGCCGGTTGCACGGGCCGTTGTCGGATACAACGTGGCCGACAGAACGTTCAGCGCGACCTGACCCCCGACGACGCCGTTTCCCATGACTGCAATGAGCAGCGATGTGAGCACTGCGCCCGGTACACCCATTCCCAATGCAGCCAGTGCGGCGGCAGTCAGCAGATAGCTGATACACAAGACGAGGTAGGGCCCCCAGCGCTGCATGAGCCAGGCGAGCAGAAAGCCACCCAACACCCCGCCCACCTGGAACATGCCGCTTTCGTGGAGCGCGGTAGTGAGCGGGAGGCCGCTCTCCTTCAACAGCGTGGGCAGCCAACTCGACAGCAGATACAGCAGGCCGAGATTCAGGAAGAACACCAGCCACAGGAGCAACGTCGCGGGTGCGAGCTGCGGTGTCAACAACTCACTGACGGAAAGTTTGCCTTCCGGGCGCTTCTCCGTGCTGTAGAGGTGATCGTCCGTATGACGATGTCCCGGATCGAGTTTTTCCAACAGCCGGCCCACGTGGCTGGGATCGCGTCCCCGCGCTACCAGGAAGCGCAAAGACTCGGGCAATGCGAACAGCGGTAACCACGCCAGCACCGCGAGTGCGCCACCCACGCCAAACACAGCGCGCCAACCGCCGAACTCTATTACTGCCGGTGCGATGTAAGCTGAAGCGGCGGCTCCCAGCGAGATACCACACGCCATCAGCGCAACGAGCATCGTACGCTTGCGTAATGGTGCGTATTCCGCGGTCAGCGCCAGGGCGTTGGGCAGGCTCGCGCCGAGTCCGATTCCGGTGAGAAAGCGCCACGCAAACAGCTCAGTCGCGTTGTGGGAATTGGCAGCGAGGAGCGTGGCGACACCTACGAGCGCGAACGAGGCCAACAGCACCATGCGGCGCCCGAAATAATCTCCGAGAGGGCTCACGATGAGTGCGGAGCCGGCGATGCCAACCAGCGCCGCCGTGATGATCCAGCGTAGATCGGCGGGCTGTACGTGCCAATCGGCTGCGAGGGTGGGCGTGATCGCGGCCATCGCCTGGATGTCGTAGCCGTCCAGAAGGGTGACGAGCGCGCACAGAATGAGGACACGCCAATGCAACGGCCCCAATGGGGCACCATCGATGACCTGTTCAATGTCGAGCCGCATCTGACTTCCTTGACAAGAGCGACCGTAACGGTCAGAAATGATGCCTGCCGAGGCAGTAATTTTACCGACAGACAGTCTACCGGCACTCTATTGAATAGCAATCGAGCCCAAAGCCGTGCCCATCCTGCGTGATTTAGGTCGACTGTCGCCGGCTCTTCTGTCGTGCGCGCTCGTTTCCGGGTGCATCAACGACCGTGATTGGCAGGCTCCGCGTCCGGTTGCGGCAAGCAATCTGGCGGCCGTTCGTACCCTGGCCACCGCGCAGATCAACGAGGACGCCTGGCCGCAGGACAACTGGTGGCACGCCTACGGCGATCCCCAGTTGGACACCCTCATGACCGAAGCGCTCGCGGGGAGTCCAACTCTGCAGATTGCCCAGGCCCGGTTGCGCCAGGCCCAGGCCCTGGCTACCCGGGCGTCGGCGCCCCGGTTGCCCAACACAACCGTGGATGCCGAGACGACGCGCCAAAGATATTCGGCCAACAGCATCTATCCGCCGCCCTTCGCGGGTAACTGGTATACCGACGGCCGCGTTGCGCTGGATTTCAGTTATGACCTCGATTTCTGGGGCCACAACCGCGAGGTGTTGGAGTCGGCGCGTGCCAATGTGCGCGCTGCCGGAGCTGACGAGGCCGCCGCCCGCCTGGCACTGACGGTGGCTGTGGCGCGCGCCTACTTCAATTTCGGTCTGCAGTTCGCATTGCTCGACATCGCCAATGCCAGCCTGGTTCAACAGAACACGATCCTCGACCTGACACAGCAGCGCGCGACCCGCGGGCTCGAGAACGTGGCCCGTGTGAAACAGTCCGAAGGCACCGTGGCTCTGACACGAGCCGGGGTTCGGTACGAGGAGGCAGCCATCAAGGTGGTTCGGTCTCAACTCGGAGCGTTGGTGGGTGCAGGGCCGGACCGGGGTGTTGACCTGCAGAGGCCCGCGCTCCAAGCGCCCCGGACGATAGAGCTGCCGTCGACGTTGCCGGCCGAATTGCTCGGGCGTCGACCCGACATCGTCGCGCAGCGCTGGCGGGTCGAGTCCGCGACGCGCGGTGTCTCCGCCGCGGAAGCAGCCTTTTATCCGAACGTGAATCTGACCGCGTTTGCCGGTTTCCAGGCGATCGGCCTGGGCAATCTCTTCAACGGCGGGAGTGGTATCGCCGGCGCCGGGCCCGCGGTGAGCCTGCCGATATTCAATCGGCGCGAGTTGCACGGTGCCCTGCAATCGCAACAGGCTCAGTACGACTACGCAGTGGCGCAGTACAACCAGACATTGATTGATGCCGTGAATGATGTGGCCAACGTGGTCACCAACTGGGATGGCCTCGTCAGGGAATCCGACGAAGCGCGCGTCGCCGAGGATGCCGCGCAATCGGCGTATTCAATCACCAGGGATCGGTACCGCGCCGGACTCGATAACTATCTCACCGTGCTCTCCAGCGAGAACCAGGTGTTTTTCACGCAGGCGATCCGCGCACAGTTGCTCGCGAGAGAGTTGAATCTCACCGCGGACCTGGTCCGGGCGCTCGGCGGCGGATATTCGGCGGATACTCCGCCCGGGAATTGAATATGGAAGGTACTGCACCGAATGCTCCGGCAGCGCCGGGGTTTCTCCAGACGCGCCGGGGCCATTGGCTCCTCATTGCGACGGTTGCCTTTGTGCTCGTCGGTTTGTTGTGGTGGGCGTATTGGTATTTCTATGCACGCTACTATCAGGATACCGACGATGCCTATGTGGCGGGCGACCTCGTCAACGTGATGTCGCAGGTCAGCGGCACTGTTGTCAGCATCGGAGCTGACGAGACCGATTTCGTGCGGGGCGGACAGGAGCTCGTTCGGCTCGACAGCAGCGATGCCGAGATTGCCTTGCGCGATTCCGAGGCTCGCCTGGCCCGGGTAGTGCGCCAGACACGGACCGTATTCGCCAATCGGGATCAGTTTGAAGCGGTGGTGGCGCAGCGAAGGTCCGACCTGAGCAAGGCGCAGTCGGACCTCGATCGTCGCAAGGACCTGACAAAGAGCGGTGCGGTCTCGGCTGAGGAGCTTTCACACGCCCAGGACGCCTTGAGCGCGGCTCGGGATGGCATGGTTGCGGCAGAGAAGAATCTGGCCGCCAGTGCCGCCTTAACCGGTCTGACGGGCGTCCCCGACAACCCCGACGTGCAGGCCGCGGCTACCGACGTCGAGCGCTCCTATCTGGCACTGCGACGGACGAGCATTCATGCGCCGGTGTCGGGCTACGTTGCGAAGCGCGCAGTTCAATTGGGCGAGCGGGTCGCACCCGGCGGGCAACCATTGCTGTCGATTGTCCCGCTGGAGCGCCTGCGCGTCGAAGCCAACTTCAAGGAAGTGCAGTTGAGTCAGATGCGGATCGGTCAGCCGGTGCGAGTCATCGCCGACCTGTATGGCGGCCACGTGGAGTATCACGGCACCGTGGCGGGCCTCGGTCTCGGCACAGGCGCCGCGTTCGCGCTGTTGCCGGCGCAGAATGCAACCGGCAACTGGATCAAAGTCGTACAGCGCGTGCCGGTGCGCATTGCGTTGGACCCGCAGGAGTTGGCGGCGCATCCGTTGCGCGTGGGACTTTCAACCCGGGCGCAGGTGGATGTACGCAACGTGTCAGGTCAGATTCTCGCCCAGGCGCCGCGTCAAACTCCGGTGCTCGCGACCAATGTCTATGACATCGACCGGCAGGAGATCCACGCGCGGATCACACACATCATCGAAGCGAATACGGTCGAAGGATCGGGGCGATTCGCGGCGCAACGACACTGAGTTGTTGGACGACACTGAGAGAGTGAAAGGCTTGCGAAAGCCTGTTTCGCGCGCGTTCCTGTGTTTTGCCGTGAGTGTCAGCGCGGTGTGTCCGGGTTCACACGTCACCAACACGCGACAGGCGCCGTTCCTATAAATCAACAGGTTAGACACCGGTAGACAGAAGTGTCTGTGACGCGCGACGTGCGTGTGTCACAGTTAGGACCGAGACCCTAACACTCCCCGCGTTACTTTATTTTACAAAATCAAGCAGTTGGTTGGATGCGACTGTACGGGCGCGCATGTGCGGCACGCGCCGTGCAACTGGTTCGGGCGTCAAGCTTTTACACGGACCATGCTTGCAAAGGGGAGTTATGAAAATCGTATCCAGTGCTGCGGCGCGCGCCGTAGTGTTATCTATGGCCGGATGGGCACTCACCGTGTCCGCCGCGAGCGCCGCACAGGATCCCGGCGTTCGCGCCGGACCCGGTGCGGGCGATCCGGTTCCTGGATTGTCAGGGAACCAGATGACGTTGTTCCTGGACGGACAGAAGACCTTCGAAGAGGTTGATGCCGTTGGGGACGGTCTCGGGCCCCGCTTCAATCTCGATAGTTGTCTCGGCTGCCATGCGTTCCCGACGCACGGGGGAAGTGCTCCCGCCGTCAACCCGCAGGCTACGTTGGCGACTGCGATGGGCGCGAAGAACACTCTTCCGCCGTTCATCGTGGCGAATGGGCCAATTCGTGAGGCTCGCTTCCAGTATCTGCCGAGCGGTCAGCGCGATGGCGGTGTGCACTCGCTGTTCGTAATCAGCGGCCGTGTCGATGCCAGCGGCAGTGCGGCGAACTGCACGGCGGTTCAGGAGGATTTCGCGACCCAGTCCCGTCGCGGCAACGTTTCTTTGCGCATTCCAACCCCGACTTATGGGTTGGGACTGGTGGAGAACATTCCTGACACCGCCTTGACAGCCAATCTGGCCGCGAACGCGCAGCAGAAGTCGGCGCTGGGTATCGCCGGGCATCTCAACACAAACGGCAACGACGGTCGTGTCGCCCGCTTTGGTTGGAAGGCCCAGAACGTTTCGCTGTTGTTGTTCGCCGGTGAGGCCTACAACGTCGAGATGGGCATCACCAACGAGTTGTTCCAGACGGAACGCGATCTGAACACCAGTTGCCAGACGGACACGACCCCGAATGACACTACCGGTAGTGAAAACATCTCGGGGGTCGATGGCTTTTTGAGCGACATCGAGCAGTTCGCCATCTATATGCGCTTCCTGGGAGCTCCGGTCCCGTCGACCACTGCACCGGGTGGTGCTGCGTCGATTCAGCGGGGCGCCGCGACGTTCAGCTCAGTTGGATGCTCGATGTGCCATACGCCGTCACTGAAGACGGCTAACACGACCGTTGCTGCTTTGGCCAACAAGACGGTGAATCTGTATTCAGATCTGGCGCTTCACCACATGGGACCGACGCTGGCTGACAATGTCATCCAGGGGGCTGCCGGACCGGATGAGTTCCGGACTGCGCCGCTGTGGGGAATCGGGCAGCGCGTTTACTTCCTCCACGATGGACGCACGAATGATCTGCTGCAGGCCATTCAGCTCCATGCCAGCGGCGGGGGTGGGCGGACCAACAATGCGGCTGTCACGGCCAATGTCACCGCCAATTGGGGCGGCAACGGCTCGACCAATTTCGCGCCTTCGGAGGCGAACCGAGTCATTGCGAGCTTCAATAACCTGAGCTCTGCTTCCCAGCAGGATGTCTTGAACTTCCTGCGCAGCCTGTAACGACCCTTCGGATTGATCGCGTTTGGGCTCCCCCATGGAGCCACCCCGCTGGGGCGCCCCTGACCAAGGCGCCCCTTTTTTTACAAAAAATGTCTACGGCGTTGGGGTCGGCACTGCGCTAAAAGCACTAGCATTGTGCGGGGTTATCAGGAGTTGCGGCATGCGGCTGTTGGCGAAAGGCTTGATTGGGGCGATCGGTACTCTGGGCATGGTGGCCGCGGCCCAGGCCGGGGATGTGCATCGGAACGATACCCAGAACTTCGAGATCGCCGGGTTCGGTGGGTGGTCGGTGGGCGGGGAGTTCAAGTGGGAGGGGGGTGGGGCCATCGTCAATGGCGAGGCTACTGCGACCGGCTCCCGGATCGGGCTCGGTGACCACAGCTCCTTTGCCGTGGCCGCGGATCTGCGCGCCAGTGACAGTGCTGCGTATGAGCTGCTCTATTCCCGTGAGGCCACCCAATTGAAGGCCATCGGGGGCGCTGCTACAACTGATGTGACGGTGAGCTACCTCCACCTCGGCGGAACACTCATGCTGGATGAGAGCGACCGGCCGCTCAAACCCTACGCGATTGGTGGGTTGGGTATCACGCGCCTGCAACCAGGTGAGGATGGAAGCTCCCGCACCCGTTTCTCCGGATCACTGGGTTTGGGTCTGCGCTGGGCGGCGACTCAACACCTGGCCCTGCGCCTGGAAGGGCGCGGGTTTGTCACCCTGATGAACAACGATGCGGTGTTCTGCAAATCCGATGAGACGGGCCTGATCTGCCGCGTGCACGGCAACGGCACCACGTTCATCCAGGGACAGTTGCTGGCCGGGGTGGCCTTCGCCTTCTAAGCCAGTTTCATGTAATTCAAGGGTAACGCGGTGGTGTGCTTGATGGTCTCCAGCGCGAAACTCGCGCTCACATCCTTGAATTCAACGGCCGCAATCAGGCGTTTGTAGACCATGTCATACGCGTCGATGTCGGGCACGACGATGCGCATCAGGTAGTCGACATCACCGCTCATCCGGTGAATCTCCACGACCTCCGGAATGTCCCGGACCGCCTTCACAAATTTCTCGAACCACGCCTCACTGTGATTGGCCGTCTTCAAAGTAACGAAAACGTTGGTTCCGAGGTTCAGATGCCGGGCATTGAGCAGGGCCACGGTCTGCTTGATGACCCCTTCTTCCTCCAGGCGTTTGATGCGACGCCAACAGGGCGCCTTGGATAGCCCGACGCGCTCGGCCACCTCGGCCGCCGTCAGCCCGCCATCTTTCTGGAGTAGTTCCAAAATCTTGCGATCGAGCTTATCCATGGGACGTTTTTACCCGAATGCATGATTTGGCGCAACTTTGTTGCGCGACCCATGCCCTGGACCCCCATGTTCGCAACACTGTAGCGCGGCTAAAGGGCTACTCTGTTGTGCATGGACATTCAACGCCTCTTCAACGAACACCCGGCCTCGGTCGGTGAGACGTATTGGCAGCACCTGCTGCGCGCGTCCTGGTTCGCCGGCAAGATGTTGATGGGGGCCGGTGCTTGTTTTATCCATGCGCTGTTGCCTTTTCTGTTTGTGAAGACCGGCAGCGAGACCATCACGCAGTTGCATGCGGCGATGGTGACGAACCGCCGGCGGGTTGCCGAGGGAGTTGATCTTGCCGCCTCTGGTCAGCTCCGTACTGTCAAATAACGTCTGGATTTCGGTTCGCCGGGTCGTTCCCGGTGTCCTGGTTGCGATCGTCCTGGCCGTCCTGGCCAAGAGCATGTCCGACGGCATCGCGCAGGGTGCGATCGGACTCCCCAAGATTCCTCTCAGTCCGGTTCTCTACGCCGTCCTCATCGGCATGCTCTGGCGCAACACGCTCGGCGTGCCCGCCTGGACGAGTGACGGTCTCAATTGGGCCATGCATCGCCTGCTGCGAACGGGAATTGCCCTGGTTGGTTTGCGGCTGACGCTCGCGGGTGCTTCGGCAATCGCCCTGACGGCGCTTCCTGTCGCTCTGGGATGTCTGGCTACAGCGCTGGTCGCGGGTCTCGTGATCTCGCGAGTCCTGAGCGTTCCCAAACGCCTCGGCATCCTTCTGGCAATCGGTACGGCCGTCTGCGGCTGCACCGCTGTTGTCGCCATGTCTCCGGTGATCCGTGCGAAACACGCGGAGACCGCATTTGCGGTGACCTGCGTGGTGCTGTTCGGTTGCGTGGCCATGTTGCTGTATCCCTGGCTGGCCGGGCATTTCTTCAGGCACTCACCCGTGCATGCGGGTGTCTTCCTGGGAACAGCCATCCATGACACGTCCCAGGTGATCGGTTCTGCGTTGATCTACTCGCAGCAGGCGAACGCTCCGGATGCCTTGTCAGCGGCCAGCGTGGCCAAGTTGCTGCGCAATCTCTCAATCATTGTCCTCATTCCTGCCGCGGCGTGGCTGATGCGCAAGGAAGAGGCGCGGGAAGCCCAGGAGGGCAGCGACGATCCGCGATTGGAAGGCGCTCCGTTGCGAGCCCCCAAGTCCAGCGCGGTGCCGTTCTTCGTGTTCGGATTCATCCTCTTTGTAGTCGTCCGCACCGTCGGCGACGGGGTGTTTCATCCCGACGCGCCGCTGTGGCATGCAGCAGTGAACGCTGGTCAAACGGCGTCCGAGTTGTTCCTGGTGTGCGGAATGACAGCTGTCGGATTGAGCGTGTCCTTCAACGACATGTGGCGGATCGGCTGGCGCCCGCTGGCTGCGGGATTCCTGGTGGCCACACTGGTCGGCATTTGCAGCCTGACGCTCACGTCAGGCATGTACCACTTCTTCGGCTAAAAGTCTTGCCGGCGAGCACCCTCGCAGGATGCCACCGGCAAGACAACGTTGCATGTAAATGCAACGGAGGGAGCTGTTGGCCCCGGATACTGCGACTGAGTGCGGTGCACTCACAAGCGTTTCATTTCCTGCAGGGCAACACGAAAATCAGACGGCTTCGGTGTTGCTGTGCACGAGGTAGCCGCCGGACTTGTCATCCCGTTCGAGCGTCAGGATCCGGCGCTTGGCGGCTTCTTCCAACAGGTTGTTGAATGAGCGGAAGCCGTAGTAGCTCTCGTTGAAGCCCGGTCGCTGGCGCTTCAAGGCCTGTTTGATCATCGAGCCCCAGATCTTGTCCTCGGCGCCGCGTACGCCCACCAGGGCTTCGAGCGTGGACAACACGAGGTCGAAGGCTTCCTGGGAGGAGTCTTCGTTGGCGCTTTTCTTGCGGGTGGTGCGTCGCGGCTTCGCCTGCTCGCGGACCAGGTCATCGTAGTAGATGAACTCGTCGCAACTGGCGATGAGCAGGTCGGAGGTGGAGTTCTTCACGCCAACTCCGATGACATCCTTGTTGTTCTCGCGCAGCTTGCTCACGAGCGGTGAGAAATCGGAATCGCCGCTGATGATGACGAACGTGTCGACGTGCGTCTTGGTGTAACAGAGGTCGAGGGCATCCACGACCATCCGGATGTCGGCGGAGTTCTTGCCCGACTGTTTGACGTGCGGAATCTCGATCAGCTCGAAGCCCGCATAGTGCATCGGCGGCTTGAATTCCTTGTAGCGCTCCCAGTCGCAGTAGGCTTTCTTGACGACAATCGAGCCTTTCAGCAGCAGGCGCTCCAGGATCCGGGTGATGTCGAACTTGTCGAAGCGGGCATCCCGGACACCCAGGGCAATGTTCTCAAAATCACAGAACAGGGCGAGGTTGGAGGTTTCGGTGCCACTGGCGGCATTGATTGCAGGCATGGGATTATTGTCACATATACTGAAATGACTGAGTCAATTGATGCAACGCACAAATCTACTTCAAAGCGGCGCTAATCCTTTAAGTTTATAGGGTATTCAACCGATCGGTGACACAGGTCTCAATGCTAGTCTGGATTCGTCCCGGCGTCTGCCGACATAGTGGATCGTGGGATTGCACAAGAAGACACTGATCGCGGCCTGCCTCGCCGCGCTGGCATTGATCGGGGTGGTATTTGCCTCCACGCGGTTCGTCCTCGTGCACAGCTTTGCCACCATCGAGGCGGATGAAGCCCGTCAGAGCATCGAGCGGGTCAAGCAGGGCCTGCAGATGGAGCTGCACCAGCTCCGGGCCGCTGCCGATGACAACGGTCATTGGGATCCCGCCTACGAGTTTGTTAGCGGCCGGCGCGCGAACTTTGTCGCTGAGAACTTCACCCGTTCCGGCCTCGATACGATGCGGGTCCACGTCATGTGGGTCGGCGACAACGCCGGGAAGACACTCGTCAGTATCACTACCCGCGATGTTCCGACCGGACAGCTCGGGCAACTCGATCCTGCTCTGATCAACCGGATCCAGAAATACGCATTGACGGTGGTGGCACCCGACAGCGGCAATGCGGACGTGCGTTTGATGCGCGTACCCAGCGGAGTGTTGGCGTTCTCCGCCGTGCGTGTGTTGCGATCGAACCATACAGGGCCGAGTCCCGGCCTGCTGGTCTTCGGACACTACTTTGACCAGGCGCTCATTGACCGGATCGAGGAGACGAGCCAGTCCCCGGTGAAGCTGATTTTGCTTGATGAGCATGGCCACGCGTCCGCAGATGTTACCGCTACCGTGGCCCACTGGTTGGAATCTCCCTCTGGTGACACGCTCATTCAGACGAATGATGGTGAGACTCTCGACAGCTACATGATGCTTCGTGATGTCGAGGGCCGGCCGGTGGCGGTGCTCGCTAACAGCGTAGCGCATGCGGCTCTGAAACTCGGACGGCGGACGATCACCTGGGTAGTTGTGGCACTGCTGGTTGGCTTTGCGTTCCTCGTCCTTTTGCTCCTCACGATGGTTAACCGCGGCTGGCGCAGCAGCGCGGTTGCCCGACGCCAGTCGATTGACCAACAGCGGCAGTTCTCCAGACTCGCGCGCCGCGACGTGCTGACGGGGCTGCCAAACCGCGTGTATCTGCAGAAGCTGCTGCCCCGGCTCATCAAGCGCGCCGCCCGCGATTCGAGCCACATGGCGCTCCTGTACATCGACCTCGACCATTTCAAGAACGTCAACGATTCGCTCGGACATGCCGCCGGCGACAAGTTGCTGCTGGCGGTCGCTCACCGGCTGCGCGCCGCGGTGTCGACGCATGACGTGGTTATCCGGATGGGCGGTGACGAGTTCGTTGTGATCGCGAACATGCTGCCGAATGCCCAGGTGGTCAATTCGATTGCGGATCGCATTCGCCGGGCCCTGGTCGTACCGCTCGATCTCGATGGCGTCACCATGTTTGCGAGCCCGAGTATCGGCATCAGCGTGTATCCGGAAGACGGCGCCGATACGGAACAGTTGTTGAAGCACGCCGACATCGCGTTGAACCACGCGAAGGATCGCGGCCGCGGCAACCACCAGTTCTATACGCCTGAGATGAATGCCCGCCTGCGCGAGCGCTTCGGCCTGGAGCGCTCCCTCCGGCAGGCATTGGAGCGCAACGAGCTGTCAATCGAGTATCAGCCGTGCTTTGACCTGCAGACCTTGCGGCCGGTCAGTCTCGAGGCCCTCATTCGGTGGAAGCAGACGGATGGCACGTATATCCCGCCGTCCCGGTTCATCCCGATCGCGGAGCAAAGCGGCCTGATCGTCGACATCGGGGACTGGGTGCTGCGGCAGGTTGGACTGCAGTTGAGTGAATGGCAGCGACAGCACGTGCCCCTGCTGCCGGTGTCGGTGAATATTTCGGTCCAGCAGTTCGAGCACGTGCAGTTGGCCACGGTCGTGTCGGTCCTGGCCGATGAGTTGGGAATCGATGCGAGCCTGCTGCATTTCGAGATCACCGAAAGTGCTGCAATGCAGAATTCGCAACAGCACCTGGGCTCTCTGCAGGCGCTGCGCAACCTCGGCTCGCGCATCCTGATTGATGACTTCGGCACCGGCTACTCGAGCCTGAGCTACCTGAAGCATCTGCCGATTGACACTCTGAAGATCGATCGCGCCTTCGTCCGCGATATGGCGGTCGACTCGAACGACGCGGCGATCGTGCGTGCCATCGTCGGCGTTGCGAAGAGCCTCGGCCTGCAACTCGTCGCCGAGGGAATCGAGACGGCCGAGCAGCTCGAGTGCCTGCGCAAGCTCGACTGCGAATGCGGTCAGGGTTTCTACTTCAGCCCGCCCGTGTCAGCCGAGTCGATCCGCGCCATGCTCTGGCAGTTGCGCGGACCGCCCCGAGCGGTGGTGGATACGCCAAAGCTTCGGTTGCTGGCTCCCACGACGTAGAATTGCTGCTGGCGCGTCCCGCGCCGTCGATAAGAACACCAAGGGACAGCATGGCCGGTAATAGTCGTCGAAAGGTCTCGCGGAAGGCCGCGGAAGACGCTGTGCGTACGCTTTTGCGATGGGCGGGCGACGACCCGGATCGCGAGGGTTTGCTGGAGACACCCAGGCGGGTGGTCAATGCCTACCGCGACTGGTTCTCGGGCTACGAGTCGGACCCGTCGGAATATCTGCGGCGCACCTTCGAAGAAGTCGGCGGCTACGACGAGATGATCGTGCTGCGGGACATTTCCTTCGAATCCCACTGTGAGCACCACATGGCGCCCATCATCGGCCGGGCGCACATCGGCTATCTGCCCACCAACAAGGTGGTGGGCATCAGCAAGCTCGCGCGGGTCGTCGAGGGCTATGCGCGGCGCTTCCAGGTCCAGGAGAAGCTGACCGCCGAGATCGCAAACTGCATCAACAGCGTGCTCAAGCCCCGCGGAGTTGGTGTTGTAATCGATGCAACTCACGAGTGCATGACCACCCGCGGCATCCACAAGCGCGGTGTTTCGATGGTGACCAGCCGGATGACCGGGACGTTCCGCGAAGACGCCCGGACGCGGATGGAGTTTCTGCAGTTTGTGGATATACGAGCGGCGAAAGAAGTTTATTAGTTGTAATCGACCTGTGCGTGATCGTACGAGTCGCCCTTCCAGTAGAACACGTTCTGGGTGGGGATCTTTTCGTCCGCGTAGAACAATACGACGCCGTCGTTCGCCTTAGGTCTGAATTGCTTCTTCATTGCGCTGTCGAATACGCGTTCGATCGCCACTGAGTGGATGAAGAACGAGCTCGCATTCAGGGGCGCCTGGTCGAGCATCTTGAAGCCGTAGAAGGATTGGCCCGAAGGCGCGCTGAATACCACGAACTTGTACCCGTTGGCGCTCCGGTCAACCGGCACCAGCAACAGTGCATACGCGACGGAACGCGACTCCTCGAAATGGCCCGTGGCAATGCCCGGGCAGGCGAGCGGCGCAATGGTGGCCCACCTCTGCCGCACCCTGGGCAGCAGATTGCTGGAGTCCTGGACCTTCCAGCCGTAGAAGCGGCGTTCCAGGGTGTCGCGAATATCCTTCGGGATGGTCTCGACCTGGCACAGTCCCAACGCATCGTCAGCGTCCACCGCAGCAGTCGCGAACGATGCATGCTGGAAGAAAGACAGGCCGGATAACAGGCTCAGCACAAGGGTATACCGCGCTTTAGACGCGCGCAGCGACGCGAGCTCCATTCAACCTCCGTATTGATGTCCCGGACGGAATCCGAGAATCCCTGGAGGCCTCGTGCACACATCCGTCCCTGTTGCGCTGCCATGATTGCCTTTATGCGTGCGTGTAACAAGAGGGTGGTCCCACAAATCATGAAGAGCCTTTCAGCTAACTTCCAACTGTGCGCGACCTGAGTCTCGAGACGTTGGTCCGCGGCCGACTATCTGTCGGCCGCGCACAGTACCGGGACCCGTCTGTTGGTTGCGTCAGGATGCGTTCTTGGGTTCCGTTTTCTTGAAATCCGCTGGAACCGTAAAGGCATCCGGGCTCGCGCTGTTGGTTGACACCGAAACCAACTGTGACGAAATGGTCATCAGGCCGACATCGCCGGGCGGCAGCGGCGCAGGCGCTACGGCAGGGGCGGGAGCCGCGGCGGGGGCGTCGTCCTTTTTCTTGTGGAACAGGCCACCGAGCTTGCCGGCTACCGCGCCAGCGAGAGCGCCCGGGCTGTTGGAGCTGTCGCTGTCCTTGTCACTGCTGTCCTGGGTTTGATGGGCCTTCGGGTCCTTGCACTCAGCCCCGCCGAGGGCGAGCGTGAAGCTGCTTCTGACGGGGTAACCCTTTACGCCCTGCATCTTGGTCGCGATCTCGGCCCAGATGCCCTTGTACTGGCTGAAAAGTAGCTTCGCGCGCTCGGAGACGTCCTGCGACCCTGATGGATCGAGGCCCATTTTCGTGGCGTAGGCCTTGTAGAACTTCTGCATCTCGGCGCTTTCGGCAAAGCTGGTGGACATCCAGTTGTCCAGCACGAGGGCAACCTCGCAGACGGAGCCGGTTTCCTTGTCCTTGCAGGGTTGCGCCGCCGTAATGACCACGCGCTCGGAATCGTAACCGCCGAACTGTGCCTTCTCACCGGTCTTCTTGACGTCTGCCCGGGCAGGCATCCATTCGCACTTGGATTGGTCAACGGCGGCGGGCTGCTTGCGCTCATCCGTTGAATTCAACTGGTCGGAGGCTTTCTGCAGGCGCTCGCGCATCTGCTCGAAAGTCATCTCGGTGTATTCCTTCTTGTTGATGTTGAGATGGTAGAGCTTGTCCTGGTCCAGCAGGACGATCTCGGCGCTGGGGCCGACCGCGTTGCGGGCCAGGAAGCCGACCAGTTTCGACTGCATCTTCATGTCGCTGTCAGTGCGCGACTTGTTGCCGGAAATGGTTGTTTTGCTCGTACCTGACATATTGCCGAATGCCATGGCACCGACACCCTCCACGGAGGTGGTGCGTTCGATCGTGATGTCAGCCCGGGCTAGGCTCGTGGCGAGCGTAAGAATGCCGCACAGCGCCGCGAGAGCGGCGGGCCGCAGTGTCCTGGTCTTCATGGAAACCCCTGATTAGTAGTGTTCTAGGACGTATACCAGAATGCTACTAAGAAGACGCCAGAGGCAAGGTCAGAAAGGTTCGGTTTGGGGGAAGCTGCAGCGCCACGTTGGCGCGTGGCGCTGCGCAGGACGGGAGGATCAGGCGATGAGGGCGGCGTCGCTGCGCGAGGCTCTCTTGCGGTCCGTTTCTTTCAGATGCCGCTTGCGGATCCGGATGGAAATCGGCGTGACTTCGACCAGCTCGTCGTCAGCGATGAACTCCACCGCGTATTCCAGTGTTACCGGAATGGGCGGTGTCAGGATCAGCGCCTCATCCTTGCCGGCGGCGCGGATGTTGGTCAGCTTCTTGGTCTTGGTCGGGTTGACCACGAGATCGTTCTCGCGGCTGTGGATTCCGATGATCATGCCCTCGTAGAGCTTCTCACCATGGCTCACGAACAACCGGCCGCGCTCCTGCAGGTTGAACAGGGAGTAGGCAACCGCCTCGCCGGCTTCGCTGCTGATGAGCACGCCGTTGTGACGATCCGGAATCTCACCCTTTACCGGCGCGAAGCCGTCGAAGATATGGCTGATGAGGCCCGTGCCGCGCGTGAGCGTCATGAACTCGCCCTGGAAGCCGATCAGACCGCGAGCGGGTACGCGATACTCGAGGCGGGCGCGACCGCTGTTGCCATCGATCTGCATGTCCGTCAGCTCGGCACGGCGGGTGCCAAGAGCTTCCATCACCGAGCCCTGATGTCCCTCTTCGATGTCGACTGTGAGGGCCTCATACGGCTCGTTCACTACGCCGTCGACAACCTTCGTCAACACCTGAGGGCGGGACACCGCCAACTCATAACCTTCGCGGCGCATGTTTTCGACGAGGATCGTCAGATGCAACTCGCCACGGCCCGAGACGCGCATGACGTCAGGCTCTTCGGTGTCTTCAACACGAAGCGCAACGTTGCTCTGCAGCTCGCGATACAGGCGCTCGCGAATCTGCCGGCTGGTGACGTATTTGCCTTCCCGACCAGCGAACGGCGAGGTGTTCACCTGGAAATTCATCTGCAGGGTCGGCTCGTCGACACGAATCGGAGGCAGGCCTACCGGTGCTTCCGGATCGCAGACCGTCACGCCGATGTTGACCTCGTCGATACCCGTGATTGCAACGATGTCGCCGGCTGAGGCCTCTTCCGTGGGGGTTCGCGCCAAGCCGGAGAACGTCAACACCTGACCGACCTTGGCAGAGCCGCGGTCTTCGTCGCCGAAGCGGAGCACCACGCTCTGGTTGGGCTTGATGCTGCCGCCACGAATGCGGCCGATACCGATACGACCGACATAGGAGTTGTAGTCCAGCGTCGAGATCTGCAACTGCAGCGGCTTCGACGCGTCGGCGGCCGGCGGCGGAACGTGAGCCAACACGGCTTCAAATAGTGCGGCCATGTCCGGGCGCCGTTCGGTGAAATCGGTGCTCGCCCAACCCTGCAGGGCGGATGCGTAGATCACCGGGAAATCCAACTGCTCGTCACTGGCGCCCAGCTTGTCGAACAGCTCGAATGTCTGGTCGATGACCCAACCGGGGCGGGCACCCGGGCGGTCGATTTTGTTCACCACGACAATGGCTTTGAGGCCCAGGGCCAGTGCCTTGCGCGTAACGAAGCGTGTCTGAGGCATGGGGCCCTCGACCGCATCTACGAGGAGCAACACGCCGTCGACCATGGACAGCACGCGCTCAACCTCGCCGCCGAAGTCGGCGTGGCCCGGGGTGTCGACGATGTTGATACGGGTGCCGCCGTACTCGATCGCGCAGTTCTTGGCGAGAATGGTGATGCCGCGCTCTTTCTCGATATCGTTCGAATCCATGATGCGCTCGCCCATTTTCTCGTGGGCGGCGAAGGTGCCTGACTGCTTGAGCAGGCAGTCGACCAGGGTGGTTTTGCCGTGGTCAACGTGAGCGATGATGGCGATATTGCGTATGGGGCGGTTCATAGGGGATAGCTTATTTCGGGCATGTGTACGGTCGCTGACAACGCGAGCGCATGCGACAAGCCCAGGGGGCGCATACGCAAAAAAGGACGCGCAGGGTACCAGATTCACCGGCGCATTGCCGGTCAAAAAGTCAGTTATGGAAGACTCGGTAACCCGTTGATTCCATTGACCAGGGATTCAGCTCAACCACCCGGTCCGTGACGCACTGATTTCGGGCGCCGAGGAGAAAATTCAAGGCTTGGGCGCTGACCAGGAGGGCGCCCAGGCGGGCCTCCGGGTTGAGAGGGGCTTCAGCTTTGGCGGGTCTGCCCAGTGGTGGTTGCGCCAGGTGGAACGGCTGTTCCGGAGGCGAGGCCGGTGACGGTGGCGCTGGTGGAGGTGAAGCCGCTGAGCCTGCAGACGGCGAGAGTGGCGCCCGTGAGGATCGCTCCGGTGAGGGTGACGCCGGTGCGCGTACCGTTGGTGAGCGTGCCGTTGGTGAGCGTGCCGCTGGTGAGGGGTTCGCTGGTGAGGGTGGCGCGGGCGCGGGTTGGATCCAGGAGGCGCAGGCGAAGCTGGCGTAAGGGTCAATCAGCGGACCTAGCCGCACGACCGGGCCGGCCAGGCAGCAGAGGAGTAACGGCGATCCCTCGTTGAGGGCTTGCTGCGCAGCATCGGTGAAGGATTGATCGGCCTCGCTGTCAGCACAGGCGATGACCAGCGCGGGCCGCAGGGAGGGGAGGAGATAGTCAGTGTCGCGGTGAATACCCTGCCGCTCTAGCTCGATGCGTGTTGCAGTTGCCAAGTGACCGTCGCCGCAGACGCGGACGTGTCTGATGACCTGCGCGTCTGTTCCCAGCCACGTGCGCGATGCGGCAGGATGGCGCTTTGTTGTTGGTCGTCGCATGCGGACATGCTACCGCCACCGCCTGTGCAGGAAACCCCGCAAAATTGCTGAATTTACGCAATTTTACTTTATGGGGCCGATGCGCAGGCTTCTCGTGGCCAGGTGGACTTCGACGAGAAACGCGACGTACGCGCCCGTAATGAAAATCATTGCGCCTACGAACAGCAGCGCGATGGTCCCGGCAAAACCTGAGCCGAAGAACGCATTGGCAAACAGCGTAATAACCACCAGCGCGATCAGTACTGCTGAGCAGCCGCACATTGTGATCGCAGCGTTGATGCAACGGGTTCGCCGCGCCAGTATCAGCAGGTCTTCGTGTATCTGCCGGGCATCCGCCGGATGACGCGTCAGCAACTCCTCCAGGTGCCGGGCACGGTCAACCGCCCTCGCAAGCCGGCCGGTCATTACGCTCAAGGTCACACCGACGCCTGAGAGAAGGAACACGGGCGCCAGGGCGCTCTGGATGAGATGGGAGATGTCCATAGGCACGCAATCTTCGGAACGACGTCGCTATGATGCCAGCCATCTGCAATGAGACGCATGGTGTATGAAGAAACCGGCTAAATCGACGCACGCGGCTGATGCGCCGGTCAGGATGGCGAAACGCTTGCGAGCGCAGTGGGATACGAAGTCGCTGCTGTATACCTGCCACGCGCGGTCCATCGAGCTCTTGAAGCGCAATTTGACGGAGGGTGGGATTCTGGCGGCCACGCCTGGCAACCGCGCGGAGCAGCGTGGGTACACGGCAATCTTCGGACGCGACGCGGCCGTGTGCGCGCTCGGTATGGCCGTCTCCGGTGACAAACTGTTGGAGCGGGAGGCCGTGACAGGGCTGCACACCCTGGCTGCGCACCAGGCGCCCAATGGCCAGATCGCCAAGTTCGTCGACTTACAGAAGCACGAGCCGGATTTCTGGTATCTCGGCTGCATCGACTCGACGCTGTGGTGGCTGATTGCGCTGGCGGTATTGGATCGGCGGGGTAAGCCCCGGGGCCTGCTGCGACGCTACGCACGCAAGATCCAATTGGCACTGCAGTGGCTGTTGGCCCAGGAGCATCAGCGATTCTTTCTGCTGCAGCAGAATGAGGCCAGCGACTGGGCCGACATCATGCCGAGGTCGGGGTTTGTGCTTTATACCAACGCGCTGTGGTATCTCGTGAAGCGGTTGTTTGGTGTACCGCACATTGAGTCGACCTACGAGAACTTCAACGGGTTGTTCCACCCGTTCTCCGCAAAGCTGGCCGAGTATCGGCGCGCGCGTCTGCTGAATGAATACGTGTTGAAAAAGGGACGCGACCGGGACTTGTACCTGAGCTTCGTCAACTTCTCGTTCTGGGGCGATGAAGGGGATGTGTTTGGGAATGTGCTGGCGGTGTTGATGGGGCTCGCCGACGAGCGTGCGACGCGTAGAACGTTGGATGCGCTTGCCCGGGAACGTGTAGGGGACCCGTACCCGGTCCGCGCCGTGACTCATCCGATTCGACACAAGAGCTCATTGTGGCGGCCCTACATGGCGCGGCATCGGCAGAACCAGGTATGGCAGTACCACAACGGTGGAATTTGGCCGATGGTCGGCGGCTTCTGGGTCGCGGCCCTCGCAGGCGCGGGCCGGGCGCGGCAAGCGCAGGAGGGGTTGGTTGGGATGGCGCGGGCATGTGAGGTCAGCAACTGGGCTTTCACCGAATGGCTGCATGGGCGAACGCTTGCGCCGCGCGGAATGCCCGGCCAATCCTGGAATGCCGCCGCGTTCCTGATGGCCGAACACGCTATCGCTAGCGGAGAGGATCTCTTCGCGGGGAGTTGAGCGTGCCCGGGTGGCCTGGCCCCTCCGCCGGCAAGGGCCGCGGGATCGGTTGGGGCGCTTGCCGTGTTGGCCGAGACTGCGCCCTCAGTGGGGGGCTCGGCGTGTTGGCCGAGGTTGCGACCTCAGTTGGGCGGGTTGTTGGCTTCGACGAAGGCGACGAGGGCCTTTAGCATTTGCAGGCGCGTTTCGCTGCGCGAGAGCCAGTGGTCTTCTTTCTTCAGCGTGACCAACTCGACTTTCTTGCCGGCCTTTTTCATGGCCGAGAGCATGACGTCGCTCTGGTCGAATGGGACGACTGTGTCGTCGCGGCCGTGGATCAGCAACACGGGGACGTTGATGGCGTCGATGTGTTTGATGGGCGAGATGGCATCGAGGTTGAGGTCCTTGTAGTTCTCCACGCCCATGAACCGGTCCCAGTAGCGCTGGGATATGTGGGCGCCGGCGTGGTCGCGGCTGTTGACCCACTCGAGGAACCGTCGCAGGTCTGAAATTCCGGCAACCGACACTGCGCACCGGTAAACGCCGGGGTCGAGCGTCACGCCGGCGAGAGCAGCATAGCCGCCGTAGCTGCCGCCGACGATGCAGACGCGTTGCGGATCGATTATGCCTTCCTTGTCCAGGTGTCGGACGCCGTCGGAAAGATCGGTCTGCATCTTCCGACCCCACTCGCCAAACCCTGCCTCAACAAACTTGCGCCCGAGCGCTGAGCCACGGAACTGCGGTTGCAACACGGCATAGCCGCGGGACGCCATGGCCTGAGCCCACCAATCGAAGTCAGCCGTATCGCGTGAGGCAGGGCCGCCGTGCGGGAAGACGATCAGAGGCAGCTTGGTCGGTGGCCGTCCGGAGGGCAATGTCAAGTAGGCCGGAATCCTGAGGCCGTCGGCGGCGGCGTAGTTGATGCGTTTGGTCTCGAGGGATTCGTTGATGTCGTCGTACACCTTGCCGACGGCAATGGCATGGGCGGTGTTCATGTCAACCAACTGATACTGGAATCCATGCGCGGCTCCATCGACTCTGACTACAAACTGCATCAGATCGGCCGAGGCTGACGTGAGCCGCACGCGCTCGCCCTCGAAGGCGTTCACCACAGAGCTCCAGCGACTCTGCAACGCCTGGTCGAAGAACACATATTTGACCGAGTCTTCGAGCCGGGCACCGCCGATCATGCGATGGCTCTGCGGATCCTCGATCGGCTCGGCGAGGCTTTTTTGCTCGGCCATCGGCGGTCCGAGCGTGGCGTCCGCGAGCGACAGCAACCGCCAGACCGCGGCGCCGTCCTCGACCTGGGAAATCAACAGCGAATCGCCTTTCGGGCCAAATCCCAACACGGCCGGCGTGTCGATGGGGGAGTGGCGGGAGAGTGCCTCCACGAGATGGCCGTTCTGACGAATCCTGAGCTGCCACTGTTGGTCGCGCTCGCGGTAGTCGGTTTCCGCAACAATGTCACCCGCGTCATCGACGATCCAGTCGCGCGTGGAGTCCGATCCCTGGCGCGCGGCGGTTTCGAACCCCGTGGTGAGGTTGACTTTGAAGAGCGCGGGAAGGGTCTTTTGGTCGAGGTAGTAGCCGGGGATGTACAGAATCGTATCGTTGCCCAGGTGGCGAACCATGACCCGGCCGGAAACGACGTGCGCCATGATCCGCAGCGAGTCGATGTTTTCGGGGTATGGGGTCAGTTTGCGCTTGCTGACGGTATAGACCGTCAGGAGGCTCCACTCACGGTCCTCGCCGATGAGGCCCATAGGCATTCCAGTAGCCGACGTGTAGATCAACAGGTGATCGTTGTCGGCCCAGTGAATACTCCGCAGCTTGGTTTCTCCGAGCCGGGCGCCACCCAGTACCTTGCGATCGGCCAGGGACATGACCGCCAGGATGCGCGCGTCCGCGGCGGTGTGCACGAAGGCCAGCTTCTGGCCGTCAGGGGAGAGGACAACATCCTCGAGGGTCGGAAGGCGGCCGTAAGCCTCCAGCGGCGCGGCGGCGTGGCAGGCCATTGCTGCGGTAAGCAGCGCTATGGCCAGCAGCGATGCCATCAACCCCGGCTGTTTGCAGACATCCATGTCGTGTCATTGTCCGCCGCCCCGGCGGCTCTCAATTGCGAATATTTCTCGAGTCAGTCCGGCGGATTGTTGGCTTTCAGAAATGCAATGGACGTCTGCAGCATCAGCAAGCGCGTCTCGCTGCGCGACAGCCAATGGTCTTCCCTCTTCAGGGTCACCAGCTCGACCGGCTTGTTCGCCTTCTTCAGGGCCTTCAACATGACCTCGCTCTGCTCATAGTCCACGATCGTGTCGTCCTTGCCATGAATCAGGAGGACGGGCACGTTGACCCGATCGATGTGCTTGATGGGCGAGATGCTGTCCAATACCGGATCGTCCGGCCCCTTGACGCCCATGTAGCGGTTCCAGAATCGGGTGCCCGTGTGGTCGCCGCCATACTCTTTCGACTTTTCCCAGGCGAGCATCCGTTTGAGATCAGAGACACCCGCGACGGAGACCGCGCAGCGGTAGATACCCGGATCCAGGGTCACGCCCGCGAGCGCGGCATAGCCGCCGTAACTCGCGCCGACGATACAAACACGTGCCGGATCGATTGTCCCTTGTTTGGCAAGGTAGCGAACGCCATCCGACAAGTCGGTCTGCATCTTGCGGCCCCACTCGCCGTACCCGGCGTTCTGGAACGATTGCGTCGTGGTAGATCCCCGGTAGTTGGGCCGCAAAACGGCATATCCCTGCGACGCGAGTGCCTGGGTCCACCAGTCGAAGTCGGCAGTGTCGCGGGCACCCGGACCGCCGTGCGGAAGCACGATCAAAGGCAGCTTCGTGGCCGGTTTGCCAGCCGGTAGTGTCAGATAAGCCGGGATCTTGAGGCCATCGGCGGCTGCGTAGGTGATGCGCGTCGTCGGCAGCGAGTCCTCCAGGCCCTCGTACACAAAGCCCAGGGGCGTCGCCCGGGCGGTGTTCATGTTGATCAGCTCGTATCGGTAGCCCCTTGGACCATCCACGAGCACCACAAACTGCATCATGTCGGCGGACGTCGAAATGAGGTCGACGCGCTCGCCTTCGAAGGCGCTCTCGATCGAATGCCAGCGACTCTTCATGTCCGGTTTGAAGAATACGTATTTGGATTGATCCTCGATGCTGATTCCGCCGATCATCCGATGGGTGACGGGATCCTCGAGCGCATTGTTGAGATCGTCGCCGCCTTCAATGGGCGGACCGAGCTTGCCATCCTGCAGCGAGAGCAGCTCCCACACCGGCTCGCCTTTGTCCATGGTCGATACCAATACCGTATCGCCCTGAGGGCCGAAGCCGACCATGTCCGGGATATCGATGGGTGTGCGTTGGGACTCGGCTTCGAACCAGTGGCCGTCGTGGCGCAGTTTCATCTGCCAGCGCTGGCCCTGCTCGAAGTAGTTTTCCTCGGCGACGATCTCGCCGGCTTCATCGACCAGCCAGCCGCGGGTGGCATCGCCTCCCTGGCGGACGACTCTCTGCACGTGATTGGTCAGATTGACCTTGAACAAGGCGAGTTTGGTCGAGTCGTCAACCCACAGGCCCGTCAGGAACAGCAGGGTGTCGTTACCGACGTGTCGGACCATCGGAGCACGGACAATGGTATTGACCGTCCGGATGTCCTTGTCTGGCGGCTCCGGGTAGGTATGCAGCTTCTTGCTGCTCACCTCGTAAACGGAAAGTTGGTCCCACTCGGTGTCCTTGCCGATCAGACCCCAGGGCATACCGGTGCTCGAGGTGGTGATCATCAGATGGTCGTCATCGGCCCATTGCAGGTGACGCAACTTCACCTCGCCGAGGCCCATGCGGGCCAGCAGCGTGTTCGGGAGGTCGGCGATGGCGATCAGGCGCTGGTTTTCCTTGGTGCGGACGAACGCTATGCGCTTGCCGTTCGGCGCCAGGGCGACGTCCTCGAGGCTGGGCAGCCGACCATAGGTTTCCAGGGGCGCTGCCCTGACGGGGGCGGGAACACTCGAGATTGCTGGAATGAGGATTACTGCCCACAATGCGAAGAACCGCATGAACACTCCCTTTTTTATTTCTGGTGGCGACTAGCTGTCGCTCTAGTATCGTCCCACAGCATAAATAGCCCTCGCGTGATGCACAACACAGAACGATTGCTGGCTTTTCCTGCGTTGCTGAATGCGCGCGACCTGGGCGGTTATCCAACTGCGGACGGGGGGCAGACCCGCTGGCGCTCTCTGTTGAGATCCGATGACCTGGCTCAACTCACGGCCACCGGGATCCAGGCGCTGGCCGCTTACGGTGTCGAAACCGTGGTCGACCTGCGCTGGGCGGAGGAAATCGCGCTCAACCCGAGCCCCCTCGGCGCTCATGCACCGCAGGTTCGTTATGTTCATTCCTCGCTGCTGGCCGGCACGCCGGCGCAATGGCGCGAGTTGGCCGGGGGTTGTGAAAAAGAACGCTGGAAGTGCGTGGTCCTGGAACAGGTGCGACCGCATTTGCGGGAGGTCCTCAAGGTCATCGCCGCGGCCGCGGCCGGGCCGTTGTTGTTTCACTGCGTGGCGGGCAAGGATCGGACCGGCCTGATCGCGGCCTTGATGTTGACTCTGGCGGAGGTGAAACCGGAGTCGATCGCGGCGGACTATGCGGAAAGCAGCCAGATGTTGGGCAACGCCTACCTGGTTCGCTACAAGGACGTGGACCCGCAGGACGTGCTGGAGAATGTCCGCTGCCCGGAGGAAGGGGTCCACAACATGCTCGCCTACCTGGAGCGCGAGGGCGGAATCCGTGAGTACCTGGGCAAGATCGGGTTGAATGACCTGGAGATCGCCCGGTTGCGTGCGCGACTGAGGGACTGATGCTCACGGTGTTGGTGACGGGGGCCACGGGTGGGATCGGCCTCCAGACTGCCAAGGACCTGGCCGGGATGGGGCATTCGGTGTTGATCCACGGGCGCGATCCGCGCAAGGGTGCCGCCGCCGTCGAAATTGTAAAGGCCGCTGCTGCCGCAAGTGGCGGTGCCTCTGCGCCTCACATTGGTTTTTTGCAGGCCGACTTTGCCTCGCTGCGCCAGGTTGAGAGCCTGGCCGCCGAGGTCGTGGCCTCCGTGCCGCGCCTCGATGTGTTGATCAACAACGCCGGCTGCGGAAATCTCTCGCGCACGGTGACCGCGGATGGCTACGAGACTACCTTCGCGGTCAATCATCTCGCGCCGTTTCTCCTCACCAACCTGTTGCTCGACACGTTGAAGAAGTCAGGGCCCGCGCGGATCGTCAACGTGGCCTCGCGCGCGCACCGCAACCAGGAAATGGATTTCGATGATCTGATGAGCGAGCGCGGATATCGCGTCATGCGCACCTATGGGCGCTCGAAGCTGGCCAACATCCTGTTCACCCGCACGCTCGCACGGCGCCTCGCGGGGTCTAATGTCACCGCCAACTGCCTGCATCCGGGACTGATTGCAACCGGGATCGGCCAGACCCACCCGATGGCCCGGCTCGGGTGGAAGCTGATCGTGAAGCTCCGGGGCGGCATCTCGGTTCAAGAGGGCGCAAAGACCAGTGTGTATCTCGCGACCGCGCCCGAGGTTGAAGGATTGTCGGGCGGTTACTACGTCAAATGTCGTCTCGCCGAGCTGCAGACGCGAGCCGAGGCAGTGACCGATGCCGTGGGCGAGCGGTTGTGGAAGGTCAGTGAGGGGTTGGTGGGACTGTCGTGTTCGTCCTGAAGATCCTGGCTCGTGAGCTCATTCTCCCACCTACCTCGCTTCTGCTGCTGACCCTCATCGGAGCGTGGCTCATCTGGCGGCAACGCCGCATCGGCTGGGTGCTGTTTATTGTTGGTTTTGGATCGTTGTGGGCGCTGTGCACACCGATCGTTGCAGACCGGCTGATGCAGCTGGCCGAGAAATATCCCGCACTGGATCCGATCAAACCTGTCGATGCGCAGGCGGTTGTGGTGATCGGCGGCGGTGAGCACCGCGCGTATGCGCCTGAATACCGAGGTCCGATGGCGGACGCGGTGCTGCTGGAGCGCCTCGCGCTCGCGGCCTATCTGTCACGAACCTATTCGTTGCCTCTGGCTATCAGCGGCGAGCAAAGCGAGATCGCTGCAATGGCCCAGACGCTCATACGCAATCTCGGCGTGACGCCGCGGTGGATAGAGGGCAATTCGCGCGACACCTTCGAGAATGCGCAGCTGTCCGCGAAAATCCTGTTCCCGGCCGGCGTGAGGAAAATCATCCTGGTCACGAGCAGCGCCCACGAATGGCGCGCCGTGCAGGAATTCGCGGGCGCTGGATTCAATGTGTTGCCGGCGCCCGCAGGCGTAACGGGCACGCGTGAGTACGGCATTTTTCAGTTCCTGCCCAGCGCCCGGGGCCTGCAGCGCTCGTACTCCGCAGTTTATGAATTGATCGGCGAGCCGATGCGGCGCCTGCTGGCCGCCAGCGGCGTGCGCGAGAAGCTGTCCAGACGTTAGCAGGTGCGATAAAGCCCAGGCTGATAACAGGCCTTTGCTGTACGCGGAGGATTTTACGAATGTTATCGATGGCGTCTGGGGTAGCGATGGTCAATCGGGAAGCGGGCATGAAGCCCGCTATGGGAGCACTGGTTGAGGCTTCAAATCGATATGCGGCCTGGTTTCATGAGCTGGACGCGTATACGCAATATTGGGACATCTACCACCCCGAGACGAATGGTCGCTATCACTTCGGCAACGGCACCACGGAGCCCGGGCTGCTGCGTAAATTCCTGCGGCGCGAGCAGCGGCCGGCCGTCTTCAATGCCTGGGTGAGAATGGCGCTGTCGCTCGACAGCCGTGCCAAGTTTGTGGATGAGGCGCGCGTGCCGGAAGTCGCCGCCGCAGTGTTGGAAGTTGATCGGTTGGTGTCGCGGTTGTTCAGGAAGCATTTCGGTGATGCCGCGGATCCCGCCGTGCAAGCCGACTACATCAACGCGATGTTGTGTTTCGGCTGCGACACGCTGCCGCCCGCGACCGAGCGCGCCCAGCAGTTCTGCGACAACGATCCGCGCAGGAAAGCGGCCGCGCGTTATGCGATGGAGCATGACCTGGTCTGGTTCTCCTGCGCGTTGCATCTCGAGGCGGTGCACGCCATCTATGGAGTTGATGAGGAGCATGCGCGCCGTACGTTGATGTTGGCCGGCATCGCGGTAGGGTGCTCGGCGGACTTTGTCTGGCGGGGTCATCGGCAGAGCCGCCCGGAATACAGCCGGGATTTCCAGACGGCCTATTTCCTGCGCAACATGGGAATCGACTGGGCCAACGACTTCCGCGGCGCCTGCGGCGAAGTGCATGCGCTGTTTCGCATCCGCGAGTGGGGCCGGGAAGGCTAGCGCGTCAGTAGCGCGAGCCTGCCGCTCACGCCGCGGCTCGTCCCCAACTCACATTGCCAGAAAGTGAGCACTCGGTAGCCCTGCCGCTTCAGCTCGCTGCGGGCCGCCTCGTCCCGGGCGACGTTACGCGAAAATTTGTTGAGCCAGAACTCCGTGTTGGTTCGCGGTGTGCTCGCCTTTTGGCAACCCTCGTGGCGGTGCCAATAGCAGCCGTGCACGAAGATGGCCCAGCGGCGCGAGCGATTAGCCAGGTCGGGGGAGCCGGGCAGGTCCCGGTTCTTGACCGTGTAGCGTAGTCCCAGCGTTGCGACGGCGCGTCGGATTGTCATTTCGGGGGCGGTACCGGACTGGCGGATGCGCCCCATCCGCGCGGATGTCGTGGCATCCGTACGCAGAGCCGCTTTTCCCGCCAGGCGCCGTTCGACTTTCTTGAATGGTTGCTCGGTCACTGCGCCTGGGTCCGCCGCAACTTGCGTGCCTGTCAGCGTGCCGAAGTGAGCCGGATCACGCCTTCGTCCGAGCTCTCGCGCAGCTCCTGCGCCCGCACCCCAAACCCTTTGCGCAACGCCGATACGAAGCTCTCCGGGTCCGTGGCCTGGAAGGCGCCGCCGATCCTGCGGTTCGCAATGGAAGGATCGGTCACGATGAGATGTTTGCGGTTGTAGCGGTTGAATTCGTCCGTGACCTCGGAAAGCGTTTCACCCTGAAACGACAGCAGCCCCGCCGTCCAACTGAGCTTGCGATTGAGCTCCTCGAGGCCCACACGGGTGAGGTGCACGCCTTCGGGGCGGATGGCGGCCATGTCGCCCTCGACAATAGTCGACACCGGGACGGCCGAATGACGGAACGCGATGTCGAACAGACGCTCCTCGGGTTCGAGCCGCACGCTGCCGCGCGTGACCGAGATGTCAACGGTGCTCGGGGTCCGCAGCCGCACGACCAGGGCGGCCGCTGTTTCGTCCACCTGATTGACGTGCACGGCCACATTCGCTGCCTTGATGGTGAAGGGTCGTTGTCGGTCATTTGCGACCTGGAACAACGCTTCGCCGCGGATCAGTTGGATCTCGCGCACGTGGGCGGTGAGCCGCGCCCGGATCTCGCTGTCGGTGTTGAGTTGGATTCCGCTGCCGTCGGCGAGGGCGATGTTCTCGTAGCCGCCGATACTGGTCGTATACTTTATCCAGTCCGGGGGCTGCAACGTGATCCAACCCGCGAGCCCCACGAGATAAATGATCAAAGTCAGGCCCGCGGCGGCGGCGATCCGGAACGGCCAACCTGATTTGTTGGTGTCATTGCCGGTACGGAAGCTCAGGTCCGCGTTTTTCAGCAGATCCGGATCCACATTACCGTCGAGAGGGCGCGCGCTGCGCATGCGGCTCGCACGTCGCCAGGCTTCCCGGATGCGCAGGAACGTGATTTTGTGGCGTGGGTTCTCGAGCCAACGCTCCATGTCTGCCCGCTGACCTTCCGTGAAATCTCCGCCTTCACTGCGGATCATCCACTCGGAGGCCCGCTGCTCTATGTCAGTTGCTCTCGTCATGGTGCATCTTGCGCCAGCGCTATCGAGCTCGTCCGTTTAGAAAACAGCGCCGGTCCGCAATCTCCTTTTGCTTTCCATCCCATGCTGTTAGACGTATCGCCCCGCGAACTTCCGCTATTGGCCGACCCCGGTGTTTTGTTGCGTTGCACTATTTCAGGTCCAAGACCGCCCCCTGTAAGAGACAAGTACTGTCGCGACCCAGCCGAATATCTCAGCGTAAACGGCCTCTAACGGATGATCAGTGGGGAACCGTCTGTCTTCTTTAGTGAACGCGCGCCACACCCGTTACAAGACCGGCCTGCTGCTGCTGATCAGCGGCGGTGCGATTGCCTGTGCCTGCGCGGCCCTGAAAGTCGACTTTCGTCAGGTCGTGCACGGGCTGCTGCACGTCGTTGGCATCCGCGCCGGCCACGCGAGCGCCCAACATCCGCAGGAAATCATCGTTGCCGCGGGTAACGAGCTGACTATAGACGGGGATGTACAGCGGCTCACGCCGCTCGCCCCGGACGAGGTGGCCCGGCGGTTGGCCTGGGCCGGGATGTATGACAACGGCGGTTGGCTCAATTTCCGGGGTCAGTCGTTGGAAATCGTGGTTGCCGAATTCAACCGACACAACAAACGCAAGTTGCGGGTGGGTGATCCGCAGACCGGTCGCCTGCAGATAGGCGGCAGCTTCCGGGATGACGATCTGGATGGATTTGTGGCGGCTTTGGCAATGACACACGGAGTCAGGGCGACACTGTCCGGGCCCGACGGGCGTTTTGGGGACGAGATTATCCTGAACGGCGGCAATGCTGCGGGGTCCGCGGCCATTTCCGGGACGCCGGACCCCTGATCCGGGCGTCCCACGTCGCGCCGCTGGCGCTTCCCGGGATTCCCTCAGCTCCGCTCCGGTCGCAACCGGGAGTGGCGGTGCTTCTGGTATAGAGTGCCGCGGGGGTTGCGTGTTCGCGACCCATGGAGGGTGCGCGAAGTGGTTGGAGATAGCTCCCATGGTTGATGATGGCCGCGAGGCTCCCGCCAACCTCCGGGAAGTCATTGCGCTGATCTGGACGGATGCCACCGGGTTTGTCCGGTTCCGACTGGTGGTCGCGCTGTTGCTGATCATGGTTGCCTCGGCAGCCACCGCGCTCGGCCCGGTCGCTCTCAAACTCGTCGTGGATCGGTTTACAGGCCACTCTGACACCGGTAGCAATTTCCGCGCGGCAGTTGGACTCTCGGTAGCCGTGCTCATCGGTTTGTACGTTCTGTCGCAATGGCTGGCGCGGACCGCAGGGGAGACCCGGGGGCTCGTGTACGCTCGCGCCGAGCTGCGCATGACCCGCTTGCTGAGTCAGCGGTTGTTTGCCCACATCATGCGTTTGCCGCTGAAGTTTCACCTGGAGCGCCAGACGGGCGCGATCACCCAGGCGCTGGAAAATGGCCGCAACGGCTACAACATGGTGCTTTACACCCTGGTATTCACCATCCTGCCCGTCGCCGCAGAGCTCTGTACGGTGGTCGTGGTGCTGTCGCGGTTGGAGCAACGCGCCTTTCTGGGCCTCTTTTCCGGCGCGATAGTCGCCTACGCGCTGGTGTTCTGGTACTCCGCCGTGACGGTCATGAAAGCGGCACGCTCGGCCTCGAATTCCCAGATCGATACCACGGCGGTCATGACCGACAGCATCCTGAACTACGAAACGGTGAAGTACTTCACCGCCGAATCGGTCGTTGAGCAGCGTGTTGGTCGTGCCCTGGGCGAGACCGAGAACCGTTGGATGGCGTTCTCGCGCCGCTATGCCTACAACGGACTGTTCATCGGGACCATCTTCGCCGGATTTCTGGGTGTCACGATCCTGTATGCGGCGCGCGAGGTGCAGGCCGGTCACATGACTGTGGGGACTTTTGTTCTAGTCAACACCTACATGTTGCAGATCGTTCGGCCCGTGGAACAACTCGGTTACGCCATGCAACAGCTTTCGCAAGGACTGGCTTTACTGGGACGAGTGTTCGAGCTGTTGCGCGAGGCGCCTGAAGTTTCCGCCGTGGCAGCCGATTCCCCGCCCGGGGGCGCCGGCAGGCTCGAATTCCAGCACGTGGGGGTTTCCTATCGGTCCGATCGCGTCGTTCTCGCCGATGTCAGTTTCACGCTGCCGGCGGGCAAGACCCTCGGCGTCGTCGGCGGCAGCGGGTCGGGCAAGTCGACACTCGTCAGGTTGCTGGTGCGGCTGATGGATCCGGATGGGGGACGCATTCTCCTCGATGGAATATCGGTCGGGGCGTTGCCACTGAACTGGCTGCGGCAGGCCGTGGCAGTCGTCCCGCAGGATACCGTGCTGTTCAACGACTCCGTTGCGTACAACATTGCATTCGGCAAGGAGGGCAGCACACAGGCCGACGTGGAGCACGCGGCGCGCCTGGCTCATCTGCACGAGTTCATCATCAGCCTGCCGGACGGGTACGCAACGAAAGTCGGCGAGCGCGGTGTCAAATTGTCCGGCGGCGAGAAGCAGCGCGTCTCGATAGCCCGTGCCGCGATCAAGCGCCCCCGCATCTACGTGTTTGATGAGGCAACTTCATCCCTCGACAGCAACACAGAGCGCGAAATTCTGAAAAATCTGCGCGAAATCTCGCGCTTCAGTACGACCGTGGTGATCGCGCACCGACTCTCGACAGTCGTGCACGCGGACGAGATTGTCGTTCTGGATGCCGGAACCATAGCCGAACGCGGCACGCATGCAGCTCTGCTCAGGCAGAACGGCCGATATGCCGCGTTATGGGCGGCTCAACAACAGGGAATGGCAGCAGCATAGCCGAAGCGCCAACACGGGTTGCTCGAGTCGCGCGTGTTGGCGCCTATTCCCTGGCGTAGCGCAATCCTTGCGCGCGCTTGAGAGTACGGGGTGCGCGCCTGATTGCAAACGCGATGGCACCGTGACTGGGCGCAGCGGCAGGAACAGGCGCTTTTCAGGCCAGTTTGCCCTGTTTTTGCGGCTGTCGCCGGGTTGCGTCACAGCTGGGTGTCGATGTTGGCCTTTTTGGATTGGACCAACCGGTCCACCCACGCCTCACACAACTGGACCGCTTCTGCAGGCTCGAAGCTGTCGGGATCCAGACACCATTCCAGCCACAAGCCGTCAATCAACGCGGTGAGCCCGATGGCGGCCAAGCGCAGATTAAAGCGCAGCTCGCCGCTTTCGCGTTCCAGCTCCGCGAGCATGCCGCGCAGCAGGTCGACGTAACCGTGATAGGTCTCGCTCTGGACGCGCTGAATATCCTTCGAGTGCCGGTACAGGCCCCAGAACACGACCCACACTGCGAGCACATCGCTGTCGAGGTTGGGTGGTGAGAACGAGGCCGCGAAGAAAGCGCGCAACTGCTCGCGCGGCGTGCCGGCAAAGCCGGCGATTGCCCGCTGCAGATACCCCACCAGCTCGCTGTTGAAGTGCCGGTAGGCTTCCGCGACCAACGCATTCTTGGTCGGAAAGTGATGATTGATCAAACCTATGGAGACCTCGGCCTGCGCGCTGATGCGCCGGATGGACAGGCCGTCGTGGCCGAACTTCTTGAGGCACTCGATCGTGGCTTCGATCAGCGCCAGCCGCCGCTCATCCGGCAGCTTGCGCTCGAAGCGGGGGGCTGCGCTTTTTTTTCTTGCGCGCTTCAATCAGGCCGCTCGATTGAGCCGCCCCCGTTTGAAATCGCTGAGAATCTCGCGCGCGGCATTGTGACCGGGAGCGCCGGTCACGCCGCCGCCCGGGTGAGTGCCGGCACCGCACATGTACAGGCCGGGCAGCGGGCCGCGATAGTTGCCGTGTCCCAGGGTCGGCCGAGCCGAGAACATCTGATCGAGTTGCAATGACCCATGCATGATGTCTCCGCCGATCAGCCCGAAGGTGCGTTCCAGGTCCAACGGGCTGTTGATCTGCCGGCCGAGCACCGCAGCTTTGAAATTCGGCGCGTATTCGTTGACGGTGTCGATCATCAGGTCGGCGACTGTTTCCCGATGCTGGTCCCAGGACTCTCCGTTGGGAAGCACGGGAGCGACATGTTGACAGAAAAGGCTGGCGACGTGTTGCCCGGGAGGTGACAGGGAGTCGTCCAGAGTCGAGGGGATGAGGATCTCCACAATCGGCTTCCTGGACCACCCGAAGGTGCGGGCATCGAAAAACGCCTGCTCCATATACCGGAGCGTGGGCGCGAGAATGATGCCGCCGGTGTGATGTTCGCCCCGGGTTTTGCCGGGCAGGCACGTGAAATCGGGCAGCTCGGAGAGTGCCACGTTCATCCGGAAGGTCCCGGAGCCGCAGCGGTAGTGAGTCATCCGCTCGCGGAATTCGCTCGGCAGCGCGCCCTGGTCAATCAGGTTCAGATACAGGAGACGGGGATTCAGGTTGGAAATGACTGCGCCGGCGCGGAATGTCTCGCCCGATTCGGTAATGGCGCCGACGGCTCTGCCGCCCTCGACGATCACTTCCTTGACGGGACTTCCCACGCGGATGTCCACGCCGCGAGAGGCTGCTGAGCGCGCCATGGCCTGCGTTATCGCACCCATGCCGCCGATGGCATGGCCCCAGGCGCCTTTCTTCCCGTTGACCTCACCGAACACGTGATGCAACAACACGTACGCCGAACCCGGCGTGTAAGGGCTCGCATAGTTGCCTACGATCCCATCAAATCCGTATACCGCTTTGATGGGGTCGCTTTCAAACCAACCATCGAGGTAGTCACCGGCGGATGTTGCGAAGAGCGTGAGCAGCTCGCGCCGCATGTTCATGTTGAGTTGGGTCAGTCGGCCGCCCATGCGCGCCGCGCTCAGCAGCTCCGGCAGTGCGGTCAGCCAGTTGCCCTCCACCACGTTGGGCGGCGTTTGCAACACGAGATCGCGCAGCAGGTCGGCGATCAGGTCCAGCCGCTCGCCGTACGCATCCAGCCGCGAGGCGTCCCGCTTCGAGAATTTCTCGACTTCCGGACGTGTATGGCTGCCACCGGTCTTCAGGTAGCGGCCATCCTCCGTGGGCAGGAAGTTGGACACGAGTCGCTCGACGACCCGCAGGCCGTGCTTGGGCAGCTCGAGATCGCGGATGACTTTCGGATTGAGCAGCGAGACCGTGTACGCCGCGACCGAATTGCGGAAGCCGGGATGGAATTCCTCGGTGACCGCGGCGCCTCCCACGACACCGCGCCGTTCGAGCACGGTTACTTTGAGTCCGCCCGCTGCCAGATAGGCGGCGCAGACGAGGCCGTTGTGGCCACCGCCGATGATCAGCGCATCGCACCGGGTGGATGCCGCCATGTCAGTTTTCTCCTGAAACACGGCTGGGCCGCGCCACTGGAGCCGGTTCGCGCCGCAGGCTCCAGCCCGTGGGCGGAGCCCGGTGCAAGCGGGTCTCGGGAATCAACGAACGCATCCGCCGCCCGAAACCGCGCAGACACACCTCGCCATCGCTCAACGGACCCACGGTGTAGCCGCTCGATCCCATGCCCGCCTGCACGCGCTCAATCAGCGCCTTGTCTTCGATGCTCACGCGGCGATTGATTCGCCAGTTGAGATAACGAGCGGCCTTCATCTCGCGGCGACTGTCAGGATGGACGTAGGCAATCTCGCGGACCAGTGTCTGAGTCGGCGACACAGGCAGGAATTGCATGAAGTCGATCTGATCAGGATAGATGTCGAAAGCAACGTTCGGCCACAGCTTGAAGTAGGTCCAGAGTCGCTGGCGGTCTTGCGACAGATAGTCCACGCGCGGCAGATACTTCTGATAAAGGCGCTCGGACCAGTTGCTGGAAGGGATGTCGCGAAGCGCTCCCCACATTTTGTCGATCCAGGGCTTGGCCTCGATGCCGTAGCCGCGACCGAAGAGGCGGGTGAGGCCCGGGTGCGCCACGTTGATGTGCAATCCGTCGCTGTAGTTGTCAGCGACGTTTTTCCAATTCACGTTGCGGGGACGGAGTGTTACGCGCCCGTTCGGGACGAGCTCCTCCATCCGGTACGCCTCGAACTCGTGGAAATACGGTGCAGCCATTTCCTGGACCGACGGCAGGCCGGGCTCGAAACGGACAAACACAAAGCCCAGGTAGATTTCCTGCTCAACGGGCGCGAGACCATGGCGGCCGAAATCCAGGCCTTTGAACGCGTCCTTCTGGGGGATCGCCACGAGACGCCCATCGGTGCTGTAGGTCCAGGCGTGATAGGGACAGGTGATTCTGCGGCCACAATGTCCCTTGGAATCGTCCAACAAACGCGCGGCACGGTGGCGGCATGAGTTGTGGAAGCTTCGGATCTGGCCGTCTTCGCCACGCACGGTGAACACCGACTCGCCCATGAATTCGAAGGAGTGATAGTCGCCCGGATTCGGCACGTCGTTCTGATGGCAAACGAGCTGCCACGCCTGGCGGAAAATCGTCTGCTTCTCGAGCTCGAAGAACTCGGGGTCGCGGTAGATCCAGGCGGGAAGACTGAAGCCGTCTTCGTCGGTCGCAGAAATGGGCATGGGAGCGGCTCCGAGGGGCGGCGGACTATTGAACGATCGTACAATAAGGACGCCGAATGAGCAAACGGCGGGCGTTGGCACGCAGCGGGCCGCTGGCACGGGTGGCCAGGTCAGCCGCGCGCGGCAGGGTCAGGCTATTGTTTTGCTTCCGGTCCGGACAGCCGGATGACTTCGGCCGAACCGTCGGGGCCCGAGGGTGTGGTGGCGGCGCGAATGCCGAACGAGCGCAAGGCGCCCACGAAGTTATCCACATCCTGCGTATCGAACGTCCCGCCGATGTGAAAGCTTTCGATGGCCGGATCGTCAATGACCAGCTGCCGCCGGTTGTACCGATTGAACTCAGCAACGGCCTCGGCGAGCGTGACGCGGTCAAACCACAATCGACCCTGGGTCCAGGCGAGCTTGCGAGTCATGTCCTCGGCCGGGACCTTCCTCACCGTCAACTTGCGGGCTTTGACGCTGACGGATTCTCCGGCAGCGAGGGTCGACAGATTGGGCAAAGTGACCCGCTGCTGGGCCAGCTTGGGTTCCGGCAGGTCATCCGGCGGATCGATGGCCACGCGGCCTTCCTTCACGATGACATCCACCTGCTGCTGATCCCTGAGTCGCACGGAAAACTCCGTGCCAACGGCTCGCACCACAGTGTCCGCCGCCGTGACATCGAACGGTCGCTGCGGCTCGTGCGCAACGGTGAACAGGGCCTCACCTCGCGACAGGACGATTTCGCGGCGATCCGAGGTCATTTTGACGCGGATCTCGCTGTTGGTGTTGAGGAAGGCGGTGCTGCCGTCCGGGAGCGAAATGCGCTGGAAGCCGCCCGGCTCGGTCTTGTAGTTCTGCCACCCGGCGCGCGAGTAGCTCACCCAGCTGACCGTACCCACGGCCACAATCAATAAGGAGGCAGCGGCCGCCAGCCAGGGAAGCCAGGCCTTCCGGCGCGGGGTGACCACGATTGCCCCAGGCTCGCCGAACTTGTCGATGATGTTCTCGTCGACGTCGCCGTCCAGGGGGCGCAGCTTGCGCAGGACATCCGCGTGCCGCCAGGTTTTCTCCAGGCGCACGTAAGCGGCCCGGTTGCGTGCGTCCGCAGCCAGCCACTCTTCAAATGCGGCCTTCAGTTCAGGCGTGGGATCGGTCTCGAGACGGATCAGCCACTGAGAGGCCTCAGCTTCGGTATCCGACGCTGGCATAACTCAATCAGCGCAAAATTTCGGTTTCGGGGGTCAAAATAGGTGACGGCCGGCGGACAAAATTCCGCTATCACATTGATTATAAAAGTCTTCGCGACGCAATAGGCGACTCGTAGTGGATTATTTCCCACAAGCCGCGTCGCTGCCAATCGGGGAATTGCGGAATCTTTACAACCGCTGCAATGGTAGCCAATTCCAGCTGAATAAGCTGCGAACGCACGTCGCAGCGCCGCCCGAGGCCGAAACCTGTAGGAGGCCTATCTATCTGCAGGTCGGCATGGGGTCGCGCGGCAGCGTCGCTCCCGGACCACATCCCCGTGGCCGCAGCGCGCCACGCCGGGGCCCGTACCCGGGCGAGTTGACTCGCAGCCCGCCATGTTAGTTTGCTCTCCTAACACCTAACATTGGGCGACGCGGGAGTTGATTTCCCACAAAGCAAACTCGGTGGCAGGCCGCACGGCAGGTGGCGCCGAGCCGCCTCCCTGGCGTGCATTGTGCCGCCATTTCCCCAGTTCACGCTGCCGGCGAGCATTGCAGCAATGCAATTAGCCCTTGGTCCAATAGACGAGCAGCGCACGGCGCGCTCCCGGCGAGCGGCCCCGTGAATTTTGGGTTGGGGTACTTGACGCAGCAGTGCTCTAGGCGCAGCGTTGCCTGCGCCAACCGATCAATGGCATTGCGTCGAACCTAACCTGACAAGGAGCGCGTGAAGTGGGCGCAGCTGCGTGGCTGGACCGACGTGTGAGCGATCGGAATGCTTTCGTCGGGTTCGACATCACGACTGGAGAGGACTCATGAGCACGCTGGAAGTTGAAACGGAAATCAAGCAGACAGTGCAGGCCATGGCGGCAGTGGCCCCGCGCGGCCCGGCCTGCGACCGATCAGGGATAATCGACTGTGGCCGCGCATCGGAGCGCACCCAGGGCGTTCCACTCCTGCTGTTGTTTGAGCTGGGCACTCCGCCCACCAACAAACTGTTCCTGCTTTAGAAGCGCCCGCGCGCTGTTGGATAAGAAAAGATCTCCGGCCGCGCTCCGGCAGGTGTGACCGCCCGCCGGGCGCGGCGCGGGTTGTGAGGGGAGGAGGGGTTCGATGGCCCGCTATGCGTTGGCAGATCATGTTTTTGTCTGCCTGAACGGAGAACACCTGGTGCTCCTCGATGTGAAGGAAGACCGCTACTGGGCGTTGGAAGCGGCGCAGACCGCAGGGCTCGGTTCGTTGGTCGGCGGCTGGCCGGTCAAGGACGCCGGCGAGCCGGCCGCTGAAACGCCGACACCTGAAACCGCCGCTGCCATTGAAGTGCTGCGCGGCCGCGGCCTGCTGACGGACCACATTCCACCCGGTAAGGATGCAACACCGGTTGCCGCGACGCCGCCGGTGCGAGAGCTGATAACAGATTCCGAGCAGACGGGCAGCAGGGCGGGAAGTTGGTGGAGCTTCTTTACGGCGTGCGCGTTTGCGAAAATCGCCTTGCGAACGTGGCCCTTTGAGCGCGTCATCCGTCGCGTCAGACAGCGCAAAGCCACGCTGGCCGCCGGAGCCGCGCCACTCGATGTCGAGCGCGCCCGCAGGCTGGTCGAGGCCTTCGTGCATTACCGGGTGTTCCTGTTCTCCTCCAAGAACGAGTGTCTCTACGATTCACTGGCACTGATCGAATACCTCGCGCGTAACGGCATTTACGCCGATTGGGTGTTTGGCGTTCAAACGCGACCCTTCGCGGCTCACTGCTGGGTGCAACACGGTGACATCGTCTGCAACGACACCGTCGAGCACGTCAGCGGCTACACACCGATCATGGTGGTCTGAGGTCATGTACCGGTACTTTGTTCTGAACTGGAATCCAGTCGATCCACAAGCGGTGGCCACCGCACAGTCGTTGTGGGAGCGATTGCTCGGCCGCCAGTCAGGTTGGAAGCTGGCATTCGATTCGGTGGGCCTCGCGGCGTTTCACGCCGGCCTGGATGCGGGTGCGAGTGACACGTTTCTTCTCGATCAGGATGCCGGCGCCGTGTTCGGGCGGATCTTCAACCGCGACATGCCGGATCCCGCGACTTCCCTGCGCATCAACTTCGACGGCAACGAGAGCTCGAAGATCGTGCAGACCGGAGGCCGCCGGCTGTTCGAGCGCTACTGGGGCCGATACGTTGCGCTCGTCCAGGATGCGGCCACCGGCGAGACCTGGGTGTTGCGCGATCCGTCCGGCCACATGCCGTGCTTTTTCGCCACCCATCAGGGCGTGAATCTCGTCTTCTCCGACCTGGAGGACTGCATCGCTCTCGGGGCGCTGAAGTTCACCGTGAGTTGGGATTACATCCGCTCGTTCATTGCCTACTCGGGATACCAGTCGCGGCAGACGGCGCTGCGGGAAGTTTCTGAATTGCAGCTCGGTGAGCGAGTGCGCTTCTCGGGCAACACCATTCACCGCTCGTTGGAATGGGATCCGCTGACCATTGCGCAGACCGACCCGATCCAGGATCCCGACACGGCGGTCTCGGAGCTCCGGCGCGTCACGCGCGCCTGCATCCATGCCTGGGCGGCCTGCTACCCCCGCATCATCCACAGCCTCTCCGGAGGTTTGGACTCCTCCATCGTGTTGAGCTGCCTGAAGAGCGCACCGTCACAACCCGATGTGACCTGCCTGCACTATTTCGGCACCGGACCGGATGAGGACGAGCGCAAGTACGCGCGGCTGACGGCGACTCACCTCGGCGCCGAGCTGATTGAGCATCAGCTCACTGTCCAGGAGGCGAAGCTCGATCAGGTTTTCCAGTTGCGGCGCTCGCCGCGTCCCTGGTTCTACATGTACGAGATCGAGCACAGCCGGTTTGAGATGCAGCTTGCGGCCGAGCGCGGTGTCAAAGGCTTTTTCTCCGGCTCGGGCGGCGATGGCGTGTTTTTCCAGGCGCACGCCGAGCTCGCCGTAACGGACTATCTGTTCGACCACGGAGTGGGTCGGGATCTGTTGCGGGTAGCTGTGGATGCAGCTCGCGTATCACGCAAGTCGATCTGGCCGCTGCTCGTAAATGCCGTGCGCTCGCGCCTGGTTGCCACGCAGATACATCCGCTGCGGATGCCGGGAGTACCCAACCGCACCATCGTGAGCCAGGATGTGTTGAATGCGGCCAAGCGCAATCCGGACCTGATTCATCCCTGGTTCGCGCAGCGCTCGACCCGGGGCGTTCCGCCCGGAGTGCTCTGGCATTCCATGACGGTGAGCGCGGCGCCTGCGTTCTATCCTTCGCTCGAGTCAGGTCCCTCGCCCGAGCGGCCCATGCCGTTGCTGTCGCAGCCGCTGGTTGAGCTGTGTCTGAGAATCCCCACCTACGTGTTGATCAAGAACGGCATGGACCGGGCGACGGCGCGGCGCGCCTTCGCGCCGGAGCTGCCGCCGGCGGTCATCAAGCGGCGCAACAAAGGCCGCATCGACCAACATATCCGCGACGTCCTGGATGCCAATCTGGATTTCGTGCGCGACCTGCTGTTGAACGGGCGGCTCGTACAGGAAGGTTTGCTCAACCGCCGCAGCCTCGAGATGTACCTGACACGCGAGCGCTCGCCCGCCGACTTTGAATACTCGGAAATTCTGCAGGAGCAACTGTGTGTCGAGGCGTGGCTGTCGCGCTGGCTGGATAGCCGCGAATCGGTGACCGCGCCGCCGGCATACGCCGGCCGCGTGCCTCACCAGGTCTTGCGGACCTGAAGGCTGACCAGCCGGCCCAGCGGATCGGCATTTTCCTGGTCGTATCCCAATTGCGCCACCGCGTTGTTCAGGAACGGGGGGCTCTTGTTGAAAACATTGATTGCGTTCAGCTCCAGGCGCGTGTTGGCGAGATAGCTGTCGCCGAAGGAACCGAGCTCGTAGCGCAGTTGGGTGTCGAATGTCGTATAGGCACTGATCGGCCGGTTGGGCTCACTCAGTGTATCCATGTAGTGATTCTGGAAGTTGATTCCCAGCGTCCCGCCCCAGCGCCGCTGCTGCCACGATGCCGACCCCCGCATCTTGAGATTGATCGGGTTGTTCTGCGTATCGAGCAGTTGCTGCTGCGCGGCTCCTGACTCCTCCTGCTGGGTAAAACGCAACAGCCACGTGCCATCCAGGCTCAGTTTCAGTACACCCGGTGCCCAGGCACGCGCATAACTGGTGTTGAAATCCAGGCCGCGGGTGCTGACCCGCTCCATGTTCTGGATGCGCAGATCCACGATGGCCACGGCTCCCGAGGCGGTACAGGGCCCGGCGCTGATCGAAAAATAACGCCCCTGGCTGCAGGCGCTCGCGAGTTGCCCGGCCGTCGGGTTGCGGGTGACGAGGCTCGAGAAGGCCGGATCGTCCAGGATCGCCGGGCCGAATGCCGGATTCTCGATCCGGTCGCGGAAGTCGATGTCGAAAAAGGTGGCGCTGAAGGTGAGCCCGTTGGCCCATTCGCGTGCATCCACGTCGATGCCGGTGGTCCAGCTCCGGGCGTGCTCGACGGTGAGGGACGAATTCTTTCCCGATTCCACCAGGACATTGGAGGCGCCGAGTGGGGATGTCGTGTCCAGCAGAGTCGTGGCGATGATGAGATTCTGACTCGCATCGAGATCCGACAGAGTGGGTGCACGGATCGAGCGTCCCCACGTCCCCCGCACCGCGACCGCATCAAACGGCGACCAGACGAGGCCGAACTTCGGCGTCACGGCCTGACCGAAGTCGCTGTAGTGCTCGTACCGGCCGGCCGCCGAGAATTCCAGGCGACGATAGCCCGCGCGGCCGTTGTCCGCGCCGAAGATGGGAACCGTCAGTTCTGCGAAGCCTGCGAGCACATTGCGGCTCAGGGCCGCCCGGGTCGCCGGTTGGATGGCGGACTCGGGCGTGATGGTGTCGAAGACCTGATTGCGATGGTCGGCGCCGAGAGCGAGCTCGATGGGGCCGCCGGGCAGATGCCCGATGGGACCGTCCGCGGTGATATCGGCGGTGCGCAGGCGCGAATCAGTGTAGAAGCGACTGCCCGTGACGAGGCTTTTGAGCGTCGCCGGATTGGTGTTGGAACCATCGCCGAATGGGTTGAAAGCGGTGGCCGGATCGGGATCCGCCAGCGCCGCAGCGAGGGCCACCTGGTTCAACTGGCCGCCGTTGAACTGATTCTCGCGTTCCTGGGCATAGTTGCCGTACAAGGTCACCTTCCAGGCCGTGCCGACGTCGAAGTTGAGACCGAGAGTCAGGTTCAGATCGTTCACCAGGACGTCGTTGTATCCCGGGCCGAGGTCATCCAGAAAGTTGTAGTCGATACTGACGGGGCCGGTGCCACCCGTCGGATTCACATAAAAGGGATTGCTGCTGGGGACGGAGATCTGGGTCTCGAAGCCGGTCGACTGCTGGCGGGCATCCCTCTGGCTCACCATTGCATTGCCGAACAAGGTGAGGCCCTCGGCCAGTGTCTGTTTGCCCGAGCCGTACAGGCTGATCCGCCGCTGGCTCGGCAGCAGGTCCGCGTCGGCGTAGACGTCCGAGAGGTTCTGAGTGCCCGGAATCAACTCGCCCGCCGTCAGTGCCGTGCCGTTCTGGCCGCGGGGGATGGCGTAATATTGGTTACCAGCAATGATGTTGCCGGGGTTCGAAAGGAAAGTGTCGAAGTTGCTGCCACCGAGCGGTACCAGGTTGCTGGCGGCGTAGCGCCTCGCCGCGGCGGGCAGCGCATCCCGCCTGTAGTACTCAACGGAGAGCATCGCATTGCCTGAATCCCAATGCGACCCCAATGTCTGTGCCAGTTGGTATTCTCGCTGTGTGTTTTGAGTGCCGGACCCGCCACGCGCCAGCGATTCGGCGCCGGTGAAGTTGTCGCGCATCACAAAGTTGACCACACCGCCTACGGCGTCGGCACCGTAAAGTGCGGAGGCGCTGTCGGGGAGAATGTCGATCCGCTCTACCGCCGACAGCGGGATATTTTCGATGTCGGCGAAGGCAGCTTCGCTGCCGCTGGGGGCAAGCCGCTTGCCGTTAATGAGTACCAGGGTGGCCCGCGCGCCCAGGCCTCGTAGGTTGATTCCTGCGCCCAACCCGGAGTTGGTCTGAGTCTCGGCGCTGAAGTAGTGGGTGTCTTCGGTGGGCCCTCCGCCGAATGTCTGGGGCAGGGTACGCAGGAAGTCCTGTACTGTTGCCGCGCCGCTCTGTTCGATGCTGTCGCGCCCAGCAGAAATGACGTGCTCGCCGATCGGCTGTGCGCCACGAACAAGAGTGCCGATAACGAGCACTTCCTGCGGTTCCGCTGCCTCGAAGTCGAAGGGCACGGCGGCGGAGCCCGATTTGTTGCGTTCGACGCTCTGCTTTTCTCCCGGACGCGCGCGGCCGTTATCGGAAGCCGGCGCCGACACCGCGGAACCGGGGCCGCTGTCCCGATTTAAAGGGGCAATCGACAACGTCCGCTCGTTGACGAAATCGAACCCGAGCCCGGTGTCCGCCAACATCTTCTGCAGGGCGACGGGGGCGGAATAGTCGCCGCTGACGGCGGCGGTCTTACGGCCCCTGACGACGCTGTAGTCAAACAGCAGTTGCAGGCTCGACTGGCGGCTGAATTCGTTCAGGGTCCGGGCCGCATCGCCGGCCTCGATGTGAAAGGTCTGCAGCTTCGGGGCGGCCAGGGCGGGCAGGCAAAACAACAATACCAACAGGGCGGCTGTCAGTCGGGAGCATGAGTCCATTCTTTGGGGGCCATTTTTAGTTATTTCTTCCCTGAGGTGTGCGGCGGTGTATTACGGCGGTTTGGCACCCGCGGACAGGCGAATCTCGCCATCGTTGTCTGCGACCTGCACCTTGAAGCCGTAGTTGTGTTGCAATGCGGCGGTGAAGCTGTCGACGTCCGTGACCCGGAAGTTACCACCTACCTTGACTTCGACAATCGACTGGTCGGCAATTCTGATCTGACGATCGTTGTACCTGTTGAATTCCTGGACCGCATCGTTGAGGGTTTCGCCCTGGAAGGTAATAAACCCCGTGGTCCAGCGCAGCTTGCGCGTCACATCGTCGGTGAGCATGGGATGTATGTCCACGGAGTTGCGGCGCACACTCGCCGCTTCACCCGCGGAAACCTTGGGTGCCGTTGCCAGCAGTGAGGGATTCTCGAAGTTGGCGTCCATACCCGGAGCGCCCACGGCTACCTTGCCTTCGGCGACCAGCACATCCACGTGCTCCGGATCACGGATGCGGACTGAGAACTCCGTGCCGACCGCGCGCACCACCGTGCCACCGGCTGTCACATAAAACGGCCTGTTGGGATCGTGCGCGACGTGGAACAGCGCTTCGCCTCGCGACAACATGATGTCGCGACGGCTACTGGAGATCCGGACGTTGAGCTCCGTGTTGGTATTGAGGTCGACGGTGCTGCCGTCGGCGAGCTCGCGCTTCTCCCGGCCGCCGACCCCCGTCTCGTACTGCTTCCAGCCGAGGTGGTATGAGCTGAACCAGGCGACGATGCCGGCAGCCGCGATCGCTGCGGCAATTGCAAACACGCGGCGGCGTTCGGGCATCGCGAGCTCTTCGGTGCGCCGGCGCTGCGTACCCGGGCTCGGCCGCAGGCCGCGAGCTTCAATGGTACTCGGATTGATTTTCGTGGTGGCCAACAGGTCGGCATCGATCGTGCCGTCCATCGGGCGCATGTTCTTCAGCAGATCGACGTGCTTCCAGGCTTCGCGCAAGCGGATAAAGACGGCCCGGTGCCGCGGGTCCTGGTCCATCCACTCCTGGAAGGCGTCCCAGATCTCTGGCGTTGTCTGTCCTTCGAGTCGGACCAGCCATTGGGCTGCGGCGTCGGAAATATCACTCGCTCTGGACATTGGCTCTCTTGCGCTTCCTGAATCGGTCGAACAGCATCGAGCGGCGTTCCGAGACCGGCTGATCGAACAGGGCCTGCGCGCAGCGGCGCGCCGCCTTGGTCAAATGCTGCTCGACGGTATTCTCCGAGATGCTGAGCCGCAATGCGATCTCTTTCTGTGAATAGCCGTAGACCTTGCGCAAGGTGAACACCTGGCGGCAGCGGTCGGGCAGGCCCTGGATGGCCTTGACCAACATCGCCAGCTCCTGGTGACTGTTCACGATCTCTTCAATCTGCTCGCCTTCATCGAGCACCTCGAGCGCTTCCAGGTCGGCAACGAGCTCGATCGGCACCACCTGCCGGTGTCGCAACCAGTCGAAAGCAACATTGCGCGCGACGGTCAGCGCGAATGCGCGCACCGAGCGCACTTCGGGGTCATCGCTGGCACCCGCCGTGAGCAGGCGTGCGTACACTTCCTGCAACAGCTCGTCTACGTCGGAGTTGTTTCGCGTGTAGCGATACAAACATGCGCGCAGGACGCCTTCAAACTCGAGCGCCTGCAGCAGATATCGTTCATCATTTCTGGACAAGACCGGGACCTCGCCTTCATTCCCGTTGCCTTCCTTGAGGGCCGCCCGATTGACTTGTGAGCCCCCGACCGGGCGACTGGTCCCTGTGTAGTGCCGATATTACGCCTGTCCCACTTGCGTTGCGCAACGGAAATATGCGCTGCGCTGCACCGGCACCGCGACCGGAAACACCTAACGGAAATTCCCCGCAGGTGCGTCTTCATATGTCAGACGCAAACGAACACACGATAGCCGCGGTCGGTTCCTTAGTCAGGATCGGTAAGGTGACCGTGGTGAGACGCCCGCTGCAGTCGATGGTCTGCAGCGGGCGTTTAACTATCTGTGATCACAACTCAACACCTCGACGCGTCGATGCAATCGATGTCATCGACGATGATTGAAGTTTCGAGCGCTGCCGGGGCAATCAAACAGGCGGCGTAATCCGGGCTCCTCGCTTGGGATGTGCCTGGCGTGGGATTTTAATGGCTGGAGCGCCACAGTACGAGGTCTCGGTTGATGCGTTTTTGGCGCATTTTTCGCCCAGCCGCCGGGGGTCGCCCCCGGTAATCGGCGAACTGCCCCCGATTTACGTAATAATCCCACCTGTGAGCCAATCTGTGGCCGCCAGTCGGGAGACATCTGTTGCAGATGGCAAGGCGACCCAAGGTCGTGATCGTGGGGTGTGGTTTCGGTGGGCTTTTCGCGGCCCGTGCCCTCAAGCACGCGCCAGTGGACGTGCTGCTCATCGACCGCAGCAACTACCATCTATTTCAGCCGCTTCTGTACCAGGTGGCCTCGGCGGCCCTGGCTCCAGCGGACATTGCTCAGCCGATCCGATTCATCCTGCGTGGGCAGCCCAATGCCCTGGTGATGATGGCGGAAGTCACTCGCGTCGATACCGCCGCGAAGTGTGTGTACGCCGGCGAGCACGCGGTTACCTACGACTACCTGGTCCTCGCCCCTGGCGCGGTGGACAATTATTTCGGTCATCCCGAGTGGCACAAATTCGCCCCGGGCATGAAGGCGGTCGAGGACGCGACCCTGATCCGCTCCCGCATGCTGGCCTCCTTCGAGATCGCTGAATTCGAGACGGACCCCCGGCAGCAGGCCGCCCACCTGGCTTTCATCATCATTGGCGGCGGACCGACCGGCGTGGAGCTGGCCGGCGCCATCAAGGAGCTGGCGGTCGATGTGATCCCCAGGGATTTCCGGGTGGCCGACACGCGCAAGGCGCGCGTCATCCTGATCGAGGCGGGCCCGCGGCTGCTGCCGGCATTGCACCCGGACTCCTCGACCGAAGCGCTCAAACAGCTTCACGATTTGCACATCGAGGTGCTCGTCGGAAAGCCGGTAACGGCTGTATATGAAGATGGCGTGGAAGCAGGGGGTGAGCGGCTGTACAGCTACAACGTCATTTGGGCCGCGGGCGTGAAAGCGGCACCTATCCTGGCGACCCTGGGGACTGAGATGGGGCCAGGGGGGCGGGTCAAAGTCCTTCCGGATTGCTCGGTACCCGGTCAGCCGAATGTGTTCGTGATCGGTGACGCGGCGTTTCTGATTGACTGGAAGACCAACAAGCAGGTGCCGGGTGTTTCGCAGGGTGCCCTGCAGATGGGCCGCTATGTCGCGCGGGTCATTCAGCAGGACATCGCCAGTAGTGACCCAGCCCAACGGGGCAAGCTGCGAGCCGAAGGGTTCCACTACAAGGACTTCGGCTCGATGGCCACGATCGGCAAGTCACGGGCGGTGGTGGAGATGGGGCGGCTGCGCTTTGGCGGCTTCCTGGCCTGGTGTGCGTGGCTGGCTCTGCACATCACGGTGCTGATCGGCTTCCGCAACCGGGCATCCGTACTGCTGTCCTGGATTTACAGCTATTTCTTCTATGGGCGCGGGTCGCGCCTGATCACGAACTTCAGCTCCGAGCAGATGGCGGAGCTGAGTGCTGACACAATGAAGGGCGCAGGAGGCGCGGCACCTTCCGCCGAAACCGGGGCCGCCGCCGCACCGACGTCGGCGCCAGCGGTGGTGCCACCCGGCGCCGATGCGCCTCGGGAAGCGCCGCCGCGGCCGGGTTCACCATAAACCCCGGTTCGTCTTAGGACCATCGCTGCTTCACTTGGTTGCCGCAATCGTCGCCCCCACATACGGCGCAGATGTCGAACCCACCCCAACGAGAAATCAACGCGCGTGTCGGACGAACTGGATCACGACTGGCGACGCCCGGAACGGGCGGGTTGGGAGGCATAGCCGCGCCGCCACTGCCGGGCGGTACCGGCACGGGCGCCTCGGCCGCACCGGTCGCCGGTGAGGGTCTCACTCTCCGCGGCTTCTTCAGCGTCTTCCGTTACAGCCGCCGGGCCCTCGAGCTGGTCTGGAGTACCAGCTCCGTTCTGACCATTTCGCTTGCGCTGCTGACCATCGTTGCCGGCGTTTTGCCCGCCGCAATTGCCTATGTTGGCTCGCTGATCGTTGATGCGGTGGTCGCGGCTGCGCGCGCCGGTGGGGCGAATCCGTCCCGCGTCATTGACCTCGTCATCCTCGAGGGAGTGTTAATTGCCTCCGGCGCTGCCATACAACGCGGCACTTCGCTGTGTCAGTCGCTCCTGCGGGCGCAACTCGGTCAGCGTGTCAATGTCATGATCCTGGAGAAGGCACTCACCCTGGATCTGCAACACTTCGAGGACTCGGAGTTCTACGACAAGCTGACACGCGCCCGGCGTGAAGCCTCGAGCCGCCCCCTCAGTCTCATCATGCGTACGTTCGGCCTGGTTCAGAACGGGATCTCGCTCGTGAGTTATGCCGCACTGCTGGCGCATTTCTCTCACTGGGCCGTGGCGGTACTGTTGCTGGCGGGTCTGCCGGCGTTCATCGGCGAAGCGAAATTCTCCGGCGATGCCTTCCGTCTGTTCCGCTGGCGTTCGCCGGAGACGCGCATGCAGATCTATCTCGAGACCGTGATCGGCCGCGAGGACTATGCGAAGGAGGTCAAGCTCTACGGCCTCGGCCCCCGCCTCTTGAACCGCTATCGCGACATCTTCCGGCGTCTCTACAAGGAGGATCGGGCGCTCACCATTCGCCGTGATGCCTGGGGTTTCGGGCTCGGCCTGATTGGAACCATGGCCCTGTACGGAGCGTATGCGTGGATTGCCGTCAGCGCGGTTCGGAGCCTGATTACCCTCGGCCAGATGACGATGTACCTGGCGCTGTTCCGTCAGGGTCAATCCTCCGTGTCGGCGATGTTGTCCGGTGTAGGCGGCATGTACGAGGACAACTTGTACCTGTCGACGCTCTATGAGTATCTCGAAACCCCGGTGCCGCCGGCGACCGGCACGATCAAACTCGGTCCCCACCCGGAGGATGGCATCCGTTTTGAGGATGTCAGCTTCCAATATCCGGGGGCCGAGGAGCCCGCGCTGGAGCACATCAGCCTGCATCTGAAGCCGGGCGAAAGCCTCGCGCTCGTCGGCGAGAACGGCTCCGGCAAAACCACGCTCATCAAGTTGTTGACTCGTCTGTATCAACCGACGGCGGGACGGATTTGCCTCGACGGCCAGGATCTGGCCGAATGGGACGAAACGGCGCTGCGCCAGCGGGTGGGTGTCATTTTCCAGGACTTTGCCCGCTATCAGATGTTGGTCGGCGAAAACGTGGGCGCGGGCGACGAGGAATATTTCGAAGACGAGCCGCGTTGGCGCGAGGCTGCCGAGAAAGGCCGCGCGAGCGAATTCATCGAGCATCTGCCTGCGGGATACCAGACGCAGTTGGGCAAGTGGTTCAAGGACGGCCGCGAGCTCTCCGGTGGGCAATGGCAGAAGATCGCTCTGTCGCGCGCGTTCATGCGAACCCGCGCGGACGTGCTGGTTCTGGATGAGCCGACAGCCGCGATGGACGCTCAGGCGGAAGCTGAAGTGTTCGAGCACTTCCGTCAGCTCGCGAGGGATCGCATCACCATTCTCATCTCGCACCGTTTCTCCACTGTGCGCATGGCCGATCGGATTGCGGTCCTCGATCATGGGCGCATGGTGGAATACGGCAGCCACGACGAGTTGATGGCGCGGGATGGACGGTATGCCCATCTGTTCACGTTGCAGGCGCGCGGCTACCGATAAAACCTCTGTCACCGGAGTACGCGCATTCGGTGTTGACAAGTGCAGTTCATCCTACAAAGATGAGCGCCGCCGCAAATTACAGCGCAAGGAGTGCGTTCTCATGGCATCAGATGAAAAGGATGACACCACCCCCTATGTTGTTTTGATGAATATCGAGGAGCAGTATTCGCTCATGCCGAAGAGCATTGCTGTGCCCAACGGCTGGAAGGTGGTCAAGGAAGGAACGCGCACCGAATGCGGTGCCTACGTTAACGAGGTGTGGACCGATATGCGGCCGCTCAGCCTGCGCAAGCACATGGCTGAGTTTGAAGAGCGCCGGCGACAGCAGCAGGCAGCGCAACAGGCGGGTCAGTCGGAACAGCAGCAGGGCGAGCAGCCCGCGACCTGACCACAACGAGGGGGCGTTCACGGGGACACCTGACCGTGTCCCCGTGAACCGTAGATCGCTCATCCTGGGTGGTAGGCCTCGATCCGATATCCATCCGGATCGGCAACAAACGCGGCGTAATACCCGTCGCCGTAGTCAGCACGCAGGCCAGGTGAGCCGTTGTCGCTGCCGCCCGAAGAAATCGCCGCAGCGTGGAATGCATCGACGCTTTTGCGTGACGGCGCGTCGAGGCAGAAGTGCAGTCCGGATTGATCATCCGCCGCTACGGGACGCTTCGCAGCGTAGATCCAGAACACCGCGGCTTTATCCCCGTATCCCAGCGAACCCGTCGACTCGCTCAAACATCGGTAGCCCAACGGCTTCAGCGCGGCATCATAAAACCGCCGGGCGGTGCTGATGTCCTTAACGCCGATGGAAATGTGATTGATCATCCTGTTCTCCTCGAATTGGAGGGGGCACGTTATGGCAGGGAGTGATCCCGGGGCTTGGGAAAAATTGCTAATCTTCCTGGATGGCCTTGTCCTCACAGCTTTTGGCGTCGGGCACCGGATGGCGTGTGAGCGATGTCGTATGCACGGCGGGTCCGAAGGACCGGCCGTTTGAGGAGCGGCATGCGTGGATGACCATCGCTCTGGTGACTCGCGGAACTTTCAACTACCGCTCGACGCACGGGTCTGCGGTCCTGGTACCGGGTTCGTTGCTGCTCGGCAATTTCGGCGCCTGTTTTGAGTGTGGTCACGAGCACAGTGTGGGGGATCGCTGTCTGTCGTTTCAGGTTGTCCCGGAGATTTTTGAGTCGATTGCGGCTGCGGTGTCGGGCAACCGGCGGAGTTGTTTTACGGCGCCGCGCTTGCCGTTGCTTCCGGAGCTGCTGCCGTTGGTTGCAACAGCGGAGTCACTGTGTAGTGGCAGCGTCGAGGAGTTTTTTGAGTTGACGCTGCGACTCGCGGGCACTGTATGCGAGGCGCTCGGGGACAACACCCGCGCGCTGCGTGCGCCTAACGATCGGGACAAGAAGCGCGTGACGGGGGCGTTACGCCGGATCGAAAGTGATTCGGCGCAAAAGCTGTCGGTGAACGAGTTGGCCGCCGCTGCGGTCATGAGCCCGTTTCACTTCCTGCGTGTGTTTGAGCAGGTGGTGGGGGTGACTCCGGCGCAATATATCCTGCGTACCCGGCTACGCCGGGCGGCGCTGGCATTGCGCGGGTCGGCAGCGAGTATTGCGACGCTCGCTGTCGAATGCGGCTTTACCGACTTGTCGACGTTCAATCGGCAGTTCAAACGAGTGATGGGGGTCAGCCCGAGCACCTTTCGGGGCGGCCGGCGAGGCTCACTGCCAATGATAATCGATTGACACGGCGATGACGCGGCCGGTGCGTTGCTCGACGATCGGACTGTGGGCGGCGCTGCCGCGGATCTGGTTGATGGCGGCGTCGACGTTCAACAGCAGATGTTTGGTCACGAACTTGGTGGCGCTGAATCCAACACCGGCTGCGATCGTCCCGGAGTGGGGGATATCGTAGATCGGATGGCCCGAGGCGAGAGACTGCGCGGGGGTTACGCCGTACACGGTTTGGAGATAGTGCGTGGTTGCCATGGTGATGGAGGGGCCTGCGAACATCACGAATGTCTCGGAGCTGCCCGGCAGCGGCAGATACACACCCGCATCACCCACGGCTCCCTGGGAGCCGCCGATGAACTGACGCGCGCTGACACGCAGGATCATCGGGAATTTCTTCGACAGCACCCACGAGGCGTATATCTTGCCGACCGGCGCGGCGCCGATGTCACCCATGCCCCGCAAGTTGGTCAGGTCGTCCTTCTCTTTTCGCCCGAAGTCGTAAGTCACACCAACGCCGATCTGGTAGTGATCGCCGCGGAAGACGTTGTAGCCGATGCCTTCACCTGTGGAGATGAACGCGATGTCCTTGTAGTGGATGTTAACGACGGGTCCACCCTGGACCATGCTGGCTTTTGAGCCGTCGTAGACAGGTTGAACCTCGGCAGCCAGCCCCAGAACAGTGCGCCAGGTCGGCAGGTCGGGCTGAAACAGGCGTGCCAGGATGATGCCGCCGCTGTACTGCCACTCCTGCAGGGGCGAGGGCGTTTGTGCAAAGGCAGCCCGCGAGTTGCAGGCGATGAGGATGAGAACCAGAAGAGCGAGCTGTCGCTGTAGCATTAAAACCTACTATACACGCAGTCACATGAATGGGCTGGCCTCGAGGCGTCGCACCGAGCCAACAAATCGCAGTTTGTGACAAACTGCGAAACGCTCATACAAACGCTCAGCTCGGGAAATAGTTCTATGGGAGTCGTTGCAAGAGCAGCCCCCTGATGGGGGAGGCTCGGCAGTTACTTGGGCGCGGCGGTTTGCTGCGCTTTCTCAGCGCGTTGGTCCCGCCTCATCTGCAGGTAGTCGATGGGCCGGATCTCAGTGATCTGGCAGCGCCAGTGTTTGACCACAATCGCATCCAGCCGCGCATAGATCGTATCCGCGGTCTGAGTGAGCCCGATGCGCTGGGCGAACTGCAGGTTCTCGCAAGGCGGGCTCACAGTGATCAGATAGGCGTCGTTGATGTTCGCCCAAAGCACCACTTGATACTGCCCCACGGCCTGCCAGTTGTCGTAATGCCCGAGGATCGTGATGCGATCAACGGGAGCTTTGGCGTACCGCAGGTAGCGATCCAGCTGCTCCTGGTCCCGCTCACGCCGGGGAATTCCCGAGCAGCCGGCCGTGAGGAGCGCCGTTGCCAGCAGAAGAATGGGTTTCCAGCCGTTCATGATGGTATGTGGGTCAGCAATCCAACAGGGAAGTTCCTGAGCGCATCCGCCAGCCGCACCGTAATCCGGCCGCCGGTCCTATCGGTAGGTACCGTCTGGCCGTCGAAAAGGTTCTTCAACGACACCGGCTCGATGAATTCTTTCGGCAATTCGATCGCCGTGTCGCCCCAGACGCTGTCGCCCAGCGGCGCATCCTCGCGCTCGGGTCCCAGCAACCGCAAATAAAGCCGAGGCGCAATCGTCACGACGAGCTCATCCTCGTATCGACGAGCGAATGCACAGACGTTAGCCGCATACTCGCCGCTGACTTTCAATGGCAGATACGCGCCCTCGCGGAACAGGGCCGCGTGATCGCGCCGGAATTGCAACACCTTCCAGGTCACAAACAGCTTGCAGCGCCCGTCGCGCATTCCCGTCACGAGCGACCCGATGAGGCCCCGGTCGACGCAGGCGTCCATGTCGATACTCTCGAGCTCGGCCAGCAGCCTGCGCCGCTTCGTATAGTCCACCGGCCGCCGGTTGTCCGGATCTACCAAAGAGAAGTCCCAGATCTCATTCCCCTGGTAGATGTCCGGCACGCCCGGTGCGGTCAGCTTGCAAAGAGTCTGCGACATTGCATTCAACAATCCATAGCGGCTGATGCGGCGCTGGAAGGCGGTGAAGTCCGTCAGGAAGGTATTCACGTCCCGCTGTGCCAGCAGCGTCCGTATGAACTGTAGCAACGCCTCTTCGTAGTCCGCGTTGACGTTGGCCCAACTCGTGCGGGACTTGGCCTCCCGCGCGGCCTTGATCATGTAGCCCTCGATGCGTTCCCGGTAGGCCGTGAGGCCTGCCTCATCGAGCTCTTCGAGAGGCCAGCTGCCGACGAGTGTCTGATACAGCAGGTACTCATCGTTGAGGGAGGGGGCGGGCTGCCCTTCGACCTCGCGTTTGCGCAGGCGGTTGATTCGCGACCAGCGCTCGATGGTCTTGCGCCAGACCTGGGTCATTTCCGACAGGACATTGATCCGCGCGCGGACGTCTTCCGAGCGCTTGGTGTCGTGAGTTGACGTGCCGAGCATCTCATGGGGCCAGAACCGCGCGCGGTGCTGCGAGTCGGCGTGGAATGCCCTCACGGTCGATCCGTATGCGTCAGGTTCGCCGCCCACCTCATTCAACGACGTCAGCCGGTTGAATCGGTACAGGGAGGTATCCTCGACTCCCTTCGCCGTGATGGGCGCCGTGACCTGCTGAAACTTCAGCGCGAAGTTGCGCAGTTGCCGCCGCAACGAATCCGTTGCGACAGGCAGCTCCATGAGCAATGCCTGACGGATGAAGTCGAACGCGGGAGCCTCTCCGGCCGTGCGCCGGCGGCGAGCGGAAGCGATCGCCCAGTCGATATAACGCTTATCCGTCTCCGAGGCGGAGTCACCGACGTACGTACGGTAGACCGGAAAGCAGGCGATCACTTCGGCCAGGGACTGCCGCAGAATGTTATAGGTCAGGTCGCGCGTATGCCGATCGGCCTGGGCGATTCGGCTGAGCACGTTCGCAACGACGCTCAGCTCGGAAGCAAGCGACCTGCGCAGGATCATGTGCTGCGCGTCGTACGCCACGTTGGCCCACTCGAGCGACTGTTCTATGAACGCGTGGTAGACGCGGTCCATGCGCGCTTTGGTGGCCGCATCCACCAACAGCCGATTGATGACGTTTGCAAAGTGATAGCCGGTCTCACCATGCACCGGCCAGGTCTGGGGGATGTGCTCGAATGAGGCCGTGATCTTCTCAGCGACGAGATAGATCGGCAGGTTGCGTTTCTGGCCCGCAACACCGAAGTCGGGTGGATCCGCCACCCTGGCCACGGGCGCCGCCAATGAATGCGCCGCGCCGCCGCTCGCACCGCCTCGCAAAGCCGCCACGCGACTCTGCAGCCGATGGAAGTATTGCCCGGGGTCCCGCAACCCATCGGGGTGATCGACGCGCAAGCCATCGATTTTGCCCGCGCCGACCAGCTCGAACAGCAGTCGGTGCGTGTTCTCAAACACCGTCAGATTCTCGACCCGCAGGCCGGCGAGGTCGTTCACATCGAAGAAGCGGCGATAGTTGATGTCATCCGGCGCAACACGCCATGAAGCCAGCCGGTACGCCTGCACTTCGAGCAGCTCGTGGAGCGCGTCAAAGGTTTCGCTGTTTCCCGGTGTGCCGGCAAAGCTCCGCACCACGCTCTCGATGGCTTCGCAGACGGGCCGCTCATTGCTGCACAGTGCGACGAACCGGCGCTTCAGATTTTCCTTGGCTTCATCCCGCTGCGCGATCTGCTCGTCGGTCGGATCGTGTCGGTCCGGCAGCGATACGAACCCGCGCCGCAGGTTCTCCAGCTCACCGCTGTAGGTCTTCGCCAGGATCCGGTCGATGATGAGCGGGTAGGTTTTCGGATCGATGGGCATCCGATGCTCGTGGTAGAACACGGCGAACGAGCCCAGCTCGCGCTCAAAACGCAGCACCAGCTCGCCCTTCTCCAGAATGTCTCCATAGGCGCCGCCGAGCACCGGCACCAGCACCTTGCCCTTCAGAGCGGGATTGGCTGGATTCCATTCAATGTCGAAGTAATCCGCGTATTTCGAGGCTTCGCCGTTCTCGAGAACGTCCATCCACCACGCATTGTCCGAGCCCATGATGCCGACATGGTTCGGCACGATGTCGAGGATGTGCCCCATGTTGTGACTGCGCAGGGCTGCCACGAAATCCTCGAAATCCTCGCGCGTGCCGATTTCAGGGTTGAGTTGGTTGTGATCGACGACGTCGTAGCCGTGCACACTGCCGGCACGCGCCTTGAAGTACGGAGAGCAGTAAACGTGACTGATCCCCAGCGAGGCCAGGTACGGGACGATCTCAGTGACATCTTTGAATGTGAATGACTTGTTGAGTTGGACGCGGTATGTGGCGCGGGGAATTTCCGCGCCGGGGGCGGGCTCCGGATCGCGCAAAACGGAGAGCTCTGGCGCCTCGAGCACCTCAGGGACGTCCAATGTTCCCGCGTCATCGGACACCGAAGGCTCGAGGTCAGCCTCCAAGAGTGCCTCGCTCCAACAGCCAGGTCACGCTCCAGGGGGCCAGCTCATTCTTCGTCACGGTCTGGCGTATGTTGGGATGTGTGGCATAGATCAGGCGGCCCGCCGTCCGTCCGACCAGGCGCGCCGGCTCGTCGCCGAGGTTTGCAATGAGATGTAACACCGAGCCTTCCGCCAGCGCCCAGTCAACCGCAAAAGCGGCACCGGCTTCCAGCTTGCTGCAGGCGCCGAAGCGGATTTCCGGGATCAGCGGCATGATTTCGGCTCGGCGGATCATCAACAGCCGCTGGTAGAGATCCAGCCAGTCCTCGTGCCCGGAGGCTTTCACCTTGTCCCAGTTGAGGCAGGCCGACTTCATGGTGGAGGCAATGGTCGGGTCGGGAATGCTGTCCGAGTTGGCCGGGTCGCGAAAACGTTCGAAATGCTGAAATTCCCGCTTGCGGCCCTCGCGGACCTGGGTGGCGAGCGCCGGCTCGAAGTCGCAGAAGTAGGGAAAGGGCTCCGGCGCATTCCATTCCTCGCCCATGAACAACATGGGCGGCGAGGGCGCCAGCAGCAGCACAGCAGTGGCGGCCCGCAACGCCGGTTCATTCTTGACGATGTGGCCGAGCCGCTCGCCGAGCGCGCGGTTGCCGATCTGATCGTGGTTCTGGAGGAAGATGACAAAGGCGGTGGGCGGCAGGTGAGCACTCGGCTCGCCACGGACCTTCTTCTCGAATGCCGAATGCTCGCCCTGGTAAACAAAGCCTTCCGCCAGACTGCGACACAGCTTCGCATGGGGATGCTCGGCATAGTCCGCGTAGTAACCATCCTTTTCGCCGGTCAGGATCGTGTGCAGGCAGTGATGCAGGTCATCGTCCCACTGCGCATCGTATTTGTTGCTGCGGCCGGGTGAGCCGAGGAAGCGCGCCTGGTTCGCACCGTTTTCCAACACGAGATAGATGTTGCGGTCGCCGCCGGCATAGGCACGCGCGACCTCAGCAATTTCCGTCATGATGTGTTTGCGACTGTCATCGATGATGGCGTGAACCGCATCGAATCGCAGCCCGTCGAGGTGGAATTCCTCGAGCCAGTACAGCGTGTTGTTGACGTAGAAGTCGCGCACGGGCTTTTCGCCATCGAAGTTGATGGCGGCGCCCCATGGGGTGTGGTGTCGCTCGGTGAAAAACTGCGGCGCGTACATACCGAGGTAATTTCCCTCGGGGCCGAAATGGTTGTAGACCACATCGAGCATCACAGCGATGCCCCGCGCGTGGGCCGCATCGACGAGCGCCTTCAGATCGTTTGGCGTGCCGTAGGCGCTCTCAGGCGCGTACAGCAACACACCGTCGTATCCCCAACCCCGCTTGCCCGGAAAGTCGGCAACAGGCATCAACTCGATGACGGTCACACCCAGCTCAACGAGATGGTCCAACCGGGCCTGAACGCCTGCAAACGTGCCTTCCGGGCTGAACGTACCGACATGCAACTCGTAGACAACTGCTTCGTGCCAGGGTCGGCTGGTCCAGTGGTCGTCAGTCCACTCGAATTCGGTTGGATCAATGACCTGGCTCGGTCCATGGACATCCTGGGGGTTCAGGCGGGATGCCGGATCGGGGACTTCGTTTTCACCGTTGATCCGATAGCGGTACAGCGAACCGGCACGCGCTTCGTCACTGATTACTTCATAGAAGCCCGCATCGTCCCGGACCATCGGCAGGATCTTCGCCACGCCGCGGCCGTCATCCAGGGAGAGCTCGACCCTGCGGGCACCGGGGGCCCACAATCGAAACCGGACCTGCCCATCCGCCGTGAGCTCGGCCCCGAAAGGCATGCTGTGCCGTCGCTTTGTCACCGGTATGGGGTCTCCCGCAACAGCGCCAGGGACCGGCCCTGCAACGGATAGAGCGTCCCCGCTTCGTGGCGGCGCTGCTCGAAGGGCATTTCTTCCGCAGAGGTGTCCAGCACTGTCCACCAGGCCTTGTCGGTCAGGAATTGAGGCAATTCGAACGGAATCTCCTCGTGATGGGCGTTGAACAGCAGCATGAAGTTGTTGTCGGTCACGGGACGCCCGCGTTTGTCACTTCGTTCAATCGCTGCACCTGCAAGATACACTCCCAAACAACGCGCGAAGTGCTGATTCCACTCCGTCTCCGTCATCTCGGTGCCTTCAGGCGTGAGCCAGACAATTTCCTTGAGCCCTTCCACGTTGATGGCATTGGCACGCAGGAACCGGCGGCGACTGAACACGGCGTGGCGGCGCCGGAAATCGATCATGTGAGCCACGAACTCCATGAACTGTTGCTGCTCCTCATCGAGCTGCCAGTCCACCCAGGAGGTTTCGTTGTCCTGACAGTAGGCATTGTTGTTGCCGGTCTGCGTCCTGCCCAGCTCATCGCCCGCCAGGACCATCGGGACGCCCTGGGAGAGCAGCAGCGTGGCGATCAGGTTGCGCTTCTGCTGGCGGCGCAGCTTCCTGATGAGCGGATCGGCCGCAGGTCCTTCCACGCCGCAGTTCCACGACCGGTTGTCGTTGCTGCCATCCCGGCTGTCTTCGCCATTTGCCTCGTTGTGCTTCTCGTTGTAGCTGACCAGGTCCTCGAGCGTGAAGCCATCATGCGCCGTGACGAAGTTGATGGAGGCGTGCGGTTTGCGCCCGCTCGCTTCATACAGATCGGAGGACCCGGTGAACCGTCGGGCGAAATCCCCGATGAGTCCCCCATCTCCCTTCCAATACGCCCGCATGGTGTCGCGATACTTGTCGTTCCACTCATTCCAGCCCGGTGGAAAGTTCCCGACCTGGTAGCCGCCGCTGCCGATGTCCCACGGCTCGGCAATGAGCTTCACCTGCGAGAGCACCGGGTCCTGGCCGATGGTGTCGAAAAACGAGCCGAGCCGGTCGACGTCGAACAACTCCCGGGCCAGCGCCGAAGCCAGGTCGAAACGGAAGCCGTCGACGTGCATTTCCAACACCCAGTACCTCAGGCTGTCCATGATCAGCTGCAGTACCCGCGGATGCTGGAGATTGAGGGTGTTGCCGGTACCCGTGAAATCCATGTAATAGCGCGGATCGTCCGGCACCAATCTGTAGTAGGCCGCATTGTCGATCCCGCGGAAGGACAGCGTGGGTCCCATCTGGTTGCCTTCGGCGGTGTGGTTGTAAACCACATCGAGGATCACCTCGATCCCCGCTGAATGCAGGGTTTTGACCATCGTCTTGAATTCGCTCACCCGCCCGGTGGCCGAGAATCGCAGCTCGGGCGCGAAGAAGCCGATGGTGTTGTAGCCCCAGTAGTTGCGCAGTCCTTTTTCGAGCAGGTGCCGGTCATCGAAGAACGCATGCACCGGCATCAATTCCAGTGTAGTGATTCCGAGGCGCAGCAGGTGCTCAATGACCGGGGCCGTGGCGATGCCCGCGTAGGTGCCGCGCAATTGCGGGGGCACGCCGGGATGACGCATCGTCATGCCGCGCACGTGAGCTTCGTAGATCACCGTGTCGTGCCAAGGCACCCGCGGCGGCCGGTCGTCGCCCCAGGTAAATGCAGGATCGATCACGCGACTCTTGGGAGTGCCGGATGCGCTGTCGCGTTTACAGAAGGATAAATCCGCCTTGCTGCTGCCGACACGATAGCCGAAATGCGCATCACTCCACACCATGTTGCCCTGGAGGTGTTTGGCATACGGCTCAATCAACAGCTTGTTGGGATTGAAGCGATGGCCACGCTCGGGAGCGTAGGGTCCGTGGACCCGGTAGCCGTACAACAATCCTGGGCGGGCCTCCGGCAGGTAGGAGTGCCAGATCTCATCGGTCCGTTCACGCAGTGGGATGCGTTGCACTTCGTGCCGGCCGGTCGGATCAAAGATGCACAGCTCTACCTTGTCGGCATTAGCGGAGAACACGGAGAAGTTGACACCCTCTCCGTCCCACGTGGCGCCCCGGGGATAGGGCTGGCCGGGCCACACTGCCCGGATGGGGCGCGTCTCATCCATTACTGTGTGAAGGAGATGAGGGCGCGCAGCGGGATGGGGGTCCAATCCGGCCGATTTCCAAGCTCATAGCGCGTCTCATAGAGAGCTTTTTCCACCTCGAACAACCTCAATAGCGGCAGGACATCGTCCAGTGACTCATAGATGCCTGCCGGTCGCGCTATAGAGTCATACGTTGAAATGAACGTGCTGCGGACATCGCTCTCCCATTTCTCGACGAGCGAATCCCATCTGCCACAGTCGTCCGCAGACTGCACATCGCAGCGCTGCATGGCCGTCCGGCGGGCGTAAGTGAACGAGCGCAACATGCCGGCGACGTCACGCAGCGCCGAGTGTTTGATGCGACGCTCAGCCAGCGGCCTCGCCGGCTCGCCCTCGAAGTCGACGATGATGAAATCGTTGCGCTTCAGAAGCACCTGGCCCAGATGGTAGTCGCCGTGATGGCGCGTCTTGAGTCCCCGCGGTGGTTTGGGCACCGCAGCCTCGATTCGCTCCAGGAGCGTTTTACGGCGCGATAGCAGGAACTCGGCTTCCGGGACGATCGCAGCCGGTAGCTGGCCGACCCGATCCTTCAGCATGTCGAGAGTCTTCTCCGCCTCACCGCGTACGTTCTGCACCCATGCTGAAACGTCCTGCGGACGAATAGGCTCCGGTGAGAACGCTTCGTCATCGGTGGGGGTCGCCAACGCCCGATGCAACTCTGCGGTCCGCGTTGCCAGTGTCTTGACCAACTCCAGATAGGCTCCGTGAGCGTCCTCGGCCATCGCGACGTCCGTGCGCCGTTCCTCCAGGAAGCGGACGAGGTAGTTGACGGTGTAGTCCCAGCCATCGCCCTGGTTCATGACGAAGGCCTGGAGCAGGGCGAGGGTCACGACCCGCCCATCCGGATTGCGATATTCTGCCGCGCCGGCCACGGGTACGATGTTAGGAAAACGGACGACCTCGGTCAGGTAGCGGCCGATCTCGAGCTCCGGGTTGATGCCGGGCTGCAGGCGCCGGTAGAACTTCAGGAAGAACATCTCGCCGACGCGGACCGTCGTGTTGCTGCTCTGACCGGCGGTCTGGCTGATATTCAGGGGAGTGGACGGGTCGCCGCGCAGTTGCGAGAACATCTGGGTCGGGGACAGACGTACAAAACCGCGACCGGTTTTGATATCTGTGCACGAGCCGATCCCTTCAACGACGGAGCGGCAGAAGTTCTCGTCCGAAGTCGCATCCGCCAGGACACCAACAGTGGCTTGACGGCGAACGCGGGCGATGGCGCCTTGTTGCAGCTTCTGCCACCGACTCTCGTCCGTGTCTTCGTACGCAATGGCGAACGGCAGGAAATAGAGCACCTTGGTCGAATCGGCCTCGACTTCAAACACGCCGGCCAGCCACCGGCCGTGCTCGGTTTCCCACTCGCCGTTGTCGCCGAGGTTCGCGCGCTTGATCGGTGTACCCTTGCCGGCGTACCAGCGCTGAGAGGCAATGTATTTCGGCGCGACCACGGTTTCGAGCTGCTCGCGCAGCTTCGTAGACAGGCCCAGGCGCCAATTCGCGACCCGGTCCGGGAAGAAGCTGGTCCAGCCGTCAAACAACACCAGGAAGGGCAGGTCTTCGCGCGCCATGCGCTCGTCGTGCCAGACGGGCGGTTGCGCTACCTTGCTCAGCCGGAACCAGTAGAAGCTGTAACCCTGCAGGGTCAGCAGGTAGGGCAGATCGCCGACCGGCGGGAAGGGCGTGCGTCCCACCAACTCGATGGGCACGGTGCCCTTGAACTCCGCCAGATCGATTTCAACCGGCTGAGCGGAACGGGCCAGGTTGGACACGCACAGGATGACATCGCCGTCATACTCGCGCAGGTATACGAGTACCTTGCGGTTGCCAGGGCGGATGAACCGCAGTGTGCCGCGCCCGAAGGCCTGAGACTCCTTGCGGACCTGCAACATCCGCTTCATCCAGTTGAGCAGCGACGAGCGATCGCGAGTCTGTGCCTCCACGTTGACCGACTCATACCCGTAGATCGGGTCCATGATCGGCGGCAGGAACAACTGTTGGGGATCTGCACGCGAGAAGCCGGCGTTGCGGTCCGGGCTCCACTGCATGGGAGTACGCACGCCGTTGCGATCGCCCAGGAAGAAGTTGTCGCCCATGCCGATTTCATCGCCGTAGTAGATGATCGGCGCACCCGGCATGGACAGCAGCAGGCTGTTCATGAGCTTGATGCGATCCGGGTCGTTCTCCATGAGCGGCGCGAGCCGGCGACGGATGCCGAGATTCAGGCGGGCGCGAGGATCGGCGGCGTACATCTTGTACATGTAGTCGCGTTCCTTGCTGGTGACCATTTCGAGTGTCAGCTCGTCGTGGTTGCGCAGGAAGATCGCCCATTGGCAGTTGTCCGGGATATCGGGCGTCTGCTCCATGATCTCGACGATCGGGTGGCGATCCTCCTGGGCGATCGCCATGTACATGCGTGGCATCAGCGGGAAGTGATACGCCATGTGGCATTCGTCGCCGTCGCCGAAGTAGTCGCGAACGTCCTCGGGCCACTGGTTGGCCTCGGCGAGCAGCATGCGATCGGCATATCGGTCGTTGATGACCTTGCGGATCCGCTTGATGACTTCGTGAGTTTCGCGCAGGTTCTCGTTGTTGGTGCCGTCCCGCTCGATGAGATACGGAATGGCGTCCAGCCGCAGTCCATCCACGCCTGTGTTGAGCCAGTACTCCATGATGTGGATCACGGCCCGCACCACGTGCGGGTTGTCGAAGTTCAGATCGGGCTGGTGGCTGAAGAAGCGATGCCAGTAGTACGTCTTCGCCACCGGGTCCATTGCCCAGTTCGAAATCTCGGTATCGCGGAAGATGATCCGGGTCTCCGAGTACTTGTCCGGTGTGTCGCTCCAGACGTAGTAGTTGCGTTTGGCCGATCCGGGGGGCGAACGACGGGCGATCTGGAACCAGGGATGTTGATCCGAGGTGTGATTGATGACGAGCTCGGTAATTACACGCAGGCCGCGGTGGTGTGCCTCGGCCACGAACAGCTTGAAGTCCTCCCGCGTGCCGTATTGCGGGTGGATGTTGTGGTAGTCGGCGATGTCATAGCCGTCATCCTTGCCGGGTGACGGGTAGAAGGGCAGCAGCCAGATGGTATTCACGCCGAGCTCCTGGATGTAATCCAGCTTGCGGGTGAGCCCGGCGAAGTCGCCTATGCCATCGTTGTTGCCGTCGAAAAACGCTCGGACGTGCACCTCATAAATGACAGCGTCCTTGTACCAAAGAGGATCGCTCGCAGGCTGTTGATCCACCTGTGCATTCATTGATATCCCCTCATCCCATTCAGCCGGAAGCGCCCGCGACGCATCGATAAAGCAAGGACTGTGCCCATGCTCGAGTTGTGCAGTGCTACAGGAAGTAGTCGAAGTCTCTTTCGGACCTTACACGCTGGCGAATGCGGAAGATATGCGCGGGCCCGCGGGCAGGATCCAGTGACACGAAATTGCGCGGGCCCTGCCACAGAAAGCGCTGTCCCGACAGCAGGTCGTGCACCTGGTACGTTCCGGTTTCCGGCAAGCCGAGCGTTGCGAGATCGAGCTGTAACCAGCCGGCCTGGGCGTGATGCGGATCGACGTTGACGGCGACGAGCACCGAATCGCCGCCTGCGCGGGTCTTGCTGTAAGCGACCAGGTTGTCATTGTCCGTGCCGTGAAACTTCAGGCCCCGGTCGCTCTGCAGCGGTGCGTTCTCGCGCCGGATGCGATTCACGAGTGCAATAAACTCGCGCAGGCTGGCCGGGTCCTCGCGATTCCAGTGGCGAACCTGATATTTCTCGGAGTCGTAGTACTCCTCTTTACCCGCTTCAATCGGCCGACCGTCCATGAGCTCGAAGGGCGGCCCATAGATGCCGTAACTCGCGCCGAGGGTGGCCGCCAGCACCAGGCGGATCATGAATCCCGGGCGGCCGCCGTACTGCAGGTATTCGGGCAGGATGTCCGGGGTGTTGGGCCAGAGGTTGGCGCGGAAGAAATCACTGACCGGCGGCTGACTCAACTCCGTGAAATACTCGATCAGCTCGTGTTTGGTGTTGCGCCACGGGAAGTAGTTGTATGACTGGGTGAAGCCGAGCTTGGCCAGCCGGTACATCACCTTCGGGCGGGTAAATGCCTCGGCCAGGAAAATGACATCGGGCCGCAGCCGGCGGATCTCACCTATCAGCCCCTCCCAGAAGGGGAACGGCTTGGTGTGCGGGTTGTCGACGCGGAAGATCCGGATGCCTTGCGAGATCCAGTACTCGACGACCGAGCGCAGCTCGTTGGCCAGCGCCTGGCCGGCCTCCGACTCGAAGTGGAACGGATAGATATCCTGGTATCGCTTCGGCGGATTCTCAGCGTATTGAATCGTGCCGTCGGGACGCTTGAGAAACCATTCGGGATGCTCGCGGACATACGGATGATCCGGTGTCGCCTGAAACGCGATGTCCAGCGCGATTTCGAGGCCGTGCTCGCCGGCATTCGCGACGAGTCGCTTGAAATCATCCAGCGTACCCAACTCAGGATGGATCGCCTTGTGTCCGCCCTCGGCGCCGCCGATGGCCCACGGGCTGCCGGGATCGCCGGGTGCGGCCTTGGGATTGTTGTTGGGTCCCTTGCGTTCAGTGACTCCAATAGGGTGAATCGGCGGCATGTACAACACGTCGAAACCCATCGACGCGACGTACGGCAACAGTTTTTCAACGTCCTTGAACGTGCCGTGCTTGCCTGGCTCTTGCGCGGCCGAACGGGGGAACAGCTCGTACCAGGTGGAGAACCGCGCGCGCTCGCGGTCTACGCTCACTTCGAGCGGTGAGTCCCAGTTGAGGACAATATCGGGATCCGGGTAGAGGTATACCAACTCCCGAATGGACTCCGCCTGAGTCAAGGCGATGCGCGCTTCCATGTCGCGACGGGTGTCGACAACAGCGGCCGCCCATTCTCGAAGCCGTTGTGCGTCGGTGCCGTGGGCGCGTTCTGCCATGCCCTCGGCAATCAGGGCGCCGGTTTTCAGATCGAGGTGTATGTCCTGGCGGGCTTCGTATTTTTTCAGGATGCCGCGGCGCCACGACTCGAGGTGATCCACCCACGCGGACACTGAATACTGATAACTGCCCAACTGCTGTACGGTGAATTCGGCGCGAAAGCGGTCGTTGCCGATCGGTTTCAGGGGAATCCTGTGCCATTCGGTGGCGCGGTCGTGCCGGTACATCATGACCGCGGCCACTTGATCGTGACCGTCGGTGAAGACGTCAGCCTCGACTACAACAGACTCGCCGATGGTGCGCTTGATCGGGAATCGCCCGCAGTCGATGCGCGGCGTAATGTTTTCTATGACAACCCGGACCTGGGGAGAGCTCACGGTCCGCTACGCTCACTCTGGGGTGAGAATGACCGCCGCCAGTGGCGGCAGGCGCAGGAACAACGAGTGATAGTGTCCGTGCGAGGGCAGGGGGGCTGACTCGACGACACCCTGGTTACCCATGCCGCTGCCCCAATAGTCCTTGGCATCGCTGTTGAGACGCTCGCGCCACCTGCCGCCGCGCGGCACTCCAATCTGGTAGTTCTCGCGCGGCACCGGAGTGAAATTCAGCGCGACCAGGGTAAAGTCACCGGGCTTCTTGCCCTTACGCAGGTAGACGAGGACGCTCATGTCCCCGTTGTTGGCATCGATCCACTGGAATCCGTCACCCGAGAAATCCAACTCCCACAGCGACGGTGTTTCCTTGTAGAAATGATTCAGGTCGCGCATCCAGTGTTGTACACCGGCGTGGTTCGCGAACTGCAACACGTGCCACTCGAGGCTGGAGTCATGGGTCCACTCGCGCACCTGGCCGAACTCGGAGCCCATGAACAGCAGCTTCTTGCCCGGATGAGTCCACATATAACCCAAAAACAGGCGCAGGTTGGCGAACCGCTGCCACTCATCGCCGGCCATCTTGCCGAGCAGGGAGCCTTTGCCGTGCACGACCTCATCGTGTGAGATCGGCAGCACGAAATTTTCGTTGAACGCGTACCAGATGCTGAAAGTCAGCGAGTTGTGCGCGTACTTTCTGAACAGGGGCTCGGTCTGGAAGTACTTGAGCGTGTCGTGCATCCAGCCCATGTTCCACTTTTCGCCGAAGCCCAGGCCCCCGAGATAGGTCGGCCGGGATACCATCGGCCACGCTGTGGATTCCTCCGCGATGGTCTCGGTGCCGGTGTAATCCCGATAAATCGCGAGATTGAGCTGCTTCAGGAACTCGACCGCGTCGAGGTTTTCACGACCCCCATACTGGTTGGGAATCCACTCGCCTTCCTTGCGCGCGTAATCGAGATACAACATGGAGGCAACGGCATCCACGCGCAGGCCGTCGATGTGATACTTCTCGAGCCAGAACAGGGCGCTGCTGCCGAGGAAATCGCGAACCTCGGCGCGCCCGTAGTTGAAAATCGAGCTGTTCCACTCAGGGTGGTAGCCCTGACGGGGATCGGCGTGCTCGTAGAGATGCGTGCCGTCGAAGTAGGCGAGGCCGTGCTCATCCGATGGAAAATGCGAGGGCACCCAGTCGAGGATCACACCGATACCGCGGCGATGCAGGTAATCCACGAAGTACATGAAGTCCTGCGGAGTGCCGTAGCGTGAGGTCGGTGCGAAGAAGCCGGTGACCTGGTAGCCCCAGGAACCGTAGAACGGATGCTCCATGATGGGCATCAGCTCAACATGAGTGAAACCCATTTCGAGCACGTAATCACTGACCGAGTGCGCGAGCTCGCGATAATTCAGCGAGCGATCGTGTTCTTCCGGGACGCGGCGCCAGGAGCCGACATGCAGCTCATAGACGGCCTGGGGAGCATCGAGCGCGTTCTTGCGCGCCCGGTTTTTCATCCACTCCTCATCGCCCCATTCGTAGGAGAGATCCCAGACGACCGAGGCGGTTCGCGGTGGTACTTCACATCGGAACGCATAGGGGTCGGCCTTATTGACCGTGTAACCCATGTTCGTCGAAACGATGTGGTACTTATAGACGGCGCCCGGGCGGACGCCGCGTACTGATCCCGACCAGATACCCGTCGAGTCGCCATTGACCTGAAGGGGATTTGACTGTGGGTTCCAACCGTTAAAATCCCCAACTACGGAAACGTAGGACGCATTCGGCGCCCAGACCGCGAATTCGGTGCCCGCCTGGTCGGCGGCTCCGGCCGAGGTGGGGTGAGCCCCCAGCTTCTCGTAGGCACGGTAATGCGTGCCTTCGCGGAAGAGATAGATGTCTTGTTCAGTTAGCACGGGTAGAGTTTAGCAAGCCACATGCCCATATGACGATTTACATGCCTACTTCCACTCCATTGCAGAAAAACGCCCCGGTCGTGATTGGTCACCGAGGTGCTTGCGGCTATGTGCCCGAGCACACGCTCACCTCGTATTTCATCGCAATGCAGGACGGCGTCGACTACGTCGAACCCGATTTGGTGATGACCAAAGATGGTGTCCTCGTTGCGCGACACGAGAACGAGATTGGTGGCACGACGAACGTGGCCCAGCATCCTGAGTTTGCGGATCGGCGTGCCAAAAAGACCATTGACGGGATCGTGCACGACGGCTGGTTCACGGAAGATTTCACCCTGGCCGAGCTGAAAACCCTACGCGCCCGGGAGCGGATTGCGGAAATACGCCCGGCCAACTGCCGCTTTGACGGCCAGTTCGAAGTGCCGACTTTCGAGGAAATCCTCGCCCTGGTCGATGGCGTACAGAAGCAGCGCGAGCTGCGTGCGAGGCAGCTCGGCCAGCCTGCTCCCAAGCGGATCGGTGTGTATCCCGAGACCAAGCACCCGACCTATTTCCAGAATCTCGGCTTGCCGATGGAAGAGCTGCTGGTGAAGACGCTGCATCACCATGGCTACAAGGGGCGGGATGGATTGGCGATCATCCAGTGCTTCGAGGTCGCCAACCTCAAACAGATGCGCAGGATGACAGAGTTGCCTATCGTGCAGTTGATGGAGGCTGAAGGTGGGCCGTTTGACTTCGTGGCCAAGGGTGTCAAACGGACGTATCACGAGATGACTACACCTTCAGGGTTGGCTGAGGTGGCCACTTATGCGACGGCCATCGGCCCGCACAAGTTGCAGGTGATACCCCTGAAGTCGGACGGAACTCTCGATGCCCCGTCATCGCTGCTGCAGGACGCACATGCCGCTGGGCTGAAGATTCACGCCTACACGTTCCGGGCCGAGAACCAGTTTTTGCCGAAGGAGTTTCGCTCCGACGCCGACCCGCATCACCTGGGCGATTTGACCGGCGAGTTGCTGGTGTACCTGGAAGCCGGCCTCGACGGATTCTTCACTGATCATGCCGATTACGGCGTCCGGGCGCGGGACGCGTTCATATGAGCCTCAAGATCGAGCTGACTGCGTTGGAAGCCCGGGTCATCGGGTGTTTGATTGAGAAGGCGCTCACCACGCCGGACCAGTATCCGCTGTCACTGAATGCGCTGGTGAACGCCTGCAATCAGAAAAGCAACCGCGACCCGGTGCTGGATTTGAGCGAGTCCGCGGTCCAACAGGTTGTGGATGGGCTGTCGAAGAAACACCTGGTGATGGAGAAGTCCGGCTTCGGCAGCCGGGTGCCGAAGTACCAGCATCGCTTCTGTAACACCGAGTTCGGGACTCTGAAGCTCGACCCGCAGGAGTTGGCTATTGTCTGCGAGTTGCTGGTGCGCGGGCCGCAGACACCGGGTGAGCTGCGGACCCGGGCCAGCCGTATGGCGTCCTTTGGCGAGACCTCTGATGTGGATGCGGCGCTGACGCGGCTGCGGGATCGGCCTGACGGGCCGTTTGTGGTGCAGTTGGCGCGTGAGCCGAATCGGCGGGATTCGCGTTGGGCGCATTTGTTCAGTGGGCCTGTGCAGGCTGCGATGCCTGTGGCGGATGTTGCGCATGCACCTGCCGGTCCGGTGGGCTACCGGGAGCCTGAGCCGGCGGGGCCGCCGGAGGTGGTGTTCCCTGCCGCCCGCAACGACGACCGCTTGACCAAGTTGGAACACGAGGTCGCCGCGTTGCGGTTGGAGTTGGATGAGTTGAAAAAGCGGCTCGGCGAATAATCTAGTTTGTCGTGCCGCGACGGCGGCCGCCGCCGGTCACGAACACGAGCGATGCGCCGGCATTTTCCGCCGATGCGTGCCGCGATGTTGTTTCCAGGATGCTGCGGGCGCGCGCAGCGGCAGCGTGGGCCTCTTTCTCCGCGTCCTGAGTTTCCACCGGATACGCCAGCAGATAGCCTTGGACGCCGATCGGGCCGCAGTGGGACAGGAATTCCAACTGCGCCGGGCGCTCAACACCTTCGGCAATAACCTGTAGTCCGAGGCCGTGACACAGCGCCACGATGGAGCGGACGATGGCTGCTGAGCGCGGGTTGGAGTCGATCCCTTCCACCAGCATCCGGTCGAGCTTGACCCTGGTGATGGGCAACTGTTCCAGGGATGTCAGGGACGAATAACCGATGCCGAAGTCGTCCAGGGCGATGGAGACGCCGAGCTCGCGCAAGCGGCGCAGCGAGTCCACGGTCGTCGGCCCTGTTTGAAACACCGTCTCTGTCAGTTCAAGCTCCAACGCGCTGGCAGGCAGACCCGTGACTTCGAGGGCGCGCGCAATGTGCTCGCAGAAGTCGCTTTCAAAAAACTGCGGCGCGGAGATGTTGATGGCCACGCTGGCGCGATGCCAGCCCTGGGCTCTCCAGGCGGCCACAGTCGAAGTGGCTGAGCGCAGCACCCAGTCGGTCAGCTCGTGGATGAGGCCGGTTTTTTCCGCTATGTGGATGAATTCGGTGGCCGTGGCAACCCGGCCATCAGGCTTGCGCCAGCGCAACAGCGCCTCCAGGCCCGTGACCTCGAAGGTATGCAGAGCGATCTGCGGTTGGAACATGAGCATGAGGTCGCCGGCCTCAACGGCGCGACGCAATGACTGCTCCAGGCGGAAACGCTGTGCGGCAGCGTCGTAGAGCGCAGGCTTATAAAGGGCGTGTCGATTTCTGCCGAGCTCCTTCGCTCGGAACAATGCGACATCGGCCGCTCGAAGCAACTGCTCTGCGTCGTCCGCGTGATCGGGGAACATGCTGGCGCCGACACTGGCACTGGTCGCTAACAACCGACCGTCAATGGTCAATGGTTGTTGGAGCGTCGTTACGATCTCGGCGGCGCAGGATTCGACTTCATCCACAGACCCGACATCCTCGAGGAGGATGGTGAATTCATCACCCCCCAGGCGGGCCAGGAGGGCGCGTCCCTTCGCAGCTTCGCGCAAGCGCTCGGCGATTCCCTGCAACACGCGGTCACCGTAGTTGTGTCCGAGCGTGTCATTGATCGACTTGAAATTGTCCACGTCCACAAACAGCAGACCGAGCTTTTGACCGGTCGCGGTGGCCCGCGCCAGCGCGCCACCCAGCCGCGCCGACAGCTGGCGTCTGTTGGGTAGCTGCGTGAGCGGATCGTGATGGGCGAGGTGGTGGAGCTGGCGGGTGCGCTCTGCCACGTGCCGTTCGAGCTCGGCCTGGTGTGCGCGCAGCTCGGCTTCGGCGCGGGAGATTTGCGACGCCATCGTATTGAAGGATTCGGCCAGCGCGTCAATTTCCGCCGAGCCGCCGCGGGGTGCGCGGGCGCCTCTGTTTCCAGCGGCCTGCAGTTTCGTTGCAGCGGTCAAGCGTCGAACCGGCACGCTTATGCTGACGACCAACAGCACGGACACGATCAACACAACGGCCAGGACGGCAAGATCGGTCTTCGTCAGAGTCTGTTCGGCGATTTCGGCGGCCGTGGCGGCCCGGGCGGCGGCGTCCATCAGGCCGCGGCGCGCAGGCTCCTGGAGATATTGCGCCACTCCGCCGGTGAGCGCGGCACTTTCCTCCAGAAACTGACGTCGTGACGCATCGTTGGTCGAATCAAACTTGTCGATGGCTACGCGGAGCCTGACCGCCTGCGCGAAGTCCTGCTTCTCGAGGTCGAGCCAGGTACGGCCGGGTGAGCGCTGCAGCTCGGCGTTGTGTGCTTCCAGTGCTGCAACAAACTCATGCTCGCGTTGTGCAATGACCGGCGCCGGCGCATAGCTGCCCCTGACCGCGTTGATCGCTGTCGCCAGCTCTGAAAGGGAGCGGGTGGCTACCACCTGGTTGCCGTTGATCGCGAGTCCCGCGCCGCCCGCGGAGTTGATTCGCTGTTGGACCCGATCGAGGGCGGCATAGCGCTGCTCCAGCCACTCGGCCCGCTGCGAAGCATGTTTGGCCAGGTCACGCCCGTGCTCCATGTGACTCGTCAGTTGCGGCAGCAACTGCGCACCCGGCGATGGAGTTGGCACGGTCGCGGCCTGATCGGCGGGGCGCTGAAAATAGGTGAGCACGGCCGCGTCCAGCGAATTGCTGGCGTTGGTGATGCTGGTGAGATCGGCGCTGTGGCCGCTCTGCAGATATTCGATAACCGTCCGGTCGTAGGACGCGAGGGATTCGGCTACGGCACTAGCCTGTTGCGCCCGCGGCTCGTGCTCGGTCTGCATGCTTCGGACGGACTCGACGGCAATGCGCGTCGTCCGGCTGGCCTGGATGTGGCCCCACACAATCACCGCGGAAACCGCCGCGAGGCCGAAGCCCAGGCGTCCCCCAATCCCCAGCCGCAGCCGAAATCGGCTGCCCCCGGAGGGTACGGCCGGGGCGGACTCGAGGGGCGAGGGTGGTTTCTGAAGCATGAGACATAAAGCCGAGGGCAGCTCAAAACCCTGACTGTCCCGGCGATTTATGGGTGTTCCGGGGATCATGCGGGGAACATGTCGGCCACTTCCGTGGACGCCATCGCAGAAGCACAACGGTGGCCGGACCTGTACAGCAGATTCACAGTCCCGGCCGGCGGCGCGTGCGTGCGCTCAACAGCACTGTTTATTCGCGCCCGTACTATTTCACAGTTGATTTATACTGGCGTCATGAAGATGAGGGGACCATGACCGAGATCGCTGACACTTTCGACTCGGCTTTTACAAAAGCTGTCGACCTCGGGAATCGGCTGGCCGATAAGGACAAGGACGCCGACCTTTGGGACATTGCCGACGGCCTGCTGGCCGGCGCTCTCCAGTACTGGCTGTACTCACGCCAACCGTGCGGCGACCCGCGTTGTCAGGATTGCATGCCGATCAGCACGGCTGAAGGCCGCATGGCGGAGCTGAAACGGCTGATGGAGCAGCTCGCGGCGGAAAGCGAGTACTTCCATACGCCGACCGACGCGAACGCCGGTCGGGCGTAGGACTGCCTCAAGCAGCGGTTGTAGCGATACTGCTGCTGGCCACGTCCTGCAGGGCCTGTTCAAACAGGTTGAATCCTTCCTTCAACAGCGCATCTGAGATGGTCAGGGGCGCGAGGAAGCGGATGACATTTGCGTAGATGCCGCACGAGAGCAGGATCAATCCTCTGCCGGCCGCCGCCTGAACCAACTGCCGGGTCAGCTCCGCATCCGGCTGGTCGGCGCTGCAATTCCTGACCAGCTCGATCGCCACCATCGCGCCCAGGGCACGCACTTCCCCGATGCTCGGAAATCGCACCTGCAGGCCGCTCAGGCGCGATGTCATGAACTTGCCGATGTGGTTCGCGCGCTGGATGAGCTGCTCTTCCTTGATCACATTGAGCACCGCGAGTCCCGCGGCGCAGGCGAGCGGCGATCCTGCAAACGTTCCGCCCAGGCCGCCCGGCAGCGGCGCGTCCATGATCTGCGCCTTGCCGATTACAGCGGACAGCGGAATCCCGCCGGACACGCTCTTGGCGATGGTCATGAGATCCGGCTCGACGCCGGAGTACTCGACCGCAAACATCCGGCCGGTGCGTCCGAATCCAGTCTGGATCTCATCGACAATCAACAGGATGCCATGTTGGTCGCACAGGCCGCGCAGCTTGCGCAGCAACTCCACGGGAGCCTGGTAGAAGCCGCCTTCGCCGAGCACGGGCTCAATGACGATCGCCGCGACGCGGGCCGGATCAACATCGGCCTTGAACAGGTCGTACAGGGCTTGCAACGAATCTTCCACGGTGACGCCGTGATAGCTCATCGGGAATGGGACGTGATAGATCTCCGGCATCATCGGTCCAAAGCCGGCTTTATAAGGCTGCACTTTGCCGGTGAGGCTGCTGCCCAGGTACGTGCGACCATGGAAGCCGCCGGAGAAGGCGATGACCGCCGAGCGCTTCGTGTGATAGCGCGCAATCTTCACCGCATTCTCAATGGCCTCGGCACCGGTCGTCAGGAAGATCGTCTTCTTGGGCGTCTTGCCGGGGGCAATCTCATTGAGCTGCTCGGCGAGCTCGACATAGCTCTCGTAGGGGGTGACCTGGAAACAGGTGTGCGAGAACTTCTCGAGCTGGGCGGCCACGGCTGCCTTCACCTTGGGGTGCAGGTGTCCCGTGTTGAGGACAGCGATGCCGGTGCCGAAGTCGATGTAGCGCTTACCCTCGACATCCCACACCTCCGCATTCGAGGCATGGTCGGCGTAGACGGCCAGCGAGTTCGACACTCCCCGGGGAATGGCTTTCTGGCGGCGGTCGTGCAGGTCTGAATTCGAGTTCGACAAAGGGGCACTCCTTCCGGGCTAGAGGAATATTGTAGCCCCCCGCGGACCCACTACAATTAGCGTTTGCCCAAGGGGAAGAGACGTTTTGAGCGAGATTACTACCGACGTCGTGATCATTGGCGCAGGCCCCTGCGGCCTGTTCCAGGTATTCGAGCTAGGCCTGCTCGGTATTTCCGCCCACCTGGTCGATTCTCTGCCCATTGCGGGCGGCCAGTGCGCGGAGCTGTATCCGGAGAAGCCGATTTACGATATTCCCGCGCTGCCGGTGTGCGGTGCCCAGGAGCTCGTGGATCGGTTGATGAAGCAGATCGAGCCGTTCAAGCCGGTGTTCCATCTCGGCGAAGAAGTCGTCGAATTTGCGCGCCGCGAGGATGGCCGTTTCAAGGTCGGAACGACCGCGGGCACCGTATTCAATGCCGGCTCCGTGGTGATTGCAGCCGGGGTGGGCTCGTTCCAGCCGCGGCGCATCGGTGTCGAGGGCGCGGATGTCTTCGAGGGCAAGGGTATTCACTACAAGGTGAAGAACTCGAGCCACTTCCACGGCAAGCGCCTGGTGATCTTCGGTGGCGGCGATTCGGCCCTGGACTGGGTGCTGGAGCTGCAGCCCAAAGCTCACAGTGTCACCCTGGTTCACCGCCGTCCGGAATTCCGCGCAGCTCCCGCTTCAGTCGCCAGAATGAAGGAGCTGGTGAGCTCCGGCACGATGCAGCACTTCGAGGGGCTTCCCCACGCCGTGCGTTCGGAGGGCGATGTGCTGAACGGCGTGCACATCAAGCTCAAGGGCGGCGAAACCCACGAGCTGGATGCGGACCACGTGCTGGTGTTCTTCGGCCTCTCGCCGAAACTCGGGCCGATCGCGCAATGGGGCCTGGAGCTGGAGAAGAAGGCGCTGAAGGTGGATACCGAGAAGTTCCAGACCAGCATCCCGGGTGTGTTTGCCGTCGGTGATATCAACACCTATCCGGGCAAGAAGAAACTGATCCTGTCCGGCTTCCACGAAGCCGCGCTCGCCGCCTTCGCTATCCAGCATCACCTGTTTCCGCAAAAGAAACAGTTCCTGCAGTACACGACCACGAGCCCGATCATGCATCAGCGGCTCGGCGTGCCGGATTGAATTACCGCCCACCTCGTTGGGCATCCCTTGGAGACGATGACAATGCGTTTGATTCGACAGGTGCTTGCGTCTGCCGCGCTGATTGGCGCCGCCGTGGTATTGCCAACCGCGGCCAATGCGGCCGACAAGGTGTGCAAGCTCGCTATTTCGGGCAATGATCTGATGCAGTACGACAAGACGGAGCTGGTGGTCGCTGCCGACTGCACTTCGGTGGAGCTGACTTTGACCCACACGGGCAAGCTGCCGAAGGAAGCCATGGGGCACAACTGGGTGCTGGTCAACACGCCGGACATCAGCGCCGTAGCCAGCTCCGGACTGACCGCCGGCGCTGCCAACAGCTACGTGGATGCGAAGGACAAGAAAGTGCTGGCCCACACCAGGCTCGTGGGCGGCGGTGAGAAGGACACCATCACTTTCCCGACCTCCATCCTGAAGAAAGGCGGTGCATACTCCTACGAGTGCACGATGCCGGGTCACAACTCAGTGATGCACGGTGTGCTGAAGTTCGGTTGACACCATGGAAGCCGAGATTGCCGATCTGTTGAATCTCCTCGAGCTCGAGCAGCTCGAGGTCAACCTGTTTCGCGGTGAGAGCCGCGACATCGGCAGTCCGCAGGTGTTCGGCGGTCAGGTGCTGGGACAGGCCCTGACCGCCGCTTCGGCCACCGTGGCGGGCCGGGTGGTGCACTCGCTGCACGCCTATTTTCTGCGCCGCGGTGATTTCAACGCGCCCATCGTGTACCAGGTGGACCGGAGCCTGGACGGCCACAGCTTCGCGAATCGCCGGGTGGTGGCCATTCAACACGGCGAGCAGATCTTCAACATGGCGGCCTCCTTCCAGGTGGTGGAAGACGGACTGGATCACCAGGTCGAGATGCCGCAGGTGCCGCCGCCCGAGAGCCTCGCTGACCAGACGAGCCTGCCGCATGAGATCGGCCGGCACCTGCCGGAGCGACTGCGCCAGTTTCTTGCCCAGCCGCGACCGTTTGTATTTCGCGTAGTCCACTCTGCCGCGGGCCATGAGCCGATGCGCCAGGTCTGGTTCAAGGCGGTCGGCCAGTTACCCGATGACGAGCGGTTGCACCGCAACCTGTTGGCCTATGCGTCCGACTTTTTTCTGTTGGGCACCTCGATGCTGCCGCATCGGACTTCCGAATTGCAGGGCCGGCTGGTCATGGCCAGCCTGGACCACGCGATGTGGTTCCACAGATCGCTGCGCGTCGATGACTGGTTGTTGTACGCCATGGAAAGTCCGAGCGCTTCCGGCGCCAGGGGCTTTGCACAGGCGGGCATCTTTTCCCGGGATGGACGGCTCGTCGCGACGACTGCGCAGGAAGGCCTCGTGCGGATCAAGCGAGGCAAATAGGCACTACAGCGCAAATGCTACTGCTAGCGAGCGTTGCTGCGGCTGTAACCGCTGGGCCCGTTACTTCCAGCGATGTCGAAGCACTCGCGAAGATGTGGCCCGCGGTCCGCGATTCCACCGAAGAGGTTTTTGTCAGCTCCGATCCCAACGTGTCGGCTTGGGGAGAGGGAGCCGAAAAGCGCGTTCGGACGGTGGTTGCGCCCGTAGAGGCTCCCTGGTTGGGGCAGCGAGTGCTGTATCTCGAGGAGTTCCTACACGATGACCCGGACAGCATCCGGCGCCAGTTGCTGTTGGATCTGCAGCCTGCCGAGCCGCCCAGTGTGGGCGTTCGGGTCCGTGTTTATTCCTTCAAGGAGCCGCAACGGTGGATCCACCTGAACCGGCGACCGCGGTTGTTGACCAATCTGCATCGTGCCGAGGTGGTGAAGGCGGAAGGTTGCGACCTCATGCTCAGGCAGGAAGGCGATCAGTTTACCGGTGGAACCGTGGGGCGCGGCTGTATCGATATCCGGGATGGCGGCAAGCGTTACGTGGAGTGGCGGCTGGTCATCGGGGACGACCTGTACTGGTACCGGCGCCGGGTATTGCTGCGCAAGGGCAACGACCTGCAGGAAGAGGTGTTTGGATTCAACTTCTTCGAGTTGAACGATGCGCGGTTGTTTGCATGCCGCGTCGACTGGTCCGCCACCGGGCGCAAGTCGGATCTGCGACTGTTGGCCAAGGTGGAATTGCACGACCAGGGGGGCAAGGCGCGCTTTGTCACCCCGGATGGGCGCAAGCTGGAGTTGACCCTGCACAGCCAGGACTGGCCGTTCATGGCGGACCGGGATGCGCTGATCCTGCTGTTGCAGGATCAGGCGCAGAACACGCCGCTGGCATCCGCCTGGACGGAGATCGATGCCGATGACATCGACATCAATCTCGGCTGGCTGCACATCTCCTGCGGGTCGATGGTGCCGGAGACGGATGAGCTGTTCGTCAGCCGCTGACTACGGCGCCAGGTTCCACAAAACCGTTTGGTTGAGGACCGTGCCGTCGGTCAGGGTCGCTTGCCAGTTGACCGTGGTTTGTCCCGGACTGAGTGCCTGTGAGGCATTCGGACAGACGATCTGCGTTCGGCTGGTGGTGTTGGATATCAGGGTGCATTGCCCAGGGTAGCCGAGGTTCGGAACCGGGGTCCCGCCCACACTGGCCTGTGCGCTCGCAACCTGCGATCCGAGCGGCAGCAGCAGGGCGGCATCGAAATGCTGCTGGCTCGAGAAGTTACCGGAGGCGGGAGACACTTCGAGCGTGGGGGGTGCCAGCGCGACCGAGTCTATCTGGATTTTGATCGTGGAGCTTTCGAAGGCACCGTAGGTAATGTAGATGCTGCTCTGTGCCAGGGTCGACGGGGCCGGCAACCCTGTGGGAAGGTTGGAGTCAACCGGCCACTGGCCGTTCGGATCGATAAAACCGAAACTGACGTTCGCCGGCTGGCCGCCGACAGGTGCGCCGCCCTGCAATAGTTGGCTGATGTAGATCATGTATACCGCGGAGCCATCGCCCGGCGTGCTCTGCGGTATCAGGTAGAACGAGACGGGCGGCCCTTGATAGGGCGGTGGTGGTGTGAATGCCTGGAATGAGAACGGGCCTATCGTAACCACAGCGCCTGCCGGTGGCAGGTTGGGCTGATATTGCCCCTGCGCGTTGGGGCCCGTGGCGTTGTCATACGTGTAGGAAGCGGTGACTGGCTCGCCAGAGTAGATTTGATTGAAGAGCGGGTCAGAAGTGCTCACGCCCCAGTCCGTGATATGGCCGGTCACATTGACCGTAATCACCGCGGCGCAGGCGGTGTCCATTCCGCAGACCAACACGAGTACGCCTAGAAGCATCGATGCTGCTGTTTTCATGCTCACTCCCTGAGGCTGAGCCTGAGCATAGCAACATAATGTTGGTCCGGAACAGCCCGACTGAGGTCTAGTGCTGAGCGCGCACCAGGGTATCGATGTCGCGCATCAGGAGCGGATTGAATTTGTCAGGCACTTCCATCATCAGGAAGTGGCTGGTGTGGGGAATGACATCCGACTTGAATGTGGGCAGCGCCTTGCGGATGCGCGCGTCATCGGTGGCGCCCAGGTCGGAGTTGATGGCGAGGACGGGGACCTTGATGTCCGGCAGGACTGTCTTGAAGTCCATGCTGAGCAGCGCTTCCAGGGAAGCCACTCCAACGTCGGGCGGCTCCAATGACATGTCATACGCCACCTTCTGTACAAACAGGGGGTCCGCTCCCTTTTCAAACAGCTCCTCGGAAACGTATTTGCGTACCGCGCCAATGAAGTCGGTGCGGAAGGGGGCGACGCGCGTTTCGATCTGCGATGGCGATAGTGGCGGCAGGCCGACTGACTTCAGGGCGTCTACCACGATGATCCCGATGACGCGGCTGCCGAGTGTGTGCGCGGCTTCGAGGGCCACGGTGCCGCCCATGGAGTGGCCTACGAGAATGACCTGCTGGTTGGGAATTCTTTGGACAACGGTTGCGACATCCTCGCCGTATTTTTCCATGGACCAGTCGCTGCGGCTTTTCGTGGAGCCGCCATGGCCGGCGAGATCGACGGCGACCACTGTGTATTTCGCCTGAAGGGGGGCAATCTGCGCGTTCCAGTAGTTGGCGTCGGTGGCCCAGCCGTGGATGAGAACGATCGCGGGGTCGCCTTTGCCGGCGACGCGGTATTCGATATGCACGCCGTCAGGTTCCGTGGCGAGCAGTGTTGAGCCGTCAGGGGAGTTCGTTTGCGCTGGCGCTGTTGTTGCTGCGGTGTCTGTCGTAGACGACGCGGCGGGAGCGCTGGGGGCGGTGCTTTTGCTGCAGGCGGATAACGCGAGAATAACGAGGATGAGCAACCGACCGTGGGACATTCTTGAATATCTCCTGCTGGCAAGCAGGAGATAATACTACCCTCGCAGGACTTTGCCTGGATTGAGGATCCCATTGGGATCGAGGGCCTGCTTGACCGCTCGCATCAGGTCCAGCTCGACCGGTGAGGCATAGCGCTCCAGCTCGCCGACTTTCAGCTTTCCGATTCCGTGTTCGGCGCTGAAGCTGCCACCGAAGTCGCGGACCATGTCATGAATGACACGCTTGATGGACGCCTCACGTGCCAGGAACGTTTCGCCTGATGAGCCGGGCGCCTGGTTCAGATTGAAATGCAGATTCCCGTCGCCAACGTGCCCGTACGCAACCAACCGCCCGTCCGGGACGTTCGCGCGAATCCAATCCCCCGCGGTCGCGACAAATTTCGGCAGCGAGGTGATGGGTAGTGAGATGTCGTGTTTGAGGCTCGCGCCATCAATGCGTTGCGCTTCGGGAATGGTCTCTCTGATTTTCCAAAACGCCTCGCGCTCGCGCTCGTTTTGCGCAACGACAGCATCGAGCACCCGGTTGGATTCGAATGCCGCCGCCAGCGCTTCGGTCAGCAACTCGTTCAGATCGTCGTTGGCGCGCGCTGAGGTCACCTCAACCAACACATGCCATTCAGCTTTCCGATTGAGCGGCTCCCTGACACCAGGGATGTGTTGTGTAGTGAGGTCGATACCGATTCGAGGGATCAGCTCGAAGGAGCTGATGCGGTCGCCGCTGGCTTCCCGGAGCTGGGAGAGCAGCTCAACGGCTGCTTGCACGCTGGGGACGGCAGCGAAGGCTGTTGCGGTGCTGCGTACCTTGGAAAATAACTTTAGTGATGCGGCCGTGACGATGCCCAGGGTGCCTTCGGCGCCCAGGAATAGAGATTTGATGTCGTAGCCGGTGTTGTCTTTGCGCAGGGCGCCCAGGGTTGAGAGGATGCGTCCGTCGGCTAACACAACTTCCAGGCCGAGCACCAGGTCGCGCATCATGCCGTAACGCAGGACGGCAGTGCCGCCGGCGTTGGTTGAGAGATTGCCGCCTATCTGACAGGTGCCTTCGGAGCCGAGGCTCAACGGGAATAGACGTTCGGCATCGTCTGCAGCGCGTTGGACGTCTGCGAGGATGCAACCGGCTTCGGCGATGAGTGAATAGTTCAGCGGATCGACGCTGCGGATTTTGTTCAGGCGCTTCAGGGACAGCACGATTTGCTGACCGGTTTCGTCGGGGGTCGCGCCCCCGCAGTAGCTGGTGTTGCCGGCGTGCGGGACGACGCCGATGCGGTTTTCGTTGCAGTAGGCGAGCAGGCGGGACACGTGTTCCACCGTGCGGGGCACCGCCACCGCTAAGGCGCGCCCGTGGTAGAGGTGGCGGTGGTCGGTGAGAAATGGCTCAACGTCGGTGGCGTCCGTGAGAACGCCATCAGTGCCAAGGATGTCAGCTATGGGGGTGAGCGCGGCATTCATACGTGAAGGTTACACGCAACCGCGCGAGTGGTGGGCGCACGAGAGCGCGCAGGCGCAGCCCGCGTCGCGCATGCCGCTGGTGTGCGCTGCAGATGCGTTTGGCCTCGGGGTGTATGTCCGCGGCGGGACGTGGGTTGTCGGAGCGCCGCGGGCACGTGCGTCCGCGGCTTCCAGCTGTGGCTGTCGTTATCGAATGTCGGCGGGGAGGGCGCGTAGGGCGGCGATGCGTTCTTCGAGGGGCGGATGGCTCATCCGCAACTTCGCGAAGCCGCTGGCGACTCTGCCGTCGGCGATGCCGAACGCTGCGAACTGTTGCGGCAGGGGCTCATGCGCTGCCTTCAGCTTTTCCAACGCAGCGATCATGTTGGATCGTCCCGCGAGCTTCGCACCTCCGCGGTCCGCGCGGAATTCGCGCTGGCGCGAGAACCAAAGGACGATGAGGCTGGCGAGGATGCCGAGCACGATCTCCGACACGATAACCGATATGAAAAACGCCGGACCGCGGCCGTCTTCAGAACGGAAGAAAGCGCGATCGACGAGGTTTCCAATGATGCGCGACAGGAAGATCACGAACGTGTTGACCACGCCCTGGATCAACGCCAGCGTCACCATGTCTCCGTTCGCTACGTGACTGATCTCGTGACCAAGAACGGCATCAACCTCGTGCTCGTTCATACGCTGCAGCAGACCTGTGCTGACAGCGACGAGTGCGTTGTTACGGCTGGCACCTGTAGCAAACGCATTCGGCTCAGGCGATTCGAATAGGCCGACTTCCGGCATTCCAATGCCGGCGTTACGGGCGTGTGCCGCCACGGCGTTGAGCAGCCAACTTTCAGTGGCGTTGCGCGGCTGGGTAATGACCTCCACGCCCATGGCTCGTTTGGCCATCCACTTTGAGATCGCCAGTGAGATGAGCGAGCCGCCAAAGCCGAATATGGCAGCGAACACCAGGAGCTGGCCGAGGCTGCCGCCCCGCGCGTCCAAATACTGGTCGAGACCCAGCAGCCGAACGACGACAGACAGGACGACGACAATTGCGAGGTTCGTTGCGAGAAAGAGCAGGATACGTTTCATGGTGATGAGGCTTGGGGTGGGGCAGGGCCTTTCAAGGGGTTGAAGGGGAGAAATCTTAAGATCATCTTAAGAAATGGACTCTCGCGCTGGAAAAAGGTTCAGCGGCGGAATCAGGGTCCGGCGACTGCTGCGCCGAGGAGCTTCCCAACCAGGTAGGTAACCGTGCCGGCTCCGCCGCCGATCAGGACCATGCGGATAGCGCCGCGAAAGGCATCGCGCCCTGTGAAGAGGCTGACCACCATCCCCCCTCCGAAGAGCGCCAGCGCGGTTAGCGTGATCGTGGCAGTAAGCACGTACGACGCGGGTAGCCGTACGAGGAACGGCACCAGAGGTACCAGTGCGCCAAATCCGAACGCCACAAACGAAGAGAGGGCTGCCCGCCACGGTGACCCCAGATCATCGGGGTTCAGCCCGAGCTCCTCGCGTGCCAGTACGTCCAGCGCTTGCTCCGGACGGGACAGAAGTGAGCGACTCACCTCGCGTGCCTGCTCGATGTTGACGCCGCGTGCTTCGTAAATGAGGGCAAGCTCCTCAGCTTCCTCTTCGGGATACTTTGCGACTTCCTCACGCTCCAAGGCGATCTGATATTCATACATCTCGCGCTGCGTACGCACCGACACATACTCGCCCGCGGCCATCGACAACGCGCCAGCAAGCAACCCCGCCGCGCCAGTCATCAGAACGTAACTATTGCCGGCGCCCGCGCCTGCAACACCAAGGACCAGGCTGGCGTTGGAGAGCAACCCGTCGTTCATGCCAAAGACCGTGGCACGAAGGTTGCCTCCAAGACTGCTGCGATGGCGTGCACCGACTTCGGACAGCGAAGTTGGCATAACGTGGCCTGCGCCGCCGGACGGCGCAGGAGTTGGGACCGCTTGTCCGGGCGGAACAGGTGCACTGTAGACGGACAAACCACGCAACTTCATCGCCGCCAATACGGGCTTCAGCGAGCGAGGTCCAAGCCGTCGGATCAGCCTGGCGACAATGCGCGCTCGGAGAGTGGGGACGAAAACTCGATCCGCGCTGTCAGCGGACGTCGCTAACCAGGTCGCCGCCTGCTGTTCAGCGGCGGCGGCCAGGCGCAGGAACAATTGGCGCTTAGGGGGATCCGGCTCGACAGCCGCGACCTGGTGGTACAGCCACGCAGATTCTTTTTCGTGGTACCAGTTATCCAGGAGTCAGCTCAGTAGTCTTCGCGTTCGTCGGCCTCGTCCTCGTCCTCATCCTCGTCGAGGTCGTCATCATCTTCGTCCTCGTCCTCCCAGTCGTCGTCCTCATCCTCTTCTTCGTCTTCCTCGTCGTGGGATTCGGACCACCCTTCCGGCTCCTGGGTGAGCTCCAGGTCCATTTCGTGCCAGGTCTCCAGATCGATTTCCTCGATGTCCCCATCGAGATATTCGATTTCCACGAGCTCGGAGTCTTCGTCCATGGACAGGACCCGGAACGGCTCTTCCTCTTCCAGGTTCTCGTACCACTGCCCTGGTACCGGCTCGTAATCTCTGCTCACCGTGCTCACCCTCTAGGCTTTCGCCATTCATACTAAGTGTATTACCACTTGCGTATAGTTTTCCAATGCCCCCCAGACCCTCCATTCTTGCTTCTCCACTCCTTCAGTCGCGGCGGATCGTCGTGAAGGTGGGCTCGGCGCTGCTCGTTGATCAGGACACCGGACGACTCAACCGAACGTGGCTCGAGACGCTCATTGAAGACTTATTGCGTATGCGCAAGCGCGGGCAGCAGGTCATCCTGGTCTCCTCCGGTGCGATCGCCCTCGGTCGCCGTCAACTCGGCCTGGCCAAGGGCAGCCTGCGGCTCGACGAGAGCCAGGCCGCCGCCGCAGTCGGGCAGATCCGCCTCGCACATGCCTATAAGGAGCTGCTGGAGGCGAGCAACGTAACAGTGGCACAGGTGTTGCTGACACTCGAGGACAGCGAGCGCCGGCGCCGTTATTTGAATGCACGCGCAACACTCGAGTCGCTGCTCGCTCTGGGCGCGCTCCCGGTCATCAACGAGAACGATACGGTCGCGACGGCGGAAATCCGCTACGGCGACAACGATCGGCTGGCCGCCCGGGTAGCCCAGATGGCCGGCGCGGACTGCCTGGTGTTGTTGTCAGATGTCGAGGGCCTGTTTACCGCCGATCCCAACAAGGATCCGAGCGCCCAGTTTGTGCAACAGGTCCGGCAGATCACACCGCAGATAGAGGCGATGGCCGGTGCATCCGCATCTGCTGTTGGATCAGGCGGAATGACGACCAAGATTCTGGCCGCCAAGATCGCCGTGGCCGCCGGCTGTTATATGTGTATCGCCTCCGGGCACACCAAACATCCGGTCAGCCGGCTCGAGGAAGGTGCGCGTTGTACCTGGTTCATGCCGCATGGCAACCCGGCAACAGCCCGCAAACAGTGGATTGCCGGCACGTTGAAACCCGCCGGCGCCATCACAATAGACAGCGGGGCTCTCAAGGCATTGCACGAGGGCAAGAGCCTGCTGCCCGCCGGCGTTACGGCCACCAAGGGCAAGTTTGAACGGGGCGATACCGTCAGTGTGCTCGGGCCCGATGCAGTCGAGGTGGCCCGCGGCATCATCGGTTATTCGGATGTTGATTCGGCACGCATCCTGGGACGCAAGTCCTCGGAGATCGAGGCCATACTCGGGTTTCGCGGGCGGGATGAGATCATTCACCGCGATGACCTGGTAGTTACGGGACGACATGATGAGTGATATCTCTGAATTGATGACGCGCTTGGGTAAGGCGGCGGTCGCAGCGGCGTCCGCGTTGGCTGTGGTCCCGACCGAGACCAAGAACGAAGCACTCACCCGGGCGGCGGCCGCCATCCGTGCGCGCCGGTCTGAAATCCTCGAAGCCAATGCCCGAGACATGGCTGCGGCGCAGGATGCGAGCCTGGGCGGACCGCTGCTGGACCGCCTGCGGTTGGACGAGCAGCGGGTCGAGGCGATTGCCCGCAGCATTGAAGAAATCGTCGAGCTGCCGGATCCCATAGGGACCGTCGCGGCCGAGTGGGATAGGCCGAACGGCTTGCACATTCAACGTGTCCGGGTCCCCCTGGGGGTCATCGGCATCATTTATGAGAGCCGGCCCAACGTGACTGCGGATGCCGGGTCGCTTTGCCTGAAGTCGGGCAATGCCGTGATCCTGCGCGGCGGGTCCGAGAGCCGACTGTCAAATGCGGCTATTCACGCATGTCTGCTGGACGGACTGTCTGCGGTTGGGCTGGCGGGCGAATGCATTCAACTCGTGCCCACGACGGATCGTGCAGCCGTCGGGTACATGCTGGCTGAAATGACTGACTACGTGGATGTGATTGTCCCGCGGGGTGGGAAGAGCCTGGTTGCGCGTGTTCAGAAGGAAGCCCGGGTCCCGGTCATTGGGCACCTGGAAGGCAATTGCCACGTGTATGTTGATGTGGATGCGGACCCGCGGATGGCCCGGACGATTGCGGTGAATGCCAAGCTTCGGCGGACGGGCGTTTGTGGGGCTGCTGAGACTTTGTTGGTCGATCGGGCCTGCGTCGACACTCATCTTGGTCCTATAGTGAAGGACCTGCTCGAGGCAGGTTGCGAGGTGCGCGGGGACGCCACCGTGCAGAAGGTTGATTCCCGCGTCGTGCCCGCCGTTGAGGCGGATTGGTACACGGAGTATCTGGATGCGATTATTGCGGCCCGGGTCGTTGATGGGGTGGATGGGGCCATTGCGCACATTGGGACTTTCGGCTCGGCTCATACCGAGTCGATTGTCACTTCCAACCAGGCAACAGCCGATCGCTTCCTGCAGCGCGTCGACAGCGCCATTGTGCTCCACAACGCCTCCACCCAATTTGCCGACGGTGGCGAGTTTGGGATGGGCGCGGAGATAGGTATTTCGACCGATCGCTTTCACGCCCGGGGTCCGGTCGGCGTGGAGCAACTGACCAGTTATAAGTATGTTGTTCGAGGGTCAGGTCAGGTTAGACCCGGTTAGGTGCACCAACACTGTGCGCCGGCGCTGCGCACCAACTGGGCGCGGTGTGATCGTGCGGCGCACGTGGGCAGTGCACGGATCGCGACTGAGAGACCTTGGTTCCGCGGTCCGCATATCGTCGCAAGTGTGCGCGAAATAGACACTTTCCTGTTGAGTCATAACCGTTCGGCAGATTGGCATGCCGTTTGGATGTCAGGCCAGGATAAGAATTCCGATGTCTGTTGCAGGAGGCGTACGGCTATGTCCCGTGAGGAAGTTGCAGATGATCTGCTGAGTCGCGGTTACAGCCGCCGGCAGCTATTGCGAATCGCGGCGGTGTTCAGCTCGGTCAGTGCGGTCGCCAGCGTCGGGCGACCTGTATGGGCATCCGGTGGGATCCCCGATCCGCCACCGGATGCCAAAACGCGCATAGGTGCGAACGAATGCTGGACCGGCCCGATGGCGCCCGGCCAGGCGGCTGCGGGTGCGGTCATTTCCAGCAGCAATCGCTATCAGCCCGCCGATCAGCGCGGCGATTTCATCAAGGCGGTCTCCCTGGTAGAGGGCGTACCCGCGGATCACGTGGCGCCGTGGCCCGGTTCCAGCGATCCGCTGTCCCGGGCGGTTGTGACGTTTTGTTCGCCGACCAAGGCATTGATCACGGCTGATCCGACCTTTGAGCTGGCCGGAAGGACGGCTGAGTGGTTGGGCGCGCCGGTCAAGCGAGTGCCGCTGAAGCCGGATTGGACGCACGACGTCAAAGCTATGTTGGCGGCGGATCCGAACCCCGGTCTCTTCTATATCTGCACACCCAACAATCCGACGGGGACGGTTACTCCACTGGCCGACATTGAGTGGCTGGTGGCGAACAAGCCTGAAGGCTCGATTGTTCTGGTTGACGAGGCGTACACGCACTTCGCGGGTGTGCCCACGGCATCCTACATGGCGAAAGCCAACAAGGATGTCATCGTCATGCGGACGTTCTCGAAGATCTTTGGGATGGCGGGCATGCGCATGGGTTATGTGATGACCCGGCCCGACATCATCACGAAGCTGATGCGCTACGACGGCGGCATGCAGTCGGGTGCATTGCCCGTGCCATCACTTGCCTGCGCGACTGCGAGTCTGACGTCGGCCGACCTGATTGCCGCGCGGCGCAAGCAGATGCAGGAGGCGCGAGCCCTGACCCTGGAGCATCTCAAGAAGCGCAAGCTGCTGGTGGTCGGCAACAGCAACGCCAACATGCTGATGATTGATTGGAAGACGAAGCCCGCGAACGACTTGCGCGTGGCGTTCAGGACCCAGAGTGTGGAGATCGGGCGCAACTGGCCGATCTGGCCCACCGTATCCCGGGTCACCGTAGGATCCATGGACGACATGACGGCCTTTTGCGCAGCGCTCGACAAAGTCTGGGTTTGATCTAAAAACGGTCCGCGATGTCCCGATGGTAGGCCGAAGCCTCGCCAGGGGTGCCCGTGCCTTTCTCGAGTGAGACGAGTATCTTGAACGTGTTCGATGTTGTGTCGAGTGGGTTCTCGCTGACCACCCTGGTGGCCCTGGTGATCATCCTGGGGCTGTCCGCGATGATGAGCGGTCTGTCGGGGTTCGGCTTTTCCGCTATTGGCGCCCTGTGCTTGTGGCTGTTGCCGCCGAAGCTGGGTGTGCCTCTGTTGATGACGCTCTCGTCGGCCAATCAGCTCATGTCGTTGCGGCAGTTGAAGCAGGACATGCGTCCGGTGCGCGAGTGGTGGCCGGAGGGCCCCGCGCCTTATCTGCTCGGCGGCTTTGTCGGTGTACCGATCGGGTTGTCCATCCTGCACGCGTTGCCAACAGTGAAGCTGATGGCTGTTTTTGGCGGATTTTTGCTCGTCTATGCCGCCTATTCCATGTTGAAACCGGAAGGTCTGCACGTGCAGCGCAAGAGCAGCTGGCCGATTGCCGCGTTGGTGGGGATGGCGGGCGGCGTCATTGGCGGATTTACGGCTTTTCCGGGGGCCACCGTGGTGGTCTGGAGCGGCCTGCGGCAGTTGCCGAAGGCCGAATCGCGCAGCATCGTGCAGCCCTACATCCTCGGCCTGCAGCTCGTCTCGCTCGCCATGCTGGCGCTGCAGCACCCTGAGACCTTCGGCCCGACCTACTGGGCGCTGTTGGTAATCACAGTGCCCATCGTGCTCCCCTGCACACTGTTGGGGGTCAACCTCTACAAGTCACTTTCTGACATCAACTTCCGGCGCATCACTTTCATGTTGCTTGGGACTTCCGGCCTAGGGCTGCTCATCAAGGCGGCCGGCGCAATCACTCTGGTGGCTGCTGCTGCGACGGCGATCGCTCGTTAGACGCGTTCTGTTGGTGCCACGACGCTCTGTCGTGGTGCCGCTGGTGTTGGTTATAAAAAGGTGACGCAACACATAACTAACTGAAATATAACGACGCGCCCACGCGGGTGCTCCTGGCCGGTTTATTGCAACACACACTGGATGTTGCATAAAAACGATCCACAGGGAGTCACTCGATGCACTTGAAACGAGACGGCGTTGTTGTATTGGGAGTTATCGCACTGGGAGTGGGCGCTGCTGCGCGGGCGGCGGTGGCGGGCGACGCTGCGGCGCCTGCGGCCGATGCGGCCGGTGCGGCCGGTGCCCCGGATTCTGACTCCGGGGATCTGTCGTCTGTGAATGAGGTGATTGTCACGGGTACGCGCGTTACCGGAATCAAGGCCGTGGAAAGCGCGGCTCCCATCCAGGTGATCGCCTCCCAATCGATTGAAAGGGCGGCGGGCAAGCCCGATCTGATCACAACCTTGTCGAACCTGATCCCGTCACTGACGGCTCAGGCTTTCGGCGGCGACCAGGCCAACCAGACCTTGCAGGCCAAGATCCGCGGGCTGAGCCCCAATGACGTGTTGGTTCTGATTGATGGAAAAAGGCGACACACCACCGCCAATCTGGCGGTCCTGGGCGGGCCGTACCAGGGCGGCGCGGGCGCGGATCTGAATTTCATCCCGGTGGATGCCATCGATCATATCGAGGTGCTCACCGATGGTGCGGCGGCCCAATATGGATCGGACGCCATTGCCGGGGTGATCAATATCATCCTGAAGAAGACCAACAACGGCGGGAATCTGGGTGGTACGTACGGCGAGTACTACGATGGCGGGGGTAATACAGGCCAGGTGCAGGGCAACATCGGCTTCGAGCCGGTCCCAGGCGGGTACCTGAACCTCACGGCCGAAGTTCGCAATCACGGACACAGCTTCCGCGGCGGCCTCGATGGCCGCACGTTGAATCCGAAGCTGACTTACCCCGACACCAACATGGCGAATGTCGCGGGTTACCCGGATGTCAATCTCATTTCCGGGGATGCGGAATACCACAGCAAGCTGTTCTCCTTCAATGCCGGAATGGAAGTGGCCGAGGGCATTCAGTTCTATTCGTTCGGCACCTACGGCGATAAGAAAGCGCAGTCTTATGAGAACTACCGTACGCCCTCGACGATCTCTTACCAGGGTCCGTTGACGGGTGGGGTGAAGGATTACCTGTTCCCGCTGGGATTCAGTCCGCTGGAAGCTACTCGCGAAACTGACTATGAAATTACGGGAGGCCTCAAGGGTGAGTTTGATGCGTGGAGATGGGACCTGTCCGCAAACTATGGTTATGACAAGGCTCGTGTCTACACGTTGAACTCTGCGAATGCCGCGATTGCCGGCGGGTATACGGACATCACTGGTGCGGTGATACCGGGCACGGATTCAACGCCGCGGGATTTTTACGACGGCTTCTTCAAGGCAACCCAGACCACCGCCAACATCGATATCAATCGTGACGTCGACGTGGGTTTGGCGGGTCCGTTGAACGTTGCATTCGGCGGCGAGTATCGGCGTAACGCGTACGCGATTGGTGCGGGTGATCCGAACTCCTATATCGGCAGCGGCGCGCAGTCCTACCCCGGGTTTCAGCCGGCCGACGCGAGCATTCACTCCCGTAAGAACTACGCGGGCTATGTCGACCTGTCCGCCAAGCCGATTGATCAATTGCGGGTCGATCTCGCGGGCCGGTTTGAGCACTACGATGATTTCGGCAGCAAAACGGTCGGCAAGCTGACTGCCCGCTACGACCTCATTCCGGAGATTGGGATTCGCGGTACAGTGAGCACCGGGTTCCGGGCGCCGACACTGGCCGAGGAATACTATCGGGCAACGAACGTCTCGCCCGACTCTGCTACGGTGCAATTGCAGCCGAATTCAAAGGCGGCGGCCGATCTCGGCCTGGGTGGGTTGAAGCCCGAAACCTCGCGCAACTACAGCTTCGGGCTCGCGCTGCAGCCGCTGCCGGGCATCACTGCAACCATCGATGCATACCTGATCGACATCAACAATCGTATCGTCGCCAGCGGCACGCTGAATTCAGTGGTCAACGGGGTGCTGGTGAGTCCCGCGATCGCGACGGCCATCGCGGATTCGGGGGCGGTGCCACCCAGTCTGGTTGTCCCAGGGGGCTCTTACTCGGTCAGCTTGTTTACCAACGGTATCGATACCCGGACCAAGGGCGTGGATTTTACGCTCGATGCGCCGTTTGACTACGGTTGGAACAAGCTCGACCTGTCGCTGGGAGCCACTTACTCCGATACAACCATCCGCAGCATTCACAACGCCCCGGCGCAATTGGCTGGCCAGACCCCATTCGCAACGGGGTCGGCGCTGTTCGATCAGGCTGCTTTATCGGACCTGACCACCGCGAATCCGAAATACGTTCTCAACTTCGGGGCCTATTGGGTCGCGTATGAGCGGTTCTCGGCGAGCGTGCACGAGATCATCTACGGTAAGACCCAGGAGTATCAGAGCGATACTGGTAAGACGCCGGCTGGCGCCACGAGCGTGATCACCTATTGGCCCAATACAGTGGGTGTCACGCCGATTACCAACGTGGAGCTGAGCTTACAGGCGACCAAGATGGTGAAGTTGAGCATTGGCGCCAACAATGCGTTCAACCGCTATCCGAACAAGGTGAACAGCATCCTGCGGGATGGGTTTGCTGCCACCTATAACCGCTCGACTACGACACTGTATCCGTCGATATCGCCGTTTGGTATCAACGGCGGGTTCTATTACATCAAAGGTGTTTTCGAGTTCTGATCCGGGCGGCGGAGCTCGTGCAGCTCCGCCGTTGCCAACTGGTGCTCGATGAAATAGAGGACTTTGAGGTTGACGGTGGCGGTGAAGTATTTCACCGCCTCGTCTTTGCGGTTGGTCGCCAGGCGCTGCTGGCCTGTGTAGAACAGTGCTTCTGACAGGATGTCACGTTGACGGGATTGGTCGTGCTCTTCGCTGACAGCTGCGGCCAGCTCGTCTTCTGTGATTTTCCCCTGCAGCGATTCCAGGATCGGCGCTGGCCAGCCTTCGGCTATGCGGCGCTTTGCCAGGGTGGGTTCCTTTGTTCCTGCTTGCAGTTGGGCCAGCCACAGGAAGCATTGCCAGTACGTGGCCTGTTCGTCGTTGGGGGCCATTGTGGCTGCAATACGCGCGTTGGCGATGGCATCCTGCCAGTGCTCGTCTATGAAATCCAACTGGGTGAGGAGGGTGTAGAGAGTGAAGTTGGCTCTTCCCAGATGCAACTGGCGTTGGGTTTCCACGCGCGCGTCGGCGTAGCGGCCTAGATCCAGCAGGCTGGCTGCCAGCTCGGCGTGTAGGAAGTCCGCGCGTGGGTTGCAGTCGATTGCTTTGGCGTAGGCATCGACGGCTTTGACGTGCTCGGCCATGTTTGAGTAGGCCTGGGCCAGGTCATCGTAGAGGGTGGCGAAGCGCTTGGCGCCCAGGGTTTGGGCGCAGCCTGCCGCCGGGGGTGGGTCTTTCGACAGGTCGAAGTTGATGCGGTCGATTTGCTTTTGCAGGGTGGCTGCGGTTGTGGGTTGGAGGACGGGCGGGTAGTGGTGGGTGGCGGCGTAGGTTAGGAGCGGTGTTTGGTCCGCTGCTGGGGTTGTGGACACTACCGGTGGTGCCGTGGGTGCCGCTGCGTTGGCAGTAGCGGCTGTCGCCAGCGTCAGGCAGGCGATCGGGCCGCTGGCCAGTGCCGCTAGCACCAGATAAGCGACCGCGGCGGGGGCTGCGCGTGACGCCGTGCGATGCCGTGGGGCGTCGACGCGCTGGGTCACGTTAGGTGAACAATCGCGCCTGGAGGCCTTTTACGCCGCCGCGTAGCGAGTAGACGTCGGCGATGCCGCGCTCGCGGAGCTCTTGAGTGGCGGCGAGGCTGCGTCGGCCGCTTGCACAGACTAGTACTGTCTTGCGGGTGGGCTTGAATGGGGGTTGGCCGTGGAGCAGTTGCGCCATGGGCAGGCTGCGTGCGTGCGCCGATGGCGTCGGGGCCTCTTCCAGCTCGTGTGGTTCACGGATGTCGACGATGTCGAAGCCGGCGTCGTAGGCCTGGTCCAACGTGTCGAACGACAGCTCGAGTGGGGATGTTGCCGCGTGGCTTGGGTCCGGCGCGCCGTGGCCACCTATCTGGCCGCGTTGGTTCGGCGATGCGCCGCGGGCCGCGACACTTGCCGCGACACTTGCCGCGGCTGCATTCGCTTGCGCGACGGCGGCTGCCTGCGCTGCCGTGGCGCGCGAAATTGCGTGCTCGGGGCAGGCGCTGGCGCGCTTGGTGCGCACACGGGATGTTGTGAGCGTCAGGAGGTCGAGGACGAGCAACTCGTCTTTGAGCTGACCTGGCAGGTCGAGCAGGAGTTTCATCGCCTCAAACGCTTGCAGGCCACCGAAAATTCCTGGCACCGGGCCCAGCACTCCTGCCTCAGAGCAGTTCCCCACGATGCCATCGCGGGTGGCCTCCGGCCACACGCAACGCAGGCACGCGGAGCCTGGTTGGACTATCTGCAGTTGCCCCTCGTATTGGTAGACGCTGGCAAACACCACAGGCTTACCTAGCTGTACGCAGTAGTCGTTGAGTAGGAACTTCGTGGAGAAATTGTCGGTGCAGTCGATGACCAGATCGTGTTGGGAGATGAGGTCGGGTGCATTGAGGGCGTCCAGGCGAGTCGTGTAGGCCCGGACGTCGACATCCGGGTTGAGAGCGCGTACGCGCTCAGCGGCGAGCTGCGCCTTGGGTTTGCCGACGTCCGCGAGGGCGTACATCGTCTGACGATGCAGGTTGGACGGCTCGAGGTGGTCGCTGTCAATGAGGCCGAGCCGGCCTATGCCTGCGCCCGCCAAGTAGCTAATGACGGGCACTCCCAGCCCACCACAGCCAACGACCAGCACGCGGCTGGCGCGCAGCTTCGCTTGTCCAGCGGCCCCGACTTCTTTGAGCGCCATCTGCCGCGAGTAGTCGGGGACGGGGGCGCCGATGCGAGCATGCGTCCCCGCGAGGGCTGACGCCGCGGCCGGCGAAAGGGTTTGGCCTTGGCGATTGGTGCTGACATCAGCGATTGCGCGCGCGGAGGTGCCGGAGGAACCGTGCGCATGGTGGCCGTGATCGTGGGCGCCAGGGGAGCCATGCGCATGGTGGTTGTGATCCTGGTCGTCCGGGGAGCCATGCGCATGATGGCTGTGATCGTGGGCGCCGGCGGCATGCCCGTGCTCTGCGCCGAGGGCTTGTTCAACATGCTCGGTGCTGGGTGCGGCGCAGCGTTCGCAGTTGACCCAACCGGAGTCGCCGTTTTCGTAGTGCTCCTTCTTCCAGATGGGCACTCGGTGTTTGACTTCGTCGATGATGTATCGGCAGGCAGCGAAAGCCTCGGCCCTGTGGCGGGCGCTCACGCCTACCCATACGGCCATCTCGCCGATGGCGAGGTCGCCGATGCGGTGTACGCATGCAGCGTGTTCGATGCCGAATCGCTTGATGGCTTCTGCGACGATGCGCTCGCCTTCTTTGATAGCGAGCGGCTCGAAGGCTTCGTATTCGAGGTGGCGGACGGGGAGGCCTTCGTTGTGGTTGCGGACCCAACCTTCGAACGATGCGTAGCCGCCCGCGGCGGGGTCCTGCAACTGCTTACGCAGTTCGCTTTCGTTGATTCTTTCGCGTGTGAAGCTGAATGGTGCCATGGCGGTTCCGAGTCAACCGCCGGCGACGGGCGGGATGAACACAACAGAGTCGCCGTCGGCGAGACGTTGCGACCATTCGCCGAATTCGGCGTTGACGGCTACACGCAGCATCTCCGGTGCAAGGGAGAAGGGGTAGCGTGATTTCAACTCGTTGTAGAGATCACGCGGCGTGTTCGCGCCCGTCAGCACGGATTCATCGCTGCGGCCGGCTTGCTCGCGGAGGATGGCGTAGTACTGGACCTTGATGCGCTTGTCAGCGGCGTTGGCTGCGGTCTTAGTGTTGCGTGCGCCGGGTGCGGCGCCGACATGGACGGCGCCCGTTGCGGCGTCGACGTTGGTGGCGCCGGGGATTTCGGTGTGGCTCAGGGCCGCCACGGCTGAGCCGTATTCATCCGGCGTGTTGACGTTGTCGAGGGCGTGCGGGTTGGGTTCATCCAACAGTTGCACGTCTGAGTTGATGAGGAACTTGCGGGGGCAGTTCTTGCCGCTGGCGATATGCGCCAGTATGGCCTCCCGGCTGGCCGGCTCGTAGATCGTGCAAAGCGGTTCGGGTAGCACGTCGTGGCTGGAGCGGAATGCCGTGGCGAGACGCTGCGGGTCTCGCGCGGCGATCAACGTTGACAACGTGCCTTCGTCAAGGAACGGCAGATCACACGCGAGGACGAGCCATGCGACGTCCGGGTATTTGGCCTGGGCGGCCATAATGCCCGCGATCGGCCCCAGGTTCGCCTCGGTGTCAACAATCTGCTCGAAGCGCGAGCGAACGGGATCGTTGGTTTGATCGGGGCGAACGGATACGAATACTCGGTCAACGTGAGGCTGCACAAACGACACGGCCCACTCGAGTTGCGTGCGGCCGTGGTAAACCAACGCCGCTTTGTCTCGCCGCATGCGTTTGCTGTGTCCGCCCGCGAGTACGAGCGCGTAAATAACGGGTGAAGCGTTCATAGGAGTTGCACTACGGTTTGCGCTTAAAGTCGCGCTTGCCGCCGGTCTTTTCGACGAGGCGGACGCTGGTGATTTCGATGTCGTGGGACAGTGCTTTGCACATGTCGTATATCGTCAGTGCGGCGACAGTCGCGCCGGTGAGAGCTTCCATTTCCACTCCGGTGCGGTGGTGAACTGACACCTGGCACTGGATGACCACTTCCCCGCTGCGCCGATCGTCGATCTCAATCGAGCATTTGTCGATGGGTAGCGGATGGCAGAATGGAATGAGGTCATGGGTGCGTTTCGCGGCCATGACACCTGCAATGATCGCAGTGTCGAACACCGGGCCTTTCTTGGTGCGATGGCCGCTCTTACGCAGCGCTGCCGCGACGTTCGCGGGAAAGCGAACCCGCGCTTCCGCGGTAGCAACACGATGTGTCGTTTCCTTGGCGCCAACGTCGACCATCGTCGGGCGATTCTGAGCGTCGAGATGGGTAAGGCCCGAGGCGGCGTTTCGATTGTTAGCTGCTCTTGTCACATTATCCGCCAATGTAAAACATCTCAACCTTGTGATGGTCGCCAGGCTTCTCGCGCAACTCCGCGCGAAGGTCGCTGTATCGATCGCTGCGCGCCAGCCATATGTTGCGAACGGTCTCCAACAACTGCTCGTCGGAGGCACCGCTGCGTAACACGTCCCGCAAGCTCGTTCCCTGGTTGGCGAACAAACATGTGTAAACCACACCGTCCGAGGACAACCGTGCCCGGGAGCAGTCGCCGCAGAAGGGTTGCGTCACCGACGAGATAAACCCAACTTCGCCGACCCCGTCCACGAACCCATATCGCTCCGCAACCTCACCGCGATAGTCACGCTCGAGAGGCCGCAGCGGCCAGCGCTCTGATATGCGACCCATCAACTCCTTAGAAGGCACGACGACGTCAGGCTTCCACTCGTTTCGATTGCCGACGTCCATGTACTCAATGAACCGAACGATGACTCCCGTTCCGCGGAAGTGCTCTACGAGGTCCAACGCGGTGTGATCGTTCACGCCCCGCTGAATGACCGCGTTGATTTTAATCGGGTCGAGGCCCGCGCTGCGCGCATGCTCGATTCCGTCCAGAACATCATTGAGGCCACCGAAGCCACCGCTCATGCGGGCGAAGACGTCCGGGTCGAGGCTGTCGAGGCTGACGGTGATTCGCTTGAGCCCGGCAGCCTTCAGCTCCGCAGCGTATCGCGCGAGCAGCACGCCGTTGGTTGTCAACGCTACGTCTTCGACGCCAGGAATGTCTGTGAGGTCGCCGATGAGATCGGGGAGGTTTGCGCGCAGCAAAGGCTCGCCACCGGTCAGCCGAAGCTTGCGAACGCCCAGCTGCACGAAGGCGCGGGATGCGCGGACGATCTCGTCGAAGGACAGGCGCTGGTGCGAATTGAGGAATTTGTACCGCTCGTGATACTTCTCACGCGGCATGCAATAGGGGCAACGGAAGTTGCACCGATCCATGACAGAGATCCGCAGATCGCGGACCGGCCGCCCGAGGGTATCGCGCGGGCTGTTCAGTTTGTTGAGCGGGACAATGACTTCGGATTTGGCCATGATTTGTAAGGGTAATTACCACCGGGCCGCGGCGAATGCCAATGCAGGATCGCCAATGCACGGAATTCACCGCAATTGGGCCTACATTGGGCCTCGAGGGCGCCAAGGCAAGCGGCGCCTCCGCCGAAAGGGTCGCAGGGCACACGGCGGCCCGCAAACCTTGAGCGATACGCCGGCCCGTGGCGAGCGTCGCCGAGAGGGGCCGCAGACCGCAGCGGCGCGCGAGTTGATGGATGGTCTCGCGAAGGGCTGCGTTGATGGCCCTTGCCGCATGGATTGGCGGGCCGCAAGGGCGCGCAATGCCGGCGCGTCGATCGGTGCCGGCTGGCTACCAGCGGTGCAGACGGGTGACGAACCCCTTGGGGTACTTGTTCGGCCCGGGCGGTAGCTCTACAAAGCCGTCGGTGCCGGCCAGGGACGTGAAATCCCCGGAGCCGTTGGTGGGGCGGGGTATCGCCCAGGCGCGCCCCCAGTCATCCACTTCGACGCGGATCGGCATGAACAGCGTGAGGTCCGTGGTGTTCGCCACCTCGCCCCCGAGAGCCATTTTTTCGGCCGGGACGGGGTCCTGGCCCATTGCGGCGTAGAGGGCCGGGAGGACGTAGCGGGACAGGCACACGCAGGTGGAAACGGGGTTGCCCGGCAGGGCGAAGACCGTCGCTCCGGAGCTCGCAACTCCGAACCACATCGGCTTACCAGGTCGCTGAGCGACCTTGTGGAACACGGTCTGAACCCCGAGCTCGTCGAGCACCCGCGGTACGAAGTCGAGTTTGCCCATCGACACACCGCCGCTCAGGACGAGCACGTCATGAGTCTCCAGGTGAAACTTCAGTCGACGCCGCAGCTCGGGGACGTCATCGAGCAGGTGGTCGTCGGCAACGCGTTGGAATCCATGCCTGCGCAGTGCCGCCACAATCGCATAAGCGTTGGAGCGGCGAATCTGGTGCGGAAGGATCGGTTCCCCCGGCTCGACCAACTCGTTACCTGTCGAGATGACAGCCAGCATAGGCTGACTGCTGACGCGAATGCGTGACATGCCCGCCGACGCCGCGATGGCGATTTCCGGGGCCCGAAGACGCGTGCCAGTGGACAACAGAAGGGCACCCTGCCGAGTATCGGCGCCGCGCCGATGAATGTTCTGCCATTGCTCCACCGGCGCGTCAGGCCGCACCTCAGCTTCACTGCTGCGAACAGTGATCTGTTCAACCGGTATGACGCAGTCGCATCCGCCGGGAACGACTGCACCCGTCATCACTTCGATACAACCGGTCGGTGTTGCAAGCGACAAAGGTGGGTCGCCCGCCGCCTGGGTTGCCTGTATGCGCAACCGTCGGTTGCCGTGCAGAACAGACGCGCTATCGACAGCGATGCCGTCCATCGCAACCCGATCGAACGGCGGTGCGTCGCGCTCCGCGTAGATGTTCTCTCGCAGCACCGCGCCCGCGCATTGCGCAAGCGGCAATGACTCGATCGGCAAGCACGTCAGGTGCTGACCGATCAACTCATCGGCGTGCGAGGGGCTCAACACCGTTGGATCAACCCTTCGGCTTGTCGGCGTTCTTGGCCTTATAGACCTTCACCTGCTCATTAAACCGGTCGGCAACACTCTGCAGTTGGTCGATGGCGGCGTTGTGTTTCTGGACCTCGACGCGCTCGATGTCGTCCATCGCCTTCTTCTGCTCAGGCGTCGGTTTTTCACCGGGCTTCGCCAACTTGCCGGTGGCATCGTTACGTTCGAGCTGAATGCAGGCGACATAGGCGTTGATCGCCTTGTCATAATCCTTGACGGCCTTCTGGGCAGTGACCATCTCCTGAAGCGTCGCCGTATTGCCATCCGGAAGGTGATCCGGCGGCGTCGGATAGCTGCAGTCCGCATAGGCCGTTCCAGCCGACAGGACGGCAGCCGACGCAATGGCAACAAACAATTTCATACCGGACATCCCCTATTTTGATTGGGCTACTATCTTAGCTTTTTTAATCTTCGGGGCCAGAAAACAGTCTCTGCCGTGATCGTTCACCACCCCGACGGCCTGCAGATAAGCATAGATGATCGTCGTGCCGACGAACCGAAATCCACGTTTCTTCAGGTCCTTGGAAATCTGGTCACTTAGAGCCGTGCTGGCGGGCAAACGTTCGCCCGGCCCGCGAGGTGCGATGACCGGCTTGCCGTCCACGAACGCCCACAGGTAACTATCAAACGTGCCAAATTCCTTTTGGACCGCCAGGAAGGCCTGCGCATTGGTCACCGTGGATTCGATCTTCAGTCGATTGCGCACAATGCCGGGGTCCTTCAGCAACGCTGCGCGCCGCTTGGCATCGAAGCGAGCGACCTTCTTAGGGTCAAAGCTGGCGAATGCCTTCCGGTAGTTCTCACGTTTGTGCAGGATCGTGGACCAGGACAGGCCGGCCTGGGCGCCTTCCAGGATGAGCATCTCGAAGAGATGGCGGTCATCGTGGGAAGGACGTCCCCATTCCTCGTCGTGATAGCGGATGTAATCGGGATCATCGAGCCCCGACGCCCAGAAGCAACGTTTCTTTTCGGCCATAGGAGCCGACTCTAGCCAAGGTCGGTGCTGGCCGCCACGGTCCCTGCGGGCGGGCAGGACCCTGCGGGCCGGCAAGGCCCTTTCAGGCAGTACGCTCAGCCTGTGTATTCAGCTCGGCACACATCTGCTCCCGCATCACGAACTTCTGCGCTTTCCCCGTCACGGTCAGTGGAAACTCGCTGACAAAACGGACGTAACGGGGAATCTTGTGTTGGGCGATCTGCCCGCAACAGAACTCGCGGATTTCCTCGGTCGTGGCGGCTGTGCCGGGCTTGAGTTGGATCCACGCGCACACTTCCTCGCCATATTTCGAGTCGGGAACGCCAAAAACCTGTACCGCCTGGACCATGGGGTGACGATAGAGAAATTCCTCAACCTCGCGCGGATAGATGTTCTCGCCCCCGCGAATCAACATGTCCTTCAAGCGCCCGGTGATGTTGCAATAGCCTTCTGCATCAATGATGCCCAGGTCGCCGGTACGCATCCAACCTGCGTCATCGATGACATCGCGTGTCCGCTCAGGGTCTTCCCAGTACCCCTGCATGACGGAGTAGCCGCGGGTCAGGATTTCACCCTGTGATCCAACAGGGACAACACGGCCGTGGGGGTCGATGATCTTCACCTGCAGGTGCGGATGGATCCGGCCCACGGTCGATACGCGACGCTCAATGGGATCGTCTGTGCCGCTCTGAAAGCTGACAGGACTCGTTTCGGTCATGCCGTACGCAATGGTGACCTGCTCCATGTGCATGTCGCGCACCACGCGCTTCATGACTTCGATGGGGCAGGGCGCACCCGCCATGATCCCGGTGCGCAGACTCGAGAGGTCATAGTGGGAGAATTGCGGATGTTCGAGCTCGGCAATGAACATCGTGGGTACGCCGTACAAGGCGGTACAACGTTCAGCCTGGACCGCCTCGAGTGTAGCCAGGGGATCAAACCACTCGGACGGATAAACCATGGCCGCGCCGTGAGTGATGCACCCGAGGTTTCCCATGACCATGCCGAAGCAGTGATACAGCGGCACGGGAATACACATGCGGTCATTCTCGGACAGCTCGATGGCCCGGCCCACAAAATAGCCATTGTTCAGGATGTTGAAATGACTGAGTGTGGCGCCCTTGGGTGAGCCCGTGGTGCCGCTGGTGAATTGGATGTTGCAGGCATCGTCAGGTTGAATCCCGGTGGCGAGCTCCTGCAGGCGCGCAAAATCCTGCGGCTGTCCCAGTTCCAGGACGTCATGGAAGTTATAGCAGCCGGGACCGGGTGTGGCTCCCAACCGGATCACGCACCGCAATTGCGGCAGTCGCGCCGCACGCAGCTCATTCGGCGCGCAGTCATCCAACTCCGGTGCGAGCGACCGCAACAGTTCCAGAAAGCTGACATTCTTGAAGCGTTCGGCGACCACGAGCGCGCGACAGCCCACCTTGTTGAGTGCAAACTCCAGCTCGTGGGCGCGGTAGGCCGGGTTCAGGTTGACCAGGATGAGGCCGGCTTTGGCGCTCGCGAACTGAGTCAGCGCCCATTCACTGCAGTTGGGAGCCCAGATGCCGAGGCGGTCGCCCGGTGCCAGGCCCAGGGCAAGCAAGGCGGCGGCCAGGGTATCGACACGCTGTTTGAATTCGCCGTAGCTCCACCGGATGCTCTGATGAGGCACGATGAGCGCAGCATGCGCGCTCCATTTTGCTGCTGTTGCGTCGAGCGCCTGACCGATCGTTTCAAATCGCAACGGCGCCGAATCCAGACCGTGCACGAAACTGGGTGTCATGTCAGGCATTTTAGCCCGTGTAGCGTGGCACGCACAGCCTGTTCGAGGGGCGTCCGGGGTTCTGCCCCGAGGACCTCGAGCAGATGTCGGTTGTCCAGACGCAGCGACTCCTCCCACAAATAGCGCATCTCCCGCATTTCCCGGAACAGTGTCTTGAAGGGCGCGAGGAGGGTGAGCAGCGCCCACGGAAAGGCACGGATTTTGATGTTAGAACGACCGACTACGCTGCGGATGGCCTGGGTCATGCGGGTACCGTCGGGGTCCCATTGGCCTTCGAAATGGAAGCGCTCAAAGTGTCCCAGTGTTGACTGCCGATCGAGCAGTTGTGCCATGGTTTCGGCGAGGTCGGGCAGGTACGCCCACGCGTGGCCGACACCGGGGCGGCCGGGATAACTGATGGAGGTGACGGGTTGGCCGGGTTTGACCAGCCCCTGTGAGAACCAGTTGTTCCCGGCGTTAGGTCCGAAGAAGTCGCCGGCACGGACAATGAGCGCTCGGACACCTGAGTTCTGCAGACGTCGTTCCAGCTCCACCCGGATCCGGCCCTTGCGGGTCAGGGGCTGCTGGGGTGAGTTTTCCCTCAGGGTCGGGAAGGAGTCGGGTCCGAAGTTGTAGATCGTTCCCGGCAGGAGAATTCGGGCTCCGTGTGCACGGGCGGCGCCGATTGAGCTCTCAATCATCGGAATGACCAACTGACCCCAGTTGCGGTACCCGGGCGGGTTCACCGCGTGGACAATTACGGAGGCACCCTCGGCCGCCGTTATGACCTCTGCAGCATTCATGGCGTCCCCCTTCAGCCAGTGGATCCATGGCGTGCGCCCATCGCCGGCGGCCTTCCCAGGGTCCCGATGCAGGGCTTTGATCTGCCAGCCATGACGGTGGAGGGCCCCGGCCACTTCGTGCCCAATTCCGCCGGTTGCTCCAAGAATCAATGCGGTCGCCATGGCTTCTGTCTCCTGTGTAGTGCCTGAAGCAAGCAGGATGCAGTCCCCCGGTACAAAACAAAATTGGCGAAATGAATGGGGCTGCTATATAAATTTGTATGGATAGTGACAGCCCCGACTGGAGTCTTTATCGCTCATTTTTGAGTGTCTTACGCACGGGCTCGCTGTCCGCCGCGGCTCGGGATGCCGGCCTGACCCAGCCGACCGTCGGCAGGCACATCGACACCCTGGAGAAGGCGCTCGGCGTGGCGCTTTTCACCCGGTCCCAACAGGGCCTGGCGCCAACGGAAGCCGCCCTGGAGCTGCAGCCTTACGCGCAGAGCCTCGAGGCAACGGCGGCAGCGTTGGTTCGAGCAGCGGTGGGTCGGGCGGGAACGCATGGAACCGTCCGAATTACCGCAAGTGAGGTAGTCGGCGGGGAAGTGTTGCCACCCATCCTCGCCCAACTGAATGCCGAACATCCGCAGATCACGCTGGAGCTCGTCCTCTCAAACCGGACCGAGGACTTGCTCCAACGCGAGGCTGACATTGCCGTGCGGATGGTCAGGCCCACTCAGCAGGCACTCGCGGCACGGTACGTGGGCAACATCGAGCTCGGGCTCCATGCGCGTCGTGAGTATCTCGAGAGGCGGGGAGTGCCGGCGACGATTGCCGAGTTGCGTCGGCATGCGATCATTGGGTTCGATCACGAGAATTCGTTCATCCGCTCGGTTCGCGCCCGAGGCTTTCCCATCGAGCGCTCCATGTTCGCCTTGCGAAGCGACAGCGATCTTGCGCAGTTGGCGGCGCTGCGCGCCGGGTTTGGAATCGGTGTCTGCCAGGTCGGGTTGGCGCGCCGCAGCCCGGAGCTGGTCCGGGTCATGGCAGAGTCGTTTTCATTCAACCTCGAGGTCTGGATCGTTATGCACTCAGACCTGCGTACCAGCGCGCGTTGTCGGGTGGTGGCGGATGCGCTGGCAACAGGGTTGGGCGCCTACTGCGCGCAAAGCTGATCCCCCCAACTGCGGCGCCGTGCAACAATGCGCGCACCTTCCTGCCGGAGTTGAGCCATGGACCTGAGTCGTCGCGAACTGTTGACTGTCTCCGCGCTTGCGATGGTCAGCCCCAAAGCCGCTCTGGCCGCGGCCGCCGCCCCGAGTGCGCAGCCGATCGTCCTGTGCTGGAACGAGAATCCCTACGGTCCTTCGCCCGCGGCCCGCGCGGTTTTGAACGGCACGATCCCGATTTCGTGTCGCTACCCGGACGAGGAGATCAATCAACTCACCGCGGTGTTGGCCAAGAAGGAAGGGTTGTCGGAGGACCACATTGTGTTGGGTACCGGTTCCGGCGAGTTGTTGTGTGCGCTCGGATTCCTGTACGGCAGGGATGGCGGCGAGATCATCGCCGCGGAACCGACGTACGCCGAGCTGACCAACTACGCGAAGCACGCCGGCGCGCAACTCAAATTTGTGCCGGTGGACAAACAACTCAATCATGACCTCTCGGCAATGCGCGCGGCAGTGTCACCGAGGACGCGCGCGATCTATATCTGTAATCCCAACAACCCGACCGGCACTGCAATCAGCGCGGCGTCCATCCGTTCGTTTGTTGGATCGTTGCCTGATTCCGTTACCACGATTGTCGATGAGGCCTATCTGGATTTCGCCGACACTGACGGCGTGCAAACGGTGACCGATCTCGTCACCGCGGGTAAACGCGTGGTTGTGTTGCGTACCTTCTCCAAGATCCACGGCATGGCAGGTGTGCGCTGTGGGTATGGAATTGCGCGAGCGGATATGGCGGCAGAGATGGCCGCGGCCAGGATGAGCAGCGCGAACATTTTTGCCATGCGTGCCGCGCGCGCCAGCCTCGGGGATACGGCATTCCTCACTGATACCCGGCGCCGGATCATCGCCAGCCGCAAGCGCATCACCGATGAGCTGCAGCATCTCGGGCTCGCCTACGCGCACCCACAAACCAACTTCGTGTTTTTCGACACCGGGGCGCCGCTCGCCCGGTTCGATCAGTTCATGAAGAGCCGCAATATCCTGGTCGGCCGGCTGTTTCCGCCATATAACAATTGGTGTCGCATCACCATCGGCACGGAGCCGGAAACTGCGGCGTTTGTACGGGGTTTGCAGGCATATACAGGCAAACGCGCCGCGGCCTGAGCCTAACGTCTCGCGGACTTTGGTCGGCGGTGTTGGTTTGTTTGTGGCGGGTGTGATTTGGCGCAAAGTGGCAACACTGCGCCTCGCTTAAGCTGCGCGAAATTTTCACAGCCCCCTTCAAGGAGCGAACCCTCGATGGCCAAGAAGCCCAATGCCCAGTCCGGGCGTGTTGCCTATGACGAACGCGGCCAGCCTGTCTGGGAATGGCGCATCGACACGGGTGTGTTTACCCGGGATGTCGACACGAGGCAGATGCGCAAAATCCAGGAGGAAGCAGCCGTCAACCTGTCACCGGCCCCGCCGGAGCAGTCGCGGCGTTTCGTGGGCTTTGATCCGTACAGCACGGCGGTGGCGAAGGAGCCGCCGGCTCCGGAGCAGCCTCCGAAGCCGAAGCCTCCCAAGACTCGCCGCACGCTCGATGACATGCGCGCGCTGAGTGAAGAGATCAAGAAGAACCGACAGAAGAAGTAACCCACAGCTCCTGCAACCCGCGAAAGCTCGGCACCGGGCGATACTCGAACGTCTGTTCGTTCAGCGACAGGTGCGGGAAGCGTCGCAACAGCCCGAGAATCGCTTCCTGTGCCTCGAGTCGTGCCAGCCAGGCTCCGAGGCACAGGTGCCGGCCGCCGCCGAATGACTGATGCCGGATGTCTCTGCGACGAATGTCGAAGGTGTCCGGATCCGGGTTGGTGCGCGGGTCGTGATTGGCGCCGGCGAGGGACAGGGTGATGCTCTGGCCCCTGTGCATCGGGCAACCGCTGAATGACGTGTCGGTGGCCAGGATCCGGTTGGCCTGGGTGACCGGGCTGTCATAACGCAGGACTTCCTCCACGGTGTTGCCGATCAATTCGGGATCGGCGCGCAGGGCGGCGAGCTGCTCGGGATGTGACAGCAGGGCCTTCAGGCTGTTGGCAATGAGATCGCTCGTAGTCAGATTGCCGGCGATGAGCAGCAGGTTGGTCTGGCCGCGGATTTCCGCATCCGTGAGCGGCTCTTCGCCTTCGTCGGCTGTGATCATATTGCTGATCAGGTCGTTGCCGGGTTGCTGACGCCGGGCGGTGATGACTTCAGACAGATATTCGCTGAGAGCCTGCTGCGCGCGGGCGCCGCGCTGCGTTTGCTCCTTGAGGCGCAGCGGATTGAAGAACCCTGCGGTAATGTCCTCCGACCACTGTTTGAACTGTGCGCGCAGGTCCGGCGCGACCCCCAGCATCTCGGCTATGACGATGACCGGGAGCGGACCTGAAAACGATTTGACCAGGTCGAAGTAGGGTTCGGTGAGCGTGTCCAGCAGCGCTTCAACATTGGCCCGGATCCGCGGCCGCGAGTCTTCGACCGCCTTGGGACTGAACGGCTTGCTGACCAGGGCGCGCAGGCGGCGATGATCCGGATCGTCCTTAAAGAGGATGGAGTTGAATGTCTCGGTCATTCCGCCGGTTTGCGCATTCAGACGCACCCGTCCGATATAGGAGTCGGGACTGGCGTTGTTGATGTTCGAGGACAGGTCCTTGTTACGCAATATTTCGCGCACCTCCTCAAAGCCTGTCACGAACCAGCGCGACAGGGCCTCGTCCCGGTGGACGCGGTTGGCATTGCGCAGTCGTTCCAGGACCGGATAGGGATCGTTGCGAAACACCGCGTCCATGGGCGTGAGCTGAACGCCGGTTGGGACATTCGGCTCATCGACAGGGTCGGACGTTTGCGGGCGGGGAGTCGTAGCAGGCATGGCAATTCCTTTTTGCGAAGGTGACAGCACCTTGCGCGCTCCGATGACGAACAACCGTTAAGTTCTATTTAAGCAGGTCGGCTCGCGGCGGCAGCCAGGGCGCCGTCGGCGGACAGTCGCCTGAGTGGGTCGCGGTGACTTCGATCTCCGCCAGTCCCAGACCCCGCTCACGATCAAAGCGCAGGTCGCCGATGACCCAGCCATTCTTGCGCTCGACGACGAACGGCGCCCGAACGAACTGCATCAGCGCGGCGGCCTCGCAATTGTTCGCGTTCAGGTTGGCCAGCCGGCTCACCGGCATGGAGAACTCTCCGAACCACACGGCGTCCGGCGAATCGGGTGTGTGAACCGTCGCCATGGGCGCCGTCGTGTCTTTACTCACCAACTTGGTCGAGCAGCTTTGGGCGGTGACCAGGCCCGACGCCTCGCTGAGCATTCCATGCCGTGCGATGTAACGATCGCCGTGAGTTTCCAACAGCAGCACGTCCCAACAAAAGGGATTGGTTGGGATCGGTGATAAAACGTGATCGATGACCCCGTCATCCGGAAAGTCTCGGGCGGCCACGGCGTTGATGTGGCGTACGGCCGCGCTCCCGGCCATTACGAGGAGCGCGGTTACACACACAGTCGCAACCGCGCTCGCCAGTGCGGATGTTGCAGCCGGATAGCGGCCACCCACTACTAACAGGCCGCCCGTAAAGAGCGCAAGGAGAACCAGCCACATCCAACTTGGACTCATGAGGATGCTGCCGGCCACCCCCGCGAGAACCGCAGTAGCCACGACGGCGCGCGCCGCGATGGATTTGGCGACAAAAAACAAGGGCGCGGCGGCAAGCCAGTACAGGGGCTCCACGATGAATATGGAGTCCCCGTAGATCCAGCCGCTGTAGAACGGCCAAAGCGGATGCACACCATAACTGTTCAATGCATCCATGCCGAGATGAAGAAGCGTACCGAACACAGCAACTGCCGCGAGCGTCAGGTGATCGTTGCGGGTCATGGACAAACGTCGGTACCTTGCCCAGCCCTCCGCGGCCGCGAACATCAAGGTCGCAAGAACGAGACATCCCAACACCGTGTGCGTGTAGCCGCGATGCTCGAGCAGATAGCCGAGTTTGTCCCGCACAAAGCCCCGGTAGGTCAGCACCAGGTCGAGGTCCGGGAGATTGCCGCCCACTGTCGCCAGTGTGACCAGCATCCCCCTCCGGGCTTCGACGCCGAGACCGCCCTTGCTCGCAGGCGTCAATCGCGCGACGGCCTCGCCGGCGACCATGCCGATCAGGGAGTGAGTGAGGTTGTCCATTCAGGGAAGATGTTAACAAGGCGCCGCAGCAGGGGGCGCATTTTTGGTTGTCTGTCAGGTTCGTGTCAGGTTAACAGGTCATCGTGCGCGCCGCCGAGGCTCATTGAGGCCTCTATCAACAGGTGCGTGCTGGATGGCCGAACGAACGTTTCTGATTACCGGGGCTACTGGATTTCTCGGTGGGGCGGCGACCGTCGCGGCTCTGCGGGCGGGCCTCGGCCGACAGCTGCGCCTGCTGGTGCGCAAATCGGCGGATGGTACGCCGACGATGAGGCTCTTCAATAACTTACGACGCTTGGGTGCCACGGAGCAAGAGCTCGGCACGCTCGGCCACGATTTCCTGCTCGAAGCGGATCTGGGCGCGCGGGAGGCGTTCTCGGGACACCCGTTGCTCGAGCCGATCGAACGCGTGATTCACGCTGCCGCACTGCCGACATTCTCCAATAACCCCCAGATTCGCGTGATCAATGTGGACGGGACGCTGGCGCTCGCCCGTGCGTTGAATCGAAATCGGCTGGAGCGCTTTCTGTTTGTCGGGACGGCCATGGCCGTGGGTCCTTCGCGTACGCGGGGATCCTTGATCGAAGAATCGACGGAGCTCGGGCTGGAAGAAGATCACCTGGTGCCGTACACGGCCTCCAAGGCCGAAGCCGAGCGGCGGCTGCGAGTTGAGTTGCCGGATTTGCCGCTGGTCATTGCCCGTCCGTCCATAGTTGTGGGCCATACGGAGCTGGGCGTTGCACCGTCGCAGAGTATTTTCTGGGTGTTCCTGGTGGGGCACATGCTCGGCGCCTTCACCTGCGACCTGAAGGACTCCATCGATGTGGTGCCTGCGGACTGGTGCGCGGAAGCGCTCCTGCAGTTGGCAACGCGCGACCTGTTGGAGCATGACCTGTACCACATCTCGGCCGGCAAGCACTCCAGTGTCACCATCGAAGCGCTCGACCAGGTGCTCGCACAGGCGCGGCGGGTGGCTCCCATGGCGGCCACTTATCGCAAGATCGGCACGGCCGAAATTGCGCAAATCATGCCGAAAATGCGCGAGATCGTGCCGGGGGCGAGCCGGCGGCTGCTGTTGCGTGCCATGCAGTTGTACGGCGGCTTTGCCGAGCTCAACTATGTGTTTGACAACAGCCGCCTGCAGCGCGAAGGGCTGGCTGCCTCGCCGCCCTTTACGAGCTATCTGTCGCGCTGTGTCGAGAGCGCGCGGGGAATTGCGATTGCCGATCAGATGAAGTGGGACTTCAAGTGAAGTGAACGCGCCTTGCGTCTCGTGCTGGGGATTTCTGTTGTTGAGTGGAGCTGCCTGCGCGGAAGAGGACTTCCACGCCTCTGTGGGGCCCGGAGTCTACTCCGGGCCCTTTTTTCCGGGGGCGCAGCATTCGCGCAGGCTCGTATTTCCATTCATCGACGCTGAATATGCCGGGCGGCTGTACACGAGCGCCACGGACCTCCTCGGTGTGTATGCCTATAAAACAACCGATACGCAGGTGGGCGCGGCTGTTGAATATGACCTCACTGAACGGCTGTCCCGGGATGACAGTCGCTGGCGCGGCCTGCCCGATGTCAGGGAAACACCGCGATTCAAGTTGTTTGGCAGTCAGACTGTGGGCGCCGTCACCGGCGATGCCAACGTGGCGAAGGATGTCGGTGGCCACGGCGAAGGTATCCTGGGACAGGCGAATTTGTGGCTCACCGTTCCATTTGGCCCGACGTTTTCAGTCAGTGCGGGGCCGGGAACCACCTGGGCCGATAGCCGGTACATGCACACGCTGTATACGATTACCCCGGTGGAGTCAGCCGTATCGGGACTACCGCTGTTCGCGAGTAGGGCGGGGATTGCCGATGTGCATGTCAACGGGCTCGCGGAGTGGGTGATCCACTCAAAGTATCGGATCGGCGCTCAGGCCTGGCGGGGATATCTTCGAGGTGACGCGCTGGCGAGTCCTGTTGTAATGCGACACGAGCAGACCACCGTCGTGGGTTGGATCGCCTACCGGTTCAACTGAGGACTGGGTCGCTGGAAGGAAATGCGCACTGTGGTGCCCTTGCCTTCGAGGCCTGCGTCGATGGATACAGATGCGCCGTGCAACTGGGCGACTTCCGCGACAATTGCGAGACCCAACCCGCTGCCGGCGCCACGCGCATTGCTACCACGATAGAATCTTCCGAGCACCTGCTCCCGCTCATCTACCGGGATCCCAACACCGCTGTCCGACACTTCGAGAAACTCAGCGCCCGCGGCAACTCCGCAGCGCACGGTGATGGTGCCGCCGGCCGGCGTATGGGCGATGGCGTTGTTCACCAGGTTGCTGAGCGCCTCGAGCAGCAGCCAGCGCACGCCCTGGATGGTGCCTGGCTCAGTATCCGCGCCCATGTCGATTCCGGCCCCGAGAGCTGCTGAGATCCGGTCGGCGACGGTTGTTTCGACGATCTCGGACAACTCGAGCTGGGTGAACTCCCAGCGCAGATTGGCTGCTTCGTTGGAACGGGCGAGCGCCAACAGTTGCTGCGTAGTGTGAGCCAGCCGCTGTGTGGCATCGAGCAGCGGCGCCAGACGCTCTCGCACGGGAGCCGCGGCTGGGTCCTCAGTCAGGAGCTCGAGTTGGACCTGGAGGCCGGTCAATGGTGTGCGCAATTGGTGGGCGGCACTCTCGAGAAAGCGTCGTTGCGCATCGCTGGTTGCACGCACAGTGACGAACAGTCGATTCAACGCCGTGACGAGGCCTTCGATCTCGGTTGGAACTGATTCGCGCGGCAACGGTGTCAGGTCGCGGGCGGAGCGGCTGGCAATCTGTGCCTCCACGGTTCGTAGCGGTCCCAATGCCAGGCGCACACCAATCCAGATGAGTACCAGAACCAGACTGAGCTGACAGATATCCACGGCCAAAGAGGTTCCCAGGATCCGCCGGCGAGTGTGATCTCGCTTGTGCAAGGTCTCCGCGACCGAGACGTCGAGGACCCCGTTGGCGCCTTTCGTGCGGTAGGTGACCAGTCGTACGGATTCACCGTGATATTGGGCATAACCCCGCGCGGGGTTGTTGGATTCCTCTGCCAATTGCGGCAGGTCGCGGTCGCCTGCTATGTAATCACCGGAGTCGGTGGTGACCTTGAAAAAAATCGAGTCGTAGGAGTCGTAGCGGAGGATCGCAATGGCATCGGGTGGGAGCGACAGGGTGCGATGCCCTTGCGCATCAGTTCTGACATGGGCGGAAACCACGAGTGCGGCATCAAACAGCGCCTGGTCGTAGGCGTCCCGATAAGGCGGCAGGGCAGTGAAGTAGTCGCTCAACGTGCCCGCCGTCAGAATCAACACGGCTGGCAGCAACAGCCAGACGAGCAGCCGCTTGCGAATGGACGGCGAGTTCATTTCCGCGGCTCATCGATCCGGTAACCCATGCCGCGCACGGTGCTGATGACGGCCGCGCCGCCCAGCTTCGCGCGTAACCGGGAGACATACACCTCGACTGCATTCAGTGTCAGATCCTCGCTCCAGTCGACGATGGCGCTCACGAGCTTGTTCTTCGAAACAATGTGGCCGGCATTCAGGATCAGGCATTCCAGGATCGCCCATTCGCGCTGGCTGAGCTCCAGGGCTTTGCCCCCCGCTGTGACGCTCTTACGGGTGGTGTCGAGCTCGAGGTCGCCGAAGCTGATCCGGGCGCTGGCCACGGAATTAGCCCTTCGGATCAGGGCCCGGCAGCGGGCCAGCAGCTCAGGCACTTGGAACGGCTTCGTGAGGTAGTCATCGGCGCCCAGGTCCAGTGCTGTGACGCGGTCCTCGAGCCCGTCACGGGCGGTGAGGATGAGCACGGGGACGATCTGCCCCCGGTTGCGCAGGGAGCGCACCAACTGCAGGCCATCCTGCCGCGGCAGGCCGATATCGGCGATCACCAGGTCAAAAGCTTCCGAGTCCAGGGCGGACTTCGCAGCTTCGGCGCTGGAAACGAGATCCGCCGCAAATCCGCCGCCATTCAGGGCCCTGCGGATGCCATCACCGACCAGGGGATCGTCCTCGACTACCAGAACGCGCATGACACGCAGGCTACACCATTGATTTGGCTGCGGAACCGGGCAGTCAGGTTCACGTCAGGAATGGCAGCTACTGTGGACAGCAATGCGGCAATACACGGACATTCACGAACACCGAGGCAGGTATCCCATGATTGTGCATATGAATTGGGTTCGGGCCATTCTGGCAGCTCTCGCTGTCGGCGTCCTGTTTGTGCTGACGGTGCGGACAGTGGGTTTGAATGAGCTGGCACAGCGGGGTCATTGTGCCTCGGCGGAAGCGGGTTTGCAGACTTGTCGTACAGGAGAGACTGGTGGCGCAACTGACTGATGAGTTGATTTCGCGGCATGGCGTGAGCTGCATCCGCAAACACGTGCCGATTGTCATCAACGGATTGAAGGTGATCGTGCAGGGCGGGCACGTCACTCTGCAGGGTCGGGTGAGCCTCGCATTCCTCAGTACCCGGGCGGAGAAGCTCGTGCGCGAGTTGCCGGGCGTGACCGGCCTGACAAATCAGATTGTCGTCACACCACCCAGTGTGGCCAGCACGGAATCCATCGACTCGGCACAGCTATATACGAGGTCTGCAACGGCTTCGACATTGTTGAGATCCACCACCGGGACCCTTGCATCCGACAGGCTCTGATCGCTGGCCACGGCGACGATCCGATCGTCCTCGGGATAGAGCGGAGTCTTTTGAGTTTCCTTGCGGAAGACTTCCAGCTTCGGGTGCCGATCGGTCTTGAATCCCTCGACCAACACCATGTCACAGGGTGACAAGCGTTGCAGTAACTCAGCGAGAGTTGCTTCGCGGCCGTCGCCTACTTCGTGCATCTGTGCCCAACGCAGCGCGGACGACACGATCACTTCACTCGCGCCGGCCTTGCGATGTTCGTATGAATCCTTGCCCGGCTTGTCAACGTCGAAGTTGTGGTGGGCGTGCTTCAAGGTGGCGACTTTGAGGCCGCGACGATTGAGCTCGGGGATCAGTTTGATGATCAGGGTAGTCTTGCCGGAGCCGCTCCAGCCGACCAACCCTAAGACTTTGGCTCGGTTCATGCGGGTGCTTTACCACAGCCGTGCGCTTTTTGGTACACTGCCCGGCTGCTGCGCCCGTAGCTCAGTTGGATAGAGCATCAGGCTTCGAACCTGAGGGTCGGGAGTTCGAATCTCTCCGGGCGCGCCACCCTCATTCGACCAATGAAAACAGCAATGAGGACCGCGCCGTTACCCCATACACTTCCCCGGCATTGAAAGCCGGAGTCTCCTCGTCATGAGGAACGTTCGTATCGATCAATCGCTTCCAGACGTTGCCGCCCGGCGCGGTGGGTAGAGTGAATTCCACCAGATCGAAATGCCCGTTGAGGATGAGCAACATCGTAGCCTCGGCGCCGCGTTGCCGCACGCCGGTTGGTTGAGCGCGACCGTCCATGATCATGCCGAAGCATCGCATCCCCGCGTCGGACCAGTTGTCCGCGTGCATTTCGGAGCCCGATGCGTTGATCCAGGTTAGATCCTTGACGTCCAGCTCCTCGCTGTAATCCCCGGTCAGGAAGCGATTGCGGCGCAGGATCGGATACTTGTGACGCAGCCAGGTCAGCTTCTGGACAAATTTGATGAGCTGCGAGTTCTGATCCTTCAGCTTCCAGTCCACCCAACTGATGGGGTCGTCCTGGCAGTAGGCGTTGTTGTTGCCCTGCTGCGTCCGACAGAATTCATCGCCGGCCAGCAGCATGGGCGTGCCCTGCGAGAGCAACAGGGTGCCCAGCAGATTGCGCATCTGGCGGACCCGCAGGGTATTGATTGCCTCGTCGTCCGTGGGGCCTTCAGCCCCGCAATTCCATGAACGGTTATCGTTGCTGCCGTCCATGTTGTTCTCGCCATTCGCCTCGTTATGCTTCTCGTTGTAGGAAACGAGATCGTGCATGGTGAAGCCGTCGTGCGCGGTCACAAAGTTGACGCACGCCCATGGCCGGCGACCCTGATGGTTGAATACATCGCCGGAGGCACACAGCCGGGGCGCGATATCGCGCGCCGAGGCTTCGGTCCGCCAGAAATCGCGGACCGTATCGCGGTAACGATCGTTCCACTCGGCCCAGCCGGGCGGAAAGCCCCCGACCTGGTAGCCGCCCGGACCGATATCCCACGGCTCGGCAATCAGCTTGACCGTGCTCAACACCGGGTCCTGGTTGGCCGCTTTCAGGAAGCCGCTGTGACTGTCGAAGCCGCCGGGCTCGCGCGCCAGGATGGTACCCAGATCGAACCTGAAGCCATCCACGTGAGTTTCGTTCACCCAGTAGCGCAGGCTGTCCATCACGAGTTGAATGACACGCGGATTGGACAGGTTGAAGGTATTCCCGGTCCCTGTGTCATTGATGTAGTAGCGCTTCTGGTCGGGCAGCAGCCGGTAGTACGACTCGTTGTCGATGCCCTTGAACGAGAGAGTCGGCCCGCGTTCGTTGCCTTCGGCGGTGTGGTTGTAGACCACATCCAGGATGACTTCGAGGCCGGCATCGTGGAAGCGAGACACCATCTCCTTGAATTCCCGCAGCGTGTGCTCAGGCTGCGAGGCATAACGCGGATCCGGGGCGAAGAAGCCGATGCTGTTGTAGCCCCAGTAGTTGGTCAGCCCCTTTTCCAACAGGTTGCTGTCATTGATGAAGGTATGAATCGGCAGCAGCTCGACCGTCGTGACACCGAGCGACTTGATGTAGTGGATCACTTCCTTGGTGAAGCCGGCGTACGTACCGCGCTGATGTTCGGGCACATGCGGATGCAGCTTCGTGAATCCCCGAACGTGAGTCTCATAGATGATCGTGCCGTCCCATGAGGTCACGCCGACACGGGGTTGGCCCTTCCAATCGAAGTTGGGGTCGACCACCACGCACTTGGGCATGAAAGGCGCGCTGTCACGCTCATCGAAGCTCAGATCGTCGTCCTTGGCGCCAATGGTGTAGCCGAAGATGGCGTGATCCCACTTCAGCTCGCCGATGTGGCCGCGAGCGTAGGGATCGAGAAGCAGCTTGTTCGGGTTGAAACGATGCCCGGCATCGGGCTCGTAGGCGCCATGCACGCGCAGCCCGTATACCGACCCCGGGTGCACATCTTTGATGTAACCGTGCCAGATCTGATCGGTGTATTCCGGCAACTCCAGCCGTTCGAGCTCCTTCTGGCCGTGCGAGTCGAAGAGGCAGACCTCCACCTTGGTGGCATTGGCCGAAAACAGGGTGAAATTCGTTCCCTTGCCGTCCCAGATCGCGCCATGCGCGTGGGGGCTTCCCTCCCGGACTCGACTCATTGAAGCAACTCGCTGTAGGAATAGGGCTTTGCAGACCGGACGTCAGTCAACGATCCGGTCGCGCTCGAGTTCCGTAAAGAGAAACGGCGCGACTGTTGCCAGCCGCGCCGTTCTACGAGAGACCGATCAGGTCCAATCGTCTCCGCCGCCGCCACCGCCGCTGTCGCCGCCTGACCCACCGTCATCCCAACTGTTTCCATCGTTGAGACCGAAGTCATTGCCGCCCAGGTCAGCGTTCGGGTTCGACGGATACTCGTTGCCGCTCGGAGCCGGGACCGGATTGCCGTCGCGATCGAGGAAATGACGCGCGATCTCTTCACCCGCAACGACCCCTGCGCCGACCGCCAAACCGCTGGCCAAGCCGCCTGCGATACCGGACCCCATACCAGGGCCGCCGCCGTAACCGGGACCGTATCCTGGGCCCGGGCCGTAACCCGGAGGGGCGCCACCGGCTACAACAGGGCCGCCACCGTACTGTTGGTAGACAGCCGCGGCGCTACGCCGACGCATGATCGCCCACAACACCGCAATCACCGCCACAACAATCAGAATCATTCCCCACGGCAGAGCGGAGTGAACAGCCTGGGAGTTGCGGTGCTCAACGAAACCACCCCCAGCCGGCCGCCCTGGAGAGAGCTCGCGTTGGAGCTCCGCCACAGAGCCAGGCTTCGCGAACGGCAGCCCCGGCGCGATCGTCTGAGCCGTAGCGAGCTCCTGACGCGCTTCGCCGAAGTTACCTTCGCGCGCATAAACCTCGGCGGCCACGTAGTGAGCCTCACCACTCGTGGGGTGCTCCTTCAACGCCTCCTTGATCATTTGATCGGCCTGCGTTAGCTGACCCGCCCGCACGGCCTCGTAAACCTGGTGGGGCGTGGGACTCGCGGCCAGTACCGGACCGGCACAAGCCAGTGCGAGCAATACCAGTGAAGTCCTTAAATTCTTGACCATGACGACCTCTTGCCGTGAATCGGCATTCGCGTGCCTTATATGCGGTCCGGGGCACGATACCTCAAGGTGCCGCATACATCTCTACGCCACATTAGGCAGCAAGTTCCACACCGGGTTCCCGGTGTCTATGAATCAAGGGCTTACACGCAAGTAGCGTGCCGTTCGGCTCGTCGAATTTTGGGCGATTTCCGCGGGCGTGCCCCTTGCAATGATCTGGCCGCCTCGATCTCCGGCGCCAGGGCCCATATCGATGACCCAATCGCTGGCCGCCACCACTCGCATGTCGTGCTCAACCACGACCACGGTGTTACCCGCATCGATCAGGGCGTTCAATTGTGTCATCAGCTTGTCAACATCGGCGGCGTGCAGCCCGGTGGTCGGCTCATCGAGCACGTAGAGCGTATCGCCCCGCTGCGAGCGCTGCAGCTCGGTCGCCAATTTGATGCGCTGCGCCTCGCCGCCAGACAACTCCGTAGCCGGCTGTCCGAGACGCAAGTAACCTAACCCGATGTCCTGCAACAGTTGCAGTGAACGCAACACCGGCGGGTCGTCCGCGAAAAATTCGCGAGCCTCGCGCACGGTCATGCCCAGGACGGCAGCGATATTCTTGCCCTTGTAAGTAACTTTCAACGTGTCATCGTTGTATCGGGCACCGTGGCATGTGGGGCACGGCGCATAGACGCTGGGCATGAAAAGCAATTCAACGCTGACAAATCCCTCTCCCTCACACGTCTCGCAGCGCCCCTTTGGCATGTTGAACGAGAAACGCCCGGCATCGTACTTGCGCGATTTCGCAGCCGGTGTTGCCGCAAACAAGCGGCGCACGTGATCGAACAGGCCAGTGTAGGTCGCCAGGTTGGAACGGGGCGTGCGGCCAATGGGCTTCTGGTCGACATTCACCATTCGCTTGATGAACTGCATGCCGCTGGTGATGTGCCCGGAGGTCATTCCCGGGACCGTTGCCTCGAGGTCGACTCCCTCTTCGGATGATTCTTCGGCAGCCGGCGGCTCGTGTCCCAACTCGGCAGCGACGAGCTCCACCAGCGCCTGGCTCACGAGCGAAGATTTTCCTGAGCCTGACACGCCACTGATGGAAGTGAACAGCCCGATGGGGAACTCAACACTGAGCTTGTGAAGATTATTGAGCGTCACATTCTCCAACTTCAGCCACTCGGACGGGTTACGACGCCGCCGCGCCGGCAGATCACGCTCCGCGAAGAGATACTGGGCTGTCTTCGAGTCGGTCACCTTCCGCAGGCCGTCGGGAGCGCCGCTATAAAGTATGCGGCCGCCGAGCTCGCCGGCGTCTGGACCGACATCGACGATCCAGTCGGCACGACGCATCACTTCGAGATCGTGCTCGACTACGAATACCGTGTTGCCCGACTGCTTCAGTTGCCCCAGGGCGGTCAGTAATGCCTCACCATCCGCCGGGTGTAATCCAGCCGATGGCTCATCGAGCACGTACACGACGCCGAATAAGTTGGAGCGAATCTGGGTGGCGAGCCGCAGTCTCTGCAGCTCACCTGGTGACAGCGTGGGTGTGCTGCGATCGAGCGAGAGATACCCGAGACCCAGCTCACCCAACGTTGCCAGGCGGTCCAGGATCGTTCGCGTAATCCGCTGGGCTGCGATCTGCTTTTCTTCACTGAGCCTGGCACCGGCCTTGGTGAACTTGCCGCCGGCAGCGCCTTTGAGGGATTCGGCGAGACGCTCGAGCGTCAACTGCGAAATCTCACTGATATCGTAACCTTCGAACTTCACGGTCAACGCCTCAGGGCGCAACCGCTTCCCATGACACACCGGACACGCACTGGCGATCATGTACCGCGCCACGCGCTTCTTCATGAGAGCGCTGTGTGTTGTGGCAAATGTCTGGAGCACGTACTTCCGAGCACCCGTAAAGGTGCCCATGTAGCTCGGCTCCATCTTGCGTTTCAGCGCCCGACGCGTCTCCGCAGGAGTAAATCCCGCGTACACCGGAACTGTGGGCTGCTCCTCGGTGAAGAGAATCCAGTCCCGATCCTTCCTGGGCAAATCGCGCCACGGCGTGTCGACGTCGTACCCCATCGTGACGAGAATGTCCCGGAGATTCTGGCCGTGCCAGGCAGGCGGCCACGCGGCAATCGCGCGCTCGCGAATCGTCTTCGTGTCATCGGGGACGAGGGTTTTCTCCGTAACCTCATACACTCGTCCGATTCCGTGACATCGCGGGCAGGCACCCTGCGGGGTGTTGGGTGAGAAATCCTCTGCATATAACATCTTCTGGCCCGGCGGATACACACCGGCCCGCGAGTACAACATGCGCAGAAGGTTGGAAATCGTGGTCACGCTGCCAACGGAAGAGCGGGTGCTGGAACCGCCCCGGTGCTGCTGGAGTGCCACCGCCGGTGGCAGGCCATCGATCGAGTCGACCGCCGGCACGCCGACCTGGTCGATCAAGCGACGTGCATACGGCGCCACCGACTCGAAATAGCGCCGCTGCGCTTCAGCATACAAAGTGCCGAAAGCCAGCGAGGATTTTCCGGAGCCCGACACGCCACTGAATACGACGAGCGAATCGCGTGGGATGTCGACGTTGATGTTCTTTAGATTGTGCTCGCGGGCGCCGCGCACTTGCACGAACCCGGCCATCGAATGATCTTTCATGTGCCCCTATAATCTACAACGCCAACCATGACTTTCCTCATACTTTTTCTCGCCGCCATCTGGGCGGGCGCGCAGAACGCACTCGCCGGCGGCGGCTCGTTCATTACATTGCCGCTGCTCATTTTGAGCGGCATGAGTCCTCGCGCGGCCAATATCACCTCGACCATTGCGCTGTTTCCCGGGCAGGTTGCTTCCGGTTGGACGGGCCGAAGCCTCGCTGAAGGCGCGGCAGGACTGTCACTGCGCGCGCTCGTTACTATCAGCCTCATAGGTGGCGCGATCGGCGCCGGGCTCCTGCTGGTGACGTCCCCGTCTTTTTTCGCGCGCCTGCTGCCATGGCTGATTCTTTTCGCGACCATCGTGTTTGCCTGGGGAAGCTTCGGACCGCGTCGTCATGACGCCGCGCACCTCGGCACTGTGGGGGTCACTGCCGCGCAGTTCTGTATCTCCGTCTACGGCGGCTACTTTGGTGGAGGAATCGGATTCCTGATGCTCGCGGCGCTGACCGCGAGCGGGGTGACCATGCGCGTTGCTGGTGCAACCAAGAATGTCCTGGCCGCGGTGATGAACGCTTCCGCGGTGCTCATTTTCATTTTTTCGCCAGAAGTTAAATGGCTGACTGCGGCCGTCTACGCGGTCGGGGCCATCGTGGGGGGCGTGATCGGGGGTCACCTGATTCGCATAGCGAACGAGCGGGTGTTGCGGTTGCTCGTAGTGCTCATCGGGCTGGCACTCACCGTGGGTTTATTCATTCGCGGCGCCTGATCCTCCCCCGATACACACCGGGTTCCTCTGTCATCCGGGGGAGATCTTTAACTGTCGCCGCCTCCACTCACTGGGTAGTATCTCCACCAACCCCAGGCCCGGAAAGCAAACCCATGTCGCTATTGTTCTCTCCGACCCAGTTTGGACCGCTGCAACTGCAGAACCGCATCGCCATGTCGCCCCTGACACGGTGTCGCGCAATTAACAATGTTCCCAACGAGTTGATGGCCGAGTACTACGGCCAGCGCGCCTCGGTCGGTCTCATTATCACCGAGGGCACTTCGCCCTCCGCCGCCGGACTGGGATATGCACGCATTCCGGGCTTGTTTTCTCCCAAACAGGTTGCCGGCTGGCGCCTGGTCACCGATGCCGTCCACGCCAGGGGCGGCAAGATCGTCCCGCAGCTCATGCATTGCGGCCGAATCTCGCATCCGCTGAATATGCCCACGGGCTCCCGTGTTCTGGCGCCGTCGGCCGTAGCCGCAAAAGGCGAAATGTGGACCGACAGCGAAGGCATGAAGCCCCTGCCGGTGCCGGAGGCCATGACCGAGGCCGACATCAAACAGACCATCGCAGACTACGTGCAGGCCGCAAAGAATGCGATCGCGGCCGGTTTTGACGGTCTCGAGCTGCATGGCGCGAACGGCTACCTGCTCGAGCAGTTCCTCCGACCTAACTCCAACATCCGCACGGATGCCTACGGCGGCTCGACTGAAAAGCGCGCCCGCTTCGTGCTCGAGGTTGCCGATGCCGTCATCCGCGCCATCGGCAAGGAAAAGGTGGGCATTCGCATCTCCCCGTTCGGCGTTTTCAATGACATGCCTCTGTATCCGCAGATGGAAGCTGACTATACCTACCTGGTGAGTCAGTTGAATGAGCGCGGTTTGCTCTACATACATGTTGTCGACCATTCCGCGCAGGGCGCGCCGGTCGTACCCGACTCCATCAAGGCAACGATCCGTAAGGCGAGCAACTGCCACACGATTCTCTCGGGCGGCTATGACGCCACGCGCGCCGAAGCCGACCTGGAAGCCAACAGGGCAGATCTGATTGCGTTTGGCAAGCCCGTGCTGGCCAACCCGGATCTCCTGAAGCGGTGGCAGTCGGGCGCTGCTCTCAACACGCCCGATCCGGAGACCTTCTACACCCCTGGGCCGAAGGGTTACACGGACTACCCAGCGCTGGGCTGAGTTCAGCTATAGTCCCAGGATGACACTCACCCGACGCGCCATCCTGGGAGCGGCGGCTACTACAGCCGCCGTAACAACAACGATCGGTTTCGCGGAAGTGAAACCACCTCCACGGCGCCCCCGGCCCATCGATTTGAAATCGATGGCGGGGAATGCGCAACCCATTACCGCACAGGAGCGGCAGAAGCGCCTGGAGAAGCTGCAGGGGTTGATGCAGGAAAAGAAGATCGCGGCGCTGCTCGTGGAGGCGGGCTCTACTTGTGAATACTTCACGGGGATTCACTGGTGGACCAGTGAGCGCGTGACGGCGGCGATCATTCCGGCCAAGGGCCAGGTGATTGTGGTCACGCCGTTCTTCGAATCCCCCTCCATCCACGAGATGCTGCAGGTGCCCGCCGAAATCCGGCCGTGGCAGGAAGACGAGAATCCCTTCGAGCTGATTGCGAAGTCGGTTGCCGGCATGGGCGAAGGTCCGCTGGCTGTCGATTCCAACGTTCGATTCTTTGTTACGGACCAGGTGAGCAAGGCGGCCGGCGGTCATCGCGCCACGGTTCCGGGCGGCGAGTTGGTACGTGCCTGCCGAATGGTCAAGTCGCCCGCCGAGCTGGCATTGATGCAAACAGCGAATGACATCACGCTGGCAGCCATCCGATACGTCCACGCCAACGTGCAACTGGGCATGCAAACGGCGGATGTTGCCAAAATGACCGGCGAGGCCACCGTAGCCCTGGGCGGCGGATACGATTTCTCACTGGCGCTCCTCAACGAGGCCAGCGCGTTCCCACACGGCTCGAAGGTTGTACAAACCGTCCGTGAAGGCTCGGTCATATTGATCGATGCCGGTTGCACACTGCATGGCTATCAATCCGACATTTCGCGAACCTGGGTGTTCGGTCAGCCGACGCCCAAGCAGCGGGAGGTGTGGGATACGGTCAAGCGCGGGCAGGAGATTGCGCTCGAGACGGCTAAAATCGGGGTGCCCACAGGCAGCATCGACAAAGCCGTGCGGGCGTTCTACGAGAGCAAGGGTTGGAGCAAGAACTACGCGTTGCCGGGTTTGTCGCACCGAACGGGCCACGGCATCGGCATGGATGGCCACGAGAATCCGTTCCTCGTCCGCATTGACACAACACCGCTGGCGGCGGGCATGTGCTTCTCGGATGAACCGGGTCTCTACATTCCCGGCGAATTCGGCATCCGGCTGGAAGACTGCTGGCACATGACGGAACAGGGCCCGAAGTTGTTCAGCGAGCTGGCCAAGTCGATCGACCAGCCCGTTTAGAGCTCAGCTCGAAACGGCCCGGGCAGCGGCCGGATCCAACGCGCGGTCATCGCATCATGCGCTGCGGTGGCGGAAGGCGCTATATTCCGCGAAGCATTACGAAAGGATTAACAATGATGCTGCGATTACTGGCCGCGATCTTGTCATTGAGTGCGACCCTCTGCGCCGCCGCGCAATCCGTGGCACTCCCAGGCGAGCGGGCCTTTCCGGAGAGCCTCTCCTCCACGCAGGATGGCACCCTTTTTGTGAGCAGCCTGGCCTCGGGCGGCATCTATCGGGTCATGCCGCACTCAGCGGAGGCGAAGCTGTGGATCGAGCCCGGGACCTTTGGAACCCACTCGACCTTTGGCGTGCTGGTCGAGGAAAAAGCCGGCATTTTGTGGGTGTGCTCGAATGATCTGTCGGCCCGCGGCATGACCGTCGGCAACACGGATGGCGTGAGCGCGCTGTTCGCCTTCGATCTGAAGACCGGGGCCGGCAAATTCAGCGTACCGTTCCCAAGCAAGCCGTCGACCTGTAATGACATTGCCATCGGCCCCGATGGCGCGGCTTATGTGACCAACACGGCCGCCCCCCAGATCCTACGGTTGGCGAAGGGAGCCAGGGAGCTCGAGGTCTGGTTTACCGAGCCGTCGCTGCAACCGGAAAAGGGCGGCGGCCTGGACGGGATCGCTTTCGGGCCTGACGGCAATCTCTATGTCAACACTGTCGGTCCCGGTGAGCTGTACCGCATCGATGTCAAGAAGGGTAAAGCAACCAAACTCACCAAGCTGACGCCCTCGCGTCCTCTGTTCCGTACTGACGGGATGCGCCGATATGGGAAAAACTTTCTACTCATTGAGGGGCAGGGCCGCCTGGACCTGATGAGCGTGCACGGCGACTCGGTGAGCGTGGAAACTCTGAAGGAGGGTTATAGCGTTCCGACCGGAGTCACCCCGGTGGGCAAGACCGCATGGGTGAGTGAAGGACAATTCGGGTCCCTGGCGGACTCCGCTCCGAAACCAAATTTACCTTTCCGCGTTTATTCCGTTGAGTTGCCGGCCGCTCAGTGAGCGCCTGGGGAGTTTTGACATGTTGAATCAATCCATGAAACGCGTTTCGATCCTGGGACTTACGGGCCTTGCGAGTGCCGCCGGGATGGCCCCCGCGGCGCAGGCACCGCCTCCCATGATGATGTCCGCCGCATCCTGCCCCGGCGACAGTGGCGGCATCACTTTGTCGCCGGGATTCTGCGCTACCGTGTTTGCCGACAATATCGGGCATGCCCGGCATCTCGTGGTCGCACCCAATGGTGTTGTGTACGTCAACACCTGGAGCGGCCGCTACTACAAGAATGACACGCCGCCCGCCGGCGGCTTCCTGATCGCGCTGCAGGACACGAAGGGCGCCGGCAAGGCCGACGTCATCGAGCGCTTTGGCGACAGTGCTGCTCAGGGCTCCGCGGGCGGCACCGGAATTCAACTTTATAACGGCAGCATCTACGCGGAAGTGAATGACAAGATCGTCAAATACCCCGTCGCGGCCGCAGGCAGCATCGCCCCGAAAGGCAAGCCGGTCGTCGTCGTGTCGGATATGCCGTTGACCGGCGATCATCCGATGCATCCCTTCATCATCGACTCGAAGGGCAACCTCTTCGTCGACATGGGGTCGGCGACGAACGCCTGCGAAGTCCAGAATCGCCAGCCAAAATCACCCGGCAACACACCCTGCACGGAAAAGGACACCCGCGGCGGGACCTGGAAGTACGACGCCAACAAGAGCGGCCAGAAGTTCTCCTCCAAGGAGCGTTATGCCACCGGCATTCGTAACGGCGAGGGGTACTCAATTGACGCCGATGGCCGCCTGTTCGTGACCCAGCATGGCCGCGACCAGCTTTCCGAAAACTGGAGCGCTTTGTATGCGCCCAAACAGGGACCGGAGCTGCCTGCGGAAGAGGTGGTGCAACTGACGGACAGTGCCGACTACGGCTGGCCCGAGTGTTATTTCGACGGTGCGCAGAAGAAGTTGGTGCTGGCACCGGAATACGGTGGCGACGGCGGCAAGAAGGTGGGTTTGTGCGCGGAGCGTAGCCCGCCGGCGGCTTTCTTCCCGGCTCACTGGGCGCCGAATGACCTTTTGTTCGTAACCAATAGCAAATTTCCGGCGGCCTACCGCAAGGGTCTGTTTGTTGCCTTCCACGGGTCATGGAATCGCGCACCGGCTCCGCAAGGTGGCTACAACGTCGTTTTCCAGCCGATGGCTGACGGCAAGGCCTCGGGCAACTATGTTGTATTTGCCGACGGCTTCGCAGGTGCTGTGAAGGAGCCCGGCCGCGCCGCATTCCGTCCCTCTGGCCTCGCTTCTGGACCTGACGGCTCCCTGTACATCTCTGATGACGTGCATGGGCGCATCTGGCGTGTCACCTATCGCGGCGTTGGTGATGCTGCGAAGGTAACCGGGGCACCGGCGCCAAAGGGACCCGCGGCTGGTTCATCGTCAGAACTTCCTCCCGAGGGCGTGCACGCAGACGCTGGTCGTCAGGCCGCGGCACTGACACCACCTCCTGGTGCGACAAAGGACCAGGTTGCACTCGGCGATCGGATCTTCCACGGCGAGGTTGCCAATGGAACCTGCGGCGGATGTCACGGGTCGGATGGACGTGGCAGTCCGGTAGGCGCTGATCTCGTCGAGGGCAAGTGGCTGTGGAGTGACGGTAGCTTCGACGGTATCTCGAAGACGATCTCAACGGGCGTGGCCAAGCCAAAGGCGGTTGGCGGTGCGATGCCTCCGAATGGCGGAACTTCCCTCGAGCCTGACGAGTTGAAGGCAGTTGCGGCCTACGTCTACGCGATCAGCCGGAAGAAGACGGCCCAGTAGAAATTTTTTTCGCGACGGTGGATAAATTTGGCTTCGCCCTCATTAATCAGTGAGGCACTGGCTTGGTGAGGGCGAATCCATGGCTGCAGTCGGTGATGCAAGGTCCAGGGTAGGCACTGCTCGCGCTGATTCGGCAGGCGACAATGCGATTACGCATGCTGAGGTCGTCGCGCACCGCCACGATGCCTCTCTCGCTGATCCGGCGTTCCGCGCCGATGTTCTGGCAGGCTTGGCCGCCCGGCCACGCGCACTCCCGGCCCGTTGGTTCTACGACCGGCGGGGCTCTGAGCTGTTCGAGGAAATCACACGCTTACCTGAGTACTATCTCACTCGCGCTGAGCGCTCGATTCTCACGGCACATGCGCAAGAGATTGCAGAGCTGACCGGTCCCGGCCATGCGGTGGTGGAGTTCGGTTCCGGCTCTTCCGCCAAGACACCGCTGGTCCTGTCGGCGGTCGCTCCTTCGGCGTACGTACCAATCGATATTTCCGGTGATTTTCTGCGCGACTCGGTTGCCGCGCTCGCGCGCCAGTTTCCAACACTGCCGCTGTACCCGATTGCAGGGAATTTCATGCATCGGTTGGCTCTACCCACCGCCATTGGTGACAGCCCACGGTTGGGATTTTTTCCGGGCTCAACCATAGGCAACCTGAATGCGCCCGCCGCGGTCGACCTGCTGCGCGCCATGTGGGAAACCCTCGGCGCGGGCTCGAAGCTCCTGATCGGGATCGATCGAATCAAACCGACCGGCGTCCTGATTCCCGCATACGATGATGCGCAGGGTGTGACCGCCGAATTCAACTTGAACCTGTTGCATCGGATCAACCGCGAGCTGTGCGGAACGATCCCCGTGTCCGCGTTTCAGCACGTCGCGCGATGGAATGACACCGAGGCGCGCATCGAGATGCATCTCGAAGCCACCCGCGATGTGTCATTCAGTGTTGACGGACAGCCCTTCGCGATCTCGAAGGGCAAGACGATTCACACGGAGAACAGTTACAAGTACGGGCCGCGCGATGCGCGCCTGCTCCTGCGCTCGGCTGGTTGGTCACCGATGGCCGAGTGGACGGATCGTGATGGATTGTTTGGGTTGGTTCTGGCGGAGGCCCGGGCGACTCCCGCGGCGCCCTAGACGCAGGGTTGTTGGTAGCGCCATCGCCCGGCGAGGACCCGCCGCGGCCGCGCCAACTGTGGCGGGCCACGGCTGGCGTCGAACTATTCGCCTTTGTCCACCTGACCTTCGGGTGCGCCACGGCCTAGCACGTCAGGCAGTGCCTGGCCCTTCTCCGTGAAGGACAACGACACCGAGTTCAGGCAATGCCGTTCACCGGTTGGGCGGGGTCCATCCGGAAACACGTGCCCCAGGTGACTTCCACACCGGGTACAGACTTCCTCGACGCGCACCATTCCATAGCTGGTATCCCGGATGCGCTTGATGTGCGACTCGTCATACGGCTGGAAGAAGCTCGGCCAACCCGTACCCGAATCAAATTTCGCACTGGAACGGAACAACGGCAGGCCACAGAACCTGCAGGTGTAGATACCGTCCTTCTTGTTGTCGAGGAATACGCCACAGAACGCCGCTTCCGTGCCATGCTGAAGCAGGACGTGGCGCTCATCGTCGTTGAGTCCAGCAGTGATCTGCTTGCGCTGTTCGGGGGTGGGCGGATTCAGGTTAAAGGCTGTCACGGCGACTCCTGTGTTCCACATTTGGCTCGGTTGTTACTGGAGCAGTTTTACAGGAAAATCAAGGTTAACCGCGCCAGAGGGGGCCGACTGTTGAAAATCAAACTACAAATCATTGCGGTGGTCTTGTCTATTTGCGCTTTAGGGTACTTCGGGCCCAGTGCCCAGGCCCAGGACGCCCATGAGGACCTCTCCGCGTGCCCCGGCTCCGCGCCGGAACCGAACCAATCCACGACGTGGGCCGTCGCCTTCTGCAATCGCACCAGCCACGATCTCGTCATCGAATTTCACGATAACGACTGCCCCGCAAACGATTGGAGCCGCCGCGGCGACATCTACCAGCGAACGTTGAAGCGCGGTGAGTCGAGGACGCTGCCGCTTTGCTACGCGAACGAGGGAAATAAGAAACCACCACCGGGCGCCCCGACGTTGCATCTTCCCGGAGGCAAGGGCGTGACGACTACCTGGAGCGTCGTCGGCGACTGTGGTGACCACAGCAAGCCTTTAAATATGGACGCCCGCACGTTTTACGACCGTGGCGACTATAAGACGGGGATTATTCTGTTGCAGTCCCCCTCGAGCGCATCTCACTGCACCTCCGACGCCGCTGCCGCCGCGATCGCTGCTCCCGCTCCCAGCGTAGCTTCGGCGCCTGCACCCGCGTACGTTGCTCCTGCGCCCGCGCAGGCCGCCGCTCCCGTGCAGCCCCCGGTTGCTACTCACTCCGCAATCGCTGCACCCCCAGCCGCGCCTGCAGCCCCCGCAGTGCCCCGCACCGGTGGAGATCCCGCCCTCACTGCAGAGGTGGACAAGACCGGCCTCGTCCAACACCGCGTGCTGGTTTACGCCAAGGGCGGCGCGGGCTATCGATGCAACATGAATCTCCTGGTCACGTTCAGTGACGGCGCGACCTGGAACGATAAAGCGAAGGTCGATATCACGGGCAATGACGAACAGGTGCCGATTACGACGCGGAAATATTTGAAGACGCCCACGGATGTGAAAATCACATCCAACAAGTGCGGGCCGATGTAGGCCTCGCTCAGCGAGACATGCTCAGCTTCTGAGCACCATTCCAGGTTTCCTGACGCGAATTCTTTGCTACGAGCCTGCTATATGCTATATGCTATATGCATATAGCATATGAGCCCCCGTCCCCAAAAAGGCCAAAGCGTGGCGCTTCAGCGTGCCAGCGCCCGGCAGTGGGTCTTGAAGCCGCAGGACCTTGCTGTCGTCTTGAGGCTGGTATTGCTGCGAGGTGAACATCTCCCTTATGCAGCCCTTGCTGATCAACTGAAGCTGTCGCCCTTCGAAGCCCATGCCGCCGTTCAGCGTCTTTTGAGTGCTCGATTGGCTGTAGAGAGAGACGGTGCGTTCCGACCGGTGATGTCCGCCTTGAGGCCATTTGTGATAAGCGGCGCACCGTACGCATATCCGCCGGTGCGGGGCGAGATGACCATCGGATTTCCGACGGCCCAAGCGGTTACGCCCCTGAAAAATCGGATCAACGAGGCAGCGGATTCCATTTTTGTATGGCCGCACTCAGCGGGCACCACCAGAGGCGCCTCTCTTCTGCCTCTCTACCCGAAGCTACCGCTGGCAGCGAGAGAAAATCAGGAATTCTACGAATTACTCGCACTATTCGACGCGCTCCGGGTAGGGCAAGCTCGCGAACGTGAATTGGCGCGAAAGCTCCTGGAAGAGCGGTTGAGATGATTGATCTGAAACCTGATCCCAACCTGGCGATGCTCGAGTTCGCGACGGCTGCTCTCGGGGATCTTTGTAACTCGCTGGTATTCGTCGGCGGCTGCGTAACCGGGCTTCTGGTGACAGCAACACGCGCTCATTCGATTCGAGCCACCGAAGACGTCGATGTGATAACGAAAGTCGCTTCTATCCGGGCCTATCAGACTGTTGAGAACCAACTCGCCCAGCGCGGTTTCAAACACGACACGTCGCGGGACGCCCCAATCTGTCGATGGACCCGCGCAGGTATCACACTCGATCTGATGCCATCGGAACCGGGAGTACTGAACTTCCACAACCGCTGGTACCCACTGGCGGTTGATACCGCTGAGGTAGCCAGGCTGCCGGGCGGCAAACACATCAACCTCATAACAGCCCCCGTATTCGTTGCGACGAAGCTCGAAGCCTTCAAAGGCCGGGGGCGCGGAGATTATCTCGTCAGCCACGACATTGAGGACATCGTGACGATTGTGGACGGACGCGAGTCGCTGTTCGATGAGGCGAGGCGCTCGCCCGTTGAACTGCGCACCTATCTCGCCACGGAAGTGGAGGTGCTGACGAACTCCGACGATTTCCTCGATTCATTGGCAGGGCATCTGCCCGGTGACGCCGGCAGCCAGTCCCGCCTTCCCGTAGTTATCCAACGAATTAGAGCGCTTGCAACTCTATGAGTGTAAGCCTCGACCATCCCTAGCACGACAGAGAGGATCTCGGCCGGCGTGCGGCAGCGCGGCACGGTTGCCCGCTCCCGGGCGGGAACATATGGACGTAGAAGCCGGCATTTGAGGCCGGGATCCGAAATAAATTGCTCCGGCGGCTGCATCCGGTCGCCTTCCCCTGCCGTAGTACTCGAGGACGCTCTCGTCCATCAACTCGAAGGGAAGGTGACCGATGACCCATCGATTCAAGCTGCGCGCCGTGGCGGCCGCAGTCTCCATGACGCTTGCGGGCGTTGCGCTCGCATCCAGCCACAGGGAAGCTCCGTTCATTACCAACCTGCCGAAGGTGGACGCGAGCGATTTCTACCTGTTCAACAGTTACGAGGCCGGGCGAACGGGCTACGTGACGCTCATTGCCAACTACCTGCCGCTGCAGGAGCCGTATGGGGGTCCGAACTACTTCCAGCTCGATCCGCAGGCGCTGTACGAGATCCACGTCGACAACAACGGTGACGGCGCTGAAGATCTCACCTTCCAGTTCCGCTTTACCAAGACCACCCAGGGCCTGGCCGTCATGGCCGGCGGGAAGTCGATCCCGGTTCCGCTCACCAACATCGGGCCGGTGAGTGCTGCTGACAGCAGCGCCCAGAATGTCGCTGAAAGCTACACCCTGACGCTGGTCAAAGGTGACCGTCGCCACGGCACGGCTGCGCAAATTGTTGACGCGAGTAACGGGTCGACAACATTCACCAAGCCTTTAGACAACATCGGCGCCAAGTCGATTCCGGACTACCCGACCTACGCTGCCAGCTTCATCCACACCATCACCATCCCGGGCTGCAGCAGCCCCGGCAAGGTGTTCGTGGGGCAGCGCAAAGATCCCTTTGTGGTGAACCTGGGTGAGACGTTCGATCTGGTGAATATCAAATATCCGGCCGAGGAGCTCGCGCCGGGTGGCGTGGGCGGCAGCGGGCGATCGCTCGCACCCAACACGCTGGCTGGGCTGAATGTCACTTCCCTCGAGCTCGAGATTCCAACTGCGTGCCTCACGGCGGGCAGTGAGCCTGTCATCGGGGGATGGACGACGGCCAGCATCCGACAGGCCGCCATTCAGAACTCGTTTCCGCAGAGTGACAAGAGTGTGGGGAGCGTCGGCGTGGTGGCGAAGCCGACGGGGCCAGAGCTACGGGGCGGGGCGTGGGTCCAGGTGTCCAGGCTCGGTGCGCCGCTGGTCAACGAGTTGGTTGTAGGACTGCCTGACAAGGATCGGTTCAATGCTTCGCGGCCCAAGGATGATGCGCAGTTTGCCGACTATGTGACGAATCCTTCGCTGCCGGTTCTGTTGCAGGCGCTGTTTGGATCTGCGGGGGTGGTGGCGCCGAATGTTTATCCGCGGACGGATCTGGTGGCTGCGTTTCTGACCGGGGTGTCGGGGTTGAATCAGCCAGCTAACGTGAAGGCGGCTGAGGAGTTGCGGCTGAATACTTCAACGGCCGTGACGCCGGTTGCTGGACAGAAGGATCTGGGGGTGCTGGCGGGGGATAACTCGGGGTTTCCCAATGGGCGTCGGCCTCTTGATGACGTGGTTGATATTGAGTTGCGCGTGGCCATGGGGGTGCTGATTCCCACTGGGGCGGGTGATCCTGATACAGCGTCGGATACGTCGCGGTCGCTGCATTACACGGATGGGGCTTTGCCCAATCCGAGCGATTACTTGCCGGCTTTCCCGTACCTCAACACGCCGCTGGCCGGATCTCCAACCAGCACTTCTGATTGAGGGGGCTGTATGAAACCTAGCAATTTCCTGGGTGTTGTCGTGCTGTGTGTTGGGTTGTGGGGATGTGGGGGAGGGGATGGCGGTGGCACGCCGGTGATGCCTGCGCCACCTTCGTCACCGGCTCCGCCGCAGAGCTACATGGTCGGTGTGCACGATGTGTTGGTGTTGGCGCAGTCTCAGTCGGAGACGGCTGACCCTATCAGCGTTGATGGTGGGGACGGTGGGTCCATTACAGGGTCCGACGAAACGTCTGACCCGATAGCGGTCGAGTGATGATCGGCCGGCTCGCGATGCTTGGTCGCTGGGCGTCCCTTCGTGCGGCGGTGCTGGCCCTTGTGGCTGGCACCGCTGTTGCGGGGCTTCTAACGCCTGGCACTGCTGACGGAAAGCCGTTTGTGCCGAGGGATGATTCGGTTGTACTGGCGGAGGTGACGCCGGGGACGCGGCATTCGGAGTTGGCGACTCGGGAGATTGCGGCTCAGCGGCTGGATGTTGCTTTGCCGCTGGCTCAGCTCTACATCAAGCAGGCGCGTAGTAATGGGGATCTTCGGTTCCTCGGATACGCGGAAGCTGTGTTGGGCCCTTGGGTTGGGCCTAACGCGATGTCTGCTGACGCACTGGTCTTGCACGCGACTGTGTTGCAGAGCCGGCATGATTTTGCGGGGGCGCTGAAGGTGCTCGAGAGGGCTCGTGCTCTGCGGCCGAATGATCCTCAGGCGTGGTTGACTAGTGCCACGGTGTTGCGGGTGTTGGGGGAGTATCCGCAGGCCATGGCGGCCTGCAAGCCGATTGCAGAGCCTGTGGTTGTGGAGTTGTGCAGGCAGGGTGTGCTCGGGTTGAGCGGTGAGCTTTCGTCGGCCTACGCAGCTGTACAGCAGATCGACTCGCAAGGGATGCCGCCGGAGGAGCGCGCCTGGCGGGATTCGGAGTTGGGTGAGATGGCGGTGCGGCTCGGGCGGGATATTGAGGCGGAGCATTGGTTTCAGAACGGGCTGCGGGCCAGCCCGGGTGATTTCTATATTCGCGCGGCGTATGCGGATTTGTTGCTGAGGAATGGTCGGGCGCGGGAGGCGCTGACGCTCCTGCAGGGGCAGGAGTCGCTCGAGCCGTTGCTGTTGCGGATAGCGATTGCGCAGAAGATGTTGCGCGATCCGGAGTTGGAGCGAAGCAGCTCCCGCCTGGCGGCCGCCTTTGCCGCCGAAGCGCAGCGCGGCGACGGTGTCCATCGCCGTGAGGAAGCCCGATTCCTGCTGGAGGTTCGCGGCAACCCGCAAGCGGCGCTTGCTGCCGCGCTGGAGAATTGGAAGGTCCAGCGGGAAGCAGACGACGTGTTGGTGCTCGTACGCGCCGCGAACGCCGCCGGCACTCCCGCCGCCGCGGAACCAGCAACCGTGTTTGTACGCGAGCATCGCCTACAGGACGCCCGCATCGCCGCCGCGATCGGAGACCGCACATGAGCGCGCTATGGGCCGCATGGCTGTTAGTTCGGCGCAGCGCGGGAACAGCGCGAACGCTGTGGCGCACTGTTAGCAGGGGCGCGGTCGTATTGGCAGCCGCGGCGCCATCAGGAAGTGGCGTGGCGGCGCCGCGCCCTGCGGCGTTGGTGGAGGCACGATCGCGCCCCGGTTGGCGCAGGCACGGTGCGGCTGCGTCGGCAGGGACGCGGATCGCCGCTTGGGTGCGAGGCATGGTCGCGCCGGTGTTGTTGCTGGCGATGGCAACGACCGCGCAGGCTCACATTGCCAGTAACGGCTTCCTCACACTCAACGTTGAGGGAAGCAGGCTGTCGGGGGCGGTGGAGCTGGCGATGCGGGATGTGGAGCTGGCGGTGGGGCTCGATGATAATCGGGATGGCAGGATTACCTGGGGTGAGGTGCGGGCGCACCAACGCGATCTCGAGCTGTATATGCGTCGCAAGCTCGTCATCGGCGATGGGGCGACGCGGTGCCTGGAGGAATTTGCGGCCGTTGAGATCAACGAACGGGTTGATGGCAACTATATCTGGCTGCCGTTTACCGCTGCCTGTGGCGGCTCACAACTGACCAAACTGTCTGTCGACTATCGCCTGATGCAGGATATCGACCCCTCACACAGGGGCCTGACGACCATCACAGCCTGGGGCACCACGCAAACCGCCGTTCTGAACGGCGAGCAGTCGATCGCGTTGGATCATCCATCTGCGTGGCTCGCGTTCACCGAATACCTGAAAACAGGCGTCTGGCACATCTGGAGCGGAATCGACCATCTCCTGTTCCTCCTGTCCCTACTGCTCCCCGCAGTTCTACGGCGGCGAGATCAGCATTGGGAGGCGGTGCCGTTAGCCAAACCTGCCTTTCTGAACATCCTCAAAGTCGTAACAGCGTTCACCGTCGCGCATTCGGTAACATTGTCGCTCGCCGCCTTTGACGTAGTGAGGCTGCCGAGCCGCCTCACCGAGTCAGTCATTGCTGCGTCGATCATCGTCGCCGCGTTAAACAACATCTTCCCCAGAGTCACCGAAGGCCGCTGGCGAATCGCATTCGCCTTTGGCCTTCTGCATGGTTTTGGATTTGCGTCCGTGCTCGCAGACATGGGCCTGCCCCCCGGAGCGCGCGCCCTGTCCCTGGTCTCGTTCAACCTGGGTGTTGAAACAGGCCAGCTCGCCGTTGTGTTGGCTGTCATGCCGATGGCCTATGCCATACGCGCCACCCGGTTTTACCGGCAGACCGTCATGCAGTGGGGCTCCTCAGCCATCGCCGTCCTGGCTTTTGTCTGGCTGATTCAGCGCGCCGTCGGCTGATTCTGGCTGGTCAATGCCACAAACAGCGACTCCCCGTTGGGCACACCGAGCCCGGTGCAGGCATTCCAACCCGGCCCGGCCGCATAGCCGACGTCGCTGCCGCTGGGATTGTTATCCCCCTGCGTAATCTGGCGCAGCAATGTCGAGTTGGCATAGAGGAACGGCAGGAAGAACCCGATGGGCGTGGCCGCCCCCTCATTGATCAACGCAGCCAGCCCCGCCCACAGCGGCGCAACAGCGCTGGTCCCTCCAACCACCTCAGTCTGTCCATTCACAACAATCTGATAGCCCGTCCCCGGCGCAGCATCGCCGGCGACATCAGGCACGCCGCGCCGCGTCTGCCCGTCATTCACACTGGGCGGCAAACTGGCGTTCTGCTGGAATGAAGGGACGGGAAACAAATCACTGATGCCCCCGCCACCCCCACTGTCGCCGTCATTCCAAACAGTCTCACTCGTGATGGACGAGCCGCTGACGGCAATCGAGGTGCCGCCACAACCGATGGCCCAGGGGCTGGAAGCTGGAAAATCAACATGTGCTTTGCCGTCGGTGACGCCATCGGTGGCGAGGTTGTCGCCGGAGGCGACGAAAACCGACACATTGACAGTCGATGCGTCCTGCATCGCGCTGTTCATCGATTGAATGGCCTGCTGCGTCCAATTGGACTCGGCGCTGCCCCAACTGATGGAAACAACACTTGGTTTGTTATTCGTGTCATGCACCGCCGAAGTAATCGCATCCACGAATCCGGCATCGGAATTGGGCGCGAAATAGACGGCAATCCTGGCTCCGGGCGCAGCACCGCCCGCAACCTGGATGTCGAGTGCGACTTCGCCGTCGGCGCCGTCGTCAGGGCTCGGGGTATTTGTGCCACCGTCCACGGGCACGCCAACCACAGTCGGTGGCGTCAGTCCCATGGCCTTGAACGCGGTCGTCGTGTCGGAAGGCGTATAGCCGCCGCCCAGTTCAATGAGCGCGATGCATTGCCCTTTGCCGGTGACCGAAGTTGGAAATGCATACAGGCGCGCCACGTTGTTGGGCTTGAACGAATCGGACACCGCGGCGGCAGGCCGAATCACCAGGCGTGGCTGCGCCTGCGGCCGGTTGTCCATTCCGAGCACCGATTCAACAATCGCGTGCAGCTCCGTTGGCAGCTTCAGGCAGCCGCTGCGGCCGCGGAAGGTGAGTTTGCCATCCTGGTAATGAGACAAGGTGGTCTGGAACGCGGCCTGGAACTCAGCGGCCGTGCCACTCAGCTTGATCAGGCGCTTGGCGGGCTCGGTCGCCGTGACTGTCAGTCCATGGTCGCTTGCGAATTCTTTAATTAACTTGAAGTCGTCCGCATGGGCGGCGGCGCGCGCGGCGGCCAGCTCGGCTCGACTGCTGCTGCCGGCGTTGCGCGGCTTCAGATAGATACTGACTTCAAACTGCTCGCCGGCCGGGACCGAGCCGATGCGCTTGCACGCCGGTCCGGGCGCGTTTTTGTGGCTCGGGCCGAAATCCTGATAGTTTCTGTTGACCATCCGCGTTCTCCATCCATTCGACGCTGCCAGTTATAACGCAATCCGGCGCGGATGTTCGAAAGTCGCTACTCGACTACACCGAGCAACGCATAGCGGCGCCCTTCGGCCAGCTCATATCGATGTAAGACTGTTGCGACGCCTGAGCTGACGAGTGTGGCTGCTACTCCGTCATCGGGCGCGGGTGTCGGATGAATGCGGTCGAGCAGGCGCTTGACCTTTCCTGGCGTGCGCCCGGGCAGCTTGACCAACACATGAGCCGTTTTTCCCTGGGAGCGAAGCCACCCGGAGACTACGTTCGCGGCACTGTCCGATTGCGTGTTGAGCTCCACAAAGCGGGTGCGAAAGCGGTGGTCGAGCATCGCAATGGTCGTCTCATCCGGATCCAACAGTGCGAGCGGCCCGCTGCGCACATCCTCGTGAATGTTGCGAGCGAGGGAGGGCAGGTCCTGCCAGCGGTCGATCACCGGAAAAATCGCGAGTCCGCTCAGAGTCAACGTGGCCGCGTAGGCCGTGTAGGTCCAGGCGAGCGACCGTAGCAAATCACCTGACCGCAGCATGTTCAAAGCAAACAGCAGCGTGATGACGGTGATGGCGACGACCACGACAGCATTGATGGCATAGTTGATGCCAGAGAAGCCGGGTTCCGCAAGCGCAAGTATCACCAGAACGGTTGCAAAACCCAGGGTGACCAATGCAACCAGTCCGTTGGTGCCGTGAATGGCGAACAAGTCCAACCGCGACAGGAACGGGCGTCGCCCACCTACGACCAGCTCTGAAAGCCATAGCCCGATCAACAACGCAAATCCCAGCAGGATCGGTGCAGCGTAGATATCACGTGCCGTTGCAGCGAACGTCAGCAACAGTAGAAACGGAACGATGGCGCTAATCGCAAACCGCCACGGCGTGCTGCGGTTTACACCGGCGCGCAGTCGATTCCACGCGCGTCCTGCCGCGGCTACGGCTAGCAGGGTCCAGGGCAGTAAGTAGACCGGGAGCTCGATGAAGTACTTGCCGGGCTTGTTCTGGTGGCCCTGGGTGTAGTCGATCATGCCGGGTCCAGCAACGTGGGTGAATCTTCCGACCACGTTGTTCCAGAACAGTGAGTAAAGCGCCTCGCGCCCGTGCTCGTTGAGGGTGACCTCGTAGATCCAGGGGCCGATCACGAGCAGTTGGACGAGCAGGCCTACGTACAGCTCCCAGCGGAGCAGCTCGCGCCAGCGCCGTTCCCAGAGAATGACGCCGAGGAGCGCAGCAGCAGGCACCAACCAGCCGGGCGCGCTCTTGGCCATGAATCCAACGGCCGCGCCTATGTGCATCAGCGTATATCCGAACAGCTTGCTGCGCCCAGGCGGCGCGGTGAAGCCCAGATAGGCGCCGAGGAGCGAGATGGCACACCCGGCCAGCAAGCAGGCATCCGGAGCGAGCCAGATAGATACGCGGTACGCAGTAATGGCTGTGCCCGCGACCAAGGCTGCGACAATGGCTGCGGTGCCGCCATCCATTGCGAACGCCAGTGCGCCAATCGTCAGGGCCACGATCGCGGCGTAGAGCAGATTCGGGACGCGCGCGGCGGCTGCCGAGTCGCCGTAGACCTCAATGGCTGCGCCCGACATCCAGTAAGTGAGGGGCGGTTTTTCGAGGAAGGGGGTATCGGCGAGCTGTGGGAGCGTCCGATCGGTCTGCAAGCTCATCCGCCAGGCGATGTCCGCCTCACGCGGTTCGTCGGGCGTCCAGGCGCCACGGCACAGAATCCCAATAACCCAAAGGGGAGCGAGCGCGAGAACGACTAGAAGGGGCCAGCGGCGCACAGCTAATTTCGTGTCCGAAACGGGGTGATGAGCCTCCGAGGTGGCGGATTATGCCGGTAGCGGCACAATGGTGCCTGGATGGCAGCGGTAAACGGAGAGACCTTTGTCCGGTTCTGAAAGTACGTCCGCGGCGCTAGCATCGAGCAGTCCGTCTGCAAACCCATGATCCGACACGTTACAGACTCCGATCTCGACCGGGTCCGCGCCTTCCTCGAAAGTCACGTGGACACGTCCCTATTCCTCCTGTCGACGCTGGCGGCATTGGGACCACGTCTCGGACACCACCTCAATTCCGGCAATTTTCGCAAGATCGAGGAAGACGGCGAGATCGTCGCCGTGTTCTGCCTGACCCGGCGCGGCAATCTGCTGGTCCAGGCCGGGGGGCGCATCGACCTGGCCGAGCAGATATTCGAAGCCTGCGAGTCCGAGCCCATTGAAGTCCGGGGCGTCGTGGGCGAGTGGCCGATGGCGGAGGCCCTCTGGAAGTTGCTGCGCGCGGATCCGCGCTTTGAGACCTCGCACAATCTGAAGGACGTGCTGTACCGGCTGATGTTGAAGGATATGGTGGGGCCGCTGCCGGCCTCTCCCAACGTGCGCCTGCTCGATGCAGCCGACTTCGCGCAATGGGAGCGACTCAACACCGCCTATTTTGCCGAGTTGAGTCTGCCGCTGCAGGCCACTCTGGAACAACGTCGCAACGATTTCATCATGCGGGTTCGTTCCGGGTTGTGGTGGGGCGCATTCGATGACAGCTACGAGTTGGTGTCCATCGCCGCGTTGAATGCAACCTATGGGTCTCTCGGGCAGGTGGGGGGTGTGTATACGCGCCCGGCCGATCGCCGCAAGGGTCTGTCGTACGCAGTCATGCAGATGCTGATCACCGACTGCCGCCACAGGCTCGGCTTTGAGAAGCTCGTGTTGTTTACCGGAGAGGACAATGCCTCCGCCCGCCGGCTGTATGAATCGCTGGGCTTCGAGGCGGCCGGTGCCTTTGGCCTGCTGTTAGGCGATCGGCGGGCCAACACGCGCGCGCCGGAGCGTCACAAGTGGGCGGGGCAGTCCGGCGAGATGTACACCTATGAGGTGTTTGATTGGCCGGCGCGCCTCACGCCGGGGCCCGGGAATTATATCTTCGCGACCAGCAACGCCGCGGGTGACTGGAGTCCGTTGTTGGTAGGCGAGTGTGCGGACCTGTCGACGCTGGCGGTGCAGGATCGGCTGCGCAGCGGGGCGGGGCGCCACCCGGCCACTCACGTCCACGTGCGCTTGAATTTCAATCCGGCCGCAGTGCGCCGGCGCGAGGTCAATGACCTCGCAAATCATTGGACGCCTCCCGATCAGGACGTGCTCGGCTGATTCTGCTCAGATGCCGTAGCGAACGACCATGCGTGCAACACGCGCATGCTCGGTTGACCAGTGCGTGAAGCCTTCGCAGACCTGCTTGTTGCCGGGTGACTCCGGACCCTCGGCATACTTCTCCGCGAAGCGCGCCTGGCCGTTCTCCTGGCCGGCCATCACGCGACTCGTGCTCCAGGGCGTGTCGGATTGAGCCGGCTTGGTATACAGCTCGACTTCGGTGATGGTCGCGTTCGCCGGAATCGTGGCACACAAAGTCACCGAGCTCGCTTCAGACTCCGTACAGGTTGGTGACGGCGGTTGAGCGGTCTCGGCTGTAACACCCGGGGGTGTGGCTGTGCCCGGTGTGCTCACAACCAACGAAGGGCGGCACGGGGCGACCGTCGCCATGACGACGACACCATCGGTGCCGATTTTGCGCAGTACGCTCTCTTCGATCTCGGCGCGCACGCCGGCGCGTGTCTGCTCGAGTTGGTTGGCGGTGCGCGTGATTCTTTCGACACTGTCCTGTAACTCGCGCTCACGCAGGGACTGGGATACGCGCTCGCCTTCAGTCAGCCACTGTGACAGCGCGAATCCGCCTACTGCGGAGGCGACAATGATGATGAACAGCAGGGCGAACGGGCTGCGTCCCTTGCGTTTGCCACCGGACGTCTGCACGCGCGTGCTGCCGTCCCTGCTGAGCGAAAATCGCAGGTTCAACAGGGACATGCATATGGTTGCGGTCGCAGTGATGATCGCGGCCAATACAGAATCTGACATCGGCATCCTTCCTCCGATGCAAACGCTAGCATGGCTGCCCGCTCACCTCCTGAGAAGGGCGTCGGGGACCTGCGGAATTGGGAAACTGTTCACAATCGAGTGACGGGGGCGGCTGTTGTTCCAGCCATCCCGAGAGGCTCGGGCGGGCGGCGGCCGTAATAGTCCGGATAGTCGGCCGTGAGACCTTTGAACCTGCGATGAACCCACAGGTACTGGTCGGGACAGCGGCGTATCTGGGCTTCGATCAGGTGATTGAATCGCTGCGCATCGGCGACCGGGCACGCGCTCGGAAAGTTGTCGAGTGCGGGATGAATGACCGCACGGTAGCCCTGTGAATCCGGCAATCGCTCGACGAAGTAGGGCAATACAGCCGCGCCGGTCATGCGCGCCAGCCGCGACGTGAATGTGTTGGTAGCCACCGGAATGCCAAACCACTCCACCATCTGCGCGCCTTTCTTGCGGTAACTCTGATCGGGTGCGTACCAGACACACTCGTTGTTTTTGAGTGCACCGATCAGCGCCCGGATGTCGTCGCGCGGAATCGCATTGCCACCGAACTTGCAGCGGCAGCGGGCCAGGAACCACGCGAGCAAGGCGTTCTTCGTGGGCTTGTAGAGGAAACTCGTGGGGTGGACTGAGGCCAGCATGCGGCCCGAAATCTCGAGTGTGGTGAAGTGTGCGGAGAGCAGGATGACTCCGCGCCCACGCGCGAGCGCGGCGTGGAGGTTTTCGCCGCCTTCGATCCGAAAGAGCGCGTTTACGCGCCGCGGCGCGGCCCACCAGGTGAAGGCTATCTCAAACAGGCTGATTCCCAGGCTGCGGAAATGGGCGGCGAGCAGTTCCTGACGCTCCCCGGCGCTCTGCGCCGGCAGACACAGCTCCAGGTTCCGGCGTGCCGTCCGGCTGATGGAAGTCGGCAGGTGCAGCAGCACCGTCCCCAGGCCTTTGCCCAGCTGGGTCTGCCAGCCAAAGGGGAGGAACGCGAGCAACCGCATGAGGCCGAGTCCCAGCCACGTGGGCCAGTATCGAGGCGTGAACAGCCGAATGGGCATCAACCTCCTCCTGTCGTGCGAGAATAGCTGATTAGTCGGTTGGAACTGTGAATCGATGCGGCGATCTGAAAAAACAGTCGCTCGCTACGTTGAAGTGCGCCTCGCGGACCTGGCGCTCGAACGAGGCGGGCGCGTCATTCTCGACAATGTCGGTTGGAACATACAGCCCGGTCAGCGGTGGGTGCTGGCAGGCGGCAATGGTGCCGGCAAAACGCAACTGCTGAAAATCATTGCCGGCGCCGTGTGGCCCACGCCCCGCGAAACAGCCAAGGGCCTGTCCGCTGCGGCGAGCCGGTCGCGCCGTTATTCATGGCGTAACGAAACCTTCACCTCACCCTTCGAAGTGAAGGAAGAGATCGGCTACCTCGGTCCCGAGCGCCAGGATAAATACGAGCGCTACGGCTGGAATCACACGGTGGCACAGATCATTGGCACCGGCCTGTATCGTACTGACATTCCTCTGAATCCACTCACGGACGCCGATCGCCGGCGCATTGCGGCACTGTTGAAACGCCTCGCTATCACGCACCTGGCGGAGCGTCCCTTTCTGACACTTTCCTACGGTGAGCGGCGACTGACGCTGCTTGCGAGGACATTGGCCTCGCAACCGAAGTTGCTGCTGATGGATGAGCTGTTGAGTGGGCTGGATGAGACCAACCACGCGCGTGCACTGCGCTGGCTCAATGAAACGAGGCGTTCGCAGATGCCCTGGGTTCTGTCGACTCACCGCGTTGAGGATGTTCCTTCGTCGGCAACACATGCGCTGGTGCTCGAAAAGGGGCGGGTTGTGTATCGCGGCGTGCTGCGTAATGCGCCGCTGCAGAAGTGGCTCAACAAAGAAGGGTCTGTCCCGTCGATGCCTGTCTCGAAACGACGGCGTCTGGGGTCAGAGCCGATCGTTCGACTCGAACGCGCCTCGGTGTATCTCGACGAGAAGCAGGTGCTGGAGAATCTCTCATTTGAGGTTCGTCCGGGCGACTGCTGGGTTATTCACGGGCACAACGGGTCGGGTAAGACCACGCTGCTGAGGACTCTTTACGGCGATCACGGCGTTGCCAGCGGCGGGCGGATACAGCGAGCCGGTATCGTTCCGGGTGTCCCTCTGCAGGAGTTCAAAGAGAAGGCCGGGATTGTGGCGCCGCACCTACAGGCAGATCACCCGCAGGAACTCACTGTGGCGGAGGTGGTCCAGTCTGGGCGCCATGCGAGCATTGGTCTCAATGATGCCCCCAGCGCTGCGGACAGGGCTGCCGCAAAACGCTCTCTCGCGTTCTTTGGGTTGTCGGAGCTTGCGGAACGGACGATCAAGGAGATTTCGTACGGGCAGCTTCGGCGCGTTCTGTTTGCGCGTGCGTGGGTTCGTCGGCCGAGCTTGCTGCTGCTGGATGAGCCTTTCTCCGGCCTGGACAGTCCTACCCGATTAAGTTTAATGGCGCATGTGGCGGCTATGGTGGCGTCGGGTGCGGCAGTCGTAATGACGACGCACTACCGGACGGAGTGGCCTTCGTGCGTGACGCACGAGCTGGAGTTGTCGGCTGGGCGCGCGAACTATTGCGGTCCGGTACGATCGTCGGCCGCTCATCGAAGCGGAAGCAGATCTGGCGGAGGCTGATATGAAGGCCGTAGTGACTTGGATATTCGCTGCGATTGTCATTTGTGCGGTGCTGGTGATTTCCAGAGACCCACAGCACTGGCTTGGCGTGCATACCCGTTCGTACGGCGCGCACGCCGTTGTACCGGGCAGCAATCAACCTGCGGCTCCGCGGGAAAAGCCGCAGGAAGAACAACTGAACGAGGGCGCGCTGGAATCAGCGGCCGACTACGCCGAAGCCGAAAAGAGCCGGGCTTTGATCGTCAGCCGACACGGCTACATCGTCTACGAGAAGTACTGGCAGGGATCGACTTTCGATACGGTTGTCGACTCCCGCGGATTGGGCCGCGTGCTAGGGGCATTGGCCACGGGAGCTGCGATTGGCGATCGGAAGATTGCCTGGCCCGATGAGCCCCTGGGGTACCTGATGCCGGAGTGGAAAGATGACTCCAGAGGCGCCATCACCGTCCGCAATCTCTTGCAGTTCTCGAGTGGCCTCGGGACTCCCGGCGCGACCGGTCATCCTATGCAGATGCCTTTGGCGGCAAGACCGGGTACACGCTGGCTGGATCAGGATGCCGATCCGGACCTGCTGGGTCACGTCATTCACCAGGCAACCGGTCGGCCTTACGCGAGTTATTTGTCAGAGTCGATCTGGGCGCGCATCGGTGCCGGTGATGCATCGCTCGCTCTCGACCGTGAAGGTGCCGAGCCGCACGTGGATGCGGGGTTCTCGGCCCGACAGGGAGACTGGCTGCGCGTGGCCGAGCTGCTCATGAACAACGGCAACTTCCGAGGTGATGAGGTGTTGTCGCCACGTTGGGTGCCGGAGATGTTGAAACCGGCTGTGAGCAATGAGCGGTATGGAACTTACATCCGACTCGGGTCGGCGCAACTTCCCGGTGTGGCACCATACGCGTCACGTGACCTGGTGGTGGTGGAAGGGGGCGGCAACCGGATGTGGTTGATTCCGTCGCTGCAGATCGCGATCTTGCGTACCGGCGATCAACTGCCGGCGGACTGGGATGACAGTCGCATCCCGAATCTCGTGATGAACGGCACCAGGGACTTTGTTCCGGCGGCCGCCCGGCCGGGAGCCGATCTGCGCATGCTGGTGCCCAATCATTGATGGACAGGCGTCTCGGCTCACTCTTTATTGTCAGTGTCATCGACATTCTCGGATTCGGGATTCTCATTCCGCTGGTGCCCTACATGGGGGTGCGTTTCAACGCGCCCCCTGAGTGGATCACGCCCATCATGGGCAGCTACTCGCTGTGTCAGTTGGTCGCCGCGCCGTTCTGGGGCCGTCTGAGCGATCGTTACGGCCGTCGGCCCATCCTGATGACGAGCCTGGCAGGGGCGTGTGTTTCCTACCTGATCCTGGGATTTGCCACGAGCATCGGCGGGCTGCTGCTGTCACGGATGCTCGGCGGATTCATGGCAGGCAACATCTCGGCTGCGTTTGCCTACGCGTCCGATGTCAGTGCGCCGGACAAGCGGGCGGCCTCATTGGGGCTGATCGGCGCGGCCATCGGCATCGGCTTTACGTTGGGTCCGGCCATCGGCGGCCTGTTGGCCGGCAACAATCTGCAGACCGCGAGTTTCCTGTTGCCTGCCACAGTGTCAGCCTGTTTGAGCGTGGTGGCCGTGCTGCTCGTGGTTTTCCTGCTTCCGGAAAGTAACACCGCGCGCGTGCAGGTGCCGCGGATCGGGCCGGTACGCATGCTGTTGCAGCGGCCGGCGCTGCGCCAGGTGGCAGCGGCGGCGTTGCTCGTGACCACGGCCCAGTCGATGCTGGATTCGATTCTCGGGCTGTGGGCGCTCGACCGGTTTGGTTTTGGCCCGCGGACCGTGGGCCTGCTGATTTTTTGTGGTGCCGTGCTGGCAGTGCTCACGCAGGGCGGCCTGGTGCGGGTGCTGGTGCCCCGGCTGGGCGAATGTAAGCTCGCGACCATTGCCATTGTGACATTCGTGACCGGGTTGCTGATTGTCTCCGATGCGCCCGGTGTTGGGGTCACCGTGCTGGGCCTGGCGGTGTGTGGGATCGGCATGGGCGCGTTTACGCCCAGCAACTCGGCGTTGGCTTCCAAACAATCCACCGGCCACGACCGGGGATCCGTCATGGGCACGTATCAGACGAGCAGCAGCCTGGCGAGAGTGATCGGGCCGTTTGCTTCCGGCCCGCTGTATGCCGTGTTGGGCTCAAAGGCCCCGTTTCTGGCGGGCGCGTGTATCGCGCTGCCCGCTGTCTGGTTTCTGTGGCGGGTCAGACAGCGACTTCAACTGTCCCATCCACAACCCGCACCTGAAAGGTAGGCTGCGGCTGGATCGCCGGCGGGCCCAACACCTTCCCGTCGCGAATGTCGAATGACGCACCGTGCAATGGGCACACGATGCGCGTTGCCCGCAGCCGCCCTTCACACATCCGCGCGTGGGCGTGGCTGCAGATATTGTCGAGAGCGAAAATGCCTTCCTTGGTGTGGCAGATCACGATTTCCCGCCCGCTCAGAGTGACGGGGCGCATACCGCCCATGGGAATGTCGGCGAGGGGGAGGGCCTTCTGGAACTGCTGATCGCTCATGCGCGCACTTTAACCGGGAGGTGAGTCCCGGAGTATTGAATTTTAGCGCCGCCCTAGATCTCGATTTCCGTCTCGAAGATCGAGATGGCCTGACCGATGATCCAGACAGCCTCGATGGCGCCTTCTTTTATTTCCAGCTCCACGTTGACGCGCCCGGGGCGGTGCAACTGGTGTCCCTGCACGCCGCTGAATGAAACGCGCTGCTCGTTGCGGGGCAGGAAGCCGTGGTGCACAAGGTAGACGCCCAGCAGGCCATGTGCGTTGCCGCTCACCGGATCCTCGGAGATCCCCAGGGCCGGGCAGAACATCCGGGACTCCGTCAGGTGATTGCCGCTGGTGGTCGCGAGGGTGAATACAAAGTAACCGGCGGCGCCGAGCTGCGCTGACAACGTCGTCAGTCGACTCAGGTCGGGTTTGAGATGTTTGAGCGCGTCCTCGTTTCGGACTCCGATCATGAGCCGGGTGCTGCTGGAACCCACGATCCGCAGCGGACAGCGCGGATCCAGGTCATCGGTGGCGAGCGCCAGGGCATCGAGCACGGCGAGCCGCTCGCGATCATTCAACTCGCGGCCCATCGGCGGAGTGGTCTGTCGGATCGCGATGCTGCGATCTTCTTCAACACCGCGCACCTCGATATCGACGACACCCGCCTTTGACTTCTGGCGGACGTGGCGCGGCGCGCTGTTCCTACGCGACAGCACGTAGTGCGCCGCCACGGTCGCATGACCGACAAAACCGACTTCAGTCCGGGGCGTGAAGAAGCGAGCGCGCATGCCGTGCTCACTGTTGTCAGGCGCCAGAATAAAAGCGGTATCGGCGTTATTGAGCTCGCGCGCAATCGCGAGCATCTGGCTTTCCGAAAGCCCGTCCGCGTTCAGCACAACACCGGCAGGGTTGCCGGTGAAGCGCTCACGCGTGAAGGCATCAACCTGGTGGACCTGAATCTTTCTTGTCATGGCGTTGATTCTAAACCTTTCGCACCGGCACCGCGCAGTGCTAACCTATGCGTTCACAAACCTTGGGGTGGTCCAGCAGGACCTGAGACGTCGGTAGAGCCGGCGAACCCGTTGAACCTGATCCGGTTAGTACCGGCGTAGGGAGCAGGTAACTTGCGAAGTCTGTTACGCGTCTCATTTCTATTCGTTTTCGTTTCCGCCGCGGCCCGTGCTGTCTGTGCGGAGCCATCCCCCGACGTTGGGTCCTCGCTCAACGAAGTCGTCATCACCGGGACATATCGACCGTCCGCCCAGATTGATGTTCCGGCCAGCGTGTCGGTTCTCGATGCCACTACCCTGCGCGAGGCGGGGCAGCAGCACCTCGAGGACGTGCTGGCGCTCGTACCCAATCTCAACTGGGCCGGCGATACGTCGCGACCGCGGTATTTTCAGATCCGCGGCATCGGCGAGCTCGAACAATATCAGGGCGCGCCCAATCCGTCCGTAGGTCTCCTCATAGATGACATCGATTTCAGCGGCTTAGGCAGTGCCGCTACGCTGTTCGATGTCGATCACATCGAAGTGTTGCGCGGCCCGCAGGGGATGCGCTACGGCGCCAACGCACTCGGCGGTCTCATTTATGCACAAAGCGCCGAGCCTGCGGAAACAGTGGGCGGACGCGTTGAGTTGGGTGCGGGCAACTACGGTGAACGTGACTATGGCGCGGTACTAACCGGGCCCATACCGGAGCTCGATTCCTCATTCCGGCTCGCCGCGCAGCATTACAGCAGCGACGGCTACTACCGCGATGTGTACCTGAATCGGAACGATACCGACCGCCGCGGGGAGTTAACTTTGCGCGGCCGGTGGCGTTACCAGCCATCTGACCAGTTGCGCATCGACCTGAGTTTGCTGCATGTCCAGATCGACAATGGTTATGACGCCTTCACATTGGATAACTCTCGCAACACGCAGTCGGATCGCCCGGGCGTCGATTCTCAGCATTCTACAGGGGCATCCGCCCGGCTCACCTACTCAGGGATCGGTCCAGCCACGCTGACCGTCATCGGCAGTTACGCCAAAACCCTGGTGAAGTACAGCTTCGACGGTGATTGGGGTAACCCCATCCTGTGGGCTCCCTACATCTATGACTATAACGACGTCCAGAATCGCAACCGCAACACGCAGAGCCTCGAGGCGCGGCTCGCGACCAATAACGAGCACGGGTTGAATTGGCTGGTGGGTGTCTATGGATTGCAGTTGCACGAGAGTCTCAATGAAGACAGCTCGGGCATTTTCTTTGACCCGTCGCAAGGCGGTGACGTTCCGCCCATTGACTCTGAGCTGACCAGCAGCCGGTTCCGGTCGCGGACCGGTGCCGTGTTTGGCGAGCTGGACGGGGAACTGTCGCCCCAGTGGCGCTGGACTGTTGGGTTGCGCGGTGAGCGGTGGAGCGCGCGGTATTCGGACAATGACGCGCACGAGTTTCATCCGGGAAACAACCTCTGGGGTGGGGCAGCTTCACTGACCCGGGTCATCTCCAGGACACAGAGCGCATATGCCACGGTGAGTCGCGGTTACAAGGCGGCCGGCTTCAACTTGAGTGACGCCATCCTGCCCAGCCAGATTCAATTCAACCCCGAATCGGATGTTAATTTTGAGGTGGGCTACAAGGCTGAGTTGCTCGAGCATAGCCTGCGTGTCAACACCGATGTGTTTTACATGAGGCGCAAGTCGCTGCAGGTCAAGACGAGCGAGCAACTCGATCCCAGCAACCCGGATTCCTTCACGCTCTTCACGGGCAATGCCGACAGCGGATTCAACTACGGCCTGGAGACCGAAGTGCAGTGGCAGGCCACCCGGTCGCTCGCGTTCGCGGCGTCGTTGGGGCTGCTGCAAACGCGATACCACGGCTTTATCCAGGATGAGGAGCTGTTGCCCGATCGTGCGTTGCCGAATGCGCCGCCGTGGCAGGCGGCTGTCAGCGCGACCTACCGCGACCCGCGCGGGCCGTTTGCTCGCGTGGATGTGACCGGCATGGGCAGCTACTACTTCGACCTGCCGCCGAATTCGACGACTTCGCGGCCGTATGGACTGGTGAATGGGCGGCTCGGTTGGGAGGCGCAGCGCTGGTCCGCGAGCCTGTGGGGTCGTAACTTGCTGGATAAGAAGTATCCCGTGCGCGGTTTCTACTTCTCGGATACACCGCAGGACTTTCTGGCGGATCCGCCGGTCAACCGTCTTTATACCCAGTTGGGTGATCCCCGGGCCTGGGGTGTGAATGTCAGTGTCTCTTTCTGATAGGAGTGTGTCGATGGATATTGCAGTGGAGCTCAGCCTGTATCCGCTCAACGCGGACTACATTCCGCCCATCAAGGATTTCATTGACCGCCTGAATTCCGACGGGCGCCTGAAGGTAGTGACCAACAGCCTGAGCACCCAGGTGTTTGGTCCGTATGAGGTGGTGTTTGCCGCGCTGACCCGCGAGTTGCGGGTCACCTTCGCGAACAACGACAAAGCGGTGTTTGTCATGAAGGTCCTGGGGCCGCTGACCGCGACATGAACGACGTCAATCGCGCAATCGATTCGATCTGGAGCGGGCTGCTGGCCACGTCGCCCGCCGAAGCGCTGTCGGTTGTGCTGGGTCTCGCGTATGCCGTGTTGGCCATCAGGAAGAGCCGCTGGTGTTGGGTCGCCGGCGGAGTGGGCTCCGCGATTGCCATCTACCTGTCGCTGGTGGTGCGTTTGCCCATGCAGGCGGCGCTCAATGTGTATTACGTGGTCATTTCCGTGTACGGCTGGTGGCATTGGACGCGTGAGGAGGAATCTCGCGGAACATTGGCGGTCACCACGTGGCCGATCCGATGGCACCTGGCAGCATGCGCCGGCATCATCCTGATCAGCGCGATTACCGCTCGCTGGCTGGCCCACACCCAGGCCGCGTGGCCGTTTCTGGATTCCCTGACCACCTGGGGCAGCCTCTACGCCACCTGGCTCGAGGCGCGGGTCAAGCTCGAGAACTGGCTGTACTGGATCTGTATAGATTCGGTGCTAGGCTTTTTATTCGCATCCCAGGGACTTTTGTTATTTGCGCTATTGTCTGTGCTGTATCTGGGTTTTTCAGCGGTCGGCTTTATCAGATGGTTGAAGACCTACCGGACGACTCCCGTACCCGCGAGCTGAAGCTCGCCGAAGCCCTTTCCCACGTCCCGGGCTACATTCCGGGCGACGCCTCCATGGAAGTGGTCCGACTCTCCGGAGGCAGCGTAAATCGCAGCCACAGCGTGCTCACCCCCGCCGGGCGCTTTGTTTTGCGTTTGAGCCAGGGACCCGATGCCTGGCTGACGTCGGACCGGTCCGTGGAGCGGGAGCTGCATCGGATCGCCTCCAAGGCGCTCATTGCGCCGCGGATCGTCGCCGCGGACCGCGATGACTGGTGGATGGTCACGGAATACGTGGCTGGCCGGTTGTGGATGGAGCCGGACTTTGCCAACCCCCAGCGGTTGGCCCGGCTGGGGGATACGCTACGGCACCTGCATGAGCTGGCGCCGCCGGACACCGGCCGTTTCGACTTATTGCAGGCATTGTCGCGGTACGTGGAGCGGGTGGGGGCGGAGGCCAGCTACCTGGACTGGGCAGCCGCCGCATGGCGGGTTTCGGGCGCTGAGGAGCGGCCGCTGGCGATCCTGCACCATGATCTACATGGCTCGAATCTCATCGAGACGAGCAACCGCCTCGTGCTCATCGACTGGGAGTGCTCGGCCGTCTCCGATCCCTTGCTGGATGTCGCCTGTATCCTGTCATACCACGAGTCCGCGCGGCCCTATGCGTCCCTGCTCCTGCAGCATTCCGGGCTCGAAGACATTACCTCCCGCCAGCTCGCCGCGGCGGTCTGGCTGTTCGACCTGCACACCTATCTTTGGTACCGAGAACGCCGCCTCCGCCGCTCAGCGACAGAGGCTGAGCGCGAGCACGAAGACCAGCTGGCCGAGCGCCTGCCCAGAACGCTCGAAGATTGGCGGCTGGGGACCAGTTAGAGCCGTGACTGGCGCGGGGTCCTGCGAATCGGCAAACTAGCGGACTGGGGTCTATCCGGCCCCGGATTCCCTTGTATTTCCAGAGGTAAGTTCATGGCGCTATTGCGTGTCGTCGATCGCGACGGGGTCGAGCATGAGGTGGATGCGAAGCCCGGATTGAAAGTCATGGAGACTCTTCGGGAGCTCGACTACGGCGTCGCGGCCATTTGCGGCGGCATGTGTTCCTGCGCTACCTGCCACGTGTATGTGGACCCCGAGTGGGTGTCGAAGCTGCCGGCGGCCATGTCGGACGAGAAGGAGCTGCTCACGGAGCTCTCGCACCACGAGTCGAATTCGCGCCTATCGTGTCAGATCGAGTTCACCCAGGAGCTCTCCGGCCTGCGTGTTACGATCGCTCCCGACGAATAGAGGCTTTGATGTCCACCTCCAGTGTTCAAGTTGAGACCCGCGGCGCGGTTGCGCTGGTAACGCTCAATCGGCCTGACAGCTCCAATACTCTCAACCTGGAGATGGCAATGGATCTGCTGGCCGCAGCCATGACGTGCGGCCGCAATCCGGCGGTGCGGGCGGTTGTGTTGACGGGCGCGGGGCGCCAGTTCTGCTTCGGCGGTGACCTGCGCGCCATGGCCTCCCGCGGCGAGGGGGCCGACGGCTACCTGCGTGAGCTGACCGGTTACCTGCATTCGGCCATCTCGCATTTTGTGCGGATGGATGCGCCGGTGGTCGCGGCTGTCAACGGTACTGCTGCGGGCGCGGGTGTTGGATTGGTCGCCATGGCCGACCTCGCCGTGTGCGGCCGCAGCTCCAAGCTCAGCCTCGCCTACACCGGTGTTGGCCTCACGCCCGACGGCGGTACTTCCTTCTTGTTGCCTCGCACCATCGGCGTGAAGCGGACGATGGAGCTGCTGTTGCTCAATCGTGCGCTCACTTCCAACGAGGCGCTCGAGTGGGGCCTGGTCAACTCGGTGGTCGACGATGCCGAAGTCGTGAACGAGGCCTTCAGGCTCGCTGAGCGGTTGTCGGCCGGGCCCACCCGGGCATTCGGCAAGACCAAGCGCCTGCTGGCCGCATCGCTTGCGGGTTTCGAATCACAGATGGTGCTCGAGAGCGAGACGATCGCGACTCAGGCGGTCACCCCGGAAGGGACCGAAGGCATCAATGCCTTCATTGACAAGCGTAAAGCGGATTTTCGCGAATGACGTGGGTGGTGGTTGCGTTTGTGGTGGCCGCGGCCATCATCATTGCGCGCATTTTCTTCAAGATCAAAAATATCCGCAGCACCAAGCAGGAAAGCTGGGATGCGAAGATCATCGAGCAGCTGCGCTCGAAGGGCTATGCGCCCTTCAATGAGTACAAGGTGGATTTCTTCCTGGCACTTCCCGATGAGGGATCGTGTCAACGGGTGCGCTCGCGTCTCGAGTCGGACGGCTTCAGTGTTGACGTCAAGCCCATGAGCGAGAAGACCGATCTGCCGTACAGCCTGCATGCCTCCAAGTCCATGCGCCTGATTGTTCCTGAAATGCAGGCGCTCAGTACCCGCCTCGATGCGCTGGCAGCGGAGTTTGGCGGGCGCTACGACGGCTGGGCGGCCTAGAGCCAGCGCGTTACTTCTTTTCGGCCTGCCGCTTGACCGCTTCCGCGGCCGCGGCAATCGCCGCCGCATCACCCAGGTAACGGCTGCTGAGCGGATTCAGCTTGGCATCCAACTCATAGAGCAGGGGAACGCCTGTGGGGATGTTGAGCTCGACGATGTCCTTTTCGGACACGTTGTCCAACATCTTGACCATGGCGCGCAGGCTGTTGCCATGGGCCGCCACCATCACGTTGCGACCCGCGCGCAGCTCCGGCGCAATCCGACTGTGCCAATAGGGCAACACGCGATTCAACGTGTCCTTGAGAGATTCCGCGGCAGGAAGCTCAGCGACGTCGACGTTTGCGTAGCGTACGTCGTGTGAGGGGTGCCGCGCGTCACTGATCTCCAGCGACGGGGGTGGAATGTCATAGCTGCGGCGCCAGATTTTAACCTGCGCTTCGCCGTGCTTTTCCACGGTTTGTGACTTGTTGAGTCCCTGCAGGGCCCCGTAGTGCCGCTCATTGAGCCGCCAGGAGCGCTCCACCGGGATCCACATCCGGTCCATTTCATCGAGAACCAGCCACAGCGTGCGGATGGCGCGCTTCAGGACGGACGTGAACGCGATGTCGACCGCGATCTTTTCCTTCAGGATCTCGCGGCCGGCCTGAGCGGCCTCCTTGCGGCCCTGGTCCGACAAATCAACGTCGTGCCAACCTGTAAACAGGTTCTCGACATTCCAGACACTCTGTCCGTGGCGGACCAGGATCAGTTTCCCGGGCATACTCGGCTCCTCAATCGGCATATCCATTTCTCATATAGCACAACGCCGACTGTCTAGTCCGCGAGCTTCCGCACCGATTCTAATCCCACCGACAGGGTCGCAAAATCACCGGATCCCGATGCCTTCATCTCGGTGACGGTCCGTTGCCACTGAGCGAGGTCATCGCCGGCGGCTTCCAGCCACGCGGCGACGCGAGCGTGAGCCGCACCTTGATCGGTTTTGGACAACACTCGTTCAGCCAGGCGCCGGTGGATCCGCATGGCCCCGTCACGCAGGCCCGTTCGGGCAATCGCCTGCCAGGTGCCTTCCACGGAGAGTTGCTCGATCTGGTCGCGGAGCCAATCGAGACCGACGCGGGTGCCTATCTCAAAGTAGACACGCGCTGCTTCCACAACACTCACTTTGTGTTCCGCAGCCATTTCGACTACGTCCAAAGCGGCGTTGTGGGCCGGGAGGCTGGCAATGCGGGCGGCAAGTCCGGCGGGTACGCCTGAATCAACATGCTCCTTGCGGACTTTCTCGAAGCGTTCCCGGTCCGAGCCGCCGAGCACGTTGATAATCTCAGCCTCGAGCTGACGCACGCCCTTACGGAATTCGGCCACCGCCGCATCGACCTGCAGCCCCTTCTTGCGTTGGGACAGCAGCCAGTAGGTGACATGGCGAACCAGGCGTCCTGTTTGAAAAGCCATCGAGTACTGCAACTTCGCCGGGATCTTAGTGTCCAGGGCCTCGATCTCTGCCCAGGTCGTGCGCATGTCGAAGATTTCACGCGCGGCGGTGTAGGCACGGGCGATCTGCGCGGGTTGCGCGCCGGTGTCTTCCTGCGCGCGGGGCACAAATGCGGGCCCCATGCGATTCACGAGACTGTTGGTCGTCGCCGTAGTGATGATTTCCCGGCGCAGGCGGTGCTGCGCAATCTGCTTGCCGAACTTCTCCTGGATGGGTTCCGGGAAATAACGCACCAGCTCGTTGGACAGATACGGATCCTCCGGAACGTCGGAGGCGAGCAGGTGGTTGGTCAGCCAGATCTTGCTGTATGCCAACAGGATCGACAGCTCGGGTCGTGACAGGCCGACGCCGCGCTTGCGCCGATCGGCCAGCTCGTCGTCGGCCGGGAGGAATTCCAACGCCCGGTTGAGGTCGCCGGAGCGCTCCAGGGTCCGGATCAGGTGCTGGTATTCGGGCAGACGGGCGCGAGCCTGCAACTCCAGGGTGCTGATTGCCTGGCTCTGCAGGTAGTTGTTGCGCAGGACGAGCCCTGCCACCTCGTTGGTCATTCGGGCGAGCAGCTTGTTGCGATCACCGCGGGTGAGCTTGCCGGCCTGCATGAGCGGGTTCAGCAGGATCTTGATGTTCACTTCGACGTCGGAAGTGTTGACGCCGGCTGAGTTGTCAATAAAGTCGGTGTTGAGACGGCCTCCGGCGAGCGCGTATTCGACACGGCCGCGTTGGGTGAGTCCCAGGTTGCCGCCTTCGCCTACAACCTTGGCGCGCAATTCCAGGCCGTTGACCCGGACTGCGTCGTTGGTGCGGTCACCGGCTTCTGCGTTCGATTCCTCGCTCGATTTGATGTAGGTACCGATTCCGCCGTTCCACAGCAGGTCAGCCGGCATTTTCAGGATTGCACGGATGATTTCGTTGGGAGTGGCGGAGGTCGCCGCGATTGCGAGCATCGAGCTGGCTTCGGGCGAGAGCGTGATCGTCTTGGCAGTGCGCGGGAATACGCCGCCGCCTTTGGCGATCTTCTTGCGGTCGTAGTCGTCCCAGCTCGAGCGGGGGAGGTTGAACAGCCGCTCGCGTTCATCGAAGCTGGCGGCGGCGACTGCATTCGGATCGAGGAAGATGTGGCGGTGATCGAATGCCGCCAGGAGCCGAATGTGGCGTGACAGGAGCATGCCGTTACCAAACACATCTCCTGACATGTCGCCGATGCCCACGACTGTGAAGTCTTCCTTCTGGATGTCGACCCCGATCTCACGGAAATGGCGTTTGACGCATTCCCAGGCGCCGCGTGCCGTGATCGCCATCTTCTTGTGGTCATAGCCTGCTGAGCCACCCGATGCGCAGGCATCGCCCAGCCAATAGCCGTACTCGATGGAAATTGCGTTGGCGATGTCCGAGAACGAAGCCGTTCCCTTGTCGGCGGCTACAACCAGGTAGGCATCGTCCGCGTCACGACGGACAACACGCGGGGGAGGCACAATCTTGCCGGCGACAATGTTGTCGGTCATGTCGAGCAGGCTGCGAATCAATGTCTGATAGCAGGCGATGACCTCCGCCTGGATCTCTTCGCGGGTTCCGTTGGGAAGCCGCTTGCAGACGAAGCCACCTTTGGCGCCGACAGGAACGATGACGGTGTTTTTGACGTTCTGCGCCTTCATCAGGCCCAGAATCTCAGTGCGGAAATCTTCGCGCCGGTCGGACCAGCGGATGCCGCCTCTTGCGACGTAGCCCATGCGCAGATGCACGGCTTCCACACGCGGGCTGTACACGAAGACTTCGAACTTCGGGCGCGGCAGGGGGAGGTCGGGAATCTTCGACGGGTCCAGCTTGAAAGCGACGTAGCTTTTAGGTTGGCCGTTGAGAAGCTGATAGTAGTTGGTCCGGATCGTGGCCTCGACCAGGTTCAGGTAACCGCGCAGGATACGGTCCTCGTCTGCGCTGGCGACCGCATCGAGATCGGTGCGGATCTGGCTGACCAACTTGTCGGTGTCGCGTTTGTTTGCTTGTGTATCGGGGTCGAAGCGTCGTTCGAACAGGCGAACCAGGTTGCGCGCAATCGCAGGGTTGCCGGCCAGCGTTCTCTCCATCGAGGCCTGGCTGAAGGGGACGCCTGTCTGCAGCAGATAGCGGCAATACGCACGGAGCACGACGATTTCGCGCGCCTTCAGACCTGCAACCAGTAACAACCGGTTGAAGCCGTCGTTCTCAATATCGCCGCGCCAGGCAGCGAGGAAGGCCTCAGTGAAGTCGATTTCGACTTTCGCAATTTCCACGGGCACGCGGTCCCGGTGCTCGACTTCGAAGTCCTGGATCCACGCGCTGCCGCCCTCCGGCCAGGTAAGCTCGTAGGGACGCTCGGAAATGACCCGCAATCCGAAGTTTTCCAACATCGGCAGCAGGTCGGAGATGGGTACGGGCTCGCCGAGCTTGACGATCTTCAAGTGCACGCGCTCGGGCTTCTGCTCGGGCGGGCGATGCAGGTTGAGTCGCAGCGTTGCGAATTGCTCGCGGAGCGATTCGAGGTCGGCGATGTCATCCAACGCATCGCGCGGTGACACGTCTTCCTCATAGCTCATTGGGAAGGCGCGTCGATAGCGGTTGGCGAGCGCGATGCCCGCGGCTTCGCCTTTGTTTTCCACGACGATATCGCGCAGTCGGTCTGACCAGGTCAGGGCTGCTTCGGCGATGCGTCGTTCTATCGCCATGTAATCCACTTTTATCTTGTTGTCGGGGTCCGTATGGACGACGACGTGGACCCGTGCGTGGTTGGAACCCGAAATCTGTACTTGCGTTTCGACGCTCGTGCCCTTGAAGCCATCGAGCACGATCTTTTCGAACCGCTGGCGCACTTCGGTGTTATAGCGATCGCGTGGGACGTAAATCAGGCACGAATAGAAACGATGATAGGGGTCGCGGCGGACGAGCATGCGCACGGTGCGGCGCTCGTACAGGTTGACTACGCCGCGGGCGATGCGGATCAAGTCATCGACGCTGGCCTGGAACAGCTCGTCGCGTGGATAGGTCTCCAGGACGTTGAGTACTGCCTTGCCGTCGTGGCTCGAGGAGTCGAGACCGAAGTACTCGATGACCCGGTCGACCTTGCGCCGTAGGACCGGGATATCTCGTGGCGTGCGATGGTAGGCCGTGGAGGTCCAGAGGCCCAGAAAGCGGTGTTCGCCGTTGACCTTGCCGCGATTGTCAAAGGTTTTGACGCCGATGTAGTCGAGGTACTCGCCGCGATGGACGGTCGCTGTTGAGTTGGCTTTGGTCAGGATGAGCAGCTCGGCTTCGCGTGCCCTGGCGCGAATGTCACCACGCAGGGTGATTGCGCCGGCCTCGCGCGTGCCGCGGCCAGCATGGCGGAGGATGCCCAGGCCGGAACGGGTGTCCGGTACGAGCTGGTCTTCTGTTGAGCCGCGTTCCAGGTTGTAGTGTCGGTAGCCGAGAAACACGAAGTGGCGGCCTTCCATCCACTCGAGCAGCCGGCGGCCTTCGCTGATTTCATCCGCGGGCAACGGCGGCGGGTTGGATTCGAGCCCGGCAGAGATGCTCTTCGCCTTGTCGCGCATCTTCGGCCAATCTTCGACGGCAACATGGACGTCCGCGAGTGTCGCCTCGATGTCCGCCTGCAGCTTCGCAAGTTTGGCGGGTTCGTTCTGCCGGTCGATTTCGTACATCTGCCACGACTCGGCGTGGATCTTGTCCGAACCGTTGGCGCCCAACTCCACGATCCTGCCGCGGCCGTCGCGATGTATGTCCAGCACCGGGTGAACGATCATGTGTACCGAGATTTCGGCGCGACGCAAGGCGATGCCAATGGAGTCGACGAGGAAGGGGGCGTCGTCAGTGACGATCATCACCACCGTGTGGGCTGAGTCAAAACCATCCGACTTGGGGTCCGGATTGAAGATGCGAATGAGGTTGCGGTGCGCAGGCTTGCGCTCCATGCCGAAGGCGAGCTGGTCCATTGCCACCCGGGCCAGGGCTGCCGGGGTGCGTTCCCGAAGATCTTCCTCGCCGACTCCGCGGAAGTAGGAGCGGACGAAGCGCTGTTGCAGGTTGCTTTGTGCCTTGGCGGACTTGCCGCCACCGGGCGCCGCCTGGGCGATCCGCTCAATCAGCGCGACTCGCGCCGGAGGAATGCTGTGCAGAAGACGACTGTCTTCGGGAGTGACCTGCGCGTGCATATCAATTGCCTTTCTGAAGATCTCGGATAACCGCAGCCAGGAAGCGAGCGGCCTCGCCACCTGTGATACAGCGGTGATCGAATGTGAGAGAGAGTGGCATCCGCAGATGCGCCTCGATGTTGCCAGTCTGGTTAGCTATTACGTCGTGGCTCAGGCGGCCGCAGCCTAAGATAGCCACGGCCGGCGGAACTACGACGGGTGTCGCATAACGGCCCGCGATCATACCGAAGTTGGATAACATGAAGGTGAAGTTACGCAAGTCTTCGGGGCTGACAGAGCGTTGGTGGGTGTCTCGCTTCAACCTGTCAACATCCCGTCGCAATTCCGCAACGGGACGGCCGCGGATGTTGCGGATCACGGGGACGATGAGACCCTCCGGTGTATCGACGGCGATTGCGACGTCGACCTGGGTCAACACTTGACGGGTGAGCGATTCGCCGTCGAACCAGGCGTTCAGGCCGGGTTCCGCGGCGCATCCTTCGCCTATGGCGCGCAGGATGCGGCTGGTGATGTCCTGTTCGGGCTGCCAGCCGTGCAGGTCGGCGTCATCGAACAGTGTGCAACCCGTTACATTGTCGCGGCTGGTGGCCATGCTCTGCGCCATGGCGCGGCGCGGGCCGCGGAGGCGCTCGCCTGCCTCCGGCATTGCCGTGGCGTCGTGTTGCGAGGCGCTCGTGTTGCGCTGCGGCGCTGCGGTGACTGCAGCCGCCGGGAAGCCGGGCGGTGTCGGCGACCCGGTTCGCCCGAAGTTGGGAGCTCCGGCGTTAGAGCCGCCCGGCGGAACGGTGTGCAGCACGTCGTCGACGGTAACTAAACCGCCTCGGCCGGTTCCTTGGACATGCGTTATGTCGATGGCCAGGCGCCTGGCCAGCGCGCGGGCGGCCGGGATGGCCCTGACTCGATCCGCGGAGGTTGTGTTAGCGCTAACCTCGCTGTTGGGACCGAAAGCAAAATCATCGTTGTTGATGGGCATGCTGCCGACTACGGTGCCGGCGTCATGGCTGGGAGTTGGCGCTCCGGCGCCGGAAACCTCCGGTTCAAATTCAACCAACAGGCCGCCGGTGGCGACCGTGTCACCCGGGCCGCCGTGGAGGGTCTTGATGACACCGGAGAACGGCGCCGGGACTTCGACGATGGCCTTCGCGGTTTCGACGGCGAGCATCGGGTCGTCGGCGTTGATGCGGTCGCCTGGTTTGATGTGCCAACGGACGATTTCGGCTTCTGCGAGCCCTTCGCCCAGGTCTGGAAGATTGAAGATTTTCATACTAGGCCGCCAGGGTGGCGCGAACCGCGTCGGTGATTCGGGCGACGCTCGGGATGTATTCGTACTCCAGGCGCGCGAGCGGGATGATGGTGTCGTAACCCGTCACGCGCCTGATCGGCGCATGCAGGTCGTACAACCCCTGCTCCGCCACGGTCGCCGCGATCTCCGCGCCAATGCCGCAGTTCCTGGGGGCTTCGTGAATGATCACGAGCCTGCCGGTCTTGGCCACGGACTCCAGGATGCTGTCGTGATCGATCGGTGACAGCGTGGCGAGGTCGATGACCTCGCAACTCACCCCGTCGCTTTCCAACTCCTGGGCGGCCTTCAAAGTCTCTACCGTCATCGCACCCCAGGTCACCATAGTAACGTCGGATCCCTCACGCAGTCGGTAGCAGACATCCAGCAACATTGCCTGACCGTCGTCGGCGACTTCCTGACGGGCCAGCCGGTACAGCCGGACGGGCTCGAGAAAGATGACCGGATCCGGATTACGGATCGCCGCCAACAACAAACCATACGCACGGGCGGGCGAGGAGGGGCAAACGACGCGCAGGCCAGGGTGGTGCGCCAACATCGCCTCCACGCATTCGGAGTGATGTTCCGGGGCGTGGATGCCGCCGCCATGCGGCATGCGTAACACGATGGGGCAGGACAGCCGGCCGCGCGTTCTGTTTCGCAGGCGCGCCATGTGGTTGGCGATCTGGTCCATGGCTGGATAGATGAAGCCCATGAACTGGATTTCCGCAATCGGCCTCAGGCCCTGCGTCGCCATGCCAACGCACATTCCGGCAATCATGCCTTCGGCGAGCGGCGTGTCCTGTACGCGATCCTTGCCAAACTGCTCCTGCAGGCCCGCGGTGGCGCGGAACACGCCGCCATTGACACCAACGTCCTCACCGAGCACTACGACAGAAGGGTCGTGGCTCATCTCCCACGCGTGGGCGCGGGTGATGGCTTCCAACATTGTGATGTTTGCCATGAACGCTCAGTGGCCGTGCTTGTTGGCGTAGCGGCGGGCCATTGCGCGCTGCTCGATGAGGGCGGGCGTCGGCTCGGCAAACAGGCTGTTGAACATGGCGTCAGTGGTTGGCTTGGAGCCGCTCAGATATTGATCAACGGCCGCCTCGATCTGTTGCACGGAGTCGGCCTGCAACTCTTTTTCCTGAGCGTCATCCCAGGCGCCTGTGCGGGTGAGGTACTTGCGGATGCGGATCAGCGGCTCCTTTTCCCATGCCTCATCGAGTTGGGCTCGGGGGCGATAGCGACTGGCGTCGTCGGCGGTTGTGTGGTCGCTGAGCCGATACGTCAGGGCTTCAACAACAGTTGGACCGCCGCCGCGCCGGGCTCGCTCGATCGCTTCTCCCACGACGTGACGGACTGCAATGACGTCGTTGCCATCAACCTGTAGGCCGGGGATGCCGGCGGCAATGGCTTTTTGTGCCAATGTGCGGGTGGCGGTCTGGCTCTCAATGGGTACGGAGATGGCCCAGCCGTTGTTGACTACAACAAACACGGCGGGCAGGTTTCTCGCGCCCGCGAGGTTGATTGCTTCGTAGAAGGCGCCTTCGGAAGTGCCACCGTCACCGATGTAGGTGACTGAGCAGCGGGGCTCGCCTTTGATCTTGAATGCCATGGCAACACCCGCGCCATGCAACATCTGCGAGGCGATCGGAATGCACCACGGGAAGTCCTGGCGCGGAACGCTGAAATCGCAGCCGCGCTCGTCGCCGCCCCAATAGGTCAGAATTTCTGACAGTTTCACGCCCCGCCAGATCTGGGTTCCGATTTCGCGGTACACAGGGGCGAGAACGTCTTCCGGGCGCATGGCCGCGCCTACGGCGACATGCGTTGCTTCATGGCCGAGGCAGGAGGCGTATGTGCCGATCTTGCCTACGCGCTGGAGATTGACGGCTTTAATGTCGAACGCGCGCACCAGCGTCATCAGGCGATACATCTTAATGAGCTCGGCGCTGTCGTGGGCCAAGGCGGGCGCGGGTTCTCGGAGTTTCCCTTCCGCGTCCAGGAACTGGTGATACTCGATCTCGAACTCAGCGACCGTGGTCAAAAATGCCCCCAAACGGCACCCGGGATCCTTTCCCCGGCGCCTCATTTACGGGGCGCGGATTATACATGAGGTAGGGGCGGTGCCCCGTTTCGGGGCATGGCCTTTTAGTCACGCGTGGCTGCCACCATCTCTGGGGCGCGGGCTACCAGGATGCGGAGCAGGCAGTCGAGGGCCGTTCGGAAGGTATCGAGCTGCAGCGGAGCATCTCGTCCACCTGTATGGCGAGCGGTCGATTTACGGCGTCGACTTTCGTCCGGAGCCGCAGATGCCTGGCGCCAAGGGCGCTGGGCGGTGGTGTGCTGCTGCAGATTTTCACGCAGAATGTCATTGGACCGCGGCGCGGGGTGCTGTAGCACCCGGCCTTTGTAGGATAAGTTTGAGGCTCGAGTACGATCCGGCATTACCGATTACTGCGCATCGAGGTGAGATTCTCGAGGCGTTGGCTCGTCATCCGATTGTGGTCGTTTGTGGGGCTACGGGGTCGGGCAAAACGACGCAGTTGCCGAAGTTTTGCCTCGAGGCCGGGCGCGGGACGCGCGGGCTCATCGGGCACACGCAGCCTCGGCGTATTGCCGCGCGGGCGTTAGCCGCGCGACTTGCCGAGGAGCTCGGCACGACTATTGATGTGCCGGGGAAGCGGAAGCCGCGTGCTGGCGCTGGTGAGCGGCGTCGCGGAGAGCGCGGATCGCAGAGCGGTGGCGCTGGCGAATCGGGCCGCGGAGGAACGGTCGTGCTGGCGTCAGAAGTTGTTGGCGGGGCCGCGAGTGCGCCTGCGCTTGTAGTGCCTGCGACGGGGACCCCTGAGCCGGACTCCGTCGGGCTCGTGGGCTACAAGGTTCGGTTTAACGATCGGACGGGGCCTAACACTCGCGTCAAGCTGATGACCGATGGCATCCTCCTCAAGGAGCTGGAGAGCGATCGGTTTCTGCGGCGCTACGACACGCTGCTCATCGACGAAGCTCACGAGCGCAGCCTCAACATCGATCTGCTGCTCGGCGTACTGAAGCAGATATCCCCGCGCCGCCCAGACCTGCGCATCATCGTCACTTCCGCGACGATCGACCCAGGCAAGTTCTCCAACTTCTTCGGCGGCGCCCCCGTGATTGAGGTCTCCGGACGCAGCTATCCGGTGGAAATTCGCTATCGGCCTCTCATTGGTGAGGACGACGACGCAGCGGAGCTCTCTCTGCCCGAGGGAATCGTGGAGGCCGTCCGCGACCTCGACCGCAATGGCAACGGCATGCGTGGCGATACGCTGGTGTTCCTCCCCGGCGAGAAGCAGATTCGCGAAGCGACCGAGGCACTGAACAAAGCGCACCTTCGTCACACCGAGGTGTTGCCCCTGTTTGCCCGGCTCTCTTCGAAGGATCAAGAGCGCATTTTCGCTTCGCACACCGGACGGCGCGTGGTTCTTGCCACGAACGTGGCTGAAACATCACTGACCGTCCCCGGCATCCGATTTGTGATCGACTCGGGACTGGCTCGCATCAGTCGCTACAGCGTTCGCGGGAAAGTGCAGCGCTTGCCTATTGAGCGCATTTCCAAGGCCAGCGCTGATCAACGCAAGGGGCGTTGCGGACGTGAGGCCGAGGGTATTTGCATCCGGCTGTATTCGGAGGACGAGTTTGATCGTGCCGAGGACTTCACTCCGCCAGAGGTCCTGCGGACTAATCTCGCTAGCGTAATCCTCCGCATGGCGACACTCGGGTTAGGTGAGCCCGAGAATTTCCCGTTCCTGGATCCGCCTGACACTCGGCTCGTCAATGACGGTGTCCGATTGCTCCAGGAACTAAAGGCCATGGACGAGGAGCGTCGAGTTACCAGCCTCGGCGCCAAGATTGCTGGATTGCCTGTCGATCCCCGCCTCGGTCGAATGTTGCTTGCAGCGTCGCATCACAACTGCGTGACTGAGATGCTGGTGATTACGTCGTTCCTCGAGGCGCAGGATCCCCGTGAGCGACCATCTGATGCGCAACAGGCGTCTGCTGAGAAGCATGCGCTGTTTGCTGATGCCCGGTCGGATTTCATCACGGTCCTGAATCTGTGGAAGGCGTTTAAGGAACAGGCCGCGGCGGTTTCGGGTAGTCAATTGCGGAAGTGGTGCCGGGAGCACTTCTTGTCGTTCCTGCGGATTCGCGAGTGGCAGGAGTTGCATTCGCAGTTGTCTCAGAGTGTGCGGGAGTTGGAGCTGCGACCGAACTCGACGGCGGCCAGTTATTCGGACCTGCATCAGGCGATTCTGACTGGGTTCCTCGGGTCTATCGGTAATCTCGATGAGAAGCGTGAGTATGACGGGCCGCGAGGGATGCGGTTTGTGATCGCGCCCGGCACGCCGTTGGCGTCCAAGCCGCCAAAGTGGATTGTGGCTGGCAGCATTGTGGAGACGACGCGGTTGTATGCGCGCATGGTCGCTGCGGTTGATTCTCAGTGGATTGAGTCCGCGGGGGCGCACCTGATCAAGCGCACTTATGGTGAGCCGCATTGGGTTGAGGGGCGTGGATACGTTGCCGCCTTTGAGTCGGTTTCACTGTATGGCCTGACGCTGGCTTCCCAGCGGCGCGTCAACTACGGCGTGATCGCGCCGCTTGAGGCGCGCGAGATTTTCATCCGCCATGCATTGATTGGCGTTGACGCCCCGACGCACCAAGCTGACGTGGTTGCATTCGGTGGCGGGGCCAACGTTGGATACGCCGCTGCAAACGACCGGGGCGGCGCCAGATCCGGCGTCCGTGGGGCGCGGTGGGTTGAGGACATCAGCGTTGCGGCGGGCAGCGGCCTCGGGGGACGCGGCGGTGGCGGCGGTGCGGGCCGCAATGACGGCGGCAATGGACGTGCCGATGCGCGGGGCTCGGGCTGGCGCGGCGGTGATGTTGGTAGTCACGGCGGTGGGGACCGTAATGACGGCGATGGACGTGCCGATGCGCGTGGGCCGGGTTGGCGCGGCGGTGACGTTGGGGGCGGGGGACACGGTGGTGATCGTGGGCGCAATCGCCGGGGAGGCAGTGGCGCCATCCGTGGGGATTTTCTGCACGCCAATCGAAAGCTGCGCGACGAGGTTGAGGCGCTGGAGGCGAGAATTCGTCGGCGCGACATCCTCGTGGATGAGCAGGCGCAGATGGAGTTTTACGCCAAGCGGATTCCTGAGCGCGTGACGACTGTGCAGGCATTTGAGCATTGGCGCGCCAGCGCTGAACGCGAGAATCCGCGCGTGTTGTATATGTCGCTGGCGGATCTCATGGGGCGCGACGCGCCTGATGCTGCGCCGGATCGATTCCCCAATGATTTGCAGGTTGGCAGCAACCGCTTGCCGCTGCGGTACAAATTCGAGCCGGCCGAACCCGACGACGGTGTGACGTTGGTTGTCCCGGAGCCGTTGGTGGACGTGCTCCAACCCGATCGCCTCGCTTGGCTCGTGCCGGGTATGCGGTTGGAGAAGGTGACGGCGGTATTCCGCGCGTTGCCGAAGGCTCTCAGGAAGCCCCTGGTTCCCGTGCCGGATCACGCGCGTGAGGCGCTAGCGGAAATCGGTGCGACGCCAACTGCCAGCTTGCCGGGATTCTATGAGTGGCTGGCGCAGTGGGTGACGCGGCGTGCTGGCGCGCCTGTTTCTGCTGCTGAGCTGACTGCGCTGGCGTTGCCTGACTTTCTGCGCGTGAACATTCGCGTCGTTGACGCCAAGGATCGCGTGATTGCGGAGGGGCGCGACCTCGCTGCTATTCGCAAGAAACTGTACGGCTCGGGAGTTGCGCCTTCGAGCAATCTGCGCGCTGGCTCCGGCGCTCCTGGATCAAACAGTGGTGGCGGCACGGCGCCGGACGCTTCGCAGCTCCATCGCCAGTGGGACTTCGGGCAACTCGCCGAAAGCGTCGAGGTCGAGCGCAATCGGCTGCGATTGTTAGTCTACCCAGCCGTGGAAGATCGCACCGTTGGCGTTGCTCTCGTAGAGGCGCGGAGCGCAGCAGATGCGGAACAAATCTCCCGCGCTGGGCTCGTCCGTCTGGCGATGCTGCTCCTGCCTCAGCAGGCGAAGTACGTCGCCAAGCGCATGTCCGACGACCGGGAGTTAGTGCTGCTGAGTCGCGGATTGCCATTGGATGGGTCTGTCCCAGATGCTCTGGCGCGGCGATCCATCAGAGAGTGCTTTCTTCCCGCGGAAGTGGCACTTCCGCGCGATGAAAAAGCGTTCGCAGCTCTGCTGGACACGCGCCGCTCCCAATTGAATGAAATTGCTGACCGGTTGTCATCGATCGTCACGTCCGTATTCAAGGAATGGCGTGCCGTTCGTCTAGCGCTGGAGAAGCTGACTTCGCCGTCATTCACTGCCGCAGTCTCGGATATCAACGCGCAGCTCAAAGCACTGCTGACGCCTGGTTTCATTGAAGCGGTCCCGCGACCGTATCTGGACTACCTGCCGCGATATCTGAAGTCGATTGCGCGTCGCTTGGAGCGTCTGCCTGCCAACGCCCAGCGGGACGCTGAATTGGCATCCAAAGTTAAGCCGTTTACAACTGCCCTGCAGGGACTGCTGGCGCAATTGACGCGGCCCACCGTGCCACCCGAGTTATCTCAACTTCGATGGATGATCGAGGAGTACCGGGTTTCGCTCTTCGCGCAGGAATTGAAGACGATGATGAAGGTGTCCGACAAGCGATTGGCTGAGCAGTTGGAAGCCGCACGGATCGAAGCGCGAGGGTAAGGGAATCGTCGGGTGGGCGGTACGTGTTTATGGGCGGTGTTCGCGGGCGAGGTACTCTTCGCTTTGCATTTCGATGAGGCGGCTGGCGGTGCGCTCGAATTGAAATGCGACGCGGTCGCCGCGGTAGAGTTCGACGGGTGGGGCGGCGGCTGAGACGATGAGGTTGACGTTACGGTCGTACATCTCGTCGACCAGGGCGATGAAGCGGCGAGCTTCGTCTTCGTGGAGTGAATCTAACACCGGTATGTCGGAGACGATCACCGACTGATAGTCGCGGGCGATCTCGATGTAGTCTTCCTGGCTGCGCGGGCCTGAACACAGGGCCATGAAGTCGAACCACACCACGCCACCGCGTTCGCGGATGACGGGGATGCGGCGGCCTTCGATCTCGATTGAGCGGTCCGGATCCACCGCGGTTTGGTTGGGCCAAGGGCGGCCGCTTTGGTTTACCGTTCGCGGGGCGTTGGTAGTCAGCGCCGGCGGCGGTGAGTCTACGCGGCCGCGTGCGTCGGGGCCTCTTACCGCGGCGCTTGCGGAGGCCGCGTCTCCTGGGCGGGCTGGTGAGGCCGTGTCGCTCGGGGGGCGGCTATCGTCGCCATCATGGTCCGCTAACTCGTCGAACAAAGCCTGTAGGCGTTGCACCGTGTCGGGGGAGTTGCTCGGGAGGTAGGTCCCGGCTTGAGTCAGACGGCGGAGTCGGTAGTCGGTGGTGCCGTCGACTGCGACTACGTCGAGGTGTTGCTCGAGTAGGTCGATGGTCGGGAGAAAGCGCTGGCGCTGGAGGCCGTCCTTGTACAGGTTGCGGGGCTCCACGTTGGATGTCGCAACCAGCGTTACGCCACGTTTGAAGAGCGCCGCGAAGAGGCCGGCCAGGATCATCGCGTCGGCAATGTCGGAGACGAAGAACTCGTCGAAGCACAGGACGCGCGTGTCCTGCGCGATGTGTTCGGCTACAACTTCAAGGGGCGCTTCACGTTCGTGCAGAGCTTTGAGCTCGGCGTGCACATCGTGCATGAAACGATGGAAGTGTCTTCGACGGCGCTCGGGGAAGGGGAGGCTCTGGTAGAACAGATCCATCATCCAGGTCTTGCCACGGCCGACGCCGCCCCAGAGATAGATGCCACGAACTGGCTCTGACGCTGACTTGCTGCCTAACGCGCTGAACCAGCGCCGGACGATGGAGCCATCGGCCTCGCGGGCGGCAATCAGACGCTGGCGGAGATCGTCGAGGCGGTCCACCACGGCTGCCTGCACATGGTCAGGCCTGAAGCCACGCTCCGACAATTGTTGGGCGTAGAGCTCGCGCAGTGCGACCACGTCAGATCGCAAGCTCATCCAGATTTTTGAAGTGCTCCAGCGCGCCCGGGTTGGCCAGGGCATCGATGTTCTTCACCGGTAGACCGTGTACGACGTTTCGTACGGCGAGCTCGGTTAGTTTGCCGGAATGCGTTCGGGGGATGTCAGCGACTGCCACAATCCTGGCCGGGACGTGACGGGGTGTTGCGTGGGCGCGGATGGTATCGCGTATCTTTTTCTTCAACGGATCGTCGAGCGTGAATGCCGGTTTGATGCGCACGAACAGGACAACCCGTACGTCCCTGTTCCAATCTTGCCCGATCGCCAGTGCCTCGATGATCTCTTCCAGGCCTTCCAGGGCTGCGTAGATTTCGGCTGTGCCGATGCGCACACCACCGGGGTTCAACACAGCGTCGGATCGCCCGTAGATGATGACACCGTCGTGCTCCGTGATGGCGGCGTAGTCGCCGTGATGCCAGACGCCGGGAAAGCGTTCGAAGTAGGCGGCGCGATACTTAGCGTCGTTCGGGTCGTTCCAGAAGCCGATCGGCATGGACGGAAACGGCCTCGTGCACACCAACTCGCCGCGGTCTCCGTGGACGGGCTTGCCGGTGTCGTCGAAGATGTCTACTGCCATACCCAGGGCGCGACATTGAATCTCGCCGCGGTACACGGGGCGAGTGGGGCAACCGCCGGCAAAGCAAGACACGATGTCAGTGCCGCCGGAGATGGAGGCCAGGAGCACATCGGACTTGATGGATTTGTATACAAAGTCGAATCCGTCTGGAAGCAGCGGCGATCCGGTGGACAGCACTGTTCGCAGCTCGCTGAGATCGACGCGGTCGACCGGAACGAAAGAGCTTTTCTCCAGGGCGGACAGATATTTGGCACTCGTGCCGAATATCGTAATGCGCTCTTCCTGGGCGATTCGCCACAAAACTCCGGCGTCGGGGTGGAAAGGGCTACCGTCATACAGAATCAACGTCGTGCCGACTGCCAGCCCGCTGACTAACCAGTTCCACATCATCCAACCGCAGGTGGTGAAGTAGAACAATCGGTCGGTACGCTTCACATCTGTGTGGAGCAAGTGCTCCTTTTGATGCTGTAGCAGCGTGCCGCCCGCGCCGTGAACTATGCATTTCGGGACGCCTGTTGTCCCTGAAGAGTACAGGATGTACAGCGGGTGGTTGAAAGGCATCTGCGCAAACTGCAGAGCATTGCCGGGCTTGCCAAATGCGTCAAACAGGGTCGCTTTGGAGCGACCTTCGCCGAGCCGTTCGAGATCCGCTGTCGCATTCACGTAGGGAATGACAACAACCTGTTGGATGCTCGGGATCTTCGCCAATACCTCGGAAACTGACGCGAGGGAGTCGATGCTCTTGTTGGCGTAGAGGTAGCCGTCAGCGGTGAATAGGACTTTGGGTGCAATCTGGCCGAAGCGGTCTAACACACCGTTCACGCCAAAGTCTGGCGAGCAGGATGACCAGACGGCCCCCAGGCTGGTCGCCGCCAGCATTGCGATTACGGCTTCCGGAATGTTGGGGAGATAGCCTGCTACGCGGTCGCGTGCCACAACGCCTACTGCTTTGAGGCCGTCAGCTACGCGAGCAACGAGGTCGTGGAGTTGTTTGTATGAAATCTCGCGGCGGGTGCCGCGCTCGTTTCGGAAGATGAGCGCCGGCTGGTCGTCGGAGAAACGCAGCAGGTTCTCCGCGAAGTTGAGTTTGGCGTTGGGGAAGAAACGCGCGCCCGGCATCTGAGTGGGGTTTTCGAGATCAGGGCCGGAACCCCAGTCGGCGCGCACGTCTGCGAACTTCGCGACGGCCTTCCAGAAATCGGCTGGCCTCGAGGCCGACCAGGCCCATAAGATTCTGTAGTCACTGCCGAGGTGCAAACCGGTGCGGCTGTTCACGCTCTCAATGAAGCGAGTCAGATTCGCGTCGGCCACTCGGGCCGCAGAGGGGCGCCAGATCTCAGACATGGGGCCAGTTTACAGGAAGGGCAGGGCGCTACAGCGACTGGTAGTTCGGGCCCGACCCGCCTTCGGGAGTCGTCCAGTTGATGATTTCGTACGGATCCTTGATGTCGCACGCTTTGCAATGCACGCAGTTCGCGGCATTGATCTGCAGGCGCTTGCCGCCCTGGCCGTCATCTACCATTTCGTAGACATTGGCGGGACAGAAGCGGGTGCAGGGATTTCCGAATTCAGTTGCGCATTTGGTGGCGCAGATCGACGTGTCCGCCACCTTCAAGTGGGCGGGCTGATTTTCGTCGTGGGTGGTTGAGGCGAAGAACACCGACGCCAGGCGGTCGCGCGGGGGTAACGTGCGATCGACCCACTGGCGATCAGGCGAATGGAATTCCTTCTCCTGTTTCAGCCGCGCGAAATCTGGGACGTGGTTCTTCAGCGTCCAGGGTGTGCGGCCGCCCGTGATGACCTCGAGGGCGGAATTGGCCATGCCAATCCACATGCCTTTCTTGAACGCTGGCTTGAAGTTGCGAACCGACTTCAGCTCCTGGCCGCCCGGGGATGCACGCCAGCGGGCGTCGAAGCCAACCGGAGAACCAACCTCGGCCAAATGCTCACCGGCCAGCATGCCGGAGCGGATGGCCTGGTGGATGCCCTTGATCTTGGGAAGGTTCAAGCCACTGCCGGAGTCACCGATGATCATTGCACCCGGCATCTCCAGTCGTGGAATCGATTGCCAGCCGCCGGATGCGATGGTGCGGGCACCGGAGGCCAGAATTTCGCCGCCTTCCAACAACGGCTTCACCTTCGGATGGTGTTTGAACTGTTGGAACGCCTCGAAGGGTGTGAGACGGGTGTCTTCGTAGTCGAGTCCCACGACAAATCCCACGTACACGCGGTTCTTGTCGAGGTGGTAAATGAAGCTGCCACCGTAGGTGCCGGAGTCGAGCGGCCAACCCAGGCTGTGTTGGATCAACCCCGGTTCGACACGCCCCTCAGGGAGCTGCCATAGCTCCTTCATGCCCAGACCATAGGTCTGTGGGCACGACTGCGCGTCGAGCCCGAAGCGTTTGATCAGTTGCTTGGCGAGGCTGCCGCGCGCGCCCTCGGCGATGATGGTCGTCTTTGCACGGATCTCGGCGCCCGGAGTGTAGTTAGGTCCAGGCTCGCCATTCTTCTCGATGCCCATGTCGCCGAGCTGCACGCCCGCGACCGAACCGTCAGCGTTGAAGACGTTGGCCGCGCCCGCGAAACCCGGGAACACGTCGACACCCAGCGCTTCCGCCTTCTGCGCCAGGATTGGCGTCAAAAGGCCGAGTGAGATGATGAAGTTGCCGTGGTTATGAAGCTGCGGAGGCAACGGAAGAGAGAACCCGCCGGTTTTGGTCAGCAGCCGGAACTCGTCTCGCTTTGCGGGTACGCAGATCTCTGGCGGCGATTCACGCCAGCCCGGGAGGAGGGCGTCCAACGGGCCCGGCTCCATGACCGCGCCGGAGAGCGAGTGCGCGCCAATCGACGATGCCTTTTCCAACACGCAGATGTTGAGATCGAGCTTCAATTGTTTCAGGCGAATCGCGCACGACAGTCCCGACGGTCCGGCACCGACGATACAGATGTCATATTCCATGACATCGCGTTCAACAGCAGGTGTGCTCATTTGGGCTGCATTCGGATGGCGCCGTCGAGGCGGATGGTTTCGCCGTTCAACATCGGGATCTCAAAAATCGCGGCCACGAGTTGGGCGAACTCCTCGGGCTTGCCGAGGCGGCTGGGGAAAGGGATCTGGGCCGCCAGAGAGGCCTGCAGCTCGGGGGTCATGCTGTCGACCATCGGGGTGTGGAAGATGCCGGGGGCGATGGCCATGCAGCGGACGCCGATGCGAGCCAGTTCGCGCGCCATGGGAAGGACCATGCCGGCGAGGCCTGCTTTCGTTGCGGAATAGGCGGCTTGGCCGATCTGGCCTTCGAAGGCGGCAACCGAAGCCGTGTGGATCAACAGGCCTCGTTCTCCGTCTGTTGAGGGCGTGTTGTTCTGCATGATGTTTGCAGCGGCTTTGTCGCAAAGGAATGTGCCGATCAGGTTGATGTGCACAACCTTGGCGAAGAAGTCGCCGGCCATGGGGCCGTTCTTACCGAGGACGCGACCGGCTCCAACGACGCCGGCACAGTTGACCAGCAGGTTGAGGCCGCCCATGCGCGATGCGGCAGTTTCCATGGTGGAGTTAACTTCGGCTTCGGAAGTTACGTCGCAACGGAGGAAAGAGGCGTTGGCGCCTAACTTGGCGGCCATCGCTTGGCCAGGGCCTTCCTGGACGTCAACCAAGACGACTTTGCCGCCCTTGGAGGCGATGTAGCTACCTACGGCAGCGCCCAGACCCGATGCGCCACCGGTGACGACCGCACGGGCGTCTTCAATCTTCATAGTGCTCCCCAAACAGGTCGGGCGATTTTCGTGTAGCCAGACCCAGCAGTTAATTATACCGCTCGCCCCGCATGGAACAGGCACGCGCGGGCGACATCCAATTGATCCAGCGCGACAGCAACGGCACCCATGGCGGCGCGTGTGCCACCGTGGGTGCTCGATGCCAAAGGTTAGGCGACTACTTCAACCGCCAGGGCGACAGCTTCGCCACCCCCAATGCAAAGCGACGCGATACCGCGCTTCTTGCCATTGGCATGGAGAGCGTGGATCAGCGTAGTGAGGATGCGAGCGCCGGTGGCGCCGATGGGGTGGCCGAGGGCGCAGGCGCCGCCGTTGACGTTGACGCGGGCATGGTCGATGTCGACGTCTTTCATGGCGACCATCGTGACAGCGGCGAAGGCTTCGTTGATCTCGTAAAGATCGGCGTCATGCGGGCGCCAGCCGAGCTTCGCCAGGACTTTCTTGATTGCGCCGACGGGTGCGATGGTGAACCACTCCGGTTCCTGCGAATGGCTGGCGTACGCGAGCACACGAGCCAGCGGCTTGAGACCTCGCGCCTTAGCGGCGGCGGAGCTCATGAGCACGAGTGCCGCAGCGCCGTCGGAAATCGACGAGGAGCTGGCTGCGGTAACCGTTCCGTCCTTGCCGAAGGCGGGCTTGAGTGACTGGATCTTTTCGACGTTGCATGTCGCAGGTGTTTCGTCACGAGAAACGACGACATCCCCTTTGCGCGTCTTAACGGTGACCGGGGTGACTTCTTTGTCGAAGGCGCCCGATTCAACTGCATGCATCGCGCGGCGAACGGACTCAGCGGCGTAGGCGTCCTGCTGGGCGCGCGTGAAGTTGTACTTAGCTGCAGTCGCGTCGGCGAAGCAGCCCATCGCCTTACCATCGAACGGGCTGTTGAGGCCGTCGAGGAACATGTGATCGAAGATCTCTCCATGACCCATGCGGTAACCAGCGCGCGCCTTCAACAACAGATAAGGGGCGTTGGTCATCGACTCCAGACCACCGGCAAGCGCCACATCGACATCGCCGACGCGGATTTGATCCGAAGCCATCATCACGGACTTCAATCCGGAGCCGCATAGCTTGTTGATCGTCACGGCCGGCGTGCTGACCGGAATGCCGGCGCCCAGCGCGGCTTGTCGGGCCGGGCCTTGTCCCAGACCGGCTGACAACACGCAGCCCATGATCACTTCCTGGATGTCGGCAGCCTTCACTCCCGATGCTTCGATAGCGGCCTTTACGGCAGCGCTGCCCAACTGAGTGGCAGTGACAGGAGTGAGAGCGCCCTGGAATGCACCGATGGGAGTGCGCTTGGCCGAAACAATGACGACATCATGGTCTGACATGACAGAAACCTCTGCAAGTTAAGATCGGGCGCTGCGACGTGGCTGCAGCCCGTTATCAAAAACAGTTATGAACGCGTCCGCAATCTCCGCGGCAGTCATGGACCGGTTCTCCCGGTACCAGTGAGCGATCCAGTTGAGCGAGCCTGCCAGTGCGAAGGCGGTCATTTTCGGATCGCACGGATGAATGGAGCCATCCTGGATGCCCTCACGGATCAGCCGACGAATGCCCTGGTCGATTTCCGACTTCATGGCCTTGATGTGGCTGCTCATGTCGGGTGACAAGTCCTGCTCTTCGACGCGGACCATCACCCAGCCGAACTCGGATGCGATGGTCTTGGCGTAGTGACGCAGAACTGCGTGGAGTCGCTCGCGAGCCGGGATGTTCTGGTCACGAACTTCGCGGAAGGCCGCACGGATCTGTTCAACACCCGCGACGAAACATTCGAACAGCAGCTGTTCTTTGTTGGTCACGTAGTAGTAGACGGTGGGCTTGGTCACTTCCAACGCCGCGGCGATATCGTCGAGGGAGGTGTTGTGATAGCCCTTGAGGTTGAACGCATGAGCGGCGGCGCGGATCACCGCCTCGCGTTTCACTTCGCGGTCGTGTTGGCGTTCGCGGCTCGCACGCCAAGGGGATGGCGGCGGCCGGTCGGGGCCATTGCCGCTCGTCGTAGCAGGGCGCGCGACGGGGGCGATGTCGCCATCCAAAGGCTTGCCATCGACGGTGACGGCCTTCCCATTGGTGTGGGGCTTGCCGTCCACAGCCGCGGGCTTGCCGTTGGTGGGCGAACGGGCCTCGCGTGCGACTTTGCCGTCGGCCTTGATCCTGGGTTTGCCCGTAGCGGGCACACGTACTCTGCGGGTGCTCATTTATCGTAAAAATCGGAACTTGAACGCACCGCCAGTATAGGATCATACTCGCCAGTAGTCATCCTACTGGCGCGTAAAATACATGAGTGCCCAAACCCGAGGCGGCGCTGTCCTGAAACCGGAGCAGGCCCCCGGCAAGCCCCCGCTGCGCTTCATTTCCGCGGCGTCGCTGTTCGACGGCCACGATGCCGCGATCAATATGATCCGGCGCCTTCTGCAGGCTCACGGAGCGGAGGTGGTTCATCTGGGGCATAACCGCAGCGTGGCGGACATCGTTCGCGCCGCGATCCAGGAGGATGCCGACGGAGTCGCGGTCAGTTCTTATCAGGGCGGCCACAACGAGTATTTCCAGTACATGGTGGACATGCTCCGGGAACGAGGTCGGCCGGACATTCGAGTGATCGTCGGTGGTGGCGGGACGATAGCGCCCCATGAGATTGAGGCGCTGGAGCGCCATGGAGTGGAGAAGATCTATACCCCCGAGGACGGCCGCAAGATGGGCCTCAACGGGATGATCGACGACGTTTTTGCTCGGATCTCGGGCGTCCACAAGCCGCCCTACGAGTTCGGCCCTCTGAATGCGCGCGACCATGGCCACGTTGCTCGGACGCTCTCGGTTCTCGAAGGAGCGTTGGGCGAAACCGATCCCCAGGCGGACCAGATCCGCCGCGCATTGGCCAAGTCCAAGAATAAGGTGCCCGTCGTTGGAATCACCGGCACGGGCGGCGCGGGCAAATCCAGCCTGACGGACGAGCTGCTGGCGCGACTCGTTCGCTTCTTCCCCGACAAGCAGGTTGCGGTGGTCGCGATGGATCCTACGCGGCGCCGCAGCGGAGGAGCGCTCCTCGGCGACCGGATCCGCATGAACAGCCTGTCAGTGGATTCGATTTTCATGCGCTCGCTGGCGACACGTCGCCAGAACATGGCCACGTCCGCCGTATTGAAGGACGTCATTGACCTGTACAAGGCCGCAGGCTTCGACCTGATCATTGTCGAGACGGCCGGTATTGGCCAGTCCGACACCGAAATCGTCGATCTGGTGGACCTCTCGCTCTATGTCATGACGAGCGAGTACGGCGCCGCGAGCCAGCTCGAGAAAATCGACATGCTCGACTTTGCGGACCTCATTGTCCTCAACAAAGCCGAAAAGCGAGGCGCCGCCGACAGTCTGCGCGATGTCCGTAAGCAATGGCGCCGCAATCATCCGGATCAGTGGAATCGCGCTGACGCGGATATTCCTGTCTACCCGACCATTGCCAGCCGCTTCAACGATCCCGGTGTAAACCGGTTGTTTGAAGTGATGTGCCAGGCACTCAACGTCAAGCAGATCAACGCCACATCATGGCAAGTGGCCGACGTCGGTCCGACCGAGTTGGTGGCTCGCGAGCCGCTGATCCCAGGGCAACGTGTCCGCTACCTGGCCGAGATCGCTCAGCATGGACGTGGCGTCCGGGAAGATCTGAAGGGTCAGGCAGATGCCGCGCGCCGTGCGTACGGCATTTATGAGGCACTGAAGACGCTGCGTGATGCCCAACTACCGGGCCCCCTGGATCGTTATCCGGAGGCTGCGCTCAGCGATGAGTCAACAGACGCCAGCAAGCGTGAATTGCGCCGCGCTTACAACCAGGCGCTCGATGCGATCGGGATCCAGGGGGTTGGTGAGCTGAAGGCCTGGCCTGCCCGGGCCGCAGCGGCGACGGCAGAGAAGTATTCGTACAAGGTGCGCGATAAGGACGTAGTTGGTGACAACTACACAGAGAGTCTGTCCCGACAGCCCATCCCCAAGCTGGCCGTTCCCGGCTTCAAGGATTGGGGCGAGATTCTGCACTTCCTTGCGACTGAGAACCTTCCCGGTTCCTATCCGTATACCGGCGGCGTGTTTCCCTACCGTCGCGAAGGTGAAGATCCGACTCGCATGTTTGCCGGAGAAGGCGGGCCCGAGAGAACCAACAGGCGCTTCCACTATCTGGCTGCCGGCAACGGCCTGGCAAGACTGTCGACGGCGTTCGATTCGACGACCCTGTATGGTGAAGATCCTGACACTCGTCCGGACGTGTACGGCCGAACGGGTAATTCCGGCGTGTCGATTGCAACACTGGACGACATGAAGAAGCTCTATTCGGGCTTCGATCTGTGCCTGCCGACCACGTCAGTCTCAATGACCATCAATGGTCCCGCGCCGATGTTGCTGGCGATGTTCATGAACACCGCCATCGATCAGCGGATCGAGCGTTACCTGAAGGCGCAAGGCCAGTGGGCCGAGGCCGAGAAAAAAATCGCGGCTCACCTGCGCGCATCGAGCGCCCCGCCGCCGACCTACAAAGGCGAGCTACCCAAGGGCCATGACGGAACGGGTTTGGCGCTGTTGGGAATCACGGGCGACAAACTCGTGGAGCCCCAGGTTTATGCACGGATCAAGGCCGAGGCGCTGCAAGCCGTCCGCGGCACCGTGCAGGCGGATATCCTGAAAGAGGATCAAGCCCAGAATACCTGCATTTTCTCGACCGAATTTGCCCTGCGCATGATGGGCGACGTACAGCAGTACTTCATCGACCAGAAAGTCCGGAATTTCTACTCGGTCTCCATCTCGGGCTATCACATTGCCGAAGCCGGCGCGAACCCGGTGTCGCAGCTCGCTTTCACGCTCGCGAACGGCTTCACCATTGTCGAGTACTACCTGGCGCGGGGCATGAAGATTGATGATTTCGCGCCCAACCTGTCGTTCTTCTTCTCGAACGGCATGGACCCGGAATACGCGGTCATCGGCCGGGTGGCGCGCCGGATCTGGGCCCGGGCCATGCGTGATCTTTACAAAGCGGGTCCGCGCAGCCAGATGTTGAAATATCACGTGCAGACATCAGGGCGTAGCCTGCACGCACGTGAGATTTCGTTTAATGATATTCGTACGACGCTGCAGGCGTTGTATGCCCTGTTCGATAATTGCAACAGCCTGCATACCAACGCGTATGACGAGGCGTTGACCACGCCGACCGAGGAAAGCGTCAGGAGAGCGGTGGCGATTCAGCTCGTCATCAACCGGGAGTTGGGGCTGAACAAGAACCAGAACCCGCTGCAGGGATCGTTCGCCATTGAGTACCTGACCGACCTGCTGGAGGAGGCGGTATACAAGGAGTTTGATTCATTGTCCGAGCGTGGTGGCGTGCTGGGGGCAATGGAGACGATGTATCAGCGAGGCAAGATCCAGGAAGAGTCGCTGTACTACGAGACCCGGAAGCACGACGGCAGTTTCCCCATCGTGGGCGTCAACACGTTCCTGTCGAAGACCGGCGGGGAAGAGGAGCACAAGGGTGCCGAGTTGATTCGCTCAACGGAGGAGGAGAAGCAGGATCAGGTGCAGGCGGTGCGGGCTTACCAGGCCCGCAATGAGCTCAGCGCCGCGGCGACGCTGAAGCGCCTGCAGGCGGCCGCCGCGCGCGGCGGCAATGTGTTTGAGGAGTTGATGGAGAGCGTGAAGTACTGCTCGCTGGGGCAGATTTCACATGCCCTGTACGAGGTTGGGGGGCAGTACCGGCGCAACATGTAGGTTGCCAATGGGGGGCGGCCCGGCCTGGTGACTGTTCGCACGGCTGGCGCTGGCGGTGGGCCGTGCCCAAGTTAGTCAGGCCGCAACGCTGCTGGGCGGGGCGACGGCCATGTCAGGCTCTCCCAGTTCGCGCAGGATTGACTCCCGCGCGCGATCACGCAGCTCCGAGGCGGCGACTTCGGAGCTTTCGGCGGCCGCGTTAACCGCGGGCAATATCTCAACAATGATCCGCCCGGGCCGCGGCAGTGCGCCCTTGGGGGACAAAGCCACGCGGGTGCCTTTGACCGTGGCCGGCACAACCGGACACCCCGCGCGGGCGGCGGTCAAAAATGCACCTGTATGAAACTTCAGCAGCCCCGGGTCACGGGGGAAGGTGCCCTCGGGAAAAAACACCAGCGAGTTGCCGCTGACCGCATTGCGCACCACGCGCCGCGCATCTGCGGCACCGCGATTCCTGTTGAATCGCTCAACAAACTCCGAGCCGAGCCGCCGCAGCAACAGCCCCGCCAGGGGCACGCTGTTCATCTCACGCTTGATGACAAAGCCGAAGCGCGGCGGCAGCGCCGCGGTAAACACCACTCCATCGATATAACTCGCGTGGTTCGAAACCACCACGCATTGCCCCGCCGGGAGCCGGTCCAGGCAGCGCACGGTCAAACGCATGCCCGCGACCCAGAGAAATGCGCGGGCTCCGGTTCGTGCTGCCGCGCGGCGGCGGTGTACCCCGGGCAACAGGAGTGTCGCCAAAAGTGTACATAACGCGCACACGACGAACGCCGCGATCGCATAGATCCCATAGGCAAAACGCAGGGGCGCCAGCAGGACATTGCGGGCCCCGCTCACAGCCCGCTCGGTGTTTTCCTCAATCATCGTTTGTATATCGTTTAATGCAGCGGTCGCGGTATGTGATGTGGTTCTCTTTATGTTAATGCTTCACGACAGATGTGATCATCATCACGCAGGTATATCTGAGGGCTGACCATACTGCGCAGGCGACATCGGATGTCGTACGACTACAGCAAGAGGCCTGTCCATATCAGAGCTGCCGGGTGGCACTCGCGGGTCTCCAGCGAGATGGGATTTTGTCGAAGCAGGCTACTGCAATCGCCATGACGTCCAGCACCGATGCCGCCGATCCGGCTGTTTCCCGGTTTCTCGACGCCGTGTGGTTGGAACGCGGGCTGTCGCCAAACACTCTGGCAGCCTACCGCGCAGACTTGACTGCGCTCTCCCGATGGCTGTCGGAGCGGAGCATCCCCATGATGGGAACCTCCCGCGCTGACCTCCAGGATTTTATTGCCTGGCGTGTGCATGCCGGCGCGCGACCGCGCTCGACCGCACGTCAGCTTTCCAGCTTCCGCCGGTTTTTCCGCTACCTCGTGCGTGAGGGTGTGGTCCGCGAGGATCCCACGGCGCAGATCGCCATGCCGAAGATCGGCCGTTCCTTGCCGAAGTCGCTGACTGAGGAAGAGGTCGAATCGTTGTTGTCGGCCCCGGTGGTGAGCGATCCGCTCGGCAACCGGGATCGCGCCATGCTCGAGGTTCTGTACGCCACGGGGTTGCGGGTGTCCGAGCTCGTCAACCTGCGCCACGGGCAGATCAACATCAACCAGGGTGTCATTCGCATCATGGGCAAGGGCAACCGCGAGCGGTTGATTCCCCTGGGCGAAGAGGCCATGCGCTGGCTGACCGAATTCTTCAACGGCGCGCGCGGTGAGATTCTGCTCGAGCGCCAGACTGACTACCTGTTCCCGACGCGGCGGGGTGACCGGATGACGCGCCAGGCTTTCTGGCACATCATCAAGCGCTACGCCCGTAAATCCGGTATTTCCAAAGAGCTCTCGCCGCATACCCTGCGGCACGCGTTCGCCACGCATCTGCTCAATCACGGCGCGGACTTGCGCGTCGTGCAGATGCTGCTGGGTCACAGTGATTTGTCGACTACACAAATCTACACACACGTGGCTCGCGAGCGTTTGAAAGAGATGCACGGTCAGCACCACCCGCGGGGCTGATTTTCTTTCGGGTCCGCGCCCGATGGGCGCGGTGGTCCGCGGTCTGTGCGTCTCCACGGGCGCACATCGGTGCCCAGCGCGCCTTCTGCTAGACTGACTTCATGCTAGCGAGAACTCTCGTATTCCTGCTTCTGATCGCCTCGGTCGCCCAGGCTGAAGACGATCCGCGCGCAGTCATAGCCAAGCAATTTCCCGGCACCCGCGTGGAAGATGTCCGCCCGACGCCGGTAGCGGGTTTGTACGAACTGACCCACGGCGCTGACATCGTGTATGTCACTGCTGATGGCAAGTACGCACTCAGCGGCGATCTCCTCAACCTCGCCAACAACGACAACATTACCGAATCCCGCCGCCGTGCGGTGCGCGCGAAACTGATCAGCGACGTCCCGGAATCCGAGATGCTCGTGTTTGGTCCGCAGAACCCGAAGTACACGGTTACGGTCTTCACGGACGTGGATTGTGCCTACTGCCGGCAGTTACACAGTCAGATTGCGGACTACAACAGGCTGGGTATCCGTGTCCGCTACATGTTCTATCCGCGCACGGGGCCGAACACGGAGTCCTGGACGAAGGCGGAACAGGTCTGGTGCTCCAGCAACCGCAATGAGGCGCTGACGCAGGCCAAGCGAGGAGTGCCGCTCAAGGTCAAGGCGTGCCCCAACCCTGTCGCCAAACACTATGCTCTGGGACAGGATTTCGCATTACAGGGGACCCCGGCCATCGTGCTCGGCAACGGGGAGCTGATCGGCGGCTACATGACGCCAGGTGAGCTGGCGCAGGAACTGCAGAAGTCGCGCTGAAGCCGGGAGCCTACCGCTCGAGCAGCTTCAGCTTGTCCGGCTTGCCCCGCCACTCGACGTGGTCGGCCGGCGGATCCTTCTTCTCAGTGATCACGGGCCACTGTTTCGCGAGCTCGGCATTGAGCTGCTTGAAGTTCTCCTGGCCGGCCGGCAGCTCTTCCTCCGAGAAAATGGCCTCAATCGGGCACTCGGGCTCGCACAGCGTGCAGTCGATGCACTCATCCGGATCAATCGCGAGGAAGTTCGGCCCTTCGTGGAAGCAGTCCACGGGGCAGACCTCCACACAGTCCATTTCTTTGCACTTGATGCAGTTTTCAGTAACGACAAAGGTCATGAACGATCCTCGAAAAGCCAGCCGCCAATCATAGTTATCTCGATAGCCGGCGGTCCAGTTCAGTGAAATAGTGGTCTTCGCGCCCGGCGGCCCGGTCTTCCAGGTAGCGCTCCAGGGAGTAGACCGTGCTGGGGAAGGCGATATCAGACCAGGGAATGTCCTTCGGGTCGACCAGCGTGGCTTCCAGGCTCTCCGCGCCGGCCCCGAATTCCGGCTCCTTCAGGATAGCGCGAAAGAAGACGTGAACCTGGTGGGCATGCAGCACGTGGACAACCGACAGCAGGGAGCCGATCTCCACCTTGGCAAGCGCTTCTTCCCAGGTCTCGCGTGCGGCGCCCTGTTGCAGGGTTTCGCCGTTTTCCATGAACCCAGCCGGTACCGTCCAGAAACCGCGTCGCGGCTCGATACCGCGACGACAAAGCAGAATTTTCCCCTGATAGTCGGGGACGCAGCCGACGACGATCCGGGGATTTTCGTAGTGGATGGTCCCGCACGAATCGCAGATGTGTCGCGGCAGGTGGTCGCCCGGCGGGATTCGAAATTCGACCTTGGCGCCGCACTGGTTACAAAAATTCATGGTTGAGCCGGCAGCATATCACGGCCGAAACGACGGGCCGGTCCGACGGGATAGCACGTCCAACCGAGGCATTCCTCAGGTCCACCCGTTGTTAAGATCCAGCCCGCAACGGTTTGCGGTGGTGGGGCATCTGAGCCGTGTGCATCTATTTAACAGGGAGCGGATAAATTATGGGGCGTGTGCTTCGACGATGCGGGATGGGGCTGGTGCTTGCGGTTGTCGGGTTGGCTGCGCAGGGCGCGGAACCGACCGGCCGCACCTTCATGCGTTATCCGACTCTGTACGGAAACACGATCGTCTTTGCGGCTCACGACAATCTCTGGTCGGTGCCGCGTTCGGGTGGTACTGCGACCCGGCTGACTGCGGACGAGGGGCGCGATGTCACGCCGCGGTTTTCTCCCGACGGCCGTTGGATCGCGTTCACCGGTGAGTACCAAGGCAACCGTGACGTGTATGTCATGCCGTCGGCCGGTGGTACCGCGCGCCGGCTGACATTCACTTCCGATGTCGTCAACGAAGCCCCGCCGCGCTGGGGTCCGAACAACATGGTGCTCACCTGGACGCCGGACTCGGCCAACATCGTATTCCTGAGCCGTCGCGAGGCCTGGAACACGTGGATCAACAAGCCCTTCGTGGTGCCGCTCGCGGGCGGCCTGGCCCAGCCGCTGCCCATCGATCGCGGCGGCTTCATGAGCTACAGCCCCGACGGCAAGCAGATCGCCTACACGCGCATCTTCCAGGACTTCCGTACCTGGAAACGCTATGACGGCGGCTTGGCCCAGAACATCGACATCTACGATTTCCAGACCAGGCAGCTCAAACACGTGACGGACTGGGTGGGTACGGAAACCTCGCCCATGTGGTTCGGCAAGACAATCTATTTCCTCGCCGACCACGATGCCAACCGGCGCAAGAACATTTGGGCCTACGACACCGGCAGCGGCGAGTTCCGCCAGATCACCCACTTCACGGATTATGACATCGAGTACCCGAGCCTCGGTACAGGTCCTGAAGCGGGCATCGTGTTCCAACAGGGCGGCAGGCTGCACGTACTCGATGTTCCCGCGGAACAGCTTCATGACCTCGATGTGAGCGTTGCCGATGATGGCACCCGCACCGGGCCCCGCTGGGTGGATGCGAAGGATTCGATCCGCGAGCAGGACACCTCGCAACATACCAACTTCGATATTGCCCCGAACGGCAATCGGGCGGTTTTCTCGGCTCGCGGCGACCTCTTTACGTTGCCGGCGGAGCACGGCAACACGCGCGATCTGACCCAATCCTCGAACGCGGATGAGGATCATCCAACCTGGTCGCCGGACGGCAAGACCATCGCCTACACGACGGATATCTCGGGAGAGCAGCAGGTCGCGATCCGTCCTGCCGAAGGCGGCCCTGAGAAGATCCTCACTCACTTTGAGCGTGGCTATTTTTATACACCGCGTTGGTCGCCCAACGGCGAGCGCCTCGCGTTCTCCGATCACGAGCATCGCCTGTGGTGGGTGTCAGTTGCCGGTGGTGAGCCGGTCCAGGTTGCACGTGACACGTTCGCGGAGATCCATGATTACACGTGGTCTGCCGATGGGCGTTGGCTCGCCTACAGTGTCAACGCGGCCAACTTCCAGTCCGGAATCTGGCTGTATAACGTGGATACCCGCAAAGCCACGTTGGTCAGTGATCCACGCGCGAACGACTTTCAGCCCGCGTTCGATCCGGCGGGCAAGTACCTGTTCTTCATTTCAACGCGGCACGAGAACCCCACCTTCAGCCGCGCTGAATTCAACATTGCTACCTTGAAGACGACGGGTATCTACGTCGCACCGCTCAAGCGTGGCGCAGCGTCGGCTTTCGCACCGCAGTCGGACGAAGGTGTGGGCGCCAAGGAAGAGAAAAAGCCTGAGGGCAAGGAGGCCAAGCCGCAGCCGGTGAAGCCGCTGGAAGTCGACCTCGATGGCCTCATGAGCCGCGCAGTCCCCATGCCCATCCCGCCTTCTGACATCAACACCCTGGACGTGCGGGATGACAAGGTCTTCTACCTGACCGGGCCGAGTCAGACGATTGACGGTCCGCTGCCGGGGGAGAAGCCGGTTCTCCATGTTTATGACCTCAAGGAGCGCAAGGATGACAAGGTCGTCGAAGGACTGAGCACCTACATGTTGTCCGCGGACGGCAAGAAAGTGCTCTACAAAGTCGATAAGGATTACTTCATCGCGGATGCGGTGGCCGATAAAGGCAAGGGCGACGAGGGGAAAAAGAAGCTGGATCTGGCGCACATGCGCATTCGCATCGAGCCCACGCAGGAGTGGGTCGAGATGTTCAACTCGGCATGGCGCCTGGAACGCGATCTCTTCTACAGCCCGAAGATGAACGGTGTCGACTGGCAGGCCGTGCGTGCCTCCTACGCAAAGTTGCTGCCGCTGGTCGGCTCGCGCAGTGACTTGAACTACCTCATCGGCGAGATCATCGGTGAGCTCGGCAACTCGCACACCTATGTGGGCGGTGGTGAGGACATGCCGGAGGAGAATCGCGTGCCGACCGCATTCCTCGGTGCCGATTTCGCGCTGGATGCTGCATCCGGGCGCTACAAGTTTGCGACGGTGTTCGGAGGTGACAACACGCGCGACAAATACCGTGCGCCGTTGACTGCTTCCGGTGTGGATGTCCGGGCGGGCGAGTTCCTGCTTGCAGTCGACGGCCAGGAGTTGAAGGCACCGACGGATCCTTTCAGTCTGTTGGTCGGCAAACAGGACGCAACTCTGCGGCTGACGGTGGCTGATGGTGCCAACGGCAAGCGCCGCGATGTGATCGTGCAGCCGGTAAAAAATGAGTTGTCCCTGCGCGAGCAGGCCTGGATCGATCACAACCGCGAGGTTGTCGAGAAGGCCTCCGGCGGCAAGGTGGCCTATATCTACCTGTCCGATATGGGCGGCCTCGGTATGGAGCAGTTCATCCGGCAGTTCTATGCGCAACTCGACAAGCAGGCCTTGATCATCGATGACCGCTGGAACGGCGGTGGCTTCATTGATCAGATCGTCCTCGAGCGTCTGCGGCGCGTTCTGATCGGTATGGATACCAACCGGGAGGGAGCGAGCATTCCCACCCCCAACCAGTTGATCATCGGGCCCAAGATCTGCCTCCTGAATCATTTCTCCGCCTCTGACGGGGACATCTTCCCGTACTACTTCCGCAAGTACGGGCTGGGGCCTCTCATGGGAACACGCAGTTGGGGCGGCGTCCGCGGCATCCGGGGCGAATGGTTCCTGCTGGACGGGGGCTACATCACGATTCCGGAAGACGCCACGTATGGTGTTGATTCGCAATGGGCGATCGAAAACCACGGCGTTGATCCTGACATCCCGGTTGACGATACTCCCGGCGATTGGATGGCCGGGCGCGATGTCCAGTTACAGGCGGCGATTGACTACATTCAGGCGGAGATGAAGAAGCATCCGGCCAGCTTGCCGCCACCGCCGCCCGCGATGCCCGCGTATCCGAAGGAAGCTGGATCGCCCTGAAAGAGCGACACGTGTCGGCGCATGTTCCCGGTGCCTATAATCGGGCATGCTGCAGCACGTGGTGGATATACGTGAACTAGTTCGGCCCGGCCGATCGGGTGCAACCCGTTCGGTGCGCGGCAAGATGATGCGCATCGCCGTGATTACCACGGCGATTGCGCTTCTTGCGGCCGGGGCCGGCATGCTTACGCATGATCTGAGCGCGTACCGTGATTCCTGGGTAGCCGATCTCGACACTCAGGCGAGCATTCTCGCCACTTCAACCGCTTCAGCATTGATTACCGGCGACAAGGCCGTCGCGGACCGAAACGTAAACGCCGTGCGCTGGAGGCCGGCGCTGCTGGTGGTGGCCTTGTACACAGCAGATGGGAAGTTGCTCTCCAGCTTTGTGCGTCCGGGTGAGGCTGCGCCGCCCCTGCAGTTGCAAGCCGTGGTGCGTTCCTCGCGGGTTTCGGGAGGCAGTGTCGAGCTGACTGCGCCGATCGTTGAGGACGGGCAGCGACTCGGGACGATACTGCTTCGCGCACATCATGATGTCGGCGCGCGCGCGTTGGCTTATCTCGGGATCTTTGGTCTCGTGACGCTGTTGAGCATGGTCGTCGCGTTGTTGCTCTCGACTGCGTTACAGAAAGTCATCATAGAGCCGCTCGATTCCATGGCCGATGTGGCCCGACGGGTCACGTCCAAGCGCGATTATTCGTTGCGCGCTCATTCATCGACGGACGATGAAATCGGGATCGTGGTCGAAGCGTTCAACAGCATGTTGGATGAAGTGCAGACGCGCGCCCGTGACCTGGAGCAGTCAAACTCGGCTCTGACGACCGAGGTCCGCATCCGGCAAGCTGCTGAGGCAGCGCTGGCGCGTGCAAACGGACGACTCGAAACGACAATGGCAGCGTTGCGAGAGGCTGATCGGAAGAAGGATGAGTTTTTGGCGACGCTTGCGCACGAGTTGCGCAATCCGCTTGCGCCTGTGATGCATGCAGTGAAGCTCATGGAATCGCCATCCGCCGATGAGCGACAGCGACTGTGGGGGCGCGAAGTCATTGCCCGTCAGGTGCAGCGAATGGCGCTGCTCCTGGATGATCTGCTGGACGTTTCCCGCATCACGCGCGGGCGACTCGAGCTTCGCAGGGATTACGTTGATCTGTTGACGTTGGTGAGCTCAGCCGTGGAAACCGCTCGCCCGTTGATCGACGCAAAGAACCACAGCTTGACGGTAAACCTGCCGCCTGAGCCGGTTGAGTTGGAAGTGGATCCACTGCGCTTGTCGCAGGCGCTCTCCAATCTGCTGACCAACGCGGCAAAATACACCGATGCAGAGGGTCATATCACGTTGACGGCCTGCCAGGATGCTCAGGGTCTCACCATTCGCGTGACCGACAACGGCATTGGCATCGAGCCCTCCGTCATCAAGGGGCTGTTTGAAATGTTCTCGCAGATCGATTCCGCGATTGATCGGGCGGAGGGCGGCCTGGGAATCGGACTTGCGTTGGTGAAGGGGCTGGTGGCATTGCACGGCGGTAGCGTGCAGGCGACGAGCGCGGGGCTGGGGAAGGGCAGTGAGTTCACGATCCAGTTGCCACAGTCTGTCGTAGTCGAGCCTGAAGCTGTCGCTCCAGGCGTTGCTGAAGTTGTGTCCGTGACTCACGGGCTGCGCTGCAGGATCGTCGTCGCCGACGACAATCGGGACGCCGCCGACAGCCTGAAGATACTGTTGGAATTTGCGGGTCATGATGTATTTGTTGCCTACAACGGTCAGCAGGCGTTGGATCTGGGCGTCCAGGAGCATCCCCAGGTGTTTGTTCTGGACGTGGGCATGCCGGATATTACCGGGTATGAGGTGGCGCGCCGAATCCGCCAGCAGGCCTGGGGACGCAGCGTGCTATTGCTCGCGGTGACCGGCTGGGGGCAGGACGATGACAAGGAGAAGGCGAAGGCCGCCGGTTTTGACTTTCACTTCACCAAGCCGGTCGACCCGGAGCAGGTGGAGGAACGGGTAGCAGCGTATCTACGAGCGCCGCGGCCGGTCACTTCTCACGCAGTTGGTGACTATCCTCGGCCTTGAGGTCCAACTCGTAGATCTTCCTCAGGTCGACGATCTTCTCCAGGGTCGAGGCCTCGAAGGGCGGCTTGTTCTCCAGCGCATGCAGCGCGATCCCTTCCAGCAGATCGCCCAGCGATAAATCCAGGTATTCCGCGAGGCCTTTCAGGACCTTCAGCAGGCGCTTTTCCAGGCGCACGCCGGTTTGCACGCGTTCGACCAGGTGCTTGGGGGATGGCATAGTGGGCTCGTCTGATGGTACATTGGTACCAATGTACCACAAAGAGGAGATGCCCACATGCTCATTCCGGCACTGCTGTTGGCCGCGGCCACCCAGGTCCGAACTTTTCACCTGAACGCGCCGCGCGAACGGGTCTTTCCGCTGTTCACGGCCGAGGGCGAACGTGCCTGGGCGCCTGGGTGGGAGCCCAAAATACTGAGCGGCTCCAAGGAGCGTGGCTCAGCATTCATAACAACCGCGCACAACGGCAGCACCGTTACGTGGATCGTCACCGACTACCGGCCCGCCGCAGGGCAAGTCAGTTACGCACGCCTGGTGCACGATTCGAACATCGGCATCGTCGATGTCATCTGCACCGAGGCTGCCGGTGGTGGAACGGATATCTCGGTGCGCTACACTCTGACCGCGGTCAGTGAGGCGGGACAGTCGTTTGTTGCCAAGTTCCTCGCCCCTGCGCACTACACAACAATGATTGATGAATGGCGGGTCGCAACCAGCAAGGCGTTGGGTTTGCCGGTTGCCCCGTAGAGGGTCAGCATGAAAGCACTCGGTTTGTGGCTCGCTCTTGCGTTCAGCAGCGTGTGCTGCGCTCAGCAGGCGCCTTCGTTCGCGGTCAGCTTTCCGGGCTTGCGCAGCAACGCACCCCTCAGCGGGCACGTGATCCTGCTGCTCAGTCGCGATTTCTCGCGCGAGCCTCGCAGCCACGTGGAGCCCAACGAACCGCTCGACAGCCCCTACCTGTTTGGCCTCAATGTGACGAACCTGGCGCCCGGCACGCCCGCCGTGTTGGATGATCGTGCGTTCGGCTGGCCGGTACGCAAGCTTTCCCAGTTGCCGCCCGGTGAGTATTTCGTACAGGCCGTGTTGAATCGCTACGAAGCGTTTCATCTGGCGGACGGCCGCAAGCTGCTGTTGCCCCCGGATGAGGGCGAGGGACAGAAGTGGGCCGAAAAGCCCGGCAACCTGTACTCAAAGCCCCTGAGGGTGACGCTCATCCGTGGCCGCACCGGCCAGACAGCCCTCTCCCTCGATCAGCAAATCGCGCCCATCGAGCCGAAGAAGGACTCCGAGTTCATCCGCCACATCCGCATTCGCAGTGCGCTGTTGTCCCGTTTCTGGGGCCGGGACGTGTTCATTGGCGCCCATGTGCTGCTGCCGAAGGACTTCGACCAACACCCCGAAGCGCATTACCCGCTCATGGTGTTCCATGGCCATTTTCCGGATGATATTTCGGGATTCCGGACCACGCCGCCGGATCCCGAGCTGAAGCCGGACTATTCCAAGCGCTTCCATCTGGCCGGATACAACCGGATCCAGCAGCAGGAAGCGTATGCGTTCTACCAGAAGTGGATCTCCGCGGATTTCCCGCGCTTCCTCGTGATCGAGATCGAGCACGCCACGCCGTACTTCGACGACAGTTACGCCGTCAATTCGGCGAACCTCGGGCCGTACGGCGATGCCATCAACAAAGAGTTGATTCCGGAGATTGAAAAGCGCTTCCGGGGTATCGGTGCCGGTTGGGCTCGATTCACCTACGGCGGCTCCACTGGAGGCTGGGAGGCGCTTGCCACTCAGGTCTTCTATCCCGACATGTACAACGGGGCATTCGCCGCGTGCCCGGATCCGATCGATTTCAGGGCGTACACAGTGATCAACCTCTACGAGGATGCCAATGCCTATTCGTTGAAAGGCGAGGCCTCCAGTGTGGAGCGTCCCGGCTTCCGAAACTATCTGGGTGAAGTCTTCGCCACCCAGCGTGACATGAACTACATGGAGTTGGCGCAGGGAGACCAAAGTCGGTCCGGTGGTCAGTACGACATCTGGCAGGCTGTGTTCAGCCCGGCTGGCGCCGACGGCTATCCCAAACCTATTTTTGACAAGATCACCGGCGTCATCGACAAGTCCGTCGCCGCGTACTGGCGCGAGCACTACGATCTCTCGCACATCATTGAGCGTGACTGGGCAACACTGGGCCCGAAGCTAAAGGGCAAGATCCACCTCTACGTGGGTAACGGCGACAACTACTATCTGACTGACTCCGTGTATTTTGCGCAGGAGCGGCTCGAAGCGCTGCGACCTGAATACAACGGCGTGGTGGCGTATGGCGATCGCGCCGAGCATTGCTGGAATGGTGACCCCGACACGCCGAATGCGTATTCACGCCTTCACTACAACTATCAGTACCTTCCGGTGATTCTGGAGCGCATTAAAGCCGCAGCACCGGCCGGCGCAGATCTGACGAGCTGGCGCTACTGAGGGCGGCACGAAACATGCTTCAGCATAGGCATGCGCTACGAGCCTCAGCCCCCGCCGACTCCCCGACAGAATCGGGTGCTGATCGTTGATGACAGTGACGATGCCGCTTGGGCGCTGGCGTCGCTGTTGCAGTCGTGCGGCCACGAGGTGCACGTGGCCCATACGGGTCAGCGTGCGCTCGAGCTGGCCGAACGTCTTCACCCTCAAGTCATCTTCCTCGACCTCGCGATGCCCGAGATGGACGGGTTTGAGACCGCCATGCGCATTCGCCGCCGCCGTTGGGGCAAGGCGATCACGCTGTGCGCGCTGAGCGCGTTTGATACCCCCGAATTCCGGGAACGCTCGGATGAGGTTGGAATCGACCGCTATCTGGCCAAACCCGCCGAGCTCGATGAGCTGGTGAGGGTTGCCGCCCGATAACTCTAAAGGATCATTCGTGACGTCCCCGTCACGTTAATAGGCACACCGTCCGAGTTAACGTAATTTCCCTCTCAGGGGATCGTCTCACTCGCCAATCGGTGTAACTCAAATGCTACTCGAGAATCAGACTTCGTCGCCGGGAGCTGCGCCTGCAGGTTCGGCACTGCTGGTCGCGCGTCTCGCTGAAATGCTCGAGACCGCCAGGGATAACGCGGATACGCACTACGAAGTAACCAAGCGCATCGTCGCTGAGGCCTCGTTACTTCTGGAGTCGCATCTGGGCCGCGGCGCTCGCGCTCCTGATAGTCAAAACGGTATGCTCGCGCGCTGGCAGATCAATCGCGTGCGCTCGTTCATCGACGAGCATCTGACCGAATGCATACGTGTGTCAGACCTCAGTGGCTTGGCTCGCAGCAGCCCGTCGTATTTCAGCGCCGCATTCAAACGGACGTTTGGAGCTTCGCCCCATGCGTATCTGATGAAGCGCAGAATCACGATGGCGGTGGAGCAGATGTTGGGAAGCGACGCACCGCTCAGCGAGATTGCGATGAACTGTGGCTTTGCCGATCAGGCTCACTTCAGCCGCCAGTTTCGCCGCATGATGGGCTCGACGCCGAGTAATTGGCGGCGCGAGCGCGCATCGCGACCGTTCTCGCGGTAACGACGAAAGCTCGCCGAAAGTCTTCGTAGGCGCATGCCTACAACACGCGTTGCGTGGCGCCGCTGGCCACGCGGCGCGAGTTGAATTAATGTGGCTCGCAATGACGTCGACCGCGTTACAACTGTTTGATCACGCTGCCTGGCGAAAGCGCAAGCATGGGTATGTCAGGCGCATCGTCGGTGCCGCAGTAAAGACTGCGTCCACGCTTCCCGGTCGATCACTCATCGCGAACACAGGCTGCAAAGCACTGCTGAGCTCCGGAGCCGGGTCGGCTTCCGGGCCTCTCCCAACCTGACTTCTCACGAAGACCCGCTCCGGCACATTCGGCGAATCCACGACCGCCGCCGTAGGCCATTTTCGTGAGAGCCTTCCATGTTAGTGATCAAGAACACTGTCTGGTTGTCCGTGTGCAGGATTGCCGCGGACCTGTCGGGTCTGGTGCTGTTCACCGTGATTTCCCGACGCTATGGGCCCATGGGGACGGGCGAGTATTCCTACGCCTTCGCACTGGGGGCGTTCATAGCGATTCTGGCCACATCAGGCATCGAACAATACGGTGTCAGACAGTTGGCCTGCCTGAAATCGCCGCAGGAAAAGACCGACTGCTGGCAGAGCCTGCTGGTTACGCAGCTCATTCAACTTTCAATCGGCCTGGTTGTATTGGGCGCGGTGATGCTCGTTGTAGGGAAGTCGCGCGCGAGCCCTGTTGTGATCCTCGAGCTGACGGTGTTCCTCGTGGGATGGGGATTGTCCCGCACGCTCTTTGTCCCTGCTTCCGCAGCTCAGGCCATGGTGGGCCCGGCGTTCACCGAGCTTTCCTGCAGGCTCGCCGGCACGTTGTTCGCCCTGGCGATGTGTCTGTACAAATCGATTCCACTCTCGGTCATTCTCGCCGGATTCCCGATTGCGGGGCTGGTGCTCGTGGTGCTCTCGCTGCGCAACGCCAATATGCATGGCGCCCGATTCGAGTTGCACTCGCGCTGGCGGGAAGTGGCGCAGACCGTGCGCGGCGCGGCTCCATTCACTGTGTGCGAGGCGCTCGGCCAATTCTACATGCGCGTCGATCTTCTGTTGATCGTGTTCCTGTTGGGGAAGGCCAACGGCGGTTGGTATGCCACTGACATCAAGATCGTCGAAGTCGGCCTCATGCCGCTCGTGCTGCTGGGAACAGCCGCGTATCCGGTTTTGAGCCGCGGCGCCGCTCACGGGGCTCGGGAGTTCGCGCCGCTGTCGCGAGATTTCTTCCGCAGCGTGCTGTTTGCAAGCGGTTGGCTGGCGGTCGGTCTGTACTGCCTGGCGCCGCTGGTATTGACGCGCTTGTTGGGTAATGCATTCCAGCCGGCACGGCATCTGTTGCCGCTGTTTGCCGTACTGGCCGTGTTCAAGGGCGTCGAGGTCGTGCTGTACCGCTTGCTCTATGCGGTGAAAAAGCAGAACACCTATATGGGTGCGCTGGTCGTCGGCACAGTCATGATTGTGTTACTGAACTACACATTGATACCACTCTACGGAGCGATGGGGGCCGTGTTCGCGGTTCTGTTGAGCAGTGCCGTAGTGAACGGGGTCTGTGCATTCGCACTGCGTCACGAGATCGCACATTCGCTGTTCGGGAAGAACGGAGTCCGTCTGGCCTTTGTCCTCGGCGTGACCCTGGTGGCGGTCTTCGGTCTCAAGACGCTGGATATCGGCGCCTGGGAGGTTGGTATCGCCGGATGTGTGCTGTTCCCGTTGGCGGCCCTCGTCAGTGGGTTGTTTCCCAATCCGCGCAAGAGTCCTTTGTTTGCATAAAGTTGTCCCAGCCGCGGTCCTTGAAATACACCTCGATCGCTTCCGGAGCACCCGAGATCTCCGCCAGCGCTACGTAGGTGTCCGGCCGGATGAGGTAGACGGCATTGCGGGCGAAGCCCACGGCGGCGTGGGCTTCGGTCCAATCAAACACGTGCAGCGGCAGGTGCCGGCCCGCGCACCACACAGTCAGCTCCGGACTGGCTTTGCCATACACGTGTACTTGCCATAGAGGCACTGACAGCGGGTCATAGTTGTCGGCCGATTTGACCCAGGGCAGGCGATCGCCCCCATGGACTTCGCCCGCCCGGCCGGTGCTCAGCTCGCTGTCGCGATAGTTGATCATGAGCTGGGATACCGTGCGGAACAGCCATTCGCGTGCGGCACCCACCTTCGTGACAGTTGGGATCACCAGGGGCGCGAGCCGGGTGCGGATCAGGTTCGCAATGCGTCCATCCGCAGTGGCCACGCTGAAAATCTGATCGGTCGTTTTCACGAGCTTGCGGGCGAAGGCGATTCGCTCAGCCTCGTAGCTGTCGAGCAATTCTTCCGGCGCATCCTGCTTCAACACCGCCGCCAGCTTCCACGCGAGATTGATCGCATCTCCGATCCCGGTGTTCATGCCCTGTCCACCTGCAGGGCTGTGGATATGCGCGGCATCTCCGAGCAACAACGCGCGGTTCTTGCGGAAGTGGTCAGTAACCCGATGGTGCACGTGATAGGTGGAGAACCAATTCACCTGTTCGACCTGGATTTTCAGATGTTCGATGGCGCGGCCGCTGACATCCGCGAAGGTGAGTGTCTCGGCCTGCCTGGCGCGCTCATCCCGTACCGTGCCGATGAGCCGCACGCGACCGGTCCCCTGCAGCGGGAAGACCGCGAGAAAGTCAGCTTCGTCCAGGTCGATGTTGACCTCGCCGTTCACTGAAGGCCCGGACGCCTTGGCATCGGCAACATAGAACACCTGGCTGTAGGTCCCGCCCGGAAACCCTGTGCCGGTGACCTTGCGGACAGTGGATCGCGCCCCATCGCACCCGGCGATGTAGGCTGCCTCCACCGTTTCGTCGCCCTTGGGTCCGCGCAGTTGTGCGATGACACGGTCGCCCGCATCAGTGAACCCGATCAGCTCAACCGGCCGTTCGACGCTGATGCCGAATGACTTCAGGCGCTGGATGAGCAGCTTTTCGTGCTCGTCCTGCGGAAACATCTCGATGAAGGGGTAGGGTGTCAGGTCGCTGGCAATGTCTGCGAAGGACACGCGGGCTTCGGGCTTGCCCTTGACCCACAGATTGACCGCGGGCACCCGGTGGCCGTCGGTCACGACCGCGTGTGTCAGATCCAGTTGGCGATACAGCTCGAGGGTTCGCGCGTGAACCGCGAGCGCTCGGGAGGTCGTGCCGGGCTCGGCCGCCTTGTCGATGATCCTCGGCCGCAGACCCAGCCGGGCGAGCCAGTTCGCCAGTACGAGACCGGTGGGTCCCGCGCCCACAATGAGGACTTCAGTGCGGCTCATCAACCGTCTCCTTCGTTTCCGAAGCGTTCGCGAAGAGTCTGCGAGAATACCTTCGGCGTCTGGGGCTTTATGAACAGCGCTGTGACTTCACCATGCTGCCGGCGGATACTGTTTTCGATCTCAATCACCCGCTCTTCGAGCTCGGGTACGCGCAGGTCGTCTTTGAATTCCAGGCTCAGGGCGACCACGATCTGGTCGGGCGCCAGTTGCGCCGTCAACATGCCGTTGACCCGCAGCACCGCGGGGTTTTTGGCCGCGATTTCCTTCACGGAATGCGTCAGCTCGCTGCTGGCGCTCTCGCCGATGAGAAGACTCTTGCTTTCGCGTGCCAGCAACATTGCAACGCCACCCAACACCAGGCCGATGAGCAATGAGGCCACGCCGTCAAACTCGGGCTTCTCCCAGTGCGTTGCCGCAAAGGTCCCGGCGGCAGCGATCAGGATGCCCAGCAAAGCGGCGCTGTCCTCAAACAATACCATGAATGAGGGGGGATCCTTGCTGCGGCGAAAGGCTTCATAGAGAGTGAATCGACCGCGGTTGCGGTGAAATTGCTTCAGCGAGATGGCCCAGGAGGCGCCTTCGAAGATCAGGGCGAATGCGAGGACGGCGTAATTGACCCAGGGTCTTGCGATCGGGTGCGGGTCGATCAATTGCTCGATGCCCTGGTAGAGGGACACGCCGGAGCCGACGGCGAAAATCAGCAGGGCGACAATGAAGCTCCAGAAATAGAGCTCGCGGCCATGTCCCAACGGGTGTTGTGCGTCAGGTCGCCGAGCGGCACGATGCTGCCCATACAGCAGGAGCACTTCATTCACTGAGTCGACGAGCGAGTGCAGTGCCTCGCTCATCATGGAAGAGCTGCCGGTCCAGAACGCGGCGGCGGCCTTGGTTGCGGCAATCAGCAGGTTGGCCGCAAGGGCTGCGTAGACGACGTGTTTGGATGTCAGCTCTTCCGCCATCAGGGCTTCCAGCCCACGGCCCAGTCCGATGGAGCGCCGCCCATCACGAATTCGAGCTTGCCGCCCGCTTCGATCTGTTCGTAGGTGATGAGGGGGGCCGTCAGCGGCTTGCCATTCAGCCGGGCGGATTGAATGTAGGGATGGTCCGCCGAGTTATTGGCAGCGGAAATTTCAAACCGTTTGCCGTTCGGGAGATTCAAGGTCGTGCGGGTAAAGAGCGGGCTGCCGATCATGTATTGGGCTGAGGCCGGATTGACCGGATAGAATCCCATTGCTGTGAACACGTACCAGGCGGACATCTGGCCGCAGTCTTCATTCCCCAACACGCCGGTGGGTGTATTGGAGTAAGCGTTGTGGGCGATATCACGAACGACAGCTTGAGTTGCGTAGGGCCTGCCGCCGAAGTCGTACAGGTAGCCATAGTGGTGACTCGGCTCATTGTCGTGATGGTTGTGGTGGCCGGCAAAGTGCTCATCGAGCTTTGCATTGAAGGCTTTCGGGCCACCCAACAACTTGATGACACCCGGTATGTCGTGAAGGGGCGCGAACAGGTACACCCACTCGTCGCCTTCCGTCCAACCGTCCGCCGGGCTGGCCCAACCGCCGTCAGAATTGCGCGCCTGCATGAAGCCCCGCGCCGGGTTGAACAGGTTCCTGTAGTTGCGGGATCGCTGCATCAGCTCCTGGTAGTCGCGTGTTTTTCCCAGTGCCCTGGCGACTTGCGCGACAGCGTAGTCGTCGTAGGTTTCCTCCAGGGTGCTCGAAGCTGACTCTGACACCTTGTCGGCCGGGATGTAGCCGAGCTTGCGGGCATAGGTCAGGCCGGCCCGTGCCTCATATGGCACGCCGGGCTCTCGGTCCAACCACCGCCGCGTCGTGTCTCCGTCAGGTGGCGTGTTGGCGTCCTTGTAGACCGCCTCATAGGCGAGTGAGTAGTCGAAACCCTTGAAGCCTTTGCGGATGGCTTCCGCTATCAGCGAGTCCGCGTGGGTGCCGATCATGATGTTGGTATAGGAGGGGTTGGGCCATTTCGGCAACCAACCGCCTTCCTTGTAGCTCTGCAGCAGCGCGCTGATCATGCCGTCGATCCGCTCGGGGGCGAACAACGTCAGCAGGCTGTTTTCGGCTCTAAACGTGTCCCAGATGGAGTAGGCGGTGTAGGACTCGCCATTGTGTATCTGGTCGTCGAACGCACTGTAGTAGCGACCGTACTCGGAGAACAATTTCGGATACAGGAGCGCGTGATACAGGCCGGTGTAGAAGATGTGTCGTTCGTCGTCAGTGGCGCCCTCAATGGAGGCGATGCCCAGCTTCTCGTTCCACTTCTTTTTCAGGGCCGCTTTGGTCTCTTCGAATTGCCACTGTGGCAGCTCCGCGTCGAGGTTGGCACGGGCCTGCTCGATGCTGATAAACGAGGTGCCGATCTGCACTTCCACGACTTTTGCATTGAATTTGGCAAAGCCACCGACTTCTTCGCCAGTCACCTCATTCTGGCCGTCGACAGGAAGCACACCGCGGTAGACACCCTGCTGTACGAAGGGCTCCCGGAAACGGGCCACGAAGTAACCCTTGAAGTTGGGGAGCTTGACGTTGCTCAGGTAGGTATCCATGCGATCGGGGTTGTACCCAACGATTTCCTTCCTGGCGGGGTCGACCCTCACATACCCGACGGTTCCCGCTCTCGTGGCCTGCAGAACGACACTGGCGGTTTCGGCCGCGGGATAGGTGAAGCGCATGTGCGCGCAATGATCCGTCGCAGTCATTTCTGCAAAAATCTTCCGCGCAGGGTCGGCGCCCATTTTCACCGAGTAGTAGTAGGGCGTGGTGACTTCATCTGCGTGCGAGAACGGCATCTGCCGATATTCGACTGTAGTCTGGAGATGGCCGAATTGCGGCATGAGGGTGACGTAGCCATAGTCGCCCATCCATACCGCTGGCTGGTGTGTCCCAATGAAGCCAGAGATGGTGTTGTCTTCGTATGCGTAGGAGCTGACACTGATCCGGTTCTGGCGCGTCTGCGGCGTCCAGTTGGTCATTCCAAAGGGTGTAGTCACGAGCGGCATCGTGCCGCCGTAGTCGGGGCCGATATCCGACCCGCCACCGGTTCCGATGTAGGTGTTGACCCAATCCACAGGGTCCGCATTCGCTTGTGCAACAAGGCACAGGAACAAGACGAATATGAATCTCATTTGGCTATGGCACCCTCTGGCGCGTGACGGGCGAACACGCCATACAACCCTATGATCAACCACACAACGTTGATGCAGACGGAAGGGTATGCACCATTCCAGCCGCTGTTGACGATGAGGCCGGCCCCGGAAACGATGTTCAGCCAGTGGTACACCGGCGACTGCGATTTCAGACGGCCCAGGGTCAGTAGCACATACGCGCTCAGCATCATGATCGCGCCTACCCAGCCGACGATTTCGACGAGCACTTTCATTTGAGACGGTGATCCTTTTGAGCCATTGCGGCGGAAGGCGCCGGATACAAGAATAGCCCATTGTCCGACCTGGCCAACGTCCGACTAGGAGACCCCCATGACCATCCGGCCCTCATTTCTGTTCGACCTGGACGGCACCCTTGTCGACAGCGTTTATGAGCACGTGCTGGCGTGGCAGGAGGCGTTGACGGCCGAGGGAATCGAGCTGTCAGTCTGGCGGATTCACCGCAAGATCGGCATGAGCGGCGGCCTCTTCATGAATCAACTGCTGCGCGAGACCAAGATGGACATCACCCCGGACCGCGTTGAACGGCTGCAGCGCCTGCATGCCGAGGCTTATCAGCGCTTCAGAGGGGAAATCCGGCCGCTACCGGGTGCGCGGGCGTTGTTGGATGCTTTGACGGAGGCGCAGATTCCGTGGGCGATCGCGACCAGCGGCCGCATGTCGACGGCCGGGCAGAATCTGCAGGCGCTGGGTGTCGACCCGGCGGTGAATGCTGTCATCACGCGCGATGACGTCAAATACGCCAAGCCGGATCCGGACCTGTTCGTGGCCGCGGCCGAGAAACTGAACGTCCCGATCACGAGCTCTATCGTGGTGGGCGACAGCATCTGGGACATGCTGGCAGCGCGACGCTGCCAGGCATTGGGTGTCGGATTGCTCTCCGGCGGCTACGGTCTCGATGAGCTGGAGCGCGCCGGCGCCTATCGCGTGTACGAGGATCCCGCCGACCTGTTGGATCATCTCGACGAGGTCGGCGGCCGCCGTTAGCCGCAGCTAGTTACGCGGCGGCAGCTTGGAGGGATCCACGATTCCCCAGTATGCCGGCTTGGCCTGCAGCCGGGTGTCGAAGGGAAGCGGCAGGTCGAGGCGGTTGATGGGGAAGCTGTCCAGCCAGGTGTTGTCGTCGCCCATCCCCCAGAAGGTGACCGCATCGAGCTTGCCTTTCAGGGCACGGAAGGCCGTGAAGTAGTCTCTGTACAGATAACCCTGTTGAGTGATGAGCGCCTGTGGCACCGCGCCGCCGTTGGCGCCATAGTTGGAAGTGTTGTCAGCTGCCTTGTACACGCTCAGGTCCAGCTCTGTGACCTGCTGATGCAGATGCGGGAAGATCGTGCCGAGCGCTTCAATCGCGACAAACATCGCCAGGGGCGAAGGATTGTCGATGTGGTTGTGCATCTCGTGCCCAACACCGTCGAGCGGAATCTTCTTCAGGCGCAGCTCCGCGACCACCCGGACCAGGCAGGCCAGCCGCTGGGTGTCCGTAGTGCTGAAGTCGTTGATGAACAACTGGGTTCCCGGCGGCGCATAGAGTCGGGCAGCCTGCAGTGCGACCTGCAGATACTTCGCGCCGAGCACCTGGTAGAACGGTCCGTGCGAGAGGCAGTCGGACTGGCTGGGGTCGAGGGGCTCATTCACGACGTCCCACACGTACACCGCATTGCCGAAGTGCTGCACCTCGTTCTTGATGTGGTTCTGGATTCGTTGAGTGAGCAGCGCAACGTCTGCCGGCTTGGATGCCGACAACGGCGTTACTCCATCCGCTTCCCTGAACACCCAGGCCGGTGTCTGCGAGCCGTTGGCCCAGACCAGATTGTGTCCGCGGACCAACATTGAGTGAGCCTGTGCGAAGGCGACCTCGGAGTCCGCGGTGGTAAAGGTGAAATTGCCTTCCTGCGGCTCTATTGCGTCCCACTTCATGTCATTGCCGGATACCAGGCTGTTGAAGTGCTTGGTGAGCAATTGCGCATGCGGTCCGCTCAGGTCGGTGGAATCCACTTCCGCGCCGACGGGGAAAAACGCGGCCAGAGTCTGGAAGATGGACGGAATGTCCGTCTGGATCTGCACCGGTGGAATGAAGGTCAGTTGGAAGTCGTCGATGTAAAAGTCCTGGGTGCCGCTGTTGGTCTCCACGTACAGGAACGCCTGGCCGGGGTCGTAGGCGAACGCCATTGAGTACTGTGGAATGGTCAACTGCACCCAGGAACCGAGCGGCACCGGCGTGTTGTTCACGACGGTGTGGAAGGTTGTCGTGCCTGCGAGCGTGGTCTGCAGACTCACCCGTACAGTGTCGTTCTGTGTCGCTGAGGGTCCCAGCTTTACCCACACGCTGACAGAATACTGCGAACCGTTGTACATCTTGTTGCTGACGCTGATCTGCGGGCCATCGAAAGCCGCGACCCGGTTGGTCGTCAGCAGGCTGTGCGAGCCTCCGTGAGCATCTGCAGTTGTGTTCGACAATACCGATCCGGCACGGGAGCTCCAGCCGTCCAGCGCTCCGTCCTCGAAATTGGTGCTGATTCCCGAGTTGTCCTGCGGACCGCCCGGAGGCCCGGAAATCTGGGTAATGACTACGTCGTCGAGATAAAACGATTGCGCCGATGTGGGGCCGACGAGCTGGGCATATAACACCAGGGACGTTGCGGTTGTGCTGACGGTGTAGGTCCCGCCAATCTGCGCCCATCCGGAGTCGGACACGGGGACTTGAAAAGCCCCGACGGTGTCGAAACAGGTGCCCCCGGAACAGCCGGGATCGCTGCGCATCACGGTGAAGTTGGCGTTCGCCGCCGCTTCACCGCTGGTGAGTTGTACGAACCCGGTGATCGTATAGCTGGCGCCGGGGACCAGGTTGGTGAGCTTGAGGCTCGGCCCGCTGCTGCCACCGGAGCTGTTGGTTGTAGTCAGGAGACTCTGGGTGCCCGTGTGGGCGGCCGCCGTCGAGTTGACGGGTGTACTGGCATTGTTGAAGGAAACCCAACCCTGGGGCGTCGAGTCTTCAAAACCGTATTGAGCGATAACCTGAGCCGAACCTGGATTGCTCCAGAGGACTGTCAGGAACAAAAGGCAAAGAGAGACCTGCGCGGATCGAAACATCGTGTTTCCCCCTCGATCGGCGCCCCGCATGTATGATGTCCGTCGGCGGTAGCGCTACCAAGACTATCTCTCCGCGGCGTGTGTTTTGTCAAACGGGGGTGGATGCGGTTGGCGTTCCCTTCGAATTACACTGCGCGGCAATTTCGGAAGGTGGGGTAATACATGGACCGGCGCGAGATTCTTCAGACACTCGGAGCGACCACACTTTTGCCGGCCGCGGCACTGGGCAGAATGTCAGGGCATACCAACGTCGTAGCGGAAACATTGCCGCGCCCACCGCAGAGCAAACCCGAGCACTCCATTCGCTTCGCGGTTTGCGGCATGAGCCACGATCACATCTATGGCATGGTCGGAGCCATTCAGCGCGGTGGCGGCGAGCTGGTGGCTGCTTTTGGTGAAGAGCCCGACAAACTGGCTGCATTTACCAAGCGCTATCCCGATGTGAAAATGGTGAAGAGTGAAGACGAGATTCTGAACGACTCGTCGATCCAGTTGGTGTTGAGCTCGACGATTGCCAGTCACCGTGCTCCTCTGGGCGTGCGGGTGATGGAACACGGCAAGGATTTCCTGGCTGACAAGCCCGGCATCACGACGCTCGAGCAACTCGCTGAGGTCCGTAAGACGATTGCACACACGAAGCGCATCTACGCGATCATGTACAGCGAGCGGCTGGAGGTCAGGGCCGCTGTCAAAGCCGGCGAGTTGATCCAGTCAGGTGCCATCGGCCGGGTCATTCAGACCATCAACATTGCACCTCACCAGATTCGGCAGGGTCACGGTGACGCCGGCGGCGGCAGCGGTCGGCCGGAGTGGTTCTGGGATCCCGACCTGTACGGCGGGATTCTCTGTGACATCGGCTCCCACCAGGTCGATCAGTTTTTGTACTACACGGGCTCGACCGAGGCCGAGGTGGTGGCTTCGCAGATCGCCAATGTGGCCCATCACGACCGACCGCGTTTCCAGGACTTCGGCGACATGATGTTACGCGGCAACCGCGGCATGGGTTACGTGCGGTTGGATTGGTTCACCCCGGATGGCCTCGGTACCTGGGGTGACGGCCGATTGTTTGTTCTCGGTACCGACGGCTACATCGAGCTGCGCAAGTACACGAATGTCGCGGTTGCAAAGCAAGGCAACAACCTGTTCGTTGTCGATCAGAAGGAAGCTCGCTACATGGACTGCAGCAATCTCACGTTGCCGTTCGGTCCGCAGTTCGTTGCGGATGTTGTGAATCGCACGCACGTCGCGCAGGACCAGACGCAGTGTCTGCTGGCCGCGGAGCTGTCCATCCAGGCGCAGCGGAGTGCGAAGAATGTGACTATTCGTCCCGCTGCCGTCGGCTGAGATCAGCGGCGGCGACCCGCGTGCCATAGGCCGGTCGCCTGCCGCCTACGAGCTGCACCGGCGTCCATTCGGTGGCCGCGCGATCCGAACTTCACGGTCATCGCATCGTGCGCTCCATTTGGCAACCCTCTGAATTCCGGGCATGCTCACTGGTCGCACGATGGCTACCGACTCCGCTACAACTCGCATTTCCGCAGGGACTCCGGCGTATCGCCGACTCGCACTCGCACTGGTAATCGCAGGTCTTTCGACATTCGCGCTGCTGTACAGCGTGCAATCCCTGCTTCCCGTCTTCGCGCGCGAGTTTCACGTGAGCGCTGCCGAGTCGAGCCTCGTGGTCTCGCTTGCGACCGGGGCCATGGCCTTGATGTTGCTCATTGCCAGCGTGGTCTCCGATCGAGTCGGACGGCGCGAAATGATGGTTACCTCGCTCTTCGCTGCAGCGATTCTGACGATCGTGTCCGCGGCATTGCCGACCTGGCACGCTCTACTGTTCACGCGCTTTCTGACCGGCATAGCTCTTTCCGGCATCCCCGCGATCGCCATGACGTATCTCGCTGAAGAGGTTGATGCGAGCACCATTGGCGGAACGATGGGACTCTACATCGCGGGATCTGCGATTGGTGGCATGGTGGGTCGCATCGGCTCCAGTGTCATTGCTGATTGGCTCGGTTGGCGCGTCGCCGTTGGAACCATTGGCGTCATATGCCTGATCGGCGCATTTGTGTTTCGCTGGGCGGCGCCCGTGTCCCGATCATTTGTCTCGCGCAGGCACGACCGGGCGTCTTTCTTCGCCAGCCTGCACATCCTGAGACGCGATGCCGGATTGCCGTGGCTCTACTCTGAAGGCTTCCTGCTGATGGGAGCCTTCATCACGATCTACAACTATGTGAGCTTCCGCCTGCTTGCGCCTCCGTACTCAATGAGCCAGTCCGCGGTGGGCGCCATTTTCCTCTTCTACATCGTGGGGTCGTTTGTCTCGACCTGGTTTGGACGGCTCGCCGGCCGGCTGGGAAGGCGACGGGTTTTCTGGATACCCATTCTCGTCTTCCTCATCGGTGTTGGAATGACCGCAGCCAGCCCTTTGATCATGATCGTCAGCGGAATCGGCGTAGCCACCGCGGGTTATTTCGGAGCGCATTCGGTCGCTTCGAGCTGGGTCGGGCGTCGTGGCCACGCAGCGCCTGCCCAGGCCGCTGCGTTCTATTCGTTCTTCATGTACGTGGGGTCTAGCGTCCTGGGTTCCGCCGGCGGTGTGGCGTGGAGCAGGGCGAAATGGCCTGGCGTTGCGCTTTTTACGATGGTGCTGCTGGCATTGGCGCTGGCAGTGGCCATCCGGCTGATTTCGGTGAAGCCACTACCCCAGAATGTGGCGACCGGGCCGCCGGAGGCCGTTTAGACATAATATAGACCTTGAAACCGGGGCGGGAAGCCACACGTCCTCCTGCGGTGGACTACAATCAGCCGCCTTTCTATTGAGGAGATGTCGATGCCCCTTCCTGTGCGATCCGGTAACCCAGGACTGAACGATAAGACGTTCTCGGGACTGCCGCGGCCGATGGCTGCTGGCGATCGGATGACCCTGCAGGGAGCGATCAATAAGTCGTTCCTGCTGCTCGTGGTTTTGCTGGCGACCGCGTTCTACCCATGGTCGCAATTCGCTGCGACGGGCGACGCATCCGTGGTCGGACCGACGACCCTGATCGGTTTAGTCGGCGGGCTCATCACGGCTCTCATCATCAGCTTCAAGCCGACGACGGCTACGTACCTCGCGATTCCGTATGCGGCGCTCGAGGGACTGGTGCTCGGCGGTATCTCCGCCATTCTGGAGCGTAGGTATCCGGGTATCGCGATTCAGGCGGTCGGCCTGACGTTTGGTGTCCTGGCGGTGTTGTTGCTTGCGTACTCGATGCGCATCATCCAGGCGACCCAGCGGTTCCGGACGATTGTCATCGGTGCCACCGGCGCCATTGCCTTGCTGTATCTGGTCACCATGGTGTTGGGCCTGTTCCACGTCAGCGTGCCGTTCCTCAATTCCTCCAGCCCCCTGAGCATCATCGTGTCGCTCGTGATCTGCGGTGTTGCGGCTCTGAACCTCGTGCTCGACTTCGACCTGATCGAGTCGGGAGCACGGCAGGGTGCGCCCCGTTACATGGAGTGGTACTCGGCGTTCGGCCTGCTGGTCACGCTGGTGTGGCTGTACCTGGAAGTGCTGCGGTTGCTCTCGAAGGTTCGCGACAACCGCTAACGACCTGTCGGCGTCGGAGAATCAAAAGGCCGCGGCGTGAGTCGCGGCCTTTTTGCTTTGGTGCGTCGCAAACGGCAGGACTTTGCCGCCTGCGCTGCGTGTTTGAAAGCGCGCCGAAAGCGTGGCCGGCAACGGCTTGCCGCTCTAAAAGTTGGACACAATTGCTCACGAGTGCCTGGCCGTGTTCTGTTAGCTGGGTCACAAATGAGCGCGCCGAGGTCGTCTATGTTGGGTTGACATTTCAGGCAACCCGCAGCGGGGCGAGCGATATGACCATCAGCAGCATTTCCAACATGAACAGTTGGCTGGCCCAACTGGATACGACCAACAGCACGAGCAGTACTTTGCCGGACACCACGAGCACGGCGGACGCCAGCTCGGATGTGTCGCAGCCACCACCACCGCCACCCGGCGGCGGGTTGATGAGCTCCATACTGGAGGCCCTCACACAAATAGGCGCGACCGGGAGCAGCACCAGCAGCGGAAGCTCGACTGCGACATCCAGCACGTCGTCGGCCACTTCGAGCGCCTCGGGCTCCAGCACCGACAGCCAGGACGTGGCTGCGGCGATGCAGCAGTTCATGCAGAGCTTGATGGCGAGCCTGCAGGCTCAGAGCACGAACGCGGCGAGTGGCACCGCCACATCTGACGCCAGCAGCAGTTCCAGCACCCAAGCGGTCTCAGGTAGCTCGACTGGCCAGGCGCCTGCAGCGACAGGGTGGCACCATCATCATGGCGGCGGGGATCTGCAAGCCGCGGTGCAGAAGCTCGCCGCATCGGATTCGAGCGACTCGTCGTCAACTTCTGACTTGCAGACCAGCTTCAACAACCTCGTTTCGGCAATGGGCGGCAGCACGGATTCATCGCAGAGCACGATGAACAACTTCCTGACGACTCTGGCCAGTGATCTGCAGGGCGCATCACCGGCGGGCAACTTCGTCAGTGCGCGAGTTTGACCGCGCGACCGCGTGACAGACGGGCGACGCCGACGGTGAGTAATGGCAGCACATAGACGACCAGGAAAATGATCGCCAGGGCGCGGTAGCCCCTGGCGATCAGAGTGAGCAGGCCAAACCGCTGCGCCAGCAGCATGCAACCGGCGAGTATCACGAGCGCTATGCTCAAGCGCGCCGGACGAGTCAGGGAGGGCCGCTGATGATTGCGCAATGTGTTGCTGATTCGCTCGTTGATCGCGTGCACGGCGCCCGTGCCACTCTCCAGGAGTGCGGCGAAGATCATCAACTGAAATGCCAGATGGAACAGCGGCAGCTTCAGCTGCTGCAACAGGAAGTCGGACGGTAGAGTTTCGTTTGCTATCGCGGGGTAGTAGGCGATCATGCAGCAGAAGAACATCAGCGCCGGGATCATCGCCAAGGGTGCGGCGATCAGGCCGGCGATGACTGCGTCCCGGTCGCTCGTGAGGTGGCGCAAGACCGGCAATATCACAACCGCGCCAACAATGTTGTAGCTCGCGTAGGTCACGCCACCGATTGCCCAGCCGTCCATAGGCGCGGACTTTCCAAAGCCAGCCAGAATCTTGTCGCCGAAATGGGTGAACGACAGGATCACGAACAGTACGTACACGCCATACAACAGGAACGAGACGTACTTGAAGAGGCGCTCGACCGATGCAGTGCCGAATGCGACCACGGATGCGATCGCTCCCATCAGCGCCAACGTCCCGGCTATTTCCGGAGCACCCAGAGTCGCCTTGCCGATTGCGCCGGCTGCTGCGCCGAAAACCGCCAGAATCAACACGACGAACAGGAGATAAGCCACTTCAAACACAATCGCAGCGGGGCCGAGCAGAGAGCGAACGAAGGTCTGGTAGTCGAGCGCGCCGTAGCGCCGGGCGAACAGGAACGTGGCGACGCAGACGGCGGCCCAGATCACTGTGGCCAACAGCATTGCGGCCACACCACCCCAGGGTCCGCTGGGCATGAAGAATTCAGCCAGCTCGCGTCCCGTCGCGTAGCCGCCGCCAATGACAACGGCCTTGAAGGCGAAACCGGGTAGCAGGAAGCGTTGGAATCGCGAGGGCATGCGCTATCTCTCAGATTCAATTCGGGAGGTCGATCGATCCAGGGTCAGCAACATGGCGCCTGCGGCCAGCGCCAGCACGGCCAGAATGGCAAAGAAGGGGCCGTGATTCACGCTGCTCCAGAGTGTACCGACGGCCCCTGCGGTCAGGTTTCCCGAGAAAGTCGCCAGGAACCAGGCGGCCACCGTGGTCGCGGCGAGACCCGCCGGGGCCAGGCGCGCGAATAAACCCAGGCCGGTCGGCAGAATGTGCAACTCACCCCACGTGTAAATCACAAAGAACCCCACCAGCCAGATCCAACTCGCAGGGCCTCGGCTACTCGCCTCGGCCACCACTGCGAGGGCAGCATAGGCCAGTGCGACAATAAATGCGCCGGTAGCCATTTTGCGCGTCGCGGAGGGCTCGGTCCTTTTTCGCCAGCGTGCGAGCAGCAGCGGCGTCATCAGAAACACCAGTAATGGGTTGAGGGCCTGGAACCAGGTCATGGGCACCACCGCGGCGCCTACCTGACGGTCAACACCGGTTTCTGCCCACAACGCGACGGTATTGCCAACCTGCTCGTACGCACTTCTAAACACAGTGACCGCCACGCCGATTCCAATCAGCAGGAGGACTGTATTCTTGGAGGTTGTTGATGGCTCCGATGCCGACTGAGCTGGAGCGCGTTGAACGGCCGGCAGGTACTTGCTGCCACCGGTGTAAACGGCCAACCCGAGAAACATGCCGACTCCGGCTGCCGCAAAACCCCAGTGCCAGCCGTAGAACTCACCGAGCGTCCCGCACACCAGCGGCGCGAGAAACCCACCCAGATTGATACCGACGTAGTAGATGTTATAAGCGCGAGCACGCCGTGGGTCATGGTGCTCATACAGATCGTTGATCTGACTCGGCAGGCTGGGTAGAAACAGTCCATTGCCCAGCGCAATCGTGGCCAATGCCACGTACAGAAGGGAATCGAACGTCATCAGGAAGTGGCCGATGGCCATGATGGTGCCACCGATGATGACGGCACGCCGGTTGCCGAGCCAGCGATCGGCGATGATGCCGCCAAAGATAGGCGTGAAGAATGAAGTAGCCGTGTAGGCGCCGTAGATGAGTGACGCCTTCTCCTGCCCTATCATCAACTGCCGCGTCATGTAGTAGACGAGCAGTGCACGCATACCGTAGTACGAAAACTGTTCCCACATTTCCGTGAGAAACAGGATCGTCAGCCCGCGTGGTTGGCCGAACCAGGTCGGCGCCGAATCGTGGCTCATGCTGTCGGCGAGCGACCGGATCCCCATACTTCTTCGCCACACCGGATATGACCGTCAGCATAGGTCGCACCGGGTGCGCGATCGTGTGACAGAAAAATCGGCCCGTCGAGATCCACGACGTCGCAAAGTTGCCCCAACACAAAGCCAGGCGCCATCGCGAGGCTCGTCCCAACCATGTTCCCCACCATGACTCCGAGGCCGATCTCGCGGGCCCTGCGGGCCATCGCGAGCCCTTCCGTCAGGCCACCGCATTTGTCGAGCTTGATGTTGACGATCTGGAAGCGGCCGATCAGGCCAGGCAGATCGGCCAGGCTCAGCGCACTCTCATCCGCCGCCACGGGAATAGGTGAAATGAAGCCCTGCAGATCCGAGTCGCGGCCGCGCGGCAGCGGTTGTTCGAGCAGCGATACTTTTGCGTTGACGAGCTCGGGGATGAGTTTTCTCAGAGTTTCAATGCTGTAGCCTTGATTGGCGTCGACGCCGATCCAGACATCGGGTCTGGCGCTGCGGACGGCCTGGACTCGCGCCATGTCGATTTCCAGATCGCCGGTCAGTTTCAACTTGATGCGTCGAGCGTGATCGTATTTGCGCGCGCCGGCGGCCATCTTTTGCGGCTCGTCGGCACCGAGTGTGAAAGTGGTAACCAACGGGTGCAACGCGCCGATGCCCGCCAGCTCACCCACAGGGAGACCTTTGCGCGAGGCTTCGAGCTCCCACATTGCGCAGTCAACTGCGTTGCGTGCGCCACCAGGTGGCAACAGTCGTTGCAGTGATACGCGGTCCAACCCCGTTTCAATCGCCGTCCGGCGGGATTCAATCGTGTCCACGATCTTCTCGACCTTGTCGTCGAGATAATAGACGCCGGACGCCTCACCACGACCGCGATGCCCACCGTCACGCAGCTCTACAACAACGACGTCCTGTTCCTCGAACACGAATCCCGAGATGCGAAACGGTGCGGCCAGCCGCAGCTTCTCGACCCTTACATCCAATGTAACGCCTGACATCAGTAGTTGGCTCCCATACGGATGAGCTTGAATGCGAAGGCGACCCAGAGGACGAAGAATCCGGACAAGGTGAGGACGATGCTCCATACCTTGGCGGGCCAGCGACGCTGGCCGGCCCAGACGGCGTTCAGATTCTGGAGGATCAGAATGAATCCGCCGATGAAGCCAACGATTCCGAGCGCCTGAGTGAAATACAGGAAGCTGTCGAACTGGGAGCTGAGCTTGTTGAAGTCCGACAGCATCAATCCGATCGTGGTGCTCCAAACTGCCATGGCGACCACGATCGCGAGCGCTCCGAACTTGCTTTGGCGGTAGGCGCGGTAGGACCGGGTATCCAGGTTCAGGGCTGCGCCGTAGCTCTTGCGGACCAGCGCGGTGATGGGCCAGAAGATCACGGTCAGGAGCAGAGCAACGGCGCTCGCAATGAACACCGGGAGCAGCCAGGACGTGTCCTGGTACCAGGGGGCCCGGTCGAACACAATGAAGGGCGAAAGCTCATCGATGCTGAAGCGAACCGCCTTTCCGTCAACGACCTTTGCAGCGAGCCGCTCATGAGAGTCCCGGTCGCGCCAGACAAAGGGCTCGTATTCGACCCAGTGACGCGGCTGTCCGTTCAAACCTGGAAAGGGGGGTGTAATCAACTCGCCTTTCTCGTTGACCCCGAGATGCGTCTGGCTGACCAGATCCAGGGCCGCCAGAAAGGTTGATTTGGAGCTGCGCGAATTAGCCCAGCTCCCGGCCAGCATCTCTGCGTGGCTCGCAGCGGCTTTGGCCTCAACGCGGGTTGCCGGCACCGGGGCCGGAAAATAGCGGTCGGCGAAGTCGAAGAACAGGGCGTTGCGCAGTTTCCCGGCGGCCCCCTCCTTGCCCAGGCTGTTGAAGGAGACGTAGAAGCCGACGCCATCCTGCAGGAACAGATGCAGCGAGGTATGGAAGTTTTCCGTGTCACCGAGATGAGCAATGACTTCGTGGCCGTTGATGTTGGTTTCGAAGAAACCCAGCTCCATGCGGTTGAGGGGCGGTATCACCGTCAAGGGGCTGTTGTGCATTTGCTCGGCCGTTGCCGCGCTCAATATCCGCTGACCCTGATACTCGCCGTTGCCCAGGTGAGCAATCATGAAATGGGCCATGTCCTGCGCGGGTGCGGCCAGCGAGCCGGCGGGAGCGGGACCTATCATTTCGTATGGCTTGGGGTCCTCTGATGCGCGCGGGTAACCCTTCGACATCAGCGGGACGAGGTTTGCAGGTAACGGCTGACGGAAGCTCGAATGCTGCATATCGAGCGGCGCGAAGATGTGTTTCTCAATGTAGGCGTCGAACGGCTCGCCCGAGAGTCGTTGGACGATATAACCTGCGAGCGACGCCCCATAGTTGGAATACGAGGGCGTCGTCCCGGGAGGAAACACCCTGTTGGGCGTCCAGGCTTTGAGCAGAGACTCGAAGGCCGGCGGCTTGGGATCGTCCGTCAGGATTCCCTTGGCCGCCTCCTCGAAGCCGGCCGTGTGCTGCATGATGTTGCGCATCGTGACGGGCTTGCCATCAAAGGCCGGAATCTTGAAGTCGAGATATTGATTGACGTCGGCGTCGAGATCGATCTTGCCCTGCTCGACCAGTTGCATGACCGCGGTCCAGGTCAACAGTTTGGACACCGAGCCGGGGCGGAACAGGGTCTTCTCAGGATCAATCGGTGTCCGCTTCTCAACATCGCTGAAGCCGTAGCCACGCTCTGTCAGGACCTTGCCATCCTTGACGATGGCGACCACAGCGCCGGCAATGTCGCCTGTGTGCAGGGCGTATGGCATGTACCCATCGAGCCACGCATTGGCGTCCTCTTGCGTCAAAGGCTGTTGTGCCCTGGCAATCGCGATGCCGAACGCCAGGGAACCGATGAGCAGGTTTTTGAGGAAAGCCATGTTTTTATTCCAGGCAGGCATCGACCAGGCGCTCGAACTCCGCGCCGCCGCGAATCGGGTCCGCCACTGGCATCCCTAACCGTTGTGATTGCATCGCCAGAAGCTCGCGGGCCGCACCCTCCTCGAGCTGGGAAGTGTTCAAGGAAACCCCTGCGCAGCGGATGTCCGGATTCGTGCGGCTTCCCAGGCGCAGGTTCAGATCAATGGTTTCTTCGAGGGAGGGCAGGGGATAGTCCGATTTGCCCAGGATGTGAGTGCGACCGGCCTGGTGGCACACCACGAGCACATCCGGCTGACTTCCGTGTAACAGTCCCAGGGAGACCGCCGCATAGGACGGATGAAACAGCGAACCCTGTCCTTCGATGACATCCCAGTGCCGTGGAGGACCGTCGGGGCTCAACATTTCCGCGGCTCCTGCCTCGAAGTCCGAAACAACCGCGTCCATGGGAATTCCACGGCCCGATATGAGGATGCCGGTCTGACCCGTCGCGCGGAAGTCCGCCTCGACGCCGCGGTCCTTGAAGGCACGGGTGAGGGCGAGTGCACTGTATTTCTTACCCAGGGCACAGTCAGTGCCCACAGTCAGCAGACGCTTTCCTGTGCGCTTGCGACCGTTTGCTACCGGGATGTTGGCTGGAGGTATGCGGACATCGATCAAGCGGCGGCCGAGGCTCGAGGCCCGGATCCTCAGCGGCTCGATGTCGTGAAGCTTTGCATGCATTCCGCCAATGAGGTCGAGGCCCGCCTCCAGGGCTTCGAGCAGCGTGGGCATCCAGTTCTCCTGGATGATTCCACCGTAGTTCGCTACTCCGATCACGAGACTGCGTGCGCCTTTCTCTCGCGCCTGCCGCGGAGATACTCGGGGTAGCCCGGTGGTTACGTGAGTGTCACCGCATGACCATTCGCCAATGCAGCGTTCGCGGGCCCAATCGGCCAGGCCGAACGCTGTTTTCGCAAAGAGCGGCTCCTGGGTATCGCCGAGGAATACGAGGTAAGGGTAGGGCAGCTCTAGCATCATCTCTCACATCGGCTTTTCGAACGAGTAGCGCACCTCAACTCCCAACTCGCGCGGGCGCAGCATGTACGCAAAGCCGCCTTGGTTCGGATCCCCGGTGTTTTCGGCCGCACGCTTGTCGGTCAGGTTGCGCGCGAAGAATTCGAGGCCGAGTGCCTCGTGTTGCAGTTGCAGCCGGAAGTTGGCTTGTCCGAAGCCGCCCTGGAGGTAGGTAGTCGCCGCGGGACCGGTTCCAAAGACGAAGTGCACATCGCCGACATACGAGTAGTCGGCGCGGGCATAGCCACTCCACTTCCGGTTCAGCGAGAAGTTGTACTGGAGTCCGGCGCTGGCATTCTCTTCGGGCGCACCAGGGACCCGGTCGTCCACTTTGTATCCGACGCCCGGGGACACACTCTTGAATTCGTTGTAGACGTAAGACGCCGTCAGATTCGCGCTCAGTCCCTTGGTGATCTGCGCGGTCATCTCCAGTTCGGCACCGTTGCCGGAGGCGTCTCCGCCATTGACCGCGGCATTGAAGCCGCAAGCCTGGGTCGCCGTGAGCTGGACTCCAGTCCACTTCTGATGGAAAAGAGCGACGTTCGCAGCCAGCCGTTTGTCGAACCAGGTGGCCTTAGAGCCCAACTCATATGTCCACAGCTTGTCAGGGTCTGTCAAAGGCTTCACGCCGTTGGTTGCGGCAGTGTCGGCGCACGGACCATTGGGATCATAGGAAAGTGGCTGGTTGGGCGCGCCGCTGCGAAAGCCTTTGGCTGCCTGGATGTAGTAGGTCATGTCCTCGCTGGCTTTGAAGCGCAGATAGGCGGAAGGGTTGAAAATCGAGTTGCGCCCACCGACGGGCGGCGGGGCATCTTCGAAACCACCGACCAGCAGACCTTCGGCCGCGGGATTGAGCGACTCGATGTAGTCTTTCAGGTAACGCCCGCCGACGCCCGCTGTGAACTGCGAAGTAATGTCGTAACTGACTTCGGCAAACACGGACTGCTGCTTCGTCTTCTCGCCGACCGCATTGCCGAGCGTGCGGATTGCAAACGGCTGTTGGAAAAGAACCTCGGGCAGACAGGCCGGGCAGGAGTAGTCCGGCACGTACTGCGAGAGGTCGAAGTTGGTATTGGTGTAGAAATAACCCACGAGCCACTGCAGTGGGCTCTCGCCGCGCGACTGTACGCGCACCTCCTGGGTGAACGATTCGCCTTTGCTGCGATCGAGCAGTGGCCACAGTTGGTTGCCCAGGCCGGCCGTTTCCGCCAGGAAGCCGATATCCTGATTCGTAAAGCGCGCCATGCGCGTGTAGGCGGTCGCGGATGTGATCGATACGTGGGTCCAGTCGTAACCGACTACGAGCTGCCCGATTCTTTGCTGTTCCATCCCTTCGCCGCGCGAGTAGAGATCCAACGGGCGCTGTACGAGGTAGTCGCCGAGGGCCGGCTGCACGCCCGCCTCGGAATTGAGCCGGGATTCCTGCGCCACATAACTTGCATCGATGTGCAGCGCATCGGTCGGCTTCCATGCCGCGGCCGCGCGGACGCCCCAGACATCCTCGGAGTTGATGTCCTTGCGGGTAAAGGCCGAGTGGCCCGGAATGACCAAAGTGCCATCGGGAGCGCCGAAGCCGGCGCTATAGTCATTGGCGGGCGCGGCCGGGACGACGTTGTCAATGAAGCCGGCGATGTGATCCTGGTACGCAACCAACCGGCCGGCGAGCTGTCCGCTGATGATCGGAACGTTGATCACACCTTCGAAGTGCTCGCTGCCATCGCCTGAATGAGCTGTCGACCAACCGCTCGCGGCGGCGTTGGCCTGGAAGTTGTTCAGGTTGGGCGCGTTGGGCACTACGCGCAACACACCGGCTAATGAATTGGCGCCGAACAGGGTTCCCTGTGGGCCGCGTAGAACTTCGATGCGATCGATATCCACCAACTGGAGGTTCGTCTGGCCCCCGTGGTTGGTTAGTACGCTGGTCACGGCTTCGCCGAAGTAGGTGGCTACCGGGAAACCGGCGCCGCCTTGCGCCACGAGGCCGCGAATGTAGATCTCGGTTGAGCCGCCTGGCCCCTGATCCTGCATGTACATGTTCGGAACGCTGTTCACGAAGTCGCTGTAGTTTGTGAATCCGCGTACCTCGATATCGTGGGAGGTCAGTGCGGTCACCGCGACGGGAACGTCCTGGAGGCTTTCAGTACGCTTGGTAGCAGTGACGACGACCTCTTCGAGGCGAATGGGACCGCTGCGTTCTTCGCCGCTTTCCTGCGCCAGGGCGGGAATCGAGAGCGCGAGGGCCGCACACGAGGAAACTCTGCCGGCCCACAGTCTGGTCGTGTTGATCGTCATGATTTCTTCTCCACCTGGGGTTGTGGTGTCCAGGACTCCCCTAAGAGCCGGCGGAAGTTGCCGCCGAGCACCGCCTGGATGTTGCTGTCGCTGTAGCCGCGCCTGAGCAAGGCGTCGGTCAGGTCATAGATTTTTCTTGGATGATTGAAGCCGTCGGTGTCGATCTTGTCGCGGAAGGCGTAGCTCGCTTTGTAGGCTGCCTTGAGCTTTGCGTACTGGTCGGGCTGCATGTGGTCATAGCCCATCAGGTCGGAATCCGTGCCGATGCCGACATGCTCGATACCGACGAGTTTGACTACGTGGTCGATGTGGTCGACGACGTCCTCGACGGTCGTCGGCTCGCGATCCTTCACGAAATTGCGAACCCCGGTGATGCCCATGACGCCACCCTTGCGCGCGAGCTTTTGAATGGCTTCGTCGGTCTTGAGGCGCGGATGGTTGTTGAGGGCGCGGCAGTTCGAGTGTGTGAAGGCGATGGGGCGAGGTGACAGCTCGATGGCATCGAGCGTCGTGCGGTCACCGCTGTGCGAGACATCGATGAGCATGCCGACTTCGTTCATCGCTTTGATGATTTCGACGCCGAAGTCGCTGATGCCGCCGTCGATGCGATCGGTCGAGCCGCTGCCGATGTAATTCTGCGAGTTGTAGGTCAACTGCGCGCAGCGCAGGCCGAGTTGGTAGAAGTCTTTGACGTCCTTGGCCTCGCGGAATTGCTCGGCATTCTGCAGGCCCATGATGACGGCGATCTTGTGTTTGGCCTTGGCGTGGTCGAGGTCTGCGGCAATTCCCACGAGCGAAAAGACGTCGCTGTTGCGACCGGCGAAACCGCTCCACGCGGAGATGAACTGCAGCGCTTCGTCGTATGCGTTTGGACCGCCAACCCCGACGGAGTTGTGAAAGGCGGTGATGCCGCAGATCCGGAACATCGCGGCGTCCTGCTCGCTCAGCGGCTCGGCGTAGGCCTCGGGCCTGAAGTCGAGCTTCAGGGGGCCGAGCATGTCGATGACGAGAGAGCGCTCGACGAGGTCCATGACCTTCTTCGAGTACTTGTGCTCGGAATCCGCTGCGAACGCACGCAGGCTCAGAACTGATGCAGCGGCCCCGATGCCTTTCAGGCAAGCACGGCGCTCCAGGGAGAAACCACGGGACATTCTCCACCCCAATATTGTTGTCTTACATAGGAGAGTATCGTCCTCAATAGAAAAAATGCAATCGAATTTTCTGATTGGAAAATTTGTACGAACTGGCGGGGACTGTATCCTTGCCGGTACATGGATATGAAAACTCGCCATCCCACCCTGGGCAGCCTTTTGCGGGGCCTGCGCGCGCGCAACGGCTGGACCCTGAAAGAAATGAGTGAGCGCACCGAGATTCCCATCTCGACGCTCTCCAAGGTCGAGCACGACCGGCTGACACTCACTTATGACAAGCTGCTGCAGGTGAGCCAGCGGCTCAATGTTCCAGTGTCGGAGTTATTTTCCGATCCGGTTGTCGGGATGGACGCGGGCCCGGCAGTGACGGCCCGGCGGAGCATCGGGGTTGTTGCGGATGCTGTGCGAGTCAACACTCGCAATTATGACTACTACTACATGTGTCCGGAGCTGCGCCGGAAGCGGATGATTCCGATATTGACGCACATCCGCGCCAAGAGCCTGGAAGAGTTCGGCGAGCTCGTGCGCCATCCCGGGGAGGAGTACATCTATGTGCTCGAGGGGAGCATCAAGGTACACACGGAGTTTTACGACCCGGTGGTGCTGAAGTCAGGCGAATCCATCTACGTGGACAGCAACATGGGGCATGCCTATGTCGCTGAAGGGTGCGATGAGGCGACGGTGCTGGGGATTTGCTCGAGCGCGGATGAGAGTTTGATGGAGTCGCTGATGTCGCTGCACGGGGATGCTTCGGCGACGACAGCACCGCAGCCGGCCAAAAAAGGGGTGCGTCCGTCGAAGCCTCGCAAGCGGTGACTCCCGCGGGCGACGGTCGCTAGCCCATTAAGTAGGGTGCGCGAGACTCGTGCACCATCAGCAAGCCAATCGGGTTCGTATCAAATACGCCTTCTTCGATCAGTAGGCCGCGAACCGCGACTGCCGCGGCTCGATTGATCTGTAGCAAGTGGATGGTCGCTCGACCTGATGGTGTATGGGCTGTGAGTTGGCTTCCGGTCCACGAGAAGTGCTCTTCCCATGCTTGCAGGCGTGGATTGAACAATTCAACAACGTTACCGGACTGCGGGTCGATCGCTGCGATGTTGGGGCCTTTGTAGCGATTGCAAAAGCGGCACGCTAGTGCGAGGTTGTCGGAGACAGTTTGTCCTCCATGCTGTTGCGCGACGATGTGATCTATGTGGAATGGCCGCTCAGCAAAGTCTTCCGGGAAGTGGCAATACTCGCAGCGGTATCGGGCCCGATATCGGATCTCGTGCTGGAGCGCTCTGTCCATCGCATCAGGTATCAGCGGGCTTGTTGCGTAGAGACAGTCGCGCTTTCGCGTGGAGAAATTCGAGCGCCTGCTCAATAGTTAGATACATATCCAACTCCCGCTCTTGGGAGGCCGTGAGTTGGCCGGAATTAGCTCGGCGCGAAAGCTCCTCTACGCGTTCGGCATCAGTGTCAGAGATTCGAAGGCGCAACCATTCCCGAGCGACTCCTTTTGGCAGGTCGCCAGTGTCTGGCGCGATCACTCGGCACCAGATGTCGATTTCAGTTGTGGATGATTCACGTGTCATGGGCGCCGAACATACTCGTCAACTTGGTGGGATGCAACTGGCCGAAATGTGGAATTTGTCCATGACGATCAGTTAGATGCGTGTGTGTGACGCGTCTATTTTCGACGTCGGTTTCCGACGTTGTTCCGGGCGAGTGTTGACGCGTACGGAAGAGATGCCGTCGTGTTATGGGACTACTGCGGCGACACTGGCGCGGGCTACCCAGCCGGTGCGGCCCGTGCGGGTGCGAATGAGTATGAAGTCCTCGTGCTCGGCGGCCATGGTGACCGTCTCCGCTTCGCGGAGAACGAAGGCGGTGTCGCCCATGGGGACGGGGGTTACGCGGGCGGGGGTTTGGTTGATGAGGATCACGGCTTCGTGCAGGCGGGGCCACAGTAGTGTGGCGTTGGAAATGGTTAGCGCGATGAATCCGATGCCCAGTAGGGCCGCGGTGATCCTCGGGACCCGGTAGCGGCGCGTTGCCTTGTTGGCCAGCAGGCTGCTTCCCAGCAGGGCCAAGCCGATCACGCCCAGCCAGGCCGCGGTCGTTGGATTGGTTGATTGCGCAAATCGGGTGAACCGCGTGCGCGGTTCTGTTGGGACTTGCGCGGTCGCGCGGACGTACTCGAGGTTTGACGTGATGTCGGGGTCGTTGGGGGCGAGCAGCGCGGCGCGCTCGTAGTTGAGCACGGCCAGGCCGGGCTTGCCTGCGCGGGCGTATTGGTTCGCCAGGTTGTACAAGCCATCCGCGGAGTAGGTGGCTGGCGAAGACGGTTGTGATGTCACAGCCTCCGACGGCAAAGGCTGCGACGGCAAAGGCGGTGGCGATTGCTCCGTGGCCGGCTGTGAAGCCGGCGCTGGTTGCGCAGCGAATGCGACTGCGGACCAGAACGCCAGCGCCACCGTTAACCTTGTTGCCGTTGCTGCGCGCATCAGGGTTCCTTCAACTGGGCGCGGATCAGCGCCAGCCAGTGTTGGAAGTCTGTGGTGCCGGGCTCGGAATTGGAATACAGGGTCTCGTCGGCCAGTGCCCATAGCCGCTCGACCTCCGCGGCGGCAGTGCCCAGGCGTGAGGAAAACTCTGCGGGTGTGACTTCGTCGCGCGGCACGCCCCAGCGGGTGGCGAATGTTTGCAGGAGGGTTTCGCGCGCCATTTCGAAGAATGAAGCGGAATCGCCTGCCTTGGCTGCTGCGCTCAACCGAGCGAGCAGGCGTGCGCTTGCCTGCGAGTTAACTCGCGCCGGGCTGGGGCGGACGACGAACCAACTGCCTGCGAGAATCAACGCCAGGGTGGCCGGCACGGCCAGGAAGGTTGGTTCGAAGTAGAGCGGCCTCAGGTCACTGACGGAGCCGCCGAACCGAGGGTGGTCCGGCCGCAGGCCCCGGCGGAGCGTGGCGGCATCAGTCAGCGACCCCGGGGAACTGCTGGCGAGCGAAGCGCCGATCGCAACCTTGATCGGCTCCGTCTGCGCGCGCTCATAGCGCCGCGTGTTGGGATTGAAATAGCTGAACGCCAGACCGGGAATCGTCTGCTCGCCCGACTGCGCCGTAATGAGCGGCTGCTCAAACACCTTCTCGCCCTTGTATCCCACTGCATCACTCTTGTTGAACGAGGACTTGGGTGGATACGTCTTCCAATGCTCGAGCTGACCGAACATCGGTGAATCGACGCGATCGAAATTGCCGGTTCCGCTGACATGGAGCCGCAGTGTCAGCGGGTCACCGGCAGCGGGGTGGGCCGGAGCAATGTCGCTGGAGACCTGGAAGTTGCCAACGGCGCCGGTGAAGTCCGTGGGGCGGCCCTCGCTGGGCAGCGGCAGCACTTTGAGATCCGAAGTGGGACTCGTGACAGTGACTTCCTTGGGCCTGATGGAGGCGTAGAGGCTTTGCAGGAAGGGGGCACCCATTCTGGCGGCGATCGAAATATCCTCCGACGACAGTGTGTTGATTTTTACGCTCATCGGAGCCTCTACTGACAGCGAGAAGTCGCCGGGCTTCACCGCGGCCAGGACGCTGTGCCAGGTCATTAGGAGGAATTCATTGCCTCCGTAGACCTCGTCGCGTCGTTCGGGTTGCCTGGACAGGTTATTCAGCGTGAAGTCGCCGCCGGTGACCGTGGGAAGACCGTTCAGCGACATCACAATGCCCGGGCGCAGACCCACTTCGATGTCGACCGGGACGCTTTCACCTACGTAGATGTCGCGTGTTGGAACGACGAGCCTGACGAAGGCCGCACCGCCAGCTTTGAGCTCCGCTCCTTTGGGGAGCGATGCTGTCGCCTTGGGCGGAGGTGGGGGAGGAGAGGAGGATTTATAGGAGCGCCATGCGAGTGGGTTGTTGGTTTCAACGGCGACTACTTCGAGTCCCAGCGTACGTGATTTGGGAGTGAGTCCGGGGATGGTGAATACGCCGGTGAATTCGGGCGTAACCCGGATGAGCACGTACGAGGATTGGATAGGCTTGCCACTGACGAACTCAAATCCCTGTTGGCGGGCGACGATCTCGAATTTCAGGCCGGTAACGTTGGGCAGTGGAACGTCGTCGAGGTAACCGTCCAGGCTGGTGACTCGGATGATGGCCGATTCACCGATCCGGATGCTCGGCGGCTCAATCGTTTCATAGGCGAGCGACAGATCTGCCGCGACGCAGACGCGGGCGATGGGAGCGAGCAGGCCCAGGAAGAGGACAACCAACTTGCTCCAGTGCATGACCCGGATTCGCATCACCAGTTCTTGAAGGGCTTGTCCGGTGAAGAGTCGGGCGCGCGCGGGCCCGAGGGGACGAGCAGGGAGTGATGTTCGTCCGACTTGGCGGAGTTCAGCAGGGCGTTCGCCTCTTCGGCGCTCATCTGGCCCGGCGCTGCCGGGGTGTCGGCCGAGTCTTCGGGTTGACCCTCGGACGGGCTGTTGGATCCTGCGGCCTGCGGAGGCGCACTCGGCGGCTGGCCCTGCCCCGGCTGGGTGGGCTGGGGGCGAAATTGCCCCGGAGGGGGCTGGCCTGCCGGAGGCGGAGGCTGGCCCCCCGAGCCCGGTTGTTGAGGCGGCGGTTGCTGGCCCTGAGATGGCGGCGGGTTTCCCGCCCCTGGTTTCGGGGGTGGCTGTTGGCCTTGCGACGGCGGGGGAGGCTGGCCTCCTGAGCCTGGCTGCTGCGGCGGCGGTTGGCCTCGTTGGTTTTGGGGCGGCGGTGGCTGACCCTGTCCCTGTCCTGGCGGAGGGGGCTGGCCCTGCCCGCCGTTTGGCGGAGGAGGTTGCCCCTTGCCGCCGCCACCACCGCCGCCGCCGCCGGAGCCGCCACCACCACCGGACCCACCCCCGCCGCCACCGCCTCCATCAGGCGGCGGCTGTTGAAGCGCATCAATCTTCCGCTTCACAAAATCCCGATTGAACTTGCTATCCGCATCATCCGCCCGCAACTGCAACGCCGTCTCATACGCCTTCACCGCATCAGTCCACTTCGCAATGGCCTCCTGCGGCGCCGATTTTTCAACCTGCTGCCCCGCGCGATACAGCGCGTTGCCGAGGTTGTAGTAGGCATCCTGCTGGTCCGCCAACCGCCTCGCGTCACTTCCCGGAGCGGCGTTGATTGAGCTCTGGAAAGCCTGCGAGGCCTGCGGAAACTTCCCGGCCCGGTAGGCAGCAGTACCGGCGTTGTAGTCCGTCAAAGGCGAACGCGCGGTGTTGGTCTGGTCAGCGCCCACCGTGCGTGGCGGAATGGCCAACACCCCAATGGCAACCAACAGCGCAGTCGCCGTCCCTCGGCTCTCCCGCGGTGCCGGCTTCGGCGCCGGCTCAACAGCCGGTCGGCGCTTCACACGCCGTCGCGTTCCTACCATCAAGCTCGCCAACAGAAAAAACAATGACGCAGCCAATGGCCACTGGTAGCGCTCGATATAAACTCGTTGCTGCCGATACACCAGGTCATGCTTCGTCACCGCACCAAACACGGTCCGCAAGAACGCCTCGAAATCCTCACCCTGCCCGACGAGGTGAACGTAAGCACCCCCTGTCGCCTCGGCAATAGCTTTCAGTCCGCTTTCATCCAGGTGTGACTTCACCAACTCACCCGATTCATCCTTGACGTACCCGCCCCCCAGATCCGGCGGCAGCGGGATCACCTCACCGTCGGCAGTCCCCATCCCCACAGTGTATATTTTGAACCCATCCTGTTTCGCGGCTTCCGTAGCGGCAGTCAGCGCATCACCCTGAAGATTCTCCCCATCCGTCACCAGGATGAGAATCCGATCGCTCCCCGGCCGCCGCCGAACCGCATCCCGCGCGGCAACAATCGCACTGGCAATATCCGTCCCCCCGAGCGGAATCGTATTCACGTCAATCGCATCCAGCGACTGTTGGAAAGCACCATGGTCGAGTGTCAGCGGGCAGACGAGAAACGCGCTACCCGCGAACGCCACGATGCCAATCCCATCACCGTCCAATTGCCGTGCCATATCGTCAATCGCCAGCTTGGCCCGGGTCAGCCGATTGGGTTTGACATCCGGAGTCAACATGCTGCGCGACGTGTCGATGGCAAACACGACTTCGTTGCCGCGGCGACTGATCTTCTCCCAATAGAAGCCCAACTCAGGGCCGGCCAGCGCCCCGAACAGGCACGCAACGGCCAACAGCATTAGACTGCGCTGCAGGATGCGGCGGAACCCCGACACAGAGCCTGTCAGCCGCACCCGCAAATGGGGCGCCACGAAGCTGGCAAGAGCCGCCCGCTGGCGAACATCATGCCGTCGCCACAACCACACGAGAGCCGCGCACGCCAACACTCCCGCCCACAGCCAGTTTGGATCGCTGAACCTCACGGTAACCTGCGAAACCTCGTGTGCTGCAAAATCACCCCGAGCCCCAGCAATCCCAGTGCCGGGAACAGGGCCCACCGGTAGAGGTCCTCCACGTGCTCGAATTTCTGGACCGACTGCGCCGAGGTCTCGTATCGATTGATCTGCTCATAGATCTTGCGCAGTGAATCCGTATCGGTGGCCCGATAGAAGAGCCCACCGGTCTCCTTGGCCACCGCCTGCAGTGTCTTTTCGTCGACGTCAACATCCATCATCATCATGTGAATCTTCCCGCGCTCGTCCCTGACGGGCAACGGTGCCTTCCCGCGCACACCGACGCCGATGGTGTATACCTTCACACCCAGGGCCCGGGCCGCTTCTGCCGCGGACAGCGGTGATATCTTCCCACTGTTGTTGACACCGTCAGTCAACAGAATCACCACCTTGGATTTCGCGGCTGTCGTGCGCAGGTGATTCACGGCCGCGGCAATCGCCGAGCCGATGGCGGTGCCGTCATCGCCGAGACCGACGTTGACCCGCTCCAGGTTCTGGAGCAGCCAATCGTGGTCCAGCGTGAGAGGGCTCACTATATAGGGAGAGCCCGCGAAAGCGACGAGACCGATGCGGTCGTTGGGCCGCTCGTCAATAAATTTGGCCACGACCGACTTCACCACCGCGATGCGGTTCACCCGGTAGCCGTTGACCAGGAAGTCGAGTGCTTCCATGGAGCCCGACACATCCAGCCCCAGTACGATGTCAATTCCGTTCGCTGTGACTTCGGTATGACTGTCGGTGCGTTGTGGCCGCGCCAACCCGACTATCATGAAAGCGGCAGCGAGGATCGGCAGTAACGCAACAACCCCGCCAATGCGGCTCCGGGTGCGACGGGCGACAACGCGAGCGAGACTCACATCTGAATACTCGACCGCAGCAACCGGCCCGCGACGTCCCCTCCACAGAAGAATCAGCGGGAGAAGGGTGAGGGCCCAGAACCACTCTGGTTGCAGAAACCGGATCACTGCGCGCTCGTCTCCACAACGAATCCGCGGGCGCTGTTAAACAGGGCCTCCAGATCCGCAACCCCCAGGGAAGCCCCTGCGAATTTCAGATAGTCGGATTGCTGCAGAAAGTCCGCCAACAGGGGGCGATGACGGGCGAGGGTTTCATTTGATCCTTGCAGCAGCGACGCCAGGAACTCCTCAGTCGTTCGCTGTGTCGCGACTACGTTAAAGCGCTTCTCAATGTAGTTTCTGACAACTTCGGAAGTCACGTTGCCGAATTCTCGCGCCGTGGCAGGATTCATCAAGGGTCGGGTTCGGTCCAGGCTCTGCAGAGTTTGCTCCAACAGAGTGAGTTCCCGAACGGGAGTTCCTGTGCCGCGGCGACGGCGGAAAATATAGAACCCGAGCGCAATGAGGACGGCGCCCGCGATCAATGCAGGCACGATCACGGAAGACGTCAGTTCGGTTTTGGGCCCCCGGATGTCGTGGATGTCTTCGGCCACCCCGATCGAAGCAGTCGCCGTCATATGCGCGCGCGACCACGCGATTTGAAGAATCGTTGCAGCGGCGGGATGAATGGCTTGTCGGTCCTCAGTGGCACTGTGTCGACGCCCTCAGCCCTGAGATCGCTGCGCAATTTCGACGCGCGCTGTGATGAAAGCTCGTTGAAACGTTTGCGTACATTGGCGCTCGCGGTGTCGAGCTCGATAATCTCGCCCGTCTCCGCATCCTCCAACGCGATGATCCCGACATTGGGGATCTCCTGCTCGCGCGGGTCTTCGATGTGGAGCGCAATCAGGTCGTGCCGGCGGTTGGTCTGGCGGACGGCCCGGCGCAGTTGCGTGCGCGTGGCATCCGGATTACCGGTCGTCTCGAAATCCGAGATCAGGAATACGATCGCGCGCCGGTGCAGCAGCTTGTTTACAACATCGAGCGTAGTGACGGTGTCGGTTCCGGTGCCCTGCGGCTCGTGATACAGAATATCCCGGACGACACGCAGCACGTGCCGTCGGCCTTTCTTCGGCGGCAGATATCGTTCGATGCGATCCGTGTACAGAATCAAACCCACCTTGTCGCTGTTGCGAATGGCGGAGAAGGCCAACACACTGGCCACCTCTGCGGCCAGGTCGCGCTTGGCTATGTCGCCGGAGCCGAAATTTCCCGAGGCGCTGATATCCACCACCAGGAAGATGGTCAGCTCGCGCTCCTCGGTGAATTTCTTGACGAACGTCCGTCCGGCACGCGCCGTGACGTTCCAGTCGATCGTCCGCACCTCGTCCCCGGGGCTGTATTCCCGAACCTCGTCGAAATCCATTCCCCGGCCCTTGAATACCGAGTGATAGGCACCGGCCATGGTGTCATCGACCATGCGCCGGGTGCGGATTTCCAGCTCGCGCATCCCGGCGCGTCGGGACCGCGTCGATTGCTTCGCGTCGGCCATCGGGGAGCTCTAGGGTACCGGCAACGTGTTGAGGATTTTCTCAACGATATTTTCTGAGGTGACGTTTTCCGCTTCGGCCTCGTAAGTCACTGTCACGCGATGCCGCAGCACATCCATGGCAACTGATTTGACATCCTGCGGAGTCACAAAATGCCGGCCGTTGAGAAACGCCATACCGCGGGCAGCCAGCGTCAGTGCAATGGTGGCGCGCGGTGATGCACCCGTTTGCACGTACCCGTTCAAATTCAGCTCGGCCGGGATCGGCGGCCGGGTCGCATGTACGATATCAACAATATAGTCGCGTATCTTGTCATCAACAAACAACATGTTGACGACGTGCCGGGCGTTGACGACCTGCTCGGCGCTCACCACCGTTCGCGGTACGGCCATCGGCTCCGTGGTGGCCATGGAATCGAGAATGGCCCGCTCTTCGGCCCGCGTCGGATAATCGACGATGACTTTCATCATGAAGCGATCGATCTGCGCTTCGGGAAGGGGGTAGGTACCTTCCTGTTCCAGCGGGTTCTGTGTCGCGAGGACCAGGAAGGGCGTGGGCAGGGGGTAGGTTTCATCGCCGATGGTGACCTGGCGCTCCTGCATGCCTTCCAGCAGCGCGCTTTGCACCTTCGCCGGGGCGCGATTGATCTCGTCCGCAAGGATCAGATTGCTGAATATCGGCCCCTGTTTGGTGCGAAATGCCCCGTCCTGCGGGCTGTAGATCATGGTGCCGACAATGTCGGCGGGCAGCATGTCGGGCGTGAATTGCAGCCGCTTGAAGCGCACTGAAATGCAACTGGCCAGGGTCTTCAGGGTCAGGGTCTTCGCGAGTCCCGGGACGCCCTCCAGGAGGACGTGGCCGTTGGTGAGCATTGCGATCAGCAGCCGGTCCAGAAGGTGCTTCTGGCCGACGATGACCCGCCCCACCTCTTGCCGAAGCGGTGCGATCCAAGCCGAATTCTCGATAACCATTTCACGTGCAGCCACATTCATTCAGCGCCAGTCCTTCTCATATCGAGCGAAAGCAAGTGAGACCATAAAGGCCGCCGAGTGTGCGGTTTTGGCCGACAAAACGGGAGATATCTTCACGCGACCGAGCCGGTCTCCCCCGTATTTGGTTACCGGCTCTTCAGGCTAGTTTGCAGTCTCCAGCAGGATCTTCCCGATTCCGCCCTTTTCACCCAATCGGTGCGCCTCCGCGGCATCCTTTAGAGGTAGCCGGAGGGCGATCGGCAGCACGTATTTGCCGTCGCGGATGTCATCTGCAAACTCGCGCACTTTGGACGGATCGGCCCTGCCGAACACGCGTTTGATCTCGACCTGCGGGTATTTCGCCTTGGCCTCCTCGGGCAGGACCGAAGCATACCCGAATGAGCCGCCGTCTCTGACTCTGGCCAGGAGCCTCACGGCAGTGTCGTTGCCAACAGTGTCGGCGACTGCATCGAGGCGGCTGAGCTTCGCGATCGCTTCGGTATCGTCGATGGCAACGACGCTCCATGCTCCGAGTGACTCAGCCTCACTCAACTGTTTGCCCCGGACGCCGGCGATCACCTTGGCACCGAGCTTCTTCGCGGTGTGAACCGCGGCACGACCGACGCTGCCGAGAGCACCTGACACCAGAATCGTCTCGCCTGCTTTCACTTTGGTTGTGACACGGACCAGTTGGTCACCAGTGAGCGCGGCCAGCGGAATCGCCGCGGCCTCTTTCAAGTCGATGCCATCCGGCAGGTGGGTCACGATAGCGGCCGCGACCGCAACCAACTCCGCATAAGTTGCCGTAGTGAAGGCGGCAACCCGATCGCCCACTTTGAAGTTATGTACGTTGGCACCGACGACCTGCACAACTCCGGCGACATCGCGGCCCAGAATGCACGGCATCGCCTGCGGGAAGTCCTTGTGCCGGGCGCCGGAACGGATTTTCCAGTCAATGGGGTTGACGCTGGCGGCTGCGCTTCTGATGAGCACCTGGTCCGCGGTGACCTGCGGGTCCGGTACGCCATCCTCGAACCGCAACTGCTCCGGTCCGCCATAGGCATGAATTCTCACTGCTTTCATCTCGAGCCTCGCCGTAGCTGCAATAATGCTGCAATCCGATTTTAACGCTGCGGGGCGCGACCGGGGTCCCCTTCGAGATTGATGAAAATACATATGCAAACGGATTGAAGTGGCGAGAAACTGTGACTCGCTTCACAGTTGATCGAGCCTGCGCGGCACGCGCCGTTGGATTAACAAAACATGTTGAATTGGCGTTGCGGCGGAATATATAGTCGGCGCGGCTCGTCAGTCCCAATACCAACTTCAACTCTTCGGGGCTACCATGAACACACGGATTGTTACTGTTTCAATCGTTTCCCTTGGTTTGTCCGCAGTGGCCACGGCCCAGACTCAGGCGCCGCAGGTCACGCTGGTCTCCTTGCCGGCGCCATCCGGCGGCTCTGGCGTATCTCTCGTGGATATGAATGCAGCCGGTGATGTGCTCGGCGCTACTACGATCGGCTCCCATTCCGAGATAGTCGAATGGGTCGGCGGTACGACGCCGGTGGTTTACCCGCGCCTGTCCGGCGACCAGGGGGCCAACAAGGATTATTTTCCGGTCGCAATCAACAAGGCAGGTGCCGTGATCGGCACGAGCCGGGTTCACGCCAGCGGCAATCAGCCGACCCAGGGAATTTACTGGGATGTCGGTCGGCACCCGACAGCGGTTCCCGACGCCGTGAACCTGACGGGCCTCAGTGATGGCGTCGCAATAGCCGGAACGACAGGAGGCGCGCAGTTTGACCTGCAGAATGCTGCACGGTGGGCGAGCCAGACCGGTCAGCCATCCGTGCTGCCGTATTCATCGAAATTGACCGAGTGCCCCGGGCAGTTCGCGGGCTTCTGCAACGGCTTTGGTGGGCCTATCTCGCCCAATGGCCGGTATGTTTTTGCCTACGCCACTGAGGGTGAAGCGCGCGGTTACGAGGGAACCCTATATTCCGATGGCGTCGCGGTGAGCGGCGTCGATGCTTTTCAGCTCAGGGCGTCCCAGATAACCGATGCGGAGCTGATCGTCGGCTCAAAAGACACCGGTATTCGATCGACCATTACACAGAGCAATGTCAATCAGGCCTACCGCTTCGAGGCGGGGGTTTTCATCCCGCTGGGTGCGCTGCCCGGGGCTCCTCCCGGCACTGCGTTTGAAAGCATCGCGAACTCGATCAATTCGAGCGGTGTCATCGTCGGGCGCTCTGATGTCCAACTGGGCAGCTTCCAGCACGCCGTGATGTGGATCAACGATCAGATCATCGATCTGAACACGGCCTATGCCGGTCAGCTGCCTGCCAACACGATGGCGATAGAAGCCTTTGCGATCAACGATAGCGGACAGTTCATCCTCGTTGCGCAGAATACGGATACCAACGTTACGAAATACTACGTGGCGCGGCCGTTGATCCCGACCCATACCACCATCACGTCCAACATCAATCCGTCGACCTACGGTCAGCAGATCCACCTCGTCGCCAAAGTCACGCCTGACTCAGGACCGGTTCCCACTACCGGCAGTGTCTCGTGGTACGACAACGGTGCTCTGGTTGGCACCGCTCGTATGACGACCATCGGAACGTCGAGCTGGGAGCCTTCGACCTGGACGGGTGGCGTCCACAACGTGACAGCGGTATTCCCCGCTTCCACGACTTTGGCTTCGAGCACGTCACTGGTGTTTGAGCAGACCGTCAATCCTGCCGCCACGCGCACTGTCGTGTCTGCATCACCGAGTCCGGCCACACACGGTCAAGCGGTGAAGCTGACGGCGACTGTGGTTCCCACATCGGGCACTATTGCGGGGACGGTCACCTTCAAGTCAGGCAGTACTGTCCTGGGTACCGGCAACCTGGATGCACGCACGAAGCAAACCTGGCTCACCACCTCCTTCGCGAAGGCCGGCAGCTACTCCATAACAGCCAGCTTCGCCGGGTCGCAGAACTTTACGGCCAGCTCGTCATCTGCGGTTACTTTGACTGTGAAGTAGGGGTGTTCGCTGCGCGGGGGCCTGCGGGCCTCCGCGCCTGTCAGCCGCCGAAGTGATAGGTGAACTCCAGCCACTCCTCGCGCCCGTAGGGCAGGTAGTAGCCAACGGGGTAGAAGGGCCACCCTGCGGAGGTATCCTTCTTGATCGTGTCGAATACATTGTTGACAATCAACGACACTGACCCGGATTCGACCACGCGATAGCTGACACTCAGGTTGGCCAGTGAGGTCGGAGTCAGGTAGCCGGTCTGCGCCTGATTCACGATGCTGCCGTAGCGCGTCACGGTCACCTGTGACGCCCACTTGCGGCGCGACCAGCTCACTGTCGTGATGAGCTTGTCCGGAAAGTCGTTGTCGGCGTTCGGATTTTCGAGCGAGTGCAACAGGTCGAGCTCCGGATCGCCGGCGACCTGCTTGTAGCGGTGTTTGATGGTCTTGGTGTAATCGATGTTCCACGCAAAGTCACCGAATTTGCCCAGCGTCCATTTGACGCGCGAAGCGAGGTCGACACCGTCAGTGTGCTCTTCCGCGGCATTGATCGGATCCAGCAGAAGTTGAACGATGCCATTGGGATTGAACACCGCGTTCGGTGGATTGCGCTGTACTCTGCTGAGCGCATCCGCGCACTGCGCGGAGTTGCTATCCAGCACCCCGGTGCGGCAGTCGGCTTCCACGCGCAACAGCGTGTCGAAATCCAATACCGTGACGAGATTGTCGATCCGGATGTTCCAGTAGTCGGCACTCAGGCTGAGGTGTTCACTCGGCGACCAGGTGAGCCCGTAGCCGAAGGAGCGGCCGTTCTCAAACCGCAGGTTCTTGTTGCCGTCCTGCAGAAAGTTGACGCCCGGAGATACCTGGGCGAACTCGCAGTTCGAAATCGGCTCGTTTGCCAGGCGACAGCGGTAGTAGTCCGTGGAGCTCGCCTCGTAGCCTTTCTGTTGGGACTGAAAAATATAGTTCATGTCGGGGGCCCGGAAGCTGGTCGCATAGTTCGCGCGCAGTTTGAGGCTCGTGATCGGCTGGAATTCGATACCCGCGTTATAGGTCGGCTTGCTGTTATCCCGGTCGGCGAACGAGTAGTGGTCCCAGCGTGCGGCGAGATGCGCGTTGAGGTGCTGAATGATTGGAATATTGAATTCGGCAGCAGTTGCATATCGCTGCCGGGAGCCGCTGACCTTGGGCGAGGCGGCGGTGTTGAAGAAGGCGCCTTCATTGACCAGTGGATCGGCAATATTGCTGAAGCCCTGCGTGCCCCATTCGCCGAGTAAGGCCGCTTTGATCGGGCCGGCCGGCAGTTGGATCACATCGCCGTTGGCGGACACGCTGGCGGTCTGCAGCCAGGAGGTGTCCTTGCTTTCCGAATGCCCGACAATCGTCTGTACTTGTGCGGGCGTCAGGGGCTGCTCGAATGCATTGGCATCCGGAGCGTAGATGGGTACCCCGTCCGGGGTTTGTCCCAACTGCGGACCCAGGAAGAAGCTGTCGACCCCGGCCAACAGCCGCGGTCTGCGGTCGCGGCTCTGCGTAAACGAGGCACGATAGGCAGCCTCGTAAGCCCAACCGGTCTCGCCGATATCACCTTGGATCCCGGCGGTCGCCAGCGCGTTGCTGCTGTGCCAGTAGCGATCGTACAGATTGATCCCGCCGATCTCCTCAGGTGCGATCCGTCGCATCCACGATTCGTCCGCCTGTGTGTTCTGGTTGAAGAAATACCCTGTGGTGGCCAGATCGGAAGTCCAATTCGGTCCGCGGGTATTGTTCTGGATCTTGTGCCAGCCCGCCGCGGCATCGGCGAACAACTGCGTGTGATCATTCAACTGGTACTTCAACTTGCCGTAGATGTTCTCGCTTTGGTCGCCGGTCTTCACTGTCCAGTATGTGGGGGAGGCCAGGCCGGATGCGCAGACCGTCCCTGCCGATGTCACGCGGGGTGCAACCGATCCCGAAAAGTTGCGGGCGAGAGCCGCACAATTGTCACCGGGTCCGATGTAGTCGCCGGTATCGACGTTCTGCCTGTACCAGACTGAGGTTGGGTTTGCCCCGTGCGCAGTCACCGAGGACATGAAGCTGCGGTCGCGGCTCCAGATCGGGTTCTCCCGGTTGATCTCGAGCGCGAAGATGCCGCTCAGCTTGCCGAAGGTATCGCCACCCACCGCCTGGAATCGGGCGTTGTTGCCGCCGCCGCGTTCGGTCGTGCCGATTTTGGCGTTGATGTCCAATCCGTTCGCGTGATCTTTGAGAATGACATTCACGACGCCCGCGATCGCATCTGAGCCGTAGATCGCGGAGGCGCCGCCGTTGAGTATTTCGATGCGGTCGATTGCCGCGGAGGACACGGAAGCCAGGTCCACGAAATTCACGGACCCATCGTAGGCGATAGGATAGTCCGCAATCCGGCGCCCATTGAATAAGACTAAGGTGTGGTTCGGTCCGAGCCCCCGCAGGCTGATGGCGTTGGCTGCCGGAGTGAACGTGTTGCCGAAATCGGCGCCTTGGGTAAACCCTGAGTTCTGTGGCAGATTGTTCAGCGCATCAAATACGTTGCGGTAACCCTGACTCTCGATCTGCTCGCCGGTAATAACCGTGACGCTGGTGGTGCCGGCATCGACGGGTTGGCGGATGCGCGTGCCGGTAACCACAACTTCTGCGACGTCATCATCCGCCGCATGTGCAATTGACGAGCACAGAAACAGTGTGAGCGCGGCTGCGCCACATCGCATGACAGGTTCAGTTGCCAAGCTCGAGACCTTTGGTGAAGTTGTACTGACAGGCTCAACCGACGAGTTGGTTCAACTTACCAGCTCGATGACGAATGCAAAATTCTGTTTCGTCATGGTGATATTACAACCCATCCCGGTACGACTGCGTAAACGGCCAATGGCGGTGATTTATACAGTGCCACTCGGCAACTGCAATAACACCTGTTGGTTCACTCGAAAGAGTGACCGTGAGCTATGTCGTTGGAGTGAGGATCGATTTGGCCCGGGCGCCCATGCCGAGCAACGAGGCCCGCAGCAACCGCCATCCCGGATAAAACACGAGGTCATGCAGCGGCACCAACACCCTGTACAGCGGGTGCGCCGCCTGCGGAAGCGGCATACGCTGCAGATGGAATAGATCTGCCGTGGTGGTTGTGTGCCACAGGTAGGTCAACCGATCGCGCAGGCTCTCGCGCTGCTGGAACAGCAGGCTCGAAAATATTGATGGTGTGTCTGGAAACCATCGCGATGGGGGAATGCCGTCGGCCAATTGGCGTGTCACCCGCCTTGCCAGGCGCTCGGCGCAGAGGTGCTGCTCAATGTCGGCAGGCAGAATTGCGCCGGACAACTGACTGGCCAAAGTCAGGCCAAGATGCAGTATGCGCACGGTCCGAGTCTCGGCTGCCCGGCGCAGAACGCGAGGCCAGTCGTCCTCGCGCAGCCGATTGATACAGGCCGCCACGTCGGTGATCATCTGCAGCCGCTTCCAGCGGCCTTTGGCACCGACCAGACACAGCACCAGCAGGGAGTCTTCAACTGACATCACCTTCACTTCCGCGTCTCGAACCCTGAGGCTCCGCGAGCGCTTCCAGAATCCCTCGTAGTCCGGATCGAAGGGATACCGGCGCCCCGCCAGCGACCAGTGTGGCTCCAGGCATATTTCGCCGCGTTGGAACAGAAACTCTTTGAATCCCCGGACGTAGTGAGTGAACTGCGCTTCGGTCATGCATTGTGAGTTGGCATAGCCCTGCTTCTCGAGCAGTTTCACCATCGCGCGCAGATCGTGTGGATGAATCAGGAAATCCAGGTCGTTGAAATTGCGAAGCGCGACGGAACCGTAGAATTCCTGTGCCGTGACGACTCCCTTGTAATGGATCGTCCGAATACCGTGGAAGTCGAATAACTTCGCGAGGCGAACGAGTTCAGCGGCAAACTGCTCGCTGCGAAAAGCGGTGAGCTTCGACCGGACACGCAGTGTATCCAACACCTTGGGCGGGACACCGGCACAGCTGATGGACTTCAGGTTTTTGTGCACCAGTGGTGCTATGTAGTGACGCTCTACGCGTGCGAGGAAAGCTGACCAATTGACGGAGCCGCTCTGGACGAGATGGATTGCATACTGGGCTGCCTCGGGTGAGAAGTCGACCCGGGCCACCAGACACATCAGATTGAATTCTACATTCATGTTGCAACTCGCAGGGCGAAACGGCGGGGTCGATCGGCATAACACAGGGCGAGCTTCAGAGCAGTATGCGCGTTGTGCTTCCATCGCATGTAGCGGGCCGATGGCAGTAGGCTGAACATCAGAAAGCGCAGTTGCTCGCGTCGATCGTCGGCAAACGCAGCAAGGGTCTTGCGCCTCGACTGAGTTGTATGCAAAAGCGCCGCAAAGAAAGCTTCACGCATCGATGGTGGCACGTGCCTGCCCCGCAGTTGCAGCTCGGCGAGACAGGACTTCGGCACCGAACAGACAGTCCCTGCCAGCCAATTGATCTGCACGGCCAGAGCCGGCAGTGTCCCGGCCTGGTCAGCCGTATCGATTACCACAGCCCAATTGAGATCCGGATTCTGCTTGATCAGCCACGCCGCATCACATGCCCAACGCAGGTTTGTACGGCTGCGTGCATAGGCGGCGTGCCCACAGATATGAACGAGATTGTCTTCCGGCGAAAGCACTCTGACTGTCGAGCCTTTGATCTCGACGTGGCGTGCGCGAGCCGCCGCCTCCCCAAGGGGAAGCTCGAAATAGGGTAGATAAAACGCGCGCAGGTGCAGCCCCAGAGCCAGGCCGGTCCAGTGCTTGTAGTTCTGGTGATGCGCGGCGTCGGGTCCCGCTGCCTCCGGCTGGAACCTCAATGTTGGAAGCAGATCACGCATGGCCCGCCAATCTTCCGGGTCCACCAGGATGTCGATGGCATGGACGTGGCGCGTAGAGGGCTTCGGGTAAGCAGTGGCCGACAACGCGGCGCCTTTGAGCAGGGTGAGAGGGATTCTGCGCTGACCGGCTGCGTGCAGCAGATCAGCCAGAGTGTCAGTCACAATGCTGGTTCGCAGCTCTTCTCTGACCAGGGCGACGCGCGCATAGGTGTGGAATGCCTTGCCGGCATCGATGGCGTTGGCGGCCAGCCGCGATTCCACGAAGGGCAGCAGACCCTTTAACCCGCTGTCATTGCGCTCGAAGTACACTTTCGCATCGCCCGCCAAGGCGATGAATGTCGACCAGGCACGAACGGCCTTGGGCCCGTCGGCGATGCAGGCCGTCAACAGTTGCTCTTCGGTCTCGGATGGCAGCAGCGTCTGCAGCGCTGCTTCCAGGACGGTCTGCACTCTCAAGCTCCCGCGGCGCGGCGGCGAGCATGACGGGCCCGGGTAATGGCAATGAGCTCCAGGTGATCGGCCCCGGAGCGGTTGCTGCTCATGTTGTTGGAATGGATGCGCCGCTGAGCGAGCACATCCCGCAGGATCTCTATCTTGAACCCGCGATCTTCGGCGCGAACGAGCAGGTCCTGCAGGTCGCGATGCCAGTACTCGGGGTTGAGCGTTCCAACTGCATCAAAAAGAGAGCGGCGGACCATCAAAGTGGTGCCGAGGGTGACGACCTGACTCTGGGGCGCCGGGCCGGCCGCGGCCTCCTCTGAAAGGAAGTTCCGCACATGGGCCGCGCTACCGACCAGCTCCGGGAATTCGTTGAAGTGCGCCATCTGCACGGCACACTTTTCCGGATTCCACACATCGTCCGCATCGAGAAAAGCGACGAAGTCTGCGCTCGCCAGCTCTATGCCCCGATTGCGCGCGCTGGCGGGTCCGGCATTGCGCTGATACTCATAGCGAACCAGGGGGCCGAAGCGTTCAACCACGGAGCGGGTCCGGTCCGCCGAGCCATCGTCCACAACGATGACTTCGAACATCCCACAGGTCTGATGCAACACCGAGTCTATAGCCTGTGTTATGTAGCGTTCCGCGTTGCAGGCGGGAATCACAACCGTGACGAATGGAGTATTCGACGACATGGGGGTCCTGGCCGGCGTTTATTCGCCGCTCGTTATTCTTGTGGCAACTATAGATCGGGCGTTGCCGGCTAGACAAACCGCCTTTGAACAATAAGTGGCATTCCGCTTTACATCTGTCGTAACAGATTTGTAATGTGACGCAGTACACAGGTAGTCTGCTGCTGCGCGAGCACAATCCTCGGGCACCTGTAATAACAACAAGAACAATGGCAGGTCTCATGCCCACTGTTGCAGCCGACACGCGCAGCCAGGTTTTGACGCCTGCGGAGCTTCCTTTTGAGCAGCTCTGCGCGCGCTTTGCCGAGGCCGCCGCCGGCGACCCGAATGAGTTAAATCTCCTCGTTGCCGGTCACCCCGTGCGTATACGCATTGCAGGGCGACGGTGGTTTGACATCGTTCGCGCTGCCATGGGGCATCTGGAGGCGGCTGGAAAGGCGACCACTCCCGAGCTGTGCATTGATGCCTGGGACGCCGAAGAAACCGGTGTTCCAATTGTAACTGCCGCGCAATCCAACCTGCCGGCGCCGCCGGTTCTGATGCGAACTTCGCAGGACGGGCACCAGGTAGGCGAGGAGCGGCCGCATTCGCTCGTGTGGCTGGACCGCACAGCCAGACGCATTGTCGGCTGCATCGAATCCACCCGATTCCTGAATCTCGACGAGCGAGCACGACCCTTCCACAAGTTGATTTCCGCATGGCTCGAGGAAAACGGCATTCAGTTCGTGCACTCGGGCTTGATTGAGCACAACGGCAGCGGCGTGCTGTTTGTCGGCAACGGAGGCGCCGGCAAATCCACGTCCTCCATTGCGTGCCTGCGGGCGGGCATGGGGTACCTGGGCGATGATTTCCTCGGCCTGGGTGTTGCTGCCGGCCGGTTTGTCGGACACGGCCTGTACGCGTCCTGTCTGTTGAATGTGCATCACATCCAGCGATTCCCCGATCTGCGGCCACTGGGCCACGCGCCCAACCACGCGATCGAAGACAAGTGCGTTCTTTACCTGAAGGAGGCTTTCCCACGTAGTTTGAAACGCCGTGCCACCGTGGACGCTCTGGTGCTGCCGCGTGTCGTTGATCGGGAAATGACCTCTTTCCGGCCGGCTACGAAGATGGCGGCGCTGAAGGCCATCGCTCCCACTTCGGTCATGTATCTGCCCCGACCCAATCGGGCGGCTTTTGAGCGGCTCGCGGAGCTGGTCGAAAAGACCCCGTGTTTCTGGCTGGAGTTGGGTCGGAACATCGAGTCGATTCCGCTTGCGGTCGCCGCGTTGGTCGATTCCATCCGAATTCCGGAGGCCGCGTGATGCCGACCATCAGTTGCATCGTTCCGGTTTACAACAGTGAAGCGTATTTGGGACAGGCACTCGACAGCATCCTGGCCCAGACACTGCCGACCACCGAAATCATCATCATCGACGACGGGTCAACTGACGCTACACCCATGATCGCGGCGAAGTACGCTCGCCACGTGTCTTACATACGCCAGGAGAATCAGGGTCCGGCTGGCGCCCGAAACGCCGGATTGCGGGTGGCCAGCGGCGACTTCTTCGCGTTTCTCGATGCCGACGATACCTGGTGCCCGGAAAAGCTCGAGCGCCAGATGAACGCGCTGGAAGCAGATCCGGATGCGGGCATTTGCATCACGCACGTACAGAATTTCTGGATCGAAGCACTGGCGCACGAGCGGGCGCGACTCGAGGGGCACCCGTTTACACGGCCGGCTCCCGGTTATGTGTGTCAGGCGCTCCTCGCGCGCCGACGAGTATTTGACCAGGTAGGCTCGTTTGACCGGACGCTGCGGATTGGCGAAGACACCGATTGGTTTACCCGGGTCCAGGGCGCCGGCATTCGCAAAATCGTTCTACCCGAGGTGCTGGTCAATCGCCGCATCCACGGTAAGAACATCTCTTTTGAAATGTACAGTTCTCAGGATGCGCGGGCAGCGCTGCTCGAGAACGTCATCCGCCATAGAAAACAACAGCGCGCGGGCGCAACTCGAGGGGATTAGCATGCTTTCGGTCAATCATTTTATTTCGGCAAATGAGCAACAGGTGGCGGCAAAGGTCATGGACGGCGAGGCCATCGTCATCAACCTCAGCACCGGCATCTACTACAGCCTCGGAACCACCGGTGGGTTCATCTGGTCGTTGATTGAAAAGCGCCCGTGCATTCAGGACATCGTCCGCTGTGTTACCGAGCACTACGAAGTCGGTGAAATTGAAGCTGAGCGCGATGTGCTGCGATTGAGCACGGAGCTGTGTAACGAGGGGCTGGCCGTCGCCTCGGTTGTGGGGCCCGCCGGCTCGGCGCTGGCGGGGCCTGCAGGTCAGCGGCTGCCGTACGAAACCCCGGCTATCGAGAAGTACACGGACATGGCCGAGATGTTTGCCTTGGATCCGCCGCTGCCGGGATTGACTCAGGCCTCGACCGGCTGAAATAGCTCCTGTCAGTGATGGCCGGCGCACAACACCGCCGGCGCCGGCTGTTGGGGCAAACCCGACACCTTGGGATCGCCGTTCCGGTGTGACTTTCGGCACCTGCCAGCTGCCGCGCGGGTGCGTAAGGTACACACCCATGGAGCCGAGCAAAGCGCAAGGCTCATAAGCGTAAACCAACTCATCAACTGACATCTTTGGAGCACCGACCATGAAGATCGAGAATCTGAGCAAGGACCTGGACACCGAGGCCATGACTGAAGTCACCGGCGGCACCGCCCTGACCGGCCAGGTCGTTCCCACGAACGTGCAGAGCAACGAGCTGCTGCAGAGCTTCAACGTCGCCTCGCACGGCCCGGTTGCGATCGGCAACAGCGCCGATCAGTCGAACTACTCGAGCCAGGACAGCATCGTGCCGGTCGGTTCACTGTTCGTCGGCAGCGACTTCTTCCGCCGCGAATCGTAATCGTCATTAGCGTTCAGAGGTTGGTGGTGAGCCGCGACGGCCGCCACCAACCTCTTTGTTTTTGAGCCACGAATGCAATGATGCATCGAGCTGCATCGCCTTCGAAAGGCGCTCGAGCGTGCGTCGATTCAGATTTTCGAGATGGATGTCAGTCGGTGGCGCCGACATGTCGCTGCGTGGAGATTCAGATAAATATAGCCAATGCAGCAGTGCCGCCTCCGGGGTTGCCCGGCGATAGGTAAATCCGTCTGCGAGCCGATCCTTTGGTCGGCCGGCCTCCAATACCGATTCCGGAAGTCCGCGGAATACAAAGGTCCCACCGGCAGCATCGCGTCGACCGAGCGACGGAGTTGCGTAGCGCTTCGAAAGTGGTACGACAGCCGTTACCCAGGAAGTGTAGTTGTTCCATACACCGGAGTCGCCGAGTACCGTCTGCAAGGACACGACTGCGCCAGGACGCAGCCACACCGCCGCCTCGGCGAGTTGGGCGGGAGGGTTGATCAGGTGATTGAGATATGAGCCGCGTACTACCCGTCGCAGTCGGTTGGCGCTGACGGCTTCCTGAATCCATCGTTCCACGGTTGGCTCGGACACTCCGGGCTGAACGTCGTTGGCCAACCGCACAATCGATAGTTTATCGAGTACACGCAACGCCCCTGGCTCGGCGAGCGCGAGTTCCAGCCTCGTCGTCCAATGAGGGACTTTCACGACTAAACTCTGCTGTCCGATTGCTTCGGTGCGCAGTGTTCGATTGCCTCGACTAATCGGAGCTTCATAGCGAGGTACTCTTCCTCGTCAATGTGGCTCTGAGTGTCCCGAGGCAGTGCGGGAAGCACCTGATCCCGAAACAGCGCCCAGTCCATCAGGTCGAGTTTCCTGATCACACGTTGTGCGAGGGCTGCGTGGCCTCCAAAGTGTTCAACGACCACCGGTCCCGGGCAGATGCCGCGCGACAGCAACAGCTCCAGATCGTAAATGTCACGTGGCGCAGTACGCCGGTCGTCGAGAAGCGCCGCGATCTTATTGTCCGCGAGAGCCTGTTCGTCGTAGACGCTTACATAGACCCGAGGCAGCGTGCGGTCTGCAACCTGGATTGGTATTTTCAACACGTGGCTGAGATCCGGAGCCCGTCTGCGTGACACCTCGACGGTGAGATGCAGACCCTCGCCAGCCGCAGTTTGACCGGAGATCTTCCATCGAGCCACTGTGTCTGTTTGTTTCGATTCCGATATCGACGTCTGCGACAATCCGCTGCCTCGAAGTGCGCGCTCCACCGCCGACCTGACGGTCTTTTGCAGACTGCCCAGCGATCGGTGAGGGTCGTGGTCGAAGTCCAGATCCTGTGTATAGCGTGCACTCTCGGTGAGTACGCGCATGGCCGCGCCGCCTTTCAGTACCAGTCCCGAGCTCTCAGGACCCCGGTATAAGTGCGTTAACAGGCGCTGCTGGATTGTGTCCCGGATCTCGGAGAGGGTAGCCATGAGAGGCACCAGATAAGGTCAATAGCATCATTATATGATGCTATTAATCTTAATTAAAGCCCCGGTTGCGGGCGGTGGGTGCTGCAGACGAGTCCGTTGAGTCCACCGGCATGGCCATTCGACTGTGACTTTCGGCACCTGCCAGCTGCTGCGCAGGTGCGTAAGGTACACACCCATGGAGCCGAGCAAATCGCAAGGCTCATAAGCGTAAACCAACTCATCAACTGACATCTTTGGAGAATTGACAATGAAGATCGAGAATCTGAGCAAGGACCTGGACACCGCGGCCATGACTGAAGTCACCGGCGGTACCGCCCTGACCGGCCAGGTTGTTCCCACGAACGTGCAGAGCAACGCGCTGGAGCAGGCTTTCAACATCGCCTCCAACGGCCCGGTTGCGATTGCCAACGACGGCAACCAGTCGAACGAGTCGGACCAGGACAGCTTCGTTCCGGTAGGTTCGATCTTCCTGTCGCCCGCTCTGAGCAAGCTGATCGGCTAATAACGACGAGTAATTTGGTGGGGGCCGCGACGGCCCCCACCTAGGTGTGTTTTGCTACCCAACGGGTCATCAATGTGACCACCTCGGGTGCCACAGTCTCTTCAATCTGCGCAAACTCCTTGGGCGATCCCGTTTCGGCATGCTGGAACATGTGATTGAGTCCGGGGAGCTCGACCACTGTCACGTCGTGGTCGCCTGCCAGGTCCTTGCGCAAAGGTGGCAGATTCACGTCCGGTGGCAGGATCAGATCCTTCGATCCACACAGGTACAGAACCGGGACACGGACCTCGGTGAGCGGTTGGGTCGGGTCATAAGCCAGAATGAACCGCATATAGGGCAAGCGCGCAAACATCATCGCCTGGTCGATCTCGTTCTGATCGGGTTCCGGTTTCGCGGACGTCAGAATCTCACGCGCGCGTGCTTCCGCCTCTGATTGATCTTTGGAGGCGCCAATGGCGTCGTACAGGCGGCGATTGAGATTGTAGGTAGTCGTGGCCGCATCTTTCGCCTCGCCGTTGGCTATCGCGAACCGTCGATTTTGCTCGGCTACCAGGATGTCGCCCTTGATGGCAAACCCCGCCATCATGACAATGAACGCGAGCTTTGAGTCCTTGGCGGCCAGAATCGCACCGATAGTCGCGCCCTCGGAATGGCCGACTATTCCGACTTTCGCAGTGTCGATGTCTGATCGACTTCTGAGGTAGGCCACTGCGGCTGCGGCATCGGATGCAAAGTCGAGAGTGTTTGCACTTTGATAGTCGCCGGTGGACTTCGCCACACCACGCTTGTCATAGCGCAGAACTGCATAACCCTGTTTAGTGAATGTGTCAGCGAGAACCAGCGGCAGCTCGTGACCGGCAATCTGCGCGTTGCGATCGTGATTTCCCGACCCGGTCACTATCAGGATTGCTGGAAATCGCTTGCTGTCGCGAGGGAGCGTCAGAGTTCCTTCGAGGCGAACTCCAGCCGCTGCGGGGTTCTCGAATGTGACAATCTCTTCGCGGTAGGGCGCGGGTGTGGCTGCAATAGCCGCTTCCTGCGGCCGTCGGGGCGGGTCGGCTGCCGTTGCTTGCTCGGCCAATACAACAGCGATTGTGGCGCCCATGACCATTCCGAGCCGTTTCATGCGTGCTCCCTCAATCGGCTTTGGTGTCCAATCACGATAACCGGAGGTGGCACGCAGTGCTCAACGGGACATCCCGCCTGTCGAACGCTTCGCCGAGTATTCCATCAGGCGGGCGGATCGCCGGATTGTCCTCCTTTCTGCTGCTTGTCCTCCCTGGCTTCCTCGATACCCTGTTGGGGTGGGTGCACGACCGGTGCGCCCACTCCCAGCACGAGGAGCATGGCGCTGGCCAGAAGTTGAGCTCCTGTGGTCTGGCGTTTTGCCCAGCGGACACTTCCGACAGCAGCAAACAAGGCTGCAGTGATCACCAAGCAGACTAAAATCGCTCGAATCGGGGCGCGCATGAGTCACCTGGATCCTCGTTGAGGAACCCAATCCGTGGGGACTGCCAACGCCGACTCAAGGGGAGAGTGCGCAATGCAATACATCGGCCTGACTGCTCTTTTGGTTCGCGACTATGACGAGGCGCTGCGGTTCTTTGTCGGGATACTCGGCTTCGAGCTCGTGGAGGACACCTATATCGCCGAACAGGATAAGCGGTGGGTTGTCGTGGTCCCTCCGGGCGCGAAGGAGGGCGGTCTGCTGCTGGCTCGTGCAGTGGGCGACCAACAAAACTCCAGGGTGGGTAATCAGACCGGCGGGCGTGTCTTTCTGTTTTTATGCACGGATGACTTCTGGCGCGACTACCGGAACCTGGTCGCCCGCGGCGTCGTCTTTGTGCGAGAGCCCCGCGATGAGCCCTATGGAACCGTGGCCGTCTTTCAGGACCTGTACGGCAATCTTTGGGATTTAATCCAACCCGTTATTCGTGCAGACCCAAACGTCGGGCAATGACGATCAGCTGGACGGCAGTGCTGGCTCCCAACTTCTGCTTGATGGCCGTCTGACGGTTCGCGACCGTTTTGGGGGTGATGCCCAGCCGCTCCGCGATTTCGCTCAGGGTGCAACCTTCACTCAGCAGGCGCAGAGTCTCGTGCTCGCGATGACTCAGTGAGTTGGCGATCTCGTGAATCTTCCCGTTCGATTCAGACACCGCGCTGTGCACGTCCGGGCTCACGAACCTTCTGCCGCCGGCAACCGTCTTAATGGCGGTCAGAAGCATTTCGGGAGCGCTCGACTTCGTGAGATAGCCGTGCGCGCCTGCGGCGAACGCGCGGGAAGCATACAAGAGATCCTGAAACCGGCTGAGCATCAGTACCCGTGCCCTGGTGGGCCGCGCGTCCATGATTCTCCGCAGGGTGTCGATACCGCTCATACCCGGCAATGAGATGTCCAGGAGGATGACGTCCGGCACCGGCTCCTGGGCTCTCAGTTGCAGCTCCGGCGCCGGCTCGTTTTCTTCACCCAACAACTTCAACTGGCTGTCGCGAGCCAGCGCCCTGCGATAACCATCACGCGCCACAGTGTGATCGTCAATCAACAGGACATTGATTGCCGCGTTCGGTTGGGACCTTCGCATGGCCTATGGTATAGCGAGCGCGTTGAATTTCGCCTGCCCTGCAGCGTCCGAAGTCGCTGTCTGCAACAAAGTCGGGATGATTTCCCGGCCCTGGCCGGCGAAGATCGGGAAATGTTCCCTTTAGGGCGCCGTCGCAGTTGTGGACACTTGCAGCGCGCCACCGTGCGTGTGGGGGAATAGTTCTGATGGTAAGCAAAGCCCTGGTGCTTTTTTGCGGGGTTGCAGGCGTTGTCGGCGTCACAAACGCAACTCTGGCTGCAGACGATGACACTCCGATCAATCCCGCAGCGGCGCAGGAGTTGCCCAAGGTAACGATCATCGGCACTGCGCCTCTGCCGGGGATCGGTCTGCCGGTCGAGCAGGTTCCCTCAAACGTTCAAACCGCCGGCGCCGCAGATTTGAAAAGGCAACAGGCGCTGACACTCGCGGAATACCTGAACAACAACTTCAGCGGCATCAACATCTCAGAAAGCCAGGATAACCCCTTTCAGCCCGATGTGAACTACCACGGCTTTACGGCCTCGCCGTTGCTCGGAACTCCCGAAGGGCTTTCGGTGTTTGTGGACGGCGTGCGTGTCAACGAGTCGTTCGGTGACACAGTGAATTGGGATCTGATTCCCGAGGTTGCCATCTCCAATATCACATTGACCTCCGGCTCAAACCCGGTGTTCGGCCTGAACACCCTGGGAGGCGCGCTGGCAGTCCAAACGAAAAGTGGCCACGACTTTCCGGGCACGGAAGTCCAGGCCTACGGGGGTTCGTTCGGGCGTCGTGCCTTCGAGGGTAGCACCGGCGGTGGGTTCGGCAACTTCGACTACTTTCTGGCAGCCAACTACTTTGACGAGGATGGCTGGCGCGATTTGTCGCCGTCCAGGGTGAAGCAGGTGTTCGGCAAATTCGGCTGGCAGACCGAGACTACCGATCTCGACATCAGCTACACATGGGCCGATAACAGCCTGATCGGTAATGGCGCGGTGCCCGAGAGCCTGCTGGCCTACAACCGCGAGGCCATTTATACGGCGCCGGATTTCACGAACAATAAGGCCAACTTCGTGAATGCCACGGGCAGCCACTTCCTGCGCAGTGACCTGTTGGTCTCGGCGAACGCCTACTATCGCCACCTGGTGACTCATACGAACAATGGCGATCTGAATGACGACAACTACCTGTCGGATGAGTACGAAGGTCAGCCGATAAACTGCGGCGATCCGTATACCAGCCACGCCTCGGTGGCGTACTGCGCGAATGGTATCAACCGTGCATCGGTCGCGACCCAGAAGACGTGGGGCTTCGGAGCTCAGGTAACCGAGACACGCGATATTGCTGCCATGAAGAACCAGCTCGTCGGGGGCGTGAGCTACGATCATTCAACGGTCGACTATAACCAGAACTTCCAATATGCGACGTTAACTGCGGTGCGCAATACGACCGCGATCGAGGATCTCAACAACCCGGTACAGACGGTCACATCTGTCGGTGGAACGAGCAGGACAATCGGCGTCTATTTGACGGATACATTCTCGCCGAACAATCTCTGGCACATCACGGCATCAGTTCGCTACAACCGCATCACGGAAACTCTCAACGGCTTCAGCGTCAATTCGGACGTCGGCGACGTTCCGAGTGCCGGTGGCGGCGATGATGATGACGACGATGGCGATGGCGGGTTCGATGTCGCCAACCGGGTATTCGGCGATCACACTTATTCGCGCGTAAATCCATCACTCGGTGTCACTTTTACGCCGGCCAGGCAGATCAACCTCTTTGCGAATTACACCGAAGGCAGTCGCGCCCCTACTGTGATTGAGCTCGGCTGCTCGGATCCGGCTCAGCCATGCGGCTTACCTAATAATTTCGCCAGCGATCCCAACCTCGAGCAGGTGATTGCACGAACCTTCGAGGTGGGCGCGCGAGGTGCCTTGGGCGAGGAGCTGCTGAATTGGAGTGTAGATGCCTTCCGCACTAACAGCTCGAACGACATTCAATTCGTAGCGACTACGACGAGCGAAGGTTACTTCGCGAACGTTGGAACCACGCGGCGCCAGGGTTTCGACCTCGGTTTGGGGGGCAAAGTGACCTCGGCATTGAGCTGGCACTTCGCGTACAGCTTTGTCGATGCCACCTACCGCTCCAGCTTCGAGGTCAACGGCGAGTCGAACAGCACCGCCGATGACGGCAACATCCAGGTTCGCCCCGGCAACCGCATTCCGCTGATCGCCCGGCATAACGGCCGACTGCGTCTCGACTATGCGATCAACCCCTACTGGGATGTGGGCGGCAGCTTTATCGTAACCTCCGGGGTCTTCCTGCACGGTGATGAGAACAACGCCAACGTGGCGGATGGCACCAGTTTTGCAGGCTCCGGAAAGATCGGCGGCTACAGCGTGTTCAATCTGCAGAGCACGTGGCACGTCACCAAGCTCGCCGATCTCTTCGTGAGGCTCGACAACGTGTTCAACAAGCACTACGCGACGTCAGGATTCCTGACTACCAACGCGCTAACCAACAACGGCACGCTCCGGGACGATCCGGATGACTGGCGTAATGAGAACCTGGTGTCGCCGGGACAACCTACCGCGATATTCATCGGCGCACGATTGCATATAGAGTGATGGGAACAAAAAAATAGCGGGTCAATACGAAGGCCGCGCGACGAGCGTTGGAGGCAAACTCGTTACGCCGAAGATGCAGACCCGCCGAGACCTGCACGACCTTCGCATTGACCGGCGAAGAAACAGCAGGTGTAGATTGACATTGCAGGTCCGTCCGAGCCAAGGGACATCTTCCTGACTCGAGCGGGAAGACGTCCTGAGATTGTTGACGTCGTTAGGACATCAGGGGAGTTTCGATGATCAAGCGGTTAATGGTGACGGTCGGGGCCGCGCTCCTGCTTGGCGCTTGCGATGGCTCGGACAGTGGGAGTAGTTTGCCCGTCTCGGTTGCCTTCTCCAGTCCGCCGCCCACTACCCTTGCTTCGAACGCGACTGCCCCGCTCAGTGCGGTAGTCGCAAACGATAACGGACTCGCGGGTGTCACCTGGTCGGCCACCTGCGCCACAACACCGTGCGGTACCTTCAGCCCAACTTCCACGGGCAGTGGAGTTCAAACGATTTACACGCCGCCCGCGTCGGTTTCGGCCACAGAGACAGTTACGCTGACTGCGACGTCAGTGACCGATCCCAGTAATGCTGCTTCTATCACTGTTACTGTGACTCCGCCGCCGAGCGTTCTGGCCGACGGTAATTACGTCTACCACTATTCAGGTCATAACGACGACGGCCCGTTCACCGTTACGGGCGCATTTACCGTCGCCGGCGGACTCATCACCGGCGGTGAACAGGACTACAGCGATGCGGATGGCGTCGCAACCGATACATTGGTGCCTGCGACTTCCAGTCTGAGTGTGGCGGGCAACAACATCCAGATCGTCCTCGACACAGGTGATGACGACATTGGTGACGATGGGATCGAGACTCTTCGTGGGGCTGTCGTTTCTGCCAATCGAGCACTGATTTCCGAGTTTGACGATGCGGCCACCGGGACCGGGTCGGTTGATTCCCAGGATTCCGATGACAGCCAGGAACAACCGGATGGCAGTTACGCTTTCGTGGTCAGCGGGCACTCCGCTGCGGGGAACCAACTGGCCATCGGCGGTGTGCTCAGCTTCGACGACGGTGATCTGTCGGCCGGCGACAGCCTATTCGACATCAACGAGTTGACCGTAGGTACCGGGCAAGCCCAGGCGTTCGACTCTGGCTCGGTATCCGCACCTGACGCGTTCGGTCGGGTGACAATCACATTGCAGCCCAGCACCGCATCCAACATTGCAGTCTTCAAGTTGACCGGCTACATCATCGATGACGACAAGATTCAGTTAGTTGCCAGCCAGCAGGACGATCTCGCCGCCGATCTGGGTGGCACTGCGCTGAACCAAGGGGATAGCGCTGGCGCCTTCGACGACACCGACCTGGCGGAAACCAAGTACGTTCACGCCAGTATGGGCGCTGACACCAATGGCAGCCTGGTGACGGCTGGCGTCTTCAACTTCAACACGGACGGGACGCTCGCGGGCACGCTGGCAGTCAACAACATCATCACTCATGCGAGCGCGCCGGTCACAGCCGGCACCTGGGTGCTCGAACCAACAGGCCGGGTTACGGTGGCGGGCGTGAATGGCTCGTCCAACTTCCAGATTTACCTGGATGGCAATGGTAACGGCCTGATCATGAGTCTCGATGCGCAGGACAGCACCGCGGGCCTGGCGTTCCAACAGGCCGCTTCGTCCTCCGAAATAGAAGAGGCTACCTACGCCGTTATCGCTCAGGGTGCGACGGACGCATCCGGCTCTACAGCGCGGGGCGCGGTGGGTCAGGCGAAGGTAGACGATGGAGATGTCGACGGTTTCATTGACTACACGCCTCAGGGCGATGATCCGACATCCGCCGTGCCGCTCTCCGGGTCCGCTGACTCACAAAGCGGAACGCTCTCTCTGGCCGGCCTGAACAGTCAGGACACAACCGCTCCAGAAGACTTTGCCTACTTCCCGATCGACGAGAACCGCACGGTTGCCATTGAAGTCTCCGGTCAGCAACTCGGATTGCTTTGGCTCGAAGCCACCACCACCACCGGTGGAAGTGGTGACGACGACGATTGAGAGCTACCGTTCCAGGCGGGCGAGCAGCGATGAAGTATCCCATCGACCGCCGCCCATTGATTGAACTTCGCAGTAGAACTGATTCACCAGCGCCGTGACGGGCAGGGACGCGCCGTTGCGGGTTGCCTCATCGAGCGCCATTCCGAGATCTTTGCGCATCCAGTTGACGGCAAAGCCAAAGTCATATTTGCCGTCCTTCATGGTCTGCCACCGGTTACGCATCTGCCAGGAGCCCGCGGCGCCCTGCGAGATCACGTCGACGAGCTTGTCGATGTCGAGACCGGCTTTATCTGCGAAGTGCAAGCCTTCGGCGAGAGCCTGGACCACGCCAGCGATACAGATCTGGTTGACCATCTTTGCCAGTTGGCCACTGCCCACAGCGCCCATCAGACCGATCTTGGCTGCGTAGGATCCTGACAGGATGCCCTGGACCTTCTCAAACGTGTTTGCTTCAGCTCCGCACATCACGCTCAGGGCGCCGTTTTCGGCACCCGCCTGGCCTCCAGAGACCGGCGCGTCCATGAAGTGACAGCCTTTCACCTGACACGCACGATCCAGCTCCAGAGCGATCGCGGCGGAGGCCGTGGTGTGATCCACGAGGACGGAGCCAGGCTCGAGCGCTTGGACACAGCCCTGCGGCCCCAGGGTGACGGATCGCAAGTCATCGTCATTGCCGACACAGGTGAAAACAACTTCAGCACCTTTCGCCGCTTCAGCAGGCGTAGCTACCGCGGTGCCATTAAAGCGCTTCACCCACTCCGTGGCTCTGGCGGCCGTCCGGTTGTAAACCACCACCCGGTGGCCTCCCTTCACGGCGAGATGGCCTGCCATCGGGAAACCCATGACTCCGAGACCAATAAACGCAACGTTCATGCTCCGGGCCCCTGGAAGAGCCGACGACAAGCATTTTTCAGGTGAGTGCGCATCGCCTCGCGCGCCCGTTCGGCATCGCCTGCCTCGATGGCATTCAGGATCTCAACATGCTCCGCCTGGACCACCAACAGGCGTTCGGGCGGATGAGTCAAAGACAATGTGCGGCTGAGACCGATCGAAAATTCAACCGACTGTTGAATCGAGCGCAGTACCCGGACGAAAAAGGGGTTGCCGGAAGCGGCGGCGATGGCGAGGTGGAACTCCAGGTCCGCTTCCTTCGACTCGTTGCTGGTGCTCAGGGAGTTTTCCAACTTCTTCAGGGCACGGTGCGCTGCAGCCAGGTGCTCGGGCTGCCGGTTCTGCGCCGCCAGGGCCGCCGCGTCACCCTCCAGCGTGGAGCGGAAGACGTAAACATGTTTGACCTCATCGAGGCTCTGGATCGGGCCGAAGGTCGGGTCCCCGGATGCCGCTCGGGCCGCATCCTGAACGAACGTCCCCGCGCCCCAGCGTACTTTGACGATGCCCGTGTGCTGCAGCCGGCTCAGCGCTTGCCGGATTACCGGCCGCGACACGCCGATCGAAGTGGCTAACTCACCTTCACTCGGCAGGCGCTCGCCGCCAACCAGCTTGCCCTCGGTAATCAAAGACAGGATGCGCAGGTACGCCTCATCCACCCGGGTGTGCTCAGTGGAGCCGTGTTGCCGGGTCTTTTTGGATCCGCCGTCCTTCGGAGGCTCCGTTACGGGGTCGATGGGCTTGCGCTTGACGCTCATGCGGTTCCTTGTTCGGCCTAGACAGAAGACAACTGAGCAAGACAGTTGACAACTATCGGGAGGTTCTCTCAATATGACCAGGTCGTCAAATCTCTGGCGACCCGTCGAGGCATCTAAAGATAAGCGTTTTCGGACGTAAGTAAACAGCTGTGACCTCTGCAACTCTCTTCGACAAGCTGTGGACCTCTCACGTCGTTGCCGACCTCGGTGATGATCTGGCGCTGCTGCATATCGATCGGGTCTTTCTCCACGATTTGAACGGGATGAAGGTGCTGGTCGAGCTGCGGGAGCGCGGTTACGAAGTGAGTCATCCGGAGCTGACCATTGCTACCGCAGACCATGCGGTGTCGACGCTGCCGGGGCGCAACGAGCAATCCAACGCCGCCGGCGCGGGAATGCTGCATGGATTGAGGGTGGAAGCGGCCCGCGCGGGTATCCGCTACTTCGGAATAGATCGCCCCGAGCAGGGCATCATCCACGTGATGGGGCCTGAGCAGGGACTGAGTCAGCCAGGTGCATCCATCGTCTGCGGCGACAGCCACACCTCTACACAAGGAGCTGTCGGAGCGCTGGCATTTGGGATCGGCCGCAGTCAGTTGCTGCATGCCCTGGCGACCCAGACTCTCTACCAGAAGAAACCGAAGCGCATGCGAGTCCGCTTCGAAGGCCCGCTGGCAGCGCTGGTGACACCGAAAGATCTCGTCTTACATCTCATTGGCGTGGTGGGCGCCGGGGGTGGCTCCGGACACGCCATCGAGTACGCCGGATCGAGCATCCAGTCCATGTCGATGGAAGGTCGAATGACTGTGTGCAACCTGTCAGTCGAGCTCGGCGCGAAGCTGGGCATGGTCGCCCCGGATGACACGACCCTTTCTTACCTGGCGGGCAGGCCGTTCTCGCCCCAGGGTGATCTGTGGGACCGCGCCCTCGAATACTGGCGCTCACTGCAATCGGACGAAGACGCTGTTTTCGAGCGGGACATAACCATCGATTCCCGGCAGGTGGGTCCGCAGATCACCTGGGGCACGAGTCCCCAGCACGTCATGTCAGTAGACGGCCGGATTCCCGATCCAACTCACGAATCCGATCCCGACAAGAGCCGTGCGATGTCGGAAGCGCTTGCCTACATGGGGCTGTCACCGGGGCAAGCCCTCGAGGGATTGCCGGTGGACTGGGTGTTTATCGGCTCGTGCACCAACGGACGGATTGAAGATCTGCGCGCCGCGGCTCAGGTGCTCGGCGACCGGAAGGTGGCTCCGGGTGTACACGCCTGGGTCGTTCCCGGGTCACAGCAGGTGCGACAACAGGCGGAGGCGGAAGGTCTCTCCAAACTGTTCCTGGCGGCGGGTTTTGAATGGCGTGAGCCCGGATGCTCCATGTGCCTGGCTGCGAATGGAGAGTTGGTACCCCGCGGACAGCGGACGGTTTCAACTACGAACCGCAACTTCGAGGGGCGACAAGGACCGCAGGCGCGCACGCACCTGGCGAGTCCGGTCATGGCTGCTGCTGCAGCTCTGACCGGTCGCATCACCGATGTTCGCAAGCTGCTGAGCTGAGCGGTGGAAGCATTCACTGAGCTGCACGGTATCGCGGCCCCGCTGCCGGTACCGAACATCAACACCGATGTCCTGATCCGGATCGAGCGACTGAATGAGTTGCCCAAGGATCAACTCGGTCCCTATTGTTTCGAGGCCTGGCGCTACGACGCCCAGGGTCGCGAGCGGGTGGATTTCGTGTTGAATCAGCCGGCCTACCGCGCGGCGGCCATTCTCATCACCGGTGCGAACTTCGGCTGTGGCAGCTCGCGTGAAGCGGCCGTCTGGGCGCTGCGGGGAATGGGCTTTCGCTGCATCGTGGCGCCGAGCTTCGGCGACATTTTCTTCGACAATTGTTTCCAGAATGGTGTGTTGCCGGTTGTCCTGCCGGCGCCTGTAGTTGACTCGCTGCGGCAGGAGGCAGCGGCGGCCGGTGCGGGGCCCTTCGACGTCGATCTCAACACGCGAACTATTACCACCCCCTCTGGGCGTACAGTCAGCTTTCCCATTGATGTCTCGCGGCGCTTGTCTTTGCTGCAGGGGCTCGATGAGATTTCCATGACACTCGGCCGCAGCGCAGAGCTGCGCGCCTTCGAAACGCGCGACCGTCAGCAACGACCCTGGATCTACAACCTATGAATACGTCCCGCCGCAATCTGATCGTCATCCCCGGCGACGGTATCGGCCCCGAAATCATGGCTCAGGCCGTGCGTGTACTCGAGTGGTTCCGGGCCAAGCGCGGTTTCAACTGCGATTTCCAGGAAGAGTCGTTCGGCGTGGGCACCTACCATCGCACCGGGCGCTTCATGCGCGAAGGCCTGATGGAGGAGATCCTTACCGCGGATGCGGTGTTGTTTGGCGCGATCGGTGGAACCGAGGATCACGCAGCCATTCCGACCAAGGTGCGCCGCGAGCAGGGACTCTTGCGCGTGCGGCGTGAGATGGAAGTTTTCGCCAATATCCGGCCGATCAAGATATTTCCGTCACTGCAGGGCGCCTCGACGCTCAAGCCCGAGGTCCTCGACGGGGTGGACTTCGTGATTGTGCGCGAGCTTCTGAGTGGAATTTATTTCGGCGAGCCGCGCGGAATCGAGACACTGCCGGACGGGCAACGACGGGGTTTCAATACGCAGGTATACACGTCCTCGGAGATTCAACGGATCGGTCGTGTTGCTTTCGAGCTCGCCCGTCAGCGTTCCGGCCGGGTCACCTCCGTTGACAAGGCGAATGTCATGGAGGCCGGCGCACTATGGCGGGAGGAAATCAAGGCGCTCCACGCAGCCGAGTATTCGGATGTTGCGCTGGATCATCTCTATGCGGATAACGCCTCGATGCAGATTGTGCGCTCACCCCGGCAATTTGACGTCATGGTGACCGACAACCTGTTCGGCGACATTCTGTCGGACTGCGCGGCGATGGTTGCCGGCTCGCTCGGAATGTTGGCATCGGCATCGTTGAGTGCCCCGCGTGCCGACGGGCGCCGACGCGGCTTGTATGAGCCCGCGCACGGCAGTGCCCCCGATATTGCCGGTCAGAACAAGGCCAATCCGCTCGCGACCATTTTGAGTTTCGGCATGGCGCTCGAAATGAGCTTCAATCGCAAGGCCGATGCGGACCTGCTCGAGCGGGCCGTCAACAAGGTGCTCGAGAAGAAGATACGGACCGCGGATATCGCCGAGCGTGGTGCCACGGTTGTCTCCACCAGCGGCACGGGGGATGCGCTGCTCGCAGTGTTGGATAGCCTGGTGTAATGGAAGTTCTCCATTCCGCCGCGGCTGCCTTTTTTCTCATTGCCGAGCCGCATCGGCTCATGCTCCTGTTTGCGGGCGTGTGTATGGGCCTTGCGATCGGCATCCTTCCGGGCATCGGCGGGGTGGCCGGGACGGCACTGCTGCTTCCATTTACCTACAGCATGGATCCTGCTGCTGCGATGGCCATGCTGTTGGGCCTGGGTGCCTCTACGACCACTGCCGATCCGATCTCGGCCATCGTGTTGGGAGCGCCCGGGCATGCAGCATCCGCCGCGACCACTCTCGATGGTTATCCAATGACCAAACGAGGAGAAGGGGGCAGGGCGCTCGGTGCCGCTTACATGTCGGCAATGCTGGGTGGCCTGTTCGGCGCCTTGCTGCTTGGCGTCGTTCTGCCGGTGATTCGGCCTCTCATATTGTTGGTGGGTTCGCCGGAGCTGTTGGCGTTGGCGGTATTCGGCATCTCCATGGTCGCCGTATTGTCCGGCAACGCACCGCTACGCGGGCTCACCTGTGCCTGCTTCGGGATGTTGCTCGCCATGATCGGTTCCGATCCTCAGACCGGGACCCTGCGCTGGACTATGGGTTCGCTGTACCTGTGGGACGGCTTGCCGCTCGTACCGTTGACGCTCGGGATCTTTGCTCTGCCCGAGCTGTGCGACCTGTTGATCTCGCGCAAGGCCGTGGTGAGTAAGGAGCTGTTGGTGGAAAACCGCATGGGCCTGTTGCGCGGGGCGCAGGACTGTTTCCGCAACTGGTTCCTGGTGTTGAGATGCTCGTGGATCGGCTCCGGCATGGGTGCCATCCCCGGCATCGGTGCGGCGGTGATCGACTGGATTTCCTACGGGCACGCCCTGCGTACCGAGAAGGACGCCGCGAAGACATTCGGGACCGGCGACGTGAGAGGTGTGATCGCGGCCGAGAGTGCTACGAGCTCACGCGAGGGCGGAGCACTCATACCCACAATCGTCTTCGGCGTTCCGGCCAGCTCCGGCATGGCCATTCTGTTAGGCGCATTCCTCATGCACGGGCTGGTACCCGGGCCGGAGATGCTGACCAAGAACCTGGATATTACCTACTCCATGGTCTGGTCGATTGCGGTGGCGAACCTGGTTGGGTCGGGCTTGTGTTTCGCCTTCAGCGGACAGCTCGCGAAACTGGCTACCCTGCGTTACACGCTGATTCTGCCGGTGGTTCTGTGCCTTGTGTATATCGGCGCTTTCGAGGGCAAGCGGCAGTGGGGCGACTTGTTTTCGCTGCTGTTCTTCGGGGTGATCGGCTGGACACTCAAACACCTCAAGTGGCCGCGGCCACCCCTGGTGTTGGGTTTCATTCTGGGTGGCATGCTCGAGCGGTACCTGTTCATCTCCATCGAGCGCTACGGCGGCGCCTGGATCCTGCGGCCGGCCGTCATCGTGGTATTCATTGCCGCGGCCGTGAGTTTGTTGCGCCCTTTGCTGCAGGACATGCGGACCCGGGGCGGACTGCGTGACATGGTGGCTGGTTTCGGTGCACCCCGTTTCAGCGCGCGCAGCCTGTTCCCGATTTTTCTGCTGGGCCTGTTCATAACCATGATGACGCAGGCCGTGAGTTGGGATTTCTCGGCGAAGATCGTACCGCTCGTGGTTGGTTGTGCGGCCATCGTTTTCTGCACACTCGCCTTGCTGAGTGACTGCTGCAAGCGGCCCGGTAGCGATGCCACCGGTCCCGCAGAGCGCGCCAAAGCCGGTATCGCCGCCACTATCCACATGGACATTGCCAGCAACATCGGTCATCTGAGCACGCGAACCATCCTGTTGCGGGGCCTGGTTTTCTTCCTGTGGATGGGGGGCTTTCTCGGCAGCATGTCACTCATCGGTGTGATCCCCACCGTGCCGCTGTTCATTGTCGCCTTCATGCGGGCGGAGCGGCGCGAGCCCTGGAAGATCGTCATCCCCATGGCCGTGGTCATGACCGCCTTCATCTACATCCTGTTCGACCAGCTCCTGGGCGTCGTCTGGCCCTCGACAGTATTGGGTGGGCTGGTTCCGGTCCTTCACGGCACTGTTCCGAGCCTGTGATGAGTTGAACAGTTGCGGTGAGAGGTAATATCACTTGCGAATTGACTTGATATCTGTATGAACACCTGTCACCATTTTCGTATGAAAAGGCGTTTACTCAGTGGGCTGGCGGCCGGCTGGCTGCTCCTGGCGCTCGCCGGGGCCGGGGAATCGCCCGCGCGGGCAGCAGACTTCTACGCAGGCAAGAGCATTTCGCTGTACGCCGGGCGACCGCCGGGAGGGGGCGTCGATGCGGAAATGCGCCTGGTGGCGCAGTTTCTCGGCAACGAGATTCCGGGACATCCCCGGGTGCTGCCCCTGAACATGCCCGGAGCCGGTGGTGTCGTGCTGGGAAACTACCTGTACAACATCGCGCCGAAGGATGGCCTGACGCTGGGGGTTCCCGGGCGCACCTCCTTCATTCTGTCCGCGGTCGGCGGCAACCCCAATGTTCACTATGACCTGGCCCAGTTCAACTGGATCGGCAGCGCGGCCAGCAGCAACTTCATGTTGTGGATGCGCGTGGGGAGCGGCGTGAGCAGCCTCGACCAACTGCGGCAGTCGAAGAAAACAATCGTGATCGGCGGAAGCGGCAATGGCAACTCGGACACCGTGGTGCCGGAGCTACTGCTCAAGTACGAGAAAGTGCCGATCAAGGTGATCCGCGGCTATCCGGGCACCTCCGATGAGGTTCTCGCGATGCAGCGGGGCGAGATCGATGGCTTGTTTACCGAGCGTGCAGGATTTCCGAGCGACCCGGTGGCCGCGAAACTCGCTGTTCCAGTGTTCCAATCCCTGCCGATCGAGGCGAATCTGCCCCTGTCGCGCGATGTTGCTGCGGACCAGCGAGCGAAGACACTCATCGACCTGTACAGCGTCACCATGCGCGTTGGACTCGCACTGGTTGCTCCTCCTGGAGTTCCACCAGAGCGCCTGAAAATCCTGCGCGATGCCTATCTGCGTGTGGTGACCAACAAGGAGTACATCGCGGAGGCCACCAAACGGGGCTTCGCGGTCGGCAAGCCCAACGGCGGCGAGGAGATTCACGCCTTTCTGCAGAAGAGTTTTGCCAACGTGAGTCCGGCCACCAAGGCGGAGTTCCTTACTTACACGCACTGACCGAAGCGCGTGACCTTACCCGGGGCCTGAGCTTCCGATGCCTGAGCCACAAACATTATTCGACAAGCTCTGGTCCCGGCATGTCATCCGCGAGTTGAGTGACGGACGCACGCTGCTGCGGATCGACCGGCACCTCATCCACGATGGCAGCAGCCGGCAGGCCTTTGACGGCATGCGGCGAATCAACCGCCGCTTCCGCTCGGTCGGACAGAATCTTGCCATAGTGGATCACATCGTATCGACACTGCCTGGAAGGACAGGTGAGTCCCATCCTCCCGGCCGCGAGCGAATCCACGCCCTGCGCGACAACGCGCGCGAGTTCGGAGTCACGTTGTATGACGTGGATGACCCTCGGCAGGGGATCGTACACGTGGTTGCCCCGGAGTTGGGTTTCGCATTGCCTGGAACCACTCTGGTCTGCGGCGACAGTCATACCGCGACAAACGGTGCACTAGGTGCACTCGCATGGGGAATCGGCACGACAGAAGTGATGCACGTCATGGCGACGCAGTCACTCCTGGTCCGCAAGCCGAAACGCCTGCGCGTGGTATTCGACGGGAAACTGCCGGCCGGCGTTTTCGCGAAGGACTCGATCCTGTACTTCATCCGCGAGCACGGTGTCGATGCGGGCAGCGGTTATGCGGTCGAGTATGCGGGAGCGGCGATTGAGGCGCTCGGCATGGAAGGGCGCATGACTATCTGCAACATGTCCATCGAGTTCGGCGCGCGGATGGGCATGATCGGGTTCGATGATACGACGCGTGAATATGTACGCGGTCGCCCCTTCGCCCCCGCAGAGGCCGAATGGGACCGAGCTCTGGCCGATTGGTCGGAGCTGCACACGGATGCCGGTGCGAGGTTCGACCGCGAGATCCGGATTGATTGCACCGGGCTCAGCCCCCAGGTGACGTGGGGCAACTCACCGGGGGCTCTCGTTGGCATCGATGAGGCTCTGCCAAATACTACCGACGACTCGGTGCGCCGCATGTTGGATTACATGGACCTGCGGGCCGGACAGAAAATAGAGGGCGTGCCGATCGACTTTGCATTCATTGGGTCCTGCACCAACAGTCGCTTGTCAGATTTGCAGGCCGCCGCTGAAGTGGTCCGTGGTCGCAAGGTAGCCCCCGGAGTGACTGCTCTGGTCGTGCCAGGCTCGATCGCGGTCAAAACGGCCGCCGAGGCACTGGGGCTCGACAAGGTGTTCCGCGAAGCGGGCTTTGAATGGCGGTTGTCAGGTTGCTCCATGTGCGTAGCGAGTAACGGCGACATTGTGCCTCCCGGCAAGCGCGCCATCTCCACGACCAATCGCAATTTCGAGCATCGACAAGGACCCAGGAGCCGTTCGCACCTGGCAAGTCCCGCCATGGTGGCAGCAGCGGCGGTGACGGGTCGCATTACCGATGTCCGTAAACTGTTGGAACCCAGAGGTGAAGGCTGATGCAGCCTTTCACGATAGTGCGTGGCGTAGCGGCTCCCATGCCGATCGACAACATCGACACCGATGCGATTACTCCCTCGGCGGCCGGCAGGTCTGCAGCGAGCGACCTGGGCGCCATGTTGTTCAATAATTCGCGCTACCAACCTGACGGCAGCGAGAATCCCGACTTCGTATTGAATCAACTGAAGTACCGCCACAGTCAGATCCTGGTGGCTGGCCGCAATTTCGGCTGCGGCAGCTCGCGTGAACGGGCCGTGTGGGCGTTGCAGAAATTCGGCATTCGATGCGTGATTGCACCGAGCTTTGCCGACATTTTCTACAGCAACTCGTTTCAGAACGGCCTGTTGCCGGTGATATTGCCGCCGCCTGAATGGCAGGCGCTGCTCGACTCGCTTGCGACTTCCGATGCGATCGTCACCGTGGATCTGGTCGAATGCCGGATCACGGCGCCTTCAGGCCAGTACGGATTCTCAGTATCTCCTGAGCGCAGACTCGCTCTGCTGGAGGGACTGGACGAAGTCGATCTCATGCTGAGGTTCGACTCTGACATAGAAGCCTTTGAGCACGTCGATCGTACCCGGCGGCCGTGGCTCTACGATTTTGCGGCGGGAGATTGAGATGCGCTGGGCGCGATTCAAACACAAAGAAACCATCAGCTACGGCATCGTCGACGGCGAGCGGATCGAGCCGGTATCCGGCAGCCCTTTTTCGGGCTACGAGCGCGGCAAGGAGAGTTTGCCGCTGGCGCAGGTGAAGCTGTTGCCGCCGGTCATACCGGGAAATTTCTACGCGGTGGGTTTCAACTATCTGGGACACACGGCCGAGGCGGCAGACTTTCTGGCCAAGCCACAGAAGATTCCGAAGAAGCCCGACGTGGGTTACCGCAGTGCCAGTGCCCTCATCGGGCCTGACGAACCTGTAGTCATTCCCGCCGCTTCCGCCGGCGTCATTCAGTTCGAGGGCGAACTCGTCGCCGTCATCGGGAAGACTGCCAAGCATGTGAGCGAAGCCAACGCGCTCGACTACCTGCTCGGATTCACTATCGGCAACGATATCAGTGAGCGTGCCTGGCAGGCCCTGGACCGCACTGTCTGGCGTTCCAAAAACACTGACACCTTCAAGCCCATGGGACCCTGGATCGAGACCGTAGTGTCACTGCCCGAGCTGACGACGCGTGTCAGGCTGAATGATCGGCTGGTTTCCGAATTCAAGACCAACAACATGCTGTTCGGTGTGCAGCGTTATATAGCCGAGATCACCCAGTTCGTCACCCTGCATCCCGGCGATGTGCTGTGGATGGGAACGGAGGCTCCCACCCTGGACATGCGCGCGGGCGATGTAGTGGCGGTGGAGATCGATCAGATCGGGGTGTTGCGCAGCCCCATCGTTGCCGAGAGCCCCTGACACCGCCATGAGCAATTCCGTATCTCGTCCCCGTTCGGGCGGGCAGATTCTGATCGACCAGTTGCTGCTGCAGGGTGTGAAACACATCTTCTGTGTCCCAGGGGAAAGTTTCCTCGCCGCGTTGGATGCCATGCACGACTCGCCCCTGGAAGTCACCATCTGCCGACAGGAAGGTGGGGCGGCCATGATGGCGGAGGTGCATGGCAAGCTCGAAGGGCGGCCCGGCATTTGCTTCGTGACACGCGGACCCGGCGCCACTAATGCGAGCCCTGGCGTGCATATCGCAAGCCAGGATTCAACGCCGATGATCCTGTTCGTCGGCCAGGTGGATCTCGGTGCCCGCGGCAGGGACGCTTTTCAGGAGTTGGACTACGGCTCCGTGTTTGGCAGCATGGCGAAGTGGAGCGCCGAGATCGACTCGGTAGATCGGATTCCGGAGCTCGTCTCGCGTGCCTTTCACGTAGCGATGAGCGGACGGCCGGGGCCGGTGGTGTTGGCGCTTCCTCACGATATGCTGACTCAGGTCACGACCTGTGCGGACTCGGCGCCCGTCAGGATTACGGAATCCGTGCCGCAAGCGGCCGACCTCGAGGAGCTCGAGCGGATGCTGGCCGCGGCTCGCCGGCCGGTTTTGATTGCCGGCGGCAGCCGCTGGGATCAGACCGCGACCGCACAACTGCTGGAATTTGCTACACGTCGAGATCTGCCCGTCTGTGTTTCCTTCCGGCGCCAGTCGCTGGTCCCGGGCTCGCATCCCAATTACATCGGCGAGGCGGGCGTCGGCGTCAACCCGGCGCTGGTAAAAGCGATCCGGGATAGCGACCTCGTGTTGCTACTCGGCACGCGCTTTTCCGAGATAGCCTCACAAGGCTACACACTGTTGGATATCCCGCGATCCCGAAACAAGCTCATCCACATTCATGCCGGGGCTGATGAGCTCGGTCGCGTGTATCAGGCTGACCTCGCGCTCAATGTCACTCCACGGGCGTTTCTGCAGGCGGCCAGCGCGTCGACCCCGGCACCTTTTGAAGCACGCAAGAGTTACATCGCCGCGTTGCGTGAGAACTACGTGTCGTGGAGCGATACCGCGACTGAGGTTCCGGGCCCTTTCAACTTCGGCAAGGCGCTGTTGGAGCTGCGCGAGCACCTGCCAGCCGCGGTGACGCTCACTACCGGAGCGGGGAACTACGCTGCCTGGGTGAACCGGTTCTTCCGGTTCGAGGCCGACGGCAGACTGATTGCTCCCACGAGTGGTTCGATGGGCTACGGCGTGCCGGCGGCAGTCGGCGCTCTGCGCCTGGATCCCACCCGACTGGTCATAGCTTTTGCGGGCGACGGTTGCTTTCTCATGAACGGCCAGGAATTTGCGACAGCCGTGCAGTACGGTCTGCCCCTCATCGTGGTGGTCGTTGACAACAGTTGCTACGGCACCATCCGCATGCACCAGGAAGCGAACTATCCCGGCCGCGTGATCGGAACCACCCTGAAGAATCCTGACTTCGCCGCCTACGCCGTTGCTTTCGGCGGTCACGGCGAGCGGGTCGAGAAGACCGCCGACTTCGTACCTGCCTTCGAGCGCGCGCTCGCCACCGGCAAGCCGGCAATTCTTCACTGCCTGCTAGATATCGAGGCGCTCACGCCCACCAAATCCCTGACAGCCATTCGCACAGCGGCGCTGCAGCACGCCGCGATGCCGAGGAGTTAACCATGTCCGCCTATCCTGACACCCAACTTTTCATTGATGGAAAATGGACTCCGGGCGCCGCCGGGCGAGTCATTGCCGTTGAGAATCCTTCGACAGGTCAGACGATCGGCAAGCTCGCGTACGCCGAAAAGGCGGACCTGGACCGAGCGCTCGCTGCGGCTGCGAAGGGTTTCCAGACATGGCGTAAAGTCTCGGCATACGAGCGCGCGAAGCTCATGCGCGCCGCTGCTGCATTGTTGCGCGAGCGCGCGGAGTCCATCGCCAGAACTCTGACACTGGAGCAGGGCAAGCCGATTGCCCAGGCTCGTCTAGAGCTGGCTGCGAGTGCCGATATCATCGATTGGTTCGCCGGTGAGGCGCCGCGCATCTATGGCCGTCTCATCGCAGCGAGATCCGGTGATGTCGTACAAACAGTTGTAGCCGAGCCCGTGGGCCCCGTAGTCGCGTTCGCACCCTGGAATTTCCCGGTCAACCAGCTCGTTCGCAAGCTTTCAGCGGCACTCGCAGCCGGTTGCTCCATCATCGCCAAAGCCGCGGAGGAGACTCCCGCAGCGCCTGCCGCGTTGGTTCAGGTCTTTGCCGATGCCGGCATACCTGCAGGAGTGGTCAACCTCGTATTTGGAGATCCGGCGGAAATCTCCGCGTACCTGATCCCCCATCCGGTCATTCGCAAGCTCACGTTTACCGGCTCGACGGTGGTTGGCAAGGAACTCGCCGCGCTCGCCGGAAAGCACATGAAGCGGGCCACCATGGAGTTGGGTGGTCATGCGCCGGCAGTGGTCTGCGAGGATGCGGATCTGGATCTCGCCTGTCGTGTGCTCGTCAACAACAAGTTTCGCAACGCGGGCCAGGTTTGTATCGCCCCGACGCGGATTCTCGTGCAGAGGCCGGTTTATGACCAGTTCGTCGACCGGTTCGCCGCGGCGACCCAGGCATTGAAGATTGGCGATGGTCTCGCTGACGGCACAACTCTCGGGCCGCTCGCCAACTCACGGCGTGTTCGTGCCATCGAATCCATGGTGAAAGACGCCGTGGACAAGGGTGCGAAGGTCGTAACCGGCGGTCATCGGGTAGGCGACGTCGGCAACTTCTTCGAGCCCACCGTGTTGAAAGACGTACCGCAATCAGCCCGCGCCATGAACGAAGAGCCGTTTGGGCCACTCGCACTGATGGTTCCCTTCGATTCCGTGGACGAAGCCATCAGCGAAGCGAATCGCCTGCCTTATGGGCTCGCGGCTTACGCGTACTCACGGAACATGCAAACAGTTGACAAGCTCGGCGCCGCCATCGAATCCGGCATGGTCTCCATGAATAACTCCGCGCTGGCTTTTGTCGAGACCCCGTTCGGCGGTGTGAAGGACTCCGGGTACGGTTCCGAAGGCGGCGCCGAGGCCGTCGAGGGCTACCTGGTCAAGAAATTTGTGGCTCGCTGAGGAATTCTCCATGCCGAACAAACTGAAACAGATCTGGGCCAGCGGGGGCGTCGTCCTCAACAGTTGGCTGCATATCCCGACGGGATTCTCAGCCGAGCTGGTCGCGAAAGCAGGTTGGGACTCAGTCACCGTGGACCTGCAGCATGGCGTGCAGGATTACATGTCGCTCGTGCACTGCCTGCAGGCGATCCAACCGCATTCGGTCGTGCCTCTGGCACGCGTGCCGTCCCTCGAGATGGGCATTGTCGGGAAGGTGTTGGATGCGGGTGCCCTCGGGGTGATCTGCCCAATGATAAACACCGCAGAGCAGGCGGAAGCGTTCGTGTCGTACTGCCGATATCCGCAGGTCGGAGTCAGGAGCAACGGGCCTGTGCGGGCGGGGATTTATGCCGATGGCGGCATCCCGGGCTATCAGAAGGTCGCTAATCAGGAAATCCTGTGTATGCCGATGATTGAGACAGTCGAAGCGCTCGGCAATCTCGAATCAATTCTCGCTGTGCCGGGCATCGACGCTGTTTATGTTGGGCCAACCGACCTGTGTTTTTCGCTTGGCATCGCTCCCAAGGTAGACCAGGAGGATCCCAGGCTCATGGAGGCCCTCAGCCGCATTGTAGAAGGCGCTGCGAGGCGCAACATCCCGGCATGCATGCATTGCCTGTCGCCGGTCTATGCGAAACGCATGATCGCCATGGGCTTCAAGTTTGTCACGGTCGGTTGGGATTCGATTTTCCTGGGGTCTGCGGCGCTGGCGGCCGTGGCAGCCATGCGCGGAAATTGAAGATGTGACTTTCCGATGAGGTATGACCACTTACAAAAACACTTGACAACTAAGCATGGTCATCTCAGAGTCGAGCCTGAAGATCGCGAGCCGGGCAGACGCATTTATGCGGTGTTTTTAGCTGCCCCGGCCTTTGCGTCGCGAAGATGCAGCGGGACCGCGCGGACAGGGGGAAGGCGCGAGTCAAGCAAGACGTCAGATCTCTCATCCTCCTGTGAACATCTTCTATTGGGGGAATCGGGTGATGCTCAGAAAGCTCATGGTGCGCGGTTCGGGCCTTTCCATCGTCTGCGGGTGTTGGCTCCTTCCGTTGAGCGCCCACGCACAGCAAGACGACTCAGACGCTCCAGCGCTACAAGAAGTAACCGTTACAGCCGAACATCGGGCTGAGTCGCTGCAGAAGACACCTGCTTCGATCGACGTCGTAGGCCAGGACCAGATAGTCAGCAAGGGAGTCGTAGACGTCAGCGATCTCACTCGGCTGGTGCCGGCATTGACTTCCATCCCTTTCGTGGGACCGTACGCGAACTTCACTATTCGCGGGATGTCGAGCTACTCCACAACTGACTTCAACGAGAACGCGATCGTTGTGAACAACAACGGCGTGCCTCTCGTGCATCCGACCGGCGCCCACGGGCTCTTCTACGACCTCGAGCGTGTCGAGGTGTTGAAAGGCCCGCAGGGAACCCAGTACGGCCGTAACGCAACCGGCGGCGTCATCAACGTTATCCCTGCGGCTCCAACCTCGCAGTTCGGTGCTTCGTTGGATGGCGATTTCGGCAGCCTGAGCCTGCGTTCGATCCAGGGAATGGTCAACGCACCGCTGACCGATAATCTCTTTGCGCGCGTGGCATTCAGTACCGTGAGGCGTAGCGGCTTCTACTCGGACGGCACGAGCGACGAGCATAGTGACGCAGGTCGCCTGTCACTGCGCTATTTGCCCACCGAGAATCTCACCGCCACATTGGTGCTCGATATTGCCCATGACGGCGGCAAGGGTAACGGCGACGCGCTCCTCAACAGCAACGGACAGGGTTTCGTCGATAACGCACCTTGGGCAGGTTTGCACACGCGCAATCCGGTGTTCAATCAGTTCTGGGTGTCGAATCACGTAATCGCGCGTACGCCCCTCAACATGCCGTTCCAGGACAACACCTACTACGGCGTGACGCTGGACCTGGAGTGGCTGACTCCGATCGGCACCGTGACCGTCATTCCGGCGCACCGCGACGAGCAGTTCACCTGGTTGACGCTCGTACCCACGTTCTATTCGACTGAGCAGAACCACACCAAGCAGGACTCCATTGAAGCCCGGCTTGCCTCCTCCAATGACTCTGCGTTTCGGTATCTGTTTGGTGCTTTCTATCTGCAGGACCGGCTCGGGGCCCAGCAGGATGTCGATCAGACACCCAATCTGACGAACAGCTACATCGACCTGGGTACCCGGACCGCGGCGGCTTTTGGGCAGCTCACCTATGCGATCCTCCCGGAATTGCGCGTTTCGATCAGTGGTCGGTTCAACCAGGACCACAAGGATACGAACGACTTTCGCTCCACGATCCTCAACTTTCCATTCGCCACCACTCCGATCTATCCGCTCACCAACGCGACGGGCAGTGCGCCGTTCTCGGTCAATGCCTCGGACTCGTGGAATTCGGGTACCTGGAAAGCGGCCGTCGACTACGATCTGACGCCCGAGACTCTGCTCTACGCTGACGTGAGCACGGGCTTCAAGGCGGGCGGCTTCTTCTTCGGTCCGCCGGGTCGCGACACCTATGCGCCCGAGAAGGTGCTTGCTTACACCCTCGGCGAGAAGAGCCGATTCTTCGATAACAAGCTGCAGGTCAATGCCGAGGCTTATTACCTCGATTACAAGGACCAGCAGATCGCGCACTTCGCGGTCGTACCGGGATACGGCAATATTAACGTGGTCGACAACGTTGGCCGCGCAGCCATCAAAGGTATCGACATCGACGCGCAGTACCTCATTACGCGATACACGCGCGCGAACCTGAGTGGGTCATTCGAGCACGCGGTCTACAACGACTTCAACTATCTATCGGCGACGAACGTCACTGGCCAGGTTGGATGTCCAGTCACTCAGGTTTCTGGTGGCTACAACGTTGACTGCAGCGGGCAAAAGATGCCGCAGGCCCCGGGTTTTGTCGTGCAGGGCGGACTCGATCAGAGCTTCCCGATGCCGTTCGGGGGCACGCTCACGGCATCCGGTGACTTTCGCCACGAACAAGGTCATCAGACTTCGCTTTCCTTCGTTCCCCAGGCGAACATTCCTTCGTACACTCGCGGCGACATGAGCCTCACTTACGATTCGGAGAAGGCCTGGAGCGTGGCGGCCTACATCAACAACGTGACCAACACCACGCAGATCGAGTCGGTTGTTCCAGGTCGCAGCTACAATCTCAACACCGGTGGCTTGATTGCCGCCATTCTGCTGCCGCCCCGGACGTACGGGGTCCGATTCCACTACAAGTATTGAGCGCAGGGCACCTCGAGTGAAATCGAAATCTGACCGGGCCGAAGGGCCAGTGAGCCGCCGCAATTTTTTGAGCGGTGGCGTGGCCGCCGGGGCGGCTTTCGGGTTGGGCTCAGCCGCGACCGGTGTAGCCGCTGAGTCAACCGATCCCGCCGGGTCTGCTGTCAGGAAAGTCGGGGCGGTACCGGCCCACGATCTGACAGCCGAACAGCAGTCTCCTGAAAAAGGTGGCGGGCGGCAGTACATCATCGCCCGCCCCGGTGCCGACTTCATGGTTGACGTCCTGAAGACACTCGATATCGAGTATGTCGCCGCAAACCCGGGTTCCACCTTCCGCGGATTGCAGGAGTCGCTGGTCAACTATGGAGGGAACCGCAAGCCCGAGTGGCTCACGTGTTGCCACGAGGAGTCCTCCGTTGCGATGGCTCACGGTTACTACAAGATCGCCGGTAAACCGATGCTCGCCATGGTCCACGGGACCGTAGGCGTACAACACGCCTCCATGGCAATCTACAACGCCTACGCCGACCGGATCCCGATCCTGATCGTGAGCGGCAACGCGATCGATGCCAACACGCGCCGGGTCCCTGTGGAGTGGTACCACAGTGTACAGGACAACGCGGCCATGGTCCGCGACTACACGAAGTGGGATGACACTCCCACTTCGCTCCAGCATTTCTCTGAGTCCATGGTACGGGGCGCCAAGCTCGCCACCGCGATTCCCGGCGCGCCGGTCATGATCACCGTCGACATGGGACTGCAGGAGGACGAGCTGACGAAAGCCCATGAGGCCAGGCTCAGTATTCCAAAACTGACTCATGACACGCCACCTCGCGGTGACGATGAGCCGTTACGGGAGGCGGCGAAGCTGTTCGTCGCGGCCGAAAATCCCGTGATTATTGCCGATCGATATGCTCGCACCGAGCACGCCATGCCGCTGCTGGTCGAGTTGGCCGAGCTGATGCAGGTACCGGTCCTCGACACCGGTAATCGGGTCAACTTCCCGAGCTCGCATCCCCTGAATCAATCGGGTCGCAAGGACCTGGTCGCTGCAGCCGACTTCATTCTGGCCCTGGAGCCGGAAGACCTATGGGGCATGACTCACGAGATCAAAGATGTCGTCGGCAAGCCCTGGGGGACCATCATCGGCCCGCAAACCAGGGTCGTGACGATCGGCACCGGCGACCTGTTGATCAAGGCGAACTACCAGGACTTCCAGCGCTACAGTTATGCGGACCTGGCGATCACCGGTGACCCCGAAGCGACCCTGCCGCGTTTCATAGAGATTCTGCGCCAGAGCATTCCGGGCAAGAAGAAAAGCACGTACGCGGATCGGCGCCGCAAGATGGAAGCGGCTCACAGGAACACGCTCCAACAGGCGAAGGAGGAGGCCGCGCTCGGTTGGGATCTGAATCCGGTGTCACCGGCGCGAATTGCAATGGAGCTGTGGGATCAGGTTCAGCATGAAGACTGGTCGGTTGTCGGTAACCAGGTATCGGCGCCGTGTTTCTGGTCGAAGCGACTGTGGCCGATGGACAAGTCGTATTCTCATACTGGAGCTAATGGCGCGGCAGGAGTGGGCTATGGCTTACCCGCGGCAGTAGGCTCCGCCATCGCCAACCGGGATCGCGGCCGTCTGTCGATCAACTTCCAGAACGACGGCGACTTCATGTATGCCCCCGGGGCATTGTGGACAGCGGCTCACCATCGGATCCCGTTGTTGTCGGTCATGTTCAACAACCGCGGTTACCACCAGGAGCTCATGCACCTGCAGATCATGGCGGGACGGCACAACCGGGGCATCCGCAATGCCGGCATCGGAACCGCGTTGCGTGACCCTGATTTCAACTTCGCGAAAATAGCCGAAGGCATGGGGGTGTATTCGGAAGGGCCGATTTCCGATCCTGACCTGTTGCGCGATGCCATCCGCCGGGCGCTCGAAGTGGTCAGGAAGGGGCAGCCGGCCCTCATCGATGTTGTGTCGCAGCCGCGCTAGGGGAGGCCAGGTGTTCTATTCGAAACGGGTTGTACTCTCAGTTTGCGCGCTCATGGGGTTCGCTCTCTCGGTGCACGCTGAGGAGCCGGTTTCCATTGATGGCAAGGAGCTTTACAACACCGTCGGTTGTTGGTCCTGCCACGGGTTCAACGGCCAGGGCGCGATGAGCCGAGGTATTGCTTCAGGCCCTCACATCAATGCGCGAGTCCTTCCGGCGGCTGCGTTTCTCCGGCAGCTGCGCGCCCCAATGGGCGTGATGCCGCCGTACAGTGCAGATGTCCTTACCGATTCTCAAGTCGCAGCTATCTACAATTATCTTCGTTCTCTACCGGCACCGCGAGAGACGAAAGATATCCCGCTGTTGAAAGAGCCGTGAGTCTTCGTACGCCGTATGACTTCGCCGTTATTGGCGGCGGAATCGTTGGGCTGGCAACTGCATATGCTATCCGGAGCCAGAACCCATCGGCCACTCTGGTCGTGCTCGAAAAGGAATCGGACTGGGCTCATCACCAGACGGGACACAACAGCGGTGTCATCCATTCCGGAATCTACTACAAGCCGGGCAGCTTCAAGGCCCGCTTCTGCCGTGCCGGCAATCGCTCGATGGTTGAGTTCTGCGAGCGCAATGCCATCCCGTTCGAGATCTGCGGCAAGGTCATCGTCGCCACGCAGGCAAGTGAGTTACCGCAACTCGACAAACTGTACGAGCGTGGAATTCAAAACAGTCTGCGCGTGAAGCGGATCGGGGCCGACGAGCTGCAGGAGATCGAGCCCCACGTAGCCGGCCTTGCCGCAATTCGTGTGTTCGATGCCGGTATCGTTAATTACGGAGCGGTGTGCCAGACGTTGGCGAGGCTCCTCGATGCGTCGGGTTGCGTTCTGAAGCTGAACCACAAAGTGACGGCGCTCACTCAACGTGCGCATCAGGTCGAGCTCATTGCCAACGACACCGCCTTGAATGCCCGCCTCGTGATCAACTGCGCGGGGCTGCATTGCGATCGGGTCGCGGCTCTCAGTGGCGTTGATCCCGAGCTGAAGATCGTGCCGTTCCGGGGCGAGTACTTCGAGCTGCGAGCCGCGCGCCGCCATCTGGTCAAACACCTGATCTATCCCGTCCCCAACCCTGACTTCCCATTTCTCGGTGTGCATTTCACCCGCATGATCGGTGGTCACATCGAAGCAGGTCCCAATGCGGTTCTGGCCCTGGCGCGCGAGGGCTATCGTAAGACGGACATAGACTTTGCCGACCTGCGCGAGACGCTGGGATTCAGCGGCTTTCGCACCCTCGCGCGGCGCTACTGGAAAGAAGGGATGCAGGAAATGTGGCGCTCCTTCAGCAAGGGCGCGTTTGTTCGCAGTCTGCAGCAACTCATTCCCGAGATCACAGCCGCAGACCTCGAGGCCGCGCCGGCCGGAATTCGCGCCCAGGCTTTGAAAGCGGACGGTTCGCTCGTTGATGATTTCCACATCATCTGCAACGAGCGCTGCCTGCACGTCTGCAACGCCCCATCGCCTGCGGCAACCGCATCATTGGAGATCGGCAAGCACATCGCCGGACTGGTGTCGGGCATGACATCACGCGCAGCCTGACGGGCAGGGAGGTCCCTCAGCGTGACCCGCGGAGCCTTTCGCTCGTTCACGAGTGTGAACTACCGGATCTGGGCCTGCGGCACCCTGGTATCCAACATCGGTACATGGATGCAGCGGGTGTCGCAGGACTGGCTCGTCCTGACCCAGCTCACGCACAACAATGCGATTGCCGTCGGCATTACCATGGCTCTTCAGTACGGTCCGCATGTTCTGCTGCTGCCCTGGACAGGCTTCGCGGCGGACCACTTCAACCTGCGCAAGCTATTGTTTGTCACACAGGCGACATCCGGTGCGCTCGCATTCGCAGTGGGAGTTCTGACGATTACCCACCTCGTGCAGCTGTGGCACGTGTATGTGTTCGCCTTCCTGCTCGGCTGCGTGACTGCATTCGATGCGCCAGCCCGCCAGACTTTTGTCGCCGAGTTGGTCCGCGAGGAGGATCTGGCGAATGCGGTGGGTCTGAATTCGACTTCATTCAATGTCGCCAGGATGGTCGGGCCGGCCCTCGCGGGCGGATTGATTGTCGCCGTGGGGTCGGGCGGAGTGTTTCTGATCAACGGCGTGTCCTTTGTCGCGGTCCTGGTCTCGCTGCTGTTTCTGCGGGTCGGTGCTCTGCAAATCGTGCCGCGGGCGGCGCGCGCGCCGGGCAGCCTCGGTGAGGGGTTTCGATATGTCGCGAGGCGTGCTGACCTCAGAGCCACGCTCCTCATGCTGTTGTTGATCGGGACCTTCGGACTCAACTTCCCGATTTTCATCTCAACCATGGTCGTGCATGTTTTTCACGCCAATGCCGGAAAGTACGGGCTCCTGACCTCGATTCTGGCGATCGGGACGGTCGCCGGCGCGTTGCTGGCGGCTGGGCGTAACAACCCGAGTATGCGTACTTTGCTCACCGGAGCGCTGCTCTTCGGGGGCGGTTGCGCGATGGCTGCCGTCTCGCCCGATGTGCGGATCTTCGCAGTGGCCCTGGTCATCATCGGTGTGGCGGCACTGACGTTCGTGAATTCGACCACCAGTCTGTTGCAGATCGCGACTGCGCCCGAGATGCGTGGCCGCGTCATGGCCATCCGTCTGGCGATTACTGTGGGTGGCACGCCTGTCGGTGCGCCTATTGTTGGCTGGGTCGCCGATCACTACGGGCCTCGTTGGGCTCTCGGAATCGGTGCGGCGTCGGGACTCGCCGCCGCGGGCATCGCGGTTCACCACTTGTCGAAGTCTCGCTGACTATTATCGGTGATAATCATTCAACCGAGGCGGCTCGAGAAGGAGTTGATGCCGTGCGATTCCCGATACCGTTGACCGTCCTTTTCGTAGCGTTATTTACGACCGGCGCCCACCTGGCGGTCGCGGCGCCCTGTAACAAAGCGACCAAGTCCCACGAGCGACTGGTGCAAGGCAGGAAGTTGACCGAAGCCGGCGAGTCGCAGCGAGCGATCACCGAGTGCTTCCAACCTGTCATCGATAGTTATGAGAAGGAAAGCGAGAAGCAACCCACTGTGCGGCGCTACTCTGCGCAGAATATGATGCAGTCCTTCGTCTATATAGCATTGCCGGTCGACACGGGGCAGTCGGTGGAGGTGGTGAGCGGCGATTGGGCCGATGCGTATCTCATGAAGGCGTACGCCTTGGTTGAGCTCCGGAACCTCCCTGAAGCACAGACGGCCCTTGCAGCGGCCATCAACTTGTCACCCATGAATCCGCGGTACCGGTCTGAGCTGGGTTTTACCTACCAGGTCCTGAAGGATTGTGATGCCTCCATCCAGAGCTATCAGGCCGCGGCCTCCGCGGCCGAGTTGGGATCGACCGAGGAGAGCAAGCTCGAGGACCTGGGGATGGCCTGGCGTGGCGAGGGATATTGCCTGGTCGAGCAAGGCAAGCTCGATGAGGCGGAGGCCGTCTATCGCAAGGCGTTGGAAGCGAATCCGAAGGACAAGAAGTCGCAGGGCGAGCTGCAGTATGTCCAGGGATTGCGGAAGAAGTAGTTACCGGGTCTGCTCGGGCTCAACCAGGCTCATCAGTGCATCGGATAGTTGGTGTATCGCCGCGCGCGCTTCTGCGCTGCGTGTGACGATGTAGTGAGCCTTTGTGCCGGGAAACTCGGGGCCGCCGATGCGGACGAGGCGCCCGGAATCCAATGCGGCCGCAGCCAGCGGCCAACGCGCGATGGCCACACCCAGCCCTTGTTCGGCGGCTGCCAGTACGAGATCGTAATCATCGAACCGGCGCTCGCCACCGCGCGGACGATAAGCACTGCCTGCCTGTTTACACCACATGCGCCAGTGCTGAGCATCCGAATCGTGTAGCAGTGTTTGGGCCAAGGTGGCTGCTGGACCTTTTCCGTGCAGCGCCCTCGCCAGCTTTGGCGCCGCAACTGCAAACAAGCGCTCCTTCATCAACAACCGCGCTTCGGTCCCGGGCGAGCGGCCGCTGCCAAAACGGATCGCCAGATCGGTGTCGCTGCCGTCGAGATTGGCGATGCGATGCTCGGCAACCACCTGCAGTACGAGTCGCGGAAATGCCTGTTGCAACGTGGCCAGGCGGGGCATGAGCCACAAGCGCGCGAACGACGGGAGAACGCTCATGCGCACGCGGAACGGAGTGGCGCGCGCTGCACGTAGATCTGTAGCCACCTCGACGATCTGCGCAAGCGCCGCTTCAATGTGTCGCGAAAAATGCTCACCGGCTGGCGTCAGGCGCACGCCGCGGCCGTGTCGTACGAATACCGACATGCCCAGCCAGGATTCCACGACTTGCACGCGCCGGCTAACGGAACCATGCGTGATGCCGAGATCAACAGCAGCCGCAGAGAACGATCCCAGGCGTGCTGCAGCCAGCATGGCTGCCAGTGCTTCGAGTGGCGGTAGCGCTATTGAGCTGTGCATGGGACGCACATTTCGCTGCCTGTCGGTGGGGTATGTCAAGCAGCTCGGGCTGGTTACAGTTGCGTTCGCTCGAGTTTGCGGAGGATGCGATGACGAGGTCGGTTTCGTGTACCCGGCGTGAGTTGTTCCGAGTCACGTTTGCCATGGGCGCCGTCCTGGCTTCGCGTGGGAGCGTGCTATCCGCGGAGCCACCCAGTTCGGTTCTGAGGGCTCGAAGGCTCGCATGGGCGGGTATCCAGCTACAACTTGCGAGCGGCTCGCTTTTTATCGATCCGTTGATCAACAAGGGTGTGTGGGGTGACGCACTGAAGGACGCGCTGATTCCCGTTGCCGGTGCCTCCGGCGATCGTTTCGTCCTCATCACCCATCGGCATCCCGATCATTGCGATCCAGAGGCAATCCTTCAGGCGTTGGGTGACAGTGGCACGTTGGTTTACGCGTCGCAGACCGGAATTCCGAATGTGCCGGGTGTCAAGATGCGCGCGGGAGCCCTATACGAGCCGTTGATACTCGGTGACTTCACCGCCACCGCGGTGCCTGCCGTTGATGGCTATGGCGACCCACAAGTGTCGTGGGTCGTCACTGCCGGCGGGCGACGCGTCATCCATTGCGGCGATACGCTCTGGCACGGCGCTTGGTGGCACATCGGTCGACAGTACGGCCCATTCGATGCCGCGTTTCTTCCGATCAACGGTGCGAAGTTTAGCTGGCGCAAGCCGGTTACCGACGTGGCCGCCGTAATGACTGCGGAACAGGCTGTCGCGGCGGCGGTAGTGATGGGCGCGCGCACCATTGTGCCCATCCATTACGGTGTGGTTGGTGCTGAGGGTTACGCCGAAGATCCCCATGCCGAGGAGGGCCTGCGAAGTTTCGCTCGCAGCCGTGGCGTTGATATCCAGATCCTCAGGCCAGGTGCCTGGGTCGAGTGGCCAGGGGAGAACCCCGACGCAAGAACCTCCCGGTCCGGGCAGTTGTCTCAGCCTGCTGCGTCCAGGCCAGCGTCCCGTTGACAAAAACATGGTCAATTCCCACGGCCATCCGGGCTGGCGCATCGTAGGTCGCCCGGTCAATGATGGTTCGGGGATCGAACACAGTGATGTCCGCCTTCATGCCCACTGCGATCAGGCCGCGATCGGGCAGGCCGAAGGTGACGGCGGACAGCCCGGTCATCTTATGGACCGCCGTCTCGAGGTTGATGACATTGAGCTCGCGGGCGTAGTGACCCAACACGCGGGGGAAAGTACCCCACAAGCGGGGGTGCGGTAACGAGTCATGCGGCAGACCGTCGGATCCAACCATGCAACAGGGGTGTTGCAGGATCTGCCGGATGTCCTGCTCGTGCATCTGGAAGTAGCTGGCACCACCGGGCATCAGTTGCTCGGCCGCGGCGCTTTCCGTCATGGCCCATTCGGCCGCGACGGATTTCAGTGTGCGTCCAGCCAACTCAGGATGAGGGGTGGACCAGTTGATCAGAATTTCAATCTCACCGTCGGCCAGGTCCGGCCGAATGACAGTGGAGCCTGCCGTGTAGGGGTAGCAATCGAGGTGGACGGGCTGCGTTTTGCGGGCTGTGTCGATGTGGCCCAGCGTCTCCCCGGCACGGCCCCAGTTACGCACCCCGGCACACTTGTGATGCGATAGAACCAACGGTGTCCGCCCGGGCTGCGCGACAGCGAAGGCTTCTTGTAACGCCTCGACAATCGCATCACGCTCGTCGCGAATGTGAGCAGTGTAGACCCCACCGGCATTACCGACTGTCTTAGCAAGAAACCGCAACTCCTCCAGATCGGCTGCCTGGGCGGGGGCGTAGAAAACACCGGAGCTCATGCCTATTGCGCCTTCGTCGAGGGCTTCTTGCAACAGGACGTTCATCTGCTCGCGTTCGGCAGCCGTTGCGGCTCTGCTGAGGTCACTGACACACTGCACGCGCAGAGTTGAGTGGCCCACCAAAGCTGCGACGTTCACGCGCGGAGATATCGCCTCAATGGCACGCCGATAGCTGGCGAAGGTGTCATAAGCGAAGTCCTCCTTCTGGCCGAGCAAGTTAAACGGCTCGCGGACACTTTCCTGAAAGCGCAGCGGTGGGGCGGATATACCGCAATTCCCAACGATCAGTGTGGTGACGCCCTGACTGATCTTGGGTGTCATGTCCGGTTGGGTGATACAGACCAGGTCGTCGTGGGTGTGGGCGTCAATGAATCCCGGCGCTACGACATGCCCTGTTACGTCAATGACGCGATCTGCCCGGACGTTGACCAGGTCTCCGATAGCGACGATGGTGTCTCCGCACGCGGCAACATCGGCCTCAAACGCGGGCCGGCCGCTGCCGTCAATGACCAGCCCGCCTTTCAATACGAGGTCGGCGCGGAGTATGTCTGCTGCCATGTCAGATTCGCGAATTAGTGTAGATTCTTCAGAAGAAAGTCTTGAGGCCGGCGTGGACCGTATAGTCGTCTTCAACCTCCAGCAGCAGTGACCATTTGTCGAAGGTGGTGCAGGGGTGTGAGACTTCGAAGCCTAGCAGATCGCCGACTGCCAGGTCTGCGTGAGCCGGGACCGTCAGGTATGCGTGCTGATCGTTTAGTTTGGTGACGGCGAAGTCGTGGTTGGCTCGCGGCGCGTTGCGATGACCGTCGCGAAACCACCAGCGCGGCATAGGCAAATCGATGTCATACGAAACATCGCGCTTTCCCAGCATCACGATCGCCTGGTCAGGTTGTGGCCGCGAGATCACTCGTGACCATACTTCGAGCGCTGGGACGAGGCGCGGTGCGGGTCCCACGGCTGATCTATCTTCGATACGCTGGAGTAACCGGCGGTAGAAACCGCTGTCATGTGTCACGTAGCAGCCACTGCGGAGGATGGGCACAACTCCGGTAGATTTCTCGGTCAGGACCCTGGCGACGAGGTCGTAGTAGGCGGATCCACCGGCACTGACGATGATCCGCTCCGGATCTGCGAACAGACCTTCCGCTCGCAAGCGTTTAAAAAGTTGCAGGACTTCTGCGAGATAGTTCGACGCGACCGCGGCATCATGGTCGGCATTCTCACTGACAAACAGTCCCTCGTAACCCTCCACGCCGTGCAGCTCAATATGGGGGAGGGCTCGAACGGCTCTTGCGAGTGTCAGTCCTTCCTCCAGACTGCGAACCCCGCATCGGCCATTGGGGACTCCCATCTCGATGAGAACACGTGCTGACGGCGCAGCGGTTACCCGGCTGAAAACGTCGGAAATCTGTGTTGCAGCCGCAATGCTGTCGATCAGCACGTAATGAGCCCGGTGCGGAGTTTGGGCCGACAGATGCGCAAGGCCGGCGATTTCGGGGCCGCCGACCAGTTGGTTGGCGAGAATGATCCGCTCGACTCCCAGGTCGTGGCACAACTTGAACTGAGTCATCGTGGCCACCGACAAGCCCCAACAGCCGTGGCTGAGTTGGCGGGCAAAGATGTCTGGACACATTGTGGTCTTGGCGTGCGGCGCGAGTTTGACGCCGGCGCGCTCAATGTAGTCCTGCATCACCCTGAGATTGTTTTCCAGGGCGGAGCGTTTCAACACGGCCACCGGCATGGGGAGATCGCCGCGCAAGACATTCAAACTGCGAGCGGTGAAATCTGCCGGCCGTACAATGGAGCCATCGAGCGGCAACCCCTTGGTGCCCGCGGGCAGCGGCGTGTTGGCAATATCACTCAGACTCAACATGACCCGGCAGTCAATGTTGTGGCTTGAGCGCGATCACTTCAATCTCAACCTTGGCATCCACCATCAGGGCCGACTGCACGCAGGCGCGCGCCGGCAGAGCCGCTTGAAAGTAGGAGGCGTAGACGCGGTTGAAGGCGGCAAAGTCACGCGCATCGTCCAGCCACACATTCACTTTCACAACATCCTGCAAAGTGCAGCCGGCCTGCGCCAGGATGGCAATGATGCTCTTGATGCAATGGTGGGTTTCGGCAACGACACCGCCCGCGACGATGTCACCGTTGGCGTCAATGGCGACCTGCCCCGACACGAAGACGAAGCCGTTGGCGACAGTGGCCTGGCAAAAAGGCAGGCTCTGTCCGCCCGTACCGGTCTTGGCGGCGCCAATGCGTTCGATGGACAAGAGGCCTCTCCTTTGGATGCATCCTGAGCGGATCCACGAACCATGATCTATCAGAAATGTAGTATCGTCAAACAAAAATGTAGTAGTAATGACATTACGCGCGGCGATCTGATTGAAATTCCCGGTCAACATCAAGAAGATGGGGTCATGAGCAAAGCGCGCAGTTCCGACAGCGGCGATATCCTTCCGCGGCTGGAAGGCATGATGGATGCCATGACCCGCTCGGAGGTCAGGATCGCCAGGCAGATCCTGGCCGCGCCGGATGATTTCGTGCGCTCGAGCGTACGCTCCGTGGCCGCCGACCTGGGTGTCAGTGAGCCTACGATCCTGAGGTTTTGTCGCACCGTCGGCTGCGACGGCTTCAAGGACCTGAAGTTTCGACTCATCCAGGAGCTGGCGCTATCCCAGGCCAACAGCGATCGGGCTGAGCGGGCTACCAAAGCTGTCAGCTCGGCGGGGCGCGGCGCCGTGGCCGCCCGGGGCACGGCGGAGAAAAGTCTCGATGATGATCGTCTGTTCGACACCATCATCGAAGCCTTGACACGGACCCGGGCCACACTGGTCCACGCGGATGTATTGCGAAGCGCGCAAGCGATCGCAAAGGCCGGGCGTGTCGTTGTTTACGGTATCGGCGGCAGCTCGGCCGCCTTGGCCTCCGAAGCGCACAACCGGCTGTTCCGCCTGAATGTACCGGTGATGGTTTTCACAGATGGCTACACGCAGCGCATGTCAGCTGCGATTTTGGCCGAGGGTGATGTGGCGCTGTTTATTTCGTCCACCGGGCGCCCGCGCGAGTTGCAGGAGAGCCTGGAGCTGGCGAAGTACTGCAAGGCAACCTGCATTGCCATCACTGATAAAGAGACACCCCTGGGCCGTGACGCCGAAATTTGTCTGCACGTCGGGCTGGGCGCTTCCGGGATCGAAGAGATTCAGCCCAACCCCATGCGATTCGCCCAACTGTTCGTGATCGACCGGCTGGCCTATGCGGTGGCCGCCAACCTGGGCGAACAGGCCCATGTGTCATTGCGCAAGATGCGCGGCAGCGTGGCCTGGCTGCACGGAATCAACCCTCAGCAACCCATCGGCGACTGATCAAACCCGTCCCCTCGCGGTCCTGCGGCGGTCTCCGGCCGCGACCGAATGTAGTAAAATAATCAAAAATGACGTTTTTTAATTGACGGTTTTGTAAAAGCGCGTTTATGCTGCAGGCGCTTACCGAAAAGCCGCCACCGAGCGGTGGGTCGCATGGGGTTCAGGGAAAATGCCAATGGTCAGAAGACTTTTGTGTGTTTGCTACGCGTCATTGTTGGTTCTGTCAGCCGGGCCGCTGCGCGCAGCAGCTGCGGATGTGCCGCAGCCGGGCAGCCAGGAGGACTCGGCCAACGAGTCTCTCGAGGCGGTTGTGGTCACCGGATCGCGAATTACCTCGGCGGGGTTCACGCAACCGACTCCGACGACGGTGCTGTCCAGTGCGGATATAGAGAAGGTGGCCGAGCCCAATCTGTTCGATGCCATTGCGCAGTTGCCGGCGCTCCAGGGCAGCACCGGACGTACGACCTTTTCCAACAGCACGAGTAGCGGAATGCAGGGGTTGAGCTCGTTCAGCCTGCGCAATCTGGGCACTATTCGTACGTTGACGCTGCTCGACGGGCAACGGGTTACACCGGCTAACGTGACTGGCGTAGTGGATGTGAGCCAGTTTCCACAGTTGCTGATGAAGCGTGTCGATGTCGTCACCGGCGGAGCCTCCGCATCCTATGGTTCGGATGCCATCGGCGGTGTGGTCAACTTTGTAACGGACAAGAAGTTCGAGGGCTTCAAGGCGAATCTCGAGGCGGGCGAGACAACCTATCAGGACGACAAAAACGGCACGGCCCAGGCGGCCTGGGGCAAGTCTTTTCTGAGTGACCGACTGCACGTGGCGCTCAGTGGCGAGTACACCAAGGAAAACGGGGTACCCGCCGGCGGCTTCGGTGTTGGATCCGGCCCCAATGGCCGTACCTGGTTTACAGCTCCGGCGTTTCTGGTTCGGCCTATCGGGCAGACCACCGACGGCAAGCCTCAGTACACGGTCATCCAGAATGCACAGCAATCCCAATACGCGAAATATGGACTCATCACGAGCGGTCCCCTCACGGGAACCGCGTTTGGGGTGAATGGAGCGCCGCATACGTTCCAATACGGCTCCAACTGCTTCAGCCCGTTCTGTGTCGGTGGTGATTTGAGCGGCGTCGTTGCCAATGGCACGAGTCTGGCATCGGCGCTCGATCGCGCGGTGGGCTATACCCGGATCGGTTACGACCTCACTGAAAACAATGAGATTTACGCCACGGTCAACGCATCGCGGGTCAGTGCAACCAACATACCGAACACGGGCGCCGAAAAGACGAATCTGACCATCCAGTGCAGCAATCCGTTCGTCCCTGCCGCGACCCAGACCGATTGCGCGAATGACAACATCAAGAGCTTCGGGTTCGGAACCAGCAATGGTGAGTTTCCAAATCCGGTCGATGTCAATGCAACCCGGCAACTCCTGCGTCTGGTCTTCGGTACGGATGGTTCCGCCGACATCTTCGGAACGAAATGGTCGTACGATGGCTACTATGCGTACGGCACCAACCGCACCGTGATTGACGTCAGCAACATCTCTCTGACCCCCCGCTACAATGCCGCCATCGATGCAATGAGCGGGCCGAATGGCACGGTCGTTTGCAGGAATCCCGCAGCCCTTGCTTCAGGATGCGTGCCCTTGAATGTCATCGGCCAGGTCGCGGTCGATCCCGCGGCTCTTGCCTATGTGCTGCCCGCGAACGGGCCGGAACAGCATTCCCGCCAGGTGGAGCATGTCGCCAGCATCAATCTGAGCGGCGCGCCATTTTCGCTTTGGGCCGGACCCGTCTCCCTCGCGACCGGGCTGGAATATCGCAACGAGGCCTATCTCACCACCGCGGATCCCTATGGCAACGGCGTAACGGACCAGAGCCCCTACTCGGCAGCCTATCCGGCCGACCCGGTTTTGAATCCGGCCGGCAACAACTGGTACGCCGGCAACTATCACGATGGACGCGGCTCGTATCACGTCTACGAGGTCTATCTGGAGCAGAACCTGCCATTCCTGAAATGGGATCCGTTGGGCGAGGCCAACTTGAACCTGGCTGTGCGGCAAACCAAGTACAGCACCTCTGGAAATGTCACCGCCTGGAAGGTCGGCGGTACCTGGAAGACCCCGATTGATGGCCTGAGCTTTCGAGCTGTCACATCACGCGACATACGGGCTCCCAACCTGAGCGAATTGTTTGCAGCTCCCGTGGTGACCAACACCACCGTCCTCTTCAAGGGATCGCCTTTCAACGTGCTCGGAGAGACTGTCGGCAATCCCGCTCTGAAGCCGGAGATCGCCCGCAATACCACCTTCGGCCTGACCCTGGCACAGCCGCAGTTCCTGCCTGGATTCAGCGCCTCCATTGACTACTATGACATCCGCGTAAACAACGAGATTGCGGCACTCACCGCCCAGCAGGAGGCCGATCTGTGCGCCGGCGGAAATCAACAGCTGTGCTCGCAGATGCTGCTGACCAGTCCGACTCCGAACACCAACTACATCAGGGTGCAGTCGTTCAATCTGGCCAAGGTGCGTGATGAGGGCGTCGATATCGAGGTGATGTACCGCACGGGGCTGTCGGCACTGCGGCTGCCTGGAGCCGTGACAGTACGTGCCTTGGCGACTCGCACCATCAGCTTCCTGACCGACTCCGGCTTGCCCAACTCGATTCCCATTCAGAGCGCGGGAGTCAATCTGGCCAACGCCGTCACCTCGAGCAGCGTCCCCTACTGGAAAGGCGAGTTCACCCAGGGGTGGGATGCCGGGAAGTTTGGCCTGACGCTCACCGAGCGTTGGTTCAGCGATGGTGTCTACGCCCGGGAATATGTTCAGTGTCAGACGAATTGTCCGGTCTCGACCATCAATCATCCGACCATTGACAACAATGTCATGAGGGGCGCGACCTACGTCGATCTCGGAGGCACGTATAACGTGTCCGGGAACCTGACCGCCTACTTCAAGATCGACAATCTTCTCAACAAGGCGCCAGAACCCGCGCCGCAGTCCACTGTGTACTATGGGGTTAATCCGTACCTCTACGACGTCCTCGGACGGATGTATCGTGTGGGTATGCGGATGGAGTTCTAAGTCTCGGTGGAGCTGCGCGTGTCTTGACCGTATTTGCCGTCGTTCTACTCATCGCGTTGCTGATCCTTCTGATCGGGTGGGGGCGGGTGCCCCCCTTCGCCGCTTTCATTGCCATCGCTCTGACCGCGGCCCTGTGCTTCGGCATGCCGTTGAACGACATCGGCAACTCGCTCGAGCATGGCGTGGGCGATATGCTGGGTGGGTTGACCGCCATCATCTGCTTTGGCGCCATGTTTGGCCGGATCATCGCCGACAGCGGTGCCGCTCGCAGCATCTCGACGGCGCTCATCGGTGCTGTCGGCGATGAGCTCATTCTGATTGCCCTGGCTCTGACCGGCCTGATCGTCGGCATTCCGCTTTTCTACAGCGTTGGGTTTGTCGTGCTGGTACCGCTATTGCTGTCGCTCGGGCCGCGCGTCAATTTGCCCAGTGTGCAACTCGGAATTCCGCTGGTGTGTGGTCTGTCCATAGCGCATGGCTTTCTGCCACCCCATCCGGCACCGATCGCGCTGATCAAGCTCTTTGGAGCTGATATTGGCCTGACACTGATTTACGGACTGATCGTGGGGGGCGTTGCCCTGATGGTGGCTGGACCGTTGCTGGCACTGACGCTGAAGCATGTCACGCCTCAGCCCGATGGCGAGGCGCGCGACCCAGCTGCAGTCGCGCCCACGGCTGACGGTCCGGCCGATGAGAAGTTGCCCGGTGCGTTCAACAGTTGCTTTACCGCTCTTTTGCCTGTGCTGTTGATTTCTGCGAGTACCGCGTTTGCATACATTCAACCTGAGTCGCGCCAGCTCGGGGCGACCGTGGCCTTTATCGGGCAGCCAACCGTCGTCCTGCTGGTGTCTTTGATCTATGCGACATTCAGCCTGGGCGTCGTGGGGCGCATGAACCTGAAAGCGCTCATGCAAGCTTACGGGACGTCCTTGCGGGATGTTTCCGCTATATTGTTGATACTCGCGGGCGCCGGAGCACTCAAGCAGGTGTTTGTTGACAGCGGGGTCAGCGAGCAGCTTGCCGCATGGCTGCAGATCATTCCACTCCAACCGCTGATCCTCGGATGGCTCATCGCTACCGCGATCCGAATAGCACTCGGGTCCGCCACGATCGCCGGGCTCACCGCTGCGAGCATCATGGCGCCGATTGTGACGGCCAGGCACGTGGATCCCAATCTGATGGTGTTGTCGATTGGTGCCGGCAGCTTGATGTGCTCACACGTCAACGACGCGGGATTCTGGCTGTTCAAGGAGTATTTCAACCTGAGTCTTCGGGACACGTTCCGATCCTGGACGCTGATGGAGAGTCTGGCGGGTAGCGTCGGGCTGTTGGGGGTATTGGTCCTGAATGTGGTTGTGCCGATGTTCGGTAGGCCGTGAATTACAGTGTGGCGGCACTCGCGTTGTGCGGGTCCATGGTGGCGGGAGCGAACGAGCCGTCGCTGATTCCGTGGCCGGCGCAGGTCAGCGCGGCACCTGGAGCTTTCACGGTCGACGGTCAAACTCCCATTTGTGCCAAAGGCGCTGCCATCAAAGCGGCCGAACGCCTGCAGTCCACCCTCCGTGCACTACAGGGACTCGATCTCAAAACCCGTCGCTGTGGCCCTGCCAGCATCGCGCTCACTTTGTCCGCAGCGCGCCCTGAGGCCGATCCTGAAGGTTATGCGCTCGACGTGGACGGTAGCGGCATGCGAGTCACCGCACCAACCGAAGCAGGGCTTTACTACGGCGCCATGACTGCGGCGCAGTTGCTCTCCTCCGGCGCGGCACACGCTTCAAGTGTGCATCTGTCAGGCATTCATATCGAAGACTCTCCTCGTTTCAAGTGGAGAGGCTTGATGCTCGACCCGGCGCGTCACTTCCTGACTGTGGCGGCTGTTGAGACCATTCTCGAGCAGATGGGACAACACAAGCTCAATGTGCTGCAGCTGCACCTGACGGATGATCAGGGTTGGCGCGTTGAAATCAAACGCTATCCGCAACTCACGAAAATCGGCGCTTGGCGTAATCCACCCTCAAACGGCGGACCGGGCAGTGAGACGGGGGTATATGGTGGGTTTTATACGCACGAGGACATCCGCGAGATTGTGGCCTACGCGGGCGCGCGCTACATCACCGTGGTGCCGGAAATTGATCTGCCTGGGCATGCTCAGGCCGTTGTCGCCGCCTACCCTGAGGTCGGCGTGACGGGCGAGCGGCCGCCGGTCTCCAGTAATTGGGGCGTGAATTCCTATCTCTACAACACCAGCCCCGCCAGCGTGACGTTCGTCGAGAACGTCCTCGACGAAATCCTGACTTTGTTTCCTGGCAGGTACATCCATCTTGGCGGGGATGAGGCCATCAAGGACCAGTGGCAGTCCGCGCCCGCCATTCGCGACCAGATTAAAGCCCTCGGTCTCGCAGACGAGGAGGCGCTGCAGAGTTGGTTCATGACCCAGATTGGCACCTATCTCGCCGCGCACGGCCGGAGTATGGTCGGTTGGGATGAAATTCTCGACGGGGGTGTTCCCGCAAACGCTGTAGTGATGAGTTGGCGCGGTACACGAGGAGCAATTACCGCGGCGCGACTCGGTCATGACGTAGTGCTGTCGCCGTCGCCGACATTGTATTTCGATAATCTGCAAAGTCGCCGGGACGATGAGCCCGCCGGACGCTCGAACGTTGCATCGCTGTCGCTGGTATACAACTTCGATGGCGTGCCGGCTGGGTTGAGTGCCGAGGCCGCGCGCCACGTTTTAGGTGCGCAAGCCACTCTGTGGAGCGAATATCTGCTTTCGGACTGGCACCTGCAACATGCTGCTTTTCCGCGCGTTGATGCTTTGTCGGAGGCTGTATGGACTCAGCCGGCGCGCATGAGTTGGGCTGGGTTCCTGGAGCGCCTGCCTGCCCAGATGCGGCGCTATCGACGGCAGTCGATTGCCGTTGCTGATTCTGCGTTTGCTGTTGACTTCGAGGTAGTGGGCGGGGATGGGGTCGTGAAGCTCACTAATCAAGTGGGGTTTGGCACTATTCGCTATACGCTCGATGGATCGGCGCCGAGACTGTATACGGCGCCGCTTCATTTGCATCCGGGTACTGTGATCGAGGCTGCGGTCTTCAGCCCTGACGGTTCACCGCTGGCCGGGGTGCGTTCGTACGTCTTCAGTGCTGATACGTTTCCAACCCGGTCATCCAATCAGTTGGAGGCGTGCCCAGGCGATAACCTGCGGCTACGCCTTCCGTTGACACCCAACGCACCTGCCATCACTCCGGCCTACAACGTTGATCTTTTGAACAGTTGCTATATCTATCCGCGAGCGTTGCTGAGCGGCGTTACGGCCCTGGAATTCAACATCGCGCGCCTGGCGCGCAACTTCGGGTTGGCCAATCACAAGAACCAACTGAAGTCATATCCGGCGCGAACGCAGTTCGGCGAGCTGGTGGTTTATCAGGACCGCTGCGCGAGCGGGCCGGAGCTGGCTCGCGCGGCGCTTCCCGATCCGGGGAGGAGCGAGGCTCGGCAAGTTGTCGAGGCGGCGATGCCTCCCATGACAGGGGAGCATGATTTGTGTCTGGTGTTTACGGCGCCCGGCAGTGGGCCGCTTTACGCGATCGATACGGTCAGGTTGCGGGCTGCCGGGCGCGATTGAGTGTGCGCCGCGTCACACAATGATTTACTACTAAAGTCGTCGCGCCGGGTGCCGAAAACATAATACTGTCCGGAAAGATTGGCTGGTCCGGAGGTTAACCGGCGCCATGGTGATTTACATTTCAGTGATGCTGCTGACCGCACTGGGTGCGGGTTTTGGAATCGCACTACGCCCCGTGCTGCGCAGGGCGCTGGTCGCGACCACCGCACCACCGACCTCGGTACCCGAAGCAGCAGCGGCCGCCGAGCCACCCACGCTCGAGCTGCCCACCGAACTACAGCATTTGCCCGAGCCACCCTTGCTCGAGGCGGCCGCCGTGGAGATTCTGGACCCGCCCGAAATCACCAAGCGGCTGCGGCAGCTGGAGCTGGGACTCGAGGATCTGGGACCGCCTCTGTCTGACGACCATCCGGTCGTTGCTTCGGTGCTCGCTGCGATCAGCGATCCGGCGACGCAGAAGCGGCTGACGCCGCGTCGGCCCAACCTGCTGCCACAACTGATGCGTGCCATCAACGACGAGGACGTCTCGCGTCGCGAGCTGTCAGCCATTATCGCGCGCGATCCTTCCATGGTGGGCAGCCTGTTGAAAATGGCGAACAGCGCCTACTACCGGGTGGCGGCCGGTCGGGTTGAATCGATCGAACGGGCGGTCGTCATATTGGGGTCGGATGGACTGCGGTCGCTGGTGGCGAGCTCGATCTTGCAGCCGATTTTCCAGATCAACAGTGCGAAAGTATTTGCGCGCTTTCCGGAGCTGGTCTGGGAACATGCGCAGAGATCCGCTCATGCCGCCATTCCCCATGCAGCGCTCGTTGAGCGGACGGATGCGTTCGGGGCAGAGCTGCTGTGCCTGATTACCGGACTGGCGGAGATCATCCTGTTCCGCGCCACCCTCGATCACTGCCAGAACAATCCTGAAAAGAAGAAGCAACGCCCCATGCCGCAACTGATCGCGGCGCTGCTCGCATCGCAGGCGCCCGTGTTCGCCTGGCGACTCGGCGTTGAATGGGAGCTGTCCGAGTTGATGGTGGCAGCCCTGGAAGAACAGATGTTGACCACCGAGCCAACCACGCCGCTCGGCCGGTCGCTTCGTTTCGGGCGCACCGCCGGCGCGCTTGCCGTACTACACAGCAACTCGATTGTTGATGACGCGACGGTTCGACTGTCGCTGCCCGAGGCCGGGCTGTCGCCAGCCCATTTGAAATGCATGTGGAGCCGGCTTCTGAATGACCTCGAAGATCCGCGCCTGGCCCGCCGCAAAGCCGCCTGATATCCGCCGGAAGTCAGTGCGGCCTCGCCAGAGCGATCCGGGCCTGGATCAGGTAAAGGAGGATGCTCACACCGATGAGCGTCGCCAGGCCGATGATCTCCTGACGCGAACCTAGAGCGATCAGGGCCAGCATGCTACTGATGCCGATGACGGCCGCAGCACCGAGGAAGCGGAAGTTCAGAGGGGTACCGGACAGCGCTACGCCGCGGCGGGCAAGCGCCCACGACGCTGCGCATCCGGCGCTGTACAGTGCGGCGATGGCCAGTGTTGAGAGCACAACCAACTCGGCGAAGGATCCCGTGAGCGCCAGCACGATGGCAATTGTGGAGTAGCACAGGATTGCCACGTAGGGCGCGTGGCTGCGGGGGTGGAGCTGTCCGAGGACACGCGGCAGGAGGCCATCCCGCGCGAACGCAAATAGCTGTCGCGGACTGCCGAGAATGTCGCTACCCAGCCAACCGAACATGGATAGTGCGGTGCCCGCGAGCATCACTGCTCGCAGCGCCGGATGGATTTGCGCCATAGCATCAGCCAACGGCGCCTTCGAAGTCGCCAACGACGGGCCCAGGATGCCCTGTGCGATCACCTGAATGGCCACATACAGAATCGTTGTTGATAGCATTGCTATGGCGAGTGCGCGCGGGATAGTGCGATTGGGTTGCACTACCTCACCACTCGCACAGAGAGATGTCTCCATACCAACGAGCGCAAACACGGCGAGGATCAGTGCGCGACCGAGCCCCTGGGCATCCGGCTGGACGGTCAGCACGAAGTTTGAGCTATGGACTGCACTCGCGCCCGCGAGGATGAAGATTGCCAATGGAGCTAGTTTGAGCGTAGTGGTGACGCTGATGAGTCGCGCGCCGCGGGCAACCCCACCGATGTTGACTAGCGCGATACCGCCGATGACGCCAACGATGACCAGACCACGTACTGGTCCTGTGAGGGACGGTGGGAACAAACTCGCCGCTACGTCGCCGAGGGCCGCGGCCACAGCGCCGCAAGCGAGCACGCAACAAACCCAGAGCAAGGTCCCCGAGACGTAACCTGCCAGAGGCCCAAAGGCGGCTTCGATAACGCCGTAGACGCCACCGCTGGTGGGGACCCGGCTGCCGCCCTCGGCGAAACAAATAGCCACCGCTCCGACCGCGAACCCACAAGTCAGAAATGCAAGCGGTGCGTATGGGCCGACACACGCTGCGAGGGCTCCGGGCACGGCAAAAATGCCGGCGCCGACGATCATGCTCACAATGCTGGCTGCGAAGGCCCACGGCCCTACTGCGCGGACCAATCCGATATCACGTTGGTTTTCTCGCACCGAAAGGCTCCAATCAATCACTGGTGCTATTATGACGTCACGTCCGTCCCGGTTCGACCTATGGATTTCAATAATTTCGACCGCCGGAACTATCCGACCGTGCCGGCGAGAACCGGCTATGGCGAATGGGCTTCGACGTATGAAGAGTCCGTCCCGGATCAACTCGATATCCGGGTCCTCGAGAGCTTGAAAGCGCTCGATTGGAGTGCTGCGCAGGGGTGCCTCGATCTCGCGTGCGGTACCGGCAGGATCGGTGAATGGCTGAGAGCCCAGGGGGTCGCCACCATTGATGGCATTGATCTCACGCCGGAAATGCTGGAGCGCGCTCGGGCCAAGAGCCTCTACCGGTCACTGTTTCTGGGATCGGTTGAGGAGACTGGAATCTCGCAGGCTCGCTACGACCTGATAGTCATGAGCCTCGTAGATGAGCACCTGGCTTCTCTCAAACAGGTCTACCGGGAAGCGTATCGCCTGAGTATCCCGGGCACCCGTTTCGTGGTTGTTGGAATGCATCCGTTCTTCTTCATGACGGGGATGCCTACCCACTTCAAGGACAGCGACGGAAACCCGAAGGCCATCGAGACGTACGTGCACCTGGTCAGCGACCATGTTGGAGCAGCACTGGAAGCCGGATGGTCCCTCCGCGAAATGTACGAGGGTGTTGTTGACGAAGAATGGCTGCGAGCTAAGCCGAAGTGGCAACACCTCAGAAACTATCCCGTCAATTTCGGCTACCTCTGGCAACGAAATTCATGACGCGCAACTCGCCGTGTTGGCGTATTGCAAGCGTTGCAGTTACGACAGCAGCGTGACATCGGGCCGGTACCAGTTCACACACAGTCTCGTTTACTGTCTGAATGTGACGACAGTTTGCATCGGTGCGCGATAGAAGTTTAACTGCCCCTCTCTGAGTGGCCCGCTACAGGCGCAGGCTACTGAGCTTGCCGGATTCCATCGTGTCTCCCGGCCTCCATCACTCGACCCATTTGGGGGGCACGACTGCTCATGCAAAGCCGTTTTCGTTTTCAAGGCTGGCTGCTAACTGCGACACTGCTCACAGTTTCAGCAGCAGCACACGCCAGTTTCAATGTCACGTCAGCCACGGCGCTTCCTGCCACGGTTGCACCGGGACAAAGCGTCGCCATCGCAACCTCGGTCCAGTCGAGTGCTGCGGCCAACAACATGGTGGTGGACCTGGAGCTCTATAACTCATCCGGCGTCAAGCTGGCGCAGACGTTCTATCAGGGCCAGAGCTTCACCAAGGCGCAGACCCGCGCCTACTCCTGGAGCTACAAGCTCCCTTCTGGAACCGCAGCCGGCAAATATACTTTGAAGGTCGGCGTCTTCACGTCTGGCTGGTCCTCGGACGTCTTTTGGGATGGTTCCGCAACGACATTCACCGCGAAGGCAGCCGCCGCCGCAGTCAACGGCGCGTGTGGCTCTTCGAACGGCGCAAGCTTCTCGGCTGCACCCACGAACAATCTCTGCACAGCGGGTACGGCTTCTGCAATCACCGGAAACGGTCCTTGGAAATGGAGTTGTGCAGGTAGCAATGGCGGCACGACTGCAAGCTGCAGCACCGCAGCAGCGACGACGCCACCGACTTCGGGCGGCGGCGGTTCGGTACCGACCGGGTTGCCCAGCACCTTCTTCATGGGATTGGCTGTTCATCCCGAGAATTTCTCCTGGGTCAGCCAATCCGGCGCGCCGTGGGGCATGTGTTATCAATATCTCTCATCGGGCGTGACACCGGGCCAGTCCTGGGCAACCCAGTGGGGGACCAACTTCGCATATAACTATGCAGTCTCGGCGAAAGCGGCCGGTTGCATCCCCGAGTTCACCTACTACCAGATCGTGCCCACCATCAATGCCGAGGGCGCCGCAGCAGAAACGGCTGCGCTCAAGAACACTACGATCATGGGCAACTATTACAGGGACTTCACGACCCTGTTGAAGCAGTTGCGCCAGTACGGCGGCACGGCTGTGGTCCATGTGGAGCCTGACATGTGGGGCTACCTCGAGCAGGTAGGCGCTCCGTCCTCCATTGCCGCGTCGGTCGCATCGAGCGGCGTTGCGGATGTGGCCGCCTATCCAAACACACTGGCCGGCTTCGGAGCCGCTCTGATGCATCTGCGTGATCTCTACGCTCCCAATGTGATCATGGCCGCACACGCCAGCTCATGGATGTGGAGCCTGAGCACGGACCCGTCGCTCGATGTCACGTCGATTGCCAAGAAGGATGCGGCCTTCCTGACGGCAACCGGCAATTGGGACCTGTTCTTCACGGACGTCTCCGATCGTGACGCAGCCTACTATCAGTACGTCCTGGGTGACGGCGGTGCGCGCTGGTGGGATACGACCAACCAGAAGTTCCCCAACTTCAATCGCCTCAACACCTGGGCGGCGGCCTTCACAACGGCCGCGCAGAAGCACCTGGTGATCTGGCAGATCCCGGTGGGCAACACCATCATGGCGGCGATGAACAACACCAACTATCACTACCAGGACAATCGGGAGCAGTACTGGCTGCAGAACTATCCCAACAACCAGGCAATCAGCCAGTTGGTGCAGGCTGGCGTGATCGGGCTCGCGTTCGGCCCCGGCAACGACGGCACCACCGAGTCCTTCGATGTGGCCGGTGATGGAGTCACGAATCCGAAGCCGATCAACGGCAACACCCAGACATCGAACTATGCGGACGATGATGGCGGTCTTCTGAGGATGAACGTCGGCAACTACTACAAGAGCGGCGCCACGCCCTTGAAGTAAGGTTGACGTCAGGCGCAAGGACGCGCCCCGAGCACAGGCTCCCATTCGGGAGCCTGTGTTTTTTTTGGCCCTCGATTTGATGATGATTGACTCGGCCAATGCAAAAAAGCACAACAAGGTCGGATTCGAGACCTTCTGGCGTGCGGTGAGCTGATGTCAGGACAACGCAAGGCCTATATCATCACCGGCCCCACATCCGGTATAGGGCGCGCCACGGCACTCGAGCTTGCCAAACACGGTATGGTGGTACTCGTTGGGCGTGATCGGCACAAGCTCGACGCGATGCAGAAGGTTATAGAACGAGTTGGTCAGCAATCTGAGTCGATTGTTTGCGATCTTTCGGATATTGCAAGCGTGCGGCGCGCGGCAACGCAGGCCGTTCATCAAGATCATGAGCACGCCCGAGAAAGCCGCGCGTGTGATTGTTGGAATCGTGACGGATGCTACGGGAAAGACCGGTGTCTACTACGATGAACGTGGATGCCCAATGCGGGGATCTGTCCTCGTGCATGACCCGAAATTTCAAGATCGGGTCGTTGCTGAGACGCGCTCGTTCCTGGGTGACGTGTGACTATTTCATCATTTGGTGCTGAGGCCGTTAACGCGCTAGCCGCGTCCCATGCTACTCAGCAGGAATGAATCAGAACAACATCGGCCGGCGCGCATTCCTGAAATCTTCGGCACTGCTGGCATCGGTCGGACCCTTCACGGCGACGGTTGCTGAACCGAGCAGAGCCCCTGGAGCCGAGATCTTCTTCAGCCGGGACGAGTATGCCAGCCGCTGGTCACGCGTTCAGGCTGCAATGACCGCCGCAGGCTACGAAAACGTCCTCGTGTGGCAGCGCTCCGCGAGCACTTACGACAGGCTCGGCGATGTCTACTGGCTCACGAACTTCTATACCAATGGAACCGGCCAGGACCCGTACACCGAGGAGCTCGACGAGCCCTGGACCTTTGCGGCCGTGCTGATGCGCAAAGGTCACGAGCCCGAGCTGCACATCGGCCTGAAAGAAGCGGCTTACGACGCTTCGAGGATTTTCTGCGGCAAGGTGGTCACCCACACGCCGCATATGACGCTCGACTTCGCCGCGTACCTGCGCGCTGAGAAGATCGAAGGACGAGTCGTTGTGGTAGGCGACGACATCCTCCCTGGGAAGTTTGACCGTATCCTCCGGCACAACACGCCGAAGATTGAATGGGTCGTGGATGACACCTTCCTCGAAGGTCCTCAGCTCATCAAGAGCGCTCGCGAGCTGGAGGCATTTCGCACCGCCGGTTCTTTGGTGACGGATGCACTGAACGCGGCGATGGAAGCGTTGATTTCGGGTCGGAAGGCGTGTGAAGCAGCGGCGCGTGCCGCGTCCACTATCATCGGCGGAGGCGGTGGGTTTCACCGCATTTCCATTGCCCATGGTCCGGCATTGCAACGACCCTTGAGTTTCGATTTCTACGGCTATGACATGACGGCACCGAATCCGGGCGACGTCATTTCGATGTGGATTTACGGGCCGATCTTCGCGGGCTACTGGCTGGACCCTGGTCGGACTGCCATCTGCGCCCGCCGTCCCACCAGCGCTCAGAAAACGCTGATCGAGAGCGGCGCCAGGTTGGTGGACGACATGGTCAAGGCGGTTGCTCCGGGGATGACCGCAGCAGAAGTAGGAGTCCGCTGGGCCCGCATCGCTCGTGATGGCGGTTACTTTGACGCGGAAAAGGACGACATGTTTGGGCACGGCCTCGGCGCCGGCTTTCCGGCATACGTACTTCCGTCCGGTGACAGTGAAGTCGGCCCGTTCGGCCTCAAGCGTTTGAAAGGAACTATCAAACCGGGGATGGTGCTGGCCGCCGAGGCGTTTCTCACGCGGCCCGGCGTTGGCGTGGCCGCCTTCGAGCGCAATTTCATTGTCACCGCTGCGGGCGTCGAGGTGTTGGACAAGACGCCAATGCTTTTTTGGTAGGCATGGCGTTACCGCGCACCTGCCGCGGCAATACGGCGAAGTGTTTCTTGAAGGCCGCCGTGAAATTGGTCGGTTCCTCGTAACCGGTCCGTTCGGCGATCTCACTGATCGGCAGCTCTGTGGTTTCCAGCAGCCGCCACGCCGCCCGCATGCGCAACTCGGTCTGGTACTCGTGGATCGACACGCCGAACTGCTGTTTGAATCCGAAGTGCAGCTTGTTCCGGTTCATGCGTGCCTGGGCACAGAGTGTCGCCAACGTGATCACCGCCCCAGGGTCCGCATCGATCTGATCGCGTACCTTCAAAAGTCTGGCGCGCTCCGGTTGGGTGATGCGAATCGACATCCGCGTCTCGGGCCGCGCGTTCTGCCAGTCGTGCATCAGAATGCGCAGCAGATCCAATGCGAGCGCCCTGACCGCCAGTTTGTGCCAGCCGCGACTGAAGCGCATGTTGAAGAATCGACCGGCGTGGGTGAGGGCGGTCTTGGACATCGGGAAGTGACCCATGACGGTTTCGCCCCGCGACCAACTCGACAACAGGATGGAAGGCAACTCCTCGTCGGCGAGCTCCAGAGCGTTGCGCAGATAGCTTTGCGTCATTGACAGCGAACAGTAACGGTACGCGACCCCGCCCTTGAAATTCGCGGTCACCGGCTCTCCCGGAGGTCGGATCATGAACGAGCAGCGTGCGCTCTCATCTGACACATGGCTCTGTTGAGCTTCATAGCCGGCTTCGCCTGCAAAGGCGATTCTCAAACGCAATGAATAGTCGCCGCCCGTAGCCGTGAGGCGCCAGTCCTGGTCGATGACCGCGTCGGTGATATGTGCGCACAAGCCCGGCTCGATTTCGTGAATTTCCTCATAGCCCGAGCTGAACAACGTGGGAATCGGCGTGCCGCGCCGCTGCTGCGTCCGTCCATACACGATGCTGTCGATTCCGCCGCTGATGGTGGGGTCGATCTTTTGAATCTCGGCGAGCTTGCGCCACAGATCGGTCTGCCCCGGCGCTACGAGAATGAGTGCTGACATGGCTGATGGCCCCCGCGCGTGACGATCTCATTATTCACCGTTGAAATGCCCTATGCACGCCCATTTGAGTCCGCAGCGGTCCAGTGACGATTTCATCATCCGGCAGCGTCGTCATTAACGCCCGTGGACAGTCCACGCATAGATTCAAAGGCGGGGGTAATTCAAATGCACACGTCCGAACTGCAGCGACTGGTTCGCGAGCATCGGCCCGGTTGGACACTGGCACAGCCGTTCTACACGAATCGGGACATCTTCGAGATCGAGGTCGAGCGCTTCCTCGGCCCTCAGTGGATGGTGGCCGCCCACATCTCGGAAATCCCGACGCACGGCGACTACGTCGTTCTCGAGGCGCTCGGCGCATCGGTGATCGTCGTTCGCGCGGCCGATGGGGAGATCCATGCGCTTCACAATGTCTGTCGCCATAGAGGCGCGAAGATCTGCGACCAGCCTTCAGGTCGCGCATCGCTTCTTCGCTGCCGCTATCACGGCTGGTCTTACCGCCTCGATGGTGAGGTGGCCGCGTGGCGGCACATGCCTGAGCATGTCGACAAGAAGGACCATGCATTACGCCGCTGCGGCGTGGCTGTTTTTGAAGGTCTGATCCTCGTCAGCCTGATGCCCGACAGAGCGCCGGATCCCGCGGTGATGCTCGAGCACACACGACCCTTCTGGAGCCGCTTCGAGCTGGCAAGCGCCAAAACCGCCGCGGTGCGTCAATACCGTATTCAGGGCAACTGGAAGCTCGGGATCGAAAACAACCTCGAGTGCTACCACTGTCTGCCGTCCCATCCTGAATACACGACCACCAACGCGTTCGTGCGCGCTGACGAGCAGACTTCCGCGTTGGTCGTCGAGTCCTTTGCCGCGTACCGGGAGTCCTGGGAGGCGAGGATGCGCATCGCCACGACGCTCACCGGGCGCAGTCAGATGATCACCACGGCCGGTCAACCGTGCCGCGCGGGTACCTGGCCGTTGGCACCTGGAAAGTTGACGGGTTCGCGGGACGGGCAGGGCGTGGCCCCGCTTTTGGGAAGAGTCCGCGCCTATGACGAGAGCGTCACAACGGGGTGCATCGGGTTCCTGTCCTATGTGGGCGCTATGTGCGACCACGCCATCGCTGTGACCTATCTGCCTCAGAGTGTGGATGTCACGTTGGTTGTGATGCGTTGGTTGATCAACAGCGATGCGGTTGAAGGCCGGGACTACGACGTCGACAACCTGTGTTGGCTGTGGGATGAGACGACCCGCCAGGACAAGAGTCTCATTGAGCTGAATGCGGCCGGAGTGGGCTCGCGCGGCTACGTACCGGGCCCGTACTCTAACCTGGAGTCCATGACCAGGGATTTCACTGATCGCTATCTGCAGCTCATGAGTGACGCCCCGTGACCGGGTATGTGGTGTTTCTGCTGTTCCTGGCGAACGTAGCCAACTATGGCCAGCGCATGATCGTGTCGATCCTGTTGCCGGCCATCAAAACCGATATCGCTCTGACGGACGGGCAGCTCGGCATTCTGGTGGGCGGCGGATTTGCATTGTTTTATGCCCTCACCGGCGTGCCCCTGTCACGCTTTGCCGACCGCAACGGTCGCGTGAAGTGGCTCGCCATCGCCGTAGCCTTCTGGAGTGCAGCTACTGGAATATTTGGACTCGCTCGCACCTTCATCCAGATGCTGCTGGCCCGCGTTGCACTCGGAGTGGGGCAGTCGATCTGCATTCCGGTCTCGCATTCCCTGCTGATCGATCAGGTGCGGCCCGAGAGTCGTCCCTTCGTGTTGGGTATTCATTCAACCGGCGGCGTTGTGGGCGCGACGCTGTCGCTGGTGCTCGGCGGCTGGTTGGAAGCTCGGGTTGGCTGGCGGGAGGCACTCACGCTGTGTGCCGGGGCCGGGCTGCTGCTCGCGTTGGTGATCGCAGCAACCCTGCGTGACCCGCGAAGAAATGCGGGCCTCGAGGCCGTGACAAACGCAGCAACGGTGCCTTTGCGGACAGTCATTCAGCATCTGCTGTCCCTGCGCTCTTATGTGCTCGTGCTGCTGGCCATCTGTATCAGCATGTTGGTCGAGTTTGGACTGAACCAATGGCTGCCGTCGTACTACGTGCGCGAGTTTTCGCTGCCGGTTGCGGAAGTCGGCTTTCGATACGGACTGACGGCGGCGATCGGCGGCATCCCGGGAAGTCTGCTCGGTGGCTGGCTCACCGCTCATCTCATGCGGCGGGACATTCGGTGGCTCGTCTGGTTTCCGGCCAGCATGTACATGTTGGCACTGCCGATCGGGCTGAGCATGTTGCTGACCTCATCCGTTGAAACTGCACTGATACTCAACGGGCTGTATGCATTTACGGTCTATACAACCAGCGGTGCGCTGTGGGCCGCGTGCTTCGCTCACATCACTCCAGCCATGCGTGCGACCACGAGCGCGGTAACGCTGCTCGTCGCAGGTGTTACTGGCATGGCCCTCGGTCCCACGCTGGTAGGTGGAATGAGTGACCTCATCAGCGCCCATGCGGGCGCTCATTCGTTGCGATCTTCCCTTGTGTTTGTTGAATGCCTCGCGTTCGGGGTCATTTGCTCACTGCTGTTGGCAGGCCGTTTCATTGCCCGTGAAGGTCACTCATGACCCAGTCGATCTCCCGTCGCGATTTCGTCAACGGTGTTCTGGTAGGGGCGGGCGCGAGCCTGCTGACGAGCCCCGCGCCCGCAGCCGACTCCCCGTGGACGGGTTATGGTGGTGTTGGCGACTACCGTTGGTCCAACGGCAACACTGAGGCAGTCCGCAATGCCGCACATGGGATTAGAGATCACCTGTATCCAGATCCCGATCTGCCGGTGCGTGAGACCTATGATGTCGTCGTCATCGGCGGCGGCTTCTCAGGCACCACGGCCGCGTACGAGTTCAACAAACAGCGCAAGCAGGGCCAGACCTGTCTCGTCCTCGAGAACCACCCGATTTTCGGTGGTGAGGCCAAGCAGAACGAGTTCGATGTCGATGGTCATCGACTGGTTGCGCCTCAGGGATCGAACGGCGCGCTGGCGGTGAAAGAGGGTGATCACGTCACCGGCCGCTACGAAGTGTATGCGGAGTACTACCGCGAGTTGGGGATGCCTTCCCACTACGACCTGGAACCACTCGCGGGCGGCGCTGAGAAGTACACACTGCCGAACGATCACTTCGATCCGATGCTGCTCGAGCGGAAATTCCCCACTGGTTATTATTTCAAGGGACACGGTTGGACTGCCGATCCCATCGCCTCCGGTTTTGCCAATACGCCTTGGCCGGCCGCCGTGCGCAAGGAGATTGACGACTTTGCGAACAATCGCAGGGACGTCATATCCAAGCAGGCGGATGCCGATCGATGGCTCGACTCGATCTCGTACTTCGAGCTGCTCGACAAGCTGGGCTACGGCGTCGAGGTGAAGAATTACATCAATCCCTTGCTGGGCGTCGGAAACTTCGGGGTGTGTGGTAACGCCGTGTCCGCCTATGCGGCCAGGCGACTGACTCTTCCCGGGACAATTCCGAGCAACACCCCGAACCGATTTGTTGACGTCTCCGTCGTTTCCTTCCCGGGAGGCAATGCCGCGATTCTGCGCAAGATGTGGGCTCGTATGCTCCCCGAGGCAATCAGTGGAGACGGCTCGTTGCAGGCGGTCGCCACCGGAGCGGTCAACTTTTCGGCTCTCGACCGCGAGGGCGCTGCCGTCCGACTGCGGCTGCAGTCGACGGCTGTGCATATCCGCCACGATGGCTCCGAGTCGGTGCTCGTAACCTATGTGCAAGCGGGGAAGTTGTATCGCGTTCGCGCCAAGGCTGTCGTCATGGGGTCAGGCGGCTGGGTCAACCGCAACATCGTGCAGGATCTGCCGAGCTCGCATGTGCAAGCGTACGAGCAATTTCGTTACGGCCCGGTGCTGACGGCCAACGTCGCCGTGCGCCACTGGCGATTTTTCGACAAGTTGGGATTCATCGCGGCGCGTTGGTTCTCTGGACTCGGCTGGCACGTGTGCGTACGCCGCAACGTGGCTCTGCGGCCCGGGACGCCGCCGCTGACTCCGGACAGTCCCATTGTCCTGACATTCTACATTCCGATTCTGCAGCCCGACGTCGATCCGATCGCGCAGGGGCCTGCCGCACGGGCGCAGCTCCTGTCCACATCCTACGCGCAGTATGAGAAACAACTGCGCGAACAGATGACCGAGATGTTTGGATCTTCCGGATTTGATGCGCGGCGCGATATTGCGGGGATCGTGCTCAATCGGTGGGGCCATGCCTACATGGCGCCCTACAAGGGTTTCTTCTTTGGTTCCCAAGGCCAGCCGGCGCCGCACGAAGTGATTCGTAAGCCGCATGGCCGAATCTTCTTTGCACATTCGGAATTGCAGGGAAACATGAACATGGCACACGCGATGCTGGAGGGCAGGCGCGGTGCGTTGGCTGCCGTGGAGTGCTCCAGGTCATGACTCGTTACCTGTCATTGTTGAGTGCGTTGTCTTTCGTGGGGCTCGCCAACTTCGGCGTGGCCGCCGAGGATTCTCTGGACGAGATTCTCGTCACCGCGCAAAGGCGCTCAGAGAGATTGCAGGATGTGCCTGCCGCCATTTCAGCATTGAGTGGTGACTCGCTGAATGATCTGCATCTGCAGGGCAACGCAGACCTCGCGCAACGTGTGCCGAGCCTGTCTTTCGACGTTCTGGGGCCCGGAGAGTCGACACTGTCAATCCGCGGACTGGGCACCTCGTACGGACTTGCCCCAGCGGTTTCGTACTATATGAACGAGACACCGCTGGACATCCGTACGGATGGCTATGCAGGCGCGCCGGACATCGACTTCTTCGATGTCGATCGGGTCGAGGTCCTGCGCGGCCCGCAGGGGACCCTGTACGGGTCGAGTGCAATGGGCGGGGCGCTGCGCATACTCACGGCGCAGCCGAATCCGGCCGCTATTGCGGTCAACGCGGAGATCGGCGGTTCCAACATGGAGCGGGGCGGCGCCGGCTACTCGGCCAAGTCCGCGGTCAATCTGCCCCTGTCCGCCGATGCCGCAGTTCGACTCGTGGGCACTTACGAGCACATTCCGGGCTATATCAACCGGGTCATTCCGGGTGATTACAGTGCAGTCGATCCCACTACGACGCTCGCGCAACGGCGTATCAACGACGCCGACATCAAAAGTGCGCGCATCATTGGGACCTGGAGGCCCATCGATTCACTGACGATTACGCCGAGCTTTGCGATCTCCCGCATCGAGGCCGGCGACAAGCTGACGACGTTCAGCAACTTGCCGCAATTCACGGTTGCCGGCTACACGGCCTCGCCAACGACCAGTCGTCTGACTGTAGGCAATCTTGCTGTAACCTATGACGCTGGCTTTGCGAGCATCCTTTCTTCAACATCGGTGCTCTCGCGGGGTGTCGATGCGCTCAACGATTTCACGTTGTTCTGGGCAAACCTCGCGCCCGTATTTGGTTTGACCTACCCACCGAACACGCCGGGCACCGACTTCACGACGTCGCGAAATTCGGGTTTCGTTCAGGAGTTGCGTCTGACCTCACCTGCGGACCAGCGACTGCGCTGGGTTGCGGGCGCCTATTTCAGCCGGTTCCGGCAACACTCCACCGAGACGACCGGCAGTGCGGATTTTGCCGCAGCCATCGGCCAGACCGACACGCCGGTTCTGTATAGTTTCGATCAATCGGTCATTGACCAGCAGACAGCGGTCTTTGCGGACCTGACTTTTAAAATCCTGCCGCAACTCGAGATCACGGCCGGAGAGCGCTACTACGAGTTGCGCGACAGTCTGGAGAATGAGCAGGGTGGGGCCCTCGCGGCGCCGAGTCAGCCGCTGGTGCACGCGAAAGCCAGCGGTAACAGCCCTCGATTCGTGTTGACCTACCATCCCATCGCGGATGCCACACTGTATGCAACCGCGGCACGCGGCTATCGGCCGGGCGGCCCGAACGTGGGTCTGCCGACGAATCTCGGCTGCACGCTGAATGATGCGTACCGGCCGCTATACGACCCGGATTCGGTCTGGAATTACGAGTTGGGTGCAAAAACTGAGTTCTGGCAGCGTCGCGTCTCGGTCGATGTTGCGGCATATCGCATCGACTGGAAGAACGTGCAGCAGGCTGTCACCGATCCGGGCTGCGGCTACCTTTTCGTGGCCAACGCGGGGAGTGCGAGAAGCAAGGGCGTCGAGGTTGAAATCAATGCCAAACCGCTGGATGCTTTGCGAGTGTGGCTCAGCGGTTCATACACAAATGCTCAATACCAGTCGATAGCGGCTGCTTTCCAGGACGCGAGTGCTGTGCAGCCGGGCGATGCCGTGCCGGATGTGCCGAAGCGGAAAATCAACGCCGGTGGCGAATATACGGTCTCGATCGGCAACTACCGGCCATTTCTGCGGCTCGACTGGAGTCACCTGGGGTCGGTCCCAACCGGCTTCACCTATCACGATGTACGGCCTGCCTATAGCACCCTGGATGGAGCCATCGGCTTTCGAGGCGAACGCTATGAGGCGTCACTGTACGGGCACAATCTGACCAACACGGATGGCGTCCTGAGCATTCAGGAAGGTGCCACCGACAGTTATGGTTCCGTGTTCAACTCACGTATGTTCATTCCGCCCCGTACGGTCGGAATCGATCTCAAGATGCACTTCTGAACCAAACGGGGACTTCATGTTGCGGCTCATGTTGACGATTGGACTACTGGTAGGTCTCGCCGCGAGCGCGCAGGGCGCTCCCATCGAGCGGCAGGACGGATACGTGGATGCGCACGGTGTCATGATCTACTACGAAAGCATCGGACACGGTGCACCGCTCATGATCCTGCACGGTGGTCCGGGTTCGTCGCACGGTTACTTCCTTCCGCATCTGCTGCCGTTAGCTGCTCAACGACGCTTGGTCTTCATCGATGAGCGTGGCTCCGGCCGATCTCAACGGCTGTCGGACCCCAAGGGGTATACCCTCGACAACATGGCCGATGACGTCGAGGATGTTCGCCTCGCTCTCGGGCTGGGGAAGATGGACGTCCTGGGACATTCCTTCGGCGGAATCCTGGCCCAGGCGTATGCCATCCGACATCCGCAAGGCGTTCGCCACCTGGTCCTCGCGGGTACTGGATCGAGCGCAGCGCGCATCGATGCGGATTTCGTTCTCATCAAGAATCGGTTGGATCCCGGCTTGCGCAAACGGATCGAGGATCTGGAGGCGAGTGGCATTTTCGAGGCCAGCGGCGCGCAACTTCCTGAGTATCGCAAGCTGGCCGATCAGGCTGAGGGACCTTACGAATTCCACCGTCGTCCGCCACCGTGGGATACCCCCGGGGATGAGCTTGGGATGGGGTGGGATGTTTTACGCGAATTGTGGGTCTCCCGAAGCGACTTCCACATTGACGGTAACCTGAAGGGCTTCGATCTGACACCCGGACTGCGAAAACTGAACATTCCGACTCTGATCATCTACGGTGATCACGATCTGCTGACCGACGCTACCGCACGTGAGACCGCCTCCGCCCTGGCGGGCTCCCGGGTGATCCGAATACCCAACTGCGGGCACAGCCAGTTTGCCGATCAGCCCGTTGCCTTCCTCGGGGCCGTGACCACTTTCCTCATCGGGCAAGGACTTTAGCTGCGCTAATGGAGATGTAGTATCTGTAATTGGCGCTCGGTGCAGCGGGGACGGATAATTCCGGGCTGATTCACCACGGCAGCCTCCCATGAGCGTTCTCCCGGATTTCCGACTCGAAACCTATCTCGCGCACTGGGAGTTCAACGCGCGCTTTCACATGACCGCCTCCGATGCTGAAAGCATGACCCTGCGCGAGTTGCTCGCAATGGCGAGCCCGGAGGATGCCGACGCCTTTGATCGACTCTGGCTGGGCTATACACAGACATACGGTGCACCGCCTCTGCGCGACGAGATTGCTCGCACCTATGACAGCCTGCAAGGCGCCGACATTTTGTGCTTCGCGGGCGCAGAGGAAGGAATCTATGCCGCCTGCCAGGTTCTGCTCGGGCCGGACGATCATGCGATCGTCGTGACGCCCAACTACCAGGCGGCTGAGACGGTGCCCCTGTCGATCTGCGCCGTGACAGGTGTGCCGCTCGAGCCTCGGGCCAACTGGGATCTCGACGTCGATCGAGTCGCCGCCGCGATTCGCTCCAACACCCGGTTGCTGTCAATCAATTTCCCTCACAATCCCACCGGCCGGATTCTCTCGCGAGACACTCTCAACAGTCTCATCGAGCTATGCCGCAGGCACGGTCTGTGGCTGTTCAGCGACGAGGTCTATCGCCTCCTGGGCCCCGATCCCGCCCGACACCTACCGCAGATAGCCGATCTGTACGAGCGCGGGCTGTCACTCAACGTGATGTCCAAAGCCTACGGGTTGCCGGGTTTGAGAATCGGCTGGATCGGGTGTCGTGATCGTGAGCTGCTCATGCGCATGGAGCGTATGAAGCACTACCTTTCAATATGTAACTCCGGGCCGAGCGAGGCGCTTGCAGGTATTGCGCTGAAGAACCGCCAGTCGATTCTAGAGCGCAACAACGCTCTGGTGCGCACCAACCTGGATCTGCTCGATGACTTCTTTGCCGAATTTCGCCAACTGTTTGAGTGGCGTCGCCCGGATGGCGGCTGCATCGGTTATCCGCGCTACCTCGGCGCCGGATCCGTGGATGACTTCTGCACCCGTCTCGTGGAACAGTCAGGTGTGCTTCTGCTGCCGGCTGGCATCTACTCATCCAAGCTGGGGCCGACGCCGCGCGATCATTTTCGTATCGGGTTCGGACGCAAGGGCGTCGCCGACGGCATCTCCGCCTTTCGCGAGCATCTGTCATCTGAACACAGGTGATGAGGCGTGGAGCGGCTGACGCAATACAGTCTCGTCCATGAACTGCGCATGCTCGCGCACATAGGATGGCCGCAGATGGCCTCCATCGTGGTACATCGCTTCTCCACTCGAAGTAAATGCCGGGCAGGTGTCCACGCTGCAAAGGTCTTCCATCGGATCGATGATGATGGCGCCTTCCTCGTCGGCAATCCGTCTCAACAATGACTCGATAACGTTGGAGCGCCGCTCCATTTGCGCTTTGGCCAGCGGCGGTATCTCGAGCACCCGGAAGCCGGGAGGAAATACGGTCCGCTGAATTCTCGATCGAGGATCCAACGCATCGTCTATCGGTCCCTCGAGCACGATAAACACCCGCTTGTTCCTGCTGCGCAGATTCGCAACGGCCCGTCTGAAGCGCTCGAGAGCCGGAAGAGCCTTCGGATTCAAGACGGACTCACCACGACGGCTCGTCATGAAATAGGATGGCCATGCGGACGCCAGCACCACCGTGTTGACATCATCACGGTTCGCATACTCCAGCGCCTTCTGAATGTGCTGTTTGCATGCCGCGCGCCCGTATTCCCAGGAAAATTCGTAAGGAAACGAGCATGCCGAGCGCACGGCGAACACCGCTGAGTTCGATGTGCGCGGAAAGTTGGATTCAACACGCTCGATGCGGGGATAGTACTGCTCCATGAAACTATCGCCGATGAACAGCGTTTTGGTCGCTGACTGCCCGACTTCAACATACCGGCCGGGAATGACAGACCAGTTTTCACTCCGCGTGCTCAACCAATCCTCCCTCCGCGGCAGTGTCAGCTCTTCGACTTCCTGCGGAATCGGTCGCCCAGGGAGGTATCGTATGGAGATCAGGTAGCCGACCGATCCACAGCACAGAAGCGCCGTGCAGAGACCCGCAACCATCTGCCGGCTGGCAGGGGGTCGACGCACAGGAAGCTCTATATATAAGTAGGTTGCAACCGAAAATAAGAACGCGCCGATCAGCACGGCGCCCATCAGCAGCCGCGAAGCAGATGGCTCAATCAGGCGGACAAAACAAAGGAGTGGCCAGTGCCACAGGTACAGCGGATAGCTGATCAGCCCGACGAACACGATGGGCCTCAGGCTCAGAACCCAGCGGTTGAACCACGCCTGTGGACCCGCCAATATGATCAAGGCGGTTCCAATCGATGGTGCCAACGCCCAGAACCCTGGGACCTCCCAGGTGCCTTTCAGCAGCAGGAAGGACGCAAGAAGGAGCGAGGCGCCACAGGTCCAGTAGATCGTCTGCCGGTGCCGAAGCAGCCAACTAACGACAGACGTTTTGCCTAACCTTGCGATGGCGACAGACGGTTGCCACGGATGTTGCTCCAGGGTGGCGAGAATGCCGCCGAGAGACAGCTCCCAAAGACGATTCCAGGGCAGAAAGAAGGCGCCCTGAGGATCAAACGAAACAACCGCGACATTCGCCAGGAACGATGCGGCACTGACCGCAGCCCCGATGTAAAGGAGCCACCGGCCTCCCATAGCCCACGTTGCATAAATCAGCACCGGCCACAGGAAGTAAAACTGCTCCTCGACACCGAGTGACCAAAGATGTAACAACGGTCGGCTTGCAGTACCGAAATAGACGGTGATGTCCTGGTACTGTAGGAGGTTGGATGAGAAGGCGGCTCCGGCTGTGGTATCCGCTCCCAGTGTCCGAAACTCGTCCGGCAGCAATATCAACCAACCCAGCAGCAGGGTTGTCACCAGCACGATAATCAAAGCCGGGAATAGCCGGCGTGCCCTCCTGGCATAGAACCTTGCGAAGCTGAATCGGCCCGCCGCGCATTCGCGGCTGACGATTCCGCTGATCAGAAAGCCTGAAATCACGAAGAAAACGTCGACGCCGCAGAATCCGCCGGGCATGAGGCTCGGGTCTGCATGGAACACGAGCACCGCCAGGACAGCGAGCGCTCGCAGGCCATCAACGTCGGAACGATACATTGGGAGCTCGTGCAAACCCGTTGTAGTTGGATGTCACCGGCGCCGGGCGGATTGGAGTTATAAGCGGTTTCCGATCCGGCGCGTTCAATGATCCTAACACACGCGGACGGGACGGCAGCCGCTCCGGTTGCGGAAACTTCCAACTCGAACACCCATGGAAAGGAACCGGAAAGCGTGATGAAAGGTTGCTGAAGGTTAGCGCGCGGCGTCGAGGCTATTCAGATGTTTGTATGTGTGTGTTGGAGTTGACGGCTTGCTTCATCGTCGCCCCGACGCCTGGTGGCGCAGCTCCGGGGGGCAGGCGATGTGACATATTATGAGGCCCGCCGCAAGTAGCGGATCGCCGAGCACGACGTCCGGATCCAGTCCAGGCCGCAGCTCCCCATTTGCGATCCCGCGGCGAACGATCTCCCGGGCGATCTGCCGTCTTGGTTCGACCCAGCGGGTCTCGACTGCAGGGGCTCTCGGTCTATTGCGCCACGAAACATGCGGTCGCTGCCTTCGCTGATGGCTTGCGGATGGAGATCGCGCACAAACACAACATCCGCGTGACTTGCATTCAGCCGGGCGCGACGGGCGAGTGGCAGCCAACTTTGTTGCAGCGGCGGTCAACTTCGCGAAGAGTTCGCACGGCTCGCTCGTCTGCAAGGCTGAATCCTCCGCCGTAGGTCTCGCGGAGCGTCTGCATTTACCCACATTGTTTAGCATCCACTGTTCGGTTGGAATACCCGGTCTCTGCGCCTCGTGCGTTTTGACAGTGGACGTATCATGCCCGTTGATCGTAGTTCAAATCTCAAACCGGCCGGCCTGCTGGCCTGTGCCGTCTTCATGGCCGCAACTGCGGCTCATGCAACTGAAGTCGCGCCTTATTTCACGGCGTATGACTATTTCGGCAACTCGTCCAAGATCAACTCACTGGCAATCGCCAAGGCCAACGGCGGTGTGAGCGCCATGACGCTGGCCTTCGGTGTCGCCGGCAATGGCTGCACGATCAGCGGCGGCCTCGATTCGATCATGAATGATGCCGGCGCCAAGGCCGATGTGAAGAGCTTCATCGGGCAGGGCGGCAGGGTCATTCTTTCGTTCGGCGGTGCTGACGGCACCTACCTGGAAAAGGCGTGTTCCGAGACCGCCATGTATAATCTCGTCAAGAACATCATGGACACACAGAATGTCCATAACATCGATTTCGACCTCGAGCAGGACTTGAGCAACTCGACGTTCAACACGACGCGCAACAATGTCATCAAGCGGTTGCAGGCGGTCTACCCGGATCTGTATGTTTCTTTCACGCTGGGGGTGAGCCCCAGCGGCCTGCCTGGTGACCAACTCAACATCGTGAAGGGCGCGAACAGCGCCGGCGTCAAGGTATCGATGGTCAACATCATGACCATGGACTATGGTGTCGACAGTCTCGGCGGCCGGACCGAGGGTGCCGTAGCCATTGCTTCCGCGCAGGGCACACAGAAGCAGCTGAAGGCGATCTTCACGGGCCGCTCTGATGCGGACATCTGGGCCATGATCGGCATTACGCCGATGATCGGCTACAACGATCCGGATGGGTCGGGCAAGAACGAAATCTTCACAGTCGCCGATGCGCAGGCAGTCACTCAGTTTGCACAGACCAACCACGTCGGCCTGCTCGCGTACTGGAATATGCAGAGGGACCAGAAAGGCACCGGGGACTACAACAACTTCAGTAAAGTCGACACGAGCGACTATCAGTTCTACAAGACTTTCCTCGCCGCCAAGACCAGCACGCAGCCCGTGAACGGTGTATTCCCTGCGGGTACCTACACGATCAAGTCCGCGTATGACAGCAAGTGTGTCGACATCAATGCGGCTTCAACTGCCAATAGCGCGCAGGTACAGCAGTACACGTGCAACGGAACGGCTGCCCAGTCGTTCGCGGTAATTGACGAGGGCTCGGGCTGGTATAAGATTCTGAATACCAACAGCGGCAAGGCCATCGACATCACCGCTGCTTCGACGGCGAATGGCGCCAACGTTCAGCAATACACCGACAATGGTACGGGTGCCCAGCGGTTCTCGATCGTGCCGACCGATTCGGACGATCCGACGGCGTTCTCGATCATGAACCAGACCAGCGGCAAGTGCCTGGACATCAAGGATTGGAGCACCGCTGACCGCGGTACTCTGCAGCAGTGGGATTGCACGGGCGGGATGAATCAGAGCTGGCGGTTCTATGCGCCGGGCTCCACGACTCCGGCCGTGAGCCACTGATAGAAGAGCTCGTTTGAGATGAGGGCGGACCCGGTCAATCCGGGTCCGCCCGCTACTGCTCAGTGTTACCATTCTGTATGGCGACACGCAGAGAGTTTCTTACCCGGACGGCAGTGGTTGGCATCGCGGCAATGGCCGTTCGGACTGCGCATGCCTGGAACGCCATTGCGCCGACTTCGATCTGCGGCCAGGACGGGTTCGTTCAAACTGTACTGGGACCCATCGCTGCGTCGAAGCTCGGCTTCACTTTGACCCATGAGCACGTAGTCCCGGCCGATCACGCAGCGTCAGGCTCGAGGAAGACATTCAGCAGCAGGGCAATCTCCGTCGCCGACGCAGTCGACAAGCTCAAAGCGGCGCGGGATGCAGGCGTAGACACTGTCGTTGATCTCACTCCTGCCGAGGCCGGGCGGGATGTGCGCTTCTGCGAAGAGATCTCGCGAAAATCTGGAATGCAGATTGTCGTGTGTACCGGCCAGCGCCTTTTTTTGCCGGAGTTGAAAGACCGCAGCACGGAGGAGCTCACCGAAATCTTTATCAGGGAAATCGAGCAGGGTATTGAGGATACGGACATCAAAGCAGGTGTCATCAAGGCAGCAAGCGAATTTGAGGGCGTGAGGGTATTCGAAGAAAGCGTTTTGAGAGCTGCAGCTCGAGCCGGTAAGGCCACCGGAGCTCCCATTGAAACCCACACCAATGCGCATCTGCGCGGCGGCATCAAGCAGGCTGCTATTTTCGAATCTGAGGGCGTGAGTCCCCTCAGAGTCTCACTCGGGCACAGCGACGACACTGATGATATGGAGTATCTCATCGGTCTCGCGAAGCGTGGATACACGCTCGGCATGGACCACGCATTCTGGGGAATGGCGCGCGGCGCAACGTTGCCCTGGCAAAAACGAGTGGCGAGCGTCAAACAATTGGTAGACGCTGGCTTCGTTGACAAAATATTCTTCTCGAATGACTGGGTGCACGGTGAAGTAGAGCGCGAACGGGTGAATCCGGATGGCATGTTGTTCACCACGCGCAAGACGATTCCCTACCTGAAACAACTCGGCGTCTCGGAGCAGCAAATCCGGGCCATCGCGGTTGAGAATCCGCGGCGTTTCTTTCCCAAAACGGTATAAAATGAGTCATGCTCACTACATTGCTTGCGGCTGCCAGCATGACGGGCTGGATCGGAACCTACACGACCTCGAACGGCACGAGCACGGGTAGCTCTGGAATTTACGCGTTCCAATGGGATACCCAACAGGGAGTGATGAGCCGAATTCATCCTGTGGGCGCGACCACCAATCCGTCGTTTCTCGCGCTACATCCGAACGGGCGATTTCTATATGCCGTGAACGAGGATGCGCCGTCCTCAGGGACAGACCACATCACGGCGTTCGCTATCGGTGATACCAGCCCATCCGAGGGCCTGCGGGCCATTGGAACCGTGTCTTCACAGGGCCTGGCGCCCTGTCATCTCAGCATCGATGCGCGCGGCAAGTGGTTGTTTGTCGCAAACTACGTCAGTGGGACGATAGCGGTTTACCCCATTCAGCCCGACGGGCGACTGGGACAAACCCGCCAGATTATTCAGCAAAAGGGCTCCGGCCCGGTTGCATCCCGCCAGGCAAGTGCTCACGCACATGAGGTAGTGCTATCACCCGACGGGCGATTTCTCCTGTCGGTCGATCTGGGCGCAGACAGAATATTCGTCTACGGATTTGAGGCTGCGAGCGGTGCGCTGACACCCAACGACAAGCAGACAGTTGTTTTGCCTGCCGGCTATGGCCCCCGGCATCTGGTGTTCTCGAAGGACGGCCGGAGGATCTATGTGGTCACTGAGCTCACACCGGCGGTGATCACGTTGCGCTGGAACGCACAGCGAGGCTCGATGGCTCAGCTGGGGGCAATCTCCACGCTGCCCGCTGCGGATCCCGCTGAGCATGGGGGTGCGGAGATCGTGCTACATCCGAACGGCAAATTTCTGTATGCCTCGAATCGAGGCAACAGTAATACGATCGCGATCTTCCGTCTCGATCACGACGGCCTGCCGGTGCCCGCCGGTCATGTGCCCTCGTACGGCATACAGCCGAGATTCTTCAACATCGACCCGTCCGGAAAATTCCTCGTTGCGGCGAATCAGGGTTCGGGAGATCTGGTCACTTTCGCTATCGATCCCTCTTCGGGTGCTTTGACTCCCGCGGGGTCCTCGGTGTCGGTTCCGGCGCCAGTGAGCTTTGTATTCGCGCCCGCATCCTTCTGACTACGCCGTCCGTGGACGGAGATCCACGGACGGGTAGTCCAGACTAATGAACTCGGCTCTATCGCCGTAGGGCGGTCTCCACGCGATAAACCACTGGCAACTGTACCTGGGCCGCGCATCCGCGAACGCCAAAGCTGAGCGAGTACAGATCGTTCGCCAAATATGCCTTCAGGACCGTTTCATACAACGCCTTGCCATCCGGCACGGTGGTGGATGTGAAGTCGATCCAGATTTGATCGCCAGGTGGATACGTGCATCCCTCGGCTGCAGGTAGGGCCGGTGAAAATCTCACATAGGCGCCCTGCAGACCACTGGACCCTGCATAGAGGCCGACGTTGAGAATTTGAACGCCCGTAATCTGCGTGTCAGCTTTGCTGAGAGTCGGCATTATCAGAGAGGCCGCAAGAGCCAGGCTGAGCAAGCCATTGCGTAGAGCGTGGTTGCATTTCATTCTCGCATTTCCTTCGTTATGACCGCGCGCTGCGAGGCGCGGATTTTTTGAGTTTCGTCCGTTTGACGGCGACGTCCTCCCTGGTGGGAGGGCCGCCGCCCCGGTCGTTTTAGCAAGAAATCGATGTCACAGTCTGTTGTGAAATTGTATGCCTCGCACCTATTCAAGCGTGGTCGGGACGCCGGAGCGAGGCCATTCGTGTGACGAGTGTCATCAACTGGGCCTGTGAATGGCGACCGGTCTCGTTCAATATCGACTTCAACTGATTCCGCACGGTGTGAATGCTGACATTGAGGTATGCCGCCGCGTCCCGCAGCCCTATGCCTCCGGTGAGGGAGGAAAGCAGGTTCTGCTCGGCGGGAGTCAGATTGAAAAGCCTGGCCACGTCCCGCACTGGCGTTTGTGCAGCTTCGTTTGTCGTCAGCCATACCAATCCCAGATTCTCCGGAGGCGTTCGCTCCCGGTACTGGTCGACGCAAATCGGGGCAACACTCACGACTGCCCGTTGGCCGTCGCGTCTGTGAGAAGCAGCGTGGAACCGGCACCATTCCCCAACACCTGGCTGCTGACTTCAGCCGGTTCGGGAACCAGGTGCTCAGCGTCGATCCGGCGCTGCGCATGGGGTGGAGCTGGTTGGAGAATCAGGCGTAGCTGCGCCGCGCGGGCAACTATTTCCCATCTACCCCCCTATCTTTAGCCGATTATCCTGTCTCCCCTCGATATCCCAAACACTTTGGCCGCTGCGCTTCTCTTAAGATAATTAACAGGCATGCGTCCTGGCGGAGCAGGGAGCAGTGCCCAAGAGGGGTCTCGTCCCGGCACGCCGGGGCAAAAAAAAACGGGGAGCGCTCAGTGTCTCGATTTCGATCTTACTGCCTGAACTCGAACCATCTTCGCACCACAGTGTTAGTCGCCCTGTTCGCGTGCAACGGGGCACCATTTCCGGGCGTGGCAGCGGCGCAAGAATCGCCTACATCCAACTCGGTATCCGACCCCACCGCCGATGTCCTCCAGGAAATCACCGTAACCGCCAACCGCCGCGCCGAAGACGTCCAACGAGTCGGCATCTCAGTGACCCCGGTGAGCGGTACGCAGCTGGCCGACTTCAACGTAACGCGCCCGGAAGACATGGCGAAGTTCGTTCCCAACCTGGCGGCCATCCCCAACGCAGGTACCGCCACAACGGCCTTCAGCATCCGCGGAGTTAACCAGGCCGATGCGGCCGAGCACGAGGAACAACCCGTCGCCGTCTACCAGGACGGCGTCTATGTCGCCAACGCCGCGGCAACCGGTTTCCCGATCTTCGATGTCCAGCGAGCCGAAGTGCTGCGCGGCCCTCAAGGGACCCTGTTCGGCCGCAACGCCACCGGCGGGCTGATTCAGTTCATCAGCAACCAACCTAATGTAGGTTTGAGCGGTGGGATGGAGGCCTCCGGAGGCGACTACAACCTGCGCCGGTTCCAGGGATTCATCAATGATGGCAATGAAGTCATTGCGGCGCGACTGGCGGTGTACTTCAGCAACCAGGATGGTTACATCAAAAACCTGAACGGTGAGAATCTGCTGGCGATGCGGGTCGCGGCCGGCCGTGGCCAGGTGAGAGTCAACTTTGATCCGGACACGAGTCTCACGGTGCGGCTCGAGTCGTGGCGCCAGAACGGCACCGCCGAAGGCGGTAAACACTACCCCGACTACCTGACTTCCAGCGGTTACCCTGCCCTGATTCCACCGAACGTCGATGTACTCGGAACCGGCCCGGGGAATGATCTATACGGCTATCACGATCCGAACCCGAGCCCGTTCGTCCAGTCCGTCAACGATCCGGGCGAGATCTACAAGTTTTCTGAAACGGCGGCCGCGACGCTGACTCACAATTTCGGCTCGTTTACCGGCTATGCCGTCTCCAGCTTCAACCGCACCGTGATTCACTATCGCGAAGATACAGACGGCACGCCACTCTTTCAGACTCAGTACCTGGATGGCGCCAATTCCAGGGATTTCACGGAAGAGCTGCGGGCTCAGAAGGACGACGGCCGGTTCCGCTGGACCTCCGGATTCTTCTTTTTCAATATCTACGGCAACTACTACGCGGGGTACAACATCCCGACGTTCTGTGTGCCGAACTCGCCCGACGTTTGCAGCCTGGATTTCAGCCCGGAGAATCTGCCGCTCAATGACCAGGTAGGCAAGGGCGCGCGCAATGTGCCGGAATATACGTTGCACACCCGCTCCTACGCGCCCTTCGCGCAGGTTGAATACGACATCACCGACCAACTGACAGGTATCCTGGGGCTGCGTTACACCTGGGATGCGCAGGCTTACAGCTATCTCGATAATTGCACCGAGACGATTGCGGGTGGGTGTGCCGCCATCTTCGGCGTGGGATCGGTTCCCGGCCTGGTCTCGAGTCTCGGGTTCATCCAGCAGAATCAGTCCCATCATGACTGGAGCGGCAAGCTCGGTCTCAACTACAAGTTGACTGACGATTGGCTCCTGTATGCGAGCTGGAGCAAGGGCGTCAAATCGGCAGGCTACAGCACGGCGACCGATGGCCACGTCTTCCCGGAGCAACTGTCCTTCAAGCCCGAAGAGCTCTATGACCTGGAGGGCGGCATCAAGGCCAGTTTCCTCGAGCGGCGCCTGCTGGTCGATCTGAGCGTCTACAACTACATATATAAGGACTCCCAGACCTTCCAGTTCAGCGGGGTGTCCTTCTCCGTCGTGAACAAGGACGCGCGGGCGAAAGGTTCGGAGCTGGAGGTCATTGCCCGTCCGGTGCGGGGGCTGACGATGAACATCGGAGCCGCCTACAACAGCTTCCGCGTTGACGGCATCGCTACGCCGGAAGCGCCGGACGGCGAGCGCCAGGATGCCATTGATGCGCCGAAGTGGACTGGCAACTGGGGAATCTCACAGGAGATCCCGCTGCCTCACGCTGCAACTCTGAAACTCAGCTACAACGGGCGATACACGGGTAGCCGCTTCTATGGGATCGTCAACGAGTCTTTGATCCGCGGCTCTCCCTATGTGCTGCAGGACCTGTCGGTCTCGGTCAGCGACAGTTCGGGGCTGAGCGTCACGGCGTATGCGAACAATGTTGCTAACCGGACTTACACGACCATCGGTTTTGATCAGACCTTCAACGGGTTCCTGATCGACCATTACGGGCCGCCCCGGATGCTGGGCCTCACGGTGGGCTACAAATTCTGACTCGAACCGCACTGCAGCAATCGGCTGGTGCGAATGCGCCAGTCGATTGCTTGCCAAGGAGGGCTCGGTTCTGATATCGGTATTTCGGATTGGCTCCCGGGCTGTATCTGAAGTTCCGATGAGTATCACGCTCCGACAAATCTCGTATTTCCTGGCTACCGCCGAATCGGGGTCTGTTTCGGCCGCGGCGGCCTCTGTCGGCATCTCCCAGTCGGCGATCACGGGAAGCATCCTGGCCCTGGAGGAGCAGACCGGCGCCGTGCTGTTTGAGCGGCACTCCAAGGGGGTTTCGCTCACTTACGAGGGGCACCAGTTTCTTCGCCATGCGCGCCTCATCACGGCTGCGGTAGCGGATGCGCGCCGCGCTTTGGCTGCCCGGCCGCGCTCGGTGGCCGGCAACCTGAATCTGGGGGTTACCAGCCTGGTGTCGGGCTACTTCCTAGCCGATCTGTTGGCCCGCTTCCGCCGGGTGTTTCCGAACGTTCAGGTTCAAGTGGTCGAGGACGAGCGCTCGTATATCGAGCACTTGCTGATCAACGGCGAATTGCACCTCGGGCTGATGCTGGTTTCCAACCTGGGCGATCGGGATGCGTTGGACTTTGAAACCCTGGTTTGCTCGCGAAATCGTGTCTGGTCCGCGCCGACCCACCGCTTTGCCGCGCTGGACGTGGTGTCGTTCGCTGATATTGCCCAGGAGCCGCTGATCGCGCTCACCATTGATGAGATTCCGCAGATCACGCGGTCCTTGTGGGCGGCTCGCGGGATACGGCCCAATATCGCGCTCAATACGGCATCCGTCGAGGCGGTGCGCAGCCTGGTTGCAACCGGTGCCGGTGTGGCTGTTCTACCGGATATGGCCTATCGGCCCTGGTCACTGGAAGGTGATCGGCTGGAGGCACGGCCTTTGGAAGAAGAGTTGCCGACCGTGGATGTTGGATTGGTCTGGCGCCGCGGCTCCAGGCGCAACGAGGCGGCGAGTATCTTTCTGGATCTGGCCCGGGAGAGGCGCTGATCGGGGTAGTCAGCGGTGCCATCTGAATTTCCGATATGCGCCCATAGTTATATTGAATTTCACATGCTGCGGCGAATGGCCTATGTTCGATCTCACTTGAAGCGCAAGCGAGGTCAGACTCATGGTGGCTCGGATTCAGGAGAGCGGTGCGGCTCCCAACCTGCAGCTTCTTCTCGATGGCAAGTTGGTTTCGGGTGAGGGGCCGCCCGAGACCATTTACAACCCGGCCACGGGCGCGGAGCTCGCGCAGGTCAACGAGGCATCGCCTGAACAGGTGACTGCGGCGGTGCGGGCAGCCGAGAAAGCGTTCGCGTCCTGGTCCCTGACCACGCCTGCGCAGCGCTCCTCTCTTCTCCTCAAGCTGGCCGACCGAATCGAGCGGGATGCGGCCGGGTTTGCGAAGCTGGAATCGCAAAATTGCGGCAAACCCTACAAGAGCATGCTCAACGAGGAAATGCCGGCTGTTGTAGATGTCATTCGATTTCTCGCCGGTGCAACCCGTTGCCTGACCGGCAGTGCCGCAGCTGAATACGTCGCCAATCACACGAGCATGATTCGCCGCGATCCTCTGGGAGTCGTTGCCAGTATCGCGCCTTGGAATTTCCCTCTGCTGATAGCCACTTGGAAGCTGGTTGCGCCGATCGCTGTTGGCAACACGGTCGTGATGAAGCCTTCCGAGCAGACGCCGCTGACCGCTCTGAAGGTTGCAACAATCGTCGCTGAGTTGTTTCCTCCGGGCGTCGTCAACATCCTGCCCGGGCGAGGAGACAGCGTTGGGTCGGCACTGGTTGGGCACTCAGGCGTTCGGATGGTATCGCTGACTGGTGATATCACGACTGGACAGAAGGTTCTGCAGACTGCAGCCAAGACCTTGAAGCGCACTCATCTCGAGCTGGGTGGCAAGGCACCGGTTATTGTGATGGATGACGCTGACATCGATGCCGTGGTTGCAAGCGTCCGAATGGCCGGCTACTCCAACGCAGGACAGGACTGCTGTGCGTCGTGTCGTATCTACGTACAAGCGGGAGCGCACGATAAGCTGGTTGCAGCGCTCGAGGCTGCAGTCAAGTCGATCAAGATGGGTGCTCCTGAGGACGAAGCAACGGAGCTCGGTCCACTGATAAGCGAGCGACAACGCGAACGAGTTGCCAGCTTCGTGGACCGGGCCTCCCTGCAGAAGCACATAGAGGTTGTCACCGGTGGGGCGAAGGCAACCGGTGATGGGTACTACTATCAACCAACTCTGATTTGCGGAGCGAAGCACACGGACGAAATCGTGCAGCGGGAGGTGTTCGGACCCGTGGTCTCCATAACCCGATTCGAGGGTGCCGACGAGGCGCTCAGGATGGCGAACGACAGCGACTACGGACTCGCATCCTCTGTCTGGACTCGCGACTCGAAAATCGGGATGCGGATCGCGTCCCGTCTTCAATACGGTACCGTGTGGGTCAATCAGCATTTCACTCTTCTGAGCGAAATGCCTCACGGTGGCACGAAGATGTCGGGCTACGGCAAGGACCAGTCAATGTACAGCCTGGAGGACTACACGGTTCTGCGTCACATCATGGTCAACATCGGCTAACAAACTGCGAGGACCACGAACATGCTACAGACAGCCGCTGGCGCGCAGCCTCTCGCGACGACTTCCTTCTTCCGCCCGTCCGCGGAGAGCGGTTTCCGTCTCGATCGGCTCGACATCAAGATTTTGGCAGCCCTGCAGACCGACGGCAGGATGACCAACCTCAAACTGGCCGAGTTTGTGGGCCTTTCGCCGACGCCGTGCCTGCAACGGGTGCGTCGCCTCGAGGGCGCGGGCTATATCCGCACCTATGAGGCGGTTCTCGATGTGGGGCGATTGGCCAGCCATCTGGTGGCCTTCACTCAGGTCACTCTGTCGAGCCAGCGATTCGAGGACACGCGCCGGTTCGAGCGCTTCATCCAGTCCACACCTTGGGTGATGGAGTGTTTCGCGGTGGGTGCAGGTTACGATTATCTGGTGCAATCGGTGGCCCGGGATGTCCATCACTACCAGGAATTCACGGAAGAGTTGCTGTCGGAGGAAGTAGGAGCCAAGCAGGTTGCGAGCTTCATTACCCTGAAGACGGTTAAGCGCACCCGTGCCTTTCCGCTCGAGGGGATGAGGGCGCGTGGGTGACGGTAGCGTCGCCACTCAGTCCGACTTTGACGATGCGAGCCGCGGAAACCGCGCTCGACAGGGTTGAGCAACTCGTTCGAGACGGCTACGGCCTGACGGTGCAGGCCGAGCGGCTGAGTGCCGAGCGCGACGAGATATTCAAACTTCGGAATACCGAAAGCCGGTATTACACACTAAAGGTCGCGCACGGACAGGAGGACGCAGGGGCTATCGACTTCGAGACGCGTGCGCTGCTCCACGTAAGTGAGCGCGATCCGCAACTGCCCACGCCTCGCTTGATTCCAACATTGGCGGGTCAGCATGTCCTGGCGCCCGAGTGGGGTGATTCGGCGCCACCGGCTGTCCGACTCTTCGGTTGGTTGCACGGTGTTCCGCTCAGTGCGGCGCGCCGTTCGCTGACTCAAGTCGCGACTCTGGGTGTCCTGCTGGCGAGACTCGGCAAGGCGCTGTCTGATTTCCAGCATCCGATGCAGGGCCGACATATGGATTGGGACCTGCGCCACACACGACGGCTCGTGCCATTGCTCGATGCGCTTCCCGACTCGCCGCGAAGAAAGCTCGCAGTCCGGGTCATTGACGCATTCATGGAGCGTGTTTCCGACCGGCTCGAGCGGCTGCGCAGCCAGGTGATCTACAACGACCTCAACCCACACAACGTTCTCGTGGACTCGCGCAATCAGGAGCAAGTTACGGGGATCATCGATTTCGGTGATATCGCCTACACAGCACTCATCAATGACGCCGCTATCGGCGCTTCTTATCTTTGCGTTCTCGGCGATACGCCGCTCGAATATCCGCTGCAATTCATTCGTGCCTATCACGAAGTCACGCCGCTGCAACCCCAGGAGCTTTCCCTGCTGTACGATTTGATGGCGGCGCGCCTGGTGATGACTGTAGCGATCACCGAATGGCGGGCGAGCCGCAACCCACAGAACCGCGCGTACATATTGAAGAACACGGGTCTCGCCTGGGCGGGCCTGGAACGTCTGAGCCAGGTTGACCCCGAACGAGCGACCGGCCAATTTATAGACGCATGCGCACAGCAACGAGGGCTCTCATGACTCGCGTCCCATTGATGGTCAATGCGTTCGATGCGGCGGCGGCCACGGATCTCAGTCCGGCAACGCAATCTCTCCTTGAGCGTCGAGCGCGCGTGCTGGCCCCGTCTTACCGGTTGTTCTACGAGCGACCGGTCCGGTTCGTCAGAGGGCAGGGGGTTCGACTCTACGACGAAACGGGCACGCCTTTCCTGGACGTTTATAACAACGTCCCGGCTGTCGGCCACTGCCATCCCCACGTCGTCGAGGCACAATCCCGGCAAGCAGCCTTACTCAATACCCATACTCGGTATCTCTCCGACGTCATACTGAACTACGCGGAGAAGCTGATCGGGACTTTCCCTGCGCCTCTCAGCAAGGTCATGTTCACCTGCACCGGGAGCGAGTCCTCGGACCTGGCTTTCCGAATAGCGCGTACTCACACCAGGGGTACCGGGCTGATCGTGACTTCAAACGCGTACCACGGCATCACCGCCGCGGTTGCGGAGGCCTCACCTTCGCTGGGTGCTGGTGTTCCTCTGGGAGCCCACGTCCGGGTAGTACCAGCCCCGGATCGATATCGATCAACGAGCAGCGATCTCGGCGCCGAGTTCGCTGTCAACGTCCAGGCCGCCATCGATGACCTGGTGCGGCACGGCCTGAAGCCGGCTGCGCTCATTTTCGATACCGTCTTCTCGAGCGACGGCATCCTGTCCGATCCTCCTGGTTTCATCGCCAAAGCCGTCGAGACCATTCGCGCTGCCGGCGGATTGTTCATAGCCGATGAAGTACAACCTGGTTTCGGCCGACTGGGTGAGTCGATGTGGGGTTTCGGGCGTCACGAGGTCGTACCCGATCTGGTGGTGTTGGGCAAACCCATGGGTAACGGCTTGCCCATCGGCGGCGTCGTAGCCCGCCCCGAAGTGTTGGAAGAATTCGCATCCACCGCGCGTTACTTCAATACCTTTGGTGGCAACCCGGTCTGCTGTGCGGCAGCCCTGGCAGTGCTGGAAGTCATTGAGTCCGAGTCCCTCATCAGGAATGCCCAAACTGTCGGCGCTTACCTGCAGTCCGGCCTGCGCGAGCTCGCGCAAACAGAACACCGGATCGGCGAGGTCCGCGGCGCCGGCTTGTTCATCGGGGTAGATCTGGTGAAGTCCCGCAAAACACGCGAGCCCGATCACGCAACCGGCCTGGCGATCGTCAATCGACTGCGCGACAAGCAAGTCCTGATCAGTGCCAGCGGGCCGCTGGGCCACGTCCTGAAGATTCGACCGCCGCTACCCTTTAGTCACCGCGACGCGGACGAATTCCTGCAGAAGTTAACCGAGGTCTTCCAGGAACTATGAGCGAAGCGACCGTGCCTGCAGCCGACGAACTTCGCGCCGCCGGCACTGAGCCTGCGAATACAGCACTCGCCAGCAATAGTATCGGCGTCCTGGGTATTGTTTTCTTTGTGGTTGCCGCCGCCGCACCACTGACGGTCGTCGTCGCTCTGTTTCCGGTGATTATCGGTTCCGGCAACGGTGCGGGAATTGCCGGAACTTTCATCCTGGTCGCCGGGGTCCTGCTGCTCTTCTCAGTCGGCTTTGTCGCCATGAGCCGCCACATTACCAACACCGGCGCGTTCTATTCCTACATCACGAAAGGCCTGGGCCGCCCCCTGGGCCTCGGGGCCGCCTCCCTCGTGATCTTCTCCTACAACGCCATCCAACTGGGCTTGTACGGCGGAATCGGCTTCTACCTCGACGAGTATCTGCGTCACCACTTCAATATCCAACTCCCCTGGTGGCTCTACTCGTTCGCTGCCATTGCCGCCTGTCTGATGCTCGGAGTTCGCCGCCTGGAAGCGGGCGCACGGGTGCTAGCCGTACTGCTCACCCTCGAAACCGCAATCATAGTCGTCCTGGATGTGATGATCGCCTTCGGCTCCCACTCAACATCCGGGCACGGCTTGTCGGTTGTTCCGTTCAGCCCCAGCGCAACTCTATCGGGGTCTTTGGGTGTTGCACTCATGTTCGCGCATGCCTCCTTCATCGGTTTCGAGGGCACCGCAATCTACGGGGAAGAAGCGCGCAACCCGAAGAAGACGGTTCCGCGTGCCACCTACATATCAGTCATTTTCATGGGTGCGTTCTATGCCATCACCGCCTGGCTGATTGTGAACGCCATCGGCGTGGATCGAGCAGTCTCGGTCGCCAGGATCGAATCCGGCAACCTGATCTTCAAAGTGAGCAATGATGTGATGGGCCGCTGGGGCACGGAGTTGTTCCAGGCCCTGGTCATCACCAGTCTCTTTGCCGCCAGTCTGACTTTCCACAGCAATGTGGCCCGCTACCTGTTCTCGCTCGGTCGCCAGGGAATCTGCTGGTCGGCCCTGGGGAAAACGCACCCGGAACGAAAATCTCCCTACATTGCCTGCTACGTGCAAACCGCCATGGTTTCCGTCGTCGTAGCACTCTTCGCCGGGCTGGGGCTGAACCCCTACGACACCCTGTTCACCTGGTTCACGGGGATCGGCGCCGCCGGAATGATCGCCGTCCAGTGTCTCGCCAGCATCGCGATCTTCGTCTACTTCCGCCGCTCAAAGTCCGACGGGCGCCTCTGGCATACCACTATCGCCCCGCTTCTCGGCATTGCGGGCCTTCTACCTTTCATCTATTTCGCCCTGACGAGCCTCGATGTGCTGCTGGGCGTCCAGGGCACGCTGCAACTCGTCTTCATGGGAATGCTCGTAGGTTCGCTGCTCTTCGGCATAGCCTTCGCACTGTTTCTAAAGCAACGCCGTCCGCAGCAGTACGCGCGCCTCGAATCCTCGCTCGGCGACCGGGCCTGAGGTCATCAGCGGTTGCGACTCAACCGCTGGGTAACAGACCGGAACAGGCGTGAGCGCGCGATTTGGTATCCCAACTTGCGGCCAACCGCGGTGTTCATGAGCGCACCCGCCAAACCGCCCCCGCCAAAGGCAGCCCGCTCGCGCACCAGTCGCTCGCCAACGCGCCCCTGCAAATCCGCCAATATGCGCTGCGCCGCGTTGTGTCCGGGCGCGCCGGTCACTCCGCCGCCAGGGTGCTCCCCCGAGCCACATAAGTAGTACCCACTCACCGGCGACCGATATCCTGCGGCTTCGGGCAGCGGCCGCCGATCAAACAACTGTTCCAGCCCTACCATGGAAGCGTGAAAGATATTCCCCCCGGTGATGTTGTAAGTCTGCTCCAGGTCAAACGGCGTAATCACGTGCCGGCCGCGGATGTGCCCGCGGATGTTCGGGGCATATCGAAAATACATTTCCATCACCCGATCCGCCCACTCTTCGCGCCGTGAAGACCAACTTCCCCGGGCCAACTCGAACGGCAGCTGCTGAACCCCCAGTGATAAGGTGTGATGCCCCCGCGGCGCCAGGCTCGGATGCGTAACCGAAGGCAGCAACGCCTCAATCACATAGTCATCCGCAAATTCCCCGCGTGTTTGCGCATCGGCCGCCTTTGCGTAGAGTGCCGGCACCGGACCCAGAATCGCCATTCCCTCATGCTGCGGCCCCAATTTTCCCGGCGTGAAGCCGACGTAGTCAGGCAGTGCATCCACCAACAAATGAATCCGCGCCATGGACCCGCGCTGATCAATCGACTCAGCCCTGGCTCTCACCGGCGGCGGTAAATCCCCCGGCTGCAACAACTCCAGCAGCGACCGCTTGGGATCGGCATTGGAAACAACCGTGTCAGCCCCAATGCGCGTCCCGTTCTGTAAAACAACACCGCAAGCCTTCCCACCCTCGACCAGCACGCGCGCAACGGGCTGCCCCAACTGTACCTCCCCACCATGAGCCATTACGCAGTTAGCCATAGCCTGCGCAATCATCCCCATACCACCTGCGGGCAATCCATACCGATTGAAGTGCCCCTCGAACTCCCCCTGCGCGTGATATCCGTAGACATACGCCGTGCCAGGTGTGGAGGGGCCGCCCCAGGTCGACACCAGCCCCATAAACATCATGAACCCACGCAGCCGATCGGACTCAACATACCGGCTGAGCAGGCTCTCCGCGGACAGCAGCACAAACTCCTCGAACAGGTCCGCCTCGCCGGCATCCACAAACAACTGCCGAAGCTCCTCCGCGCTCGTGGGATCACTGAGCAGCATCGATCGCGTGATATCCCCGAATCGCCGCAATCGGGTGGCGAAGCGCAGGAAATTCTCCCCATCCGCCTCGTTGTGACGCTCGACAGAACGCAACGTTTTGTCCGCGTCCTGCCAGAACATCACATGATCCCCGTCGTCCCACAGAGCCATCTCCTGCATTTGCGGGGCGACTGATACCAGCCCGTGCTTCGCGAGCTCCAGGTCGTCAACAACCTCCTGCCGCAACATCATCTGGATGTACGAGCAGGAAGAGAATGTGGCGTTGGGGACGCCGGCAATGAGTTGCTCGCTGACGCAAGCACCTCCCAGCACCTTACGCGCTTCGAGCACGAGCACTTTGAGGCCCGCGCGTGCCAGATAGGCGGCACAGGTCAAGCCGTTGTGTCCGGCTCCAATGACAATCACGTCATATCGAGCACTCATCCGCAGCAGGTCTCCTGCATGGGTCATCCCACCCCATCATAGATGCGCCTGGCCAAAAGATCCTGCTGTTGCCCCCCTGCCGAACAGTGTAAATGGCTCGTAATTCGCGGCTCTTTGGCGAGTCGGGTTGCCGCGATGGCTCAAAATGCAACCATCATTGAACGGCGAGCGATGGCGAGGCTTCATTTGAGCGCACTGACCCTGTTGGTGGAATTTCGTGGCCGAGGCACCCCGGTGGACACCTCGCCCGGCTTTTCGATCTCCGAGGCGACAGGCCCGGTCGAGCTCATTTCCGCATCCGAAATGACCGCTGTGTCGTCGCCGGGTGCTGCCAAAATGAAGACGCGCGTCTTCACCCTTGACGGTCGCTTCTGGGAAGCGGGCGAAATCACCTTCGCGCAACTCGACGGCTCGCTGCTCGTCGACTCGCCCGCCCCCGGAACAGTCCATCAGCGGCCCGATGGCACTTCATACGGATCAATCACCTGGCGTGTGCTGTCAGGCACTGGCCGGCTCGCCGGCGCCCAAGGACTCGTGACCGGGAACTTCACCGGCGACAGCAACGGCGGCTTCACAGACTATCAGGTCTACAATCTGCTGCTTTCCCGGCGAGAGTAGCCCGTGAAAACATACACGATTGCAGTCATTCCCGGTGATGGAATCGGCCGTGAGGTCATGCCCGAGGCTTTGCGGGTGCTCGCCGCAACGAGTGCCCGGTTCGGCTTCCGGACACAATACAAACACTTTGATTGGAGCTGCGAGACCTACAAAGCCACGGGCCGAATGATGCCCGCGGATGGGTTGAAACAGCTGGTTGATCACGACTCAATCCTGCTGGGAGCCGTCGGCTATCCGGGCGTCCCCGATCATGTGTCCCTGTGGGGTCTGTTGATTCCGATTCGCCGTGAGTTCGATCAGTACGTCAACCTGCGCCCGGTGCGGCTGTTGGATGGTGTCAAATGCCCGTTGCGCGACCGTAAGAAAGGCGATATCGATTTTTGGATCGTGCGTGAGAACACGGAAGGCGAATACTCTCAGTTGGGCGGCCGCTACAGCGTGGGAACCGAAGCGGAAGCAGTGATGCAAACTGCCGTTTTCACCCGCAGGGGGACGGACCGGATCCTGCGTTACGCCTTCGAATTGGCGCAAAAGCTCGGCCGCCTGCACGTCTCATCGGCAACCAAATCGAATGGCATCTACCTCTCGATGCCTTACTGGGATGAGCGGTTTCAGCAAATTTCCGCGGAATATCCGCAGGTGCGGACTGATCAACACCACATCGACATCCTGACGGCGCGCTTCGTTCTGTCACCCCAACAGTTTGATGTCGTGGTGGGCTCCAATCTATTCGGGGACATCCTCTCCGACCTGGGGCCGGCCGTCACGGGTACGATCGCCGTGGCACCGTCTGCGAATATCAACCCGGAAAAGCGCTATCCCTCGATGTTCGAGCCGGTGCATGGCTCTGCGCCCGACATCGCCGGCCGGCAAATAGCCAATCCCGTCGGCCAGATCTGGTCTGCTGCCATGATGTTGGAGCACCTGGGAGAGGTCGAGGCCGGCCAGGCCATTGTGCGCGCGATCGAGACTGTCCTGGGAAATGAGACAGGTCCCAAGACTGCCGATCTCGGCGGTACCGCCAGCACAGAAGCGCTCGGTCGAGCGATCGCCGCGGCAATCTGAGGAGTGAGTCTTGTTCGGTAACGGTGAATTGTTGCAACTGGAGCTCGCGCGGCCGGCGCTCCTTCGTGACCGTGGCCTCATCAACGGCGAGTGGCGCGATGCGCGCAGCAACGGCGCCTTTGAAGTTATCGACCCCGCCTCGTTGAAGGTAGTACAGGCGGTCGCCCGCATGGGTGCGGAAGAAGCAAGAAGTGCGGTCGACGCCGCGCAAGCTGCTCTTCCGGCCTGGAGCCGCCGAACCGCGAAAGACCGCGCGGGAGTCCTTCGCAACTGGTTCGACACCATCCTCGCGCATACCAGCGACCTCGCGCGAATCCTGACCGCAGAGCAAGGAAAGCCCCTATCCGAAGCAATGGGCGAGATCGCCTACGCAGCCTCATTCATTGAGTGGTTCGCAGAAGAGGGTAAGCGTGTGTACGGGGACGTGATCCCCAGTCATCGATCTGACACCCGAATCATTGTCACCAAGGCACCGGTGGGTGTAGCAGCCGCGATTACGCCCTGGAATTTCCCAGCCGCCATGATCACGCGTAAGGCAGGCGCGGCGCTTGCCGCGGGCTGCACGATGGTGATTAAACCATCTGAGCTCACCCCGCTGACCGCTTTCGCGCTCGGCCTGTTAGCGATGGAAGCGGGGGTTCCCCCGGGAGTCCTCAACATCGTCACAGGAGATGCGCCAGCGATTGGCGAGGCGTGGACCTCCGATCCGCGGGTCAGGAAGCTGACCTTTACGGGATCAACTGCTGTCGGAAAGCGACTCACGGCTGCCTGCGCGCCAACACTGAAACGTGTGTCGATGGAGCTGGGAGGTAACGCTCCCTTCATCGTCCTCGAAGACGCCGATCTGGAAGTAGCGGTATCAGCGGCGATCGCCTCGAAGTTTCGCAATACCGGTCAGACTTGTGTGTGTGCCAACAGATTGCTGGTTCATGAGCACATTTACGAAGACTTCACGCAGCGGCTCGCTACGCGGGTAAAGACGATGAGGCTCGGAGCGGGTTTGTCGGGACCCACTGAGCTGGGACCGTTGATCAACGAGCCGGCGATCGTTAAGGTTGAGAGACACGTGAGCGACGCTGTGGCGAAGGGCGCACGCGTTGTGATTGGCGGCAACCGGTCTGTCCACCACGGTCCAGGCGCGTTTTACGCGCCAACCATTCTCACCGAGGCCCATGAATCGATGCTCCTGGCGCAGGAAGAAACCTTCGGTCCAGTAGCGCCGCTGTTCAGATTTTCTGAGGAAACTGAAGCGATCAGGGTTGCAAACGCAACCAGCACGGGGCTCGCGGCATATGTCTTTACACGTGACCTGTCGCGCATGTTCCGCCTGACGGAATCGCTGCAAACGGGCATCGTTGGAGTCAACACCGGCCTCATCTCGACCGAGGTGGCACCCTTTGGTGGTGTGAAAGACTCGGGCATCGGTCGCGAAGGGTCGCACTACGGGATCGATGAGTTCCTGGACGTGAAGTATATTTGCATCGGCGCTGTGTGAGATGGGGATGTCCATTGCCACGTTCACGTTTTGTGAAACGATCGGCGGACCCCTCACGAAACAAGCACGAAACTTCGAATGGAATCGGTCCCGTGAGCTTTTGGCAGGATGCGCGAGTTCGTACGACGTGCCTCGATACGCGCCGACCTGGACGAGTCCGCCGTGCGGGCGATCGCCGCGAAAATTTCCTTCTCACCGTCTCTCAGCTCCTTGCATGAGCAAATGATTGCAGCACCTCCCGTGGCTCGTTGAGGATCGCGCGCAGTGGTGCGTCATCAGGGTGTGCGGTCAAACCGCGAGCCGGAACCACTATCATGGGCATTGAAGCTGAATCCCTCGAGTCGAACCTGGGCAAGGCGCTGCGCATCATCGACGATGCGTGGGATGAGTCGCGCCGCAGTGTGTACATCCAGATGCGCCTGGGGATGGCCCCCTCGCATCTGCCCGATCTGTCGTTTGAGGAGGCGCAACGGCGCAACCAGGTCGGCCGGTCTCTGCTGGATAGACTGGCGAGGTTGAACGGGGACGGGCTGCCTCACGATCTCGCGCTCACCTTGCGATTTGCGCGTTTTCGCGCGGAAGGCTGGGCGCGCGAGGCCGATTGGTATTGGCATGTTGTTGACGGATACGGTTGGGGATTTCCGGGGATGTTTCTGCCGACTGCGTACAGCGGTGGCTTCCTGATCAACTTCCTCCACCGCCAGCTCGGCGAATTCAGATTCAACCACAGCGGCGATTGCGATCGATACCTCGCACTGATCGCGGACTACGCGCGGCTGATTGATGACTTCTCGGCTCGGACGCTAGGGCAGCGCGAACGAGGGATTCTCATGCCCAAGCCACAAATCCCGGCGGCACGGAAGCTGATCGCCGCGTTGACTGCCGGCGTGAGCCGCGCTGTTGAGGTACAGCCGGAGCGACTTCGGAGAATCGAAGCTTCCGGTCTCGCACCGGAGCTCGAGCGGCGCCTGACCCGATTGATCATCCCTGCCTACGACCGGCTACGGTCGGTATTCTCGGACGACTATTGGGCGAAGGCACCTGATGAGGTGGGTATGAGCCAATATCCCGGTGGCGCGCAGATTTATGCCGAGTTGGTGAAGAGGCATACGACGTTGGACCTCACTCCGGACCAGGTGCACGCCAAGGGCCTCGAACGGATCCTCAAAATCGAAGCGAGCATGCATAAAATCCGCACGCAGCTCGGCTTTGCGGGCGGCAAGCATGAGTTTGCCGCGCATCTGGAAGCAGATCCGCATTGGCGTGCCGATACCGTTGCCGGCGTCAGCGCGCTGTTTGAACGCTATCTGCGCCGAATCTCTCCCCACATGTCAAAGTATTTCGCCGAGTTGCCCGAGGCTGCTCATGGTGTTGCACCGCTTCCCACGACACTGCAGGACTCCATGACGTTCGGCTACTACGATGCGCCACGACCCGATCGCCGCCAGGGCCTCTACTACTTCAACGGCCAGAACCTGACGCGCCGCTCGCTGTTCAATGTCGCTGCTCTGACGTATCACGAGTTGATACCCGGCCATCACCTGCACTTTGCGACCCAGCAGGAGAATTCCACGTTGCATCCGCTGAGGGCACACGGCTTCATCAATGCTTTCAACGAGGGGTGGGCCGAATATGCAGCCACGATGGCGGGAGAGATGGGCATGTATGAGGAGCCGGAAGAACGCTACGGTGCCTTGAGCATGGATGCGTTTCTCACGACCCGGCTGGTCGTCGATACCGGCATGAACGTGTTGGGCTGGTCATTGGATCGGGCTCGAGACTACATGCGCGAGCATGCGGGGGTGCCGGAAGCCGAGGTGTTGTCGGAGACCCTGCGCTATTCATGTGATATTCCGGCCCAGGCGTTAGCCTACAAGCTGGGCGATACCTTCATCATGAACATGCGTGAACGCATGCGTGCCGCACTCGGGCCGCGCTTTGAGGTGAAGGAGTTTCATTCAGTCGTTTTGCGGCCCGGCGCCTTGCCATTGTCCGACCTGAACTGGCACATAGACCGGGAGATCGAGCGGCTCAGGGCCGTGAGCTGAATGGCGCGCGCCGCCTCGGCTCTTCGCCGCCCACTATGCGCCGGCCGACGGCGCGTGGGGATATGCCAAAGTGCTTGCGGAACGCACGCGCAAAGCTCGCGCCATCGCGGTAACCGGCGGAGTTCGCCGCGCGCGCCACCTGGGTTGAGCGGCTCAGCAGATTCCAGGCGAGCTGCAGCCGTTCGCGCTGCAAGCACTGATAGAAACTGACACCGAAAGCCTCTCTGAAGAGGCGCGCCAACTTGTTGCGATTCAGGCCGAATTCCGATGCGACGGATTGCAGGGTATGGGCTCGCTCAGGGTATCGTGCCAGAAGAGAGCGGGCCCTTTGCACGACGTCGAGATCGCGTGGTGCTACCGCGGTGCGAGTTGAGTGCTGCGCTCGGTGTGATCCGAGAATGAGTGCCAGAACTTCGCTCTCCAGCCGCGCATGCAACATCGGCCCGCTCCACGGTGCGTTCAGCAGATCCACCAAGGCGCCGTAGGCTCGCGCATCCAGACGCATGGGGCAGCGGCGAGGGGACTGTAAGGCCGCGAGATCCTCCACCGCACATCCCAATGCTTCGGCCAGCGGTTCCGCGAGGCGCCACCGGCGCTGGAAGCTGGCCGGTGTGCCGAACAAGGCGACCGTGTCCCAGGCTCCCCGGAAGTATTGGAAGTCCAACGCTCTTCTCGGCGGCAGGTATGTGAGATAGGCAAACGCCGCCGGTTCTTCTGCTGCCGGCCGGATCCGGGCTCGTGCAGCAAGCCTCCATTGCAGCAACAGGAAACCCGGTGCGCGCAATGTGTAGCGATCAAAACCGGGATTCAAGAGCTTCGAACACATCAGTCCCACACCAGGTGCGAGCATGCAGCGGAGTTGGCGACCAGAGAGATTTTTGCTGTCTCCAATGACGTCCGACACGATGATGCCGGGTTCAGGAGTGGCGCGCTGTTCAACAACCGACGGCCCGTAGAGCTTGCGCGCTGTCGAAACCATTCTCGTGCTGATCAGGCTTCCGAGATCCTGTGTGAACTGCGACTGCGTCATTGCATGAGCTTAACTGGTGACGCCCTGCATGGAAATAGGTGCGATCTGCATGATCCACCGGGCTAGGATCGGCCTGAAGTGAACTCCTTGCAGCTCGTCAGTTGTTATCGGTCGTTTGCGGTGCCGCTCAGAGCGTTCCTGGCACGCCACACCCGTTCGATTCACGATGCGGAAGATCTGGCGCAGGAGGTGTTCTTACGTGTGTGGCGCACGGGCGTACGAAGTGACATCCGCCATCAGCGCGCGTTCGTTTACAAAGCAGCCAACAATTTGTTGAAGGATCGGAGCCGCCGCACCTACACGCGGATGATGCGTAACGCCGTCCCGGCGGTTGATGCAGAGCTGCCGGACCGTACTGCCGAGCCGAGCGGCTTGCTCGAATCCGCGCAGATGCTCGCAGTGTTCAACACAACGCTCGCCGGTTTGCGGCCCAGTACCCGCATGGCTTTCCTCATGTACCGGGTCGACGTTCGATCTCAGGCTCAGATCGCCGCCGAGATGGGGATCTCGGTGAGCATGGTCGAGAAACACATCAGTTGCGCCATGGCGGCACTGCGTGAAGCGGGCGTCGCAGGGGCGAGAGAATAAAAGGTGGTATGACATGATCAGAACGTTCTCTTCGGGCGCCGCCGTAGCGGCTGTAATTGTTGCTTCGGCGCTCGCTGCGCGTGTGAGTGGCGCTGCGGAAGCTGAGGCCACATCCGGACAATCATCGGCGCCGGGCAACACCAGCGCCGAAGCTCCGCGACTCGAAGAGGTGCTCGTCACCGCAAGCAAGCGCACCGAGGCGGAAGTCAACGTGCCTTCTTCGATTTCCGTGCTATCTGCAACTGCGCTCCAGGACCAGGGCGTGCAGCAATTTGCGGACTACGCGAAAACCATCCCGGGTATCTCGACCATCAATGCGGCAGCTCCGGGGCATGGTCAGATTGTCATCCGGGGAATCACCACGGGCGCCAACCAGAGCGCGCCGACCACAGGCGTATACCTCGATGACATTCCATTTACCACAACGAGTCCGCTCGCCGCCGCAGGCGCGAGCACTTTCGATCCCGACCTCGCGGACATCAACCACATTGAGGTGCTGAAGGGACCCCAGTCGACCCTTTACGGTGCAAGCGCCATGGGTGGCATCGTCAAGGTGGTCACGGAGAAACCTTCACTGACGGACTTCAGTGGAAATGCGACCGTGCGCGGCGGATTCACCGAGGGCGGTGATGCCTCATACGGTGTGCGCGGGGCGGTGAACCTTCCTTTGGTTGATGGCATGGTGGCGCTGCGGCTGGCCGCGTTCGAAAGACACGATGGTGGGTTCGTTGACAATGTGCTCACCGGCTCCAACGACATCAATCACTCTAACAGTAGCGGTGGACGCGGCAGCCTGCTGATCAAATTCAGTGACGCCATCGAGACGACCTTCTCAATGCTCTATCAGGACTTGCACGGTGGCGGGTTCGCATTCGAGTTTCTGAATCAGAATACGCTGGCGCCTCTGTATGGTGAGCGCAAGATCTCGGCCTATTACAACAACGAGTTTGAGACCATCTACAAGTCGGTCGGCAATACAACGACGGCCGATCTCGGCTTTGCCACCTTCACGAACAGCCTGAGCTATATCAATACCCGGGACAACCTTCTGCGTGACTACTCTGCGGCGTACGGGGTTCTGCTCGGCGCGTCACGGCCTGCCGATGCTGCCATTCACTACAATGCGCAACCGTCTACTAACCGGATCACCGAGGAGGCCCGGCTCAGCTCCAAAGGTGACGGGCCGTTCGAGTGGCTGGCCGGCGTTTTCTATACCAATGAGCGCGATCACTACGGCTCCTACCTGCGTGGACTCCATGGCACAACCGGCGAGCCGTTACCTCCGCCGCAATACAACTTCTATACGTTCGATGAGATTCCGCGCTTCAAGGAATGGGCCCTGTTCGCCGACCTGACCTACCATTTCACCGAGCAGCTCGAGGCGACCGCCGGGATGCGGCACAGCAGTAATAAACAGAGCTTCGAGGTCGACCGCTCGGGACTGCTCGGAGCCACGCCCATTGCTCCGGGATCATCCAGCGACAACGCGAACACGTATCTGGCCACTGTCAGTTACCATCCGGACAAGAGATCGACTTTATATGCGCGAGCGGCGAGTGCGTATCAGCCTGGGTCTACCCAGGTGGTGGCAAACTCCTCGATTCCCGCCGTTTACGGTCCTAGCACGTTGTGGAACTACGAGCTGGGCTACAAGGGGTCATGGCTCGATGGCCGGTTGAGCACCGAGAGCTCGGTCTATCACATCAACTGGTCGAGGATTCAGTTGAACTCCATCATCAACGGCTTTACCGTCATCTCCAACGCCGGCGATGCCAAGGTCGACGGCGTGGAGGTCAATCTCAGCTATGCGCCTATGGCCGGCCTGAAGCTGGGCGGCAATGCCAATTACAACAAGGCGCGGCTGGTGACGAACAATGCAGCAATCGGTGCGGTAGAGGGAGATCCACTACCACTCGCGCCAAAAGTGGTGGCCAATGCGTTCGCTGAGTATTCACGGCCTATCACGGCGGACGTCCTGGGACGCGCTGGATTGGACTTCACCTATCAAGGCTCACGCTATACGTCCTTCTCCAAGGACCCGCTCAACACGTCATACCATCTTCCTTCGTTCGCCATGTTGGGATTGCACGCGGGCGCCGACTGGAGCCGCTATAACTTTGACCTGCGCCTGGACAACCTCACCAACCGGATCGGCATTACCTCGGTCCAGGTCGTGCGCGTCCTGCCGACGCAACAGGTTCCGGCCTGGGCCACGATCTCTCGCCCCCGCACTGTGACAGCCTCAGTGTCGGTGAAGTTCTGAGCAAGCCAGTGCCGGCCGCGCCGTGGACACAATTCACCGAGCGGCAGCGTTGGAGCTTCCTGTCGATTCTGTTCCTGGTCTATGCGTGCAACGTATTTGATCGCAATGTCATCTCGGTATTGCTCGAGCCGATCAAGCACGAGTTCGCCGTGTCCGACACCCTGTTGGGATTCCTCGGCGGGTTCGCGTTCGCGATTTTCAACGCGCTGCTCGGAATACCGATCGCACGCTGGGCGGATCGCGGTGATCGTCCGAAGATCATCGCGCTGGCTATCGGGCTGTGGAGCCTGATGACCCTGGTGTGTGGGGCGGCAATGTCCTTCTGGCAACTCGCGGCTGCCCGGGTGGGTGTGGGTATCGGCGAGGCGGGGTCCATTCCGCCATCGCAATCGCTCATTGCGGACTACTTTCCACCCGAGCGGCGCACCTTGGCTTTTGCTGTGTTTACGGCAGCCGCTGTTGTGGGTTATCTCCTCAGTTTCAGCGCCGGCGGCTATCTGGCCGCTACCCTGGGATGGCGAGAGTCATTTATCTGGGCGGGGTTGCCTGGACTTGCGCTGGCGGTGGCGACGCGCCTCGGCCTGGGTGAGCCCCGGCGCAATCCGATGTATGCAACACCGAAAGGGGATGCGGAGGCGTTTGGCGTTACGCTCAAATTGTTGTTGCGTAAACGGTCCTATGTCTGCCTCGCATTGGGGTTCACGCTGTATTACTTCGTGGCCTACGGTGCCCTCGTATTTATTCCCTCCTTCGCCGTGCGTGTGCTGCAGCAACCGCTGTCGAAGGTGAGTCTCAGTTACGGGGCGGTGTACGCCGCCGCCAGCCTTCTGGGCACTCTGGGCGGGGGCGGCCTCGTCAATCGACTGGCCCGCCGCGACTCTCGCTGGCTGGTGTGGGCCCCCGCTATCGCTTGCCCATTGGGAGCGCCTTTCTATATTGCTGCCTTCGCAACGCAGGACTACACCACCTTCCTGGCATTCATTTTCGTGGGCGGGTCGATATTGATAGCCGGACTGCCGCCTGCCTATGCGGCGATCCAGAGTGTCTGCGGAAAGCCGCGGCGGGCGATGGCAGTCGCGCTCGCGCTCTTTGCGCAGACATTTTTCGGTGGAGGATTTGGTCCAGTCGTCACTGGCGCTGTCAGCGATGCGTTGCAAGTTACTCACGGTGTCGATGGTCTGCGCTATTCGTTGATGATCATGATGTCGATACTGGTTTTAGCGGGCGTGGCTTTTTTCTACGGCTCTCGCGCCATGCTTGCTGACGCTGAGGAGTAGCCATGACAGAAGATGCAGACTCATATCCCTATGTTGCAGCAAATGCGGTGTTGGACATGCATCTGGACGGACTGCTGCGGAACGAAGCAGTCACACCGCATTGGGTGGGTGATTCGGGAGCGTTCTGGTATCGGCGCGAGAGTGATACCGGAGGCGCCGAAATCATGATGGTGACGCCGGATGGAGTCCGGGTCCCGATTTCGGACCAGGCGCCTGAAGCGAATTCGCAGCCCGCGCCCGGCATGCTCGTCTCCCCGGACGCGGAATGGGCTGTGTTTACCCACGACGACAACCTCATTGTGAGGGAGCTGAAGACCGGCAGCGACCGCAAACTGACGAGTGACGGCGAACCCTACTATTCGTGGGGAAAGCTACCGGACGATTCTCTGACGGTTGTCACACGCAAGAAGGAGGGTCGCTCCGTTCTGCCTTTCCAGACTTTCTGGTCTCCCGACTCCCGTTTCCTGATCGCCCCTCGGCTCGATGAACGTGAGCTCGGTGTGCAGCCGTTCGTCGAGTGGGTGCCCGCAGACGGATCACGTCGCCCCATCGTGCACGAAGTGCGCTGGGGCTTTACCGGCGATCGCGAACAGGTCCGGACGGACTACTTTCTGTTTGAGCCGTTGTCCGGAAGGTCGGTGCGAATTGCGTTGCCGGACGGACTCAAACCTGGGCTGTTCGATGACTTTGTCATCGGCTGGAGTGTCCGCGGCCGGCAGGCATTCCTGCTGACCCGGACCGCGGGCTCACGGTCAGCGAAGCTCTTGCGCCTCGATCTGGAGTCCGGCGCGTTGTCTGCAGTTGTGGAGGAGGAGTCAGACACGCGAGTGGCGACCAACACCGTCGAATACCACGGTGGCAACCTCCGCGTGCTCGGCGATGGCGCTGAAATTGTCTGGTTCTCGGACCGATCGGGCTTTGGTCATCTCTATCTGTATGATGCTCAAAGTGGACGCCTGAAGAATGCGATCACTCGTGGCGACTGGCTGGTATTTGACATCGTCGCGGTCGATGAATCACGCCGCCGGATCTTTTTTACCGCCGGTGGGCGCGAGCCCGGACGCGATCCGTACTTCCGTCACCTCTACAGCGCGAGTCTCGATGGTACGGAAGAGGTTCGGTTGTTGACCGAACCGGATGCGGACCATCACTTCGAGCCTCCATGGTGCTCGACCATTGCAAGGCTGTGGGGCGTCAAGCCGCCGCAATCGCTGGTCAACACCCAGGCGCAGGTTTTCATCGACACCTGGTCGAGAGTCGATCAGGCCCCTGTCAGTGTTCTGCGCTCAACGGTCGATGGAAGAGTGCTGACGGAGTTGGAGCGTGCCGATCCTGCGCGTCTGTTTGCCGCGGGATGGCGTCCTCCCGTCAGGCAGCGAGTAAAGGCAGCGGATGGTGTGACGGACCTGTATGCCGTGTTTTATGCGCCATCCGGGGTGACTGAGGGAGCCTCATTCCCGGTGATCGATGCGGCTTATGGTGGTCCGCAGGTGGTGGTAACGCCCCGTAATTTCATTGAAGCCTATCGAAGCGAGATCCCGAGCGGACGCAGCGCCCTGGCCAAACTCGGATTCGGTGTCGTCACGGTCGATGGGCGCGGCACACCGATGCGTTCGCGAGAATTCCGCAATGTCGGCTACACTGAATTTACGCAGGTAGGCATCGATGACCACATTGCCGCAATTCGCCAACTGGCCACCGGGCATGCCGGTATGGATCTCAACAGGGTCGGCATTCTGGGCTGGTCCTGGGGCGGCACATTTGCAGCTCAGGCCATTCTGAGTCGCCCACAGTTTTACAAAGTCGCAATCTCGGGCGCAGGTGTCTACGACTATGCGGCCATGTATACAGGTCAGTTTGACAACATGATCGCTCCGCCGGTGTTTGCGGACGGTACTGCAGTAAGGACCGCCATCGCTGCGGCCCCCGTGAACTGGGAAAAGCTCGATATCACGCGCATGGCCGCACAACTCCAGGGGCGGCTGCTGATCGCCTTCGCAGATCTGGATGAAAATGTGCCGGCGCATCAGGCCATGCGGCTGGTAGAGGCCCTGACGCGCGCCGGTAAGCCCTATGACCTTGTCTATCTGCCAAACCGCACCCATGCCGGCAAAGCGGACGGTTACTACATCAAGCGGATCTGGGATTACTTTCTGGATCACCTGCGCAATCCCGAGCCGATCCGCGATTTTGTGGTCGCCCCGCCCGCAGGCTGAATCCGAGGCTGAGAAATGAACACAGACCTGTCGCGCTACATAGTCAACCCCGGGCCCAAGAAGCCCGTCAGCGGCCTGACTGCTGCCGTTACAACAGACTCCGCGATCGTCACCGAGACCATGATACGCGTGTTGGAACGCGGTGGCGGTGCCGTTGACGCAGCCATCGCAGGCGCACTGGTGCAACCTGCGGTTGAGCCATTCATGACCAACCATGCCGGCCTCGTATCGTTCCTGTATTACGAAGCCAGCACCGGCCAGATACACCAACTCGACAGCCTGGGAGCGTTCCCTTCCGGTCTGCCGCCGTTCAAGCCTGTTCCACAGGGAAATGGTCCATACGCGGCCATTGCGCCGTCGGCGATCATCCCCGGGTTCATGCCGGGCCTCAAAGAGGTTCACAGAAGGTTCGCCACCCTTCCCTGGGGCGAGCTCTGTGCAGATGCGGTCCAATGGGCGCAGTCCGGCCATCCGGTTTCCACTTTTGAATATGGTGTGAACATCTTCGGCGAGAAGT